>MAAC01009734.1_pt1 | contig 940006 bp, 901 predicted proteins | sample 1115981 | NCBI WGS metagenome assembly MAAC01 (sample SAMN04961126, study PRJNA320927) | seawater metagenome | isolation source: sample BD02T64 sea water enriched with oil for 64 days | place: USA:Gulf of Mexico | collected 2013-07-27
ACCACAGTTGATTTGGGCATTAGCTTCGACGTCAAACTCTCCCAGGCTGTTACAGCCTTCGTAGGGTGGGATGCTGCCTTGGGTGATGAGACCACACGCAACACAGGAACAATTGGCCTATCTGTTAACTGGTAAGCCAATGCGCGGTCTGGGTTGATCCCCAACCCAGACCGCGATCCAAACAAAAGCCCCCCTCTGAGAAATCAGAGGGGGGCTTTTGGTTTAGGGGTTTTGTCCGAATGAAGGGAATCATATGCCTCTAGTCGTCGATCAAAGGGGTTCAACCCCGGCACCCTCACAGGTTGTTGAGTTGCATATATGCAACCAAGTATCAGAAATGTTAGATCACACTATTCGCCCAGTTTTGAAGGTCAGGGCGGATAGTGCCAAAATTCCTACTATGAATGTCCTAAAATGAAACGCCCGGCGCAAGTCACAGCCCAAATTAATGCAAAGAAATGTTTTCCGCACCGCCTCAAAGGAGTGGTTGGAGGAGGACGACGGGGGCGGAGATGCTCGCAAAAATTGTATTATAATATAAAGATACACGCATAGAGGGGTTAGGCGTGATCTTCGACGTCAGCACTATATATCCATTAGATGTATATTTAATTGTTATTGCTTAATTAGACGAGCGGAAGGTTGCGCCAGGCCCCCTTAGGAACCTCAAGAAAACCGCATTAAAATATCGGTTGCAGCAGAATATAAACTCCCTCAATAAGGGAAAAGACGAGGAAATCTACCTCGCTTTGCCTGTCAAGTTTTGGCCCCGGCTTAGAGCACTCGCTCAAACGAACCACGCCAAACACACATATTGGGGAATATAGATGCCATCCATTTCATGCTTTCGCGCCGCCACCCGTGTTGCCCTATTGAGCACTACGGCACTTGTCGCCCTTCCATCTGCAGCATTTGCGGTCAACTACGTCATAGATGACCCCACCACGTCGACGGTCATTCTAGGGCTTGGGACGGCAGACACTTTATTGCTGACAACAGACACTGGCGAGGATCCAGACACGGTTGGCACAATCACAAGTGTTAGCCCTGGGGTCGCAGTCATTGATGTGGCAGATAGCATTACTGTAGATTTCGGAAGCGTGATCGCCGGTGTTGATGTTGGCATTGAAATCGAGGGAAGCGAAGCAGACCTGACGGGCGGCATCATGAATGATGGCCTCATCACTGCAGGCTCAAGTTCTGGCATTGGATATGCGATCGAAATCGAAGAGGGAGCCGACATCTCCGGAGGCATCACGAATACGGGTCTCATATTAGGGGAAGATACCGCTATCGTACTGTCTGGCACCTTCCTACCGGGGGTCTCAACGACCTCTGGTACCTCCGGTGGCGCGTATTCAGGTGGCTCCATCTCCGGAGGCATTATTAACACCGGCACAATTGTTGGCGAAGATTTTGGCGGCATCGTAGCCTATAGCGGCGGCACAATTTCGGGAGGCATCGTCAACGGAGAGGACGGCGAAATTTTAGGCCCCCTCGCGGGCATTATCGTGGGCCCCGGTGGTGACATTGCCGGTAGTACAGCTTCAGCTCAAAGTGTAGTCGCAGGCATTGAAAATGCGGGCAACATCGAAGGTGAAATAGCTGGCATTGGTGTCGGAGGGGTGAATTTTAGCAGTAGTGGCTTTAGCGGCAGCAATCCAAATCGGATTGGTGCAGATATCTCCGGTGGCATCAACAACACCGGAACCATTTTTGGTGAAGGTGTGGCGATAGCAACCATCCTATTTGGTGATATTTCAGGTGGGGTTGTGAACGGTGAAGATGGTGTCATTGGATTGAGTACTGATTTTATCGCGGGATCAACAAGCGGTTCAGAAATGGCTAGCGTGGGTATTGCGGCAATATTTGGAGGCGCCATTTCAGGTGGAATAGACAACTCGGGTACCATATTTGGTGAATATGCGGGCATTTCGGGCGAAGACGGTTCCATGATTGGAGGTATCGTCAATAATGCAGAAGGAACGATCGGTCAGATCAAAGGTGAACCAGAGTTTGTTTCAGACTTTGGTATCGTCATTAGCAATGGCTCGGTGCTGTCAAGCACAGCCCCTGTTCCCACGCCAACCGACTTTATGCTGTTCGCCGGTGAAACGACAACTGCCACAGCGGTTGGGATAACAAATGCCGGCGTTATTGTCGGTGAAGACGTCGCGATTTATGTGGAGGGATCGGGCGCTGATATCGCTGGAGCGCTGGTTAATGAAGCGACCGGTGTCATTGGTGAAAACACGTCTGGCAGCATCGCCTCATTAGTCGGTATCGAAGCTACAAACAGCGGTGCCATTTCTGGCGGCATAAGCAATCAAGGGTTTATCGTCGGAGAGGATGCAGCAATTCGCGTCGCCTCGAATGGGTATATCGGCGGGATCGATAATTCCGGAACGATTGGCCAAAGCGCTAATGGCTCTTCTTCCGACGTATCTGAATTCGGTATAGTGGTAGATGAAGGTGGCGTTATTTCCAGCACAGCGACTGCAGGAGGTATTGAGGTGACGTCCACCCCGACCACCGTTGTTGGCATTACCAATTCCGGTATCATCGCAGGGACACAAGCTGCCATTTTCGTAGATGGAATTGGGTCCGATATTTCCGGGGGCATTGTAAACGAAACGTCAGGCGTAATCGGTGAAAACACCGCAGGCACTGTCTATGCCGACATTGCTATTGAAGTGAGAAGTGGTGGCGCCATTACCGGAGGTATCGATAACTCCGGTGTCATTTTTGGCGATGACTATGCCGTCTTCCTCACAAACAGCGCTGTAGTTGGAGGCATCGTCAATAATGGAAGCGGCGTCATTGGCGAAGATAGTGACGGCGGAGAATTATCCACGATAGGTATTTATGTGGGATCGAATTCCATTATATCCACCACAGCATCTCCAGTGACGGGCATTAGTTCGGACTCTGTTTTCGCTGGGGCTACCTCCGCAGTAGTGGCAACTGGCATCACAAACTCAGGGGTCATCATTGGTGATGACTTCGGCATAGATATCGCTGAGGGCGGAACTGTTGGCGCAACCAGCGGGGTTGGCATCTCGAACTTGGCAAGTGGAACCATCGAAGGAGATACCGCAGCGATTAGGGTGCGCGGGACTTTAAGCGGCGGCTTATCCAACGCTGGTCTCATTCAAGGCGATGAATTTGCAATTGAGATTTCTGGAAGCGACGCCGAAATTTCGGGAGATATCGTCAATTGGGGCGGCGGCACCATTACCGGCGAAACGGTCGGCATTAGCATTATGGGCGGAGCGTCCATAACAACAAACATCATCAATCATGTTTCAGGCAGCATTCTGGCCACGACTCACAGCGAATCCGGTACCGCCGCCATTGCAATCGGGGAAGGTTCAACCCTTACTGGCAATATTCAAAACTCTGGCACCATTGAAAGCACGAGCAGTGGGGCCGGTATAGTAATTGGTTCAGGCAGTACACTCGCGGGCTCATTGATAAATAATTCTGGAACAATTGAAGGCGAAGACTATGTCGGTCGCATTATTGGCGACGACTATGGTGTGCGTATCAGCAGCGGTGCCGAAATTACAGGCGGCATCACCAACGCCGGTTTGATCTCCGGGCAGGACAGTACGGGCCTCCTAATTGAAAGCTCAACTGTCGGTAGCATAACAAACTCCGGGACAATTCGAGGCGATGACAATGGCATAGCCTTGGAAGCAGGCGCCGAGCTGACAGGTGATTTAGAAAATTCCGGCACTGTGATTGCGACAGACGGTACAGGTATTCTCCTTCGTCAGTCAGCGACAGTGGCCAACATCAACAACTCCGGGCTCATTATGGGCGAGGACGAGGGAAATGGGATCACAATCACAGGTGGCGGGTCAATCACAGGCAACCTGACTAATTCAGGTACCATCGTTGGCACATTCTTGGCGGTTGGCCTTTCCTTACACAGTGGAGGCTCCATCGTCGGAACGGTAACCAACACAGGTTATATCGCAGGAGAGGACGCTGGCATATATATGGCAGACGGAAGCTCTATGGCCTCCTTGATTAATGGAGAGGACGGCGTAATCCTTGGCGAAGACTACGGCGTTCATCTAGGTGCAGGCGGCAGCTTCACTAATGAGACCAACAGCATCAACAATGCTGGATTGATTTCAGCGTCGTTTGGAACAGGCATCTACGCAGCAACGAATGCAACCATAGGCACGATCACCAATTCCGGCACCATCAGTGGGGAAGATGACGACGGCCAAGCAATCCAGTTCGATGATGGCACTAGCACCTTGATCCTACAAACAGGCTCCGAGCTCATTGGTGACGCAGATGGCGGTGCAGGGGGCGAAGACACCCTAGTCCTCGAAGGCTATGGCACAGAAGATTCCACCTTCACCGACTTCGAAGCTCTGATTGTGAACGCCGATACGGACGGCACGTGGAGCCTTACCGATGAGACCACAGAGATTGCTGGCGCTGTGACGGTGAACTCAGGCACCTTGCTCATTACTGGAAACTTGGTAGCTGAATCAGCAACCGCTGCTGAAGGTGCCGACATTGATGTGGAAGGCATGCTCGATCTAGGCAGCGGTACACTCATTGTGAATGGGATTGTGGATGGCTCGGGAACGATCTCTGGGGCTGTCACCATCAATGGCATCCTATCTCCGGGTAATTCTCCCGGTGTCTTGACCATCGGCGGGCCTCTCCTGCAAACCACCGGCAGTACCTACATTGTAGAACATGACGCCAATCATGTTGGGGTTACACAGACGGACAGAACAGATGTGACTGCTGGGAGCGCAACAATTCAGTCCGGCGTCACAGTGCAGTTAGATGTCGCACCGGGTACAGACGGTTTTGCTGACGACATTCTGACAGCATCCGGCGGCGTCTTTGGTACCTATGATGAGTTGGTGTACGACGAAGATAATTTAGTCGCGCTGATCATCTACCCAGATGCCAACACGGTTTCCATTGTGGCGGGTAAAACCGACGCCATCGTTGCAACCGTCGCCACCGTGTCTGATGCGGGCTTTGTCTTCCTTGAGAACCTGCAAGAAGGGGCGCGCCGAGAGGGCAATCTCTGGGCCACAGGCTACCTCTTCCAGGCAGATCACGAAGGTTTGGGCGCGAATGGTGCCGACTTCGATCAAGACGCATGGGGTTTCAACGTCGGGATGGACGTTATTTCTGAATCAAACCTCAAAGTTGGTCTGGCCGTTGGGTATATGGATGGAGACATCGATATCGACAGCGCAACCTCAGAAGCCGAAAACGACGGCCTCTTTGGAGCTGCCTATCTCAACTACATGAACGACGACTTCTACCTCGACGGTACAATCATGGTTGGGGCGCAATCAGTTGACACCACACGGACGTTAACGACGGGGGATGCCTCAGGCTCAACCGATGCAACATCCTACGGCGCCAACTTAGAAGCAGGTCTCCAGCTTGCAGCTCTGGGCGGTCGCCTAAGTCCATTCGTTAAAGTGGGCATCCACTCAGCTTCCATCGACAGCTACTCTGAATCTGGGGCTGATGGGGCAATGACCGTGGGTGAAGTTGAAACCCAGCAAACGCGTTTAGGTGTCGGCCTGCGCTATGCAACTGACCTTGGATCCCCTGATGGCATCCAAGTGACCCCGGCGATAAAAGTAGGTGTAACCCAGCAATGGAATGGGGGAGACACATCAGCGGATGTCGGCTTTGTGGGCTACACGGGCTCAACCACAGCCTCGCTCGAATTCGAAGACCAAACCACGATTGATTTGGGCGTAAGCTTCGATGTTAAACTTTCCGAAGCTGTGACGGCCTTCGCAGGGTGGGATGCGGCACTGGGGGATGAGTCTTCCCGCAACACCGGTACAATTGGCCTCTCCATTAGTTGGTAGGTCAATCGGCGGCTGCACTTGATCCCCAATGGCAGCCGCCACTTTATGAGAGTTAGTCCAAATGCAAACAGCCCCCGCTGAAAATTCAGCGGGGGCTGTTTTGTCAAATGAACGCTTAACGCCTAAACGCCAGGGTAGGGGCGCCCTGAATAGTGTTGCAAGGCCGCTTTCAACGGTTGAAGCTCTTGCTCATAAGAGCGCCACCGTTCCAATGAATTGCGATAAATCGGCTGGCGTACCTGCGCAATACTCGCTGTTTTCACTGTGCGTTTGTTTTCATGGAAAGCCAAACAAGCCGGGTCCCACTCAAGACCAATATGGTCGATGATCCGGCGCGCTTCAGTTTCAATGTCGTCGACCACTTTTTCGTAATCCACGTCCAGCACAGTGCCTTCAGGCAATGACCTGTCCCAATAATCCATCAAGCGACGGTATTGATTGTGGTACATGCCCAGTTCCGTCAACTCATACGCGAAGTTCATCGTGCTGGTGAAGTGACGAGTGAAGTTCGACAGGCATGTGTCCATCGCATTCCGGCGGGTGTGCAAAATCTGCGCACCGGGTAGGGCCCGTTGGATCAACCCGATATACATGAAGTTGGCGGGCATCTTGTCGCAAATGCGTTTCGAGCGCGGTGCGTATTTTTTCAGCCGTGCAAGATAGCGTTTGCCGATCTCTGCAAAATCATCAGTCGTATATTTCTCCGCAGCGTCAAGACCCGGCATGTTGTAGCGCTCTTGGGCGACTTCATTGAGGATCACATCGAAATCGCTTAATTCGCCCGCCCCAAAGACGTCTGGGTGACTGGCCAAAATTTGCTCAGTAAGCGTACTGCCCGAACGCGGCATGCCCAAAATAAAGACCGGCAGAGGATTAGCCTCAGCGGTGCTTTGTGTGGCCGCCATGTGGTCTGCGTCATGTGTCTTGATAATGTGGTCAACAATCTTGCGCGTCTTCTCTTCTGAATACTGGTAAGTGGCGCGGATCAACTGATTACCCAACCGATACGCCTCAAAGGCCTCAGGATAGCGCTTAAGGTCCTCACGGGCCTTCGCAAGGGCAAAGAAGAACCGAGCCCGTGCTTCCTGCTCCATTGGCGGCTGCGTCTTGGCGACCTGCTCAAGAGCTTCCACATGCGGATCGTCTTCCGTGTACTTTTTCAGTGTGGAAAGATTGAAGTGAGCCTCAGAGAAAAGCGCATTGGCGTCAATCGATGCAGAAAAAGCAGCGCGTGCCTCGTCAAGGTCCCCATTCTCACTATGAATGGCCCCGCGATTGTTTTGCGCTTCCGCATTCATCGGGTCTTGCTTGGCAGCTTCTGTATAGGCTTTGAGGGCTGGTTCTTTTTTGCCCAGCTTCTCAAGGGCCGCTCCCATGTTGTTGAAAGCTTGGCTGTGGCCCGGCATCAGCTTAGTCGCGTGCCTATAGGCCATCACAGCGTCGTTATAGGCTTCAGAGTCCCCCAGCGCGATCCCAAGGTTATAGAAGGCAACCGTATCGTTCACATCAAGCGCGGTGGCCCGGCGACCTGCGGCAACGGCAGCGGGCAATTGGCCCATCTGACGGCGCATCTCGCCCAAGTTGCGGTGGTAGATGGCATGGGTTGGTTCAATGGCAATTGCCTTTTCGAGCAATTGGCACGCCAAATCTTGTTTGCCCACCCGGAACGCGACCAAGGAGAGAGTTTGATAGGCCTCATGGGAATCTTCTTTAGTGCGCAGAATGCGTTTGCACATCTCTTCTGCTTGCGCGAGCTGTCCGCTCTCCAGCAAAAGGTTTGCTTTTTGATTCGCCTGCTCCAACGACAATGTCTTGACCTGTCCAACCGCCACAATACGCTCCTAATTTTTCATCAATTGGGGAGAGCATAACTTCTCTGAGATGAAACTTCATCTTTTTCGCGAGTCACTTGGTAAAAAATGAGTGGAAACATGGGGAAAACTATTGATCTACCACGGTAAAAAGGGCTCCAAAGGGGCACTTCTGAAAGTTATCCCCTGCTTCCTCGCCATTCCGGACATTTTCCCGACATTTTATGAAAAACCCCATTGATGTTTCTAAACGGGTTCCGTATGTTGCGCGAAATCTTGGGGTGTAGCCAAGCGGTAAGGCAGCGGTTTTTGGTATCGCCATGCGCAGGTTCGAATCCTGCCACCCCAGCCACTCTCTCTTCTGAGTGGTTTTCCACTCTCGATGTTGAGTGCTTCTCCCGTGGGGAGATCTTTTTCCAACCATCCATATTCCGCAAATTCTCTACGGGGAAATCCGCATAACGTTTCGCTTCGGCTACCTGTTGGCGCGGTAGTCGCTATCTGCTTGTGTTGAGGGATGCGATGGGACCTTTGAGAAGGCTCCAATTAGCCGTGCGGGGGATGCTGATCCTAGCGCTGTCGTGGAGAGCTTCCCACAGCGCCGTCATGCGCTCGTGGGTGGCATAGAGCGAAGGGCGCGTGAGATTGCCTTTGGCGCTCAGAGGGGGGCGTCAGGCGCTTGCTGTATCGGGTCGTCCTATGTGGGAAGGGATTGGCATTCTGATGCAAGGTCGTTCCTAAAAACAAATCCCAAAAACGCAACTCCCAAAAACGCAAAACGGCGGCTAAACATTACGTTTAGTCGCCGTTTCAAAAACATCAATAGATGTCAAAGTTTAGTCGAGCAATTTCAAATCGCTTGCAGACTCTTTGCCATCACGGCCGCTTTCAATTTCGTACTGAATTTTTTGGTTGTCATCAAGACCACCCAAACCAGCGCGCTCAACAGCAGAAATGTGTACGAATACATCTTTCCCGCCAGCATCCGGTGCGATGAAGCCATAACCTTTAGTAGAATTAAACCATTTTACGGTGCCAGTAGCCATCCGCCTGTCTCCTTAAGTAGTAGTACCACTTGAAATAAAGTGGTCCGTAGTACCGCCCGTGAAATACGGCGGCTTGGTGCAGCTTGGTCTTTTTTAGGAAACCATCAGTCTGCGAACAGGCATCAGCGGATCATTGAAAGACTTATGTCACACATGCCTAATAGACGATGGCGGAGGAAAATGCAAACAAACTTGACGATAAAAAAGATTCAATCGCCAAGTTTGTTCACACATTTATGTGAGGCCCTTTATTTGAGCGGTTTTTTGCGTTTCAGCGGTGCGTCGCCAGCCAGAGAAAGTGTGCTTGCTTTCCCACCGGACTTGCCACTTGCACCCGGTTTGCCAGCTTTTTCAGCAGCATCAGACTTGCCTTTGTAGCCCTTTTTACCTGCAGGAGCGCTGGATTTACCACCATCACGTGCTTTGGGTTTGCCAGAGGCGCTGTCGCCACTTTTCCCAGCCTTACGGGCAGGGCGTGAGTCAGACGATTTGGCGTCTCTATAATCAGTTTTAGAATCCGATTTTGACCCCGTTTTGCGCGCTGGTTTCGTATCCGGTTTATCCCGACGCGCCTTTTCAAGGCCGACTTTGTCCCAAGGCACTTCATCGCCCATCCATTCAGCTGTGCTGATGGATTCATCTTCCTTGTAGCTTGTTTTTTTGTCCCGACCGCGTGTCGGGGGCGTATCAGCTTCAGTGCGCTCTGCGCCGTAAGGAGCCCGTTTAGGTTTGCGGTCTGCGCGGTCCCGGTCCCGATCACGGCCTCGATCGTCACGGCCCCGATCATCGCGGCCTCTGTCGCCACCACGTCCACGGTCGTCACGGCCCTTGTTGCTATAATCTCGCTCGCCGCGCCCTTTGGCACGTGGCTGGTTGCTTCGGCTATCCATCGTAGGTCGGCCAGACTGGCGTGTCACCGTGATGGATTTTTCCAACGTATTATTGGGGCCAAGCGACTTCATGAAGCTCTCAACACACTGTGGTGCGATCTCGACGTGAGTTTCTTCTTGCTGAATTTTGATAGCGCCAATTTCACGCTTGGTGAAATTACCCGCTTTGCACAGCATTGGCAGCAACCAACGTGGTTCTGCGTTGTGCTTGCGTCCAACAGTCAAAGTGAACCAAACGCCGCCGTCAAAATCTTCACGCCGTTCACGCTTTTCGCGTGGCTGGCGTTCGCTCACAGACATGTCCAGCAGCTCTTCAGGTGCAGACCGGTCTTTGCGGAAAACTCGTACAAGGGCAGTCGCCACTTGTTCAGGGCTAAACGTTTCAAGCATCTTCTGCGCGAATTCGGTTTCGCTCTCTTGAATCGGTTCGGTCAATGCCGGGTCGCTCAACAGGCGTTCATCATCGCGTTTCAAAATCTCTTCAGCCGACGGGGGCTTGCCCCAAACAGCATCAACCTTAGCGCTGCGCAGCAGGCTTTCGGTGCGGCGGCGTGCTCTGTGCGGCACAATCAGGGTACTCACCCCTTTGCGCCCGGCACGGCCTGTCCGGCCACTTCTGTGAAGCAAGGATTCACGGTTTTTCGGAATATCGGCGTGAATAACCAACTCAAGATCCGGCAAATCAATCCCACGCGCCGCAACATCAGTGGCAACACAAACCCGTGCACGGCCATCGCGCATAGCTTGCAGAGCGTGCGTGCGTTCGTTTTGGCTCAGTTCACCTGAGAGGGCTACAACTTTGAAACCGCGATTGTTAAACCGGCTGGTCATGTGGTTGACGGTAGCGCGTGTGCCGCAGAAGACGATGGCATTTTTGGCTTCGTAGAAACGCAGCACATTGATGATGGCGTTTTCTTGATCGTTGGGCGCAACCATCACAGCACGATACTCAATATCCAAATGCTGTTTTTCTTCTTCCGCAGTTGTCACGCGAACGGCGTTGCGCTGGTAGCGCTTGGCCAAATTGGCAATGCCGCGTGGCACTGTGGCTGAGAACATCAAGGTGCGCCGCTCAGAAGGTGTCGCATCCAAAATAGATTCCAGCTCTTCGCGGAACCCCATGTTCAACATTTCGTCGGCTTCATCCAACACAACCGCCCGCAGGCCAGAGGTGTCAAAAGATCCGCGTTCAATGTGGTCGCGCAAACGACCCGGCGTGCCAACAACAATGTGCGCACCCCGGTTCAAAGCACGGCGTTCCGTGCCCATGTCCATACCGCCCACGCAAGAAGCAATCTTAGCGCCGGTTGGTTCGTAGAGCCACTCAAGTTCGCGTTTCACTTGCAGAGCCAGTTCCCGCGTTGGCGCAATCGCCAACGCCAAAGGAACACTTGCCCGGTCAAATGTGTCAGCGCCCTCAAGCAGGGTAGGCGCCAGCGCCAAACCGAATGCGACTGTCTTGCCCGAACCCGTTTGGGCCGAAACCAAGAGGTCGGAGTCAGCCAATTTTGGGTCCGAAACGGAGACTTGCACGGGTGTCAAAGCGGTATAACCGCGCTTGCTCAACGCTTGGCCCAGCGCAGGCACGATGCCTTCGAATTGTGTCATGTAATGTCTTTCGGAAATGCGGGTTGCGTGTGCCCCATTGAACATGATCAGTAGGGAAGGGCACATGCCGCTGCGATCTATCGCGCGCGGAGCATTACCATTTGCCGTTGTATAGGGCTAAACATCGCCAATGTACAGCGCCCGTTGATGCAACATGGTCACACCTTAAAGCTTCGGTAAATTCACCAAAAAAGGCTGAAAAGAGCCGATTTTGGGGTGAGACAGCTTCGTGCGAGTCATCTATGCTGAATACGGCAAAATCGAATTTTGGCGGGTTTTGGGGCGAATGCTCGTTTTGCTGGAGCTAAAGGCGACCTGCAAGGGCCAAAAATCGCCCATATTTCCACCCAACACCACACCGAAGTTGAGTGTTTACCCACCCAATACACAGGCAATAGACGGCCCGTTAACCTTGACGCGCCAGAATATACCAGCAAACGCAGCCCTTTTCCAAGTCGCCGCGTTTTCAATAATGAGGGACAGATGAGCGGATTGTGGATCATAGGAGCAGGGGGTCATGCAAAAGTGGCCATTGCAGCAGCTGAAGGCGCTGGCGAATTTGTCGCCGGTGTTGTGGACAGCAATCCTGCATTAGCCGGGCAGCGCCTCTTGGGTCACTCCATATTAGGGGCCCACGATTGGTCCGCACATGACCGCGCCCATTTAGCCATCGGGGATAATAAAATTCGCGCCCGCCTAGCCGCCGAAATGCCGGTGGAGTGGGTGAATGTTGAGCATCCCCTCGCGTGGCGCCATCCAAGCGTACAAGTTGGCGAGGGCACTCTCGTGTGCGCCGCTGCTATCCTTCAGCCCGACGCGCGCGTCGGTCGTCATGTCATCATTAATACAAGCAGCATCGTCGAACATGATTGTGTCGTCGGAGATTTTTCCTTTTTAGGCCCGCGCGCGTGCTTAACAGGCAATGTGCGGTTGGGAACGGGTTGCTTTATTGGCGCCGGGGCCACCATCTGCCCGGGGATAACGCTGGGCGACCATGTGACTGTGGGCGCGGGCGCTGTCGTTAATAAGGATGTGCCGAGCGGCGTTACGGTTGTCGGCGTGCCAGCCAAGAAGATCCGATAGATTTTTTAAAACCTCTGAGCCAAAGTGGACGTGTCAAGAATGCCAAAGAACGATAAGAGGATTTTCCTGTCCCCGCCCCATATGTCTGGGGAAGAGCGCACCTTGGTTACCGAATGTTTTGACACTAATTATTTGGCCGGCGTCGGCCCGATGATTGATCAATTTGAAAAAGAATTTTGTGAGCTGACAGGTCACACCGATGCGGCAGCCTTGACCAGCGGCACCGCCGCCATGCATTTGGCATTGCGGTTGGCAGGCATTGGAGAGGGCGACGAAGTATGGACAAGCACGCTCACCTTCATTGGCGGCGTCTCTCCCATAATGTATCAACAAGCAAGCCCTGTGTTTTTGGACGTAGATCCCGATACGTGGACCTTGTCACCCCAACTTCTCGAAGACGAACTAAAGCGCGCCGCCGCTGAGAACAAATTACCCAAAGCCATTGTACCCGTGGATATTTACGGTCAATGCGCAGACCTTGATGCCATTCGAGCGCTTGCCGCGACCTATGAAATCCCTGTGATTTTGGACAGCGCTGAATCCGTAGGGGCAACCTATAAAGGCCGTCATGCTGGTAAAGGTGCTGATGTCGCGATCTATTCGTTCAATGGCAATAAACTCATCACCACGGCAGGCGGTGGCATGATCGCAAGTGATGATCCCGGGATCATTCAACAAGCCCGTTATCTTTCTACCCAAGCCCGCGAACCATCCAACCATTATGAACATGTAACTTTTGGCTATAATTATCGGATGCCCAGCGTGTGTGCCGCAATCGGGATCGGCCAGCTGGGTGTTTTGTCAGACAGAGTGGCCAAAGCCCGCGAGACCTTCGCTCACTATGAAGCTGAATTGAGCGACCTACCCGGCATTTCCTTCATGCCTGAGGCCGCAACCGGTAAAGCCAATAGATGGTTGACCGTCATGATGTTAGGGGCGGCTGCAAGTGTAGAGCCGATGGAAATTTGTGAAGCTCTGGGCGCACGCAATATTGAGGCTCGACCTGTGTGGAAACCCATGCACCTCCAGCCAGTTTTTAGAACGGCGCGTCATGTCGGGGGAGAGGTGTCTGAAGAACTTTTCCAACGCGGTGTTTGTTTGCCATCCGGCACAGATTTAACCCCAGAAGATCTCACGCGGGTAATCGACATCATCAAGTCCGTGTTGACCGGCGCAAAATAAAACGGCCCTCGCGCAAACGAAGGCCGTTCCAAATTTCTAGATAGGTAGTGGCTTACTTATGGCCGGTCATGCGGGTAAGGCGTGCCGCAATCAAGTCTTCGGCTTCAGAAACCATGCGCTCAATCAAGTCTTTACAGGTTGGCACGTCGTTGATGAGGCCCTGCACCATGCCTGCAGACCAAATGCCGTGGTTTGGATCGCCTGCTTCGTAAACCACTTTGCCGCGTTGGCCAGAAACGAGTGATATAAGGTCTTCAATTTTTGCACCCTCTTTTTCCTTGGCAACCACTTCTTGGGAAACCGTATTTCTGGCAACACGGGCTGTATTGCGCAGCGTGCGGAAAATCAAATCAGTTGCGCGTTCGTCATTGGCAACAATTTGCTCTTTTACCTTTTGGTGGATTGGGCTTTCAACGGTGGACATGAAGCGTGTGCCCATGTTTACGCCTTCAGCACCAAGTGCAAGCGCTGCCACAAGGCCGCGTGCATCGCCAAAGCCGCCTGAAGCGATCATTGGGATTTTAACAACATTGGCTGCTGCAGGAATAAGGATCAAACCCGGAATGTCATCTTCGCCCGGGTGGCCCGCACATTCAAAGCCGTCAATGGAAACAGCATCTGCCCCAAGCTTTTCAGCTTTCAAGGCGTGACGTACTGCGGTGCATTTGTGAATGACTTTAACGCCAGCCGCTTTGAAGGCCGCGATATGTTCTGCTGGGTTGTGCCCAGCCGTTTCAACAATTTTGACACCAGAGTCGATGATCGCTTGGCGATACTCTTCATACGGAGGAGGTGTAAGCGCTGGCAGAATTGTTAAATTCACCCCAAATGGCTTGTCAGTCAGCTCACGGCAGCGCGCAATTTCTTTGGTGAGGTCAGCAGGAGTTGGTTGGGTCAACGCAGTAATAAAGCCAAGGCCACCCGCATTAGCAACGGCGGCAACAAGCTCAGCCCGACCAACCCATTGCATGCCGCCTTGAACGATTGGATGTTCGATGCCGAATTCTTCTGTGAAACGTGTCTTAAGCACAGGTGCGCTCCCTACTAAAGTTGTCTGTAAAATTGAATCGCAATATTAATCCCGCGACTTTGCCGGAAGTTGAAGGGCGCGTCAGCAAAAATGCACCTCGTACGGGGCCAAGATTGACCGCATGCGCGCAAAAATTATGCGGTTGCGGTGGTTTAGACGTCGCGACCTATTGATTTCCGGGTGCTTTTACCCCAAGTTCCTGTTCAACAATGTTCACGAAGAGAGCACAAATGAACAACAATATTGATTGGGATCTATATCGCACCTTCCTCGCGGTCGCCGATACACGCAGTCATTCCGCCGCGGGAAGACGCCTGAAAATTTCCCATGCCACCGTTGGTCGTCACGTCGCCGAACTTGAAAAAGTCCTCGGGGTAAAACTTTTTGTCCGAGATATTGATGGTTTTGCTCTAACGCCGTCTGGCGAACGATTGAAGTTGGAGGTGGACTACATGTCCGCCGCGGCTCTTCGGGCTCAAAGGTCTGCGGTCAGCGGGCAGGGCTCGCCCAAGGGTGTGGTCCGCATTTCCACAGCCTCCACCTTGGCTGGCTATTGGTTAGTGCCCGCAATGGCGGAATTTCAGGCGACCTATCCTGAAGTTGAATTGGAATTTGTGACAGACAGTTGGCCGGCAAGCGTGCGCCGCCGAGAGGCCGATTTAGTGCTCCGCCTCTATGGTCCGGGCCAAGAAAACCTCGTCGGCAAAAAAATTGCGCGTGTGGGTGTGGCCTTTTATGCGTCTAAATCCTACGTCGAAAAACACGGACTTCCCACAGAGCGAGAACAATGGGGTGACCACCGTTTTGTCGGTTTTTGTGGGGCCGCAGCTGAGACAGAATTGGCCCGTTGGTCCAATCACGTCACCCGAAATGTCCCAACAACCTTGCGATGTTCCTCTGTCGAAGACCAATTGCGCACGGTGCAAGCAGGCCTAGGAATTACTGTTTTGACCTGTAATATCGGCGACGTTTATGATGATTTAGTGAGGGTTTCTCCCGAAAAACTGTTCAGCTCCACCGACCTCTGGCTCTTAGCCCATCCCGATTTGCGCGACACTCAGCCCGTGAAATCTGTATTCGATTTCATTGCTGCCCAAGCAAAAATCGATCGGGAGCAGTTACTTGGAAAGCCGCCCGAGCCGACCTGATCGAATATGTTCAGTCGTAGCGACAACAATGAACATTCCCTTCTGGGCGAACTGCCCTATATTCCCTCCAACAAATGTAAAATCTAATCAAACTCAGGAGGCATTCATGCCATTACCAGCTGTGCTCGAAGGAAAATTGGAACTGCCCGTTATTGGTTCCCCATTGTTTATTGTGTCGGGCCCGGAATTGGTGATTGCGCAGTGTAAAGCCGGGATCGTTGGATCTTTCCCAGCCTTGAATGCACGCCCTGCTCATGTACTTGGTGAGTGGATTGAGCGTATTAAAACTGAGCTGGCTGAATACCAAGCTGCCAACCCAGACAAAAAAGTCGCCCCTTTCGCGGTCAACCAAATTTGCCACGCCTCGAATGATCGTCTCGAAGCTGATATGGCTATGTGCGTAAAGCACGAAGTGCCAATCATCATCACATCATTGCGCCCACCAGAGTCCTTGGTTAAAGCCGCTCATTCATACGGCGGCGTTGTGTATCACGACGTGATCAATGTGAGACACGCTAAAAAGGCCGCTGAACAAGGCGTTGACGGCTTGATCTTGGTATGTGCAGGCGCTGGGGGCCACGCGGGCACTTTGTCTCCTTTCGCATTGGTACGTGAAGTTAAAGAATGGTTCGACGGCACTATTTTACTGTCCGGTTCATTGGCAGACGGCAACGGCATCGCATCTGCTTTGGCAGCGGGCGCTGACTTGGCTTACATGGGCACACGCTTTATTGCGACAGCTGAAGCCAATGCAGATCCAGAGTACAAACAATCTTTGATTGATTATGCGGCTCAAGACATCATCTATTCCAACCTGTTCACAGGCATCCACGGCAACTATTTGGCACCGTCCGTTAAAGCCGCTGGCATGGACCCTTATGATCTGCCTGACTCCAACAAAGACGCGATGAACTTTGGCTCAGGTGGCAACACTAAATCCAAAGCTTGGAAAGACATCTGGGGCGCTGGCCAAGGTTTGGGCTCCATCAAAGATTCTCCTTCCGTGGCAGAACTTGTGGCGCGCATGAGCGATGAATTCAAAAAAGCGATTGCCGATACAAATGCAAAATCGGCTCAATACCTTTAGAATCTCTCAGGTTCCTGCGCCTTATTTGACGTAGGGACCCGAAAGCCTTATTCGATACCTGCGGTTCTATGGACCGCAGGTATTTTTTTGGAGAAAATCATGGCCGAGATAAGCAACCCAAAGCTGGCGTCTTTCAACTGGGAAGACCCCCTTCACCTAACCGATCAGCTCAGCGAAGAAGAGCGTCTGGTGATGGAAGCCGCGCGTAACTTCTCTCAGGATCGCTTGATGCCGCGGATCATTGAAGCCAACCGCCATGAAATTTTCCACCGTGAAATCATGAATGAAATGGGCGAACAAGGTCTGCTTGGCCTCACTATTCCAGAAAAATATGGCTGCGCGGGCCTCAACTACACCTCCTACGGTTTGGTTGCGCGTGAAGTAGAGCGTGTCGACAGCGGCTATCGTTCCGCCATGAGCGTGCAATCCTCGCTCGTCATGCACCCGATTTATGCGTACGGCAGCGAAAGCCAGCGCGAGAAGTTTTTGCCTAAATTGGCCAGCGGTGAATTTGTTGGTTGCTTCGGTTTGACAGAACCTGACCACGGTTCCGATCCCGGCTCTATGGTGACACGCGCGGAAACAGTTGACGGCGGTTTCACCCTGAATGGCGCAAAAATGTGGATTACAAATTCACCGATTGCAGACATTGCGGTGGTCTGGGCCAAGTTGAAAGACGAAGAAACCGGCAAGGATAACATTCGCGGCTTCATCGTTGAGCGCGACTTTGAGGGTTTCTCCACACCTAAGATTGAGGGTAAGTTTTCTCTTCGGGCCTCCGTCACGGGTGAAATCGTTTTGGAAAATGTCTTCGTTCCAGACGCCAACATTTTGCCAAATGTGAAGGGCTTAGCAGGTCCCTTTGGCTGTTTGAACAAAGCCCGCTTTGGCATTAGCTGGGGCGCATTGGGGGCAGCGGAATTCTGCTGGCACCAAGCTCGTCAATACACTTTGGACCGCAAACAATTTGGCCGTCCATTGGCCGCGAACCAATTGGTGCAAAAGAAACTTGCCGACATGCAAACCGAAATTACATTGGGCTTGCACGGCTGTCTCGCACTGGGTCGGTTGATGGATGAAGATGTTGCGCCACCTGAAGCAATCTCATTGATGAAACGCAACAACTGCGGCAAAGCTCTCGACATCGCACGGGTTGCCCGCGACATGCACGGCGGCAACGGCGTGTCTGATGAGTATCATGTGATCCGTCATGTCATGAACTTGGAAGCCGTGAACACCTATGAAGGCACCCATGATGTGCACGCGCTGATTTTGGGCCGCGCTCAAACCGGTATCCAAGCCTTCGTCTAACAGATCACACATTCATGAGCCGCTTGCCAACCCTCATATCATGAGGCAAGGCAGGCGGCTTTTGTGTGCCTGTAGGTGACTAAACTTGGAGAGCGTCTGCTTGTTCCATCTCAAGAGTAGCCGCTGCAATTTCGCGCGCAGCGTCCTGCATCCGACGCAGGTACAAGGTGGCCGCTTCCTCTGCTGACATGGCGGACAGGTAGTGGCGTATGGAAAAGGTCGCGCGCACTTGTCCTTCAACGATGACGGGGACAGCCATGCCACTAAGACGCATGGCTCCGACTTTCAGGTTGTTGGCATATCCACGATCTACGACAGTCGACAATAACTTATTCACGTAGCGCGCATCACGTGCGAGCAGATCCGTCGCCTCGTCAGATTTCTGGAGCATTCGTAGCAACATGGTGCGCTCTTCCTCCGAACAAAACGCAAGATAGGCTTGGCCCATCGCGGAGGGGAGAAGGGGAATAAGGTCGTGCCCAAAATCCGAGGAATCACCCATGGGTGCATGGAAAATAGTGGAAAAACGGATGCGCATTTGACTGCCTTGCAGAGTGCAAATGGAAAATGGCCATTTGAATTTCTGCGTCAGCTTTTCAAGGACGGGACGTGCTGCTTGTAAAACGGTGTCGGAATATTGGAACCCACGGCTTAAATGAAGCACACGGTCGGTGAGTTGGTACCCTCTGCGCCGATCCAAGCGCCTCACATATCCCCCCGCTATCAACGTATCGAGCAGGCGCACAAGAGTAGATTTTGGCAAGCCTGTTTCATCATGTAAGACACTGAGGCTGCTGACGTTGCGACGGTTCAGCATGCTTAGAATTGTTAGACTCCGCAGGACGGGCTCAACAGTTGGTTCGCTCATGAGGGGCTCGCGTTGTTATTCCGTATTGCAGAATTATAGAGATTTTTCAGTGAAGACGCCAGTCTTCCCGCGCGTAGGCTTTGAGAATAAAGCTTTGCACAGATAGAGCTCTAATCTCTGGAGGAATTTCAATGGCTGACGCAACAATTAGCTCACCCAATACCGACTTGATGGAACAACTTTTAGACGTAACACCTATGACGCCAACCATTGGCGCGGTGATCAACAATGTAGATATGAGCAAGCCGTGTGGAGCCGATTTGGTGACAGCTCTACGTGAAGCGTTGTTGGCATACAAAGTGATCTTCTTTCGGGACCAAGAACTGACATCCCAGCAACAAATTGATTTTGCCAAGAATTTTGGTGAACTGGAAGTACACCCCTTTGCCCCGCACAAAGACGGGTATCCTGAGGTGCTGGCAATTACCCATGACAAAGACCGTCCGGGTAAAGAGAATGTCTGGCACTCAGATGTGACGTGGCGCGAAATCCCGTCTCTGGGATCCATTTTGCGCGGTATCGAATTGCCGGATACGGGAGGCGATACGCTCTTTTCAGATTCATATGCAGCCTATGAGGGTTTGAGCGATGAGGTGAAAGCCAAGATTGAAGGGAAAATCGCGGTCCATGATTTTGCTCATTTCCGGAAAATGATGATAGCCAAAGGGGTGTCGGCTGAAAAGATTGAGGAAATGAATAAGAAGTATCCAATGATGGAACACCCCGTTGTGCGCACGCACCCAGAGACGGGCCGCAAAGGCATATATGTCAATGCAGCGTTCACCCAATACATCAAAGGGATGGAGCGCGAAGAGTCAGACGCTTTATTGCAACACCTCTACGTGCAAGCGCAGACACCAGAATATCAATGCCGCTTCCACTGGGAGAAAGACTCCGTGGCATTCTGGGACAATAGAGCCTGCCAACATTATGCAGTGTCAGACTATTGGCCCGCCGTACGCCGTGTGGAACGTGTGACCATCATCGGTGACAAGCCGTACTAACAGGGCAGGCCTGCCTGACTGCGACCAAATTACGTCAGGCAGGCCGCTCATAAGAAATCCTCAAATTGCCTTCTCCCTTGACCCGCCTACAGGTCAGGCTCACACTTGAGAAAAATAGGGAGACCGACATGCTCGCAACACAAGATTTCCGCCATATCGAAGTGACACCCCATATCCACGGCTTTGGAGCGGAGGTGAGAGGGTTGGACCTGTCCGAACCTTTAAGCGCTGAGGTGCTGGACGAAGTAAAAGCCGCATGGGCAGAACATGCCGTTCTCGCATTCCCCGATCAGCCTTTGTCTCTGGAGCAACTGGAAGACTTTACGCGCCAACTTGGTGTGTTCGGCCATGACCCTTTCATCAAACCGATGAAAGAACACCCCCACGTATTGGAGCTGCGCCGAGAGCCGGACGAAACGGCCTCTAATTTTGGTTCTGGCTGGCATTCCGACTGGAGCTTTCAGGAAGAACCGCCCGCAGGCACAATTTTGCATTCAGAAGTGATCCCGCCCGTGGGCGGCGATACGCTTTATGCAGATACAACGCGTGCTTATGAGACGCTGACTCCGGAGCTAAAAGAAAGGGTGGCGAACCTTCAAGCCGTCCATTCTGCGATGTTGCCATATGGGCGACAGGGGGTCTATTCGCAGGATAAAGTAAAGCGGACGATGGAGATCATTGTCTCCAAGGAGGCGGAGGTTTCCCAATCGCATCCGCTGGTACGCACGCATCCAGTTACGGGCAGAAAGTCTCTCTTTGTCAGCCCGGTCTATACGATTGGGGTCGAAGGAATTGAAGGGGAGCAAGCGCAGGGCCTATTGGGCGAGCTCTACGTTCATATGACGAAAGAAGAATTCATCTACCGCCACAAATGGAAGCCCGACATGCTGGTGATATGGGACAATCGAAACACCATGCACTTTGCAGAAGGCGGATATGACGGGCACTTACGGGTCCTTCACCGCACAACGATTGCAGGCGAAGTTCCCGTTTGAAGCGTACCTTTTTGCGTTAGGTATCGAGCAGGAGCACGACGAGGCCGGCGACAATGAGGATGACGCCAGCAACCTCTTTGGCGTCTGAGCGTTCTTTAAAGAAGAACCATGACACCGCAAAGGTGAAGACCAACTCGATTTGTCCCAGCGCGCGCACATAGGCGACATTTTGCAATGTCATTGCGGTGAACCAGCCGATGGAACCCAATCCGCCCGTGATGCCTGCAAGGGCTGCGGGGCGCCAATGGCGTAGGCTGGCGCTAAGCTGGCTACGGTCTTTCCAAACCAGCCAGCCGCCCATCAGCAAGGTTTGCAACGTGAGAACGCAGGCCAATGTGATGGAGGCGGAGAACAAAACATTCTCGATGCCCAGTGACAAAGACGCGCCGCGATAACTCACCGCCGAAATGCCAAAGAGCGCGCCAGACCCCATGCCCATGAGAGCTGCGGGGGCAGTTAAGTCTTTGAAAAATTCAGAGAGTTTTAAACTCGCTGAACGGGTAGAGATCAAGATGACACCAATGAGGCTGACAAAGATGCCGATGCCCGCGCCAGTGGTGATGCCTTCGCCCAAAAACACCAGCCCAAACATAACCGCTTGAACTGTTTCGGTTTTGGAGAACGCTGTGCCGACCGCGAAGTTTCGGTAGGTAAACAGTGTCACCAATAAAGCCGTGGCGAGGATTTGGCAGATACCGCCCACGACCGCATAGGTCCAAAACTCCGGCGACCAAGAGGACGTGATCTCACTGATGGAGCGCTCCTGAAGGTTGATCAGCAGCGCAAGATACAGAAGGGCGACAGGCAGGCCGTACATAAAGCGCACATAAGTGGCCCCTTGGGTGGACAGCTTGCCCGTGAGTTGTTTTTGGATTGTGGAGCGGACATTCTGTAAAAATGCAGCGGCAATCGTGATCGGTATCCAAAGAGGCATGATGCCCATTCCTAGGTGATAGTCGCCTTAAGCTTTCCCGTGGACTGCTAAGGCGAAGCAATAAACATCGGCAACTTCTTTCAAGCGGTCAAAGCGACCAGACGCACCACCATGCCCGGCACCCATGTTCGTTTTGAGAAGCGTGAGGTTTCCGTCCGTGCGTGTGGCGCGCAGACGAGCCACCCATTTAGCTGGCTCCCAATACGTCACGCGAGGATCGGTGAGCCCGGCAATTGCAAAAATATGCGGGTAGCTTTGGGCGCTCACATTGTCGTAAGGGCTGTAGGACGCCATGTAGTCATAGGCTTCTGGGCTCTGGATCGGATTGCCCCATTCCAGCCACTCCGGCGGGGTGAGCGGCAAGCTGGCATCCAGCATTGTATTGAGCACATCCACAAAGGGCACTTCCGCCACGACACCTTTAAAGAGGTCCGGCGCAATGTTGGCGCATGCTCCAACCAACATGCCGCCCGCACTGCCGCCATGAATGGTGATGTTGCCGCGTGATGTGTAATTCTTGTGCGCAAGATACTCCCCACACTGAACAAAGTCAGTGAAGGTGGTCTTCTTGGTCATCATCTTGGCGGATTTATACCAATCATACCCACCCTCTTTGCCGCCGCGAATATGGGCGATCGCATAGACAAAGCCCCGGTTGACGAGCGAGAGACACGAAACAGAAAAGCTAGGGTCCATACTGATGCCATAAGAGCCATATCCATAGAGCAAGAGAGGAGCCGAGCCATCAAGCGGAGTGTCTTTATGATAGAGAAGTGAAATGGGCACGCGTACGCCGTCATCGGCTTTGGCGAAAACCCGCTCCGTAATATAGTCGGAAATTTCATGGCCGCTCGGTACTTCTTGAGTTTTGAGCAAGCGACGTTCGGCGGTGTCCATGTTGAAATCAAACACTTGCGCCGGTGTTGTCATGGATGAATAGCCAAAGCGTAGGGAGTGAGTGTCATACTCATACCCTGAATAGAGCGATAGGTCGTAGGCCGCTTCATCAAAATCAATGGCCGTTTCTGCATTGCTTTCTAGGTGACGCAAGATGATGCGCTTGAGCCCATCTTTACGCTCAAGCCGCACATGGAAATCTTGATAGGACGTGTGGCCCAGAATGAGTGTGCCGGGTGTGTGCTTGACTAGGTTTTCCCAATGGCTGCGGTCGGGGAAGTCCAACGGCGCTGTGACCAGTTTAAAGTCTTCCGCGTCGCGGTTGGTCAGAATGATAAACCGCTCACGCAAGGCGTCATGATCAATGTCGTATTCAACGCCGGGTTCACGGGCATCAATCAAACTCGGCGCAGCCTCGGGTGTCTTCCCATCGATGACCCACATTTCAGAGGTCTGGTGGTCGCTCGCGGAAATCACGATAAAGCGACCATCCTGCGTAGCACCTACGCCGAGATAAAAGCCGGGGTCTTGCTCGTCGTAGAGCACGACATCGTCTTTCGGGTCGGTGCCGCGCTTGTGGCGGAACACGGTGACCGGGCGGTGGTTTTCATCTAGCCGGGTGTAATAAAGATAGGTGCCACAAGGGGACCAGACAGCAGAACCTGATGTGTCCTTGATGACATAATCAAGGTCTTCGCCGCTGTCCAAATCACGAATGTGGACGGTGAAATATTCTGACCCTTTAAGATCGGCTGACCATGCCAACCACTTATGGCAAGGGGTGTGCTCAACTGCGCCAAGCTTGAAATACTCTAAGCTGTCGGCTTGCTTGTTGGCATCCAGAATAATTTGTGTCTTCTCGTCTTCATCGCTGGCGCTATATCGGCAGAACAAGGGATGTTGTGCGCCTGTCTCGTATTTGGTGAGGTAGAACCACTCGCCATCGCGTGAGGGCACAGAGCTGTCATCCTCTTTGATCCGGCCTTTGATCTCTTGATAGAGGGTTTCTTTCAGATCACTCAGCGGCGCAAAGCTCTCCTCTACGTAAGCATTTTCAGCTTCCAGATAGTCGCGAATGTCTTGCGAAAGCGCGTCGGGATTGCGCATGACTTCCTGCCATTTTTCATCACGCAGCCAGCCGTAGTCATCTACAAGCGTGCGCTCATGAAAGTTGCGTGTTTCAGGTTCAACGCGCGCATGGGGGGCGGAGGCGGGAGGTGTCAAAGGCATGGAAGTCTCCAAATCGTATCAGGCAAAAAAAGGCCCCCGGAATTCTGTGAAATCCGAGGGCCTAGAGCATTCAGTCTCAGACCCTTATGGGTAGAGAATAGAAATCGTTTCAGCAACCAAAGCAGGGCGTTCAACGCCTTCAATTTCCATGGTCACTGTGTTGATGAGCTGTGTGCCACCAGCTTTGTCGTTAGCTTCTTTCAGTGCAACGCGGCAACGTACACGAGAGCCAACAGGAACCATGTTTGTGAAACGCACAGAGTTTGAACCGTAGTTGATGCCACGGCTGACACCTTTAACGGTGGACACTTGGCCCATCAACCAAGGCAAAACAGAAAGGGTGAGGTAACCATGTACGATGGTGCCCATACCCAATTCTTTTTGTGTGCGTGCAGGGTCGATGTGGATCCACTGGTGGTCACCAGTCGCTTCGGCAAACAGGTTCACCCGGTCCTGATCAATTTCAACCCAATCGCTTACGCCAACTTCTTCGCCAACGATGGCGGCATAATCAGCAATGCTATCAAAAACGCGCATGTATATTCTCCGTCAGTAGCCATGTCGAACAGGGAGGGACCCAAAAGGGCATATCCGTATCGCAATGGCAGGTTCTAAATGTGGGGTGACCCCACCAATTTCTAAGCGCTTAACCTAACGGCAGTTGGCCCAAATTGCCAAATATTTTGCGGGGACACGCGTTTTTAGTTCGTTCGGGCAGTTTGGGGAGGTGATTGTGCACAAAAGCCAGCCCTCCGCGCGGCAAGAGGGCTGGATTCTTATGGTGTCACCTAGTGTGAGGCTGCAAACCTAGGCCGCTGAGCGCAAAGCAACTGCGCCTAGTGCATTTGGGAAGAACTTCGCGGACATCCGGTCCACAAAGGCACACAGATTGGGCTGAGCCAAAATCGCGTCCTTAAGCAATGCGCTTCCCGGCATCTCCAAAAGGGAAATGAGGGTGCCATAGGCACTCGCATCTAGCGGAGTAGGTGTATCAGCGACGAAATAGTCTTCTTTGCCCAAATAAAGGCTCAGGTTTTCAATCACATCCACACCCATCCCGATGGCCTCTGCTTCGGTATGGCGCCCGGTGCCTTGGCCCCATAGGTTGCGCAGTACGTCTTGCCGGGCTTCACCTGAGACTTGCTCCCGCACGCTGGCCGGGGCCATGCCGAAAAAGGCAGGCTCAGTGATTGCCCATCCCGCATCGATTTGCCAACGGGCATAGACCATCACCCAATAAAGCTTCTCTTCAACCGCATGGATAAGAAGCTCAGCCGTCGCGCGCTCAAGCCGACTGAGGCCCTTATAAAAGTCGGCCTGATGATTGCTCTCCAAATGCATTTGGATCAGAGCGCTGTCGCCAATGACCATGTCCCCATCAGTGAGGAATGGGATTTTTTGCTTAGGACCATTGGAGGGCACAAATTCAGGAGTGATTACGAAATCCTTGGCGGACATTTGCAGCAGGATCTCTGTTTTGGTGCAAAACGGGCTGGAGGACGGTGTGCCGGGAGCAGCCATTGGCTGGTGAAGCTGAAGGGTCATGGGGCTGGTTTTCCATTTGAATGGGTGTCAGGGATTGGCTTGTTGATTTGCCAAAGCCATCGTAACGTCACCATGCTGACACCGTACTGTCAGCATGCTTGAAAGGGTTTTGGATGCGGCGGGCAGATAGGCTTCTACAGATTGTTCAAATTTTGAGGCGGGAGGGCAAACCTGTCTCGGCCAATGCCATTGCCGAAGAGCTGGAGGTCGCCAAGCGCACGATCTACCGCGACATGCTGGCGATGGAATCCATCAACGTGCCGGTGCGCGGGGAGGCGGGCGTGGGCTATGTCTTGGAAGAAGGCTACGATCTGCCCCCGTTGATTTTCAACATTGGTGAGCTTGAGACCTTGATGCTGGGCGCGCGCTTTGTAGAGAAGTTCGGTGACCCAGACCAAATTACCGATGCCCGCAATATGGTGGCCAAGGTAAGTGCTGTATTGCCTGATCCATTGCGCGAGAAATTCAAAGCTGTGCCGCTGTATGTGGGCCCACGTGCAGAGCCAGAGGCAAACACCAAAGTAGATAGCAAGAGCGTGCGGGACGCCCTACGGCGCGGTAGAGTTATCGAGCTGAAATATCAAGACGAAGCAGGGAACCAGACAACGCGGGCTGTCTGGCCGGTGAGTGTGGGCTATTTTGATATGAAGCGGGTCATGGTGGCGTGGTGCGAAAAGCGCGATGATTTCCGCGCCTTCCGCGTTGACCGTATTGTTGAGCTCATCCAAACCGACAGGCGGTTTCCAAAAACACAAGCTGTGTTGAAGAAGGAATGGCTCGCGCGGGAAATGGCCTATAAAGAGAAGCGCTCTTAAAGGGTGCGATTACATGGAGAGGCGAATACGCACTCTGCGGTCTTCTTCGGAATCAAAGCTGAGTTCATCTGCGAAAAAGCCCCATGCTTCGCCTTCTGGCTCAATGGCAATTTTGCCTCTCCAACCTTCAGATCGCATAAAGGCGGCAACGGCTTTAGAGCGTTGACGGGACAGGCGGGCATTGGCACCTGCATTGCCTTTTTTGCTGGCTTTGCCAAAGAGACAAATTTGATGAGCGTGCTGGCCTTTTGCACGATCAACAGCGCGTTCAATTCTGGCTTTATATTTGTTCTTGATCACGGTGCTGGCGGTATCAAAATAGACAAAATATTCTTTTGTAAATTTTTTACCCACGCCGGTTTTATTGCGGCAGGTTTTGCCTTCAGAAATCTCGGCCGCCTGCGCCGGGGCCTGACGCGCGCTCGCCAGAATGTCCGCGCCTACAAAGCCCGCAATCAAAGCAGCGAGCGGAAGAAGCGTTGAAAGTTTCAAACGTTTAAAATGTGCCATGTGATCCCTTGATGCCAAAACCTAAGTGCCCACCTTAACCGACTTCAGGTGGGTTCAATAGCTTTAACCTTAAGCACCTGAATGGGAGCTGAAAAGAAGGCCTTGGCCCTAAAATCGTTCGCCAATAAGGCGGTAGCACCAAAAGGCTTCTGCCGTCGCGATCAATTGGTTCAGTTTTGCCGGGCTCATACCTGTTAGCTTGCGTACACTGCGCCCCATATGCGCCTGATCGGAAAACCCTGCATCCAGCGCAATTTGAGCCAGATCGAGGTTTCCCGTCAAACCGGCTGCAAGTGTTTTTTCAAACAAAACTTCATTGCGTGCAAAAATTTGTAGATCGCGTTGGTTTTGTCCCGTCCAGGATTTTATGCGACGCTGGGCCTGTCGAACACTTTTTCCGGTGCCCGATGACGCAGCTTTGGTCGCCAATTCATGAGTCCAATCGGAGAGCCGATGATAGGCGCTAAGGCGGGGCGCGCGAGAGCTAATCCATATCGGTCCCAACCCCTCCATGAACTGTTGAAAATGGGTTTTGATTGGAGGCCTTGCCAACACCTCTTTGCACAAGTCGAGCAAGGCGCCCGACGCGACATCTTCAAGGGGAAGGGTCTTGTCGACAAGGGATTCCAAATCGCACTCTACCAGCTGCTTCCAAGCCTCAGGATAAATCCCCACGGTTAAAGCGTGCACAACGCCGGGGTTCCAACTTGCCATGGGTTTTGTTTGTGGCCCCGCAAAGGAGAGGCGGGGAACAGGACACTCAGAACTTGGGATGGGGTTGCTAGGATCTACCAAATAACTCGCGCCCTCAAAGAACCAAGAAATTGTGCAGAAGGGGAAGGCTGGGAAAAAGTTGAAACGCTGTTCTTCCCTCAACGCCCGTTCACGGGTATCGCGTTCCACACCTGTTATCACGCAGCTTGCAAGAGAGTGCGGTGGCAAATACAGCGTTGCCGAAGACTGGGTGGCCGAAGACTGGGTGGTGGAACCAGCACCTTCAGATGCGTTGTGGGGGTCATCCTTGTTCATGCCCTAATTTAGCATGGTTCACAGGCTTGGCCCAGAGTTTCAAAAAAGGGGCGGGAGGGTGACGCAATCATTCTATAGCGGCCCAAATTGCCTTGTTAGTCTGAGGAAACCAGTCGAGGAGTTATCCATTATGCCCGTCGTTAAATCCCAAGGAAGCCTGCGTCATGTTGTAAGAAGCTGGCGCGCCCTTTCATGGATTTCAATCAAGGTTAGTTTTCGCCACCTCATAGGGCGGCCTCTAGATCCTGAATGGACCATACCAGCTGAGATTGGAAACCTGTTTTGGCGGGGCCAGTTCAACCATGCCTTTGCCTTGGCAGATATCAATGAAGGGCGGGACTATTTTGATAGTTTGCTAACCGAAACAGACGAGGTTTACGCCGTTGACCGTTTGCCCACGGAGGTCGACGAACCTAGAGGGCATTGGGTCCAGCCTCATAAGAAGCTACGCGAGACAACATTGCTGTACCTCCATGGCGGTGGTTATACATTTTACCCTGAAGTCAGCAAGCGCATGGGCGACATGATGGCGGATAAATTTGGCATGGAGGTGTTCGTACCGGATTATCGCCTGACACCGGAGAACTCGCATCCTGCCCAAATTGAAGATGCACTGGAGGCCTACACCTACCTGTTGGCCAAAGGGAAAGAACCAAACCAGATTGTCTTGGCAGGGGATTCCGCTGGAGGGCACTTGGTATTGATGCTGCTGATTGTCCTGCGTAAAAAAGGTCTTCCGCAGCCAGCCCTCGCTGTTGGTTTTTGTCCATGGACAGATGTGGGGGACCGGGGGGCGAGCCTATTTGCCCATAATAAATACGATAATGTTCAAGGGTATATGGCGCTGCAATTTGGCGAGTGGCTGAAGGGAGAGGGGGGCTTCACCAACGAAGAGCTGTCACCCATCCATCAAGACTACAAGGGACTAGCTCCTCTCTATCTGCAAGCGGGAGGCAGAGAGATTTTGCTCGATATGATCCGCGACTTTGCAAAAGTCGTTCATGCGCAGGGAGCGGATGTGACCTTGGATGTTTGGGAGCCCATGACTCACATATTCCAAGCAAATGGATCGACATTGCCTGAGAGCAAAGAAGCGCTGGAGCGGGTGATCTGTACAATTGAGATTTACACCGGCGCTAATTCTGATGATCAGGCACTCAAGGCCTGCCCCAGAACGGAAATAGGGGGCGATTTTCTCGCCCCCTAACCTTATACGATTGTGCTGTTCTTTTTGCCCCAGTAACGGTCGCGCACGAGGCGTTTGTAGAGCTTGCCAGTTGGGTGGCGCGGTAGCTCTTTGTCAAAATCGACAGAACGAGGACATTTGATCGGTGCCAATTCTTGTTTGCAATACTCAATCAGCTCCTGAGCGAAGTCTTCATTTGCATCGGCCCAATCCAAGGGCTGTACAACAGCTTTCACTTCCTCGCCGAAGTCTTCATTTGGTACACCAATGACGGCGACGTCTGCAACACGCGGGTGAGTGATCAACCGGTTCTCCGCTTCTTGCGGATAGATGTTGACCCCACCAGAAATGATCATGAAGGCTTTACGGTCGGTTAGATAAACAAATCCATCTTCATCCACTCGGCCCACATCGCCCAGTGTTGACCATGTCTCATGTTCTGGATGTTGAGACTCTTTGGTTTTTACAGGATCGTTGTAGTACTCAAATTTGTTTTCACTCTCAAAATAAATACTACCTGCTTCTCCAACCGGCAATTCTTTGCCTTCGTCGTCACAGACGTGAACGATGCCCATAAGGGGACGTCCAACAGAGCCTTTGTGGGCGAGCCATTCTTCAGAGTTGAGAGCTGTAAAGCCGTTACCTTCTGATCCTGCATAATATTCGTTGATCACCGGTCCCCACCAGTCGATCATTTGTTCTTTGACAGGAATAGGACAAGGAGCGGCCGCATGGATGGCGCACTTAAGGGAGGACACATCGTATTTTGCCCGTATTGCTGGATCAAGTTTAAGCATGCGAACAAACATTGTCGGCACCCACTGAGAGTGAGTGATTGAGTGTTTTTCAATGTTAGCGATGGCACCTTCGGCGTCAAAATTCTCCATGATGAAGCTTGTGCCACCCAGGCGTTGAACCGACATGTTGTAGCGAAGCGGGGCTGCATGATAGAGCGGGGCGGGGGAGAGGTATTGTGTCTCTCCGTCAAAGCCATAGAGGATTTGTACAAGTTGAAGGAAGGTGTTGCCCTCATCAATGGCGCCACCGCTGAGGGCAACACGGATGCCCTTTGGCCGACCGGTTGTGCCGGAGGAATAGAGCATGTCCGCCCCTGCCGTCTCGTCGGCAATGGGTGTTGCGGGCATTGCGTCGCGAGCCGCTTCGTATGAATCGTATCCTGCAGCCGTGCCATCGACCATATAGCGCCCCTCAACAGCTTTGAGGAGGCCTTGCGCAAGCAACTCATCGGCAACGGGTTGTTGGTGTGCCGATGTTAGGAAAAGCTTGGCGCCACAATCAGAGACGATGAAATCCACTTCGCCAGCCGTTAGCCTTGAAGAGATGGCTGTGTAATAGAGACCAGACCGTTGAGCTGCCCAACAGATTTCCAAGAACCTCGCGTTGTTCTCCATATAAATTGCAATCGCATCGCCGGGCTTCAGGCCCTGTTGGTGGAAAAATTGTGCGGTTTGATTTGAGCGATCATTGAGCTGTTTATAGGTAACTGTCTCGCCACTTCCCACCATGACATAAGCGGCGCGGTCGGGATGGGTTTGGGCGTGATGGGAAGGATGCATAGGGTTCGTCTCCGCAGTATACGCGCGGTCTTGATAAAAGCCGCGGCGCGTGAGGCACCTAAGGCGCTCATGTCAAATTTCAGAAGAGCAGAGAGGCTCAAAGCCTGCCAAGTGTCTTCTCCCATTGAACGGTGTGTCCCGTTCTTGGGCCCACTATAGTAAGAAAGCACGGGCTGTCACTGACATAAATTGACCATATGGCCAATTAGCTGTTTTCCCCTACGTCATGCATATATTTGTTTTTCAGGCATGGCAAAAAGGGGGGGAGAGGCTGTATACATCATGCATCGAAACTTAATTTGAACCAATGGAATCGCTTGCGCGGAGGAGAATGAGATGAGTTACGAGACCATCAAATACGACGTAGAGGACAGCATTCTAACTATTACGTTGAATCGTCCCGAGAAGATGAACGCGTTCACAGGCCGCATGATGCAAGAGATCATTGATGCATTTGATCGGGCAGATGCCGACGACAATGTGCGTGCGATTATCATGACGGGCGAAGGCAAAGCTTTCTGCGCGGGCGCTGATTTGTCTGAAGGTGCCAAAACCTTCGACTATGCCAAACGCGAAGACCGGCCTGACAAAGTCGGCAATTCACGCAATGAAGACGGCTCTGTGAACTGGAGCGATGAGAGCATTCGCGATGGCGGTGGCCGGGTATCTTTGCGCATCTATCAAAGCATCAAACCAGTGATCGGCGCGATCAATGGTGCAGCAGTTGGCATTGGTGTCACCATGCAATTGCCAATGGACATTCGCTTGGCGTCGACTAAAGCCCGCTTCGGGTTTGTGTTCTCCCGCCGTGGGATCGTGCCAGAAGCCTGTTCAAGCTGGTTCTTGCCACGGGTTGTGGGCATTTCTCAAGCTTTGGAATGGTGCTACTCAGGCCGCGTATTCGACGCACAAGAAGCCCTACGCGGTGGATTGGTGCGCGAGCTTTATGAGCCCGAAGACTTGCTACCAGCCGCACGCGCAATTGCCCGCGAGATCGTTGAAGAAACCGCCGCTGTTTCAGTATCTCTTACACGTCAAATGATGTGGCGGATGTTGGGTGCGGACCATCCTATGGAAGCACACAAGATTGATAGTAAAGCGATCTATTCTCGCGGAGCGTCACCAGATGCAAAAGAAGGCGTTATGTCCTTCTTGGAAAAACGCAAAGCGACCTATCCGTGCAAGCCATCAACCGACATGCCGGAATTCTACCCTTGGTGGGAAGAGCCTGAATACAAATAGGCTGTGCCCATTGCAGACGAGAAAAAAGGGACCCTACGTGGGTCCCTTTTTTGCATTGTTGAGGCTCTTCATGGATCAGTCTTTACTCAGAAGGGGACCAATAGTGAGGGCGTTTACCGTTAAAGTGAAATACCCCACGGCATCCATCATCGACCCAAATTTTATTAGCCTTCACGCCCCATGTATTACCACGAACGCACGGCGCATTGCTGACCTGACGTACAAGTCTGACGTGACGCTGCCTCGCATCCCGTAGATGACATGTGTGGTAACGTCCGTGAGCTGATCCGCACGATACTTGTTTTTTGCGGGCATGATGATAGGGCTCGCCGTTACCACCACCATTTGAGAGTCGGAACACGGCCCGGCATCCATCACTGACCCAGACCCGGCGTTCGCCAGCACCCCAGCTTTGACCCCGAATGCAGGAAGCTTGGCTAATTTGTTTGACCAATCTAATTTTACCATTCGTCCCGCGTGGCAATCGGCACGTTTTGGTTTTGTAGTGATCAGATGTGCAAACCAAATCGTATGGATTGTTGCGAGAATATGGGTTGTGGTCCCAGCCGTAAGTCTGCAATCCTCCGCGCCAATTCTCCGGTGCTTCAAAGGCTTTGGCTTCCGGCTGAAACGCAATCAAGCCTGCGATCATGACGCCAATGGCCAGGCCGATTGAGGCAAATTTTTGAACAATGAACATATAACTCTCCTATAGCGTACCCTACTCAGGGGAGAGGTTATGATGCGCTCGTTACATTTGCACTAAGCTTTCCTGAAATATCAATTGTATCTTCAGTTGTTGAAGGGTGTGGCGACATACAAGCAATGGACGCACACCCTATGAATAAGCATGAGGGTCTATTTCAACTCAGTACACGTAATCAGGTCTAGACGCCCGGTGCTTTGACATGAACAAGCTGGGTGCGTGTGAACAGATACAGCAATACGAGGACCATGCTGCCAGCAGGGAACAGAACCGCATCATAAAGGCCGAAGTGGTCAACGAGGTAGCCCATGGCAAGGGAGCCGAGCGGCGCGCCGCCGGCGAAACCTAGTTGGTAGACGGAAAGAATACGCGCGCGGTGGCTGTCTGGTGCCTCCATTTGCACAATCATTCTTGTGAGTGCCATTGTAACCCCGGCACCCAAACCCCACAGGAAATTGAGGCCGCAATAGGTCACGAAGTTCATTTCAAAATGGAAAAGCGAGAGGAAGGTAACACCGGAACAGACAGCCACGCCCAACAGTCTGCCTGGCCGTGCGATCGGCGCAAACTTCATCAAGATGATGGTTGAGAGAATAGTTGCGCCCCAGAAACAGCTAAAGGCGATTGCAAATTCAGTGATGCTGCCTTGAAAGACATCGCGGATCATCAGCGGCAAAACAACCATAAAGGCGCCGACATAGAACATGCCGACGAAGAACATCAAAATGACAACCGGCTTGATGGTGGGGGAGGAAAAGACCTCACGCATGCCGTCTGCGATCGCGGCTATACGGCCTTGCTCTTTGTGATGCGCCAAGGCAGGCATGGTGGGGAGTTTCCAGCCGCCGATGCCCCCAACAATGATGATGACTGTCTGTAGAATAAAGAGCAGGGAGGCTTCAATGAAATTGCCAGAGATCGCCATGATCATACCTGCCAGCATAGACATTTGCTGCGCCATCATGGCCAGCATCACCCCTTTTTGAATGTTGCCATCCGGGACGACTTTGCTGAGCAGTGTGTCGCGGGCAGGCATGGCAAAGGCCGACAAAGTGCCCATAGCCAAGCCGTAAATAATCATAAAGCCGTATTCTAAGCCGCCCGTTTGCATCACGAAAAAGAGGGCGAGCGGGGGCACAATGGCAAGCCCGTGGACGAGCATTAAAATAGAGCGCACGTCGCGGCGTTCAGCAATGGTGCCGCCCAGCAGCATGAACAGAAGGGCTGGAATTTGCAGCGACATTTGCGCGATGCCAACCCGTGTGCCGGATTCTTGCAAGACTTCGGTGACTAAATAGGGAAAGAGAATGAATTGAATACCCATGCTCAAAAACCAGCTGGACTGGGTGATCATGTAGAAGAAAAACGGGGAAAACCGTGTGCTTGCAGTTGGGGTGGTCATTCAATCATTCCTTCCTTGGTAGGCTGTTGAGGGGGCCTACCCCGGCGTTGAAAGTTTTTCATATTTTCAGCAAGATAGAACAGATGGTGTTGGATTACATAGTGAATTATCCAAACGGTGGGGATGAACCAGATAATGCGCGCGCTCCCTTTATGCCTTTAGACCTGCATTCTGTGAAATTTTTGCGACATTACCGATAGTGCGGGCACGCATTAAGGACCTGTAAAGCTGCATTTTACACTCTCCCCCCGTAACGCTGGAAGGGTGATTTCGGCGAAGTTGCGTAATGAGGTGATGCCCCGTGATGCCAAGAGCGATAGACCCGACAGCGATTGACCCAACAGCGATTGACCCAACAGCGATGGATATGGCGATGCCGATTAGGCCTGCGCCTCCCACAACGCTCTGTGCGAGTATTTTTGCCCGTTTGATGGCAGAGCCGGATCTTCTTTATATTCCCATAGTGATGGGGAGTACGTCGATAGGCTTGGTGTGCCGGCAAAAATTTATGCTGACCTACGCCTCCCTCTACGGCAAAGAAATATATGGGCGCCGCCCGATTACGGAGCTGATGTATAAAGACCCCATGGTCGTGGACGGCAAGTTAGATTGCGAGGCGGTCAATGCGCACATTTTTGCCGACAAAACGACATTGAGCCCACTGCAAGGGTTTATCGTCACCCACGGGGGGAGTTATGCAGGCGTGGGCACTGTGCCGGCATTGATGACGCATATTGCGACCTTGATGGGAGAACGGGCCCATTTGCTTGAGCTTCAAACCCAACGGGCTGAGGCCGCGAGTAACAGTAAGAGCCAGTTTCTAGCCAGCATGAGCCATGAACTGCGCACACCGTTGAATGCTATTATTGGCTTTGCCGATCTCATTCGTAATGAAACCTTCGGTGCCATCCAACCGCCCCGTTATTTGGAGTATGTGTCTGATATTCAATCCAGTGGCATTCATCTTTTAGGGGTGATCAACGACATCTTGGATATGGCAAAAATTGAAGCGGGGCGTTTTGAACTTCAGGAGGAGACAGTCGATCCTCTCGATTTGATAGAGGAAGTGCTGCGCATGATGAGACCCGCGATCGACGCCAAAAACCTAGACGTTTCGGTTCACCGAGGTCGGGCAAGTAAGGGGACCCATTGGATCCGTGCCGACGAACGCCAGCTGAGACAGGTCGTCTTAAACCTCCTTTCCAACGCCGTGAAATTCACCCCCAACGGCGGACGCATTGTTTGCGCGATGAAGTTGTTAGGAAGCGGCGATCTAGAATTCACCGTGGAGGACAATGGCATGGGCGTGCCCGCTGATATGGTAGAAAAAATCTTTGAACCGTTCGAGCAGGTGGAAAATTCCTTTACACGCACAAGCTCAGGCACAGGCCTTGGCTTGCCGCTGTCCCGGGCAATGATTGAGGCCCATGGGGGGAGGCTCTATTTGGAAAGTACATTAGGAGAGGGCAGCACCGTGTATATCCGATGGCCAAAAGAGCGTGTGATTGCCAGCCCAGAAGTTGCATTCAACCCAGACATTGCACTAAGCGCCTAGTCCCCTAGTCGGTTAGCGACTAGAGGATAGTTTGAGGATGTCATCATATTGATGGCGCGTGATGCCTTGCTCAGCCGCGTTATTTTGGAGGGCCGCATAAAGCGCACGTGCCACTTGGTTTGCATGGATCGCACGGTACCGCCGTGTGGGACCATGCAGAAACAGAGACAAAAGAGGGGCCGCAATCATGCCAGCGGCTTCCGCAACACGCACTTCGGACCGATTGCCTCGTAACAAGCTAGGTTGAAAAATATGGCACTGATCAAACCCTAAGGCCGTCACGTCGCGTTCAGTTTCGCCCTTAACGTTCAGATAGAAGTTACTGCTGGTCGCATCTGCTCCCACCGAGCTCACAAGGGAAAGCCCTTGAGCGCCTTGGGTGCGGGCCGCTGTGGCGAAGGCCACAATGAGGTCATGGTCCACCGCATAAAAGCCGTCTCGACCCGCCTTTTTATGGGTTGTCCCCAAAGCGCAATAGGCATGGAGCGGGGCATCAAGCTCAGCGGCAACCGTTGGATAGGTGTCTCCATCCACGACAACTTGGCGTAGCTTTGGATGATCCAATTTGACGGGGCTGCGACCAAAGGCAACAACTTCATCATAGGCTGACGAGGACAGCAGTAGCGGGAGCAAGGAGCTACCGATGAGGCCACTGGCACCCGCGATCCAAGCGATACGGGGAGACGTATTTGAGGAACTGGTTGGAGATGTCATTTAGCGTCGTCAGTCCAACCGTCCCACAGCTTGCTTGCGCAAGTGGAGGTGTCATATTGACTGGTAAGAGCACGCATCATTTTCTCAACACCTTCAGGAAGGTCGTCGCGGCTGCCCCCAAAGGCTTCTGCTACAGGGCCAACACTGTCACGTGCCATATCTTTTGCCAGCATCCGGCACGGATCAACTGTGCCGTAAACGTAAAGAGCGCCACCCAGAGCGGCTGCAACCAATATGGCCAGCACAAAAACAATCGACTTCATCTATATCCCCCATCCGCGCGGGTTACGTGCCGCGCCCTGATTTCCTAAGTCCGCAAGCTCTTACCAAAGGTCGTTGGTTTCATGATTGCCAATTGGGGAACGATTGTCCCATTTTTGGTTGCCTTCACACCCGCCAAAGCCATCAATCCAGCCCGCGCGGTAGTCCCGGTCCTGCTCAAACGATACTTGGTCTCTATGCATTGTCTCAGGAAAACCCGGCACAGCCGTATTCGCTGACCAGCAGCCTTCAGATTTTCCTTGGGCATAGCTTGGGCTGTCAAATGCGATTGGAATTTCATCGCCCGCACAGGCAGCGAGCAAAAGGGAAAACCCCAAAAGTGTGGCTAATTTCAATTGTTTAGCAGGATACATGCGCCTCGCGCCCCCCAGTTACTCATGGCCGATACCCAACCATAAGCCAAAGCCTGTGTGGCAGCAATGCAGCTCTTTACCCGTGCTTAAGCCCCCCACAGTCATAATGGCAGGAATTCACGATAGACCGCTGGTTTTGAGGTGATCAAGACCGGCGTAATTGATTGATCTGCATATGGAAAATACGTCACCAAAGCCTGAGGTATCAGGAAGCCTTGAGGCCGATACGCAGGCCCAAACAAACCTATCCGCACCTGCGGCGCAGGAATGGAGTGAGCTTCTGCGCCCGCTTGTCGATTTGTTGATGTTATCTGGCAGCACGTTGACGCTGAGAGAACGAGAGCTCCTTGACATGTTGCTGGCACGGGTGGTGGACCGTATGGCCCCAAGCTTGCGCACGCGCTTGGGGGAACGGCTCCAAGAAATGACCGAGCCCCCGCAAACCCTTTTGTTGGAGTTTGCCCGTGCAGACGATGAGGTGGGGCATGAGATGCTGCGCTACTCACCTGCTCTGTCTCAAGCTGAACTAATCAACATTGCGCGCAGTGGCTCAGAAACACAGCGGCGCATCATTACGCGCCGGGAACATGTGTCCGAAGAGCTGTCTGATGCGCTGGTGGAAACAGCTTCAACAGAAAACATTCATACGTTATTGGCGAGCAGCGGGGCTCATTTTTCAGCGCGCGCCATCCGCGCCCTTATTGATCAGTCGGAGGGGGATGGCGCAATGCAGACCCGTCTCTTAAGCCGTCCGGAATTTGGGTTGCGCGACGCCAGTCGTCTATTTTGGGTGGCTCCCAAAGAGGTGAGGCGTCGACTGTTGCTTAACTACTCGGTTGAACGCACACAGATCCAAGGGCTTCTGGGCGATAACTTAGAAACGGCCTATCAGGCCATCGCTGCGACGGGCGATCCCGCTTTCACCGAGCTGGTTCATATGCTGTCGTCACGTCCAAAAATTCGAACTGAAATGGCAGCCCATTTGATAGATTTGCTCAAGCAGGGGCACTGGGATGCCTTTTTAGAGAAGTTTTCCGAGGATGCCGAAATCCGGTCGCAGACCATGTATCAAATGGCAAATGACGCGGGCGGCGAAGCCCTTGCGGTGCTCTGCAAAGCCATTGGTTTTCCACGCGCCCAAATTGAATTGCTCACCCACATGACAGCGGAGTATCGCTCGCTCAAACACCCCGGCGCCAATGCACCCGAAGCGATCGCCTATAACATGGCGCTATTCGATGAATTGGCCACGGAAAAGGCCGATATGATCTTGAGCAGTTGGGACCTAGCGGTGCGCCACTCCACAGCCTTTATCGCCATGAATGTCATCTGACGATGTGGTTTCTGACCTAACGGCACGCCAAGCCAAGCAGTTGCTTACCTGCTTTATTCGGCTGCTTGAATAGGCTCCGCACGCACAGGCGCGTCATTAGCAGAAGTCTCTTGTTCCTCGACCGGTGGTTTGCGGAAACTGGCGAGGGAAACGACACGTTCCAAATCCGCGCGCGTGGTTTGGGCCGTTTCAATGATGTCGCCTTCGGCACGCTGCACAAGGTTGGTGATTTCTTCAACACCGCGTAGTACTTCGTCGAGCCAGCCCCCCGGGTTATATTCTTCGAGCAAGAGCTGTTGAGCCTCATTGGCCAGCAGGTCGGCGGCTTGACGCACAGCGCCTGTATTAAAATCAACTTCGCCAACAACCAGTTCTTCAATCCGCCGGATTTGCGCGCGAATGCGGGTGATGCGGGCTTCGCGCTCTCGTTCTGCAAGGTTGCTGTCAGCAGCCGCCGGTGCCAGGTCATCCAAGAGCACGTCAAGGCAGGCGGCAATCGAGGTCATGGTGCGAAAAGTGCCATCCTTTTTGCCGGTCTCGATTTCAGAAAGATAAGCAGGACTGATGCCTGCTGCGCGCGCCAACTGAACCGCTTTCAATCCGCGTAGTTCTCGCCAAACCCGAACAGGGCTTTCGCCGTCCGCAATGCGGTGCACCACATCGGCAGGGATCAGCTCATGCAAATCAGCAGGTGACACTCGAGCGGTGGTGGCAGCTTGTAGATCCAAGAATTTTTGCGCGTGGCTTCTCAAGGTCGCTAATTCATCGACGGGGACAAGTTTGAACAGGGCCTCACCGTCAGGTGATTGAATAGTTTGATACGTATCGGATTTCGTGACCACCGGCATTTCCTTAAGAATAGTATTGAGCAAAAATCAAGTTACTGGGCCGCAAGAGCACTGTCGTAGCCAGAGATGGCCAAAACGATCACCTGATCATCTTTGTGGGAGTAAATCAGGCGCAAGCCCGCATCGAGCGCATTGACATAGCATCCGTCGGACAAAGGCTCGCTTGTGTGGATTAAAGTGTCGGCCTCATCCACCGCAGCGCGGACGCATCGACGGTATTGGGGTGGCATTCGGGTAAGAGCCCGAAACGCATCACGGCTATAACTGACGCTCAACATGGCGCTTCCTAATCTAAATCTGAGAATTAGACTGTATCCGATTCGAACTTGATTCGCTCTTGGCAAAACGCAAAGAAGTATTATCTTCGTATCAAGCGAGGCCGCAAAGGCCCACAAGCCCGTCAGACTGATTGAGCTGGAGTAAACCAGTCAAAGTGAATCAGTCGGGGCGAACCAAATAAGCAGGGAGAGAGAATATGGCGGAAAGAGCAATCGATATGGTGGTGCAAATGATCAGAGATCGGTCAATTGCAGGAGACGCAATGAGTATTGAGGAGCGTCGCATCAACATGGACAAAAACGCGGAATTTTTTGCGATGCCCGACGGTGTGGAGATTGAAGGCGTGACAATCGGGTCGGTACCCGCCGCATGGCACACGCAAACCGGCGCAGATACAGCTTCCCAGCCGGTATTGCTCTATTTTCACGGCGGTGGCTATGTCCAAGGCTCTCCCTTATCCCACCAGCATTTGACGGGAAAACTGGCCCTAGAAGCTGGGTGTCGTGTGCTGAGCGTTCATTACAGATTAGCCCCTGAAAATCCGTTTCCTGCGGCCCTAGAAGATGGCTTGGCGGCTTACCGTTGGTTGTTGGATCAAGGTATTGCCCCGTCTCAAATTGCGATGGGGGGCGATTCTGCAGGCGCCGGGCTTGTTGTGGCAACAATGATTGCGGCGCGGGACGCAGATATTGCACAGCCTGCCTCGGCCATTTTGATGAGCCCTTGGGTGGATTTGACGTGCGACACGCCAAGTTACACGACGCGGGCTGACGCAGACCCGATGATTACGCAAAGTGGGATCGCTGAGATTGCGCAAATGTATCATGGCCCAGCAGATCCCAAAGAGCCGCTGATCTCGCCAGTGTATGCAGATCTAAGCGGCCTTGCTCCTCTGTTGATACAGGTTGGGGATGCTGAGGTGTTGCTCAATGATTCAACCGAGCTTGCCGAACGTGCTCAAGCCGCCGGTGTAGAAGTCAGCATCGAAGTATGGGACGACATGATCCATGTGTGGCCAGCGTTCTACCCAATACTGCCAGAGGGCGCCCAAGCGATCGAAAAAATGAGCGCCTTTCTGAAGTCGAAATGGTAGGCGTCAAAGTTCGCAGTATGAACCGCGAGCCGGGAAGTCTTGTGCAATAGAATAGAATGAGAGGTGGGGTAACCCGCCTCTTTTTCGTTTTGGGTTCATGTGAGACAAAACACAAAATTGATACTGCGACCGCGCGCCGCAGGTGAACTGCTCCCAAATTGATCCGTGTCAAAGTGTCGTTTCCGGGCGCACGTCATAGTCACCCTATAAATAGTTCGTTCACGTCATGATCAATATGGATTGATCAAATTGGCGTGCCTCTAAGGGGACATAAGATGAAGACGCTCGCAAAAAACACCCTGAAATATTCACTCGTAGGACTGATGACCAGCTCTGCAATTGTAACCGGTGCGATGATTGACTCCGCGCGTGCCGAAGATAGCCCGTGGTTGATCCGGGCCCGTGTGGTGACAGTTGTTCCAGATGAATCTGCATCCGTAACCGGGTTGGGTGGATCTGTTGATATCGACACAAGTGTCATACCTGAAATTGACATCACCTATTTCTTCGCAGAAAACTGGGCCGCCGAGCTTGTGTTGGGAACGTCCAATCATGCAGTGACCGCGACCCCAAGCAATATTGATTTGGGTGATGTGTGGTTGCTCCCGCCAACTTTGACATTGCAATACCACTTTGCACCCAAAGCGCAGTTCCGCCCGTACATCGGTGCCGGCGTGAACTACACAATCTTTTACGGAGCTGATAAAGGGGCCGTGGCTAGCATTGAATATGACAATGCCTTTGGTTTTGCCTTGCAAGGCGGCATGGACTACGACCTAGGTAATAATTGGGTGTTTAACGTAGACGTGAAAAAAATCTGGTTGAGCACAGACGTGAGCATCAATGGCGGCGCGATCACCGCGGATGTTGACATCGATCCTTGGTTCTTCGGAACGGGCATCGGCTACCGCTTCTAGAGCCTTGTTGAGCTTGATAGGTTCTTAAATTCAAAATCGAAAACACCCCGGCGCTGCGTGAGCGCCGGGGTGTTTTTATGTGCGGAGACGGATGTCCCCAATTTGCATCAAACTAGCCGGAAAATAAATTTTGAGACTGCAAAGCGCTGGACTTCGCACTGGCTCTTCTGGGAGGTGAAAACGGGTAAAGAAACCTGTTGATTGGACGTGTTTTGCGCGGAAAAAGGGGGCCCAGACAAGTTGTTTTGAATTGGAGTTTAATAAGAGCCAAACCTTCCTCGAATTTAATCTGCATTGGACATTTGAGATCGCGTTAATAAAAGCTCCCTAGCCTTGGAAATAGACCCCTTGATAGGAGCGGAACATGCTGGGAATTAAATCACATACACACACACAAGCCGCCAGCCAACAGGCGAGTGGTAAAAATAGATCTCCCCGGATCGTCGTCTTTGCAGCGCAAAAGGGAGGCTCGGGAAAAACAACCTTGGCGGGCCATTTTGCGGTGGAGGCAGAACGACAGGGACTGGGGCCTGTTGCAGTGCTTGATACCGACCCGCAAGGCTCTTTGTCGCGGTGGTTGGAATGTCGGACAGGGGGAACCCCGGTCTTGTTGGAAAATGACGGGGGGCCGGTTGGCCTCATCTTGGCGCAGGCCAAGGAGGCAGGCTTCAAACTAATTGTGCTCGACACCCCGCCCGCAGTGACACGCGCGATATCTGATATGGTGGCGTTGGGCGATCTTGTTGTGGTGCCCACCAGACCCTCCCCCCATGATTTGAGGGCAGTAGGGGCCACGGTGGATATTGCTGAATGGCACGAGAAGCCTTTGGTCTTTGTCGTCAACGGTGCCACAGCCCGGGCAAGGATTACCGCTGATGCCGCTGTCGCCCTTTCTCAGCACGGCACGGTTGCTCCCGTTACTGTTCATCACCGCGTTGATTTTGCCGCCAGCATGATTGATGGCGGGACAGTGATGGAAAAGAAGCCCGACGGACGCTCTGCTAAAGAGATTTCTGAGTTGTGCGGTTATTTGGGCGAGCGTTTGGCCAAGCTGGAACCCGCGCCCTCCGAGCTGATGCCATCTGCCAGCAGTAGCATCACAAGCTTGAATGCTCTTGGTCGTCAAGGCGCCGTATTTGGGCGGCGATTGTCCTAAATACCCCTCCAAAGGTCCCGACCTCGTTTGAAGTAAAAACGGGTGATGGGTGTTCGTACAGTATTTATTTGAGTTTGATTTGAGAGGGCGTGAATATGACAAACCAACAATTTGGCACTTTGAATGCAGGAATGATGGAGCGGGCTCCGGCGGCACCTAGCGCAAAAATATCTTCAAGTCTGCTAGACCCGCACGAGCCAACGCCTCCGCCGCTCCCAAAACGGGCCTCGCCGTCAGTGTTTGGAAGACGTCAAGACGGGGATAGGGAGGCACCGGTTAAGGACGATCCGTCTCCAGCAGGAGACAGTGCTCCGGCAATATCTCAGCGCATAGCAGCGCTTTTCCTGAACGATGCCGTTCCTGCGGAGGATCGGCCCCACTTTAGTGGGCCAGACCGTCGAAAGCGTGAGGTAAGTCCGCTCACAGAGCGCCGGCATTCCCGACCAAGTCGGGTGAAGTTGTCGTTACGCGTAACGCCGAGTGAGCATGAATGGCTTAAGCGGGCATCCAAAAGTTTGGACAGGACGCATCAAGACATACTTTCCGTGGCTCTAAGTAAATATTTGAAATCTCTTGGGGTTTCCTCTCCTCGGGAGAGTGAAATCAAATTATCACGCAAGTGAAGGGCTTGTTTGATCAGCTTGATTTGTTGTCAATGCAAACATCAACTACAAACAGCAATGAAGATTTTGCTTAACAAGTTCTTTTTTTCATATGAATACGCTAGTATCCGTCTAGTTTGATTGCGTTATTTGGTGCTGATTGGTATAAGGCGCTAAATCGGCATCTATGGTGAAGTGTTGATAGACAACTGGCCACTACGTGAATTTCGAGGCAGGCCAGTAAAAATGCGGAGAAAGTCTATGGCAGACAAGGCGGAACTAATCGATATGACCGCTGAGATCGTGTCGGCCTATGTTGGTAACAACTCGGTCGCAACGACTGAGGTGGCTGCTTTGATTGAACGGGTTTATTCCGCCCTCGAAGTCGCATCCAATGGCGAAGACAAAGAACGGGAAACAGAGAGTATTCCTGCTGTGAAAGTGGAAGACTCTGTAACCGACGATTACATTGTGTGTTTGGAGGACGGTCAGACTTTCAAATCACTCAAACGTCATTTGAGAACACACTTTGATTTGTCCCCGGAAGAATATCGGCGCAAGTGGGGCTTGCCACCAGATTATCCGATGGTCGCACCAAATTACGCAAAGGCACGCTCGCGCCTAGCTAAAAAGATGGGATTGGGCCAAGGCGGGCGGGTTACCTCACCTGCTGCAAAGACGGCAAATGGACGGGCGCGCAAAGCCAAGAGCTAAGGGAGCTCCAGGCACCTAACCGCCACTTAATGAAAGTGGAGGCTAGAAGTAGATTTGAAGGCACGCAGTTCCTCTGTGTGCCTTTTTTGACTCTACTTTGGCCTCGTTTCTGAAATGGTTAGCAAAAGGTTAACGAAACTCTTGCCAACAATCGAATCGGTATCGCATAGTCGTTTGAGTGGGTGATTCGTTTGTCGCGAGTTGTGAATTGTTTCGAGTGGGGAGAATGGTGTGTCAGTTGAGCTGGGCCAAATAGAAGCAGGCCGGTTTCATGCGAGCCAGCAACTAAGCAACGGTTCTCAAGAAATCCAAACGCAAAGCCGGGCGGCTCAAAACCCTGTCGAGCAGCAAGCGGCTGCGTTTAAGGCGCAACTTGTAACCGCAGAACAGCGCCAACTCTTTGACTATTGGGAAGCGCGCTGTATTGGTGGCGCTTTGCCAAAGCGCGCCGACATTGACCCGATCGATTTTCCACGCCTCCTCCCCTCCATCAGCCTTTTGGAAGTTGAAAATGCAGGGCAGCGCCACGCAGAGCACCGCGTAAAGGTGCGTCTGGCGGGCACCCGTCTGCGCGACATGTATGGCCGCGAGACGACGGGGCTCTATCTAGATGAGTTCCTGCCGCCGCAAAATGATAGCTATTGGACCGCCGCCTTCACACGTGTGATTTCCCAAGGAAAACCTGCCCAGGGTGTTTTGTCGCTGGAAGATTTAGGACAAGCAGGCACATTTCAATTTTGGCTGCGCTTGCCCCTCGTCGATGCAGAGGGAAACATTGCAATGGTGCTAGGACTTGATACGCTTCTCGTCTCCGAGAAAGCGCGCGTTGCCGTTCGCAACACATCGTTGGAATCTCTAATAGCTTGATATGCAGAACTAAGGGTCTTTCTCGGCTGACATCATCCGCACCATAATCCCCTGAAGGGATTGAGGGCGGGGCGCAGCAGAAAACGGGCTGTGTAAAAGAGGGACGGGAGACTTCAAATGAAAAATAAAAACACATTTACACCCACAAAAACCTTTGGCACTCAAAAAATCATTGGGGCAATGCTTGGCGGCGCCCTATTGGTAATGAGCGGACAATCCGCCTTTGCGGTAGACGCTGCCTTAACGGGCGGGGAGCAGGAAATTGCCCTACACGAACGGGCGTCTTTTCCAGTTCAGACTAACATTGGCCAAACCAGCGAATTTTCGGCTTGGTGCGAGATCACCTCTTTGGGCGGATCTGCCACTGTGATGTTTGACGGTGAGGGCTATGTACCGCTCTCGGATCCCAATGTGGGTGACATGATCATGTTGCAAGGGGGAGCGACCCGACGCTTCGAACTCACAGGCACATTTGAAGCGGGCGCCGAGGGCGAGATTGCCTTCTACTTTTCCAATATACCTGCAGGCTTTTGTTTTCCGGGGCAACAATGCGCCAAGGTTGAAGACGGCAGTGAAAAAGTACACGTGAAATGTGGCGGGAACTAAAACGCCTGCTCGATAGGCGTTGGGGAGCGCGCGCCGAACACGCAACCAGCGCTGATGAGATGTCACCTGAAGAGGGGCAGGGTGGCGAGGCTGGCAAGCAGTCCACTTTTTTGAATCAGTTTTTCGTCTATGCAGGCTTGGCCAGCATGACGTTGGTCATCTCTGTGACGTTGATCATGATCGCTGGTTCCTATATCCCCGCACCCTCTCCGTATCAATCGACGAGCGTTCAAGATTTTGGCTCACCAGCGACCCAGCGCCTTGATGTGAGATTAAAGGCCGCGTTGGAAACAGCTGCCAGGCTTGCACAGGTGAACAGTGAGATTCTGCAATCGTGTGACATTTGCCTAGGTGTGTCTGATACCAAAGCTTATCTGGGTAAAGAGGCGGCGCGGTTACTGCGGCGCATTCGTCGTTTGGAAGGACGCCTCTTTGAGGAGCGCCAGTCCGGCCTCAGCAGCACAGGCCACGACCTCGCAGACCGCGACCCCTCAGACCGCGATCCTGCAGAGTTTTCAAACCAAGTAATCCGCTTGGAAGGGCAATTGGCGTCGGCGCGCAAAGCCGCAGGTCTCGCAATCAGCGGCTTGCGATTTTTTACGACTGCAGCAGATGATTGCATTGCCCAAGGCCTCTGCCGAACGGGCGCTCCAGATAGAGCCATCTCCCACACCCAGATCAATTGCGAGCAAGATGGCCCTAGCTTGCAACTCGCCGCTGCCCGATTGATTGCGGTGGGCGATAGTGTGAGCGCGGAAATGGCGACCTGTCAGCAGCTCTCCTGTGTAGAAATGTCGTGCGGTAACGCGGGCAAGCTGGATGCAGACTTGCAGGTTGCAGGACGTGCCTTGGATGTTTTGATGAGCAGCGTCGCGACGCCTAAAGTGAGCCCCTCCGATGAGAGAAGAAGCAGAGAGCAACGGGCAATCTTAGATGCGATTGCTTTACAGGCTGCAAACGAATGGCGTGACCTCCTTCCGATGGTTTTACGACGGGTCGAGGATGATTCTAATTGGCGCATTGTGAGTGGGCGATTGGCGGTGTTGTCAGATCAACTGCGTACATCTGCATCTGATGGGTCGGTTGCTCAAAAGGGGGATGCAGGAGAAGAGGTGCCCCATTGGCGCATGTCTATTCTTGCGATGAAGTTGGAGCAAGCAGCAGTACAAGCTGAGCTGATGTCTGTGGGTAAAACAGAACCTGAATTATTTGTGGCTCAACTGGCCGGGTTAGAGCTCCATTTAGCGCGGCTACGCAAAGACTTGCAGCCTAACCTTGAGGGGGGAACGGGGGAGGCCGACGGAACACAGAAAGCTGTTCAAGGCCAGCCCAAGAAATCCACCTTCGCGTGTGGAATGAAGCGCCTCGCTTACGCGCGCATCGTCTTGGAAGAAGCACGCGTTCGATTGGAGAGATGCAGCGCGCGTGCCGCGTGTCCAGTGCCAAAGCCGGTGGCAAATGGAACTCTGCGAGCTGCTCAAGCCCCAGTGGACGCGTATGAGGCATTGAGCCAAGGGTTGCCGCTTACACCCGCACGGTCGCTGGAAGTCATTCCTAGAGAGGCGCAGGTCGTTGATCTGTCTCTAGGTAATGAAGCCTACCGCGCAGGTGAAGTGATCCAAATTCCTGAAACCATGCAAGGCAACCGTTGCTTGTGGCGCAACGGGCAATTAGCTTTGCGTGGACCTGACCAAAGAGTGCGTAGCTATCAACTTGCCGGACGACCCACGAGCCCCGTGCTCTTTGAAGCGCCGACGACGCCGGGCGACTATATGCTCGTGGCTACCGCTTCCCCTGAAACGGGGGGGAAGATACTGGCGGAAGTGCCCATTCGGGTGGAGCCCATGCCATCGGGCTGTGATGGCTTCACAGGCCGTTGGCAAACCGATGTCGGGGTTTTGCATCTGATGGAGCGCGGGGGCTCTGTGACGGGGACATACCGACAAAATGACTATGCCCGCGCAGGGTTTTTCATCGGACAACGGCGCGGTGCCAAAGTGGAAGGCATTTGGCTTTCAGAGCTCGGCGCTGGAAAAACCAAATTAATGCTCGCCAGAAATGGCCGGAGCTTTTCGGGTACTTGGTCGGCTCACTTAAAGACCAATCGAGGCGGGCAATGGAATGGCCGCTGCATAATGCCAGTCGCCGCACCTTAGTTTTTCTCCCCAGACCGTCGGCGCAAGACGTATCGTTTTGCCCGAAGTCTCAAAAGGCGTTGCGGTTCGTAGCGCGCAGGCATCGTCTTTTTAATAACCATTGCCCATTCAATATGTTGATCCAAATCTTGGAGTGTTTCGACCACAGGCTCAACATGCCGATAACGGTCCACCAAGGCGGTCATAAGTTTTTTTGCTTGCCGAAAACACGAACGAGCAAAAGCGAGATCCATTTCTTCATATGCAGTCATAGGAGGAGGGTAAGGGAAGTTGAAGGCGTGAGCATAAACTCCCGCTCCCCCACGCTATCCTGCCTCTCCTAGTCTGTATTTACAGAGCGAATGTTGAAAACCAAGACCGCAACCCAGTCAAATTGATCAAAGTGGAAAAGAGAAGCTTGAGTGGTCAGGTCTTCAAGTGTGAGCACTTTGCCTTCAACGGCGATCAATTTTCGCAGCAGAGTGACACCGGTTGGATCGCTGAAAAAACAATCCTTTCCAAGAAAAAGAGAGAGTTGTTCAAAAGGAACAAGCCGAGCGACAACAAAGTCATTGGCTTTATAGGGGCCTATGTCCACTGACAAACTGGCCCCCAAAGTATGCTCAAAAAGAAGTTTCACCGACGCCGCTGGGTGGGCAGCGGCGTTTTGATTTTTCAATATCCCCGCCCCGTCAAATTGACCCAAAGTAGGGATATGTATGACGTGCGTGGGTGTGATGAGCAGATCGCCGGGCAATATATCAAGCGCGGCCCCCAGACGTTCAACCCATTTTGTCGACAAGGTCATGTCGGTCGTTTCGAGCCGTGAAATGGTGGCGGCGGTTGACCCAACCAAGTGCGCCAACTGGGCTTGCGTGAGCCCCTTGGATTTTCGAACGTGCCGAATCCTGTTGTTCAGTTGCGCCATTCCCTCTCCCTCATGTTGTGTTTCCCCACAATCAAGTTATCCCCGCAATGTACGGAATATGTAATTTTTGGCTTGTTAAGTAAACTGTCCGTATCGCCTTGGCGAGGGGAGGCAGTGGTCCACTGAGATGGAGATACTGAATGCTTTTAGAAAAAATGACGAGCCGAGTGGATGGGGAGCGCTTCGGGCACCTATCCAAAGTGACTAATTCGCTGCCGCAAAACCTGGAATGGGAAAATATCGCCCGCGTGTCTCGTACCGCTGAAGCGGTGGCCCGGGTCTTTGATATTGCCATGTCAGAAATTATGGCCCTTACCCGGCGACGAGCAAATGTCGCTTTTGCCCGGCAAAATGCAATGTACTTGTGCCATGTCGCCTTTGGAATGAGCTTTGCTGATATTGGACGACACTTTGGAAGGGATCGCACAACGGTCTCTCATGCGTGTCGACTGATTGAAGACGCGCGCGATTTAGCTTCGTTGGATGTGATGCTAGATAGGCTGGAGTTTTCTCTTAAAGCTGAACTCGATATCGTTGATATCTTTCGTCGTCCTACACATTAGATGAGGTGAATGTGAAAATTGCGCAAGGAGAGTTGCATCGGGAAGCCAAACGCGTTTTTCGCCGGCTTGTTGAGCCTGAAACTTACCTGTCGTCTATTGGCCCAGATCAATACGGGTTATTTGTGCCTCGCAATCGAGGCACAAGGCCTGTGATGAAAGTGGAGCGAAATTTGGTTGAGGCATTTTTCCGGGAGGATTGGTTGGAAGAAAATCTGCATACAGATGGTTTCTCGTCACGTGTTGGGGACTATATATTGTCTGAGGTTGGTGTTGCTTGGTGGAGCAGACAGAGGGTTGAGCTCGGGGCTGAACCCTTTCAAAGGCAGCATCAAGATGTAGGCGTTATGGCAGGGAGTAAGGGGAAAATAAATTTTGCGGAAAGTCCATTGGCTTGGTTGCATCATAGAAAGGGGAGAGATGGCAAAGCGTTTCTGAATGACGCTGAGTTTGATGCAGGGGAGCGGTTTCGAGTTGATTTTACTAAGGCCCAGTTAAGTCCGTCTCTCACCGCGAATTGGGACGTCCAATCGATTGGCAGGACAAAGCGATCTCATGCGGGTGGGTTAGCGTTGGATGCTACTCACAAAGCACTGATGGCACGCAAGCGGTTTGATCAGGCATTTAAGGCTGTTGGCGCTGGCTTGCAAGACGTTTTGATTGAGGTGTGTTGTCATTTGCACGGTTTGGAAGGTGTCGAAAAATCCATGCACTGGCCTCAGAGGTCAGGCAAAGTGGTGTTAAAGATCGCCCTTGGTCGGCTGGTGCAGCATTATGAAATGAAGGGGCCCGACGCTTAGGCTTGAGCAGCAGCTGCTGCGGCATCCGCGCGAATACGTCCAACCATAGAAAAGAGGCCATTGGATCTTTGCGGGCTTAGGTGTTCGTTCAACCCTAGTTGAGCAAAAACCTCCCGAGGTTCAATGGTCAATATTTCTGCTATTGATTTTCCGGAATACAGCACAAGGAGGATGGCGATCAGGCCGCGCACGATATGGGCGTCTGAATCTCCACGAAAGGAGAGATTGGTTTCATCCCCCGAAGTCTCGACCGCTGTGACAAGCCAAACCTGACTGGTACAGCCCAAGACTTTTGTCTCGTCATTGCGTTCGTCATCGCTCAGAGGGGTAAGTTTTTTGCCAAGTTCGATGACATAGCGATAGCGGTCTTCCCAATCATCGAGGAAAGAGAAGTCTTCAATCAGTTCCTGAATTGACATGCACCCATTCCCTTGTCGTAAACTCAAACTCTAGTGGACCGCAAACTCTAAGCATTAGAGGGCGGTGACCAGCTATCAAGAGTATGACATACCGGGAGATTGCTCAAAGAACAAGGTCTTGCAAAGGGGGGCATATAAGAATGACGGCCCGCGGAGTTAAAAGAAGGCGCGGACCGCCCCAAGGCGTGCTGTCGTGTATCGCCCGGATTTATAGTTGGCGTTAGCCGCGTGCATTGCTGGGACGCTGCAGGGGAATGCCAATATGGTCATTTTGAGCACGCGTGGCGCGCTGATCAAAGAACGGCTGGTCGTTCGCCGCATGATCTGATTTAGCAGCCTGCGCCGCCAGATTGGTCACGGCCCAATCCAATGCAATGCCGCCATAGTGGGCTGTGTTCTCAATCATGTGGGCAAAGGTGGCGGAGGCCGTCGCACATGTATCTGGATTGCGGGTACAAAAGCCGGCGAGATCCTCAGCCGACGACATGGCTGCCGAAAAGAGGGCGCTTGTATCCGGTACCGCAGCGCTGGCCTGTTGGCTTTGGGCGCTTGAGGTAGTTCCGTCACCATTGTTTGAACGTGTGTCCAGCCCACCTGCGATTTGCGGCAGAACAAATGCGGCGAGTGCCAGCCAAAAAGTAGCTCGGATAAGAAACATGTAACGTCGCCCCAACAGTTTAAATTCAAATGCCCTCCCCGTTGAGCCCACCGGAAGGCTCTTGTAAGGGACGGGAAGGAAGAAGGTCCTTCTTTATGCAAATAAACATAGAGTTTATATTCTTACGTGTCGCTAATTTTCTCAGTAAAAGTTTATGTAACTAGAGTTTTATTTATAAAATTAAGTATAGATAAATTAAATACAAATTGTAGTTGAATTATTTTCAAATGAGGATCGAAATTGGAACAAATTTGATCTAATTTTTATCAACGTGAAGGCAGGGTGCCGGCGCCCTGAGACCCAAAGAAAAAGAGCGAACCATTAGGTCCGCTCTTCGATAACAGGGTCAAAGGGAACGTCTTCCCTCAACCTTTGGGTTCTTCGCCCCGCAGGTTGTGTGGCAGGGCATCTAACCAGCACACACGGACATCATTGAGGGCATGGCGCGATGTGCACCAAGCAACTTCAGATGGGAAGTGGGCGGCGGCTAAACATTGATTAAGATTGAGCCGAGCCCATCTTAGGCAGCGCGTGCTTTCTGCCGGTGGCAGAACGGCTGTGAGTTTAGTGTCATGGGCCATTTCTTTGACGATATGCTGAGCCCCTAACGCCAAGATGGATTTAACCAACGGATGTGCATAGGACGCCTGTGCATTGCTGATGGGGGACAGGTCCTGCGCCAGCGTGTTGAAGAATGTGTGCAATTGTTCTTTCTCAAGAGCTGCGATGTCGGTGGCGCTATCGTCAATTCGGGGCAGTTGGGAGGGAGAAAGCGCTCCCCATTTACTCTGTTGGAAGGTGCGTGAAGCCGCCATGAAGCGTTTCGCCAAAACGGCCATAACAATGTTGTCCGCAGAAATGGCTTCAATAACGTTGGCTTGCGCCTTTTTCGCCCCTTTTACTTTGAGGATGTAGCCACTGTCCACGCGTAGGCGATTGAGAAATGCTTTCGCGCCAATGCTGTTCACTTCTTGACGCACGCCGTGTTCGAAGCCGGGGTCCTGTGCCGCAACCAGTGCTCTATGGGCCATCCACCCACGAGAAAGCTTGCCAGCTTCACCAAACCGCAGGCCGATCAGTAATTTTTTAATCTGGCGCGGAGTCTTCATTTGGCTGGAAACAGCCTTCGTGAGTGCAAGGGAGAATTTCTGATAGTGGGACGCAAACTCCACCATTTTATTATCTAACAAGCCCAGATCGACGGTTTGACCGGGCTTTAATTCTTGCGGGAGTGGGCGCGCGGTTCGGGTGGAAAGAGGGATATCGGCAGAAGAGAGCGCGGCTATTTGTGTGCCTTGTGCCTTTTTACCCGCTTTCCCAGAGCTGCCCAATGCACCACTTACAGGGCGGGGAATAGGGACAAAATGGCCCTGAGACGCCAACGACAGGTAGACTTCGCTTGGGCTCGGTGGCGCCAGAACGATGGGTGCTGGCAAGGGGGCGGGGATGGTGCTGGCATCCATGCCGCAAGCCGACAAGCTGAGCGCACTCATAGTGCCTATCAAAGCGATACGGAATTTAGGCAGGCGTTTTGATAGCATTAGCAGTCGTGACATTAAGAACCCTCTTTTGGACTTACCCCCCCGGTAAGATACCGCGCACCCATACTTAGAAGCGGGCTCATACTAGGTCTGATGGTCTGGGGGCGCAATCAATATGGCCTTTTTGTCTCAGTGAAAATTGCGTCTATTGAGCTGAAAACTTGTTGAATATTCTCTCTAACGCGCATTACAGGGTTTTTTCGATAGCAAAACCAGCTCAAACCTTTGTTAACGATGTTTGGAGGTTTTTCAGGCATATAATTTAGGTGAAGTCTGAACCAGGCGGCCAAGAGCGGTAAGGGACCCTCCACGCAGTGGCTGAGCCTGACGAACAGAAGAGAGTGCGGCATTTGGAGATCAAGGTGATGAACAAAGTAAGCCTTTTAGGCGCTATGATCGTGACGGCCTTTGTGGCTGTGTTGGCGGCAAGTCCACAGCAGGCGACCGCTTATACAGTGAAACAACTGAGTACATGTGAAGGGTGGGTGGGCAGTCCCGATGACAGGTTTTGGATTCTGGGCTTCATATCGGGTGTTAATTTCGCTCAAGATGCAGATCATGCACGGGGCGTGGAGGCCAAGGAAATATACAAATTTGTAACTAAGTATTGCACAAAGAATCCGAATCATGATTTAGCTGATGCGACAGTTGCTTTCATTTCTATTCATGAGTGATGTCGTATTTATACTTAAGTGTGAATCTGAAGTGCAATAATTGAACTGTATTAAGCGTAGATGCTTTTAGAGATAGTATCTTAACTTGTATGAAATGCGTGTTTGAATTTTTGGGGGCTGTGTGGCACCGCGGTTAAAATCAGATATATGGGTGCAGGCCTTGGTGCTGCGTTGCAGAGCAGAGGCTGTACACGCACTCGTTGCCCAAAGGGGCGATAAGGTTGCGGGAGCAATTTTGGTGCGCGTTAATCGTCTTGATGGAACGGCTGACGTTTATCAAGCCGCCCGCAATGGACTTGGCGATCAAATTTGGATCAGAGGCACAGGCGTAACGCCCGTTGAGGAAGCCAAAGCCGACACATTTGTAAAACGCCAAATGGGATTTGATCCCGATGTGTGGGTTGTTGAAATAGACGACCGTCAGGGACGCCATTTTCTAGAAGAACCCGTCGAGTAGCTTTATTCAACATAGATAAACTGGTTGCACTCTTCAGGCAGAAAAAGTGCCCTCAAAGGTGGATAAACGCGCGACCCATGACAGATCGCGCGCTGTTTTAGGGCCGCATAAACATGAAGTCGGCGTCTGGGTCGAGGTTTTCAGCCGCACCCTGAAGCTCTGCGGCGATGTCTTCGATGCTCCGCTCCTCGCGATAAACAGCAATGGCCTTTTCCAGCATGATACGGGCGACCGCATCCCGCGAAAGATTGAGCTCACTTGTCTCCGCCATCAACGCATCAATATGTTTGGTTGCAACCTCTCTGGCACTCGCCATAACAGATCTCCTTTAGCTAAAATATGAAATTCCAATGTTTTGATAATAGCAGACTAGATCAGTCTGGCAAAATCGCCATGCGCTACATCAAGGGTTATGAAGTCAGTGGGGAAAGAGAAGCCATGTTCAAACTTGCGCAATGTTTTTGGGTCACACTATGGCTTGAGCCCATAAGACAATGAGGCGCTAGGAAATGCGCGCGGCGACGTGGGCGGCCACAGGAAGTGGAATGATGGACCTATTTTTGTACAATGAGCAGGTCATGCCCTTGACCTCTGCGACCGATCCAATTGGAAATTCAGCATTTCCATTGCCCGCAGACAAGGCGCATGAGCTGATGCCTGAGCAAATCATTGAACTGATGTCTGAGGTGCTGCAAGCAAACCCAGCTTATCCACTCCAGCGTCCCGAACGGTTCTATATGTTGTGTCATCTGTTGTTCCGCAATTTTGGCATCAACGCTCTGCGCAAAAATACCAAGAATGCCGCTGTTCAGTTGACCTATACAACGATCCCAAATGAAACCTTTATGGCCCTGACCGCCATTCAGGAAATGGGTGAGCTTTCGCTAGAAGTGATTGACGAGGCGGTCTGGGACCACGTCAACTAAACGCTTTCCAGTACTTTTCTCTTCGATATGACAATCAAAAGGCATGGCCCCTAGCCGAACGCCGCGCCTTCGGCTAGATTGCGCCAAATTGACCCAATTTGACGCCCCTCAAGCCTTGTGTCACCGCGTGTGACCGGAGAACCACCGTGAGTGATGCTGTAGACCTTCTAAAAGAGCCCAAAAATGCAGAGGTTCGCCGCCGCAGGACCTACGCAATTATCAGTCACCCTGATGCGGGTAAAACCACGCTGACGGAAAACTTATTGCTGATGGGCGGGGCTATTCACTTGGCGGGTCAGGTCCGCGCAAAGGGCGAGGCGCGCCGGACCCGGTCTGACTTTATGAAGATCGAGCAAGAGCGTGGGATTTCTGTATCGTCTGCGGTGATGACTTTTGAGTATGATGGGGTGATCTGCAACCTGCTGGATACGCCGGGTCACCAAGATTTCTCTGAAGACACCTATCGCACACTGACAGCTGCCGACAGCGCCATCATGGTCATTGATGCGGCTAAAGGTATTGAGGCCCAAACACTTAAATTGTTTGAAGTTTGCCGCCTGCGCGACGTGCCCATTATCACTTTCATCAACAAAGTAGACCGGGAAGCCCAGAGCCCCTTCGAACTGATGGACGAAATCGCTGACCGTCTGGCTTTGGATACCGCCCCCATGATGTGGCCATGTGGCACCGGTGGTTTGCTCCGGGGCATTTTCAACATGGCCGACCGTACCTTCATTCCTTTCACTAAGGACAGTGAGGTCCATCCAGAGCCCATCCCGATGGACAGCGATGAAGTGCTTAACTACATGACGGCTGAAGAATACGAGCAGCACACGGAAGAAGCTGAACTTGCAGTAGAGGGCAATCCGCCCTTTGACATGGAGCTTTACCGGGCAGGCGCCTTGAGCCCTGTTTTCTTTGGATCCGCGCTGCGCAAAATCGGGCTTAAACAATTGCTGGATGCCGTCGCTTTGATGGCACCGCCGCCGCTGCCCCATAAAACCAATCTGCGCGTTGTCGATCCCGACGATAAAAAGGTGACCGGGTTTGTCTTTAAGGTGCAAGCCAATATGGACATCAATCACCGTGACCGGATCGCTTTCATGCGTGTGTGCTCGGGTAAATTCAAACGGGGCATGAAGTTGAAGCAGTCCTCTACGGGGAAAAGCATTGGCATTCACAACCCGATCCTATTCTTTGCCCAAGACCGTGAGATTGTGGAAGAAGCGTGGCCCGGCGACATCATTGGTATTCCCAACCACGGGACAATTCGGGTGGGGGATACCCTGACCGAGGGCGAAGACTTGGTCTTCAGCGGCATACCAAACTTTGCGCCAGAAATGCTGCGCCGTGTCCGTTTGGATGACCCGATGAAAGCCAAGCACTTGCGCCGAGCGTTGGAAAGCCTCGCTGAAGAAGGGGTGACCCAAGTCTTCAGACCTCAAATCGGCGCCAGTTGGATTGTCGGTGTGGTAGGCCAATTGCAGCTTGAAGTCTTGGTGGAACGTATTGAAGGGGAATACGGCATCAAGGTCGGCTTGGAACCATCGCCCTATGACACGGCTCGTTGGGTCTCTGCCGATGATGAGGCAGAGCTGGAGCGCTTCATGGACGGGCACAAAGGTAATATGGCCGAGGACCGTGATGGGGCGCCTGTGTTCATGGCGAAAAGCCAATGGGAATTGGGCTATTCAGAAGAGAAGTTTCCAAAGATCACCTTCTCGGCAACGCGTGAGCGCCACGCCCTTCCATCTGGGAAATAGCCCAGTCAGAATGCAGGCTCTGACTTTGTTTTAAAATTTCGATCATCCAAGGAAAATGCAATGGCTGAAAGTGTGCCGACAAGTTTTAACGAGCTCTGGGAAATTGTCTTAGATGTCTGGAGTACAGGCGTCTTTGGGTACAGCTTCGGCGACATGATCATCGCTTTTGGCATTTTCCTCGCGTTCTACGTTTTGCGTGGTCTGTTCTCGCGGTTCATTTTTTCCTACATCGACCGCTGGGTGGCTGACAGCTCAACTAAAGCCGACGACATGTTACACACGGCGTTGTCTGAACCACTCCGATTTGTCTTCATTATTTTGGGCGTGTTTTTCGCGTTCCAATATGTGGGACTTGCGGGCGCAGCAGGGGAGGTTGCTGACAACACCACACGGTCTTTGATCGCGATCGCCATTTTCTGGTGCCTACGCAATGCCATCACGCCGCTGGGTGTTTTGCTGCAGGAATTGGAAACGGTCCTGACCAGCGAAATGGTCGATTGGCTAATCACCGGCGCAAAGTGGACAATCGTATTTGTCGGTGCTGCAACCATTCTGCAATTATGGGGCATTCAGGTGGGACCCATCATCGCAGGCTTCGGCCTCTTTGGTGTTGCCGTAGCTTTAGGCGCGCAAGATTTGTTCAAGAATTTGATCGGCGGACTTTCCATCTTGGTGGAGAAACGTTTTTCAAAAGGTGACTGGATCAAAGTGGACGGTGTGGTCGAAGGCACTGTCGAAGCAATCGGCTTTCGCTCTACTCACATTAGACGGTTTGATAAAGCGCCCGTGTTTGTGCCCAATACTGAATTGTCCAACGCTGCCATCACCAATTTCTCAGCTATGACTCATCGCCGAATTTATTGGACGATCGGCTTGGAATATCGCAGCTCTGCGGAACAACTAGCAGCCGTGTGCAATGGCATTCGAGACTACATCAGTACGCACGCAGATTACGCCCAGCCGCCAGAAGTAGCACAATTTGTTCGAGTGGATTCATTTGGGCCTTCATCCATAGACGTGATGCTTTATTGCTTTACCAAGACCACTGATTGGGGAAAATGGTTGGAAATCAAAGAAGCGCTGGCGTTCAAGATTAAAGATATTGTCGAAGACGCCGGAACAGGTTTTGCGTTCCCAAGCCAATCCATCTATGTGGAATCGATGCCTGTTCTTGACGCACCTGAAAGCTTCACACCACCGGTCAAAACCTAGTCTGATAGACAGTGAACGTCTAAGCAGCGGTGTCCATTGTTTGACGCCTGATGCGCCAAAACCGCATGGTGCGTTGGGCAACATCTGCGGGCACCTTGTCGTAAAGGGCGAGTAGGTGGTAGGTCGTGTCCATCGAACGAGATTTGTCTGTGGAGCCCAACAAGACCAAGGTAGAGAAAGTCGCGCGGTCAAAGCGGGAGGCTTTACACGCAACCGCCAAGCCTTCGCCACTCTTATCAAACAGAATACGTTTGGCGGTGCGCTCGTCGATGTCGGCGAGGCGTGCAAAGGCGCAAATAAGTTCAGGCAATAGGTTTTCGCGAATGAGCTGCACCAACAAAGCTTCATTGAGTTCTCTGTTGTCGGCTTTTCGGTTGATGAAACGCTGGGCCTGAGACAGGCGGGGCTTTTCAGTTTGAACGCTTGTCAACACATTGGCCTCAGAGGCGGCAAGGAGCTCGTCAACGATGGCCGGATCGAGGTCTTGTGCCTTGGATAAAATCCGTTCGCGCAATTGAGATGAAACATACCAGAACATGTCGTGCATCAAATCAGCAGGCATATCGGATCGATTGAGCAAAGGAGCATGAAGTGATTCAACTTGTTCCGCTTTTTCCACCACCTTCGTCATCGTGGCCCGGTTGATTTGTGCGCCGGAATTTTGAACAAGTGTCGAGAGTACGACTTCATCGCCTGAGGCAACGAGGGCATCGCTTAGCCCTTCCGAAACATCCTGACGCCCGGCAATGGCGGCAAGGTGGGAGGTTTTATGTTTGGCAATGATCTCCGCCAAATGCCCATCACCAAGTGCAGTTGAGCGCTCTAGAACGGGGCGCGCAACTTCAATGTCATCATTGGCAAGGTCGACAAGGAGATTGACAGGCGCGTTGGGAATATCGGCTAAGCGGTGAGCAAGTTCGGCGCGCACTTTGCGTTCCATTTCGCCCGCCACTTGAGTCATGATGTGATCTAAATGACCTTTTTCTTTGGGCTGAAATTGATTGGGCTGATCCAAAAAGATGTCGGTCACGCCACGCAGTAGCTCGCGGCGTTTTTCGCTCGATGGTTCTTTGGCCAATTCTACCAATTCTTGTAGACGTGAAAACTCAGTCATGCACCTGCTCTATAGTCATCTTTCCGATAGGCTTATGGTGATCTCGAAGTATTAATATGGTGTGGGGAGACGCCGTTAATTTTGAGGAAATATAGCCGTTCCAATTGCAATAAATTTGAAAGTATGCGGACAGGATCCAATGCCGATTTCTTGAAAGCAGATTTCATCTAGATAGAAAGTCTCTATATTTCCAATTATTAACTTCCCATTCATCATAAAAGGAGGAGACTGTGAAATAGGGATGCGACAAACAAGTGTGGGACCGAAAGCAAAGAAGCGAGGGTCACATGGTACAAATTATAAAACTCGAGCCTAAAAAGGCCGAAAGAATTATATACCGCCCCAAGTCGGCTGAAATACTACCTTTTCGCCTTAAAGAAGCGAAGCTAGTGACGACTGGGCTTATCGCCGTAAAAACCTCATCGAACGATAAGCTGACGTCTGCCAGCAAAAACAGTCTCTGCGATTTGATTGAAGAATCATGGCCAGGGTGTCGTGATCTGACAGACTGAGCCTAAGGAGTAACCTCCAGAATGGTCATAAGCCAAAAGGCGCAGAGCCAGAGATGAAACCGGTGAGCCCCAATTAAGGGGCTCAACACACCCAATGAGCATTCCGCGAGTAGCCAGTGAGTACTTCATGAGTACCACCGACGCATAAATTGAGCAGAATGGCTCCCGGAAGCCTTCTTACACTCGATAACTTTTCCCAAATCCTTACATTAGAGACAATGCCCCTATGAGTCGTTTGCGACTATAGGAGCGAGGAAACACTGTGCCTAGAACTGAGGGACGAAGAATGCGAGCCATCGTTATTGGTGCTGGAGTGGTGGGTGTCACAACCGCGTGGCGTTTACGCGAAGAAGGCCACGACGTTACCGTCATAGATGCAAATTCGGCGGCAGCTTCTCTAACCAGCCATGCAAATGGCGGGCAACTGGGTGCGAGTGAAGTGACCCCGTGGGCCGGGCCCGGTTTGATCCTTCAAGCCATAAAATGGATGGGGCAATATGATGCGCCCTTTCGGTTGCGCCTGACGGGCAGCTTGCGCCAACTTAGGTGGCTATGGAAGTTTTCCAAGCGCTGCAATGAGGCGGCGCAAAGAGAACGTATTCCCCCAAATTTGGCATTAGCGCTGCGCTCGCAGGCTGAAATGCACCGTCTCATAGAGCTATTTGACACCCAAGGCGCCCCGATCGAATTTGATCACAAGCGTGCTGGGATTCTAAGAATTTTTCCAACGTTGAAAGCCCTTGCCGAGGCCACCCAAACCATGCCGTTGATGGCTGAGCAAGGGGTGGAGCAACAACAACTCACCTCTGCAGAATGCGCAGTGCTGGAACCAGCCCTGTCAGCGGCCCATCAAAAGGGCGAGATTGCAGGGGGGCTGTTTGCTCCGGGTGACGAAAGCGGAGACGCTTTTATGTTTACGCAAGGCTTGGCCGCGCGAGCTGAAATCAACGGCGTGAAATTTCAATATGATGAGAAAGTAACGCGGCTAGAAACCAAGGCGGGCCGGATCGTCAAGGTGCATACCGACAAAGCCACCTATGAGCCTGACGTTGTGGTGCTCGCCGCCGGTGTTGCGAGCCCAGACTTAGGGAAGATTATTGGGAAATGGCTGCCTGTGTGGCCGGTGAAAGGCTATTCGGTGACGTTGGACGTGAACTCAGCCGCTGTGGGTATTCCCAATGTATCCATCACCGATGAAGCGCGTCGGATTGTCGTTTCGCGGTTTGGCACAAGCTTGCGCGCGGCGGGCCAAGCCGAGGTGGGGGGATTTGATTTGACCCTCGACGAGAAGCGCGGCGCGGGCGTGCTTGAGGCCTTGACCTCAATTTTTCCAGCAGCTGGAACATTAGGCGCGCCAGATTATTGGTGTGGCTTGCGTCCTATGACGCCGGATGGCAGCCCCATATTGGGGAGTGTGTCGAAAGTTAAAAACCTCTACCTCAATACCGGTCACGGGACACTGGGCTGGACGCTGGCTTTAGGATCAGCAGACCTCATCGCACGTCAAATTAGTGCGGACAAAGGCGGTGACATTTTGCCGACAAGCGAGAGTGAAGAACTGGCTGAATTTAGCTTGAGCCGTTTCTAGAGCAAGGGTTTGAGGCGACGGCGCACCATTGAGGTGCCCAAAGCTGACAACAAGACCCCGGCTGCAAACAAAACCACGCCTTGGTGAAGGTCGGCACTGGCAATGAGTTTGCCGTTCAAGACAAGCACCATCAGGGCAAAAACGAATACATCTGTCATCGACCATTTCCCCAACCAAATAAGCCCGGTGAGCAGTCTCTCTGTGCCCACTTTTCCCGGCTGGGCAAGCAGCAGGGCAGCCAAGCTGATGAGGATTTTGAGGACTGGAAAGACAACCGAGACCGCCAAGACAAGAGACCCCAAAGCAACTTGATCTTGGTCAAAAAAGCTCTGTATGCCCTGCAATATGGAGATCTGCGTGTCGTAAATCCAGAAAGCGCTGATTGTAAGGGCAGGTTGGGTCAGCCCCAAAATGACAAGGACAAGGGAGACGCACAGGACAAAACCCGGCAGCTTTCTGCCACGCATGGGGCGAATTGTCTGTTCTACAACTTGTGTCATGCCTCATCCTTTCAATCGGTGAGGCACTCTATCGCCCAATTGGGGCAAAAATTCTACGGTTAATCATGTTCTAAGTGTTGGTGGGTAAAATGAAGCTTCAGGTGGGAAGCAGGGGAATGGCACCCAATTTAACGGCGGATGGTTGGCAAGAGGCGCGCAGTGATGACAGCAGGGCGATTGGGACAGTGGCGCAAAGCGGGCGTTTTGATGGCTGGGGCGATAGCTCTGTCTGGTTGTGTGCAACAGGCCGACCTTGGCCGTGCAACGACAGGTGGGTTTGGCGACACGCTGATAGCCCTCGTAGACCAATTGCCATTCGACGCCTTTGATCCCCAAAAAGAGTCCCGATTGGCCTTAAGCAATGACGAAGTTCAGCAGCGGGCGATGGCCGAGCAATTGATCCGTCCCAAACGCACCAGCAATGAAGAGGAACTTCTCGTTGCTCTCAATTTGTTGGTCTCCGATCCGGTGGACGAACCGCAATCAAAACATATCTCGGGTGAAGAAAAAGAATACTACGAGCACATGCGCCAACTGCACAATGACAGCCCTACAGGTCTGTTGATTGCAATGCACACGCATATACGTGAAGACAGGGTGTTGATAGATAATTTCATGCCCATCAACATGCGGATTACCGGCGCAGACCTTTATCGCCTAGAGGTGATGGGACATTTGGCACGCAGTAACGCGCTCGACCGAACCGACAAGGTCTCTGAAGCTGTGGAGCTGATGCTGCGCATTGACGAGAATGCGACTGTGATGGACAGCGCATTGCAGGAAATGATTTTCCGTGTGAGCAGCTATCAACATGCGCTGTTGATGACAACGGCAACGGTGGCACAACCCGCAAAATTGTTGAGCGTCGAGCAGACTCTTAAAGGCCTAGCAAACCGTGTTGCTCAATTGGCGGGACAACGTCGTCGCCACAGTTCAATGCTGACGAATGCAGTCGGAGGCGCGCTCCCCAGCGGTCTCAAAGGACCCGAACTTGCGCCCGGCATCGAAACACTCAGCCCGGCGCCCGGTCTTGGTGCATAAGTCATGGTAGGTAGTTCTTGGGGGTAAGGCGCGGGCTTAAAAACGCAGCCCGCTCCATAACCTGAACACTTAGTAGCCAGTACGGCGTCCCGGTGCGCTGGATCCGAGACTTACGCCAGATACACAACAAGGGCTCTCGCTGCGGAAAGGCACAGTCACTTTCAACCGACATTTCGCACCTGGCCCTTCAATGCCCGGTTTCACAAATGACCATGCTTGGCACTGCGTATCTGCTTCACACATTTGCAAACAGCTGTTTGGCCCGCTCTTACCCAGCGAGACAACCTTATAGTCTCCGCCGTGGCGCACGGTGTTGTGCTCCATAAAGCCCTTCGCATCCACCGACCCCGTTAGGCCTGATACGGACAAAACGACCAATAGACCAGCGCCCACTTGGGCAATTGATCCTTTGTGTTTGGGACGTACTCTTGCTCTCATCATCATACTCATCTCACTAACCCCTTAGCTGTCTGATGACACAATAGGGCCGGGTATGTTGGCAAAGCCTGAAATAGATAGTGCAGATTTTAACGGTTCCGCGTTTTTCTTCAAAACCCTAGTGTTAGAGCCAAAAAAACCGGACTGCATGAGCAGCCCGGTTTAAAGGAGGTCCGAATGTGCAAGGCCTATTTAAGGCGCGCATTCATAATCGTGTCTTTGGTGACGCCGGTTGGTTGATAAACCAATGTCAGCTCGCCGATCGATTCCGCAAACACTTCAGGGGTAATCGACTGATTAACGTGGAAGGCATCAAAGCCACACCGCCACATCAAAGAGAGTTGGTCGCGCAATACATTACCAACAGCCCGCAGCTCGCCCGTATAGCCGAGCCGCTCCCGCAAGAGACGCGCGTAGGAATAGCCACGACCATCTTTGAAGGCTGGAAAGTCGACGGTGATGAGATCAAATGATCCAACAACATCGGCAATGGCTTCTGGTGCTTCGCTGGCTTCTAGGCGCACGCCGAGTTTGCCCGCACGCGCGGTAAGAGCTTCGGTGTTTTCCTGGTAGCGGGTGAGGGAAACAAGCACGTCGCCTTTGGCCGGAAGCTCTGTTTCATCATCAACAGAGATCCATTCATCGGAGATCCATTCGCCTTTTTTAAGTATCGGCATATAATTTCTCCTTGAACGGGGCAATGCCAACACGGCGATAGGCATCGAGGAAACGTTCATCAGGGCTCTCACGAAGGCCGAGGTAAACCTCTACGATCGTTTCAATCGCATCAACGATTTCGTGCTCTGTGAACGCACGGCCCACAATTTTGCCAACCGCTGTAAATTCATCAGCTGAACCGCCCAGAGTGACTTGATAGTATTCGGTACCTTTTTTATCGACACCCAAAATACCAATATGGCCAACGTGGTGGTGACCGCAGGCATTGATACAGCCCGAGATTTTCAGTTTCAGCTCGCCAATATTGTGCTGGCGGTCCAAGTCTGCAAACCGTTCCGTGATTTCCTGACTGATTGGAATAGAGCGGGCATTTGCAAGCGCGCAATAGTCCAAGCCGGGGCAGACGATCTGGTCTGTAATCAAACCAAGGTTCGGTGTGCCCATGCCGTTCGCTTCCAAGGTTTCCCAAAGAGCAAATAGGTCAGCTTTTTTAACGTGCGCAAGAACCAAGTTTTGCTCATGCGTGACACGAATTTCTGAGAAGGCATATTTCTCAGCAACATCAGCAACAATGTGCATTTGCTCATCGCTCGCATCGCCCGCAACGCCGCCGATTGGCTTGAGGGAGATGTTGGCAATCGCATAGCCAGCTTGTTTGTGTGGCGCGGTGTTAGTGTTGACCCAAGCCCCAAAGCGTTTGTTTGACGCCATAGCCGCGGTCAGTTCAGCGCATTCAGCGTCCAAAGCTTCAAAGTCTGGAGCTTGGAAATAGGCGCGGATACGATCAACTTCTTCCTGGGGAAGTTGCAGGACACCTTGTTTTTTGACTTGAACAAATTCTTCTTCGACCCGGCGCTTCATTTCTTCTGCGCCGATGTCGTGCACCAAAATTTTGATGCGTGATTTGTAAAGGTGATCCCGGCGACCAGACATATTGTAAACGCGCAAAGTGGCCTCAAGATAAGCCAGCAAGTCTTCGCGTGTAATAGCCTCTCCGATCAACTTGGCGATCATTGGGGTACGGCCTTGGCCACCTCCCACATGAATGTCAAAGGCCACGTCGCCGTCTTTGCCGCGTACAAGCTCAATCCCAATGTCATGGACACGGATGGCCGCACGGTCATTTGAACAGCCCGTTACAGCAAATTTGAACTTACGAGGCAAAAAGGTGAATTCCGGGTGGAACGTAGACCATTGACGAATGATCTCAGACCAAATCCGAGGATCATCAATTTCATCCGCTGCCGCACCCGCATATTGATCAGAGGTCACGTTGCGAATGCAATTGCCTGAGGTTTGAATGGCGTGCATTTCGACTTCGGCCAATTCATCAAGAATTTTTGGCAGGTCTTCAAGTGCTGGCCAATTGTATTGCAGGTTTTGGCGCGTGGTGAAGTGGCCGTAGCCTTTGTCGTATTTGGTCGCAATATCGGCAAGCTTATGCATTTGCACAGACGACAACGTGCCGTAAGGCACCGCGACGCGCAGCATGTAAGCATGCAACTGGAGATAAACGCCATTCATCAACCGGAGAGGTTTAAACTCATCTTCGGTCATTTCACCGCTCATGCGGCGGGACACTTGCCCACGGAACTGATTAACGCGCTCCGCAACAAGTTTGTGGTCAAATTGATCGTAACGATACATGTCGGTATCCACTCACTTCATTGAGTATGTGCATTCAAAACAAGGGTGCGAAACTTAAGAGCGCGCCACTGCTTGTTTGCCAAGGTCCAAACGAATGGTCGGTCCTGCCATACGAATTTTCTCACGCACGCTTTTCGGAACCATTTTGCCGTCTTCTTGATCAACTTCAAAAAGATAGGGGTCCACAATATGGCGTGTCTCTACGGAAGGCTGAGCCTTTGCGAGTAGGGCGTCTGCTTCTTCTTTGCCGTCGGCAAGAACAACATCATCCACCCAATCAGACCATTCGCCCGCTGCGGTGAAATACACCACATGACCGTCCAAAAGACGGTTGGCTGTGACAGCCTGAATTTTTGCTAGTTTATTACTGTGCTGTGCCAATGCAGCATCCTCCAGTACAGCTGTTCAGTGATTTTGGGACTTCTATACCAGAAACTTGGTGAATGTCCCGCATATGCTGAAGAACATGATGTTTTTTATATTGCACGTCAATGGGAGTGTGAAAATAAATATATCACATCAATTCATTGTGAATAGAGAATTTTTGGCTCTAAACCTCACGAATGACAGCACTTTCGTGCCATCGCCGGAGCAAAACCCGCTCCAGCAGCGTGAGAACGAAGAAAATGAGGATGCCCGTCAGAGAGAGCAAAACCAATGCGGCAAACATCTTGGGGATTTGCAGCCGATTCCCCGCTTCAATGATGCGCCACGCGAGCCCGGCGGATGTGCCCGACCCCGCGACAAACTCCGCCACAATGGCCCCGATGAGGGCAAGACCGCCTGAAACCTTCATGCCAGACAGGATGTGAGGCAGCGCCGCAGGCAACAACAAATGGCGCAGCGTTTGCCACCGACTGGCATGATAGAGTGCAAACAGGTCCCGCAGATTGTGATCAGCCGACCGCAGACCCAGCACAGTGTTTGAGAGAATGGGGAAGAAGGCGATGATCCACGCAAGAATGAGCAGAGCCAATTGAGCCCGGTCAAAGCCCACCCAAATCAACACCAATGGCGCAATCGCAACAACCGGAGTGACTTGCAGAATGACTGCGTAGGGGAAAAGGGCCATCTCCAACGTGCGACTTTGGGAGAACAAGACAGCCAGGCCAACGCCGCCGACGACTGCGAGGAAGAACGCGGCGAGGGTGATCTTCAACGTCACCCCGAGAGAGCCCAAAAGTGAAGGCCCGTCTTGAAGCAAGCTGGCCCAAATACGAGAGGGCGCGGGGAGGACAAATTCAGGCACATCGTTAAAGGCAACGAGGAATTCCCACAGACCAAGCACACAGGCCCCCACGATGAGTGGAATGAGCAGAGTGTCCCATGAATAGGCGCGCACAGATTTACCGTTCTTCATGAGAGCGTCCCTGCATTGGCGGAGCTGAGACGTTGAGGCCCACCGCGCATGGCAGCACTGACCGCGCGGCACGCGTCAAAATAAACGGGGCTTTCCCGGAAGGCCTGACCACGCGGGTAGGGAGCATCCACCTGAACGTCCCCAATAAGCTGCCCGGGGTTCTGGCTTAAGACCATGACGCGCTGGGACAAATAGACGGATTCGTAAATAGAGTGGGTGACAAAGAGCACGGTCCACTTTTGGGCGCGCCACAGGTCGAGCAATTCATCATCTAGTTTTTCACGCGTAAACTCATCCAGAGCCGCAAAGGGTTCATCCATGAGCAGAACTTTTGGGTCTGTGATCAGCGCACGTGCAATGGAGACCCGCATCTTCATGCCACCCGACAATTCACGGGGGAAAGCTTGGGCACGATCTGCCAGCCCAACTCGGTCCAAGGACGCCATGACTTCTTCTTGGACAAGCGCGCGCGGCACGCCCGCCAATTTGAAGGGGAGGTAGACATTATCAAAAACGCTTGCCCACGGCATCAGCGTGGCGTCTTGGAAGACATAAGAGAGGTCGTCCTTGGCGTGAACCGAAACATTTCCGGATGAAGGTGTCAGCAAACCCGCTATAAGCTTAAGTGCCGTGGACTTACCGCAGCCCGAGGGGCCGACCAAAGACACGAAGCTTCCCTGTTCAATCGTGCCTGTGAGGGGCCCGAGAGCTGATTGGGGTGCGTCCCCTGTGGACGTGTAGGATTTGGCGAGCTGATCAAAAACGATTGCGGGTATGGAAGCTGTCGACATTATTTTTTCATCAATTCTTGTTTTAGGGGCAGGCCGACCTTTTTATTGATGAATTGCAGCGTGTAGGCATTGGTGAAGTCCACGTCATGTTCCCACACGCCTTCGCCTGCCATCATCGTATAAAAGCGAGACCATTGGGCATGGTTCATGGCACCAATACCGTTCTCGAGCGCATCGCCACTGTCTGCAAGTCCGTAAGACTTCATCTTGGCAATGGCTTGGGTGATCGTATCGTCATCCACCTCTGGGTTGTCGCGTTTGATCAGCAGATTGCCCGGCGTCGGATCGCCGTAAAGATAATCATACCAACCCCGAATGCTGGCATCGACAAAGGCTTGCACAATTTCAGGTTCGCTCAAGATCATCTCATTGCGCGCAAGAACCATCGTGGCATAGGACGGATACCCCGCATCTGAAAGCAAGAAGACATTGGGGTCAAAACCGCCTTCCTTTTTAATCAAGAACGGTTCGGCGGAAAGATATCCCTGTTGGATCGCATTTCCGTCCACAAGGAAGGGCGCCAAATTGTAATTGTATTTCCGGATTTGCGCGTCTTCAAAGTCAAACTCGGCTCGCAGCCAAATCCAGAAAGAACTGATAGAGGCATCCGAAATCATAATCGGGTGGCCTTTCATATCCCCAATGCTCTCAATGTCTCCGCGCGGATGGGTGATGAGCACTTGCGGATCCTTTTGGAAAACCGCCATCACCGCTTTACCCGGCGCATCTGCTTCCACCATGTTGATAGGGATGAAGCTATTGGAGCCGATCCCAAAATCGATGGTGTCTGTGACGAGGAGCTGGGGAACATTTATCCCCGGCCCACCTTGCAGCAGAGTGACGTTGAGACCTGCCTCAGCGTAATAGCCCTTGGCAATGGCTTGATAAAAACCGCCGTGCTCCGCCTGGGCTTTCCAATCGGTTGCGAACGACACGTCACGCAAGGTGGATTTCTCGCTACCGTCCCGCCCTTGAGCTTGTTGGACATTTTGTGGGCCTGACGAAGTGTAAAAGACAACGGCCATAATGATCAAAATCAGGAGGGCGGAAAGAGCGCCGAGAAGTGTTTGCCGCGACATAAAATATCCTCTGAGCAGGAGTGCTGTTTTGGCAAGTGTATCAGCGGCAGGCCTGCACGCAAGTCTGGCTCGAAAATCCATCCGAGCCAGAATGCGGTAAGCGGCTTTGGCCTTTATAGCGGGGCGCAGGTTGCTTGTTTACGCACGTCGTTGAGGGCCTCGAAGCGGTCTTCGGACTGAATGAGCGTGCGGAAGAGCACAACACCGGTAGTGGTCGGGCTCAAGATAACAGGCGCTCCCCCAACCGCTGGCGCTTGATAGCTATCACGCGCGAGCACAAATTCCACATTGTTGGACGTGATCTGACGAGCGTTGACGACGAAGAAATTATTTGTGTTGTCATCAAAAGCAGAGAGCGACCAATAGGTATCAGTCGGGATTGGGGCCGCAAGGGTAACCGGGCCATTGCTCAGATCAAATACACACATCGAATAAATGAGATCAGGGCTCGGGCGTACAATTTGACGCGACGTGGCATCCGCACGCTTGCCATGAAAAATGGTGTTGACGCCATTGGCATCACTCGCGCGAGAAATCAAGGTGCCCATGATGACGTTCGGCACAGCAAAAATGGCGATGATGTGAATGATAACGGCCAGGGAAAGGACGGCTGCCGACCAGACTAAAGTTTTTCTCATTGGCACATACCTCTCTCAATAGAAGGTAAAACCAACGCGGATAATTCTTCTGCCGCGTCTTCTTCCAAATTGTAGAGGCGCAAAGTGAGGGAGAAGCGAGAGCCTTCCCCGCTACTATAACCCGTTGGAATACCGTTAGGCCCTTCCGGAGTGCTTGCAACTTGAATGACGTAGCCGCGCTGGTCGTTGCGCACAATTGTGTTCTTGGCTTGGGAGAAAATGCCTTGAGGGTTGTCGATGAGATAATGGTCAGCACCGTAAAGAGTGATGGACCACCAACCTGTTGGTAGGGGGCTTCCTGCCACTGTGTAGGCGCAATTGGAGACGAGCGGCGCGCCGGAATTGTCGGCTTCGGCGTTGAAATAAACGGTTTCCCGCTTATTCAGCGCTAATAGGCCGCGGCGGGCAACAATCGCGCGGGTATAGGGCGCTGCATCAACATTGCCGATTTGCTCATTGGTTGTCCACGGGCCCACAGCAATGCCGCCAGCACCAGAAAAATCACTTTTTTCCAGAAACCAATAAACAGACCCCAGTCCCAGAAAGACAGAGACGAGAAAGGCCGCTCCAAGTTTTAGCGCAAGTTTCATTTAATCCCCCAAAGTGCATCGACACCTGTGGTCATGACTATAAAGCTGATTGAAGATAAAACCAAAAGAGTTTCAATTATCTCGTTAAAGCTTGGAAAAGTTACCAAAATAGCTTGCTCTCTTGTGGTGTGGCCTCTGGAAAAGAAAATGTACATCTTAAGGCCGTGAATAGGACGAGCCACCTCGGCGAACTAACCCCACGCTGGGCCGTTCAGGCCGCAAAGGGCGGGTGGTGTGGAACAGATCAGAGAGGCGGGCGTAAAACTGTTGAGCTTTAGACTTGTCGCGGATGGCCGCGCGTGATTTCCAGGCTCCGGTAAGGGCTGTGAGGCGTTTGCCTTTGTAGGCACCCTTCATGAAGTGCGCCCAACTGGAAGCGGCAATGTTGCCCCCATAGGCTTTTGTCATCGGGGCCTCATCATCATTTCCGTACCAAACGCCGGTAACATAGTCTTGTGTATATCCCACAAACCAAACGTCGCGGTGGCTTTGAGTGGTGCCGGTTTTACCCGCTGCCGCCCGCCCGCCAATTGCGGCCCGCTGGCCCGTTCCCGATGCAACCACTTGATAGAGCATGTAGGTCATACGTCGAGCGGTGGACCGTTTGATCACACGCTTGGGCGCGTCGTTATGGGAGTAAAGAATACGCCCCTCAGAATCTGTAATTTCAGTGATGCCGTGGGCTTTGGGAAGAAACCCTTCAGCTTGAAACGGAATATAGGCACGGGTTAGGTCGAGCAGGGTGACTTCCGCAGTGCCAAGGCCAATGGAGGCATGAGCGGGTATGGGCGTAGAGAAACCAAATTTACGCGCGGTTCTGGCAACACGGCCACGGCCCAACTTTTGTGTGAGGCGCACAGTGGCTGTATTGATGGAGAACTTCAACGCATCGCCAATGGACACTTGTCCCCGGTATTTTTTGTTGGCGTTCTTCGGACTCCAATCCCCAATAGTAATGGGGGCATCGGAAATGTAGTTTTCCCGCCGCAAACCTTTTTCCAGCGCAGCCACATAAACAAAGGGTTTAAAGGCCGAGCCCGGTTGGCGTTTGGCCTGTGTGGCGCGGTTGAATTGGCTGGAGAGATAACGGGCACCACCGACCATGGCACGCACTGCGCCGTCTTGTTCCATTGTGACCATCGCCCCTTGGGTCACAGAGTATTTTTCACCTTGTTCTTCAATGGTCGTGTGGATGGCTTGTTCTGCAAGTTTCTGAAGTTCTGGGTCCAGCGTCGTTGTAACAAAAATGGCGCCGTTGAAATCAGGGATCAATCGTTTTGCCTCACCGGCAACCCAATCGGTAAAATATTGAGACTCAGGCAACGGGATTTGCTCCCGCGCGCGTGCCGGATTGGCCATAGACTGACGAATGATACGGGAGTCATAGTGGTTCGACTTCGCCATCGCGGTTAGAACCTCGCGAGCCCGAGCGTGTGCTCGTTTTAAACTGCTTGTCGGTGCGTATTCGCTGGGTGCTTTTGTCAAACCAGCAAGAAGGGCCGCTTCAGACAATGAAACAGCGCGAATGTCTTTGTTGAAATAGAACTCTGACGCGGCCTGCATGCCGTAGTTGCCAGCGCCCATATACATGCGGTTAATGTAGAGCGTCAAAATTTCATCTTTGGTGAAATGGGATTCCAACCAGAAGGTGAAGAGGAGCTCTTTGAGTTTTCGCTTAAGAGTGCGCTCATTTGTGAGGTAGAGGTTTTTGGCCAATTGCTGAGTGATCGTCGAGCCGCCCTGAAGCACTCGGCCCGCCATGACATTTGTATACAGCGCACGCCCAATGGCTATGACGTCGACACCCCAATGGGAATAAAACCGTTTGTCCTCAATTTGAAGCACGGCATCGATCAAATAGGGCGGGAGGTCCTGTAATGGCACAATCGCCGCATAGCGACCGCCGCGCGCGCCCAATTCGTGCCCATTGCGGTCCAAGACACGGATCGAGGGCGTATTGAGCATCGCAGGATGCATCAGATCATCTTCCAGCTGCGGAAGGACAATGGCCCCGAAATAGGCGCCACCAATGACGGAAAAGAGAATGAGAAGGCTCGCGAAGGACAGCGTAAACCGCCAATAGAAGGACCCGCGTCGTCGCTTTTGAGGCGCGTGCGCATACTCATCTTCCCCAGCAATATCTGGAAAAAACGGGTGTTCTTCTTGCCCCCCGGCCTGTGTTGGCCCTTTACGCATACAAATCCGTCCCCTTTTGAGACAATGCCTCGAAAATTTGGTCTTGTCATGCCTTCATCCGCAATATGTGTGCCGATGGTAAATGCCAGTTTTGGGGAACACGGAGGTTTTGAGGGTAGAAAGCCTCGCCATTCTATCCCTGCGCTGGGGAACGCTAGCCTTGCGCTGAGCGTGATTTCGGCTTATCGACGGGGACCGACTATGAGAGTGCACGCAAAATGACCGACAAATTACCGTTCTGGAAAGCCAAAACCATGCAGGAGATGACCCCCAAAGAGTGGGAATCTCTGTGTGATGGGTGTGCCAAATGCTGTTTGGTTAAACTGGAAGATGAAGACACCGGCGCGCTTGCTTTCACAGACATCGCCTGCGACTTGCTCGACTGCGAGACGTGCGCTTGTGGGGACTACGCCAATAGATCGGTTCGCGTGCCAGATTGTGTGACCCTCACCCCTAAGAATGTAGACCAACTGTATTGGATGCCCGCAACCTGCGCTTACAAATTGATTGCCGAAGGTGAAGACCTTCCTTGGTGGCATCCTTTGGTGTCGGGTGAGCAAGAAAGCGTCCACCAAGCAGGTATCTCTGCTCGGGGTCGTGTTGTGCACGAAAGCACTATTCCTGTGGAGGAATGGGAAAACCGTATCGTACATTGGCCAGCGGTTGGCTTTGAAGGCTATTATGAGCCCGGCGAACATATTAATCCTGATACAGACGAAAAGAGCGATTAAACGCTGGGTGATCGTAAGCCATTAAAAAATAAATGACGCCGCCTCTTGTATCTGAACGCTGCGAACCCAATTCATTATATATCAGATAATGTGTCTGGTGAGGCGCGCACAGCGTGCCACTCCCCTGTAAAACTCTCGGAAGATATCCCCCTGCTGCTGCGGGCTGATACCTATTGGACATTAGGTGGAGAACTCTACATTGAAGTCTGCTGACACCGAACCATCAAATATTCAGCCCACGGTGGTTTCTCAAAAACCTTCGAGTGCCAAAGGGGCAGCGCAAACAAAGCGCACGATATCGCCAGCGCAATGGGATGAGATCGAACGGGCTTACTTAGAAACAACCGAGCCGCTCGCGGGCTTAGGGCAACGGTTCGGCATTAGTTTCCAACGCATTGTCGCCCACGCCAAAGGGCAGAAATGGCCACCCCGGCGCATACCGCGTCCGGGCAAGGGCGAGCTGTACGGACTGCCAGATAGGCCGACGCTGCCGTTGAGGGGGCAAGGCAAAGCCGAAACAAAAGAGGGCCTGCACGCGCGCCTACACAATTTGCTCGCACATCACATTGCCGATGCGGAGGACAGACTGGCGAGCATAGGGGCTGGCGAAGAGCAAAGCACGGCGGCGGATCGCGAGAGGGATGCCAGAACATTATCCTCTCTTATTCGAACACTTGAAAAGTTGATCGAGCTCGATGATCGCCGCGCCGCCGATGCCAAAAGTGCGATAGCTGAAGAGAAGTTGGCACAACAAACAAATGCTGAGGGAGAGACAGGTGACGCAGAAGATATGCGAACAGAACTGGACCGCCGCTTCCGTCGCCTTGCAGAACTTAGCCGTAAGGCAAAAGTGGATTGAGAGTTTAAGTGCCCAAGAGGCACTTTTTTTATGTCACGACTGGCCCTTTTGGGCGCGTGCCGATCAATTGGCTCCCAAAGAAGATTGGACATCTTGGTTGATATTGGGCGGACGCGGTGCGGGGAAAACACGGGCGGGGGCTGAATGGGTGCGCGCCCAGAAAGAGCAATGTTGCCACATCGCCTTGGTGGGTGAGACATATGGAGATGCGCGTTCTGTCATGGTGGAGGGGCCCTCCGGCTTGCTTGCGATTGCACCGCCCCATGACCGTCCGCATTTTGAACCGTCCCGCCATCGCTTGGTGTGGGACAATGGTGCCGTGGCTACTTTGTATTCAGCCAGTGATCCTGAAAGCCTGCGCGGACCCCAGTTTGACGCGGCATGGTGTGATGAGTTAGCAAAATGGCGGTATGGGCAAGCGTGTTGGGACATGTTGCAATTTGGTTTGAGATTGGGGGAGCGGCCCCGCCAAGTGGTCACAACAACCCCGCGCCCTGTGCCTCTGTTGAAGAAACTGATGGCTGACCCGCATACGGTGATCAGCCGAGCAAGTACCTATGCAAACAGAGCCAACTTAGCCCAAGCCTTTTTTGATAGCGTTGTGACGGCCTATGAGGGCACGCGGTTGGGGCGCCAAGAGTTGAATGCAGAACTGTTGGAAGACAATCCCGATGCCCTGTGGAGCAGAGACATTATAGAGGCGGCTCGTCAAATACAGAAACCAGAATGCATTCGTATTGTGGTGGCGATTGACCCACCCGTGACCAGCGGCCCAGACGCCGACGAATGTGGCATCGTGGCCGCTGGTCTAGATGCGCAAGGAGGTTTCCACGTGTTGGAAGACCTGTCGAAAGGTGGCCTAAAACCTTCCGAATGGGCGAGCCGTGCCATCAGTGTGTTTGATCGGTTGGAGGCAGACCGGGTGGTGGCGGAAGTTAATCAAGGGGGCGAGATGGTCGAAGCTGTCTTGCGCCAAGTCGCCCCTCACATTCCCTTTAGGGCGGTGCGGGCAACCAAGGGCAAGGCCGTTCGGGCTGAACCTATTGCCGCGCTGTATGAGCAAGGCCGGGTGCACCACTTGGGGCAATTGTCCAAACTTGAAGACCAACTCTGTGAATTTGTGCCCGGGGTAACTCGGAAAAGTCCAGACAGGATGGACGCGCTTGTGTGGGCGATAACAGATCTGATGGGAACCGGGGCGGGGCGGCCTCGCGTTCGCAATCTCTAGTTACAACCAAAGGAGACTTCATGGGTACCACCACGAAGGGACCGACCGTATCTGGCTTGCTGTCACGCGCACGCCATGTGTGGACAGAGCGGTCACGTGCAAATCAATCGACGACACCCGCCGAGACCAAAGCCAGCAGAGCTGGTCCTTTGGTGGCGATGCAGATGTTGGGGCGCCCAGTTTGGTCAGGGCGCGACTATGTGTCATTTGCGCGTGAAGGGTTTGAGCGTAATCCAGTTGTGAACCGATGTGTGCGGTTGATTGCCGAGGCTGCTGCTTCAGTGCCTTGGCTGTTGTATGAGGGACGCCAAGAGCTGGATGACCATCCCTTACTTGAGGTGCTAACGCGCCCCAACCCCGCCCAAGGCGGCGGCGACCTGTTGGAAAATTGGTATGGGCATTTGCTGGTGGCCGGAAACGCCTATCTGGAAGTGGTGGAGTTGGCTGGAGTGCCGAAGGAACTTCATGTATTGCGTCCCGACCGAATGAAAGTGGTGCCCGGCCTGCAAGGTTGGCCGTCGCGGTATGAATACTCAGTGGCGGGGCGCACCATTTCATTTGAACAAGGAGAGACACCCAGCATATTGCATCTCCGCATGTTCCACCCAACCGACGATCACTATGGCCTGTCGCCCATGGAAGCTGCGGCCTACGCAGTGGACATTCATAATGCAGCGGCGGGATGGAATAAGGCGTTGATTGACAATTCAGCTCGGCCTTCAGGTGCGTTGATTTACCAAGGGGCAGATGGAAACCGTTTTCTCTCCGAAGAGCAATTTGAACGTCTTAAGGGGGAGTTGGAAAACAATCACCAAGGGGCAGGCAATGCAGGCCGACCTTTGTTGTTGGAAGGTGGGTTGGATTGGAAACAAATGAGCCTGACTCCGAAAGAAATGGATTTTGCAGAAGCCCGCAATGGGGCTGCTCGCGACATTGCGTTAGCCTTCGGCGTGCCGCCGATGTTGCTCGGCATTCCCGGTGACAACACCTATGCCAATTACAAAGAAGCCAATGTTGCTCTCTGGCGCCAAACCATTTTGCCCTTGGTGGCACGCGCCTCCCGGGCGATGGGAAATTGGTTGACCACACGTTATGAGGGGGCGCTCAAGCTGGGCTACGACTTAGACAACATACCAGCCTTGAGCGCGGAACGCGATGCGTTGTGGGACCGCCTCAACCAAGCCGATTTTCTTGATGATGCCGAAAAACGCCAAGCCATTGGCTATGGGGTAAAGGAGGAGCAAGAGTGAGCACGCAATCGGACGAAGTCGGAGGATGGCATTTGGACAAACGCGTGCCGATTGCCTTGATCATTGTCATTCTTATGCAAACAGCAGGGGCATTAAGCTGGGCAGGGGCAGCCACCCAGCGCCTCGCCCAAGTGGAGCGCCAGACCCAAGCCCAATCTAGCTGGGCGGAAAGAACTGCGCGGTTGGAGGAGCAGTCCCGACATATGGCGAGCTCCCTTCAACGCATCGAAGAGAAATTGGACGATTTGGTGAAAACCCAGCGCTGAACAGATGATGCTGTTCATTTAATGACTTCAGGAGTGCCATGACCAGATCCTCGCAAAAAAACTCATTGGAACAAAAACGAGCACCATTCGAATGTCGAAAGTTGAGCGACACAGGACAGTTTGAAGGTTACGCCAGCCTCTTTGGGGCAGAAGATTTAGGACGCGATGTGGTGCGGAAGGGCGCCTTTACCAAATCACTTGCACAACGCGGTGCAGAAGGTGTCAAACTTCTTTTCCAACATGACCCCGCTGAACCTATCGGTGTGTGGGACCGTGTGCAGGAGGATCAAAATGGTCTTCACGTGCAAGGCCGCTTGTTGATGGAAGTAGCCCGTGCCCGTGAAGTGCATGCCCTGATGAAAGCCGGTGCCTTAGACGGCCTGTCTATTGGCTTCCATACCAAACGGGCACGCACCGACCGCAAAACTGGGCACCGGCATTTACTGGAGGTTGATCTTTGGGAAATTTCTATTGTGACGTTCCCAATGCACCCCGACGCGCGTATTCGATCTGTCAAACGCATGGGAAGCAGCGTCGCAATGCCGTCCCCCCGCGACATAGAACACTCACTCCGGCGGGATGCCGGACTGAGCCGTAGTCAAGCTCGCGCCCTTATTGCGGGCGGCTACAACACCCTCAGACCACTGCGTGATGCAGACCCAGAGGGATGGAAGAGCGTGCTTGGCGCGCTGGAAGTTGCCCGTGAGCGGATAACTTTTCCTTAAACCCAAAATTGAACTGGAAACATGATGACAACGATCCGCACCAACAGCGGAAGTGGTGGTCTTACACGTCTTTTTGCAGACGGCCATCCTTCTCAAATGGAAACAAAAAGCCATTCATTCTCAGATCCCGCACCCCATGAAGTGCGCGATGCGGTGGATGAATTTATGTCAGCTTTTGAAGAATTCAAAAGCGCCAATGACGACCGTCTGGCTCAATTGGAGCGCAAAATGACGGCGGACGTGGTGACGGAGGAGAAGGTGAACCGCCTAAACTCCGCTCTCGATGTGCAACAAAAGACCGTCGAAGGCTTAACGCTCTCTATGCGGCGCACGCCGTTGGGTGCCAAGGGAGGCCTAGTCGACCCCGCAACGCAAGAACATAAATCCGCGTGGGAAGCCTATGTGCGCAGTGGACAAACAGCAACATTGCGCCCCCTAGAAGCAAAAGCTCTGTCAGCCGGGACAGATGCCGACGGTGGATATTTGGTGCCAAGTGAAACCGAAACCATGATTGACCGGGCAGTGTCGCAAGCCTCGCCAATTCGGGCCATTTCTGGCGTGCGCCAAATTGGGGCCAGCAGCTACCGCAAACCTTTCGCCACGTCCGGCCCTGAAACCGGTTGGGTCGGCGAAACAGCAAGCCGACCTGAAACAGACACGCCCGTTTTGTCGGAATTGGAATTTCCGGCGATGGAAATTTATGCCATGCCCGCCGCCACCCAGAGCTTGTTGGATGACAGCGCTGTCAATATTGAGCAATGGCTTGCCGAAGAAGTGCAACTTGCCTTTGCAGAACAAGAAAGCACAGCCTTTGTCACTGGCGATGGCACAGCCAAACCGAAAGGCTTTCTGTCCTATACGCAGGTAGATAACGCCAGCTGGACTTGGGGAAACCTGGGTGTGCTGGAAACCGGTGTGGCGGGCGGATTTCCAACTTCCGATCCGACAGACAAATTGATTGATCTGATCTATTCGGTGAAGTCGGGCTACCGCGCTAACGGTCACTTTGTCATGAATGGCCAAACACTGAGCCAAATCCGTAAATTCAAAGATGCGGATGGAAACTACATTTGGCAACCCTCTGTGGCGCCCGGTGAGCTGTCCCGTGTGTTGAATGTGCCGGTGGCGGAATCAGAAGACATGCCCTCGATCGCAGCCGATGCCTGTGCCATTGCGTATGGGGATTTCAAACGCGGTTATCTCATTGTGGACCGGGTTGGTGTCCGTGTTCTGCGTGACCCTTATTCCGCCAAACCCTATGTGTTGTTCTACACAACCAAACGTGTGGGCGGCGGTGTTCAGAATTTTGAAGCAATCAAATTGCTGAAATTCTCTTCTTAAGAAGTTCGAGACGACACCCGGCCTCTGAGTCCCAGGGCTAGAGGTCGGGTGATTTTAGTGAGGAGAGGAGCGTATATGGTAGTAATGAAAACGACGGAGGGGGGCATGATGCCCATGATGGATCAAGGGCGCCTGCTGCAAACCTTGAACCCGGCCCTGAGCGACACCTGTAGATTTGGTCTCCCCATTGATGCGCCTCATGCTCAATGGGTTGCTCACATGATTCAAATCGGGACATGTATAAACCAATTGAATGACACCCGCCACATTGACCTGTTCCTCGAGCACTCCGAATGTGGAGCCGTGTGGATACCAGCCCGTCGAGAAGAAGCCCTGTCCTTCAATTCTGAACATTTTGCGCGCATCGATGATCACGCGCTCGATGGCAAAGCCTACGGTATTGTTTATGCGCAAAACGCACGCTTCAGCCGTGTGCGCATCGATTTTGTTGGCGAGCACGAAAATCCAATTCCCATTTCAGCCTTGGCGTTGATTGGTCCCCCTACAGCCTAACGAATTCACACGAACTTCATCCCTTAACTCATCCCCTAAAATGAGGAGGCTTTCATGACCCTTGTCTTGAAGAGCGGGCCCGAACTTGAACCGATTTCCCAAACAATAGCAAAGGCGCATTTGCGGGTGGCGCATGGGGAAGACGACACCCTCATCTCCGGTTTGATCACGTCAGCCCGCCTGACGGTGGAGGCGATCACTCGGTCCGCCTTGATTACCCAATCTTGGTCACTGGTCCTTGATGAATGGGGCACGCGACGGACAGTTGCCCTGCCACTGGCCCCCCTTATCTCGATTGACGCGGTGGGCCTTTGGAATGAAGCGGGGGAGAAGGTCGATATCGGTTCCGCTTTCTATCATCTTGGTGGCAGCGCCCCGGGAAAGCTTGCGTTGAACCGAGGAGAACGCTGGCCCACGCCCTTGCGCGATACAAGCGGCATCTGCATTGACTTTACCGCTGGGTTTGGAGAGACCGCCGATGACGTGCCAGACCCATTGCGCCAAGCCATATTGCACCTCGTTGCCCATTGGTATGAAAACCGGGGGGAGGCTTCCTTGTCGGAGGTGACAATGCCTGTGCCTGCAAGTGTTGGGGAGCTGGTGGGACCATACCGTCAGATGCATTTATGATTGGTCGCCTACGCCATCGGCTGGTCCTCGAGGCTTTGTCCACCAGTAGGGATGGGGGGGGAGGCGTGGCGGATGAATGGGAGGAGGTTGCAACACTATGGGCAGCCCTTTCTCCCACGCGCGGTTTTGAGGAAAGCCGGGGCGGAAAACCGGAAGCCCAAAGGGGCCACAAGGTTTTGATAAGGTACCGGGCAGATCTCGTTCCCACCATGCGGTTTCGAGAGGGCACACGCATTTTTGAGATCCAAACCATTCGTGATGTGGACGAGCGCGGTGCCTATCAAGAAGTGCGCTGCGTTGAAAGGAGTGTGTCATGAGCATGACATCGCTTTGGCCCTTGCAGAAAGCGCTTTACGCCGCGCTGGTCGCTGACCCAGATGTGATCGCCAGTCTAGGGGGCGCACGTCTATATGACGAAGTGCCCGCTGCTGCACTCTACCCCTATGTCACATTTGGATCAGCGGTCTCAACCCCATTAGGGGAAGATACCTGCGACAGCGCCGAGCATAAAGTGACCCTTGACGTGTGGTCTCAACGACGGGGCAGCGGGCAAGCAAAACAAGTGCTTTCCGCCTTGGCCACTGCTCTTGAAGAGGAAAGTTTCTCGCTTACTGGGGCGGTGCTAGTGGGCCTTCAAGTGACAAAAATTACGTGTGACTGGGAGCAAGAAGACTTGCTGACAAGAGGCAGTTTGGTCTTGCGGGCAGTGACACAAGGCGCGTAGCCGTTTCAACCATTTCAACGCTAGGACTTTATGATGACGATACAACGTGGGAAAGACCTCCTTCTTAAACTCGATAGCACCGGCGCAAGTTCTTTTGTGACCATCGCGGGCCTGCGGGCGCGTTCCATCTCGTTGAATGCGGGCACAGTGGACGTCACTCACTCTGAATCACCGGGTGAATGGCGTGAGCTTTTGGCGGGAGCAGGCGTACGCAGCGCTAGCCTGTCGGGGTCCGGCCTCTTTAAAGATCAAGCCGCAGATGCCGCCTTACGAGAGGTGTTTTTTGCCGGAGCCATTCGAGTGTGGCAAGTCATCCTGCCAGATTTTGGCACCCTGCAGGGATTGTTCCAGATCTCGGCGTTAGAATATAGCGGCCAACATGACCGGGAAATGACCTTCGAAATTTCCATGGAATCCGCTGGGCAATTGATCTTTACGGAGGCGTCGTAATGGTCAATCGACATAGAGGCGAAATGACGGTCGAGATGAACGGTCAGACCCAAACGCTTTGTTTGACCCTAGGCGCTCTCGCAGAACTAGAAGATCAATATGAGGGGAAAAACATCCTCGCTCTGGTGGATACTTTTGCCGAAGTTGGGCTGGGGGCGAGCGATGTTCTCAATGTTTTGCACGCCGGTTTAATGGGTGCGGGGAGCAAGATATCCATCGTTGACCTAAATGCAGCAAAGTTCGAAGGCGGGTTTTCTGGGGCCGCCCGCACAGCCGCGACACTCCTCAAACTTTCCTTCGGTCTGGGAGACAGCGACACCCCGGACCAGACGGCTCGCGAGGTTGCCGATGAACCAGACCCTTTCCCTGGCGCGGATTGATACGGGCATGTGCAGGTCACCTGAAAATATCGCCAGATGATTTTTGGAAACTGAGAGTGACTGATCTGGCCATGTTGCTGAGTGGTCCGGGAGGCTCTGCCCAGTTTGATCGCCACACGCTGAGTGACCTTCAAAAAGCATACCCCGATAAAGATGATGACAAGGAGAGGGCAGGCTGATGGCTTTAGAAGACCAAAACACACTTGAGGATCTACGTAAAAGCCTACAGCTTTTCAGAGCTGAGCTGGATTTAGCCAACAATGACACCGCGCGCTTTGCCGCCCAAAGCCGGGCCTCAATCAGCGGTGTCACTCGTGAGGCCAATACATTGAGCACGGAGAGTAAACGTATGGGCAATGCGCTGAGCTCTGCGTTTTCTGACATTATCCTAAAGGGAAAAGATGTTGGCGACGTGCTAACCGACTTGGCGCTGAAACTAGCTGACCTTGCGCTCGACCAAATATTCTCTGAGGGCGTGGGCTCAAGTGGCTTCGACAGTATTTTGAAAAACCTTATACCGAGCGCAAAGGGTAATGCATTTTCAAACGGCGCATTGCAGCCCTTCGCCAATGGCGGAATTGTCTCTAGCCCCACGCTTTTCCCCTTGCAAAACGGAACGGGTTTGGCTGGCGAGGCGGGGGCTGAAGCGATTTTACCGCTGGCACGCGGCAAGGATGGCCGCCTCGGGGTGCGCACCCAAGGAGGCTCTGCCCCCGTGACCCTAAATATTACAACGTCCAATGCCGACAGCTTTTTGAAGGCTGAGGGGCAGGTCGCGGCCATGATGGCACGGGTGACAGCGCGGGCGTCCCGTAACCAATAATCTGTTTTCAGCGAAAGGGGCTCTTATGAGTTTTCATGAAGTTCGATTTCCCACAGATGTTTCACTCCATTCGGTCGGTGGGCCAGAAAGGCGTACGGAGATTGTCACCCTTGCGTCTGGTCATGAGGAACGCAATAGCCCGTGGGCCCACTCGCGAAGGCGGTACGAAGCAGGTTACGGCATTAAAACCTTAGACGAGCTGCACGATGCTGTCGCTTTTTTTGAATCGCGATGCGGCAAGCTTTATGGCTTTCGGTGGCACGACCCTGTTGATTTCAAATCGTGCCTACCCACGCATGCACTGGCAGCAGGCGATCAGGTTCTTGGCACGGGTGATGGCACCCAGTGCACCTTTCAGCTGCAAAAAACTTATGCTTCTGGTGGGGAGAGCTACATAAGGCCGATCACCAAACCCATTGGCGTAAGTGTGATTATTGCCGTTGATGCAATGGTCGCTGATACCGACAGCTATGAGTGTGATACCGCCACGGGCGTGATCACCTTTGATAGCTATGCAACGCCCGCGATGGGAAAAATTATCTCGGCGGGCTTTGAATTTGACGTGCCCGTACGCTTTGACACCGACGCGCTCAAAATTGATTTGGCCGCCTTTGCTGCAGGTGAAATCCCCAGCCTTCCTGTGATAGAGGTGAAAAGCTGATGCTTGACCTTCACCCAGACTTAAAGAGCCACCTGCAAACAGGCACAACAACACTCTGCAATTGTTGGAAATTATCGCCGAAAGGAAGAGCGCCGTTAGGGTTCACCGATCACGATGTCTCCCTAACATTCGAGGGCGTCACCTATGAGGCAGCCGCTGGGTTTACTGCCAGTGCGATCGAATCCCAAACCGGCCTCGCAGTGGACAATTTGGATGTCATCGGCGCGCTGGAGTCAGACAAGCTGAACGACGCGGAATTGTCTGCCGGTGTGTTTGATGATGCCGAGGTAGAGATTTGGCGCGTGAACTGGTGCCAGCCAGACGCACGGGTTCTCTTGCGTAAAGGAAATATCGGAGAAGTGTCGCGCGGCACAACCGGCTTTCGGGCAGAAGTGCGCGGCCTTGCGCACCGTCTCAATCAAGCCACGGGCCGAGTTTTTCAATATGCCTGTGACACTGAGTTGGGCGGGGTCAAATGCGGAATTGACCTGACCAGTTCAAGCTATCAGTCAAGTGTGACGATCGCCTCGATTGTGGGAGAGAGAGAGTTCATTTTGACCGGGGCAACCTCCTTCGATGCGCAATGGTTCACTCGCGGACTGGTGCACGTAGAGAGCGGGGCGAATGTGGGGGGCAAGGGGGAGATCAAAGAGCATCAATTGATCGACGGTGTTGCTCGTATTTTGCTGTGGCATCCGATGTCCAAGCTGATGGCGATTGATGATGAATTGATCTTGAGCGCGGGCTGCGACAAGAGCTTCAAAATGTGTAAATCCAAATTCAACAATGGCGCACAGTTTCAAGGCTGTCCCCACATGCCGGGCAATGACTACATGGTTTCTTATCCTTCAAAAGGAGGCGCTTATGACGGTGGATCTCGTAATACCAGTTCCTAAAGCCATTGCAGGAGAAACAGTGGTGGCTTGTGCCCGAGCGTGGGTTGGGACGCCTTATCGCCATCAAGCAAGCTGCAAGGGAGCGGGGACAGATTGTTTGGGCCTCATACGCGGGCTTTACCGAGAGCTCTATGGGCAGGAGCCAGAAGCACCGCCTCCCTATAACGCATCGTGGGCAGAAACTTCACCCGATGCGGCTCAAGAAATGATGTTTCACGCTGCAAGTCGGCACCTGCTTGAAATTGATCTTGCAGAAGCGGCCACTGGGGATGTGTTGTTATTTCGCATGAGAAATGAGCAACCGATCAAACACGCCGCTATCAAAAGCAGCAACTCTCATATGATCCACGCCTACGCGCGCCACTGCGTGACCGAAACCTCCATCGGGCCTTGGTGGCAGAGCCGGTTGGCGGCCGCCTTTCGATTTCCCCACAGCGTTGCGCCTTAAAGCCTTTCCTCTATAGAAAGAAAATATCATGTCATCGATGGTTTTATCATCCGTGGGCAGCTCCCTCGGGTCAAGCTTGCTGCCCGAGGGCATCAGCTTTCTGGGAATGAACATCGCAGGAGATGCGATTGGGCAAGCCATTGGGGCATCGCTGGGCGCTGTTATTGATCAAGCCCTTTTCGGGTCCAACGTCGCCAATCATGAGGGCCCTCGATTATCGGATCTTTCCGTGCAAGCCAGTACGGAAGGGGCCGCCATTCCGCGCCTATATGGCCGCGCCCGTTTGGCGGGCCAACTTATTTGGGCAACAAATTTTCACGAACACAAAAGCAGCCAAGACAGTGGGGGCAAGGGTGGCGGCGGGTCGGTGACCTCCTTTAGTTACACGGTGTCGTTCGCAGTGGGCCTGTGTGAAGGAGAGATCGGCCGATTGGGTCGGGTATGGGCAGACGGAGATGAATGGGACTTGGCTGATGTGACCTACCGTTTCTATCGCGGTAGCGACGATCAATCCCCAGACCCGCTTCTGGAAGCGAAAGAAGGTATCGGCAACGTGCCCGCCTATAAGGGGTTGAGCTATATCGTTTTTGAAGACCTTCCGTTGAAAGACTTCGGCAATCGTATTCCCCAGCTCAATTTCGAACTTTTCCGTCCGCTCAGCTCGCTGGAGGAAAAGGTCACCGCAGTCACCCTCATTCCCGGCGCGACCGAGCATGGTTACGATACAAAGATTCAACGCCAAGTATTTTTCGATGGAGTGACGACGGCGGAAAACGCTCATTCCTCAGAGGCGGGAACCGATTGGACAGTTTCGCTCAATCAACTCCAAGACACATGTGTGAACTGCAAGCGCGCAGCACTCGTGGTCAGTTGGTTTGGAGATAGTTTGGCTGCTAACCAATGCACCATTCGTCCCAAAGTGGAAAACCACCTTAAACTGATCACGCCGAACCCGTGGGGCGTGGCGGGACTGTCACAAAGCAGCGCCACACGGGTGAGCACATTGGACGGTCAGCCAACATACGGGGGAACGCCGTCGGACAGTTCAATTATACGAGCCATTCAAGACATGAAGGCGCGGGGCATGGATGTGATGTTTTATCCATTTATTCTTATGGATATTCCGACAGACAATGAACTCACAGATCCCTACAGCGGCGCAACCGGGCAAGCGGCTCACCCATGGCGGGGGCGCATAACTTTGTCGATTGCACCGGGCGAACCAAGCTCACCAGACGCAAGTACAGACGCTCAAAACGAAGTTTCTACCTTTTTTGGCAGCACGTCTCCCAGCTCCTCAGAATGGTCTTACCGCCGCATGGTTCTCCACTATGCTCACCTTTGTGCGGATGCAGGCGGGGTTGAAAGCTTCCTATTGGGCTCCGAGCTTAAAGGGCTCACGCGCATCCGGGGGGCAGGCGGGAGTTACCCTGCAGTGGCCGCATTGGAAACATTGGCGGCAGACGTGCGGGAGATATTGGGCCCAGATACGAAAATATCCTATGCAGCAGATTGGTCAGAATACGGCGGCTATTCCCCCCCCGGCGTGAGCGGCACTTTAGACTTTCCACTTGATAGCCTATGGGCACATTCAGACATCGACTTTGTGGGTATCGACAATTACATGCCTCTCTCTGATTGGCGTTCCCAAAGCACGCATTTGGATGGGGAGGATCTCTGGGCAGGTCCCCACCAAATCGATTATTTGCAGCACAACATAACAGCGGGCGAGGGCTTTGACTGGTACTACGCCAGCCCATCGGACCGCGAAAGCCAAACCCGTACGCCAATCACAGACGGGGCGTACAACAAGCCCTGGGTCTGGCGGTTTAAAGATTTGCGCGGCTGGTGGGAGAATGCCCACGTCGCCCGGGTCGGCGGGGTTGAACTTTCGTCTCCAACTGATTGGGTGCCCGAAGGCAAACAAATCTATTTCACCGAACTTGGATTTCCCGCTGTCGACAATGCCACCAACCAGCCCAATAGTTTCATTGACGGCAAGTCCAGCGAAAGCACATTGCCCTATTTCTCAAACGGACGGCGCGATGACTTCCAACAGCGCCAAGCCCTACAAGCAGTACTGGACTATTGGGATCGGTCCCTCAATGGCGCTCCCGAAAGTGCCAATCCGATTTCCTCCATCTATGGCGCCCCTATGGTTGCCCATGACCGGATTTACCTGTGGACATGGGACGCGAGACCCTATCCAGCTTTCCCTCAGCTAACTGATGTATGGTCAGATGGGGTCAATTGGCAGCTCGGGCATTGGCTAAACGGCAGATTGGGCGCTGCGCCCATCGCTGACTTGGTTAGCGCGTTGCTCACAGACATCGGTTTCACTGATTTTGATGCGGCCGGATTGTTGGGGCAGGTTGAGGGGTACATCGTCAACCGGACGATTTCTCCGCGCGCGGCCATTGAACCGCTGATGTTAAGTCACTTCTTCTCCGTCGCCGAGACAGAAGGCCAGTTGATTTTCCAACACCTCAACCAAGCAGTGGCGGACGATTTTCACTGGCAAAGTTTTGCCGTGTCGGGTCAAGAGGGTGGCGGAACCTATAGCATCACCCGCAAGCAAGAAACTGAGTTACCCAAAACCGCCAAGATGACTTTCATTGATGCCGACGGGGGCTATCGGCAAGCCGTTGTGGAAAGCCGGAAGGCCCATGTCAGCAGCGACCACAATGCGACGGCAGATTTGCCGATTATCCTACGGGCGGCTGAAGCACAGGCGACAGTGGACATGTGGATTCAAAACACTTGGGTGGAACGCGAGGCGGTGTCTTTTCAACTACCTCCCTCCGCGTTGCACCTAGCTGTCGGTGATGTGGTGTCGCTCAATTTGAACGGGCGCTCGGGTACCTTCAGAATAGTAAAAATTACCGATGAGTTTGAGCGAAAAGTAGAAGCCAAAGCCACGGAGCTGAGCGTGTTTTCTGAAGTGGCAGCGGTTGAGCGCTCTTACTCGTTGCCGCAACCAACCGTGTATGGGCCTGCGGATTTGGTCTTTTTGGATTTGCCGCTGATCCATGGAACCGAAGTGGCGCATCAACCCCATGTTGCTCTCTACGCTGAGCCGTGGCCGGGCAGCATTTCTCTCCTGCGAAGCGGTAGTGGTGAGAATTTCACGCTGGATCAAATGGTGACGACTTTGTCCATTGTGGGGCGGTTGGATGTGGCATTGCCACCGGGGCCTGAGAGCAGATGGGACCGCAGCAATAGGGTGACTGTGACACTCTCCTCAGGGGTGTTGGAAAGCGTTTCGCCTTTGAGCCTTTTGGAAGGACATAATCGATGTGCCATTCAGTCTGCCGATGGTCAGTGGGAGATTGTGCAGTTCAGGGATGCGGAGTTGGTGGCCGCCAATCAATTTGACTTGTCGATATTGTTGCGGGGCCAGTTCGGGTCTGAACAAGCGATGGTGGGCGGGCACCCAATCGGCAGCCGCTTTGTATTGTTGGATGGGAGCCTCGCCCAAGCCGGAGTTTCTCTTGCCGAGCGTGAGTTGGAACTGAACTGGCTGTACGGACCCACAAGTAAGGCCACTTCCGACGACACTTACTTGACCCAACAAATGACACCCCATGCAATTGGATTGAAGCCCCTAAGTCCCGTGCATGTGAGGGGGCATAGATTGGAAAACGGTGATGTGGGTATCAGTTGGATGAGGCGCTCTCGCATCGACGCGGATAGTTGGTCGGGCCTAAGCGTGCCTTTGGGCGAAGAAAACGAAGAATATGAGGTGGAAGTGATGAGTGAGGGCGAGGCAATACGGGTGCTGTCTACCACAAGCCCTTCTGTCACCTATACCGCAGCACACCAGCTCGCTGACTTTGGCGGTGCTGTTTCTGAGATCAATTTACGTATCTATCAACTTAGCCAAACGGTTGGCGCTGGAACAAAAAGAGAGGTCGTGCTTCATGTCTAATTCTCATCATTTATCCTTACCCTATCTCCAAGCGTCTCAAGCCCAAAAACATGTGACGGTCAATGAGGCGCTACGAAAATTAGATGCCCTCGTACAGTTGAGTGCGCTGTCGCGGGCCTTGAGCAGCCCGCCGGAAAGCCCATTAGTTGGCGCCCGGTACATTGTGGCAGACAGTGCGACGGGTGAGTGGGCCGGGTGGGAGAACAGCCTTGCTCATTATGAAGACGGCGCATGGGTGGAATATATCCCCGCCAATGGCTGGCAATGCTGGGTGGATGATGAAGCCAATTTGGTCACCTACGCCGATGACGCTTGGCAGGGCGGGGGAAGCAAAACCATTCTGGGTCAGACACCCACTGGATCTCAGCTTGCGGTGCACAGTGCAGAAATTGAGCATGTGATCGTAGCAGGAACAACCAACGTAACATCGCTCACTATTCCAAACAAAGCGATGGTGCTGGGGCTCACTGGAACAGTAGTAAGCGCACTTGTTGGCCCTACTGATTGGGCGCTCGGTGTTGACGCGGACAATTTTAGATATGGAAACTCCCTCGGTGTGGCAGCAAGCAGTACAGTGATTGGCATGAGTGCATCACCACTGACCTATTGGGCTGATACGCCCATAGTGGTGCATGCCAATGGCGGCAGTTTTACAAGTGGCACAATACGCTTGAGCGTGAGTTATCTGTTGTTGACGATGTGAGCTAAGCGGCGCCATTTGTCTCAACCGGTGCCCTCTGATAAAAGGGGGGCAACAGGAGGCTTCCATGGATCTTAAGTTAAACTCGAAAACAGCATTCATTTCTGGTTCGTACCGAGGCACAGGCCGTGCCATTGCTCAAACTCTTGCGCGTGAAGGCGTGCAGGTGCTGATCCACGGCTTTGAGACAGGCCAAGCCGAGCCCGTGGCGCAGGAAATGTGTGACGCAGGGATGAGTGCTAGGGCCGTGACGGGCGACTTGATGTCTGATGAGGGGGCCGATGACCTTCTCGCGCAAGCCAAAGCGGCTTATGGCGGCGTGGATATTTTGATCAATAATTATGGAACCGCCGAGGCTGGGTCGTGGAAGAAGAGCGGCGCGTCTGATTGGATCGCAGCCTATGAGAAGAACGTGCTTTCTGCCGTGAGACTGTCTCAGCGCATGTTGCCTTATATGAAAGAAAACGGCTGGGGCCGCATTATCCACTTAGGTACAATTGGCTCGACCCAACCAGCCGCCCGCATGCCCCACTATTATGCGGCCAAAGGAGCACTGGCGACCTTGAACGTCAGCCTCGCCAAAGAACTGGCCAATACAGGAATCACTGTGAACCTTGTGAGCCCCGGTTTGATCCGCACAGCCGAAGTTGAAGCCAGTTTCAGGGCTTTGGCAGAAAAAAAGGGCTGGGGTGAAGATTGGTCTGAGATTGCACGAAAGGGAATGGAGAAATTCGGAAGTAGCCTGACAGGCGGCATGCCAGATCCACAGGAAATCGCCGATGCCGTAGCGTTTTTGGCAAGCCCCCTCGCCGCAAATATTACAGCAACAAACATGCGGATCGATGGGGGAGCAACAGCCCTTGTGAGCTAAAATAACGAGTGACCTCAAAGCTGCCGATCTCTCCTCTTGAACCTAGGCTCGGCATGAGCAAGAGTCCGTTCATAGACACGCCAACGCAGGAAATGGTCAGGACAGGATAATGCAATCATTTCGCTTTGATTTATGCGAATTGCCCAAAGAGACAGAAAGCCTGCGCCAGGAAGTGCGCTCCTTTCTCGCAGAGGAATTGAAAGATGTTCCCCTGACAACACGCGCGCAAACATGGATGAGCTTCGATGGGGAGTTCTCCAAAAAAGTGGGTGCGAAAGGGTGGATTGGCCTGACTTGGCCCAAAAAATATGGCGGCCATGAGCGGACAGCTTTTGATCGCTATGTTGTATTGGAAGAAATGCTTGCGGCTGGCGCGCCCGTGGGGGCCCATTGGATCGCGGATCGCCAAAGCGGTCCGTTGCTTTTGAAGTTTGGTACCGAAGAACAACGGCAAACTTTTCTAGAGCCAGTGACCAAAGGTGAATCCTATTTCTGCATTGGCATGAGCGAGCCTGACTCAGGGTCCGATCTGGCCGCCACACGAACCCGTGCGGTAAAAACCGACGGCGGCTGGATTGTGAATGGCACGAAGCTTTGGACATCAGGCGCGCAACACGCCCATGTCATGATCGCGCTTTTCCGCACTGAACAAAACCCTGACAATCGACACGGTGGATTGACTCAATTTTTGGTCGACCTCAAAACACCCGGCATTAACATCCGTCCCATTACCGACCTATACGGCTCGCAACACTTCAATGAAGTTGTGTTTGAAGATGTCTTCGTACCCGACAATCGTTTGGTGGGAACTGAAGGCAGGGGCTGGGCACAAGTAACCGCCGAACTGTCGTATGAACGCAGTGGCCCCGAACGCTACCTTTCAAGCTATTTGCTACTGGTTGAATTGATTAGAGAGCTACAAGCTCAAAACAAACCGGGCGCAGAAGAAGAAATAGGCAGGTTGTTTGCTCATATGATCACTCTGCGCCAAATGTCTCTCTCTGTGGCGGGCATGTTGGAAGCGGGCGAAAATCCAACATTAGAAGCCTCAGTGGTAAAAGACCTAGGTGCAGTGTTTGAGCAAGATATGCCCGTCATTGCACACAAATTAGCAGGAACCCCGCCTTCATTGTCGGGAGGGTCAGACTACCAACAGGTACTGGGTGTCCTCACTCAGATTGCTCCCTCGTTCTCTCTTCGGGGCGGGACGAAGGAAATCCTGCGAGGCATTATCGCTCGCGGCTTGGGTCTGAGGTAAGGGGCAAAAAATGAACGAATTTCAAACAATACTGACCGAAACCATCCAGCGCCTATTGAGCGATCATGTTTCACGCGATCTGATTATTGCCAGTGAGCAGGGTGAATGGGCCCAAGGCCTTTGGGACGCGTTAGAAGAAAATGGCCTCACCAAAGTCTTGGTCAGCGAAGCAGGCGGTGGCGTCGGCGCGCAATGGAGCGATGCAGCCCTTCTCATCAAAGCAGCCGGAGAGCACGGCGCGCCTGTACCCTTTGGGGAAACAATCGTTGGCGCGTGGCTTTTGGACCAAGCAGGTTTGCCCGTGCCTGAGGGGACAATAACGTTGCTTGAGGGGAACAGCCTGTCTCTGACCGGCAAGCGCGACAGCTTAACTCTCGATGGCCCGGTGGACGGTGTTCCTTGGGCACGTTTTTCAAAACACGGGGTTGCTGTGGTGCCGGATGCAGATGGCAAAATGCAACTGTGCTGTATCTCCTTAGAAGGCGTTGACCTCACGCCCGCGATGAATATTGCGCGGGAAGGGCGAGACAGTTTGACGTTGTCCGGGACCCCAGTCGTTGCGAGTGCGGAGTACAATCCGGCGACCGCAGGTGCTACTTTGCGCCATTGGGGCGCGCTCATCCGATCATTACAAATGGGCGGCGCGTTAAACCGTCTATTGGAACAATCAGTGGCTTACGCGAATGAACGCACACAATTTGGCAAGCCAATCGGTAAATTTCAAGCGATCCAGCAGCAATTATCTGTTCTGGCCACCCAAGCTGCAGCAACAGGTGTGGCAGCAAACTTTGCAGCGCAGGCAGTTGAAAAGGGATGCCTAAGCCATGAAATCGCCGTAGCCAAAGTGCGCGCAGATGAAGCGGCCAATATTGCGACAAGCATTGCCCACCAAGTACACGGCGCCATTGGCTTTACCTATGAGCACACATTGCACTTTGCGACGCGCCGACTGTGGTCATGGCGCGCAGAATATGGGGCTGGATGTGAATGGGCAGCCGAGCTGGGCGCGCAAGTTTTGCAAAACGAACCTGAAGCACTCTGGCCTCTTGTCACTCAAAAATAGACCACACGATGAGGCATCCACTGATTATTGACTATCAGAGTGCCGACGTTAGGAAAAAAACCATGGATGTATCACAAGCCGTTGAGAGCCGGATCAGCTGCCGCGCATTTCAGGACAAACCGATTGCGCGCGAATTGATCAAGGAGCTATTAGAAAAAGCCAAACGCTCTCCTTCCGGCGGAAACCTACAGCCGTGGCGTGTTTGGGTAGTGGATGGCGATCGGTTGAGTGATTTCAAAGCCGATATTGCTGCAAAACTTGCCGATAACCCCTTCGGTGAAGGTACTGAATACGACATCTATCCAAAAGGATTGGTAGACCCCTACCGCGCACGCCGGGGAAAATGCGGCGAAGATATGTATAAAAGCATCAATGTGGCGCGGGACGACAAAGCAGGCCGGTTAGTTCAATTTGCTCGGAACTTTGACCTATTTGGAGCGCCAACCGCTTTGTTTTTTGCCATAGATCGCCGCATGGGAATGGGGCAATGGTCAGACTTAGGTATGTTTATTCAAACCTTCATGTTGCTTGCACGGGAGGCGGGTTTGCACTCTTGTGCCCAAGAAGCATGGGCTATCTGGCATAAAACCGTCGGAGAGATGGTAAATATGCCCGACGACCTGATGTTATTTTGTGGCATGGGCGTGGGATATATGGATGAAACCGCGCCCATAAACTCTTTGCGAACAGACCGTGCTCCCACCGATGAAATTATCACCTTTCTTTAACTAAGAGCGACTTGCCCCCGCGACAACGGGGCGGATTCCTTTATAGTGACGAGTACCTTGTTCATTTCGGGTTCAGTCCGATTGGTCTAGATTGTGTGTCATGAATAGATTCTCAGTGTTCATAGCGGCAGCCGCCGTAGCCTTTTTAGGGGCCTCTTCGCTTCCCGCATCAGCGGAACATCATGCAGGTGTGTTTTCACGTGCCGCTGTTGTTGCTGACTTTCGGGCAGAGGACCAGGTCCATGCCGCGCCCTTTATGCCCAGCCCCAGCCATCCCTATGTCACAGCCCTGTCACCGGTAGGAAAAATTGTCGTCGCTGCTGGAGGCCGAAAAGTGCCTTTGGGAAAGGTGCTCAAAAGCCTGCGTCGGAAATACAAAGGTAAACACTTGAGTGCAGTTGAAAAGAAAAATCAATACCGCATCAAATGGAAAACGCCAGACGGCAGAGTTCGGTTGATCGTAGTGGACTCACGAACAGGACGGGAGCTGTAGGGAGAAGCCTCTCCGACAGTTCCTCAGAGGAGGCCAGATGAATGGCTGCCTCTTAGGAGAAACAAATGCGCTTACTTGTTGTTGAAGACGATAAAGACCTCAATCGCCAAATCAAATCGACGTTGGAAGATGCGGGCTATGCAGTGGACACCGCCTTTGACGGCGAAGAGGGCCACTTTTTGGGTGATACAGAACCCTACGATGCTGTGATACTTGATCTGGGCCTGCCAGAGCAGGACGGTATTACTGTACTGGAAAAATGGCGTCGCGAAGGACGTAACTTCCCCGTTCTCATTTTGACCGCGCGTGATCGGTGGAGCGAGAAAGTCGCTGGTTTTGATGCCGGTGCCGATGACTATGTCACCAAGCCATTTGTCACCGAGGAAGTGTTGGCGCGCATCCGTGCCCTGTTGCGCCGGGCTGCTGGACACGCCTCCAGTGAGTTGGAATGTGGCGCTTTACGCATTGATACACGCTCCGCACGTGTGACTTTTGACGGAGAGCCAATAAAACTCACCTCGCTTGAATATCGTTTGCTCGCCTATCTCATGCATCACCGGGAAAAGGTGATTTCGCGTACAGAGCTAGTAGAGCATTTATACGATCAGGACTTTGATCGTGATTCCAATACAATTGAAGTTTTTGTCGGGCGCTTGCGCCGCAAAATTGGCAAAGATGTGATCGAAACGGTACGTGGTCTTGGCTATAGATTGGCATCGGTTGAAAATACGAAAGGTTAGGCCTGACAGCCTAGCCTTTCGCCTCACGGCTGCGGCTGCGCTTTGGATTGGCGTGGTGCTGATGGCGGCTGCTATTGGTTTGACCTCACTGTTTCGTAACGCGGTTGAAGCGAGTTTCGATGCGAACCTGGATGTTATTCTTGATAGCCTCATCGCGTCGGCTGAAGTTGTTGACGACGATGAATTGGTGATGATCCGTTCTTTGGGCGAAACGCGATTTCAGCGTGCGTACTCCGGTTGGTATTGGCAAATTACAGCTCTAAATGCGCGGGATACACCGCTAGAAAAGGCGACAAAACCTTATCGCTCGCCGTCGTTATGGGACAGTGTACTCTTGTCGCCAGTGGACGAAGGCACGCCATTTGACGAGACCAACCTATCGCGCGTCGACATGGTGGGGCCGGTTGACCATACAATTCGGGTGTTGGAGCGACGGCTTATTCTACCTGAAACCAGTCAATATTATTCGTTCATCGTTGCTGGGGATCGCTCTCAAATTGACCAAGAAGTTGGGAAATTTCAAGGAGCAGTTTTGATCGGTTTGTTGCTGCTGGGTGTCGGCATCTTGATTGCGTTACTCATTCAGGTTCGATTTGGATTGCGCCCGCTTGAAGCGGTGCGAGAGGCCTTGGCTGATATTCGAGAAGGCCGGGAAGACAAATTGCGGGGAGAATTTCCCTCCGAAATTAGACCCTTGGCCGAGGAACTGAACTCCCTTCTCGATTATACGACGGAGATGTTGGAACGGTCCCGAACCCATGTGGGCAATCTCGCGCATGGGTTAAAAACACCTCTTTCGGTTTTGGCGAATGAAAGCCGGGGAGAAGAAAGTCAGCTTGCAGATATTGTGTCGCGAGAAACCGCCAATATGAAAGATCAAGTGGAGCACCATTTGGCGCGCGCACGTATGGCCGCAAGCGCACGAGTGCTCGGGGCGACAACGGATGTATTGCCCGTGTTGGAGCGCTTGACCCACGCATTGGACAAAATATTCAGCGACCGTGCGCTGGATATTGATATGGACTGTGAAGAGGCATTGGTGTTTCGGGGTGAGGCTCAGGATTTGGAAGAGCTGGTCGGAAACCTATTGGAGAATGCCTGTAAATGGGGGCGCTCGGAAGTTCGCATTCGGGCCGCAGCCTATTCGGATGCAACGGACGGTGCCGCATTATTTGAATTTAGCGTCGAAGATGATGGTCCGGGCCTACCTGAAAATGAGCGCGAGCGGGCATTAAAACGAGGCGAGCGGCTGGACGAAGCAGTTCCCGGCACGGGCTTGGGCCTCTCAATTGTGAAAGACCTGACAAGGCTTTACCGGGGGGAAATCATTTTGAGCGCCTCCGAGCTGGGTGGCCTAAAAGTGACCTTGCGGTTGCCACGTGTCGTTGTGTCACAGCGCTAATTCCAATTTTTCAAGATATGACGTGTCCAGATTAAATTCAGAGCCTAGCTTTGAATAGCTTATTGGCTTGATGAGGCCATGAGTTCAATTGAGTTTGACACGCCGATTATGGATGTGAAAGACGCCAATGCGCTCCCCCAAAAGGTGCGCTTCGCGGTCTCCGTCCGCCGTTCCCAGTCAACTGGGGAGGAATATTGGGTGTTTGTGAGAATGATCTGGATTTCCTCCGATAGCGACCCCCTTCGCCTATCTTTCCAGATCAGACTAAGGCCGCTTGCTTCCCCAAGGCGAGCGGCCTCTTGTCCCTCCAAGGCGCGGTTCTATTTTCCATCCGTTTGCAGAAGGTCGGCGATAGTCTTATCGCCCAATAGGTCTTCATTGGATTGAACAATCTGGCCATAGAGCGCTTCGATGGGCGCGTGGGGCATGGCCTTGGAGGTGGCCAAACTATCTTTCCCAGCGTGATCGCGTATGACATGGACCACCTGTTGCAGCTGCATAAGCTCTGCCGCTCGGGCAGGAAGAAGGGTCCTTTTGCTGCCGGCCCCCTCTATGACATAATTTCCGTCATACAGTGGCACGAGAATATCGGTCAATATTTCTTCCGGGATATGCAGCCTACTTGTTAGATGTTTAAAAGTGAGCGCCTTGCCGCCCTGACGAAAAGCTGTTTGCAGCAGCACCAATAGATGCAGAGCGGTTTGTTCCATCTGCAACAGGGTGAGGTGGACAACACCGGACTTGGGGGAAAGGTGATGCCTGTTCTGAAAATAATAGGCGACTGAACAGCCCGTAAGAACGATAAGCCAAGCGACATACATCCAGATGATAAAGAATATGAGGCTGGCGAAGGCGGAGTAAATGGCAGCATAGCGCGCGCTGGTGACGACGAAATTGGCGAAAGTCCATCCAGAGGCAACCCACAGGAGGCCCGCAACGGTGCCCCCAATCAATGCAGCTCCCCAGCTGACCTTGGTGTTGGGGACAACAAAATACATCGCCGAAAACATGCCGATCATGACCAAATAGGGAACCAATCGGGTGGCGCGGTTAGACAGGTCCTGTATGAAGGGATAGTCGCTTAGCCCCCCCAAAGTGTCAGAGCCCAGCGCTGTGGCCAACACCCCCAAAACCATAAATATGGCGAGCGGCCCAAGCAATCCGATGGAAATGAATTCGGTAAGTCGTTTGCCGATAGAGCGTCCAGTTTGAACCCGCCAGATAGTATTAAAGGCCCCTTCAACTTTTTGCATCGTTGAGATGAGGGTGTAAATGAGAAAGGCGAGGCCAACCGAACTCAAAACGCCAACATTGACCTGCTCCACAAACCCCAATGTTTGTTCAGTGATTTTCTGCCCTTGTTCTCCCAGCGGCGCCAGAAACTCCAACATGAGTCCTTCCGCCTTTTCGTGTACGCCAAAAGCCTTGAGCAGGGCAAAGACAATGGCCAAAACCGGGACCAACGAAAGCAACGTTGTGTAGACCAAACTCATGGCTTGCAGGTTATAGCGGCCCAAAACGAGGTCACGTCCGGTCACCCAGAGAATTTGCCCGGTATGCGCACCGGATTTCTCCAATAATCTCATGTTTTTCAAAGGCTTATGCCAAAGCCATTGATAGGCGGTATCAAGATGAGTGCGGAGCTGCATGAGCTTTTGCATAGTAAGGAACCTTTTTAGGGCGTTTGATCAACTTGTCGTGCGAGTTTACATTTTAGCAAGTTTGGAAATTATATTAGCAGTTCGAAATATTAATGACCTAATGAAACGAAGCATTAAACAAGGCTGCCCTATGATTTTAGATTATCTAGCGGTCATTATCACTCAATCAAATTAACAGGCGGTAGGCGATTTCAATGTCAAATGAGATCGAAAATATTAAGAATGCTGAAGAACTGGAGGCATTCCTTTCAACGTTGCCTTCTGGCGCAGCGCTTAAACTGCTTGCAGGGATTGAACGCCAGCTGGTGCGTGGCCTTGAAACAGGTCTGCCGGTGAGCCTCATTCGGCGCGGAATTCGGCCTCTTTTACGCGAGATGCGGGGCGAACGCCCCGGGCTGCCAACGCCGCTTCGTTTGTTCTGTCAGCCATTCGAAGATTTGCTGGTGAATGAAGAAGCCGCGTTAAAAAAATCCGGTGTTGTGGAGCGACGTTCTATCCTGCCGATTTGGGCGTGGCTGAAGGGTGACCTGCTGCCCGACCTGTTGCCGGATCTGTGCGAGCGTATGGCCGGGTACATTATTCGGCAAGATGGTGAAGCGCTTAATGCCGCCGTTGAAGTGATGTATGAAAGTTGCAGCACTATTCTGATGACGAAGGTTGAACAATTGGAAAGTGACAGTGCACAGCGTGCGGCCGTCATCGAGACCTTGGGGCAAGAGCGATTTATTCAAGATGCGCGGGATATGGCACATGCCTTATCCATTGCCAGCCAAATGCTGGAACTTCAGACCAGCCTGCCAAACCCGGTGATTACATTTAGCGCCTCCCAAGTGCGAGAGTGCCGGGCGGTATACGAAGATGTATATGAATTAAGCCCTGGTCACGCCATTTATGTGGCCTACGCAGCTATGGGGCGTTTAGAAAACCCGTGGGAAATTTTGCGCTTGGCCAAAGACATTGCCAACCGCCACGATGATTTGTTGATTTCCAAAACCGATTTCGCTGTCCTAGGTGATCGGCTGCTGACACAAGTGGAACAGGCTGCCAATAACATTGCCGATATACGACCCGGTTCGCGCAATCCCAGTGCCCTAGAAGAAGATGTCTATCAATTTGCGAGGATATCTAAAGGCATGACAGCGGAAATGGATATATTGCGGATCAGTGAGTGGGGCATTCGCTTGATGGAAGCTCGGAAAATAGTGAGCGCAGCCGTTGATGATCTATTGGCCCACTTGCCGAAAAACCTCAAGGCAGCGTTGCCGCTTCAGCGGATTGGGGCATTTGGTAGAAGCGGGCCACGTCGGCCAGATTTATCATCACCGCCAAAGAGCGACAGAATGGAACGTGTGCTGGCCAGCATTATGTTCTTGGCACACACAGAACCGTTTGCCGAAGCTGTGTGTTCAAAAAATGCATATGCCGAGAGCCGAGCCGAGTTAGAGGGATACCTTCTGCATTACGAAGAGGGTCTCATCGAAGAAATCCGCTTAAGCGAAGGGGATGCGCGCAAGAATGCAATGAGCTTGCTTGAGGCGACCGCCGATATGGAAGAGATCGCCATGGGAGAATCGGCTGCTGAAATGTTGCGGCGTCGAGGGCGTGTTGCCGCGCAAGTTGAGGTCTAAAAGCCCCGCGACAACACCCCAAATGCAGGCCTAGCTTGCTATGATGACAAAGCATCGACGTAAGCAAACAAGCCTGGATATCCACCTGTGTGCAAAAACAAAACTGTTTCGTCCGCAGGTATTGTTCCCTCTGTGATCAGCGAGAGCATGCCGGCCATCGCTTTGCCTGTGTAAACAGGGTCTAACAAAATCCCCTCAGTTTGAGCGAGGAGCTCCACAGCGTTGCGCATTTCGGCCGTCGGCACCCCGTAACCTTCCCCTAAAAACCCGCCTAACAATTCAGCATTGTGGTGGGAAAGGGCAGGCACTTTTAGATATGCAGCAAGGTCAGATATGTGAGTGTTGAGCTCAGTCACAACTTTCTCCGCATGGGGCTTGTAGACATTAATGCCTGTAATTTTCACGGTCGAGGAATGAAGGTGCGCGCCAACCGCGAGACCTGCTTGAGTCCCAAAGCTAGATGATCCGTGTACGATTCTATCAAACGACACCCCCATAGCACTTGCTTGCTGGGAGATTTCTTCGAACGCCGCGACATAGCCCAAACTACCAACGGGGTTGGAGCCGCCGACCGGAATAACATAAGCAGTGTTTCCGGCGTCTGAAATTTCCTTAAGCGTCGCGCCGAAAAATTCCACAGCATCCATTCCCTCTGGCGCGATGCGTACGTCAGCACCCAGAAGATGATCGAGCAACAGATTGCCGGATTGACGGTACGCTGGCTCTTTGTGAGGAACCGTATCGAACAAAAGCAGGGTGCATTTCAAACCAGCATTCGCCGCTGCCGCTGCAGTCTGACGGGCATGGTTGGATTGCAGCGCACCCGCCGTCACGATGGTATCGGCACCCTGGGCAAGGGCATCCCCAATAAGGAACTCGAGCTTGCGAGTTTTATTGCCGCCCCCCGCAAGGCCCGTCATATCATCCCGCTTGATGTAGAGGCGCGGACAATGCCCCACTTGGGCCCGGACGGCTTCTTCAAACTGAGTGAGTGGATGGAGTGGTGTGGCACCGAAAAGGAGAGGGTGGCGCGGAAAGTTGGAAAGCAAAGGAGTGAGTTTCATGGGTGTCTTCCAGTTAGATTAGATAATGCCACGGGTACGCAGGGTTTCAATTTCAGCCGGGTCATAACCAACTTCAGTCAAGATTTCATCTGTATGCTCCCCCAGTAGAGGTGCTCGATGATGGATGCCGCCGGGGGTCCCTGATAGCTTGACCGGTGTATCCATCACGGGCGCGACACCCTCAATGCCGGGAAAAGTCATGGGCTTCAAATATTCCATTGCTTGAACATGAGGGTCGTCTAGGACCTGCTGCGGCGAATAGACCGGACCAGCAGGCAAGCGTGCTTTGGCAAGGGCCTTGAGAGCGTCCTCTGAGGTGAGGTTTCGGGCCCATTGTTGAGTGCGCTCAGTTAAAACAGCCCCGTTGTCACCGCGCGATAGATCATCCTTAAAGCGGGGATCTGACAGCCATTTCTCTTCGTCACCCATCAACCGTGCCCATCGTTTAAACAAGGGCTGCCCCATGCATTGAACCAATATCCAGCCATCTTTGGTTTCGATCATATCAGCAGGGCCTGCGTAGGGACTGCGGCTCCCGATGGCTTCCCGGTTATTCCCTCGCAAAGCCTGTTCCATAAGATGAATGTTAAAGAAATTCAGAGCTGTCGGCAGGAGGGCACTTTCGACAATTTGGCCTTTGCCCGTTTTGAGTTTTTCCATCAAGGCAGCCATCGTGCCAAAAGCAGAGTACAGGGCCGTGCCAAAATCCACCCAAGGCGCGTAGCTTTTAACGGGAACGTCCGGCGTCCCGGTCATATGAGCCGCTCCACTCATGGCCTGCAACACCCCATCAAACCCGACCCTATCGCTATAAGGCCCGCCAGAGCCAAAGGCGGACGAGGTGGCCAAAATGATGTCTGGCTTGATGGCGCAGAGTGTATCGTAATCTAACCCCATGGCGGCAAGAGTGGCGGGAGGCAGGTTTGCGACCACTACATCAGCGGTGGAAACAAGCCGACGAGTGATTTCGCGCCCCTCGTCAGTCATGGGGTTCAAGGTCATTCCTCGCTTATTGCGGTTCATTTGAAGGTGCATTGTGCCTTCACCGCCATTGCCGGCGGCGGCACCGGGTGAGGCTGGCTGAATAAAACGGTCTTCGCTTCCCTCACATTTTTCAATGCGAATGACATCTGCTCCAAAATCCCCAAGAAGGGCAGCACAATAGGGCCCCGCAATATATCTTCCGAAATCCAGCACGCGGACACCTGACAAAACACCCGTCATTTTTTTCTCCTTAATCTTTTGTTGACCAAGGTAGCAAAGAAAATCGTTTCTTTTAATGGAAAACGGTCTTTTTGCGCAGGACTAACGAGATTTTTACACCTTCAGGCTCTCATTGGTGCAATTAAGTTGTAGGGGGAATATCTAGGTGGGACTGGATGTGAATGCTGTAAACGTGGGAACTGAGCGTGGTGCGTCAATGTTGATGCGCGACCCAAAGCGTTATACAAAATTTGGTGAATTCATCGATGCCGATTTGGAGACCGCATTTGTCTCCCATGCTTGGCCAGAGGTGCAGGCGCGCGCGCGCTCATCCCTCTATGCCTCCGTCATGATCGTTGCGTCGACCGTTTTGGATTTCATGGCATTCGGTGCCTCAGAGTTCTATTTCCATCTTTTAGCGGCCCGTATTTTCGCGCTCCTTCTATGTTGCCTTGCCGTTTTGGTGTTTGGCAGAGAAAAACTCTATGCGCCATTTTGCATAGCTTTGGCTGTGGCAGAATCCTACATAATGGCTCTAGTCGTCTTTGCATTGAGTAAGGAAGGCGTTGACTCCAGTATGCTTTTGGCGACGGTCTGCGTCATTTTAGTGTGCTTTTTCTTTGGGGTTCCCAATCGCATTCATCACCTCATACTTGTGGGTATCGCCAGCTCGTTAGGTTTCCTCACGTATTCAACCTTTTATCTATTGGTGCCCTTTGAGACAGTGGTGTTGATGGCTATCTTATTGACAGCGATAAATATCGTCGGTGTCTATTCGCTGCAAATAAACAATAAGATGCGCCGCTCAGAATATTTGACGACAAAAGAAAGCAAAGCTGTGATGGAGCGTCTTCGGCGCGAAATTACAGACCGTTGGCAAGCCGAGGGCGAAGCCAGATCGAATGCTCTTTGGTTTCAAAGCGTATTCCGTGCAGCGCCCCTGCCATTGGTTCTAGTGCGTCCATCAGACAGCAAAGTTCTACAAGCGAACAAAGCCGCCATGGAGCTATTTGGCCTGACGGCGGTCAACGCTGATGGCCTAGATCTCAAAGGCTACTTCGCCGATGGCGACCAATCCTTGGAAGCGATTGGACGCGCTCTAGAAGACAAGAATGAAGTAGAAGTCAAACTGTCGACCCGTGAAGGGCGTGAAGTATGGGCTAATGTGTCAGGAGCTGCGATCCGATATAAGGGCGCTTCTGCAATTTTACTCGGCATTCAAGATATTACCGAACGGCGCCAAGAGGCTGAAGTGTTGCGCGCTGCCCGTGATCATGCCGATGCAGTCAATCGTTCTAAAACCGAATTTCTGGCTAATATGAGTCATGAGCTGAGAACACCGTTGAACGCAATCATTGGTTTCTCCGAGACAATCAATCGAGAGCTATTTGGCCCGATTGGCAATGAGAGATACCGGGAATACGCGCAAGATATTCATCACAGTGGCGTACATTTGCTGAATGTCATCAATGATATTCTGGATCTGTCCAAAATTGAAGCGGGCCATTTTGACTTGTATGAAGAAGAGGTCGATCTGGACGATGTGTTTGGGTCTACTGCAATTATTTTGCGTCCCCGTGCCGAACAAGCTGGTGTGACGCTGAAATATAATGCGGAAATGAGTGGGGAGTTTGAAATCTATGCGGATGCCCGCGCGATCAAACAAGTATTGATCAATCTGATTTCCAATGCCGTTAAATTCTCTGATGAAGGCGACGTCGTACATATTGGTGCGAGCGTACACGACGAAGTGTTTCGCATTTTTGTGCGGGACGAAGGGATCGGCATGGCGCTGGAAGATATTCCAAAAGCACTCGCGCCCTTCACTCAGGTGGACGGGTCTCTGTCTCGCTCCCATGAAGGAACTGGGCTTGGATTGCCGCTTGCGATGCGGTTAGTTGAACTGCACGGCGGGGAACTCGTCATTGAGAGTGCCCGCGGAGAGGGAACGTCCGTCTACATGGACCTCCCCCTCTCACGTCTTCTCTTCAATCAAGGCACTGGCAAAGAAGCCATCTTCTGATTTTAAAGCAACCCGGGACGGTACCGCGCGGAGAGATGTTTCTCTAACTCGGTCTTATCCATATAGATTGGTTTGGTTTCTTTGTGCGCAAACAGGGGTGCTTGATCATCAAAATGCGGAGAACCTTCGTCCAGCGTAGCGGTCCCAAACTGGTGCACAGTTTCAATTTTTTGACGACCCTCCCGATCCCAGCTCACAAACATAAAGAAGGTGTCGCCCGCGACAGCCGTGAGCCGTCCATCGTCACCCGGCGCGCCGTAAATGGCCCGCAGCATGTCAGGTGCACCATCAATCGGTAAGTCGACAGAGCCCCGAATGATGCGGTTGACCTCTCCCCATTCAGGGTCAGTCCGGCCAAAGTTTTTGGTCAAAGTGGCGACAGCCTCTGTAAAACTTTCAACAAGGTCTGGCCGCGGTTCACCGCGCAATTGAGCGATGATAAAGGGCTGTGTGGTCAATACACCCAGAGCCGCATGCCGGTTTTCTTTGTTGGTGCTTAGGTCCCATTGAGCCAGAACAGCTTGCGCTTTCCTCAATGCCGGGTCGCCTGTCAAATCAGTTTTGAGAACCTCATCAATCAAGCCTTTGGTTTCCGACCGAGAGCTATAGGCCAAATCATATTTGTACCGCTTGAAATCTTCTTCAGAGATTGAGCTGTCGGCACTCAGCAGCTCTTCGGCGCGTAGGCCACGATTGGTCATCCGAGTTTCAATCCCCATGCTGGTGGGGAACGACGCGGGGTCGACGTTGTCAGCCTCAGCCGTTGCGCGGAAGGGTGTATTATTTGCGTTGAACACAAAACCCGAAGGAGGATTGATGATGAACGGCATCTCGCTCAAATCGTAATAATCGGTCCAAATGAGATCGGAGCGGTCCCCCGGTAGATAGGCAGACCAGTCCCAACCAGCAGCCCGTTTGGGGCTTTGCGCATTGTAGAGGTAGGCAATGTTTCCTTCTTCATCTGCATAAATATAATTGATGGAAGGAAGGAGATGCATCTCCATTGCAGCACGCCACTCTGCAAAATTGGTGGCTTTGTTAAGAGCATAGTACTGGGCGGCTTGGTTTGTTTCTCCCATGCCCGCATAGCGCACCCCGTAGGTGCCGTGATCCGTACGCAAAACAGGACCATGAGCAGAGCGGAGAACCTCCCGGGTCACTGTCCAAAAAAACGGGCCCCACAATTTAACGCGGATGGAGATGTCATGGCTTTCAAGTGGCACCCAGTCACCGTCCAGACGGTAGAGCATCTCATCCTCAGTATGCATGTCCAAAACGAACACGTCGGCAAGGTCGGGCTTGTTGACAGTATTGGCCCAACCCAGATGGGGGGTGGCGCCGTGGAGCATAAAGGGGGCGCCGGGGAAGGTGCCGCCAGCAGCGTCCCAACCTTCTTCGCTTTTAAGGCGTACTTCGTACCAAGCGACAGGGCCGGTGAAGGGCTGGTGGGAATTTATGAGCAACCGTGTGGTCTCGTCAGAAGAACGGTGGGGGGCGACCGCCCATCCGTTCGATCCTTTGAGGTAGTGAAGAGGATCGGTGAGGAGTTTGATCGCGCCTTGCTTGAGAAACGGCTCTTTAGCCACTTCCGAGGCACGCGTGGGCCCAAAAAGGCCTTTGAGCGTTTGATCAAGCCCGTAGAAAAACGGGGTCCGAAAAACAAAGCCGGCGGCGACATCTTTGCCTGTAAGGGGGGTGAAGCCGGGCCGTCTTTGTTCAGGGTGCAGGCTTGCAAACAGGTTCACACCGTCCGCGTAGGCTTCCATGACGCGGCGCAGCTCAGGATCAAACGAATCGTAGTCGCGTTCAATGCCTTCCCACACACCGAAAAAATGACTGAGAAAGTCAGTGACGGCGGCATCAATTCCTTCATAAGAGGCGAGCTCGCCTCGAACCATTAAGGCCGTAGTTTCGATGGTTTCAAAGTCGTCTTCAGAATGAGCAAAGCCCAACCCATAGGCAACATCAGCATCGCGTGCGCCGTAAATATAGGGAACACCGTAGGTATCGCGCAGGATTTCAACTTCATATTGGCGGGCAACTTCTAGAAAGTAGCCCGTATCCCAAGGTGCTGGCTTTTCCAGCTGATGGCGGACGAGAACGCCCCCGGTTGCAAAAAGTGCCAGTGTAATGAGCCCGAAAAATCCGATTTTTAGATAGCGCATGGTGTTTTCCCCCAAGTTGAACTTTTAAGCTTAGCGACCCCACGTCGCAGTGAAAAGAGGGTTTGAGGCATTTCCCCAAACCCAATTGCCCGTTACACTGGCGCAAATGGCTCCAGATGGGCCAAAAGCTTAAAAGGAACAAACGCTTGTCTCTCGCTCTTTGGTTGGTTTTTGCTGCATTAACAGCCGTCGCTTTGTGGGTCGTTTTGCGTCCCTTGTTGTCCTCAACACTCACCTCAGTCTCCGCAGCGAGTGCGGGAGCCGCAATTTACCGCGATCAATTGCGGGAAGTGGACCGGGACCTCGAACGCGGTGCGATCGGGCCAGAGGAGGCAGATGCGTTGCGGGCCGATATTGGCCGCCGGTTGTTGACCCAAGATGCACGGCGTGTGGAAGAAGACGAAAGCGCGTCCCCGGTGCGGAACTTACGGGCTTGGGCTATTGGGCTCATGCTGTTTGTGCCAGCTTTCTCCCTCAGCTTTTATGTGTGGCAGGGGGAACCCAATTTACCAGATCAGCCGATGGTGCAACGATTGGCCAAGCCCGTTGAGGAACTTCCCTTTTCTGAAATCATGTCGCGCATTGAGCAACGACTGAAAGAAGAGCCCGAAGACGTGCAGGGCTGGACGTTGATTGCCCCACTTTATATGCAAACCGGCCGCTATCAGGAGGCGATCACCGCCTATGGCACAGTGATGCAGCTGGAAGGCCGTAATGCGAACTCACTAGCTGGAATTGCCGAAGCTCTCACCCTAGCGTCAGGCGGCCAAGTACTTCCCGGTGGGCGCCAAGCTCTCAATGCAGCGCTGGCACTAGAACCTAAGAACCATCGGGCACGGTTTTATCTTGCTCTGGCAGATGCCCAAGAAGGAAAGTTGCAAAGTGCTTTGGCTCAGTGGCAGGCTTTGCGCGCAGAGCTAGAAGCCAATTCCCGCTTCCTGCCTCCCGTAGAGGCCCAAATTGCTAAGGTCGAGCAGCTCCTAGAAAAACAGGCCACCGAGTAAGGGCACACCGCATTTTGGTCTGACGGTTGGTTTATACCCGCATTATTTTCTGCTTTCATACTCGACCCGGAGGGGTGTGGGCTGCACTATGCCCCCAACCTAAGTCACGCGAGAAGGAACGGGAAATGGTAACGCAGACCCAAAAGCAAGTTGCTCAAGCCATCGTCAATGTGTTCGAAACCAGTAAGCTTGTGGGTGAATACGACCGCGTGACCTTATTGGCCGGAGACAGCGGCCACCTGACCTATGGCCGCTCGCAAACAACCTTGGCCAGTGGCAATCTCTTCCTCTTGATCAAAGACTACATTGATGCAGACAACGCCTTATTCGCACCCGAGTTGTCGGCCTATCTCGATCGGTTGAGAGAAACAGACTTCACACTGGACACAAATCACAGTTTCCGTTTCTGGCTCGCTCAGGCCGGGCAGGACCCGGTGATGGAAGCGGTTCAAGATAAGTTTTTTGACCGGATTTATTGGGATCCAGCGTGCCAAAGTGCCCAAGCGCTTGGGCTGGAAACTGCATTGGCATTTGCGGTGGTCTATGACAGCCGCATTCACGGATCATGGCACTTTATTCGGGACCAAGTTCTGGAACGCCACGGCACCCCGCAAGAGATTGGCGAAGAGGGCTGGATAACCAGATACGTAATGAGCCGCCGTGATTGGCTAGCAGGGCATAACAATCGTCTGCTTAACCGAACAATCTATCGCATGGACGCCTTTCTCTCTTTGATCGAAGACCGGCGGTGGTCGTTAAAACTGCCCTTTACCTTGCGTGGGGTCGCTTTCGAAGAGGGGGGCTTGCAACTCACCTCTGGTCCGTCCGCGACGGCTGAAGACCAACAGGACCGCCTATTGATGCTCACGTCTCCTCCTATGGTGGGCGAGGATGTTCGAACCTTGCAGCGTGCTCTGATGGGGGAAGGCTATGCGATTAACATCGACGGAATTTTTGATGAAGCGATGGCACGGATGGTGAAAATGTTCCAGCAGGAAAACGGACTTGTCGCCGATGGCATTGTTGGGTCCGCAACGTGGTCTGCTCTGAACCGATGAGATACTCAAGGAAAGCACCCGTTTTACATTCCCATTTGCCGTCACAAGAGGAAACCTGCGGGTATCTGGCCATCGGCGCGTCGTTTTGCGCTTTGCCCCGCCCTCCCAACAGTTCTATATAGAAAGCAATTGTCTGGCCCACCAGTCGATTGTTCTAAAACCATAGTTTGGGAATGTTTTGACGATGACAAAGAAGCAACAACGCACAAGCCTCATTCTGGGAGGGCTTCTCTTATTGGGAGCCATCGTTGGCCTCATGCTTTTTGCGTTGAGTGAGAATATCGCTTATTTCAACAGTCCCTCCGATATTGTTGAGCGGGGCATGGTCCCCGGCGAGCGCATTCGTTTGGGCGGCATGGTGGCTGAAGGGTCGGTAAAACGAGGTGCAGATGCGTTGATTACATTCGATGTGACTGATTTCGCCGAAACGGCTTCCGTCAGCTATCGCGGGTTGGTGCCAGACCTGTTCCGCGAAGGTCAAGGCGTAATCGTCGAGGGGGCCTTCAACACCGAAGGTCTGTTTGTTGCCGATACAGTGCTGGCGAAACACGACGAAAATTATACACCCCCTGAAGTCACCGACGCCCTAAAGCGTGCTGGCGATTGGCAGGGCGAAGGGGAGGCCAAAGGGCCATCTCATAGCAAAAAATATGGAGAGGGCTCCTATCCGTGATTGCTGAAACCGGGCACTTCGCACTTATCCTCGCACTCGCACTGGCATTGGTTCAAACCGTCATGCCGTTTCTGGGTGCTCAGTGGAATGACAATCGGCTCATGGCAACCGGACGCCCGGCAGCCCAAGGCCAGTTCATCCTGGTTTTGATCTCATTTCTGGCATTGAGTGCCGCCTTTATCACATCCGATTTTTCAGTGGCCACAGTTGCCGCAAATTCCCATACAGACAAACCGTTGATTTACAAAATCGCAGGGGTTTGGGGCAACCACGAAGGCTCCATGTTGCTCTGGGTTCTGATCTTGTCTCTCTTCGGCGGCGCGGTCGCCACCTTCGGCAGTAACTTGCCCGATACACTCAAAGCGCGCGTGTTGTCCGTCCAGGGCTCTATCAGCGTTGCTTTTCTGCTCTTCATGCTGTTGTCCTCAAATCCATTCGAGCGTTTGTTCCCCGCACCTTTTGACGGGAACGGCCTGAACCCCATTTTGCAAGACCCCGCTTTGGCCTTCCACCCGCCCTTCCTATACGCAGGTTATGTGGGCTTTTCGATGGCCTTTTCATTCGCCGTCGCGGCTCTGTTAGAAGGCCGTGTAGACCCTGCATGGGCACGGTGGGTGCGTCCGTGGACGCTTGCTGCATGGTGCTCGTTGACACTTGGCATCGCCATGGGCTCTTGGTGGGCTTACTACGAGCTAGGTTGGGGCGGTTGGTGGTTCTGGGACCCGGTTGAAAACGCGTCCTTCATGCCGTGGCTCTTGGGCACTGCGTTGTTGCACTCAGCCATTGTGGTGGAAAAACGAGGTGCGCTCAAAAGCTGGACAATTTTGCTGGCCATTTTCGCCTTCTCGTTGAGCTTGGTAGGCACTTTCCTTGTGCGCTCTGGCGTATTGACTTCAGTGCACGCATTCGCCGTTGACCCTGAGCGGGGCTTGATCATCTTAGGCATTCTGGTGCTATTCATTGGGGGTTCATTGGGTCTCTATGCATGGCGCGCGCCTGCCTTAAAAGGCGGTGGTTTGTTTGCGCCCATCAGCCGAGAAGGGGCGTTGATTGTCAATAATTTGATTTTGGCAACCGGTGCGCTGACCGTCTTCGTTGGCACACTTTATCCTTTGCTGTTGGACGCTCTGGATGGTCCCAAAATCTCCGTCGGCCCCGGATTTTTTAACATGACCTTTGTGCCGCTCATGGTGCCGCTCTTGTTCTTGGTGCCCTTTGGCCCGATGTTGAGTTGGAAGCGCGCTGATCTTACCGCTGCTGCCCAACGTCTGTCAGTGGCTGCGGGCGTTTCAGTTTTCACTCTGGCCCTATTTTTCTACCTTCGTTCCGACGGTCCGTGGATGGCACCCTTTGCCATGGCGCTTGCCGTTTGGCTCATAATGGGGGCTGTCTCCGAAATCAGTTGGCGCATTCGCCTCTTTCGAGGGCCGCTAAGGGACGCATGGCGTCGCGCAAGGCATCTACCACGTTCCGCGTGGGGCAGCGCAATTGCCCATGCTGGCGTTGGTGTCATGGTTGCAGGCATCGTCGGCATTTCAGCGTGGCGTGAAGAGGTGATTACGGCACTGCCAGTGGGTGAGAGTTTTAACATCGCCCACTACGAAGTGCGGTTTGATGGCGTTAAAACCTATCAAGGTCCGAATTTCACCGCGCAGACGGGGCAAGTAACGGTATTTATGCCAGACGGTGAACAAGTCGCTGTCATGTTCCCTGAAAAGCGGATCTACACAGTCAGCAAAATGCCGACCACTGAAGCTGCCATTCGGACCCGTTGGATCGAAGATCTCTACATTGTGCTTGGCGATGAAGATGACACTGGAAGTTGGGTGATGCGGGCCTATGTGAACCCGATTGTTCCGTGGATTTGGATTGGTGCTGTAATCATGACCTTTGGCGGCATGGTTTCTCTAACGGATCGACGTTTGCGCGTTGGTGCGCCTAAAGCTGCAAAGAAGAAGAGCAAGGGTCAAAGTCAAAAAGCAGAGGCGCTGCCATGATACGAACGCTGCTCGCCGCCTTCATTTTAAGCCTGTCATTGCTTGCACCAGCCTTTGCTGTGGAGCCTGACGAAGTGATGGCAGATCCAGCCCTTGAGGCGCGTGCCCGTGCGCTCTCTATAGAACTTCGATGCTTGGTCTGCCAAAACCAATCTATCGATGGTAGCTCAGCACCTCTCGCGCGTGATCTGCGTATTCTAGTACGTGAGCGGTTGGCAGCAGGCGATAGCGACGAACAGGTCATCAGTTTCATTGTGGATCGCTACGGCGAATTTGTTCTACTCACACCGCGCTTGAGCAGTCACACGCTCATTTTGTGGGGTGCTCCATTGTTCATATTGCTTGTCGGCGGTGGGCTAGTTGTGCGCTTGCTCCTCCGCCGTGGTGCTAGTGAGGGTGTCCAGATAGACGGCGTGGCCGAGCCATACGAAGATGGTCACCCGCTGGATGAGGAGGAAGCAGCCGCATTGAGCGCGCTTCTCAAGCAAGATGCACCCGAGCCAAAGCAGAAGTGATCGACCGACCCTCTAAAAAGGCATGAACCAAGAGGCGAATTGCTGCAAACTCTCCTAAATTGACTTTTGGGAGGAAAACAGCATGGCGATCACCGCACAAAAAGTGACATTTACCGGCTCACTCGGAGAAACTCTGGCCGCCCGTTTGGAACGCCCAGAAGGCATCGTGCGCGCCTATGCGCTATTCGCCCATTGTTTCACCTGCTCCAAAGACATTTTTGCAGCCGCGCGTATCGCTGAAGGGTTGGCCCGCCAAGGCATTGCAGTTCTGCGCTTTGACTTTACGGGGCTGGGCATGAGTGGGGGCGACTTCGCTAACACCAATTTCTCCTCAAATGTGCAGGACCTGATTGCAGCGGCAGACTTTCTACGAGAGAACTACGAGGCACCTGACATTTTGGTAGGACACTCGCTTGGCGGCGCAGCCGTTCTTGCTGCCGCAGAGCATGTGCCTGAAGCCGTTGCCGTGGCAACCATCGGCGCACCGTCCAATGCCTCACACGTGGCACATAATTTTGCCGATAAGACCGTTGATATCGAACGCGACGGCGAGGCTGAAGTGGATTTGAGTGGCCGGAAATTCATCATCAGAAAACAATTCCTCGATGATATTCGCGGGCACACGCTGACCGATAAAATCGGCAAATTAAAGAAGGCGCTGCTCGTATTTCATTCGCCCCTAGATAGCCAAGTGTCGGTGACAAACGCCAACGAAATTTTCTCCGCAGCTAAGCATCCCAAGAGTTTTGTCTCTTTGGATAATGCCGACCACCTGCTGCGGGACAGAGACGATGCAAATTATGTTGCCGATGTTCTTGCTGCATGGGCCGAGCGTTATCTCGACACCCCGCAACCGGTCAAAGTTGCTCCGCTGCCTGCCGGTGTTGTTGAGGTGCATGAGACCCGCACAAGTAAATTCCAACAACAGGTCAGAGCCGGTGTGCACGAATTTTTCGGCGATGAACCCAAACGTGTTGGGGGGCAAGACACCGGACCAGCGCCTTATGATCTACTCTTGGCGGCATTGGGCACATGCACCGCTATGACGATGCGCCTCTATGCCGACCGTAAAGGCATTTCCGTCCCCGCATTCTCGGTAAAACTCAGCCACGCCAAAGAACATGCTGAAGATTGTGCCGACTGCGAAGAGGATTCGAAGGGGCTTTTAGATGTGATTCGACGCGAAATCATCATTGAGGGTGAACATGATGATAAAGTCATCGCTAAGTTATTGGAGATCGCCGACAAATGCCCGGTGCACAAGACCCTCCACAATTCCCCTCAAGTAATCACAGAACTGGTGGTATAGGGCGGTTTTAGTGTGTTTATGGGCGGTTGCAGTGGGGTAGGTTGCGAGGTGTAAAAATGCCAGTTTCCCGTATTAACAATTTGTAACCTGATGGACAGAAACATGTAAGGCGGAGTTCCTCATTCTCTCTCACAAGAACGGGCACGGGGGTGTCTTTTATAAAGTGAGTAATAAATGTCTGAGGACTTTTTTACCAAGATCAAAAATGGAACGAGCCAGAAGGATGTGAAAACCTTTGGGCTCGCGGCCTCGTTGGCCGCAGTCGGTGTGCTTGCCTTCGGTCTGACCGGGCAACCTGCCGCTGTAAATGCTGCCCCCTTATCTGCCCCTTCAATGACACAACAACGCCCCGGTGGATTTGCAGACCTAGTGGAGGAGGTCTCTCCAGCGGTGGTGTCTATTCGTGTGACCCAGTTGGCTGCGAAAGCGCCAACACAAAAGGGTGCACAACGCTCCCAACGTGGATTGCCACAAGGCCATCCCTTAGAGCGCTTTTTCCGTAACCGTCCCGGTGGCGGACAAGACCAACAACAACCACGTCGGCGCGGCATGTCGCAAGGTTCAGGCTTTGTTATTTCCGCAGACGGCTATGTGGTGACGAACAATCACGTTGTTGAAGGCGGCGATGAAATTACCGTGGTGTGGAGCGATGGTACTGAGCGCGTTGCAACTCTTATTGGCACTGACAAGAAAACAGATTTGGCACTTATTCGTGTCGAAGCAAAAACGGACCTACCCTATGTCGCCTTTGGCAGCTCTGATGGCTTGCGTGTGGGAGACTGGGTGGTCGCTGTAGGCAACCCCTTCGGTTTGGGCGGCACTGTTACCGCAGGTATCGTGTCAGCGCGTGGTCGTGATATCGGCGCGGGGCCCTATGATGACTTCATTCAAATTGATGCATCGATCAATCGTGGCAATTCCGGTGGCCCAACATTTGGACTAGACGGTCAGGTCGTGGGCGTCAACACAGCCATCTATTCACCAAGTGGCGGCAATGTCGGCATTGGGTTTGCGATCCCGTCCGAACTGGCCAAAAAAGTGATTGCGGAGCTCAAAGAGAACGGCAGCGTTGAACGCGGTTGGTTGGGTGTCGGCATTCAGCCTGTGAGCCCAGAAATCGCAGAGAGCTTGGAGCTTGAGGGAACCAAAGGCGCTTTAGTGGCTAATGTCGCTAAAGGCAGCCCAGCCGAACGTGCAGGCCTTCAGACAGGAGACATCATTCGCACCATTAATGGCGTGCAAATGGACGAACCGAAATCTGTAAGCCGCGCAGTGGCAGATCTTGATCCAAATGCAGACGCTAAACTGAGCATTTGGCGCGATGGCAAAGACAAAAAAATTACCGTGAAATTGGGCCGCGCACCGGGTGACCAGGTTGCCGCTCTCGAAACCACACCTTCCGATCTGGAAGAATTGGGCCTTGCGCTCACGTCTTCAGACGAAGGCGTGACCATTAGCGGTGTAGATCCAACCAGCCAAGCCGCTGACAAAGGGCTCCGCCCCGGCGACATTATTGTCAAAGTGGCTGGCAAAGAAGTTACCTCACCAGAAGACGTATCTCGTGAAATCAAACGGGTGCGGGAGGATGATCGCAAGGCGGTTCTTCTCTTGGTGAAAAAAGAGAATGGTCAACGCTTCGTGGCGTTGAGCTTAGAAGACGCATAATTGCGTATACCATGTTCCTTTTCTCCAAGGGAACATGTTGGAGACGGTGACTCGATATATCATCAAGTCAACAGGGAACTACGTTTATGGTTTTGTACCCCGCGAGGTCATCAACGTAGTTCCCGGCTCCAGCTTCCTTTAATGAAAATCCCATATAGATATAAAGTCTTCAGGTGAGTGCCTCTCAGGGTTCTCACAACGATAGCTAGCGCATGGCTGTAGAATTCGTTTATGCTGTGCCACAAATTACCCAAATTCCTGAGGCAGGGTAATCGGGTGGGTACTAAACGGAACAAGGGCCTTTTTGATGCGTATACTTGTAATCGAAGACGATTTAGAGGCAGCGGCCTATGTCACAAAGGGTTTGCGCGAAAGCGGTCATGTCGTTGATCACGCGGCGGACGGCGAAGAAGGCTTAAGCCTCGCCTTGGCCGGAAATTTCGACATGCTCATTGTTGACCGCATGCTCCCCAAACGTGATGGCCTCTCTGTCGTCAAAACCTTGCGAGAGCAGGGCGCGACAACACCTGTCCTCTTCTTGAGTGCCTTAGGTGAAGTTGACGACCGGGTAAAAGGTCTGCGCGCAGGAGGGGATGATTACCTCACGAAACCATTCGCCTTTGTCGAGCTCCTCGCGCGCATTGAAGTTTTGGTACGCCGTGCTGCCCCTGAACAAGTACAAACCAAACTGCAGGTAAGCGATCTAGAGATCGATTTGCTGGGCCGCAAAGTCACCCGGAACGGTCAGGCGATTGACCTTCAACCGCGCGAGTTCAGGCTTCTTGAGTATCTGATGAAACACTCCGGCCAAGTGGTGACGCGTACGATGTTGCTCGAAAACGTGTGGGAGTATCATTTTGACCCTCAGACAAATGTGATCGATGTGCACATGTCTCGATTGCGCGGAAAAATCGACAAGAACTTTGAAACGCCGTTGATCCATACGATCCGCGGCGCGGGGTATTCGTTACGTGCAGCAGGCTAAGCTCCTCAGAACCTCAACCTTCCGGCTGGCGATCATCTATTTGGTGCTTTTCGTCACCTCGGTGATTACCCTGTTGGGCTATATTTATTGGACAACGGCGGGCAATTTGAACCGCCAGACCGTGGAAGCCGTCAACATTGAAATGGCCGACCTGGCGCAGCGTTACCGGTCCGGCGGACTGCCTTTGCTGGTCCATACCGTTATTCAACGCAGTCGAGATCCGCGCCAAAGCTTGTACTTGGTGATGGACAATCGAGGCAATGTTCTTGCGGGCAACTTGCTCGACATTCCACAATCCCGCTCAAACCAAGAAGGGTGGAAAGATTTCACCTACATCCGGTTGAATATGGAGGGGCAGGAGCGCCGCCCCGGCATTGGTCGCGAGCAACGCCTCCCCGGAAATTTCTATCTTTTGGTGGGCCGAGATGTCAAGGAAGTGCGCCAAATCGAAAGTCTGATTACTTCATCTCTTGCATGGGCTGTGGCGTTGACCATTGGGCTCGGGCTCATCGGTGGCCTCATTATGAGCCGAAACATGCTGGCGCGTTTGGATGACATCAATAAAACCAGCCGGGAAATTATGGGCGGCGATCTTGCCCGACGTATTCCCGTTAGTGGCACCGGTGATGAATTGGATCAGCTGGCTGAAAACCTCAACAACATGCTTGAGCAAATAGAAGCCCTGATGATCGGCATGCGGCAGGTAACCGATAACATCGCCCATGACTTACGCTCTCCCCTCAATCGATTGCGCAACCGGGTTGAAGTGACATTGATTTCAGAAAACAGCACAACGCAAGATTACCGTGCGGCTCTGGAACGCACGATCAGTGAGGCTGACTATTTGTTGGCCACCTTCAATGCGCTGCTGTCCATTGCCAGAGCTGAAGCGGGCAATAGTCGCGAAAGCATGGAATGGATCAATCTAACTGACTTAGTAGAAACGGCTGCAGAACTCTACGAGCCCGTCATTGAAGAGCAGGGAGGGGCGCTGTCACTATCGGTAGAGAACAATCTACGCCTCTTTGCCAATAGAGAGCTCTTGTCTCAGGCAATTCTTAACACCCTCGACAATGCCCTCAAGCATGGGGCACCGGGTGAAGGGGGCGACGCAGAAGTTGCGCTTTCCGTAACACGTGTAGACGATACCATCACCATTAAGGTCAGTGATGGCGGTCAAGGCATTCCCATCGAAGAGCGCTCGCACGTAATGGAACGTTTCGTGCGATTGGAAGCCAGCCGCAATGCACCCGGCACTGGGTTGGGGTTGAGTTTGGTCGCAGCAGCAACACGCCTTCATGGCGGCACTGTGGAGTTGGGCGACAATGAGCCAGGGCTTACTGTCTCGCTCATCCTACCTGCACCACGCGACTGAGAGCCCCCATTCGAATCAAAAAGCGCTGCCGAATCAAAATTGGGACTAGAAGGAATCAGCGTCCCAATGCGTGATTCTTTCAACCCGTTGATCAATATTTCCGCTTATAACGCGCTTTTTTCGCACCAAAACGAGCCGATTTGTAAAAAAAGCCCGTCAGAAGGCCGTCTCGTGCATAATTTCGTAGCGAGCTCTACCGAGTTTTGTTATGGGTTTTAGGGTTAAGAGCCACGATGATGGCTCTCTTTTGGGCCACCAAAGCGGCGAATTGGCAAGGAGATTACGACATGAGTAAAGCGTTATTCATTGAGAATGTTGCGGACAAAGGCGGACTGAGTAAAGCCGAAGCTAAACGTATGGTTGAACTTGTTTTCGGGGAAATCGAAGCAGGTTTGAAAAAAAGTAAGAAGGAAGGAAAGTACACAATCGGCACTTTCGGCACCTTCACTATCTCTCAGCGTAAAGCACGCAAAGGACGTAACCCACAGACTGGCGAAGAGATTAAAATCAAAGCCAAGAAGACATTGCGGTTCCGTCCTTCAGCTCAGTTGAAGGCTTCAGCAGGCTGCTAAAAATTTCCAGTCGCATGCGCTCTGATGCGCGGCTTCTGAATTGGAAGGGCTTGCCGGGGAGGCAGGCCCTTTTCATTTTGAACTTCAAAACGCTCAACAAGGTTGGACGATAGGATGACGAAAAAAGGTTCTCTTCTTGTGGATGCAATGGGCGCGCTGCCAGCTCCGTTTGATAGGGACAAAGTTCGTCATGCCACACTTGATCTGACGACAAAGATCAACCAAGTACGTCCTCCTCAATTATCTGCCGCGCTGATCACAGCGATTGAAGACCCCAAGATGATGCTCCTACTTGAGAGCGTCTTTGGCAATTCGCCCTATCTGACACGGCTGCTGGTCGCGCGCCCCGAAATGCTCCTATCCCTGAGCCGACAATCCATTAGCGATACATTGGAAGGCTTATTTGCCAGCCTGTGGGTGGATGGCCTAGCGGCAGACAGCGAGGCAGAACTCATGAAAGTTCTGCGCCAGGCAAAAGCTGAAACCGCCTTCCTGATAGCTCTTGCAGATATATCTAGCGCATGGACGGTGGTCCAAGTCACAGAAACACTGTCGCATTTCGCCGACACAGCCCTCTCAGTTTCCATAGAGTGGTTGCTGCGGGAGGCGTATAAAGCAGGTCGCATTGATCGTTCTAGACTGCCAGACGCATTCGAAGAGGTCTTGGAGGACCAAGCCAGACGGCGGGTTCTCTCTCCCCTATCGGGCCTTGTCGTTCTGGCCATGGGAAAATATGGCGCGTTTGAGCTCAACTATTCAAGCGACATCGACATTGTTATTTTTTACGATCCCGATAAATTGCCGCTGGCCGATGAATTGTATCCATCAGACTTTTTCGTGAAACTCACCAAGTCGCTTGCGCGTATCATGCAAGACCGAACGCAAGACGGGTATGTGTTTAGAACAGACCTCCGGTTGCGCCCCGATCCCGGTGGTACGTCCGTGGCCGTGTCTCTTCCCGCCGCAGCGATCTATTACGAAAGCCGAGGTCAAAACTGGGAACGGGCAGCCTTCATCAAGGCTCGTCCCGTTGCGGGCGATATCGGGCAAGGCGTGGAATTCCTAAAAGACTTGGCCCCCTTCATTTGGCGCAAGAATTTGGACTTTGCTGCGATTGAAGATGTGCACTCCATGAAGCGGCAAATCCATGCAGTAGGCGGGCACAGCAAAATTGCCGTCGGTGGTCATAACATTAAGCTGGGCAGAGGCGGCATCCGTGAAATCGAATTCTTCGTCCAAACTCAACAACTGATTGCTGGCGGACGTGATGAAGAACTACGAGGCGCACAAACTCTCGTCATGTTGGATATGCTGGCGGGCAAAGGGTGGATTGAAAATGAAACCGCGCGAGAACTAAAGCACGCTTATAAGTTTTTGCGTCGGTTGGAGCATCGATTGCAGATGATCGAAGATGCTCAAACCCACTCCATCCCGAGCACACCAGAGGGGCTCGCGCATATCGCCTGCTTCAGTGGGCAAGCGAGCGTGGAAAGTTTCAGCGCCTCTCTGATCGCTCAATTGAGCTGCGTGCAATCCCACTATGCCAATCTATTTGAAACCGCTCCTCCTTTGGCAGAAGAGAGCGGCAATCTCGTTTTTACCGGTGCCGATGATGATCCAAGCACGTTGGAGAGCTTGGCAGAGCTTGGCTTTAAGCAAACAAAAAGCATGTCCGCCACGATCCGGAGCTGGCACACCGGTCGGTTTGCTGCGACACGTAACCCTAGAAGCAGGGAACGTCTGACAGCGCTGATGCCGCAATTATTGCGAAGCCTTGGACGCACGTCTGATCCCGATGTCGCCTTTGCCCGGTTTCACGATTTCCTTGTGGGTCTACCAGCCGGAGTGCAGCTTTTCTCATTGATATACTCCAATCCGTGGTTGTTGGATCTGCTGGCTGACATTTGCGGAACCGCGCCTCAGTTAGCGCTGTACTTGAGTAAAAACTCCAACGTCTTAGACGCCGTGATCGCCCCAGACTTCTTCGAAACCTTGGCGGCCCCTATCGTGTTGCGTGAAGAGGTTGATGCGCAATTGGCCGGAGTGGACGACTATGAAACGGCGCTAGATAAAATGCGCATCTGGGCGCGCGAGCAACGCTTTAAGCTGGGCACCCGTATCTTGATGGGCAGCGCCGATGCCGAGGAGGCGGGTCCCGCCTACGCCCATCTTGCCAGTGAAATTATACAGGGGCTAAAACCCATCGCCGAACGAGAGGTGATGAGGCGCTATGGTCGTTTACCCTCAAGTCAAAGTGTCGTGCTGGCCATGGGTAAATTGGGCAGCGAAGAAATGAGCGCTGAATCTGATTTAGATTTGATCCTGATCTATGATCAGGATGACCCTGACGTCACTTCAGAGGGCGATAAGCCGGTGATGGGCGCGCAATACTTCGCAAAGACCTCTCAGCGTCTAATCAATGCACTCACCGCCCCTACAGGCGAAGGGCGCCTGTATGAGGTCGACATGCGGTTGCGGCCTTCAGGCAATGCCGGTCCAATTGCAACACGCTTAGAAAGTTTCATCGCCTACCAGCGGACACAAGCATGGACCTGGGAACATATGGCGTTGACCCGCGCCCGCGTTGTGTGCGGATCGCCGGAACTTCAAGCAAAGGTTGAAGCCGCAATCACTGAAATACTCACACAGCAACGTGAGGGCGAAAAATTGAGCGTTGATGTCTGCAACATGCGTAACCGTATTGCCACCGAGTTTCCAAGCAAGAACCCATGGGACTTGAAATATGTGCGGGGAGGGCTTCTCGATATCGAGTTCATCGCTCAATATTTACAATTGCGGCACGCCCACCAAAACCCAGAGATTTTGGGACGTCATACGCGCACATCGCTGCAAGAGGCGGGACGCAGTGGCGCAATCTCGACGGTTGAAAGTGATGACCTCGTCGCTGCATTGGATTTGGTACTCAATCTGACCCAAATAAATCGGATCTGCATTGCCGGGACGTTGAAGCCTGAAGAAGCAACTCTGGGGCTCAAGGCGCTTCTTGCCCGCTCAGCCCAAGCGCCAGACTTTGCTGTGTTGGAGGCAGAGCTTGCGACCTCGCAGACACGCGTCTTCGAGCTTTTTCAAAAAATCATCGTGCCGTTTTGAAGTCAGACTTTGCCTGCGTTTGATTGCGTCGCGCGGGCCGGTAGCTGGTAGTCCGTAGCTGGCGGGATACTTGCAGCGTTCTCTGGACAGGACCAGTCGAGGTTTTTTGCCTTTGCAGGTTCATTTGGAGATTGGCGGAGTTCCGCCAAAAAGAACACATGTGTTTTCTCCAAAATTCAAGATTGACGGCGCTGTCCCTTTTTGGGACGTGCTAATATGAGATCAATGCGTTGCGGATGGTTGCATTCGCGAAATACAACACGCTAAATGAGTGGGTGCTCAAATGCAGTCTTACGACGCGATTATAATTGGTGCCGGGGTCAATGGCCTTGTGGCAGCCGCGCGTCTCGCTGCCAAGGGCCTCGCTGTCCTCGTGTTGGAACGTGATGCGCGTGTAGGCGGCATTGGAGCCGTAAGCACCCTCCTTTCAGATCAGATTGCGCCCGGAGCAACGCTTCCATCGGGCTATATTCCGCCAGCCCTTCTTCATGAATTGGATCTTGGGCGCCACGGCTTGCGCCTTTTACGCCAAGAGGGCGGGGTGAGCTTCTTTGAGTCCGAGCATGGCGACACCTCCTATGTCGCGAGCTACCGCGCGCCCCTCGCTCAGCGTAAGGAATTTGCACGATTTTCCAAACGAGATGGAGATGCATGGCAACGCTTCCAACGGGATGTGAAGAAGGCGGCAGCTGGTGTGGAAGCAGGCTTGCTCCATCAACCGGCAGATCCCATGTCGCGCCGGTTTGGCCGGGTAAAAGAATTTAGCAACCTTGCGCGCCAAGCCGTCTCCCAAACCGCAACACAACTTTACGAGCAATCCAAATTTTGGACGCTCTCGATGGACGAATTGCTGTCAGACTATTTTGTGTCTGAGGAAATACGCGCACATATCGCTGCGCCAGCCTTATTAGGCGCGGCAATCAGCCCGCTTGCACCCACCAGCGCGAGCCTTCTGATACCGCAGTGGTTGGGGCATCAACAGTCTCACGCGCGCGGTATGCCAGATAAGTTCACCGCAATGGGTGGCCAGCCAGCTTTAGTCAAAGCACTAGAAAGCGTGATCAAAGCACATCAAGGTGAAATTCGCCTTGAAGCAGAAGTGACAGATGTGCGGTTGAAGGACAAAAAGGCCAACGGCGTGGTGCTAGCAGACGGCGAAGAAATTGCTGCGCGTGTGGTCCTTTCCGATTTGGATTTGAAACGCTCCTATCTCAACCTATTTGAATGGTCGAGCCTGCCCAAAGACTTTGTCGAAGATGTTGGCAACTTCCGCATGGAAGGAACAATTGCGCGCCTCAATTTGGTGCTAGAGGGAACCCCTGAGTTCCCAACGCTGCCCAAAGGCTGTCCTGCCATTGCGGGTGGCTTCCGTTTGCCCGGCACATTAACCCAGCTCGACGGCGCATTTGATGACTGGCTAGAGAAGATGCCTCCCCGCGAATTCCTCGTGGATGTATCCATGCCCAGCTTGAGTGATCCAACGCTTGCGCCAGCAGGTAAACACATCGCCTGCGCCAATGTGCAATATATCGCAGGCACTCTAAATGTGGATGAGTGGACACCCGCACGCAGAGAAGCGCTGCAAAAGCAGGTAGTGGACAAAATGTCGATCGCAAGTCCGGGCATTGAGAACCACATTGTGGCCTCTGAACTGCTGTTACCAAGCGATTTTGAGGAAAGAGGCGGTGTAACCCAAGGAGATTTGACTTATGGCCAAGTTGGGCTTGATCAAATGTTCTTTAACCGTCCGTTGCCAAATATCGGGCATTATGCAAGTCCGGTGAAACATTTCTACGTTTGCTCGGCAAGTATGCACCCAGGCGGAATGGCTGTCGGTGCCGCAGGATCTAACGCCGCACAGGCCGTTTTACAAGATTTGAAGGTTGGAGAGAGTGCATGAGCACAGTCCAAACCAGTGATGTCCTTATTATCGGTGCAGGCCACAATGGCCTGATTGCAGCCGCATATCTGGCCATTGCGGGTTATTCTGTGCGCATTCTAGAAGGGCAAGACCGTCCCGGGGGCGCTGCAGTTACAGAAGAATTTGCACCTGACTATTATGTGTCGTCTTGTGCACATTTGCTGGATGGCTGGTCGCGCCAGATTGAGAAGGACCTAAAGCTCCATAAGCTTGATTTTGAAATGGCCGCCCGTACCACCACCACGACCGCTTTGGACCGTGATGGGCGCCACTTGGTTTTGCCCGCCCAAAAACGTGAAGATATACAGTTGATCGCCGAGCACTCAAGTGCGGACGCGGGGGCCTACTCTGATTTTAAAAACCAGATGGATCGGTTCGCGGCTACTTTGGCACCCCTGTTGAACCAACCCGTTCCCGCTTTTGGGCCAGACGGCGACACGGCGGCGAGCCGAAAACTGGCATCTTCACTGGCGTGGCGTGTTCAAAAAATGTCGAACGCGGACCGTCACGATTGGCTCCGTTTTCAAGGAAATTCCATCGCCAACGAATTGGACAGAACCTTTGAGAGTGATTTACTCAAAGGGGCGATCGCATTTGACGCCACCTTCAGTCATGCCATGGGGGCGAGCACACCCGGCAGTACCTTCGCCTTGGCCTATAAAGGCGCGCTGCGCCACAGCTCAAAAGGCGCTATGGCTAATCCTGCCGGCGGCATGGGCGCCTTTACCGACGCATTGATAGAGGCTGCTAACCAGCACGGCGCAGAGCTTCAAACCAATTGCCGCGTCTCAAAACTACTGGTGGAAGACGAGCGTATCTCTGGGGCAGAGTTGAGCGACGGCACCCGCTATGAGGCCAAAGTCGTCCTGTCCAGCGCTTCAGCGCGCACAACCTATCTAGACATGTTGGGGCCGCAACATGTGCAGCCCGCCATGCAACGGCGGCTAACGCGTATTCGTAAGACCGGTGCTGTGGCGAAGTTGCACTTGGCACTTGAGGGCTTGCCTCACATTGAAAACTGTGCCGAGCGGGAATACGGCGGTCGGATGGTTATTGCTCCTTCTGTTAGCCACGTCGATCAGGCTTTTGCGGCCTGCAAAAGAGGACAAATTCCCGACGAGCCGGTGATGGAGGTTTTTCTACCTTCCTTCCACGACTATCGGTTAGCACCGCCAGGACACCACGTGATGTCCATCATCGTCCCCTTTGTCCCCTACGATGTTGAAGGGGGCTGGGAGGCGCAAGAAGAGATTTTCACCAAACGGATTGTGGATACGCTGTCGACCTATGCGACCGACATTAAGCTCAAGATTATTGCGGGCGATACATTGACGCCGCCAAAAATTGAGAAACAATTTGGCCTTGGCGTCGGCGGTTGGCACCAAGGGGACATGACTTTCGACCAAGCTTTTGCTTTCCGCCCAACGCCCGGTCTAGCCCATCAAGCTCCTGTTGATGGATTGTTCCTGTGCGGAGCGGCCGCTCACCCCGGTGGGGGCATGACGGGCCTGCCAGGTAAACTTGCCGCAGAACAAGCTTTGTCCTTCCTAAAGGAAGGGGGCAAAGATGACTGACGAAAAAGATCATAAGGCAGACGTCTCGGAGAACGCCGACCTAAACCCAACACCACAAGAGCTGGACGTGTCAGAGCAGGCAACCCCCTTGGATGACTACAAGCCGGTGCATGATCCCGCTCTTTTTGAGGCGCCTCAGGTCGCGCCTGTGTTTGACCAAACGGTTCAGATTTCGCCGCTTCACCTGTTTGCAGCAGAGCGTAACCAGACGAATGAATGGGTGAGGTGGAATGACTTTAGCTGTGTCGAGCATTATCAAGATCTAGAAAATGACTACCAAGCCCTGCGATACCGCGCGGGCATTTGTGACATTTCGGCGCTGACGAAATATCTCTTCACGGGACCAGATGTAACGGCTGCCCTCAACCGGCTGATGACCATCGATGTGACAAAAATTGCCGTTGGTCAAAGCGCGCGCACTTTTTATTGCACGGACGACGGCTTTGTCATTGGTGAGGGTATTCTTTATTGTCTCGAAGAAAATGAATATCGCTTAACGACCGAAGGCTACCACCTTGATTGGTTTATGGAGGGGATGGAGCTTTTTCAGGCTGTTGTTGAAGACACAACAGAACAAGTGGCGGGGGTTCTATTGGTGGGACCTTCATGCTGTGAGCTGCTCAAGACAATTGGTTTGGAGAAGCCCTCATCCTGGTCCAAAGGACAGGGCGGCTGGGTCAAAATGTTCCACGAACCTGTCTATCTCACTCGAACAGGTAGTTTGGGTGCAGATAGTTTTGAACTGTGGATGGACGTTGAAGACGCGCCATTGGTTTGGACACGCCTCCTAAAAAGGGGGCAGCCTCTGGGTCTTGCTCCCTTCGGGGAGGGCGCGCGTCGCCTCGCACGCCTTGAAGCAGGCCACCCCAGCTTTGCCCTAGACTACGTGGGTGCCTTTGCGCCGGATGAAGGTGCCGGTGTTGTCACGCCATTTGATCTAGGCTTAGGCAAATTGGTTGATGGCGAGAAGTCGAACTATGCCGGCAAGGCAGCTTTGAAAGCTGTTCTGCTTCGCGGTGCCGCCGTAGCCCTGATCGGCATCGAAATATCCCAAGAAGGGCCTGTGTCCTTGTCAACGTTGCACGCGAATGGAAAGCGGGCTGGTTGGGTGAGTTCTTGCCTATTTTCTCCCGGTCTCAACCGATATATTGCGCTCGGTCACCTCTCAATGGAGGCTTTGGGAACGGATGGCGTGATCGAAGTAGATGCGGTATTGGGCGAGAAATGGTCCCAGACATCTAAACGTCTTCCTGTGAGAATTGCTCAAAAACCCTTCCTAACCAATTGAAATACATTGTGTTATCGGCACTCCTGACTCAAACTCTCAAATTCAGAATAGTTCATTTTATCGCGACGGAATTACCTGCACCTCACGTGTAAATAGTAATTCCGCCGCTTAGCCTCGTAGAGTGCCCCATCAAGGCTAGGTTGTCGGAAGTGCTGGCGGCGGTCCCCTAAACTGTCGTCAGCTTTACCCCCCCAACTAACATGCGACGACTGGAGTGACAGGATGAGAAATACGACAAAGATTTTTGCAGGAACCCTTATCAGCGCAGCAATTTTATCTGCAGGTGTTGTTATGGCCAGCCCAATGGGCGGACCGCGCCATCACAATCCCGATGCCTTTTTCGAGCGGTTCGATACCAATGAAGATGGTGCTGTGAGCAAAGAAGAGTTCACGAATTTCAAAGCATCCCACGGCAAGAAACTGGAGAAGGTTGATACTGATAAAGACGGTGTTTTGAGTAAAGACGAAATGCGGGCTCATATGTTGGAACGTTTTGAAAAACGGTTCGAGAAACGATTTGCCAAGTTTGATAAAGATGGCAATGGCAGCGTGAGCAAAGAAGAGCGGGACGCCATGCATGCAAAAATGGAAAAACGCCATGGTGGTTCCGAAAAACGCGGTAAGCATATGGAACGGAAGTTCGACCGGATGGATGCAAATGACGATGGCAAAATCACCAAAGAAGAATTGGCCGACATGAAAGGCCATCGCAAAGGCCATAAGCGCGGTTGTGACGAAGCAGATAAGGGCTAAAACGCCATGCGTACGATGAGTTATACGTAGATACGTTTGGAAATGTAGCTCGGGAGAGTGGTAGGGTGCTACTCTCCCGAGTAACTAAGGATCTGGGGTTCGTGCAAGATTGGGATGATGACAAATTGCTTGCCAGCATAGCTGGGGGAAACGAGGCGGCAACGCAGCTCCTCGTAGACCGCCATTTGTCGCGCACTCTTGCGCTGAGCTACCGTATGCTCAGGGACCACGGCGAAGCTGAAGAAGTATCGCAAGACGCTTTTTTGCGCGTGTGGAAGACGGCTTCAAAATGGGAGCCGGGCCGAGCCAAGTTCACAACGTGGCTCCACCGCGTTGTAACAAACCTTTGTATCGACCGGTTGCGCAAACGGCGCACGGTTCAACTAGATGAAAATTTTGACATGCCGGACGACAGCCCTGATCCAGAGGCGACGTTGGTGCAAAGTGAATTATCTGGCCGTGTAAGGAGTGCTTTAGATAAGCTCCCTGAACGGCAAAAGACAGCAATGCTGCTCTCTCACTATCAAGGGATGAGCAATGTTGAAACAGCAGCTATTTTGGAAGTGTCCATTGAAGCTGTGGAATCTCTTCTGGCCCGTGGACGACGGGCTTTGAAAAAGACGTTGCGATCTGAATGGGACGACATTCAGGGCACAGCACCTACAACTTGAACCAAACAATATGCTGACGTGAGAGCATAGGAAAGTATGGGGTCCGTCATGGATGGACAAGATGACACAAATACTGGGTCCAATTTGGAAAGCCAGTCAGAGCAAACACTAGCAACGCAACTTGAGCGGCTGGATGATGTACTCAACATGTACGGTGCCCAGCATGCGCTCTGGCCTGAAGCGGTGCGCGCTGAATTTACACTCCAGGATCTGACACAGCCTGCTTTGGCACGGCGGCTCGAAGACGAGCGAGCCTTTGCACATCTTCTCGATATGGATACAGCGCCGTCGCCCACAGAATCGCTACGGGCGAGCATATTAGCTTCAGCCCCGGGAAACCAAAGCGTCAGGGCGACGCTTGTGGCGCCTGAGCTTTCCCGAAATTCTCGCGTTCGAGATTGGTTGAAAACTCTCTGGTCTGATGGGGCTAATTTACTTCCAGCCGGGGCGCTTGCAGCGTCCATTATGGGGGGCATCATCTTGGGCAGTACCGGGGTGGTCGGAAATCTTTCAGCGACGCCCGACCCTACCGAAGAACTGATGACATTGGCGTTTGCAGATACTCAATATAGCGGTGACTGGTAATGACAGATGATGAAAATAAAGGGGCTGCGTCGCCCGTGGGTAAAACTTTTGAACAACGCCCTTGGTTGCGGTGGGTCCTTGTTGGCTCATTGGCGATAAACCTGTTCTTCATAGGCACCATCGCGTCACATTTTGTCTTCGATGACCGGATGGGGGGGCACCCGCCCGTTGCAGGTGGCGATCCTTTAAAACATGCCTTTCGAGAATATGTTCGCAGCCTTCCCAAAGGGGAGCGCGTGCGGGTGCGTATGACCATGCGTAGAAGTTTTCGAGAAATTAGACCTGAGTTCAGAAATTACAGAGCTTTAAACGAACGCGTTGCAAGTCTCATTGAAGCTGAAACAGTGGATCAAAAAGCGCTGCAAAACGTTTTAGAGGAGCTTAGTAAAGTGAAGGGAGGGCTGGATCGCAGAGGGCGCGGCGCCATCTTTGAACAAATTTTGACCTTTCCTCTAGAAGCGCGGCGCAAAATTGCAGAGAATATAAGGCGTGGCCCCCGTCGGATGATCAAACGCGGACATCACGATATGAAACGTGAAGGGGACGGTGGTTCGAAGGGGTCTGATCACGAGTAAGGCAACATGCCGAAGGGGGAGCCCGTCGGCCAGCAATAAGGCGCCGACGGAACATGAGATCGAAGCTCTATCACAAATCAATCTTCGACGCGGGCGATCACGTTCCAAGTTGGTGGGCCCATTCGGCACCTCCCTTTAAGGCTGTCATTGAAAGTTTGCCGGCCGAAACCATTGATGTCGCCATCATTGGTGGTGGCTATACGGGCCTCTCCACAGCCTATCACCTCGCAAAATATCACAACATTCAATCGCATGTCTTTGAATCCGGTCCCATCGGTTGGGGTGCGTCAGGACGCAATGGCGGGTTCTGTGCGCCATTCCCCACAATGCTCGGATTCAAGGATCTCCAACGTAAATATGGGGATGAGGGGACCCGTCTGTTTGTTAAGTCGCAGGTGGAAGCTGTGGACAGTGTCCGCAATCTGGCGCGCGATGAAAACTACACCATCGATATTCAGGGTAACGGCGTTTGGCGTGTCGCCCATTCTCAAAAAGCATATCAAGCACTGCAGGCCGAAGCCGACGGCTATGAAAGCTTTGGCATCAAAACCAAAATGGCGACGGCGGATGAATTCGGCACGCAGGTCCATACGAGTACGGAACAATTCGGCGGCCTATGGACCGAGGTTGGCTTTGGGCTGCATCCGATGAAGGCAGCACGCGGACTTGCACAGGCTGCACAGAACGCCGGCGCAAAACTCCACGAAAGGTGCAGTGTAACCTCATGGCACAAACAGGGCAGCGTGCACATTCTGGAGACAGAAAGAGGGGTGATTCGAGCCAAGTCGGTGATTATCGCCACCAATGGCTTTTCGCCTGAGGGACTAAAACCGCCTGTCACCCAAAATTTGCTGCCACTTTTGTCTAATATAATAGTCACAAGGCCACTCTCCAACGAGGAGTTGGCAGCCCAGAATTGGCAAACAGAAACACCGATTTACAACACCCGAAACCTTCTTTTCTATTACCGTATGCTGCCGGATAATCGCTTTCTTCTGGGGGGGCGCGGAGATATCACCGGCGCGCCGCAAGCTGGAGAGCAGATGAAAGCCCTCCTAACGCGCTGTTTGGGAGAGGTGTTTCCTGCGTGGAAAACCGCAGAAATTACCCACTTCTGGCGGGGTCTCGTATGCATGGCCCGCAGTATGACCCCTGCCATGGGGCGGCTGCCTGACGACCCCTCTGTGTTGTTCGCGCTCGCCTACCACGGCGACGGTGTCGCAGCGTCTCATGGGGCGGGACAGCTGTTGGCAGATATTCTGGCAGGCAGAAAAACCGAAACAGATATCCCCCAGCCGATGCGCGGTCCCCCGCAAAACTTACCCATTCCCGGCCTGAAGCGCTGGTATTTGAGGGCGTCTCTTGGCTACTATGCCTTTCAGGACTTTATGTTGAGGTAGGGTAGAGGGGCGATCGCATGGCTATGGACACAACACCTAATAATAAGCAGCAAGCCACTCTCGCTGAATGGAAAGCCTTTCTTGCAAAGAACGGTCCCGTGGAGCATCTAGACGCTGTCTTCGTGGACATGTGCGGCAAGGTGCGTGGCAAAAGGTTGCCCGGCGTTGATTGCGAAAAAATCTTTACCTCAGGCATCCAAATCCCCAAGTCGCTCTACTTTCTAGACGTAACAGGTGTGAATGAAGACATCTATGGCATGGGCGTGTCGGACGGCGACCCAGATGGGCAAGCGTGGCCTATCTCGGGAACCATTGCATCGGTGCCATGGGGCAATGGAAAACACGCTCAAGTCTTCATGGGTATGGTGGATGAAAAAGGCGCGCCCTTTTGGCTGGAGCCGCGCAATGTGCTGCAGGGGGTTTTGGATCGTTTTACCGATATGGGATTGCGCCCGGTTGTTGCAGCCGAATTTGAATTTTATCTGATGGACCCTCTGCTTGGTGAGGGCGGCGTTCCGCAAGCACCCCTGAACCCGCGCACTGGGCTTCGAGAAACAGCAAACGAAGTCTACTCTATGGCCGGGCTGGATGCCTACAGTGATCTGATGTCGACAGTCACGAGATATTCTACGATTCAAAATATTCCCTCTTCAGCGGCAACTGCTGAATTTGCACCGGGGCAGTTTGAAATAAATCTCAACCATGAAGAGGATGTACTCAAGGCTGGTGACCACGCGGTGATGTTGCGCCACCTCATTCAGGCGGCAGCGAGCGAACATGGCTACCGGGCAAGCTTTATGGCAAAGCCTTTCCTCGATCAAACGGGCAACGGCTGCCATATGCACGTGAGTGTGCTTGATGAAGAGGGGCGTAACATTTTTGACGATGGCAGTGAGCAAGGCAACGACACCCTGCGCCATGCCATCGGGGGGTTACAACAAACAATGGCCCCCTCGATGGCGCTGCTTGCCCCCAATGTAAATGCATTTCGTCGCTTTGAGGCCAATAACTTTGTGCCGGTCAATGGGCAATGGGGATACAACAATCGTTCTGTGGCATTTCGAGTGCCTACAGGAAGCCCCACGGCGCGCCGTGTCGAGCACCGGGTAGCAGGGGCGGATGTTAATCCCTACCTTCTCTTCGCCTCAGTGCTGGCTGGTATTCATCATGGCATGAGCCAAAAGATAGACCCCGGTGCGCCTTATGCAAACAACTCGTCGGAAACCCCAGACCCGCGTCTGCCAAGAACCGTGCCTGCTTCTCTTGAAGCCTTACGTGGTTCTGATGTGTTGCGGGACTATTTGGGGTCACGTTACGTGGATGTCTATACACGCGTCAAAGAATTTGAGTTTGAGAAGCTCTACGAAACCATCAGCGCCAAAGAACACGAGTGGTATCTCTAAGCTGGTGAAGAGCTCGCAAAAGGAAGAATGAAGGACACGTCGGTGCCAATACCCTCTTCGCTTTCGATGATGAGAATGCCCTCATGCATTTCGATCAGGGAGCGAGACAATGCCAACCCAAGGCCGGTGCCATTGTAGGTTTTGCTGTGTTGGTTTTCTACCTGTTCAAAGGGGCGGCCAAGCTTGGGCAGCGCGTCGGCTGGAATGCCAATGCCACTATCTTTGACGATGATACGTGCCCAACCCGGATGGTCATTATACGGCTCCGCCTTCAGCGTAATATCGCCGCCAGCAGGGGTAAACTTCACCGCATTTGAGAGCAGGTTGATGAGCACTTGTTTGACAGCACGTTTGTCCGCAAGGAGCAGCGGGAAGTCTTTGATCCGATTGTTAATCCGCACACCAGCGACTTCTGCACGACCACTGATCAATCGCAGGCTTTCTTCCGCCAGGCTTTCTAGCTCCAAATTGACCGGCTCTAGGGTCAAGCGCCCAGCTTCAATCTTCGACATGTCCAGAATGTCATTGATGACATCTAACAAGTGTTGGCCGCTATCGTGAATGTCCTTGCTATATTCTTTGTACTTTGCATCCCCCAAGGGACCAAAGAATTCCCCATTCATCATTTCCGAAAAACCGATGATGGCATTGAGAGGGGTGCGTAGTTCGTGGCTCATGTTGGCCAAAAACTCTGACTTGGACCTGTTGGCAGTCTCAGCACGGGTCTTTTCAATTGAATATTTTTCGGCCAGCTCAACCAACTGATGGGCTTGTTCTTCCAGCTTGCCACGAGAGTTTTGAAGGTCAGCCACCGTGCGCTCCAACACAGATTTGTTCTGAGTGAGCTGCGCTTCAGATTGTTTGATTGCTGTAATGTCTGTACCGACGCTCACGTGGCCACCGATCTTGGTATTGCACAGGCTAATCTGCAACCAACGTCCATTCGTAAGCTGCAGCTCGCTCACAGCTTGAATGCCTGAGGACGGGAGCGGCCAATTTCCGTTGACGGCTGCAGAACGCGCAATCACATCTTGGAAGGTTGTCCCCGGCGCAATGTCCGCCATAGTCAATTCGAGCAATTCACGGAATTTGGAGTTGCAGGTGACAAGCTGATCATGACTGTCCCACAAGACAAACATTTCACCGATGCTTTCGATCGCATCACGCAAAAATTCGATGGCCTGTGCTTCGCGTTCTTCTGCCAGCTTTTGCTCAGTAATGTCGATGGTGATGCCGATCAGGCGCTCGCCTTGATGGCGGGGGTCTTGCCAAACTTGACCTTTGGCGTGAACCCATACCCAACTGCCATCTTCATGAGCTAAGCGAAAGATAGTGTCGTAGGAATGGTGTACGCGGTTGGGCGTAGAAAAGATCAAATCAATTTCTGGCACATCTTCTGGGTGAACAAGTGCCTTGAGTTCGCTGAAGGACAACCGCTTGGAAACTTTGCGCCGTCCTAACATGTCGAACATCGCCTCAGACCAATAAATCCGGTTTTCACCTAGGTCCCAATCCCAGATGCCGCAACGCGCTCCAGCAAATGCCATGTCAAAGCGTTTGTGACTATCCGCAATGGTGGCTTGTGAAGTCGCGCGTCCCGCCATCAATCGCAAAAGGGCATAGCCCAGCCCAATAGCGGCAACGCTTACAAAGCCCGACAGAAAGAGACCGCTGCTAAAACCATCTGCCATTAAAATGTAGATGTTCGCAGCCAATAGTACAAAAGCTGTTGACCCGAAAACGATGTAGTTCAGGATGTTGCGTCCATTGCGCTGGGTAGACGGCATGTCAGTTGTAAAAGGGGGTACATCTGCAAGAGGTTGGATGCGGGGTGTGCGCGCCTGCATACGACGACGGTCCGCAGACTGTGCACGGACCTCTCGGTCTGCTGATGAATTGGGCTGTGTTGTTTTATGTTCCGCCATGCCGGTTTGCCTTCTGCAAGTGCTTTGCATGTGACCCGCTATCCTGCCGAATCAGCTCCCCTATCTTTGAAGCCTGAGCTAATCCCTGTCCAGTGGTCGGGATTCAATTAGCGTCCCAATTCAGCTAAACCGATGCAGAATTGACTCACTTTTATTCAAAGTAAGCCAATCTACAAACACATCCCGTCAGGGGCTTTCCCGAAGCGTCTCTTTCGACGTTACGCCAAGGTTTTGCTCGCAATTTCATAAACGTCGGTTGAAAGACCTTCATGTTCGCAAATCCGCGACAACTCGGTCTTCATCAGCTCTTGGCGACCCGGTTCAAATTGGCGCCAGCTTTTGAAGGCACCCGTTAAGCGAGCGGCAACTTGGGGATTGATGTCGTTCAGCTCAAGCACTTTGTCGGCGACAAACCGGTAAGCAGCACCGCCCTTGCTGTGGAAGCGCAGTTGATTGGCACTGGCAAAACCACCGATGAGGGATCGCACCTTATTGGGGTTCGTCATTGAAAAACCTGTGTGGTTCGTGAGGGCAATCACCTGAGCCAACGTACCGGGCAAACTGGAGAGCGCTTGCAAAGAATACCATTTATCCATCACCAAATGGTCGCCTTGCCACCGATCATAGAATTGATCAAAGGCAGTTTTACGTTCCGGCGCATCCATATGCGACAGCAGGCTTAGCGCACCAATTGTATCGGTCATATTACTGGCCGTGTTGAAATGATTGACCACCAACTCTAGCGCCTCAGGACGCTCACTCGCCGCCAGATAGCTCAAACATGTCGTGCGCAGCGCGCGCTTGGCAGCATGCTCTGCGTCTGGAGAGTAGGGGCCGGTGATTTCATTGGCATGATAGGCCTGAAGAAGGGGCTCCCAAAGCTGAGTGCTCAATGCCACTTTCAAGCTGTTGCGCGCAGTATGAATGGCTTCCACATCCACATTGCGGCCAATCGTCTGGGCCAGTGTTTGCTCGGCAGGAAGGGTGATCATTTGCGAGACGAATTCGGGATCAAGCGAGGCATCACCCAACAAGGAGGCAACTGTGTCGGCAAAGGCGGCCCCTTTACGTTGGCTCTCACCTTTTTGTAGGGCCGCAATATTGTTGGTCAAAACGGCTGTTGCGTATTTCTGACAGGCTTCCCAGCGGTTAAACGCATCGCTGTCATGCGCCATCAAAAAGGCCCAGTCCCGTTCGCTCAAATTCGCGGCCAATTTCACCGGGGCTGTAAAACCACGCATGAAAGACGGCACAGGCTTTTGGTCCACATTCACAAACCGGTAGGTGGTTTCACGCTCACTGAAACTAAGAACCCGTGAGGTGTCCCCGGCGCGTTCTTCGCCCTCAAGCTGTAGCGCAATATCTTGCCCGTCAGGCCCAATAAGCCCAATTTCCACAGGCATATGCAGTACTTGTTTTTGAGGTTGCCCCGGCGTGGGCTGCGTAATTTGGTTTAGGGTGATCGTATAAGACTTTGCACCTGCATCATATTTGCCAGATGCGAGCACTTCCGGCGTGCCTGCCTGTCCGTACCAAAGTTTGAATTGGTTCAAATCGAAATCACCGCCTTGGGCCAGACTGTCGATGAAGTCCTCAACCGTGGCAGCCCGACCATCATGTTGGTCAAAATAAACGTCCATGCCTTTGCGGAACCGGTCAGCCCCCATCAAGCGATAGATCATCCGAACCAACTCAGCGCCTTTTTCATAGACGGTGGCTGTATAAAAATTATTGATCTCAAGGTAGCTGTCCGGGCGCACATTGTGGGCCAGAGGGCCGCCGTCTTCTGGAAACTGATGCGAGCGAAGAAGCCGCACGTCAGAAATACGTTTCACCGGGCGCGACCGCATGTCGGCTGAAAACTCTTGGTCCCGAAAAACCGTGAGACCTTCTTTGAGGCAAAGCTGAAACCAATCCCGGCAGGTAATACGGTTGCCCGTCCAATTGTGAAAATACTCATGCGCCACAATCGCTTCAATGTTGGCAAAATCTATGTCGGTCGCGGTGTCAGAGTTGGCTAAAATATATTTGTCGTTGAAAACATTCAGACCTTTGTTTTCCATAGCCCCCATGTTGAAGGCGCTCACGGCGACAATCATGAAAATATCTAGATCATACTCGCGACCAAATTTTTCCTCATCCCACTTCATTGAGGCCTTAAGGGACGTCATCGCAAAGTCGCACCGGTCCACATTGCCCGGTTCAACAAATATTTTGAGGGCAACGTCGCGCCCAGACATTGTTGTGAAGTTATCTTCCAATGCCACGAGGTTGCCCGATACCAAAGCAAACAGATAACAAGGCTTGGGAAAAGGGTCTTCCCACACGGCAAAGTGGCGGCCATTTTCCAGAGCGCCAGTTTCCACACAGTTCCCGTTCGCGAGCAATACCGGCTGTGCTTCCGCGTCGCCTATAACCTTGGTGCGGTAGGTGGCCATCACGTCTGGCCGATCCAGCATGTAAGTTATGCGGCGAAACCCTTCCGCCTCGCACTGGGTGCAGAAGATCCCATTGGAGAGATACAAGCCTTCCAGGGCTGTATTTGTTGCCGGCGCAATTTCACATACTGTTTCCAGTTCGAACGGTTCGCTCGGCAGATCGCTCAGCGTCAAATGAGTGTCGCTGAGCTGGTACTGGTTAGCGCTCAACGCCTCGCCGTTCACCCGAACAGATTTCAACGTCAAATATTCGCCGTTCAACGCCAAGGGTTGATTTGACTGATCTTCATTGGGGCGTACGCAAAGCACACTGGTCACCTGCGTGGCTGTGGCATGCAAATCGATTGTGAGGTCAACGGCATCAATCCAATGAGACGGTGCGGAATATTCTTTGAGGAAAATAGTGCGGGGGTCTTCAGTCTTCATGGAGGGTATCAGCTCTCATTTAGCACGACAGGGAAGGGAGACGTTTGTATCTATCTCTACAGAAGTTGCGTCCCCTTGTCGTCTAAATGAGGGGGCAAGAAGCGGTTATTTTGGTGATTTCACCATAAAACCGCCGCCAGTTGGTAGGGGATAAGGGGAGGGCCAACATATGCTGCTCGAATCTACCAAAAGTGAGTTTTTGTCAATTTTCCGGTGGAACGAGGAAAACGACGCGATTATGCCTGTTTTGCGGAGGCAACATGACGTTGCGGAAACAGGGGGCGCACAAATTGGGCCTTTCCACGCGCCTCATTATGGGCTGAAATACTGCTTGAAATGGGCGCGCCGACCGCTAAGCGGCATCAATGTGACCCTAGAAACAAGAAAAAGTGCCGACCCCAATGAATGAGGTCAGCGAGCCACTAACGAAAGCTGTGTTTAAACCCACGGCGTAATGGGAGACGTCATGAATTTCGACTTTTCGGACGACCAAAAAATGCTCAAGGAGCAGGTTAATAAATTTCTGACCGACAAATGCGGTTTGGATGTTGCGCGTCGCGTTCTTGATAGCGATGAGCTCTATGCCAAAGAAGTGTGGCAAGGTCTTGTAGACATGGGCTTGATGGGCATCGCCATTCCTGAAGAGTTCGGTGGTTTGGGCCTTGGCGCTCTTGAACTTTGCGTTGTCGCTGAAGAGCTTGGTCGGGTGGCAGCACCTGTTCCATTCTCGACATCTGTTTACATCGCAACTGAAGCCATGAAATTGGCCGGCACGGACGAACAGAAAAAAGCATGGTTGCCAAAACTAGCAGCCGGTGAAGCCATCGGCACCTTGGCGATGTCTGAAGGTCCCCAAGCTGCGGGCCCACGCACTGTCGAAGTCGGTTTTTCTGGCGGCAAATTGAACGGCACGAAAATTCCAGTTCCTGACGGTGAAGCAGCAGACTTTGCAATCGTATTGGCAAACACCGGCGGTAAGGGCGAGAAAGCTCTCTCCTTCGTCCTCGTTGATTTGACCGCAAACGGTGTGACCCGTGAGCTGGTTAAAACCATCGACCCAACCCGCCCCCACGCAACAATTAGCTTCGACAATGTGGATGCCCAATTGATGGGTGAAGAAGGCAACGGCTGGGCATACACTCAAGAAGTGTTTGATAGCGCCGCTGTTTGGATGGCCTTTGAACAAATTGGCGGCACCGAAGCCGCCATGTGGATGGCCCGTGACTACGCGCTAGAGCGTTATGCCTTTGGCCGGTTGATCGGTTCTTACCAAGCGATCAAACACAAAATCGCAGACATGTACGTCAAACTCGAATTGGCCCGCTCGAATGCCTACTTCGGCGCAATGATGCTGAATGATAAAGGCCCTGAATTGCCACAGGCCGCCGCTGCAGCTCGTATCAGCGCAATCGAAGCCTACCGTTATACCGCACAAGAGAACGTGCAGGTCCATGGTGGTATTGGCTACACATGGGAAGCAGATACCCAGTTCTTCTACCGTCGCTCCAAATTGTTGGCTCTCGCTTTAGGGTCTTCCATTGAGTGGAAAGACAAACTTGTCGCTCGTCTTGAAGCGCGCAACGCCGCTTGATCTTCAAGACCTTTGAACGCGATACGATATTTGAATGAAGGAAGAGAACCATGGATTTTAACGACACACCATCAGAAGCAGCCTACCGCGCCAAAGCGCGCGCATGGTTGGATGCAAACGCAGACCGCAAAACGACAAAGAAAGACAGCCTGCCTGCACAGTCGCTCACCGAAGCACTAGAACGCGCACGGACATGGCAGCGCACAAAAGCTGAAGGCGGCTTTGCCTGCATCACTTGGCCAAAAGAATATGGCGGCCAAGGCGGCAGCTCTTTGGACAATGTGGTCTACTCACAAGAAGAGTCCAACTACCTTGTCCCCGGTGGCTTCTACGCCATTGGTCTTGGCATGTGCCTGCCAACTGTTTTGGCATGGGGCACAGATGCCCATAAAGAGCGCTACGTAGCTCCCGCTGTTCGTGGCGATGAGATCTGGTGCCAATTGTTCTCTGAACCGGCTGGCGGTTCCGATGTTGCGGGTTTGCGCACACGGGCTGAAAAGGACGGCGACGAGTGGGTTATCAATGGTCAAAAAGTATGGACCTCAGGCGCTCACTATTGCGACTACGGCATTGTTGTCGTGCGGACAGACCCGAACGTGCCTAAGCACAAAGGTTTGACCATGTTCATCATCGACATGAAAGCCCCCGGCGTTGAAGTGCGTCCGATCAAACAAATGTCTGGTGAGAGCGAATTCAACGAAGTTTTCTTCACCGACGTGCGGATTCCAGACAGCGACCGTTTGGGCGAGCCCGGCCAAGGTTGGAAAGTGGCGATCACCACATTGATGAATGAACGGTTGGCTGTTGGTGGCGGTGGCGGTGCTGATTGGGAAGAGCTTCTCGGTTTGGCCCAAGAAGCTGAAATGGAAAAAACTCTGGCAACAGCCAATTCCGCAGTGCGCGAGCGTATTGCTGATTGGTATGTACAGACACAAGGGCTGAAGTACACACGCTTCCGTACTTTGACAGCTTTGTCCAAAGGCCAAACGCCCGGTCCAGAAAGTTCCATCTCGAAAATTGTTTCGGCACCAAAAATGCAGGAATTAGGATCTTTCGCAATGGACTTGCAAGGTCAGCACGGCATCGTACGCGACCGTGACCTGTCACCAAATGCAGGCGTCTTCCAAAACCAATGGATGGGCGGCGCTGGCTACCGGATTGCTGGTGGTACCGACGAAATTCTGCGTAACATCGTTGCAGAACGTGTTCTCGGCATGCCGCAGGACATTCGTGTAGACAAGGACAAGGCATTTAACGAATTGCCTGGCAAGTAAACACCCACTGTTCTTATGCTTTAAGGGCTCGCTTCGGCGGGCCCTTTTGCATTTGGGGCTTTCGAAGGTTCCTGTTATTCTATCGGCTCTAGCCGTTGGTAAGAGTGACTGAAACTAGGAGGAGAGAGAGCGTATGAGCACCGACCCCCATCCTTCAGACGCCGCCAATTCCTCCCAATCCCCCAAGCGTTCCCTGTCTGAACGACTGGCCCGGAAAAAAGAAAGAGCCGCCCATCATGTCCGATTGCGGTTTCCGCATTTAATCTGGCTGGGTCTCCTTCTCTGGGGCATTGTTGACGCATTATTCATCCCAACGCGCATTCCTCACGACCTTGCAAGCATCGTGGAGAGCGGCGAGCTCGTCATTGCTACGCGTAATGGATCAACCACCGTCTACGAAGGGCGCGACGGCCTTACGGGCTTTGAATATGACCTAAGCAACGCCTTCGCCACATCTCTCAACGTCACGCCGCGCTACATCTATGCCGATGGTCTAGAAGATGTTTTGAAGCTCGTTGAGACAGGTCATGCCAATCTGGCTGCAGCAAGCCTCGCCATCACAGAACCGCGAAGTGAGTCGGTAAGCTTCAGCACGCCCTACATGCACGTAAATGAATTGATTGTGTGTCGTCGCGGCGGTGTCAGACCCAAAAATCTAATAGAGCTAGCCAAAACAAACTTGGTCGTGACGGAAGGGTCCTCCTACGTCGCCCATTTACGCGCCGCCATGAAAGGCGTTGAACTGCCCAATTTGGTCATTGATGAAGCTGGCCCCGAAGAATTGATGCGGCAGGTGTGGGAGAAGCATATCGATTGCACCATCGCTGACACGCCGATGTTCGATGTAACTCGCCGGGTATACCCAGGGCTCGTATCGGCGTTCGTTCTAACCCCTGACCAGCCTTTAGCTTGGGCGCTTCCCGGCGATGCTGATGAGCTGAAGAAAGCGGTCAACGACTGGCTGACGGCAGAAAAAAAGAAGGGGGAGATCAAGCGGCTTTCTTTCCAGCATTTTGATTTCTTTCCCAAATACAATTTCACGGACATGGCTCAGTTCCGCAAAGACATTAAGAGCGTTTTTCCAGCTTACAGAAGCGCCATTCGCGCAGCGGCCAAAGAGCATGAATTGCCGTGGGAGTTGGTGGCGGCCATCGGATATCAAGAATCCCATTGGCGTCCAGATGCAAAAAGCCCGACAGGTGTGCGCGGCTTTATGATGTTGACGCGGGCCACGGCGAAGGAACTCGGTGTTGAAGACCGCTTGGATGCAAACCAGTCTATTGAGGGCGGCGCGCGTTATTATAGCAAGCAGCTAGCCCGTATCCCAAAAGAGGTCAAAGGCACGGACCGATATTGGTTCGCGCTCGCTGCCTATAATATGGGGATGGGGCACGTCTATGACGCCAGAGCATTGGCAGAAAAGTTAGGGCTGAACAAAAATAGCTGGCAGGACGTGCGCACCATTTTGCCAAAACTCACCCAGAAGAAATATTTCAAAACCCTCCGCTATGGCTATGCGCGAGGCCACGAAGCCAAACGCTATGTCGCCCAAGTCCGTAGCTTTTGGCGCATTCTCGACGAGCATTAATCTTTGCTAGGTGCGACCGAAGTGTTGGTTAGGGAGCTTTAAGAGATAACGAGATGGGATGGGATGGGATGGGCTGCAATGTCGGTGGTCGTGCACCCAATTGGTTTGAAAGGTGAATGAAATGGAAACAATGTCATCCAGCAGCGTTCTGGTTTATCGATACTCATATGGATTGCTAACCGGCGTATTCTGTATACTTTTCAGTGTTTTCCTGATGGGGGCGGTGGCTGTTTTGGTGTTGCTCCCTCTCTGGCTGGTTATTGGTTTTTTTATTGCCCTTTTTGGCGGTCAAGTGAGCCATCTCGGTGTGCCAATCTATGCAGGCATGCTGCCGATTGTGGTGATTGTCGTGCCTCCTTGTATTATTGGTGTTCGTGCAATGGTCTGTGCTTTCGCCCATAATTGGGCGGGGGCCCTAAGTTATGCAACGATTTTGTTGGACAATAATGGAATCTCCTCCCGTATAGCTGGAAGGCGGTCTCGGCAAATTTCGTGGAGAGACGTTGAGAGAATAACTAAACGCCGAGTGCGCGATAGTGGGGAAAATTCTCTGGGGTATGAAGATAATTTTACAGTGGAGAGCCGAATTCAGAAGGGCCCCAAATGGCTTTTAGTCAACCTGCGAGGAAGCATAACATTTGAGGAGTCAATAAAGGATTATAAGAGGTTGGTGCAGGAGATAAACGCCCAGGCGAAACGGCACAAAATCCCGTTGTTCTTTTTCAATAAGGAAGCCACGAAAGATATGGCAGTTCCAAATACAAAGTATGAACTGGTCGAAGCATTTTGATTGTTTTTAGTTCAGGGTGAGCCACGCGCACAATGATGCAGAAAAGAGTGGGGAATGGAAACAATATCCAAAAAGGCGGTATCTATATATAGGTACCATTTGAGTTGGCTTCGGGGAGTATCCAAGCTTGTGTTCACAGTTTTCTATCTGGCCTATGTGGCGGGCCTTTTTGTGGCTGGCGCATATGTTGGGAAACTTGCAAATGACGGAGAGATACCCGTCGGGATATTTCTTTTTTTTGGTGTGATCATGCTCCACACATTATACCGCTTTTGCCACGACCTGCTTGGGGCCCTTCGATCCGCAACGATTGTTGTGGACGATGAGGGGGTTTCTACCAGGATTGCTGGTGTGAAGGTTAGAAGGATGGCCTGGGTCGATATTAAGAGAATTGTAAAGCTGCGGAGCGCAAGCCGGTTTTCTGGATATGTAAATAGCATCGAATTTGTAAGTAAAAAACAAATAGGGCCAAAATGGCTTTTCCTAAACTTACTTGGAAATATTGTTTTCTCCCAATCGATACGGGAGCACAAGGAGCTGGTGGCAAAGATCAATTCTTACGCCCAGAAAAATGATATCCCACTGTATTTTTTCAATGTAGAAGCAGCAAAAAATATGGAAGCTCCTTTTAAGGGGGAGGATGGAACACCGGGACGTCAGTGGCTGTTAAGGCCGCCGGAAATATTGATGACCCACCTTTGAGGAAGCGGTTTGGCCGATTATCCTCTTGAAGAGTAACCGGCCAAACGATTGCGTTACCCCTGCATGCTCTCGTAGGTAATCAATGCAATGCGGGCGCCTTGTGGATCACGGATGGTGGCCATGCGGCCAACTCCGGGTGCGTCCATCGGTTCCACCAAAATTTCAGCACCAGCAGCCTTGGCTTTTTTTGTGGCGCTGTCTACGTCGGTAACAGTGATGTAGACCGTCCATGCGCCCGTGGCTTCTTCTTGAGGGGCAAAACCGCCGATCGGTCCGTCTCCCACCATGATGGCGGAATGGTTGGAACCGTCTTGCATGGGCATGTCGGCAATCGTCCAGCCCATAACGTCTTTGTAGAATTGTTTGGCAGCCGCAGCATTGGGGCCTGTATATTGGATCCAGCTTGCCGCGCCGGGTGTGGTGATATCAGTGCTCATTTTCTCTCCTTGTGCTGTCTCATTGGTGAGACATAACAAGGACGATCGGAGCAGGCTCAATCCGACACGCCTTCAGTCTTTTTTTCGCACTCGAGAATTTTTTGAGCGAGGAAAAGGGCTTCTTGTACTGTGACATCAAGAGCATGGGCTGCTTGGTAAGCATCCTTCGCTTCACCGTACCGCTGCAAGTCAAATAGAAATGCCGCTCGTGCGCCGTGGAACCATTTATAGCCGGTCAGGTCAGCGTGCAAATGATCCAGAAGGTCGAGCGCTGTTTGCGGCCCTTCAATTTGAGCTAACACCGACGCATGATTGAGCTTTATCACCGGGCTAGGATCAATTTGGGAAAGCGCTTTGTAGAGCCGTTCAATTTCATGCCAGTCAGTTTCAGTCGGCAAAGCCGTGTCCGAATGCACAGCCGCAATGGCGGCTTGAATTTGGTAGCTCCCCGGAGAGCCCTGGAGAAGAGCCTGCTCTAAGAGATCGCGTCCTTCATCAACCAGGCGACGGTCCCAGAGACCTCTATCTTGTTTATCCAGCACGACAAGTTCCCCCGCACTGTTCATGCGTGCAGTAAGGCGAGAATGTTGCAACAAGAACAAAGCAAGCAATCCCATTGTCTCTGGTGTGTTTGGGAAAAGGTCGAGGAGAAGGCGCGCTAGACGTATGGCTTCTTCACATAGCGCCGCTTTAATGTGGACGTCACCTGCGTGAGCTGACCAGCCCTCATTGAAGAGGAGGTAGGTCATCAACATGACTGAGTTGAGGCGATGCAGGCGCTCGGTCAAGCTTGGCACTTCAAACGGTGTTTGAGTGTCCGCGATCATCTTTTTCGCCCGTGTGATGCGTTGTTCCATTGTTCGCGGTTTGACTAAAAACGCTTTAGCGATTTCCCCAACACTCAAGCTGCTAACAATCCGCAGGGCAAGGGCCGCCTGGTCCTGCGGGCCTAACGCGGGGTGGCAGCATATAAAGAGTAACCGAAGTACATCGTCGCGTAATCCATCCGTATTGGCGAGGATCTCTTCAATGTCGTCCTGCACAGGTTCGGGGATATCTGCCACGTGTCTCTGGTGCATTGTCCGTTTACGCAAGATGTCTCTGCCTGCGTTGCGCGCAACAACTAAGAGCCACGAGAAAGGGGCGTCGGGCTCGCCGTTAGCAGGCCAGCTTTTGAGAGCTCGTATGCAGGCAACCCCAAGGGCTTCTTCGGCTGTCTCAAGATCTCGAAAATAGCGGGAAAGGGCGGCAAGGGCGCGAGGGCGCATGTCGGAAAATTGGGTCTCCAGCCAATTCTCCTCCGTCCTCTCTTGCGTCATATAGCTTCTCCCATGACACCGCCGGTCCAATCATGAGGGCGAATTTCAAGCGTAACGCTGGGAGACGAAAGGAGTTGTGCATGGTCAATAGCCTCTTCCATGGACGCAAAGTCGGCCGCATAGATACCTAAAAACCGTTCCTTTGTTTCCGCAAACGGGCCGTCCACGACGACGGGTTTTTCGTCCGCCTTGGTGGGGGCCCGCAAGGTCACGGCTTGGTTGGTGGGCATTAGCTTGAACGACGCGAATTGTCCGCGCGCTTTAAGCTTTTCTTGGAGTTCCCTGTGCTTCGCCATCACTTGGTCTTGCTCTTCCGTCGACAATTGGTCGAACACCTCTTCGCTGCCATAAATCAAAATGGAATAAATCACCGGAATTCTCCCTATAAGGCCCGTGCTTAGGTCCGCTGTATATCAAGGACGATTATCAAACGAGGTTCCCGACAAAATATAGGGAATGGAATGCAGAAACGGGGAAGTTTCGCTACATATCCTCCATGACCGCTCCAAGCCGTCTTAATTGTTGTAAGCAGACGGCACCCAATAGGCCATCCGATTTTAGTCCAAAGTTAAATTTGACCGGCTGTTTAAGCAGTTCCCCCTCGCTCTGCGCGTCGTGCTGAGTTATGAAGGTCCATGTCAAAGATAAAATCTCTTTTTGTGACCCGTCTCTATCAGGCGGTCCTTTCTGAACTCGGCACGGCGCCCGATGGATCAGAACTTGAAGCTGCTTGCCTGTCCGTTGCCGAAGACGATGAGGCCGGGCAGAAATGGTGCGAGGAAAACGGCTATCCGGGCTATACCAGCTATGCCTCGCTGGACGATTTGCCGTGGCGGTTTTCCGTCTTTGATGATTTGGTCAAAATACTCGATAAGCACGTCGCAACCTTTGCCAAAGATCTTGAATTTGATCTTGGCGATAAAGCGCTGAAGCTGGATAGCTTGTGGATCAACATTCTGCCGGAGGGCGGTATCCACACCTCGCATATTCACCCTCACAGCGTGATCAGCGGAACGACCTATGTCGCAGTTCCTGAGGGCGCAAGTGCCATCAAGTACGAAGACCCGCGCTCAGCCATGATGATGGCGGCTCCGACACGCAAAACCGATGCTCGGGACGAATTACGCAGTTTTATCTATATTGCACCGGAAGTGGGCGATGTTCTGCTCTGGGAAAGTTGGCTGCGTCACGAAGTGCCGATGAACATGGCCGAAGGCGAGCGGATCAGTATTAGCTTCAATTATAGCTGGGGCTGAAACCACGGATACACTGCGCTAGACGGAAGTTTGGGGATGCCGTTGCTTTCGTGTACAACAAGCAGATTGCATCAACAGTCTTGGTTAGTTCGTCGAATTCATGACAAAACCCCTTAATAATCAAATGCGTAGGTTCTCTGTAGCGCCCATGATGGAGTGGACAGATCGCCATGATCGGTCATTTCTGCGGATAATTTCAGCACGCGCCTTGCTCTATACCGAGATGGTGACATCTGCCGCCCTCGTGCGTGGGGGACGGCTGGATTTACTCGACTTCAACGAGGCAGAACATCCCATTGCGCTGCAATTGGGCGGGAGCGATCCTGAGCAATTGGCGCAAGCATGCCGGATTGCCCAAGGCTATGGGTACGATGAGGTGAACCTAAATGTGGGCTGCCCGTCGGACCGAGTACAATCGGGCAGCTTTGGTGCATGCCTGATGAAAGAGCCTGATCTTGTCGCTCGGTGTATTGAAGCGATGCAGGCAGCAACCACGATGCCAGTAACCGTGAAGTGCCGGATTGGGGTAGATGATCAACACGAGCATGAAGCACTTCCTACTTTGATGACTCAAGTGCGTGAGGCAGGGTGCACGTCTTTCACGGTCCACGCCCGCAAAGCATGGTTGAAAGGTCTGTCGCCGAAAGAAAATAGAACGGTGCCGCCGCTCAACTATCCAATTGTCTACGAAATGAAAAAACAGTTCAGTGATCTGGAAATCATCATCAATGGTGGCATCACCACGTTGGATGAAACCGAAGAGCATTTAACTCATGTCGACGGGGTGATGATGGGCCGGGCAGCGTATGTGACCCCTTACGTATTGGCGCAGGTGGATCAGCGCCTCTTTGGCAGCACAGCCCCTGTGCTAACGCGCCATGAAATTATAGAGCGTTTCCTGCCCTACATTGAAGAGCAACTGTCCCAAGGTGTGCCGCTCCATGCAATGACCCGTCATATTCTCGGTCTCTTCCATGGAGAGAAGGGCGCACGGGCGTGGCGACGTCACTTGAGTACATACGCGGTTAAAAAAGATGCAGGCCTTCACACCGTACGTGAAGCGCTCGCCATGATGGAACCCGTCGCGACGCCTGAAACGTCAGCGACACAACAACACGTGAAAGTATAGATTGATGGATTTGTTGGCAGGCTATTCCAATATTGAATTGATCATGTTTGCAGTGGGCTTGCTCGCGACGGGCATCATCGCAGGCGTGATTGCGGGTCTACTCGGTGTAGGCGGGGGCATCGTCATTGTCCCGGTGCTCTTCCATATTTTCACGACATTGGGCATCGATGAATCCATTCGAATGCACTTAGCGGTCGGAACCTCTCTTGGCACGATCATCCCCACATCGATCAGATCGGTGCGCGCTCACCACAAAAAGGGAGCTGTGGATTGGGCGTTACTAAAACGCTGGGCGCTCCCTATGCTGCTGGGTGTTGTGGTGGGCACAGTGCTGGCCTCTTATGTGAACGGCCAAGTCCTCACCGGCATCTTTGCTGTGTTTGCTATCGTCATCGCCGCCAACCTTGCATTTGGGCGCGAGGAGTGGCGCTTAGGAGACGAGCTGCCTTCCATGCCTGCTCAGTCCGGCATCGCGGCCGTCATTGGCGGGCTGTCATCGATGATGGGCATTGGGGGAGGGACCTTTGGGGTCACAACCATGACCCTCTTTGGCCGCCCCATTCATAATGCTGTTGCTACATCAGCTGGGTTGGGCCTCATCATTTCTGTGCCGGGTGCCATTGGGTTTTTGGTCTCTGGGTGGACAGTGCCCGGTTTGCCGCCCTTCAGCATCGGTTATGTCAACCTGATTGGGCTGGCCTTGATTGTGCCCATGACCGTGCTCGCGGCCCCTTGGGGCGCTGCATTGGCGCACAAAATATCACGCAAAACATTGGCGCGGGCTTTTGCATTTTTCCTATTGGCAACGTCAATCAAAATGATGATGGGCCTGTTTGCCTAACAAACAAGCCCATCCAAATGCCGCACGTCTCACCGAAAATATTTAGATTTTCTGGTCGTATTCGCCAACTTCAGGGTGAGCGGACAGGCGTGTATCAATGTCTTCAAACATTGCCCGCATGTTGGCCTCAGCTGTTGGGCTTTCCACCACAACAACCAGCCCCGGTTTGTTGGAGGAGGCCCGCACAAGTCCCCAAGTGCCATCTTCAAGCACAACGCGAACACCGTTGACCGTGATCAGCTCGAGAATTTTCTGCCCCTGAATAAGCGCGCCGTCATCATAAAGCTTCTGATATTCAGCAACCATTTTGTCGACGATGCCATATTTGGTTTCGTCGGCACAATAAGGCGACATCGTAGGAGATCCCCAAGTCTTCGGCAGCGCATTTTTAAGGTCAGCCATTGTCTTGTCGCCAGCACGGTCCAGCATGTCGCAAATGGCGATGGCAGAAACCAAACCGTCGTCATAGCCGCGCCCAATGGGTTCATTGAAGAAGTAATGGCCGGACTTCTCAAACCCAACCAGTGCTCCAAGCTCATGGCTACGGCGTTTGATGTACGAGTGACCCGTTTTCCAATAATCGGTTTTCGCACCATTTGCGATCAAAACAGGGTCGGTCAAAAACAAGCCAGTAGATTTCACATCCACAACAAATTGCGCATCTTTATGTTGCGCAGAAAGGTCGCGGGCCAGCATCACGCCAACCTTGTCAGCAAAAATCTCTTCGCCTTCATTGTCCACAACACCGCACCGGTCGCCGTCGCCGTCAAATGCAAGGCCAACATCAGCACCGGTCTCCAGCACCTTGTCGCGCATTGCATGAAGCATTTTCAGGTCTTCAGGGTTGGGGTTGTAGCGCGGGAAATTGTAATCCAATTCGCAATCCAGCGGGATGACATCGATGCCCAAGCTTTTGAGGACTTGCTCAGCAAACAGACCTGCTGTGCCATTGCCACAAGCGGCAACCACTTTGAGTTTACGTCCAATGGGCGCGCGGTTGGCAAGGTCCGCCATATAACGCTCGCGCATGTCTGGTACGAAATTATATCCGCCACCCGGACGGCTTTCATAAGCACCCGCCAAGACGATTTCTTTAAGGCGGCTCATTTCATCTGGCCCAAACGTCAAGGGACGCGACGCCCCCATCTTCACACCTGTCCAACCATTTTCATTGTGGCTTGCCGTCACCATCGCAACAGCAGGCACGTCCAATTCGAATTGGGAAAAATAGGCCACGGGAGAGAGTGCCAAGCCAATATCGTAGACTTGAGCACCCGCACTCATCAAACCAACCATCAACGCTTGCTGGATTGAACCTGAATAGGATCGGTAGTCATGCCCCACAGAGATACGCGGCTCTACGCCCATCTCATGCAGTAAGGTCCCAAGGCCCATGCCAAGCGCCTGAATGCCGCGCAGATTAATGTCCTCAGGAAAGAGCCAGCGCGCGTCATACTCACGAAAGCCGGTTGGCTTTACTTGCGGCGTCGTCTCATTGTCAGCGGTGTTTGGGACAAGGTCAGCGCGGGGGGTGGGGAACATAATGTTTCCTTAAAATCTAGGGGGTCGAAAATCTATTGCACTGATACTGCACACAGAACATGAAAGTTCAATTGCGAAGCGTCAGTCTGTCGTCAGATATTTCAAAAGAGGAGAGGCGCCGTAAATAGGTCATACCCAGTAGAGAGTTTTCAAGTCCCTCGTTGAGAACAACTGCTCGCACGTTTGGGATGAGAATGGAACCAATTTGGATGGAGGGCAGAATCACGGGAGCGCCAAAAGCAACACCATTGGCCGTACTAAACTGATCTGTAAAGGCAAGCTGTGAGCGATCAACACCCAGCCGAACCGCATCCGACAACGTCAAGGAAACAGTTGAAGCGCCTGTATCGACCAAAAACCGAACATGGGTGCTTTTTCCAGAACCATTCGTTCGCGGACCATCGACTAAGGCATCCACCGAAAAATGCCCTAATCGATCAGCGGGAAGGCTTACAACGCCGTATGATTCTTCGTAGGCAGCCGTGGGTATTAGTTCTCCACCAACGCGTTTGCTAAAAGTATCGAAATAGTCGCGGTAGGTATATCCAATAACCAGCACCATTAAGATGGCAATCCAGGAGAGAGCTTGTTTGAGCGCGACAGTGACACTGCCTCGATAGGCAAGCAAGCGCCCGCCACCGATCGCTGCAAGCAGGATCGACAGATAGAGGAAGCGCATAAGATTATCGGTAGAGTCCAGCGCGCCGGGATAATAGTTAAATAGATAGATTAGAAGGGCCGTGAGGCTACCAATTACTAACCCTACTAAAAGCCATGGATTGTTTCTCATCGGTCAAGACTGTAGTATGGAAAAATTATAGAAACATGAAAAACCAACGTTGTTCTCCCGGTTTTGGGCGGCACCTTGCAAAATGTTGGTGACAGTATTATTTACATCATGCCCTGTGTGTTCATTTAATACCACACAAAAACCGTGCAAATAGGATGATCTGTGACTGGATCCGACCCCAAAAACAGGCCCGTCGCCGCCAATGATCAGGCTGGTGATGCCGCTGCCGATGAAAAAGTTGTTCATTGGGGCAAGGCGCTTCCGCGCGCGCTGCCAAAGGGGTTGCGCAGCCTAAACTTGCCTGAATTCGAGGCTGGGTGGGTCTGGCTGGTGGGAGCAGGTCCCGGCGATCCGGGGCTTTTGACGCTCCATGCGGTCAATGCAATGCAGCAAGCCGATGTTGTTGTCTATGACGCGCTGGTTGGTGAAGAGATTTTAGGGCTGGCCCGCGAAGACGCCGAAATGATTTACGCAGGCAAACGAGGCGGTAAGCCGAGCCCGAAACAACGCGATATTTCAGCCCGTTTGGTGGAGCACGCTAAATTGGGCAAACGGGTGTTGCGCCTAAAAGGCGGTGACCCCTTTGTGTTTGGTCGGGGCGGCGAAGAAGCTTTGGCCCTTGTCGATGCAGGTATCCACTTCCGCGTTGTGCCGGGCATTACGGCAGGCATTGGCGGTCTAAGCTATGCAGGCATTCCCGCCACGCACAGAGACACCAACCATGCCGTGACCTTCGTGACAGGCCATATGGCGGGCGGTAATGTGCCGGAGAACTTAGATTGGACAGCCATCGCGCAAGGCTCACCAACAATTGTTGCCTATATGGCGTTGTCCCACCTACCCCAAATCACTCAACTATTTTTGGAAGCGGGGCGCCCACCGTCACAACCCGTGGCGTTAGTGCGGAATGCCAGCTTGCCCGATCAAACGGTTCTGGAAACCACCCTGCAAGACGCTGTAAAAGACGTGGCGGCAGCCGGGTTCACCGCACCTGCCATCATTGTGTTTGGCGATGTTGTACGGATGAGAGCTGGCCTGGACTGGATGGGCGCTTTGGAGGGCCGCATATTGAATGCTGACCCGCTAGGCCTAAAAACCCAAGACGAAGACTCCGCCTAAACCAGAGCCCTATCAACGATTTATGGCTGGCGTCCAGCTAGTTTTGCTTTGTTTGCTTCAAGGCGAGCTGGTAAAGCGCCCATGATTTCCCGCCGTTCCTCATCAGAATAGCCCGTCCAGCTGGCAATCTCCTTCAGCGTACGGCCGCAGCTGACGCAATTATTGGTCATGCCACTCACCCCGCATTTGCTCAGGCAGGGGCTTTCGATGGTCAGAAGGGAGGAGGATGTGTTGCTCATGCTTTTTCTAATACCATAAAAACAGCGGTAAGGAAGGCCACTTCACTGATCAGCTCAATGGTGAGGACATCATAGGGCCGATAAGTACCACGTGCTGCCGTGACGACAAAGCCCATGATTATGAGGGCAGCGCACGCCGCAGCAATGGCGAAGGTGGCCAACAGGGCGGGCAGCGTGAGGAAACAAATGATACCGGTGAAGACGAGCCCTTGAATAACTGTCGTCTCTCGGGGGCGCACATCATGGTCGGTGTCGACCCCTTCAATAGGCACAAAATGGCGAAACAAAAGCCCAGCAACCCCCGCCATTGCTTGGGAGGCGATCAACGCAAGCAGCACCATGCCCGCGTCACTGGCCGTGCCAATGCCTGCAATAAGGCCAACCTGCACAATCAATAAAAGCACCAGCGCGGTGGCTCCCGAGGGCATCGGAGAGTGAGAGCGTTCATTCGCTGATCGGCGTGCCAGACGGTTGACGGTTTCGACTAAGCCATCTTCACGGGCAGCCCCTTGGGTCAAAATCATAACGCCGACCGCTAAGGCCGCACATACAAGCTCTGGCAAGTCAGCTGCGGCCAGAAGCAAAAAAGCCATGCCGCCAAGCAATCCGATTACCGCCCCCACCAAGGGAAGGGCGCGATCACGTCTCAAGTCTGCGGGGCGTAACGGCGCGGTGGCCGGATCAGGAACAGGTTGGTCTACCGGCATGCCCGCAAGTTGAGTTCTCGCGCCCAAAACAGCAATAAAATCTGAGGAAAGTTCAGTTGGGTTGATCTCGCGCCAATTATCGCGGGGAGGTAAAACCGGGTCCGGTGTTTCCTTATTTGAAGGCCATACCGGGTCCGTGTGCGGCCCGTCAGAGGGTTTGTCGTCCCCTGTATTGAAAGATTTAGCCACTTTCTTGCCAACCCTTTCTCGAACACAAGGCGCTTTGCGCGCTTGCGTCGCTTCCTGCCAAAAGATATAGGAGAGCGACCGATACGGCCATGCTCTCTTGCGTCTTATGCAATATGATCATTGGCACTCAATATACACCTATTTTCGCGCATTAATATGACGCAAACACGCGTCAATGACGCAAAACCTGCCGATTTGCATTTGGTTCAGTGCCTTCTAGCGCCTTATATGGGCGACCTTCGAAATGCTTGGCAGGCTAGATATCGAAAGCAACACCATGACCCGTGCAGCCACTGGCCTTCCCTTTGACGACATTCGCAATTTATTGGAAGGCTTGCCGCATCCCGATACGGACGCGGTGGATCAGCTACAAGAACATATTGCGAGCCTAGCAGTAGTGCCCGGTGGCTTAGGGGCCATGGCCGAGCATGCTCAATGGGTGGCCGCGTGGCAGGGGGAGGCAAAGCCACAAATTGCACAGCCTCTCATCGCAGTTTTTGCAGCGACTCAAGGCATTGCGACCCGCCAAACACCTCGCGACGCATTGATCAAAGAAGCACGGACCCAGCTAGAATTGATGGCGGCAGGCGGTGCCCCGGTCAATCAAATTGCCCATGAATGCGGGGCCGGCCTCAAAGTATTCGATTTGGCCTTGGATATGCCGACACCCGATATCTGCGAAGAAGACGCATTGGATGAAGCTGCTTGTGCCGCGACCATGGCCTTCGGGATGGAAGCGATTGCGGGCGGGGCAGATGTATTATGTGTGTCTGATGCTGGCGTGGGCACCGAAGCAACGGCAAGCGCTTTGGCTATGAAACTATTTGGTGGTGAGGCCAAAGACTGGGCGGAAGACCTTGCCGTTCAAGCTGACATTCAACTGGCAATGGAGCGCCATGAAAACACGCCGGAGGACTTGCTGGAAGTCCTGCGTCGCATTGCGGGGCGCGATATAGCGGCGATGGTAGGGGCTATATTAGCGGCTCGCTATCAACATATTCCGGTTCTGCTCGACGGCTTTGGCAGCACGGTCGCGGCCGCCCTCCTGTTCAAAATCAACCCCAATACGGTGGCACATTGCATGGCGACTCACAGCGCACATGCAGCTCATGACAGATTGTTGGAGAAAATCGGCAAAAAACCCTTGCTAGGGTGGGGTATTCGCCAAGCCCAAGGCACGGGGGCTGCCTTGGCCATTGGCTTGTTGAAATCCTCTTTAGCGGCAGTCAGCGGTACAGCACGCCGGGATCAGCTCTCCTAATGGGTTAGATTTTGGGATCGATTTCTCTATATTGACGCAGCGGAATCATGGAATTTCCGTGGGGTGAGGGGGAGTACGCAGGAAGAGAGCTTCTTTCTGAGCTTGCCAACTGACAGCTTGTCATTATTATCCCCCCAAATAATTTGACGGCGCTTCAGGCTGTGTTTTTTCAAACAGAGCTGTATGATGCGCCCGAAGACTCAACACAGGCTGTTGGGAAGCCGGGTCGGTAGTCGACCTGTTTCCAGTGGTTTGCAAAGACAAACAAGCCAGGCCCTAAGCTTGGCTATGAGCAAATTGAGAGAGGATGTTCACATGGATATGAGCTTTTCGTCAGAAGATCTGGCGTTCCGCGACGAAGTTCGCGCGTTCATTGAAGAAAAATTCCCCCGCGAAATTGCCAATAAGCGCAGCCGCGGTGATATGAGCAAAGAAGACATTCTTGCTTGGCACCGTATTCTGCACGACAAAGGCTGGGTAACACCAAGCTGGCCGGAAGAATATGGCGGCGTTGGTTGGACCATTACGCAGCGCTACATCTGGAATGAAGAATGCGCGCGTGCCGAAACCACACCGCTCCTACCATTCGGCCTCTCCATGGTTGGCCCTGTTATCTATTCCTTCGGCAACGAAGAGCAGAAAGCACGGTTCTTGCCAGGGATTCGTTCCGGAGATGACTGGTGGTGCCAAGGTTATTCTGAGCCAGGTGCTGGTTCTGACTTGGCCTCTTTGCGAACAAAAGCAGAGCGCGTTGGCGACGAATACGTTGTAAACGGTTCAAAAACATGGACAACCTTGGCGCAGTTTGCCGACTGGATGTTCTGCTTGGTCCGCACCGATTCTACTGTGAAGCAACAAGCTGGTATTTCCTTCTTGCTGATTGACATGAAAACACCCGGTATCACAGTTCGCCCGATCATCACGATGGACGGCGCGCATGAAGTGAACGAAGTTTTCTTGGACAATGTGCGCGTTCCAGCTGAAAACCTCATCGGTGAAGAAAACAAAGGTTGGACCTACGCCAAATTCCTGCTCGGTAACGAACGTTCAGGTATTGCTGGTGTGGCACGCTCGAAAAAAGCCATCGAACGTCTTAAAAACATCGCGAAAGCAGAGCTTATTGACGGGCAACCGTTGGTGGATGACGAAGAGTTTTCGCGCAAAATTTCTGAAGTAGAAATCGATCTTGCAGCGCTAGAGATAACTGAGTTGCGGACGTTGGCAGCTGAAAGTCGCGGCAAGGGCCCCGGTCCAGAATCATCAATTCTCAAAGTGAAGGGAACAGAGGTTCAACAACGCATTACCGAGCTGACAATGGAAGCTGTTGGGAATTACGCCTTTGTTTATTCCCCGCACGGTCACGAGCAGCCAGGTAGCAATTTTGTGCCAGGACCCGATTATTCTACCGGTGCGTCGCAGAATTACTTTAATATGCGCAAAACATCGATTTATGGCGGTTCGAACGAAATTCAGCACAACATTATTGCCAAAATGGTGCTTGGGCTCTAACACATACACATAAGCAATTTTGGGGAGCCTCGTAGGGCTCCCGCTGGCTCGCCTCGCAAAGAGGTGTGGCTGGTTTAAGATTTTTAGATAAAGCAGGGAAGAGAACACGATGGACTTTTCGTTTACCGAGGAGCAAACCTTACTCCGCAATATGGTGCAGGGCTTCCTACAGGATAAATACGACTTCGAAACTCGCCGTAAAATTGTTGCGAGTGATGAAGGGTGGAACAAAGATTTCTGGCAAGAATGGGCTGAACTCGGCCTCTTGGCAGCACCTTTCTCCGAAGAGCAGGGCGGCATGGGCGGCGGCGCAATCGATACCATGGTTATCATGGAAGAATTCGGTCGCGCACTGGTCGTTGAGCCTTACATGGAAACTGTAGTGCTTGCTGGCGGCTTCTTGCGCGAAGGCGCATCAGCGGCTCAACAAGCGGCACATATTCCAGGCATCGTTGCTGGTGAAAACGTGTGGGCAGTAGCCTACGCAGAACCACAAGGCCGCTACAATCTAGCTGACTTGGTTACCACAGCTAAAGCTGATGGTGAGGGCTTCGTTCTCAATGGCTACAAAGCTGTTGTGCTTGGCGGTCCTTGGGCTGACAAATTGATCGTGACAGCGCGGACCTCTGGTGGTCAGCGTGACAGTGACGGCGTATCAGTATTTATTGTTGATAAAAGTGCCGCTGGTGTTTCAGCGCGTGATTATCCAACAGTAGACGGACGTCGGGCATCTGAAATCACTTTCGAAAACGTCAAGCTTGGTGCAGACGCATTGATCGGCGCAGCTGGCAAAGGTTTGCCACTTGTTGAAAAAGTGATTGACCAAGGCATTGGCGCTTTGTGTGCTGAAGCTGTTGGCGGCATGAAAGAACTGAACGACGCGACTGTTGAGTATTGCAAAACACGTAAACAGTTCGGCGTGCCAATCGGCAAGTTCCAAGTTCTGCAACACCGCATGGTTGATATGTTCATGTCCTATGAGCAATCTGTTTCCATGACCTACATGGTCAACATGAAAATGGATGAGAGCGATGTCGAGCGGACGAAAGCGGCTTCTGGCGCTAAAGTTCAAATCGGCAAAGCGGGTCGCTTTGTGGGTCAACAAGCTGTTCAGCTTCATGGCGGCATGGGCATGACTGACGAATTAAACGTTGGTCACTACTTCAAACGCCTGACTATGATGGACACGTTGTTCGGCAACGTTGACCATCACCTTAAGCGCTTCACAAACGCTGCTTAAGATCGTCAAATAGAATACGAAAAAGGCTGCCTTTTAGGGCAGCCTTTTTTCGTTTCTACAGCAACCCTAGTTTAAGCACTGTCGCGCTGATCAGGCTCAGTGCGATGGTCAAAAGTGTCAAAGTTCATAGGAATGTCAGCGCGGCTCATGCGTACAGGGGGCAGCCAGACTTGGGCAGTGGTTCCTTCACCCAGCGTACTCTCAATGTTCAACTTGCCGTCATGTTGGTTGACTAAGCTTTGAACGATCGCCAAACCCAACCCAGACCCCGAACCGGGGCGTGCGATACCCTCGGCACCTTGTGAGAAAGATTCTAGGATGAGATGAATCTCATCCGGCGCAATGCCAGGGCCCTGGTCTTTTATAGATATGAGCAGGCCGCCATCTTGATCGACCATGGCATCCAAACTGACAGTCGAATGTGCCGGGGAAAATTTCACAGCATTTGTGAGAAGGTTGATCAAGATTTGGCGTATCGCCCGACCATCCGCGAGTAGATGGGGAAGGTCACTTGCAATGTTATTTTGTAAGTCAACTTTTTGTCCCTGCGCGCGCAACTCAATGAGGTTGAGGCATTCGGTGCCAATTTCTTTTAAGCTTAGGATGTCGGTGGAAAGGTCAAAGCGGCCTGCTTCAATACGGCTTAGGTCGAGTAGGTCGTTGATCAGGCCCAATAGCAATTGACCGCTGTGATGAATGTCGCTGGAATATTGTTGGTAGGAAGGCTGAATGTGTTTGCCAAATAGCTCTAACTTCATGACTTCAGAGAAGCCGATAATCGCATTGAGCGGCGTGCGTAGCTCGTGGCTCATATTGGCTAGGAAGAGGGACTTAGCTTTATTGGCATCCTCCGCTCGGCAGCGGGAGAGCTCAAGCTCCGATGTTTCATTGGCTAAAGCAATTGCCAAATCCTGTTTTTCAATCGCGAGGAATACCGATTGCTGTAGCAAGATGTTGACCTGTCGAGCCATGTGATAAAACGCCGGGATAAGAACCGGAGCAAGACAGGATACGTAGAAATAAAGGGGATCGTCAACGCGCCAAAGCATGGCCCATAGGGTCACAACCAATGGCGTGGTTGACCACCAAATGGCGGGTAGAAAAGAACACGCCAACACAAGGCTTGGTGCAAGGGCAACGGATACACCAACTAATGCAAGCATGGGCAAAGAGGAGTGGGTTTGTTGTTGGAACACCAGAAAGACAGCGCACCAGCATAGGGTCACAAGAAAGCCGCTCAACCCGATCTGGGTAGACCATCTAGCAATATCCACCCTTTGAATTTTTTCTTTACTCAGGATGAGCTTGCGAAACTGATGCAAAATATACCAGTTCAAATTGATGGCGAACAATGTCGCCGCTGACCAAATGCAGGTAGTTGGAATATCGACGTTATGCGCCACCAGAGCGAGAGTGAAAACCATCCAAGTTACATAAAGCAAGGCAAGACTCGCTAGTTGCAGGGAGGCAAACATTTCAATTTGTTTTAGGAGAGCTTGGTCCCGTTGGCGATGACTCACAGTGGGTATATGGAAGCTTTTAGGCTCAAGAAGGTGGCGCAAATGATCAACCGCGCGGCGCACTCGGTTATTCGTCGAGGAGATGTCGGAAACCGGCTCTGGGCCGGTCTTCGACAGCTTACTCGATTGTTCGGTCGACATAGAAAATTCCTCAAAGACACGAGTGCCACATGTGTTGAGGGCAGATTGATCCAAATGTCTTAACAGGAAATTGGCTGGGTCATTCAAATTGGGTCTATTTGGAAAAAGAACCTGTGGGCTAACTTAATTGACAAAAATTGGGAGCGTAAGGGAACTGCTGCACTATCTAAGTGACACGAAATGGGACAGATGAGATTGCTTCGCCGGCGGTAAGTGCGTTTAGCGTTACCAATAAAACTTTCAGGCAGGACGCGAATCAATTTCTTCGGGCAGTTCCCAAGACTTCTGTCGCAAATGCGCAGTACTTTCAGGTATAACTGGCTATGAAAATTCAAGAACGCCACTGCCGTGGGGACAGGGAAGGAAGATCGATGACCGATCCGCTATTATTTGAGAAGAACGGCCACATTGTTACGTTGACAATAAACCGTCCTGACAGTCGTAATCCGCTGGGCGAACCAGAAGATGCGGCGAACTATCAAGCCGCAGCGACACGTATCAACATGGACCGGGATGTTCGGTGTGTTGTGTTGACCGGGGCAGGTTCTGCTTTCTCAGCAGGCGGCAACATCAAGGCAATGAAGGCACAGGGTGGAAACTTCTCCGGGCCCGGCGTACGCATCGCCGATGGCTACCGGGAAGGTATTCACCAAATCGTCCGCGCCATCTGGGGCATACAAGTGCCCGTGATCGCCGCTGTGAACGGTCCAGCAATCGGACTAGGCAACGATATAGCGTGCATGTGTGACACGCGCATTGCTTCGGCAAAAGCTAAGTTTGGCGTGACTTTTTTGAAAATTGGGTTGGTGCCGGGAGACGGTGGCGCATGGTTGCTGCCAAAGATCATCGGCATGGCACGCGCGTCAGAGTTGTTTTTCACGGGCGATGTGATCGACGCACAAACTGCGGCGCAATGGGGCCTCGTCTCCAAAGTGGTTGAACATGATGAGCTTATGGTGGAAGCCTACAAGCTTGCGGAGCGCATGTGTGTGCAGCCACCAGACGTTCTAAGGATGACAAAGCGCCTGATGCGCACAGGTATGACCAACTCGTTTGACACAGTAATGGATATGTCAGCCTCTTATCAGGCCTTGGCCCATCATACAGACGACCATATGGAAGCATTAGACGCCTTTTTTGAGAAACGGCCTCCGTCATATACCGGCAAATAGCCGCTGTTTTCTGCCATTTTTGAAGGTGTTCACGGCTGAACAGCCAAATGCACCTTCTGAACAGTCTAAAGGCCCGCTAATTCCCGACTTTACGTTGCGGTGGCGGGCCTTTCCGCTTAAATTGCGGCAACGAAATTTGTCTAATTCAAATCAGTGAGTCTTAAGGAACGCCGTCGACCAGCTGGTCAGGCAGAAAATTAGGACCAAATGGGAGATCAATCATGGGTGTTATTAGTTTAGTTGCGACAATGAAAATTGCTGAAGGCAAAGGCGATGCATTCGAAACCGCTTTTAAAGAGCTTCAAGCTCAAGTGCGTGCGAACGAAGCTGGATGCTTGCAATATGATCTCACGCGTTCAAAAAGCGATCCTCTCACTTACTTGATCATCGAGAAATATGCAGATGCTGCAGCTCTCGATGCGCACGGTAAAACAGATTATTTCAAAGCAGCCGGTGCTGCTCTTGGTGCCGCTCTTGCTGGTGCACCAAAACTCGAAATCCTGGACTTTGTGAACTAACTCTAAAAGTTCGGTCCAAATAAAATTGAAACACTAGCAGTTTAGGGAGTTCAGAAATGGATTTGACCTTCAGCCCAGAAGATGAAACTTTCCGTCAGGAAGTTAAAGATTTTATCGCAGAGCACTACACAGCTCAATTGCGTGATAAAGGTTCCCGTTCAAAGAACGGCTACATCGATAAAGCAGATCACATTCAGTGGCAAAAAGCCTTGGATACAAAAGGGTGGGCAACACCTAACTGGCCAGTAGAACATGGCGGCCCCGGCTTCACGCCTACCCAGAAGTATATCTTCTCAGTAGAAATGGCTCGTGAACACACCCCACACGTGGTGCCTTTCGGCATTACAATGGTCGCGCCAGTGATCATGAAATTTGGTACCGAAGAGCAAAAGAAACGCTTCTTGCCAGATATCAAAGCGACAAACGTTTGGTGGTGCCAAGGGTATTCCGAGCCTGGCTCAGGGTCTGACCTCGCATCATTGCAAATGAAAGCGGAGCGGGACGGTGATCACTATGTGCTCAACGGTTCGAAAATTTGGACATCAGTTGCTCAGCATGCGGACTGGATTTTCTGCTTGGTGCGGACATCGAATGAAGGCAAGCGTCAAGAAGGTATTTCCTTCGTTCTTGTCGACATGAAAACACCGGGCATCACTGTTGATCCGATTGTTTGTCTCGATAATACGCCAGCGCCACACCAAGAAGTAAATCAAGTGTTCTTCCAAGACGTGCGTGTGCCGGTCGAGAATCTTGTTGGTGAAGAAAACAAAGGTTGGACCTGCGCAAAGTACCTGCTCGAGTTTGAACGCGGTAACGCCTATTCACCAGGTCTATACTACGGCTTGAACAATGTGCGCCGCATTGCGTCTGAGCAAATTGTAGATGGTCGCCCCCTAATCGAGGATCCATCATTCGCGTCGAAGTTGTCTGATATTGAATCACAAGTCCGCGCTATGGAGTTCACCGAACTCCGCATCTTCTCTGCTCTTTCAGCAGGCGGTAATGTGGGTCCAGAAAGTTCCTTGCTGAAATGTCGTGGTACAGAGCTACAGCAAGCAATCACCGAGTTGTCTGTTGAGGCAACAGGCATTTACGTGAACCTTCATGTTGCAGATCCACTGTTGGACAGCAACGAAGACGACATCGGTCCTTCCTACGCAAAAGTAACAGCACCGCTTTACTTCTCAGCGCGTAAGACATCAATCTTTGCTGGGTCTAATGAAATTCAGCGCAACATCATGGCGAAAGCTGTTTTGGGTCTTTAAGCCTCAAATGATGATGCGAAAAATTAAAAGGCGGTTGCGAAAGCAGCCGCCTTTTTCTGTTCCTAGTTGGCGGTGAAGCGTTGCCGCAATTTGCGCAAAGCACCGCGCGGAATAGGGGAGACGCGATCAGGGCGGCCATAGGCCTGTGTCACCCGGTCAAAGACGATGGCGAGGGCCACAATGGCGCTCCCAGCCAGCAAGCCTTGCCCAACGTCCAATCTCTGAATGCCCAGCAACACTTGCTCTCCCAGTCCACGTGCCCCAATCATAGAACCGATCACGACCATGGAGAGAGCCATCATGATGGTCTGATTAAGTCCCGCCATGAGGTTGGGAAGTGCCAGTGGTAATTCAATGTCGATGAGTTGACGCCACCGTTCAGCGCCAAGGTCATTAGCAGCCTCTCGGTACCGAACATCCACCAATTGCAAGCCTAAGCTGGTCAGACGAATGAGGGGTGGGGTGGCATAGATGATGGTGGCAAAGACGGCGGGTACCATGCCGAGGCCAAACAACATCAGTGCGGGAATAAGATAAACAAAGCTCGGCAAGGTTTGCATGGCATCCAGAATGGGCATCAAGATGCGCCGTGCCAGGTCACTCCGAGACAGGAATATCCCCATCGGGAGACCGATAAGAATGCACAACAAAACGGAGACAAATGTCAGTGCGAGGGTTTGCACGGCGAGCTCCCAGAGACCTAAATATCCGATACCCAAAAGCGCTGCACCAAAAAGAAGAGGCGGTACGAAATGTGTTGTGGCGTGATAACCCACCGCCATTGCGATGAGAATAAGAAGCCACCAAGGCAGGGCGGCTAAGCCACGCTCCACCGTGAGAATGAAGCTCAACATCACATCACTGATCGTTTGAAACCCGTCCCCAAACTGGCTGACAAACGCGGCAACGGCTTCATTGATGTTTTGCTGCAAAGCCGGGCCTACGGTAACTGGGAAGGCAGAAAGCGCCTCTTTACGCGTTTGCATGACGTTTGCCGCAACAGTAGGGCTGACCCATTGCCGCCAAACCTCAGGGTATCGAACAATAAAGTACTCAGCCGCATCACGCGCGGTACTACCGGGGTTCGCTTGCATGTAGGACAGGGCATCGCTCACCATTTTACTGGTGGTTTCATAGTCGGTCAAAAAGCGTATGACCCCAGGAGCAGAAGCCGCAAATTGGCTGTTGGCACCGACAACAACAACGCTTTTGGGATAGGCAACGGCAGGCGCTGAGCGCGGGTTGGCGACAAAGGCCTGCCAAGCTTCCGGCGTATAGGCGGGCTCTTCCAGCTTAACGAGGTCATAGGACCCCAAGACCCATGTTGGCCCCCAATAATAGGTTAGAAGCGGCGCGCCCCGCTTGTAGGCCGAGGCGATGGCAGCCGCGAGAGCTGCCCCTGTACCGGGGTGAAAGTTCGTATAGCTTTCTGAAAGACCATAGGAAATCAATTTGTCCGAATTGTTCACCTCACAGGCCCACCCCGCGATGCAATTATAGAAGCGTCCTTTTTCAGGTTGTTCCGGGTCCAGAAAAAGGTCTTTGTATTTAGGCAGGTCACGCACCGATTTAAGACCGGGAGCAGCGGCTTCAATGTCGCGCGCGGCATCTCCCTCAATCAGATAACGGGGGACGTACCAGCCTTGAACCGCATCGGGAAAATTAACCCCAAGGTCGACAACAAGGCCGCGTTCCAAAGCATCTGTCCAGGCCACAGTCACATTGTCCTGCCAAACCTCCATAAGGATGTCGACATCCCCGCGCGCAAGGCCCTGAAGAAGGGGTAAAGACGTGCCGGGAAGCACATCAGTGTCGCACCCATACCCGCGTTCCAAAATGATGCGGGCAACTTCCGTATGAAAGGCGTTGGAATCCCAATCCAGACCGCCAAACAGGATTGGCCGGTCCAGCGTACAGATTTGGTCTGTGGGGATGGGTTCTGCCACGCCGTCGGTAGTGGGAAACAAAAATGCAAAGCAAACAAAACAGACCCATAGAGCCTGAGAAAAGAACTTTGAATTGAGGGGCGGCTCTGTGAGAGCTTTGTGAGGTGCGGGCATTCAAGCAGAATAGATCATAGATAATCTGTGGTCAAAGATACCCCGCCGACCAATGCTTAGAATTGGGAGGTGGGCGCGAATCCGCAGCTCTGAGATGGGGTGATCAAACCTTATATCCGGGGGACCATTCCTTGGGGCGTTCAGGTTTGCCATTTGGCGTATAGGCAGAAAGACAGCGATAGGTTGCCTTGCCCAGATCGAGCGGCGCTATCGTCTTGGACCTCACATAACGAAGGTAGTGCCATAGAGGTTTGTTCTTCAGGAGGCGGGAGTATCGATATGAGCGGGAACAAGCTCTTTTATAAACGGCTAGCGCTATATCGCGACGCTGAGGAAGGAGCTCATGGGCAAGGTAGTAGATCGCCATTATTGAATCGTATCGGCTACGTCCAATTTGCGCAGACAATCTGCCGGGAGCTTCATCAATCATTTGCGACACATTGTTATACAGAAGAATGATTTTCGGCGTGTTCGCGACAGCTCTCAAAGCAATCGTGTAATCGGGGGACATGAGGCGCGTATCAGCACCCGAGAACTTTTGAAACAAAGTTTTTTTGAAAAGCATGCAACTTGAATTGTGTGTGAAGTTTTTGATGAACCGTTTTAGGCACTCTTCTTGGTTCATGACGACATAATCAACCGCATCGATAACTTCAATTTGCGGCAATAAGTCGGTATTTTTCGAGAAATATCCATAACAACCAAGAACAAACTCAATCTGTTTCTCTTGCGCAAGGGCGTACATTGCGGCTGTTGAGTTTTGGCAAACGATATCATCGCCATCAAGTAGCCTCACCCAACCATGCGTGGCTTTATCCACGCCGGCATTAGTCGCCACAGCGGCGCCAAGGTTTTCCTGTTCAAGGATCACCATCTTGCCTGGAAGCAACGCTTCATTTTCTCGGATGATTTCAATGGAGTTGTCTGAGGAGCCGTCGTCAACAAAGATATATTCTGTAGCCTCAAATGCCTCAGAGTGTTCATTTGCTAGGCTTTTGATGACATCGGCAATATAGGGCGCTTTGTTAAATACAGTAATGACATATGAAATTTTCATCGATGACACTCAATTATGAAAAACTAATTTGATTTAAAGTGGCATCGTCTCTGTTTCAAAAGGACGGCCCGGCAGTGCAATTCCGCTGGAATGATAGGTCTATTAGAGAGTGGTTTCTACATAAAGTTAGTTTGTCATGCCCGCGTAACACACCGCATCGCTTTGCGTTGCTAAGAAAGGCCTCGAACATGGGCTTTCAACGTGGCGCGCGCCATTTTCCGATTAGCCGGTGTGGGGTGCACAGACGTTTGCACGACAAGGCCGTTCATAAGCGCAACAAAGACCTTAGCTTCAAAGTCTGTGTCGAGCTTAGCGTTGATTTCCTTCAAAACGGGGTGAAGGGACGCATACCACTGACGATGGCGTAGATCGTTTTCTTCAGCCAACAGTGGATTGGCACTCGCAAAATTCCAGAATGCCATCCAAACACGCCCTTCACGTAAGCGAAGAGCATCTAATGGCAGTACTTCGTCAACGATCAACAGCATTTTCTCAAGGGCAGGGCAGTCTTTGTCTAAGATGCTGCTTGTGCGGGCATCAATATCATCGAGCGAGGCCGCGATTGCCGCCAAGAGGAGCTCCTCCCGGTTGGCAAAGTAATGGGTAATGCGGCCCGTGGCGCAATTTGCTGCCGCTGCGACGTTGCGGAGGGAAAACCCTTCTACACCGTGGTTAGACAAAACTGTCCAGCACGCCTCGATAAGCTCTCTGCGTCGATCATCATGGTTCACGATTTTGGGCATAGGTCTTTATAGGAAGTTTTTCTTTACAAAACAATCGTTTCGTGAAAATCTTTGCAAATCGACCGTTTTGTAAAAAGGATCTCGGCAATGCTAGAGTTTTTTCAAAGCCTTCTGACTATTCGAGATACAGATCAAATGTACATTTTGCTCGGTATCATTGTTCTCGATGTTGGTTTGACCCTTGTACTGGGTAAAAAATACTACCGCGCCGCTGATACCTTTGTGTCAGTCGTGCTGGGTGTTGTATATGCGCTGGTCATTGCGCTTATGTTTGGCGTCGTATTTGCGTTGTACAGCTGGGTTCATCAGAATCGATTGTTGGATTTGGATTGGCAGGGAAGTGTCGGTCTACTTCTTTTGGCTTATGTGCTCATCGACTTTGCATTCTATGTATATCACCGGGCCATTCACGTGGTGCGGATCGGTTGGGCTGCCCACGTCAATCATCATTCAAGCCAGTACTTTAACGTTGGTACGGCACTGCGCGCCTCATTTGTCGAAGCATTTTATGAGCCTCTGGCAATCGCCCCTTTGGCCTTGCTAGGTATCGACCCGATCATATTGATCGCATTTTTGTCGCTGAACCACCTCTATCAATATTGGTTGCATACGAACCACATAGGGAAATTGGGGCCGCTCGAATGGGTCCTCAACACACCGTCTCATCACCGGGTGCATCACGGTAGCAACATTCAATATTGCGATAAAAACTTTGCGGGGACCTTCATCATTTGGGACCGTCTGTTTGGCACTTTCGAAGAGGAAAAGGAGCAGCCTGTGTTCGGTATCATCCACCAGTTGGAAAGCCACAATCCGATTTGGGTGACGTTCCATGAATGGGTGGGCATTGCCAAAGACCTGCGTAAAGCACGTAGCGTGCGTGAAGTTTTAGGCTACCTCTTTATGGCCCCGGGATGGGCACCTAATGGTCAGTCTGAAACAACACGTGTGATGCAGGCGCAGTTGAAACAACGCCAAGAGGACGCTGGCTGACATCCAATTTTACGGAGCTAAGAGTGGCGGCCCTTTCGGGGGTGGGGCGGCCACAAAAAAGGGAGCCCGGAAGGGCTCCCTTAATTCTGTGCAAAGCAAAAAGAGCTTAGCTTTTTTTGCCAGCTGCATATTCAAAGAATTTGCCGGTCTGCTCGCCGCCCATGAAGTAAGGCTTAGAAGTTGAAAGGTCTGAAAGAGAATCCCAGTTTGCTGCGATTTGTTCAGCGACATCATCGCCTTTACCCAAGAACTTGCCTTCGGTTTCAACAATTTTAGCAACAGAGAAGTGACCTGCACCCGCTGCAACGATAACGCCTGTTGGCGCATCATCAGAAGCCAAGAAGGCAACCGCAGGAGAAACGCTGTCAGGAGTGAACATGGCTTCTGCTTCCGGTGGGAACAAATCAGAAGTCATGTTAGTGAAAGCAACAGGAGCCAAAGCGCTGGCGCGGATGTTGTCTTTCTGACCTTCAAGTTTCAATGTGTTGATGAAACCAACGAGGGCGAGTTTAGCAGCGCCATAGTTGGTTTGACCAAAGTTGCCGTAGAGACCTGAAGAAGAAGCTGTGACGACGATACGACCGTAGCCTTGCTCTTTCATGATTGGCCAAACAGCTTTAGTTGGTTTGACTGAACCCATGAGGTGCACATCAACAACCAAGTTGAAGTCTGACATTTCCATTTTGCTGAAGCTTTTGTCACGCAAGATGCCAGCGTTATTGACGAGGATGTCGATGCGGCCATAAGCGTCCATAGCTGTTTTGACCAACAGAGCAACACCAGCGTCGTCGGTTACAGATGAACCGTTTGCAGTGGCTTCGCCGCCAGCAGCTTTAATTTCAGCAACTACTTTATCAGCAGCTTCTGAGCCAGCTGAGCCGTCGGCCGCTTTGCCAAGGTCATTGACAACAACTTTAGCGCCACGACGCGCCAGCTCTAAAGCGTGGGCGCGACCAAGGCCGCCGCCAGCGCCGGTAACAATAGCCACTTTGCCATCGAAACGAATGCTCATAAGTAAAACTCCTAGTAGGATGTTTGCGAGATTTGAGGATCTCAGAATTTCAAAGTCCGTATCTCATGTCCCCTCAATCAGGTTTAGGAAACATGGGGTACGGCGCTGTACCCAAGCTCAGCCCCAAGACTTAGACCCAAGGCGAGCTTCAAGCGCTTTTTTTGCCTGACAGGGGCCTCCGGGTCAAGCTGAAGCTTTGATCTGAGCCTGTGCACAGACAATCAGGCCTATTCAGCCTTGAACAACGGTAAAATCCATGGACATATGCCGTTCATCACTATTTGAGGCGCTTCGGGGCTATTTGGGGAATTACGGGGGATAAATGATGCCATTAGCGCTGCAATCTGGCTTTGGGGTACTGCTTTTTATTGGAATTGCGTGGGCGATAAGTGAAAATCGACGCGTCATTCCGTGGCGCACAATTGCAGTGTCTCTCGGTTTGCAGATTGGCCTCGCAGCTCTATTCATCAAAATTCCTGAGATAAGACAAGGGCTTGTGAGCCTAAATCAAATTGTTGTCGCCCTGTCCGAAGCCACGCAAGCCGGTACTCAGGTGGTTTTCGGCTATGTCGGCGGCGGACCATCGCCTTTCGAAATCACCAAACCGCAAAATGCCTTTGTTCTCGGCTTCCAGGCTCTGCCGCTGGTCTTGGTGATCGCCGCTTTGTCGGCATTGTTGTGGCATTGGCACATTTTGAAGTGGGTCACCAAAGCATTTGCGTGGGTCCTAGAGCGCTTGCTGGGCTTGAGCGGGGCTGTGGGCCTTGGCGCAGCGGCAAACGTCATACTGGGTATGGTGGAAGCGCCTTTATTGATTCGCCCCTATTTAGAACGCCTGACACGCTCTGAACTCTTTGTCCTCATGTCTGTCGGTTTAGCGACCGTGGCGGGCACGGTCATCATTTTGTATGCCCAATTGATTGGCGCGTTGGTTCCAGATGGTCTTGGTCAAATCATGGTGGCGTCACTTATTTCACTGCCCGCCGCTATTCTGATTGCCACGGTAATGGTGCCGGAAACAGAGACGGCGAGTGCCGCCGAGAGTCTGCCCGAGGATCAACTCTATGACAGTGCGATGGATGCGATCACAAAGGGCACCGGCGAGGGGCTTAAACTCCTCCTCAACATCATTGCGATGCTCCTTGTCTTGTCCGCGCTGGTGGAACTCAGCAATATCATTCTAAGTGGCTTGCCAGATTTTGCAGGGGCGCCTTTGACGTTGCAACGTTTGCTCGGTTGGCTGTTCACGCCGCTTGTGTGGGCGATGGGCATTCCAGCAGCCGAAACCCAAGCGGCGGCAGAATTGATGGGCATCAAAACCGCCCTCAACGAATTTCTGGCCTATCTGCAACTCATCCAATTGCCCGAAGGCGTATTGTCTGAGCGCAGTACCTACATCATGATCTATGCCCTATGTGGCTTTGCTAATTTTGCAAGCGTTGGCATCATGATCGGCGGCCTTACCGCCTTGGTCCCCACGCGGCGTAAAGAAATTATTGCACTGTCTTTACGTTCGCTCGTCGCGGGTACGTTAGCCACCTCCATGACCGGAGCAATGGTGGGCGTTCTGTATTGAGAGGGTGCCTGTAGCTCTTAACTTCAATGCCCCGCCTTGAACAAACGTCCACGTTCCGTAATAAAAATAATGGTCAATGAAATGAGACCGCAGAGGGCGTACCCAGCCGCAACCGGGACAGTTGTTTCATCGTAAGCTTGGCCAATAAAATAGCCCAGCAAAGCACCCAATGTCGTTGTGACAAACCCGAGGGCTGAAGAGCCTGTACCCGCCATATGTCCTAACGGCTCCATGGCAAGGGCATTGCAATTGGGAATGATCAATCCTGCACAAAAGAGAGATGCGCTTTGGAACGCCATAAAGACAATGAAGCTATCCAAGCCTGCAAGTGCGACAATGAGATGGACTGCATTGATAAGCGTGATGGCTAGAATAGCCCCGTGCGAAATGATGCGCATGCCGAGCCGCTCTACAATGCGCGAGTTCACCAACGACGCGATTGCCAGAAAAGCGGCATTGACAGCAAAAGCAACGGTGAAGAAAGTGCCCAATTCATAATGTTCTTCGTAGATCAATTGGGCTGAATTGAGAAAGCCAAAAAAGGCACCCATTGCAAAACCCATAGCCAACATATAACCGAGCGACACACGGCTTGTGAGCGCAAATAGGTAGTCCTTTGTGATACGCGCAAAGGAGAGGGGGGCTTTATCCTCTGGGGCCAATGTTTCAGGCAAGCGTAGAATGGTCCAGCTGAGCATAATCAGTCCGCCAATAACCAGCGCAAAGAATACCACCGGCCAAGGCCAGCTCAGCAAAATAAGAGCGCCGAGTGAGGGGGCCAAAATGGGTACGCCAATAAAGACAATCATGGCGAGAGACATCACGCTGGCCATACGCCGACCACCGTAACAATCCCGGACAATAGAAACCGCGATGACCCGGATTGCTGCAGCCCCGACGCCCTGTAGAAAACGAGCGACCAGCAAGCTGTCAAATCCAAATGCATACACACAGCCAATGCCGCTGGCGATATAAAGCACGAGCCCTGGGATCAGAACTTTCTTACGTCCGAACGCATCCGCTAAAGGTCCAAAAAAGAGTTGGGCAATACCAAAGCCAAACATATAGATCGTCAGGACTGTTTGACGTTCGTGAACATCGGCCCCAAGGCTGGAGCCAATGTTTGGCAAGGCGGGCAGCATGATATCGATTGCCAAAGCATTCAGTGCCATCAAGCAGGCAATGAACGCAACAAACTCTTTAAACCCCATTGTCATTTGGAAGCCTGCCTCAGATTGGATTGTCTCAGCTTGAGGAGCAGAAAGGTCACCGTGAGGCGGGCTCATAATTTTTCCATTCAAAATGATGGGTGAGGTTAAAGTGGAGGGGCCTATATAGCAGCGCAATCCAAGTATGCGTAGGGCCAGTTTACATTTTCAATTGTATTGCATTCTTTGATTGCCCTTGCGTCACTGATTGTTATGAGCCACTCTTTGAAAAAGTAATAAATAGATTAAACTAAAAGTGAGATCCCAAATGAAATTGTATGATGACAAATACGCGCCTAATCCACGGCGAGTACGCATATTCCTTGCGGAAAAAGGGATTGAGGTTCCTGTCCAGGAAGTTGCGATCATGAAAGGGGAGCATAAGACCCCTGAGTTCCGTAAAATTAGCCCGTTGTCCCAAGTGCCTGCCTTTGAACTGGACGATGGCACCTGCCTGACAGAGACACTTGCCATTTGCCGCTATTTTGAAGCGACAAATCCAGAGAAGCCGCTTTTTGGACGTACCCCAGTTGAGATTGCATTGGTGGAAATGTGGCAACGTCGTGCTGAACTAAATTTGATGATGCCGATCGCAATGTTCTTCCGTCATACGAATGAAATTATGGCTGGGCTGGAAGATCAAATGCCAGAGTGGGGCGAAAAGAACAAGCCGCGGATCGTTGGCGGAATGAAGTTCTTTGATGCGCATTTAAAGGGCCATGATTTCCTTGTGGGCGACTATTTTTCAATGGCCGATATTGTGTTGTTGACCACAATCGACTTCGCCATGTTTGCCGGGGTTCCCATCGCGGATGACCTCGTAAACCTAAAAGCTTGGTATGAGCGCATGTCAGCGCGTCCATCTGCAAAAGCATAAGCGATAGAAGACTCTAAGCGCCAAAAATCCGAAACATATCGGAAGGCGCTTGGCTTACATGAAAGAAAACGAGAAGAAGCATCCTACAAAAAACACGACAAAAAGAGATGCTGGGGGTTGTTGGAGGAGACACGCTTGAAAAAGCAATGGGAGAGAGCAGGGCCATACCCGGGGGTACGGTAAGAGTACAGCTCTGGCTCTCTCCATCACGTTCCAGAAGAGCTAAAAATGGAACGTGCAGGTCTCACAAGTGACCATGCCCATATAGTTGTACTTTGAACCTGAACAGAAGCTGAAGAAGAGCGCGCCGCACTAGTACTTTAGAGGTATACCATGAGTGAAAAGCCAAAAATTAAACTAGCGAAGACTACGTTAATAGCGCATGGACAGATGGTTATTCCGCTGGCTGTGATTGGCTTGCCTGTAAATATTTATATACCTCCATTTTACGGTGACACCCTGGGCCTCGACCTCGCGTTAGTGGGGTTCATTTTATTTGCTGCGCGTTTAACTGATGTCATTACAGACCCCTTGGTCGGGCGCTTGTCGGATCTAACCAAGACGCGGTGGGGACGCAGACGCCCTTGGGTGCTTGCCGGTGTGCCAATGATGATGATGGCCTCCTACCTTCTTTTCTTCCCACCCGAAATTGTAAGCGTCTGGTATCTCTTAAGCTCGGTCATGCTGATCTACCTCGGCTTTACGTTCATCGTAATCCCCTACGGCGCATGGGGGGCCGAGCTCGCGACAGACTATAATGAACGCAGTCGTATCACTGGATATCGCGAGATCTTTCTGCTGGTCGGAGTCATGTTGGCTATTACGGCACCCTTGTTATCTGGCCTAGGCGAAACTGAATTACCCGCGGGCGAGAAACCTAAAACAGCCAGCCGAGAGGCAATGGCCGCGCTGGGTTATTTGATATTGGTGTTGATGCCTATTTGTGCTGGTATCTTATTTTGGAAGGTCAAAGAGCCCAAGCCGGTTTTAGTCCGTCACCAACCGTTTTTTAAAAGCGTGCGCTCTGTGTTGCGCAATGGGCCCTTCCGCATCATCCTACTGTCTACAATGTTCTCAGCGTTGGCTGGTTCATTCAACGGCGCCTTGGCCATTTTGTTTTTTGACCATGTCGCAAACTTGGAGCCGATTCAGGGGCAGTTACTCATCTTTACGATGATTACCATGGGATTTTTGGGAGCACCCATTTGGATCTGGGCAGCAAAAAACTTTCAGAAGCAGAAAGTGTTGGCGTGTGCAGGTGCCGTTAGCCTGTGTGCGTTTGCATTAGTGCCGGTGATTATCTACTGGTTGAGACCCATTGCGCCCGAAGCCGTGTTTTGGGCATTTCTAGCAACATCATCTTTGCAGGGTTTGTGCATCGCTGCCGGCCCTATTTTATCTCAGTCAATTTTGGCTGATATCATCGACCTTGATACAATTAAAAATGGCAGCCAACGCGCTGGGTTCCTATTCGCCTTTTTAGGAATGATCCGAAAGATATTTGATGCAGCTGGTCTCATCGCATTGCCAATCATTGCGTATTTTTCCTTCGACCCAAAATTGACGGAAAATACACCCGAATCTCTATTCGTCGTGTTGGCGATGTACTGCCTTGTGCCTTTAGTGCTGTGGACCACAGCGACCTACATCGTTTGGCAATACCCAATCACGCCCGAGCGCCAAGCACGTTTGCGTGCAGCGTTAGATAGGCGGGAAAAGCGCCAGGCACTGCTTTTGGCATCTTCAGACTAAGCGAGCTGAAAAGCATCCGCCAAAAGCTCGTAGGACCGTGTGCGGGTGTCAGCGTCGTGGGTGATCGTAAGAATGACGAAGTCATCCACGCCGTACTCACTGCCCATTTGTAGCAGTCGTCCACGCACCTGCTCCGGGGAGCCTGTGATACCGCGTTGTTTGATTTGCACCATCATGGTTTCTTCTTCTGCCGTCAGCTTTGTTGCCAGAGCTTCTGCGTCTGGTACAAAAGGCCCCGCACGATTTTGAAGAAGGCGCAGGATCCACAAATTCCGACTGGCCGAAATCAGTTGAGCTTCTTCCTCTGTGTCGGCCACTGTGACAGAGACAGCAAGAGACGCATGCGGTGTTTGCAAAGCCCGAGAGGGGCGGAAATGTTCGCGGTAAACATCAAGCGGAAGAGTACCTGCATCCTGATTGATGAAATGAGCGAAACAATAAGGCAGGCCAAAGCTGGCGGCATGTTGTGCGCCATCAGTGCTTGAACCCAACATCCACATTTCTGGCATCCCCTCACCCATAGGGCAGGCATGAATGCCTCGGTAGGCATGGTCGGCGGGAAAACCGCCAGCCTCTGCGGACAAGCCATTTGCATCTTCGAGGAATTGAACCAACAACTCCACCTGTTGGGGAAAGACTTCTGTGCTGTAGGCTTGCGGACCAGGTTGTAAGGCAGCAACGGTTCGTTGGTCGGTACCTGGCGCGCGCCCTAAGCCCAAGTCAATACGGCCGGGGTAAAGCGCTTCTAACATGCGAAACGTTTCTGCAACTTTCAGTGGGCTGTAATGCGGCAGCATCACACCGCCGGGCCCCACGCGAATAGTTTGGGTGGCAGCACAAATGGCCGCAGTCAAAACTTCAGGTGTGGCATCTGCAAAGGATGTGGAGTTGTGGTGCTCTGCAACCCAGTAGCGCTTATACCCAAAACGTTCAGCGGCCTGCGCCAACGCAATGCTCTCTTGCAGCGCTTGTTGTGTGGTCCCATTTTTACGAATAGGGGACTGATCCAAAACACTCAGACTGACCATGAATATTACTCCTGCGGGCGTTCCAGATTATTACGAGTATTGAGGGCGGCGGTTTTAAACGCCGATCCGTTTTATCACGCCGCTAAACGGGAGAATGATTTGGTCTTCGCAGAAGACTTCACCGCGCACAAATATCAAGCTGCGTGTGTTGCGGACAACAGATCCCCGAGCTTCGATTAATTTGTTGGGCAATCCAGCAGAGACAAATTCCGAATTGAAAGTCACTGTTACACAGGGACCATTGGTTATGTCTTTTGCGAAAACAAAAAGAGAATAGTCGGCAAAAGTCATCATACTACCGCCGTGCAGGAAGCCGCCACCATTGCAATGGTGCGGTTGGCTGATGAAAGCAGATTGAATAGTTCCGTCTGCCATGCGCTTGAAGAAATAGGGCCCGGTGTAATCTTCGAAAGGGTCAGTTCCGTCCCAAGATTCATAGCCTTCAGGAAGTGTCACAGTGGATTCGTCGCTCATTGCACGCCTCTTTTTATTATCAATCGACTCGTCGCTAAAATAAGCACTTAAAGCCCAAAAACAACCGACTAGCAGTTTATTAATAGGGGATATGTAGTTTCTCCCGGTGCATGAGCCAAGTTTTCAGGCAGCAGCACATTTGTCTAAAGGCCCTCAACAAAGGGAAGACGGGGATCTCGATTGCTGGGGCAGGGGTGAAAATCGTAGAAATGCAGGGGAAAAGCTGTGAGGGACAGAGTGAAGCGCATGCATAATGAGCGCAACGAGTCCGCGCAATTGACGGAATTGCGAAAATTGGCGATCGTTGACAGCGAGGTAGAGACCTTGCTCAATTCCACTGATATGTCTCGGCTCTTCAATCTGGGGCCCGTGTCTTTTAAGGCAATTGAAGCTGATGTGTTGCAGCAAGTGCTGGCATATTGGCAGGAAATGCGTATGGGCGCTGAGATGCCCCTGATGGAAAACCTAGATCCTGTAAAAATGGGACGGTGGTTAAGTCATATCACCATCATCGAAGTGCAACGCGGTCCTCTTGCCTTTGTGTACAGACTGACTGGCGAGAAGCTGGAATTAGCGCATGGCTCAGGCATTAAAGGGAGCGATGTTCGGGCGGTCAACGCCACAGTTCCCGGATTGGGCGATACCCTCCACCTCATGTACAAACAGCTGCTGGGATACAAAAAACCGGTGGCTTTGCGGGGCGACTTAGTGATGGAGAATCCAGGGTTGAAAGGAATGGAGCTTCTCATTCTCCCTGTGTCTCTTGAGGGTGAGAAAATAGACCGGCTGTTGAATGTCGCCTACTACTATGAACACTCCCTGATGCCAGCTGGAACCAGTCGCCTAGCGTGGCGCTAAACTTTCCCAATACAGGTGCGTTTTGACCTGAGCCCAACCTTGCCTTACATTCTGCGGAAATATTATTCAGACATGTAAGTGTATCCGCACAAAAGCGCGAAATCAGCTGCTTTAGGTGTATCGGAAATGTAAGGAAGGCTAAATCCATGGCGCTCGATCTTGAAACACGCGACCAATTGCTCTCAACCATTCGGCGGTTTGTGGAAGAGCGTCTCATCCCATTGGAAGCTCAAGTCTCCGAGAACGACGAGGTGCCCGCCGAAGTCGTACAAGAAATGCGTGAACTTGGACTGTTCGGCATTTCCATTCCAGTTGAATACGGCGGCCTTGGGTTGACCATGGAAGAGGAATGTTTGGTTCTCTTCGAACTGGGCAGAACTTCTCCTGCTTTCCGGTCTGTCATTGGCACAAATGTCGGTATCGGCAGCCAAGGCATTGTTATGGATGGCCGCCAAGACCAAAAAGATGAATGGTTGCCCAAACTTGCCACTGGCGAGGCCATTGCCAGTTTCGCACTAACAGAACCTGAGGCAGGCTCCGATGCTGCGTCATTGCGCACAACGGCAATTCGTGACGGGGATGATTACATCATCAACGGCACCAAGCGCTTCATCACCAATGCAACAAAAGCCAGCATGTTTACTTTGATGGCTCGCACTGATCCCGATACGCCGGGCGGCAAAGGCGTTTCTGCCTTTATCTGTCCTGCGGACACGCCGGGTATTACCATTGGTAAGCCAGAGAAAAAGATGGGGCAGCAAGGCGCGCACATCAGTGACGTGATTTTTGAAAATGCTCGTATTTCTGCATCTTGCCTGTTGGGTGAGGTGGAGGGCAAAGGCTTTATCACGGCAATGAAAGTGCTCGAGCGGGGACGTCTGCACATTGCCGCCGTGTGTGCCGGTGTGGCGGATCGGTTGCTAGAAGAAAGCGGGCGCTATGCCGCGCAGCGCAAACAATTCGGCGCCCCTATCGGAAACCTGCAATTGGTTCAGGCAATGTTGGCCGATATGAAAACTGAACACTATGCAGCACGTTGCATGGTTTTAGATGCCGCCCGCCGCCGGGATGCGGGTGAAGATGTCGCCACGGAATCATCATGTTGCAAATACTTTGCATCAGAAATGGTCGGTCGTGTTGCCGATAAAGCCGTGCAGATCTTTGGCGGTGCGGGCTATGTCGCAGATTACGGGATTGAACGTTTCTATCGGGACGTTCGGATCTTCCGTATCTACGAAGGCACCAGCCAAGTTCAGCAAATCATCATTGGACGTAATGTTGTGAAACAATATGCTGAGTAAGCTCGAGCGAGCTCATGACATAAAGTAATGCGAAGAGCCGGTAGATGTTTGGATTTACCGGCTCTTTTTATAAGAGGTTTGCCGTCACGCTCCCAACTCACGAGGCTGTAGAATGATCCCCAGAATTCTGTCTGTCATAATCCTACTCTGCCTTTTGGGCTGTGCGCCACAACACCAGCCCTTAGGGCTCGCCCTTAACGCTCCCTTGCTTATCCAAAATGCAACAAAGGGTGACGCGGTTGTGATGTCCGATGGTACTCATTTGCCACTGCACAAATGGGGTGAAAAAGACGCGGACTTTATTATTCTAGGCGTGCATGGGTTTAACGATTACGCAAATGCATTTGCCGATTTCGGCGTTTGGCTAAAACCCAGAAGCGGCCTTGTATATGCTTATGACCAACGGGGGTTCGGTAAAGCACCTCATATTGGCCAATGGTCCAGCGGCGCTGCAATGCGTCAAGACCTGAGTGAAGTAGCCCAGCTCCTCAAACAAAAACACCCCAACGTTCCTCTCTACATCGTCGGCCTCTCCATGGGGGGAGCCGTCGTGCTAAGCGCGATGGCAGACGAGCTGCTACCCCACGTCGATGGGCTGATAGTGGCGGCTCCTGCGGTGTGGGGCATTGAAGAAATGAATGTTCTGTATCGAAGTAGCTTATGGTTGGCCGCTCATACGTTCCCCACTCAAACCCTCACAGGGGCCGGATTGGAAATCTGGCCGTCAGACAATATTGAGATGCTTATTGAGCAGGGCCGTGACCCCTTAGTAATCAAAGGATCACGGATCGATACAATCTATGGTTTGAGCCAGTTGATGCAGGAAGCCCAAGAGGGTTCGGCGAAAGTAGACCGTCCCCTATTATGGTTATACGGGGCGAAGGATGCAATTGTGCCGCCAGCTCCAACAGCAAAGGCTTTGGCGCGGGCAAAACAAACGCCCATCTTTGTGTATTACCCAGAGGGCTATCATATGCTGCTGCGGGATTTACAACGCGAAGAAGTATACGAGGATATTTTTGAATGGGTAACAGCGCAGAAAATAACATCGCCTAATAGGGTGCAGGCCAAGAATGTAGCTTCGGGAGTTTGGGCCGAAGAGCACAGAGGAAATACGCCCGCGAAAAATTATCCGCCACAACAGCTTTCTAAACCATAGACTTAGTCAGCAGCATCAGTTTGGCGGGGTGCCTTAGGAGAGGCGTATATCTCCACACGCAATGTATCAATGAGCGCAACGCTTTTGCCAAGATAGGGAGCCTCGGCATCCAAAATGCTTTGAAAGAGTTTCTGCTTCAACTCATCGATGTCAATGTTCATATCTTCAGCACTAAACGCTACGGAGCTCATGACAATGTCAACGAGCCGATCCGCCCCATGAAGCCGTCCCCAAAGATAGTCGTTCTCGCGAGCCTCTCGACTAAAGAAGGCGCCGAATTTGTTGAGCTGCCATCCACGTAATACGCCGTGGGTGCCGCCTTGGCGGATGGCACTCGCATCCTCAGGACTAATCCGGTCCACCAAAACTTCGTCAATTTCGTCCAGGCCCTGAGATTTAACCAACGGGAAAGTCAGCACGTCGAAGAACGGAAATCCGAGATAAGCATTGAGCAAGTCAGGCCGTATCCGCTCTGGAATATGTTCATCCAGCATGGTGCAGAAAGTAAAATCTAATGTGTCGTCGAGTGCTTTTAAAGCCATCAGCGGGGATAATTGTTCGACAATAGAGTTCACCTCAGGGGGAGATAGGTCCCCTTTTTGGCCGCGCAAAAGATCTGTGCAAAATGTGCCCAATGCAGCGTTGAAGAAAGAGCAATGCGTCCGATTGGTTACCTGATCAAGCGCTGAATAGAGCATGATTTTGAATTCGTCCAAGGCGTCGCTTTCCGCAATGCCTTCTGGCGTGTTCGCCGTTTTTTCATAAAGTTCGTTCAAGCGGCGTATGACAAAGCGCAGCCGACGCTGTCGGAAGGGGAGGTCGAAGGATCGTAGAAAGTGCACCCATGAGGTTTCTGGTCCCGGCCCAATGCCGCCTTCTGAAAGGTCCATCACAATGGGGAAGACTTCTTTTTGATGAGCCCAATTTTCAACGGATCGCGTGAGAGCTTGCCGCTCATGCGGGTGCATGATGACCCCAGACAATTGGTCAATGAGATCGGTTACCTGCTCAATCACCGACAGTACTTTAATTTGAATATAGCCTTCATAGGCATAACCCGCTTGGGTCGCTGCCGAGCTATTCGCTTCATCACGCCACAACGCAAGCATCTCCGGCGTTGGGGCAGCATTCGGCGTGCGTTTCAAGATTGGCTCAACCAGTCGGGTAACCTGTGGGCGCGTGGCATCGATGACTTGATTGAAGAGGCGCACTTTCTCGCCCATCTTTGTAATCTCAACCAATTCATCATGCACCGGCTCGTTGCGCGGAATATCTGAAAGCGCGCCGCGAATGGTTTTGAAGAAACTAGGAACATGACCAGCACCCTCAACGTCCGTCGAGTCTGGATCGGGGTCAATGTAAACCATCCGCCGGTCAACTTCGCGAAAGGCTGAGCGGGATTTAAGAGCGCTGATTGCTTCGTTAAAGGGTTTGTTGTTGAGGACCGCACCGTCAATGAAAGCCGCTGTTGCTGGGTCTGAACCAGACTCGATATGTGGGCGGAATTTGGAATGCAAAAAGTTTTCCCGGTTAGGCCACTCTTCGCTGCGTGCTTTAAGAACCTTATCAATTTCGACCACCTGGGCGGCTGGAAACGCGCCGGGATAAGAGGACGTAGCCCGAGCGGCAAACACCAGACCCGGAGCGTGTGCAAGATCAAACTCTGTATCTACAGCACCGCCCGGATGGTTTAGGTAGTGGAAACGTAAGGCATGACGGTGTTCCCGCTCCAAAATAACAGCAGGATCATGCAGTGGAATTTTATGTTCATACCCATAAAAATCGACAACGCTAACAATGAGGTCCAGAGGGAGGCCCATCGGGAGAAGCGAACTGTCATGGTCACTTTGTGTTTCCATGCTGGCGCAAGCATCCAGCAGCATTGAGCTGAGTTTCTGGCCAGAAAAGGGCGGTTTGAACCAACGGGATCGCAAAAAGAGAGAGAGTTTTTGTTGTGTTTCTTCGTCAGGTGCTAGGCGCCGGAGCCACCGATTGGTTTTGTCCCACAACAGGGGCATCAAATAGGCTTTGCTCCACTTACCTGCAACTGCTTTATCGTCCAATAGGGCGGTAATGTCGGAGCGCTCAAGCCACATGTCTCGGTGGCTATCGAGGGGCAAATCATGCGCCAAAGACCGTGCAAGCAAGACCCCGTTAATACCGCCAGCCGAGGCACCCGCGATAATATCAACCACAACCCGCAAATCTATGTGCTGACCGATGGCTTCGAGCAGCTCAAAATAGACCCGTTCGGTATCTGTCTCCCGGTTCGGGTCTGTATTGAGCCCGTCATAACTAAAGTCTTCGCCCGGAATAGGGTCATTAACTGAATGGATGACTTTGGAGGCGCGAACCAGCTTTTGGATCTCTTTTGTAACCCCGTGGATGTACACAGCAAGAGAAACGCCACCATAGCAGACCAACGCGAGCCTCAGTTCTTTCTCTTTCATCCCGGTTTAACCCCAGTTTTGACCCAGTTGTGCGCCAGTCATCTTGAGCCTGAAGCATACACGATGTTTGGTTAATATCATCACTTCTCAGTGCCCCTCAGCGCAAAACTGGCAATTAGTCTCTATTCCGTTAGGCTCAGCTTCAGGGTAAATGCCATCTCAAAAAGACAAATAGACCTCATCACCTAAGGCAGGGCGCTATGACTGAAACTTTTTTAAGCCAATCTCAGGGTCCCATGACGGGCATTCGGGTCATTGATCTCACGACCATGATTTCTGGCCCCGTAGCAACCATGATGCTGGCTGATCAAGGGGCGGATGTCATTAAGGTGGAAAACGCAATCGGTGATCTTGTGCGCCATATGGGGCTTACCAAAGAGGGCCGTTCAGCCACATTCATCAGCGCAAACCGCAACAAAAAATCCATCTCCATCGACCTTAAAGCGCCAGAAGGCAAAGAGCTCCTGTTGAAGTTGGTTGCTACTGCCGATGTCTTTGTTCAAAATTTTCGTCCCGGTACCGCTGAGCGCATGGGATTGGGCGAGGACGCGTTGCGGGTGATCCGGCCTGATCTCATTTACGTCTCGATCTCGGGTTTTGGCGAGCGCGGCCCTTATGCTGGTAAACGTGTGTATGACCCCGTTATTCAAGCCTTGTCAGGTCTTGCCGCAATACAAAGAGACCGAACCACAGGCCGCCCTCACATGGTGCGCACGATTGTGCCAGATAAAGTTTCTGCGCTGACGGCCTCCCAAGCCATAACGGCTGCTTTGTTTGCCAGGGAACGTTCAGGCGAGGGGCAACACGTAAAGATCAATATGCTCGATGCTATGATTGCCTTTTTGTGGCCTGAAGGTCTGGTGCCTTTGACGTTTGAAGGGGGAGAGAAATCGGCATCACGCGCTCAACTTGCTCAAGACCTCATCTACGAAACTCAGGATGGCTACATCACAGTTGGGGCAGTTTCAGATAGTGAGTGGAGTGGCTTATGCACAGCGTTAGGAAAACCCGAATGGTTAGATGACGCTCGGTTCAACACGCCTGCTGGTCGCGTTGCCAATGCGCCAGAACGACTAAGTCAAACGCAAGAGGTCCTTGGAACCAAAACAAGTGCGGAATGGCTTGAGGTTTTGGATAAAAACGAAGTCCCCTGTGCGCCCATTTTGGGTTTAGCGGATTTGTTGGATCACCCTCAATTGCAGGCCAATGAGATTGTGCAAACCCTAGAGGATCCACAATTTGGAACCATCCGCCAGCCGCGACCAGCCCCTACATTCAGTAAAACGCCTGCCGGGATACGCACCACGGCGCCCTTTTTGGGGGCCGATGGGGTAACAATTGCTGGCGAGCTTGGATACCACGCGCAAGAAATCACTAAGTTGCTGGAGAGCAAAGTGCTGCGCATACCCAAGGCGACTTAACCGTGCATCGCGCCATTTCAATTCCGACCGATTGGGCTTCAGAATGCGCCAAAAGCTTTCGGCATGATCTGTTTCAATGCTGCGGGAAACTCGTCGAAATGATCAATGACCAGTGTAGGCTTTAACTCAGCTGCGGGGACGCGCGCATAGCCGAAGCTGACGCAAATAGACGGGATGCCTGCTGCACGAGCTGAATCGATATCAGGGTCTGAATCCCCAACCATGATGGTATTTTCTGGCGATCCGCCAAGCTGGCGAATGGCTTCAAATAGATGCTCAGGGTCTGGTTTTTTCACCGGCAATGTATCGCCGCCAATGACAACGGGGAAATATTTAGCAAGGTCCATCGCTGCGAGCGCCTTATGGGACAGCTCTTCTACCTTGTTGGTGCATACCGCCATAGGGACGCCCATCTCTTGCAAGCGATCAAGATGTGCCCGCAATCCCGGCCACACCTCACTATAGTCAGCAACATGGTCGCCGTAGTGCGCTAGAAACTCTTGAAACAATTGATCCAAAAGGTCCTCAGATGCGGGCTCGCCAGTTTCTTTAAAGCCGCGCTCCATGAGTAGCCGGGCTCCGCCGCCTACCAAGTGGCGCACCCGTTCAATGGGAACAATTGGCCGGCCGTGGCGTTGCAGCAGAACATTCATGGTATTGGTGAGGTCAGGGGCGGTATCGGCCAAAGTGCCGTCTAAGTCCCACAAAAGGATAGGTTTGGTACTGGTCACAAAACGCCCTCATTTAAGTCTTTCCAAGCCTTAGAGGTGCCATGTTCAGCTCGCCATTTCAAGTCTAGCCAGAAGCTTTGCGGCTACCTGAGGCCATTCATCGCGGGTAATGGAGAACATAACAGTGTCGCGTAGGCTGCCGTCTGCCCGGACCATATGGTGCCGAAGCACACCTTCCCGCTGTGCGCCTAACTTCGAGATGGCTGCCTGCGAGCGTGTATTACGAATGTCAGTTTTAAGCTCAATTCGGTTGAGGCCAAGAGTGTCAAATCCATGACGTAACAATAGGTATTTCACACCGGGGTTAATCTTGCTCGCCCAAACAGACTGCGCATACCACGTGTGGCCAATTTCCACCCGCCGGTTAGGGAGGTCGATGTTCAGGTATCGCGACGTGCCAACGACTTCATTGGAAGGGGTAACAACCACCCAAACTGTCTCTTTTGCGTCAGTGGCGATTTTGAGGGACCAATCAAACCACGGATCGAAATGGGCACCAGAGCCGTCAATGAACAAATGCGTCCATATTTTTGGATCGCTCGCGGCTTGTCGCAACCCCGCGCGATGCCCTTCGGCAAGAGGTTCGAGACGCAGCCAGGGGCTCTCCAGGGGGATAGAAAGCGCGTCGCGTGAGAGGGGAATGGGCATGTGAAGTATCTCCAAATTTGATACCCAAGCTTAGATAAAGAGCTCCTTGATCATAAGAGCCAATTAGGTTTGGGGGAGGGGCCGACGCCAAAGTCTTGCCATTGCGCACCATTTTACGACCGGCTTTCAGAATACGTTCACATCCAAAATTGGAGAATGCGCCGACTCAAACTACCCTCTTTTGGGGTAATCAAATCAGGTGACAAGAAGGAAAAGCAGTATGGGTATTGAAAGTATTGTTGTGATGTTGGTCATTGGCGCGCTTGCCGGTTGGCTCGCTGGGCAGATCATGAAGAACGCAGGCTTTGGCTTGATCGGAAATATCATCGTCGGCGTCTTGGGCGCATTTATCGGCGGCTGGGCGCTTGGCCTAGTTGGCATCAGCATCGCAAGCGGCCTTCTCGGTATGGCCATCCAAGCTACATTGGGTGCGGTTATTTTGCTCTTTGTAATCGGACTTGTTAAACGATAAAGACAAAAGCGTGGGGTGTGCATAAGTCGAAAAGAGACTCTTTTTCAACAGCTTGCCCCACGCATCAGACTCACTTTCTAAAGCTCTTGATTCAAAATCTGAAGTCCTTGATTCGATCTCTCAAGACCTTAAACCTAACTCGCAAACCCTGCGCGATATCAGTCAGCGGCTTGCGTAACATCCCAACTGCCCAAGCCCGCTAGGGTCTGATCGTAAGTCGCAAGGCCATTTTGAAGTACCGTGTCGCGCCAACTTTTGCGGGAAGGCGCATATTCATTTTGCAGCAGATTAAAATAATGAGCCGCTTCAGGGGCCTCAAACCCACCTTCAAATCGTAGCCATCTTTCGAGCATGGAAATTTTAAGAGCGTCGATGGAATTTGATTTTGGTTGGGCGGACCGAAATTCAATAATACCACCCACGAGTTCTCCGGCAGGTTCGAGGAGCTTTTCTAATCCCCAATACATGATGCCAACTCGGCTGGGCCGTTTGGACCCCCACAGTCGGTCGACCTTTGCAGGGTCCAGCGCGTCGGCTCCCCACCAGCGTTGCGCTTCTTGCCATTGGTCACTCTTGGGCGAAGAGAAGCAAAGGTAAATCAACTCCCCGTCACCAACCGGCCCGGTATGCCAATCAATAAAACCAACATGGGGAACGTCGCTGAGATCATTCTGAAAAATATCCTGCAATATGAAGCTAGACCAATCGGAACGGGTGCCGCCGAAGTGGAACCCATCGGGATGTGTGTATTGCCCACGGCTGATGGCATCTTCCAAAGCCCAGCGACCGTGTTTTGCGATCAGACGTGCGCCTTCTTCCATCAGCTGGTTCACAGTCGAGGGCTTAATGTCGGTCGGGCACAAAAAGGGATGAATTTGTTCGTAAAGTTCATTCTCTGGAAGAGGGGCTGAAAAGTCCAACCAGTTGCGGTTGAGATCGACATTGTCTTGCGTGCCGCGTAGTCCCCATGCAAAGCCGTAGGGATTGACCGCGTGGACCATCAACATCGCCACACCCGGTGGAAGACTCGCCCGTCCGCGCTCGCTCAGCCAGGCCAACTGAGCCGCCGATCCGGCAAACCCTTCCGCCCCATGGGTGCCACTCGTATTCACCAGAACAGCTTGCGCATCGCGTGGACCAATCCACACAGTATCGAGATAAAGGGATTGGCCTTGGGGGCCACGAGCCGTGGGGTGTTGATGATGTACAACCGAAGCATCCTGCAGACGTGCCGCATCCAAGAACCTCTCTCGAGCCTCATCGTAAGTCGCCGAAAAATAACTGTTCCTATCCATAAAGGGCAGTTTACCCCAAAACGCAGAGAAAACGACCCATTGAGATAGCTGTCGCGACTGTTAAAGACTTTAAACTCTCGGGCGTATGGACAGGTGCTGCCGCCTTGCCCCCCAGCACCATGATGTTATGAAAGAGGGTGCTGTCGCTTAGGCTGGTTTTTAGCTGATCCGCAAAGCGACATTTTGGAGGATACTGACGTGAACCTTTCTGATCCAAGCCTATTACAATGTGATGCATTCATCGATGGTCAATGGCAGGGCGGCGAGGCAAGTACCCGAGTGGCGGTGACAAACCCAGCCACCGGCGCTGAAATTTGCACAGTCCCTTCATTAAGTGGGGCTGACACTGAGGGTGCCATTACAGCGGCCCATGCAGCTTTTAAGCCGTGGGCGGCCCGGACGGCTAAAGACCGCAGTACCATATTGCGCAAATGGTTCGAATTGATCATGGCCAATCAAGAAGATCTGGCTCAAATTCTCACCGCGGAGCAAGGCAAGCCCTTAGCCGAAGCGCGCGGAGAAATAGCCTATGCGGCATCCTTCATCGAATATTATGCCGAAGAAGCCAAGCGGGTGCACGGGGCAACCATTCCAGCCCCCTCATCGGATCGCCGCATCTTCGTATTAAAACAACCCATCGGTGTTGTTGCTGCCATTACGCCGTGGAATTTCCCCTGCGCCATGATCACCCGCAAAGTGGGCCCTGCATTGGCAGCTGGCTGCACCGCTGTTGTTAAGCCCGCGATGCAAACTCCCCTGTCAGCATTTGCGTTGGCTGAACTTGGCCGTCGGGCGGGTTTGCCGAGCGGGGTGCTCAACATCGTCACGGGCAAAGCCTCTGAAATTGGAGCGGTACTCACCAGTTCCCCGAAGGTTATGAAAGTCACCTTCACGGGATCAACAGGTGTGGGCAAAATCCTCATGCAGCAAGCCGCGTCAACTGTGAAGAAAATTTCACTGGAGTTGGGCGGAAATGCCCCTTTCATCGTTTTTGACGATGCAGATCTAGATGCCGCAGTAGAGGGGGCGATTGCGTCAAAGTTCCGCAACACGGGCCAAACGTGCGTCTGCACAAATCGTTTCCTCGTCCAAGAACCCGTTTACGACGCTTTTCTAGAAAAAATGCAGACGGCCGTAAAGGCACTGACCGTGGGGGAGGGGACACAAGAGAATGTCACCCAAGGCCCGCTGATTGACCAAGCCGCCGCAAATAAAGTGGCCGAGCATGTGGCCGATGCCAAGGCAAAAGGCGCGCGTATTCTAACGGGTGGCGCACCACACGCTTTGGGCCGCACATTCTATGAGCCCACGCTGATCGCTGATGCAACGCCTGATATGCTGGTCGCTCAGGAAGAAACATTTGGCCCAGTTGCTCCGATTTTTAAGTTCAAAACCGAAGAGGAAGCGCTGGCTTTAGCCAATGACACCCCCTTTGGATTAGCGTCCTATTTCTATGCCAGAGACATCGGGCGGATCTGGCGGGTGGCCGAAGCGCTAGAATGCGGTATTGTCGGCGTTAATGCAGGCATCATCTCAACTGAAGTTGCCCCCTTTGGCGGATGGAAAGAATCCGGTATAGGGCGGGAGGGCAGTCCTTGGGGGCTGGATGAATACCTCGAATTGAAATATGTGGCTCTGGCGGGATTGTAACGCCGGGCCCAAACATCGGACACGAGCGACATGAACGCGGAAGAAATGAAACGCCAAGCCGGCATCAAGGCCCTCGATTATATTGAAGACGGTATGCGCCTTGGGCTCGGCACCGGCTCCACAGCGGAGCAATTTGTCCGCGTATTGGGTGAAAAAGTCGCTCAAGGCTTGAAAGTTGTCGGTGTTCCCACATCTGAGCGCACAGCGCAGCTTGCCCGCGAGCTTAACATTCCCCTGACAACACTCGAGGAAACCCCCGAGTTGGACGTCACAATCGATGGGGCAGACGAGTTTGATGCGGCTTTGAGGTTGGTAAAAGGTGGCGGCGGTGCACTTCTACGTGAGAAAATTGTCGCCACAGCGTCCAAGAAAATGATCGTGATTACCGATGAGAGCAAAAAAGTCGATACCTTGGGCGCGTTTCCGCTGCCTATCGAAGTTATTCCCTTCGGTTCGCGTGTAACTGCTTTGGCCATTCAAGAGGTAGCCACGGCTCATGGGTGCACCGGAGAGCTTAAACGTAGAGAAGACGAATTCGGCGAGCCTTTCCTTACCGATAGCGAGAACTTCATCTACGATGGCTACTACGCAAAATTGCCAGATGCAGATGGGTTGGCCACAGCGCTCAACATCATCCCCGGCGTGGTCGATAACGGATTGTTTATCGATATTGCGACCGTGGTCATTGTCGGCACGCCAGAAGGTCCCTATCTGGTAGAGAAATCATAATTCAATAATTTGACGAAAGAGCCTGAGATGTCCCAGAGCACGTATGACTATGACCTTTTTGTAATTGGTGCAGGCTCCGGTGGCGTGCGCGCGGCCCGCATGTCTGCCAGTCACGGGGCGAAAGTCGCGGTGGCCGAAGAGCACAGAGTAGGGGGCACCTGCGTTATCCGTGGGTGTGTGCCCAAAAAACTATTCGTCTATGCAAGCCAGTTTTCGGAGCATTTCGAAGACTCAGTCGGTTTCGGGTGGACTGTACCTCAGGCGCCGACTTTCGATTGGAAGACCTTGATCGCCAACAAGGACAAGGAAATCGACCGGCTGAACGGTATCTATATTCGAAACCTGAGTAACTCAGGCGTCGAAATTATAGATGACCGCGCAGTGCTTAAAGACGCACACACAGTGCACCTGGTGAAGGAAAACCGGAACGTAACAGCAAAAAACATTCTGATTGCGGTCGGCGCATGGCCAAATCTGCCGAGCGTTCCGGGCATTGAGCACGCGATCAGCTCGAATGAAGCCTTCGACCTGGAAGAACTGCCAAAGCGTATCGTCGTTGTCGGTGGTGGGTACATCGCGGTGGAGTTCGCCGGGATTTTTAACGGTCTAGGTGTGGATACAACGCTTATGTATCGCGGCCCGCTCATTTTGCGGGGCTTCGATCAAGACTTGCGGACGAACCTTCAAGAGGAAGTGGTCAAGAAGGGGATGAACCTCCGTCTTGAAAGCGACATTGAAGCGATTGCAAAGCAAGCTGACGGCTCTTTAGTGCTGACGCTCAAAGGCGGCGAAACTGTCACAACTGATGCCGTGATGTACGCCACAGGTCGGCTTCCCAATACCGCAACTCTTGGATTGGAAACCGTAGGCATTGAAACCAAAGCCAATGGTGCCATTCCTGTAGACGCCTATTCCAAAACCAGCGTTGAGAACATCTATGCAGTGGGTGACGTGACAGACCGGGCTAACCTAACCCCAATTGCCATTCGCGAAGGGGCCGCCTTTGCCGAAACTGTCTTCAATAACAACCCTATGGCGGTGGATCACAGCAATATTCCAACAGCTGTTTTCTCACAGCCAGAAATTGGGACTGTTGGTTTGACGGAAGAACAGGCAGGCGAGCAAGTCGGGGCCGGCGATGTGGCCATCTACAAAAGCACGTTCCGGCCTATGATGAATACCCTGTCTGGGAGCGAAGAGCGCACAACGATGAAGATTGTGGTGCACGAAAGCACAGACAAAGTGCTCGGTGTTCATATCCTTGGGCCACACTCTGGAGAGTTGATTCAAGCGGTCGGAATTGCCGTGACGATGGGCGCGACCAAGGCACAATTTGATGCCACAGTTGCCGTGCACCCAACGGCTGCAGAAGAGCTGGTGACGATGAAAGAAAAGTATATCCCGCCAGCTGGGTAGTCATTTAGACAGTTGATGCCACCTGTTTTTGGTACTAAATGACAGTTTGGTTAAGGCTGTTGAGATAAACCAACGAGATAGGCGATACATTAGAATGATTTTAGTCTTTTAATCAGCTCTAAGAACGCGTATAAAACCCCAAATGGGTAAGCTGTTAAGGGTGTGATTTCCTTTGAGTATTGGGGAAACAGGAGCCGTTTTCCCTAATTGGGGATACTGACAGCCTGCTTGTTTGGATGACGCCTGAAAAGAAGGCGCAATAAACCGAATAAGAACCAGCCTTGAAAACGAGGTTGTATAAGGATGAATGTTATGGCGGAGAAATGGACACCTGAAGACTGGCGGTCAAAACCGATCGTACAGGTGCCGACTTATCCGGACCAAACTAAGGTCGAGGAAGTCGAAGAACGCTTACGAAACTCCCCCCCACTCGTGTTTGCAGGTGAAGCCCGCAATCTGAAAAAAGAGCTGGCCAAAGTATGCGAAGGCAAAGCCTTTCTGCTGCAAGGGGGCGATTGCGCTGAGAGTTTTGCCGAGTTTCATCCTGATGCCATCCGAGATACCTTCCGTGTCTTGTTGCAAATGGCCGTTGTACTGACCTACGGCTCTTCCCAGCCGATCGTGAAAGTGGGCCGCATTGCGGGCCAATTCGCCAAGCCGCGCTCTTCCGATATCGAAGAGATCGATGGGGTGACGCTGCCGTCTTACCGGGGCGACATTATCAATGGGATCGATTTCACGCCGGAAGCTCGTATTCCAAATCCAGAGCGCCAGCTACAGGCCTACTCACAGGCGGCTTCAACGCTAAACCTGATCCGCGCTTTTGCGAGCGGCGGCTATGCTGATTTGGATTACGTCCACAAATGGACATTGGACTTTGTGTCCGACAGTCCAGAGACAGCGCGTTATGAAGAGATGGCTAATCGCATTACCGAAGCCATGAACTTTATGAAAGCGTGTGGTGTTAATTCTTCCACGAGCCCGCAATTGGCTGCGACCAGTTTCTACACAAGCCATGAGGCTTTGCTTCTCGGATACGAACAAGCTTTGACGCGGATCGATAGCACGACCGGTGATTGGTATGACACCTCCGCGCATATGCTGTGGATTGGGGATCGGACACGTCAGTTCGATCATGCCCATATCGATTTCTTGAGCGGTGTGAAAAACCCAATCGGGATGAAATGTGGTCCCTCTATGGACCCTGAAGATCTGCTGCGGATCATTGATAAATTGAACCCAGAAAATGAAGCAGGCCGCTTAACTCTGATCGCGCGTTTTGGTGCGGGAAATGTAGAGAAGCATCTACCAGCTTTGATCCGCGCTGTTGAGCGGGAAGGGCACAAAGTTGTGTGGTCTTGCGATCCAATGCACGGCAATACGATCAAAGCCTCAACGGGTTATAAAACCCGTCCGGTAGACAGTATTTTGGCGGAAGTTCAAGAGTTTATGGGCGTTCACCGTGCAGAAGGTACCCACGCGGGTGGTGTGCATTTTGAGATGACGGGTAAAAACGTAACAGAGTGCATCGGTGGGACAAATCCAGTTACCGAGGGTGATCTGTCGAGCCGATATCACACACACTGTGATCCACGTTTGAACGCAAACCAAGCCTTGGACCTTGCCTTCTTGATTTCGGAAGGCTTGAAAGAAGAGCGCGATACAAGCACAAATCGGATGACTGCGTTAGCGTAGCGGTTCGGTTTCAATCAATTAAAGAAAAAGCCCCGCAGCAATCGCTGCGGGGCTTTTTCTTTAGATTTTTCTTATTAGCAGCAAGAGCTTTTCTCTTCATCACCAAAGATGATGAAGTTACCGCTGTAAGCGCTGGAGCGTAGACGAGCGGCCTCTTCGCCAGAAATGATGATGCGTTCGCCGCGTCCGTACACAGTACCTTCTTCATCCATCACTTGCTCCCAAGGGCCTGTGTAGATGGCAGCCGCTTCCTTTGTCGCTTCTGCGCTGACATCAGGCTTATAGGCAAGGACGGTTGCCGAACGGTATTCAATGTCTTCCACAACTTGCCAAGGATCTTGTTCTAGCTTGTCGTAGGTGATGCCGTGGAAACCTGCATCAGCCAACGCCTCAAGGAAGCCAAGCTCGGTGAGGGCGCCTGAGATGCAGCCAGACCAAAGGTCTTTGTCGGCTTTAAGGTGCTCAGGGCTATCGCGATCAGAAACGATGTCGGAAACCGCCACACGTCCACCCGGCTTAAGCACACGGAACATCTCGCGGAAGAGCTGAGGCTTCTCTGTGTCTGGCACAAGGTTGAGCACGCAGTTAGAGACAATCACATCCACTGAATTATCAGCAATCAAAGGCTTGGCAGCGCTAAGCTCCTCGCGCTTTGTGAGCATTTCTTTGTACGCCAGCGCACTGGTGACTGGGTGGGTCTCAATCCAAGCACCCAGAGCATCTAAGTCAGTGCGCAGGTCTTGAATATGTCCATGACGGAAATCGATATTGTCATAGCCAACCTTTGCGGCAAAGCCGGGCTGGGACGCACGGGAGAGCTCAAGCATTTCATCGGTCATGTCGACACCGATGACGCTCCCTTTTGGGCCCACAATCTGGGAGGCGATAAAGCAAATTTTGCCACCACCGGCCCCAAGGTCGAGAACCGTTTCGCCTTCTTTGACGTAGCGAGACGGGTCACCGCACCCATAGTCGCGGTCGAGCACTTCCTGAGGAATGATTTTCAGGAATTTAGGGTCGTAATCAACGGGGCAACAAAGTGCCTCTTCGACGGCTTGTGCGGCGGCACCGTAGCGTTCTGAAACGGATTCCATGTCTCTCTCCTATGCAAACTGTTGGGCCGAGAATGCCAATAGGCCGCTGCATATGCAACGGCCTATTGGCATTCTTTGAATGAATTCTGCGTGACCGGCCTTAACTGACCTTAATTAGGCGGCGACCGTGGTTTTCACCTTCAAACAGGCCAATAAAGGCAGCAGGTGCGCCCTCAATACCTTCTGAGATGTCCTCAGTAAACTTTAGGCGGCCTGTAGAAATCCAGCCAGCCATTTCAGCTTGGGCTTCTGGGAAGCGTTTGAAGTAATCATAGACTACCAGCCCTTCCATCCGCAGTCGGTGCGTAATGAATTGGAGCGTATTGCGAATGCCGCGTGGTTCTGCCTTGTTATACTCAGAAACTGCTCCGGAAATGATCAACCGGCCTTTTTCATTCATATTAAGGATGGCCGCATCAAGCATTTCACCGCCAACATTGTCGAAATAGATGTCGACTTTATCGGGACAATGAGCCGCAATCGCTGCCGACAAATCGTCGACTTCTTTGTAGTTGATACAGGCATCAAACCCGAGTTCTTTGACCACATAATCGCATTTGGCTTGGGAGCCCGCAATGCCAACCGCACGGCAGCCTTTGAGTTTGGCAATTTGGCCTGCCGTTGCACCAACAGGGCCCGCAGCCGAGGAAACCAGCACTGTGTTGCCTTCTTGCGGTTTACCAAGCTCGAGCAAACCAAAGTAGGAGGTGAGCCCGGGAATGCCCAAAATGCCGATAGCGGTTGTGACAGTCAAGGGTGGTTGGAACAGGGTGCCATTCAATTTGGCCACACCGCGCCCATTTGAAATCACATATTCTTGCCAGCCAAAACCACCTGTTACCAAGTCGCCTGCTGCAAATTTTTCATTGTTGGAGCTTTGAACAACCCCAACCATAGCGCCTTCAATAACTTCGCCTTCTTTCAAAGCCGCAGCATAAGAATCGCTGGAGAGGCGGGAGCGCATGCCCGGATCAACCGAGAAATAGTGCGCATGAATGAGAACTTCATGTGCACCCAGGTCAGGCAATTCCTGCTCCTCAAGACGAAAGTTCTCAAGGGTGGGTTGCCCATCTGGCCGTGAAGCCAATACCCAACGACGGTTAATCACGCTCATGCGCTCCTCCTATTCGGTTCGTTTAATTATGCAGCTGGATCAGATCCAACCTTTACAAGCATCTTACCAAAGTTTGCACCAGAGAAAAGGTTGAGGAATGCTTTGGGAGCATTTTCTATGCCTTCTTCTACAGTTTGTTCCCATTTCATTTTGCCAGAACCGATAAGAGTGGACATTTCGGTGACAAAATCAGGCAACAGATCAAAGTGGTTTGAAACGATGAAGCCTTGCAACTTCAAGCTTTTACCAACCGCTTGGATGATGTTGTGCGGGCCCGGTGCAGGCTCAGTCGCATTATACTGCTCAATCATGCCACACAGCGCCGCACGACCCATTGGCTTCATGTTTTCAATAGCTGCAACCAAGTGTTCACCGCCAACGTTTTCAAAGTAAACGTCAACGCCGCCCGGTGCGGCTGCTTTAACAGCGGCTGTTAGGTCGCCACATGTTTTGTAGTTGATGGCTTTGTCGATGCCAGCGGTCTCTTCCAACCATTTGCATTTTTCATCAGAACCAGCGGTGCCGACAACGAAACAGCCATGCGCTTTTGCCAATTGGCACACAACGCTGCCCACTGCGCCAGAAGCTGCTGAAACAAAAACAGTGTCGCCGTCTTTCATTTCACCGATTTTGAAAAGACCTGCATAGGCGGTAAGGCCCGGCATGCCCATGACGCCAAGATTGGTTTCAATTGGCCCATTTGCAGGGTCAACTTTGGAAAGCATTGCGCCGTCGGTGATGAACGCTTCACGCCAGCCCAGCATAGACTGCACATAATCGCCCACTTTGAATTTCTCATTGTTGGATTTCAAAACTTGACCAACAGCGCCGCCTTCAAGGGCCGCCCCAATTTGGAAAGGAGGAACATAGCTCTCCCGGTCCATCATCCGGCCGCGCATGTAAGGGTCAACAGACATCCAGATGTTGCGCACGAGGAATTCACCTGCACCAGGTTCGCCTAGCTCTTGTGTGCCGACTTGAAAGTCGCTTTCCTTTGGTTCGCCGTTTGGCCGAGCCGCCAATTGAATTTCTTTGCTTGTGTAAGACATTGTGTCTCCTGTTTTTGTGGTTGGTAATTTGGAATTCTTTTTTGAGCCAAAGAGTGTGCTGAACAGTCCCATTAGACCCTCACCATCCGCTTGCCACGGTTTTCACCCGCGAGCAGTCCGATGAGTGCCGCCGGAGTGTTCTCTAGCCCCTCAATTATATCTTCTTGAACTTTGATTTTGCCTTCGGCGACCCATTTGCCCAGTTCAGCCATTGCCTCTCCACGCTTGGCGTAGAAGTCACTCACGATAAAGCCTTGGACGCGCAGGCGCTTGGTAACAATCAGTCCGGGAATACCGCGCGGCCCATGTTTGGGTGCATCGCCGTCATATTGAGAAACAGCCCCACAACAAGCAATGCGTCCCATGTCATTCATACGGAAGAGGGCGGCCTCCAAGATGTCACCGCCAACATTGTCGAAGTAAACATCAATGCCTTCTGGACATGCAGCCTTAAGGGCTTTGTGAACTGGTTCATTTTTGTAATCCACAGCCGCGTCAAAACCCAGCTCATCAACGAGCCACTGGCATTTTTCAGCGCCACCCGCGATCCCAATAACCCGGCATCCTTTAAGTTTGGCAATTTGGCCCACGATAGATCCAACAGATCCTGCCGCTGCCGACACCACAACAGTTTCGCCAGCTTTTGGTTGGCCAACTTCCAACAAGCCAAAATAGGCTGTGAGACCTGCAATGCCATAAACGCTGATAAGGTACGAGAGCGGCTCAAGGCGCGGCACGCTGTTAAGATTTTTGGCGGGCAGGGCAATGTATTCTTGCCAACCAGTATCCGCGAATACCAAGTCGCCAACCGCAAAACCTTCGGCCTTGCTCTCAATCACTTCGGCAAGTCCGCCACCAGCCATGACTTGGCCTGATTCTAAGGCGTCGCGATATGTGGCGCCTTGCATCCAAGCTCTATTGGCCGCATCCAACGAAATAAGGATGGTCTTGAGCAAAACTTCTCCCTCAGAAGCTGAGGGAATAGGGGCTTCTGCGAGTGTAAAGTGCGTTGGGGAAAGCTTGCCCTTGGGCAATTCAACCAATTGAATCTGACGATTAATCCCAGCCATTATCATCTCCTCCAGATGTTTAATATCGATGGCAAGGAAGATAGTCTGAAAAACGTCGGGGAACAGCAAATTTGTCGCATTTCACGTGGATGTTATGTCAACTTGGGTGTGCAAGTTTGAACAATGGGAGAAATGCGCTCTTCCTATTGTGAAGAACGGCTAGGCGGGCTAGAAATGCCTCCCCAATTCAACTCTAAGGTCTTGTTTCATAGGCGATTCTAATCAGTATGATTGATACGTTAAAAATAGCATTGGCCCAATTGAACCCCATTGTGGGGGATATTGCTGGCAATATTGAGAAAGCCCGGGCCGCGCGCAAAGTCGCTGCGGAGCAAGGCGCAGACTTGGTTGTCTTCCCTGAATTGTTCTTGGTGGGCTATCCCCCCGAAGATTTGGTGCTCAAGCCTGCGTTTTTGCGAGCCGCAGAGGAAGCGCTCGACACGTTGGCATCCCAAACAGCTGATGGCGGGCCCGCATTGCTCATTGGCGCTCCTTTGATGCACGAGGGAAAACGCCTCAATGCTGTTGTTCTCTTGGATGCGGGCAAACGAGTGGCGACCCGCTATAAGGTCTTCCTCCCTAATTACGGCGTATTCGATGAGCCCCGCGTTTTTGATTCTGGCCCCTTGCCGGGGCCAATCAATTTCAGAGGCGTGCGCATTGGCGTTCCAATCTGTGAAGATATTTGGTCTTCAGACGTTATTGAATGCCTTGAAGAGAGCGGCGCTGAAATGTTGCTGGTGCCGAACGGCTCGCCTTTCGCTCTGGGCAAGTTTGATGTTCGCGTTCAGCATTGTGTTTCGCGCATCAAGGAAAGCGGATTGCCAATGGCCTATGTCAACCAAATCGGTGGGCAGGACGAATTGGTATTTGATGGCGGCTCCTTTGTATTAAACGCCAATGCGGAACTCGCGGTGCAAATGCCCGCTTGGCGCGAAGAAATCATGCTCACTCAATGGGCGCGTGGGTCTGATGGCACATGGTCGTGCGAGCGCGGCGAACAACATGCTTTGGTGGAAGAGGGGCTAGCCTCAATCTATCAGGCCGTGACGCTTGGTTTGCGGGACTATGTTGAGAAAAACAGATTTCCCGGCATCGTGTTGGGATTGTCCGGCGGAATTGACAGCGCTCTATGCGCAGCCATTGCCGTTGATGCGTTGGGTCCAGAGCGGGTCCATTGCATCATGTTGCCGTATAAATATACCAGTGCAGACAGCCTCACCGATGCAGACGAATGTGCTGAACTGCTGGGCGTAAAGTATGAAACCATCCCGATTCAAAAACCTGTGGAGGGCTTTTTGGATGCATTGGGGGATATGTTTGCAGGTACCCAAGCCGATACAACAGAAGAAAACATTCAATCGCGCACACGCGGTGTTATTTTGATGGCTGTGTCCAATAAGTTCGGATCGATGGTCGTGACCACTGGCAATAAGTCCGAGGTTTCTATTGGCTATGCGACTCTCTATGGAGACATGAACGGCGGCTATAATCCGATCAAAGATCTTTACAAGATGCAGGTCTTTGCTTTGTCAGAGTGGCGTAACAAAAACCACCCAACAGGCGTTAAAGGCCCGGCTGGTGAAGTGATCCCAACTAACATCATCACCAAACCGCCAAGTGCTGAGTTGAGAGAAGACCAAACCGACCAAGATAATCTGCCGCCTTACGAGGTATTGGACGACATCTTGGAATGTCTAGTTGAAAAAGAAATGGCCGTAAGCGAGATCGTCGCTAAAGGTCACGAGGAAGAGGTCGTGCGCCGCATTCAGCACCTTCTCTATATTGCAGAATACAAACGTCGTCAGGCGGCCCCCGGTGTGAAAATCGGCGAGCGCAATTTTGGCCGCGACCGACGTTATCCCATTACCAACGGCTTTCGAGACGTAACCTAGGAATACCCATGACTGTAACAGTTCGCTTTGCTCCCAGCCCCACAGGTCAACTTCACGTCGGCAACTATCGTGCTGCGCTTTTCAACTGGCTTTATGCAAAGAAGCAGGGCGGCAAATTCATTTTACGCCTTGATGATACAGACTTGGAACGCTCCACCCAAGAATATGCAGATGGCATCAAAGCTGATTTAGCGTGGGCGGGCCTTCCACATGACGAATTGTTCCGCCAGTCTGACCGTTTTGACCGCTACGACCTTGCGACGCAAAAGCTGAAGGAAATGGGCCTTCTTTACGCGTGTTATGAAACAGCCGACGAATTGGACCTTAAACGTAAGCGCCTCCAAGCGCGCGGCCTGCCACCAATTTACGATCGCACAGGCAAAAACCTGACGCAGGAAGAGCGTACGGCACTGGAAGCTGAAGGCCGTAAACCACATTGGCGTTTTCTGTTAGACCCTGAAATGGTTGAATGGGACGATGTCATCAAAGGGCACACCCGGGCAGACCCGAAGTCTTTGTCCGACCCAATTTTGATCCGCGATGATGGCAGCTACCTCTACACCCTCCCAAGCGTGGTAGACGACATTGAGATGGGCATAACGCTTGTGATGCGGGGCGATGACCACACCACAAACACCGGCGCGCAAATTCAAATCTTTAAGGCGCTTGGCGCAACACTCCCGCAATTCGGGCATTACTCTTTGTTGGTTGATGCGGAGGGCAAACCTCTCTCCAAACGCCTGCGCGGTGAACTGTCGCTCGAAGCCATTCGCGAAAAAGGCTTTGAGCCGCTCACCCTTGCAGCCCAATTAGGGCGTCTGGGTACATCGCATGCACCAGAGCCTATGCTGAGCATGGACGAAGTTGCGGACGACTTTAAATTGGACGCATTCGGTGTCAGCCAAGTTCGCTTCGACTTGAAAGATTTGGAACGGCTGAACGCTGGTCTCATGCATCTAACACCTTTCGAGACAGTGAAGGACCGCCTTGCAGAGCGGGGCATCACAGACGAAAACTTCTGGAACACAGTACGCGCAAACCTAACCTTGTTCGACGGCGTTGCAGAATGGTGGCACATCATTCATGGGCCTGTAGAGCCTGTGATTGAAGATGAAGATGCGGAAATGATTGAGCAAGCTGCCGCTTTGCTGCCTGCTGAGCCGTGGGACCTAGAGACATGGAAAACTTGGACAACTGAAGTGAAGAGTGCGACGGGCCGAAAAGGGCGGGGCCTCTTTATGCCGCTTCGCAAAGCTTTGACCGGACTTCATCATGGACCTGAGCTGGCAAACCTGTTACCTCTTATTGGTCGGGAACGCGTACTTGTACGATTAACCGGCGCAAGAGATTGAAAAGGCTGATATATTCAGCTTTTGACAAGTGATTGGAACGGCAAATGGCACTCGCGACACGTGCGATTATTATTAAGGGTATGATTACCTGGGGCTCATAAAAGCCGCTGCCGTTCGCACTTGCCTAACTTCCCAAAAGAAAAAAGCAACCGATCGGCGCGATAGCTCCGACCCTCCCGCCATACGTGGCGCTCCGGTCTAATAATTGTCGATTGATACGTTGCGAGCTGCCTTGATTATTCAAGAGCGGAAAAGTTAGGTTGAGACTATGAGCGAGCAAACCAAAAAAGAGCGTCTATACCTGTTTGACACCACCTTGCGCGACGGTGCGCAAACCCAAGGTGTGGACTTCAGTGTGGAAGACAAAAAGCTTATTGCGGGCTTGCTTGACGACATTGGTATTGATTATGTCGAGGGCGGCTACCCCGGTGCCAACCCTACGGACACAAGTTTTTTCAGCGAAAAACCCAACTTTAAAAACGCGACCTTCACAGCCTTCGGCATGACGAAGCGGGCAGGGCGCAGTGCCGACAATGACCCCGGTCTCGCTATGATCTTAGATAGCGAAGCTGATGCCATTTGCCTGGTTGCCAAAGCGTGGGATTTCCATGTCAAAGTGGCATTAGAAATTTCCAACGAAGAAAACCTGGAATGCATCGCCGATAGTGTGCGCGCGGTTGTGGCACGTGGCCGTGAATCTATGATTGATTGCGAACACTTCTTTGACGGCTACAAAGCCAATCCAGAATATGCGTTGAGCTGTCTGAAAACTGCGGCTGAAAGCGGTGCCCGTTGGATGGTGTTGTGCGACACAAATGGCGGTACACTGCCTCACGAGATTGAAGAGATTGTGGGTGAGGCGATAAAACACGTGCCCGGCGACAAGCTCGGCATCCATTGCCACAATGATACTGAAAATGCGGTTGCCAATACTTTGGCGGCCGTGCGGGCAGGGGTGCGCCAAATTCAAGGTACCTTGAACGGCTTGGGAGAGCGGTGCGGCAATGCCAATATGGTGTCGCTGATCCCAACCCTCTTGCTCAAAACAGAGTTCTCAGAGCGTTTTGAAATTGGCGTGGGCGCTGACCAGCTGAAAAAAGTTACACATATTTCTCGGACGTTGGATGAGCTTCTAAATCGGGCACCCGATAGATACGCGCCCTACGTAGGGGATGCCGCATTTGCATCAAAAGCGGGCATCCACGTATCTGCGTTGATGAAAGACCCGACAACTTACGAGCATGTACCCCCTGAATTGGTGGGAAATAAGCGTCGGGTATCTGTGTCGGACCAGGCAGGCCGATCTAATGTTGTAGCGGAATTGGAAGCCGGGGGCATCCCCGTTGACCCTAAAGACCCCCGTCTCTCTCGCTTGCTCGATCAGGTGAAAGAACGTGAGTTCCTAGGCTATTCATACGACGGGGCAGGTGCGTCCTTCCAGTTGCTGGCACGGCGGGTCTTGGGTGAAGTGCCCGAGTTTTTCGACGTAAGCTCATTCCGTGTGCTTGTTGAGCGCCGGTACAATGCTGTTGGCGAATTGGTGACCATCTCAGAGGCAACTGTGAAGGTCTCGGTTGATGGCGTCTCCACCATCTCAGTCGGGGAGGGCAATGGTCCAATCAACGCTCTCGATGAAGCACTGCGCAAAGACCTCGGAAAATATCAATCGATCATCGATGACATTCGTTTGGTCGACTTCAAAGTGCGCATTTTGACGGGCGGCACGGAGGCGGTGACGCGCGTTCTCATAGAGAGTGCCGACAGTTCCGGCCACCGTTGGTTTACCGTGGGTGTGTCGGCAAATATTGTAGATGCCTCTTTCCAAGCACTGACCGACAGCATTACCTACAAGCTGCTGCGTGAAAAGGCCCCAGCGCCGCTTAACGCGAAGATGGTGGGCGCGGCCCCCACATTGAAAGCTCCCGTATAAGCGGGTCCGGAGAAAAACATGACACACAATAATGTGACATCCTCGCCGGGCAGCCCGGCGGGGAACAGCGCCCTCGTGGGCGCGCTTGCGGCGGGCTTTGGCTACCTGTGGTGGGGGTTTTCTGTTGTCTATTACAAGGCAACGATGATCTATCCGATCTGGGAAGTGCTCGCGCATCGACCCATTTGGACGCTCGCTCTGACCTTCACAGTGGTCTTGCTTATGGGGCGCTACGAAAAACTACGGGCGGTGCTAAAAGACAAGAAACTCATGGGGCGTTTATTCATCACCTCCATGATCATCGGTTCCAATTGGTTGGTGTTCAATTATGCGATCTATGAATCTCGCGTGATGGAGACCAGTCTTGGCTACTACATCAATCCGTTGATCAGTGTGGTTCTGGGCGTTGTGCTTTTGTCTGAGCGGTTGAGTCGCCCCCAAATTGCGTCGGTACTTCTGGCCGGCTGTGCTGTCCTGACGTTGACCATTCTTCAAGGGTCATTGCCCTGGATATCGCTGTATATGGCGGGGTCTTTTGCCGCTTACGGGTATTTGCGTAAAGTGATGCCCGTCGGGCCGCTCGAAGGTCTGGTGGTCGAGGCTATGTATTTATGCCCCCTAGCAATCTGCTATTTTGTCTATGCAGGCGGACAGGACATGCTTGTCTTTGGTCATGAAGGACAGAGCGTTTCCGCGATGCTGCTGTTGATCGCTATTGGTCCCATGACGGCGATCCCGCTTTTTGCCTTCACCTTTGGGGCGCAACGCATTCGGTTGTCCACTATGGGGCTCATGCAATATATCGCGCCCACAACCCACTTCTTTTTGGCCATTCATTACGGCGAGGCATTTGGCACGTCTCATCTCATAGCCTTTGGGTTGATTTGGCTAGCCCTCCTCATCTTCAGTGTGGACCTCTTCAGACAAGAGCGCCGCATCCAGCAGAGTGTTAAAGGCGGCCAAGGCTAACTGCGAGGCATTAGCCCGCCGATGTCGCAGAGAGACGGCGCACGAGGGGAACAATCTCTCTTGCGTCGCTCACGACATGAAAGAGCTCTTGGAGTGAGGGACGGACAAAGCCACTCGCAAGCATATTGTCAAAGAGAGCCAGTAGAGCGTCCCAAAACCCATCAATATTTGCAATGATGACCGGGTGTTGGTGTTGGCCAAGCTGAGCCCACGTTATCATTTCCATAAGCTCCTCAAGCGTGCCGATACCGCCCGGCAACGCAACAAACGCACAAGACCGATCGTACATGATCTGTTTGCGCTCATGCATATTCTCCGTGACGATTAATTCGGAGGCGGCGGTGTAAGGAATTTCTTCTTTAAAAAGAAATTCCGGGATGACCCCAATCACGGGGCCATTGCCCGAGGTAACCGCGCGGGCGACGGCCCCCATAATGCCGATGGTTGCGCCGCCATAAACCAAGCCCATGCCTGCTTCTCCGATGGCTTCACCCAGCACGGTGCCAGCGGCTAAATAGGACGGCTTGTCTCCAGTACTGGAGCCGCAATACACACAAATATTCTCGGTCATTGTTATTTTTGCCTACTAATCGCAAATCGAGCTTCCCAATTGGTGCTGTATTTGCAAAATTGTTACTTAAATACAAAACAGTCACCTACTTGTAGGATAGTAACGAGTAATGTTTTGTGGTCGCCTCCAAGGATGCAGGAGAGCCACACTGGGGTTATTGTACAATAGTATTAACGTTGTTCTGGTGTTTTAGTGTTAAATAAGTTCAAGGAACAAGCCTCCATTGGCGGTTTGGTTTAGATTGAGGTGCTCAGATTGGCCGAGTCGACTAAGTCGACCGTGTTGATAGGGGCGGTAGCGTAAATAGAATACGTCAAAGAGCGACCATAGGGCGCTTATGGCGATGATCGGAGGGGTGGAATGGAAAATCGGAACATCTTCATAATTGGGGGTGCTATTGCAGCCGCCGTCATACTAGGAGTTATTCTGTTTTTTGCTTTTGGAAACGGGACTGGCGAAGAGAATGCTGAGCCCAACCAAAGCGTGATCGATCAGCCAATCCAAACACCCGATACAGCAGACACAAATGTGGATGAAAACAACATCCCAACCTTTGACATTGTGCGCGTTGAACGTGATGGCGCTGCCGTTATCGCGGGGCGAGCCGTGCCCGGTTCGATTGTAAGTTTGCTGCGAGGGGAAACCACCATCGCAACAACAAAAGCAGACGACAGCGGCGAATGGGTCATCGTATTGGATGAGCCTCTCAAACCAGGTGAGTTTGAATTGTCATTGAAAGTGACAACGCCGGACGGCATTGAGGCTTTTTCCACTCAGAAAGTGGCCATCTCTGTTCCAACCAAAGCAAATCAAAAAGCACTTGTCGTGCTGAGCGAGCCCGGCAAGGCCAGTAAAGTTTTGCAAGGCCCAGGCGTAGCAGCCGATGCCGGCCAACTGGTTTTGGAAGTCGTGGATTATGATGAAAAGGGAAATGTCATCTTTTCGGGCCGTGGAACACCCCATGCAACCATCCGAATTTATGTAAATGACAACCCCGTGGGCGACGCAATCACAGACAGCAACGGCGCGTGGGAATTGCGTCCGGTCACCGTCATCGAACCGGGTCAATATACTTTGCGTGTCGATGAACTGGGCGAGGGCAACACTGTCGTCGCACGTGTCGAGGTGCCTTTTGAGCGGGGCGAACCAGAAGAAGTGATCCGACAATTGGCAAATGGCAAAGTCGTCATTCAGCCGGGGAATAATCTCTGGAACATTGCCAAACAGATTTACGGATCAGGATATCGCTACACGGTCATTTATGCGGCGAATAAAGATCAAATTCGCGACCCCGATCTGATTTACCCGGGGCAGATTTTGAATGCACCGGACCGTTAAGGACTGGCTTTTGCGATTGATACAGGCAAAAGCTTGTTATCGGTTGAATAACCGCTATCTATAGAGACCAATCGCCCCGCCTCAATTGGCGGGGCGATTGCGTTTTGGCGCATTGCTAGTGCCATGCATGAGCAACTAAACCTGATGCTCAGACACATCGACAAACTGACTAGCGCTGCTACTTTATTAGCGCTTTAGGAGAGAAGCCTTGGCCCACCGTCCAGCATTACGTGCGAAAGAAGAAAACCCAATTACGGGGGCCGACGCTGGTGCGCCAGAAGAAAAAAGCCATCATTGGCGCACGCTTGCAGCCTTGCTTCCCCATCTCTGGCCCAAAGGCGATTGGGACATTCGGGTACGGGTGATCTTAGCCCTCGCGGTACTTGTCATAGCTAAAGGCGTTACGGTTTATGCGCCATTCTTTTACAAGGATGCTGTTGATGCGCTCACCGCAACTGACCCTAGGTTAGGGGTTATCGCTGTACCTGTGTTCATGGTGGCGGCCTATGGCGTTGCGCGTATCTTGATGATTGCCTTGGCACAATTGCGGGATGCCTTCTTTGCGAAGGTCGGACAGCGAGCCGTGCGCACAGTGGGCTTGCAAACCTTCAGGCATCTGCACGCTTTGTCTTTACGGTTCCACCTAGAGCGCCGGACCGGCGGGCTGTCCCGTGTGATCGAACGGGGAACAAAGGGTATTGATTTCCTACTGCGGTTTTCTCTGTTCAGCATCATCCCAACGTTGATCGAATTGGCCTTGGTGTGCGCGATTTTGGCCTACACATTTGACTATCGCTATGCCCTGATTACAGGGGGCGTCGTACTCTTCTACATCTGGTTCACCTTTACCATCACCGAATGGCGCACGCGGTTCCGCCGTGAAATGAATGAGCAGGATACAAAAGCCAACACCCGCGCGGTAGACAGCTTGCTCAACTTTGAAACGGTAAAATATTTTGGCAATGAAGAGCATGAAGCCAAACGCTTTGATGACTCATTGGAGGGGTACGAAAAAGCCGCTGTAAAAACAACAACGTCTCTGGCGTTCCTCAACACCGGGCAAGTTGTGATTTTCAACCTAGGCCTGATCGCCATGATGTTGATGGCGGCACAAGGCATTATTGAGGATGGATTGACGGTTGGTGACTTTGTCTTGGTCAACACCTTCTTGATCCAACTCTACATGCCGCTCAATTTGCTCGGCACAGTTTACCGCGAAATCAAACAATCCCTTATTGATATGGAAAACCTGTTTGATTTGGTGCAAGTGCCTTCTGAAGTAGAAGACGCCCCGAATGCGACCGATTTAAAAGTCGATGGCGGCAGTATTCAATTTCAGGATGTGAAATTTTCCTATGAACCTGACCGCCAAATACTCAAAGGTGTTTCGTTCGATGTGCCTGCGAATAAAACACTGGCCATCGTGGGACCGAGTGGGGCCGGTAAATCCACGATCTCCCGGATTTTGTTCCGGTTCTATGATGTGCAGTCGGGTCAGGTGATGATCGATAACCAGCCGTTGAACTCCGTCACTCAGGCCTCATTGCGATCCTCAATTGGCATTGTGCCCCAAGACACGGTCCTCTTTAACGACACGATCCTGTACAACATTCGCTACGGACGTCCTGATGCCACGGATGCAGAAGTGAGGGAAGTGGCTGAACGGGCTCAAATCGCTGATCTCATTCGCCGTCTGCCAAAGGGTTATGAAACGATGGTTGGCGAGCGGGGCCTTAAGTTATCTGGTGGTGAAAAACAACGCGTTGCCATTGCCCGCACTTTGCTCAAGAATCCCCCAATACTTATATTGGATGAAGCGACTTCCGCACTCGACAGCCATACCGAGGAAGAAATCCGTGCTGCGCTGAATATCATGTCAGAGAATCGCACAACGGTGATTATCGCGCATAGGCTTTCAACTGTGGTGGATGCGGATGAAATTCTTGTGCTGGATCAAGGTGAAATAGTAGAACGCGGAACCCATCAAAGCCTGTTGGAAAAGGAAGGCGTTTACGCCGGCATGTGGTTGCGCCAATTATTTTCCCCAGATGAAGAGAATGTTGAGGTCGAATTGTCCTTGGAAGAGCGCCAAAAAGCGTTGGAAATTGAGCAATCACAGGCGCCTAAGTCGAGAATGCCTCCCGGGCACCCGTAAGCACGCGCCGTCTATTTTGTCCCATATTCCCAAGTGGAGTGCCTAGGTAAATTGGGGGCGGGGAGGCGCACGGAAGACTTTCTTGGAGCATAAGGTTTGTATTCAGTTCGCAATTGCGCAATCCGCTTACCTTCTTGCTGACATTCAGCTAAGCTTACCCAAGAGATTTCGCGACGAAATCGCCACATTTCAGACTGCGCCCCATATTCGGGAGCATAGCTAAAGGATGACAGTAAGAATTCATGGACGCAATCACTTCACTTTTTGTGCCTATTCATAAAGAGGGCCACAAATTCATCCTGAGCTTCGCTTTGGCGACAGTGCTGCTCTACATCTTACTCGGGCCATTCGCAGGATGGGTTGGCATCGTTTTGACAAGCTGGTGCGTCTATTTCTTCAGAGATCCCGACCGTTTGACACCTACTCGTGAAGGCTTGGTGATCTCACCCGCCGATGGTGTGGTAAATCTGATCATGCAAGCGGCTCCACCAGTTGAATTAGGCATGGGCGAAGAAATGCGCACCCGTGTAAGCGTGTTCATGAATGTCTTTAATTGTCACGTAAACCGTTCTCCAATTGCGGGTAAGGTTTTGGCAACAGCTTACCGTCCCGGTCTTTTCCTCAACGCTGATTTGGATAAAGCCAGTGATGACAATGAACGCTGGTCTATGCTTGTTGAAACCGACAAGGGCCAAACATTTGGTGTTGTGCAAATTGCCGGCCTAGTGGCGCGCCGCATCATCAGCTACGCGGAAGAAGGTCAAACGCTGGAAACCGGCGAACGGTTCGGAATTATTCGCTTTGGTAGCCGGGTAGACATCTATTTGCCAGATGGTGTTGTGCCTCTGGTATCTGTCGGTCAAAAGACCATTGCGGGCGAAACTGTGATTGCAGATACAGAATCTAACGAACCTGCCCGTGAAGCAGCCATTCGCTAATAGCGGGGCTCACACCACAAAGTTAAAGCTGGGAGCCTCAAAGAGTGCCCCCAGCTTACCGCTCACAGCTTATCGCCCGCAGTCAATTCATTGCTTAAGTGAGGAATGGAATGAGCCATCTAATTGAAATGATCGAGTGCACTGAATTATGTCAAATGAGTCAAAGGACGCGGACAGTAAAAAGCCATCAACGCACCCAAGGCGGCATGCGATGAAGCGATTACCCATTCGTAGTTTGATCCCCAACTCATTGACTGTTTTTGCCCTGTGCGCAGGCCTAACGTCCATTCGGTTTGCCTTGGAAGGCCGGTTTGAGTTCGCGGTGATTGCTATTTTGATCGCCTCTGTTCTTGACGGATTAGATGGCCGCGTCGCACGCCTCTTACGCGGCACGAGCAAGTTTGGTGCGGAACTAGATTCCCTGACCGATTTTGTCAACTTCGGTGTGGCGCCCGTATTAGTGCTTTATCTATGGTGTTTGCAAGCATGGGGAGGATTAGGCTGGATCGCCGTGCTCGGCTATGCGGTCTGCTGCGCCTTGCGTCTTGCGCGCTTTAACGTCGATCATGATGACCCAGACCGTCCAGCCTGGATGGGCAATTATTTCACAGGGGTGCCAGCTCCCGCAGGGGCCTTATTAGTCATGCTGCCGCTTTATCTGAGTTTTGAAGGCGCAACATTTTTGCCTGAATTGCCGTGGATTATTGCCCTTCATACAGCTCTTGTTGCGTTCTTCATGGTGAGCCGTATTCCCTCGTTCTCGGGCAAACGGTTAGGCATCAAAATTAGTCGTGATAAAGTAGCGCCAATTTTATTGGGTGTCGCATTGTTCGCAGCCCTCTTTGTTTCCTACCCATGGATCATGTTGTCCGCACTAGCCATCGGCTACCTGTTGCTTTTACCTGTCAGTAGTTGGCGTTATGCCCAAAACAAAGCGCAGCAGATAACACCCTACGACGACCCGGATAGCCACGTGCTTTGATAGTCTAGAGGAGGAGGGAAACAGGTGATTAAATTACCCATTCGCCATCCCCACACAAAAGAGCTTTTCGCTTATTGGACATCCCTCAAGCCGGGGAATGGCCAAGTTCCCTTGTGGTCAGATTTTTCACCCGCGAAAGTTGTCAAACTCCTTCCCAAAATATTGGTAATGGATGTGCAAGAACCTAACCTCCCCATTCGCCTGTTCGGGACAGGCTTGGTGGAGGCATTGGGCAGGGACATGACCGGACGAGATTATTACGATCTGGTCCCCGCAGAAATGCAAATGGCGCAACGGGAGCATATGGGCAAGGTTGTTTCGACACCTGCATGTGCGGTGAGCTACTCAAAGTTTGTGGTCGAACGGGGAGGACGGGAAGTTGGTCTGCTCTCTGAGTCTATTCACATGCCGATGTGTGCTGCGGATGGACAAATCTCGAGAATTGTGAGCATGAACTCTGTCGTTGGTGGAGAAGGGGAGAACTTCGTTGCGGATTTAGGGGAGCGTACAAAAGAGGACCTCATTTTGGAACGTTTTCTACTGCCCGCCTAGGTACTTCACCACGAATTTAGGTCACAAAAAAGCCGGCGATGTATCGCCGGCTTTTCTTGTTCGTATCGGCTATTCCGCCGGATGAACCAGATTGGGTTCATTCCCGGCTCGAGCATCGGACCAATTTCTGTAGCGCTGACGTAATATCTCAGGCGCTGCCAAGAGGACCGGTATCAGGATCAACGTCAGCAAAGTCGAGAAGCCAAGGCCGTAAATAATGGCCGTGGAGAGCTGAACCCACCACACAGACACAGGCCCCCCTAAGCTCACCTCACGGCTGAAGAAGTCCACATTGAACTCTAGTGCCATCGGCAAGAGACCAAACATGGTTGTGATGGTTGTCAGCAAAATAGGACGAAGCCGCTGCCCTGCTGTACGCAGCACAGCTTCAATGGCAGTCATACCGTCATGGATCAGACGTTGGTAGGTATCGATCAGAACGATAGAGTTGTTCACCACAATGCCCGCCAAAGCAACAATACCCGTTCCGGTCATAATCACACTGAAGGTTTGCCCCGTGATCACCATACCCAACAGAACGCCGAAGGTAGATAAGACCACAGTCGAGAGCGTGAGGAACGTGTGATAAAAGCTGTTAAACTGGGTAAGTAGAATAACAAACATCAAGAACAAAGCGCCGAGCAAGGCTTTTCCGAGGAAATCGGCCGCTTTTTGTTGTTCCTCATTAGCCCCCTTAAACTCATAGTTAACGCCGGGTTCAAGGGTTTGCTGTGAAAGCCACTCTTCAACTTTCTTTACAATCTCATCAACGTTGTATTTGGCACCAGTATTTGGATCAATGGCGGCAGACGCTTTGATCATAATGCGGCGGATACCATCGATGCGGTTGATGGAACTAACTTCAGCCTTGGGTTGGCGAGAAACAAAATTGCTCAGAGGCACCAAACCATTTGCCGTCGGAATACGCAGGCGGTCTAGCTGTGCCAATGTGCGATACTCTTCAGGATATCGCACACGGATTTCGACTTCTTCATCTGAATCGTCGGGTCGAATTTCATCAAGCAAAATGCCATTGGTGACTAGTTGTACAACAGCACCAATTACCGTGATGTCGGCACCAAAGCGTCCACTCATTTCCCGATCAACACTCAACTCCCATTCAATGCCTGGGAGAGGGCGCTCATCTTCAAAGTCGATTAGTTCGGGAACATTCTCTTCCATATAGCTTCGAATGAAGCCAGCAGTTCTGCTCATGGCCGCAAAGTCAGCGGAGACCAATTGGATTTGAATATCTTTCCCCGTTGGTGGACCGTCAGCCCGTTTGCGGACTTCCACATGAATACCTGGAAGGTTGGAAACTCTTTCGCGCAGTTCACTGAGAATGACTGCTCCTGGACGTCGCTGTGCATAGGGCAGCAGCTCAAGGGTCATGCGAGCAATCATATCTGGAGGTGTATCCCCGCCAGAGCCCGGACCACCAGACAACCCCGGTCCTGCAACAGAGAAGAGGGCTTGAAAGCCTTCGGTTTCCAGAATGATTTCTTCAACCTGTTGGGCAATACGAGAGGCTTCCAATGCAGATAAATTGCCGCGCGCGCTGACCATGATGATGGCCTGCTCCGGCTCAGTATCAACAAAGAACTCGGTGCCGTTGCTGAAGTTCATATAGAGAACGAGTGTTATGATTAGAACAGCGGCGGTTGAGGCCATAACCCGAATAGGGTGATAAACAAGAAAGTCGAGCATACGCACGTAACGGCCCGTCAAGCCGGGCAGTGAGCGTATATCACCTGTTTCCGCACCATTGAGGAGCGCCAACACATCATTGTCAACTTCATCACTTTTGCCAAACAACGAACCCAACACAGGCAAAAAGAGCATGGCTGTAATAAAGGATGCTGTCAGAATAACAATGAGAGTGATCGGTAGGTGGGACATGAATTTGCCACTCACACCCGGCCATAGAAGCATCGGGAGGAACGCGGCAAGTGTCGTTCCTGTCGATGATGCAATAGGCCAAAACATACGCTTAGCGGCCAGACGGTAAGCCTCAAAACTATTGAGCCCTTCGACCATTTTCCGGTCAGCATATTCAACGACTACGATCGCCCCATCCACCAAAATACCCACGGATAGAAGCAGGCCAAACATGACCATCATGTTGATCGTCATGCCCATGACAGCAAGGAACAAAAAGCCAATCATAAAACTTGTTGGGATCGCAACGCCGACGAGTATGCCGGAACGCATGCCGAGGGCAGCTACGACGACAATCATCACCAAGACGATGGCAAGTGTTATCGAGGCTTCCAGTGACCCTAAAGACCGCATGATGAAGTCTGACTGGTCCAACATATAGTCGACTTTGATTGAACTCGGCCACTGCTCGCGTGTTTCTGCAATGATGGAACGAATACGCTCATTGGTCTCAATGATGTTCTCACCGATGCGCTTGGTTACCTGAATAGCAATGGCAGGTTCCCCGTTAAATCGCGCATAACCACTGGCGTCTTTAAAGGTGCGCCGTATTTCAGCGAGATCCGAGAGCGTTACAACGCCGTCCCCTGACACCTTAATTGGGAGAGACATAATGTCTTGACGTGTCTCAAACAGGCCAGGAACTTTAACAGAAAAACTCCCATCACCAGTGTCAAGCGAGCCGGCAGCCACAAGCCGGTTATTCATCGTTACAGCATTTACAAGTTCGCCAGGACTGACTTTGTAAGCCTCCATGCGTGCTGGATCGATAAGCACCTCAACTTGTTCTTCTCTATGGCCAGACAATTGGGCCTCTAGAACAGAGGGGATGGTTTCAAGCCGGTCCTGTAGTTCAAGGGCATGTCGGTACAGCGTGCGCTCGGGAACATTGCCAGACAGAGTAACAACAATCACTGGGAACAGAGCAGCATTGAACTCTTTGACGGTCGGCTCATCTGTGTCAGCTGGCAGCTTTGCGCGTGCAAGATCAACCTTTTCGCGTACATCGAGAAGGGCATCGTCTTTATCAAAGTCGACATCAAACTCGAGAATAATCCCTGCGTGGCCTTGGGACGCAATTGAACGGAGTTCTTCGAGGCCTTCCAAGGAACGCAATTGTGTTTCCATAGGCTTGACGAGCAAGCGCTCAGCATCGCCCGGTGAGATGCCCGGGTGCGGGATGGAAATATAGAAGACCGGAATAGGAATATCCGGGTCAGCTTCTTTTGGGATTGCAACATAGGAAATGATGCCGGAGACGACCATCATCACCATGATTGTCATGACAGTCCGGGTCCGCGATAACGCGGAATCAATTAGACCATTCACAGTTTTGCCTCCGCTGTCGGCTCATAAGTCACCTTTACTTCTTGACCGGTGGTTACAAATTCTTGCCCCGTGGTGATGATCGTGACCTGATCTGTCAGTCCTCCCACCCAAATGCCAGTTGCGCCGTCATCAAGAATAGTGACCGCTTCAAACTGAACTTCTTTTTCACTATTGAGTGTACGCACCCCAACAACGCCGTCGTCATTGAGAGTGAGGACCGAGGGGGGAATGAGGTGAGCCATGATTTGGCGAGAAGGAACCGAGATTTGGGCTGTGACACCATCACGCAATTTGTGCTCTTCATTGGGAACTTCAAGCTCAATGCGAAAGGTGCGGGTCGCGTCATCGGCAGATTTTCCAACAAATCGGATCTTGCCGTGGACAACTTCACCGGTGACCAAAATCGCTGTGCCGGGATCTCCTATGTGGAAGGCGCTGACTTCAATTTCCGAGACCTGACCGACAACCAGGAAGGGGTCAAGATCGATGAGCGTAGCGCATGCATCTCCAACCCGCATGTAATCACCAGCTTCCACCGATCTGGCTTCATAGATGCCGTCGAAAGGAGCCGTTACACGCGTATTAGCCAGTTCAACTTCACGTTGCTTCACTTGCGCGCGGGCAGCATCATAGGCTGCACGGGCTGAGGCTACTTTGGTTTCAGAACGGTGGCCTTTGGCTGCAAGCTTCTGGGAGGCATCAAATTCTAACCAACGTTGGCGCATCAACGCTTCAGCTTCTGCCATTCGTGCATCGCGGGCATTGAGTGAAAGTTCGCACAATACGTCGCCTTCTTGGACGTTGCTGCCTTTTTCAAAAGGCGTGCGAACCACAGCACCGGCAGCTTCAGTTCGAACCTGTACTTTGCGAACCGCTTCTGTACGTCCTCGGATCAAAACTTCAGTCGTTTTGGTTTTGGCAGTAAATACTTTAGCCCGCACATGAGGGAGCGAAGAGCTGACGGTTGTATGGGCCGCAACCGTTTCTGCATTCTCGACCTCGGAGGTGCCAAACTGACCAGAAATAACCCACGCGATCACCAAGATTGTGATCACGGAGGCGAACAAATATGACTTTTTCAAAACCATTGTACTGCCAATACTGTAGTGGGCGAGCATCTGGGATGCTCATCCCGGTATCCCCTGATATCTAATTATCCAACCGCTTCACAGGGCGTGCTGAAGCACGCACCGGTTTCACATCCAAGGGCTTCGATGCGAAGGCGGTTCTTTTCCAAGAACTCAATCATACTAACGGTTACATGGGCGCCAAATTCTTTGACGAGGTCGCTGCTGGGCGTGTTTGGCACGATTCCCTCAGCTTCTATCCGATTATGTTCCTCTTTAAGCTCTTTCAACTTATTGTCCAATATTTCGCTGACGCGCGAGGTGGGCATTTGGTTGGCAAAAATGAGCGAAAAGAGAAAATCAGAGCGGTATTTGTCAGCCTGAATTGGCTGAGATAGGGCCTCTTGGAAAGCAGCCCGTCCCAAATCAGTAAGAGAGTAGACCTTCTTGTCAGGTCTGCCTTCTTGGGAGTGGGCCTGACAAGTAAGCAAACCGTCGTCTGTAAGTTTGGTGAGGGCGGGATAGATGGAGCCAAAGCTCGCCTCAGAGAAGTGTGAAAACACACCATCTTCAAACAGCTTCTTTATTTCATATCCCGATGCATCTCCCAAGGCGAGGGCGCCGAGACAGAGTGTTCTTACATGCATGTTCACACCGACCTGTAACCAATGAGGAGGTTTGCAGGCAGAGCGCCAACAAATTCAATTCAACGGTTGAAATAAGGGCCAATATGGAAAGAGGGGGGGTATATCGGCCCGATAGGGGTATATATAGGTCCGATATAGAATATGCCAAGGGGTAAAGTGACGCGGGAGCCAAAAGCGTCACTTTCAGGGGCTGACTTTTCTGTGGAAGGCCCTCATGGGCTACAGGCGTCGTAAGCATTTTGGACAGTGGGTGTTCTAATTGCTTTAGATGCACCTACACTGATACTGACATTGAATCGCTCAGTGCGCGGGCAGGCCCCTTACGCATCATTGCATGGCACCTAATAAGCCGGAGGCGGCCGGACTTCATGGCATTCACACGCGCTTGCCAAAGCTTACCTTCATCCATCAGCATATCCACCATGGGGGACGCTAATTTTCCAGCTTTGGCTGCACCCAAAAGGTTGCGCCATCCGCTTTCAATAATTTCAATGTATCCATCGGTGATGTCTTCAAAGACTCGAACTTCATATTTCAAGTCGGCAAGCAATTCCCGGTACTCCTCCATCGTGGAGGGGGTGGGTTTGAAGGGTTCTGCCGCGCGCCAATCAGCCAGCGAGTCGTCCTCGCGGTTTCGGTTGGCAAGAACAAAGTCGGTGAAAAGGATGGAGGCGTTATTCTTTAGTGACAGGGCGACATTCTCAAATGCTGCTTTTTTGTCGGTCAACGAGAAGAAAAGCTCTCGCGCGATAATGGCATCATATTTATCTTCTTTTAAGTCCATCGCATTGGGGTCGGCCTGCACAATCGGTGCTTGCCCATCCAGATCTAAATCTATGGATAAGTCATTGGCAATATCGGCGAGGTCTTGATCCCGCTCATGAGCGTCTAACCAAAGTTTGAATTTCTTTGCAAGAAAACGCGGTCCGCCTCCGAGACCTGCATTGAGGTCGATAACCGTGTGTTCCGGCTTAAGTAAGAGTGGTTTGGCCAAATCCATGACATATTTGTCGCCCCCAGGCAGGGAATGCCCCTTGCCCCATGCCATTTGTACGACTTCCACTCGAGCATCATTCCAATGAATACTTGGGTCGTTATAAGGATCAACTGCGGCAACTTCGATAGTGAGGCGGTCAATAGGCTTGTCATCTTTTGCATTGCGGCGACGAACAACCTCCACATCGACACCTTCCCACCAGGCTTGCATGCGCACCCAGAGTTGGGTGTAGCCATCTGAGCTTGTTTGAACCTGCGCTTTAGGCGCGGCGGGTGCTTTGACAACAGCAGCGGCCTCTCTTTTTGCCACAGCAGCCTGACCACGAGCAGATTTTTTAGCGTTTTTATCGGGCCCTTTAAGGCGTTTGTCGGGCCGGTTATGCAAATAGGTGCCCAGCGCTTGGGTATGGTCTTCGGACAGCTTCCTCATACGGCGAAAACGGTCAATGGCTTCAGGCGTCATGCCGTCCAAGCCAGCCTGGAAGTCACGGACGGAAATTTTTTTGAGGTCAACGGTCCCAAGGGACGTTAAATTTACCGTAGATGTCATCTTAGAAGTCCTGTTGAAACCATATGTTCCGCCAGCTTTTCGAAATTAGCTGGCCAGAGCATGGCCGATACGCAAACCTACTTTCATAAGCTTGAGAGAAAGGTAGTCTAAGATAGTTAAAATTGAGTTGTAAAAGAATCGGTTAGGCCTATAGGTTTAGTTCGTAAGCACTTGATAAACATCGGGTTTCAGTTTTAAGGTGAATTGAGCCAGAGCTTAATGCAATATACAAAAGTCCTCTGAGGGAGGCACGCGAGTGGGGCGTTTGCTGGCGGGAATGAGATGATCTTGGCGCGCTTATAGTGTGCATAGGGTGTGAGGGAGTAAGCCTGTATGTGGGTGAGTAGTGGGGTGCTTCGTTTCCCTAAGGTCGTAATTTTTGTAACAGTGCTAGCGTCTCTTATATTAGCGGTTGGCGTTTTTCGAATTGGGTTGTCGTCAGATACACGGGTGTACTTCTCAGAAGACAACCAATATTTGGGAACGTTACGAGCGTTCGAACGAAAATTTTCTCATAACAACAATGTTTTATTTGTTGTAACGGCAACACAGGGCAGCGTGTTGTCCGCGCACAATCTTGCGATTGTCCGCGAGCTGGAGCAGCGAGCGTGGAAGCTTCCCTTTTCCACTCAAGTGCAATCAATCACCAATTTCCCCCACATTGCCAATGAGCCAGATGGAGAAACGGGCGAGTTGATTTTCACTGTGCGTGAGTTACTTGACCCGACCAAGCCGTTAAATGAGGAGACCGCGCGGGCCTTGGCCGAGGTCGCACGCCATGATCGTCTTATTCAATATCGATTGCTTTCGCAGGACGAACGCACGACAGCTCTCAATGTGAATTTCAATTTGCCGCATGAAGCGTCAAAGGAAGTGCGTGCCATCAGGTCCGCTGCTCGTCTGTTGGCAGAGCAAATGAGGACTGAGTTTCCCGAAGTGGAAATTCGTTTGACCGGAAACGTGATGTTGATGGGGGTTTTCTTCGAAGCCGCCAGAAGTGATATGTTTCTACTCATTCCACTCACTTTAGTGGCCGCTGGCATCATGCTAATGATTTTCCTGCGTTCATATGCGGCAGTCTTTGCGATGCTGGCTTTAGTAGGGCTTGCGGCAGCCGCGGCAATGGGAGTGTCTACTTGGTTTGCGCGCATCATCAATCCATCCTCGGTTGCAGCCCCTGTCATCATCATGACGATAGCCATGGCGTCCTCTATTCATGTCGTCATTGCCACCATGCAGAACCTGAAGAGCGGCCTGCCGAAACGCGAGGCCGTTTTAGGTGCTGTTAGAGGCAACTTTTATGCGATCGCTCTGACGAGCCTCACTACCGTCATTGGGTTCTTGTCAATGAATTATGCGGACGCACCGCCTTTCCGTTATTTGGGAAACGTGGTGTCGCTTGGTATCGCGTTTAATTTCATTTTGACGTTCACACTGTTGCCTGCACTGCTGTTTTTAGTGCCTGTACGCGCTGGCATGGGGAGCTCGGGCGCTCAAATGGCAAACCTAGGGCGCCTCATTTCGAAGGTAAGGTGGCTTTCTCTGTTCGTGGTGCTTGGTGGTGGCGCGGTCGCCAGTGCAGGGCTGGCTCATATTCGCCTCGACGACGACTTCATGCGGTATTTTGATGATCGTTTTGAGTATCGACGGGCATCAGATTATACCGAAAAACACCTCACGGGTCTCAATGTCATTGAATTTGAAGTGCGAGCAAACGGCGACGGGGGGGTCTATGAGCCCGACTATCAAAATCGACTTGCAAAATTTTCTGACTATCTGAGCGCCCAAAATGGGGTGGTGAGCGTTATCGACATAAGTGAACTGACCCGCCGGATTCACAAAACCATGTTGGCGTCGGACGGCGAGACAGTGAGCGCAGGTGCCGCCATTCCTGAAAATGGCGATTTGATTTCGCAATATTTTCTTGTCTATGAAATGTCGCTGCCATATGGAGCTGAGATAACAGATCGAATAAATGTCTCTCGTTCAGCGTCTCGGGTAACCGCGATTATGCGGGGGCTGACATCTGGAAAAATCCGAGCTCTCAAAGAACGAGCGGATGCCTATCTGGCAACAAACTTCCCAGAGGCTGAGCAAGCTGGCGGAATTAGCATAAATGTATTGTTTGCCTATATGTCGACAGTGAACATTCAACAGATGCTCCAAAGTACAATCGTGTCTCTATTAATCATCTCCCTATTGATCGCCTTGTCGTTACGCAGTGTTGGTTTGGGTGTGCTCAGTTTTGTCACCAACCTATTCCCAATTGCGATCGGTTTTGGAATTTGGGGCTATTGGTTCCAGGGCATCGGGGTGAGTGCGGCCGTCATTACAGCGATGACCATCGGGATTGTCGTGGATGATACGATCCACTTTCTCGTCAAGTACCGGGCGAAGAGGCGTTCAGGCCTCGATCCGAGCGAATCAATTCAAGAGGTTTTCCGAACAGTTGGCGTGGCAATGGTCGTCACGACGGTATCTTTGGTCGTGGGCTTTTCGATTCTGTCGTTTTCAGGCTTTGAAGTGAATTGGAATTTGGGTGTTCAAGCAGCGGTGATTATTTCAGCAGCGTTGCTCGTTGATTGGTTGTTGATGCCGCCGATACTTCACCTTGCTGAAAAGACAGGGTTAATTTCCTTCACTGCAAGTAAATAAAAGGGACTATCTTATATACATTTACGGCTGTTTTCTGCCGGAAAATTAACCCTAATTTGAATTAGGGAATGATTAACCTTTGCATCTGGTTAAGAAATTTGATGCTGTAGGGCACGGGGTAAAATGGTGAGATCACGTATGGGCCGATCGACACCAGTAATTATTAGTAAATGAGAGAGCAAATGCGCACTTACGAAGAGCTAACTGGAGCTGACGGGAAGAAGATATTTTTTAGGGCAGAACGTTTTCGTCCCTTAGATATTTTTTCCTCGCATCAACCCAAGATTGATTTGGGAGGCGAGGTCGCCGTCCTCAAAAATCTGTCTATGACCGGACTCGCGGTGCAATGTGCTGAAGATTCCTCTTGGCAGGATAAATTGGATACCGAAGTTCCAGTAAGATTCCTTGTTGGATCAGACGAAATTTATGCCGGTGCTGGCAAAGTCCGACGCTCAGAAATGACGGGCTTGCGCACAACTGTGGCCATTGAATTGACCACTGGCTATCTCGACTTCGCCGAAATTCAGAAACAGCACGAATATTCGGTTTTGCGTCAGACGCTCGATGATCCCTTCTTTGGGGAAACACAAGATGTGTTGCCAGAATTCAAGACGCTTTCGGGCGAAATTATAAACCTGTTCCGATCTTACAAAGATGTGCTGGAGAAGTTTGAGGGCAATTTGGCTCTCGAAGGTTCAGAGCGAGAAGCAGTGCTCCTCGAGGCTCTAAAAATTTGCGAAGACCGTATTGTTCCTCAATGGAAAGAACTTTGGTATCGCGGCAGTGATATCCTCTGGCCCATTATGGAGGACCCGGAGAAGGTGGCTGCCCACAAAGCCTATACAGAGCGGGTACTCACACCTGAGTTTATGGCTGGCCCTGTCATGCGGCGGTGTTACGAGAAGCCTCTGGGCTATCCTGGTGACTATCAGATCATGAACTACGTTTATAAATGGGAGCGGATTGGCAATTCCCTTTATGAAAAACTATTGCACCGCATCGGCATTGTGACAGGCGAATGCGTTGGGACCCGTCTCCGCATGGCTCAGGCCTTTTTGCGAGAACACATTGAACAATCAGCTGCAACAGCAGGCGATGAAGTTCTCAACATCACCAACCTTGGGTGTGGTTCAGCTTATGAGGTCGCTGATTACCTCAAAATTGACGAGTTGCCGCGGTCTGTGCAATTCACGCTCATTGATCAAGATCATGACGCGCTGAGTTATGCGTACAACCACGCTCACCGGGAAGTGATACGCCATGGCGGTAAAGCCCGGGTGAGGTGCCTACAGGCTTCCTTCGCTGAGCTTCTAAAAGCCGGCAAGCTATTCAACACCATGAAGCCGCAAGATATTATTTATAGCTTGGGTCTTTATGATTATCTGTCCGCAAAGCGCGCCAAAGCACTTACGCATGATCTCTATGAGCAAGTGAAACCGGGTGGGCATTTAATTCTCGCGAATGTGAAGACAGGCCGTGAAGCCTGCATGTGGCCACTTGAGTTCGTGACAGACTGGAGCTTGGTGTATCGCACGGAGCAAGACATGTGGGATATGGTCGAGGGTCTAGATTGCGAACGCATTTCGATGGAAGAAGATTCTACCAAATGTGTTTGGGTGATGGTTGTGCGTAAGCCAGCCTAGCTGGAACCCGCAAGTCCATAATGAAAACGGAAACGACTCCAGTGCGTTGAGGCTTATATAGCCCACAATGAGCTGGGGTCGTTTTTGTCTTGGACAAACCGACTGCTTGGGAAGGTGACAACCGCCGTCGTGCCATCACCAACAGCACTTTTTAGCTCAACTTGACCGCCATGAAGACTCATGATTTTCTTCACCAAAGGCAAGCCTAGGCCCGTGCCCTGGTGCGTTCTGCTCAGCGCATTTTCCACTTGGACGAAGGGTTCGAAAATACGCGCGATATCTTCCGTCGCGATGCCAATGCCGCTGTCAATAATGCGGAGTTCCAAGTCACCATCTTTGGACAAGGCAAGCTCTACCTTCACCAGTCCATTTTCCGGTGTGAATTTAAGCGCATTTGAGGTCAGATTAATGACGACTTGATTGAACAAACGAGGGTCAGCAATAAGCCACGGAATTTCATCAAGGACACGGAAAGACAGTCGTACTTTCAATTCAGCCGCACGCTGTCTAAACATTCTCATCGTGGCATTTAGCGTCTCAACTGGGTCCACGGCCTGTTCGTCCAGCTGCAATTTTCCAGCTTCGGCTTTGGAGAGATCCAGAATGTCATTGATGATGCTCAACAAGTGCTGCCCACTGGTGCGGATGTCACCTGCATAGTCAGGGTATTTTCTCTGCTCAATAGCGCCGAACATCTCATTGGCGATAATATCTGAGAAGCCGATAATGGCATTAAGCGGCGTGCGCAACTCATGACTCATAATCGCCAAGAAATCATTTTTGGCGCGGTTTGCCGCCTCTGATGTTTCCAATAGGGCTTCGGAGCGTTTTTGTTCAGCCTTGAGGCGCTCTTTGTCAACAAAACTTGCGCGTAACTGTTGTTCTTGTACATAGTTGATGAACACATTGGTGCCAATGGCAAAGCCCAGAAAGGCACCATTGTTGATCAACATATCAACGGGTATTGGGTTGATGTACACGACGGTGACTGCGTATGCGATAGCCGTTGCGAACGAAACGAGAGTGGAAAGCAGGTAATTGAGTCGCCATAAACTGCAGCTGTACGCGATGATGATGACCAGTCCACCGTAATACAGATGGTTCCCCGGCGCGTCAGCCAACGCAATCATGCCAATGACACCAAAGCTTGGAATGGCCATCGAAAAAGACAGCCATGTTTGATGTCTATAGTTGAACCACGGAGCGTAAGAAATCGCAGCAAGCCCAAGCAGGAGGGGCGCGCAGATAGCTAAACGTATAAACCATGCTTCGTAGAGAATTTCGGGGACGATAAAGATATCGAGCACGCCGAACAGTGAGAAAATCAGAGCGCCGCCAGCAATCGAGAAACGAGTGAGGCCAATTTGCTTGGTGTAATTTTCCTCTGCAAAACGATCTTCGAGTGTGCGATCGCGGAATTTCAGAGAAACAGGATCGAAATGATAGTCGCGACTCTTGGTCTCGGTCGGGGCAGGCTTCCCTTTCGTGGAATAGGGGGTGCCATCTCGATCCGAGCTGCCGCTATCAGCGGTTGTTTGTTTTACATGACCTTGAAAGTCCTGCGCCATCAGATGAAGGGGCCCGCTCGTTAATTTGGTTCAATTATTTCTAACTGAAAAACCTATAACACTGTGTTAAAACGCGCGTGTTATCTGGTTCGGGCTGACAGATTTCTTGAGCAATAGCTTAACCCAAAGATTAACATGACAAGTAAAACGTGAGGCTGATCAAGCCGGACGGGTTAACACCGCATACCAGCAGTAATCTTTGTAAAGAGAATGATAAGAAACGTCCGCATGTTCTCTTGTTGCAAGGGCCGAAAGTGCGTGTGGTAAATCAGCGCGCGGCGAGACGTGGAAGAGGTCGAGCCACATCGAGAGAACGGCGCGGAACCATTTTGGCAAGCCCTGTTGCATACCAAAATCGATGATATGGAGCTTGCCCCCAGGCTTCAACAAGGCAAATGCCTCGTGTAGGGCCTGCTCCCAAGGGGGGATCATTGAAAGCGTATAGGACATAAAGATCGCATCGAATTCAGTGCGCTGGAACAGGGGGAACGTATCGAGGGCTGCGGCATCTCCTTGGCCAAAATGGCACTGGTTTCCGAGCGGCGTGCGAGAAGCCTTGTATGTGGCGGTGGTGAGCATTTCCTGAGAAATGTCTATGCCGTAAAATTGGGTGCCGGGGAAAAGGTGACTAGCCTTCAACAGGTTGCGACCCGTTCCGCAGCCAACTTCTAAGATGTTGTCGTCTGGTCCCGCATTCAGCTGTTCAATCAAATGATCGCGCCCGAGCAAGTAGAATTTGCGGGTGAAGTCGTAGACGTAACGTTGGTGTTTATAAACGTCGTCCATCAAATCTTGATGTTCACCGACGCAGGGAGGGCGCACAAATGTCATGTTGTTTCTCCTTTGAGGCTATAGAGATGAAAGCCGCCATAGATGGAGGATCTGTCTTTCGCACCAAATTCCAGCGAGTCCTTCTGGTGATAATGCCACTGATCTAGAATGTCGCGATCCACGCGCCCCGGTAGTAAATCTTCTGGAGCCGCGGTACGAAAGATGACGCGCGCGCCCATTCGGGCCGTGCGGGTAATTTCCTGCCACAAGGCATTGAGATTGTCATCGTCCATCCAGTCTTGGGCATCGAGCAGGACATACCGGTCCACTGTTTGCGCCCCCTGCGCTGAGAGGTAGTCCGTATAGGACTGATTGAGTATGTGCGCCCGGTCGCTGTTATCCCGTATCAGGTCGTAGTTTGCCCGCTGCAAGTAAGGGGGAAGAGGACCTTCACCATTCTTAGCGTAGCGGCGCGCAAAGGCCTGCCATGCGAAATAATTTTCTGATATCGGAAAGTCACAAACCAGTTTTTCCAGGCGTTCCTTCAACACCGTCGCCATCGCTTTCTGGCCTGCCAAACTTTCATATTGGGACGGTGGGATGCCCAAACCGTAAAGGGAAGACGGGTTGGTTGTGATCCAACGCAGAAGCGGGCGCTCAAATAAGGGGCCCAGCACCGTATCAAAAAAGATGCGTTGAGCGCCCAGCGACTTAGCTTCTAGGAGTGGGGTGAAGTCAACACGGTAAAGCCGGGTGAGCCTATGGGCCCAGCCGATGAAATATCCCAAAAGGCCATGGGCGTAGATATTTTTGGAGAAAAGGTTGATCCGCTTAGCGCCCGTCAATCCGCGGCCATCCCAGTAACGTTTGCTTTTCGCATCTAAGTTTGGCTGTAAATATCTCCGATAGAGAGCAATATTGTACAGGCTGTTTGCCTCTCCAAAGAACCGGTAAAATTCGTCATAGGAGGGCAAGCGTGCCGCCCCTGTGATTTTCAGATTGCCCAATGCCACGTGGGCGGGGTTGAGGTCCAGTGCAGTAACCTTGGCAGGGGAGGCTGTAAGGTAGGTCATCATGTTGCAGCCGCCAGACGCAATGGTGACGATGTGATGGCCCGGTGCAAGTGCCATGGCCGCCATGTCAACTTCTGGGTCTTCCCAGATCTGGGCGTAAACCAAGCGCGTGAAAACACTCGTGAAGAGGCGTTCTGCAATGCCGGCGCGCGACACAGCCTTGTGGCGATGCACTGCCTTCTTGAGGCGTTTTTGAACGGCGGCTTTTGAGGTGCTCTGCGAAATCATTCTGGCGCTTTCCGTTTTTTAGGGAGTAGCGACGATAGTTCGTAGCGGCACTCCCAGAACCAATGGGGCAACTTTCCCATTTCGGGTATCGCGGTCCCATGACAGTGCGGTGACGAGTTGATGACAGCTGACAAGTGCCTATATGAGTTGCTCTGTATTTGCGCTATAGATAGGGCGGTTGAGCCGAAGTAGGTTGAGAGCCCGACAGAGATCGAGAGGACGCACGATGCGTTGGAATGAGCTAGATGCCGAAGAATGTTCCATTGCCAGAACACTTTCAGTGGTTGGTGATAGATGGACGCTGCTTGTTTTGCGTGAATGTTTTCTGCGGGTGCGCCGGTTTGATCAATTCCAAGAACGGTTAAAGATCACTCGGCATGTCCTTGCCAATCGGTTGAAGAAGCTGGTGGATGAAGGTGTATTAGAGAAAATCGCCTATCAGGAGCGGCCCGAACGCTTTGAATATCGTCTGACGGACAAAGGTTTGGACCTATATCCGGTGATGATGTCGCTCGTCCATTGGGGGGATGTGCATATGGCTGGAGCAGACGGCCCCCCAATTTTGCATCGCCATAAGACGTGCAACCATGTTTTCGAACCAGTTGTGACCTGCTCGCAGTGCCATGAGCCTTTAGATGCCAGACAAGTTGATCTCATGCCGGGCAAAAAAACAGCCTAATGGCGTGATTTACGACCAGTGTGAACATTTTCTGACGTTTGCCCCTCGGTACGCTCGCTTTCCTGTTTCAAAGTGTTAAGCTCGATTTAACTAAACATCGAGGAGACCGGTGCGGTGCGATGAGCGCATTTGTGCCATTTGTTTGAGTGCGCCCTTTAGGGGGTGCGGGGGCTCAAGAGAAGCAAATGGCTGGAAATGGGTCAGTCTGGCATCCCGGTAAGAGACTGTGGATCAGAAACGGGACGTGCCCCAAGATGGGCACGGGACTTCTGCGCCCGCCGAAGAGTGTGAGACTCAAGCTGTTTCGACAAAGGAAACGACAGAGCCCGCATTGCATGACGCGTCCGTAGAAGAAAAGAGGGACCGCAAGAACCGTCGTCGCAGAAAGCGCCGTCGCGGTAGCTCTACGTCTGAGACGCAAGTCGATGCGTCAGCACCACAAAATTCCAATCCGACCATTTCAGATGAACCAATTACCACTGAACCGGTAGCTACCGAGCCCGTATCCGCGCTCCAGCCAAATTCTGATACGGGAGAAGGCTCAGCAGCCACCAGTGCGCCTTCAGGCAAACGAAAGCGCCGCAGAGGCCGCCGCCGCGGCGCTGGAAGCCAGACGGCAGATGCGCAAGCACATCCACAAACCGACAGCCAAGAAGCTGAGGGCCAAGAGGCACAACAAGCCTCAGCCCCGGTAACGAGCCAAGGCACGCGCCAGTCTACGGCTGAAACACCGCCGCCTGTGTACGCAGCATTGGACTTGGGAACCAACAATTGCCGTCTTTTGGTCGCCCGCCGGGTGAAAGATGGCTACCGCGTTATTGATGCATTCTCGCGCATCGTGCGACTGGGCGAAGGACTTGCTCATTCCGGAGCGCTGAGCCAAGAGGCCATGGACCGGGCAGTAGAGGCCTTGGGCATTTGCGCAGACAAAATGCGTCGGCGCGGTGTAACGCATGCGCGTACAATCGCTACGGAAGCGTGCCGTATGGCCAGTAATGGCCCGGAGTTTATCGAGCGGGTCAAACGCGAAACCGGCATAACGCTGGATGTTGTCTCTCCCGAAGACGAAGCTAAGTTGGCGGTTGCCGGCTGCGCGCCTCTCCTGTGCCCTAAAACAGGCTCAGCCCTTGTCTTTGATATTGGCGGCGGCTCCACAGAACTCATGTGGGTGCGACGCTCCAATCGAGGCCGTGGGATCATTGAGGATTGGGTTTCGCTGAGTTCCGGCGTCGTGACCTTGTCGGAAACCTATGGGGGCAGGGATCTGACCGCGGAAGGTTTCGAGAAGATGGTGGCCCATATCACGCAGCAACTCTCTGAGTTCCGGGACCGAGTAGAGGCAAAAGGGTTGCCCGAGCGCGGCTTCCACCTGCTGGGAACATCTGGAACTGTGACCACGATTGCGGGTGTGCAGATGGGTTTGCGCCGCTACGACCGGTCTCGCGTGGACGGGGCGTGGGTGGCGCCAGAGGATGTGGCCCGCATAACAGATCAATTACTCAATATGAGTTTTGAAGACCGAGCCGAAAACCCATGTGTCGGATATGAAAGAGCTGATTTGGTTCTCGCTGGTTGCGCCATTTTGAAAGCCATTATGCTTGCATGGCCTGCCGACCGTTTGCGCGTCGCTGATCGCGGCTTGCGAGAAGGGATCCTCTTTTCGCTTATGCAAGCTGCAGAACCCCGCACCCGCCGCAAGCGTAAACGCCGTCGCAGAGGCGGTGCCCGTCCAGACACGCCTGGCGGCGAAAACACAAGTGTTTCAGTAGAGAATGCGCCCAATTCCTAGGTGCATGAAGTGCTATTGTTAAAGGGCACTCCGGTCGGCGCTATAATGAGCGATGTCCGTGCTAGGGCTAGCCATCAGTGCCAAAGGCGGGTAACTAAGGCCTCAAGCTGTATGTTTCAGCACCGGCAGTAAGCCGAATAAATATTTTAGGTTGAAAGAAAAAGATCATGGCAAAGAGTTCAGGGCCAAGCGATGTTGGCGGCGGCGGTGGTAAGCGCGGTCTCAAAGTGAAGTTGAAATCCGCCAAGGGTCGCCGGATTTCCTCCACCCGTTGGCTTGAACGTCAATTGAATGATCCCTATGTCGCCGCCGCGCGCCGTGATGGTTACCGGGCCAGAGCCGCCTATAAATTGCTGGAATTGGACGATAAATACCATTTTCTAAAAAAGGGCGTCCGGGTTGTTGACCTGGGAGCCGCGCCAGGCGGTTGGTGCCAAGTGGCTGTTGCGCGCACGAAAGCCGATATAGGCAAGGGAAAAGTGATCGGGGTCGACATTCAGGAAATGGAACCCATTGCGGGTGCCACTCTGCGCCAACTCGATTTTATGGAGCCCGGCGCAGATGATGTGGTCAAGGAAATGCTGGGCGGCGAGGCCGATGTTGTTTTGTCTGATATGGCAGCCTCTGCAAGTGGACACCGCCAAACCGATCACCTGAAAATTATGGCACTGGCAGAAGCAGGCGCTTACTTTGCCCACGATGTTTTGACGCCAGGCGGAACCTATTGTGCAAAAGTGCTGCAAGGCGGCGCCGAAGCCGATTTGCTAAAAATGCTGAAGAAGGATTTCAAGGTTGTGCGCCATGTGAAGCCTGAGGCAAGTCGCTCTGATTCCGCTGAAATGTATGTCCTGGCGACCGGTTTTAGAGGACGCGATGAGAACGAGGCGGAGGAGTAGCCATAACAGGCCTCAACTGACAGGCCTGTGATCGGGATTTTCGATCAAAAGAATGGCGGAGTTAAGCCCTTTTTATCGTTCTTGTTAACTTTATGATGCGGTGCGTCATTTTTCCCGTTCACAGCGCTTTGCAATCCCTCCTGAAGGTGTTAAACACCAGCGCCAACACAGAGATCCTGCGAAAAGTTGGAGCTGCAAACAGCCTGTTTGCCGGTCCACTCGTAGCAACAGCCCCCAGATTTGGGTGAGAGGTTGGCTATCATGAAAGAAGCACTCACATTTGACGATGTTCTCTTGCAACCCGCTGCGTCTAGCGTATTGCCAGGGCAGGTCGACACGCGTACCCGCCTGACGCGCACGATTGAGCTCGGTATACCGCTCATTTCTGCGGCTATGGACACCGTGACAGAATCCCGGCTGGCCATCGCAATGGCACAAGCAGGCGGCATGGGCGTATTGCACAAAAACATGTCAGCCGAGCTACAAGCTGAAGAAGTCCGGCAGGTGAAAAAGTTTGAATCTGGCATGGTCGTCAATCCGGTGACCATCGGACCAGACGCGACGCTAGGTGAAGCGCTTGAACTCATGAGCCGCCACCGCTTTTCTGGCATTCCAGTTGTTGAGGCAGGTAACAACAAGTTAGTCGGTATTCTTACCAACCGTGACGTGCGCTTCGCTGATAATCCCAACACCCCAATCCGTGAACTGATGACGAAAGAAAACTTGGTCACAGTCAAAGACGGCACCTCCCAAGCTGAAGCCAAGCGCCTGCTTCACAGCTACCGTATTGAAAAACTCCTTGTGGTTGATGATGCTTATAGCTGCGTCGGTCTGATCACCGTCAAGGATATGGAAAAAGCACAGCTTCACCCCAACGCAACAAAAGACGCCAAAGGCCGTCTGCGTGTCGCAGGCGCGACCAGCGTCGGGGACGATGGCATCGACCGCGCAATGCAGTTGATTGAAGCAGGTGTGGATTGCGTTGTTGTTGACACAGCTCACGGTCACTCAGACCGCGTGGCAGCGACAGTTAAGGCCATCAAGAAATTTTCCAACGCCACCCAAATTATCGCAGGTAATGTTGCGACCGCCGCAGCCACTCTCTCGTTGATTGATGCAGGCGCGGATGCCGTGAAAGTCGGCATCGGGCCAGGTTCAATCTGTACCACGCGCATCGTTGCCGGTGTCGGTGTACCCCAGCTCACAGCCATTATGGACTGCGTTGAAGTTGGCCTGAAAAACGATATCCCGATTATCGCAGATGGCGGCATTAAGTATTCTGGTGATCTGGCTAAAGCCATGGCCGCGGGTGCTGAATGCGCCATGATAGGTTCCCTCTTCGCCGGCACAGATGAAAGCCCGGGGGAAGTGTTCCTTTATCAAGGCCGCTCCTACAAATCATACCGTGGCATGGGCTCTGTTGGCGCTATGGCCGTTGGCTCTGCTGACCGTTATTTCCAGCAGGACGTCAAAGACTCCTTGAAGTTGGTGCCGGAAGGTATTGAGGGACAGGTCCCTTACAAGGGACCTGTTGGCAGCGTGGTGCATCAGCTTGTAGGCGGGCTTAAAGCCGCTATGGGTTACACCGGATCAGCTACGTTGAAAGACCTGCGTGAGCAGTCAGAATTTGTTCGAATTACATCAGCGTCGCTTCGCGAAAGCCATGCGCATGATGTGACCATCACCCGTGAATCGCCGAACTATCCAGGCGGCGGCCAGTAAGGAATTGGTGTGAAAGAGTCAGCACGTATTGAAACCAGCATTCGGTTGTTGGCAGAATTGGAAACCACAGATCAAGCCGTAGACCGTCTACTGGCTCAATGGGCACGCGACAACCGCTATGCCGGATCAAAAGATAGACGCGCCGTGCAAGAGCGCGTTTATTTGGTTTTGAGACATCGTGGAGAAGTGCGTTTTGCTCTCTCCGGAGAAATATCACCGCGCTTGGAAGTGTTTGCAGCCCTTCATTTGTTTGAAGATCTGGACATGGATGCCATTGCACAATTGGCGGACGACACCGAGCACGGCCCTCAGGCGCTGAGCGAAGAAGAACGCAAGTGCCTCGATAATCTGCGTGCGGTTAAAGGTGCAGATGCTGCAGCCAAAACCAACATCCCAGAGTGGACCGTGCCACTGTTCGAGCAGGCCTACGGTGATGCTTGGGAAGTGCAAGCCAAAGCATTGGGCGAGCAAGCCAGTGTTGATTTGCGTGTGAATGCACTCAAAACATCGCCGGACCGTGTCGTCAAAGCATTGGCAGAATCAAATATTGAAGTTGCAACCTTGCCGCACAGTGAGTGGGCGCTACGGGCACCGGCTCGTTCTGCCGTGTCTCACACCAAGGCGTTCAACAAAGGCATGTGTGAAGTCCAAGACCTTGGCTCACAAATTCTGTGTATGTTGGCGAACGCAACACCGGGCGAGCAGGTCATCGACCTGTGTGCCGGAGCAGGGGGCAAGTCCCTCGCCATGGGTGCAACGATGGATAACAAGGGCCAAATTTACGCTCTTGATATTGATGCGCGCCGCCTTAACCGTGGCCGTGAACGTGTGGAACGTGCGGGCCTTCGTAATACCCAGTTCCACCAATTGACTAAATACAATTCATCAGAAGAACGTACGTTGCCCGAGCTGGTCGGCAATATGGATATGGTATTTGTAGATGCCCCTTGTTCTGGGTCTGGTGCATGGCGCCGCCAGCCAGATGCGCGGTGGCGTTTGACGCCGGAACAATTGGCGACCTACAACGACCTCCAAGACCAAGTACTTGCTCGGGGCGCGCGTTATGTCAGCCCCGGCAGCCGTATGATCTACGCAACATGCTCCTTGTTCACGCAAGAAAACGAAGACAGAGTGGAGGCCTTTTTGAGCCGCCACCCAGAGTTCACTTGCATTGAGTGGCAAGATGCGTGGAATCCTAAACTACCTGCATTGGAAGCAACCCACGGAACGGGTTTGCGCATTAGCCCTGCCGACCATGGGTGTGATGGTTTCTTCGCTGCGGTCCTCGTTAAGTCAAAGGACTAACGCGGCCACGCCCGTCGATGGGTGGTGACACCAAGACTGTCTCTCACATGAGGGATGTAACACTGATCAAAGCCTTGGCGCGTAGGGTGCCAATTTGCTTGCAAGCCGATTGAAAGAGTATTCCATGAGCGACCGCATTCTCATTATTGATTTTGGTAGTCAAGTAACTCAGCTCATCGCGCGGCGTGTGCGTGAAAGTGGCGTATATTGTGAAATCGTACCTTTCAATAAGGCTGAAGAAGTCTTTACAGATTTCGCACCTAAAGCGGTCATCTTATCTGGTGGCCCAGCGTCAGTAACCGGTATTGAATCCCCACGCGCACCACAAGCCGTGTTTGAAGCGGGCATTCCGGTGCTCGGCATTTGCTACGGTCAGCAAACCATGTGCGAACAACTCGGCGGTAAAGTCGAAACCTCTGACCACCACGAATTTGGTCACGCTAAAATCACCATCACGCAAGATTGTCCTCTCTTCGACGGCATCGTTGCTGCTGGCAGTGAAGAAAGCGTATGGATGAGCCACGGCGACCGCGTGGGCGCCATCCCAGCCGGATTTGAGGTTGTGGCCACCAGTGAAGGCGCACCTTATGCAGCCATCGCTGACGAAAGCCGTCACTTCTATGCTGTACAATTCCACCCTGAAGTAGTGCACACGCCCAATGGCACTAAGATGATTTCCAACTTCACACACAAAATTGCGGGTTGTTCCGGCGACTGGACCATGGCTGCCTTTAGAGAAGTTGAGATCGCCAAAGTACGCGCACAAGTAGGCGACGGCAAAGTGATCTGCGGCCTTTCCGGCGGTGTAGATTCTTCCGTGGTTGCTGTACTTTTGCACGAAGCCATCGGCGACCAACTCCAGTGCGTATTTGTTGATACGGGCATGATGCGGACAGGTGAAGCTGACCAAGTCGTTGGTCTCTTCCGCGATCACTACAACATCCCGTTGATCCACAGAGATGCCAGCGAGCTCTTCCTCGGAAAATTGGATGGCGTGAGTGATCCAGAGAAAAAGCGTAAAATCATTGGTGGCACATTCATCGACGTTTTCGAAGAAGAAGCCAAAAATATTGGGGGTGCTGATTTCCTCGCCCAAGGCACATTGTATCCAGACGTGATTGAAAGCGTTTCATTCACGGGTGGTCCTTCAGTCACCATCAAGTCTCACCACAACGTAGGCGGTCTGCCAGATCGCATGAACATGAAGTTGGTTGAGCCGTTACGTGAATTGTTCAAAGACGAAGTACGCGTCCTTGGTCGTGAACTTGGGTTGCCGGAAGATTTTGTAGGCCGTCATCCATTCCCCGGACCCGGATTAGCAATCCGCATTCCCGGTGAAATTACCGATGAGAAGCTGGACATCTTACGCAAAGCAGACGTGATCTTTCTTGACGAGATCCGCAAAGCCGGATTGTATGATGATATTTGGCAAGCCTTTGCCGTGCTACTGCCTGTGCGCACAGTGGGTGTGATGGGCGATAGCCGCACATATGAATTCGTATGTGCATTGCGCGCGGTGAACTCCACCGACGGTATGACTGCAAATTATTATCCGTTTACCCATGAATTCTTAGGGCGCGCGTCGACACGTATCATCAATGAAGTGCGCGGCATCAACCGCGTTGTCTACGATGTAACATCCAAACCACCCGGCACAATTGAGTGGGAATAGAATTGGGTTTTGCGTCTATGATTTAGCAATGTGAATTGTTGCGGGGGTATTTATGATAATCTCACATACACACAAGGTCATCTTTCTAAAGGCTCGGAAAGTGGCGGGCACGTCATTTGAGATTGCCCTGTCAAAGTTTCTGGGCGCCGATGATGTTGTCACGCCCATTATACCGGGCGATGAAAAGATTCGAACCGATCGGAATTATGTCGGGGCGCAAAACTATCAAAAAGAAACCAAAGATATTTTCCTGCACCCAAGATGGCGCGATGTGAAATCGCTGAGGCATTTCCGTCGGCCAAATCAATTTTTCAATCATATTTCGGCTAAGGAAGTTTTCAGGACGGTTTCAAATACTCTTTGGAATGAATATACTAAAGTAGCAATTGTCAGAAACCCGTGGGATTGCGCTATATCCTATTTTTATCATTACAATGGTCGCGGCGCTGACCTTGGCACCTTCGAAGACTGGTGCCTAAACAACCAATTTATATTTGGTCTGAATGCGGAGCAATATCTAATCGACGACAAGCAGATCGTTGATAAATTCATTCGGTACGAAGCGTTTGAAGAGGATATTTCCAGCCTAGAAGGCAACATCCCTGAGCTGGAAGGTTTGTGGGATACCTTCAAATCAATCAATGCAAAGGGCGGGCTGCGGGTTAAAAGCGGACCAAGCGTTCCCGAGATATTCTCTCACGCACCCAAAGTCGATGCCTTGGTGCGGGCCGCTCATGCTTTTGAAATTGAGAAATTTGGCTATGCACTTCAGCCCTGAGGCTGCTGTGTACCGCTTCGAAGGCTGAAAACCCCACGTGGGGAAATGCGCCAGTAAACCACCCCCATTACAGAATCTGCGATCACCGGCCCAAGGACTTCACTTGAGGTGGAGAGTGAATTGTCGCCAGCGACCATGTAGCGCTGGGTCTCATCAATAAAGTTGGAAATACGCTTCACAATGAGACCCAAGCTAGAATGGCGAATGAGCACGACATCGCCGAGTGAGGCAATTTTTCTACGCGCAAGCACGTAGTCGCCGTCCACAAGGGTGGGAACCATACTGTTCCCCTCGACGCGAGCTATCCGCCATCCAAACATGATATTTCCTAAAGCTCTGGGTGAACCACGAGTGCTGAAGGAGGGTACGGAGATGTTTTCCGTGTGGTTTTCACACCCTTAGTGGACCAGAATATTTCAGCAAACTGATTGACGAGTTCCAACAAAGCTTCGCCATTGGCGCGGTCTGCAGTCTGTTTGCACGCGCTGCCTTTCATCATGATTTGATGAACAAGGTCGTGAACTTCAGGGTGTTTTTCCAGCTGAGGTGCTTTGAAATAGTCACCCCAAATGATGCGGATTTCATGTTTCACTTTTTCCGCTTCTTCTTCCTTCGTCATAACACAGCGGGTGAGGGTGTTGGCCTTCTCAACGACTGAAGTGTCTTTGGCAGCGGCCTCTTCCATGACGTCGATCATTCGGATGACTGAAAGGGCGGCAATCAAGGCGGGTGCCGGATCGTAAACTTTGCAAGGTACATCGCAGTGCGCTTGCGCACGCGGCAGGCGGAAAATTACATCTGTTGATTTAAGTAATTTGTGGAGCATTTGAAAACCCTCTTTTGAGTGTGTTTGATTTAGACGCCGCAAAGGCAGCATTCGAAAGTGCCTAACAGGCGTTATTTTGAGCCTTGTGAAGAAGTGCGCTGAAAAAACATTTGAACGGCACGACAACTTCCCAAAGCCAATGCAGCCCCAGCCACAGCTGTTTCAATGCCGAACAACGCGTCGCCGCTCATCCAATGAGACGCACCTTGTACAAGGACGAACAAAAATAACGCGATGTTCGCAGCGATCACAGTTGATGTGCGACGTCCTAACATCAAAGCCGCCGCGGCAGCCCCAACAACCACGAAAGTGGCAATGTGCTCAGGTGAGGTCAAAACATGCGCCATGCCCATTTCTTGAGGGTGTCCAGAGTGTGCCAGTGCGGCTGGAGCAAAAAGGATAGACCCGGCGAGGGCTGCGCCCGTGCGTCGTAATACTTGCATGGTGAATTTGTCCTTTGTGAGGGAGGGAGCAGACGCGAAGCTCTCATGGGAGGGCGCCTGCCATGTATATTAATAATAAGAGTTATTAGCATATATGCCTGATTTGCCCACCTGCGGCAACAGAAGAATATGACCACTGGCCAGCAAGTGCGGCCTATTGGTCATGATCTATGGGTGGAGGCGTATCTTCGTATAGTCCCAATCGCTCCAGAGAAAAACGAGCCGCCTGCCACATGTCTTTCTCACCCGGAACTGCTTTGCACAGGACATTGAGCCCCATCAACAGGCTTTGCACCGAGAGGGCCAGCGCATGTGTATCTGTGATTTTGGGGAGTTCAGATTGAGCGATAGCCCAGTTCATTAGTTCTTCTAATCGTGTAACGCTACCGAGTACCATTTTGTTGAGATGAGCGCTTAAGACCGGGTGCTTCTCAATATTGGAAAGCTCAGCAACACTACAAACAAATAGGCACCCGCGCGTTTCGAGGTCTGTGGCGCGGGCATGGCACGCTGCTTTGAATACCTGCGTTATGAGGGCTTTGACTGGTACACCTCGTCGAGCCTCTCCAAATGCGCGGTCGGGCGACTTGCTGTTGTAAAGGTCGAGCGCTTCAATGAACAAGGCGTCTCGGCTGCCAAAGGAATTGTAGAAACTAGACCGCGTGATACCCAGAATCTCTGACAACAACTTTACAGAAGTCGCTTCATATCCATGGCGCCAGAACTCATCCATCGCCAGCTGAAGTGCGTCATTTCGATTGAATTGAGCAGGGCGTCCCATTTTTTCCAAATTCCATCTGTGTCTCTAGACAAAGCTATTTTAGGCACTATATAGGTTTTGTACACAAATGAACATAATTTATCGAATGAGCCCGACCCCCACTTAGCACCAAGCCAATATCAATTAGGAGCAACATCATGGCCGCATTTTTCATCGCCACACTTACTATCAAAAACCCAGAAAAATTTCAGGAATACGCGCAAAAGGTGCCTGCCACGCTCGCTCCCTTTGGCGGAGAATTTTTGACCAAAGGCAAGGTAGGAGAAGCCCTGTCCGGCTCTGCAAATCATCAGGTCGCAGCCATTGTGAAATTCCCGGACCTTCAGTCGGTGTCAGATTGGTATAAATCAGATGCCTATCAGGCAATCATTCCGGTGCGTGATGAAGGCGCGGACGTAACGCTGATCAGCTACGAAGTGCCAGTCTAAAGGCCTAGGAAATACGCGTCCCTGAACAATGGGAATTGAAATGAAATATGAGAAGGCGCACTCAATGGTGCGCCTTCTCTTTTGAAATAATTGGAAATTATTCGGAAATTTTCATGCCTAGCTTGCCATCAAAGAGGGTCGCGGGTGTAGGAGCCCAAAGGATCAGGGTTTGACGACACAAAAAACGTTGTTGGTTCCGTTGTTATGAAAGAGTTTGACTTTGTCTCCACGCCCCAAACGGAGCTTTGCAACATTACTTGTAGAGGATGTTGAAAACATCGATACCCCACAAGGGTTACGGTTAGTAAAAGTATCGCAACCGCGTTTTGCGCTTTTCAGGTCATGCTGACATTGCACTAGGTCGCTCCAAACAAAGTACGGGCTGGCATTATGCATAAAAACAAGATCGCCTTGTGCCCAGGCCGCAGGCGCAGAAAAGGCAAATGAAAGAGCCGCTATTCCGGCAATAACAGATTTTTTTGAGAGCATTGTGATTTGTCCAGTTGCTTGATTTTATCAAAAATTGAAACTTGTCGGGCCGCCGATAGGTGTCGATGAATGACGACAGCTACTTCGATGTAATCAACAATTTCTTCCCGGCACAACTGAGACACATGTACTAGTGTAGGTGCCGCTCAAAAGAAGGGCAGCACCCACTAGTTCAAGATGACCGGGCGAGGTCGTCCTCCAATAGGTTATGTTCTAGTTGGTCGGGAATTTGGCACCAAATTCTTCTCCGTCCAAATGCGCCACATTGGCAACGAATGAAATGGTCTGATAGGTGCCGCAAAGCGCCATGACCTCTAACTGCTGGGCCGGGTCCCAATGCGTTTGAAATGCCGCCTGTAAAATATCCGGCAATCGGCCCTCAGAACATAATGCATCCACAACGCCCACAAGTGTTTGGTCGCCATCTTGCCACGCAGCGTCAGTCGCTGTGCCAAGGCGGCTGGCGCATACTTGATCAGCGGTGAGGTTTGCCGCCTTGGAAAAGATGCTGACATGTACGCCCCACTCATATTCACAATTCCGGTTCGCAGTGACCCGTAGGATCACGATCTCCCTGTCGCGTAAGCTCAGGGGGCTCTCTTTGTCTAATAGGTTGGGGACGCACTTGGTGAGGAACCGCATGCTGGTCGCAAATGTACGAAAAAGCTTCAAAATATATCCGTCTGTTTGCGGATAGGAGGTAAGTACCTTGGCAACATCTGCTGGGTAGGGGGCTTCTAGTGGGATTAAGTTCTGTGTCATAGGACATCTCCGTGCTACTGTTTCTGTAGCTAATATATGCTACTAATAATGTAGCATCAAGGGGCGCATGTAATTTATTTGAGGGAGTTGGAAATGGCAGCGAAACCGGGCCAAAGCGTTCGAGGGTCCACCACCGGCAGGCCCATTATGGTTCTGTTCGATGTTTTGGGGCAGCGTTGGACATTGCGCATTTTGTGGGAGCTGCGGCTTAAGCGGCTTACTTTTAGAGAGCTGCGCACACAGTGCGAAAACGTATCGCCCACGGTTCTCAACACGCGCCTGAAAGTGTTGCGTGAGCTAGGCTTTGTTGATCATGATGAAGATGGATATGGGCATACAGACTTGGGGGCGGAGTTAGCCACACAGCTTGGCGCTCTAGATGGCTGGTCCCAAAAATGGGCGAAGTCCCTCGAGGTCGCGCAGGCAGAGTAATCAGCGCAAAAAAACCGACCCAACTCAGGGTCGGTTTTTCGCTTACCAGATAAATTCTATTGCTCGCAATTTGCCACGCACACTTGGCGTTCTTGGATTTGGCCGCCACAAGAGCGGTAACAGGTGCGGAACTGTGCTTCACACGTGTTGCTCACATTATCGCAATGATAGGTGCTGACGTAAGGTCGTTGCGGTTTGTTGGGCAGGGGGTACTTCAGTGGATCAACTTGGTACCGACCGATGGCAATTTGATAGTCATTTTGCCGCTGAAGAAAATCAAACTGGGCGTCACGTTCCGCGTCCGCACGGCATTGCCCTTTGCGGTATTCCACATCGGCTTGGCACTGTGTTGTGCTTGTTTGGCAGGACGATAAACATTGCATCCCTTGTGAACTTGCGGGTGGCGTATAATCGTAGTGGGTTCGGATTTGCGGACCGCATGCCGATAGCAGCAGTGCAAAAGTTGTGACCATTGAATATAAAGTTAGACGCCTCATGACATTTCCCTCAGCTGATTTTGTTCTGTCGGGAGGGTATGATTTGCCAAGTCCAAGGTCAAACGATCTGCGCTGCACGTGTTTCGTTTGACGGTTGATTGAAAGGTCCGGCACCGCAACACGAAAAAGAATGGGTATCTGCGGATGGCGGCTATTGGTTTTCTAGCCATTTAGCCCCATTATAGGCTCCTATTGCTGCAGAGATGTTGCGCATAAAAGATGAAGGATGCCCATGTCATACGATCTTCACGTCCCAAAACGACGTTTCGCACACCTTGCAGCCCTGTTAGTGGTCTCCGCCCTCATCGGTGTGGTGGGGCACACTGCGCCAACCTGGGCAAGTGCAATTGATGACAACAATGATTGTTATGACCAGTTCCGAGGTGGAGACAATCGCCTCGCAATTTATTATTGCAGTCGCGCGATCCAGTCAGGTGAGTTAGATCAGCCAGACTTGGTCGCTGCTTTGATAAACCGCGGTGTGGCCTACAAGAACACCGGCAACTTGGTCATGGCAGTGGTTGATTATACCTCTGCCCTTGAAATCGCACCAAAAGATGCTGTGTTGTGGGCAAACCGGGCCAATGCCCACCGGGAGATGGAACAGCTTAATCCTGCATTGTCTGACATCAACAAAGCGTTGGAACTCAACCCCGAGCGCGCGACATCCTATTATGTGCGCGGCGCTATTTTAGAAGCACGCGGCGAGTCCGAAGCGGCCCAAAACGATTTTCTAAAAGCCTATGAATTGCAGCCTCAAAACACAGCCTTCAAACAAAAGGCTGGGAAGTAATAAATGTCTGAAAATTTGCGACCGTCTAAATTGCCCGTCATCGAAATTGTCAAAGAAGCCTTCCAAGGCGCTTATTTTCATTTCAACGATATGGTGCGCATCGTCTGGTTACCGACCTTGTTGTACGTAGTACTCAACGTGTACATCAGCCAGCAAACCGCTGGTGCGCTTGAGCCAACCCTCTTTTTGGTCGTGGCATTCATAGGCTCCACTTTTTTGTGGGCCATGATGGCTGTTGCATGGCATCGCCGAATTCTGACGGGCGAAACCCCAACTGATTTTGTCTATTTTAAATTCGGCCGCAACGAAGCGCGTTTCGTTCTCATAACGATCATGCTGACTTTATTCTATTTGCCGGGAATTTTATTTCTTGTGATGTCGACGGGGCTCTCTGGCGAAGATATCCAAAATATGATGGCGGGTGTTGAGCCAACCCTCCAACCAGAAAGTGTGTCTGTTGCCTATTTGATGTTGGGCTATGCGCTGCTCTTCGTCGCATTTCATTTCAGTGTGCGCCTCAGCTTGCTGTTGCCAGCGGTCGCTATTGGGGAAGGCGTGAATGCAGGCAAAATCATCAACATGACCAAAGGCAATTTTTGGCGCTTGTTGGGAGCCATGTTGTTGTGTGGTTTGGTTGTACTCTTCGCTGTGAACATTGTGAGTGCCATGGTTGCGTCGCTCTTGTTCGCCATCGGGTTGGGGGAGGCTGAAGTTATATTGATCATCAACATCATCATCTCACTGTTGGCCATTTTCGCACTGGTCGTCAATGTCGCCGTTCTCTCCATTGCCTATCGGCGCTTGTCCCAAGACACCGACTCACCGTTCGCTTAGAGGTGAAATCGATCGCTTGATACTCTGAAGATTTTAGTGTGTAGTGCTCTCTGCATATTTTGGGGGATACCAATGTCAGAGTTTATTCAAGAACGAAAACTACCACTGTGGAAAACAGTGGGAGAAGTCCTAGGCAGTTCGGTGGGAAACTTCTTTCGCTTCATCTCAATTGTCTGGTTTCCGTTGCTAATTTTGTCCGCGTTGAATTTGGGTGCGATCTTGTTACTACCAGATTATTTACCCAAACTAATGGCAGCGATGAGCGATCCAAGTGGTATCGGGCAAGTTCTGCTCATAGGTTTGGGGCTCGTAGTCTTTCAGGCGCTGATATCTTCGATGATTGGTGTCGTCTGGCACCGCCGCGTGTTGCTTGGTGAAAAGCCTCGAGGGTTTATTTACTTCAAAATTGGCAAATTGGAAGTGTCCTACTTTCTCTATTCCTTTCTCATCGCAATCTTTATTATGCTCATTGCGGCGGTGACCGGAGGTATTGCTTCCGCGATAATAGGGGCGGCGGCGGGAGGCGATTCAAGCCAAGGTGGTATAGTCTTGGCATCAGGAATTGGTCTTGTCGGTTTCATTGTCATGATGTTTGTGGGTTTGAGATCTATTTTGGCGTTGCCGGGAGTGGCCGTTTCTCAATCAAGCCCGATAGGAACTTCCTGGGCCATCACAAAGGGTAATTGTTGGCGGATGTTTTGGGGGTTCTTCCTTCTTGGCGTGGTCTACTTGATACTGTTGCAAATAGGTTCCGGGATTGCCGGGGTGTGGGGCGCAGGAACTGAAGCCCAAGGGGTGGAGGTGATGAAGATTTTGCAAGGTCAACCTGCTAATCTCAACATCCTTCTGATTTACCAAGGAATTTCATTTGTTGTGGCTATGTATTTTGTAATGGTGTTTACCAGCTTTTTGGCGGTCAGTTATCGCCACCTTAGCGGCGGGTTGCATGCGGACGCTGAGCAGGTGTTCGGTGATGGCGAAGTATGATGCGGTGCTGAAGTGGTGTGTCGTCGGGACCATCAAACAGCAAAGCGTGGAAGCTGCTGTGGGTATATTGAAAAAGGGAGCGCATCGAGCGCTCCCTTTTGTTTTGGCCTGACCGCTCAGATTCTTGCCACTAGTCGTTATGTCCTCAAGCCGCCGAATTTGCAAAAATCTGATGTGCCAGCTATGGTCCCCTTAATTGAGTGATCTAAAGCTAGTCCACGCCGCAGGGGTGTGCTCCTAACTGGCTGATACAACAGCGCTTTTGAATATTTCCTCGATAGCGCCGAGCGTCCAAGTAGAGCGTGTTCAAGGCCTTTTATCAGGTGTTTGGCACTCCACAGGACATTCATCCCTCAAAGCCCCCCATCCCTCAAAGGAGGCCTCTATGTCCGTTCATAGCCAAGTAAATCGAATTACTGTCCCTCAGATCATGGCGCGTAAAAACAAGCAGCCGATCGTGAGCCTCACCGCCTATCACGCCCATACAGCCCGCTACATTGACCCTTACGTTGATATGCTGCTCGTTGGCGACAGCTTGGGCATGGTGATGTACGGCATGGAAACCACACTGGGTGTCACGCTCGATATGATGATCGCTCACGGGGCCGCTGTGGTGCGGGGGACCGAGCAAGCGCTTGTCGTTGTGGATATGCCATTTGGTTCTTATGAAGAGAGCCCAGAAGTTGCCTTCCGCAATGCCTGCCGCGTCATCAAAGAAACCGGCTGTACCGCTGTAAAAATGGAAGGTGGCGAACGCCTAGCAGATACCATCCATTACCTGACCCAGCGCGGTATTCCTGTGCAAGCCCACATCGGCCTGACGCCCCAAAGTGTGCAAGTGATGGGCGGGTTTAAAACCCAAGGCCGCGTTGAAAGCGAATGGGCAGCGATCGAAGAAGATGCAGCCCAAGTCGCTGAAGCAGGGGCCTTTGCCGTTGTGCTCGAAGGTATGGCTGAGCCACTGGCCGCCAAGATCACCCGACAAATCTCCATCCCAACCATTGGCATTGGTGCGTCACCAACCTGCGACGGCCAAATCCTTGTTTTGGAAGATATGCTAGGCCTTTCGCCAAAGCCGCCAAAATTCGTCAAAGAATTTGCGACCTTGGGGGCTGCGATTGCAGGGGCCGCTGAAGCCTATGCTGGTGCAGTGCGTGAACGCGCATTTCCCGCGCCTGAGCACACCTACGGCATGAAAAAGGTGGACTAACAGACGTTTGCCACCTGAAATTCACTCTAAACCATTGGCAACCCCTTGATTCTTCTGTAGCTTACGGCACCAGAATAATCTTGGGGCCTGCCCATTGGCAGCTTTCCCCGCAGGGTTTCGGAGACGTCGTTGAGCGATATTTTCAGAGAAGTAGACGAAGAATTGCGCCGGGATAATGCATCCGCGCTTTGGGCCAAATATGGCATTTATGTTATTGGCGCAGCTGTCGGCATTGTCGCGCTCACAGCCGCCTCAGTGGGCTGGCAAAATTGGCAGCAATCAACGGCTGAAGATGCATCTGCCGCCTATGAAGCCTTGCAAGTAGAGATTGCTGAGCAAACACCAGAACAAATGGCAGCAGCTTATGCTGATTTCGAAGCGGGCAATGCCGGTTACGAAATGCTTGTCGGGTTTAAAGAAGCTGCAGCTCTTACCCAATCGGGAAAAACAGACGAAGCTGTGACAGCTTACGAGCGTGTCGCGGCGGATGCCTCTGTCGGCAATGTGATGCGCCAATTGGCTGTCATCAAAGCAGCCATTTTGGTTTCCTCCAAAGCGAGCGACGCGGACATGAACGCCCGGTTGCGTCCACTGACAGGCGCTGGATCGCCGTGGCGCAATCCGGCGCGTGAACTGCTCGGCCTTTCCGCCTATAAAGCCGGCGCATTTGACGTGGCAGCAGTTCTCTTCGAAGAAATTGTAAGAGATAAGGGCGCAGCACCTGGCCTTCGGGACCGCGCACACATTATGCAAGCGCTGCTTGCGTCTAAAGTTGTTGCGGCACCGGCAAGTGAAAGCGTTGAAGTCACTGCTGGCGAAGAAGAAACTGGGGAGGCTGCGGCACCAGCCGCGCCACAATAAGACTACTCGTCTACGGGGCAAACCTTGAGAAGGTGAAGAAATGAATAAACGTTTTGCGGCGGCTGCGACGGCACTTCTAATGATGACAGGGTGTTCTACTTTCGACGATGTTTTTTCTTCTGGTTCAGCAGTAAAGGACAAATTGCCGGGGGAGCGCATCTCGGTGATGCAGCTCGAACGTGCACTTGAAGCTGATCCTCGCATTGCAAACCAACAAGTTGTCTTGCCGCCTCCTTATGTAAATCCAGATTGGCCAGAGCCAGGCGGCTATGCCGACAACGTCATGCACCACTTGCAGGTGTCTGGAAACTTGGACAAATTGTGGTCTGCGGATGGGGGCGCTGGTTCCAGTTCTGCGACCAAACTTGCCACCACCCCAATCGTTGCAGATGGACACGTCTATTTGCTCGATGCAGAAGCAACCGTGCGTGCTTTTGACATGAATACAGGTGCTGGCGTTTGGGCTGCGGACCTTACCCCAGATGGCCAATCCGACGACGAGGGCCGAGGCGGCGGCGTCGCCTATGAAGGCGGACGCATTTTTGTCACCACTGGTTTTGGCGAAATGGTGGCACTCGAAGCCGCATCTGGCAGTGAATTGTGGCGGACCAAGGTGGAAGTTCCTTTCCGCGCAGCACCAACAGCCAGCGGCGGGCGGGTTTTTACCGTTACGAATGACAATCAAGCTATTGCTTTTGACGCCAATACAGGCCGTGTCTTATGGCGTCATCGTGGTATCACAGAATCCGCAGGTATTTTGACGGCCACAAGCGCCGCAGTTTCTGGCAGCATCGTTGTGATTCCTTACTCTTCTGGAGAGGTTTTCGCGCTGCGCGTTGAAAACGGCACCGCTTTGTGGAGCGATTCACTCACACGCACAGGCAGTTTGTCCTCCATTACCGAACTAAATGATATCGCTGGGCGTCCCGTTATTGACCGTGGACGGGCTTATGCGATCTCTCATTCGGGACGAATTGTCTCAATTGACATGCGAACAGGAGAACGTGTTTGGACTCGCAACATTGCTGGTGTACAAACACCGTGGATTGCAGGCTCATTTCTGTTCCTAGTGACAACTGACGCTGAAGTGGCGGCTTTGTCTCTCAAAGATGGCCGCATTCGGTGGATTACAAAACTACAAAAATTCCGCAATGAAGATGCTCGCAAAGACCCGATTCAATGGTCTGGGCCTGTTCTTGCTGGTGATCGTTTGGTATTGACCTCCTCTTTGGGAGATGCCGTATCGGTTTCCCCCTATACCGGGGAAGTTCTGGGTAAGATTGAGTTACCAGGTGGCGTATATATTCCGCCAGTCGTCGCTCAAGAGACCCTGTATATCGTAACAGATAGTGCGGAGCTGATCGCACTGAGATAGTGCATTTATCGGGTGGTCAGCTCTCCCTAAGGAGAACCTATGTCGTTCAAGCTCGCCGTGGTAGGGCGCCCGAATGTTGGCAAGTCCACCCTGTTCAATCGGCTTGTCGGTAAGAAGCTGGCACTGGTAGATGATACCCCGGGCGTGACGCGTGACCGTCGCGAGGGGGGGGCGACACTAGCTGGCCTCGATTTTACGATCGTCGACACCGCTGGCTTAGAAGAAGCCAAAGGTGACGTGCTTGAGGCGCGGATGCGCCAACAAACCGAATTGGCAATCGAAGATGCAGACGTGTGCCTGCTCTTGATTGACGCTCGGCTGGGCGTTGTGCCTCATGATAAATATTTTGCTACATTGCTTCGTAAGTCCGCAACGCCCATTATTTTGGCGGCGAATAAATGCGAAGGCGGGGCTGGTCAAAGCGGTCTTCACGAGGCCTATAAGTTAGGCTTAGGCGAACCAATACCGCTTTCAGCCGAGCATGGTCTTGGGATGGATGAGCTATACGACGCCCTTGAGCCTTTCGCCGTTGGCATCGAAGAAGACGAGCTCAATCAGGCCATTGACGACGAAATACGTGAAGGTGAAGAGGGCTTTGACCCAGATGCACCCTTTGAACCTGATTTGGAAGCCCCCTTGCGCATCGCTGTTGTAGGGCGTCCGAATGCGGGTAAATCCACCATGATCAATCAACTTCTAGGCGAAGACCGGATGTTGACGGGCCCAGAGGCCGGCATTACACGCGACTCCATCGGCGTTGAGTGGGAGTGGCGGGGACGCCGCGTGAAATTGTTTGATACAGCAGGCTTGCGCCGCCGTGCCCGGGTAACTGAGAAGCTCGAAAAACTATCCGTTGCCGATACATTGCGGGCCGTACGCTTTGCCGAAGTCGTTGTGTTGACAATTGATGCAACCATTCCTTTTGAGAAACAAGATTTGCACATCGCCGATTTGGTGGAGCAAGAAGGACGTGCGTTAGTTGTTGCCGTGAATAAGTGGGACCTTATTGAAGATACGCCTAAGGTTCTTGCTGATTTGAAGGAAAAACTGGAACGCTTATTGCCGCAAATCAGAGGCGTGCCAATTATCACATTCTCCGCATTGACGGGCAGGGGCCTTGATCGTTTGATGCCGTGTATTGAAGAAATCCACACGCTTTGGAATACACGTATCCCCACCTCGCGGTTAAACAGATGGCTTGGCGCCGCTACCTCGCGTCACACCCCGCCAGCAGCTAAGGGACGGCGTGTTGTCTTGCGGTATGCAACGCAGATCAAAGCACGCCCACCAACCTTCGCTGTTTTTTCCAGCCGCGCAGATGAGGTGCCGACGGATTATAAGCGGTATCTCGTAAATTCAATTCGAGAGAATCTGGGTCTACCTGCAGTGCCGATCCGGCTGTATATGCGCCAGGGTAGCAACCCATTCGCGGACAAGAAGAAGAAGAGATAGCACCCAAACACCAGCCACTAAAAAGCCCGCCTCGATTTTTCGAAGCGGGCTTTTTAGTGGCTGGTGGTGCCGAGTTTAGGAGAGCACTTAGTCAGCTCGTTTGAAATCAACAATCTCGCCATTCGTTTTCAAATCCGGCAGCGCAAGTTTTACAAATAGGGGCGCAAGGTCGCTCGGACTTGGAAGGCTCATAGGATCTTCACCCGGCATGGCTTTCGCGCGCATGTCAGTGCGTGTGGCCCCAGGGTTGATGAGGTTGACACGAACCTGCGTGTTCTCCATCTCATGTGCCCAGCTGGTTACAATGGCATTGAGCGCGGCTTTGGTGGCAGCATAGGCACCCCAGTAAGGCTTGCAGCTTTGGGCTGCCCCGGAGGTGACAAAAAGTGCCCGCCCCGCGTCAGACCGGCGCAACAAAGGGTCCATTGACCGGATCAAACGCCAGTTGGCTGTGAGGTTGATATTCATCACCTCGTCCCAGTCCTTAGGGGCAATATGGCCGACAGGTGTGAGCGTCCCCAGAATGCCTGCGTTGCCAACTAGGATATCTAAGTGGCCCCAACGTTCAAAGATGGTTGCGCCCAACCGATCAATTGCTTCGCTGTCGGTAAGGTCGAGAGGGACCAAAGTGGCCTTACCTCCCAATGCTTGGATTTCGTCATCCACTTCTTCCAGCGCGCCCGTTGTGCGAGCCACCAAAATAACGTGTGCTCCTTCTGCAGCATAGGCGAGGGCAACAGCCCGACCAATACCGCGCGAGGCGCCCGTGATAAGGGCGAGACGGTTTTCTAAAAGACCAGCCATTTAAGCTCCTGCATCTCTATTATGCGATTTCAGCCAAAAGAGAAAGTTGATCAGATTTCCGCATTTGATCAACATCTGTCAGCGTTGTGGGGTAATCGCCTGTGAAGCAATGGTCAGTGAATTGCGGGTTCTCATTATCGCGACCATTCTCTTGCCCCATCGAACGATATAGTCCGTCCACGGAGATGAATGCAAGTGAGTCGACGCTGATATATTTGCGCATGCCCTCAAGGTCGTATTGAGCCGCCAGCAGCTGCTCACGGTCGGGCGTATCAATGCCGTAATAATCAGAATGCGTGATAGGAGGGCTGGCAATGCGCATGTGCACTTCAGTTGCACCTGCCTCATACATCATCTTGGCAATTTTAAGAGATGTTGTGCCGCGCACCACGCTGTCATCAACCAGAATAATACGCTTACCTTTAACCAAGGCGCGATTGGCATTGTGCTTCAGCTTCACACCCAATGATCGGATGTGTTGTGTGGGCTCAATAAATGTCCGGCCAACATAATGGTTACGGATGATGCCAAGCTCAAAAGGAATGCCTGACTGATTGGAAAAACCGATGGCAGCAGGAACACCGGAGTCAGGAACAGGAATAACCATGTCCGCGTCTACAGCGCTCTCTTTGGCAAGCTCTTCACCCATACGTTTGCGCACATTATAAACGCTCAAGCCGCCGACAATGCTGTCTGGGCGGGCAAAATAGATATGCTCAAAAATACAAGGGCGGGTTTTTGCCTTAGGAAAAGGATGAAGGCTGTGGACGCCGTCTTTATCGATAACAACAACTTCGCCCGGTTCTACTTCCCGAATGAATTTGGCGCCAATGATATCCAAGGCGACAGTTTCAGAGCAGAAGATTGATGCCCCATCAAGCTCACCCAAAACCAACGGACGAATGCCGAGGGGGTCGCGAGCGCCGATGAGTTTTTTGTTAGTCAGAACCGTCAGTGCATAAGCACCTTCGATCTGTTTGATAGCATCCACAAACCGGTCCATGACACGGGGAAGGGGACTGCGAGCAACCAATTGGAGAATAACTTCTGTATCAGACGTCGATTGGAAAATGGCACCGGCTCGAACCAATTCGTCACGCAAAGTGACTGCGTTGGTGAGGTTGCCATTGTGAGCGACAGCAAAGCCGCCGCCCCAAAGGTCAGCATACAAAGGCTGCACATTCCGAAGAACTGTTTCGCCCGACGTGGAGTAACGCACGTGGCCGATGGCGGCCGTCCCCGTAAGGCGGTTCATAACGGATTGTTTGGTGAAGTGATCACCGACCAATCCCATGCGCCGTTCTGATTGGAAGCGTGTGCCATCAAAACTCACGATGCCTGCTGCTTCTTGGCCACGGTGTTGAAGGGCGTGAAGCCCCAACGCGGTCAATGCAGATGCATCTGGGTGGTTGAACATGCCAAAAACACCACATTCTTCACGTAGGCGATCTGAATCCAGATCTTCATCGCTCAAACCATCAGATTGATCAGTTTGGGAAAGTTCTACATTTTTCTGAATGTGCTGTGGCTCAAAACTCTCAAATAGAGACATTTGATCCTCTGAGTGTTCGGCGGAATAAGCGCCAGATTGATCAGGATTAGTAACGGAAGTGCAATTGGTCAGTCGCATTGCCTATGTCCATTAGGGCCTGAAAAGCAGTGCAAGGGCACCACAACAAAGTGTTGGTTTTTCAGGACGGTCGGGTCATCACTCGCTCGTTGCTTCAAACAACTGATCGAGCCCTCTCCTCTCCGAAGGCTTATAGCCTGTTGCAGGCGTGCTGTCAGTCGTAGAATTGTCACGTTTTGAGGAGTTTTTGCCTTCTGGACGATTTGCCGCTTTGGGAATGGAAATAAGTCCCTTATCGGCCTCTTCGCCAACCAGTCCTTGCATGGCTCCGTGCAGCGCTTGTGACGTGCTTTCAACAATAGGCAAAAGCTTGGCTTCACGCACCCAATCAGGATGGTCGTTACGATCAACCACCAACCAGGAGAAGAAAAGGAATGCAACAGAGATGACAATCAGACCGCGTACGACGCCGAAAACGAAACCGAGCGTACGGTCCAACATGCCGATGTGACTGTTGCGAATTTTCTCGCCCCATTTGTAGGTGAGGGCGGAGATGGCGACAAAAACAAGGGTGAAAATGACAGCTGCTGAAATGGCGGCGGCCAGCCAATCAGGCGACACTAAGCTGCCCATAAAGGGAAGCAGATACGGGTAAAGCCAAAGCGACATTAAAGTGCCGGCTACCCATGCCAAAATGGAGATAATTTCACTGGTGAAACCGCGGAAAAAGGCAAGCACACCCGAGATCAACATGATAACGATGACCGCAACGTCGAACATCTACTTTTCCCCGATTTAATATACGAACAACCCCTGAGCAAAAACTTGTCCCAAGTCCCCACTCTTGATGCAACCTAACACATAACCTTTAAAGCTTTGAGCAGGAATGCAGTAGTTTGGCGGGTGTTTGGAGTTTGTCGGGTGTTTGGTTAAGCTCCAGCTGTGAGATGAGCAATCAAAGCTGCCAGATCAGGGACCTCAATGAGTTCTAAACCACAATCAGATGGTTTTTGGCGCTCTGGAATTTTAGGCACAATTGCACGTGTAAACCCAAGTTTTGCGGCCTCTTTCAGGCGTGGCTCCATCTGATTGACGGGGCGCACAGCACCCGACAGGCTTATTTCCCCAAAGAAGACCGAATTTTCAGGCAGCGCCTTTCCTTGCAGAGAAGAGATGAGCGAGGCAGCCACTGCCAAATCTGCGGCAGGTTCGGTAATCCGCAAACCACCCGCGACATTGAGATAAACGTCTTGCCCAGACAAAGAGAGCCCACACCGAGAATCCAACACCGCGAGAACCATCGACAGACGGCCTGTGTCCCCGCCAACGACGGCGCGACGCGGTGTCCCCAAGGAACTGTCCGACACAAGGGTCTGAATTTCCACCAAAACAGGCCGGGTGCCTTCAATGCCGGCAAAGATCGTAGTGCCGCTTGAATCACCAGTTCTATCGCCAATGAAAAGGGCGGACGGATTGGGCACTTCACCTAAGCCCTTTTCACCCATATCAAAGACACCGATTTCGTTTGTGGGACCAAACCGGTTTTTAACAGCCCGCAAAATCCGGAAATGGTGACCGCGTTCGCCTTCAAAATAGAGCACGGTATCCACCATATGCTCCATGACACGAGGGCCCGCAATCTGGCCATCCTTGGTGACGTGGCCAACGATAATAACCGCTACGCCAGATCCCTTTGCGACCCGAATAAGATCCTGCGAACAGCCGCGCACTTGCGACACGGAGCCCGGCGCGGAATCGATGGCGTCTGACCACATAGTTTGAATGGAATCGATGACCACAGCATCAACAGGTTGCTCAGCCTCCAGCGTCGCAATGATGTCGGGCAAATGAGTTTCAGCTGCAAGACCTACGTCCGCGTCCGCGAGGTCCAACCGGCGGGCGCGCATACGCACTTGTTCAATGGCTTCCTCGCCGGAAATGTAAATGGCTCTGTTGCCACCGCGCGCAAGGGCCGCCATCACCTGAAGAAGGAGCGTTGATTTGCCAATACCAGGGTCGCCTCCAACCAATAGAGCAGATCCCGGCACAAGGCCGCCGCCGCACACGCGGTCAAATTCAGCAATCCCGGTCACAAGGCGAGGGCGGTCAGGGCTTTTGCCGTCCATCGGCATAAGGGGAATGGCCCGCCCCTTAGTTGTTTTGCCAGGGCGGGTAGGGCGGCCACCGACACCGCCGGTCTCAACGCCTTCTTCAGAAAGAGAGTTCCATTCGCCGCAAGACTCGCATTGTCCCCCCCATTTGGAAAAGACAGTGGAACATTTTTGACAGACAAATCGTTTTTGCGCGCGCGCCATAGCTAACCTGACCAGCTTGCTAAGCCCTAACGTGCTGCAGGGGCCCAGAATCACATGTGTGACAGCAGTCTAGCTTAGTCTGTTAGAGCTTGCGCACATCCATTTGAATGGGGCCGTCGGCCCGACCATTGATGAATTGGTCGACATATTCATTGCCAGAATGATCTACGTCATCCTTGGTGCCTTGCCATAAGATTTCGCCCTTATGGATCATGGCAATGTTGTCCGCAATTTTGCGTGCGCTGGCCATATCGTGGGTAATGGAGAGGGCCGTTGCGCCCAGATCTTTCACTGACTCGACAATGAGATCATTGATCACATCGGCCATGATGGGGTCGAGCCCTGTGGTTGGTTCATCAAAAAAGATGATCTCCGGGTCGGTCGCAATGGCGCGCGCTAAGCCCACGCGCTTTTGCATGCCGCCAGAGAGTTCGGCAGGGTAAAGTTGGCCGACATCTGAGCTCAACCCAACTTTTGCCAATTTAAGAATGGCAACTTCTTTGGCATCTTTGCGGTTCATGCCTTGGCCTTGAATGAGGCCAAAGGCTACATTTTCCCAGACGCGTAGGCTGTCGAAAAGTGCCGCGCCTTGAAACAGCATCCCAAATTTATGCAGCACTTTTTCCTGTGCCCGCCCTGTCAGCTTCGTCACTTCAGTATCGTCGACTTTGATTGATCCTGACGTGGGGCGGATGATGCCCAAAATACACTTTAGCATGACGGATTTGCCCGTGCCCGAGCCGCCGATGACCACAAGCGATTCTCCAGCGGGGACCGATAGATTGATGCCGTTCAGCACCTTCTTACTTCCAAACCGTTTGTGCACATCAGTCAGAATGATTTTGGAATCGGTCATCGGTTCTTGTCTCTTGTTACGGCGAAAAAGGGAGGGGGCCATTTGCGCGGACCCTTAAGAGGAGAAGAAGAGCGAGGTCATCAAATAGTTACTCGCAAGAATAAGGATAGAGGACATAACAACAGCATTTGTCGTGGCGCGGCCCACACCCTGAGCGCCGCCCTTACTGTTAAAACCGTGATAACAGCCCATCAAAGCAATGATAAAGCCAAACACAGAGGATTTGATCATGCCCGAGGTAATGTCATCAAGTTGCAGAAAGTCAGCGGTCGTCTTTATGTAAACACCGGAGTTGAAGCCGAGTGTCTGCGTCCCGATAACATAGCCGCCGAATACGCCGATCACGTCTGCAATGAAGACCAGCAGGGGCAAGGTGAGTACAGCCGCGATCAAACGAGGCGCAACCAAATATTTGTAGGGATTGGTTGAAAGTGTGGTCAGAGCATCAATCTGTTCTGTCACCCGCATTGTGCCGAGTTCAGCAGCGATGGCAGCGGACACACGTCCCGCAATCATCAAGCCAGCCATAACAGGCCCAAGCTCACGGGTAATGCCCAGAGCAACAATTGTAGCGACGATAGATTCAGAGTTGAACTGGCTGCCGCCATAATAGATCTGTAGGGCAAGCACGCCGCCGGTAAAGAACGTCGTAAGCGCAACGACCGGGAGTGAGAAGTAGCCAATGCGCATCATCTGCGCCAACACCAGCCGACCAAAAGTGGGAGGGCGAAAGCAATGGGAGACTGCATGCCATGTGAACAGGGAGAGCCGCCCTGTTTCCTGAAGCGTATTCAAAACCACACGCCCAATGATCGCCAATAAATTCACGTCTCGCTCCCAGGTCTCAGTTCCAGCGTTTAATCAGCCCACATCCTGCAGGGAGTAGATTGATAGTCAGTTAGTATTTGCAATTGGGTGTGAATTGAACCAATCCGCACCTCGTAGCGTCTCTCAAGAAGCACTTCAGGTGTAGTGCCTATGGTATCTGTACCCCAAGCTGGTGAGGACTTCGTAACCAATCGTACCTGCAGCCTTTGCAAAATCATCAATTGTTTGGTTTTTACCCAAGATTTCTGCCCAAGCGCCCTCAATAGCCACACTTTCTGGAATATGGCTGACATCAACGGTCAATTGATCCATCGAGAGGCGGCCAACGATGGGCGCTTTGACATCCCCAAAAAAGACACCGATTCTCGCCCCAGCGCTCTGAGCACTCGTTGCAGGCGGAATGTTAGAGCGCCCAATATGGCGAAAGAGCCCATCTCCATAGCCAAATCCCAAAACGGCAATTCTACTATCTTCAGCGGTCACATAGCTCGCACCGTACCCAACACCTTGGCCCGCAGGCACGTTCTGGATTTGTAGAACCCGCCCTCGAAGGCCCACCACCGGTTCAAACGGAGACTTTTTCTCAAGAAAGGGAGAGGCACCGTAGAGGCCAATGCCGGGGCGCGCCAAGTCTCCTTGGTAGTCAGCCCCCAAAAACAGGCCAGCACTATTTGCAAAACTCGCCGGCGTGTTAGGAAAAAGCGCCTGCGCCTTTTTGAAGGCTGCCAGCTGGGTGTTGTTTTGAGTGTGCTGAGGGTCATCTGCACACGCCAGATGGCTCATCAAAAGTACTGGAGAGTTAGAGGCGGCGTCGAGCCGTTGCTTGGCACTGGCAAGATCTTTAAGGGAAATACCAAGCCGGTGCATACCGGTGTCGACATGCAAGGCGGCAGGGCGGGACCGCATTTCCATACCGCACCAAAGGTCAACATCCCTGAGTGACTTCAAGCAAGGAATTAACCGATGCGTTTTATAGGCGGTGAGTGCCTCTTCAAACACCCCGTCCATAATATAGATATCGGCATCAGGAAGGATTTCCCTGAGCGCTATGCCTTCTTGAGGGTCGGCGACAAAAAACTGCTGACATCCTTGGCTAGCTAAAGCAGGCGCAACATGAGCGACGCCCAGACCGTAAGCATCGGCTTTCACGCAGGCGCCGATCTTCGTATTTGGCGCCACTCGACCTAATGAGAGCCAATTGCGTTGAATGGCCCCAAGGTCAATGTCCAACACAGCGCCTGTAAGCAAGGTTCCGGCGTCAGCAGGGGGTGGTGTATGAGAGAGAGAAGGGCTCAATACATATCTTCCGGTTCATCGGCAGGTTGGGCAAGGTCAGAGAACTGTGTGAACTGCGGTATGAACGCCATCTTCACGGTGCCGGTTGGACCGTGGCGCTGCTTGCCAATCACGACCTCTGCAAGCCCGTGGACCTTCTCCATCTCACTTTGCCATTCCAAATGTTCTGGTGTGCCCTCGCGAGGCTCTGACCGTTGAACATAATATTCTTCACGATAAACAAACATCACCACATCCGCATCTTGCTCGATAGAACCAGATTCCCGAAGGTCAGAAAGTTGAGGGCGTTTATCTTCGCGGGATTCTACCTGACGAGAAAGCTGGGAAAGGGCGATGATCGGAATCGACAGTTCCTTCGCCAAAGCCTTGAGCCCTGTCGTAATTTGTGTAATTTCCTGCACCCGGTTTTCTTGGCCAGAACCTGCAAGAAGCTGAAGGTAATCGATGATGAGGAGACCAAGTCCGCGCTGGCGTTTCATCCGGCGGGCACGAGCGGCAATAGTGGCAATGGTCAGGCCGCCGGTGTCATCAATGTAGAGAGGCAGGCTTTCCAATTCTTTGGAGGCCGTGACAAACCGATGCCATTCATCTTGGTCAATCTTCCCCCGGCGGATTTTTTCCGACGAAATACGTGAATGCTCAGCCAACAGCCGTGTGGCAAGCTGGTCTGACGACATCTCAAGGGAAAAGAAACCGACAATGGCGCCGTCTTTTACTTCAACGGTCCCATCCGCCTTATGTTCAGATTTAAAAGCCTTGGCGGCGTTAAACGCAATGTTGGTCGCCAAAGCTGTTTTGCCCATAGAAGGACGCCCCGCCAAAACGATCAAATCTGAAGGGTGAAGTCCGCCTAGTTTTTCATCCAAGTCTCGAAGACCTGTAGAAATACCGGCAAGTCCCCCGTCGCGCTCATAGGCTTGGGCGGCAACATCAACAGCTTCTCGGACCGACTCGGTAAAGGTAACAAATCCCCCTTCATATTTTCCTGTTTCAGCGAGCGAGTAGAGCGATTGCTCCGCATCTTGAATTTGCTGGGCGGGAGGATCTTCAACCGGCGCGTCGAAGGCGCGCGCATGAATGTCTTCGCCGATCGCAATCAACTCACGCCGGATGGCGAGGTCGTAAATCGTCCGACCATATTCAGCTGCGTTGATGATTGTGGTGGCCGCGCCAGCAAGGCGGGCGAGGTAAACACTGCCACCCACTTCCGCCATGGAAGGGTCGTGTTCAAAATATGTTTTGAGCGTAATCGGCGTCGCCACATGTCCGCCGGTGATCAGCTTTGACATGGCTTCGTAAATACGGGCATGGAGCCCTTCATAAAAATGCGAAGGCTCTAGGAACGAGGCGACCCGGTCGAAGGAATCATTGTTGATCAACATCGCGCCGAGCAATGCTTGCTCAGCTTCAAGGTTGGCAGGGGCCGTCCGTTCTGGAGCGACAGGCTCCTGCTCGGGCACATCATAAGTAGGCTCAAAATTTTCCATGGGCTTAGTAATACGCTACGCAGCGCAGCTAGCAAGGCTTGATGCTTGGGAAGTTTTCAACCGAATCTAAGTTTTGGGGATAACTAAACAAGCAATTGATCGGAAAAAGAAATCTGGGGTGGGGCCTGTGTACAAAAGTTTGGATAACTCCAGCAGGGGCGAATCACACCGAGGGAGGGAACTCCCTCAAAAACAAAAAGGCGCCCCGGAGGACGCCTTTTCGCAAACTATATGAATAAAGCTTATTCTTCAGTTTTGGTTTCTTCTGAAGCTTCATCTTCTGAAGCTTCTTCAGTGCTTTCTTCTGCGTCAGCGTCGTCGCCGTCATCATCAAGAAATTCACTTGCTTCCAAATCTTCATCATCTTCGTCTTCGTAACCCGGACGGATCACTTCGCCGCGTGCCTGTGCTTCAGCTTCTTCAGTTGAACGCGCAATGTTCAAAGTGATGGTAACTGTCACTTCTGGGTGAAGGCGAATGCTCAAATCGTTCAAGCCAAGCTCTTTAATTGGACGATCAAGAATGACTTGGTTACGAACGATTGTGAAACCGTTTTCAGTAACCGTTTCAGCGATATCACGAGTGGAGACAGAACCATAAAGTTGGCCAGTATCGGAAGCCTGACGGATAACGATGAATTGTTCGCCGTTGAGCTTATCGCCAACGATGGACGCTTCGCCTTTGCGTTCGAGGTTTTGAGCTTCAAGTTGAGCGCGTTGCGCTTCAAACTGAGCCAAGTTTACTTTTGTTGCGCGCAGGGCTTTACCTGTTGGCAACAAGAAATTCCGTGCAAAACCGTCTTTAACACGCACAACGTCGCCCATTTGGCCAAGACGTTCGATCCGCTCTAGAAGTACTACTTCCATAATTCTCTCCTTGCCCATGTGGGCTTCGTCATATCAGCGGGCCCATTGGACCCGTTCAAAAAGTTATTCGATACCCTGCATATCTGCAGAGCGGTGACTAAGACCCAAAAGCAGTAATGTTTTGGTCTTTAAGAGGCTATATCCGTCGTTATCTTACGTCGAATGTGTGCCCAATTTTCAATAATCCCCAACAAGGCGACCGGTACGATCAGCCAACCAGGAATGATCAGAATAAGATAGAAAAGACCCAAGACGCTATACCGTAGTGCCGAATGATCGATCCAGCGCCGGGAAATAGCATGAATCACCGAAAGACCCAACAAGAAAGAGGGGACCAGTAGGACAAATGTGAGGGCCCCGCCCAAAAAGGCCGTTTCGCCGGGAATAAAGGACAATGCGATAGCTCCCAGCAAGAGCCACAGCAGATACCGGGGGAGTTCAAAATGTAAAAAGTCTGGCATGGGGCGCAATGTATGGTGGAAACGCTGGAGTATTTCTTGCGCGACCCACATATGAAAAAGCATCAACAAACTCCAACTCGCCATCAAAATGGCGGGGAGCAGGGCCATGCCGAGCAATGCAAGTCGTTCAGGTTCGACCGGAATGCCGAGCCATCTGCCGTCTGCTGAAGTGAGGGCACTGTCGGACAAAATGCCCATAAAGATATTTTTGAGGGCGATAAAGAGCCCGTCATAGCCTGCCAAAATGACAAAAAACTGTGTGAAAAGCAGGATCAAACAACCAGCGATTGCAGTCCATCCCATCAAACCACCAACTTGATACCACTCCACATTAGCAGGCGCATGATGCTGATCATCTGCGCGTGTAGGCGCGGTCTCTTCTTCTTCTGAAGGGTAAGAGTTGATAATGGGAAGGGTTTGGACAGCGTCTACCCGGTACAGAAGGGCCTGTCGGCTCAACCAATAGGGAACCAGCCCGAAATGCACCACGTAAAGCAGCGCGGCAGTAGCCGATCCAAAACTGGACAGCAAGAGGAAGCCAATAAGAGCGGCGATGAGGGAGCTCATGGCGCCCCACCCAAGCCCCGCAATAAAAACGGGCAAAGGCGTTAGGCAAATAAGAAACCACGCCAGCAAAGATCCGCTGGCGTGGCTCCAAAAGAGTAGGGCACTTAAAAGTCCGGCAGCAATACCCGCAATCCAATAGGGAACCATAGGACGGTAACCTCTTTTGCTGGGGCTAAAAGCCGGGTGAAATAAATGCCGAATGGAACGCGTTAAATGCGGCCCAACTGCTGCTTACTTGATGACGTAAGGCAACAAAGAAAGAAAACGAGCACGCTTAATAGCACGAGCAAGTTCACGCTGTTTCTTTGCAGAAACAGCAGTAATACGGCTCGGTACAATTTTACCACGCTCTGAAATGTAGCGCTGAAGCAATTTCGTATCTTTATAATCGATCTTCGGCGCATTATCGCTAGAGAATGGGCACGTTTTGCGACGACGGAAGAATGGACGACGCCCACCAGTTGATTGTGCAGTCATAATTCTTACTCCTCAGTTGAAGCGCTAGGGGCGGCTTCAGCTTTTGCGGGCTCAGCAGCTTTTGCAGGCTCGGCAGCTTTGGCTTTTGCAGGCTCAGCTCGGGGACCACGTGGGGAATCTGAGCGAGGGGTGCGAGGACCACGGTCGCCACGATCACCACGGCGGCCGTCGCGGCTGCCTTTGTTTTGCATGACAGCGGATGGGCCTTCTTCTAGCTCATCAACACGGATGGTCATGAAGCGCAGAATGTCTTCGTTGAGGCTCATCAGACGTTCCATCTCAGCTACAGCAGCGTGAGGCGCGTCGATGTTGAGCAGGCCGTAGTGACCTTTGCGGTTTTTCTTGACCTTATAGGCCAGGTTCCGCAGACCCCAATATTCGTTTTTGGTGACTTTACCTTCAGCTTCAGTAATGACAGCTGTAAATTGCTCCACGAGAGTCTCAACCTGTTGGGCTGAAATATCTTGGCGGGCAATGAAAATATGCTCGTAAAGAGACATGATTTTGCCTTTCCTAACAATGTATGAGCTTCGGCGCCAAGCCCCCTTTGAGCCCCAAAATAGGAAGGCTCGAAAGGACCACAAAGAAGCGGAGACACGGGATTGTCCAAAATACGATGGAAAATCCGTTCAGCCCCCAACCGAAGCCACTTGTGAAGTGCGGAATATACGTATGTCTCGCGCGTCTGCAAGGAAAATGTTGAGCACCCGTCAATTCAACAGAAAACCAGCCGGTAAGATGCAGGGGAGCGTCCAACTTTAGGGCAGCCCCTTGTCAATATTCCTATGGAAACTAACGAAAACCTTGCTAGTAGCTCCGTCGTTCATTCACGACTTTGTTGACCAGAAAGTCAACAATACTGAGTTGGGTGCGTGGATCGATTTGGCCATTTGCACGTTCAACTCTATATTTGCCACCAACCACAAATGTCGGCAATCCACGTACACCCGCGTCACGAGACATGCTTTGAGCCTGGCCGACTTTCCGCGCGACGCCATATGACCGAAAGGCAGTTGAAAAAGCCTGAGCGGAAATCCCTTGTGATGTGTAAAAGGGTTGCAATTGCGTTTCTGAAGGCAGCTTTTTCTTGGTGAGCTTCATTTCTCTAAATGCGGCATCCCGAACGTGGTCCGATACTCTCAATGTCTCAAGGGCATAGAAGGCTGTCGCATGGGTCTTCATTAATTCATTCCAGATGGCGGGCGTTCGCACTAATGAGATACCACTCGGTAGGCGTTGTTCCCAAGCATTGACGGCTGGGTGCATGTTTTGGGAATGGGCAGATCCGTACCAAAAAAAGTACCGAACTTCGATCCCACCTGAGGCTGGTGCTTGAAAAGGGGGTGGTAAAGTATGGTAGTGCGTGCCCTCAACGTAGGTTTCTGCTGAACCACTTCCTATGGTGAGCAATAACATGGCCATCGCGGCGATAATTGTTTTCATAGCTTTCCTGTCCATTGCCATCACTTATTGCAACGGCAATGGTTTGATTGAGTTGAATAGGGGGCGATAAAACGAGATCGCTCTGGGGGCAGTATGTCTTCCTGACCGGGCTGTACAACTGTACAGCTGTACAGGCACGACTAGACACACAGACAGTTTTTCGGGGCAGAAAACCAGTCGTAGGCGGTCTCCAAAGCGTCAAAAGGGGTGCAGCACTTGCTTGACTTGCCCCTTCAGCCCTGTATGCATGGCTTCAGCTTAGTGGGAGATGAGCTGCTGATTTGGCCGTTGAGGGTCTATACTTGCAGCTCCCAAGATAAATAGTCAGAGGCAGCCATGAAACGTGCATTCATTTTCCCCGGTCAAGGGTCTCAAGCAGTGGGCATGGGCAAGGAACTGGCAGATGCTTTCGCCGTCGCCCGCGAGACATTTCAAGAAATCGATGATGCATTGGGTCAAAACCTCACAAAATTGATGTGGGAAGGCCCTGCCGATGATCTCGTACTTACTGAAAACGCACAGCCAGCACTCATGGCCGTTTCGATGGCAACAATGCGAGTATTGGAAAGCGAAGGCGGTTTTAAATTAGCTGATCAGGCCGCCTATGTGGCTGGCCACTCTTTGGGCGAATATTCTGCTCTCGCAGCTGCGGGCACTTTTGGGCTGGCAGACACAGCACGTCTTCTCAAGATTCGCGGCCAAGCGATGCAAAAAGCCGTTCCGGTCGGCGAGGGCGCCATGGCAGCGTTGTTGGGCTTAGACTTCGAAACGGCACAAGCTGTCGCTGAAGAAGCTGCTCAAGGCGAGGTATGCCAGGCAGCAAATGATAACGCACCGGGGCAGGTCGTCATTTCGGGCACCAAAGCCGCTGTTGAACGCGCGATCATTTTGGCAAAGGAAAAAGGCGCCAAACGGGCCATGTCGCTTCCCGTGAGCGCACCGTTCCATTGCACTCTGATGCAGCCTGCTGCTGACGCCATGGCAGAAGCCTTGGGCGCCGTTACCATGCATGCGCCGGTCGTTCCCTTGGTGGCGAATGTAATCGCTGAGGCAGTAAATGATCCCAATAAAATCCGTGAGCTCCTCGTGGCCCAAGTCACAGGCCGCGTTCGGTGGCGTGAAAGCGTTTTGTGGATGGCCGCCCAAGAAGTAGAAGCCACTGTGGAAGTGGGAACTGGTAAAGTTCTGACCGGGATGTCCAAGCGGATTGATAAGTCAATTGCGGCTTCTGCGGTCGGCACGCCAGCCGGTGTGGAAACTTTTCTCGCCTCTCTTTAAGTCTGGTCGCAAAATCGCCTAATTTACCAGCGACACCTGCATCGAAAACTTTAAGACCCTCCTGAATAATGAGGGCACGAACAAAAAGGACCGAACCCATGTTTGATCTCACGGGAAAAACAGCGCTGATAACGGGCGCTTCGGGTGGCATTGGCTCTTCTATTGCCAAAACCTTGCACGAGGCCGGGGCGACGATTGCGTTGTCGGGTACACGTAAGGAAAAACTTGAAGAAGTAGCTGCAAGCCTTGGAGAACGCACACATATCCTTCCTTGCAACCTTTCGGACCTGGAGGCTGTGGATGCCTTGCCAAAACAAGCAGAAACAGCAATGGGCCAGCTTGATATTCTGGTTAACAATGCAGGAATCACCCAAGACAACATCTTCATGCGCATGAAAAATGAGCAATGGGATGATGTGCTTCAGGTTAATTTGACGGCAAGTTTCCGTCTGTGCCGGGGCGTTATGCGGGGTATGATGAAGCGCCGTTGGGGCCGCATCATTGGCATTACCTCTGTTGTTGGCGTGATGGGAAATCCTGGACAAGCCAATTACGCGGCGTCAAAAGCCGGTATGATCGGTATGAGCAAATCCATTGCTCAGGAAGTTGCCAGCCGCAACATCACTGTAAACTGTGTAGCACCGGGCTTTATCGCTACGGCCATGACAGATGCATTGGATGAGGCGCAACAAGACGCTATTAATGGGCGAATCCCTGCCGGTCGCATGGGTACGCCAGAAGAAATTGCAGCGGCATGTCTCTATCTCGCTGCTCCAGAAAGTGCTTATGTTACTGGACAAACGATCCATGTGAATGGTGGCATGATCATGATTTGATCTAAAAAGATCAATTATAACAGTTGCTTGTGCGTATATGCTTCTATTTGTATACACTCAAGTATCTCACATTGTGGTGTTGGCATTGTGAGAGAAAGTGTGGTACCTAGACCGCGATTTCGCTTGCGGAAGAGGCATTTACAGGCGACAAGAATATTGAATTTTGCCGCAGCTGACCCGTCACTCACTGAATGTTTCAGTGTTGTGTGGTGGTTAGATAGGACGGCCTTTAAGACTGAGGAATAAGACATGAGTGATATTGCAGATCGCGTTAAAAAAATCGTTGTTGAACATTTGAGCGTTGACGCTGACAAAATCGTAGAAGGTGCTTCCTTCATCGACGATTTGGGTGCTGATAGCCTGGATACTGTTGAGTTGGTTATGGCCTTCGAAGAAGAATTCAGCGTTGAAATTCCTGATGACGCAGCTGAAAATATTCAGACAGTTGGCGATGCAGTAAAATTCATCACTGCCAACGTTTAAGTTTTGAAGGCGGAGCAGTTCCCGAGCGAGGGGAGTGCTCCGTTTTTTTTTGAAGGCCTGCATGGTTTCGCGGGCAAAACTTTCTATACGGAGTGGTCCCTCATGAGACGCGTAGTGGTTACCGGTCTTGGCATGGTCAGCCCTTTGGGCAGCAGTGTTGATACAACTTGGAAACGGCTTCTTGCCGGCGAATCTGGCGCAGAGCGCATTACCAATTTTCAGGTAGATGATCTTCCATGCCAAATTGCCTGCCAGGTTAAACGAGAAGGCGACGACGCTTTCATCGTTGAAGACTGGATTGACGCCAAAGAAGCGCGTCGTGTGGACGATTTCATTATCTACGGAATGGCCGCGGCAAAACAGGCCCTCGCGGATGCAAATTGGAAACCTGAGACAGACGAAGATCAATTCCGCACGGGCGTGATGATCGGTTCTGGTATCGGTGGGCTCAACGGCATTGCCGAAACGGCCATCACATTGAAGGAACGCGGACCACGTAAAGTGAGCCCCTTCTTCATTCCGGGTCGATTGATTAATTTGATCTCCGGGTATGTATCTATTGTACACGGCCTTAAAGGGCCAAATCACTCTGTGGTAACAGCCTGTTCTACAGGGGCTCATGCCATTGGGGATGCATCGCGTTTGATCATGTTCGGTGATGCCGATGTCATGGTCGCAGGTGGTGCGGAGAGTGCTGTAAATCGCATCGGTATTGCGGGTTTTACAGCCTGCCGGGCCATGTCGACACACTTCAATGACACTCCCGAAAAGGGCTCGCGTCCTTATGACAAAGACCGCGATGGTTTTGTTATGGGGGATGGCTCTGGTGTGGTTGTGCTTGAAGAATACGAACACGCAAAAGCACGTGGCGCTAAAATTTATGCTGAGATCAAAGGCTATGGTCTCTCCGGTGATGCCTATCACATTACCTCGCCAGCGCCTGACGGCAGTGGCGGTTTCCGGGCCATGCAAGCCGCATTGAAAAATGCTGGCATTGCACCTGAGGAAATTGACTATGTAAATGCGCACGGCACATCCACCCCAGTGGGGGATGAGATCGAACTCAGTGCTGTGCAGAGGCTCTTTAAGGATTCTCTGTCCACATTATCGATGTCCTCCACGAAGTCGGCCACAGGCCACCTTCTAGGGGCTGCTGGCGCCATTGAAGCGATTTTCTGCATCAAGGCATTGCAGGACCAAATTGCCCCCCCAACCATCAATTTGGACAATCCATCCGTGGAAACCAAATTGGACTTGGTGCCGCACAAAGCGCGCAAACGCGAAATTAACGCGGTTCTGTCAAACTCCTTCGGGTTCGGGGGCACTAATGCTTCCCTCGTGATGCAAAGAGTGGACGATTGACGGAAACGACGGGCACAACCACGAATACTGGCTCTCAGGCTGATGCGGCGAAACCCGCTCAGCCTGAAGCTGTTTCTGGTACCAAAAAACCAAGACGGCTCTTCAAGTGGGTCCTTATCCGCCTTGCACTCATCAGCCTGCTCTTGGCGGGAGGTGTGGGTGGTGCATTTTATTACGCAAAAGATCAATACGAGCGCGCAGGCCCGGCTGCCCAAGATCTCACCGTCCAGTTTAAACGAGGGGCAAGCCTCATCGGGATTGCGCGTCAATTGGAAAAGGCGGGGGCGATTACCGACGCCCGTATTTTCCGGTTCGCCATCCAATTGCAAAAGGGCCAAGGCACCCTGAAGGCTGGCGAATATAAAATTCCTGCATTGACCTCCATGGTCGACATTTTTGCACTCCTCAAATCGGGTAAATCCATCTTGCACAAAGTGACCATCCCCGAAGGGATTACAGTGCAAGAAGCGATGGTCGTCATCCAAGCAAATGCGATTCTAACCGGTGAGAACCCCGCGACCCCGGCCGAAGGCTCGTTGTTGCCGGAGACCTATCTTTTTGAACGCGGCATGACACGCACCGAACTTGTTGCCAAAATGAGCTCAGCACTCACCAAAGAACTTGATAAGCAATGGGCAGCTCGTGCGGAAAATCTGCCACTCAAAACGCCCCAAGAAGCATTGATCTTGGCCTCAATCGTTGAAAAGGAAACCGGCCTTGCCGCAGAGCGCCCCCAGGTTGCATCCGTTTTCATCAACCGCTTGCGCCGTCCTATGCGCCTGCAGTCCGACCCGACCATCATTTATGGGATTACTTTGGGCAAAACGACCCTAGGGCGTGGATTGCGCCGCTCTGAAATTGATCGCAAAACGCCGTACAACACCTACCAAATTGACGGCTTGCCCCCCACACCGATCGCATTAGTGGGACCGGACGCAATTAAGGCAGTGCTGAACCCGCCAACCAGCAAATTCTACTACTTTGTGGCAGATGGCACCGGCGGGCATGTCTTTGCAAGTTCGCTGCGAGAGCATGAAAAGAACGTGCGAAACTGGCGCAAAATTGAACGCCAGCGAAAATAGGCCAGAGCGGTTATACTCTCCCCACAAGTTGATTCCCCAAAAAGACCACGCTCAAATATAGGTGACAGATGACCCTCCGTTCCATGACCGGTTTCGCGCGACATGAAGGCACTTTCGATGGCCAAGAAGGCCAGTGGCGCTGGTATTGGGAACTACGCAGCGTGAATGGGAAGGGCCTCGACATCCGGTTTCGGATGCCCTCTGGCTTTGAAGCCATTGACCCTGATTTACGCAAAATGGTCGGCCAGCACCTAAAACGAGGCAACGTCCAAGCCTCTCTCCAGCTGGACCGCTCAACGATGCAGGCGACACCGCAAGTAAACGAAGCGGGTCTGACCTCAGTTCTTGCCGCAATCGCGGACCTACGCACGCGCGGCATTTTTCTGGGCGACAGTACCGCTGAGGGCATTCTTGGCCTCAAAGGCGTGATGGAGCTTTCCGAGCCAAAACAGTCTGATACGGAAAAAGCAGCTTTAATGGTTGCACTGACAAGTAGTTTTGAGGGTGCTCTCACAGCACTGGCAGCAGCGCGTGCCGAAGAGGGCGCTAAGCTCGGCGAAATATTTACAGGTCACGTCACACGTATTGAGGATCTTTCGCGCGAAGCTGCAGCATCTCCCGCAACGTCGATGGAGGCCCAGCGAGAGCGGCTAAAAACACAAGTGGAAGAATTACTTCAAGGCACGTCTAAATTCTCCGAAGACCGCTTGGCCCAAGAGGCAGCATTGCTAGCAACCAAAGTGGACATTCGCGAAGAAATTGACCGTCTTCATGCCCATGTTGAACAGGCGCGGGATCTGCTCGCCTCTGAAGATCCCGTGGGACGCCGGCTTGATTTTCTCACCCAAGAATTTAATCGGGAAGCCAACACATTGTGTTCAAAGGCCGCTTCCGTTGACATCACCCGTATTGGCTTAGAGCTTAAAGCCGTCATTGATCAACTACGCGAACAGGTGCAAAATTTAGAATGAGTGAAATAGCAATCCAACGCCGTGGTCTAATGCTGGTGCTGTCTTCTCCATCCGGAGCGGGCAAAACAACCTTGTCGCGTCTTCTTTTGGAAGAGGACGAAAATATTACGATGTCTGTTTCCGTCACAACCCGCCCCCCCCGCGAGGGAGAGGTCGATGGCAAAGACTATTATTTCAAAAGCACAGAAGAGTTTGGCCTGATGCGTAATCGTGGCGAACTGCTAGAACACGCTAAAGTCTTTGACAATTACTACGGAACGCCGAGCGCGCCGGTTGATGTAGCCTTGAATGAAGGGCGGGATGTCTTGTTCGATATTGATTGGCAAGGCACTCAGCAACTCATGGAGACCGCCAACCAGCATTTGGTGAAAGTCTTCATCATGCCGCCCTCGGGCCAAGAGCTAGAAAGACGCCTCACAAAACGAGCACTCGATCCACCCGAAGTTGTGGCTGCGCGTATGGACAAAGCCTGGGGTGAGATTAGTCATTACACGGAATATGAATACATCATTATCAATGATGTGGTCGAAGAGAGTATGAAAAAACTACGCTCTATTCTGAGGGCAGAAAGATTGAAACGCGAACGCCAAATCGGCCTAACTAATTTTGTGCGAGGACTTCAGCAAACTCTCTAACGCGGTCACCTATTGATTGATCGCACCAAAAGCCGAAATAAAAAGGGGAGCCCAAGGGCTCCCCAAATTCTTGATCTAAGTCTTTGTTCAAGGCTTAAGAACCACACGTCCAACAATGTTACCATCGCGCAAATCTTGCAATGATTTGGTCGCTTGGTCTAAGGGGCGTTCTTCAACCGGAATTGGGTCAATTTTGCCAGCTTTTACCAAAGCCATCATTTCGTGTGTTTCGCCCAATGAACCCACATAAGCACCACCAATTGAAATGGCACGCATTGGGAAGAGTGGGATTGGCATAGTCAACGCGCCGCCAAACAGGCCAACAACGATGACTTTACCGCCCTTACGAACAATCGATGAAGCAAATGCGAGAGAAGCTTCAGAACCAACAAAGTCAACAGCCGCTGGTACGCCGCCATTTGTGTCTTTAAGGATCTGCTTAACAATGCCGTCTTGCGCTGGGTTGTAGGTCTGATGGGCACCAGCTTTAAGGCCAGCTTCCAGTGTTGCTGGACTGACATCAGCTCCTAAAGGCGCTTGTCCAAACATCGCTTTGGCAAATTGCAAACCCATCATGCCAACGCCGCCAAGGCCAACAACCATGACGCGCTCTTGGTCGCTGATAGCGCCCAATTTTTTCATGGAGCTATAGGCCGTCAAACCTGAACACATGTAGGTCGCGGCCAAACCTTTTGGCACGCCTTCATAGTCCAGCACGTAACGGGAGTGGGGGACCATAACGTGTGTGGAATAACCACCATTTACCTGAATGCCAATTTGCTGAGGCTTATTGCACAGCTGTTCTTCATCGCGATTACATGTAGGGCAGTCGCCGCAACCAATCCATGGATAGATAACGCGCTGGTCGCCAACTTTGACGCCTTCAGCATCTGGCCCAACGCCAATCACTTCGCCTTCAATCTCATGGCCAAGTGTGAAAGGAACCTTGCGACCGCCGCGAACGTCGAGCTTATTGTCGCCGCCCATTGAGAAATACCCGTCGTGCAAATGCACATCAGAGTGGCACACACCACAGTGAGTGACTTTGATCAATACTTGGGTGCCTTGTGGTGTCGGGGTATCAGAATCTGTTTCCTGAAGAGCTTCACCATATTCAACGATGGACTGTGATTTCATAGCTGGCGGCCTCCTGAGCCGTTATTTTTTATAGCTACCTATACGCGTCTGCGGCGTATTTGAGTGATACCTATTGTGAGAGGTGAATGTACACCACTCCGCCCTGCAATAAAGGCCAGAGCGCCTACACTTGCTGCCAGTAAACGGGTCAGCAGCGGAAGGTCCTTGGCCCGATGCTGTTAGTTTGCCATGCCTGCACGCTCGGGACAATGCGACATCAGACAAATTTATTCTGCAGCGCTGTAGGCGCGCGCTAAGGCGCAGAACTGCTCAACTGAGAGGGTTTCAGCCCTAGCTGTTTGGATAATGCCAGCTTCTTCAAGCAGCGGTAACGGGTCACGCCCCAAGGGTTTAAGGCTCGCTCTGACCATTTTGCGTCTCTGCCCAAAAGCAGCGCCGACCACACGGTTCAGCATGCCTGCGTCAGCAGGGGCAAGCGGTTCAGGGCGGGGCGTAAGCCGGACAATAGAAGAGGTGACTTTGGGAGGGGGCGTAAAATTAAGCCGATCTACATCAAACATCAGCTCAGCCTCACAGCGCCACTGTGCCAAAATGGACAAACGGCCATAGGCCTTGCTGCCGGGTTGTGCGGTAATTCGGTCTGCCACTTCCTTCTGGAACATGAGCGAGAGGTTTTTGAAGAACGGCGGCCAAGGTTCACTCTCTAACCAGCCGACAAGGAGCGGTGTGGCGACATTATAAGGCAAGTTGGCGACGATTTTTTTGGGTCGATCTGATAGTTTTGCCAAATCAACCTCCAGTGCGTCTCCTTCGATAATCTCCAAACGTCCTGGATAAGCCGCTTGAATCTCTGCCAAAGCCGCAAGGCAACGAGGGTCGCGTTCAATCGCAATGACGCGTTCTGCACCTTCTGTCAAAAGCGCGCGCGTAAGCCCTCCAGGTCCCGGACCCACTTCGATAATATCAAACCCGGTAAAACTTCCCGCGGTGCGCGCAATGCGACTGGTCAGGTTTAGATCGAGTAGAAAGTTCTGACCCAAAGATTTTTTAGCACGCAAGCCATGGGTGTCGATGACATCGCGTAAAGGGGGAAGGCCGTCACTCATTATGGTTCTCCGTCAAGCCGCGCGTACGGCTTTCAATTCTATGGGCTGCCATCGTTGCCGCGCCGTGGAGAGCCGCAATAAAGCTCTCTGCGTTGGCGACACCTTGGGCTGCTATGTCAAAAGCTGTGCCGTGGTCGGGCGAGGTGCGCACGATTGGCAAGCCGAGGGTTGTATTGACCCCTCGGTCAAAATCAATTGTTTTCAACGGGATCAGCGCTTGATCATGATACATGCACAAAACAGCATCATAGCGTGCGCGTGCCCGTTGGTGGAACAGAGTATCAGCGGGGGCGGGGTCAAAAATATCAATCCCCTCCGCGCGTAACTTATCAACGGCAGGTTGAATAATTCTGCCTTCTTCGTCCCCCATCGCACCGTTCTCTCCTGCGTGGGGGTTGAGGGCAGCAACAGCGATGCGGGGCTGTGCGATCCCAAAGTCTTGGGTAAGGCTTTGGGCCAGAATACGTCCACAAGTCTCTATTTTTGCCGAGGTGAGCTGCGAGGCAACATTCTTCAAGGCAGTGTGAATAGTGATGGGGATGACTTTCAACCCAGGTGCAGACAGCATCATAACAGGCGAGCCGCCGGTCAATTCAGCTAGAAACTCTGTATGTCCTGGATGTTTAAACCCGGCATCATAGAGAGAGGCCTTGTGAATAGGGTTGGTGACCAACCCGCTGCATTCCCCATTTCGGAGCAGCTCAACCGCCTGTGTAATAGAGGCGATGACGGCTTTGCTCCAAGCGGGGTTGGGTGTTCCCAGTTCAACGCTGGGGAGAGCATCCACCTCGCGCAGTGCAAGAACGGGCAGGCCTTTTTGAAAGGCTGCTTTGGCTTCTTCGGGTTTAGATATGGGAAAAATGGGCACGTCGAGCCGCAACCGGCTAGCCACGGCCTTGAGCCGAGCAGGACTGTCGAGAAGGAAGAAGGCAGGCAGACCAGCGCCGCGCGCCAGCCACGCTTTGAGCGCGACTTCACCGCCAATACCTGCAGGATCACCCATGGTGACCACCAGCGCCTCAGGCGCTAGGGGGCGGGCAGGTGCGGCTGCTTGGCTCATCTATGACCTACTTCTTGGAATCCACAATAGCATCGCGGCGTAAGTCACGCAGGTGACGACGAGAAACCATTGAGGTCTTCTGAGAGAACAAGCTGTTTTCGATGCTCTCCCGAGTGATGTTTGTGCCTTGGTCATCTTTACGATCGCAAATAGCAAAGAGCTCCGCGCCAGCTTTAGAACGCATTGGACCAAGCACAGTACCGGCTTCTGAAGCCTGCAATTGACTACGCAGTGGATCGCGCAATTGGCTAGCGAGCGCTGTTTGTGGTGCGTCCACTTTGCCCCCAAATTTAGGCGCTATGTCGGCTAACTGTTTGCAGGTTTTGAATTGGGCTTTAACTTTTTTAGCCTTAGCGTCGGCCGTATTATACTGCGCATTTGAAGCATTTTGGGGAACCGGAAAGAGAACGCGCAGCAGAATGAACTGGTTTTTCATCGCATTCGGGCCGGTGCCTTGTTGCGCTGCCCGTACATTATAAACAAAGATGCTGTTCGTTGCGCGAATAGGGTCGGTGACACCGCCCAAGGGTGTCGCACGGATCGCATCAACCGCATTTTCGGGTAATTGTGTTTCAGCTACCCACCCAATGTCGCCACCACGTGCTGCAGAGGCTGACTGGGAGAATTGAGAGGCGACCGCTTGGAACGGAGCACCTTGGCGCAATTGTTGAACCAAGCGCTGTGCCCCCGCCATCATCTCGCGTTCTTGCGCGGCATTGTCAAAGGAGAGCACAAGTTCTGACAATTGGTATTGCTTTTGATCTGCATCCGCAGCCAAACGATTGAGGATTTCATCCACTTCGTCCGCGCTAACAGTTACTTGAGGGGCAAAAAGGCGGGCGGTCACTTTTTGCCAAGCTAAGTTGGCTGTGATTTGGCCAATGAAGGCTTCTTTCGTGACGCCTGACTTTGCCAAGAGTTCGATGATTTCATCAGGTTTGCGACCGGTCCGGGACGCAATTTGCTCAAGTGCAGAATCAATTTCCTTTTGATCAACCTTCAGCTCCAAGCGCTTTAGTTCTTGGCTCTGTAGTTTTTCGTCGACCAAGCTGCGAAGCACTTGCTGCTTTAACCGGGCCACATTCTCTTTTTTAGGCCGAATGCTGCCAGACGCGACAAGCAAACGCATGCGCTGGTCCAGATCATATTCAGAAATAACCTGATCATTGACAATTGCAGCAATGCCCTGAACTTCGGCGGCTTGTGCCGGTGCAATAAGGTGCGCGCCGGGCACCAGCGTCAAAGCGAAGCCGCTTAAAGCCAATGCTGCGAAAGAAAATTTGGAGCGAAGAGAAGCAAGGTCTAGCAATCGTCTGAAGAGTGTCATTCTGCACCTAGTCATGAAATCTCAGCCTCAGTTCTGAAGCGTTTACGGAGGCAATAAATTGGTTGCACGCTACCGCCCTAACCAGTTGAGAAGAAGGGAAGACGAGCGAACGGGGCAATTACTTCTATTGGGCCAGCATACTCAATTAAGTATGCGTTTCAACATTTCCACATGGATTGGAGCGGTTATTACGGACAATTAATACGCTGCGCTTTCAGTTACATCTTGAGAGAACGACGTACCACCCAAATGCTTCAAGGAAATTCGGAAGATAATGGATTGTTCGGGCTGAATATCTCGGTCTATGTAGTTGCTTTCCTCATAGGAAAGGCCAAAGCCGATGCATTCATCAAGGTAATCAATGCCAATCTTATTTTCGATTGAGCGGCTTTCTTCCAAGTCCCGCCGGCTGGACCCGCTGAGCGACCAGAAATCAGTAAATTGATATTTGGCTGATGCATAAATTTCTTCCCGGTCCTGAAGATCCGAAGAAAAGGTTTCACCAAATTGGCCGTAGCTCAGAGAGCCACTTATGGGGCCGTACTTGCCGTTGAGATAGACCTCATTACGGTGAATTTCCCAGGTATCGTGATCAATCCGGAAACTGTGTGAAATTTCAAAGTTGCTGTTCGGACGCCAAACAGTCGCGCCAACATAATCAGACTGCTGATCACGTAAGCCAGTCTCTTGCCGGAAGGCCGAGTTTTCTCTTAAGCGCAGAGTTTGACCAATCATGAAGCTCGCAAATCCACCATCTGCACTGTAGGTGGACGCTTGCACGCCAATGTTGGCCCGCGGTCCGCCTTCCCATTGATCAAGGCCGGCAAATCGGTTCCGGTCGAAGAGGTTGGAATCATCAAAGTCAAACGCAGATGAATCTTCATCTGGGATTTCATCTGGATTGCCTCCATACGGAGAGTAAATCAGCTGAACAATTGGTTCGATGATTTGGCGTGAACTACCCGTGCTTTGCACCAATGGCCAGCGCCATTCGACACCCAGAGCAGGGAGTGCGCGGGCAACGTAATTGCTGTCACTCGTGCTGCCATCATCAAGTGTTACATCATCGGTGTGGTAGAGGTCGCCCCGTAAACTAGCAAAGAACGTGTAAAGCTCGCCCGAATCTGTGGTCGTCGGCAATTCCCAGCCAAATGTATTTGAGAAGCGGGTGGAATTGGCCCCTTCCGTGCGGCGTAACACCATGACATTGGTATCAAGAGTGGTGCTGCCCCCAAGGATTTTCTCGTCAAAGACATGGTGGTAGTTGATCAGGGGTGCAACAAAGGGCGTCGTGTCGTCATCATCCGTTGTCAGCAATCCCTGGAAGAAGAACCCTTCAGCCCGCAGGAAGTCTTGGCCAAACGCTTTTTCGACATAGGCCGTGGACGTCAGGTTTGTTTCATTTGAAATGTTAAAGCGGCGCAAAAACGTGTCGTCAGACGTCAATTCTACATTCCAACCCCAAGACCAATCAGACTCTGACTTGAAAGCGGCATGGCTGAAGAGGGAGCCGCGAAAATTAGTATCTGCGGGCGTGCCAACATCTTTTTGTGGATTTTTAGGGAAATTTGTTGCGACGTCGAAGGAATAATTGCCCTCATTCAACCGATGGCGGAATTGACCTTGGTACATCATCCCCTGAACGCGCGTGTAACGCGGCGTAACGGTCGCATCCATATTGGGTTGAATAGCCCAATAGTACGGGAGCTGAAACTGGGTGCCCAGCTCGTCCGAGATCTTAAAGGACGGCGTCAGAAAGCCCGATTGGCGATCAACCGTTGGATCTGGGTGGGAGAAGAAGGGCAGGTACATGACCGGGACACCCAAAACTTCAAAGATTGCGTCCTCGTAAGAAATCCGCTGCTCTTCATTGTTATGAACCACCTTATAAGCTTTTACCTGCCATGAAGGCGCGCGCGTTGGATCGTCTTTACAAACTTCACAGGGACTGAAAACGCCTTTGTGCAAGGTCGTCACATTCCCATCTTTGCGCTCAGCTTTACTACCCGCAAGGCGAGATTTGTCAGCGAGCAGAATCGAGATGGATTCCACAATCCCATTTCTCATCTCATCTGTAAGCTCGACATTGTCAGCAAAAATCACATCGCCCGACGGTTCCATCAAGGTCACATTGCCTCGGGCACTCACCTCGCCTGTGGTTTGATTGTACGTAACGCGGTCAGCCATCAAAATACGAGGCCCATAGACGATTTCTACATTGCCTTCGGCTGTGACGATCTGCGTGTCTTGATTGTAAACAAGCTCGTCTGCTTGCATCAAAACTTCGTCGTCTTTTGAGACGGCTTGCACGGTCGGGAGTGGCTCAGCGGATGCGGCTGAATGCAGCGCGGCATCACTAAAAGTAAGGCCAAATACGAGCGCGCTCCCTAGTAGAACGCCGCTCGAAAGGGGAGCCGACATCAGTGAAAAGCAGGCCTGCGCAACACTTCCCATGATTTGGGTGCGTTTTGACCACTGTTTTTCACGATTTGACGTCAATGTCCCATTACCCCAATAGCCGCTTTCAGAAAACACCATACCCCCAGCCATTCTCCGTCTTACCCTCATTAACCTACACTTCTAGAGAGTTTGAGCCGCATTTTCTAGATAAAACCTAGTAATCTCGAAATTAACCTAACCATCTTCCAGATAAAACAGAGCCGACAGCCCGAGGAGGAGCGCAACCCCGGCGGGTGCCCAGGCTGCGAGGAAGGGGGGAACGCTGCCGCTGTTTCCAAGCGCTAAGGAAAGTTTTGTAAGAAAGAAGAACAAAAAGCCAGCGATGACGGCTCCGATGATAAGTCGATTAAGCCCGCCCATGCGAGACGCGCGCATGGTGAAAGCGGCTGCAATCAACACCATTGTGGCAAAAAGAACAGGATTCGAAATCAGGGAATGCCAATAAATCCGATGCCGAATTGCCGAAAAGCCAGATTTTTCTGCGGTTTCAATAAACCGAGGGAGGTCCCAAAACGAGATGGTTTTCGGGCTAGCAAAGCTCTCTTGCACCTGTGATGGCTGCAGAGTGGTTTTTAGACGATACTCTTTCTCAAACAACGTTGGGGGCTCAATCCCGGTGATCCAGGCGTTTGTCAAAAGCCAATATCCGTTCTCGAGGGAGGCTTTTTCCGCATCGATTCGGCCCAAGAACTCTTCTTTAGGACCGTATTGGAAAACAATGACGTCTTGCAGAGTAATCCCCAGCTCCGTTTGGCTCCCGCGCAGTGCGTGCACGACTTTTCGGCCTTCTTTATTGGCCTCACCGAGCCAAAGACCCGATTGGCTGAGGGAAAGAATGCTGGCGCGTCCTTTGATGTGCTTAGCTTCCATAACCTCAAATCGGGAGATCATGCGCGCGGCGATCGGGTTGTAAACCGTGGTGACAAAGGTGCCGATTACAAACGCCAACACCAATAGCGGGGCCAAAAACTGCCACGCAGACACGCCTGCCGCACGGGCAATAACAAGTTCACTAGAGCGATTGAGCCGTAGCAAAGCCGCCATCGCCCCAATGAGCACCGCAAAAGGGAGAACCTCAGCCCCTAAACTGGGCATGCGTAGCGACGTCATGGTCATAACATCGAAAAAGCTAATGCCCTCCTTGTTAGAGGTGCGCCGTAATAACTCCACAAAATCCGCCAAAAAGATGACCACGATGCAAACCGCAAAAGCCCCAAGGGTCATTTTGAGAAATTGTGAGCCGAAATATCGAGAAAGGGTCCAGCTAAAATTCATGCTGTATCTCCTGACGCCGGGGGAGTGCCAGAAGAAGGCGTGCCCGAGGAAGGTGTCGTGGGGGGGCGAACGCGGTCGACAATAGAGTACCAGGCGTTGAGTACCCATTTATCAAAGGGCACTCCGGCAATACTGGCAAGTGCCATACCGATCACCCCAATGGGCAGCAGATAATATGCGACAACGGCCACTTTGCTGCTGTCGGCCATATTGAACAATCCAAGCGCTAATAAACGGGCCAATAGGGCAAAGACGATGGCAATCACAAGCCGAGAGGCATAGCCACGTCGATTGAACTCTGCAGAAATAAGAGACGCGATGGCGATGCTGGCAAGCATCAACGGGAATAAGTTCGAGACCAAGCGATCATGGAGTTCCGCGAGTAGTTTTCCTCGGTTACGCTCTGAATAGGCGTCTGTCGGGTCATATTCGAAGAGTTCCCACAGATATCTCTCCCGCGCTTCGAGGTAGCCCTTGTTACGATTCGGCGCTAAGGCCGACAAATCGTAGGTGTAAGTCGCAAAATGAAGCACGGTAATAGAGGTTTTGATAGGCGTAACAGCGTCCGGATCACTGGTCCGATTGTGGGAGACACGTTGAACGGTGCCGTTGAACATCACCAATCGCGGTCCCGCAGCGGAGCGGATCAATTGGCCTGTATCAGCCATATAGGTGACAGGTTCATCTGGGTTGCGATTGTCATGCACCAAAACACCTTCGATGACACCGTTCCCCGACCGCTCTCGAACATAAACGGTCAAGCCACTGATGGGATTGGTGAAAGAGCCCTCACGGATCATCGAGGAGGCAATGTCGGCACGAATATCATAAATCCGAGTCTTCAGCTCTCTGTGGGCGGCTGGCATTATGTAAAGGTTGAGCAGAAAGATCACGACGGAGATCAAGCTCGCAAACCCCAGAATCGGCAGAGCAATGCCCCAACGGCTCACGCCTGCAGAAAACATCACAACCAATTCGCTGTCCGTATAGGCCTTATGCAGCGCAAACAGGACGCCGAAAAACAGGGCAATAGGTAGGACGATCGCCAAAACAGTTGGCAGCACCAACAGAGTGAGAAGGAAGAATGTTCCCGAACCCTGGCCCTGTGCAATTACCACATCAAGCAATTGCAAAGCCTGTGTGAGCCAAATGATGCCAGTCAACACAACCGTCGCAATCGCAAACGGTGTGAAAGTCAGTCTAAGAAGGTATCGGCTTAAGGCAGAAAACATCGATCAATGCACCAAGGTCGTCGCGGCTAAGCGATCATCGGATAGGACCATCTGTGCGATTTTCAAAGGACGTACAGAAGGTCTCAAATTAAAACAAGGACATAAGTGTCCAAAAGGCTTCCCCAAGCCACCATTTAAGATAGGATATTTTTACCAAGAAAACGAATGGATAAAACAATTTGGCGTAGAAAGATAAAGTACGAACGCACGAATCAATTGTTGAACTATTTTGATTTCAGGCCCGCGGCGGTGTCGTGCAAATTCAAAGTAGTATCTGAACGCAACTGTCGGATGGAAAAACCAAAAACCACCCAGCATGCGTGCAGCCCTATCCATAAGTCGTCACATTCCAATGTGGCACCCAATGAAAAGCAACAGGCCAACAGGGCCACGATGAGGCAATACAAATGATAAAAGTTTCCTTTGCAGACATGGCCACACCAAAAGGCGAGGCGTTACTGGTCCTCACGGGTGAAGGCAAAACACTGTCGGGCGTTGCAGCTGACTTGGATACCAAAACAGATGGCGCGCTGAAACGCGCCGCCAAGGCTGTGGATTTCAGCGGCAAGCTGGGCACCACGGTCGATGTGGTGGCGCCAAAGGGCACAACGCTTACACGTATTATTTTGATGGGTGCGGGCAAGGGCGCAAACCTTGATACAGACAAATTGGAAAAACTGGGCGGCAAAGTTGCAGCGCGTTTAGCAAAAAATGGACCCAAAGCGTCTGTTGTGGTCGGTGATATTAAAGGCCTGAGCGTAAGCGTCGAAGAAGCGGCCGCTCACATTGGGTTAGGCGCAAAATTGCGCGGCTATTCCTTCACTAAATATAAAACCAAAACTAAGCCAGACGAAAAAGAACTGACAAGTCTAGTTGTTCGCTCATCCGTCTCCACCAAAGCACGCCGTCTCTTCGGCCCCTTGGGTAAAGTCGGAGACGGTGTTTTGTTCGCCCGTGAACTGGTCAATGAACCAGCCAACATTTTGTTCCCTGCTGAATTTGCAGCCCGTTTGAAAAAGCTCACAGACCTCGGCGTTAAAGTTGAAGTGCTGACAGAAAAGCAAATGGCGCGCCTTGGTATGGGTGCGTTGCTCGGCGTCGGCCAAGGGTCGGTCCGCGATAGCTTGATGGTAGTGATGCACTGGAACGGTGGCAAGAAAGCTGATCAGCCTATCGCCTTCGTCGGCAAGGGCGTGTGCTTCGACACCGGCGGTATTTCCTTGAAGCCGGGTGGCGGCATGGAAGATATGAAAGGTGACATGGGCGGCGCGGCTTGTGTGTCCGGCCTCATGCATGCACTCGCAGCACGCAAAGCCAAAGCCAATGTGGTTGGGGTTGTCGGTTTGGTTGAAAACATGCCGGATGCAAATGCACAACGCCCCGGTGACATTGTGACGTCTATGTCGGGCCAAACCATTGAAGTAATCAACACAGATGCCGAAGGCCGTTTGGTTTTGGCAGATGCGCTCTGGTATACACAAGACCGCTTCAAACCAAAATTCATGATCGATCTGGCGACCTTGACCGGTGCGATCATGGTCGCTTTGGGCCAAGAATATGCAGGCCTCTTTTCCAATGACGACAAGTTGAGTGAACGCTTAACGGAAGCCGGCTTGGAAACAGATGAAAAAGTGTGGCGCATGCCAATGACCGCGAAGTTTGACAAAATGGTCGACAGCCGGTTTGCGGATATGAAAAATGTGGGCTCCCGCTATGGCGGCTCCATCACTGCAGCTCAATTCTTGCAGCGCTATGTCAACGACACCCCATGGGCGCATTTGGACATTGCCGGTACTGCAATGAACTCCCCGAAATCTGACATCAACGTGAGCTGGGGCTCGGGCTACGGTGTCCGTCTTCTCAATCGCTTGGTTGAAGCACACTACGAGGGTTAAGCCACTATGGCTGAGGTGCTATTTTATCACCTAACACGTGCAACGCTCGAGGGGACCTTGCCGGGTCTCCTCGAGCGCTCGCTTGAGCGTGGCTGGAAGGCTGTGGTTCAAACCAGCACCAAAGAACGCTGTGAAGCGCTCACCAATGAGCTATGGACTTATAAGGACGGAAGTTTCCTCCCGCACGGAACCCGCGAAGATGGCGATCCTGCTAAGCACCCTGTCTATTTGACGGATAAGGAAGAGAACCCAAACGACGCTCAAGTCATCTTCTTAGTCGATGGAAGCATTCCCGGAGATATTTCGGCCTATGAACGGTGTGTGCTTATGTTTGACGGTTTGAACGACGCCGCCGTTGCCGCCGCACGTGGGCACTGGAAGACCCTCCAAGGGGACGGACATGCCGTCACTTATTGGAAACAAGCTGAGACAGGACGTTGGGAAAAAGCGGGTTAACGTCCGTCAGCAAGAGAGCTATTCGCATTGAACGTTGTGAGGGCTTTCTAAATGGTTTTCCAAGCCAAGAGAGGGACGACCAATCTCTCCAGCTTTGCGCCATAGATCATGCGCCTTGTCGACATCTTGAGCAAGCCCATCATCATTCGTATCGCTGTATAGGTGGCCCAATGAATGATGAGCTCTGACATGGCCTAAGTCGACCGCGCTTTGGAACCACTTGGCAGCTAGATGGATGTTTGCTTCAACACCCCGCCCGCAGTGATAGGCAATTCCCAAATTAAACTGAGCTTCAGGGTGGTCTAAGTAGGCGGCCTTTCGAAGCCACTCAAATGCCGCCTCATGATTTTGTTTGACGATTGTCCCGGTGGAATACTGTTCCCCCCGTTCGAACCAGAGGTCTGCCAAATAGGTCTTCATTCTGGCTTCCATCCAGCCAGGTGCTATTTTGTCAGCTTTTTCCAGCCCATAGGGGTCCCGGTCGATGGCTGCATGGGCATCGGGTGGATGGGGCAGGGCGAAGAGGATAAGGAGGGCTGCGAGGGTTGGAACAACAAAACGACGTCGAATATACCGCATAAATTCACCAATTAGCTGTGGACCAAATCTGATCACAACATAATTGGTGAAATATGAGTTTTGTCAATTCAACTACAGTGCCTTTTTGCTGTCTTCGAAGGCTTCCAGAAGCTGCATCCATTTTTCTTCGGCTCTATCCAAAGCTTTTTGAGCATTGGCGCGTCCCCGAGCAAAGCGCTTGGCTTTCTCTGGTTCTTGTTGAAACAGTTTTGGATTGGCAAGGCGACGATCAAATTTAGCGACTTCACCCGCGATGCGTTCGACTTCAAGGCCCGCTTCATCGGCTTTTTTCTTCAGTGGCGCACGTGCCTTGCGACGGTCAGCCGCAGCTTGTCGGGCAACCTTCTTGTCGCTGTCACCACCTTCAGCTTTCGCTTTTGCTTTTTTGCTCTCGCTCATCGGTCCGCGTTTGCGGGCTGGGTCAAGGAGCCACCTTGTATAGGCATCAAGATCATCTTCCCACGGCGTAACAGACCCGTCAGCCACAAGCCAAAGGCGTTCTGCGCACGCTTCGATCAAATGTCGATCGTGGCTGATGAGAATAACAGCCCCTTCAAAATCATTGACTGCAAGCATCAAGGCATCACGCGCTTCCATGTCCAAGTGATTGGTAGGCTCATCGAGGATGAGGACGTGAGGCTTGGTGTAGGTGGCAATTGCAAAGAGCAGGCGGGCTTTTTCCCCACCAGAGAGCTTTAGAATTTTCGTATCAGCTTTATTGGCCCCAAAGCCATAAAAGCCCGCCTTGGCGCGCACTTGGGCAATCGTTGCATCCGGCATGAGTGCGCGGAAGGCTTCGTAGGGCGTATCGTCGGCGTTCAACTCATCCAAGTTATGCTGCGCAATATAGGCAACATTGAGCTTCTTATGCTTGAACAGGTTCCCGTCAGATGTTTTCAATCGATCGGCTACCAATTTGGCAAAGGTCGACTTCCCGTTCCCGTTCGCTCCCAAAAGAGCAATCCGGTCATCTTGGTCAATCCGGAGGTCCAGATTGCGCAAGATCGGTTTGCCTTCTTCATAGGAGACGCTGGCCTTTTCCATGCGAATGATCGGAGAGGCAAGGGCGCGTTCTGCGAAGGGGAAATGGAATGGCGCAATGCGTTCTTCCACAATAGACACAGGTGGCGCCATTTTCTCCAAAGCTTTCACACGCGATTGCGCTTGCTTGGCCTTACTGGCTTTCGCCTTAAAGCGTTCCACAAAGGCTTCCATGTGACGGCGCGCGTCTTCTTGCTTTTTGCGCTGAGACATTTGCTGCATCAGATTTTCACGCCGTTGGCGCTCAAATCGTTCAAAGCCGCCTGAGTAGTAAGTCAGCTTGAATTGGTCCAAGTGAAGGATGCCGGTTACCGATCGGTTCAGTAGGTCCCGGTCGTGACTCACAATGATGACTGTGTAGGGATAGGAGCGCAAAAAGCTCTCCAGCCAAATGGCGCCTTCAAGGTCAAGATAGTTGGTCGGCTCATCGAGGAGCAAAATGTCCGGCTCGGAAAACAGCATGGCCGCAAGTGCCACCCGCATACGCCACCCGCCAGAATAGTCAGAGCAGGGTCGAGCTTGGTTTTCTTCGGGAAAACCAAGGCCCGCCAAAATAGCAGCCGCTTTCGCGGGCATGCTGTGCGCGCCCATGTCTGCCAAGCGGGTTTGAATTTCGGCGATCCTGTGCGGATCGGTCGCAGTCTCGGATTCCACCGTTAAGGCGTGACGTTCCTCATGTGCTTCAAGGACAAAGTCGATCAGGCTGGTCTGAGTGCCCGGCGCTTCCTGGGCGACTTGGCCCATAGTGGCTTTTTTCGGCAGCGTGACAGAGCCTGATTCTGGGGAGATATCCCCGGAGATCAGCCGTAAAAGAGTGGACTTGCCTGCCCCATTACGCCCAATAAGCCCCACTTTGTGGCCCTTAGGGATGGCGGCGGTCGCTTTGTCGAACAGCACCCGGCCGTCAATTCGGTAAGTGAGATCATTAATATGTAACATGAGATTTCCTTCTTGAGCCGCTCTCTAGCACACGAATGGTTGCTCCGGCCAGCCTCTCCAGCTATAACCCGCGCAATTGTGGCGGGCGGTGCTCGCTTTTCTTTGATGTGCAACCGAATGGAAACAGACCAAATGGCTCTCGAACGCACCTTTTCTATCATTAAACCTGACGCAACACGCCGCAACTTGACCGGCAAAATCGTTGATCGTTTCGAATCTAACGGCCTGCGGATTGTAGCTTCTAAGCGCATCCAAATGTCTCGCGCACAGGCTGAAGGCTTCTATGCAGTACACAAAGAGCGTCCATTCTTTGGTGAATTGGTGGACTTCATGATTTCTGGCCCAGTTGTGGTTCAGGTTCTTGAAGGCGAAGGCGCTGTATTGAAAAACCGCGAAATCATGGGTGCTACAAACCCTAAAGACGCTGATGCAGGCACAATCCGTAAAGATTTCGCTGAAAGCATCGAAGCAAACTCAGTGCACGGTTCAGACGCGCCTGAAACAGCTGCAGAAGAAATCAAATTCTTCTTCACTGATGCAGAGCTTGTAGGCTAAGCCTACCGACCTTGTAAAAGAAAAGCCCTCCGGTGCGTCATGCGCCGGGGGGCTTTTCTTTAGCATCCTTAGAAGGGAGACTATCAGCGAGGGTGGCTCAAGATCGGCACATCATCACCTTCGTCTAGTCCAGAGAAAATGACTTTCTCTCCGACAACGCGCGCTTTGCCTTCCGCCACAAGCTTCAAAGCCAGCGGATAGATTTTGTGTTCGGCGACCAAAATACGGGCCGCGAGTGTACTCGCCGTATCATCGCCGTGCACAGGCACAGCGGCTTGGGCAACGATAGGTCCGTCATCCATCTCAGCGCGCACGAAGTGCACCGTACAGCCACTGATACGCACACCAGCCTCAATAGAGCGCTCGTGCACATGCAGGCCTTTAAACGAGGGCAGGAGAGAAGGGTGGATGTTGAGTTGCTTATTGCGCCATTTCTCAACAAACCCGTCCGACAGAATACGCATAAAGCCTGCTGAGCAAATCAGCTCAACGCCTGCTGCACACAAAGCCTCATCCAAGGCCCCGTCAAAGCTCTCGCGGTCTTCAAACTCTTTGTGATTGATGACCTGATGGGGAATGCCAGCAGCTTCTGCCAAATCCAACCCGCCAGCACCCGGCTTGTTTGAAATCACAGTCACAATCTCGGCTGGAAAATCAGCATCCGTGCACGCATCTATAAGAGCTTGCAGGTTACTGCCGCGCCCGGAAATGAGGACACCAACCTTCATGCGCCTGATCCCAGCTCACCTTGCATACAAACAGCAGGTCCTTCACCACGGGCTTTAAGCGTACCCAACTGATAAACAGTCTCGCCTTCGCTTTGCAGAATTTCGGTAACCTGAGCTGCTTTGTCTGCCTCAACCACAACAACCATACCGACGCCGCAGTTAAACGTCCGGCTCATTTCGGAAAGTTCAATGCCGCCCAGTTTCCGCAACCACTGGAACACAGCAGGCAGAGCCCAAGAAGTGCCATCAATGTGGGCTGCAAGCGTATCGGGCAGCACACGTGGAATGTTTTCGTCAAAGCCACCGCCGGTAATATGGGCCATGGCTTTTACAGCGCCACTGCCGCGAATGGCTTTGAGAAGGGACTTCACATAGATGCGTGTTGGCGTCAAAAGCGTTTCGCCAAGCGTCTCGCCCTCATTGATAGGGCTCGCATCGCTATAGGAAAGATTGTTGTCGTCCACCAAGCGGCGCACAAGTGAATAGCCATTGGAATGAATGCCACTAGAGGCCAAGCCCAACAAAACATCACCTTCTTGAATGTCATTACGAGGAAGGAGCTCGTCGCGCTCAACAGCGCCGACTGCAAACCCAGCCAAATCATAATCACCGTCTGCGTACATGCCCGGCATTTCAGCGGTTTCGCCGCCCACAAGGGCGCAACCTGCTTGGCGACAGCCTTCAGCAATACCAGAAACAACGGCGGCTGCTTCTTCGATCGCCAATTTGCCCGTCGCAAAATAATCGAGGAAGAAAAGCGGTTCGCCGCCCTGAACGATCAAGTCATTGACGCTCATGGCCACGAGGTCAATGCCGACAGTGTCATGCTTGCCAGCACTGATGGCGACTTTGAGCTTTGTACCCACGCCGTCATTCGCAGCAATCATAAGTGGGTCTTTAAACCCTGCTTGTTTCAAGTCGAATATGCCACCAAAGCCGCCCAAACTACCGTCGGCACCTGCGCGCGCGGTGGAAGCTGCCATCGGGGCAATCATTTTCACCAAAGCATTACCTGCATCAATATCGACGCCCGCATCGCGGTAGGTGTAGCTATTTTTTTGATCGCCAGTTTTGGAGTCACCAGTCATTGGATCTCGGCTAGGTTGGGCGCGCACGAACGAAAGCGACAGCGCCAAGTGAATCGGGCCCTTACGGGCCTCAGAAAGGCCACAAATCACCCTAAAATTGCCGCTGGTGCAAGAGCTTTTGAGGAACCGCGACCATTGGCGCAGCAGTTTCGGGTTCATTTTGAAAAATTGTGAGCCTTTCTGCCGATTTTTATGCCTTTGTCCTTCGAATGGGGACAGGGATAGTGTACGGTCTGCCCGTGCATAAGCGCGGTAAAAAGCTAATGCATTTGATAAAAGTGTCATTTACGCCCCCGCAGCCCTGCTTTATGAAGCACCATGTGGGGTCAAAGATGGTCGTGTAGTATGAAAAAGGGGCGATGTTTCGCAATGCAGCTGATAACTCTCAATAAGGTTTCATCTCGGCTCTTTGCCGCCCTTATCGTCACATGCACGGTGCTAACGATGGGAACGATCGCTCAAGCCGGAGATATCTTCCGGGTCACCGGGGTGTCTATTGATGCGACGGCACAAAGTGCAGCTGCCGCGCGCACCCAAGCTGTCGCAAGTGGACAAAAGAAAGCACTTGATGTGCTGCTCAAGCGCCTCACAATACGAAGCGATTGGGCGCTCTTACCCCAGCTGGACGAAGCAACAGCGCAAGGTTACGTCGGTTCATTTCAGGTGGCCGGAGAAAAAAGCTCCTCCACGCGCTATCTGGCCAATCTGACGGTGACCTTTAATGGTCCAGCTGTTGGTTCTTTGTTGCGCCAATCGGGTCTTCATTACGCAGATACCCAAGCACGTCCCACTGTATTGTTAACCGGACAAGAAGAGGCGACCGGCGTTGTCTTGTGGGATGAAACCAGCCCCTGGCGCCAAGCATGGGCACGCGTAGACACCGCAAATTCTCTCACCCCGCTCATCATGGCGCTGGGTGATATTGAAGATATTACCTCATTGCCCGTTAGTGCGGTGGAGGCGGGTAACTTGACTGCCTTTAATGCGCTGGCCGATCGGTACGGCACAAACCGCGTTCTGTTCGCGAAAGCAGAGTTTGGCCCGGCAGGAACATCGATCAAAGCGCGCTATGCGCTCTACATCAAAGGCGCGTCTGTTCCTCGGCGGTGGTCTCAAACGACAATGGCGCGCGAGGGAGAAGACAAAGTGGCCCTTTCCAAACGCGCTGCACGCCGGAATATCAGCCGGATGGAAGCCGACTGGAAGAGCCGCTCGATCATTACAAGTGATGAGCGCAGTGAAGTGACCGCAGCTGTTTCCTACGAAACACTCAAAGGGTGGGTTGGCATTCAAAAGCGCCTAAAAAAAGTGCCTGCCATTCAAACGCTTAACATTTTGGCCGTATCAACAGGCGGCGCATTGGTGGGTTTGGAATTTGCCGGAACACCAGAGAGCTTGAACGTCGCGTTGACCCAGCAAGATCTTAGCTTAACCGATGTAAATGGGAATTGGTTTTTGGCCTCTACTCGCTAAGAAGCTAACCGCGTTCTCAAGGGGACGTTTTCCAACCTATGATACGAACCGCAGGAGGGTTCTATGACTTTACAACGCCAATGGCTTGTCTGGTGCACTGTGGGCATCACACTCATAATCTTGTTGTGGTTGTTGAAAAGTATCCTGCTGCCCTTCGTAGCGGGCTTGGCCGTCGCCTATTTCCTCGACCCAAGCGCTGATTGGCTGGAAAAAAAAGGCCTATCGCGTATGGCCGCTACCTCCATCATCTCGGTGGGGTTCACAATGCTGGCGGTGGTACTCCTGATCTTCTTAGGGCCGTTGATCTACGATCAGGCTGTTCGACTGTTAGAAAGCCTGCCCGACTTCATCGAAAAAATCCGCGCATTGATCTCTCAGTTCTCGGAAGGGCGTTTAGGTAGGTTGCTGGCCGAAAATGGCGACCTGCAAAGTGCTGCGGGCGATGTGGCCAAATCAGTCGTTAATTGGGTGCTTAAGCTTTTGGGCTCAGTGCTTAACACAGGTTTGGCAATTGCAGGCTTGCTGTCCCTAATTATCGTCACCCCGATCGTAGCTTTTTATATGCTGCTAGATTGGGACCGTATGGTCGCGCGCATTGACGCTCTACTGCCATTGGATCATGCTAAGAATATCCGCAATATTGCCAATGAAATCGATGATGTTCTTGCCGGGTTTGTCCGTGGACAAGGGTTGGTGTGTGTTCTTCTGGGATCATTTTATGCCATTGGCTTGTCGCTCGCGGGCCTGCAGTTTGGTCTGCTCATAGGCCTGATAGCAGGGTTGATTAGTTTCATTCCCTATGTCGGTTCGATCGTCGGTTTCGTCATAGCAGGGGGCGTCGCGCTGGCTCAGTTCTGGCCTGACTATCCCCAAATTGGCATTGTGTTAGGTATCTTCGTTATCGGGCAGGCAATTGAGGGTAACTTCCTCACTCCCAAATTGGTGGGGAATAAAGTACGGCTTCATCCTGTGTGGATCATGTTTGCCTTGTTTGCTTTCGGCTCACTCTTTGGTTTTGTGGGCATGTTATTGGCGGTGCCAATTTCTGCAGCGATTGGCGTCATTGCACGTTTCGGTGTGGGGCAATATGAAAAAAGCCATTTGTTTGTTGGTGCGACCGGATTCTTGAGCAGTGCGACCGTTAAAGCTGATCCTGACAAAGACGTGTCGACATAATGAGCAGCCCCCAGTCAACACCTGAGCAACTTCTTCTCCATTTCGACCACCGCATTGCTGATGGACGCGAGGACTATCTCGTCACCCCGTCAAACCAAACGGCGGTGGCAATGGTGGATCGCTGGCCTGATTGGCCTGAACAAGTCATTGCTCTGTCTGGGCCTGCGGGATGTGGCAAAACCCACCTGTCCCGAGTGTGGTGCGAGAAGGCGAAGGCTGTCAGTGTCGAGGCAAAAGACCTTGGCGACGCCGATATTGGTGAACTACTTAACCGCCCTGCAATCGTGGTGGAAAATATGCACCAGCTGAGTGCGTCGGGCGAGGCAGCGCTGTTTCACCTCATTAATGGGATGCGAGAGCAGGGGGCCTACCTTCTCCTCACCGGTATTGGTTTGCCCGGATATTGGCCAGCCCAATTGCCCGATCTATCCTCGCGTATTAAGGCTCTCCATTTTGTGGAGATAGCCCCCCCTGATGATGGCCTCCTTGGGGCAGTGCTGATCAAATTGTTTGATGACCGCCAACTCAAAGTGTCGCTTGACGTTATTGGTTATCTTACCCCCCGTATCGAGCGTTCCACGGATGCCGCCCGCACGGTTGTGGCCGCAATCGATGAAGCCGCTATGGTGCAAAAGCGGCGGGTTACCTTGCCTTTCGTGCGGGAAGTCCTTTCAGCGCTCGACGGCCACGATCAATCGTCATGACTTGGTTACATAATTGACATAAATTAGGAAGATAAGATGTTTCCCTGATTTGAGCCGGTATTGAGAGGAACGACAGCATCTGTAGATGTTCTGTATCTCTAAATCGGTCCCAAGGTCTGATGAGCTGCAATTAAAATATGCTGACAAGGAAAATTCGCCCAGATGAGCAAAGCCGCTGAAAAAGTGACGTCCATTCCCAAGCAAAACATTGAGGGTATCGATGCCAGCTCACCAGACCGGTTTGTAAACAGAGAATTGTCTTGGCTGGCATTTAACCAACGGGTTTTGGAAGAAGCGAACAACCAAACGCACCCCCTGTTGGAACGGTTGCGCTTTCTGTCCATCTCTGCCAGCAATCTGGATGAATTTTACATGGTGCGTGTGGCGGGCCTGAAGGGACAGGTCTCAGCAGGCATCACCGCACTTAGCCAAGAAGGCAGAACCGCTGCCCAGCAATTAGAACAGCTAAACGCCGCGGCCTCTATTTTGATGCATGAGCAGCAAAAGCAATGGGACCAGCTGCGGTTGGAAATGCGCCAAAACCACATTTTGGTGCTTGACCCTGAAGAGGTGACCGCTGATGAGTTCGCGTGGCTTGAAGACAAATTCCTCAATCTCGTTTTTCCAGTACTGACACCGCTCGCACTTGATCCAGCTCACCCATTTCCCTTTATTCCCAATTTGGGTTTTGCGCTCGCCCTACAATTGCGTCGCCGTTCTGACGGCGAATTGATGCAGGCTCTACTGCCCGTGCCGCAGCAAATCGAACGGTTTTTTCAGCTTCCCATCGTAGGCACGCGAAGCCATAAGATCATTCGATTCCTAAGCTTGGAAAATATGATCGGGCTATTTCTAGGGCGGTTGTTCCCTGGCTATGAGGCGATTGGGCAGGGTGCCTTTCGTATTATTCGCGATAGTGATATGGAAATCGAAGAAGAAGCCGAAGATCTCGTGCGCCACTATGAACATGCGCTCAAACGCCGTCGCCGAGGCAATGTTATTCGGCTGAAAATTCAATCAACCACACCCAAAGCACTCAAAAAGATGGTGATGGCGAATTTAGATGTAACTGAGACGGATGTGATCGAAGTTGACGGTTTGTTGGGTTTGGCTCAAACAGGTCAGTTGATTACAGATGAACGCCCTGATCTAAAATTCAAACCTTATAACGCACGTTTTCCGGAGCGGGTGCGCGAGCACGGTGGCGATTGTTTTGCAGCGATTGCGACCAAAGACCTTGTGGTGCATCACCCGTACGAATCTTTTGATGTTGTCGTACAGTTTTTGCGCCAAGCAGCGGCCGATCCTGATGTCGTCGCCATCAAGCAGACCCTTTATAGAACGTCCAAAGACAGCCCCATTGTGGAAGCGCTGATTGAAGCCGCTGAAGCAGGCAAATATGTCACCGCGCTGGTGGAGCTAAAGGCGCGTTTTGACGAAGCCGCAAATATTGTATGGGCGCGTAACTTGGAGCGCGCGGGCGTTCAGGTCGTTTACGGTTTTATTGAGTTAAAAACACACGCCAAATTGTCCCTGGTGGTGCGCCGTGAAGAAGGCGGGCTGAAGACCTACACCCACCTAGGCACGGGGAATTATCACCCCATCACCGCCAAGGTTTATACAGATCTATCGATGTTCACCTGTGACCCCGTGATTGGGCGGGATGCCTCTCGCATCTTTAATTATCTCACGGGATATGCAGAACCTGAACAATTGGAAAAACTGGCTGTGTCGCCTCGGGGTATTCGCCCGCGCATCATGAAAGATATTCGCGAAGAAATGGAGCATGCACGAGCCGGTCGCCCCGCTCAGATTTGGCTGAAGATCAACTCTTTGGTAGATCCAGATGTGATTGATGCGCTGTATGAAGCCAGCTGTGCAGGCGTGCAAATTGATTGCGTTGTTCGAGGTATCTGTTGCTTGCGTCCCGGCGTTCCCGGCTTGTCCGAAAATATCCGTGTAAAGAGCATTGTGGGGCGTTTCCTAGAGCACTCCCGCATTATGGCATTTGGCAACGGCTCGGGGCTTCCTTCCCCGCAAGCCAAATTGTATTTCTCGTCTGCCGATTGGATGCCGCGTAATCTAAACCGCCGCGTTGAGACATATGTGCCGGTGACGAATGAAACCGTTCATGCCCAAATTTTGGATCAAATCTTGGTCGCCAACTTGCGTGACAATGAACAAAGTTGGCGAATGCTTCCTGACGCAACCTTTGAGCGCCTGACTGTGGCCAAGGGAGATGAACCATTTAACGCGCATAATTACTTTATGAACAATCCGTCCTTGTCAGGGCGTGGGAAATCGTTAGAAGGTGATTTACCACCGACAGTTGAGTTTACGTCCATAGCCTTTTAAGGTTGGGACATAGAAATAGTCTCGAAGGCAACCGTGCGCATTTCAATCCCCCAATCCAATCCCGTGTCTCAAAACACATCAGAGGGGCCTTTCGGCATTGTCGATATTGGTTCCAATTCCGTACGTCTGGTGGTTTACGCAGGGGTGCGCAGAAATCCTGTGGTTATCTTCAATGATAAAGTTATGGCCGGTTTGGGCCGTGACCTTGCAACAACGGGTCACCTTCATCCAGAAGGCGTGGAGCGGGCTCTTGGCGCATTGCGCAGGTTTCGCGCGTTGGCGGACGAACTTGCCGTTCAAAACCTTGTCGTGACGGCAACCGCCGCTGTGCGTGAGGCCTCCGACGGTTCTCAGTTCGCCGCCGAAGTTGAAAAAGTCAGCAAATGCAAACTCCATCTCATCGACGGCGAAGAAGAAGCGCGATTAGCTGCTTTGGGCGTGTTGTCGGGCATCCCCGACGCGCACGGTGTGGTTGGTGATTTAGGCGGGGGAAGCTTAGAGCTCATTCCAGTCAGCCATGGGGTGATGGGGAAGGGCGTCACACTCCCACTTGGTCCCTTACGGCTCGAAAACATCGAAGCCGACGGGGGTGGCCTTGAAGCCCACGTTGAAAAAGAAATTGCAGGGGTCGATTGGCTAAAGTCGATGAAGGGGCGCAAGCTCTATATCGTTGGTGGCGCATGGCGTAACCTTGCGCGCATCCATATGGCTGAGTGTGATTACCCCGTTCGGGTCCTCCATCACTATGAGATGGCAGCTTCTGATGCGCAAAACCTAGCGCCCTTGATCGAAAATCTAGGCCCCCAAACATTGGGGAAGATTCCTGACATCTCAAGCCGTCGTATTTCTGCATTGCCGTTAAGCGCGTTAGTCCTCTCCAAGGTGATAGAGGCTAGCGGTGTTCAAGGGGTTGTGGTTTCTGCGAATGGATTGCGCGAAGGGGTTCTCTTTGACCAGCTAAGCGATGAAGAGCAGCAGAAAGATCCCTTGATTGCCGGGTGCCATGATTTGGCCAGCCGCCTTGTGCGCTATCCCGAACATGGGGATGAATTAGAAGTCTGGACTAGAGATCTTTTTGGAGATGCCGAGGAGCATCGGGACGCAAGGCTACGCCACGCAGCCTGTATTTTGGCCGACCTAGGTTGGTTTGTGCACCCGGACTACCGGGCAGGCCATGCAATGGACCAAATTATGCTGGCCCCCATCTCTGGCATTGATCACCGGGGGCGCGTGTTTCTGGCACGGTCGGGTTACCATCGCCATGCGGGAGGTAAGACCAGTAGCCTAGTGACCGCGAAACAAATGCTCTCTTCAGAGGAGACTGAGCGCGCCCGAACGCTGGGGATGGCCCTGAGGTTGTCCTTTACGCTCTGCGCCTCTAGGCCGGGCGTTTTGCCCCATACAACGCTGCATAAAGTAGATGAAACCTTGGTGCTGGAAGTTGATCGCTCCCATGAGAGGTTTTTAGGGGAAACAGTTACAAAGCGCCTGACCCAATTAGGAAAAACCATGGGGTTAGCTGTGCGGATTGATATTCGAACCGATTAAAAAAAAGCCACTTCGAAGCTAAGCTTAGAAGTGGCTTTTTATTTTTCAAATTGTCCACTAAGCAAAGCCTGTGCGGGGTCATTCAGTTAAAAACCATACAGAAAACACGCCTGAGCCTCTAATTCGCACGAATTGCGATGTACCTCTTTGGAAATCGCGGGAGCGGCGCCAAATCGGTATTCACCGCCTGAAAGTATCAATGTGAAACAGACATTACGGTTTCTGGCATTGGCCTTCCCTGAGATAGTTCGTGGATATGCCAAGGCGGCCTGCAGTGCTACTCAACTGCACATTCACATTGAGCCCGTCTAATTCCGCAAACCGAACATCGATATTCGAAATCCGGGTTGCACCTGCCATAAATGTCATGATCTGAGTGTTCGGTTTGCCACGCAAAATACGAAGGCCGAAGACAATATTGGCGAACTCATCCAGGTCGCCGGGTTTGTATTGGTGGATGCTGGCAACGGTATCGTCGCAAAGGAAAAGGCCGATTTTGGCTCCCGTGTTTCCTTCTACCGTCCACTGATCAGGTAGCTCAGGGGGAAGCCGAACGAGTTGCCAGCCTCGCGAACTTGCATGCTGCTGTGCTTCATCGAGCGAGCTTCCGAGCTCGAAGTCACCCGGAAGTTTTATTGGCTCTGATTTCGCTTCCGTGCTGCTGCAAAGTAAACCAGCCACGAAGATCGCGGTAAGTGCTGAGCATGATATGTAGTCACTTGTTCGTTTCATACAGCATTGATATTCGACTGTGGCTCCCTTGAAAACCACGTCTCCCTGATGCCTGCGTTTTTGAGCGCCTGCTTTTTTGCGGATAATAGGGTTTGTTTTAGACCTTCGGGTATTCGCAGAGTGTTCAATCAGTCAGTTCGTCTTCAGTCTGCGGGGAAGCTGACACCATATCGGCAGCTTTAAGCAGAACCAATTTATTGTGTTTGAGAGCTACAGCTAGCTCGCCGTTTTTCAAAGCCAACGCATCGCGACCAAAAATCTCATAGCGCCAGCCTTTGAGGGCCGCAACCTGAGCTTTTTCGTCAAACGCGGCAATCTGCTCGAGATCAGATACCGTTGCTATCAGCTTTGGCGCCACGTTGTTTTCTTCGCACCGCAGCTTCATCAAGACTTTGAGCAATTCGACAAGCGGTCCAATGCCAGACGGCAACGGCGGTAGGCCATTGATGATAGGAATATCTTTGTCATTCATGTTGAGGCCGGTCTTAATGGCCGCCAACAATGCAGGCGCTGCTTTGGAGTTTGAGAACCCGCGCGGAACGGAGCGTAGTTTCTCAAGTGCATCGCCGCTCTGTGGACGCTGATTGGCCAGCTCGAAAAGCCCGTCGTCCTTCATAATACGGTTACGCGGTACATTACGCGCTTGCGCCTGCTCTTCACGCCACGCAGCCACCTGCATCAAAACACCAACGGCTTTGTTGCCCTTCACCCGCATTTTTAAACGCTTCCAAGCATTCACAGGCTCAAGGTGATAGGTGGAGGGGCTTTGCAGAATAGACATCTCGTCAGAGACCCATTGGGTTCTGTTGGATTGCGTAATCTGAACGGCCAATTTTTCGTAGATAGTGCGCAAGTAGGTGACGTCGGCAACCGCATAGTCGAGTTGTTTTTGCGTGAGCGGGCGACGCGACCAATCCGTGAAACGGCTGGATTTATCAACACTGCCATTCGACAATTTGCGGACCAGCGTTTCATATCCCACCGACTCGCCAAATCCACAGACCATCGCAGCCACTTGCGTGTCAAAGAGAGGGTCAGGAATAGCGTCAGCCTCGTGGAAGAATATCTCGATATCCTGCCGCGCGGCGTGAAAGACCTTCACAATGGCTTTATTCCGCATCAGGTCATAAAAGCTTGCAAGGTCCAAGCCCTCAGCCAGCGGGTCGATCACATACTCAGCCCCCTGCCGTGCCACTTGGATGAGGCAAAGCTTAGGCCAATAGGTCTGATCCCGCATAAACTCAGTATCAACGGTTACGTAGGGCGCTTGGGAGAGGTCTTTACAGGCCACCTCGAGCGCGGATGTTGTTGTAATCATGTTCATAGGGGGAGATTTTTAGCTCAATTTTTGCCGTCTGTCCCGCTCGAAACCACTCAAATGACCTCTTTCTGGTAAAATAAGGCCTCAAGCTTGACAAAAGAGCTCGATCCATGTGCTTTTCGCCCATATAAACATCTCCGTAGTGGAATATCGAACCAGCTACACTATCGATTCTCTGATCTTTTCTCCTGAGTCTAAGGCTTTATGACCATGCATGCATTTCGTAGTCACACCTGTGGCGAGCTCGCCAAACCCCAAGTGGGTGAAACCGTCCGCCTTTCTGGCTGGGTACATCGGATCAGAGACCATGGGGGCTTGCTCTTCATTGACCTGCGCGATCACTACGGCATCACCCAATTGGTGTTCGATCCAGACCATAAAGATGCATTCAAAATCGCAGAAGCTGTGCGGGCTGAAAGTGTCATCCGTGTAGATGGCCCCGTTGTGGCGCGCTCTGCAGAAACGACAAATGACAACCTTTCAACCGGCGCGATTGAAGTGCTGGTGCTTGAGGCTGAATTGCTGTCCGCTGCCGATGAACTGCCATTGCCTGTATTTGGTGAGCCAGATTATCCAGAAGAAACACGTTTGCGCTATCGTTACCTCGATTTGCGCCGTGAAACACTTCACAAAAATATCGTGTTGCGCTCCGATATCGTATCCTCAGTCCGCAAGCGGATGGTGGAAACCGGTTTCCGGGAATTTCAAACACCGATCTTGACTGCCTCAAGCCCAGAAGGCGCTCGCGACTTTCTGGTGCCAGCGCGTCAGCACCCCGGCAAGTTTTATGCACTCCCACAGGCGCCGCAGCAGTTTAAACAACTGATCATGGTGTCGGGCTTTGATCGTTATTTCCAAATCGCTCCGTGTTTCCGCGATGAAGATGCACGCGCCGATCGGTCTCCCGGTGAATTTTATCAGCTCGACATCGAAATGAGCTTTGTGACCCAGGAAGACGTGTTCCAAGCCATTGAGCCTGTGTTGCACGGTCTGTTTGAAGAGTTTGCTGATGGTCGTCCCGTAGCGCAGGGCGCTTTCCCCCGTATTCCATTCGCTGAAGCAATGTTGAAATACGGCTCGGACAAACCAGATTTGCGTAACCCGATCCTCATCACAGATGTCAGCGAGTTCTTCACACCAGACGAAGTGAAGTTTAAAGCGTTCAAAAACATCGTTCAAAAGGGTGGTGTGGTACGCGGTATTCCAGCTCCAGGGGCCGCAGCCCAACCACGCTCCTTCTTCGATAAGCTCAACGACTGGGCGCGCAAGGAAATGGAAGCAGCTGGTCTTGGTTACATCATCTTTGAAGAAGTTGATGGTGCCCTTGCCGGTAAAGGCCCAATTGCTAAATTCTTCCCTGCAGAAGTTTTGCAAGGCATGGCCGCTAAAGCGGGCGTGGGTGCAGGCGATGCACTCTTCTTTGCCTGTGATAAAGAACTTCCTGCAGCCACTTTGGCCGGTGCTGCACGTCAGCGCATTGGTACAGAGCTAGGTGTTTCTGAAACTGAAGGCTTCCGCTTTTGCTGGGTCGTTGACTTCCCATTGTACGAATACAATGAAGAAGAAAAACGGATCGACTTCTCACACAATCCATTCTCCATGCCGCAAGGTGGCTTGGAAGCTTTGGAAACCCAAGACCCGCTGGACATTTTGGGTTACCAATATGACATCGTATGTAATGGCATTGAGTTGTCTTCTGGCGCGATCCGAAATCACCGTCCTGACATCATGTACAAAGCCTTTGATATTGCAGGCTACGGACCAGAGGTTGTGGAAGAGAAATTTGGCGGCATGTTGAATGCATTCAAATTCGGTGCGCCACCTCACGGGGGCATTGCACCTGGTATTGACCGGATTGTGATGTTGTTGGCTGGCGTTGAAAACCTCCGTGAGGTGACAATGTTCCCAATGAACCAGCGTGCAGAAGACTTGATGATGAATGCACCAGGTGATGCGTCCAACGCGCAACTCCGGGAGCTAAACCTTCGGCTTATCCCGCCACCTGAGAAGAAATCAAACTCCTAAGACAAAGGCCGCTCCTAAGGGAGCGGCCTTTTATTTAGCTGGTGTGAGTTTTAGTTTTCACGTCGGCGAAAACACCAATCTTGAGAATTTTTTTGATGGCATCCATCCGTTCTCTAGAGAGGAAAAGGTTGGGAACCTTACTCGCAATACCTAGCCAGCTTTGCCAAATAAAGGGATTGAAATGGTTAAGGTAAATGCGCAATGTTGTCAGCGCTTGGGTCCGCGCATGGATCGCTGAAATAGAGTCACCCACCTGTTCATAAATTAGAAGTGACACAGGCAGGTTGCAGGTTTGATAGCGTTGAGCGATGCGGAAAAATAGTTCACAGTCTTCAGCGTGATTGTACCCGGGGCGATACGCTTCAATCTCATCAAAAATGTCCAGCCGCATCATGACAGTCGGATGGCTAAAGCTGGCTCTATAGCGCACAGATTTTTTGAGTGCCTGGTGGGTGAGGGGGTAAGTGCTGAGCCCAAGCTCTACACCGGCCCCATCAACACGTGTGCAAAAGCTGCCACAGAGCGCAAGCTCTGGATTTGTTTTGAACGCCTCAACTTGAAGAGAGAGCCGGTTAGGCAAGGCAAGATCACCTGCATCAATCCGAGCGACATAGGAATACCCCCGGTTTCGAATCTCGTCTAGGCCGCGATTAAGGGCCGCAATAAGCCCTTGATTGGGGGACTGCCGAATGACGAAGACTTCTCCCGATAATGGGACACGTCTCTCCGGATAAGCCGGGAGGGTCAAGGCAGGTTCATTGCCGTCATCGACTATGAAAATGTCAAAGGGAACACCCTGGTCTCGCAAACTTGCGACCGTGTCCTCCATCTTTTTTTGTGCGCCATAAACAGGTAGAAGGACCGCAATTTCATTTTGCGACATATTAAGCGACTCTCGGATTAGGCCCGCAGGTTCTGCGATGCCAATGATAAATGCCCCAGTCAAGAATATGCTGCAGTTATTGCTGCCAGATTAAGAGATCGAATGGGATCTAATGAAAAGGGTCTAAATACAAAAAAGGGAGGCTATGACAGCCTCCCTCCCTTGATTAATAGGGTGAGCAAAGAGTTAATCAGCCTGATCAACTACATCCACTTGTCGAGCCGCATGTATCGCACTTCATGCAGGTGCCATTGCGCACCATGGTGAAGTTTCCACATTCAGCACATGATTCACCCTCATAGCCCTTCATGCGGGCCTCTGCGAGCTGCGCTAACTTTGCATTGCCACCAGTACCCCCCGAAGAAGATACCCCGCCGCCACTGCCACCGCTTGCAACAAGGCTTTCTGTGGCACCTATCGAAGCGCTCACTTGAGACCCGTCAGCAATAACTTCAGCTTTCAGGGTGGCAGCTTGAACAGCTTCTTCCTTGGCTACATTTTCTTGCATGCCCCCACGCACAACATACAAATTATTTAGCTGTTGATTGCGCGCATAGGCCGGGCTTGCAATAGCCGACACCGGCATTTTGCCCTCATCAACACCATTGCCCAACGCATCTGGGCGCGCTTGTGATGGATCGACATGAGCAAGATCATTGCGACCAAGGTAGGAGATGGCAAGCTCGCGGAAAATGTAATCCAGCAATGAGGTTGAATTCTTGATTGAATCATTTCCTTGGACCAAGCCAGCCGGTTCAAACCGGGTGAAGGTAAAGGCTTCAACATATTCTTCCAACGGCACGCCATATTGCAAACCAAGTGAAATGGCGATGGCAAAATTATTCATCAACGATCTGAAGGCCGCACCTTCTTTGTGCATGTCGATGAAGATCTCACCAATCGTTCCATCATCATATTCACCCGTGCGTAGATAAACCTTATGTCCCCCCACGATGGCCTTCTGCGTATAGCCCTTGCGGCGGTCAGGAAGCTTGTCACGACGACTGCGTTCGCGTTCAACCTCCTTGATGACTTTCTCTGTCATCTTTTGGGCAAGTGTCGCTGCTTGTACCGCGGCAGGTTGAGTAACAATTTTTTCGGCAACGGTTTCCAATGCGATTTCTTCGGCAGCACCTTCGAGGGCATCAACCAAGTCATCATCTTCGAGCAATTGAGAGTTCAGCGGTTGGCTCAGTTTTGACCCATCCCGGTAAAGCGCATTGGCTTTGACGCCGAGTTTCCAAGAAAGCATGTAGCTCTCTTTGCATTCTTCAACGCTGGCGGCATTCGGCATGTTGATGGTTTTGGAGATAGCACCCGAGATGAAGGGCTGTGCTGAAGCCATCATCCGAATGTGGCTTTCAACAGATAGGTACCGGGTACCAATGCGGCCACAAGGGTTTGCGCAATCAAACACTGGCAAATGCTCTGCTTTCAAATGCGGGGCACCTTCTAGAGACATCGTGCCACAGACATGTAGATTGGCAGCCTCAATGTCTTTTGCGGCGAAGCCTATTTCGCGTAAAATATCAACACCCAAGTCGTCTAGGCGTTCTCTCTCGATACCTAATACTTCTTCGCAGAAATCGTGGCCCAAGGTCCACGGTGAAAACGCATAAGTGATATCAAAGGCGCTTTCGAGCACGTCTTCAACAGCATCAATTTTTTCCTGTGTGAAACCCTTTGTGCGCAAGATTTCATGGTTGATGCCAGGCGCAGACTTAAGCGTGCCAAAGCCAACCGCATAATTACTGATCTCTTGGACCTGATTATCGGAGTAACCCAAAGTTTGTAGCGCAAGAGGGACCACGCGGTTGATGATCTTGAACGCGCCGCCACCTGCAAGTTTTTTGTATTTCACCAACGCAAAGTCGGGCTCAACACCTGTGGTATCACAGTCCATTACCAAACCAATTGTGCCTGTTGGCGCGATCACGGTTGCCTGTGCATTACGGAAACCATATTCGCTCCCCATTTGCACAACCACATCCCATACCGCGCGGGCGTGTTCGACGAGGTCGCGTTGTGGGCAATTATCAGCGTCCAAAGGCACGGGCGCATTGTGAACATCTTCATAGCCTTCCCAAGTGCCATGAGCAGCCCGGGCATGATTGCGCATGACACGCATCATATGTGTTGAGTTTTCCTTGTAGCCGGGGAACGCACCCAGCTCGCGCGCCATTTGGGAGGAAGTCGCATAGGCGACCCCCGTCATAATGGCTGAGATGGCCCCACACAGTGAACGCCCTTCAGCGCTGTCATATGACAGGCCAGATGCCATCAGCAGGCCACCGATGTTAGCAAAGCCGAGGCCCAATGTACGGAATTTGTAAGACCGTTCTGCAATGTCTTTTGACGGGAACTGTGCCATCAACACAGAGATTTCCAGGACGATCGTCCACATTTTGCAGGCATGTTCAAACGCTTCAACATCAAACCGGCCACTTTCTTGGCGGAAGGTCATGAGGTTGAGGGAGGCTAAATTGCACGCCGTATTGTCGAGGAACATATATTCCGAGCACGGATTAGAGGCGTTGATTTGACCGCTCTCTGGGCACGTGTGCCAGTCATTGATTGTGGTGTGGAATTGAATGCCCGGATCAGCAGAGGCCCATGCGGCATAACCGATTTGGTCCCAGAGTTCGCGTGCCCCAAGCGTCTTAGCGATTTGCCCATCCGTCCGGTTGGTCAAATGCCAATCTGCGTCTTCTTCGACCGCCCGCAGGAAGTCATCGGAAACACGAACGGTGTTGTTGGAGTTTTGCCCGGAGACAGTCCGGTAGGCTTCTGAATCCCAGTCGGTGTCATAAGCTTGGAATTCAATATTGGTGAACCCTTGCTTAGCAAATTGCATGACACGCTGAATGTAGTTTTCGGGAACTTCTACCCGGCGTGCCGCAATGATTTCGCGTTTGAGTGCAGGGTTTTTGCGCGGGTCAAAACAATCATCGCCCTCAGCTTCGCAATTGGTGCACGCCTTCAAAACAGCAGTCAAATGCTTTGCATTGATTTTTGAACCCGTAACCAAAGAGGCCACTTTTTCTTCTTCAATGACTTTCCAACTGATGAATTCTTCAATATCTGGGTGATCAATATCAACAATCACCATCTTGGCGGCGCGACGTGTGGTGCCGCCGGATTTGATCGCACCCGCAGCCCGGTCGCCAATTTTTAGGAAGCTCATCAAGCCAGAGCTTTTGCCCCCGCCGGCAAGCGGTTCGCCAGAGCCGCGCAAGTGAGAGAAGTTTGAGCCAGTACCCGAGCCATATTTGAACAGACGAGCTTCACGCACCCATAGGTCCATAATCCCGTTCTCGTTCACCAGATTATCTTCCACACCTTGAATGAAGCAAGCGTGCGGCTGGGGGTGCTCGTAAGCACTTTTCGAACGTGTGAGTTCGCCGGTTTCAAAATCGACGTAATGGTGGCCCTGTGCGGGGCCGTCGATGCCATAAGCCCAGTGAAGTCCAGTGTTGAACCACTGCGGGCTATTAGGGGCGGCCATTTGGGTGGCAAGCATGAAACGCATTTCGTCGTAAAAGGCGCGGGCGTCTTCTTCGCCGTCGTAGTAGCCGCCTTTCCACCCCCAATAAGTCCAAGTACCTGCAAGCCGGTCAAAGACCTGACGTGCATCCATTTCAGGGCCATATTGCTCATCGTCAGGCAGCTGTTGAATTTCAGCGCTGTCGGCTTCGTGCCGCCACAACCAAGAGGGGACACCGTCTTCTTTTACCGGACGCAAACGGGCTGGAATGCCAGCTTTGCGAAAATACTTTTGTGCCAATACATCACGGGCAACTTGTGTCCAAGCCGCCGGCATATAGGCGTCTTCCAAGGAAAACACAATTGAGCCATCCGGGTTACGGATCTCGCTCGTGGTCGGTTGGAAATCCAAACCTTCGTACGGAGATTTGGTCTCGTCGGTAAAACAACGTTGAATTCGCATTCGGCCCCCAATTATTAGGACAGGTCGCCGGAACCTGTACCAACTTAGATTTGCGGCCTCAAAACGAGGCCCTCACATTCTCAATCACACGAAACACCCACGATTGGTCGCGCGCCTCACCTCAAGCGCTAGACACAGTTCTCCTCGTCCGGAAATACGCCTTCCCTTTGCCGCAGGAAGTTTCCAACGACATAGACAGAACATATTCACCAGAGACGCAAAGAGTTTGCATTCCGTGAGCCACAAGATGGTGTGTGCAACCATCAAGCAGACACAAACTCTAGGGAGCAGGAGGAGGGGCGTCAAGCAACGTCAAAATCGCCGCGTTCCAACACGGCTTTTTAGACAGCCGGTTTTTGCCGCTCTGCGCGACTCAGTTCGAATCGCCAAATTGGTTAATTTTTGATGCCATAAGTTTCCATTAACCATGTTTTTGAAGCGAATGACGCGGCACCTTATTGGTAGGACAGGGGCGGGGCTGTAAGCCCAACCGGTAGTGGCGATTCAAAAAGGCTATGGATCGCTACCAAGAATTAACGTCCGAGTGCTTTACTAGGTTTTAGAAAACCAGCTGGAATTCAGGAACAGTTGGAATTTAAGTCCCAATGTCATTTGGGCACAAAACAGGGTGGAGCCTATTTTGCCGCAAAAACACCTTTCGCATGGGCGGGATTTGTCTGCGCTGCGCGTATTGTTGGTGGACGATGATGCAGCCCTTCGGGGCGCTGTCGTCGCGATTTTACGTGCCTTGGGCGCCAAAGAAGTACTTGAAGCACCCAACGGAAAGGTGGCTCTGGAAATGATCGCAACCAACCCACCTGATTTTATCATTTCAGATTGGGAAATGGCGCCCATGAACGGTGCAGAGTTGCTGAAGGCAGTGCGCCGAAAAAGTAATACGCCGACTTGTTTTCTGCCCATTATCATTCTAACAGCCCACGCGCGGCCGACACTCATCCGTCATGCGGTGTCGTTGGGGGCCAACCAATTGCTGGTAAAACCGGTCAGTCCAGAACGCCTTCTGTCTCAAATCCGTTGGGTTCTTGCTGATTCTCGGCAGTTTTATCTCGAGGACGGTTCTTACTGCCTCCCAATGCCGGGGCAAGAAAGCCACACTGATGAACCAGAGGCCCCTAATGAGGGGGATATTGCCTGGGTTTAACCATCTTGACTGGACCATTTCGCTCCAGAATGTCATATTTCGCGGAGATTCCTTGGGTTAAGCGCTTTGTCGTCGCAGGTGCACGAAAACTGCTTAATTATAAGAGACTTGTAAGGGACTACCCATTAGGGTCCCCTAAACTGACCCGCGCTCCGGTGGTTTGCCTTCAGGTTTGGCTTGCCGGACATACTGTTCTAATTCCGGAAGGACCGACATGAGTCTTCTGACCCAAATCTTCACGTGGTGGAATGGTGCAACCATTGGCACCAAAATTTTTACCTCTCGTCACGGCATTCATGTCGGTACAGATGAGCAGGGCAATCGTTATTACAAATCAAAGCCAACCACAAAGACGGGCCGCACAGACATTACTGAGCGCCGCTGGGTTATCTATAATGGCACCGCTGAGGCGTCCCGCATTGCAGTGGACTGGCACAGTTGGATGCACCATGTGGTTGATGAAACGCCGACTGAAGAAGACTACGTCGCGCGCGAATGGCAAAAAGAACATAAAGCTAATTTGACCGGCACTTCAGGCGCTTACCGTCCAGATGGCAGTATTCTGGGCGACGGGACACGCAAGCCCGTGTCTGGTGACTATGAAGCTTGGCGTCCAGAGTAGGTCTAAACCATTTGTCGATGAAGTTTTAATCCTTGCTTGCTAAACAGAACCTTGGTGTTCGAGTAGTTCAAGTGAAAGATGTTAAAGCCAGTGAGTGGTTTTGGGAGGGTGAGATGGAGAATAATTTCGTAGAAACTCTAGTGGGTGCGCTTGTCATAGCAGTAGCAGGCGGCTTTCTTGCCTATGGATACTCAATGACCGATGCCGGCAATGTTCAAGGTTTGAATATTACGGCTGAATTTGACCGTGTTGATGGCTTGGCAAATGGCGCGGATGTGCGCTTGTCTGGCATTAAGGTGGGCACCGTGACGTCGCAAACTCTCAACCCAGCAAATTATGCTGCCGTGGTTGCCGTTGCATTGAGTTCAGATATCAAAATCCCTGTCGATAGCAGTGCTAAAATCACCAGTGAAGGCCTGCTCGGCGGCACATATGTGTCTGTCACACCCGGCGGTAGTGAAGACTTTTTGACGGATGGTGACGAAATTCAATTTACCCAAGGGTCAATTGATCTGATCGGCCTGGTAGGGCAAGCTATATTCAGCGCGCAAGACAGCAAGTAAAAATATCGCTGTCTTGGGCGCTCCGAATTGGTGGATGACCAGAGTTAAGTCGATAAGCAGAGTAGGGTGAACATGTTGCTTCAAACACTAAAGGTTCTTTTCAGTGCTGTAATTTTGGCATGCACCCTTCAATCTACAGCCTTTGCCCAAGCAGGCGACACGGCTGTATTCAACGCTCTGGACAAAATTACCGCGCGCATTACCATCCTAGAAATTCCCATCGGCAGCAGCGCCCGTTTTGGGACGCTCGATATTCGCCCACAAAGTTGCGACAAGCGCCCACCAGAAGAAACTCCCGAAACCACAGCCTTCGTTGAAGTGTTCGATATTCCCCGGGTGATGGCCGCCGCAAAAGGCGAAGACGGACAAGCCGCCGTGGCTGAACCAAAACGTATTTTCTCAGGTTGGATGTTTGCCTCGAGCCCCGGATTAAATGCGGTTGAGCATCCGGTTTATGATGCTTGGGTGATCGATTGCAAAATCTCAGCTGGATCTGCATCTACTGGCAATTGAGTAAAGCGTCCCGTTTCCACAATCGCATGTGCCAATTGCAACTTATAGACATCACGTTCAATTTCGATGGCCCCAAATTGGCTTAGGTGTGACGTCACAAATTGTGTGTCGAGAAGCGTGTAGCCGCCCCGTTTCAAGCGAGCCACCAAATAGATCAGTGCAATTTTTGAGGCGTCCCGTGCGCGAGAAAACATGCTTTCACCAAAAAAGACAGCTCCCAGTGAGACCCCGTAAAGACCACCCACCAATTTGTCGCCTTCCCAGACTTCAATCGAATGAGCATTGCCCTGTTGATGGAGTTGGCAGTAAAGCTCGATGATGGTTTCATTAATCCATGTGCCACTGCCATCCTCTCGTGGGGAGGCGCACGCTATCATCACATCCCGAAAACACTGATCGATCGTGACGCGGTAAGGGGCCGCACGTACTGTACGTTGTAGGCGGCGGGGCATGTGGAAAGTATCAAGGGGGAGAACGCCCCGCATTTCTGGGTCTACCCAGAACAGGTCGTTTGCATCTGCGGACTCAGCCATGGGGAAAACCCCATAAGCATAAGCCCGCAGTAATACATCAGCATCCAGATCATTCATTGTGATCTCAGCAGAGTTGGTCGTTCACGGCACTCAGTTATATTTTTCAAGAAACTGTTCAAGCCAATGAATGTGATAATCACCATTTTGGAATTCCGGCTCAGCCATAAGCTCTTTAAAGAGAGGAATGGTTGTATCCACTCCGTCGACAACAAATTCGTCGAGGGAGCGACGCAGACGCATCAAACATTCGTTCCGATTGCGACCATGTACAATCAGTTTCCCAATTAAGCTGTCGTAGTAAGGCGGAATGCGGTAGCCAGCATAAGCCCCTGAATCAACCCGAACACCCAAGCCACCCGGCGTATGATAATCTGTTATCAAACCTGGTGAGGGTCTAAAGGTCTGGGGATGTTCCGCATTAATCCGGCATTCGATTGCATGCCCTGAGAACGTAACATCTTCCTGTGTGAAGCTCATCTCCAAACCAGCAGCAATACGAATTTGCTCGCGTACCAAGTCAATGCCAGTAACGGCTTCAGTGACCGGGTGCTCAACTTGCAAACGTGTATTCATCTCGATGAAGAAGAATTCGCCATTCTCATAGAGAAATTCAATTGTCCCAACCCCGAGATACCCAAGACCCTTCATGGCTTTGGACACGATTGCGCCAATTTCAGCACGTGCTGCATCATTAAGTGCAGGCGAGGGAGCTTCTTCTAGAACCTTCTGGTGCCGTCGTTGCAAAGAACAATCGCGTTCGCCAAGGTGAACCGCATGCCCGTGGGAATCTGCCACAACCTGCACTTCAATATGGCGCGGCTGACTGAGATACTTTTCCATATACAGCGTGTCGTCACCAAAAGCAGCTTTTGCTTCAGTGCGAGCGGCAGAAAGAGCACCGGGCAATTCAGCTGCGGATCGCGCAACCTTCATACCGCGCCCACCACCACCTGATGCTGCTTTAACCAGCACCGGATAACCGGTTTCTTCTGCCACTGCCAAAGCTTGTGCGTCAGTGGTCACACCGCCTTCAGACCCGGGCACAACAGGGATACCCAACCGCTTGACCGTTGCTTTCGCCGCGATCTTGTCGCCCATCAACCGAATATGGTCAGCCGTGGGGCCGATAAAGGTGATGTCGTGTTCTGTCAAAATTTCTGCGAAACGGGCATTCTCAGAGAGAAAGCCATAGCCGGGATGCACAGCTTCGGCACCCGTTATTTCACACGCAGAAATCAGCGCAGGAATATTCAGATAGCTCTCAGATGCCTGAGGCGGGCCGATACATACGCTTTCGTCAGCAAGGCGCACATGCATAGCATCTTCGTCTGCTGTTGAATGCACGGCAACGGTTTTAATACCCATCTCTTGACAGGCCCGGTGCACACGCAGAGCAATTTCGCCTCGATTGGCGATGAGAACTTTTTCGAACATTAAGAGCCTCGCTTACTCAATAACCAACAAAGGTTCGCCAAATTCGACCGGCTGGCCATCTTCAATCAAAATCTGCGTAACTGTGCCGGAGCGCGGTGCAGGGATTTGGTTCATCGTTTTCATGGCTTCAATGATGAGGATCGTTTGTCCCTCTTTCACAGTGCCGCCAACGGTCACAAATTGTGCCGCACCTGGTTCGGCTGCCAAATAGGCTGTCCCAACCATCGGGGAGGGCACTGCATTGGCAGACGGAGCCGCCTCAGCTGGAGCCGCAGCAGCTACTGGGGCTGCAATCGGAGCCGCAGCAACGGGGGCCGGAGCGGCCACAGTCACTTGGGCTACGGCAACTTGCCGAGCGACACGAATTTTTACTTCGTCCGTCTCAACTTCAATTTCAGTAAGATCGGAGTTTTTGAGCAAGTCTGCCAAATCCCGGATCAGGTCTCTATCGACGCTTTCTTTCGACATCTGAACGCGTGCCTTCCTTGTAAGCTGTACTAGTCAAGTCGCACTCGAATTGCTTCGAGTGCTAGTTCATATCCGTGTGCCCCTAAACCGCAAATAACGCCTTGCGCTACAGGAGACACGTAAGAGTGGTGGCGAAATTCTTCGCGCTTAAAAATATTAGATAGATGCACTTCCATAATAGGAATTTCCAACGCGGAAAGGGCATCAAATATAGCAATTGAGGTGTGGGAATAGGCGGCGGCGTTAAGGATCAAGCCATCAGCTGCCTCTCGCGCTTCCTGAATCCAATTAACAAGCTCACCTTCAGAATTAGTTTGACGAAAATCTGTCTCAAGCCCAAGCGTCACGGCGCGATCAGCCACCATCTTTTTGATGTCAGCTAGTGTCGTCTTCCCGTAAATCTCCGGCTCACGGGTCCCCAGCAAATTGAGATTTGGACCGTTGAGCACATAGATCGGCTTCGTCATTGGATCTCCTATCGGCACAAGTAGTGACGTGCCGTCGTATCCCACTCGCCTGCAGCCAGACTGCACGCCCCTCACAAACGACTCACGCCGTCAAAATACTATCCCCTTAGAGCACACCATAAGCAATTCTGGCCATGATTTACCCTATGTGCGGGTCTATGGCCCGAAATGGGCCAAAATGTGTCCTACAAGTGTATTTGACGTCAAGAGAGTCGAACTTGCCTCTGTTATACGCAATGCAGTCAATGAGGCAAAGCATTGGCTTGCAAGCTTTTGCACTCTCGCTCATTATCCGCCCAAGATTCTAAGTAATCACGCCGATAAATGCCGTCCTCAGGCACTCTCGGACAACAGAACGTAGCGGAAAAGATCATGGAGCTGATTGTTAACGGCGAAGTTAAAAAAGTAACCTCACCGATGAGCGTGGAAGGGCTTTTGAATTTCTTAGAGCTCGACTCGGTCAAAATCGCGGTTGAACTCAATCTGGAGATCGTTTCCAGGTCCACCTATGCCCAAACCGACCTCAAAGACAAAGACCGACTCGAAATAGTTCATTTTGTCGGCGGCGGTTGAACCCGCCAGACGTTTGAGGACGTTAAAAATATATAGGCAAATGGTTCCCTAGGTGAGGGGAGGCCGGGACGCCAGTTACCAGCAGCCAGATACCAGCTACCCATAGAAAGCATCTCATGAGCAATAAAGCCCCCAACACACCCGCAAAAGATATTTTCCACATTGCAGGCCAACCCTTTGAATCGCGATTGATTGTTGGCACTGGGAAATACAAAGATTTTGAAGAGACTGCGCTGGCCATAGAAGCGTCAGGCGCCGAAATTGTGACCGTTGCCGTGCGCCGGGTGAATGTGACCAATCCCAACGAGCCCATGTTGGTCGATTTTGTGGATCCCAAAAAGATCACCTACCTGCCCAATACGGCAGGCTGCTTCACCGCTGACGATGCTGTGCGCACCCTCCGTCTGGCGCGCGAAGCCGGTGGCTGGGATTTGGTGAAGTTGGAAGTTTTGGGCGATCACAAAACTCTCTATCCCAACATGCTCGAAACACTTAAAGCGGCAGAGCAATTATTGGCTGAAGATTTCAAAGTTATGGTCTATTGCTCCGACGACCCATTGTTGGCCAAACGATTGGAAGACATGGGCTGTTGCGCCATCATGCCATTGGCGGCCCCCATCGGGTCTGGCCTCGGTGTTCAAAACCCAGTCAACATTCGCTTGATCATTGAGGGCGCGAATGTGCCTGTATTGGTGGACGCGGGTGTCGGTGTTGCGTCCGACGCCGCCATTGCAATGGAACTTGGCTGTGACGGCGTGTTGATGAACACCGCAATTGCTGAAGCCGGTGACCCCATTCGCATGGCGCGCGCCATGAAATATGCCGTACGGGCGGGGCGGGATGCCTATCTAGCTGGGCGGATGCCGCGCAAAAAATATGCAGACCCAAGCTCACCCTTAGCCGGTCTCATCTAATCAAAATTGCGCGATCCATTTTTGCAACCGGCGGACAGCTTCTTCAATGTCCGCCGTTGCACCTGCAAACGAAAAGCGGACAAAACGATGGCCGCGATCTGTATCAAAGTCTAGGCCCGGCGTTGCCGCAACCCCAGCTTCGTGTAGCATCGAATTACAAAATGCCATTGCATCATTTGTAAAAGCGCTAACATCAGCATACAGATAAAAAGCTCCTTGTGCGGGCGCCATCTGCGTAATGCCTGCTTGATGCAAGCCTTTCAGTAAAATTTCTCGGTTTGTCGCGTACCGTTCAATATGAGAATTCAATTCCTCTGTGGCATCAAACGCTTCAAGGGCGCCAAGCTGTGCCAGAGTAGGCGGCGATATAAAAAGGTTTTGGGCAAGGCATTCCATCGGCCGTAAAAGCCGTTCTGGCAAAACCATCCAGCCCAAGCGCCAGCCCGTCATGGAATAATATTTCGAAAAACTATTGATGATAATGCTGTCTGGGTCGCAGGCGAGGGCCGTGCTCGCATCTCCCTCATAAGACAAGCCATGATAAATCTCGTCGGAAATAAACCACCGCTTCTGCGTCCGGCAATCATCTGTCAGCTCGGACAATTGAGCGCTGGAAAGCATTGTCCCGGTTGGATTGGCAGGGCTGGCGATCAAAAGCCCGTCAAGCGGACCTGTGTCAGCCTCAATAGATTTCAATAAGTCTGGCGTGGGAATCCAGTCAGTTTCGGGACCCACGGGAATGGAAACAGGCTCAATATCGAGCGACGTCAAAATTGTCCGATAGGCAGGGTATCCCGGCGTGACAAGCCCAACCCTTGCGCCTACGTCAAAACAAGCCGTGAAGGCCAAAATGAAAGCGCTGGAAGAGCCGCCGGTGACGACAACACGGTCGGGCGATACATCAAGCCCATATTGTTCTTTGTAGTGACGTGCAATCCGGGCGCGCAATGCTGGTAAACCCAGAGCATCCGTGTACCCCAAGCGATCTTCTTTTAGCGCGCGTTGGGCGGCAGCTTGCACACGGGCAGGGGCGGCACTTGAGGGTTGCCCCACTTCAAGGCGCATCACCGACATGCCGTTCTCGACAAGGCGGTTTGCTTCCCGCATGACGTCCATTGCTAGAAACGGTGAGGCCGCAGCCCCCCGTTTTGATATCTCACGTGCCATCGTTTCGTCCCTTGAACTGCGAAGGTCTATCAGTGCTACTGAGCTTGTACGACAAGCCCGTCACCAGCAGGGTCTGCCGCAAAGTCACAAGACGCAACAGCGCGAGGGAAACCACCGGGACACGAAGCAGCTGAAACCCGTGCTGCGTCGCCCGCTCCATGGCTAAGAGCAATCGCTTGCTTCAAAGGTATTTCTGGGTTGCCAGCCCGAATACGCTCTGCGTCCAACACAGCAGCCGTCGCTGCTGGACCACCCGTTCCAACACCCGCAAAGAACACTTGTTTAGAATAAATGTTCTCGGTGAAAAGCGGGGTCATAAAGTGGCCGCTTGCGACACCACTTGCACTGGGAGAAGCCGCAATAGTGAAGCCATAGCCCGGCACTGTTCGGCCAGAGCCAAAGGGACCATTCATCCCAACGGCGCAAGCAACCGCTTGTCCATACGCATCAACAACCAGAAACCCGGTGCTGGAATAATCATCCGTGTGCGCCGAAGAAAGCCCTTCCGAGGCGGCCAACGCCTGCGCTGTCTTCGTGTTATTGCCTGCAGGTAAACTTTGCAGCTGCGCTAAAAGTTTTGCAGCAAACGCGCCCGATTTGGTTGTGGCGTCAGGCAAAGCCATTCGGAAGTTATTGCCCACATCAACCAGTTGAACCGGTAGCGCCTGACCGCGGTATTGCCGAACGCTCTGCGATGAGAGGTTCAGACCAACAGTGGCCGCCGCGGTGCTTAAGGCGACAGCACCTGTGCGACCGTAAAGAGCAACCGGGCCTTTGCTGCGTAACTGGCCAAGGGTATTGGCAAGGTCGGGTTGCACGACTCTATCTTGCTCCCTGAGGGGGCTGCCATCAGCGCGCAGAAAGATCGACTTCAGAGCATCGTCTTGTGCAATGACGTCGCTGTAAGGTTTTAGATGGCGCGCGGTTGCCCGGCTAATGCGTTGTCCGGTAGAGGCAATGGTTTCAGCCATTGCGAGGTTTTCGCCCCATGTCAGCAGACCCATTTTGGCGTGAACCAGGGCAAAGCCACGCACATTCGCAGGAATTGCCACGGACGGATTCAGCTCATCCCCACGAGGCAAAAACTCAATGGTCTCAGCCTCATCTTTTGCGTTGCGGGTAATGCACATGCCACCGCCACCCAACCCAGCTGCTGCAGGCATGGTCACCGAGAGGCCGAAATAGAGCGCTGTTGCAGCATCTGCTGCCGAGCCGCCTTTTTCCAAAATGCCGCGCGCAATCAACGCCGCCGTCGGCTCATCAGCAATAACCAATCCACCAAGGCTGGCCCCGTCGCCTCCCATCGTTGTGCCTGTGCCCAAGGCACGGCGTCCAGTCTGCAAACTGGTGCCGCTGGAAAAAGGGTCAGCGCTTTGTGTGTCGATGCACGCGGTAAGTCCTGAGGTCGCCAATGCAAGAACCGCGACAGACAATGCCCGAGATAAAGTCGAAGGCTTAAGGTCTTTTTCAGGCCTAGGGGGGCACCGTCTTACAGAAACGGGGGAAGACATTGTGAGTGAAGCAATTTTTAGCCGCATTTCTCTGTTCTTTTCATTGGTGTAGGGGGTCACGGACAGTCACTTTTACGCGAAGTGGGCGGGAAGGTCTTGTGAAAACCTGAGTATGGCGTTCAAATTCCCAGAGTATGGCGTTCAGTTTCAAAGTATCAAGATTTTGGCTCAACCCCAATAGGGGCATCAAAAACCGAAAATTAGAGTGGTCTTTAACTTTATACCTGCAGAAAGTCCTGTTACGCTAATTAAATGGGGCCACATCTTCACCGTTAAACGGAAGCACTTATGTATCGTAAGATTTTAAATGGCTGCCTAGCCGTCACTTTTCTTTTCAGCACGTTGGTTGCGCAGACAAGTGCGGCCTCCGCCATGTCGCTCATTCGGGATGCCGAGACGGAACATGTGTTGCGCACATTTGCTGAACCGGTGTTTAAAGCAGCTGGCCTTCAGCCCAAAGCCGTGCGGATACACATCATCAACGACAATAGAATAAATGCATTTGTGGCGGGTGGTCAGCGTATGTTTATTCATACAGGTTTGATCTATCAATCAGATACGCCCAGCATGTTGATCGGTGTGATGGCCCATGAAACAGGCCACATTGCCGGTGGTCACCTGTCGCGCATACAAAATGAAGCCAAGGGCGCCACAGCCCCCATGATCATCTCACTGCTTCTAGGGGTGGGCGCTATTATCGCAGGTGCTGGAGATGTGGGTGCGGCAGTGATCGCAGGCGGCCAGACCGTTGCTCAACGCAGCATCCTGCAATATTCGCGTGTCCAAGAAGCAGCCGCAGACCAAGCCGCCATTACCTATCTGGATAAATTGGGATGGTCGGGTAAAGGCATGTTACGCACCTTTGAAATTTTCCGCGATCAAGAATTGTTGAGCGGTCGCTATCAAGATCCCTATTTGCGGTCTCACCCGTTGTCATCTGATCGTTTGGCTGCTCTGGAAAACCGTGTTGCAAAATCACCTTATTCAGATCGAAAAGACCCGGAAGGGTGGACGATTGCCCTTGATATGGTCAAAGCCAAATTGCACGGCTTTATAGACCGTCCCGAAGCCACCTATCGCCGGTTTCCTCAAAGCGACAAATCCGCCCCCGCGCGCTATGCCCGCACAGTTGCCTATCACAAAGAAGGTCGGCTTAAGGAAGCGCTTCTCGAAGTAGATTCCCTCATTAAGGAACTTCCAGGTTCTCCGTTTCTACGCGAGCTTAAAGGCCAAGTTTTGTTTGAAAGTGGTAAGGCGAAGCTCGCGATCAAACCTTACAGAGAAGCCGTAGCTTTGGCGCCAACCTCAGGCCTTCTACACCTCGCTCTGGGGCAGGCGATGATCGAAGTGGGGGATGACGCCTTATTAGAGGCTGCTGTCGTTCATCTGAATTATGCACGTAGATTTGAGACCGATTATCCGCTCATCTATCATCAAATTGCTCTGGCACAAGCGCGGCTAGGGAATGAAGGGTTGGCGTCACTGGCTACTGCCGAACGGTTTTACTTGTCAGGCGCATTGCCCGACGCCCGCATCCATGCAAAACGTGCCCAGCAGTATTTGGAAGAAGGGTCACCAACTTGGTTGCGTGCAGAAGATATATTGCAAACGAGACGGCCAAAAAGGGGCTAATGCTCTCGTTTAAAGTCAAATGAAACACACGACGTATAGGGACAGGAATATCAATGTCAGGCGTAAATAAGCTGCCACTCACAGTGGCAGGGATTGTTGGAATAGTAAGTGTTGTGGGCGCTTTGTTTGTCGGGTCATCAATGGCCGAAATACCAGCACCTGCTCCCAAGCACGTTGGGCTGCAGACACCCGATGGCACAGCGATCCAACTCGCTTCTTATAAGGGGGATACTTTTAGCGCCTCCCAAAAGCGGGAGCTAAAAGAACTCATTCGGAAATACCTCATTGAGGAGCCCGAAGTATTACTTGAAGCGATGGAAGCGTTGGAAAATAAAAATGCTGGCGCAACTGCTGAGCAAGCCCAAACTGCCATTCTGGAGAATTGGGAGGCACTCACAAAATCGCCAAACTCCTACGTTGGCGGAAACCTAAATGGCGACGTGTCGATCGTGGAGTTTTTCGACTACAATTGCGGCTATTGCAAACAGGCAATGGAAGCTGTGATGGAAGTGGTGAAGGACGACGGCAACATTCGGTTGGTTCTCAAAGAGTTTCCAATTTTGAGTGAAAGCTCCACCATCGCAAGCGAAATGGCTATCGCGTCCCTTAAACAGGGAAATGATAAATACCTGACGTTCCACACCTTGCTGATGGAAAACAAAGGCAAGCTGACGGACGACAAGCTGACCGACTTGGCGACAGAGAGTGGGTTGAATTTAGAGCAGCTGCAAGCTGATATGAAAACACCAGAGGTTCAAGCAACCATCGAGGAAAGCTACATGCTTGCCCGTGCGATTGGCATCCGGGGAACACCTGGGTTTGTGATTGGTGAAAAACTCTATCCTGGTGCTGCAAGCGTTGAGACGCTCAAGAAGATTGTAGCGGACGCGCGGACCAGCTGTACTAAATGCTGACCTGAGCGATGCGTCGCAAGAAATAGTGATACGTTCAAAAAAAGCCCCGGAGTTTTGCTCCGGGGCTTTTTTCATTTGATGTTCAGGTCGCGCGTTTAAGAACGCTGCCACCACCCTTTACGGCGAGGCTTAGAAGGGGCTGCTTTCTCTTCAGCTACTTCAGCTACTTCTGCAGGCTTCTCAGCAACAACATTGCCAGCCACCGCAGCAGCAATAGGCTCAATCGCAGCAGGCTTCTCAGCACCTGCTTCAGCGGCAACAGGAGCAGGCTCAACGGCTGCAACAATTTCAGCAACAGCCTCTGTGATCGGTGTGCTCGTCTCAGGCTTCACGCTGCCAGTTTCTTCCATGGAGTAAGAAACCAGAACCGGAGGAGGTGTTGGTAGGTCTGTTGAGACCAATGTGCCCTCAGTGTCCCCAGCTTCAACAAGAGTGCCTGTCGAATCTTCAGCTGCGGGTGCTGCATCAGTGTCGCCACCTTCTTCAGAAGTCGAGGTATTTTCGTCACCATCTTCAGATTTCCGGCGATTGCGACGGCCACCACGACGGCCTCTACGACGACGCCGTTTTGGCTTGTCGCCATCTTCGTCGTCCTCACCGGAGGCGTCGTCAGAAGACGTGCTTTCGCCAGCTTCTGTCTCTTCAGTCGCTGCAGGTGCATTTTCATCTTCAGCCGCATCATTATTTTCAGATTCTGAATCACTTGAAGTCTCATCACCTTCTTCGCCCGGTGACTTGCGACGACGACGACGACGACGACGTTTACGTTTGCCGTCACCCTCTGCTTCGCCCTCAGTTTCGCGTGCTTCTTCTTCCGCGTCAGCGGCTTCTTCCGCAGCCTCTGCAGCTTCAGCCGCAGCGTCCGCAGCCGCATCAGCAGCTGCATCAGCAGCCGAATAGGCAGACTCCATCGACAAGGCAGTGTCAGTTGTTTTCTTCACCGGAATATTGCGTGGTTCCGCAACTTCGATAACGTGCTCGGCACCTTTGAGGCTGGCGTCGGCCTCCAGATAAACTGATACGCCGTATGTTGCTTCAATGGTGAGAAGGTTGGCGCGTTTCTGATTGAGAATATAAAGCGCAACGTCGCTTGGTACTTTCGCAGTGAAAGAAGTAGCGCGGCCTTTCATGGCCTCCGCTTCAATGGCACGCAGCACATGAAGGGCAGTAGATTCTACCGCACGCACAATACCAGCACCATCGCAGAGCGGGCAGGTATGGGAAGAGCCTTCAAGCACACCCGTACGCATCCGCTGACGCGACATTTCCAACAGGCCAAAATGACTGATCCGGCCCACTTGAATGCGCGCGCGGTCTGTCTTGAGGCAATCTTTCATCTTCCGCTCAACAGCTCTGTTGTTGCGGTTTTCTTCCATGTCGATGAAGTCGATGACTACGAGACCCGCAAGGTCACGCAAACGCAACTGGCGAGCAATTTCTTCAGCCGCTTCAAGGTTGGTTTTGAGCGCGGTTGCTTCAATGTTGCGTTCTTTAGTTGAACGGCCCGAGTTAATATCGATAGAGACCAAAGCCTCTGTCGGATTGATAACAAGGTAGCCGCCAGACTTAAGCGTCACTTCAGGGCTAAACATCGCATCGAGCTGAGGCTCAACTTGTTGTTTCTGGAAGAGGGGGACAGCTTCTGTATAAGGCTGCACCTTTTTAGCGTGGCTCGGCATAAGCATGCGCATGAAGTCTTTGGCTTCACGGTACGCTTCATCACCTTGAACCAGAACAGATTCAATTTCTTTGTCGTAAAGATCCCGGATCGACCGTTTGATCAGACTGCCTTCCTCGTAAACAAGACAAGGCGCATAGCTCTTCAAGGTCAGATCTCGGACATTTTCCCAAAGCCGCAGCAAATATTCAAAGTCACGTTTGATCTCCGGTTTTGTCCGCTTGGCACCCGCAGTCCGTACAATCAGGCCCATGCCGCTTGCGACATCCAAGCCCTCAGCAACAGATTTGAGACGCTTACGGTCAGCCGCGTTAGTGATCTTGCGAGAGATGCCGCCACCACGAGCCGTGTTAGGCATCAAAACGCAATAGCGACCTGCAAGGGACAGGTAGGTTGTCAAGGCAGCGCCCTTATTGCCGCGCTCTTCTTTGACAACTTGGACCAAAATGATTTGGCGACGCTTGATCACGTCTTGAATTTTGTAAGACCGATAAGTCTTGCGTTCCCGACGAGGACGGACTTCTTCAGTCGCATCTTCCGAGCCAGTCGCTTCAACCGGTGCGGCTGGTTTTGCGTCGTCGCTGTCATCAGCGTCTTTTTCCGGCGCGTCAGATCCAGCTTCGGTTACGTCCGAACCAGCATCGTCGTCTTCTGTCGCGTCGCCATCTTCATTGGCTTCGGCCGCTTCCGCAGCCTTAGCTTGAACAGCAGCTTCAGCTTGCTCTTCCAAGCGCACTTCTTCCGCCTGCGCGCGAAGAAGTTCTTCCCGGTCAGCCGTTGGGATTTGGTAGTAGTCAGGATGAATTTCACTAAAAGCAAGGAAGCCATGGCGATTGCCACCGTAATCCACAAAGGCCGCCTGAAGCGATGGCTCCACACGTGTGACCTTAGCTAGATAGATATTCCCTCGTAGCTGCTTTTTAGTTTCAGATTCAAAATCAAATTCGTCGACGCGTTGCCCATTTACGACAACAACCCGGGTCTCCTCCGGGTGGGCCGCATCGATCAGCATTTTGCTTGGCATTAATAAAGTCTCCACCACGCAGCACGGCCATGCCGAGAACAGTTGAACTGTCGGCGCCTGAAGCTATAGAGCAGGCGAGTGAGGCTGCAACGTGATTGTTAAAAGGCCGGCGCGTTCGCATATGTGTCCGAGTTAATCGGCGCGACGCGTGGGCAGATTGAAAAATATAAAGGGGAGTCCGGGAGGATCGGTCTTGCAGACAAGCAGGTGCAGCACCGAACTTAACGGGGCCTTGATTGCTATTGATGTCTGACCGCATGGTCGCTCCTCGAATCTCTTTCGCATCCAAATATCGCCGGATGCGCAGCGAATTCTGTTATGTCAGCTGCCAAGTCACCTGTTTACACAGAGAGCCTTGCGCAGGTCGTCCCAATGAAATCTCAAACCTTTTTAGGGGATTAGCGAATTGCCGCTTTATCCAAACCTATAAAAGGAGCTTCCCGGACCATTGTTATTAGGTCTTCGGAAATACGAGTGCCATTAGGCCACTTTGCTTTTACCTTTTGTTCCGGGGCTTTGGCAAGCCCCTTGGCATTGGGTAAAACCAAGTCCAATACCTACATTAACCATTTTAAGGGTTACGAACAGGTTAATTCGCTAAGGTTTGAGCCCTATTCTCCCATGAATTTGTAGTTTTCCCCAGGTTCGGGCGTGTATTCTGGTTAATTTGCACATTTTTTTGATGTGGATCTGGTGCTTTGTCTGGACCGCCCGTAAGATAAAATGAATGGTTAATTTCTTCGGTAACGAAACTCAAAGGGTTCATGGGTAATAATGGCTGCTACAAGATTCGCACATTTGCTGAAAGCAGAGCCACAAAGGGGAGGCCTGCTTGTACAACAGCAGCCACAACCCAATTTGCCACAGAATGTGGAGAGCCCGAAATGCCGTTGAAAGACCCAAACCCAATCGTTAAAATCCGCCAGCGAGCTTTGGCGCTATTTTTGGCTGTTTTTCTGCCCCTCTTAACAATGGCTATCTCACCTGCAGCAGCCGAAAATGCCGTTGTCAGTGTGCGCCTTGGTGAACACGGAACCACCACACGGTTCGTGATCGAGATGAAACAGGCTGCAGACTACGAGCTTTTCACACTCTCCAACCCTTACCGAGTAGTGATAGATCTGCCTGAAATGGCCTTCAATGTGCCAGATTCTGTAGGCCAAGAGGGACGAGGGCTGATTTCCAAATTCCGCTTCGGACAATTTCAAAACGGCAAATCCAGAATTGTGATCGACACCAAGGGGCCGCCAAAAGTGTCCAAACAATTCGTCTTGGGGGCTCAAGCCGGGTTTGGTCATCGCATTGTTATGGATGTCGAAGCGACAACACTTGCAGCTTTCCAAGCCGAAGCCTCGAAGCGCTGGAAGGCACGACCACCAGCAGCAGTAGCGGCGCGCCCAGCTCTTCCCATCGTGCCGTTAGATCCGCAAAGGCAACCGACTGATGGGAAACGCATCGTCGTGCTGGACCCTGGCCACGGTGGAGTGGATCCTGGTACACATGGCAAACGAGATACCCGCGAAAAGAACGTCGTGCTGGCTTTTGGACTGGTGCTGAAAAAGCGCCTCGAAGCGACAGGCCGGTACAAAGTCTATATGACACGGGCAAGCGACATCTTCATTCCTCTGCGTAAGCGGGTGGAAATTGGTCGGCGTCGTAAAGCCGATCTCTTTATCTCGCTGCATGCGGATGCAAGTGGCAACGGCTCAACGCGTGGTCTCTCCGTATACACATTGTCTGAAACTTCCTCAGATAAGGAAGCAGACAAATTGGCGCGTAAAGAGAATAAGTCTGATGTGATTGCGGGGGTCGATTTGTTTGGTGAATCCCCCGAGGTTAGCAATATTTTGATTGATTTAGCTCAGCGTGAAACCAAGAATTTTTCAGCGCAATTCGCGCGCTCAGTCACCCAAAATGCGGGGAGTGCGACGAAACTTTTAGGACGTACCCACAGGTTTGCAGGCTTCCGTGTCCTTAAGGCGCCAGACATTCCTTCTGTCCTAGTCGAGCTTGGCTTTCTTTCCAATCGAGATGATGAGAAAAACCTAAGATCCTCCAAATGGCGCCGAAAAGTAGCCACCGCGTTGACCCGGGCTGTGGACGGTTATTTCGGTGATCGCTATGCCGAAGGCGCTTATTAGGCCAGCAGGTTACCCAGCAAGAAAAATGACATGTTTAATGACGGGTGTGTAAAACACTCGGGCAGGGGGTTGTCTGCCTAGATCGTGGGCGTTGACGCGCTGCGCAATGCCATATTTCAGACCAAATTTTGATGCATAAACAGCCGTGTTGACCCCAATAGTGCCCATGACAGCATAATTGCTGCACTATTCGTCTTGTCGTTACGTTTTTCATTAAGCTGTTAACCATAGAGCATAAAATTGTCCCTAAAGTGGCTAGATCAACTCAACCGATCGTCCCAAAACGTGGTAGAAAAACTACTAGGTTTTAGGAGCTATTTGGGCGATCGGAACGGACGCGCCCCGGGTAGAGATGCAAAGCAGAGCAAAGTAAGGACCAAGGTCAGTATGCTACGAATTTTTACGGTCTTATTTGGGGCCGCCGCAGTGCTCTTTATTGCTGGTGTTTTGTCCGTAACCTATTTGCTGTGGCGCATGTCGGATGACTTGCCCGACTACGATCACTTGGCGGACTATGCTCCCCCCATCATGACGCGCATGCACGCGGGCGACGGGCGGTTGATTGCTGAATATGCCAAAGAGCGCCGGATGTTCGTACCCATCGAAGCAATTCCTGAACGTGTCAGCTATAGCTTCTTGGCTGCAGAAGATAAAAATTTCTACCAGCACCAAGGGCTGTATTTCAAAGGTATCTTGCGTGCTGCGGTGTCGAATGTCGGCAATTACATTCAAGACCGTCGCATGGAAGGCGCGTCCACGATTACGCAACAAGTGGCCAAAAACTTCCTGCTCACAAATGAGCGATCTCTGGAACGTAAAATCAAGGAAGCGCTTCTCTCATTGAAGCTTGAGCGCGCCTTCACCAAGCCCCAAATTCTTGAGTTATACCTCAACCAAATTTATCTGGGCATGGGCTCTTACGGTGTGGCTGCCGCCGCGTTGATTTATTTCGATAAGCCTCTAGATCAATTGACCATTGCGGAGTCCGCCTATCTTGCCGCGCTGCCAAAAGCGCCAAGCCGGTACCATCCCTATCGCAATCGCCAACGCGCGCTTACCCGCCGTAACTGGGTAATCGGCCGCATGGAAGAAAACGGTTTCATTACCGCCTATGAGGCCTCTGTCGCCCGTGCCGAAGACCTTGTGGTTACGCCGCGCCGTCAGGGTGCCCAAGTTGTTGATGCAAACTATTTTGTGGAAGAAGTGCGCCGTCAACTTTACGGCCAATACGGTGAAACAGAGCTTTACGAAGGCGGCATGTCGGTCCGAACTACACTGGACACCGATCTTCAAATCAAAGCGGCCAAAGCATTGCGTGATGGATTGGTCGCCTATGACCGTCGCCATGGCTGGCGCGGACCAGTGGCGCGTCTAGAAGGCGGGGAGAAGTGGCAGGAAGCGCTTGCCAAAATGAAGCTTGCCGAAGACCTTGCTCCATGGACTTACGCCACAGTCATTGGCCTTGAAAAGGGCCGGGCGAAAATTGGTGTACGGCCAGAGAAAGAAATTTCTGGAGAGTTAGTCGGAGAGCTTGTGATCGGGTACATCCCGCTGTCTGAAATGAAATGGGCGCGAGAGTTTTTGTCTACAAAATCTCGAGGTGCCGAAATCAAAAAAGCAGGCGATGTGCTCGCAATCGGTGATGTTGTTTACGTTGAGCCAATTTCCAAAAAAGAGGGCGAGCCGGGAGTTTACACCCTGCGCCAAATCCCTCAGGTCAACGGCGGCATCGTCGCAATGGACCCCTATACCGGGCGTGTATTGGCAATGGTCGGCGGCATGAGCTTCCAGACCTCACAGTTTAACCGTGCGGTACAAGCAAAGCGCCAGCCCGGTTCGGCCTTCAAGCCATTCGTCTATGCAGCAGCTTTGGACAAGGGCTTCACGCCTTCAAGCCTCATTCTTGATGCGCCTTTCGTTATGGACCAAGGTCCCGGCCTTGCTCTTTGGAAGCCAGAGAACTATGGCCACCGTTTTTATGGTCCCTCCACCTTGCGGTTAGGGATCGAGAAATCTCGAAACGTTATGACTGTGCGCTTGGCCCAAAATGTCGGTATGCGAAAGATTGCGGACTACGCCAAACGCTTCGGCATCATGGACAAAATGCCAGCCGTGCTTTCCATGTCATTGGGGGCGGGCGAAACAACCCTCATGCGCATGACAGCAGCCTATGCGATGCTTGTGAACGGCGGCAAAAAAGTAACCCCAACTCTGGTGGACCGTATTCAGGATCGCCGAGGTCAAACCATCTTCCGTCATGACCAGCGGGAGTGTGTTGGCTGCCGCGTGGATACATGGGACAACCAAGAAATTCCAAAATTGCCTGACACGCGCGAGCAAGTCATCAGCCCGCAAACGGCCTATCAAGTGGTGTCCATGCTGGAGGGCGTCGTGCAACGAGGCACAGGCCGGACAATTTCAAAACTAGGCCGTCCGTTGGCTGGTAAAACGGGCACCACCAACGACGAGCGCGATGCGTGGTTCATGGGCTTCTCGCCCAATATGGTTGTGGGTGTTTTCGTCGGTCTGGATTCACCTCTGCCGATGGGTAAAGGAGAGACGGGCGGTAAAGTGGCCGCGCCGATTTTCAAGCAATTCATGGCAGATGCATTGGGAGACCAACCCGCCATTCCATTCCGTATTCCAAATGGCGTGAGCTTGGTTCGGGTGGATGCGAAAACGGGCCTGTTGGCTCAGCCCGGCGATGGTAATGTGATCCTTGAAGCCTTTAAAGTGGGCACTGGACCACGGGCGCCAGAAGCACCGGTCTTCTACGATGAACCAGTGGCTGCAAATGAAAATGGGGATCCTTTGGCGCCGCCAACACGTCGTCAAACGCCCACATCTCTGTCTTCAGGGACCGGCGGCCTTTACTAAAGCAGGCATATAGCAGTTGATTTTGCAAGCGCGCGTCATTCTCTTGGTGCGCGCTTGTTTACATGGGCGCGCCTTGGTCTTAATGTCCGGCGCCAGAAGAGATATTTAGATATTTGATTAGTGATTCACGCGCGATCCTACGATTGCGCACCGGCAGGAGAGTGACGCATGCGTGCGGAAATTCAAGCAATGGCAGATGAGATTAGAGACTCATTGACCTTGCTGAGGAGGCATCTTTGACTGGGATACAGCTCAACGTCGCCTCGACGAACTAAATGCAATCACTGAGGATCCAGATCTCTGGAACAACCCTCAAAATGCACAAAAGAAGATGCAAGAGCGCACGCGCCTTGAAGAATCGATCAAGGCCTACATCAAGCTATCGGCTGATCTCGAGGACAGTCTCGAATTGATCGAGATGGCAGAGGCAGAAGATGATGCGGAGACGATTAAAGAGGCCGAACAGGTCATCTTTGAAACCCGTGATTCTGCCCGACGCAGCGAGCTTGAAACTTTGCTGTCTGGTGAAGCAGACTCAAATGATGCATTTGTGGAAATCCATGCCGGCGCTGGTGGCACCGAAAGCCAAGATTGGGCGAGCATGCTCCTACGCATGTACACCCGCTGGGCTGAAAAGCGCGGCTGCAAAGTCGAGCTGATGGAGCGCCATGATGGGGAGGAAGCAGGTATCAAGTCTGCGACGATCCAAATCAAAGGCGACAACGCTTACGGGTGGATGAAAACCGAATCCGGTGTGCATCGCTTGGTGCGTATTTCGCCTTTCGACTCCAATGCGCGCCGCCATACCAGCTTTTCCAGCGTTTGGGTGTTCCCAGTCATTGATGAAAACATCGACGTTGATATCAATGAAAGCGATTGCCGGATTGATACCTATCGTGCCTCCGGTGCGGGGGGGCAGCACGTCAACACCACCGATAGTGCGGTGCGGATTACCCACAAACCGACCGGCATTGTTGTGCAATGCCAAAACGAGCGCTCTCAACATAAAAACAAAGCAACCGCTTGGGACATGCTGCGTGCGCGTCTTTATGAGGCAGAATTGCAAAAGCGCGAAGATGCCGCCAATGCCGCAGCTGAAAGCAAAACCGATATCGGGTGGGGACACCAAATCCGCTCCTACGTACTTCAACCCTATCAAATGGTCAAAGACCTGCGAACCGGTGTTGAAAGCAGTAACCCATCCGCTGTTCTAGACGGTGCTTTGGACGACTTCATGGGGGCTTCTTTGGCTGCCCGTGTCGAAGGCGCTGATAAAGACATTGAAGATATAGAGTAGAGCCGTTCTGGCCTAAAACTCTGCAATAAAATACCCGCTCCTGCCTATGCGTGAGCGGGTATTTTATGACATGCAGATCCCATGGAACAATTATCGCAAGTGGGTAAGTCTATTGGGAGGGAGCGTTCTTGCTCTGCTGCGATTTACGAGAAAAAGAAACAGTCACCCCATTTGAAATAAGAACTTCAAGAGATTTGTCGTCCGTGCCGGTAGAATTTGGGCGGCGCACAGTTTTGGCGCGGCGTGCGGGACGTTTCGGGCTCGCCTTTTTGGCTTGTTTCTCTTCAACCACGGCCGCATTTATCAAAGCTGGCGGGAGCACACGGACAGTACGTCGCATTGAGCCGTCAAAGTAGGCGCCGTCTTTCATGCAGAAATATTGGCAAACAACTTCGCCCACAAGAGCTGCATTTTTATGTAGGACGATCTGATGGGCTTTAACATTGCCCATCACATGGCCTTTGAGCACAATTTCTTTTGCTTCAATGTTGCCTTGGACTTTAGCGCCCGGTGCCACAATAAGCCGGTCGCAGGAGATAGATCCGCGGACATCGCCAAAAACTTCAATGGTGCCAGTTGCCGGAACTGAAGGGGTCGGGTGGAGCAATGCCGGAGCGATTTTTAGAACGATGGCATGAAGCCATGCATTCTCCAGTAACTGCGCACCCTTAACCGGTGGCACAATGCTCTCGAGCCAGTTCAAAAGGCTATCCGCCCGCATATTCCAAGATGAAGTCACCTAATGCATTCCTAACCGACTCATATTGGGACACCTTGCGTCATGCAGGTAGTTTAGGCAAGAACAACCGATAACAGTGGTAGGTTGTGCCAAGGTCTGTGAGAAAATAGGCACAAAAAAGGCCCCCAATGGGAGCCTTTTGAGTATTGGACAGCAATCGCCAAGCGACTGTCGTTCAATGACGTATTATTGCGCTGCGGGACGCTTTACAACCACACCACCGTCTTTCACAACCACTGGACTATCAGTCTTCGCGGATGCTTTACCTAAAATAGGTGTCGCTTTGCCCGCAGCAACCGGAGTCGGTTGGGGAGCAGGAGCGATTGCAGGTTGGCTTGGCACACGCGGTGTCGCGCCATCTGCAAGAGGGTCGTCAGAATGACGACAATTACCTTCAAAGAAGGCGCCCGTTTCAACGGCCAATGCCTCGTGAAGGATATCCCCTTCAACATGGCACGTGCTGCATAGCTGAATACGACGGCCACGAATGGACCCCGTAATACGACCGCGAACGATCATATCTTCAGCAACGACTTCGCCATTGATTGTGGCTTTTTCGCCAATGGTCAATGAAACGCTCCGCACGTTACCTTGAACTGTGCCATCAATTTGGATGTCACCTGACGCAATCAAATTACCTTCAACAATCAAATCAGCAGAAATGATTGATGGAGCTGTCCGGCCAGCAGAGCGCTTAGCCGGGACCGGTGCAGAAGATGCAACCGGCTTAGTATTATCCTTGGAACGTGAGAACATAACGACCTGCCTCAATAAACTTAGATGGATCCTGAGCTTTATCTTTGTACCAGATTTCATAGTGGACATGCGGTCCAGTCGAACGACCCGAAGAACCAACACGGCCGACTAACTGGCGGAAGTCAACCTTGTCACCTTTTTTGACATGCACGGACTTGAGATGTGCATATCGAGATCTCAACCCATTGCCGTGATCAATCTCCACTAAACGACCATAAGCAGGTCGGTAGCCAGCGTGTGTCACAACACCAGGTGCTGTCGCATAAACAGGAGTGCGAAAGGGCGCTCCCATATCTACACCACTGTGATACGCGAACTTCTTTGTGAAAGGGTCAACGCGGCGACCGAAATCGCTGGTAATCCGTTCATGGTGAAGCGGCGTGCCGAGTGGCACATGAGACAAAGCAATATTTAGGCCAGCCATCCGGTCAAGATTACGGGAAATCCGATAAACTTGCCTCCCAAAGGCTGCTTCTTCGGAAGAACCTGCCAAGCTTGTTTCTTCATCGGCAAGTGAAATCAGTGGCCCCCCACTGCCAATTCCTTCACTAGCTACTTGAGCAACAAACGTTTTTGGCTCCAACACCCCGGTCATGGTAATCAATGCTTCCATTTCGCGGATTTGCCGGTCGGTTGTTTCTTCCATTGTATTGATGAATGTCTGCTGAGACTGATCCAGCTCACTCAAGCGCGCTTGAATGGGATCGGCAGCATCATTTTCAGAGGCGGATGCCCGCCCGAAAATGAGCCCGAGCCCAAATGTGCTCTCGTCAGCCTGTTCAATGCGAGACATTGTATCGTTCTGCAAGGCGGCTGTGTCACGACGGGACACACGTGGTGCTCCGTTCAGATCCAACGCTGCCATGAGAACAGTATTACTACGCGGTCCCGCGTACATGTCTTCACGTGTCTCGGCAAATCGTTCGCGCATATTCAACAGCAGCTCATTTGCAGCCTGCTTTTGCACAATTATTTTTGTGATATGGCCGTGCTTAGCTTCCAATTCCCGAGTGGTTGCCAGAAAACGTTCCTGTGCAATCACCAACTGTCCGTTCAATTCGTCATACGAGGCTTGCATCTGTGAGACGCGCTCTTCATAGCCTGCTTGCATTTTGACGTATCGTCGGTCTTTCGACGCGATAATTTGCTCTTTAAAGACAACATTCACTGATGTGAAAGCCACCCAAGAAAGAAAGCATAAAGCCACCGCACTCAGACCAAGCTGAGCGAGTGGAGACAGTGAAACGAATTGGACCTGCCCATGACTGCGCAGATACAATTGCCGTTCGGTGTAGAGGTGGTGCCATAGCGTTCTCAGCTTATCAGCAATAGTCCCCGTTTGATCGAGCATACCTCGTAAGTACCCTTTAAGTTAACCCCCGCTTAACAGGCGTCGATTTCACATCATGCTGACAGCAATATCAACACCGGCAAGTTAATATATCGTGTTAAGGTTAACTCGATGGCCAAAAAAAAGGCACAAACCCAGCTAAACTGCGGAAAGCGGCAGATAAAAAATTTCTGTTAAACCAGCTTCTGCGCGGGCTTCATGGTTAAAAGGGGGCTTCAACTTGCCTCTAAAATACTGTTGGACCAGCCGATGGAATACTTCATGGGGTGTTTCACCATTTAAATCGGCTAACCAGTGGAACCATTGCATGCCGACTCGCACGTGACCCTTCTCATCTTCATAGATCATTTCTAAAGTCGCGACGCTTTCTTTATCACCCGCACCTTGCAGTCGCCGGATCATCCGGGGCGTCACATCCAAGCCGCGCGCCTCCAAGACCAGTGGGACGATAGCCAGCCGCGCCAGCATGTGATGACGTGTTTCTAACGCGGCTTCCCATAATCCATCATGTGCAGGAAGGTCGCCGTAATGCCCACCGAGCGCAATCAAGCGATCCTCAACGGCTAAAAAGTGTTTGGCTTCTTCATCTCCTACGCGCATCCAGTCGTCAATGAACCCAAGCGGCGGCGGCGGATGGGCAACGCCGTCCTGACGGCAGCCAAAGCGCGCAACCATATCGAAAGCCAAGTCGATGGCGTTGAGTTCAATATGAGCAAGAGAGTGGAGGAGGGCGAACCGTCCCCGTTCGCCGCTTGGATTGCGACGCGGCATACGTGTCGCTGAAATAAGCTCTGGCGCGTCAGGGCGCGCGGGGCGGTCAGCAGGCTCGTGCCAGAGTGCACCGTCATTGACCAACTCACCGGCACGCCACGCAGCACAAACCGCTTGAGCGGTCTGGGCTTTTTCAACGGCGTTGGCGGTTTGAAGAATACGAATGACTTCTTCATTTAGCGTCTTAGATGTCATAAAATCTTATTTAAATTCAACTTGTTAGTGAGTTTTTCTAAAGTGATTTAACGGCGTCTAATACCGCCTGAGCATGAGCCTTTACACGCACTTTAGGCCAAACAGCAGCGACCTTCCCGGTTTCATCAATCAAAAAGGTCGAGCGCACAATGCCCATATACACTTTGCCGTAGAGTTTCTTCTCCTGCCACACACCATACTTCTCGATGATGGCACCGTCTTCGTCCGATGCTAAAATCAGGTTCAGATCATGCTTGGCAATGAACTTGTCATGGCGCTCAACACTGTCTTTTGAAATCCCGATGATGACCGTGTTTTGTGCCTCAAACTCTTTCGCCAAAGTGGAGAAGTCGATCGACTCTGTCGTGCAGCCCGGCGTCATGTCTTTGGGGTAAAAATACAGCACCACATTCTGTCCCTTTAATTTGGACAGTTGGACTTTTGTGCTCTCGCCCTCGCCACTGTCGCGGGGAAGAGTGAACGCAGGGGCTTTTTTACCAACCTCAGGCATCGCAGTCATAAGGATCTCCTATTGGGCACGTCGCAATGTGTCGGGCCATGTATCAGGCTTGGCCGGGCACATGGAGCTGTAAAATCGTACTGGTAAATGTTCTACCGGAAAAATGCCCGGCATTTGTAGATTTTCAACAACTTGCTGCCATATTTCCGGTGTCTTTCAGTCTACCTGCCCGTAAAGCGCGCTTTTGCACAGATATGGCGCAGGTTGATTTCAAAATAGGTGGATCAGATTTGGGTCGAATAGGTACCTCTCGCCAATCATTTATTGATAAAAACGGGAATCACAGGCATCACCAAATCTAGGTTCAGTTAAGGAAACGAATTGATTCGTCCCGCCGCAAAATTTTTGATGGAAGCCATCGGCATTGCAGTAGCCGGTGTGGCTGCGCTGATGGGTTTTGCCGCGTGGCAATTATCCTCTGGCCCGATCTCGCTTTCATTTCTAACCCCGGTGTTCGAACGTTTGGTCAATTCCAACTTCGAGTATGGTCACCTCACGCTGGGCGACACGGTTCTGACTTGGTTGCCAGAGAAGCGCGAATTAGACATTCGACTAATCGACATGACCTTGTACGACGGCTCCAAAACGCCGGTTGTCTCCATTCCTGAAATTTCATTGGATCTGCATGCGGGCCGTTTGCTGCAAGGGGAACTTGTGCCGCAAAAGGTTGAGTTCTTCAATGTAAAGGCTCGTCTTATTCGGCGTGAGGGCACAGGCGTGCAAATCCAATTGCTCAAGTTGGATGAAGACGAAGAAGTGACAGCGGTGCCTGACAAGCCGATCATCGAGCCCATCTTCGCGGCTCTGACGTCTGATGAAGGTGCCGACCCCCTTTTTGCGTATCTCACCCGCTTTGCCATCACAAATGCGCGGTTGGAAATCGTGGATATGATCAATGGCGTGACATGGTCCGCTCCTGATGCAAACTTCGTCATCACCAAAGATGAGCACGGCGCAAACGGGATGTTCAAAGCGCAATTGTTGACGGGCGAGGCCGAGCTCGACATCGCGTTGGAAGGCCGATTGCTTAAAGGGGCCAAAACAGCGACCTTGCAGGCTAAAGCCGGTGGGTTGGTTCCTGCAGCCTTAGGACGAGCAAGCGACGTTTTCAGCGATTTACTCCCCTTCGATTTTCCCATCAATGCAGAGGGCGAAGTAACAGTCTCGCGTGAAGGGACGATCTTGTCAGCCGGTCTGCGTATCGATGCCGGCGAGGGCAGACTTTCTGTTCCAGAACTAAATGCGACCCCCATCGATCTTGATGAAGCCCATGCCCAAATTAAACTGGATTCAGTGGCGCAGCATTTAGAGCTCACGTCTCTCTCTTACCGTATTGGAGAAAACCAAGGCACTTTCAAGGGCACCGCAGATTATCAGGTCGCAGGCTATTTTAATGTAACGACGAGCAAGCTTGACGTCGTGGGCACCGATATTTCTGTCGCCATTCCTGGCTTTTTTGAGAATGTGGCAACGCTGGACCGAGTGGAGTTGAAAGGGGAACTGGATTTTGAGAACCTAGCCGTGCAGTTCGACAAATTGGCTCTGATCAAAGACGCAGGCAGTTTCACAATCAAAGGCAGTGTCGCCATTGCGTCCGGCCAATCACCAGCCCTCGATCTAACAGCCGTGATCCATCAGTATGACATGCGGGACCTAACGGCGGTTTGGCCCATCCCTCTGGCAACTGGCGCTCGTGATTGGGTCGCGCAAAATCTCACGCAAGGCACATTGTCCACGGGCAAGGCGCGTGTGGCGCTGCCTGCCGGAATGATTGATGAGTCGGATGCAGGCGCGGCTTTGCCGATGGATGCGGTCGATTTCACCTTCCAAGTAGATGATGCGACCCTGAGCTATCTTGGGCCGCTGCCAGCGATGACCCACACCAATATTAAAGGGCACCTGCAAGGCGATCGTTTTGATGCATGGGTGGACGGCGGTTTCATTGCGGTCGATGGAGGCAAGTTGGCCATCAGCGACGGGCATTTTGAGGCGTCAGCCTTACACATCTCCGGCGGCCCCGGCCTCATTGATATGACCTTGTCTGGGCAGACCGCCAAAGTATTGACCTATCTGGATCTTGAGCCCTTGGGTTTTATTACAAGTTTTGGCGTTGACCCAAAAATCATCGGCGGCACTTCGGTTGTGACAGCCCATATTGGCTTGCCGTTGAAAAAAGAAGTCATGATGGATGACGTCAGCTTTAACGGCAAAGCGATTGTTGCGGATCTGACATGGCCTCAGCTCGTTGGAGACATATCGGCAGCCGACGGAAATCTCATTGTAGATGTGACGCGCGACGGCCTTGAAGCCAATGGCACACTCTCTCTCAATGGCGTGCGAGCGGACCTAAGCTGGGCAGAGAATTTTGACAGCAAAGGCAAGCCGTCAAGCCACATCAAGCTACGTACAACGGTGGATGACGCAGGACGTGCGGCATTAGGCCTGTCACTGCAGGACCTCATGGAAGGGCCAGCCACGGTTCACGCGGATATGATCGGCAAAGGCCCTGATTTGATCAGTGCGGCGCTGTCGGTTGAATTTAGTGAAACAATTCTCAAAGAAGACGCGATCGGCTGGAAAAAACCCGCAGGCATTCGCGCACTTGCCACTATGAATGTGGATTTCCGCGATCCTAAAAAATTCAGCTTCACCGATTTTAAAGTCAAAGGACCCGGCACACACATCGAAGGTCATTTTGTGGTGGATGAGAACGGCGATACCCTCGAAACAATCTTGCCAATCGTACGGTTGGGAACCGAAACGGACATCTCCGTGAGCGCCATCAAACAAGCTGATGGCGCGCTCCACATTACCTCAAGCGGTCCCAAGTTTGATGCACGCGGTTTAGCTGACACCGTCCTGCGGGGTGAGGAAACAGAACCGCCTTTGCCAGAGACAGACGAATTGGCAAGCCAGGTTAGTGTGATGGTGTTTGATACAAAATTTGACAGCGCTCTCCTTAATGGAGGGTTACGCATGAGTGATGTAACCGTTACATCCAGACTGGTAGAGGGGGCTCCCCACCAATTGGCTATACGGGGTCGCCTAAATGCCAAAACACCCATCACTATGGACATCACGCCGCTTGCAAATAATCGTCGGGGGCTCAACGTGATGACGGATGACGCAGGGCTTCTGCTCAAAAGCCTCGATGTCTATACGAGTATCCAGGGCGGGAAAATGCGAGTGCATGGCATTTTTGATGATGCCAAGCCCGGCGGTCCCTTAACCGGCCGGATAGTCATTGAAAAATTCCGAGTGGTAGATGCTCCCGTACTCGCAAGTTTGCTGACGGTTGGCTCTTTTACCGGCATTGGCGATACATTGTCGGGAGACGGTATTCGTTTTGTGAAAATGGATATCCCATTCCAAATGACCGAAGAGCGCTTTATTCTTGATGATGCGTCACGTCTTTACGGTCCGGCCATGGGCATCACCCTCAAAGGACAGATTGAACGCAAAAAAGGGATCATGGATCTGAACGGCACAGCAGCGCCTGCCTATACGCTCAACTCCATTTTGGGAGCGGTCCCGATTCTCGGCGATTTGATTGTTGGTCGGGAAGGGGAAGGGTTGATTGGCTTTACCTTTGCCGTCACCGGCCCACAGGAAAATCCAAAGATTTCAGTGAACCCCCTGTCCGCATTTGCACCTGGTTTCCTACGTCGTCTGTTTGAGTATAGCGATGACCTGCCACCTGAAGGCACGCCGTCCCGCTAGTCGAAACTAAACCCACGTAGATCAGCTTAAACGCGCGCCAAAGAAAAAGCGCCGGAACCTCAGGTTCCAGCGCAATAGTTGTAAAGATTTGAGGACCGAGCGGTCAAACAGGTTTGAGCAACACGTGTTTTTTCTTGCCCAAAGACAGCTTAATCACGCCGCCCTCCGTTAGATCCGTTGCGCCCAATGACCCGCGCTCATCTTGAACCGCCTTATCATTCACCTTGGCGCCGCCGCCTTTGATTTGACGTCGTGCATCTCCATTTGAATTGCATAAGCCCGAGCGCACAAAGGCGGTGAGGATACCCAAACCAGCATCCAGATCACTCTGCTCAATTTCAATCGTGGGCAGGTCCGCGCTGATGGTGCCTTGTTCAAAGGCCAAGCGGGCCGCCTCAGCTGCCTTATCCGCAGCCTCCTTCCCATGCACCATAGTGGTTGCTTCTGTTGCGAGGATCTTTTTAGCCTCGTTCAACTCAGCGCCTTCAAGGGCTGCAAGGCGGGCAATCTCATCGAGCGGCAATTCCGTAAATAGACGCAAGAAACGTCCAACGTCAGCGTCTTCGGTATTGCGCCAGAACTGCCAATAATTGTAGCTCGAGAGCAAATCTTCATTGAGCCACACAGCCCCGTCGGCTGTCTTACCCATTTTGGCACCAGAAGAAGTGGTCAACAAAGCTGTTGTCAGCCCGGTTACACTGGCACCGTCAACCCGGCGGGACAATTCAATCCCGTTTACGATATTGCCCCATTGGTCAGACCCACCCATTTGCAAAGTGCAATCGTGCTTCCGGTTCAATTCCAAGAAGTCGTATGCTTGCAGGATCATGTAATTGAATTCGAGGAAGGAGAGCGTTTGCTCCCGGTCAAGCCGCAACTTAACGGAGTCAAAGCTGAGCATGCGGTTGATCGAGAAGTGTCGCCCATAATCGCGCAAAAACTCAATGTAATTGATCTCGTCCAACCAATCGCGGTTGTTGACCATCACAGCATCCGTTGGGCCATCGCCAAACGTCAGCAGTTTTTCAAATACTTTGCGAATGCCCGCGAGGTTTTCGTCGATCTTTTCATCGGTCAACAATTTGCGCGCTTCATCCTTGCCCGACGGGTCGCCGATGCGGGTGGTGCCGCCGCCCATCAAAACGATGGGCTTGTGACCGGATTGCTGAAGTTTGCGCAGCATCATGATTTGGATCAGGCTACCGACATGCAGGCTTGTCGCGGTGCAGTCAAAGCCGATATAACCAGTGACAATTCCTTTTGAGGCGCGCTCGTCCAGCTGCTCAAAGTCTGTGCATTGCTGAATGTAGCCGCGTTCATCCATAATTTTTAGGAATTCTGACTGATACTTGCTCATAATGGTGCGCTATTTCTTCTAAAAGTAGTGGAAACTCGGGCCAAAGCCTCTTGGCAAGGGCGGGTGCTGGTTTAGCATGGATTGCTTCAAAGTCCACATTTTCCAATTGTCCCGGCATTTGGCTGAGGCGAGAGAAAACAGCGGTAAAGTGACCAGCGAGGCTGGGAATAGGGAACGCAGATTGATGAGTACAAAATTAGCGCTTGGATTGATGAGTGGCACATCACTGGACGGCATTGATGCGGCCTTGGTCCAAACAGACGGTGAGCACATCGTCGTTCCCCGTGGTGCCTTAAGCCTGCCCTATAGGGACGATCAACGACTCCTGCTCCAGAAAGCGTTAGAAACCGCGCGTACGTGGCCTGCCAATACGCCGATGCCAGAAGTGATCACCCGCGCCGAACAAGAATTAACCCAAGCCCACGCCGCTGCCATAAATGCGCTGTTGGCGCAAACCACGACCAAACCAGAAGATGTTGATATCGTCGGCTTTCATGGCCAAACCGTTTTGCATCGCCCTGACGAAGGCCGTACCGAACAAATTGGCCTTGGGGCACTGTTGGCAGACAGTATCGGCATTGATGTGGTCTATGATTTTAGAAGTGCTGATGTTGCCGCGGGCGGGCAGGGCGCCCCTTTGGCTCCGCTGTATCACAATGCCCTTGCGAGCTCTTTGGAGAATGCTGGCCCTGTGGCGGTTCTAAATGTGGGCGGCGTATCAAATGTCACTTATCTGGGCCAAACCGAAAATGATTTGATTGCTTTCGATACCGGACCCGGAAACGCATTGCTGGATGATTGGATGACCCGTCACACAGGTGCGCGTATGGATGAAGACGGAAAAATGGCGAAAAGCGGAAAGCCCGACGAAGCTGTGCTGGCAACATTGATGGATAATCCATATTTTGAAGCCAAAGCGCCCAAATCTCTGGACCGTTTGGATTTTCATGCCCGCGCTCAAGCCGCAACCCAGCATCTAAGTCCGGCAGATGGCGCGGCAACGCTCACCCATTTCACCGCGCGTGCCAATGCAGCGGCTCTGGCGCATTTGCCAGAAGCCCCGCGCTTGTGGATTGTTTGTGGGGGCGGGCGTCGTAACCCAGCTTTGTTAGAAGCATTGCAGACCTATTTGCCTGGCGACGTAAAACCAGCAGAAGCCGTTGGCTGGCGCGGCGATGATGTAGAAGCCGAAGCCTTCGCTTACCTTGCCGTTCGCTCTCTAAAACAATTACCGCTTTCTGTGCCCGGAACCACGGGCGTTCCAGCCCCCCTCACCGGCGGCGTACTGGCTAAAACTAGAAAAGGGGCCTCATAAGGCCCCTCATCAAATATCGTCAGTACCGGTAGTCGCGCTTTTAAGCGCGGACCCCAGCTTCCCGCATGTCATGGTAACCGTGGAACGCGGCCATCAGAGGATCAATGTGGTCTTGGAAGAAGTGGTTTGCGCCCGCAATAGACGTGTGATCAATCACAATGCCTTTTTGGGTTTTAAGCCGTTCCACCAATTTAAGCGTATCAGCTTCCGGTGCCACTTGGTCCTGATCGCCCGTAATAATAAGCCCAGAAGAAGGGCACGGTGCGAGGAACGTAAAGTCATAAATGTTTGCGCCCGGCGCAACTGTGATGAACCCGGTAATTTCCGGACGGCGCATCAACACTTGCATGGAGATCCAAGACCCAAAAGAGAAGCCCGCGATCCAGCACTGAGGTGCATTTGGATTTTGCGATTGCAACCAATCAAGTGCGGTCGCTGCATCAGACAATTCACCAATGCCGCCATCATATTCGCCTTGGCTACGGCCCACGCCCCGGAAGTTAAACCGAAGCACAGAAAAGCCGCGTTCTACATATCCCTGATACATAGAGAACGACACAGGGTTATTCATTGTGCCGCCAAATTGTGGGTGAGGGTGCAAAATCAGAGCAATCGGCGCGTTCTCTGTTTTGGAGGGGTGGTAGCGTCCTTCAATCCGACCGGCCGGACCATTGAAAATCACTTCAGGCATACCTGTACATCTCACCTTGGGGCCACCACCGCATGCGACAAACTGCGCGTATAGGGCCGAATTGGGTTTTTTCCAATGATTCCAAGCTGTTAGCTGGAACTGCCTAATATCCGAGTAAAATAATCGGATATTAGGGCTGGAATGCCGCAAAAAAGATGTTAAATAACTGAGTAATGGACTCGGATATATCTCTTCCCGGCGGCTTATTTGAGGCTGTCACGTCCCCAAAGAGGCTGTGTCATACACGCAATAAGGGGGCAATTGCAAGGGGGGGATGAAAAAACACATGCAATTCAGTGGGTTGCGTGGGTCCTCCAAAGACAACAATGAACGCGCGGTGAGCCCAATTTTAAGCTCACTTAGGTGCCATAATTTGTTGAAACGGTCAGGTGGCCCACAATCGGTGGGTTCATCTGTGAAATGTTGTGGAAAATGAAACTCACGTTCCCGCAGGTGTCCAAATTACTCCTCATAAAGGGGTGAACGGGCAACTCCTAGGAGGTTGAAATGAAATTGACAACCAAAGGTCGGTACGCAGTCATGGCCATGGCTGATTTGGCCCGACATGGATCGACAGCCCAAACCGCTCCCGCGTCAGGTTCCAGCTCGTCTGGTGTTGAGGGGACACTTCTCAATGGAGAGGGCGGTAAAGCACGTCCAATTTCCCTCGCTGACATTGCCTCTCGACAAGAAATTTCTCTTTCCTATCTCGAACAATTATTTGCCCGACTACGCCGAGCTAATTTGGTGACGTCTGTGCGCGGACCCGGCGGCGGCTATCTTCTAAGCCATCGTGCCGATGAGACGCGTATTTCCGACATCATTATTGCCGTAGATGAGCCCCTGCAAGCTACGCGGTGTAAGCCGGGTTCAGCATCAGGGTGTTTGTCCGATCATTCGCGTTGCCTCACCCATGATCTGTGGGATGAGTTGAGTCACCAAATTCACGTGTTCCTAAGTTCCGTTTCTTTAGGGGATGTGATCGAGGGCCGGTTACGTCAAAAACCAAATTTCATAGATAACTTGCCACCCACCACACCTGCCTCCCAATCCGAGACTGGTACCAGTGAGGGGCCTTCACCCGAAGTACCCGAACTACGCACGAATACTGGCTAGAAAAACACTTAAAACAATTCAGTTCGACGAAAGGCTCACCGGCATAATGTCTCGTCATGTCTATCTTGATTATAACGCTACAGCTCCTCTGCGCGGCCAAGCCCGTGCTGCGATGGAGCGGGCCATGGAGGTTGGCGCAAATGCGTCCTCTGTGCACACGCCCGGTCGCACCGCGCGCGGTGTAATCGAGACCGCGCGAGAAGCCGTGGGCGCGTTGATCGGTACCAGACCCGCTAATGTGATCTTCACCAGCGGGGGCACCGAAGCAAATAATTTGGGCCTAGAACAAGCCCAAGCTTTGGGCTGCGAACGTGTGTTGGTCGGCGCAACAGAGCATCCTGCAATTGGGGAGGCTGCCGCACGGGCGGGCCTCGCTGTAACAGTTTTGCCGTGCGATCCAAATGGCGTTTTAGATATGGCTGTGATGGCGCAGGAACTTGCAAAACCGGGCCGCGCCTTTGTCGCTGTGATGCATGCCAATAATGAAACCGGTGCCATTCAGCCGATAGATGCCCTTGCAAAGGCCGTGCGGGCCGCCGAAGGAATATTGCTTTCAGACTGTGTGCAAAGCCTTGGAAAACTGCCTATTGATTTGCAGGCTTTCGGCCCACATATGATCACCATATCGGCCCACAAAATCGGCGGGCCACAAGGAATTGGCGCGCTGGCGCTGGCCCAAGACATTCCCGTCGCGCCTATCAACAAAGGCGGCGGTCAAGAACGAGGTCGCAGAGGCGGAACCGAAAACCTCATAGGCATTGCAGGTTTTGGGGGTGCTGCTCAGGCCGCGCGGGTGCAATTACACGAAGGGCATTCCGCTGATCTGTTGAAGGTCCGCGACGCTTTCGAAATGCGGTTGCAGCAAGCGGTACCAGACCTTGTTGTGTTCAGCAAAAATGTTGAGCGATTACCAAATACGAGCTGCTTTTCGGCACCAAGTTTGGATGCGGAAAAATTGCTCATGACGTTAGATCTAGCCGGCTTTGCTGTAAGCGCTGGGTCCGCCTGTTCATCAGGCAAAGTAAGCCGGTCTCATGTACTGCGTGCGATGGGAATTGAAGATAATTTGGCGTTGGGTGCAATCCGGGTTTCCACCGGGTGGCAAACCGACGCAGACGATGTAACTAAACTGGCAGATTGTTGGCTAGCCGCGTATAGACGTGCACAAGCCACCAACGCTGCCGCCTGAGTTAGGAAAGACCGATGGCCGTTCAAGAGACAGTCGAAGCCGTAGAAGAAACCGGTAAATACAAATACGGGTTTACTACCGATATTGAATCCGATCTTGCTCCCAAAGGGTTGAGCGAGGACATCGTTCGTTTCATCTCCGCCAAAAAAGATGAACCTGAATGGATGTTGGAATGGCGTTTGGACGCCTATCGTCGCTGGTTGACGATGGAAGAACCGACGTGGGCCATGGTTGATTATCCAAAAATTGATTTCCAGGATCTGCACTATTACGCGGCACCAAAAGAAAAAGAAAAACTGAACAGCTTGGATGAAGTTGATCCCAAGTTGCTCGAAACCTATGAAAAGTTGGGCATCCCCCTCAACGAACAAATGATGTTGGCTGGTGTCGCTGTAGACGCTGTGTTTGACTCTGTTTCTGTGGTGACAACTTTTAAAGAAAAACTCGCAGAAGTCGGCGTGATCTTTTGTCCCTTCTCAGAGGCCGTGCGCGAGCATCCAGAGCTTGTCAAAAAATATCTCGGTACAGTTGTTCCGACGTCTGACAATTATTACGCGACACTAAACTCGGCCGTCTTTTCTGACGGGTCTTTCGTCTACATTCCAAAAGGCGTTCGCTGCCCGATGGAACTGTCCACCTATTTCCGGATCAATGAAGCCAACACGGGCCAATTTGAACGCACTCTCATTATTGCAGAAGAGGGCTCCTATGTGAGCTATCTGGAGGGCTGCACAGCCCCGCAACGTGATGAAAACCAACTTCATGCGGCGGTCGTTGAGCTGGTGACGATGGATGATGCGGAGATCAAATATTCAACGGTCCAAAATTGGTATCCCGGCGATGAGGGTGGCAAGGGCGGCATCTACAATTTCGTGACCAAGCGAGGCGACTGTCGCGGGGCACGGTCCAAAATTTCATGGACCCAAGTTGAAACGGGCTCTGCAATTACGTGGAAATACCCAAGTTGCATTTTGCGCGGCGAGGGAAGCGTGGGGGAATTTTATTCCATCGCCATTTCCAATAATTATCAGCAGGTCGACAGTGGCACCAAGATGATTCATTTGGGTAAAAACACCTCAAGCCGGATCATCTCCAAAGGCATTTCAGCCGGACGGTCCACAAGCACCTATCGTGGATTGGTGAGCGTGCACCGTAAGGCCGACGGGGTGCGTAATTTCACCCAGTGCGATTCATTGTTGATCGGTGATCAATGTGCGGCCCACACGGTGCCCTACATCGAGAGCAGTAACCCAACAGCCATCATGGAACATGAGGCAACAACCTCGAAAATCAGTGAAGACCAACTCTTCTATTGCCGCCAACGTGGGCTTGGCGAAGAAGATGCTGTGGCTCTGCTGGTCAACGGTTTTTGTCGCGATGTGCTTCAGCAACTCCCGATGGAATTCGCAGTAGAAGCGCAAAAATTAGTAGCAATTAGTCTTGAAGGCAGCGTTGGCTGATCAAACGGAGCGGAGAAAAACATGTTAGAAATTAAAGACCTGCACGTTGAAGTCGGCGGCAAAGAAATTTTGAAGGGCTTGAGCCTAACTGTGAACGCAGGTGAAGTGCATGCGATCATGGGTCCTAATGGGGCTGGCAAAAGCACCTTGTCCTACTTTTTGGCGGGACGCGAAGGCTACAAATATATCAGCGGGAGCGTGACCTATAAGGGTCAAAACCTGTTGGATATGGCAATTGAAGAGCGTGCATCTGCGGGCGTATTCTTAGCGTTTCAATATCCGATTGAAATTCCTGGCGTAACCACAATGACGTTTCTTAAAACGGCCGTGAATGCGCAGCTCAAAGCACGCGGCGAAGAAGAATTAGACGCCGTTCGGTTTTTGAAGTTGGTACGCGCAAAAGCAAAAGCGCTCAACATTTCCGATGACATGTTGCGCCGTCCTCTCAATGTCGGTTTTTCCGGCGGCGAGAAGAAGCGCGCCGAGACTTTGCAAATGTCTCTCTTAGAGCCTGCATTGGCTGTATTGGATGAAACAGATTCTGGGCTTGATATTGATGCGCTCAAAATTGTGGCCGAGGGCGTCAATGCGTTGCGGTCGCCTGATCGTGCCATGATCGTCATCACTCACTATCAACGGCTTCTCGACTACATCGTGCCCGACAAAGTGCATGTATTGAGCAATGGTCAAGTTGTGCGTTCTGGCGGCAAGGAATTGGCGATGGAATTGGAAGAAACCGGTTACGGTGAGATTAGCGCGAGTGCTGCTCAATGACAGTTCAATCCGACAGCTACCTAAAACCTTTTGAGGCGGTAACCCGCGCGGGCGATCCAGATTGGTTGGTCGCGCACCGCGCGCGCGCGCTCGCGCACTTCCAAGAAACAGGCTTTCCCCACCGCCGCGTAGAAGCATGGCGGTACTCAGACCTGTCCCGTGCCCTCAAGTCTGACTACGCGCCAGCTGTGCCCAGCACTCAAACGCTCGATCTCGATACATCCTTCGCGACGCTTAAACCGCACCAATTGGTTTTCGTAAACGGGTTTTTGAGACCAGACCTGTCCGACACCTCTGACTTGCCAACAGGCATTTCGCTGTTGTCATTGGGCGATGCGGTGTTGAGCGAAGATTGGCTTGCCGACACATTGGGAAAGAAGGCTCCGGCAGATGATCAAGCCGTTCAATCTCTCAACCTGGCCTTGGCACAAGACGGTTATGTATTGAACGTGGACGCGGGCGTTACCCTCGATCGTCCGTTGCAAATCATCTATCATTCTGACAGCGCGGCGCCGTCTGCTGCTCACTTGCGCCACGTCATCCGCTTAGGGGAGGGCGCACGCGTCGATTTGATTGAAACGCACACAGGCGCTGGCAAAGAAAGATTCTTGATCGATCACGTGAGCGAACTTGATTTGGCAAAAAATACAATCCTCAACCAAATTGTGGTTCAGGATGAAGCGCTTGAGACCATTTGTTTGACCACGCAAAATGTGACGCTGGCGCAAGGCGCGCAATTGGAGCGATTTAGCTTTACGTTGGGTGCTGTCTTCTCGCGCGCTCAAAACTTTATCGACTTTGCGGGCGAGGGCGCTCATGCGGGCCTTTACACAGCCTTTGCATTGACCGGCACTCAATTGGGTGATGCAACCACTGTGATGAACCACCACTCAGCGAACACGACAAGCATGACCCAATCTAAAGGGGTGCTCGATGAGCGTGCTGTCGGCGTGTTCCAAGGCAAAGTTATGGTGGCCCGAAATGCACAAAAAGTTGACGGCGAGCAGATGACCAACGCATTGCTTTTGTCACGCAAGGCGTCGATGAACGCAAAACCGGAGCTGGAAATCTACGCGGACGATGTCCTCTGTGCCCATGGCTCAACCATTGGCGAGCTTGATCAGAACGCACTGTTCTATTTGCGCTCTCGCGGCGTGCCCGAAGCAGCAGCCCGAGCATTGTTGGTCACAGCCTTTCTCGATGAAGTTATTGAAAAATGCCCTCTGGAAGGCGCCAAAGACATTCTGCGTCAAATTGGTGAAAACTGGTTTGCCCGTGAAAAAACAACAACCGCAAAATCGTAAGTCAGGAGGTTTGAATGAGTGATACGATAATCAAACCAGCAACGCGTAAGTTCGACGTTGAAGAAGTGCGTGCAGATTTCCCCATTTTGTCTCGGGAAGTTCACGGCAAGCCTTTGGTCTATCTTGATAATGCTGCGTCGGCTCAAAAACCCCGTTCAGTGATCGATGCCTTTAGCTCAACTTTTGATAATGAATACGCAAACGTTCACCGCGGGCTGCATTATCTGTCCAACGAGGCAACGCAAAAGTTTGAAGACGCCCGCGAAAAAGTACGCGCCTTTATCAACGCGCCAACCGAGGGGGAAGTCATCTTCACCGGTGGCGCCACTGATGCAATCAATCTGGTCGCCTCTTCCTTTGGCGAGGACAATATTGGCGAAGGGGATGAAATCATCCTCTCTCAATTGGAGCACCATTCCAACATTGTCCCCTGGCACTACCTGCGAGAGCGTAAGGGCGCTGTCCTTAAATGGGTGCCGATACTCGACAATGGTGACCTCGACCTTGAAGCTTATGAGGCCGCGTTTTCCCCACGCACAAAAATGGTTGCACTGACCCACATGTCAAATGCACTGGGCACCATCACACCGATCAAAGAGATGATCCGCATTGCCCATGAAAAAGGCGCGCTGGTGTTAGTTGATGCGTGCCAAAGCGTGGTGCATTTACCCATCGATGTTCAAGACTTAGATTGTGACTTCCTCGCGTTCTCGGGCCACAAGCTTTATGGCCCTACCGGCATTGGTGTGCTGTTTGGCAAGGCAGAATTATTACGCGCCATGCGGCCGTATCGCGGCGGCGGCGAAATGATCAAAGTCGTCGAAATGGACAAAATTACTTACGCCGACATCCCGCATAGATTTGAAGCTGGGACACCAGCCATCGCAGAGGCTATTGCAATGGGGGCTGCGGTTGATTATGTGACATCTATCGACCGCATTGCAGCTCTCAACCATGAAAATGATCTTTTAGCCTATGCGACCCAGCGGATGTCCGAAATTAATGCAGTACGCATTATTGGAACAACGCCGAACAAAGGCTCCATCATCTCCTTTGTCGTGGAAGGGGCTCATCCCCATGACATCAGTACGGTTATTGACCGAGCCGGTGTTGCGCTGCGTGCAGGGCACCACTGTGCCCAGCCAGTCATGGAGAGATTTGGCGTTCCCGCTACTTCGCGTGTATCATTTGCGATGTATAATCGTAAAGATGAAGTCGATACATTTATTGATGCGCTATCCAGCGCCATTCGTTTCTTTGAATAAGGCAAATGCGCTTGATGCGGAATTTGCGTGAGTGAGAATATGACCAACGAACGTGACATGATTGACCTATCAGTTCCCTCGACGCCAGCCAGCGACGAGACGACGGCTGTCGGCGAAATTATTGAGGCCGCCACTGAGGCTAAAGTGGAAGTGTCTGCCATCCCGCCTGAGGAACTGGCACGTTTGTCTGACGACATCGTAACGGCCATTAAAACGGTCTACGATCCAGAAATTCCAGTCGACATTTATGAGCTCGGCTTGATTTATAAGATCGACGTGAGCGACGAACGCAACATTGCAATCGAAATGACCCTCACCGCACCTGGGTGTCCTGTGGCTGGTGAGATGCCAATTTGGGTTGAGAATGCTGTTAATACGGTTGAAGGCGTCGGCATGGTAGATGTACATCTTGTCTTCGATCCGCCGTGGGATCCAAGCCGGATGACTGATGAAGCGCGTGTTGCGCTGGATATGTTTTAGGAGGCAGAAATGGCAACTGCGACACCAAAAAGACAACGTCCAAAGGCAATGTCGCTTACCCAAGCGGCAGCCGATAAGGTCACTCAAATAATGTCAGGTTCTTCTGACCAAGACATTATTGGCTTGCGCGTGGGCGTGGAAACCGGTGGCTGTGCGGGCATGACCTATTCCATAGAGTATGCAAAAGAGAAGCACCCGCTTGATGAAGTGGTCGTGGATAAGGGCGTCACTGTGTTGATTGACCCTAAGGCCATTCTCTTTTTGCTGGGCACTGAAATGGATTATGAAGTTGACCGCTTTACCAGCGGCTTTAAATTCAACAATCCCAATGCTGTAGATGCATGTGGGTGTGGGGAAAGCTTCACCATCAATCAAGCCTCTGGGGAAGCTCTCGCCGAGTTTGAAAAATCCGTTCTTGAAGAAAACGGACATTAATTCAGGTGGCGGTAAGCGAAGAATATAAACGTTTCGTCGCTGACATTTTGGAGGGGCTAGGGCCCGTCCGCATCAAGAACATGTTTGGCGGCAGTGGCGTTTATTACGGCGACCTGATGTTCGGCCTAATAGCCAGTGAGACCCTTTACTTTAAAGTAGATGATCAGAACCGCGCCGACTTCGAGGCCGAGGACATGGAACCTTTCCATTACGAGCCTCCAAGCGGCAAGAAGATAGCCATGTCTTTTTGGGAAATTCCACCTCATCTATTTGATGAGAGTGACGAGCTTGCGCAGTGGGCAAGGAAGTCCGTCGAGGCCGCCCATCGCGCAAAGCTGGCAAAACCAAAGCGGAAAAAGGCGTCTCCCAAAAAGAAATCCAAAAAATAGTTACAAAAAAGGCCCGGATATACCGGGCCTTTTGTGCATCTAAGAGGCGATCACTTGCCTTTGAATTCAGCCGGGCGCTTGCCCAAGAAAGCTTTCACGCCTTCCTTAAAGTCAGCAGAATTACCCGCATCACGCTGTAGCTGGCGTTCCATATTCAACTGTTCTTCATAGGTGTTGTCGGTACTTTCCAAGAACAACTGGCGGATAAGTCCAAGCGAGAAGGGACCATCTGCAAGAGACTTGGCAATAATGCGCGCCTCTTCCATCAATTTGTCATCGGGGAATACGCGGTTGACTAAACCCCAGTCCAAAGCAGTTTCGGCAGGCAACTTCTCACCCAAAAGTGCAAGCTCCATCGCCCGTGCTTTACCAACAAGGCGCGGCAACAACCACGTAGAGCCCCCATCAGGTACCAAGCCAATGCGGCGGAAGGCTTGCAAAAAATAGGACGACTGTGCACACAGCACCATGTCACCCATGAGAGCAAAGCTCATACCAACGCCCGCCGCTGGCCCATTCACGGCAGTGATCATCGGGAAGGGTAGGTTACGGAGGCGGCGTAGGAAGGGGTGATAGTGCGTTTCAAGCGCGCTGCCTGCGTCAGGTCTTTTGTCGCTATCTGCGCGTCCCTGAAGGTTTGCGCCTGTGCAGAACCCACGGCCTGTGCCTGTCATGATCATCGCGCGAACACCGTTCGCTGGATCTTCGATATAGTCCATAGCATCAGAAAGGCCGCCAAGCATTTCCATCGATACCGCATTCATCACTTCTGGGTGATTGAGGGTAAGGGTTGCGATCTTCTCTGAGACCTCAACGGTGCAACGTGTGAATTCCATAATTATGTTCCCTGTGTTTTTCTTAATTTAGCATGGCTTGTGCCGGGCGTCCCCGATCAATACAGCTCACTACCGTTTGAAATTAGCCGGACGCTTTTGCAAAAATGCAGTAACACCTTCGGCGAAATTGTCATGGTCACCCAATTTCCCTTGCACATTGCGCTCATACTCAAGTTGCTGGGCAAGCGTATGATCGTTGGAAACCTCAAGCGCTGTGGAAATTTCAGCAAAGGCATTGGCCGGTCCATTTGCCAATTGCTTGGCAAGACCTAATGCTTCTTCTTGCAACACGTCATCTTCAACGCATTTCCAAATCATGCCCCATTCGGCCGCTGTCGTGGCGGTAAGCTTCTCACCCGTCATGGCAAGGGCTTTGGCGCGTGCAAGGCCGATCAAGCGAGGCACATACCACGTACACCCCATATCTGGAATAAGCGCGAGCTTGGGCCCAAATACTTGAATGAAAGAAGCCGATTTCCCGGCAATGACAATATCAGCACAAAGCGCAAGGCCGACACCGCCACCCGCTGCCGTTCCGTTGACCGCAGAAACGACAGGCTTGGGCAAATCATGTAATTCTTGAACAAGGGGATTGAAACCGACCTCCATGCCGTAAGCAACATTGCCGCCACGGCTCAGGCCTTCTTTGGTAGGGGTTTTTGCAGCAAGGTCAGCACCCGCGCAAAACCCACGACCATTAGCCGTTAGCAAAAGGGCGCCAACTTCGGGATCCTGTGCACACTCAGCAACCGCTGCACGCATTTCATCGATCAAAGTGAAATTGATTGCGTTCATAACCTCAGGCCGGTTGAGCGTAAGCGTCGCAACACCGTCGGCCTTCGTGTACAGGATGGTTTCCATTTTTATTTCCCTTTTCCAAAGCACAAATGCATTTGCCGGGAGCATAAAGCCACACACAAGCCGTGCAAAGCCTTACAATTTTGGTCAATGAAAAGCGCGGATGCCCTTGCGTTTATTCGCAAGAGGCAAACCGTCCAAAAGAGGAGGAGGGGAGGTTAGGCTGATTTTGTGAGGATTTCAGCTGAATTCAACTCGGAAATCACCTGATTACGTCCACCATGTTTTGCCGCATAGAGGCACTCATCCGCACGCTCAATGAGCTCTGAGATGGGCTCGCCAGGACGGAAGACGGCTATGCCGAAGGACATGGTGACGCGTCCAAGGTTTTCACCTGTAGACTTTTTGACAAGTTCACGAGAATGGATGGTCTCCCGAACCTGATTGGCAATCATGATCGCGTCATCCAATTGCGTATGCGGTAGGATGATCGCAAACTCTTCGCCGCCGTACCTTGCGCTGGTGTCGCGGCCCTTTACGCAAGAGCGGATGGAACCCGCCACAAGTTTAAGAACTTGGTCTCCGGTTTGGTGGCCCCAGCTATCATTAAAGGCTTTAAAGTGATCGATGTCGCTCATGACCAAACAAAGCGGCGCTTCTTGTTCGACGCTGTTTTGCACGGCTTCTAACAACCCATCGTCAAAGGCTTTGCGGTTGGCAAGCCCCGTCAATGCATCGGTCCGCGCTTCAATGCGAACCGCGTCCAAATTGCTGCGGAGAGTAGACACCTCACTCTTAGATTCTTGTAGTTGCGTTTCCAGCTCACGGCTGCGGCTTTCCATCTGTTCAGTCGCGGCAACAACCGTTTTCACGATGAGCGCAAGGTCACTATGTGATGTATTGCTGGAAAGGTTTTCGCTGACACCGCGTAGAGCATCGCCGAAACGACTCGCATGGCCCACATTGGCATCGAGAGCTTCCAATATTTTGTCCATCTGAGTATCGAGTTCCGCGCCAGCAGTGGCTGCGGCGTTGGATAGCTCGTCTTCAGTTTGAAAATGTTCGTTGAATACTTCAGACAGGAACGCGGCGGAAAGTGCGCTGTCGGATTTAATGCGGCTGTCGAGGGCGGCAACCAAGCCAGGGTGTTCACCGCTGACGTAATGAAAGAAAAGCTCATAGTGAACCGGAGTCGGTTCAACTTCGTGCTTTTTCATCGTATCAAAAGCGAGTTTGCCGTATTTACTTGCGGCAGCTTCATGTGATTGGTTGTGCACCATATTTCCCCAGCACCATCCGAAAGACCACTTTATTAGAATGGCCAGCATACCGAGAGCCCGTTACGCGAAAGTAAATTTCTGACGAAAATTGTAACAAATAGATCCAGAAATCGATAGAACGGCTGGAAATTTTCAATTTTGTTGAGGGATGATTTCCTAAAGGCGTCAGAAAATATAATGCGTAGTGCTAGTGTGCAAAAATGTATGTTCGATTTTCAAATATTTGGGTAAGCTCCCTATTCTGCATATGATATCGTTTCAACATTAGCTTGGCCTCTGTCAGTGGGGCAGGAGATGAGAAGAGTTAAAGCGGCACGGATAGCGACACTTGAGATAATGTGATCAGCACTTTAGACAGTGTATAGAACAGACAATGAGCGGCGCATTAAATGATGTTGAAGCCGCACGCAGAAAAATCAAGCGCTCAAGGCGCGTAATTTATAGAGGAGGCAGCCATGAGCGTTGCAGAGTCAAACGTCCCCGGGACAGATACAGACAGCATCAAAGCGTCAATCCGCCAAATTGTGGACCGCCAACGCGCGGCATTTTTGGCCGAGGGACCACCAAGTGTAAAGCGCCGGAAAGAATGGTTGGACCGCGCTATTGGCCTGCTCGTCGACAACAAAGATGAGATTGCTGAAGCAATCTCTGCTGACTTTGGTCACCGTAGCCCAGAAGCAACTTTGCTCACGGACGTGATGGGCACAATCGGCCCATTGAAAGACGCTAAGAAGAATCTCAGCGTATGGATGAAGTCTGAAAAGCGTAAAACACTTTTCCCATTGGGCCTGTTCGGAGCAAAAGCACGGATCGACTACCAGCCACTAGGTGTGGTCGGCGTGATCAGTCCTTGGAATTTCCCTGTAAATCTAACATTTGCACCTCTTGGCGGCATTTTCGCTGCGGGCAACCGGGCAATCATCAAGCCATCTGAATTTACACCAGCAACCTCAGAGTTGATGGCGCGTATGTTCGCTGAAGTTTATGATGAAACAGAAGTCGCGGTTGTAACAGGCGGCCCGGCAGTGGGTGAAGCCTTCTCCACACAGCCATTTGACCACCTGATTTTCACTGGGGCGACATCTGTTGCACGTCACGTTATGCGTGCCGCCGCTGAAAACTTGGTGCCTTTGACTTTGGAACTGGGCGGTAAGTCACCGGTCATCGTTTCAGATTCAGCTGATATGGCAGATGCCGCAGCCAAGATCATGAATGGTAAGACCTTGAACGCGGGTCAGATTTGCTTGGCACCAGATTACGTGATGGTACCAGAAGGCAAGGTAAGCTCCTTTGTTGAAGAGGCTAAAAAATCTGTCGCAACCATGTATCCAACACTCAAGGACAACAGCGACTACACTTCCATCGTCAATCAACGTCATTACGATCGCTTGAATTCTTATATTGATGATGCGCGCGAAAAGGGTGCGGAGATTGTTGAAATCAATCCGTCAGATGATGACTTTTCTCAGCAGCCACACCGCAAAATCCCACCAACCTTGGTGCTCAATGCGACTGATGACATGAAGATCATGCAAGAAGAGATCTTCGGCCCGTTGTTGCCGGTGAAAACCTACAGCAAAGTGCAAGATAGCGTTGATTATGTGAACCAGCATGATCGTCCATTGGGTCTTTACTACTTTGGGACGGACAGCGCGGAAGAAAACCATGTTGTCACGAATACAACGTCAGGTGGCGTGACTGTGAATGATGTGATCATGCACATTACCCAGGAAGATCTGCCATTCGGTGGCGTTGGTCCTGCTGGCATGGGTGCGTATCACGGGCATGATGGTTTTAAAAACTTCAGCCATGCAAAAGCTGTTTTCACTCAAGCCAAAGCAAGTTTCGTTGCAGAGTTGTTCCGTCCACCGTTCGGTAAATCAACCGCGAAACGGATCAAGGGTCAAATCAAGCGATAGGCTATTCGTTTCAGCAAGCTGGCCTGATGGTCGGCTTGCTGAAATAAAACAGATTTTGACGCATAAATAAGGGGCGATGTCTAAACATCGCCCCTTATTTATTCTAACTGATCACGTGAACTGCTCGGAAAGCTTAAGCGCTCTCTTTGAGCTCATCATCTTCATTCGCACTTTCCGGTGTGCTTGACGCATTGCGGATTGGCTGCATCAAGAAAGCTGGAACATGATCACCCATACCTAGTACTGGTTTGTCATCACGGTCACGGCCCCGGCCACGAGAGCGGCGCGGCTTTTCGGCAGGTTTCGCAGTTTTTTCCGCGGCAACAGGCTTCGGCGCAGCTTCAACAACGGCGTCGGCTTTAGCTTCCACTACTTTGTCAGCCTCCGCGTTCGGCTTGTCAGCTTCTGTGGCACCAGCCTCTGTAGCAACAACAGTTTTGGCATCAGCTGTTTTCGTCTCTGCGGATTTACGGCTGCGGCGACGACGTGGTTTTGCAGGCGCTTTTTCTTTTGCGTCTACAGGAGCGGCGTCATCCGTCGTGGTTGGTTTTTCAGCCGTCTCTGATGGCTCATTGGCAGCCGCTTTGGCGGGAGGTGTTTTCTCTGAACCAGCAGTCGAAGTGTCCCCGTCAGTAGATGCGGTTGCACCTTTCAATGGGATTTCTTTGCCAATAAGCTTTTCAATGCCATCGAGGTATTTTTTCTCAGACTTCGTGACGAGCATGAAAGCAGTGCCTTTACGGCCAGCACGTCCTGTACGTCCAATCCGGTGGACATAATCTTCAGCATGTGTTGGCACGTCAAAGTTAAAGACATGGCTCACATCAGGAATGTCGAGGCCACGGGCCGCAACGTCACTGGCAACCAGGAGTTTAATCTCCCCATTGCGGAATGCCGACAAAGTTTCCATCCGAATATGCTGGTCAAGGTCGCCGTGCAAACAGCCAGCTGCAAAGCCGTGCTTTTTAAGGGAGCGCTCAAGCACTCCAATGTCGCGCTTACGGTTGCAGAAAATAATACCGTTTTTAATTTCTTCAGAGACAAGCAAGTCGCGCAGAACGTCGCGCTTATCTTCTTTTTGAACATGCAGAAGACTTTGCGTCACAGTTGGAGCTGTGGTCGAAGCGCGTTCAGTTTCAATCCGCACAGGATTGTGGAGGAACGTGTCTGTAATCCGTTGGATTTCAGGCGGCATCGTTGCAGAGAAAAACAGTGTTTGACGCGTGAAGGGCAATGTTTTGCAAATACGCTCAATATCAGGAATGAAGCCCATATCAAGCATACGGTCAGCTTCATCCACAACAAACACTTGGACGCCGGACAACATAACTTTGCCGCGTTCAAAATGGTCGAGAAGACGACCTGGTGTTGCGATCAAAACGTCTACGCCCCGGTCCAGCTTCTTTTCTTGTTCAGAAAATGAAACGCCACCGATCAAAAGAGCCATGCTCAATTTGTGGTTTTTGCCATAGAGCTCGAAATTCTCAGCAACCTGAGCAGCCAGTTCGCGTGTGGGCTCAAGGATCAAAGAGCGCGGCATGCGCGCACGGGCACGACCACGGGAGAGAAGTTCGATCATCGGCAGGGTAAACGAAGCAGTTTTACCCGTTCCGGTTTGCGCAATCCCTAGGACATCTTTGCCTTGGAGCACATGCGGAATGGCCTCCGCCTGAATAGGAGTGGGTGTTTCATAGCCAGAATCACTGACAGCTTTCAGTACTTTCGGGCCAAGCCCAAGTTCGTCAAAAGTCATGTATGAGGTCTACTGCTTATTCTCTGCCATATCGTTACGCAGTTCAGATAACCCAAACTGCGTGAACGGGGCGGGTTGCTCGGAAGGCCCAAATGAACGGGTCATTCTCAATAGAAGTAGCGCACGAGAGCGCCATAACTTCACTAAGTTTCCGGCACGATAAGTAATTGCATCGGAAAGTCAATAAATTGCACGGAAACACGCGGCTTTCGGTGTCAAAACAAGCCGTTTGACGGCAAAAAGCGTTGTTCAGGCCACACTTGGCCCCAAATGGGGGGCGTAAAGGTGATGAAAACGATTTTTAGAGATCCAAAAATACGGGCTGTGATGGTCAGCTAAATGTCGAGGTCTTTTGCAAAGGCAGCGCGTTCCTGAATAAATTGAAACCGGAGTTCTGGTTTGTTGCCCATGAGGTCTGAGACGCTTTTCTCAGTATCTTCCCGCTCCTCCACCGGAAGAACAACTTTGAGCAGTGTCCGCGTTTTTCGGTTCATCGTGGTGACTTTAAGCTGTGCCGGGAGCATTTCGCCCAGCCCCTTAAAGCGGCTGATATCAATCTTGCCCCGACCTTTAAACCCGGTCTCCATCAATTCGTCTTTGTGGGCGTCATCGCGCGCATACAAGGTGGTGCCGCCCTGAGCGAGTTTGTAGAGTGGGGGCACCGCCAGATACAAATGCCCCTGAAGGATCATCTCAGGCATCTGCTGATAGAAGAAAGTGATGAGCAAGGAGGCGATGTGAGCCCCGTCGACATCAGCATCCGTCATGATGATAACCTTCTCGTATCGCAGGTCGGCATCCAGATAGTTTTTGCCCGTGCCCACGCCCAGTGCCAGCGTCAAATCTCCGATCTGCTGGTTCGCTGCCATCTTCGCAGACGTCGCATTGGCGACATTCAGGATTTTGCCGCGCAAGGGCAGAACCGCTTGTGATTTACGCTCGCGGGCTTGTTTGGCAGAGCCACCCGCACTGTCACCCTCCACGATAAAGAGTTCAGAGCCGATAGCGCCAGACTGGCTGCAATCGGCAAGCTTGCCCGGCAACCGCAATTTGCGGGTTGCGGACTTCCGATTGACTTCTTTTTCCTGTTTGCGCCGTAGCCGGTCGTCAGAACGATCAATCACCCAGTCGAGTAATTTATTGGCTTGCTGAGGCCGCGCACTCAACCAATGGTCAAAGTGATCTCGAATGGCATTTTCCACCAATCGACTGGCTTCCGTGGTCGAAAGCCGATCTTTGGTTTGCCCGACAAATTCAGGCTCACGAATGAAGACAGAGAGCATGGCGCCCGCAGATCCGATAATATCGTCGGCTGTAATTTGCGATGTTTTCTTGTTGCCAGACATCTCGCCGTAGGCCTTGATGCCCTTGTTCAGAGCAGAGCGCAGACCGGCAACGTGGGTGCCGCCTTCAGGCGTGTGAATGGTGTTGCAATAGGAATTGGTGAAGCCGTCTGCCCCGCCAAACCACGTAATGGCCCATTCAATGCCGCCGTGCGCCCCATTGCGATTGACCTTGCCCGTGAACGGTTCATTGGTCACCGTTGGCAAGCCTTTGGTCGTCGCCTCCAGGTAATCAACCAAACCATTGGGGAAGCGGATTGTCTCTTTGTCTGGCGTTGCATCTTTACCATCCAAGAGAGAAGGGTCGCATGACCAGCGAATTTCAACGCCGCCAAATAGATAGGCTTTGGACCGCGCCATTTTGTACAAGCGCGCTGGTTTAAAGCGCAGGCTGTTCCCAAAAATCTGGTGATCTGGCAGGAAGCTAACAGAAGTCCCTCGGCGGTTTTTAATCGGTCCCTTATCTTGCAGTTTACCAATCGCATGGCCGCGTTCAAACCGCATTTCATATAGGTTTTGATCTTTAGCAACTTCAACCACTAACCATTGGGACAAGGCATTGACGACTGAAATCCCCACACCGTGCAACCCACCGCTGGTTTCATAGGCGTCGCCGCCAAATTTACCGCCCGCATGCAATGTGGTCATAATGACCTCCAGTGCAGACTGGTCTTTGTATTTGGGGTGCTGGTCAATCGGAATGCCGCGACCATTGTCGCCGACAGTCAACGAGCCGTCGGCTGACAGATGCACTGTGATCCAGCTGGCGTGGCCCGCGACCGCTTCATCCATGGAGTTGTCGAGCACTTCGGCAAACAAGTGGTGCAGGGACCGCTCATCTGTGCCGCCAATATACATGCCGGGACGCCGCCGTACCGGCTCCAAACCTTCCAGCACTTCAATGTCTTTGGCTGAATAATCCTCAGTGGCTCGTTTTTTCCCAGGCGCTTTGCTTGCAGCCGGTTTTGAAGCAGCAGGCTTGGCTTTAGCTTTCCCCGCTGACGCTTTTTGTGGCGCAGGGTCACTTCCAAACAAATCAGCACCGCCCGAACCAGCGGAGGTTTTGGTCGATTTTGGAGCAGCGGTTTTTTTAGAAGCGGTCATGGGGACAAACTCGTATGTGCAAATTCGTAAAAGGCGAGGTGTAAACGCTTGGGGGCTGGCAAAGGGGGCAACCCGCGAATCAACCGAATTGTAGCCATGCTAGCCTATGGGCGGCAATGGTCCTGAGAAAGAGGGCTGGGGATAGTCTGATCAATTCTCGAGTTCTCTTGTTCTTCAGCTTTCTTGCCACAGGTTGTAGCCAAAAAAGGGATCAGAGCTTTCAAATTCGCTCTCGATAGTGAAAACTGAGAACTTAACATTGAAGAACACCAACGCTTTGCCCATATCTCCGATCATAAAGGCGAAAAGCTAAATCAGACGTCTCTCAAAGAGGCGCAAAAGGGAAATGAATGACTGTCACCATATCTGAAGAGTTAAAACTGCCGTGCGGCGTTGTCTTGAAAAACCGTCTTGCCAAGGGCGCAATGACAGAGGGTCTCGGAGATGCTGAGAATAAAGCGACTCCGTCTCACGCCACGCTCTATACCCGCTGGGCAACAGGCGGCACGGGTATGCTGCTGACAGGCAACATTCAAGTGGACCGGCGGTATATGGAACGCCCCGGCAACGTGGCCATCGAAAGCCCTCAGTCACCAGAGGCGCTGTCCGCGCTGCGTGCATTCGCAGAAGCTGGCAAGAAAGATGGCACCCACATTTGGGCGCAGTTGTCCCATGCAGGTCGCCAAACACCCGCTCTTGTAAATGAGACACCGGCTGGTCCGTCCGATATTCCCTTGATCATGCCCGGCGGCCAATTTGGCAAGCCACGCAAACTGAGCGGCGATGACATTCTCGATGTTATCCAGCGCTTCGCCTTTGCGGCGAAAACCTGCAAGGAAGTCGGCTTCACCGGTGTCCAAGTTCATGGTGCGCACGGCTATCTCATTTCAGAGTTCCTCTCTCCAGACGTGAACAATCGCACAGACGAGTGGGGCGGTTCGCTTGAGAACCGCGCGCGCTTGCTTTTGGAAACCGTCAGAGCTGTACGTGCAGCCGTTGGTCCCGAGTTCCCAGTGTCGGTCAAACTCAACTCCGCTGATTTCCAAAAAGGTGGTTTCTCTCATGAAGACTCTTTGCAAGTAGCCAAATGGTTGAATGACGAAAAGATTGACCTGCTCGAAGTGTCGGGCGGTACCTACGAAGCGCCTCGTATGGGCGGGATGGACGACCTCAACATCAATCCAGACCGGAAAGAAACACGCTCGGAAAGCACCATCGCCCGCGAAGCTTATTTCTTGGAGTATGCCCGGGACATCAGAGCGGTGACCACAATGCCATTGATGGTGACCGGCGGCTTCCGCTCAGTGGAAGGTATGAACGCAGCACTCGCATCTGGCCAAACCGATGTGGTCGGTGTTGGTCGTCCGCTATGTGTGGACCCAGCCATTTCTGCCAAAATGTTAAGCGGTGAAGTAACGCAAGCGCCAGCATTTGAACAAACCCTCCGCATCGGCCCCGGCTGGTTGAGCGCCAAAAGTCCCTTCATGCTGATCAAAGGGTTGAACGGTTGGGGTCAGCAGGGCTGGTTCTGCCTCCAGATCATCCTCATGAGCAAGGGTAAAAACCCAGACCTTAAGCTGGGTGTGTTCAAAGCCTTCAGGCTCTATCAAGGTAATGAGAAGAAAGCGTCGCAGCAGCTTAATCGCAGCTGGTAAAGACCCGAAACTCTCTCACCGCTTCTCCGCCTTCCTCATACGTCATCTTCGGGCTTGTCCCGGAGATCCATCGGAGGGCAGGGAGGCGGTGAGTGTTTTATAGCCATGCCTTTTGTTCTAAAGCCCCCAACTTTACGATCCGTCACAATCACGGTTGCCAGTTGACAGAGCCCGTGCGCCTTCCTATATACCCATCAAGGGTGTCGATCCCTGCCGCTCGCGGGCGCAAGCCACGGTGAAATCGATTTCTCTCTCCGCCTCAACATGCTCAGCATGCGGTCGGATGGCAATGCGAGCTCCATTCATCTTCCGTATGTAAGTTATGTAAGGCCAGAGATGATGAAGAAACCAAAAATTCCAAACTTGGATATTATCAAAGACCAAGCCAAACGCCTTCGAGCAACATTGCTTGAATCCAATGGCGAAGCTGTATCCCATAGTCAATCGCTTGAAATTATAGCCCACCAATACGGTTTCAAAGATTGGAACGTATTGCATGCAGCGATCGGTAACCGCCCGCCAGAATGCCCTGTAGAGATGGGCGACCATGTGAAGGGTCGATATCTTTCCCAAGAGTTTGAGGCAGAGGTGCTTGGCGTGGTGGCTCTTGGGTCCGATCGTTATCAGCTCACCCTTCACTTTGATGAGCCGGTTGATGTCGTGACATTCGAGAGTTTCTCCAACATGCGCCAGCGGGTGACGTGTAAAGTCGATGCGACTGGCAAAACTTTGGAGAAAACCTCAGATGGACGTCCTCAAGTGCAATTGCACTTTTAGAAAAATGAGCACTGTTATGAAAATCCCCTCTACAAATAGGTGAGGGGATTTTTAATATGTATACGGATTATATGAGGGGTGTAGTCGACATATCCCATTAGGAGTGTAAAACGAAGCAACCCCGTCAACGGATGTGGGGGTATCCGTACGGGGTTGCTATAATTGTGCCTGTAGCACGCCCGTACTTATGAGCCGGGCTTTTCAAGTAAGAGTGGTGCCATTCGAATTCTAGCAACTCTGTATCCAGAAACTGTGTACCTTTTATTGCGATACAAGTTCACGAAGGGAAAGGTTTCTCCTGCGCTATCTGGCCTATAATCCTTAAGCTTCGTAGCCGCTTTCAATCACGGTTGGCCCACGTCCATGCTTTACATAGTTTAGTTTTATAGATTTTCGCATCATAGAAATTTGGTTGTTATCCTTAAATAATTTGAAGGAAATCACTCAAAGAAACTTTCCTGCGTAGGTGGCGTCATTATCTTAAACCTCCCATCGTTGGTATGGCTTAAGGCTCTCAAATATTCCGTATGCTGTCAATTGAAATGACCATGAAAACCTCCCAAGAGAGTCAGTCAAGATGACCTATCGATTTGGGCGAAAGGTGCTTTTGCCGAGTCATATCAGGGACTTGCGTTGTTTAGTTTAAGGCCTCTGAAAAAAATAAAAATGCACTTGAAGGGTGCTTTGGTCCTAATCCCGAGAGCTCAAAACAAAAAGGCCGGAACATAATGTCCCGGCCTTTCAAATTTTAATAAAATCTAACGCTTAGCAGGAATAGTACATGTCGTATTCGACAGGGTGTGGCGTAATTTCGTAACGCACCACTTCTTCCATTTTAAGGTCGATGTAAGCTTCGATTTGATCTGGTGTGAACACACCGCCTTTGATCAAGAAGTCATTGTCTGCTTTAAGGCAATCAAGGGCTTCACGCAAAGAAGCAGCAACCGTAGGAATCTCAGCCAATTCTTCTGGCGGAAGGTCGTACAGGTCTTTGTCCATTGGTTCGCCAGGGTGGATTTTGTTCTGAATCCCGTCAAGGCCAGCCATCATCATGGCAGAGAATGCCAAGTAGGGGTTAGCGGTTGGATCAGGGAAACGAATTTCAATCCGTTTAGCTTTTGGTGAGTTACCGTATGGAATACGGCAAGAAGCTGAACGGTTGCGTGCAGAATAGGCAAGCAGCACAGGTGCTTCGTAACCAGGAACCAAACGCTTGTAGGAGTTTGTAGAAGCATTTGTGAAAGCGTTCAAAGCTTTCGCGTGCTTCATGATCCCGCCAATGTAGTACAGGCACTCGTCAGACAGGTCAGCGTAGTTGTTGCCTGCGAAGAGTGGCTTGCCATCTTTCCAGATTGACTGGTGACAGTGCATGCCTGTGCCGTTATCGCCGAATACTGGCTTAGGCATGAAGGTTGCGGATTTGCCAAATGCGTGCGCCACATTGTGGATAGCATATTTGTAAAGTTGCAAATGGTCAGCAACTTTAGTGAGCGTTTGGAATTTCATGCCCAATTCGTGCTGAGCAGCCGCCACTTCGTGGTGATGCTTTTCAACTTCAACACCCATAGACGCCATTGCAGCAAGCATTTCGCCGCGTAGGTCTTGTGCGCTATCAGTTGGGTTTACCGGGAAGTAACCGCCTTTTGTGCGTGGACGGTGGCCCAAGTTGCCAACTTCGTATTCAGTGCCCGTGTTTGTAGGCAGCTCAACGCTGTCGACAACAAAGCTTGTGTTGTACGGATCAGCAGAGAAGCGCACGTCATCAAAGATGAAGAATTCAGCTTCTGGACCGAACACAATTGTGTCACCAATACCAGTAGATGTCAGGTAAGCTTCAGCCCGTTTTGCTGTCGCGCGTGGGTCACGTGCATAAAGCTCGCCAGATGGCTCTGTGATGTCACAGAAGATAGCCATTGTTGTTTGCGCATAAAACGGATCAATTTGGATGGTATCGCAGTCAGGCAAAAGAACCATGTCTGACTCGTGGATTGGTTTCCAACCAGCGATAGACGAACCATCAAACATTGTGCCCTCGTTGAAGAGGTCTTCGTCACAAATTGAGACGTCGAATGTGAGGTGCTGCATTTTGCCGCGAGTGTCAGTGAAACGTAGATCGACGTACTTGACGTCTTTTTCCTTGATAAAATCAAGAACAGCTTTGGCGTCTGCCATGTTCCTATATCCCTGTGCCTTACAAAGTTGCCTTCATGAAATATCAGCAAAAGTGACGTCGTCTTTTAGATGACAGTGTCTCTTTTCAGATATTCCCACAAAACCAGTTGCCTGATTTTGCTGTTCAAATGGCGGGGAACAATGCGCCCCACCGTAATTACGCAAATCTAGCTGTCTTGAGTTCAAATTGAACTCAGACGTATTAGATCGCTTCCGTACCTGATTCCCCGGTACGAATGCGAATAGCTTCTTCTACATCGGAGATGAAGATCTTGCCGTCACCGATTTTACCGGTTCGGGCCGCAGTTTGAATGGCTTCTACAGCTTTGTCGATGAGTTCATCGGCCAGAACCACTTCTATTTTTACTTTTGGAAGAAAATCCACAACATATTCAGCCCCACGATAAAGTTCGGTGTGCCCTTTTTGGCGACCAAAGCCTTTGGCTTCAGTAACAGTAATGCCTTGTAGGCCTACTTCTTGGAGAGCTTCCTTCACCTCATCAAGCTTAAACGGCTTAATAATCGCTTCGATTTTTTTCATAATATACCGCATTTCTTAAGTGTTGAAGTCGACGGGGGGGTAAAAGTGACTACCTGATGAGTAGCATGTGTCATGCCAAGCTGTTAAGGGGTCTAAAACCTATTAATAAACAACAAGTTAAAAGAATTCTGCAAAGTGTCTGCCTAGGATTTGCGCAAAATTAGTGCCCTAAAAATAGGCGAAACGACTAAATATTGTGCATAAAATTTCATCATTGCATCGAAGCATTGCCTTTGTCACAGTTAATACACGAACAACTCTTCTTCTGGTAACTGAAAAAGAAAACATCCATCTGCCGTGGACACTATGCGTGAAAAGGGCACCCCAAGGTTTGATCTAGCGCAGCTTTGAGCCGCAGATCTGGTATGTTCGCTTAAGCCGAAATATTATCCGATAAATTGCAGAGGGAACCTCCACCCCTCCCCAAAAAAAGAATACAGGAGAGGAGTTTTGAGATGCGGTCATCCAATCAAGTATTTTCCAACTTAGGCACAACGATCTTTGAGGACATCTCAGGGCTTGCCCTTCAACATGGTGCAATCAATCTAGGCCAAGGGTTCCCAGACGACGAGGGCCCCGAAGAGCTACGCCGCCGCGCTGCCGACGTCATCATGAGAGGTCCCAATCAATATCCTCCCATGAAGGGCATGCCGGAACTGCGCCAAGCTGTTGCCGCGCACAACAAACGCTTTTATGGGCTGGTGGTCGATCCAGACCGAGAAGTGTTGGTGACCTCTGGGGCAACCGAAGCGCTTACCGACAGCCTGCTTGCATTGTTGGAGCCCGGCGACGAGGCAATTGTGCTGGAGCCCGCCTATGATTGTTATCACCCCATCATCAAAGCCGCTGGAGCGACGCCTGTTCAAGTAACAATGACCGCGCCTGATTGGCGTTTGGATAGTGAGGCGTTAGCGGCTGCATTTAGCGATAAAACCAAATTGCTTGTGCTCAACAGTCCGATGAACCCAACTGGATATGTTTTTAACGAACGCGAGCTCAAAGCCATCGCCAGACTACTCGAGACCTATGACGCCTATGCGGTGTGCGATGAGGTCTATGAACACCTCATATTCTCAGGCCATGAGCATATTCCCTTGATGACCTTACCGGGGATGCGGGAGCGCTGTATTCGCATTGGCTCTGCGGGCAAGACCTTCTCGCTGACAGGCTGGAAAGTGGGCTACATCACGGCCGCCCCCGCGTTGATCGACGTGATCGCCAAGGCGCATCAATTTGTCACTTTCACCACACCGCCCGCCTTTCAAATGGCGGTCGCATGGGGGTTGGGTCAAGAGGACACCTATTTCACGGGTTTAAGGCAAGAGTTGGAGCAACGCCGCGATCTCTTGAGCAGCGGCCTGCGCCAAATAGGCTTCGATGTGGTGGAGAGTGGGGGCACTTATTTTCTCACCACAGACATCACATCGCTAGGCTTTGAAGGCACGGATGATTCCTTTTGCCGCCAATTGATCACCCAAGCCGGTGTGGCAGCCATCCCGATCAGCGCCTTTTACGGGGATCCCAAAACAGCGCCGACAAACTTCGTGCGGTTCTGCTTTTGTAAGCAAGAAAGTGTGTTGGAAGAGGCGCTAGAACGCCTGCGCCATTGGCAGCAAAAACGCCAAGCGGCCTGATTGCGCGTCCATTGCTGGTCATGGTCTTAAACGAAAATGACTATGTTTGTTCAAACCTCGGCCATGCCCCTACGTAAAATTGGTAGGGCCGTTTTAAGTCCAATCCGGCGCTGGACAAGCCGGGTGGGATGCATATGCTCCAGCGATTAGTTAGGAACACGAACAATACGCGGGAGTTAAGGCGATGGTAGATCCACGCACACCAATTTTGGTGGGTTGCGGCCAATTGGTCCAAAAAGAAAAAGACATTCATATTGCCAAGTCGCCTCTCGCGTTGATGGCAGAAGCCGCAGAATTGGCCGCAAAAGACACAGGCCTTGGCGCTAAGTTGTGGGACGAAGTCGACACCATAACGTCCATCCGCTTCATCACCGATAGCCCCGATGCCGCCAGCCTGCCATTTGGCCGCTATGGCAACGTTGCACAGTCCTTGGCAACCAAGCTTGGCGCAAACCCAGCCAACACGTGCTATGGCCCCACTGGTGGCAACACTCCGCAATACTTGGTCAATCACACCGCTGAGAAAATCGCGCAAGGTGACCAAGAAGTTGTCTTGATCGCAGGCGCTGAGTGCTTCGGCACAATGATGCGCGCGATGGGCAAAGGGGAAGTATTGGATTGGGGCGGGGACCCTGAAGGGACCCGCATCGACATCGGCAACGAACGCATTGGCGTGACGGATGTGGAGAGCATCCACAAACTACAATACCCAGTGAATTGTTACCCATTGTTTGAGAACGCTTTGCGTGGGGAAGCCGGTCGCACGATTGCTGAGCAGCAATTACATGTCGGCAAATTGATGTCACCTTTCTCTAAGGTGGCAGCGCAACACCCCCAAGCTTGGTTCCCAATTGAACGCTCCCCAGAAGAGATCGCAACGGAGACCGCTCAGAACCGCTACATTGGTTATCCGTATACGAAGTATATGAATGCCATCATGCAAGTCGATCAGGGCGCAGCCTTGGTCATGATGTCGGTTGGCAAAGCCCAAGAGCTCGGCGTGCCAGAAGACAAATGGGTTTACTTGCACGGCTGCGGCGATGCCAATGACATTTGGTACCTCACCGAACGGGTGAACTTCCACTCCTCACCTGCTATTCGCACCATGGGCCGCAAAGCCTTCGACATGGCTGGCTGGAGCGTTGATGAAATTGATGAGATGGACCTCTATTCTTGCTTCCCATCTGCCGTACAAATTGGCCGCAAGGAACTCGGCATCTCCGAAGATGATCCGCGTTCTTTGACGGTCACCGGCGGCTTGCCGTATTTCGGCGGGGCAGGCAACAATTACGTCACGCACTCTATCGCAACCTTGATGGACCGCCTGCGCGCCAAGCCCGGCTCCAAAGGCATGTGTACGTCAAACGGTTGGTATGTCACCAAGCACGGCATCGGCCTCTATTCAACCACGCCTAAGCAAGGCAAATGGGAACGCGAGAACCCGGCCAACTATCAGGTTGAAATCGACAATGAAGCCCATCCACAAGTGGAAGAAAAACCACAAGGGGCTGCTAAAATCGAAACCTACGCCGTCATGCATGGCCGCGATGGGCCGCAGTTCGGCCTCGTCATGGGTCGTTTGGATGAAAACAATAAGCGCTTTGTGGCCCACGTCACAGATCAAGCTGATGTGTTGAGCCTTAAAGACGTTGATAGCCTGGGACGCGCTGGCACAGTTTCAGCGGGCGAAAAGGGCAAAAACATCCTCACATTTGGCTAAGCTGTGTCACGGAGGCTCCATTTTTTGGTTAAATTAGGCCATTCGGTGGAATTTCCAGACAGACGCGACGATTTACCTGCAAATTAAAGCGGATCGGAATTGATTTTCGGTCCGCTTTTATATACGAACCACCCACGTTCAAAAATAAGCAACAGGGCGATCCAGCATGTCTAAACGCATCGAAAAACACGGTCTCAGCATTGCCGAGGAAATTTACACTCTCGTCAGCGAGAAAATCCTTCCCGGCACAGCGCTTAAAGAAGATATTTTTTGGAGTGATTTCGCCCAGCTTTTGGCGGATTTGACCCCGAAAAACAAAGCCTTGTTGGCAAAGCGCGATGCGTTGCAAGTGTCCATTGACCAATGGCACACAGACCACCCCGGCGCAGATTTCGACTTCGCTGAGTACAAAACCTTCCTCAAAGAAATCGGCTACTTGGTGGAAGAGGGCGCAGATTTCGCCATTACCACGCAAAACGTCGACGAAGAGATTGCCTCCCTCGCAGGTCCACAGCTCGTTGTGCCCGTGATGAACGCCCGCTTCGCGCTTAATGCTGCGAATGCACGTTGGGGTAGCCTTTACGATGCGCTCTACGGCTCAGACATCATTTCCGAAGACGGCGGCGCAGACCGGGCAGGCGGGTACAACCCCGCACGCGGTAACAAAGTCATCGCTTACGGTACAGAATTCCTCGACGATAATTTGCCGTTGCAAGGCGCCTCCCACGGCGACGTAACCGCATACACATTGGGCGAAGAAGCTAGCAAAAAGACGCTAGTCGTGAAACTCAAATCCGGTGACACCACTTCCCTGAGCGACACGTCATCCTTCGTGGGTTATTTGGGCGAGGCCGATGCGCCAAGCTCAATTCTGTTGCACCACAATGGCTTGCACCTAGAAATTCAAATTGATCGCACAAACCCCATCGGTGAAACCCACCCGGCGGGCGTTAAAGACATCTGCATGGAATCAGCTCTCACAACCATCCAAGACTGCGAAGATTCTGTTGCAGCAGTTGATGCCGAAGACAAAGCAATTGTTTACAGCAATTGGCTTGGCCTGATGAAGGGCGACTTGAAAGAAGCGGTCACCAAAGGCGACCGTGTGATCACGCGGACACTCAACCCGGACCGCACCTTCAAAGCGCTCGACGGCTCAGACATGACCTTGCACGGCCGCTCCTTGATGCTGGTGCGTAACGTCGGCCACTTGATGACCATCGATGCGATCCTAGACCAACAAGGTAATGAAATTCCGGAAGGCATCATGGATGCTGTTTTGACATGTGCGTGCTCTCTGCATGACTTGGCCAAAAAAGACGGCGTGAGAAACAGCCGTGCCGGTTCCATCTATGTTGTGAAACCAAAAATGCACGGGCCTGAAGAAGTTGGCTTCACCAATGAGCTTTATTCCCGCGTTGAAGACATGTTGGGCCTCGCACGTAACACCGTCAAAATTGGTGTGATGGACGAAGAGCGCCGCACAACAATCAACCTGAAAGAATGTATCCGCGCAGTAAGCGAACGTCTTGTGTTCATCAACACAGGCTTCCTCGACCGTACAGGCGATGAAATCCACACCTCCATGTTGGCCGCTCCCGTCGTGCGCAAAGAAGCCATGAAGAACGAGCCGTGGATTTTGACCTATGAAGACTGGAACGTCGACATGGGCCTTGAAACAGGCATGCGCGGCAAAGCACAAATCGGTAAAGGCATGTGGCCAAAACCCGATGAGATGAAACAAATGATGGATGCCAAAATCGGCCACCCTAAAGCTGGCGCAAGCTGTGCGTGGGTTCCATCCCCAACAGCAGCAACTTTGCACGTCATGCACTATCACATGGTGAGCGTTGCTGAAATTCAAGCTGAGTATGAAAATCGCGACCGCGCTGACATCGACAAAATCCTGACACTGCCATTGCTCAAAGGCATTAATCTGTCATCGGACGATGTGAAGGCAGAGCTCGACAACAATGCGCAAGGCATCTTGGGCTACGTTGTGCGTTGGATCGATCTGGGCATCGGCTGTTCCAAAGTGCCAGACATCAATGATGTCGGCCTTATGGAAGACCGGGCAACATTGCGCATTTCCAGCCAGCACATTGCCAACTGGTTGCACCACGGCATTTGCACTCAAGCCCAAGTGGTTGAAACCATGAAGCGCATGGCAGCCGTTGTGGACAAGCAAAACGCTGGCGATCCGGCTTATACAAATATGGCGCCGGACTTCGACAAGTCCATTGCGTTCCAAGCAGCACTCGATCTGGTCCTCAAAGGCAAAGATCAACCCAATGGCTACACTGAGCCATTGCTGCACGCACGTCGTCGTGAGTTGAAAGTCTCACGCGCTTAGGCTCGCACCATTTATCAAATGAAAAAGGCCCGGTCATCACGACCGGGCCTTTTTCATGTGCAAACGTGAACCTTCAAGCGTTGGCAGGTGCACGGGTCAAAATTTCCAAAAACTCTTTCGGCATTGAAGCGAAGGGAGAGTGGTCCGTATCCAACTCAACAACATATTTGGCACGTTTCGCCATGATGTCTTGAAGCACAGGGTCAATCGCTTGGTCTTGGCGGCACACAATGTAAGTGGCCGGAATCTGGTTCCACGGCGTTGCCCCTGAAGCACCCATCAAACACGCCATTGCCGTAGGGCGTAACTTACCAATGGCCGCCTCCACTACGTCCGGCGGGCATTTGTGATAGAAGGATGCCTGTTCCTTACCCTTCACCACAGTGAACGTGCCATCGTCATGTATGTCTAAAGCTGCGCTAAATTTGGTGGGGTAGGCCGCCGAGGTTTCCAAGAAAATCTCGTCTGCATCGGCCATAATTGCAGCGACAAAATAGAGGTGATCGATATCGGTCCGCGTGCCAGCAGCCTTGGAAATCACCAACCCTCCATATGAATGACCGACGAGGGCTTTAGGCCCGTCCACGCCGTCCAGCAGGTCAATGATTGTTTGTGCATCCTCTTCCAAGCTGGTTAAAGGCAAGTCTGGCGCCACCACTGTGTGCCCCAAAGCACGAAGGTCTTGTGCCGTTTGATCCCAACACCATCCGCCGTGGCCTACGCCGTGAACACAAATAAAGTGCATTTCTCTAACCCCTCGCCAATATCCACAAAATATAAGTAGTCAAACCTAGTAGCGTGGAGGCTATTTGCACAAGGCAAATTTGGCATTCAGCTCACTGCTCAATCTGCAGTATACCCATCACAGACCTTGTTTTTTGCGCATAAGCCAGTATGACTCAGGCAACGATATTGACGAACAAAAGGGTAATATGATGGCGCGTATCTATATGATCCGGCACGGCAAGGCTGCTGCTGGTTGGGGTGAAGATAAAAATCCGGGCTTGGACGATACGGGCCGGGCCCAATCCGAAAAAGCTGCAGATGGCATCCAAGCACACGTGGCGTCTCCTCTGCCTGTGCTCACAAGCCCTCTCAAGCGCTGCCAAGAGACCGCAGTGCCACTGGCAGACCGGTGGGAGACAACGGCGTCGATCGACCCACGTGTCGCAGAACTGCCGTCGCCGATGGAAGATTTGACCAAACGCGGTGAGTGGTTGCGCAGTGTGATGAATGGCGCATGGGACCAAGCTGTCCCGTCTCAAGATGCGCACCCAGATTATGGAAAAACACTTGACGACTGGCGCGCGGGCATTGTGACAGCCCTCTTAGGGTGCACTCAAGACACCGTTATTTTCTCGCACTTCATCGCGATTAATGTCGCTGTTGGCCATGCAACAAAAGACAACAGCGTGCTCTGCTTCAAGCCAGACAATGGCTCCATCACCATCTTCGAAACGGACGGCGAAACCCTCTCTCTCGTTTCCCTTGGAACCGAAGCCGACACAAAAGTAAACTAACTCTCTTTTGCCATATTTGGATGCCTATAGTTCAACATGATGAGTACCGAAGCTGAAATCCTCACAGTCGAGGAAATGTATGTCGCAGACCGCTGGGCCATGAGCCAGGGCGTGAGCGGCCTCACATTAATGGAAAATGCAGGCGAAGCTGTTGCAAAGGCGCTTGTTCAGCGTTTTGACAGAACCGGCGTCGCCGTCCTGTGCGGGCCGGGCAATAATGGGGGCGACGGGTTTGTCGTCGCCCGTCATCTGGCAACAGCAGGTTGGGCGGTTAACCTCTACTTGCTAGGAAATCGTGAAAACCTCAAAGGCGATGCTGCTGAAATGGCGCATCGCTGGAACGGCGCTATTCATCCCCTTAACGCGGATGCACTGCGCGGCTGTGGTTTGGTGGTGGATGCGCTCTTTGGCGCAGGCCTGTCCAAACCATTGGACGGCATTCCGTTAGAATTGTCCCAGATCAGCAAAGATTTAGAAATTCCTGTGGTCTCCATTGACGTGCCCTCAGGCGTTGATGGCAATACGGGCGAAGACACCGGCGGCGCTTTCAACGCGGCCTTGACCGTAAGTTTCTTCCGTCAGAAACCCGCCCACCTCATTTTCCCCGGACGCGCGTTGTGCGGCGAATTGGTACTCTCCCAAATCGGCATTGATGACAAAGCATTGCGCGACATCAAACCAATGCACGCTGAGAACTTACCGGGCAATTGGTTGGGTGCCTTCCCATGGCCTCGATTACAGGGGCACAAATATACCCGTGGTCACGCGGTCGTGGTCAGCGGCGGCATGTCGAGTACCGGTGCTGCACGGCTCGGCGCACGCGCGGCCTTGCGTGTTGGTGCAGGCTTAGTAACAGTTGCCTCGCCCCCGTCCGCGATGATGACCAATGCAGCGCACCTCACCTCGATCATGCTCACCAAGATGGAGGGCAGCGAGGCTATGGCCACGCTGCTGGAAGACAAGCGCCACAACGCTGTACTAATTGGCCCCGGTGCAGGGATAGGTTCAAAGACGCGCGACTTGGTCAATACAATCCTATTGTCCGGCGCGGCAACCGTTTTAGACGCTGACGCATTGACCTCATTTGAAGAAACCCCGCGCGACCTATTTGTCGCCATTCAAAGCTATTTTGCAGGCCCCGTTGTCATGACCCCCCATGAGGGCGAGTTCAAGCGGCTCTTTCCCAAATTGACCGGCAACAAACTACAACGCGCCAAGGAGGCGGCAAGCTTGAGTGGCGCCATCATCGTTCTCAAAGGCCCCGACACACTTATTGCCAGCCCAGATGGCCGTACCGCCATCAATGCCAATGGCGTGCCCGAACTTGCGACCGCGGGTTCCGGAGATGTGCTAGCGGGGCTGGTCGCTGGCCTTCAAGCCCAACAAATGCCTGCCTTTGAAGCCGCATGTGCCGCCGTGTGGATACATGCCGAAGCGGCCCAATTGTTTGGCCCCGGCCTTATCGCCGAAGACTTGACCGAAGAAGTGCCAGAGGTACTCTGGTCTCTTAAAGAAATGACGAACGACTAGGGGTGCGAGAATGACGGTTGAGATACGTCCGCTGCAAGAGAGCGATCTTCAAGCTCTGTGCGATCTGTACAATTATTATATTCTCGAAACCCCTGCGACCTTCAATATCGAGCCCAAGGCGGTCGCATGGTGGCAAGACTGGTTTGTAACGCTCACACAGTCGCAACTTTACCACACGTTTGCCGCGGTTGAAGGCGATACCCTATTGGGTGTGGTGTGGAGCGGGCCTATGGGCGAAAAGCAGGCCTATCAAACCAGCATTCTAACCAGCATATATATGAGCGTCGAAGCGCGCGGGAGAGGTATTGGGCCAGATCTATACCGCACTCTCTTTGCCGCCCATGACAGCTCAAAAGTCCACAAAATCTTCGCGGGCATCACCCAGCCCAATGAGCGCTCAAACCGCCTTCATGAAAAGCTGGGCTTTGAAGAAGAGGGCACGTTCAAGGAAGTCGGCAAAAAGTTTGGCCAATTCTGGGATGTGCGCTGGATGGCCAGAAACTTCACGCTTTAAATATGGCAGCGAATGCATCCAATTTGTCTGCCATTCCCGGCAACGGGATCTTACATTTCCCCCGTCAGCGCTTATCTCTTGATGTAGAAATGAAAACAGGGAAATGAAAAATGATCAGCCACATTATGCTCGGCACGAATGATTTAGAAAAATCAGCGAAATTTTACGACGCGTTTTTGGGAGAAATGGGTGCAAGCCGCGCCATGGAGAATGAGCGCTTTGTTGCATGGAGCTTCGGCAAAGACACCGCCATGTTCATCGTCATCAAACCTCATAACGGCGAAGCCGCTACGGGCGGTAACGGCACGATGGTTGCCCTAAACGGCACCGACACAGCGACCGTCGCAAAACTCTATGCCAAAGCAATTGAGCTGGGCGCGACAGACGAAGGTAAGCCAGGCGACCGGACCGGAAACTTCCACGGCGCATACTTCCGCGACTTCGATGGCAACAAAATCAACCTGTTCTGCTACGTCTAAGACGCCGGACAGCGTTTAATCAAAAATATGAAGAGAGGCATTCAGTGTGAAAACACGGATGCCTCTATTTTTTTGCCGGGTTTTTGGCGTGAGGGTCGTGCAGGGCGGGGCGGTAAAACAACCCGGCTTTGAAGCTTTCTGCAATTTGAGTGGCCCGCGCCTTGAGAAAATCTTGGGTGTCCGGCGGGCAGACTTCCTCAACGGTTTCAAACCAAGCAGCCAGCCAAATAGCAAAATGCTCCGGGGCAATGTCGGGGATTTTGAAGTGCGCCCCCATTGGCCGCCCCATATAGCGGCGTGTGCGCAAGGTCATGTTGGACCAAAAATCTGTGATGGTGACGAGATGGGCGTCCCATGTTGCGCCAATTTGGCGTTCGAAAATGGGGCCCAAAGTTGGGTCCACTCGCAACTTGCCATAGAAGCGCTGTACCAGCTCCGTAAGGGTTGCTTCGTCAATCTTGCCAGTTAGGGGTCCCAAAGTTTGGGTGTCTTGGGCAGATAGGGGGGTGGGCGACTCGGGCATGTAGTTCTCCTTGGCCCATCGGTAGCACAAATTGCCTGCTATTGGCCCTGCGCGTCTTGCCGCACGAGAAATTTGTGTATTATCGTTTAATATCAGTTGGTTACATCGTATTTATAAAGTGATTTATCCATACGGCTGAATTTTGAAGGCGATTTGAAAAGAGCTCCCCAGACAGGGAAACGGTCCTCAAAGTCATTTTTTGGCATAAAAGCGCCTAATTTCTGAGAAAAGTTACATCATTGGGTTTCCAAGCTGACAAACGCTTGCTATAGAGGTCGCCAAATTTCAAGGATGGTTCTCAGTAAGGCTTCCGAGTAATCGGGACCCAAGAAGCTTATAGTTTCTGTTTACATGCGGGCGTGGTGAAATTGGTAGACACGCAAGATTTAGGTTCTTGTGCCGCGAGGTGTGGGGGTTCAAGTCCCTCCGCCCGCACCATCCTGAATTGCCCCCGAGAGTGGGGAGCAACTTCAATTAGGTAGGCCCTAAGGCCCGCCGATCAAAGACAATGGAAATGAGACAAAATGCAAGTCACAGAGATAAGCGCTGAAGGACTTAAGCGGGAACTGTCAGTAACAGTAGAAGCCCAAGACCTCGCAACACGGCTCACTGCAAAGCTTGACGAAATGAAAACTCAGGTTCGCCTGAAGGGTTTTCGTCCTGGTAAAGTGCCTGTAGCCCATCTGCGCAATACCTACGGCAAGCAAGTCATGACTGAAATCATTCAGGAAGTGATTGGCGAATCTAGCCAAAAGGCTCTGCAAGACAAAGACTTGCGTCCGGCAATGCAACCAGCCATCGATTTCGATGGTGGTCTTGACGGCGTTGTCGACGGTAAAGATGACCTTGTCTACAACATGAAATTCGAAATCATCCCAGAAATTACACTGGCTGATTTCTCCAAACTAACTCTTGAGCGCCCTGTCGCTGAAGTGGCTGACGAAGAAATTCAAGAATCCATTGAGCGCCTCGCGACTCAGCAAAAATCCTTCGAAACCAAAGAAGGCAAAGCTGAAGACGGCGATCTGGTTGTCATCGATTTCCTCGGCACTGTGGATGATGTGCCCTTCGAAGGCGGCAAAGCTGAAGGCGCAAGCTTAGAAATTGGCTCTGGCCAGTTCATTCCAGGCTTTGAAGAGCAGCTTATCGGCGCGTCCGCTGGCGAAGACGTAACAGTCAACGTCACGTTCCCGGCTGATTATGGCTCCGAAGATCTGGCCGGCAAAGACGCTGTCTTCGCTGTCAAAGTGAACGAAGTCAAAGGCGCTGCTGAAGCTGTGATCGATGATGAGTTCGCTCAGAAATTTGGCATGGAAGACCTTTCCAAGCTGAAGGAAGCTGTGCGCGACCAAATCGGTTCCGACTACAACAACTTCTCACGCGCTCGCATGAAGCGTTCTATGCTTGACGAGTTGGACGGCTTGCACTCCTTTGAGTTGCCTCCAACCCTTGTTGAGCAAGAGTTCAACCAAATTTGGCACCAGTTCGAACATGAGCTGGAAGAGCAGGGCAAAACGATTGCTGATGCCGATGAGTCAGAAGAAAAATTACGTGCTGATTACAACGTAATTGCTGAGCGCCGCGTGCGTTTGGGTCTGGTTTTGGCTGAAGTTGGCGAGAAAAACCAAATTCAAGTCTCCGACATGGAGCTCAACCAAGCAATTGCCGAGCGTGCTCGTCAGTTCCCGGGCCAAGAGAAACAAGTCTACGAATATTTCACCAAAGATGCTCAAGCAATGGCTCAAGTACGTGCGCCACTCTTTGAAGAAAAAGTTGTGGATTTCATCGCTGAGCTTGCAACAGTGACGGATGTGACCATCAGCAAAGAAGAGTTGATGAAAGACCCTGACGCATCTGAAGATGATGCTGCTGCTGAAAAGCCAAAAGCGAAGAAGGCTGCTGCCAAGAAAACAGCAACCAAAAAGACGGCTGCTAAAAAGACAGCAACCAAAAAGACGGCTGCTAAAAAGACAGCAACGAAGAAAACCGCTGCTAAAAAGACAGCAACAAAGAAAACCGCTACTAAAAAAGACGCTGACAAATAGACGTCACGTCATAGAATTTCTAAAAGGGCTCGATGCAAATCGAGCCCTTTTTGTTTGCAGATTGCTCAAACAAAAGGCCCGGTCTTTCGATCCGGGCCTTTGTGCATTCAGGATAGCTCGCTTCTAAATGGCGTTATCAGGATTGCGGTCTTTGCCGAGGCCAAAGCCATCTGGAACTACAGGTTTTTTCTTGTCAGGCGAGATGATGGCGGGAATACCGTCACGGATTTCTTCTTTGGAAATAATATTGTCCCCATTTTCATCTAACCGACGAAACCCGAAGCGCGGCAATCCCTGAAACTCGCTCACGCTCACAGCGCCATTGCCATCCAAGTCCAAAGCGCCGAAACCCGCGCGGCCAAAACCCGTTTTGGCCCCATCTCTGACTTCGTCCCATTCATCCTCTGAAAGAGAACCGCTCTGGTCCAGGTCAGCCGCGTTGAAGAAAGCCACGCGGTAGGAATCATATTCGAGCATAGTTACTTGGGCATCATTGTTGAGATCCCAGCTTTTGACCTCACGGGCCATCGGGTGAACGGGCCCTCTGCGAAATTGGTCTCCACCGGCTGCTCCGTTAGCGCCTTGTGTGCCGCCACACGCTGAAAGTACCAGAGCTAAGCTGATCACGCCGCCCGTGAAAAAAGGGCGCCCTTGCCGGGCTCGAGAAATTGATTTGCTGATTGAGCGTTGATTCTTATTCATTAAAGCCTGCACCACCTTGTATGCCTCCACAAAACACATATGTCTTATAGCTGAGATTCTTCACCTCACATATAGATACGGTAAATTGGACGTGTTCCGTCGCATTTCCAGCGCACCTACAGCCCCATACGGTATAGTTACTCAACACTCCATTTACCGAATCAGATTAAGTAGAAGACAAGAGGGTTGTTTAAAACCATTTGATTACAATGGTTAATAGAATTCGAATAGCCATTTGAGGTGGCACAAATCTGCCATTATTCTATGGCACCCGTTGGACCGAAATTATACGCAGGACGCTAAGCCATGAAAGATCCGATTGATACTTATATGAATACGTTGGTGCCGATGGTTGTCGAACAGACCGCCCGCGGCGAACGTTCTTATGATATTTTTTCCCGTCTCCTCAAGGAGCGGATTATCTTTGTGACCGGTCAAGTTGAAGACCATATGGCCACATTGATCACCGCCCAGCTGTTGTTTTTGGAGTCTGAAAATCCAGACAAAGAGATCTTCATGTACATCAACTCCCCTGGGGGTGTGGTGACATCTGGTTTGGCCATGTATGACACAATGCAATACATCCGGCCGAAAGTGTCGACCGTTTGTACTGGGCAAGCCGCCTCTATGGGCTCGCTTTTGTTGACCGCCGGTGCTGAAGGCATGCGTTTTGCGCTGCCAAATGCCCGTGTGATGGTTCACCAGCCTTTGGGTGGTTACCAAGGTCAGGCGACCGATATTGAAATTCATGCGCGCGAAACAATTGCGATCCGCGACCGTCTTTACAATATCTACGTCAAACACACCGGCAAAACCTTTGAGGAAGTTAAAGAGGCCCTTGAGCGTGATAACTTCATGTCACCGGAGCAGGCCTTAGAATTTGGTTTGATCGATAAAGTGGGCGCAACCCGCGAAGACTTTGGTACAGATACGCCAAGCAAATAAAGGTTAAGTCAGGCGGTGTGTGGCATCGCCTGACCATTGCATGCTGGAGGGAAAGCATTGAGCGAAGTGCTGTTATTTTCGCTAAATGAAACGCTTTAGTGTGCAATCAGCAGTTGCTGATCACTAAATTGACAACAGAGAAAGGCCTGAATTAATGGATTCTTGATCCTCAGGCTTCTAACATGGGTGGTCAATTAGGTGAGAGCGGGGAGAATGGCTCAAAATTTTCCTCTTCATCAACTGGCAGGGAATTTGCTACAATTGGTTCGACGCTAGTAAATAGTAGCCTCGATTGATTGTGTGAACAGAATGAGACGGATTGTTCAATTGAATGGTCCAGTGAAAATGTAGAGTGGTTAAGGTCTAAAGCGGTGTCTTACGAAAGACGCAGGAGACCAGGTTTAGAACCTTAGGCACGGGCCATATGGCCTTTTAAAATTTGAACCCATTGGCATTGCGCCATTCGGGAACAAGGACTGGCTTTCGAGCCAAGGAGTATGCATGAGCAAGGTGAGCGGCGGCGATTCCAAGAACACTCTTTACTGTTCTTTTTGCGGGAAAAGTCAGCACGAAGTGCGTAAATTGATTGCAGGTCCAACTGTATTCATCTGTGATGAATGTGTTGAACTTTGCATGGATATTATCCGCGAAGAGAATAAGAGCTCCCTCGTAAAATCGCGAGATGGTGTGCCAACACCACAAGAAATCAAACAAGTGCTGGACGATTATGTGATCGGCCAGGTTGAAGCCAAACGCGTCTTAGCGGTAGCGGTACACAACCACTACAAACGCCTCGCGCATGCGTCGAAAAACAACGACGTGGAATTGGCTAAATCAAATATCATGCTGATCGGCCCAACCGGTTGCGGTAAGACCCTTCTTGCCCAAACCTTGGCGCGGATCATCGACGTACCTTTCACAATGGCAGACGCCACAACATTGACCGAAGCTGGCTATGTTGGGGAGGATGTTGAAAACATCATTCTCAAATTGCTTCAAGCAGCCGACTACAATGTGGAACGCGCTCAGCGTGGGATTGTCTACATCGATGAGGTCGATAAGATCTCTCGTAAATCAGACAACCCCTCCATCACCCGTGACGTATCGGGCGAAGGTGTGCAGCAGGCCTTGCTGAAAATCATGGAAGGCACAGTCGCTTCTGTACCCCCACAAGGAGGTCGTAAACATCCTCAGCAAGAGTTCTTGCAGGTGGATACAACAAACATCCTCTTTATCTGTGGCGGCGCATTCGCGGGTCTTGATCAAATCATTTCTCAACGGGGCCAAGGATCGTCCATCGGCTTCGGCGCAAAGGTGGAAGCACCTGATGATCGCCGCACGGGCGATGTTCTGGCCGAATTGGAGCCCGAAGATCTGCTCAAATTTGGTCTTATCCCAGAATTTGTGGGTCGGATGCCTGTGCTCGCTACTTTGCGGGATCTGGATGAAGACGCGCTTGTGACCATTTTGACAGAACCGAAAAATGCGCTGACGAAGCAATATGAGCGTCTTTTCGAAATGGAAAACGTCAGACTGACATTCTCAGATGAAGCCCGCAAAGCAATCGCCAAGAAAGCGATTCTGCGTAAAACGGGTGCTCGTGGTCTCCGCTCCATTCTGGAAACGATTCTCCTCGACACAATGTTCGATCTTCCCGCAATGGAAGGGGTCGAAGAAGTTGTGATCAGTGCAGAAGTGGTCGAAGGCGATGCAACCCCGCTTTATATTTATGCAGAACGCTCCAACGACGTGGAAAGCAGCGCATAAACGGGGCTTATCAGCGAGCCATTTGTAAAATTGGTGAGTTTTAAGTCGAAACATTTGGAAATGGCCTTGAAAGCAAATGCTCTCGGGGCCATTTTCTTATCAATGATAACTTTATTGTCGGCTCAGCGCATTTTTTGGAAAAAGAGCTAAATTTCACAAAATTGGCCAAAAAACACAAAAATAGCGCAAAAAAGGCGCTTTATGCACAGTTTTGCTCAACATTCATTCAGCAATCCTATGTAAAAATGCGCTACTAATAGACGTGAAAGCCTACTTACCTAAATAGGATCAAAGCATGACGGATCGTGAAGACCAAATTCCTACAAGCAGCGACGACGACGGAACGAAGAAAACCATTTCTGCCGGGCCGCTGCCTGTTCTCCCTTTGCGCGACATTGTGGTGTTTCCCCACATGATCGTGCCGCTCTTTGTGGGGCGGGAGAAGTCTGTACGGGCACTGGAAGAGGTCATGCAGGACGATAAGCAAATTTTGCTGGTCGCACAAAAGAACGCCTCAGATGATGATCCGAGCGCAGACGAGATTTATGAACTGGGCACAGTTGGCCAGGTTCTACAGCTTCTCAAACTTCCCGATGGCACGGTTAAAGTGTTGGTCGAGGGGATTGCGCGCGCGCGGATCGACAGCTTCACCGAGAACACAGAGTTCTTTGAAGCCATCGTGGAACCCGTTGTCGATGATGAGCCTGAAAGTGATCAAATTGAAGCGCTTGCACGTACGGTAATTGGCCAGTTCGAAGGCTATGTGAAGCTCAACAAAAAAGTGGCACCAGAAGTCATCGGCTCTGTGTCCCAAATTGATGAGCATGCCAAATTGGCTGACACGATTGCCAGTCACCTCAACATCAAAATTTCTGAGAAACAAGAACTTCTCGAAATGCACCGCACATCCGAACGGTTGGAGCGGGTCTATTCGTTGATGGAAGGCGAAATTTCAGTCCTTCAAGTAGAGAAGAAAATCCGCAGCCGTGTGAAACGCCAAATGGAAAAAACACAGCGCGAATATTATCTCAATGAACAACTCAAGGCGATCCAGAAGGAATTGGGCAGCGATGGCGGCGAAGACGGCAAGGATGATATTGCTGAACTCGAAGAGCGCATTGAAAAAACCAAGCTGACTAAAGAAGCACGTGAAAAAGCAGTCAGCGAAGTCAAAAAGCTCAAACAGATGAGCCCGATGTCGGCTGAAGCGACTGTGGTGCGCAACTACCTAGATTGGATGCTCTCCATTCCGTGGAAGAAACGCGGCCGTGTGAAAAAAGATCTCAATTCGGCTGAAGAAATTCTTGATGCGGAACATTATGGGCTTGAGAAAGTCAAAGAGCGCATCCTCGAATATCTTGCGGTACAACAGCGTACTAACAAGTTGAAGGGCCCCATTCTGTGTCTTGTAGGTCCTCCAGGCGTTGGTAAAACCTCTTTGGGTAAATCCATCGCTAAGGCGACGGGGCGTGAATTTGTACGTCTCTCCTTAGGCGGCGTGCGGGATGAAGCTGAAGTGCGCGGTCACCGTCGGACCTATATTGGGTCAATGCCAGGTAAAATTATTCAGTCGATGAAAAAGGTGAAGCACACCAATCCACTCTTTTTGCTCGACGAGATCGACAAGATGGGCGCGGACATGCGTGGCGATCCTTCTGCGGCTTTGTTGGAGGTCTTGGACCCTGAACAAAACGGAACATTCGTCGATCATTATCTGGAAGTCGAATATGACCTTTCAGACATCATGTTTGTGACCACAGCCAATACGCTCAACATTCCAGCCCCTTTGATGGACCGGATGGAGATCATTCGTATTGCCGGTTACACCGAAGACGAGAAGCAGGAGATTGCGCGTCGTTACATGATTTCTAAAGCACGTGAGAACCACGGTCTACGCGATGGCGAGTGGGACCTGACTGACGAAGCGCTTCAGGAATTAGTGCGTACTTATACGCGCGAAGCTGGTGTGCGGAACTTGGAACGTGAGATCAATAATTTGGCGCGTAAAGCGGTGAAGGAAATTTTGACCAAAGACGATGTTACCCAAGTTGTGGTGACTTTGGATAATTTGGCGGACTTCGCAGGTGTACCAAAATACCGTCACGGTGAAGCTGAGCGTGAGGATCAAGTCGGGGTCGTCACGGGTCTTGCTTGGACAGAGATGGGCGGCGAACTGTTGACCATCGAAGCCGTTGAAGTGCCAGGTAAAGGCAAAATGACCATCACAGGGAACTTGAAAGATGTGATGCGAGAATCAATCTCGGCGGCGAATTCCTATGTTAAATCGCGGGCGACGCAATTTGGCATTGAACCGCCGTTGTTCGAGCGCAAAGACATTCACGTCCACGTGCCCGAAGGAGCAACACCAAAAGATGGCCCATCCGCCGGTGTGGCGATGGCAACGGCTATGGTGTCGGTTCTGACAGGTATTCCAATTCGCAAAGACATTGCCATGACCGGCGAAATCACCTTGCGGGGCCGTGTGTTGCCAATTGGGGGATTGAAAGAAAAACTCCTGGCAGCTCTTCGAGGCGGCATCAAAAAAGTGATGATTCCTGAAGATAATGCGAGGGATTTGGTCGATATTCCTGACAACGTAAAGAATCAGTTGGAGATCGTTCCGGTCGCAACTGTGGATGAGGTGCTCAAAAATGCCCTCACACGCATGCCAGAACCGATCGAATGGGATGAAGAAGCCTATGCCGCACAGCAAGCTGCAGCACGTGAGGGTAACGCGGCTTCTAAGAATGTTACTGCTCACTAATCCCTTATAATCATTAGATAATTAGCCCCTGAACACCTCAGTGTTTGGGGGCTTTTTTTTGCCCTCATAAATTTCATCCACAGGATTAAGGCAGTACTTAAGGATGAAAACGGCGGGATTCCGCGATTTTCTTTTGACCCAAGGGAAAAGAGAAGGTTAGAGTCAGGGCCTAACCAACGATCCACCCGGAAAAAGGGGCCAGATGTGAATAAAAATGATCTCATCGCTCATGTAGCTGATGCCACTGAACTGTCTAAGGCAGATGCGACCAAAGCAGTTGACTGCGTCTTCGAAACAATTACCTCAACGCTGACGAATGGCGACGAAGTCCGGTTGGTCGGATTTGGTACCTTCTCAGTGTCCCAACGTGCTGCGACCGAAGGTCGTAACCCACGTACAGGGGAGAAGATTCAAATCCCAGCCTCCAAGCAGCCTAAATTTAAAGCAGGCAAAGGCTTGAAAGATTCTGTAAACGCGTAAGCGCTTTCAGCATTAGAAATATGAAAAGGCCGATCTTTGGATCGGCCTTTTTGTTTGCCTGTCTGCTCAATCAATAAAGACCCCGCAATGGGGCGTCACAGCCTCCCCTTTGCCCATCTGTGGCGAGCGACAGAGAAGGGCGCTCCGCTTCCCAGCGGCTCTCTATCCCTCTCCACACGTCGTAAGGGTGTTGGTTTGCACAAAGCTCACTATAGATGGTGCCAGAACCCTCATAAGGGCTTGCCGGCCAGAGTGCCGATGTCTGGTCAAGAGGGCGTATTCTGAAGAATCAGCCAAGCCTCATCAGGAATCACTGCCAGCACCACAAGACCAACAGCTTCCGGCACATCGGTCGAAACGAGACGTGAAACAGCCCACCCGCCACTTTAGGCAGGAGAAAACCCCTCCAAAATGGGGAAAACAGGGCTTATTCACGAAAAAAACAAAATAAGACGGGCCAATTGTATTTCGGGGATTGCATTCGTTTCATATCTTCGCTATCTAACCGCTCACCGACGGGGCGCACCACTAGCGCTTCACACGGATAGGGCGGTTAGCTCAGTTGGTAGAGCATCTCGTTTACACCGAGAGGGTCGGCAGTTCGAGACTGTCACCGCCCACCATTCACCAAATAGATGTGAATGGTTTCCACTCCTAGGAGCGCGTGAAATACGTCTCGAGTGGACAAACACACCCCATCGCACAAATCTTCAATTTACTGAACATTGCCTCTCCGATTCACCAGAATCGAAAACGACTCTTTTTGATGTGTCTACGCGTCCCGAGTCGCGAAAGGAATCGGGTTCCGCCTTTAAACTCAAGGCGCTAGCGGCCCAGTTTTTTAACGAATGATCCATTTGGCAGGTTCCAAAAGAGGCTTTTTCCGCAAAAAACAGCCTGTCTTGCATTTTCTTTCGCATTGCGAAGAAAATGCGTCACTCCTCGCTTGACAGTCCAAGGGCTGCGGCGTAAACAGCTCCCACTTCCGGGGCGCCACGGCGTTCCACTTCAAGGGGGTGTAGCTCAGTTGGTTAGAGCGCTGGCCTGTCACGCCAGAGGTCGCGAGTTCGAGTCTCGTCACTCTCGCCATTTTCTCCAAAGTATGTTGGATTGAAAATGGCGAAGTCTTCCACCCTCCGCGCAGGAGGTCGTGGCTAAGATCTCAGGCAAAACACAACCCATTCAATCGAAATTGAGTTCGTATGTCGCACCACTTGCGAGCGATCGTATTGCACAGGCAATTGCGGGTCGACGGAGGGTGCGGAATTGATTCTCCCGTGGCGCGCCCAATAACGAGTCACCAAATGCGTGGTTTGGGTGATTCTATTCGCGCAGGACGTCGGTTGAGTGAATAGGGGAGAATCCGCTATGGACTTCCTCCGAACGAACTGTGAAAAATCGACACTTTACCCGAAGAATGGCGATATAGATGTTGCAGCGCACACTTGTTAAGAATCACTCCTAATTAACGCTGTTTTTCCGCACAAACAGCGGCAATCCTTCCTTTGAAAAAAAAATATCGAGGTCTATACTCCGCCCGATTTCGAGGGGCTATCGGTTCTAGAATCACTATGCGTTTTGCGGGTACCTATTTCACACCCCTTAAAACGGATAGGGGCGTAAAACCGATTTGTGAGACGAAGGTCAAATGGGGCCACATCTTGTCAGATGTGACCTCTCTTTGAGAACCGACCGGCACAAGGCAAACCGTTTTCTCTCAAGCCATCTGGCTTTCACATGTGTGGAAGAGGGGAGGCAGGGGAGCTACAGCAGCTAAATGTCCGGCGCATATTCTGAAACGCGGTAAACGCAACCTTTAGAAACTTGCGCTAGTTTTAAACGTCGGTGGCCAGAGTAATTGGATTCTATGCGAATCCAATTGTGATCCATCGCCTGACTTGGGAGAATTCTGCATCGCAGCAGGATCTCTAGCTGCTATGTAAGCGCGATTAAACGAAGTGCAAGGGCGCACGGTCGCAGACAAAGGTGCTGAAATGGAAGATCTATTACTAGAATATCTGCCCATCATCATTTTCATGGGTATTTCTGGGATTATTGGCCTGGTTTTGTTGGTCATTCCGTATTTTGCCGCGCCGTCTAAGCCAGATGCCGCCAAACTCTCTGCCTATGAGTGCGGCTTTAACGCCTTCGACGATGCCCGCATGAAGTTCGACGTGCGCTTCTACCTCGTTGCAATCCTATTTATTATTTTTGATTTGGAAGTCGCATTCCTGTTCCCGTGGGCTGTATCGCTCGGGCAAGTGGGCATGCTCGGCTTCTGGTCCATGATGGTCTTCCTCGGCGTTCTGACCATTGGCTTCACCTATGAGTGGAAAAAAGGCGCTTTGGAATGGGAATAGGTGTGGATCAAGGAAAGACAGGTTCGATGTCAGTACAGTCAAACAATCAAACCATTGTTACAGAAGCGCCGCGCGGCGTAATTGACCCGGCCACGGGCAAGCCAGTGGGCGCTGATGACCCGTTCTTCCAGCACGTGTCCGACGAGCTGGCCGATAAGGGTTTCCTTGTTGCGCCGCTTGAAGATGTTGTGAACTGGGCGCGTACCGGCTCACTCATGTGGATGACCTTCGGCTTGGCGTGTTGCGCTGTTGAAATGATCCACGTGTCCATGCCGCGTTATGACCTTGAACGTTTTGGGACAGCCCCGCGTGCGTCCCCCCGTCAGTCTGATGTGATGATTGTTGCAGGCACGTTGACCAACAAGATGGCCCCAGCGCTGCGCCGTGTTTACGACCAAATGCCTGAGCCACGTTATGTGATCTCCATGGGCTCCTGTGCAAATGGCGGCGGCTATTATCACTACTCCTATTCTGTCGTGCGCGGCTGTGACCGGGTTGTACCGGTAGACATCTATATTCCAGGGTGTCCGCCAACGGCTGAAGCCTTGCTTTACGGCGTGATGGCTTTGCAAAAGAAAATTCGCCGGACAGGCACACTTGATCGGTAATTCGTTACCCATCAAAACGACCTCAGGGGTGTCTCATCCCGCATTATTCGACCTCAGGGATTTTTCATCCCGCATTATTCGAGAAGCAAATTCATGGACGAAAGTCTGCAAGAACTCGGTGAACACATTCAGTCTCTCCTTAGTGAGTGCGTAAAGAGTGTTGACGTCGCCTATGGTGAGCTATGCATCAATGTGGAACGAGACCAAATTCTTCAGGTTTTGAAGTTCCTGCGCGATGACAGTTCGTGTCGGTTCACAAGCTTGATTGATATCTGCGGTGTGGATTACCCAGAACGCCCAGAGCGTTTTGACGTCGTCTATCATCTGTTGTCGATGTTCCAAAATCATCGCATCCGTGTTGTCCTGACAACCGATGAAGACGCCTCTGTGCCAAGTGCCTGCAGCGTGTTTCCTGCGGCAAACTGGTTCGAGCGCGAAGCATTCGATCTATACGGCATTCTCTTTGCCGATCACCCAGACCTGCGCCGGATCCTGACTGACTACGGTTTCTCAGGCTATCCGCTTCGCAAAGACTTCCCAACAACAGGTTACGTTGAAGTGCGATATGACGATGAGCAAAAGCGCGTCGTCTATGAGCCGGTTAAACTGGTTCAAGAATTCCGCAACTTCGATTTCGCGTCTCCTTGGGAAGGTGCGCAATACATTTTGCCGGGCGATGAAAAAGCCTCAGGAGATGAGGGATAAGTCATGGCAGAAAATCAAATCCGCAATATTAATATCAACTTCGGCCCGCAACACCCTGCGGCCCACGGCGTGCTGCGTCTTGTCCTAGAATTGGACGGGGAGGTTGTAGAACGCTGCGACCCGCACATCGGTTTGCTCCACCGGGGCACTGAGAAGTTGATCGAAAGCAAAACCTACCTTCAAGCTGTTCCTTATTTTGACCGTCTTGATTATGTAGCACCGATGAACCAAGAGCATGCCTACGCTCTGGCCGTTGAACGTTTGCTCGGCATTGAAGTGCCGATCCGGGGACAGCTCATCCGCGTGCTCTATTCAGAGATCGGTCGCCTGCTTTCTCACATCCTCAACATCACCACCCAAGCCTTGGACGTGGGCGCAATGACGCCTGTGACGTGGGGCTTTGAAGAGCGTGAAAAAATGATGGTGTTTTACGAGCGCGCTTCTGGCTCTCGTATGCACGCAGCTTATGTGCGTCCCGGCGGTGTTCACCAAGACCTGCCAGAGCAATTGCTGCAAGACATCTATGACTTCTGTGACCCGTGCCAAAAAACGCTAGACGACATTGGAGGCCTTCTCACTGAGAACCGGATCTTCAAACAGCGTAACGTCGACATCGGCGTTGTGAGCCAGCAAGAAGCACAAGAATGGGGCTTCTCGGGCGTCATGGTGCGTGGCTCTGGTCTGGCATGGGACTTGCGCCGCTCACAGCCTTACGAGTGCTACAGCGATTTAGATTTTGACATTCCAATCGGCAAAAACGGCGACTGCTATGACCGTTATCTTGTCCGTATGGAAGAGTGCCGCCAGTCTTTGAAAATCATCAAACAATGTATTGAAAAGATGAAGCCAGGCCCTGTGTCATCACTTGACGGCAAAATTGTACCGCCAAAACGGGGTGAGATGAAACGCTCAATGGAAGCGCTCATCCATCACTTTAAGCTGTACACGGAAGGTTATAAGGTGCCCGCAGGTCAGGTATATGCCGCTGTGGAAGCACCAAAAGGAGAGTTCGGGGTGTTTCTCGTATCAGACGGATCAAACAAGCCGTATCGCTGCAAAATTCGCGCGCCGGGCTTTGCCCATCTCCAAACGATGGATCATTTTTGTAAAGGACACATGCTCGCCGACGTCGCGGCCATTTTGGGCTCGCTCGACATCGTGTTCGGGGAGGTTGACCGATGAGTGTTAGAAGACTAGATCCAAATCAGCCCGATAGTTTCGCGTTTACGCCCGAAAATATCGAGTGGACAAAAGGCCAAATCGCGAAATATCCAGAAGGCCGTCAGGCCTCAGCGGTAATCCCGATGTTGTGGCAAGCGCAAAAGCAAGAAGGCTGGGTGACCGAGCCTGCCATCGAAGTGATTGCGGACATGCTCGGCATGGCAAAAATTCGCGTCCTCGAAGTGGCGACTTTTTACACCATGTTCAACTTGTCTCCGGTCGGCAAACATTTTGTCCAGCTCTGCGGCACCACCCCTTGTTGGTTGCGCGGCGCGGATGATTTGAAAGCGGTCTGCCGCAAACACATTGGCGATCCAAGCACAGTGTCCGACGACGGTCAGTTGTCTTGGATGGAAGTTGAATGCTTGGGCGCGTGTTCAAACGCACCGATGGTTCAAATCAACGATGATTATTACGAAGATCTGACGGCAGAAAACTTTGCTCAGATCCTCGAAGACCTGCGCGCTGGACGCGAAGTTAAGCCGGGTCCACAGGCGGCCCGTAAAGGCTCTGAACCTTTGGGCAAGCTTACTTCACTGACAACGCCCATCACCGCTGAGGGGGCAGAATAATGTTGCAGGATAAAGATCGTATTTTCACCAATCTCTATGGGCTCGACGGCTGCACTTTGGCAGACGCACAGCGCCGGGGTGATTGGAGTGGCACAAAAGACCTTATCGGCAAAGGCAAAGACTGGATCATCAGCGAGATGAAAGAATCCGGTTTGCGCGGTCGGGGTGGGGCGGGTTTCCCAACCGGTCTTAAATGGTCATTCATGCCTAAAGAGAGCGACGGTCGTCCGCACTACCTCGTCGTCAATGCCGATGAGTCCGAGCCGGGCACCTGTAAAGACCGTGAGATCATGCGCCATGATCCACAAAAACTCATTGAAGGCTGCCTTATTGCTGCTTTCGCGATGGGCGCAAATGCAGGCTACATCTATGTGCGCGGGGAGTTCATTCGCGAACGTGAAGCCTTGCAAGCTGCCATCGACGAAGCATATGCAGCCGGGCTCTTGGGCAAAAATGCAGCCGACAGCGGTTGGGATTTTGAGCTCTACGTACACCACGGTGCAGGCGCTTACATCTGCGGCGAGGAAACAGCCTTGCTGGAAAGCTTGGAAGGCAAAAAAGGCATGCCACGCCTTAAGCCTCCGTTCCCAGCAAACGCTGGCCTTTACGGTGCACCGACCACAGTGAACAACGTGGAAAGCATCGCGGTTGCACCGACCATTCTGCGTCGCGGCGCGTCGTGGTTCTCAGGTCTTGGGCGTCCCAACAATGCGGGCACCAAACTTTTCTCCATCTCCGGGCACGTGAACAATCCGTGCAACGTAGAAGAAGAAATGGGCATCCCCTTGCGCGAACTGATCGACAAACATTGCGGCGGCGTGCGCGGCGGTTGGGACAATTTACTGGCGGTTATTCCCGGCGGTTCTTCCGTGCCTATGATGCCAAAGTCTGTTTGCGACACCATCTTGATGGACTTCGACAGTCTCAAAGAAGTCGGCTCCGGCCTTGGCACAGCCGCTGTTATCGTGATGGATAAATCTACCGACATCATCAAAGCCATCGCCCGTCTTTCTGCTTTCTATAAGCATGAGAGCTGCGGCCAATGCACACCGTGCCGTGAAGGTACGGGGTGGATGTGGCGCGTGATGGAACGTTTAGCCAAGGGAGAAGCAGAGGTCGAGGAAATCGACATGCTGCTCGATGTTACCAAACGCATTGAAGGTCATACGATCTGTGCGTTGGGTGATGCTGCTGCATGGCCTGTTCAAGGCTTGATCAAGCACTTCCGTCCTGTAATCGAAGAACGTATCGCTGCCCAAAAAGCTGGGCGCTTGGTACAAGTCGCTGCGGAGTAAACCATGCCTAAAGTGACTGTAGATGGAATTGAAGTTGAAGTAGACGCAAGCGCAACCGTGCTTCAAGCGTGTGAGCAAGCTGGTGCGGAAATTCCGCGCTTCTGTTACCACGAGCGTCTCTCAATTGCGGGCAACTGCCGCATGTGTTTGGTTGAAGTTGAACGTGCTCCCAAGCCCGTTGCAAGCTGCGCGCAGCCTGTAACCGACGGCATGGTCGTTCACACAAAAACCGAAAAGGTGAAGCGGGCACGCGAAGGGGTGATGGAATTCCTTCTCATCAATCACCCCCTAGATTGCCCAATTTGCGACCAAGGCGGCGAATGCGATCTGCAAGACCAAGCCATGGGCTACGGCATCGACAACAACCGCTACGTTGAGAACAAACGCGCAGTTGAAGACAAAGACATGGGGCCGTTGATTTCGACCACCATGACCCGCTGCATCCACTGCACACGCTGTGTGCGCTTCATCACTGAAGTCAGCGGTGTTGCTGAATTGGGCGCAACCGGTCGCGGCGAAGATATGGAAATCACCACCTATCTTGAAAAAGCACTGACGTCTGAATTGCAAGGTAACGTGATTGATCTGTGCCCAGTGGGTGCGTTGACCTCTAAGCCCTATGCGTTCACAGCCCGTCCTTGGGAACTGAAGAAAACCGAAACCATTGATGTGATGGATGCCATGGGCTCCAACATCCGGGTGGACAGCCGAGGCCGTGAAGTCATGCGCGTCATGCCACGGGTCAATGAAGCCATCAACGAAGAATGGATTTCAGACAAAACCCGTTTCATCTGGGATGGTCTTAAAACACAACGCTTGGACCGCCCTTATGTGCGCGAAGACGGTAAATTGCGCGTCGCAACATGGGACGAAGCGTTCGCAAAAATTGCTGAAAAAGTCGCCAGCACCACACCAGATAAAATGGCCGCAATCGCGGGTGATTTAGCTGACGTGGAAAGCATGAAGGCGCTTAAAGATTTGATGGTGTCTCTAGGTGTTACCAACCTAGATTGCCGCCAAGACGGCGCGAAAATCGGCACCGGCGGGCGTGGCTCATACATCTTCAACTCTGGCATCGAAGCCATTGAAGAATCTGATGCACTCCTCGTCATCGGTTCTAACCCACGTCTAGAAGCCCCTGTCCTTAATGCGCGTATTCGCAAGCAGTGGACCAAAGGCGGCTTCCCAATCGGCGTGGTGGGCGAAGATACTGACCTAACTTATCCAACAGATTATTTGGGTGCAGGTACCGATACGCTCAAACAAATCATCGATGGCTCGCACCCCTTTGCGCGTGTCATGGAAGTGGCTGAAAACCCAATGATCATTTTGGGTCAAGGGGCGTTGACCCGTGAAGACGGCGAAGCAGTTTTGGCCGCCATCATCGCTTACGCAAAATCGACTGGCGTCATTAAAGACGGCTGGAACGGTTTTAACGTTCTCCACACAGCAGCAGCCCGTGTGGGCGGCCTCGATCTTGGCTTCTTGCCAGGTGAAGAGGGCCGTGACACCCAAGCCATTCTGGACGGGGCGGCTGCGGGCGCCATTGATCTGGTGTTCTTGCTGGGTGCCGATGAAATCGAAACCAAATCTTTGGGCAACGCCTTTGTGATCTATCAAGGCACACACGGCGATGCGGGCGCACACTGCGCGGACGTGATTTTGCCCGGCGCTGCTTACACAGAGAAAAGTGGTCTCTACGTTAATACAGAAGGCCGTGTTCAATTGGCTAAACGCGCCGCATTCCCACCAGGAGATGCGCGTGAAGACTGGGCCATCCTGCGTGCATTGTCAGCCAAACTCGGCAAGGCTCTTCCATATGACAGCTTGCGCGATTTGCGGGCCGCTCTTTACGAAGACGTGCCGCATTTTGCAACGTTGGACGATTTGACCCCCGTTGAGGTGCCGCAAGGTTCTGCAACTGGTGCGATGTCAGCAACGCCGTTCACCAACGCGATAAAAGATTTCTATATGACCAACCCGATTGCCCGCGCGAGTAAGGTAATGGCCGATTGCGCCGCCCTTGCAAAAGGCACCGACAAGGGAGCTACCGGCACTCATGGTTGATATCCTCATAACATACGGCATTCCAGCCGGCATCATCATCGCGAAAAGCGTGTTTATGTTGGTGTGCCTGTTGATATTCGTAGCCTTCGCCCTCTACGCAGACCGTAAAGTCTGGGCTGCTGTTGGGTACCGGAAGGGTCCAAACGTTGTGGGTCCATTCGGACTGCTGCAATCTTTTGCCGATTTGGCAAAATTCATGTTCAAGGAATTGATCATTCCTGCCGGGGCAAACAAAGGCGTATTTTTGATCGCGCCTCTTTTGTCGACAACCTTGGCCTTGTCGGCTTGGGCGGTTATTCCCATGGCAGACGGTGTGGTGATTTCAAACATCAACGTCGGGATCTTGTTCATCTTTGCGATTTCCTCATTGGAAGTCTACGGCATCATCATGGCCGGGTGGGCATCCAACTCTAAGTACCCCTTCCTAGGCGCACTTCGCTCAGCGGCTCAAATGGTGTCTTACGAAGTCTCCATGGGCTTTGTCATTGTCTGTGTCTTGATGACGGTTGGCTCGCTCAACCTCTCTGACATTGTGAATGCGCAATCAGGTGGTTTCTGGAATTGGTACTTCCTGCCGCATTTCCCAATGTTCGTGATCTTCTTTATCTCCACATTGGCTGAAACAAATCGGCCCCCCTTTGACTTGCCAGAAGCTGAAGCCGAACTCGTTGCGGGTTACGCTGTGGAATATTCTTCCTCACCGTACATGATGATGTTCATGGCTGAATATGTGGCCATCTTGGCCCTATGCGCCCTAACCACCATTCTCTTCCTAGGCGGCTGGCACGCACCCATTGATATGGCTCCCTTCACATGGGTCCCGCCATTCATATGGTTCTGGGCGAAAGTCATCTTCCTCTTCTTCATGTTTGCAGTGATCAAAGCGATTGTACCGCGTTATCGCTATGACCAATTGATGCGTCTGGGTTGGAAAGTATTCCTACCAATTTCCCTCTTCTGGGTTGTCGCAACTGCAAGCTTTCTTGTTTTCACTGGAACCGTGCCGCAATAAGCGGCGAGCGAAAGGAACTGAACTATGTCTATGTTAACTCAGTCTATTCGGTCGCTCTTTTTAGAAGAGTTCGTGTCGAGCTTTTTTCTGGGCATGAAGTACTTCTTCAAAACCAAACCGACCATCAACTACCCATTTGAGAAAAATACGCTCTCTCCGCGTTTTCGCGGCGAACATGCATTGCGTCGTTATCCAAATGGCGAAGAGCGTTGCATCGCGTGTAAATTGTGTGAGGCCATTTGCCCCGCACAGGCCATTACCATTGAAGCGGGTCCCCGTGGCAATGACGGTACACGCCGCACCGTGAAATACGATATTGATATGACAAAATGCATCTATTGCGGTTTCTGCCAAGAAGCTTGTCCAGTGGATGCAATTGTTGAAGGGCCGAATTTTGAATTCGCCACAGAGACACGCGAAGAGCTGTTCTACACAAAAGAACGCTTGCTCGAAAATGGAGACCGCTGGGAGCGGGCCATTGCTAAGAATTTGGAATTGGATGCTCCTTACCGCTAATTGGTGAGAGTTTGTAGAAACGTAAAGATCGAGGCAGATCAATGGTTGTTGCGGCAATCGCTTTTTATATCTTCGCAGGCATCGCAGTCGCGGCGGCGTTCATGGTTATTGCAGCACGCAATCCAGTTCACTCCGTACTGTATCTGATCCTGACATTTTTCAGCGCAGCAGGGCTCTTCGTCCTGATGGGGGCTGAGTTCCTCGCCATGATTTTGCTCATTGTTTATGTGGGTGCGGTCGCGGTGCTGTTCTTGTTCGTGGTTATGATGCTGGACGTCAACTTTGCAAGTTTGCGTGAAGGTTTCTTGCAGTACTTGCCTATCGGCGCGCTGGTCGGCTTTGTTTTGTTTCTGGAAATAATCATGGTCATTGGCACCTGGGTACTTTCACCAGAAACAGCGCATCTGGCACAAAGCCCCATTCCGCCATTGGACGATGTGACCAACGCCGAAGCGATCGGCCGGGTCATGTACACACGGTTCATCTACTTCTTCCAAGCAGCTGGCATGGTTTTGCTGGTCGCTATGATTGGGGCCATCGTGTTGACATTGCGTCACCGTGAAGGCGTTAAGCGTCAGTCGATCACCGCACAGGTTGGACGTCGCGCAGAAGATGCACTTGAAATTCGGAAAGTCGAACCCGGCCAGGGCATTTCAGAGCTTTAGGCATAGGATTAAGAAATATGGAAATCGGCCTCGCACATTATCTCACCGTTGCAGCATTGCTGTTCACATTGGGAATCTTCGGCATCTTTCTCAATCGAAAGAATGTCATCATCATCCTCATGTCGATAGAGCTCATGCTACTCGCGGTGAACATCAATCTTGTCTCGTTCTCAACCCATATGGGTGACCTAACAGGACAGATTTTTGCGATGTTGGTATTGACCGTCGCAGCTGGGGAAGCTGCCATCGGTCTTGCCATCTTGGTGGTTTATTTCCGCAACCGTGGGTCTATCGCGGTTGAAGACATCAACATGATGAAGGGCTGAGGACTAAATGTACCAAGCAATTGTCTTTTTGCCGTTGTTAGGCGCTTTGATTGCCGGCCTTTTTGGCCGCTCAATCGGCGACAAAGCATCGCGCATGATCACCACAGGGTTCGTGATCATTTCAGCGCTTCTCTCATGGGTTGCATTCTTTAAAGTCGCCCTCGGGGGCGAGTGGGTAACGATCCATATTATGACATGGATCGACAGTGGCGCCTTAGAAGCCGACTGGACCTTGCGCATCGATACGCTCACCGCCGTAATGTTGGTGGTGGTCAACTCCGTGTCTGCCTTGGTGCATGTCTACTCCAATGGCTACATGAAGGATGATCCGCACAAAACGCGTTTCTTCGCATATTTGTCTCTCTTCACCTTTGCCATGTTGATGCTGGTGACTGCCAACGACTTGGTCCAGCTGTTCTTCGGCTGGGAAGGCGTGGGTCTTGCTTCTTATCTGTTGATTGGTTTTTGGTACAAAAAGCCAACAGCAAATGCAGCGGCCATGAAAGCTTTCATCGTCAACCGAGTAGGGGACTTTGGTCTTATTCTGGGTATCTCGGCCATCTTCCTAACGGTAGGCTCGGTTGAGTTCGATACAATCTTTGAACAAGGCCCGGCATTGGCGCAAGGGACATTCAATTTCCTTGGCTACACCGTGCCATTGCTTGAAACCATTTGCATGCTCCTCTTCATGGGGGCAATGGGTAAATCAGCACAGTTTATGTTGCACACGTGGTTGCCAGACGCGATGGAAGGCCCAACGCCTGTATCGGCGTTGATCCACGCAGCGACCATGGTGACAGCTGGTGTCTTCCTCGTCGTGCGTTTCTCGCCGCTGTTTGAATTCACAGAATTTGCCTCCACATTCGTGGTGATCATTGGAGCAACTACAGCCTTCTTTGCGGCAACCATCGGTTTGGTGCAAAATGACATCAAACGTGTGGTGGCTTATTCAACATGTTCTCAGTTGGGATACATGTTTGTGGCTGCCGGTGTTGGTGCTTACGAAGTCGCCATGTTCCACTTGTTCACGCACGCTTTCTTTAAAGCACTGCTCTTCTTAGGCTCTGGCTCCGTCATCCACGCGATGCATCATGAGCAAGATATGCGTAAAATGGGCGGGCTCTTTAAAATGATCCCATTGACTTATCTCATGATGTTGATTGGTACTTTGGCACTTACAGGCTTCCCGTTCACGGCTGGCTTTTTCTCGAAAGATGCCATCATCGAATCAGCTTTCGCGGCTGAGAATCCCGCGCACATGTACGCGTTCGTAATGCTGGTCATTGCAGCACTGTTTACGAGCTTCTACTCATGGCGCCTGATTTTCTTGACCTTCCACGGTCCGTCGCGCGCATCTAAAGAAGTGCTCTCCCATGTGCACGAAAGCCCGTCTTCGATGACCATTCCACTGATCATTTTGGCTATTGGCGCCCTCGCGGCGGGTGGATTCTTCTACAACAGCTTTGTAGGCGACAATTTCGAAGCTTTCTGGCAAACCGCTATTGTGCACAATCCTGCAAATCAGGTGATGGACAAATTCCACGAAGTGCCGCAGTGGGTAAAGCTTTCACCATTATTCATGATGATCATTGGTTTCGTTGGCGCATGGTATTTCTACATCGTTCGTCCAGACCTACCAAAAGAAGTCGCCGAAACCCACGCACCGCTTTACCGGTTCCTGCTCAACAAATGGTACTTCGATGAGATCTACAATGTGATTTTCGTCAAGCCAGCATTCTGGTTGGGTCGTCTGCTTTGGAAAGTAGGGGATGGGCGCATCATCGATGGCTTTGGTCCTAACGGCCTTGCTGCTCGGGTGCTTGATGTCACACGCGGTCTCAACCGGATTCAGACCGGCTACGTCTATCACTATGCATTCGCAATGTTACTCGGCGTCGCAGCCTTGATCACATACTTCATGTTCGGGGGAGCGCACTAATGTCAGAAGTACCTATTCTTTCGCTGGTCACCTTCTTGCCGCTCATCGGTGCATTGTTGATCTTTCTAGGCCCCAATGACGAAGAAGCTGGTGCCCGCAGTGCGCGGACCATGGCTCTTTGGACCACGGCCTTTACGTTCCTGATCTCGCTCTACATTTGGGTGACATTCGACAACACAACAGCTGACCTGCAAATGGTCGAGAAATACGACTGGCTCGGTGGGGCGATTAATTACCACATGGGCGTGGACGGTATTTCAATGCTGTTCATCATCCTGACCACGTTCTTGATGCCTCTGTGTATCTTGGCAAGTTGGGCTTCTGTGACCAAGCGCGTCAAAGAATACATGATCGCGTTCCTTGTCTTGGAATCCTTGGTCATTGGTGTGTTCTGTTCCCAAGATCTGGTTCTCTTCTACCTGTTCTTTGAAGGCGGCTTGATCCCAATGTTCCTGATCATTGGTGTATGGGGTGGCTCAAACCGCGTTTATGCGAGTTTCAAGTTCTTCCTCTACACCTTGGCAGGCTCCGTGTTGATGCTGCTGGCCATCATGTACATGTACAATGAGGCAGGCACGACAGACATTCCAACCTTGATGGAATTCCAATTCTCGCCCGAAGCTCAAACGTGGCTTTGGTTGGCGTTCTTCTCCTCCTTCGCGGTGAAAATGCCGATGTGGCCGTTTCATACGTGGTTGCCAGATGCCCACGTGGAAGCGCCAACAGCTGGTTCTGTCATCTTGGCGGGTATCTTGCTCAAATTGGGCGGTTACGGTTTCATCCGGTTCTGTTTGCCGATGTTCCCCATCGCCTCAGACTTCTTCTCTCCGATGGTCTTCACCTTGTCGGTCATCGCCATTGTCTACACTTCCATTGTGGCCATCGTGCAAACGGATATGAAAAAGCTGATTGCTTATTCATCGGTCGCTCACATGGGTTTTGTGACGATGGGTCTCTTCGCCGCCACTCAACAAGGCGTGCAGGGGGCTGTTTTCCAAATGCTCTCTCACGGTTGGATTTCCGGCGCATTGTTCCTCTGCGTGGGCGTGGTCTATGACCGCATGCACACAAGAGAGATTGCAGCGTACGGCGGTCTGGTTCACCGGATGCCAATTTATGCGGCCATCTTCATGCTCTTCACCATGGCCAACGTCGGCTTGCCGGGCACCTCTGGTTTTGTCGGCGAATTCTTGACCATCGTGGGTACATTCCAAGTCAGCACCACAACAGCATTCGTGGCGACAACGGGTGTGATCTTCTCAGCTTGCTACGCGCTCTACCTCTACCGTCGCGTCATTTTCGGAGAGCTGGACAAAGACACACTGAAGTCGATTACAGACATCAACCGCCGTGAAGTGCTCACCATTGCACCACTGGTTGTGGCGACCATCTTCTTTGGTGTCTACCCCATGCCAATTTTCGAAGTCACGCAAGTGTCCATCGAGCATTTGGTGTCGGGCTACGACGCAGCACTTCAAGCGCATAACGCAAGCTTGGGCATCGTGCCTGAACCTGCCTTCACGTTTGAGCCTCTTACAACAACACAACCAGCACCCGCTGCTGGCACTCATTAAGCGGGAACGGAGATAGAGTTATGGAAATCGCAAATCTTCCAGATCTTGGCCCCATTGCCTCAGAGCTTACGCTGGCAATCGGTGGCATGGCTCTCCTCCTATTGGGGGCCTTTCGAGGGGATGGAGCACTGCGTCTGGTCGGCTACGGCGCCGTATTGATTTTTGGTCTGGCCGCTGTATTGGTCATCGGGCAACCTAATGAAACTGTCTTGGGCTTCCACGGCGCTATCGTCATGGATCCCTTCGCCAAATTCATGAAGGTATTGATCCTGATTGGGTCATCTATTGCCGTGATCATGTCGCTCAACTATCTGGAACAGGAAAAGCTCGACCGCTTTGAATATCCAGTGCTGATTGTTTTTGCGACGTTGGGCATGTTGATGATGGTGTCGGCTAACGACTTGCTGGCACTCTACATGGGCCTTGAGCTTCAAAGCTTGGCGCTCTACGTCGTCGCCTCCTTCAATCGTGATAGCTTGCGCTCTACAGAATCCGGTTTGAAATATTTTGTTCTGGGCGCTTTGGCCTCCGGCATGTTGCTCTACGGCTCGTCTTTGGTCTACGGCTTCTCAGGCACCACAAGCTTCCCCGCAATTGCTGAGGCCGCAACTGGCCACGGCATGTCATTGGGCATCTTGTTCGGCATGGTCTTCATTCTGGCGGGCCTTGCGTTCAAGGTTTCCGCTGTGCCATTCCACATGTGGACACCCGATGTATATGAAGGGGCGCCAACACCTGTAACCGCCTTCTTTGCAGCCGCGCCAAAAATTGCCGCAGTGGGTTTGTTTATCCGCGTTATGATGGGCGCCTTCCCAGACGCCATTGACCAGTGGCAACAAGTGATTGTCTTTATCTCCATTGCCTCAATGGTCTTAGGTGGTTTCGCTGCAATCGGGCAACGCAACATCAAACGTTTGATGGCGTATTCCTCCATCGGTCACATGGGCTTTGCCCTTGTTGGTTTAGCCGCGGGCACGACGCAAGGCATTCAAGGTGTGCTGGTTTACTTGGCAATTTATCTGGTCATGAACGCTGGCGTATTCTGCTGCATCTTGGCAATGCGCCGGGCAGAAGGCATGGTCGAAAGCATTGACGAATTGGCAGGCCTCTCGCGTGAGCGTCCGGTCTTGGCCTTTGTCTTTGCGATGTTCATGTTCTCACTCGCTGGCATTCCACCATTGGCTGGTTTCTTTGCAAAGTTCTATGTCTTTGTCGCGGCTATGGATTCGGACCTTTACACATTGGCTGTGATCGGCGTTCTCTCTTCTGTCGTAGGTGCGTTCTACTATTTGCGCATTGTCAAAATCATGTATTTCGACGAACCAGCAGAGCCGTTTGAAGTGCCTTTAGCGCGCGAAATTACCATCGTGCTGACACTTTCAAGCTTGTTCACAATCTTCTTCTTCGTACACCCCTCAACATTGATTTCGCTGGCAGCCACGGCTGCGGCTTCATTGAGCAGCGGCGCTGTTGCCGTCGTTGGGCACTAAGTGGCAGGTCCAGGATCAAATGTTTGGCCGCAAGGCTATGGCCAAGAACATTTCGAAGAAATAGACAGCACCAATACCGAAGCACGCCGTCGGGGGGAAACCTCGGCGGCGGCTTCTATTTGGTTCCGCGCGGACAGTCAAACAGCAGGCCGGGGTCGGCGCGGGCGCACGTGGGTGTCGCCTGTTGGCAATCTGATGTGCACATTGTTTTTACGTCCCGCGTGCAGCCCGTCTGCGGCAGCCGAGCTGTCCTTCGTGTCAGGTCTCGCCATTCATGACGCTGTCACCCAGATGTTGCCCCAAGAGCGCCAAGCCGACGCCAAGTTGAAGTGGCCCAATGATCTATTGCTGGGGGGCAAAAAAATGTCCGGCATCTTGCTGGAAAGTGCCACCCAAGGAGCAGGTGAAGTAAATTGGTTGGCCATTGGCATAGGTCTCAACCTCGCAGTCTTCCCAGAAGACACACCGTATCCAGCCACATCGTTGTTGGCAGAAACCGGCCAAACCGTTTCCCCCCAAGAAGCGCTGACGCGATTGGCGAATGCATTTGCCCATTGGCATAGCGTGTGGCAAGCGCCGGGTGGTTTTGAGGCAGTACGCACAGCATGGTTGGCGCGCGCAAAAGGTGTGGGCGAGCGGATCGTGGTGCGGCTAAGCGATACAGAATTGGAAGGCACGTTTGAGGCATTAGACGGTGAGGGCGCGCTGATCCTTCGTCTGGATGATGGCTCATATAAGGCAATCTCTGCCGGCGACGTTTTCTTTGGGAAACCCAAATAACGTGCCTTTGGTAAACTGAGTTAAAGTAGGTATGATGTGGCCATGAAAGAAACACAAAAAATGACGACGGCCCAGAAAGACGACGAGTTGGTTTTCTTGCCCCTAGGCGGGACAGGTGAAATCGGCATGAACCTAAATCTTTTTGGGTATGGGCCAGCTAAAAAGCGTAAATGGCTGATGGTTGATCTCGGCGTGACCTTTTCAGATGGGCGCACGCCCGGCGTAGATGTAATTATGCCTGACCCTGCCTTCATCGAAGAACATGTAGATGACCTTCTAGCAATCGTTCTAACCCACGGCCATGAAGACCACATTGGCGCCGTTGCCCATTTGTGGCCTCGGTTGAAATGCCCAGTCTATGCCACTCCCTTCACAGCAGAACTCGTGAAGGGCAAGCTGATTGAAGCTGGCTTAGAAGATACGGTCCCATTCCATATTATTGACCTAAGTGAGCGCTTTCAAATTGGTCCCTATGACATTGAATTGGTCACACTGACCCATTCAATTTTGGAACCCAATGCATTGGCCATTCGCACACCGCTGGGCATGGTATTCCATACTGGCGATTGGAAAATTGATGAGGCGCCCCAACTTGGCGAAGACATCGATATCAAGCGTTTGACAGAGGTTGGGGAAGAGGGCGTTCTAGCCATGGTGTGTGACAGCACCAATGTCTTTAGCCCCGGCACCTCCGGTTCAGAAGCCGAAGTCGCCGCAACCCTTAAAGAACTTCTGCCGGAGCTGACAGGCCGTGTTGCCGTCACCACCTTCGCCTCAAATGCGGCTCGGTTGGAAAGCATCATTCGGGCAGCTGAAGAATGTGGCCGCCATATCGTGTTGGCCGGTCGCTCGATGCACCGGATCATTTCTGCAGCGCGCTCGTGCGGTTATTTCCAAAATATTCCACCATTTTTGCGAGATGACGAAGCCCGTAAATTACCTAAAAACAAAGTGCTCTATCTGTGCACGGGCTCTCAAGGTGAACCGCGTGCAGCGCTCTCCAGAATTGCCAATGACACCCATCCCCAAGTGGTTATGGAAGAGGGGGACACCGTTATCTTTTCCTCCAAAATCATTCCCGGCAATGACGTTGCGATTTATGAATTGCAAAACCAATTGGCAGAACGCGGCATACGGATCATTACCGAGAAGGACCACATGGTCCATGTGTCTGGCCATCCGTGTCGCGGTGAGCTCACTCAAATGTATGAGTGGATCAAACCCCATATTGCGGTACCAGTTCACGGGGAAGCACGCCACTTGCTAGAACACGCTGATTTGGCAGACGAGCTACAGGTGCCTCATTCCGCATTGCTTACCAATGGCGACCTTCTGCGCTTAGCGCCCGGAGACCCTGAGATTATAGCTGAAGTGGAAAGCGGCCGTCTGTATCTGGACGGAGACATTTTGATCCCTTCATGGGACCCGTCTATCCAAGCCCGTCGTAGGCTCGCAGTCGGGGGCGCTGTTTTTGTCGCCATTGTATTGGACGAAAAAGGTCACGACTTGGGCCAGCCCCAAATTCGGATTATGGGCTTGCCGGAACGCGACGGTTCAGGAGAGAAATTCATCAATCTCATCCATGACGCAATTGACGACACCCTAGATCGCTTGCCATTGCGCAAACGTAAAGATGACGGCGTTGTCGCCGAACTTGTCCGGCGCGGTGTGCGCGGAGTTGTCCGTCGCCAATGGGGAAAAAAGACAGCGGTAGACGTCGCGGTTACCCGTTTGGAAAACGAATAAATTTTTTGAACTAATCCGCTAAGAGGCGCAGAATACGCGTTGCGGAGTTCTATTTTTTGAAGGAAAGGGCGTCCCATGAGCTTTGGAGCTGGAATGGCCATTTATGTCATCTTTTGGTGGCTCACCTTATTCGCTGTGCTGCCATTTGGTGTGAAACCGCATCAAGATACAGTAGCGTCCAATGCGGGGACCCGCGGCAGTGCGCCGGAAAACCCACATATTCAATTGAAGTTGATGATAACGACCGGCATTTCCTTGGTCATTTTCGCGGCGTTCTATTGGACTATTATGCACTCAGGCCTAACGTTGGCTGATGTGCCGTTCTTTCCCACATTCAACGAAAGATAGAGCGCGCGCACAGCGGCCCAATGCACATTTAGACAATCAAAGCCCTTTGGGGCTTTTTTTGTGCGCGTCTGTTGAGGGACGGGTTTGTTTGGGTAAAAAGAGGGGAGCAGGCAAAAAGAAAGCAAGGCGCGTTCCCGCGGCCTTGCTGAGTAGTTTTTTTATTATTATTGAGCAATTACTGCTGAAAATGTCTTGCGACACTGTCACATGATACGTGATGTGGATCGTATCAAGTCAGATTGCCTCCCTAAACCTGAGCCACTTAAACGTGGCCCCTCTTTGTTGAGATGAATATAGGGCAATCACACTATGTCTGTCCATCTCAAAATGAGTTTTTGTCAGATTTGTGAAAATGGCGGAAAACGCGGGGGAAACTCGTAATTTCTCTTCACGCTGACCGATGGATGGACGGAAGGGTAACGGGAGCTAATTAAAACTCTAATCGATAAAACGGCAAATTCTTTATTGAACTAAACGGGGAATTAACAGCTCTCTTGTAACCTGTGGATATGAACGGATCAGGACAATTAGTAGCCGCCATCTTGGCAGGCTTTGTGGGAAACGGTCAGCCGGCTGAAGCGCCGTTGATCACGGGATCTATTTTACAGCAAGGTACCCGGCAAAAACCACAGATCCTTGATATCAGCGAAACCTCTTGTCAGTTTTTGGCCGACCATATGACCCGTCCCGACGTGGCCTACCAGCCCGGTGTGAGCGTCAATGGTACCCCTGTTGTCAGCGCCAATGTCGAAGGCTCTTTAACCGAGCTCACAACCGCACAATTCCTGTCTCCGATCTATGAATTCGACGTTGTCTTTTCCCCCATGACGGGTAGACCGAGTTTGGAACGCACAGAATTTGTGGCAACAACCGTTACATTTGATCCCGTGCTGGGCGAGGTAACCCTAAACGGGGAAAGCCGCATCTGGTTGCACCGCGCCGCATTGGCCAAAGCGTGTGCCAAACGCCACGGTCGCCGATAGAAGCGCTCACTTTTTCGCGAGTTCCCCGCTAGTCTCCCTCGACTTTGTTGACAAATTCCCCTCCCATCCGCACCCTAGCTCTTCAAGTGGGGCAATCGATATGGCTTGCGGGCCAATGGGGTGACGTATGAGTGAGCGGACAACACGGTTAACGATGTGGGCAATGCTAACGGCCCTTGTACTTCCGCTGATTTTACTATCAACCAACTCAGCCCAAGCGCGCACCTCGCCGTGGACGATCACCAAAACGCATTGGTCCGAAGTGGATGAGCAGGCCTACAGTGACTTCATCGAAGGCATTGGTGCTGAAGATTGCTGGACCATGGATGAGTGCCTCAAAAGCCCGTCCAATCCGTATCGTGCAAGTGACCCCAAAAGTATGCGTTGGCGTTCAGACTGTGCCGATCTGCCATACCTTTTGCGGGCCTATTTCGCGTGGAAAAATGGTCTTCCCTTTAGTCACCAAAACGGTGTAGTGCCCGCGCGTGGTCGCAGCAAAGATTTCCGTTATAGTCGCCATGGTAACCGAGTTGTGTCTCGAGCAAACGTGCCTGCTACAAGTGCGGGCGTCTCCGCCATCCCCATTCTTTTCGGTCTGCGCTCCTCCATTTCAACCGCCGTATTTCGCCATTCGGCAAGTGCAGATGATCCAATCAATTTCACTGACATGTATTCCCCAGCTCTCAACCGTGGTGCCATTCGCCCCGGCACGATTGCATACGATGTGAACGGTCACGTTGCCATGGTCTGGCGTGTGGATAAAACCGGACGTATACTGACGATTTCTGCTCACCCAGACAATTCAATTTCACGCTCGTTCTATGGTCGTAATTTCCTGCGCACCAAACCAGCGCTTGGCACCGGGTTTAAAAACTGGCGCCCGATTGAATTGGTCAACGCCAAGAAGAACGCCAATGGCGTCTATGTTGGCGGTCACATTGAGGCCAAGCGCAACGCTCAAATCGAAGACTTCTCACTGGTGCAATACCTAGGCACCGACCCGCAGCCGGGCGCCACTTGGAAAAGTGCGACCTATACCCACAAAGGCGAGGCGCTGGATTATTATCACTATCTGCGCGCCGCTATGGCCATTGGCGATTTAACCCTGCGCCCCGTACCGGAGTTACGTTCAATGGTGCGTAACATTTGCACCGACATTCGAAACCGCAAGGACGCGATTGAACGCGCCATCAACAATGGCCTACAAAACATGTCGCCGCCCGCAAAGCTGCCCGACAACATCTACGGCACTTACGGCTATTGGGAAATGTATTCAACACCGTCTCGCGATGCCCGCCTCAAAACCGATTTCAAAGAGCTGCGCGATCACATTCAAATGCTGGTTGAGTCCGTCCAAGCAGGCACCAGCAGCGTGGTCTATGAGGGCACAGACGTGGCCGCTGATTTGTTGCAAGCCTATGAACAGGAAAGCAAAACCTGCCTGACCTCCTACACCAGCAACAGCGGCCGCCGGATCACCATGACCGTTGATGACGTCATCCAACGCCTCTTCAACATGTCCTTCGACCCCTACCAGTGCATCGAACGCCGTTGGGGCTCAAGTGACCCCGCCGAGTTGAACGCCTGCCCAGATGGCGCAACCAAACGCCGCTGGTACAGCGCCCAAGCTCATCTGCGCAATCAGATGGACCGCACCTACGATGTCTATATGGGATATTCCGTCGCGGAACTCGAAAGCGGCCCCTACATCATCACCTCAGGCAAGGGCATAGAAAACGCCCCCGATGTAAACTTGAAAGCCTATCTCATGAGCTTGCCTAGCGGGATTTCCTCACGTGCGGTCGCATCACCGGCGAGTACCACTCAATCCAATTGAGCAGTGATCTGGGGGAGGCATTTGTTGCTTTCTTTCGTCAAAACTTGTAACGGGCTTTTTTATTGCTTAGAAAGACAAAGCTTTCAATTTATTAGGCGAGGGGCTTATGAGGTACTTTTTTTTCTGCATGACTTTTCTAGGGTTTCTGTTGCCAAGCATTGCAATGGCCCAGACGAAAACTGAAGAATTACTTCAAAAGGCAGGGTCCGGGAAAGAAGGGGCCTATTGGGTGATGGGGGAGTTTGCGGCCTGTGCCGGGTTTTATGAGGGCATGGGAGAGATTATGATGGGGGTGGATAATGCGAAAAACAGGAAACGACTTGAGGGGGTGAAGGAAGTTGCTGGCTCGGCACGACATGCGGCTGCCTATTTTTGGAAACCATATTCGAAGTCCCCCATGGTTGAGGTAAAAAAGATAACTGCCGAAGCAAAGGGCAACTTCTTAAGGGTTGCTGATGAGGGGTTTGAGCGTCTGCGCGAGGTCGTTGGGGTTATGAAGTCCGGTTGCTCCGCCATTATGCCTTTGCAGGTTGATACCTGGAAGAAGTTGGGGAAGCCATTGTAGAGCCACGGTAATCACCTGAATTTCACTGTAAACGCCCTCAAACATTGCCAGCCGCCTCTCCACCCCGTAAAACGGACGTGAAGAGCCGTCTGGCTTTTCGATTCCGTTTAATGATGGCCGTCAGCGCCCAACCAGATCTGGCAAATCCATGCGTCTTACCAATTTTTTCCTTCCCGTCCTCAAAGAAAACCCTGCTGAAGCACAAATCATCTCCCATCGGTTGATGTTGCGTGCGGGCATGATCCGCCAAAACAGTGCGGGCATCTACAGCTGGCTTCCATTGGGCCTGCGCGTTCTGCGCAAGATCGAAGCGATTGTGCGCGAGGAAATGGACAGAGCAGGGGCCGTTGAGCTTCTCATGCCAACCCTCCAATCCGCTGATCTGTGGAAAGAGTCTGGTCGTTACGACGGCTACGGCAAAGAAATGCTGCGCATCACCGATCGCCACGATCGCGAAATGCTCTACGGACCCACCAATGAAGAAATGATCACCGATATTTTCCGGCGCGACGTACGGTCCTACAAAGACCTGCCGATGAACCTCTACCACATTCAGTGGAAGTTCCGCGACGAGATCCGCCCCCGTTTCGGCATCATGCGGGGCCGTGAGTTCCTCATGAAGGACGCCTACTCATTCGATATCGATGAAGCCAGTGCGCGTAAATCCTACTACCGCATGTTCATCGCTTATTTGCGCACCTTCAACCGCCTAGGCCTTAAAGCCATTCCAATGGCGGCTGACACAGGCCCGATTGGCGGCGACCTGTCCCACGAATTCATCATCTTGGCTGAAACAGGCGAGTCAGAAGTGTTTTACCACTCAGACTTGGTGGACATGGACGTGCCGGGCGACGACGTCGATTATCAAGCCGACCTAATGCCAATCGTCAGCAAGCGGACAGATATGTATGCCGCTACTGACGAAATGCATGATGCAGCAGCCTTTGAAGCCCAAGTGCCAGAAGACAAACGCCAGTCTGCACGCGGCATTGAAGTGGGTCACATCTTCTACTTCGGCACCAAATATTCTGAAGCCATGAACGCAGTGGTTGCCGGTCCAGATGGCAAACCAACAGCGGTACACGGCGGCTCTTACGGCATCGGCGTTTCTCGTTTGCTCGGCGGCATCATCGAAGCCAGCCACGACGAAAACGGCATCATCTGGCCAGCTTCCGTTGCGCCTTTTGATGTGGGCTTGATCAATCTGAAATCCGGCGATGAGGCAACAGATGCGGCTTGCGCAGATATCTACGCCAAGCTGCAAGCAGCCGGTGTTGACGTGCTCTATGATGACCGCAATGAGCGGGCAGGGGCGAAATTCTCAACCATGGATCTCATCGGCTTACCGTGGCAGGTGGTCATCGGGCCACGCGGCCTTAAAAATGGCGTAGTTGAACTTAAAAATCGCGCAACGGGCGAAAAAATTGAAGTCAGTGCAGAAGAAGCCTTAACCCGCCTGACGGCATAATCCACCGGTAATGCGGCGTAGGACAAACCCGATTTGATGAAGAGAGCGCAGTGTAAAGCGGCTTAGAAAAGTGATCAGAGGCAAGATGAGCGATATATCTACGCAAGATCCTTCCCAATCTAAGTCAAAGCCTCGAAAGGGAACGTTTCCTTTCGCAGGGTTTGAGTGGAACCTGTCCATGCGCTATCTGCGTGCGCGGCGTAAAGAGGGTTTCATCTCTGTCATTGCTGGGTTTTCATTTGCGGGCATCATGCTCGGTGTTGCAACGCTCATCATCGTGATGTCTGTCATGAACGGCTTTCGCGTCGAACTCATGGGAAAAATCTTGGGCCTTAACGGTCACATGATGGTGCGCGGCATGGGCGAAAATCTCGCCAACTACGACGCATTTGTTGATGAGCTCTCTATCATTGACGGCGTGGTCCGGGTCGCCCCGATGGTAGAAGGGCAAGCCATGGCCTCCAGCCAATTTGGCGGGTCTGGGGTGCTGGTACGCGGCATGCGCGAGAAGGATCTGCTCGCCATTCCAGAAATTTCGGGCAATTTGCAAGGCGGCACTCTCCAGGGGTTCGATACTTCAGGCGGCGTCGCCATCGGCAAACGTTTGGCCCAAAGCCTTTATCTGAAATTGGGGGATAAGCTTACGTTGCTCTCGCCGCGGGGCTCGGTAACGCCCTTCGGCACAGCCCCGCGTGTCCGCTCCTATCCAATTACAGTCATTTTTGAAGTAGGCATGACCGAGTACGACAGCTCCTTTGTTTTTCTACCGCTCAGTGTTGCGCAGAAATTTTTCAAAACCGGCGACCGGGTGACGGCCTTAGAAATTATGATCGAAGACCCAGACACGGTTGATCAATTCCTCAAGCCCGTGGGCGATGTAACGGGTCCGATGACGCGCCTCTACACTTGGCAAAAACTCAATGCGAGTTTCTTCAACGCCTTGCAGGTGGAACGCAATGTGATGTTCCTCATCCTCACTCTCATTTTGATTGTTGCCTCCCTCAACATCGTCTCCGGCCTCATTATGATGGTGAAAGACAAGGGCAAGGACATCGCTGTCATGCGGACAATGGGTGTCACACGCGGTGCGGTCATGCGTATTTTCTTCATCGCAGGGGCCAGCATCGGCACAGCTGGAACGCTTGCCGGCCTCATATTGGGAACCGTATTTTGCGCCAATATCGAAACCCTGCGCCAAGCGGTTTCCAGCCTCACAAATTCCAAAATCTTTGACCCAGAAGTCTACTTTCTAGCTCACCTTCCTGCTCAAATGGAAGTATCAGAAGTCACCTCCGTGGTTCTTATGGCGCTTGCGCTCTCGTTCGCGGCAACTCTCTATCCCGCGTGGCGTGCGGCATCTCTCGACCCTGTGGAGGCCCTGCGTTATGAGTAATCCGGTTCTCGTGTTTGAAGCTGTTCGGCGCACCTATCCCGAGGGCGACCGTGAATTGGTGGTCTTTGATGATCTCAATACGACAATCTATGGCGGGCAGATGGTTGCCTTGGTGGGGCCCTCTGGCTCGGGGAAGTCGTCATTGCTGCACATCGCGGGCCTGTTGGAGACACCCACAAGTGGGCAAGTGCTTATCGATGGTCGCGCATCTTCGAACCTAAGCGATAAAGAAATGACTGAAATTCGGCGCTACGACATCGGCTTCGTTTATCAATTCCACAATCTATTGGCCGAGTTTACAGCCCTCGAGAACGTGGCTTTGCCTCAGATCATCACCGGCAAATCGAAGGCGGCCTCAAATGAGCGCGCGGCTGATTTACTGGAACGGTTTGGCTTGGCCGACCGCATGACCCATCGTCCCGCTGAACTCTCCGGTGGGGAGCAGCAACGGGTGGCGATTGCCCGTGCTTTGGCGAACAAACCTCAGCTTCTTTTGGCAGATGAGCCGACGGGGAACTTGGACCCCAAAACCTCTGACGCAGTGTTTGAGGCGTTGTTGGAGGTCACGCGTTCAGAGAATGTTGCCGCACTCATCGCCACTCATAACCTTCACCTTGCCGGGAAAATGGACCGACTGTTGTTGATCCAAAACGGCAAGTTGCGAGAGGGTGCCGACATCGCAAAAGAGCATGTGAGCTTTTAAGCTGTCGACGGTGATTTCTAACCTTTATTAGTATAAATAATTTCGGAATTTTAGAAAAACCCAGGAAGTGGGCCAAATATTAGCTATTGACGAGATGGAACAAAACATGAACACTCTAAGTCTGGAAACACACAGTTAGAGGACATCATCATGCGGACGTTGCTTTCAAACATCACAGATTCTGACACGCTGGACTGGGTAGAAGATATTGCAGGTTTGGCCTCCGTCACAGCCATGGGCTGGGTGGCGATCAATTGGTTGCCGCTGGCCGAAGCATTCATTGCGGGTTGAGCGCCTCAGGAGTCTGATCTCTGGCGGGGGCTAGAGTCGGCTTATCCACAGTATTCGACAATTTTTTGGTGGGGCGGACCGGCGCTGACGTGACAGGCGCCTCGAAAGTCGAGACAATGCCCCATGTCAGAAAACGCCCCCACAATCGACCTTGAAGCCACCGAAACCCAACCGGACAATCGTTTTGATGTGCCCGAGGCTGTGCGTTTCATCCATCTACGGTTTCACTCAGCCTATTCATTGTTGGAGGGGGCGCTGCGGATCAAAAATCTGCCAGCCCTGTGCAAAGAACATAAAATGCCTGCGTTGGGTATTGCAGACACCAATAATCTATTCGGGGCGTTAGAGTTCTCAGAGACAATGTCCGGGGCAGGCATTCAGCCGATTACGGGCTGCTCCATTGCCGTCGATCTTGATGATCGCAAACCAGACCCCCTCGATCCAAACAAGCAGAATGAAGCAACCGGTTCTCTAGTGGTGATGGCAAGAAACCAGCAGGGCTATCGCTCGCTGATGAAACTCTCCACCAAAGCTTTTCTAGAAACAGATTCTGCAGAAATCCCCCACATACCGATCAGTGTTTTAGAGCAACATTGCGCCGGTCTGATTTGCCTGACTGGTGGCCCCTCAGGGCCGATCAACCAGCTCTTAGTTACAGGTAAAAAGAAAGACGCGCGTAGAGAGCTGGAAAAGCTCAAAACGCTCTTCGGGGACTGCCTCTATGTGGAGCTTCAGCGCCATGGGGTTGCTGAAGAAATGTCGACCGAGACGGCGCTCATTCAAATGGCCTATGAAATGGATGTGGCCTTGGTGGCAACCAATGAGCCCTTTTTCACTAAGACCGATGAATATGAAGCCCATGATGCATTGATATGTATTTCTGAAGGGCGCTATGTAACCGAAGAAGACCGGCGGCGCATGACGCCCGAGCATTATTTCAAATCTCAAGACGAGATGGTCAAACTGTTTGAGGACTTGCCTGAAGCAATTTCCAATACAATTGAGATCGCCCGGCGCTGTGCGTTCCGCCCGCGCACACATGCCCCCATTTTGCCGACCTTCGCAGAGGGCATGCCCGAAGGTGAAGAGTTGAGCCGCCAAGCCCACGAAGGTTTGACCAAACGGTTAGCCGACAATCCAGCCTTTGAGACAGAAGAAAACTACCGCAAGCGTCTCGACTTTGAGTTGGGCATCATCAACGGGATGGATTTTCCCGGCTACTTTTTGATCGTTGCCGATTTTATCAAGTGGGCAAAAGATCAAGGCATTCCCGTCGGCCCCGGTCGTGGGTCGGGTGCGGGCTCCTTGGTGGCGTGGTCCTTGACCATCACCGATTTGGACCCCCTGCGCTTTGGCTTGCTGTTCGAACGGTTCTTGAACCCTGAACGGGTATCCATGCCCGATTTCGACATCGACTTTTGCCAAGACCGCCGTGATGAAGTCATCCGCTATGTGCAAAATAAATATGGCTACGCACAAGTTGCCCAGATCATTACCTTCGGGAAGCTGCAAGCCCGCGCGGTGCTGCGCGATGTGGGCCGTGTTCTCCAAATGCCCTATGGCCAAGTAGACCGTCTCTGCAAACTCATTCCAAATAATCCCGCCAATCCCGTTACATTGGCCGAAGCTTTGATAGAAGAGCCCAAGCTTAAAGAAGAAGCCAAACAAGAAGAAGTTGTGCAGCGCTTGCTTGATATGGGCACGTCGCTGGAAGGGCTTTATCGTCACGCATCCACCCACGCGGCGGGTGTTGTTATCGGCGACCGGCCTCTAGATGAATTGGTCCCGCTCTACGTGGACCCGCGCTCCGACATGCCAGTAACTCAGTTCAATATGAAATGGGTGGAGCCTGCGGGGCTCGTCAAGTTTGACTTTTTGGGCCTGAAAACTCTGACTGTGCTCACTAAGGCGGTGAAGTTCACAGAGGAGAAGGGTGTTTTCGTCAATCTGGAGCAATTGCCGCTTGATGATCTGCCGAGTTACGAATTACTGCAAAAAGGCGAAAGTGTCGGGGTCTTCCAGTTGGAGAGTACCGGCATGCGCAACGTGCTCAAGCAAATGAAGCCTGACTGCTTGGAAGACATTATTGCGTTGGTTGCTCTCTACCGCCCGGGCCCAATGGATAATATTCCAACCTATATCGCCGCCAAATCCGGCAAGGCAGAGCCTGACTACCTCCACGAGTCGTTGGAAACCATCCTTAAAGAAACCTACGGCGTCATCATCTATCAAGAACAGGTGATGCAAATTGCCCAGATCCTATCTGGTTATTCACTCGGCGAAGCTGATTTGCTCCGCCGGGCCATGGGTAAGAAAATTAAGGCGGAGATGGACAAACAAAAAGTCCGCTTCGTGGAGGGCGCTGTCGGTAAGGGTGTCGACAAAAAACAAGCCGATAGTATCTTTGAGCTGGTAAACAAGTTTGCGGGCTACGGATTTAACAAATCTCACGCTGCCGCCTACGCCTATATTGCCTTCCAAACCGCCTATATGAAGGCCAATCATCCAGTTGAATTTCTCTCCGCGTCGATGAGCCTTGATATGAGCAACACCGACAAGTTGCACATCTTCAAGCAAGAAGCTGACCGGCTCAAAATCAAAGTCTGCGCCCCCTGCGTCAATAATTCACAATCAGACTTTGCCGTAAAAGACGGCACCATTCTTTATGCCTTGGCCGCCATTAAAAATGTGGGCTCAGCCGCAATGGATTACATTGTCAATGAGCGCGAGGACAATGGTCCGTATCAAGATGTTTATGATTTTGCCAGACGCATGAACCCACGCTTGCTCAATAAGCGGGCCATGGAAAATCTCATTCGAGCAGGGGCGCTAGACAGCCTCAATCCTCAGCGCGCGCAAATGCTCGCCTCCGTTGATTTGCTTCAGGGCCTCGCATCCCAAGCCGCATCCGAGCGTGAAAGCAATCAAAACAGCCTGTTCGGGGGCATGGGCGAAGCAGAAGGCCTTAGCAATCCAGCGCTGACCCCAGCAGATGCATGGAGTGCGATGGAGCGCTTGACTGAAGAGTTCGGTGCCATCGGTTTCTATCTTTCCGGTCACCCCTTGGATGATTACCAGTCCTCGTTGAAACGGTCCGGCGTGCTGTCCTACCAAGAAGCTGTGCGCCGTGGGAACCAGGCTGAACGTATCGCAGGCCTTGTGAAGCTACGCCGTGATCGACGTTCTGCGCGCGGCAATCAATATTCCTTCGTGACGTTCACTGACCAAGACGGCGAATTCGACGCGATTGTCTTTTCCGAAACCCTCACCGCGTCCGATGAATTGCTCCAAGCGGGTCAAGCTGTTGTGATCGGGGTTGAGCTAGACCGGAAAGAAGAAGAGGTGCGCCTGCGTGTTGTGTCGGTCCAATCCGTTACAGCTGTGGCTGCTGACGCGGCTGCTGGGTTGCGCATCTTCATCGAAAACACCGACCCTTTGCCAACCATCAAATCTCGCCTTGAGAAAAAAGGGCGGGGCATTGTTTCCCTGATTGTCTTGTCGAATGGCAAAGAGGTGGAAATGAGCTTGGCGGGTGGATATCAGATCACCCCTCAAATCCGCAGCGCCCTCAAATCTGTGCCCGGCGTGGTCGAAGTCCAAGAGTTATAAAGGGGCGGTTTGCGCACGAAATGGCCCCAAAACCGGTTTTCGGCACCTATTTGGGATGCAAAACCCGATTTTACGCAGAAACCTGCGGGTATTGCGCAAAATCATCCGGTTTTGCCTTGCTTTTCCCCCGGTCAGCGCCTAAAACCCGCCTCATCACACACGCAGGGATGCGGCTTGATCAGGTCTTTAAGACCCTCATAGATCTTGTCGCTTCCGGTGTTTCTCATGTGAGAGACCACACCCCTGCGGAGGTATAACCGGAATAAGGAGAAGAGCATAATGGCACTTCCAGATTTTAGCATGCGTCAGCTTCTTGAAGCAGGCATCCACTTTGGTCACCAGACCCACCGTTGGAACCCGAAAATGGACAAGTTCCTTTTTGGTTCACGCAACGGGATCCACATCATTGATTTGGCACAAACCGTTCCATTGTTGCACCAAGCGCTGGTTGTTACCCGCGATGTTGTAGCATCAGGCGGCCGTGTTCTCTTCGTTGGTACGAAGCGTCAGGCTTCAACCATCGTTGCTGAAACTGCTGAAAACTGTGCTCAGTACTACATCAACCAGCGCTGGTTGGGCGGCACGCTCACCAACTGGAAAACAATTTCTCATTCCATCAAGCGTTTGCGCCACTTGGAAGAGCTTTTCGCTGGTGAGGCCCGTGGCCTGACTAAGAAAGAATTGCTCAATCTCACACGTGAGAAGAACAAGCTGACGAACGCAATCGGTGGCATTAAAGACATGGGTGGCATTCCCGACCTGATGGTTGTGATCGACACCAACAAAGAAGTGATTGCTATTCAGGAAGCCAAAAAACTCGGCATTCCAATCGTCGGCATCATCGATTCTAACTCAAACCCAGACGGCATCACCTACCCAGTGCCAGGCAATGATGACGCAGCACGCGCCATCACCTTGTACTGCGATCTGTTGTCTAAAGCGGTTATCGAAGGCATTTCTCAGAGCCAAGGCGATGCAGGCATCGACATGGGTGAAGCAATCGAGCCACTTGCAGAAGAATTGCCAGTTGAAGAAGTCGCTGTTGAAGCAACTCCTGCAACAGAAGCTCCTGCAGCAGAAACACCTGCAACAAAAGCTTAAGCAAGCTGAGTTGATTAATTTGAATAGTTAGAGAGTCACACTCTCTTCACATGAAACAGGGCTGACATGCCCTTTGTGATAGATACGGAGAATAGTGCGATGGCTGAAATCACCGCTGCTAAAGTTAAAGAACTCCGCGTTGCGACCGGCGCAGGCATGATGGATTGCAAATCGGCGTTGAAAGAAACCGACGGCGACATGGACGCAGCCGTTGATTGGTTGCGGACAAAAGGTTTGGCCAAAGCGGCTAAAAAATCTGGCCGTGTTGCTGCTGAGGGCCTTGTTGGCTCAACAGCTGAAGGCACCAAAGGCGCGATCGTTGAAGTCAATTCTGAGACAGACTTCGTGGCGCGTAATGACGTCTTCCAAGGAATGGTGTCTGACATCACAGCGCTCGCTTTGGGCGTTGATGGCGATTTTGATGCGTTGACTGCAGCTCCTTATCCCGGTGCGGATAAATCAGTTGTGGATCACGTGACTGCCATGGTTTCCAAAATTGGCGAAAACATGAATGTGCGTCGTTCAGCTGCATTGAGTGTTGATAAGGGTGTGGTTGTTTCTTACGTCCACAACCAAATCGTTCCTGGTCTCGGCAAAATCGGTGTACTGGTTGCGTTGGAATCTGAAGGCGATACTGCAAAATTGACTGAGCTTGGCCGTCAAATCGCCATGCACGTTGCAGCGATCGCCCCGTTGGCATGTAACCCAGCAGAACTGGACCCAGCAATTGTGGAGCGTGAACGCGCTGTGCTTACCGCTGAAGCCAAAGAATCTGGCAAGCCTGACAATATCATTGAGAAAATGATCGACGGTCGTATTCGTAAATTCTACGAAGAAGTCGTTCTTTTGTCTCAAACCTTCGTAATCGACGGCGAAAACACCGTTGAAAAAGCTGTTAAACTTCGCGAAAGCGACGTTGGCGCACCGATCAAAGTGGCTGGTTTTGTCCGCTTTGCTCTGGGTGAAGGCATTGCAAAAGAAGAATCTGACTTTGCAGCGGAAGTTGCAGCAGCCGTACAAGGCTAAGTCAACTCAACTATCGCCAGCGCTCCATTCGAGCGCTATTGTCGAGGGCGCTTACAGAGATTCGCAAGTCGCGAGGATCTGAAGCGCCCTTGGTGTATCTGCAAGCTTTTTGCCCTAAACTCCCATCAGGGTCAGCGCAAAGGTGCTGGTGTGGTCTTTGTCCATGTGTCTGGACCTGCGTATCAGGTTATCGGCGCGTCTGACTAAATCCAGTCGTGTCGTCGCGCCGTTTATACTGATCAATACGTGAGATGCTTTGGACCAAGACCTGCTTCGGGGAGCAACCAAAGCCGCCAAATTTGAATGACAAGGGTCGACGTGGTCCACGGGGCCAAATGCACGACCAGCCAGAGGGAACGAGCCGCATGTCTGAAAAGCCGAAATACAATCGAGTGCTCCTAAAAGTATCTGGCGAAGCGTTGATGGGTGAGGGGCAGTACGGCATTGATGTCGGCACGGTTGACCAAATCGCCAACCAAGTCCAAAACGCCCTGAAGTTGGGTACTGAAGTGTGTTTGGTGATCGGTGGCGGTAATATCTTCCGAGGTTTGTCCGGCGCGGCAGCAGGCATGGACCGCTCAAGCGCGGACTATATGGGCATGTTGGCCACAGTCATGAATGCGCTCGCGATGCAAAATTCGCTAGAGCGCTTGAATGTCCCCACACGCGTGATGTCGGCTATTCCCATGATGAATGTCTGCGAGCCCTATATTCGCCGCAAGGCTGTGCGTCATATGGAAAAAGGACGCGTGGTGATTTTTGCGGCGGGCACCGGTAATCCGTTTTTCACAACAGATACCGCAGCAGCATTGCGCGCCAATGAAATGGCATGCGATGCGCTCATGAAGGGCACACAAGTCGATGGGATCTATACAGCAGATCCAAAGCTGGACCCCTCAGCGCAGCACTATGAGAAAATTAGTTTCATGGAAGTTCTAACCAAGGATCTAAAGGTAATGGACACCGCGGCTGTTGCTTTGGCCCGAGAAAATGATATTCCGATTATCGTGTTTTCAATTCATGAAGAAGATGGGTTTGAGAAGGTGCTTCAGGGCACAGGTCGGTGTACCATTGTAGACGAAAAAGGGGCGGCCTAGGCCTCACACCTGGCGACCAAGCCATGTGTAAGTATGAGAATTGATCGACGCTAAGTCGAATGTTAGAAATATCCCGCGCATAGATATGTCGCGCTTAAATATGTCGCACCAAAATGTGACGCACGAGGAGACAAAAATGGCAGACCAAGAATTAGACTTTAAGGACATCGAACGCCGCATGGCGGGTGCCTTGAGCTCCCTGAAAACCGAATTTGGTGGTCTGCGAACTGGCCGTGCATCGGCAGCTCTCTTGGATACTGTTATTGTGGACGCCTATGGTACGCCGACACCGATCGCGCAGGTCGGTACAGTCTCCGTGCCAGAGCCTCGTATGATCACGGTTCAGGTGTGGGATAAAGCCAATGTGGGCGCGACTGAAAAAGCCATCCGTAATGCAGGTCTTGGCCTCAACCCTGCATCTGACGGTTTGCTTGTGCGCATCCCCATTCCGATGTTGAATGAAGAGCGTCGGGCCGAGTTGAAGAAAATTGCTGGTAAATATGCCGAAAGCGCTCGTATTGCGATCCGGAATGTACGCCGTGATGGGATGGAAGAATTGAAGGCGATGGAAAAGAAGAATCAAATTTCCAAGGACGAACATAAAGCTGCCTCAGATAAGGTCCAAAAAGTAACAGACCAACATATCGGTGAAGCCGACACAGCCTTGGCGTCAAAAGAAGCCGAAATTATGCAGGTTTAAGGGCAAACGAAATTGAAATATATTGGGCTTAGCGTCGCGTGAAAACGGGGCGTTGGGCCTACCACTCATGATAAGTTTAACACCTAAATGTGGACCACAAAAGACATCCGGTTTTAAGGGGTCCGCATTACCTAATTTATCCGCTGCTTCAGTGACCTGAAGCAGCGGATTGTACAGGGGATGCTGCTTTGATGCTGAAAAGCAAGCCAAGAACGCAAGCGAAGGATCTGGTGATCCCGCGCCACATCGCCATCATTATGGATGGCAATGGGCGTTGGGCGAGCAAGCGTTTCTTGCCGCGTAAGGCGGGTCACAAAGCAGGGGTTGAGGCTGTGCGTAAAGTTGTCCGCGCGGCGGGCGATCAAGGCGTTGAATTCCTCACGCTCTATGGTTTTTCTTCTGAGAATTGGAAACGCCCCGCGACCGAAGTGGCCGACCTTATGGGCCTGTTAAGCCATTTTATTCGCAAAGATTTGGCTGAACTACATGAGAACGGCGTAAAGGTCCGCATCATTGGAGAGCGGGAGGAATTATCAGACGATGTTCTCGCCCATATTGATGAAGCTGAAAGTCTAACCAAAAACAACACGGCCTTACACTTGACCATTGCGTTTAACTATGGCGGCCATAATGAAATTGCTGCTGCAACAAAACGCATCGCTCGTAAAGTCGCCGCTGGTGAGTTGTCGCCAGACGCGATTGACTGTGAAACAATTGCCAGCCATCTCGACACCGCTGGAACCCCGGACCCAGAATTGCTGATCCGCACGAGCGGCGAAAAGCGCCTATCCAATTTTCTCATCTGGCAAAGCGCTTATTCAGAATTTGTCTTCATGGATTTGCTATGGCCAGACTTTGACAGCGACGCATTAGCGGACGCCATCAAAGATTTTAATGAGCGCGATCGCCGCTTTGGAGGGCGCTAAACGCATGACGCCAGATACATCCGAAGGTCAAAAGTCAGACGCCCAAATTACCGAGCCTAAAAAGGCGAAAAGCTCACTCTTGCCGCGCGTCCTTTCTGCGCTTGTGTTGGCGCCTCTTGTCATCGGTTTGATTTGGTATGGGGGTTGGCCTTTTTCTGTGTTGATTGCAGGGGCCGCTCTTATTCTCGCAAGTGAATGGCGTGGTCTGGTCTTTGGTGATCAGGGGGGACGTGTTGAGCAGGCTCTTATGAGCGCCGCCTCTCTGTCTGGCATCGGTGCAGTACAATTTGGCATGGAGCTTATCGGCATCACATTAGCGGCCGGTTTCATGATGCTGGCGCTGACCTATGTTACTTGGAAAAAGATCCCGTTGACGCGCATCGCTTTAGGCTTTCCCTACATCGTCTTGCCGGCAATGGTTTTGGTGTGGCTAAGAGCAGATGCCGAATGGGGGGCAGCGGCAATTGTTTGGCTGTTCGTGACCATTTGGGCGACTGACAGTTTTGCTTATTTTGCGGGTAAAACAGTCGGCGGGCCTAAATTGGCACCCGTTCTGTCACCCAATAAAACATGGGCAGGTTTGATTGGTGGCTCGGTCGGGGCGGCTCTCTTCGGGGCAGCCTGTGCGCTCTATCTGGGCTCGGCTCCCGTCATCTTGCTCGCCACATTAAGTGCTGTCCTTGCGGTTATTTCCCAAGCCGGAGATATCACCCAGTCCAGTTTGAAGCGCCAAGCCGGTGTCAAAGATTCCGGTAACATCATTCCGGGCCACGGTGGTTTGCTTGACCGGGTAGATGGCCTATTATTTGCCGCAGTTGCAGCAGCCATCGTTGCGCTGCTCCATCATTTAAGTGTGGAAAATCCAGCAGCAAGTCTGCTTGTTTGGCCTTAAGGCATCTATCCTAACGGGTAAGCCTGCGCATACATTGGTATCTACGGGCACCGACCCGACTTCTCTTTCGCTCCCTCGTTTCAAAAGCCAAAATCTCTACCGGCCCAAACTTCCAAAAGGCACAATACGGTGATCGCCAAAACCATTACCATTTTAGGATCAACAGGTTCCGTTGGGTGTTCAACAATCGACCTCATAGAGCGCAATCTTGACCTGTACAAAGTGATAGCCCTCACGGCAAATCGCAATGTGGCTGCACTGGCAGCCCAAGCCATTAAACTGAAGGCTGAATTGGCCGTGGTGGCTGATGAGAGTTGCAGAGCCGATTTGGAAGACGCCTTAAGAGGCACCGGTATTGAAGTGGCCGCAGGGCGGGCAGGGTTGATAGAAGCCGCAAGCCGGGAGGCACGCTGGGTCATGGCCGCTATTGTGGGGGCAGCTGGCCTCGCACCAACTTTGGCAGCCGTGCGGCGCGGCGCTGAAATCGCATTGGCAAACAAAGAATGTCTTGTGTGCGCCGGTGATTTTTTCATGCAGGAAGTTGCACGGCACAAGGCAACACTTCTCCCCGTTGATTCTGAACACAATGCTATTTTTCAAGTTTTGGAAACACGCCATCCCGATCAAATTGAGAAAATAATTCTCACAGCCTCCGGTGGCCCTTTTCGGGAAAAGACGACTCAATTCATGGAAAAGGCAACGCCAGAGCAGGCGGTTGCGCATCCAAAATGGGATATGGGCGCGAAAATTTCCGTGGATTCAGCCACGCTAATGAACAAGGGCTTGGAGTTGATTGAGGCATTCCACCTCTTTCCAGTCGGCGTGGATCAACTCGATGTTGTTGTGCACCCCGAATCAATAATTCACTCCATGGTGGATTACAAAGATGGCTCGGTGCTCGCACAGTTGGGAAGCCCCGATATGCGCATCCCCATCGCCTACATGTTGGCCTGGCCCCGGCGCATGGCGACCCCGGCGCCTCGATTGAACCTAACTGAAGTGGCAAGCCTAACCTTCGAAGCCCCTGATTATAAACGGTTTCCAGCCCTTGGGCTGGCCCGCGAAGCCATGCGGATGGGCGGGGTGATGCCAACCATCTTGAATGCGGCGAATGAAATCGCTGTGGAAGCCTTCTTGAATCGCCGTATTGGCTTCTTAGACATTGCTCGGGGGGTCGAAGCCTCCTTAACAGCCTTGCGGCGTGATTTTCCTCAAAATGGCGCTCAATCTGCAGCAGATTTGGCAGCAATCGAAGAAATCGACCAATTGGCGCGTAAAAACGCAGCTGAATGGGTGCAAAAGCACGCGAGCTGACATAGTCTGGGCCAAGAAAATGGTAAACAAACCAATTCGACGGCATTTCGCTGGTTAAGCGTATATGTTTCTGAGTAGAGGGTGGGTGGCGAAATGGAATTTTTAACAGGGATTTTGGGAGCAGGTTGGGGCGCACTTTCCTATGTCGTGCCCTTTATCTTTGTTTTGACCATCGTCGTCTTTTTTCACGAATTGGGACACTTTCTGGTCGGCCGCTGGTGCGGTATCCATGCAGAGGTCTTCTCTATTGGCATGGGCCGAGAGATTTATGGTCGGACCGACAAACGCGGTACACGCTGGAAAATCAGCTTGCTGCCTATTGGCGGATACGTAAAATTTCGCGGCGACACAAACGCCGCCAGCGTTTCTTCCGGTCAGCCGTCTGATGACACAGCTCCGCGTGAAGGAACCTATCACGGCGCAACCGTAGGGCGCCGCTCGGCCACCGCTGTTGCAGGTCCTGTTGCCAATTTCATGCTATCTACTGTCGTCTTCGCCCTCATCTTCATGTTTGTAGGCCGGACAATTATTCTCCCCTCTGTTGATGATGTGCAGCCAGGAAGTGCCGCTGAACGCGCAGGCTTTATGGTCGGCGACGTCGTCCTTGATATTAATGGGGACGCCATAAACAGCTTCGCAGACATGCAGCGCATTGTGTCGATCAGCCCACAACAGGAGCTCACGGTGACAGTTCGCCGGGGTGACGTAACCCAAGTGCTCAAAGCCACACCCGCTGAAGTTGTCCGGGAAGATGGCTTCGGGGGTACACAAAAATTGGGCGTATTGGGCATTCGACGCAGCCCTCAGCCGACAGAAATCAAAATTGAGCGTTACGATCCGGTGACGGCTTTGTGGATGGGTGCAGGGGAAACTTGGTTCGTTCTAGAGCGGACGGTTGACTACCTGATTGGGATGGTTGCAGGGCGGGAAGATCCTTCGCAGCTGCGCGGTCCTTTGGGCATTGCCGACATTACGGGGCAAGTCGCGCAGATAAGTTTTGCGTCATTGGTTAGTTTAATTGCGCTTTTGTCGGTTAGCATTGGCCTGCTCAACTTGCTGCCGGTCCCAATGTTGGACGGCGGACATTTGCTCTTCTATGCTATCGAAGCGATTAAAGGGAGCCCTCTCGGGGAGCAAGCCCAAGAAATTGGCTTCCGTATTGGCTTGGCATTGGTCATGATGCTGGCTGTTTTTGCAACTTGGAACGATCTACAGCATTTGCAAGTAGTGTCGTTTTTCTCTGAATTGTTGAGTTAATGATGATAAAAAGTGGTCTGAGATTCAACAAGACCCGCGAAATTGGGGGCGGTATGTACAAAGAAGTGCGATTGATGGGACGGGGCAAAATGGCTAAACGTTTTTATGCATTAAGTTTATTGGCACTAGCGACTTTGATGGTTGCGCTGCCAGGGAGCACCAAAAACGCGTATGCCGCTGAGGTGGTCGAACAAATCATAGTTAGTGGCAATCAACGCGTAGAACCGTCGACTGTACGCTCCTATATGCGGGTCAAAATTGGTCAAGAACTGTCATCTGCTCAGATCGATGAAGCCCTCAAACGTTTGTTTGCGACAGGCCTGTTCGCTGATGTGACCATTCGCCAAGATGCTGGACGCGTCACCGTATTGGTCCAAGAAAATCCAATCATCAATCGGGTGGCATTTGAAGGTAACGATGCCATTAGCAATGAAGATTTAGGGCAAGAAGTACAATTGTCTCCGCGCACGGTTTACACCCGCGCGAAGGTGCAAGCAGATACCCAGCGCATCATTGATTTGCATCGCCGCTCTGGCCGTTTTTCCGCCAAAGTGGAACCAAAAATTATCCGTCTTCCTCAAAACCGGATTGATCTGGTATTTGAAATCGACGAAGGCCCTGTAACCGGAATCGGTGGCATCAACTTCCTCGGCAATGCCGTGTTTTCAGATGGCGACTTGCGCGACATCATTTCAACAGGTGAAACCGCTTGGTGGAAATTCCTGTCGAGCTCAGACAGCTATGATCCCGACCGTTTGACCTATGACCGCGAATTACTCCGTCGATACTATCTGTCTCAAGGTTATGCTGACTTCACCGTTGTTTCTGCTGTGGCCGATTTGAGCCGTGACGGAGAAGAATTTTACATCACTTTCACAGTCGAAGAGGGTGCTCAGTACACTTTCGGCGAGATGAAAATCGACACCAAGTTGAAAAAGCTTAAAGAAGCCAAATTAGCCAACACGCTCAAAACCAAAGAAGGCGACATCTATAACGCTGACTTTATAGATGACACGGTTGAAGGCCTGACATTCCTGGCAGGTATCCAAGGCTATGCCTTTGCCGAAGTGCGTCCTCGTGTACGTCGAGATAAAGAAAAACTGACAGCATCGATCACCTACAAAATTTCCGAAGGCCCGCGGGTCTATGTGGAACGCATTAACGTCAACGGTAATGCGCGGACACTCGATAAAGTGATCCGCCGTCAAATGAAGCTTTCTGAAGGCGATGCATTTAACCGCATTCTTCTCAAGTCCTCTGAAGGTCGCATCAACGCGCTTGGGTATTTCTCCTCCGTTGAGGTGATTGAAGAGCCCGGCTCGTCTCCTGACAAAACCATCATCAATGTAGATGTTCAGGAGCAATCAACCGGTGATCTGTCGCTCGGTTTTGGCTTCTCCTCAGTTGATAACGCGGTTGCCGATGCCTCAATCACTGAGCGTAACTTTATGGGGCGGGGCCAGTTTTTGCGCCTGAGCCTGTCTTTGGCCGCGCGTCGCCAAACAATCGATCTGCGCTTTACCGAGCCATATTTCATGGACCGGAATCTGTCCGCAGGCTTTGACATCTTCGGCACCGAGACCGATTTCCAAAGCGAAGCATCTTATGACAGTCGGGTCACAGGCTTTGGCTTCCGCTTCGGCTTCCCGCTGTCATCGCGCAGCCGCCTGACGGCACGTTATTCCATGCGTATGGAAGAGATCACCAACGTGGCGAGCTCCGCCTCGCTCTTTATTAGGGAGCGATCAGACATTCGTTCCAGTATTGGATTCAATTATTCACTGGACCGGAGGAACGATCCAGTACGGCCAACACGCGGGTGGGATTTCAACTTCGATCAGGAATTCACCGGCCTTGGTGGCTCGGTCAAATATCTGAAAACCAAAGCTGACTGGCGCATGTATCACGGTTTCAATGATGACTTCCAGGCAACACTAAAATTGAGTGCTGGTTACATCGACGGCATCGGCCAAAATGTAGTCATCAACGATCGCTTCTTTATTGGCGGGTCTGACTTCCGTGGCTTTGAACGCGCAGGCGTTGGCGCCCGTGATGTGGAAACAGATGATGCTTTGGGTGCAGAGGCTTTTGCCATTGCTTCAGCAGAATTGACGTTCCCCAATTTCCTTCCAGAAGCGTTGGATATTGATACAAGCCTCTTTGTTGACGCAGGCTTTGTCGGCTTGAGTGATGACGAGAATATTTTTGACAGTTCAGGTGATCCTTTGACCGACGTTCAAGACAAATTGGCGCCACGCGTGGCAGCTGGTCTGAGTGTTTATTGGAAATCGCCCTTCGGACCGGTGCGTTTGGACTTCTCTCACGCGCTGCTACAAGAAGACTATGATAAAACAGAAGCATTCCGGTTTAGCGCTGGTGCACGGTTCTAATCGGGTTGGAGTTAAAGTTCATGACTGTATTAAATAGGAGTACGAGAAACCGCCTCAGCGCGGCCCTTCTCGGGGCGACACTTTTTGTGACTGGGGGGCTGTTTAGCGCTCCAGCGCAAGCCGCTCAGAAGCCGACCGTGATGGTCTTTGTCGATAGCGACAGACTTTTTGTGGAATCAACGGTTGGGCAAAATGTGCGGGGCCAAGTAAAGGTCTATGTAGAGGGACTTCAAAAATCCCAAGTCCAGATGGTCAATGAACTTAAATCTAAAGGTTCTGCGCTTGAAGCTGAGAAAGACCAATTGACAGACAGCCAGCTTCAGCAACGTGCCTATGAGTATGAAAAACTTAAAAATACACTGACCATGGAACTGAAATTGCAGAGCCGTGCTATTGAAATGGGCGAGGCACGTGCATTGAGCGAAGTCCAAGCAGTGCTCAAGCCGATTTTCGCGAGCGTCATGCGGGCACACAGTGCAGACGTTATGCTCGACACGTCCATGATTGTGGTGGGCGGCGTCGATCTTGATGTCACCAGTGAAGTGATGGCAATCCTCAATCAACGTTTGAAAAAACTGATTGTGAAGCCGTTTACGCCAGAAGAAATGAAACCACGAAGCGCGCAATAATTGTATCGAGAGATGCACCGGAAATTGCATCGGGTAGACCGTAGATTTATTGCTAATAAGGGATCGATTGAACACGAATGGCTGATCCAAGATTTTTCAAGAACGAAGGTCCCTTTACTCTTGCAGAGCTCGCACAAACGATTGATGCCGAGCTAAATGACGGAGTGGATGGGTCAATTCTTGTGGACGATGTACGCCCTCTGGATGAAGCGGGCGAGGGCCACTTAAGTTTTATTGATAACCCTAAGTATATGGATGCGTTCGCAGCGAGTGCGGCAACCGCAATCATCACGGCGCCAAAGAATGTAGAAAAGGCACCAGCTGGCACTGCTCTGTTGGTCAGTCATCAGCCTTACCGATCTTATGCAATGGCCGCGCAGGCTTTCTATCCATCCTCAGTAAAGCCTCGCAGCCTTTTTGGCGCACAGCCAGGTGAGGGCTTCAATTCGACAGTGCACCCAACTGCCAAAATTGATCCGACAGCCATCATTGAGCCAGGTGCTGTTATTGGGGCAGGGGCTGAAATCGGGCCCGGCACCGTGATTAGTGGCACCGCTTTTGTGGGCCAGAATTGTGCCGTGGGGACAGACAGTTACATAGGGCCCGGTGCCAGTGTGATCTATAGCTTGGTCGGCGACCGTGTCCTGATCCATCCCGGCGTGCGTTTAGGGCAGGACGGCTTTGGCTTTGCGATGGGGTTACCCTCGCATGAGAAAATCCCCCAATTAGGACGCGTCATCATTCAGGATGATGTGGAAATTGGGGCAAATACAGCGATTGATCGGGGTTCAAATCCAGATACTGTCATTGGTGCTGGCACCAAGATTGATAATTTGGTGCAGATCGGGCACAACGCGCATATTGGCGCGGGGTGCATCTTGGTCGCGCAGGGCGGCATCTCCGGCAGCACACGGATTGAAGACTATGTCGCTATGGGCGCACGCGCCTCAGCGATCGGTCATATAACTATCGGGTCCGGTGCCCAAATTGCAGCGCGTTCCAGTGTCATTAAAGATGTGGAGCCCGGTGCGAGAATGGGCGGATCTCCTGCAAAGCCAGTCATGCAGTGGAAGCGTGAGCTGATTGCAATAGGCAAACTAGGCCGACCCAAAAAGCGCTAGCGAATGGGCCGGTTGGTGTTGGTACAATGAAATTTGAGTAAGATAAATAGGACAGAGCGATGAGTGACGCATCAAATACAAAAGCCCCAGCCACAGAGAATTTGGACAGTGCAGATATTGCACGCGTAATGGAGCTGCTACCCCACAGATATCCCATGTTGCTGATTGACAAAATTCGCGACATGAAAGGGACGGAGTCTGCTGTCGGGATCAAAAATGTCACCATCAACGATAATTTTTTCCAAGGTCACTTTCCCGACCAACCAGTAATGCCGGGCGTCCTAATTGTGGAGGCCATGGCTCAAACGGCGGGCGCTCTTGTGATCAATGGTCTGGGCGGCCAAGGCGGCGAAAAGATGGTTTACTTTATGACCATTGATAAGGCTCGGTTCCGCAAGCCTGTTGTGCCCGGTGATGTTTTGGAAATTCACGTGACGAAAACCCAAAGCCGGGGTCCTGTGTGGAAATTTCATGGCGATGCTATCGTTGACGGCACAATTGTTGCCCAAGCAGACTACAGCGCAATGATCATTGATAAAACGGACAAAAAATGACACAAATCCACCCATCGGCAATTGTAGATCCAGCAGCTGAATTGGCTGACGATGTCAAAGTAGGCCCTTTTTGCCTCGTCGGCCCCTCTGCCAAGCTGGCAGCAGGTGTAGAGCTCGTGTCCCATGTCGTGGTGGAAGGCAACACCAGCATTGGGGAGCGGACAAAGGTTTACCCCTTTGCGTCTTTGGGCCACCCGCCACAGGATTTGAAATATCACGGCGAAGACAATCAATTGCTCATCGGTAGCGACAATGTCATTCGCGAGCAGGTGACCATGAACCCGGGCACGGAAGGGGGCGGCGGCCTCACTCAGATCGGAAACAATGGCACCTTCCTCACAGCGTCTCATGTGGGACATGATTGCCTCGTGGGTGATCATGTGGTGTTTTCCAACAATGTAATGCTCGCGGGCCATTGTAAGGTCTCCGATTTTGCCATTTTAAGTGGCGGTTGCGGTGTGCACCAATTTGTCCGCATTGGGCCTCACGCGTTCATCGGTGGTCTTGCTGGAGTGGAGAATGACGTCATTCCTTACGGCATGGTTGTGGGCAACCGTGCCTACCTTGCTGGCTTAAACGTAATTGGCCTCAAACGCCGTGGTTTTGGCCGGGATCAAATTCACCAGATGCGCGCAGCCTATAGAATGTTATTTGCTGAAGAAGGCACCATGGTCGAACGTGTTGCCGACGCTGCAGGCGTTTTTGGCGACAATGCAGACGCTATGGAAATTGTAGACTTCATCCGTTCAGCTGCAGATCGTTCAATCTGCACACCGCAACGATAGCTCAAATGGCACATCCACCCGTCAATACAAGTGAGGGGCCTTCAGACAAGGAGCCCTCCCACAAAGCCCCCCGCCCAAAGGGACCTTTAGGGATCTTTGCTGGCCAAGGGCCGCTTCCGCTCACAGTGGCACGTGCTGCCCGCGATGAAGGGCGAGAGGTTTTTATCATTGCTCTCAAAGGGGAAACAGATCCTTCCGTTGAAGAGTTTCCTCATAGATGGGTTAAATGGGGCGAGCTCGCCAAGACCCTCAATTTCTATAAAGACAATAAGGTGAACGACCTTGTGCTCATTGGCCCTGTCGCACGGCCCAGCCTCTCTGACATTCGACCAGACTGGATGGCAATCAAGTTTTTGCCGCGTCTGATTAAACTGTTGCGTCAGGGAGATGATGGACTGTTAAGCGGGCTCGTCAATTATATGGAAAATGAGCACGGCCTGCGTATTGTGCCGGCTGAAGCGGTCAATACCGACCTCCTAGCACCGGCGGGATTGCTGACAAATAGAAAATTGTCGGAGCAAGATGAGGCCGATCTAACACGTGCGATTGAGGTCGTTGAAACAATGGGCCGCTTGGATATTGGTCAAGGCGCTGTTGTGTGTCGCGGTATCGCTATTGCGCTCGAGGCTTCAGAAGGCACTGACAACATGCTTTTGCGGGTGGCAACATTGGATCCAGCTTTGCGAGGCTCCTCGGCAGATCGGGCTGGCTTGCTTCTCAAACTGCCAAAGCCCGAACAAGATCGGCGGGTTGATTTGCCCACGATTGGCGCCACAACCATTGAAAATGCAGCCGCTGCAGGCCTTGCTGGCGTTGTCGTACAAGAAGGCGGTGCGTTGATCGTTGACTTGGAAAGCACAGTACACAGAGCAAATAAGCTTGGACTCTTTGTCTTGAGTTTAGCCAAGTCGGAATAGAAATGCCATGAGTACACCTTCAAAAAATCCGCCCCATATCATGTTGGTCGTTGGGGAAGCATCCGGCGATATTTTGGGCAGTGCGCTGATGACAGGGCTCAAAGATCGTTTAGGGGATGTTCGGTTTTCCGGTGTAGGCGGCCCCAAAATGGAAGCGCTCGGCCTTGCCTCCATTTTTCCAATGAGCGACATTGCCGTAATGGGCCCGCGTGAAATCATTCCCCGTTTGCCCCTCATATTGCGTCATATGAAAGAAACCACAGCCCATGCTGTGGCAGACAAACCTGACGGGATTGTCATTATCGATTCACCCGATTTCACCCACAGGGTCGCTAAGAGTATTCACAAACGCATGCCTGATGTGCCGATCGCAAATTATGTCTCTCCTACAGTCTGGGCGTGGCGGCGTGGCCGGGCAAAATCTATGGCGGGATATCTGGACCGTGTATTGGCGTTGCTACCCTTTGAGCCTGATTTTTTTGCCGCTCAAGCGAATTTAAAGTGTGTTTATGTCGGCCACCCCGCAATTGAGAAGGTTGCTCCCAAATCTGAAGGGGAAGCCTTTCGTATCCGGCATGGCCTGAGCGCCGACACGCCACTTGCACTCATTCTGCCCGGCTCTCGGACAAATGAAGTCAAACGTCTCAGTCAATTGTTTGGCGACACAGCCCAAAAGCTGGCGACAAAAGTACCCGGCCTGCGCGTGGTCATTCCCACGGTGCCTCATGTGGCAAGCTATGTGCGCGAGGTCGTCGCCACGTGGCCGGGAAACCCAATTGTAGTGGCAGACGAAACAGAAAAACGGGGGGCTTTTGCCGCAGCCAATGTTGCACTTGCTGCCTCTGGTACAGTGGCATTGGAACTGGGGCTTGCTCAAATCCCAATGACAATTGCTTATAAAATCGATCGATTGGCCGCTTGGGTAGTTGGCAGAATGATGCGAGTTCCGTCAGTCGTATTGGTCAACCTTGTATTGGATAGACCGTCCGTAAACGAATTTTTGCAACAATTTTCGACGGCAGATAATTTGGCAGAGGATATGGCAGGACTTCTTCTTGACCCCAATCGACGTCAAAGAGCGCTGGATGATTTGGCCGAGTTTCACGAGCTTATGGGCATAGGGGGTGAAACACCGAGTGAGCGGGCAGCGCGCGAAGTGGCTCAAATGATTGGCCGCGCCTAACCACCTTCATGCCGTTTCGAAATCTCAAGCAAACAATCTCCAACAAAAAAGGCGCTCACAAGGAGCGCCTTTAATGTATCGAATGAAACAGACCTTAGCGTTCGCCGAGGTCTTTGTAGTCGCGTACAGCTGAACCCGTGAAGAGCTGGCGAGGACGACCAATCCGTTGCTTTGGATCTTCGACCATTTCGTTCCACTGAGCGACCCAACCAACAGTCCGTGCCAATGCGAACAGCACTGTGAACATGGTTTTTGGGAAACCCATGGCTTTCAATGTGATGCCTGAGTAGAAGTCGATGTTTGGATATAGTTTTTTCGAAACAAAGTACTCATCAGACAATGCAATGCGCTCAAGTTCCATCGCAACGTCGAGCAATGGATCATCTTTAATGCCAAGCGTTTTCAACACAGCGTGACAAGTCTCTTGCATCACAGTGGCGCGCGGATCGTAGTTTTTGTAAACCCGGTGACCAAAGCCCATCAAACGGAAGGGATCGTTCTTGTCTTTTGCACGTGCAATGAATTCTGGAATGCGGTCGACAGAACCAATTTCTGCAAGCATATCCAAGGCAGCTTCGTTAGCACCGCCGTGGGACGGACCCCAGAGGCAGGCAATACCAGCAGCGATACACGCGAAGGGATTAGCGCCTGAAGAACCAGCCAAACGCACAGTTGAGGTAGACGCGTTTTGCTCGTGGTCAGCATGAAGGATGAAGATTTTTTCCATCGCGTCAGCCAAAACGGGGTTCACTGTATAATCTTCAGCAGGAACTGAGAAACACATGTTCAAGAAGTTTTCCGCATAGCCCATGTCATTGCGCGGGTAAACAGTTGGCTGACCGATTGAGAATTTATACGCCATTGCAGCAATGGTAGGTACTTTCGCAATCAAACGACGGCTAGCGATCATGCGTTGCTCAGCATCATTGATGTCTGTGCTGTCATGATAGAAAGCTGACATCGCACCAACCATGCCGACCATAATCGCCATAGGGTGGGCATCCCGGCGGAAGCCGCGCAAGAAGTACTGCATTTGCTCATGTACCATGGTGTGATACGTGATCGCGCGCGTGAATTCTTCGTTCTCTTCTGCGTTCGGCAATTCGCCGTTCATCAGCAAATAGCAAGTCTCAAGAAAGTTGCCTTTCTCAGCAAGCTGACCAATTGGGTAACCCCGGTGCAGCAGCTGGCCTTTTTCACCGTCAATATAGGTGATGTCAGACTCACAGCTTGCAGTAGACGTGAAGCCAGGGTCGTAGGTGAAGTACCCACTGTCCCCATAGAGTTTGGATACATCAATGACGCTGGGTCCAATAGACCCTCCATAAACAGGTAGATCGTAGGTTTTGCCACCAACTTCCAGCTTCGCTGTTTCGTTGGCACCTGCATCGCTTCCAAATTTAGACATCTCTTGACTCTATCCCTTCTAGTTGCGTTGGCCGCACTGTCCCGCGGAGGGGGGTGCAATCCGACCGTGATTATAGCCATCTGACGTTGGGTCGCTATGGCTTTTGCGCATAATCCCCATTTATGTCAGACGTTATTTTTTTTGATCGTTGATACGGCTCACTGCTTCGTCTTTTCCAAGAGTAGCAAGAACATCAAACAATCCCGGAGACGCCGTTGTCCCCGTCAGAGCAGCGCGTAATGGCTGCCCAACTTGACCAAATTTCAAGCCTTCCGCTTCCATAAAGCCCCGTACACAGGCTTCGATAGGCGCAGTGGTCCAATCATTCAGGTCAGATAACACACTACTCAGACGGCCTAACATGGCCCGAGCGTCATCTGTCAATTTCGCGGCTAATTTATCCTCAATCACAATCGGTCGTGATGATCGGAGGTATTCAGCGCCCTTACCAAGATCAAGCAGGGTTTTAGCACGTTCTTTCAAGGAAGGCATAGCCTGTAAAAGCTTGTTACGCAAAGCCGAATCGATGCTCCAGCCCGAAACTGTCTCCAGTAGGGGAACTAAAGCCTCAACAAGACCCGCATCATCGCCTTCTTTGATGTAAGAGCCGTTTACATGCTCCAACTTAGCAAAATCAAATCGCGCGGGTGATTTGCCAATGCTGTCCAAGTTAAACCAATCAATGGCTTGCTTGGTCGAGAAAATCTCATCATTCCCATGGCTCCAGCCTAGACGCACAAGATAATTCCGCATCGCGTCGGCCAAATAGCCCATATCCCGGTAGGCCTCAACGCCCAATGCGCCGTGGCGTTTTGATAGTTTCGCTCCGTCAGGACCATGGATCAACGGGACGTGAGCAAACTCCGGAAGCGTCCAGTCCAATGCCTGATAAATCAGAACTTGGCGGGCTGCATTAGTGAGGTGGTCATCACCGCGCACGATATGAGTAATGCCCATGTCGTGATCATCAACAACGACAGACAACATATAAGTAGGAGTGCCGTCACTACGTACAAGAATCAAATCATCCAATTGCTCATTAGCAATGGTGACATGTCCCTGTACGATATCTTTAACTGTTGTTGTGCCGTCTTTAGGTGCCTTGAACCGAATAACCGGCGCAACGCCTTCAGGCGCCTCGCTCGCATCCCGTTCCCGCCACGTGCCGTCATAATGCATGGGCCGACCGTCAGCCTTTGCCTTCTCACGCATGGCCGTCAATTCGTCGCGCGAGCAATAACAATGATACGCATGACCGGAGGCGAGCATTTGCTCAGCAACTTCCCGGTGGCGTGCTTGTTGGGCAAACTGGAAAACCGGCTCATCGTCCCATTCAAGACCAAGCCACTTCATGCCCTCAAAAATAGCTTCGATGGCTTCGTCAGTTGAGCGTTCGCGGTCCGTGTCTTCAATGCGGAGTAAAAATTTACCCCCATGATGACGCGCGAACAGCCAATTGAACAAAGCCGTGCGAGCGCCCCCAATGTGCAAAAAGCCTGTGGGGGACGGAGCAAATCGAGTTATGACTTGGCCGGTATCGCTCATAAATTCAGCTCTTCTTTAAGGGCCTCGCCGCACCTAATCTGCTCACTGGGCAAAATAGATATTTCATGCGAGACTGGCTTGGGATATCTCAACGCTGGGCGAAAAAAGCTCCCGAAGCCGGTACGGTTTCACCCGATTTGGGCAGGCGATGTTTATCATAACGGACGCATGCACGTAAGCCCGAGCAGGGTCATTTTTGGCTTCAGGCCCAAAAAGATCCTGTTTTGTTCCGATTTGGGAGGCGAAAACGGAAAATCATTACGCGCAAAAGGCGAGCTGGGGGAGTTTTACGTTTCCACGCCCAAGTGACTCGTTTTTTGTCCTCCAGCGATTGGGACGCTGGGTGGCTCGCCAAATCGCAAAAGAGCAGGATCAATGGGCACTCTGGATACCGGTGTTATTTGCAGCCGGGATAGCAGGGTACTTCGGACTGCCAAGCGAGCCATCTCTTTTTTGGATACTGGCGGCGATCCTTTTCTTGGGGGGCGCTCTCTTAAGGGGGAGGAGGCGCACCCAGGGGGAAGGGGCAAAGAAGTTTCTTATCCCGCTTTTAGTGCTTCTCCTGATACCGATTCTGGGCATGGGCACCGCACAGCTGCGTTCCGCCGTGCGCTCTGCGCCCAAAATCGAGAAGGAAATCAGCTTTGCACGGCTCAAAGGCTCAGTTGTTGATGTGTCTGCGACCCGCACGGGCCGTCCAAGATTGCACATCCGGCCCACGCAAATTGAACACCTTGCGGACGAAAAATTGCCCGCTCTCATCCGAGTGACCCTCGGGTCTAAAAAACTAATCCCCGAAATTGGCGATGAGATTGAAGCGCTGGCCAGGCTGTGGCCCCCGGCGGGACCGATCGCACCGGGAGCTTATGATTTTGCCCGCGATGCGTGGTTCAAACAAATTGGCGCGACCGGTTTTATTATGGGGCCGCCAACCATCACAGCGAAAAGTGCAGACGGCGCGGGATGGTATTTCTGGCGCTCCCAAGACATCAACAAATTACGAACTTTGATCGCCAAAAAAATCGAACGCACGATGTCGCCCCAGACGGCTCCCATAGCGATTGCCCTGATCACCGGCGATAGAGATTTGATCAACCCCGAAACGGCACAAGATTTAAGGACCGCCGGGTTGGCGCATATATTGGCGATCTCAGGGTTGCATATGGCCTTAGTGTCCGGGGTGCTTTTCACGGGGTTGAGAGCCTTTCTTGCCCTGTTTCCAGCCCTTGTGTTGCGCTACCCCGTCAAAAAATCCGCCGCTGTACTCGCGCTGGCCGGGGCGACTTTTTATCTTCTTATTTCTGGGGGCGCGATTGCCACGCAACGGGCTTACATCATGGTCTGTCTGATGTTCCTTGCCATTTTGTTAGACAGGCCCGCATTGTCTTTACGTAATGTCGCACTGGCAGCGATTGCCATCATGATCATCGCGCCCGAAAGTGTTCTAGGCCCCAGCTTCCAAATGTCATTTGCCGCTGTGATTGCATTGATTTCGTTTTACGAAAAGATGGATGGAGGTATAATCCGTCTACAGAATAATGATCGAAGGGAGTTGCAGGATCCTTTCTGGCAACCGATACGTAGGGTGGGAGCATATGGGGGAGGACTTCTCGCAACCAGCCTCATCGCAGGCTTGGCGACGGCACCCTTTGCACAGTATCATTTTAATCGCGTGGCAAGTTACGGTTTGCTGGGGAACTTACTGGCACTGCCGCTGTTGGGCATGGTGGTGATGCCCTCAGCAATTCTCGCCCTCATCTTGATGCCCTTCGGCGCGGAGGCTGCCCCCCTTTGGGTGATGGAGCAGGGCTTGGTGGCCATACTTTGGATCGCTCATTGGGTGGCGCATTTGCCCCAAGCGCTCCAGACCTTACCAACCCAACCCAATGGCGTGCTGTTCCTCACGGTGTTTGGCGGCCTGTGGCTTAGCCTATGGAAACAACCATGGCGTTGGTTCGGTGTTATTCCAATTGTCTTAGGCTTAGGGCTTGGTTGGTCGCTGACACAGCCTGACATATTGATTGATAGAGAAGCAAAGGTGGTTGCCATGAAGGCTCAAGGCGGCGCGCTTGAGCTGACCTCTTCAACGCCCTTTTTTGTAACCGAAAATTGGTTGAGACGAACCGGGGACGCCCGCAGCCCCAAAAAAGCTTTAGCACAAAGCGCGCATGTTCTCTGCGACCCGCGCGGTTGTTCATTTGTCGAAAAACATCGCCCAACAATCGTTGTGCTCAATGGCCCCACAAGTTGGCGGGAAGACTGCGCCCAAGCCGATGTCATTGTTGCACGGTTCTACACATCCCGAGAAATGCGGTCCTTGTGCAAAGAGACACTGGTCATTGATCTTGGGAGCCTGTCGCGCAACGGCGCTTACGCCTTGTCACTCAAGTCCCAAACATCAAAAAAATATACGTGGGATATAAATACTGTGCGCAATGAGCAGGGCAACCGCCCGTGGTCAATTGGTCGGAACTATACCAAGTAACAGGCCGTATAGGGATCAATAGCGGCGCATCAACCCAACAAGGCGGCCTTGTACTTTGACTTGGTCTGGACCAAAGATACGCGTTTCGTAGGCAGGGTTAGCGGCTTCCAAGGCAATGGAGCCCCCTTTGCGGCGCAAGCGTTTAAGGGTCGCTTCATGGCCCTCTACAAGGGCGACAACAATTTCGCCATTGTTGGCTGTATCACACCGCTGAATGATCACGGTATCACCGTCCAAAATGCCCGCGTCAATCATCGAGTCACCCTTGACCTCAAGAGCATAGTGATCGCCGGTTCCCATCATAGATAGCGGGACACTGACCTGATGGCTTTCTTCTTGAAGCGCTTCAATCGGTGTACCCGCCGCAATGCGACCCATTACGGGCACGTTCATCGCGTCATTTTCATTGGCGGAATTAAACGTACCAGAGCCAGCCGCAGACTGTTTCGACAAGCTGCCTTCAATAACGCTTGGTGAAAAGCCTGTCGCTGCCGGAGCGCCATGGCCCAATGTAGGGGATGAGGATTCAGGTAATTTCAGAATTTCCAAGGCTCTGGCTCGATGCGGTAGTCGACGGATAAACCCGCGTTCTTCAAGGGCTGTAATCAACCGGTGAATGCCTGATTTAGACCGCAGGTCTAGAGCTTCTTTCATTTCATCGAAGGAAGGCGCAACTCCTGTTTCCTTCAAACGTTCGTTGATGAACATCAAAAGTTCGTGCTGCTTGCGTGTAAGCATTGCCGTGCGCTCCTCAAATTTATCGGTTCTAGATTTTTGAGAAACCCATTGGGTAACCCGTTGGAAATAAAGGGTAAATACACCTCATTTTCCACCTAGTCCTTCAGAATCTTAATTTTGGTTAAGTAATTTTGGGGGTCGCCCAATAGGAACAAAACCAAAACGTCTAAATCTGTTCTAGTTTGGTTCTTCTGAATCGTCAACCAGTTTCTGTGGATAAATCAAATCTCATTAAGCTTTAGGGGCAAAAGAGGAACTGTTGCGCCTGCAGGCAGGGCGGGCGCATGGGGTGCACGGATGATCAGGCCTCCCGATGCGGCCATGGAAGAGAGCATGGAGCTGTCTTGGCGTGTGCCCGGAGTGGCAAGGAGCGCACCCGTTTCATCCCGCCGTAAACGGGCCCTAATATAATCCTGACGCGGACCATTTTTCGGTAAATCGGCCTCAACGAGCACATTGATGTGGGCGGGGTGTTTGGCGGGCAGTCCCGACAGGCGCGCCATAGCCGTCGACAAAAACAAAATGGCGCACACGAGCGCTGAAACAGGATTGCCCGGTAGGCCAAGGAAGGGTTGGCCGTTAATATCGCCAAACATAAGCGGCTTGCCCGGGCGCATGGCAATCTTCCAAAAATCAACCTTGAGGCCAATTTCCACCAATGCTGGCTGAACTAAATCGTGATCACCAACCGAGGCGCCACCCAATGTAAGCAGGAGGTCTGCGTCCTTGGCCTGGGAGGCCGTTTCTTTGATGCTGTCGAGCGTATCGCGGGCGATCCCCAAATCTATCGGGATGCCGCCGTGCGCCAGAATGAAGGCGGCAATGCCCGCCGAGTTGGAGGAGACAATTTGGTTGGGTCCCGGAATTTCACCGGGTAACACCAATTCATTCCCCGTAGCAAAAAAGGCTACTTTGGGTTGCTTGTAGACAGTGAGCGTTGGCACATTTGCGGCGGCCGCCAGCGCAATAGAATAGGGGGTGAGGCGCTCACCAGCTTTTAGGCAAATATCGCCCTGAGTGAAGTCTAGTCCGGCGCGCCGAATGTGTCGGCCAGCAGCAGAGCTTTCCAACACATCTACAGAGGCGCCGTCGCGTGTGGTGTCTTCTTGAATGACAATGGCGTCAGCACCCTCAGGTAGAGGGCCGCCGGTAAAAATTCGAACGGCTTGGCCCTCGCCGACATGCCCCGCGTAAGTGCCGCCAGCTGGGGCTTCCCCAATCACTTGCAACGTGACGGGAACTGTTGCGACGTCGCCTGCGCGGACAGCATAACCATCCATCGCAGAATTATCGAAAGGAGGTTGCGTGCGTTGGGCAACAACATTCCCTGCAAGCACGCGCCCATTGGCCTGGGCCAGCGCGATTTTCTCAACTCCCAATGGGGAGATCATACCGCCCAGCCGGGCAATGGCGTCTTCTACGGGAAGAAGGGCGCTCATGAAGCAGCCTCATAGGTGCCCGATTTTCCGCCAGATTTGTGCTGAACTTTGATGTCTTCGATGACCATATCTTTATCAACCGCTTTGGCCATGTCGTAGATGGTGAGGCAGGCTACGCTGACAGCGGTGAGCGCTTCCATTTCAACGCCCGTTTGTCCCGATACTTTGACTTCAGCCCGAACCAAGATGCACGAACTTTCTACATCTGGTTCAAACTCAACGGTCACTTTAGAAATCATCAAGGGATGGCACAGAGGAATGAGCGCCGGGGTCTGCTTTGCAGCCATAATGCCTGCAAGACGCGCGGTGCCAAGCACGTCGCCCTTTTTCATGTCGCCTGCCAACGCATGTCTTAAGGTCTCCGGCTTCATCCGTACACGTCCGATTGCAACAGCGCGTCGGCTTGTGACATTCTTGCCAGACACATCAACCATATGCGCCGAGCCATCTTCGGTGAGATGAGAAAGCTTGTCAGACATTATGGTTGGCTCCTGTAGGATTTATTTCGGGGAGATGAGGTCTTTGTGCATCCAGCATCGATGGGTCAGCCCATGGAGCGCTTCATTCTCCGCTAGGATTTTCTGAGCTGGAGAGTAAGCACTCTCCTCTATGAGCTCAAAGCCTTTGGTTGCATAATAGGGCGCATTCCACGCGACATTTGTAAAGGTCGTGAGAGTGATGCGATTAAATCCGTTCGCCAGTGACCAGTCATTTGCTTTTGCAAGCAGCCGTCCGCCAATACCTTGGCGTTGAAATTTCGGATGCACGCTTACTTCATAAATATGGGCCGCATTTTCAAACGGGGCGAGCAAGATAAACCCGGTTAGCGTTGTTTCATCTTCATCCGACGTGGTGACGTAAATCGCGCCGTGGGTTAGATAGGCCGCGTAATCATCCGCCGTGGGCAGATCGCCGTTTGCAATCTCATCCATGCCGATGGTACGAAAAATCTCTCCCGCTGCTTTTTCTAAAGCCGGGAGGAGGTCGATGTCTTCGAGGATCGCTTTACGTAGGCCCATATCACTTAACTCTTGTTGGGACGCGCCAAAAGATTGCGCGTTGCCGCACAGACATCGTCTTGACGCATTAGACTTTCACCAATCAAAAAGCTTTCAACCCCAATTTGTGCCAAGGTTTCCAAGTCAGCAGGAGAGCTCAAGCCGCTTTCGCCAATGATCAGCTTATCTGCGGGGACCAATGGGGCAAGTTCTAGAGTTGTATCGAGGTTGGTCTCAAAGGTTTTCAAATTTCGGTTATTGATGCCCACCAAATCTGACTTGAGCTGAAGGGCCCGTTCCAATTCGTCTTGGTTGTGAACTTCTAACAAAACATCCATGCCCCAATCAAAGGCAGCACATTCAAGCTCTTGAGCTTGTTGGTCGCTAACAGCCGCCATGATGATGAGAATACAATCTGCATTCCAAGCGCGGGCTTGGGCAACTTGATAGACGTCATACATGAAGTCCTTGCGCATGGCAGGAAGCGAGACAGCGGCGCGGGCCTCTTTCAAAAACTCAGGCGCGCCTTGAAAGCTCGGCGTGTCAGTCAACACAGAAAGACACGTAGCGCCCCCGTCTTCATAGGCTTTGGCAAGGACGGGAGGATTGAAATCGGCACGGATCAAACCCTTCGACGGGCTGGCCTTTTTGATTTCCGAGATAAGCGCATAACGTCCGTCTTGAATGCTTTTGCGCAGTGCCGCGCCAAACCCACGTACAGGGGGCGCAACTTTAGCCGCCATTTCCAAATCAGCGTAGGGCAGAGCCGCCTTTGCAGCTGCAATCTCTTCCAGCTTATAGGCTCCGATGCGTTTCAGCGTATCACTCATACGAGGCGTCCTGCGAAATGGCGACCAATTGGTCTTTTGTTTTAAGAGCAGCGCCACTGTCGATGGCGGCGGCGGCTTGTGTAACACCGTCTTTTAAATTGGTTACTTTGTCGGCAACAACAAGAGCAGCCGCTGTATTGAGCAAAACAATGTCGCGGTAGGCGCTTGGGGTGCCATTAAGGAGGGCGAGCAGGGCCACTGCATTTTCTTCCGGTCCACCCCCTTTGAGAGCCGCTGCATCAGCAAGGGGTAGTCCAGCGTCTTCGGGCGTGACGGTGAAACGGGTAATAATACCGTCTTTAAGTTCAGCCACTGTGGACGGTCCTGTCGTCGTCAATTCGTCCAAGCCATCCGAGCCATGCACGACCCACACTTTTTCAGAACCCAGTTTTTGTAAAACATGCGCGAGAGGCTCCACCCATTGCTCGGCAAACACCCCCATCAATTGGCGTTTTGCGCCTGCGGGATTTGAGAGCGGGCCCAGCAAATTAAAGATAGTGCGGGTGCCAAGCTCTTGGCGAGCCGGTCCGACATATTTCATGGCAGAGTGATGGCCCGGCGCAAACATAAAACCCATGCCAGCTTTCTCGATGCATTTTGTGATGTGGGCCGGAGAGATGTCGAGTTTCAGTCCAAGCTTTTCAAGAACTTCAGAGGTGCCCGACTTCGACGACAAAGCCTTATTGCCGTGTTTGGCCACAGGCACACCGCACGCGGCAACCACAAAGGCAACGGCGGTCGAGATGTTATAAGTGCCAGAGGCATCACCGCCGGTGCCGCACGTATCGATCGCACCGATAGGTGCTGACACAGCTGTCGCTTTTTCCCGCATGATGCGCGCGCCTGCGGTGATCTCTTCGACGGTTTCACCGCGCACACGCAGGGCCATCAAAAACGCCCCTATCTGCGCCGACGTTGCTTCGCCAGACATCAGCAGATTGAAGGCCGTGGTCGCGTCTGCTTCAGACAAGGCGTTGCCGTTAGCCACGTGGTCCAAGAGAGGTTTTAAATCGCTCATTGTGAAATCATTTCTTTTCGGCTGACACCAGCCAGATCGAGGAAATTGGCGAGCAGCTCATGGCCTTGTTCAGAGGCAATGCTCTCAGGGTGGAATTGCACCCCGTAGATCGGCAACTCTTTATGTTGCACACCCATGATGACGCCGTCCGTGGTGCGCGCGGTTACCTCAAGGCACTCTGGCAGTGAAGAGGGCTCGAGGGTGAGGGAGTGATACCGGGTAACACCTAAGGGATTGGGAAGACCCTTAAAGATGCCCTTACCGTCGTGCTCAATATGACTGACTTTGCCATGCATCAATTCAGGCGCCGGCACGACTTTGCCGCCAAAAGCTTGGCCGATGGATTGGTGCCCTAAGCAGACGCCAAAAATGGGAAGCTTGCCAGCGGCTGCATCGATTAAGTCGAGGCAAATGCCTGCGCGGTCCGGGTCGCACGGGCCCGGTGAAATCATCAGCGCCTCAGCCCCCTTGGCCATGGCATCCGCCACGCTCAATGTGTCATTACGCACAACCTCCACCTCAACCCCAAGGTCTCCGAGGAAGTGATACAAATTATAGGTGAAACTGTCGTAATTATCGATCAGCAGCAACATGACGCGTTCTCCCAAATAGACGCAGAGCCAGAGTGTACGCCAAGCCAGATTGAAGGCCAAGAATGTCAGACAGGCACGCGTACGAGGCCCATGGGTTCTTATAGGCATCTGGTGAGAGGGCAGCAAGGCAGCGGGGACGTGAAAATGCAATTATTTCTGAAGCTGTCCACAGCTTTTGACCTTGCGCTGGCTTGTCCCGCCCTTACAAAATGTGGTTTAATCCTGCGCAGAATGCACATCATCTAGTGTTTGTGACCATTTTGCAGGCATTTGAGGGATAAGGGGAAGCTCCGTGGCGGCGGCAGGCAATTTCCGACCCGGAGCATCAAAAGATCGCGATTATTCCGATCTGACAGAGCTTCTGGCAAAAATTGATGGGCCCATGACAGGGTGCCATGACCTTGACGGCCCGACGGCAGCATCTGCCACCGGGGTGGCTGAACGCACGCCTGTAACTCCAATTACGGCTCCTCCCCACATTCCGACAGCCCTTCCCACAGAAGCGATGAAATCTGCAGCGGCTTCTAAACTTGGGCGGCTAGGCGACGTATCTGACCTTCTCTCCAAGGGGATCCGCACCCCAGGCAAGCAAATTCCCACACCGCCAACGCGGGCGAGAGACTGGACGTTGCTCTCCTTTATGGCGCTTTTAGTGGGATTGCTCGCCGGTACAGCTTTCACTTTTGCCTTGCCCGAACTGATGGGAAAGGTACGGGTAAGCATGGCAGACGTGAGCCAAGACGTGCAAAAGCAAGTCCCGCTTAAAACGCGGATCATCTTAGGATTGCAAAAGCCCAGCGCATGGCCTGTTGAGTGGCAAATCCCTGCAAAGGGCGCAACAGAACCCTCTGTCTTGAGCCCCCTCAACTCAATCTCAGTCAATTTATCGGTCTTGGCGTCATTGCCCGCCCATATTGCACAGCCTAACCGCGAAGAAAAACTGGGCCTTGATGAATTCATTCCGCTGGACCTGCGCGGCGGTATTGTTGCTGATGTCTCCAATAGTGCGTTTGATGCACGCCTCAACAAATTTGCAACGGGCTCTGTCGGGTCAGCCCTTGGCGGCCCGATACAGGGGGACGCTAAACTGTTGAACGATGCCCGGCCTGCATGGCAGCGTTTTGCAGCCCTTTATACCCCGAGCACGCGCCCAAAAATCGCGATCGTGCTCGATGATTTGGGCCTCAACATCGCGCGCACCCAGCGCACAATCGATTTGCCTAAAGAGATAAACCTGTCGTTCCTGCCTTACGGTGCTCGCTCCGCCAAGCTGGCCCGTGAGGCAAGGGCGGCAGGCCATGAAATCCTTGTCCATATCCCAATGGAACCCCACGGCCAGCAAGATCCCGGTGACGATGCTTTGAAAACCGGCATGTCTGGCCAAGAGGTCACCAATGCGCTGGCTCGGAATTTGGCCCAGCTAGATGGTTACGTCGGCATCAATAATCACATGGGCAGCCGCTTTACCGAAGACGTGCGCGCATTGCTGCCCGTGATGAAAAGCCTGAACGAACGTGGTTTGATTTTCTTAGATAGCCGCACCAGTCAAGCATCAGCCGCTGCCAAAGTGGGACAAGCTGCCGGTGTGCCGACATTGGGCCGGGATATCTTTTTGGATCATGCCCAAGGCCCCGACAATCTGCTTAATCAGCTGGATCTATTGGAAACGATTGCCAGACGCAGCGGCAGCGCCATTGCCATTGGCCACCCCCACGATATGACGTTGGAAGTGCTCGAAGTATGGGTACGAGGATTGGACGCTAAAGGCATAGACCTTGTACCGCTGACAGCTCTATTGGCCCCGTCGCGCACGTGAGGCAAAGTGAACGGCTTCCTCAGCGGCTCTAAATAAAGCCTTGGCCTTATTGATAGATTCCTGATGCTCACCTTCGGGCGTGGAATCTGCCACAACACCGCCACCAGCTTGCACATACATCTTGCCGTCTTTGACAATTGCGGTGCGCAAAATGATGCAAGTATCCATCTCACCGTCTGCTGTGAAATAGCCAACAGCGCCTGCATAAGGCCCGCGCTTTTCAAGCTCCAGCTCATCGATGATTTCCATCGCGTGCACCTTAGGCGCACCAGAGACGGTGCCCGCTGGGAAGCCCGCATTCAGAGCTGCAATGGCGTCATAGCGGTCTTTATCAAGCTCTCCCACGACATTGGAGACGATATGGATGAGGTGAGAGGTGAACTGAAGCTCAAACTGCTCCGTCACCTCAATAGAGCCAACCTTTGAAACACGGCCCACGTCATTACGTCCCAAATCCAGCAGCATTAAATGTTCTGCGCGCTCTTTAGGGTCGGCAAGCAACTCAGCCGAAATCTCTGCATTTTCTTTGGCATTGGTGCCCCGGTGGCGCGTGCCAGCGATGGGACGAATGGTCACTTCGCCTTCTTTGACCCGCACCAAAATTTCAGGGCTCGATCCCACGATGGAGAAGCCTTCGAAATTCAGGAAATAGAGGTAAGGCGACGGGTTGATCCGACGCAAAGCTCGGTAGAGAGAGAAAGGCGGCAACTCAAACGGTGTTTCAAACCGTTGCGACAGCACGACCTGAAAAATATCGCCTGCCCGAATATAATCTTTGGCCTTCTCCACCATAGAGAAATAGTGCTCAGGCGGGGTGTTCGACACAGGCGGCGCCAAGGCCGCCACATCCACAATCTCATCTTGAGGGGGTGGCGCGGTATCAAGAGCCTCAATAACGTCGTTCAACCGTTCCTCAGCCCGGGCATAAGCAGCCTTTACCGATACCCCTGATTGAGGCCGCACGGGCGTTACCAAAGCGATTTCATCTTTTACCGCGTCAAAAACAGCAATCACGGTGGGCCGGACAAACAGAAAATCGGGCAGACCCAGAACATCGGGATTTTGATTGGGCAGATGCTCCATCAAACGCACAGCGTCATAGCCCATGTAGCCAAAGACACCCGCAGCCATAGAAGGGAGCTCTTCAGGCATCTCAATGCGTGATTCATCTAAAAGTGCACGCAAGGACGTGAGCGTGTTCTCAGCGCACGGTTCAAAGGCAGTGCTATCCGTAAGCGCCTTGCGGTTGATCTGAGCTTTTTGACCATCGGCTTTCCAGATGATATCTGGGTGCAAACCAATGATGGAATAGCGCCCACGCGTTTCTCCGCCTTCAACCGATTCCAGCAGAAAGCTATTAGGCTTTTCCGCTGCAATCTTAAGGTAGACAGAGACAGGCGTTTCCAAGTCGGCGACAAGCCGAGTCCACAACAACTGAGGCACGCCCTCATTATAGGTCGATTGAAAGCTATTGAAATCAGGACTCAACATAGTCATTCCGTGATGTTCACACGCCCTGAAAAGCGGGCGTGCCCTGTGGCAACATGTAAGTAGGCGTCAACTTATTGAGGTGAGCCTACTGCGCCGAAGTCTCAACAGACTGGCGCAAGAGGGTTTCATTGACGGTCGTGCCTTGTTGTTCTTGCAACGCAACGATGAGCGTGTTGATCAAATCATTTTCAACACCCACAGCAAGCTCTGTGTTCAGCTTGGCAATGTCATCAGCGCTGGACGCGACGGATGGTTCAACGATGTCGCTGACTTGCATCAAAACACGGCTTTCGCCAAAACCAACCACAGCTTGCGTGAAGCCATACTTCGGCGTGGCAAAGAGGTTGGTCACAGCGACACGTGAGAACGTGTCATTGCTGAACCGACGCAACATGCCATTGGTGGTCAAAGGAGAGCGGTTTAAGCTTGCAGCGATTGCATCAATGCTTTCGCCTTTAGAGCCGCGTGCAACCAACTCGTTCGCCAATTCATCAAGCTTGGCAACTTGGGTTTGTTCTTTCCAAAGGGTCACGATTTGTCCGCGCACTTCTGACAAAGGTTTGGCTTGCTCAGGTTGAATGTCTGTTACTTCAATCCAGATATAACCACCGTCTTCAGTTTCGATAGCATCAATTTCAGCACCAACTTCAGCTGCGAAAATAGCCTCCATGGATTCTGGAACATCCGGTAAATCTTTTTTGGCAGCGCCGTTTGTATCCAAACCAGTGCGGGTGACATCATTCACTTGAGAATGGGGGAATGAAAACTTCTGGGCCAATTCAGCCAGCGTTGCACCGCCCGCACGTTCATCTTCAATCAGGTTGTAGAAGTCGAGCACTTCGTTGAGGGCTTTGTCATTGACCACTTCAGCTCTCAAAGTCGCGCGTGCTTCTTCAAAGGTAGAGACAATGCCGGGGCGAATGTCATTTACAATGAAGACCATGTGGGCCAACGGCCCTTCAACGGGGGCACTTACGCCGCCTGCATCCAAAGCAAAAACAGCATCGGCATAAGCTGAAGAGCTCAAGTCTGTGCGAGAGACAAAGCCCAATGTGACGTCATCTTGCGTTTGACCAATGCTGGAAATTACGTCCACCAATGAACCGCCTTGTGCAAGTTTCGCACTTGCAGCCGCTGCAGCTTCCACTGTGGGGAAGGGTAGTTGAACAACGCTGCGTGTTTCTGGTGTATCGAAGTCTCCGCGACGGTCTTCGTAAGCAACCCTAAGCGCCTCTTCATCAATCCCGATTTGAGCAGCTACCGTTTCAGGCCGTAGAACCATAACTTGGAAGCTACGCAATTCTGGCCGCGCAAACCGGCTAGCAACCCGTGCGTGATATTCAGTCAACTCATCTTCAGTTGGTTCGGCTTGGTCACCCAACAAGACAGGTGGCAAAACGACATAACGCGCAACACGTTTTTCATTACGGTACGCGTTGATCAACTCGGCCATGCCACTTGGCGCTGTAGTTTCAGCAGAAACGGCATCAATGAGTTGGCGACGCGCAATGAAATTGCGGCGTTCTTCAAAATAAGATTCTTCATTCAAACCGTTTTGATACAACACAAGATCAAAGGTCTGTTTATCAAATTGCCCGCTGGCATTCTGGAAGGTGGGGTCTGCTTTGATCTCGTCAACAACTGCGCTGTCGGAGGCGACAAGGCCCAAGTTTTTCGCTTCGCCGTCAATCGCAGCGGCACTAATGAGACGCGCAAGCACCCGGCGATCGATGCCGTAAAGCATACCCTCAGCCGGTGTAATGTCTTTGCCAACTTGTGCCGAATAATTCGCTAACTCACGGCGGTAGTCAGCGACAAAATCTCTGCTAATGATTTCTTGGTCACCAACAGTGGCCACAACCTCAGCGCGCGGCCCCGAGAAGATGTCAGCAACACCCCATAAGACAAAGCTCAATGCAATGATGCCCATGAAGAAAGCTGCAACCCAGCCTGAGGAATGTTTGCGTAATTTGTTCAGCATAGTCTACCTCGTTGCAGGGCCACTTTTAAGCCAGTGCCCGCATCCACATTATTAGCTATTTAGATCAGTCAGCTCTAACGCCAACTCAAAACGCGTACCTATCAAGAGGCGATAAAGAGCCTTCATTGAAGAACACTCTTAGGACCTCTAATCATCAGTCGTCTTTTCGGAAATCCCCCCCGAAAGGTGTCTCGAGTCAGTTTTAGGCCTATTTCTCCCACAATCTCTCAGAAATGAGCGCAAAATTCTACGGAAGATTTATATCCAAGGGGCTGTTTAGCGACTTTGTACACATTTTTGCAAAATTGGCGTCCATTTTGAGCCTCTCGTCAGGGGACGTACACGTTTGAAGTGCCGGGAAGTGCCGGGAAGTGGAAGGGAGTGTGCGCGCAAATCAATGCTTACTTGGCCAAAGCCGATCAGTTTGCTACACCGCATAAGAGAGCTTTTTGGTTAATTGCGGCACACTTTATAGAAGGAAACACCATGGCAGCGGGCAAAGCTAAGGTAAGAGCACCCAAACCGCTTGTAGCGGGCAACTGGAAAATGAACGGATTACGCGGTGCGAAGAAGGAAATCAACGCACTGGCGAAAAAACTGAACAAGTTAGATCGCCTTCCGTGTGACGTGTTGATTTGTCCGCCAACACCGACTCTGGCGTTGCTGGTGGAGACAGCCAAAGGCTCAAAAGTGCGAATCGGTGGCCAAGATTGCCATCCCCAAGTGAGCGGCGCCCACACAGGTGACGTAAGCGCGGAGATGTTGAAAGATGTCGGCGCCAAATATGTGATTGTGGGCCATTCCGAGCGCCGTGCCGATCACGAAGAAACAAATGCGCTGGTTGCACAAAAAGCCGCCGCCGGTCACCGGGCAGGGCTTATTTCGATCGTCTGCGTGGGCGAGACGGAAGCTGAACGCGATGCGGGCAAAACATTGAGCGTTATTACCGCTCAACTAAAAGGCTCACTGGGCGACACATTTGATCCGAAAAACACGGTAATTGCTTATGAGCCAGTATGGGCCATTGGCACAGGCCGCACCCCAACAACGGCTGAAGTAGGTCAAGTTCATACCCATATCCGCAAACGCCTCGTGGCCCGCTACGGCGAGCAAGGCAATGGATACCGCGTTCTTTATGGCGGTTCGGTGAAGCCTGCAAATGCTGAGGAATTGATGGCGGCGCCAAATGTAAATGGTGCGTTGGTGGGCGGAGCAAGTCTGACCGCCGAAGATTTTTACGGAATTATCTCCGCATATCTATAAGTGAAGGGCGGCGCGGCGGAGGACAATTTGCCGCCGCGCATCCTGCCAAACAAGCCTGTCATTTTAGGGATAAGTGGCGGTTTTTCTACGTTTTTGGCCTATCGATTGCCTTTGTTCTTTTTATTCACGACAAATTCTGATGAAAAAGCAGACAAAAGCGATCCCTAGGCTGGTAATTGCACGCTGACTACGCTAGAAATCGCAGCATTCTTGAGGATAACCAGCTCTCTTGGTTATTCGCATGTGCGCATTTTAGGATTTGGAACACATGGACACCATTCTGCTCGTCGTTCATCTATTGATCGCAGTTACATTGATTGTCACCATTCTGCTGCAACGCTCTGAAGGCGGTGCGCTGGGTATTGGCGGCGGTGGCGGCGGCGGCGGAGGCATGATGTCTGGCCGGGCAGCTGGCAACCTTTTGTCCCGCATTGCAGCCATTTGTGGTGGATTGTTCTTTGCGACAAGCCTTGGTTTGACGCTGATTGCGACGTATGACCAGTCCCCAGCAGACCTATTGGGCGGCACCGAAAGCCAAGTGCCAGCCCCATTTGCAGCACCAGAAATTCCAGGCGCTCCGACTGCTCCAGCAATTCCAAGCGCGCCGGTTGTGCCACGCGGTTAGTAAACAACGCTGAACACAGTTATCCACGCCTTGTAGTAAGGCGTGGTGACTTTTTGTATTTTCTTTCAGAATCGACACTCGAAACAGCAATCACTGCTTCGAATCGGATGAAACTTGTTTAAGGTAGCGGTCCATGACGCGGTATATATTCATCACTGGCGGCGTGGTCTCCTCACTTGGTAAAGGTATCACTTCCGCAGCTTTGGGCGCATTGCTCCAAGCCAGAGGTTTCAAGGTGCGCTTGCGCAAGCTTGATCCTTATCTCAATGTTGATCCCGGCACGATGAGCCCGTTTCAGCACGGCGAAGTGTTCGTAACCGATGATGGGGCCGAGACAGACCTTGATTTGGGCCACTACGAGCGGTTTACAGGTTGCCCAAATAACAAGGGTGACAACATCACCACGGGCCGGATCTACCAAGACATCATTGCTAAAGAGCGTCGGGGCGACTATCTGGGCGGCACCGTTCAGGTCATTCCGCACGTAACCGATGCCATCAAATCCTTTGTTCTGGAGGGCAATGAGGGCGTTGATTTCGTTTTGTGTGAAATCGGCGGGACTGTGGGCGATATTGAAGCCTTGCCGTTCTTTGAGGCCATTCGCCAGCTTTCCAACCAACTTGATCGCGGTCAGACCTGTTTCATTCACCTAACTTTACTACCGTACATTCCAAGTGCGGGTGAAATGAAAACAAAACCGACGCAACACTCAGTGAAAGAGTTGCGGTCCATCGGTATTCAACCAGATGTTCTGATGTGTCGGTGTGACCGTCCAATTCCCTACGAAGAAAAGCGCAAAATTGCCTTGTTCTGTAATGTCCGCGAGGCCGCCGTTGTGCAGGCCATCGACGTCGACACTATTTACGATGTGCCTGTGCGCTATCACAGTGAGGGCCTTGACCGGGAAGTGCTTGAGACATTTGGGATTAAGGATGCGCCAGATCCAGATTTGACCCAATGGGCAGACATCACGCACATCATTCGGGAGCCCGAAGGTGAAGTAACGATCGCGGTTGTAGGCAAATACACTGGCCTTAAAGACGCTTATAAATCGCTGATTGAATCGCTCACCCACGGCGGCATTGCCAATAAGGTGAGGGTCAATATTAGGTGGTTGGAATCTGAAAGTTTTGAGAACCCAGATCAGCTGCATTTGCTCGAAGGCGTCAATGGCATTTTGGTGCCCGGCGGATTTGGCGAACGCGGTGCAGAGGGTAAAATTGCAGCAGCATATTTCGCCCGGACCCGCAATGTGCCGTATTTCGGCATTTGCTTCGGTATGCAGATGGCCGTGATTGAAGCAGCGCGTAATATGGCAGACGTTGGCAAGGCCGGTTCGACTGAGTTTGGGGCAACGTCTGAACCCGTGGTTGGTTTGATGACCGAATGGTTGAAGGAAGACGAGCTGATTCAACGTGGCGCAAGTGGCGATCTAGGCGGAACAATGCGTCTGGGCGCTTATGATGCGACCCTCAAGCCGGGCTCACGTGTCGCAGAAATTTACGGCACGACCAAAATCAGTGAACGCCATCGCCATCGGTTCGAAGTGAACATGTCATACCGCGAGCTCCTTGAAGCTAAAGGCATGGTTTTCTCCGGCACCTCACCAGATGGCTTGTTGCCTGAAATTGTCGAGATTCCTGAACATCCTTGGTTTATTGGTGTACAATTCCACCCTGAGTTGAAATCTCGGCCATTTGATCCCCATCCGTTGTTTGAAAGCTTCATTGAAGCGGCTGTGCATCAAAACCGACTAGTTTAGATCCTCCACAAGGCGTGTGTCGCCCGTGATTGGCATCAACTAACTATATGAAGTGGTAAAGAACATCATGAGCCCCAACGCAGTTATCAAGCTGGCAAACTTTGAAATTGGCAACGACAAACCGTTGACCCTAATTGCTGGCCCCTGTGCCATGGAAAGCCGTGACCACGCATTTTTTATGGCCAATGAGCTCAAAGAAATCACCAGCCGTCTGGGCATTAATTTCATCTACAAAAGCTCGTTCGATAAAGCCAACCGGTCTAGCCGCAATAGTCAGCGCGGCATTGGCATTGAAACGGCGTTGCCAATCTTTGAGGCCATTCGCAAAGAATTTGATGTGCCTGTGATTACCGATGTGCACACAGAAGAGCAATGTGCGATTGCCGGTGAGATTGTGGATGTGCTGCAAATTCCCGCATTCCTCTGCCGTCAAACAGATCTTCTAGAAGCCGCTGCTGCGACAGGCAAAATCGTGAACGTGAAGAAGGGACAGTTTTTAGCGCCTTGGGACATGAAGCACGTTGTGGCCAAAGTTGTTGAAGCAGGCAATCCAAACGTCATGACCACGGAACGGGGCGCTTCATTCGGGTACAACACGCTTGTGTCCGACATGCGGTCCTTACCCGAGCTTGCAGCCATTGGCGCACCGGTCGTGTTTGATGCCACACATTCAGTGCAGCAGCCAGGCGGTAACGGCGCAACATCAGGCGGACAGCGTGAGTTTGTACCAGTCCTTGCACGAGCAGCCGTTGCTGTTGGCGTGGCAGCCTTGTTTGTGGAAACCCACCAAGAGCCAGATACAGCACCGTCTGATGGCCCGAACATGGTGCCTGTTGATGAGATGGAAGCAATGCTTGCACGCCTTATGGCATTCGACGAGCTGTCCAAACAGCGCAACTAATCGACAAACCCATTAGATCCACATCAAACCCTCTGTAAGTCTTCGGCTTCCAGAGGGTTTTTTGGTTCTGTCGGGAGTGTGATGGCCTCAAAGGGCAGAACAAAACGCGCGACCGTGCCCACATTGGGCTCGCTTTCGATCTCCAAGTGACCGCCCAAAAGTACCGCCAATTCTCTGGATAAAGCAAGCCCAAGCCCGGTGCCTTCAGTCGGCGATGAACGATACGCCTTGGCTTGCCAAAACGGTTCCATGGCTTTTTCAATTTCTTCTGCGCTCATGCCCACACCGGTATCGCGCACCTCAATGGATAGATTTCCCGCGTCGTCTATGAGAGGTTCCAAAGTAACTGACCCACCACTGGCGGTAAATTTCACAGCATTGCTGAGCAGGTTCAAGATGATTTGTTTGAGGCGTAAGGGATCGCAGTAAATGTCGCGCGCGCCTTGGAGCTCTCTGTATTCCAGAGAGACACCGTGCGCCACCGCGCGTTCGCGGATCATGCTGAGGCTGCGCTCCAGCGTTTCGCTTAAGTCAACGGCGGTCAAACTTACTTCAACCATATTCTCTTCCAATTTGGAGAGGTCAAGAATGTCGTTGACCAGCGACAATAAGTGTTCACTAGAAGAATGAATGTCCGTCACATACTCCGCATAGCGATCATTTTGCAAGGCCCCGAAGAGCTCGAGCCTAATGATGTCGGAGAATCCAATGATAGCCGTAAGGGGTGTGCGCAACTCATGGCTCATATGGGCTAGGAAATTGCTTTTGGAATGATTGTCTTGTTGGGCTTTGATGCCACGTTGAGACGCGATCAATGCTTCTTCCAGCCGTTCAGATTTTGATTGAGCCAGCGCGCGTGTGAGGATGAGGTGGCGTAATGTATTTTGGCGCACTGTTATAGATAGAAAACCGATGAGGAAACTACAGCCCAGCATAAAAAATTGATGCGTGTAATCCGGCGTTGGTTGGATGTACTGGAGCGTCCAAATAAAGGAGCTAAGAACTAGGATGTAAAAGAGAAATAGCATGCGCCACGTAAAGAAGAGCAAAGAGACGCCAATTGAAATCAGGTAGAAACCGGCGAGGTACTTTTCGTCAACCAGTAACGCGCATTGGACTACAATATTTCCTAGTGTAAGGACGCAGACGAGAGTGAACAAAGGATATGCCAAGTAGGCGGGAATTCTGCGCACTCTGTTGATGAGAAAGAGTCCAACCAGCACCATTGACGTGATGCTTGCGAGAAGAAACAAAGTAAAATTATGAGGGGGAGGTAGGGCAAAGAGATTGTAAGCCGCAATAACAGCATAGCCCAACGCCAAAATAAGAGATGCTTGTGCAACGCCCACAGAGGATATTTCAGCAGCAGATTTGCCTGACACCAGAGAGGGCTCATCGCCGCCTAAAAGTGAAGCATCTGTCTGCGTGGGTAATTTGTTCGCATTAACTCGATGTAGCAACCGGCATACCTCTGTGACCATCAACTCGGTTTGAATTGAAAGTGTGCCGTGTAGAGATTAAAAACGAATAAACTAAAATCGAGATAGTTCCGTGTAGGTTAGCGTGGTGTTAACCACGTCCTCGGTACGGCGCGACGCCCGTTTCTGGTACCCATAGGCCTTCAGGTATGGCGCCGGTCTGCCAAAATACGTCAATGGGAATGCCGCCGCGTGGAAACCAATATCCCGCAATCCGCATCCAGCGAGGGGCAACAACATCATTGAGGCGTTTGCCAATGCCCACTGTGCAATCTTCGTGAAATGCCCCGTGATTACGAAAGCTCTGCAGGAATAGCTTGAGGGATTTAGATTCAACCAACCAATCGCCCGGCAAATAATCGATGACGAGATGGGCAAAGTCTGGTTGTCCCGTAACCGGGCACAGAGAGGTGAACTCTGGGCAGGTAAAGCGTGCTGTGTAATTTGTATCGGGATGGGGGTTTGGCACGCGTTCCAAGACAGCGTCTTCTGGAGAAGAGGCAACGTCGCTTGCGCCACCCAATTGGCTTAATCCGCTAAGGGCTGTTTCATCTGAATGGCTCATGCTAGGTCCTCAATTCGATACGTCTGCTGATTATCAATCCATCGCTGATGCGTAACTCAGGCAACTGGCCCATCGTACACGCATCCTTCACCGCAACTGTCACGATGGATTTCAACCCGCGCAAGTCGCCGTAGGGAGGGCTTCAATTGTTTCCAAAGCCAGATGCAAATATTTTCCAACGTTGGTGGCCCAAGGTCAACAATGTCATTGAGCATATTATGATCCAGTTGGGCACGCGTAGAATCTAAGACCTCGTACATATCGCCAAATTCACGAATGAGACCTGTTGTTGGGTCTGGTTCGCCTTCCATCCACACGACGACGCGGAAGGAGTGACCATGAATGCGGCTGTTGGGATGTCCTGCCGGAGCGCTGGGTAAAAAATGGGCTGCTTCAAACTTAAACTCTTTGTAGATACGCATCAGTCAATCCCAATATATTTATGTGTTTGAACGCTCAAGCGCCATTTGGGGTGGTCCATGCAATATTGAATAGCGTTCCGCGTGTTCGCCACAATATCAGGCCCATCCATGGGTTGGAGCAAAAAATGTTCAAAGGCCCAGTTCTGAAACATCTCTGGTGGAAACCCTGGCTGAGGAAAAACGAGTTTCAGCTCATTGCCCCTCTCTTGCACCATGGTTGACCCCTCTTTAGGGCTGATACAAATCCAATCAAGCTCATTTGGCGCAGCAATCGTGCCATTGCTTTCAATCGCGACTTCAAAGCCTGCTGCCTGAAGGGCCTGAATGAGAGCGCTATCAAGTTGCAGTAAAGGTTCACCGCCCGTGCACACAACGTAAGGCGTGCCACCGACACCCGTCCAATGTTCTTGGATCGTGGCCACCAATGCGGCCGCGTCTTTAAACTTACCGCCACCCGGACCGTCTGTTCCTACAAAGTCAGTATCACAAAACTGGCAAATAGCTTTTTCCCGGTCCTTTTCACGGCCCGTCCAAAGGTTGCAGCCCGAAAAACGACAAAACACGGCCGGGCGCCCAGCGTGGGCACCTTCACCTTGCAGCGTGTAATAGATTTCTTTTACTGAATACATCGGGACGTTCTCAATCGTGTCGGTTTGGTATTGGAAACTAGGATCGGGCCAAGCTTAAAGCGGGCGGTTGGCTTGCCATGTTGTATAGCCTTTTGCACGTAATTCACAGGCCGGGCAATCATTACACCCATATCCCCACACATGGAGTTGGTCGCGGTTCCCCCGATAGCACGTATGGCTATGCTCAATAATGATTTGGGTCAGTTTTGGCCCGCCCAGCTCTTCGCCAAGGGCCCATGTTTGCGCCTTATCAATCCACATCAAGGGGCGTTCGATGGTAAAGGCCCGGTCCATGCCTAGGCTCAGCGCGGTTTCCAATGCCCCCAGCGTATCATCCCGGCAATCAGGGTAGCCTGAATAGTCCGTTTCGCACATACCGCCGACCAAGGCGGTGAGGCCGCGCCGATAGCCCAAAGCCGCTGCGTAGTTAAAAAACAACAAATTGCGCCCCGGAACAAAGGTGTTGGGCAGCCCATTTTCACCCATTTCGATGGCAACATCGCGGGTGAGGGCGGTGTCGCTGATCTGCGCAAGCGTTGGGAGGGCCAAGACGTGATCTTCGCCTAATTTCTCCGCCCACTCAGGGTAAGCGTCGCATAGGGCCGCGCGTACATTCTTGCGGCATTCGAGCTCCACCACATGGGATTGACCATAGTCAAACCCGATGGTTTCTACGTGGGAAAACCGAGAGAGGGCCCATGCCAAACACACAGTTGAATCTTGCCCGCCAGAAAAGAGTACCAAGGCGCTCTGCGTCATGTCGAAACCTTATAAATGAGAACCACTGGTGTTGAGCAGATACAGGTTGGCACGTCAAGTGTTGGGGGCATTTGGCCAAAACAATGCCTGAAACCAGTAGATTTTCGGTGCGCTAATATAGTTATTTAGGATAGGGTGTAATATTATAAGGCCTTGAGAAATATATTAAAATTGTTAGGCTTGAAACAACTTGAAGAGGAGAAGTGTATGAATACGCAGCATTTGGTGCTCAGTGTGCTAATCCGTGGGGCGGCAAGTGGATATGACATCAAAAAAGAACTGGAAATGAATGTCTCTCTTTACCTCGATATAAGCCCAAGTGGGATTTATCCTGCACTCGCGGCATTGACGGAAAAAGGTTTCACTGAGTTCGAAAAAATTGAACAAGATAGCCGTCCTGCCAAGAAAGAATATCAAATTACCGAGGCTGGCCGTCAGTTCTTTTTCAAAGAGATGCGCCGTATCAAATTGCGCCATTCAGTGCGCTCTGAGGTTTTATACGCCCTTTCAATTGCCGACTATTTACCCGTCGACCGGGTCGAAGGCATTCTTAACGAACGGTATGAGTTTACCTCTGCTCTTTTAGGGGAGATGGAAGGGCGTCAAAAAGAGGCGGAATTGCAAAACCGTCATGGCTTGGCCTTTGTTTTAGGATACGGAAGGGCCGTGTCAGAAGCCGCCAATGAATTCATCGAAGATGAGCGCGAGAAACTGCTCAAGGCTCTTACCCGTTCTCCGCGCTAATACCCTTGTGTGGGAAAAGTTGTTGAGGCTGCGTGACGCCTATATTTGAGGGAAAAGAATGTAATTTTGGCTGAAATAGAGCCAAATCGCATTCTTTTTGCGTTTAAGGGGGCATTGGCGAAACTTGTCTTTGCGCAAGACCGCTTGAAGCCGTATAAACCGGCGCAGATCTTCAATTTCTAAACAACCACCACGTCGAAGCGGAGCAGAAAAATGGCAGCTATTTTGGACATTATTGGCCGAGAAATTATGGACAGCCGAGGCAACCCCACTGTTGAAGTGGATGTGGTGCTTGAGGATGGTGCATTTGGCCGGGCTGCGGTCCCATCAGGCGCCTCAACGGGTGCTCATGAGGCTGTTGAGCTACGCGATGGGGAGAGCCGGTTTAACGGTAAAGGCGTTCTCAAAGCTATTGAGGCCGTTAATGGCGAAATTTTTGACGCCTTGTGCGGCATGGACACCGAAGAGCAGCTTCTGCTCGATCGGTTGATGTGTGAGCTGGACGGTACCCCAAACAAAGCGCGCCTCGGTGCAAATGCGATCTTGGGCGTATCGCTGGCAATTGCTAAAGCACAAGCCGAAAGCTTGGGCCTACCTTTGTTCCGCTATGTTGGCGGCCCATCCGCCCGTGTGCTGCCTGTGCCGATGATGAACATCATCAACGGCGGCGAGCACGCTGACAATCCAATTGATATTCAAGAATTTATGATCATGCCAGTCGCAGCCGACAACATTGCGGACGCGGTTCGCATGGGCTCTGAAGTGTTCCATCAGCTGAAGGCTGAACTGCAAGCTCAAGGCCTCAACACCAATGTGGGTGATGAAGGTGGCTTTGCACCAAACATTGCCTCTACGACGGCGGCGTTGGATTTGGTGATGAAGGCGATTGAAAAAGCAGGCTACAAACCAGGTGAAGACATTCATTTGGCTGTGGATGCGGCTTCCACTGAATTCCACAACAACGGTATCTACAACCTGAAGGGCGAAGGCAAAGAGCTGGACGCTGCAGGTATGGTTGACTACTGGGCTGATCTTGTTGGGCGCTACCCAATCATCTCCATCGAAGACGGCATGTCTGAAGATGACTGGGATGGCTGGAAAGCATTGACCGACAAACTTGGCGATAAAGTTCAATTGGTGGGTGACGATTTGTTCGTGACCAACCCTGTCCGCCTGAAAGACGGTATTGAGAAGGGCGTCGCAAACTCCATTCTCGTCAAGGTCAACCAGATCGGCACATTGAGCGAAACCATGGAAGCTGTGGATATGGCGCACCGGGCGCAATACACATCTGTTATGTCTCACCGTTCCGGTGAAACAGAGGATGCGACCATTGCTGACTTGGCTGTGGCAACCAATTGCGGCCAGATCAAAACGGGTTCATTGGCGCGCTCTGACCGGTTGGCAAAATACAATCAGCTGATCCGCATCGAAGAGCTGCTTGGCCCTTCAGCAGAATATGCAGGCCGGTCAGTCTTAAAGTCATAAAGACGAGCTGAGTTATTTGATTTTAAAAGGCGCTCCTCACGGGGCGCCTTTTGCTTTGGCAGGGCGCCGCCCAGGTATCAAGCAAACGATGTGCAGAGCAGGCCCACAATGCTGTAGTGGAGCCGGGCGGTTGGAAATTAACGAATACAATCAATTACATATTCCGCTTGCACGGCGAATCACTATGTGATTCTTTAGGGATATGGAACGAGATGAACTGATTCGCATTGCTGATGAGCCTCTTCGCCTTCGACGCTTTCTTTTGCCGATGGTGGGCCTCTTCGTGGCAGCTTACTTTTTGTATCATGTGGTCGAAAGCCCGCAGGGTCTTCGGACCTTTATGACCAATGCCGAAGCCATTGAAGATCGCCAGATTGTCCTAAATGAGCTTTCCTCGACCCGCGATCGCATGGAACGCAATGTTGCAATGTTGCGCCCCGAAAGCATCGATCCTGACCTGCTGGACGAGCGTGTACGCTCCTTTTTGGGTTATATGCGACCCGATGAATTAACGATATTTAGAAATTAGCCTATCAATTCAGCAGCTTAACCAAATTTCAGTTAATCACAAAAAAACCATATAATTCAATAATTTAGACTGTATCCTCACGGTCAACACTTGCTTGGAACGCTCTCTTAAAGGTTTCAGGTGATACTAAACGCACGTCGGGCCCTGTATTTGCATTTGGCGATACTGTTGGCCGATATGAGGAGAATTCTATGGTCTCTCGTTCCAAAACGGGTAGTCGGGCAGCTGGTAAAAAGCCTGTGGCAAAAAGAAAACCTGCGACAAAGCGCAGTGTGCCGGGCAAGGCCGATAGTTCTTCGCCAACCATTACCCCCTTTACCCATGAGGAAGATCTGGCAGCCTATCGCAACATGCTGATGATCCGTCGCTTCGAAGAAAAAGCGGGCCAGATGTACGGCATGGGACTGATTGGCGGGTTTTGCCATCTCTACATCGGTCAAGAAGCTGTTGTGACGGGCATGCAAATGGTTGCCAAAGAAGGCGACCAAATCATCACCGGATACAGAGACCACGGACACATGCTTGCCGCTGGTCTGGATCCAAAGGGCGTGATGGCCGAATTGACTGGGCGCGAAGGTGGCTTGTCGAAAGGTAAGGGCGGCTCCATGCACATGTTCTCCAAGGAAAAACACTTCTACGGCGGGCACGGCATTGTGGGCGCGCAAGTCGCTTTGGGGACAGGACTGGCCTTGGCCAACTCCTACCGCGAGAACGACAATGTCTCCTATGTTTACTTCGGCGACGGGGCCTCAAATCAGGGGCAGGTCTACGAAAGTTTCAACATGGCTGAGCTGTGGCGGCTCCCGGTCGTCTACGTGATTGAGAACAATCAATATGCGATGGGCACCTCGATCGACCGCGCGTCCGCCCAAACCGATCTCTCCAAACGCGGCGCGAGTTTTAACATTCCCGGCGAACAAATCGACGGCATGGATATTCGGGCCGTGCGCGATGCCGGTGAACGCGCAGCAACTTGGTGCCGCGCGGGCAAAGGGCCTTATATTTTGGAAATGATGACCTATCGTTACCGAGGGCACTCTATGTCTGACCCGGCGAAATATCGGGCCAAAGAAGAAGTCAGTAAAATGCGCGAAGAGCACGATGCAATCGAACAAGTACGTGCGCGCCTTCTTAAAGGCAAAAAAGTGTCAGAAGCGGATCTAAAAGATATGGACAAAGAGTTGCGCGCCATTGTCTCTGAGGCCGCAGCGTTCGCCAAAGCCAGCCCTGAGCCCGATCCTTCAGAACTATGGACAGACATCATAGCGCCCCTCTCGAGCGAAGAAGGAGCAAGCGCATGAGCATCGAAATTCTAATGCCCGCCCTGTCTCCCACAATGGAAGAGGGCACCCTTGCCAAATGGTTGGTCAAAGAAGGAGACAAGGTCTCTTCCGGCGACATTTTGGCCGAAATAGAAACCGACAAAGCGACAATGGAATTAGAGTCCATTGACGATGGCATCATGGGAAAAATATTGATCGCCGACGGCACGGAAAATGTGCCAATCAATAAGGTGCTGGCAACCATTTTAGAAGAGGGTGAAAGTGCGAGCACTAGTGCTGCCGCAGCCGCCTCACCACCAGCGGTCACAAAATCCGCTGACGTTTCAGTCATCTCCACAGCAGCGCCCACCGAACCTGTCGCCTTAGAAACCGATGTGCCGGAAGGCACGCCAATGCGTCAAATGACAGTGCGCGAAGCCTTGCGCGATGCAATGGCCGAAGAAATGCGGACAAACCCGGATGTCTTCATAATGGGCGAAGAGGTGGCCGAATACGAAGGCGCCTACAAAGTCACCCAAGGTTTGCTCGATGAATTCGGCAGCCGCCGGGTGATCGACACACCCATTACAGAACACGGGTTTGCAGGACTTGGCGCAGGTGCCGCGATGGCGGGGCTGCGTCCTGTCATTGAATTCATGACCTTCAATTTTGCCATGCAAGCGATTGATCACATCATCAATTCAGCCGCAAAAACCCGTTATATGTCTGGCGGACAGATGTCGTGCCCGATTGTGTTTCGCGGGCCCAATGGCCCAGCCTCACGGGTTGGCGCGCAACACTCCCAAGATTATTCCTCGTGGTACGCCCATATTCCCGGTTTGAAAGTTGTTGCTCCCTATTCAGCAGCCGATGCTAAGGGGCTTTTAAAGTCTGCAATCCGTGATCCCAATCCAGTTATCTTTTTGGAAAATGAAATCCTCTACGGCAAGATATTTGATGTGCCCGAAATGGATGACTGGACGGTACCAATTGGCGTCTCCAAAAGACTGGTTGAAGGCAGTGATGTGACCTTGGTGTCTTTCTCCCACGGCATCACCTATTGCCTTGAGGCGATGGAGACACTCTCAGCACAAGGCATTAGTGCCGAACTGATTGATTTGCGTTCCTTGCGTCCCCTCGATCTTGGCCCGGTTTTGGAATCTGTGAAGAAAACGAACCGTCTGGTAACCGTCGAAGAAACATGGCCTGTCGCAGGCATCGGCGCAGAAATCGCAGCGCAAGTGAGCGAGAAAGCTTTTGACTATCTCGATGCGCCGGTGATGCGTGTGACGCAAAAAGATGTGCCAATGCCTTACGCGGCAAACCTTGAAAAACTGGCACTGCCAAGTGCTGCTGATGTGGTTGAGGCGGTGAAAGCCGTCTGCTACCGCTAGGAGGGAGGACATTATGCCCATATCAATTCTCATGCCGGCCCTGTCTCCCACAATGGAAGAAGGCACACTTGCCAAATGGCACGTGAAGGAAGGCGATGTTGTCAGCTCTGGCGACGTGCTTGCAGAAATCGAAACCGACAAAGCCACAATGGAAATCGAAGCCATTGACGAGGGCGTTGTTGGAAAAATCTTAGTCGCTGATGGCACGGAAGCCGTTCTGGTCAACACCGCGATCGCTATCATCTTGGAAGACGGGGAGGACGCCAGCGCCCTTGAAGGCTTCGATGTGAACGCAGAAAGCGCACCTGTTGTTGAGGCTGAAGCAGCTCCGACACCAGAAACTACACCGACCGCTAACGCAAAACCAAGTACACCAACACCTACAGGGTCACGCATTTTCTCAAGCCCACTTGCACGCCGTATCGCAAGCCAAGAGGGGGTGGATATTACTTCCCTTGCCGGTACTGGCCCGCGTGGTCGGGTCGTGAAGAAAGATGTGGAAGCCGCTCTTGCAGGGGGTGTTCCAAAATCACCCGCAACCTTGCAAGCAATGCCAATAGGACAACAACCCGCTGTTGATCCGCGTGCTTACTTCGAAGACGGTTCTTACGATGAAGTGCCGTTGGATAAAATGCGCATGACCATCGCGCGCCGTTTAACCCAGTCGAAACAAGAAATTCCACACTATTACATTTCGGTAGATTGTGAATTGGACGCCCTGCTTCAGGCGCGTAAAGACCTCAACGCACAAGCAGATGAAGGTGTTAAAATTTCGGTGAATGACTTTGTGGTACGCGCGGCCGCATTAGCGTTGAAAAAAGTACCCGACGTGAACGTGAGTTATGCAGGCAATGCAGTGCTCAAACACCACCACGCTGATATCGGCATTGCTGTTGCCATCGATGGCGGTTTGATCACGCCGATCATTGCTAAGGCCGATGAGAAAGGGCTTGCTGCTATCTCTGCGGCGGCCAAAGATCTGGCGCTGCGAGCACGCGAACGCAAACTCAAACCCTCTGAGTTTGAAGGCGGCGGTTTCTCAATCTCCAATCTAGGCATGTTCGGCGTGAAGAATTTCACAGCCGTCATCAATCCGCCTCAGTCCGCCATTTTGGCTGTGGGGGCCGGTGAACCAAGGCCGGTGATTAAAGACGGTCAGGTAACCGCTGCAACGGTGATGACAGTGACCTTGTCGTGTGATCACAGAGTGATTGACGGCGCGCTCGGCGCCCAGTTCCTGCAAGTGTTCAAGCGCCATATTGAACTTCCAACCAGCATGTTGATGTGAGAGCCAAATGACCGAAAAAACATATGATGTTGTCGTAATTGGCGGCGGCCCAGGTGGCTATGTAGCGGCCATTCGGGCCAGTCAACTCGGCTTAAAAACAGCGGTGATCGAACGTGATAAACTAGGCGGCGTCTGCCTCAACTGGGGTTGCATTCCCACCAAAGCCTTGCTGCGCTCCGCTGAAGTCTATCATTTGATGCAGAACGCTAGCGACTTCGGTCTCAAAGCTGACGGCATCAGCTTTGACATTGAAGCAGTGGTCAAACGATCTCGTAAAGTGTCAGAACGCTTGTCGGGTGGCATTGGTTTTCTGATGAAGAAAAACAAAATTGATGTGATCGCGGGGGAGGCTTGCCTAACAAGCCCAACAACAATCACGGTCAAATCCGGTAAAGGCAATCAAACCGTCAAAGCCAAAAACATCATCCTCGCTACAGGTGCACGTGCGCGAACTCTGCCGGACCTTGAGCCGGACGGAGATGTGATCTGGACAGCCAAAGAGGCGATGGTACCAAAGAAAATGCCGAAGTCACTTCTCGTCATTGGCTCCGGGGCAATCGGAATTGAGTTTGCCAGTTTCTACAATACGATGGGGGCTGACGTCACCGTTGTGGAAATGGTGGACCGTATTCTTCCCGCTGAAGATGGAGAGATCGCGGCTCTGGCTGCCAAATCGTTTAAAGCCCAAGGCATGAAGCTTCTCACAGGTGCCAAAATCGAGAAGGTTGAGAAGGGCGCCAAGAATGCGAAAGTAACGCTCACCACGTCGGATGGAAAAGCAAAAATCCACACAGTCGACGTCGTGATTTGCGCTGTGGGCATTGTGGGCAATGTAGAGAACATCGGCCTAGAAAAACTCGGCATTAAGGTGGACCGCACCCATATCAGCGTGAACCAATGGTGCGAGACCAATGTGAAAAACATCTATGCCATTGGCGATTTGGTGGGCCCGCCTTGGCTTGCTCATAAAGCCAGCCATGAGGGCGCGATGGTCGCAGAACGTATCGCAGGCCATGTTGATATTCACCCCTTGGACACAAGTAAAATTCCCGGCTGTACCTATTGCCACCCTCAAGTTGCTAGTGTGGGTTTGACAGAGGAAAAAGCCAAAGAGGCCGGCCATAAAGTAAAAGTAGGGCGCTTCCCTTTCACGGGGAATGGCAAGGCAATCGCTTTGGGCGACACAACCGGGCTCATCAAGACAATCTTTGACGAAAAAACCGGCGAGTTGCTGGGCGCTCACATGGTGGGAGCCGAAGTAACCGAGCTTATTCAGGGCTACACAGTGGCCCGAACAATGGAAGCGACAGAGGCTGACTTGATGGGAACCGTCTTTCCACACCCAACTTTAAGCGAAATGATGCACGAATCTGTTCTTGATGCGTTTGACCGTGCGTTGCACATTTAAGCAATTACGGTAAAACAGGTGGGTATCTAGAAACGGATGACAGGAAATGGACGATGATTGAGTTGCTCAGTGAACCACAAGTATGGGTCAGCCTCCTTACTTTGACAGTGCTTGAAATTGTTCTGGGCATCGACAATCTGATTTTCCTATCCATTGTCGCCAACCGCGCGCCAGAAAAACACCGCGACAAAGTGCGCAAACTTGGCCTTGCGGGCGCTTTGGTGCTTCGTTTGCTACTGCTGTGGTCCATTGCGTGGATCGCAGGCCTGACAGCCTCAGTCTTCGACCTGTTCGAGGTTGGCTATTCATGGCGTGATATTGTGTTGTTCGCGGGTGGCCTATTCCTCATCGCCAAAGGCACCATCGAAATTCACCACACTCTTGAAGGGGCTGATGATCACGCGGGCTCAGACCTCTCTATGGGCTTCACCATGGCCGTGGTGCAGATCATGGCTTTGGATATCGTCTTCTCGCTGGATAGCGTCATCACTGCCGTTGGCATTGCCAAACATATTGAAGTGATGGTGGCTGCCGTGTTGATCGCGATGGCCGTGATGTTGTTTGCGGCCAAGCCCGTTGGCGATTTTGTTCTGGCCCACCCCACAGTTAAAATGCTCGCTTTAGCATTCTTGATTTTGGTCGGCATGGCCCTTGTTGCAGATGGCATGCACTATCACATTGAACGTGGTTTCATCTACGCAGCTATTGCCTTCTCTTTGTTGGTGGAATTTCTCAACCTTTGGTCTTCTGCCCGGCGCAAACGCAGAAACGCAAAAAAGGCGGCGCTATTGGCCCAATAAACAGGGCGGAGCTCATAGAGGCGTATGGGAAGGGCTGAATCTCTGTTCGCGAATTCATCCATTCGAAAGGCCAATTGGCTATTATTTGAGACGACAGAGCTTGATCTAACCAGACCTCTACGCCATGTTCAGGTTTAAATGTAGGCCCCAAAAGGCAGTATTAGAGAAACACCATGGTCACCATAGTTGACACCATCACCTCATCCGCAAGTCCTTTGCGCCCGCGCCACCCGGAAAAGGCCAACAAGCCTGACACGGCGATCTTGCGCAAGCCAAGCTGGATACGAGTGAAGGCACCGGGGTCTCCGGTGTACAATGAAACCAAGAAATTGATGAAAGAGAACGGCCTTGTCACTGTGTGTGAAGAGGCTGGCTGTCCCAACATCGGCGAATGTTGGTCCCAAAAACATGCAACGATGATGATCATGGGCGACACATGCACGCGTGCCTGTGCATTTTGCAATGTGAAAACGGGCATGCCCAATCCGTTGGACTCTCAAGAGCCCGCAAAGGTTGGGGACGCTGTCGCCAAACTTGGATTGCGCCATGTGGTCATCACATCCGTTGACCGCGATGATTTGGCTGACGGCGGGGCTCAGCATTTTGTTGAAGTGATCAATGCCATTCGCGCCAGTGCGCCCGGCACAACCATTGAAATCCTCACACCAGATTTTTTACGCAAAGCAGGTGCGTTGGAAAAAGTGGCTGAGGCGCGTCCAGATGTCTTCAATCATAATTTGGAAACCGTGCCACGCCGCTACTTAAAAATTCGACCCGGCGCGCGTTACTTCCATTCGCTGAGGTTGTTGCAACGGGTCAAAGAGGTTGATCCAACAATCTTCACCAAGTCAGGCATTATGGTCGGCTTGGGGGAGGAGCGTGAAGAAGTGCTGCAAGTGATGGACGACATGCGTTCAGCCGATGTGGACTTCATCACCATCGGACAATATTTACAACCGACCCGCAAACATGCAGCAGTTGAGCGGTTTGTCACGCCAGACGAATTTAAATCTTATGAGCGCATCGCCCGAACAAAGGGTTTCTTGCAGGTGTCATCAAGCCCACTGACGCGCTCTTCGTACCATGCAGACGATGATTTTGCGGAGCTACGGGATAACCGCGCCGCCAAGCTTAATCGATAGACGTCGCAGCAATTGAAAAGTTTGACTTAAGCTTATGCCCACCCATTCAGAAGTACGGTTTGTGCCGTATGAGGCGGAAGAGATATTTGAGATGGTTGGAGATATTGCAAAATATCCCGACTTTTTGCCGTGGTGCGCCGGTGCGCGCATACGCAAGCAAGAAATGGTGGATGGCCATAAAGTCATTACGGCAGATCTCATCATTGCCTACAAAGTGTTCCGGGAAAAGTTTTCCTCCAAAGTCACTTTGTATCCAGAGACCTTGAAGGTCGACATCAGCTATCAAGACGGCCCGTTCAAATTTCTCAACAGTCACTGGAAAGTGCGGCCATTAGACGAAGGCAGCGAGATCGATTTCTACGTCGATTTTGAATTCAAAAGCCGCATGCTCCAAAGCATGGTGGCGCGGATTTTCACCAAAGCTGTGCGTAAAATGGTGTCTGCCTTTATTGACCGTGCCGACGAGCTTTACGGTCCGCAAAAGGAAACTGAGCCCAAATAGAGCCTAGCGTTCAAGCTGTCGCTTAATAAGGTCGAAGGCGCCCTCAATCGTTTTCATCCGAATTTCACTGCGCCCCACATCACCAAAGTGATGCACCTCATGCAGCATCCGACGGTTTTCGCGCAAGCAGGCAATATGCACAAGGCCGACCGGTTTCATCGGCGTGCCACCGCCGGGCCCCGCAATGCCGGTAACGGCTACCGCAATATGGGCGCGGGATTCCTGCAAGGCGCCTTCTGCCATGGCGCGCACAACAGGCTCGCTGACAGCGCCGTAATCTGCCAGCATATCGCCAGGAACACCCAGAAGGTCGCGTTTGGCTTCATTGGAATAGGTGACATAGCCGCAATCCACGACAGCCGAGCTACCAGCAATTTCGGTGAGACAGCCCGCGATCAACCCGCCTGTGCACGATTCCGCCGTCACAATACGTTGACCTTTTTCAGCGCAATCTCCAATGAGCAATCGAGCATATTGAATGAGTCGTGTGGAGAACATGTTACAAACCCTCTAGAGCAAATGGAATATTTGAGGCGCATAGTTACTCAGCGCTGCCATGATCACCATCGCAAACACAGCCGCAATAACATCGTCGATCATGATGCCAAAACCACCTTTTACATGGCGGTCTGCAAGGCTAATCGGCCATGGCTTTGCAACATCAAAAAGGCGGAACAGAAGAAAAGCCAAGATCCATCCCACGGGCGTAAACGGTGCGATAGCGAGCACCATCCATTGGCCCACCACCTCGTCCACAACCACATCACCGGGGTCTGGCCGTCCCGTAGAGGATGCGTAAACCGCACTTGCCCAGCAGCCGGGAATAAACAAAAGGCTCGCAGCGATAAGCAGGACAAAGGGAGACGGAATGAATAGGAGCAGGGCGTAAGCAAAGGGTAGTGCGGCAAGCGATCCCCACGTGCCAGGGGCTTTGGGCAGCAATCCCGCCCCAAACCAAGTCGCTACTAAATGGGCAGGGTGCCAAAACGACAGCGAAGAGCTTTTGTCAGGAGAGGACATTATAGACCTCGCACAGAGGAGGGAAGTTCCACGCTGGCAATAGCCTGCGCTGCAATGCCTTCCTTACGACCGGTAAATCCAAGTTGCTCCGTGGTCGTCGCTTTAACGCTGACCCGGTCAAGCTCCAAAGAGAGGAGGCGGGCGAGGTTCGCGCGCATGGTCTCGCGGTGAGGGCCCACTTTCGGCGCTTCACAAATGATCGTGAGGTCAACATGCACAATACGGCCCTGTTTTTTGGCGATGAGGTCGCGTGCATGTTCGAGGAAAATATGCGAGGCAGCGCCTTTCCACTGGGGATCCGTCGGCGGAAAATGCGCGCCAATGTCGCCGTCGCCAATGGCACCGAGTAGCGCGTCGGTAAGCGCGTGCATGGCAACATCTGCATCAGAATGACCTGATAGCTTATGGGTATGGGGAATTTTAATGCCGCAGAGTGTGACATGGTCTCCAGCAACAAGCTGATGAACATCAAAGCCAGACCCGGTGCGTGTTTCCATCAGCTTGCTCAGCATGATTTCCCCTCGAATAAAATCGGCTTCAGTGGTCAGTTTGAAATTACTTTCCGACCCCTCCACCACGGTTACCTGCATACCTGTCGCTCGCGCGACAGCAACGTCATCTGTGAGGTCTTGACCTTCAACAGTGCGATGGGCTGCCAAAATACTCTCAAACTGGAATGCCTGCGGTGTTTGGGCGCGCCACAACCCCTCACGCGGCACGGTCGATAAGCAAAGCTGGCTGTCATCCACCCGCTGTAGAGTATCAACCACTTGGAGGGCTGGCAAAATAGCCTGATGGGTTTGTAATCCGTCAATGATACTGTCTAAAAGGTCAACGCTGAGAAACGGACGGGCCCCGTCATGGATGAGAACGTGGTCGAGATTGAAGGCGGCCAAGGCTTCCAGTCCGGCCAAAACGGAGGCCTGTCGGGTGGCGCCGCCCGTAACTGGGTAGTGAATAAGAGAAAAATCCTCGCCCATGCACTCTTCATAGACGGCGTGATCCTCCGCATGAATGACACACATGATGTGCTTAATACGGGAATCGGCACGCAGGGCTTCAACCGTTCGGCGAAGCACGTGCTTGCCAGCTAAGGCTCTGTATTGCTTGGGCAATCCAATGCCCATACGGGTGCCGCGGCCTGCTGCCACGATGAGTGCTGCAATTGACATAGCTCTGATGTCGCCCAAGACGAGCTTGCGAGCAAGCTGAAAGTGCAAAATCCCCCAAATTCCTGAAAAAGGGCGGGTCTTTGCGTTTTCTGAAGAATATTTGTTGTAAAAAGGCCATTCCTACCGTAAGTTTGCCTAATGTATAGGCATGAAGTTGGACTGCTCAAAAAATGACCATCACTGTTGGCCGCCACAAATTGAAGAATAAAGTCATCTTAGCGCCCATGTCTGGCGTGACTGACTTGCCGTGCCGTCAGGTCGCCGACCGTCTGGGCTGCGGTCTCGTGGTGTCTGAAATGGTGGCCAGCGAAGATTTAGTCCGTGCTCGGCCAGATGTTGTGCGCCGAGCTGCTGGAAGTGGCTTGCTGAGCCCGCTTGTGGTGCAACTGGCAGGCCGCGAACCTGAATGGATGGCAGAAGGCGCACGACTGGCCGAAGACGCAGGCGCTGACATGATCGATATCAATATGGGCTGCCCTGCACGCCAAGTGACGACGGGCATGTCCGGGTCTGCATTGATGCGCGACTTAGACCACGCAGAGAAATTAATCCGCGCAACGGTCGAAGCCGCCAGCGTTCCTGTGACCCTGAAAATGCGGTTGGGCTGGGATGATGCGACACGCAATGCGCCAGAATTGGCCCAGCGCGCGGAAGCTGCGGGCATACAGCTACTGACCGTACATGGCCGCACGCGCTGTCAATTTTACAAAGGCACGGCGGACTGGACGGCCATTAAAGACGTTGTCGATGTCACCAATCTGCCGGTCGTGGCCAATGGCGATATTTGCTCGATCGAAGATGCCGATAAATGTTTAGAACAATCCGGCGCCGACGCTGTCATGGTGGGACGCGGGGCTAACGGGCGACCGTGGTTTCTGGGTCAACTAGGACAATGGTTGGAGAATGGTACCAAACCAGCTGATGTTTCTTTTGAGGTGCAGGCTGAAACAGCCCTCTGGCACTACAAAGAAGCGCTGGACCATTACGGCGACCACCTCGGCATTCGTATCGTGCGCAAACACTTGGGTTGGTACATTGAGTCAGCAGCGGAGCAGGCAGGCCTCAAAGGCAGTGCGGGCCTGCGCGCCTTTAAAAGCGAGATCATGCCGTCCTGGAATACTCAAAAAGTCATGGATGATTTGGCACGGTTCTACGAGCAATTAGCGCTGGGAACCTTTGCGGGGCAAGGCGAAGCGGGCGAGGTGGCAGCATGAGTTCGATAAAATCAACCGGCCCAAATGCGGAAGTCATCCTCAACACCATTCCCCACCCAGTTCTGGTGCTGAACCGCAACTTGCGCCTCATTTTTTCCAATGATGCGGCGGAACAGTTTTTTGCCGTCAGTTCAAACGTGCTCAAACGCAATCCGCTCAGCGATATATTGAGCGTGAATTCCCCCTTAGTGACGTTGATTGAACAGGTCTTTAACAGCGGCGCGTCCGTCAATGAATACGATGTGGAGCTAGCATCTCCGCGCTTTGGGGAGCGCTCCGTTGATGTGCAAGTGACCTTGGTCGATGATGATCAACAACACGCACTTGTCCTGCTGCAAGAACGCACCATGGCGCAAAAAATGGATCGTCAACTCAGCTCGCGTGACGCCGCCCGCTCTGTTGTGGGCATGGCCGCTGTGCTCGCCCATGAAATCAAAAACCCTCTATCAGGCATTCGCGGCGCAGCGCAATTGTTAGAACTTGGCGCAAGTACCGAAGACAAAAGCTTGACCAAATTGATTGTGGATGAGGTGGACCGCATCCGCAATTTGGTCAATCGCATGGAAGTCTTTTCCGATGAGCGTCCGATCCCGCGCAAACCAGTCAATATCCATGCCGTCCTAGGCCACGTGAAGAAGCTCGCAGAATCTGGCTTTGCCCGTGAGCTTAAGATCTTGGAAGAATATGACCCGTCCTTGCCTGCTGTTTTGGGAGATAATGACCAGCTCATTCAGGTGTTTTTGAACTTGATCAAAAACGCGGCAGAAGCTGTGGGCGATAAAAAAGACGGGGAAATCATCCTTACCACGGCTTATCGCCCCGGCGTTAGGTTGTCCGTACCGGGCAGCCGAGACCGTGTGGGTTTGCCATTGGAGATTTGCGTGATCGACAATGGGCCCGGCGTGCCCGCTGATCTATTGCCCTATCTATTTGATCCCTTCGTGACCACCAAAGCTTCGGGTAGCGGCTTGGGCCTTGCCCTTGTGGCCAAGGTCGTACGTGACCATGGCGGCATCATCGAATGCGAAAGCCACCCACGCCGCACCATTTTTAGAGTTCTCATGCCGATGCAAGCCGCAGGTAAGCAAGCCGATGAGGGCACGCCATCGCCTGAAGCACTTTAGTCGTAGATTTTCCAATTGATTGCAGAGCGCTAAGCAATCAAGGAGTTTAGAATATGCCAACCGGAACAATTTTGATTGCTGATGATGACACTGCCATTCGCACAGTCCTAAGCCAAGCGCTGGGCCGTGTGGGATATGAGGTGCGAACAACAAGCAATGTAGCCACCTTATGGCGTTGGAGCAGTCAGGGAGACGGCGACCTGATCATTACAGACGTGATGATGCCGGACGGCAATGCATTCGATCTTATTCCCCGCATTAAGCGGTTGCGACCCGACGTGCCCATCATTGTGATGAGTGCGCAAAATACGCTGATGACGGCCATCACGGCAGCAGAGCGGGGGGCTTATGAATACCTTCCCAAGCCCTTCGACCTCAACGAGCTGATTGGTGTGGTCGAGCGCGCGCTGGCCCAACCTAAAGAAGCCTCCAAAGCGCGGCCGATGACGGAAGAAGAGGAAAATATTCCTCTGGTGGGTCGTTCACCCGCAATGCAGGAGATCTACCGGGTGATTGCCCGTCTCATGCAAACCGACCTAACGGTAATGATCAATGGGGAATCGGGTACAGGTAAAGAGCTTGTCGCACGCGCGCTCCACGATTACGGCAAGCGCCGCAGAGGACCCTTTGTGGCGATCAACATGGCGGCGATCCCAAGAGAGCTGATCGAGAGTGAATTGTTCGGTCACGAGAAGGGCTCCTTTACTGGCGCCAGCCAAAAATCAACCGGCCGGTTTGAACAAGCCGAAGGGGGCACGCTCTTTTTGGACGAAATTGGCGACATGCCGATGGAAGCTCAAACCCGGCTTTTGCGGGTACTTCAGCAAGGAGAATACACCACAGTGGGCGGGCGTAACCCGATCAAGACAGACGTTCGGATCGTGGCCGCGACAAACCGAGATTTGCGCCAACTGATCAATCAAGGCCTGTTCCGGGAAGACTTGTTCTATCGCTTGAATGTTGTGCCCCTCCGCTTGCCGCCTTTACGGGAACGCTCAGAAGATGTGCCAGACCTTATTCATCACTTCTTAAAGCTGGCCGAAGCAGATGGCCTGCCGCACAAAATGATCGATACAGAAGGCATGGAGCTTCTGAAGAAATACAGATGGCCCGGTAACGTGCGTGAATTGGAGAACCTTGTTCACCGATTGGCCGCTCTTTATACCGAAGAGCTGATCTCCGGCAGCGTCATTCAGGGAGAATTGAGCGAACCCGACCACGCAAGCTCCGCCGACGACATCAATGTGGATGAAAGCTTGGAGGGCGCTGTAGAGCGCATTCTGGGAAAAATGTTCTCCCAAGCAGGTGAAGATCTGCCCCGCCCAGGACTGTATGACCGCGTATTGCGGGAGCTGGAGCGACCTCTCTTGACCTTGTCTTTGACAGCGACCCGTGGCAACCAAATTAAAGCCGCACATATGTTGGGCATCAATCGCAACACCCTCCGTAAGAAGATTCGGGAGCTGGAAATTCAGGTAGTCCGAGGCCTTTAGGGGCAATTGGCGTAGGGGAACTCATCCCTTGGCTAAAAGATGTAGCAATATCAGCAAGATAGTGCAGCTCTTAACCAGAATTTCAAAGTGATGTAAACCTGCAACAATGTGGTTGAAACATCGCGAAAAAAACGCCAGTATGCCTAGGTTAAGGGCTTTCGTTGCCATTCGGGCACAGTAAAACGTGAGTTTTGTTTTAAATGTGCTGAACGGCCGAGAGGCGGTTTCCGGTACAGATGGGCACAAAGGGGATGGTGGTGCAGCTCAGCAATACGCTGACAAACTTCTGGCTCGGTCTTGTAAGGCTGTCCCGAAAGAGGGGGGTTGCGGCGACTTTTTCAGTCGGCATTGTAATCTTCGCTGTCTTTTTGGGCGCCTACACCTTTATGGCGCTGACGGGCACCTTGGTAGCCCAGCCTGAACGCACCCAACTCATCATTCTCTTAGTGACCAACCTTGTGGTTTTTACAATACTGCTCGGGCTGGTCATTTGGCGTTTCGTCAAAATTTATCTCGCGACCAGAAGCGGCAATGCAGGGGCAAAGCTTCACGGGCGCATGGTGACACTCTTTACTGTGATAGCGGGGGGCCCAGCCATTATTGTGGCGATCTATGCCTCGGTTGCCCTTGAAGGTGGTTTGGAAAATGTCTTTGGTCATCAGGTGCAATTACTGGTCAATAATACCAATAAGGTTGCCGGGGCCTATTTGAATGAGCACAGGATGGTGCTCAACAATGACCTTCAATTAATGAAGTCAGACCTCAATGGACAAAGCACCCTTTACAAACAGAATCCCGAAAAATTCAAGAAATTTGTTGAAGCTCAGGTGGGCGTGCGCTCGCTGAATGACGCTTACGTCATCAACCGGAATGGGGTCATTCTAAGCCGCTCAAGTGCTAATTTGATGCCAAGCCAAAGGATGCCGTCTGAAGCGGTGATGGAAAAAGTGGCAGGGGGTACGACGGCCCTTTACACCGACGTCGAATCCAATCAGGTCAAAGCCCTTGTTAAGCTGGACGCATTTTCCGATGCCTACCTCTTTATTTCTCGTTTCGTAGATCCCCGTGTGCTGTCTCATGTTCAAAACGCCAGTGAAATTACTCAGCGTTTTAAGATGCTACGGGACCAGCGCTCCCAATCGCAATTGACCTTTATGGTCATCTATATTGTTTTGGCCTTGGTCGTGGTATTTGCCGCCATCTGGATCGGCCTATGGGTGGCCAATCGCATTGTCACGCCCATCGGCAATTTAATGGATGCCGCCGAAAAGGTGAGTGCGGGCGATTTGACAGCGCGGGTGCGCGTTGACCGAGCGGGCGAAGATGATGAGATCGATTTGCTGTCTCGCGCCTTTAATCGCATGACCAAACAATTAGAGTCGCAACGCTCAGATCTAGTCGAAGCCAATGAACAAATTGACGATCGCCGTCGCTTTACCGAAGCTGTGCTTGCCGGGGTGAGTGCAGGGATCATTGGTCTTGACCGTACCGGACGCATTGATCACACCAACCAAGCCAGCTTAAGGTTTTTGGACCGAGATGCCGACACCACCAACGGTGAATTGATCACAGATATTATTCCAGAAATGTCGGCTGTCGTATCCAGCGCCATGGAACACCCGCTAAATAGAGGGCAGGCCCAAGTAACCCTTCAAATTGACGGCTCAGACCGAACATTGAATGTGCGCGTGACGGGCAAGCATTCCCAAGAAGGTAATCAGGGCTACGTACTTACATTTGACGACATCACAGAACTCGTCTCAGCGCAGCGTAATGCGGCTTGGGCAGACGTGGCGCAACGCATTGCCCATGAGATTAAAAACCCGCTGACACCTATCCAATTGTCGGCAGAACGTTTGAACCGGAAATACAGCAAAGAGATCACCACTGATCCCGCCGTCTTTGCACAATGCACCGAAACAATCATTCGTCAGGTTGGCGACATTGGCCGAATGGTTGATGAGTTCTCGTCATTTGCGCGCATGCCAACCGCCGCTATCAAAGAAACAGATGTGATCGAAATTTTGCGGCAAACTGTTTTCTTGCAGCGGGTGGCGCATTCAGAGATTGAGTATAGCATTCATCTGCCAGACAGCTTCCCTGCTGTACAATGCGACAGTCATTTGTTGAGCCAAGCCCTGACCAACATCTTAAAGAATGCTGCGGAAGCGGTGCGGGGGCATGAAGCTGATGAACCAGACGGAACCCGACTTTCAAAAGAACCGTTGAAAAAGATTGGACGTATCGAAGTGGTTTTGCGAGACCATGAGGAAACGTTTGAAATATGCGTAACTGATTCTGGGTGTGGCCTGCCTAACACGGGCCGATTGCGCCTTACCGAGCCCTATATGACCACAAGAACAAAGGGCACAGGATTGGGCCTTGCCATTGTGAAGAAGATCATGGAAGACCATCTTGGCCGATTGGAGTTGCACGATGCACCCAAGGATGATGGTTGGGAAACGGGCGCGTCTATTAAATTGATATTTCCGCATGCAAATTGTGGAGATACTGAGGTACAAAACGCGTCAAACGCACAACTTGGGGATGTGTTTGACGAGCAACTGAAGGGGAAAGAGGCCGCACATGGCGTCTGAAGTACTTATTGTTGATGATGAAGTTGATATCCGTGAGTTGATTGCGGGGATCCTTTCTGACGAGGGCTACGAAACGCGGGTCGCTGGTGATAGCGACGCAGCGTTGGCGGCTATCCACGAACGCATGCCCAGTTTATTGGTGCTTGATATTTGGTTGCAAGGCAGCCGGTTGGATGGATTGGAAATACTAGATGTTGTTAAACAGCGGTATCCCAACCTCCCAATTGTGATCATCAGTGGTCACGGCAATATCGAAACGGCGGTCACGGCAATCCGAAAGGGCGCCTACGACTATGTAGAGAAGCCCTTCAAAGCCGATCGCCTGATTCTAATTGTCCAGCGTGCGATTGAAGCCTCTCGTTTGAAACGTGAAAACGAGGAGTTACGCCTCAAAGTCGGTGCAGATAATGTGATGATCGGCGACTCCAGTTCGCTGGGGCAAGTGCGCATGGCAATTGACAAGGTGGCCCCAACTGGCAGTCGTGTGTTGATTACCGGCCCGTCAGGCAGTGGCAAAGAAATTGTTGCCCGTCTACTCCATTCCAAATCCCGCCGCGAAAGCGCGCCCTTTGTTGCACTCAATGCGGCAACCATGGCGCCCGACCGGATGGAAGTTGAACTGTTTGGCACCGAAGAGGGCGCAGATGGCCCGCGTAAAGTAGGCGTCTTCGAGCAATCTCACGGGGGCACATTGTTCTTAGATGAAGTGGCAGATATGCCGCTTGAAACTCAGTCCAAAATTCTGCGTGTGTTGGTGGAGCAAACCTTCAGCAGAGTGGGCGGCAATCAGAAAGTCAAAGTTGATGTGCGGGTGGTGTCATCCTCAAGCCGCAACCTGCAAGGAGAGATTGAAGCGGGCCGGTTCCGCGAAGATCTTTTCCATCGGCTAAATGTGGTGCCAATCGCTGTACCGGCGTTGTCGTCACGGCGAGAAGATATTCCTGCCCTCGTGGACTTTTTCATGCAGCAGCTATCGGTTAGTTCTGGATTGCCAGTACGCACTATTTCAGATGAAGCCATGGCTGCTTTGCAAGCTCATGATTGGCCCGGCAATGTGCGCCAATTGCGCAATAATGTAGAGCGGTTGATGATTTTGTCATCCTCCGATCCTGACAAACCGATTACGGTTGATATGTTGCCTGCCGAAGTCGGCTCAACATCGCCGACCAGCATGGGAAATTCAGGCGGCGAGCACATTATGGCAATGCCACTGCGTGAAGCCCGTGAAGCGTTTGAGCGCGAATATTTGATCGCACAAATCTCTCGATTTGGCGGCAACATTTCACGCACGGCCTCCTTCATCGGTATGGAGCGGTCTGCCTTGCATAGAAAATTGAAATCACTTGGCGTCGTCACAGGCTCACGTGCCGAAGCAAATGCGGCACGTTAAGCGCGTGCATGATTGTTAAATATTTAGAGGCTATAGGACAATGAAAGTCATCATTTGCGGTGCCGGCCAAGTCGGTTTTGGTATCGCACGTCAGCTTGCGGCTGAGGGAAACGATGTGACAGTTGTGGACCGGTCACCCGACCTGGTGCAGTCGATCAGCGACAGGTTAGACGTCCGAGCACTGGTGGGGCATGGTTCACATCCTGATGTGCTGGACCGTGCCGGGGCCCGTGATGCAGACATGTTGATCGCCGTGACTTTTCACGACGAGGTCAATATGGTGGCCTGCCAAGTGGCGCATTCTGTTTTCAATGTCCCAACAAAAATCGCACGTATTAGAGCGCAAAGTTATCTAAAGCCCACATGGCAAGATCTCTTTGCCCGCGATCACATGCCGATTGACGTCATCATTTCCCCAGAGTTGGAAGTGGGCCGAAATGTTTTGCGTCGTCTCAATGTACCCGGTGCGTTTGAGATTATTGATTTTGCCGATGGGCTGGTGCAAGTGGTCGGCGTGACCATTACAGATGATTGCCCCATCATCGACACGCCCCTGTATCAATTGACAGACTTGTTTCCAGATTTGAAAACAACTGTGGTTGGCATTGTGCGCAACAACACGCTTTTTGTGCCCAACAGCAAAGATCACATGATTGTGGGGGATGAAGTTTACTTCAGCTCCGCCAAAAAGGACGTACAAAGAACGCTTTCTATTTTTGGTCACCAAGAAAAGGAAGCCAGCCGTGTTATTCTCGTAGGGGCTGGTAATATTGGTCTCTATGTCGCCAAAGAACTTGAGAACAATCAGAACGGTGTGCGCGTTAAAGTTATTGAGCGGGACCGTAAGCGCGCTGTTTTTGCAGCTGACCAATTGAAGAAGACGATTGTCTTGAATGGTGATGGGCTAAATCCAGAACTGCTCAAAGAAGCTGGCATCAAAAACACCGATACCATCATCACGTTGACCAATGATGATCAGGCCAATATTTTGACCTGCGTTTTGGCCAAACGGGAAGGGGCTGAACGGGCATTGAGCTTGATCAACAACCAGACCTACGGTCCATTGATGCAATCTCTTGGCATTGATGCCTTTCTCAATCCGCGAGCAACAACTGTGTCTCATGTCCTGCGCCACGTGCGCCGGGGCCGTATTCGCGGTCTGCAATCTGTACATGATGGAGCAGCTGAAGTGATTGAGGCCGAGGCACTTGCTACTTCGCCGTTAGTTGGGCGCGCACTCAAAGACGTTGATCTGCCAAATGGCATCCTGATCGGTGCTGTCGTGCGCGGCAAAGAAGTTATTGTCCCGCGCGGTCATACCGAAATCGCTAAAGGGGACCGTGTGATTATTTTTGCGCAGTCAGATATGGTACCAAAAGTTGAACAAATGTTCCGCGTAAGCCTAGAATTTTTTTGAGGTCAGGATGTCTTATATCAACATCCTTCACGCTTTGGGCTGGTTACTGGTCATTCTGGCAGCGGCCATGTGCCTACCAGTTGTCAGTGCCATAGCTTATGAAGAACATCTAGCCCTTAGCGGATTTCTGACCGGCGTGATGCTGACAGCTTTCTGCGGTGGAGGCCTGGTTTTGCTTTTCCGCGAGGCCCGCCAAGCTCTCTCCAATGCCGATCAGCTTCTCCTCGTCTCGATCATGTGGATTGTCATTGCGGTTTTTGCCGCCTGGCCCATATCTCAAAGCTTGGCGTTGCCTCATGGTGGGCATGCCATCTTCGAAGCGCTTTCCGGCATTACAACGACCGGCTTTACATTAATTGAGCATTTAGACGAGGTGCCGCGTTCTGTCATTTTATGGCGCGCGCTCTTGCAATGGCTCGGCGGCGTCATTTCCATTGTGGCAATTGCAGCGGTGCTCGCCCCCCAAAAAATCGCAGGTCTTGAATTGCGACTAACGCCCTTGGCGCGGGGCGAAAACGTGAATGCTTTGCACCGGCTTGGCTCCACAACTCGTGAAGTCTTCAACCTGATGGCCATTTTGACAGTGGCCTGTTTCTTTGCCATTTGGGCAAGTGGTGTCCCGGCTTTTGATGCGTTCTGTCTCTCTTTATCAACCCTTTCCACTGGCGGCTTTACCCCACGTGATGCAGGTATCTCTGCCTATAATGCGCCTTACGCACAGTTCTGGATGGTCATCTTTATGTTGTTAGGGGCGATGAGTTTTACCATGCATCGCCAAATAACCAGAGCCGGTATCCGAGAGGCAGGCCGTGATCCTGAGTTGATCTATCTGCTTTCCGTTTTCCTCATTGCAGGCGCGATCCTCTCCTGCTGGTTCCTTTTGCAAAGCGATGTGAAAGGGTTGAGTGCGCTGACCGGTGGCTACTTCATGGCCGCGTCAATGCTCTCAACATCTGGTTTTGTGCCCGCGGGGTTTGAGAACGTAGAAATATCTCCGGTGGTCATTACCGGCCTGGCCCTGTTAGGCGGGGCCACTATGTCAACGGCGGGGGGCATCAAGCTGATGCGTTTAGCCCTGCTGCTCAAGCAAAGCAGTCGAGAGCTTGCCCGGTTGGCACACCCAAGTGGGATCATCCCCAGTCAATTTGGCGGCAGAGCTTTTACCATTCAAACGATGAAAACGGTTTGGGCTTTTTTTGTTGCCTATATCGTTGTGTTGGGCTTAGTCGCCTTGGCAGTTTCGCTCACAGAAGTTGACGCTGCCCACTCCATTATTGCAGCGGTCGCTGCCTTAACAAATGTGGGCCCGCTTTATGACATGGTGACACTCAATGTGGAACATGGCCAGAGCGTGCGGGAGTTCCACGGCGGTGCCCTTTGGGCCATTTCTGTAGCGATGGTCTTAGGTCGGGTGGAGTTGATCGCGGTTCTATGTGTCCTCAGTCTGAATTTTTGGCGTCGCTAACCATCCCCTTACTGATTGAAGCTAAGGAAATCACATGTCCCGTATAGCCTATGTCAACGGTCGCTATTGCCCCCATAAAGGTGCTGCCATCCATATCGAGGATCGGGGCTATCAATTTGCCGATGCAGTATATGAGGTATGCGGAATACGCGGCGGGAAGATGCTGGACGAAGAATCCCACCTCAACCGGCTTGATTGGTCCTTAGGTGAACTTCAAATCCCATGGCCAATGGCACGCCGCGCCTTACAAGTCACCATGCGTGAAATCATCCGGCGGAACCGCGTGCGTCACGGCATGATTTATCTACAAGTGAGCCGGGGCCAAGCCCGTCGTACTCATGCTTTTTCCAAACACATGACGCCGTCACTAGTCATTACCGCAACATCAACGCCGCGCCCCCAGAATGCGCAAACTCTCCCCCAGGCAGTCAGTGTGATTACCCAGCCCGACATTAGGTGGCAACGCGTGGACATCAAAACGGTCTCTTTGTTGCCCAACAGTCTTGCCCGTCATGCAGCACAAGAAGCAGGGAGTAGGGAGGCCTGGTTGATTGATGGTGAGGGAAAAGTGACGGAGGGGTCATCTTCGAACGCGTGGATCGTTGATCATCAAAATAGGGTGCATACCCACCCAATCAATGGACGGATATTGAACGGCACTGTTCGGCAAGCATTGATACGTCTTGCTCAAAAAGAGGGTATTGAGATCATCGAATCTCCGTTTACGCTGGAGGAGGCCTACACTGCAAAGGAAGCGTTTTTGACCTCATCGAACGCACTTGTGCAGCCAATCGATCAAATCGATGGTCATAAGGTTGGAAATGGTTCCCAAAGTGAAGTTTCACAACAGTTGTGGCGGGCTTATTACATAGAAAACAAAATCGCCCCTTAACTTAAGCCAAGGTTCAGACTAGTCTTATTAGCATAGCAAAGAACTACTTGCTTTATTCCGATGCTCGCTTTAAAGCGGGCCAACTTATAACAAGAACGCCCTGCATGATGTGGAAATTTGCAGAAGCGTTCGGGTCCAATCCGCTGGATATGACATGTCAGATAAACACCAAAACCTGCAAGACACCTTCCTAAACCATGTCCGCAAGAATAAAGCTACTTTGACCATATTTTTGGTCAATGGGGTCAAACTTCAAGGGGTAATTACTTGGTTTGACAACTTTTGTGTGCTCTTGCGACGTGACGGTCATTCGCAATTAGTCTATAAACACGCTATCTCAACAATCATGCCCGGCTCTCCCATACAGCTCTTTGAGGGAGAAGAGGACATAAACTGATCCCCCAACGCAAATCCTCACGCGTTACGGTGGGGCGGAAAGATCAGGCAGCGTCCATTGCCGACAGATAAAACAACATACGACGGTCCTCTCCAAGAAGGAGAGGGCGTCGATTTCGATAGCCAGCAAGGTAAAGCGCGCGCCGATTTTCACAATGAAGCCGAGGCGCCCACACGCGTGTGTGTTCTGACTCCTTGGTTTAAGGGAAATCGGTCACCCGAAAATCTGCGCCGTACGCCTGAAGAGCGGATGGCAGAAGCGATCGGCCTCGCAGCCGCGATCAAGCTGGACGTCGTCCATTCCCAAATCATTCCTCTCTCCACCGTTCGCCCCGCGACCCTGATGGGCACCGGTAAGCTTGAAGAAATTCGGCTGATGCTGGTGGAGAAAGAGATTGTACTGGTCGTCGTGGATACCAGCCTCAACCCTGGCCAGCAGCGCAATTTGGAGCGCGCCTGGAAAGTGAAAGTTGTGGACCGAACGGGATTGATTCTCGAGATTTTCGGCGCAAGAGCCCGTACCCGTGAGGGCCGGTTGCAAGTAGACCTTGCCCATTTGAATTTCCAAAAAAGCAGACTGGTGCGCAGTTGGACTCACTTGGAACGCCAACGCGGCGGCTCTGGTTTTCTGGGCGGTCCCGGTGAAACCCAGATCGAATCTGACCGTCGTTACATCGAAGACAAAATCATTCGATTAAACAAACAGCTCGAAAAAGTAAAACGCACCCGCGAGCTGCACCGCAAAAAACGCCGTGATGCGCCTTACCCGGTTGTCGCTCTTGTGGGCTACACCAACTCAGGTAAGTCCACGCTCTTCAATCGCATAGCCGATGCAGAAGTAATGGCTGAAGACCTTCTCTTCGCCACACTTGATCCAACAATGCGAGCTGTGACCCTCCCCAGTGGGCGCCGCATCATTTTGTCCGATACTGTGGGCTTCATTTCAGACCTCCCAACACATCTGGTTGCCGCTTTCCGGGCGACCTTGGAAGAAGTGCTGGAAGCCAAAGTTGTCATACATGTGCGTGATATTGCGCACCAAGAAGCTGCGGCTCAAAAGCTCGACGTTATTGAGGTTTTGGACAAATTGGGCATGGTTTTGGAGGACGAAAAGAACATTGAAGTCCTCAATAAAATCGACTTGCTAGACGATGAGGGCCGCGAAGCGATCCTCAATGAAGCAGAATTGAGTTCCGAAAAGGCGGCTGTTTCAGCGATCACCGGTGAAGGAGTGGAAGCACTTCTAGAACAAATTGACGTGATGTTCGCCGATACTGAAAACCACCTATCGCTCAAATTGACGCCAGAAGATGGAGCCGCGATGGCGTGGCTTTACCGTCATGGTCAAAATGTCGAGCAGGAGATCACCGAGGAGGGCGACACCATTTTGGAAGTGCAGCTCAATCTTGCAAACCTGGGTCGTTTTGAAAAACAATATCCTCTATTGGCCAAGCAAGCCCAATCCAACTTTGAAAATGCAACCATTCGAGATGCAGGCTTAGATTTGGATTTGGACATTGATCTCGATGCGGATGAATAATGGAACCAAGATTTAAGCCCCTGTATAATTTGCTTCGCCAAACAGCTGAAACAATAATTCTACCCCGTTTCAACAATCTAGATGGTAATGAGATTGAGGAAAAAAGCCCCGGGGATAGGGTGACTATTGCCGACAAAGAAGCAGAGCATCAATTGATTGCTGGCCTAAAAGCTATGGGAACGGACGCTCTTTTTCTGGGGGAAGAAAGCACAGCTGAAAACCCCAAGCTGTTAGAGCTGGTGGACCAAATCAAAACGCCCTATTGGGTGCTAGACCCAATCGACGGCACGCAAAACTTCATCGAAGGCAAAACGACTTTTTGCACAATGATTGCCTTGGTCCAACAAGGACTGCCAGTCCTGTCCATGATTTATTTCCCGCTCACCGATACTTTGTTTGCTGCTGAATTGGGCCGAGGTGCTTTCCGGTTTGAGAATGGCGGGCAAGGGGAGCGCCTAATTGCGGGGCAAGGGCCTGAACTTTTCAACATGTCTGGCGCGCTCAACACCCATTACACCGACGAAGAGCTGACCGATCGGCTAAACCATCTGGCAGATAGAGTTGAAAAACTCAAAAGCGAAAGATGTGCGGGTGTTGAATATAGTTTACTTGCCCAAGGTCAAAAGGATTTTGCAAACTTCCACCGGATGCTTCCATGGGATCACGTGCCCGGTACTCTATTGCTCAATGAAGCAGGCGGCGTGGTGCGCGATGTAGACACCAATTCTTTCTACCGACCCAACGCCCTGAAAGGCAATTTCATGTTGGCCCGGGATATGACCTCTTGGGAACGTCTGCAGTCTGTCGTCGCCCGATAAGGCGCTGCCAAAAACTTTCGACTAGGATCGCTCTTCTTTTTTGGCTTGATCCCATAAGCGGTCGAGGCCAGCCAAGTCCATCTCATCGAATGATTTATCATCAGAAGACAAAAGCTCTTCGATGCGTCCAAACCGGCGGCGAAACTTTTGGTTGGTACGTCGAATAGCGGCTTCCGGGTCAACACCGAGATGACGCGCAAGATTTGCATAAACAAAAAGAATGTCGCCCAGCTCATCTTCAATTTTGGATGTGTCACGAGGCTCTTTGGTGACCTCCTGTGAAAGCTCCAGCATTTCTTCATTCAGCTTATCAATGACCAAGGATGTATCGGGCCAATCAAACCCAACTTTGGCAGCTTTCTTTTGAAGCTTCACTGCTTGGGTGAGGCCGGGCATGACAACAGGCACATCATCCAGAAGACTTCGAGGCGCAGGCGCATCCTGTCCATCAGCAGCCGCAGCTTGAAGCTTTGCCGCTTTCTCTTGCTCTTTAATTTGGTCCCAACGGCCCGCCACAGCCCCGGCTGTTTTGCTGTCTTCATCCCCAAATACGTGCGGATGACGCCGGATCATTTTTTCAACAATCCCTTGCACCACATCTGAAAAATCAAACGCCTGTTGTTCCGACGCCATTTGTGCATGAAAGACAACTTGCAAAAGCAGGTCACCCAGCTCTTCTCGCAGGTCCACAAGGTTGTGGCGCTCAATCGCATCCGCCACCTCATAGGCCTCTTCAAGCGTATGCGGCACGATCGATTTGAAGTCCTGCTCAAGGTCCCAAGGGCACCCGCCATCAGGATTACGCAATTGCGCCATGATCTTCAGCAAGGCTTGAATGGACCGGCTATCAGAGGGAAGGGACATGTCTATGCGATCCCAAGAACTTCGTCAGACACATAAGGATTAGTGCGTCGCTCATGCTCAAAGCTCGACATTGGTCCGTGTCCTGGCACGAAGGCAATATCATCGCCCAGTACAAAAAGCCGATCACGAATTGAATCAATCAATTGCTGGTGATTGCCGCGTGGAAAATCTGTGCGGCCAATAGACCCTTGAAAAAGCACATCGCCAACGATCGCAATTTTGTGGTCTTGATTGTAAAAAATGACGTGGCCCGGTGTGTGACCGGGGCAGTGGCGTACACGCAATTCATGTCCGCCAACGGTGACGGTATCTTCGTCGTTCAGCCAACGATCGGGACGGAAATCGTCAAAGACAGGAAAGCCATATTGTGCGCTTTGCTTGGGCAATTCCTCAATCAGAAACAAATCATCTTCATGAGGGCCTTCAATCTTCACGCCGTACTTCGTGGCCAATTCGCCCGCCGCAGAGGCATGGTCCAAATGACCATGGGTCAGCAGAATTTTTTCCAACTTAACGCCGGTCTCCGCCATAGCCTGTTCCAAACGGTCGATGTCGCCACCGGGGTCAACCAGAGCGCCTAGTTTAGTTTCTTCATCCCAGATCAATGAGCAGTTTTGCTCAAACGGAGTGACCGGTACAATTGTGACTTTCAGGCCCATGATATTTTCTCCAGCCAATTGGCAGTAAATAAGAGATAGGAGTGTTAAGTGCAGATGGCGCCGCTGTCCAGTCGGCAAATAGAATAGGGTCCGCTGCGCATAAAATGGGGCAATCATTTCATGCGGTTTGGTGAGCATTTATTCAGTATTTTGAGGGAATATGCTTCTGAAGAGCTTCAGGGGTCGAATCGGTGGAAATTCAAAACAGATGGAAGAAATCAAAAAACCGGGAAAATTGCAGACCATCCTGCTCAGCGCCTGGGTTGACGCGCAAAAAAAATACGCATGTGCGGTCCCAACAAAAACCCAGATTGAGCTGCGCTCCATCGCTCAGGCAATGCCTTTTATTCAAATTCTAGAAGTCGTTTCAGAAAGCGACCTCGTTATTAGAATGGCGGGGAGTGGGCTTGAGCAGCGAGTAGGGCATTCTCTCACCGGGCGTAGTTTATCTGAGTCTCTTTCAGACCAAAACTTGTCAAAAACACTGCCGCAATTGATCGAATCCATGGAGAAAGCGCCATTTGGTTTACGCAGGGGTTTTAGGAACTTGTGTCCCGAAAAAGGGCTCTCGAGAGCCTCAACCTATGATGGAGCTACTTTGTTGTTGCCGTTGGCGGGGCCTGAGGGAAAAATCAACATGGCGATTACAGTTGATGAAGCAGACGAAGGCAGCCGTCAAATTTACAATACGATGACCAAAACGACCTCTGATGGCTCAACACGGATGCAAGAGACCCTTTGGTTTGATTTCATAGATTTGGGTCACGGCATGCCCGATTTGTCAGGGCTCTAACGCCGCTTGTATTTGGGCGTGTTCCTGCCATTATTGCGTCTCGAAATACAAAAATTGGAGAACGCAAAATGGCGGCAAGCACAGAAATTTTAACACCCATATTGGCACTTGTGAGTTGGACATTGCTGATGTGGATCTGGATGTACATCAATCGCATTCCAGCAATGAATAAAGCAGGGATGGATCCACAAGAGGCCCAATATCCAGGGTCCCTAAATGTCCTGCCAAAAGCAGCACGGTCAGCTGCAGACAACTACAATCACCTTCACGAGCAACCAACCATATTTTACGCGCTTGTGGCCTACACATTTTTGGTAGGGAATGGTGACGAGCTCAACATCATGTTCGCATGGGCCTATGTTGCTTTGCGCGTATTGCATTCACTGATCCAGGTCAGCATAAACGTTGTTGCATTCCGCTTCTTGATATTCGCACTGTCTTCTTTGACGTTGATGGCGCTTGCAGTTCGGAACGTCCTAGCGCTCTGCTAATGCTAATTTGAGGGAACGGGTGGGTGCTTTAGCCGATGCTAAGCAATTATTCGTTCCCTCCCTTTATACATCAAAAACAACGATAATGTATATTATGGAATATTATAGAGCACAATGTTTGAGCAATATCAATGGCTTAGGCATACGCTCTCCCGGAACAATTCCGGGTTTTCCGGTATAGCCCCCAATCAACCTGTTTACTTGCAACGTCCAGAACAAAACCGAAATTCCGCGTCTAACTTAAGTCCCTGTTAGCGAGAATCGAGGTTTCTACTGGCAAAAGTTTGAGTAAAATTGGGGTAATAAAATGTGGAAAACTGAAAAAAAAGCAGATGTGGCACGTCTTGAGGCTATTGCGTTAGCTCTAGAAAAAGAAGCCCGATCTGCAAAGCTACGCGCCCAGCGAATACGTGAAGCAGTCGAAAGTCAGGAAGCCCGCGATCGACGCCGACAAATACCCTCCCAAATGCGCAAATTTCTCGATCAAGGCATGAATTTAGCTAAAGCGGCCTATTTGTTGTCAATGCAACTTGAACTGCCTGAAGGCGCTGTAATGGCCGATTGGGAGGATTCCGAACGTCGCCACAAAAAGACCCAGCGTTGGCACAGAGACAGAGAAGTGATGCGGTTGGCAAATTCCCTCACCAATGGGCAAATAGCCACACACCCCAATCTGAAGGCCCTGAACGACGGCAAGGCCCTGCATCCCCAAACCATCAGCCGGATAATTCAGAAGCGATTGAGAGCGGCCCGGCACTGAACACAAAAAAGCCCCCAGGGCGAACCTTGGGGGCTTTTCAGTTTTGGGCCAGGAGCACCATCACCACACAATTTTTTTGTCTGTCACGAAGCGCAAGCCGAGGTTCAAAATACCAAAACCAAGCGCCACTTCCTCCGTGCCTATTTCAGCGCCCATCATATCAGAGCCAAAAAATGTCCCTACAACGGCAACAATATTGCCCCAAAAGGTCTTTGATTGCCAAAAGCTCTTTTCGTTATCCATTGGAAATTCCTTTCATAAAATTTTCCATCACAATCTCTAGTTTGATTATTCGGCGGTCCAATTTGTAGAAGGCAAAGGCGACCGCCAAAATCCCAACGTCTCCCCCTGCTCCTATTACTTTGAAAATCTCTTCCATCATCAAATCACCTTGAACGCTTTGGCAGCGACATAGCCGCCGCCAGCGACCGTCAGGGCCATTGTCAGACGCGTGGCAGCGTCCAAGGTGTTATCCATCTCTTTGAATGTCAGATAAGACAGGCCGGCAATGACGGCCCAAGGCAGTAAAGCTAAAGGCATGTGTTACCCCACGAAAAATTTATGAGCGCCTATGGTGGCGACTTGGTTCATCGAATTGGACCAGTAAGGCGTTACCCCGTCCGTGTGATAGTGATTTGCGCCGTTGAGGCTTCCCAGTTGCCCGGCGAGTGCTGCTTCTGCAACGTTGATGCACGCCATATAGGCGCTATTCCCAGCATTCGCCGCCAAGGCCTTAGCCCGGTTTGGATCGTTGACGTTCCAACATGAGAATTGTTGAGCTTGAAGGCACACGCCCTTAACGGACGGTTTCCAGCGACCAGACGCCTTGCGGTTCAAAATGACAATTGCGACCGCCTCACGCCCCGCCCGGTTTTCAGACCGTGCCTCGCCGTAGATTGTGCGCGCCAACACTTCCAAGTCTTTTGCGTCATCAACCAGTGAGTTCCAATTTGTGCTTTGCACCAACCGGCTGTTTAGAGGCTGGACCTGATTGCCAGAGCTGATCGAGCCTATAGACTGGCCCGTGGTCATCACGCCGCTGTCATTGGCTTTGCGAATAAGCAAGGCACCGAGAAAGGCACCAAGGGCACCGAGGCCGATAATGATTTCATCAAACATCAAAGCACCTCATACCAGCAATAGGCTTCACGGCCTGAGTTGGAGCTGATAATTTCCACTTTTTTGCCCGCAGGCAGGAAGATATTTTCAACCAGCAAATTGCTATTTACACCATCGTCGCTGCGGAGCGTGATTGGCTTCGCGTCGTAATAAAGTCCGGAGTAATAGCTGTTGTTTTTTTGTGAACCAGCAAAGCGGTGAATTTTCACGCCGTTGGTGTTTGCAACCGCCGTCGCCAGTATGACCGTATTGCCCGCGCAAGTCGCATAACTGGCACCCGTGAGATCGGTAAACCCGCGCGACAGGAGACCCGACGGCGACGAGAGTTTCGCGACGATTTCAACCAACTTGTTATGGCTGTCTTCAAGTCGCGCGATGTTGGCAAAGGTGACCTCTTGCGCACTTGTGAATTTCACACTTTGAGGCGTTGTGAATTTGACATTCTGGGTGCCGGGCAAACTAACGGGCTGTGTCGCTGGTAAATTCAGAACATTAACGTCCTGAGTGCCATCAAAAACAACCGCCAAATTACCACCCGGAAAGCTCACCCGCCCATCGCGTAAAGGCCCCGAACCGTGCGCAATCGTAATGTCCAAGTCAGCGCCATAATTCACGATAGTGATCGTTTTAAATGGCAATGGTTGAACCGCATCCCCAATCATGATGCCGACGCCATAGAAGTTTTCGGCCCCGTGATCAATGCGAACTGTGAAATCGGAATGTGATGCCTCCATCACCTGAACATAAGTCCCCGTGATGTCGAAATTTTCCGAACGGCCTGCAAGGATTGGCCGCGTGATGGTGTTGTAATTGAAGCTCGCACTCATGAAAACAGCCCCGGATTTGAGAACAGGAAGAACGCCGCAATAGCAACACCGCCGACGATATACATGCTTTGGGAGGTCAGGCGCTCACCCTCTGATTGATTGGCGGTCAGGAGTTGCCCAGTGCCATCAAGGAGGAAGTCAGAACCGCCCTCATATACTTTCTGCGTCACATCGAAGACAGACGCGGCAAGGCTTTCAAGCAGGTTGGCATTGGTTTCCATTGCATCAGATTGTGCAACCAATGAGTTGTTCAAATAGTTGATGCCGAGTTCAAAAGCCTCGTCGGAGAACTGCTCAAGATGAATGCTGTCAGCTGATCCAATTGAAATCGAGCCGTCTTCTGCCATAGCCGCCGTGGTGTTTGAATTGGCCCCAGCTGTAACCGAGCCTTCAGCACCGACCACGGTTAAATCCTGCGTTGTGTTTGTGCTCTTCTGCGAGCTTTTGCTTGAACTACTCATAGGAAACACCTCATTACGGTTTCGACCTTCACAAATCCAACGCCAGACAATTTGCGCTCAAGGCCCTTTAGGTTGGTATGGATACGAACCGAGGTTGCCCCCTTGTCTTTGGCAAATTGGCACAAAAGGGGCAAAAGCGTTTTAACAAGGTTGACGCCCTTAAGAGCGCCTGATCCTGCCACGATTACCAGCTCTCTAACTCCATCAAAATCTTCAGACCGTATTGCCACATGGCCAACATGTTCGGCTTCCGTCCGATAACGGATTAAAAGAAGGTTTCCCGCTTCCACTTCGCGCTGGTAGTAACCCGCGTCAACGATTGAATTTTCATCGATCACGACGCCGGGCTTTGCAAAGTCTTGTGCGGCCAAGTCGGACCAGCTTACGATTTCAGCAATTATTTTCTTAGCCACAACCAGACCCCCGCCACAGCCGCAGCCGCCAAAATCAAATATGTCATTTGCGACGGTCCAGAATTAATATTCACGCCGCCAAAAGTCGTTGTGCCGCCCGTTGTCATCCAAGGGTTTGCCGCCGACGATTGATCGAATTTCAGGTTTAGGTCTGGGAGAGGTACAGCCGCCATTTATTTGATCGCCTTTACCAAGACGACGCCCGTTAGGAGAACTCCAACTGCAATCAGCCCATACATCATCAGGTTGTCAGTTGAGATGCCCGAGGTCGCGCCGGGGGAAATTACGCTGGATGGGTATGCCTGTTGCTGTCCGGTTTGTGCAACAGCGGTTTGATTTGCAAGTTGGGCGTGCTGCAACTGGGCCTGCAATGCGAAGCCATCTGTCACATAGTCAAGACTGGCGTCAAAGGCATCATTGGCCCCGTCCCACACATCCGTAAAAACACCATCAATAGTGTTCCACGCGTCATCAAAAAAGCTCATTAAGTCACCTCATAAAATTGAGTAATTGGCGGGCATATGCGCCCGCCAAAAGTTCGAAAATCAATCAGGTGGCCCGACTGTTTCTGTCAACGCATTAAAGGTGGTGGCCGCGGCCATATCGAATTCGATACGGAGGCTTTTCACCTTTCGGCCACCATTGACGCCGCCAACTTGCATCGGCAGGTAATCTGTGACCTGACGGGAAGCGTCATAAATGACTTGGGTCTGGCCCGCTTGAGGGTTGAGCCGATTGTCATGCATACGTTGAACAAGATCATCGCGGTTCACATCTTTATCCAGCTTATTGTCACGGTAGGACTTGAGGTTGTTGATGTCCGTCGTGTCGAAGTGGATCGCCGAATAGGGCTCATGGTTGGGCATGTTGTTCCAAATGAACAGTCCAACGGCAGTCGCCGACATTGTGAATTGACGATATTTCTTGATGCCTGTGATTGCCATTTCAGCGTCACGGGTAATCGATTTTAGTGCCAATGTTGGGCTATTTGCCCCTGCATCAATATCGACTTCAATTTGAAACGAATTGACGTTCAACATTCCCCAAGCCAAGGCCAATTCACCTTGTGCGGTGCGGCGGTGCGGTTCAGCCAAATAGATAGGCAATCGCCCGTCCATAATTGGCGTGTTGACGTAGCTGGCATTCAATAGAAAAAGCTGCTTGGCGGAGATACGACGTTGAACCTTGCCGTTCAGCTTTACCCGAATTTCTTTAATCTCGGCTTCCATATTTGCCTGAGTAGGTCCGCCCGCTGTGGCGGTGCCGTAAATCAATGTGACTTGTTCGTACACACCAATTGTCGGCAAGTCGATTGTGGCAGTACCACTGGGGGCGACGCCGTTAAACCCGGCTTCTGGTTTCATATCTACAGACATGCATTTTCTTTCAATTCAGCCCGCAGGCTAGGTGTTCAGCAAGAGGGTTTGACAGGCTTAGCTGTCATAACCGCCGTGAGCTTGTTCCAGACCGGGGAAACTACGACCGTAGTGCATGATAATTCCGGCAACGAGCACACCGATCACGACAGGGAGAGTTGATTTAACTAGTCCATTCATTGGCTTTTCTTTCCAAATTGGGTTTGATCACTTTTTCAGTGACGATAAAGAGGACGACGCCGCCAACGACAGTTGAGAGAACTAATTTCCAATTGATCACAGTGCGGCTCCTTGTTTGTCTCTGAAGGGAATCACACAGGCAGTTTTTTTGGAAGATGGAAAAATGTTCCGGAACAATTTTTCTATTTCCGGGGTTTTGGGACCTTGTGCGTTGAGACTTCCCGCCGCGCAATTCTCATATAGGAAAACAGGGGAAGATCTTGCAGCGTGGCTTTATGTTTTGCGCCACACTGCTCAAGAACCGAGCTGATTGCACGATCATCGGCCAAAGCAAGGCAATAGGTTACGTTCGCATTGCCCCGGAGGTTTGTGCTGACCAGTTGGGGGCGTTGGGTAATAGCGGTAATATTGATGCCCCAATGCCTCCCTTGCAGAATTGCAAAAGTGAACCCTTGCTCCTGATTGGTCAGGCCCTTTGACGGATAAAATAGGTTGGCCTCTTCCACCACAATTTCAATTTGCCGTGTGTGAGCTTCCGCCTTGTAGCCCGCTTGGGCTTCAACAATAAGATTTGCAAGGTGGTGCAGCATTGCAGTGGGAGATTGATCTTTATGGGGAACAAAAACAATTTTGAAGTTGCTCCTCCAGTACTGATCTATTTTCCCAGCAACTGCTCGCAACGAAGTGGTTGGTTCTACGCCCAAATCCTTGGCCCAGTTTCCGGTGGGGTCGATCACGATAACGGGATGATTTACCTTTTTCACTTCCGACACTGCGAGGGTGCTTTTGCCAGACCCTCGCATTCCAACAACGACCGTTATAGATGCATCATGGCTCATTCTGGCACCTCAACGCCCAGACCCAGAATTTCCGTAGACGCTGGGGGCGTTTCCGGTGTCGGTTCTGGAGTTGGGGTTTTGGCCTTTTCCGGGTTGACCACTTTTGCATTGTTCATCCGGTATTCGGCCAGAACTGCCTTGCTCAAGTTGAAGCCAAACAGGCCGAGCGCCACATATTGGAATAAGCGCTCATTGCCCTTCTTCAGATAGGCGCGAAGCGATGGAGTGTCCAAAATAATGTCATAGAGCGCATCGCTTGCAGCCCGGGCTGATAGGTCGTCGGTCTGGATGTCCAGCGATTTATAGAGAGGCTTGTCCATCATCAGGAAGGCCATATTTGGCGCTCCTATGAGAGAGATAAACAGCGAAAAAAACTCGTCCTTGCTGAGAAGGCCCGTTTCTGTTTTTACGGCTGGTTCAGTTTGGGAAAGCGGCGTGTCACCTGCAAACATTGAAGAGTTCACAAGGTTAACTTGTCCGATGTCCCCAATCGTCGAGGCCCCAGCCGGAGCCGCTTCCGTACCGGAGTTTTCGACCGTCTGGCTTGGCTTTTCCGGTATTGCTTCCGGTGTCGGTTCTGGCGTCGCTTCCGGTGTAGCTTCCGGGGTCGCTTCCGGGGTCGGTATTGGTTCCGGCGTTGTTTCCGGTGTCGCCTCCGGGGTGCCCATCTTTATCTCGTCCGGTGTCGGCGTTTTCGTTGGTGCCACTTTCCGGACTGTTTTCCGAACCGCTTTCCTTGGTGCCACTTTCCGGGTTGATTTCTTCCGTACTGGTGTTTTCCGAACTGCGCTTGACTTCTTCATTGTTGACCTCTTCAGGGGTGTAGGTTGTTTTGACTGACCGGCCATTCAGACAAATATGATGTGAGTAGATTTCTCGTTTCCCCTGCTTAATGCTGATTTTGCAAAGCTTGCAAAGTTCACACTTTCCCGTTGCGATTTCGGGATTGTTGACGCGTGGCATTTATCCTATTTCCGCCTCCATTGCTGATTTGAAACTCGTGAAGATACCAGCCGGATCGAATGCCCGGCGTCGTGGTTCTGGTGGTGGCTTATATGCGGGGGCTGGGTGTTCTTTGGCGTCAAAATAGCTGTGGCAGTCGTAACGCTCTAACAGCCGATCAATGCCTTCGCTCCCATCCTCACGCCCTGCTTCGAGAAGCAGTGGGAGGATTTTCAGTTTCACGCATTTATTCCAAGTCCCGCTGTCAGCCATCCAAATGCGTCCAGTTTCAATGGTTGAAACCTCTCCGGTTTCTTTGTCCACTTCTTCGCCAGCCGTCGCGCCATCAATCGCAAGCTCTAGGTCGGTTTCTGGGTCGCGCAAGTCGTAGGCTTCCCGGCTTCCCTTGGAATAAGTGAGGTGCCGTGCGCCCTTGAACGCTTCGGCGTATTCTTTGAACAGCCGTCCCGCTTCCGGGTCAAATTCGGAGGCTTTCAAGAGGTCCCAGACAGAACGGCCAGAGGCGGATTTTCCCGCACCTTTGGCGATTTCATGCCCAGCGCCCCATTTGGCAATATAGGACGCGGCTTCGATGCCGCTGGATGCCTTACGCAGGTCAAAAGCACCGATTTCCGTCGTGCCGTTGAGGCTTTTGATCTTTGTCGCCCAGCGATCAAATAGATCAAATCTCATTAAATCGATTTCTGTCTCGTCAAGGGCCGCTTCAGTCAGGAGAAGGACGTGCAAATGCGGGTGCCAACCATTGCCGCCGTGTGTCACTTCCAAAGCTCTAACCGCATGGGAAATGCCGTGCTCATTTTTGAGCCTTCCCCATGGCGCCCCAGATTGCATTTTCTGCCATGCCTTCGTTATGGTGCTTTTGAGGTCTGCAACCCGGTTAAAAAGGTGGTGGCGCATGGTAAAGGTCGCCATGTAGACCGCCCCGCCCGCCTTTTCGTGCGCGTCGGCTAGGTCTTGAACCTCGATTGACCGTTTATGCGCAATTTTTGCCGAGCAAACCGGGCAGAGCCAAATAGAACCGCATGTTTCAACACCCCGGAAGTGGGTAGCGCCATTGCAGCCCCGCCACATTTCAACATTAGGCCCGGTGCGCTTGCGGCCACAGCCTTGAAGGCGTTCGCTTTCCAGAAGGTTGCCCGCTCTAGTGCGCAGTGAGTGGCGTTCTTGCAGAAAACTGTCCGTAAAATCATCCGGGGGGGAAACTCTGCTTGCGTAAGTATCAAGGTCGCTAAAAACGGGCTCATTGGACGGCATCAGTCGGCCCCTTTGTTGTAGTCATTAAGTGCTTGGCTCAATTTTGATTTAGCAAGGTGCAGTGCACTGGACCAATCGGGGCAAAGCTCGTTGCATTCTTCAAAGTCCAATCTATAAATCCGTACACGAACGAAATTGCTTTCCGGTTCCATCGTTACCGTCAAGCCCCGCTTCATGACGCCACCTCTTGAATTTCTTGTTTTATGGGTTTCTTGCGGCCATCTCCGCAAAAGTGCTTTTGGGAAACAATGGGCCAAAGTGCGCCGCCGTAGTTCGCGGGGGCTGTATCAACTTTGGGAGCAGAGCGCCGACAGTCACCGAAAAAGGTGATTTCTGGCGTGCTGCCGTAGTCGGTGTTGAGAACAAAAAACTTGCATGAGAGGCACTCGAAACTAGGTTTGGTCATCTCACCACCCTTTCGCGCTGAACATGCGCTGAGAGGAAAAGTTGTCATTCAGGGGTTGGGGCTTCCGCTCCATGCGGGTGCCGGCCATTGGGGGAGTGCAATCATTGTCGTAGACCCGGCACTCAACAGCGCCATTGGGCCAAACGGAATTTAGATACTTCATATCTTGGTCGCGGCCCCGTCTGCGATAGATTGCATCCATAGCGTGCGTCTCAAGATGTCCACCCGTTTCGTCGTAAAATATGGCGACGTGCCTAGGTGGATTGTTCAAGTCGATTTCTGAATGGTGCATAATTTTTCCCCTCACACGCCGTTCATTGGCTTCCCCATAGTTTGAAAATGCTGGTGGGTAGTGAGGGGAAAAAACTCTACCCACCAGCGAATGCTCGCGATCTGGCAGGAGCGCATAAGCAAACGTCCAGCATATGTGAACAGTTGATACATAACTGGCAAAGCTGGGCGCTTGTCAACGGTGGGGTTTACTTGAACTTCTACTTGTTGTTTTCTTGCGGCATCCAATGGCAGGAGCATAAGCGCGATGAATATCAATGATTTGATTGACCGAGCAATCCAGACAGAAGGCATTCGTTCGCAAAATAAGCTGGCGATGCGCATAGATACGTCATCGTCGGGCGTATCCGCGTGGCGTCGCGGGTGGACCGTGCCAACGGATAAGTATGTAATTTCATTGTGTAATTTCGCCAAGATCCAACCTGAGATTGGGCTTTTGTGGGCGGCTAGTTGGCGTTCAGAGGGCGAAGCACAAGACCGCTGGGAGCGAATGGCCCGCTCAGCCGAAACCAAATTTGGTTTTACTTCAGAAGCAGAAAAAGCGGCTTAGACAAACACCGAACAGGCTGATCATGGGTGCAGGTAGACTGTATATTATGGGAAATTACAGATCTTTATGAAGATAGGTTTTCGCCCATTCTTTCTCGCTCATAGGCTTACCTTGTCCGTCCCAACTCCACGGCCAGTTTAAATTGATGCCCGGTGTATAGGAACACCCAACGAGCGCGCCGTCATTTCTGGCTTTGCTGAGCAACGTCAGTACATCTCCTGTGACCTTGCCCGGCGTATCCCTAAAGACATTTTCCAACCAGCACATTTCAGAGATGAGATAAAAGTCATGACGCACCAGATGGCGTGCCATGTCCTGTGCGCCAGGACGCCCAAATGCAAACCGCAATAAAGGCGATTCCTGATAGATTGTGCATGTAAGTGTGCACGCGCATCTTATGTGCCCGTATAGGTCTTCAAAATTCTCTGGATCGGAAAGCTTGGATGCTTCTTGCGCCAAGGCGTGCCCAAAATAGCCGCTCGCCGCAGCGCTACACAGCTTAGCGCCCACAATTTTTTCCGATGGGATAACGCCTGCGTTGGCCCCATATGTGCCAGAGAACAAGCATAATCCCAAAATGCATATCCAGCGCAGCACTGTTCGAATGTTTGTAGACATCGACGCCACCCAAAGAGACAAAACTTCGTTCACTATAGACCACCCAATTCACTCAACGTTGTGGACGATCTAACAGAGAAACCTTAGAAAATTATTGTGTAATTTGAGTGACTTAGAGAAGGTATTGAATAAATTTTTTCGATATGGGGCCTAAAAGCAATCGCCCTTAAACCTCAAACTCAAGCACCATGTTGTCATAAGCTGGTTCAAATCCGTCCGGTAACTCACTGGAAAGCTTGCGGTAATCCAGATCGACATGAAGATTAGTCAATACACCGTGTGGCACGCTCACCCGCTGTAGCCATTCAACGGCTAGGTCAACATGGGCATGGGTTGGGTGCGGTTTATAACGCAGCGCATCGAGAACCCAGCATTCAAGGTTTTGCAGCTTATCGAAGCTTTCGTCTGGGATATCTACAACGTCAGCGGAATAGGCCACAGGGCCAATGCGAAAGCCCAGTGAGCGGATTTCACCGTGATCTTGGTCGAATGGAAGGGCTGTGATGGGACCGCCCTCTCCTTCAATTGTCACCGGTTCAAACGCCGTCAGCCGATGCTCATTCAAAATAGGCATATAATTCGAACCTTCAGGCGTCTTAAAACAATAGCCAAACCGGTCTGTCAGCGTGGCGGCCGTGGGTATATCCATATAGACATCTACACGCTTCATGCGGTTGATCGCCACCATGCGTAGATCATCAATGCCGTGCGATTGGTCAGCATGGTCATGGGTGAACAGAACCCCATCAATCCACTCCGTGCCAGTGTCCAGTAATTGGTCGCGCATGTCGGGTGACGTATCGATGAGGATGGTGGTTTTCTTGGTCGGGTCGTCCTGCCATTGCTCAACCAAAGCAGAGCAGCGACGACGCCGGTTGCGTGGCTCGTTGGGATCGCATACGCCCCAAGAACCCCCAATGCGCGGCACGCCGCCTGAGGAGCCTGAGCCCAGTATCGTGACGCGCAAAGTACCCATTAGCCTTTATCTCCAGCCATTGCTTCCCGAGGCACTTTAGAAAAGAGACGGAAAAAATTCTCAGTCGTTGTGTCAGCCAAATGGGCGGCCTCAACTTCGCGAAGGTCTGCAACCTTTTGCGCGGTGTGCACCACAAAGGACGGTTCATTGCGTTTGCCCCGTTTAGGCACGGGTGCCAGATAGGGTGAATCTGTTTCCACAAGCAACCGGTCTTCAGGCACAAGCTTGGCCGTCTCTTGTAAGTCCTTGGCGCTCTTAAAAGTTACAATGCCAGAGAGCGAAATATAGAGACCCAAATCCAACGCGGTGTTAGCCAGCGTTTGGCCGGAACTAAAGCAATGTAGCAATCCGGGAAATGAGCCTTGGGCCATTTCATCGGTCAGAATGTCAGACGTATCTTGGTCCGCATCGCGCGTGTGAATGACGATTGGCAATTGGGTTTCGCGTGCTGCCCAAATGTGGGAGCGGAAGTTTTTGATCTGCGGTTCGCGCGGGCTGTGCTCGTAGAAATAGTCCAGCCCGGTTTCACCGATAGCCACCACTTTGGGATGCTGTGCAAGCTCCACCAAACGCGCGGCATCTACGTCAGGTTCTTCGGCTGCTTCATGCGGGTGAATGCCGACCGAACAAACGATGTTGTCATAGCGCTCGGCTATGGCCAAAATCTGATCAAACTCTTTGAGCTTGGTGCAGATGGTCACCATCAGGCCAACGCCCGCGTCGCCTGCACGCTCAACCACAAGATTCAAATCTTCATCGAAGTCTTTGAAATTTAAGTGGCAATGGCTATCGACCAGAAGCGTCATACTACGCGTCCTCACCTTCAGGTTCTATGAAACGCGGAAAGATCGGGTCCGGCTTTGGTATGGCGATGCCCGGCGCAAGCTTATGGGCATCATTCAGATGAGCAAAGGAGCGCACGTCCTCTGCTTGCCCCAATGCGTCGAGCAATTTGCCTGCACCTTCTGGCACAACAGGCTGAGCCAAGATTGCGATGTAACGCAGAACTTCAGCGGTGACATAAAGCACCGTTTCCATACGCGCTGGATCAGTCTTACGCAGCGCCCAAGGCTCTTGGCCTGCAAAGTACTTATTGGCCTCACCCACAACATCCCAAACAGCAGCAACCGAGAGATGCACCGCCAGATTGTCCATATGACCGCGCGCGACACCCAAAGCGTCTTGCGCCATTTTGAGGATGGCAAGGTCTTCAGCGGATAGTTCACCCGGCGTTGGCAAGGCGCCATCGCAGTTCTTGGCTATCATGGACAAGGACCGAGAGGCCAAATTGCCCAGATCATTGGCAAGGTCAGCATTGATCCGGTTCACAAGGCTTTCGTGGGAATAGCTCCCGTCATTACCCCAGGAGATTTCACGGCAGAAGAAATAGCGCATTTGATCGACGCCGTAGGCATCGGTCAGCGTGAACGGGTCGATGACATTACCCACCGATTTCGACATTTTTTCCCCTTTGTTATTGAGGAAGCCATGGCCAAAAATACGCTTAGGCAAAGGAAGGTCGGCGGCCATCAGCAACGCAGGCCAAATCATCGCGTGGAAACGCACAATGTCCTTGCCGATCACATGCACATCAGCCGGCCAGAAGTTTTTAAAATCATCGCCGTCAACATCGGGAAAACCCAAACCGGTGATGTAATTAGTCAGCGCATCCATCCACACATACATGACGTGGCTGTCGTCGCCGGGCACATCGATGCCCCAATCCAGCTTCTTTTTGGAGCGTGAAATTGATAGATCTTTCAAGCCCCGTTTTACAAAGGCTTTCACTTCATTGCGACGGCCTGCCGGCATGATGAAGTCAGGCTGGGCCTCGTAAAGCTCCAACAATTTGTCGCCGTAAGCAGAGAGTTTGAAGAAATAAGTCTCTTCTTCCATCCACTCAACTGGGGTGCCGGTAGGGGCAAGCTTCGCACCGCCCTCACCTTCAGTAAGCTCGTCCTCGGTGTAAAACGCTTCATCGCGCACCGAATACCAGCCTTTATAAGCGCCAAGGTAAATGTCGCCCTTCGCTGCAATCTTTTCCCACAACGCCTGCGCGCTAACTTCATGACGCGGCTCAATGGTCCGAATGAAATCTGTATTAGACAGATTGAGGCGCTTCGTCATTTCAATGAAATGCGGAGCCATTTCGTCAGCAAGCTTGGCCGCTGTGGTGTCCTGCTTACGCGCTGTCAAAACCATCTTTTGGCCGTGGTCATCAATACCGGTAAGAAATTTCACGTCATATCCATCATGCCGCTTAAAGCGCGCAATGACGTCAGTTCCCACAGCTTCATAGGCATGGCCGATGTGGGGCATGCCATTGGGGTAGGAAATTGCTGTCGTGATATAAAAAGGCTTGGACGCTGCCATAAACTGGTTCCGCTGAAATGCTGACCGAATTAATTGAAATTGGCATGTTGCAGGGGGGTCAGGCCCCTACAGCTTCGCCGCGTACCGTCCGCTCGAGCAAGGAAAAAGCGTTCAAAATCACTAGCTTGCGATCCATATTTACAGCTTCTGCTCGGCCAACAAGGTCGTTGATCTTTTCCCACACCTGAACCCAGCGATCAAGGGGAGCGATACGCGCAAACTCAAGTATCATCTCTGCCTCACCGGGCAGCCCAACGGCCTGAACAGCTCCCTTTTGGGCGCCAACCCGAATTAACCGGGCAATCCAGTCCGTAAGCAAGTCCATCAGGGTCGCAAATTTATCATTCGCGCCGCGCCGTCCCGCAATATCAGCCAGCTTGTGAAGGGCTGGCACGTCTAGGCGAGGCAGGCTGGAAATAACTTGCACCATCGATTGATAGAGCTCCAAACCGCCGCCTTGAGAAATCGAGAGCGCCCGGCCCGCACTGCCTTCTGCCAATTCTGCAATCAGCGCGGCCTGAGTTCCCTCTAGGGTCACCCCGTGCTTGGCCAGAATAGCATTGACCGCCTCTCCTTTGAGAGGGGGTACGGGTAACTGGCGACATCTTGAGCGGATGGTAGGCAGCAAACGTCCGGGTTGATGGCTCAACAAAATAAAGAGTGCGCGCGCAGGCGGCTCCTCAAGAACTTTAAGCAAGGCATTGGCAGCGTTGGCATTCATCTCGTCAGCACTATCGACAAGGCAAACCCGCCACCCGCCTGCTCCTGAACTTTGACCAAAGAACTTTGTTGTTTTGCGAACTTCATCAACCGGAATAACGGATTTGAGTTTTTTGGTTTTCGGGTCTGCCGGGCGTCGCAACAACAGCAAGTCTGGATGGCTCAAAGAGAGCAATTGTCGTGACACTGGATCATCTTCGGGCACATACAAGGATGTCGCGTTGAAGGCAGAGGCCGTATCTCGGTCCCCATATTTCAGAACAAACCGCGTCAACTGATAGGCAAGGGTCGCTTTGCCAACACCTTTTGGGCCCGTGAGGAGCCAGGCATGGTGCATGCGCCCGCCCATAAAGGCATCAAACAAGGTGCTTTGCGCAGCCTCTTGTCCGATGAGCTCAAAGGTCTCACGCGGAGAGGGCAGTTCGCCTTCTCTATCTGCTTCGGGTAATTCGCTCATGGGTAAAAACTAACATTTGAAAACAACTGGGTCACGCACTCCCTTAAAGTGAGGCGCATGTCTTTCAAGCCTGGCAAGTCTACGAAGATAAGGAAAAACGATCAGCTACTGCAGCCCAAATGGCAGCTTCAACCGCATCAATATCAGCCGTCGCATCAATCACAACACAACGATCCGGGTTTTCCCGCGCAATTTCAAGAAAGGCAGCGCGCAAACGTTCGTGGAAAGCCTGCCCCATTTTCTCATAGCGGTCTTCCCCCTCTCCGCGCGAGGCGGCTCGGGCTAATCCTACGTCAATGGGCAGGTCGAGGATCAAGGTCAATTCCGGCCCTTGCTCGCCCACAACCAAATCATAAAGCGTTTGAATGGCGGCGCGGTTTAATCCGTGACCACCACCTTGATAAGCCAAGGTGGAATCGGCGAACCGATCACACAACACCCATTCGCCGCGTGCGCGCGCAGGTTTTATCAAGCGCTCCAAATGATCCGCACGGGCCGCGAAATGCAAAAGAGATTCAGACAGGCCAGACCAGCGGTCTCCCTCACCTGTCACCAGCAATGTACGAATTTCTTCGGCACCCGGCGAGCCACCGGGCTCTCGGGTAAGCGTGACGGGAAGAGATAGCGCTTCAAGGCGAGCCGCTAAGAGCTTGATCTGTGTAGACTTTCCAGCGCCCTCGCCCCCTTCAAACGTGATGAAAGCACCTGAGGCCAATTTATTCACCCAAGATCATAGATTTTGCAGCATCCATCAACCGGCCAAAAATACCCAATTGATCAACATCGGCACCAGCGAGCAATGGAATACGAACGGTCCGCATATCGGGTGCGCTGATTCTGAGAGCACCAACCCGCTGCCCTGCTTTGACCGGAGCCACCAAAGGACCATCCCATTCAGCTTTGGTCACCAAGCTACGTTTGTTGGCGCGCGTCATCAGCAAGGAGACGTCTTGCGCAAGGACCAAAGGCACCTTGTCATAAACACCTTGAAAAACGTCGGCGTTATCGATTACGTCACCCGCAGAATACAATTTGTAGCTACGAAATTCTCTGTAACCCCATTCAAGCAAACGCTGGGATTCTTCAGAACGGGCGCGGTTAGAGGTCGTGCCATTGATCACAAGGATCAAGCGGCGTCCTTTATTGATCCCAGAGGCCACCAAGCCGTAACCAGACTCTTCTGTGTGCCCGGTTTTAAGGCCGTCCACGCCAATATTGAGATAGAGTAAAGGATTACGGTTGCTTTGTTTGATGCCATTCCAAGTGAAACGCCGCTCATCAAAGTAGGCATAGAATTTAGGCAGGTCTACAATGATATGACGCGCAAGAATGGCCAATTCGGAGGCCGTCATTTTTTGCCGCGGGTCTGGCCAGCCCGTTGAATTGGCGAAAGTGGCTTTGCTCATACCCAATTCGCGAGCGCGAATGGTCATCTCTTCAGCAAACGCCTTTTCTGATCCCGCCAAAGCTTCAGCAACAGCGATGCAGGCATCATTGCCAGACTGCACGATAATACCGCGAATAAGGCTTTCCACAGGAATACGAGAATTCACTTTGGCAAACATCGTGGAGGAGCCCGATGCCGCCCCGCCTTTGCGCCACGCATTTTCGCTGATCAAAAAGGTGTCGGTTAGGGCAACCCGTCCGTCTTTAATCGCCTCAAACAACATCGTTAGGGTCATCAATTTGGACATGCTGGCAGGGCTCATAAGAACCTCGCCCTGTTTTTCAAACAAGACGGTGCCTGATTGAGCATCCATCAAAACCGCATGAGTGGCCTTGGTTTCAAAACCGGCAAGAACCTGAGTGCTCGCGCTCACGCCAAAAATGAAAATCATCAGTGTATTAATTAAGAAGCGACGCGCCCGAAACATATTCCCGATACCCTTTAACTTGAATTCAATTCCCCACCCCATAGGGGCTATTTGAAGTCGCAGTGCCCGTAGAAAGGCATCAAGCCGCTGACCTCAAATCACGCAACACCATAGCCATTACAGGACGTAAGAACAATCCAACCGGAGGATTTATCTATGGTTTCCCTACAACAGCTGCAAAGCGCCTACTTTAGCTAACACTTAAATCAATCAACGATGATACGCGCGCCCCTATGACCCTGCTGAACCACCCGACTTAAGACGGTATCAGCCGATTCAAGAGACTCAACAGGCCCAACCCGCACCCGGTAAAGGGTCTGGCCATTCACATTGATGGGTGTAACCGTTGCATCTCCCAAAGGCGCAAGCTGTTGGCGAACGAGCTCAGCATTGCCTTGGCTAGAAAAGGCCCCTGCTTGCACAAAGAGGTCAGTGACAGCAGGTACGCCAATTTGCTCAACTTGGCCTGTGACTGCCGGCGCATTCGCAATTGGCGCCATGGCAGCCCCCAATGCAGCAACTTTGACAGGCGTTGAAGGAAGCGCGGGCGCTATGCTTTGGTTATCCTGCTGATCCTGCGAAGCCTTTGGCATCACAAAGCTCTCACTAGGTGCCGCTTTGGCAAATTTCTTCGGCATTTTTTCACCGTAGAGCGGTGCGCGCCCTAAGTATTCGACGCGGACCTTGGCCGTCCCCTGGACACGGTAGCCTAAGAGCTCAGCAGATCTGCGGGAAAGGTCGATTTCACGGCCACGGGCAAACGGCCCCCGGTCATTTATGCGAACAATCAAGGAGCGACCATTCTCCAAATTGGTAACACGCGCGATGGTCGGCATCGGCAATGTTGGATGGGCCGCACTAATGCTGTTCTGGTCAAAGACTTCCCCGTTGGCGGTTTTTTTGCCATGGAATTGCGGGCCATACCACGACCCAATACCCGTTGAATCATAAGACGTGTCGTCTTTGGGATAATACCAATCGCCATCAATCTTGTAAGGATTGCCGACTTTAAAATAACCACCCCGGCCATCTGGATGACCGTCAATGCGTTCTCCTGCTGTGGTGCCAGCAACCGACTTTGCCAATTGCGCGCCAAGCTCAGCCTCCGCGCAACCAATCAAGCTCGCACACGCTAGTCCAAGAACTGCGACTTGCACTAAGCGGCGTTGCGAAAAAAAGTTACGGCCAAATAAAGAAGACATCGTGGCATCCTACCCTTGGGGCTCGATCTTCGCCCCCCGTTGCGCACAACAGAAAGCGGGAAAACAAGCCGAATCAATGAATCACCCAATTCACCGCCAAATAATATCCATTTAGGGAGCGGTATGAAGGGCAATTACATATAAGTGAGCCAAGGCCCCCCCAAATTGCCCCCAAACCGTTAGGGCAAGGGCGAAACAGGCTTGCTGCATCAAGGGGAGCCTCGCATTATGCAAATCAACAGGCTCTCTCGCTCTTTCAGGAAATTCAAGGAAACCCTATGTCTGCGTCCCCCGCTGCTTCTCTTACCGAACAATTGGCAACGCTCATTGAGCAAAAACCGATTTCTGAAAACGACCTACGGCATGCAGCCTTCTTTGTTCTTGATGCCGTGGCCAACGCTGTAGCGGGCCAAAACTCTCCAGCGGGGAAAATCTTGCGGTCTTGGTGGCACGAAAACCAATCCGGCAACACCCTCGTCGCAGACGTCGGCACACAAGCGTTTCTGATGGGCGCCCTCACTCACATTCTAGAGACAGATGATTTGCACCGGGCTTCTGTGGTTCACCCCGGCTGCGTTGTTGTCCCCGCCGCTTGGGCGCTGGCCCGCCACAAAGGAACAGATGGTCGGGCCTTCCTTATTTCTGTTTTGAAAGGCTTTGAGGCAACGACCCGTGTTGGCATGGCTGTTGGTCCAGCGCACTACCGCATTTGGCATAATACAGCGACCTGTGGGGGCTTTGGCTCTGCGATGGCCGCCTGTGAATTACTCGGCCTGTCCCATGCCCAAACAATAGACGCTTTAGGCAATGCAGGCAGCCAAGCCGCTGGAGTGTGGCAATTCCTCGAAACCGGCGCGATGACAAAACACATGCATGCAGGACGTGCAGCAGAGGCAGGCGTACGGGCCGCAGAACTGGCCGCAGTAGGTTTCACCGGCGCGCCTCATATTTTGGAAGGTGAAAAAGGTTTCTTCAAAGCCGCCTGCCCCGATGCTCAACCTGAGCTCGTGGTGGCTGACCCAGATCAGCCTTGGCAGTTAGTCCAAACGTCAATCAAGCCATGGCCGTCGTGCAGACATACTCATCCCTCAATTGATGCAGCCGGGGAAATAAGAGCCCAATTGTTGGCGGAAGGAATTAATCCAGCCGAGCAAATAGCATCGGTATCTTTGGGCACCTATCAAGCCGCATTAGACGTGTGCACACGCCCAGACCCCCAAACTGATTATGAAGCAAAATTCTCGCTCCATCACACCGCCGCCGCCGCTCTGCTAAGCGATAACGTTGACTTCAATGCGTTTGGCCCCCAAGCCCGGGCAAACTTTAACGCCCTACGCAGCAATGTGAGCGTTGCCTTGCAAGAACCTTACGCATCCGCCTATCCCAAAAGCTGGGGTGGTTCAGTCTCTGTAACATTGAAAGAGGGTCGCACGCTCACCACCACCCGCACCCATGCCAAGGGTGATCCCGAAGCGGCTTTGAGCGAAGAAGACCTGATTGAAAAGGCCGAGATGTTATTTGCTCATGCCGCTCAAGACACCTCTCTCAGCTTGCCGACCGGGCTGACACAGGAGATCATCTCCCTGGTCACATCAGGCAAGCCGCTACCGGACTTAAAGTTGGGTAGTTGAGGCTTGAATTTAATGAAAGCCTGGGTGGGCTTATTGGTAAATTGAAGTTTTTTTAAGGACATCCGCCGGGTTTTACTTGAATAGATCGTTTTTGTGATGCAATGATAAACTGAAATAATCAGTTGATGGAGTGCTTTCCATTTACTTTCCTTGAGAATAGTTTTGGAAAAGGAGCTCCGCCAATGAGCCGGAAATTAGTAATAGCAGGTGTCTGCGCCGCTTTGGTGCTGCCAATAGCAGGTTGCGCGAAAAACCCCTCCCAGAAGGTTTACGATCACAGTGAGGTCGGCAAGTCAGTTGCCGTTTCATTTGGGACGATAATCTCACTTCGAGAGGTTGATATTAACGGTAGAAACACCGGAACCGGGGCCGCTATTGGTGGCGCTGCGGGCGCAGGTGCGGGCTCGTATATAGGAGCCGGGAGCGGTAGCATATGGGTCGCAGCAGCCGGGTTGGTGGTTGGCGCAGCTGTGGGAGCGTTGGCTGAACAAGCAGCAGCTGATCGCAAGGGAATGGAATACACGGTCATCCTAAAAAGTGGCGTCGTCATGACGGTGGTTCAAGAGGTTGTTGTCGGAGATAGACAGCTAGCTCAAGGTGACCGCGTGATTGTTCAAAATTCTGGTGGGTACCAGCGTGTCCTACCTGCGTCGAATTTGCCGACAAAGATGGCAAGGCCAAAAGGGATTACACTTGTCGATGATGATGAGCTGTAAAGTTAATTGGATTTTTTAGGGGTTTCTATGAATAAGTTTTCTATGGCCATCGTATTTGCTGGCGTAACACTGCTGGGTGCGTGTTCTCAAAAAGTGAATATTGCTACTCCAAACATTCCTGCAACCGCTTTTGCATCGCAGAATGTCACACCGGGGCGTTATGCAGTCACGCTACAAACTGGCGGTTGGGCAACCGAAGTATCAACAAAGGGCTGGACCTGTAGCGCCTGGGACTTCCCTGCTGACTTTAATGGTGGTTATACCGCTGCAATTCAATCAGCCATGCAACAGAGTTTCGAACATGTTGAATTTGTTCCTGATGCCGTAAGTACAAAAGAACTGAAAAAATTGGATTTAGACGCGCATATCTACGTCTATCAGGGAAAATTAGACGCAAACTTTGGTGTTGAATCTGGTTTGTTTGTTGCAACCATAACCGCAGAGGTTCAGTTTGATGGCACAGTCGCTGTGACAACAGGCGCTGGCGTACATGGTCAAAGCACAGTAACAGGTCATGGATCTGGCGCTTCTGAATCTATGATTGGCTGTGATAAAGCCTCAAATTCAATTCAACAAGCTGGCGGCGAAGCAATGAAGGATTTCATTATTGAAGCCGTAAATGCCGCAAAATTAAACGTAATCGAATTACGCCTAAAAGCGCATGAGAGCAAAGTGCCAACAAGCTAAGGCATCAATTTTAGATATTAGAGAGGCCAGGCAGGCTGAGTGGCAAACCCATTCAGACAGCCTGGCCTTTTTAGTGGGCGGCTGTCTTCCAAGTCCAAATGCAAAAAAAAGCTGGCCCAAAACGCGCATAAACGCTTTCTAGGCCAGCTTCGTAAATTCAATTCAGATGGTCGATCAAGCGATATGACTGAGATAAAGCTGTGCCAGAGCACCGATCAAGAGTGACCCCCAAAACCAACTAGTGCGAAGTAGAAAACTCCGCCTCTTTTTAACAACCGGAGCGGCTTCCACTGCAACAGACTCACCTGCGCTTCCCTCCGACGTTACACTCCCCCCGGAACCGTCGCTTTCTACAGCAACTTCCAACGGCTTACGCATTTCCAACAGGGCGGCTAAAACAATCCATGTGCAGAGTATACTAAGCACTGCAGCAGGCACCCACGACTGGGTTACATCAAACTCCATACGACTACCAATTTTTATAGGTTTCCCCCCATGTGAGCCGTTTCCTCCCGACCACATGATTACGACGCCATAGTGCCAAACTTATAGGCCCAATTGCAAAGCCTCATTTCTAAGAACTTGTTTACCTTTTTATTTCAGACTGATTGCCAGCCAGCTTGAACTACCAAAAAAATTGCCCTTTTGGGTTTTTCTGAGGTTTTGCGCGGCTTTATGAGGAATGCAATGCCACGCGAGAGTCGAGAAATCTTGTTTACCATGCCAGAATTTATGTCTGCGTTGATGCTTTATACCCACAAACGCGGGGGTGAAAAATACACGTTGAAGGATATTCATGACGTTGGGGTGGAAAAAAAGGGTGTGAGCACAACCAATTTGACAATGAAAGACGGTGCGACTTTACGCTTTTCAGAAGCAGATGTGACCTCTTCCTTGATCCTCTACTGCCGCCAGAACAATGTCCCCCTTCCCTCCAACGCCTCAAAAAAAGTGCGCGTCATAGAAGAAGGCGTGGTGTTATGGATGAGCAATTGGAAAAGCTACACCCAGCTATCGACCGACATCAGCACCCTTGAGACCAGCAAACGCTTCCCAAATTAACAAAACCTGTACATCAAAGCGGCTCAATCCAAGTTTTCCCCAGCCTTTTGCACTTTTCGTCTCTTTTTTTGATATTTTCGCAAATTCCAGCTTTGCCAGCGCCGATGACTCTGTTACACCGCTGGCACGTTCCGCTTCGCAGAAATGCTGGTGAGCGTACATAGGTTCAATCTGACCACATTGGTTGAACTGCTTGGTACGGAGAGGTGGCAGAGTGGTCGAATGCGGCGGTCTTGAAAACCGTTGGGCTTCACGGTCCCGGGGGTTCGAATCCCTCCCTCTCCGCCATTACCGCCTATGCCCACATTACAATCAGCATGAATATCGAATACGGCTCACGCTGCAGCTGTAAAATAGCAAGATATTAACCATATCCCTCCAATCTTTCTGGACCGATGCTAGGTCAAACACTTGCGTGTTTTAACCGCAAGTGACGGTAGCCGGGACACCCTGATTGTTGGAGATGGATGATGAACCCCTATCAGAGCTTAGATGCTGACAAATTCTGGCGTACCGGTGTTGCAGATAAGGCGTTCGCCGATCTCTACGACGGCATGTGGCGTCCCAAATTTTCAATCACCCAAAGCTCCTCCATTGTCACCGCCGGGTCCTGCTTTGCTCAGCACGTGGGAAAATGGCTGACGCGGAATGGGTATCAATGGGTTCAATCTGAACAAACCGACGGCGCAAACTTTTCCTTTGCGACAGGTAATATCTATACGCCAGCGTTGTTGCGCCAATGGGTGGAACTTGCACGGGGGCTTCGCTCAAATGAAGGAGCCACCGCTCAAAAGGACGGCCACTTTTTTGACCTTTTGCGCCCTAATTTTTGTGCGAGCGGGTTTGAGAGTGAAGAGGCCCTCCTCGCCGCGCGCGCACAAGCATCCACTGAAATTCTAAATCACCTCACATCAGCAGATGTTTTCATCTTCACCCTTGGCCTCACCGAGGCGTGGGTGGGAACAGATGGCACTGTCTATCCAATGTGCCCGGGGACGATTGCGGGTGAGTATGATCCTGCCCAACATCATTTTAAAAACTACTCTGTCGCCGAGACGGCCGCAGAAATGCAAACAACGTTCGAGCTCATCCGCGCGATCAACAAGGACATCAAGTTCATCCTCACAGTGTCGCCGGTGCCCCTCACCGCGACAGCAACGGACGCGCATGTCCTATCAGCGTCCACCTATTCCAAATCAGTCCTCCGGGCCGCCGCTGGAGAGCTATGCGATGCAAGTTCGCAAGTGGATTATTTCCCCTCCTTTGAATTGATTTCATCGCATCCCCAAAAGGGCATATTCTTTGAAGAAAATCTCAGAGAAGTCAAAAGCGACGGCGTGGCCTTCGTCATGCGCCATTTTCAACAAGCACTTGAAACGACGTCGACGGCGACAAAAGGCAGCAGCGTTGAAAATCAAGATACACTGATCGAAGACCCCGAAGAGACTCAAGAAGAAAGCGTTGATGATACAATCTGCGAAGAAGTTTTTCTTGAAGGATGGAACCGTAAACAAAACAACCCCTCGCCTCAGCTAGAGGTGCTTCCAGAATTTTGTCTTGTCGGAGATAGCCAGCTCGGCAAACTTTCAGCCGCCTTTCATCGGGCAAGCATTCCCCATATTGGTGGCATGATTATGAATGGGTCAGCTTGGACCCAGAACCGCTTTCATCTGGATAAGGAAGATTTTTTTGTTCCGTTAGAAAACCGACGCTCTCGAAAATTCTGGTCGCTCACAATTGAAGAGCTGGAACAAGCCGAAAGCCTATCTGGTGGGAAGACAAAAATACTGACCAATATTGGCCTGCATACCCACAGAAGCGTGGTCCTCTTCATGCGATGGTGGGAGCAGGAGATCGGTTCAGGGACAGTTAGCGTCCCTCATTTGGCCCGTTTTTTCCAAGAAAACTTTGCTAAGCACCTCAAAGTGCTCATGCAATTTGTCGAGGCCGGGCACGAAGTCATCATCGTATCAGACCCAGCTTTGCAAAAGCTTTTTCCAGAGATAAATTTCAAACTAGAGCTGTATGAATTTTACGATCAAACATTTGCTGTGTTGGCTAACCAACTCAATTGCACTTTTTTCAATGCCCGCAATTGGTCTCAATCAGAAATCAAATTGGATAAGAGCTATTGCTCAGAGGAAGTTTCTGAAAATGGCACGCCTGATTGGCATCACGGCAGCGATCTCTATTACGACGCCTTAGCCAAAAAATTGATGAAGGAATATGGCAACAAGGAATTGTCGTCGGATTTTTCTCCCCCAAAAACGACTGCCGAACGAGAACAAAAAACCATCGATAAATACCTATCATAGGTCCTATTCAAATTGGTCTTTCCATTCGTCCGCCAAATAGGGGCGCAACGCGCTGCTTGGAACGTCGAAAGAGAAGCTGCCAAATACATAGGCCGATAATTTGTAGGGTGAGTATTGAAAGGTAAGACCTGTGGCGGGCGCGCCCTCCGCACCCTTCTTTGCGATCAGTACAAAGCTCTCAAAATTAGCCACCTTCGGTGCCAGCGCCTTCTGCGCCCATTCAAGCGCATAGCCGTCAATCACAGCTGAGTTAGATTTTTCCTTAAACTCGGTTTCCCATTGTCCAAATAAATTAGCTGAGAGCATTTTTAGAGCGGCGCTGTTTTCCGAACTATCGGTAAACAAGTCTGCCAAGCTAATGGTTTTTTCCTGCTGCTTGTCCCACAGCAAAGAATTGAGATAAAAATTGGGATGCGCACCGCCGCCATTGTCGTAGGTGCTTTTATCAAGGCTGATCACCCGGTCACTTTCATAGGCAACCCGCCAATCAATCTCAAGCCCTAATTGACGCTGCGAACTTGGCCCCATGAGCGTCCATGTCTCCGCAGCATATTTCGCGTGCTCCGCCATTTTTGACTGCGCATCCGCAACTAGCTTTTTGAACAAAACGCCATTCGCCCGAACCTGCGAGTCGATGGTAAGCGTTGCCACACTGGACGGACTTTCCTTCTTCTCGACATAAGGTTTTGCAGCCACTTGGTTTGCCACGATCGGCCCCTTGCCCCCTCCCGGTAGCAAGAAGAGCCAAATGCCCATGCCAGTGAGGATAGAGACGACAACAAGCACAGTAAACAAGGGTGATTTAGGCATGATATTATCCAAGGATTGTTGGCACTAAAGGTCAAAACGGAGCGCCTGCCGAACGCTAATCATCCGTTTCCTCATCACAGTACAATTGCTTAAACAACGCAATCACTTGATGAACATCATCCGTTTTAAGTCGGTACGTAACCGTTTGGGCCGACTTCTGTCCTTCGATGAGGTCAGCCTCTTTCAACACAGTCAAATGCTGCGACATGGCAGACAGGCTTAAGCCAACGGCCTCAGACATCTCTGTCACCGTACGTGGGCCATCACACAGCAGGCACAAAACCAAAAGCCTGTTTTGGTTGTTCATCGACTTGATAAGCGTTTGCGCCTTTTCAAGGCCAACAGGATCAAATAATTCCGACATAGGGCTTCTTGACCTTTAATTTAGAATATACTAAATTAGCAAGCGCTAAATTAGAAGATGTCAACTTAACGCGTACCAAATGAGCGGAAAGTCCGCAAGAACCAAAGGAGTTTTACCGTGAATTTAGATCGTCTCGTGTTCGCTTTCGCCGGAGTGATGGTCCTCGTGAGCGTCGCTCTCGGCACCTATGTGCATCCATACTGGAGCCTACTCACCCTCTTTGTCGGCCTAAATCTATTCCAAGCGTCGTTCACGGGCGTATGCCCTGCGGCTTTACTGTTCAAAAAGCTTGGTGCAAAATCTGGCCATGCTTTTAAGTAGGAGCCTCTCATGCAATCCCTATCGACTTATGCATCCCAAAACCCCAAAAGATGGTTTTCCATTGCCGGCCTGATAAGCACGTTGTTCCTCGTCCTGGTGGCTTTGCCCACCTTGGCCCCAGCAAGCTTTCCCTTCCTCAATGCCCTTCATATCGACACTGATCCTGAAAACATGCTGTCGGAGACAGAGCCTGTGCGCCTGTTCCACAATGCAATGAAACAGGAATTTGGGCTCTACGACATGATTGTCGTCGGCGTGGTGAATGAGACAAACCCGCAAGGCGTGTTTAATACTAAGACCTTGCAGGACGTGGTTACTCTCACAAATTTCGCCAAGAAAATTCGGTGGGAGGAAAATGGCGAGCGTCACGGGGTTATTGCCGCAGACGTCATTGCCCCCTCCACGGTAGACAATATTGAGCAAGCTGGCGTTGGCACAGTCCGATTTGAATGGTTGATGAAACAGCCCCCAGCCACCCAAGCTGAAGCCCTATCGGTGGCGCGCAAAGCCCAACGCATTCCGTTTTTAAACAACACACTCATATCTGATGATGGAAAATCCCTCGCCCTTTACATTCCCATTACCGGAAAAAAAGACAGCTACAAAATTGCGGAGTTGCTCAAATCGCAAATAGGTAAATTTGACGGGGCCGACACCTATCACATTACCGGTTTGCCGATCGCGCAAGATCAATTCGGCATTGAAATGTTCAAGCAGATGGCTATTTCAGCCCCCTTGGCCATGCTCTTGATTTTCGCGTTGATGTGGTATTTCTTCCGGCACCTCAATCTCATCATAGCCCCAATGATTGTGGCCTTGGTCGCCGTCATTGGCACTATGGGCCTGCTCATTGTAAGCGGTCACACCGTGCACATCATGAGCTCGATGATCCCCATTTTCATTATGCCAATCGCGGTGTTGGATGCGGTGCATATTCTCTCGGATTTCTTTGACCGATATCCCCAGAGTAAGAACCGAAAAACAGCCCTGCGCGAGGTGATGAAAGAGCTGTCAAAACCAATGCTCTTCACCTCCTTGACCACCTGCGCGGGCTTTGCCTCCCTCGCCTTCACCCCCATACCACCCGTGCAGGTGTTTGGTGTATTCATCGCCATCGGTGTGGGCCTCGCGTGGTTTCTCACCATCACCTTGGTGCCAGCATACATTATGTTGTTGCCGGAGAAATCACTTGCCGGGTTTGGCATGAAAGGCACCAGCGGCTCTAGTAATGCGGAAGGCGTCCAAAAACTTTCCCTCATGGGTCGGGCTCTTCAAAAACTTGGAAACTTCACATCTACTCAAGCCAAGCTCATTCTTGGGGTCACATTGATCTTAAGCGGCGTGGCATATTACGGCATCACCAAAATTCAGATTAACGACAATCCGGTAAAATGGTTTGAAGCCAGTCACCCCATCCGCGTGGCTGACCGCGTATTAAACGAGCGCTTCGCGGGCACCTATATGGCCTATCTAACCTTTGAAGCGGTCGGCGATGATCATGATGTTTTAACACCGTCTTTGCTCGAAAATTTCACCCCCAAAATTAAAAATGAAGTGCAGGGTTTGCTGGACGCGCCACTCGCAGGTGTGGAAGCGCATTTGATTGAGGCACAAGAGGGTGCCCAGTCAGATGAAGAGTGGGATATGTGGGAAGCCGCCCTTGTTGTTCTCCAGCAGGCTCAGCAACAACGCAGTGTTTTCAAGCGCCCCGATGTCCTAAATTATATTGAAAAGTTACAGGCCCACCTGTTGGAAACCGGCCTTGTGGGTAAGAGTAATACCTTGCCCGACATTATTAAAACCGTGCACAGAGAACTGTTTTCAGGACGTGACGAGGCTTACCGCATTCCAGAAACCCAAGCCGCCGTTGCCCAAACATTATTGACCTATCAAGGCAGTCATCGGCCTCAAGATCTCTGGCATTTTGTAACCCCAGATTACCGCAAAACCAATCTGTGGATTCAACTGAAAAGTGGCGACAACAAAGACATGGCTGCCGTTATTGCCGCCGTCGATCTCTATGTCGCAAAACACCCGACACCCACTGCATTGGCACATAAATGGTTTGGACTGACCTACATCAACGTCGTTTGGCAGCAACGCATGGTGGCGGGCATGTTAGATGCCTTCATTGGCAGTTTTGCCATTGTCCTCCTTATGATGATTTTTCTCTTCCGCTCATTCTGGTGGGGGCTGCTTTCCATGATCCCGTTGAGCTTAACGATAGGCTTGATCTATGGCGTCATCGGCCTGATCGGCAAAGATTACGATATGCCGGTCGCAGTCTTATCTGCACTGAGTTTGGGACTGGCTGTTGATTACGCCATTCATTTTCTTGTTCGAAGCAGAGAGATCCGGAAACAGCACGAGAGTTGGCGTCAGTCTTTACAAGATGTATTTGGCGAACCCGGACGCGCCATCACACGAAATGTCATCGTCATCGGAGTGGGCTTTACACCATTGCTAGCCGCCCCTTTAGTGCCCTACCAAACTGTCGGGGTCTTTATCTCGGCAATTCTAGTCATCGCCGGAGCGGCATCTCTGTTGATATTGCCCGCTCTAATCACGGTCTTTGAAACAACTTTGTTTAAGGCGTCAAAGTCATAAACCAAATAGCAAGGGAAGAGACATCATGAGAAAACCCATACTCGCAGCCGCCTTGGCCGCAGCCCTTTTGCTCCCAGCGCATTCTTCATTTGCAGCCGAGCTTACCGTGGAAGAGATAGTCGCGAAGGCCAACCATACCGCCTACTATCAAGGCGACGATGGAAAAGCTAAAGTGACCATGACCATCACTGACACCCAGGGGCGGGAGCGAACACGCCACTTTGTCATCCTGCGCAAAGATGATGGTGCCGACAACGGCGCGCAGAAAATGTATGTCTATTTTCGCCGTCCTGCCGATGTAAACAAAACAGCTTTCCTTGTCTGGAAACAGGCAGGGCAACCCGATGATCGGTGGCTTTATTTGCCCGCCCTTGATCTTGTGAAACGCATTGCAGCCAGTGATGAGCGGACAAGTTTTGTTGGTTCCCACTTTTTCTACGAAGACGTGTCGGGGCGCACGCCGACGGAAGACACACATGAATTGATCAAAGAAACCGATCAATTTTATGTTCTCAAGAGCGCGCCCAAAAACCCGCAAGACGTAGAATTCTCCTACTACAAAAGCTGGATACACAAGGGCACGTCCATTCCAATTAAAACTCAATTTTTTGATGAAACAGACACCCCCTACAGAACCTACGAAGCACAAAAGGTTGAAACCATTCAGGGGCACGTCACCATCGTGCAATCAAAAATGACAGACCTCAACATTGGCGGCTCCACTGTCATGGATTACAGCAAAGTTGAATATGACTTAGGCCTGCCCGATGAGATTTTCTCCGAACGCTACCTGAGAACGACTCCCACGAAATATTTGAGATAGTGAAAACGGTGAGCCAATGACCCTCAATCCAAAGTTTAAAAGCGCGCTCTTGGGGCTCATCGCCCTCTCCTACCCAATGGATATCGCAAAGGCTGACGACCCAATGCTGCCAGCCGGATTGATGGGCGTACCAAATCCGGCCAGAGAGCCTGCAATGCAACCCTCTCACGCGTCGGAGGATTGGCGGGAAGCCCTACCGTTTGAGCTGGCGGGCTTTTTCGAAACTCGGGTCGGGTCCAGGCTTCAAACTGATGATGACCAAAAGCAATTTTCCATTGGAGAAGCTCGGGTACACCTTCAGGCCTCAAAAAGTTGGGACGCGTTGACCCTAAATCTAACCAGTGATTTTCTCTATGACCCCATCGCTTCGGATCATGCGGTAGATCTAGAGACAGGGTCTGGTTGGTTTGATCTCAGAGAAGCCAATCTGGTAACGCAACCGTTTGCATTTCTGGATGTCAAATTGGGCCGGCAAATCCTGACATGGGGCACGGGAGATTTTCTCTTCATCAATGATATGTTTCCAAAAGATTGGAACAGCTTCTTCCTTGGACGAGAGGATGAATATCTCAAAGCGCCCTCAGATGCGCTCAAACTTGGCCTATTTAGCAAGCTGATAAACCTAGATATCGTCTACACGCCACGTTTTGATGCCGATCGCTACATCGATGGGCGCCGCATTTCATTTTACAACGCGCCTGCGGGAAAAATCACAGGCCGCTCAGTACCGCTCAACGTTGACACTCCGAATGATTACTTCTCCGACGCAGAGCTTGCTCTACGCGCTCATCGGCTCATTGGCCCCTTTGAAGCCGCCCTATATTATTACGATGGGTTCTGGAAAAGCCCCAATGGGCAAAACCCAAGCACCGGCGCTTTCAAATTCCCAGAACTGAGTGTATATGGCGCAAGCCTGCGCGGGCCGCTGGCAAACGGTATCGTCAATTTTGAAGTCGGCTATTATGAAAGCGGCGAGGATCAATCCGGCACGAACCCCTTTGTCGCCAATAGCGAATGGAAATTGATGGCGGGTTATGAACAAGAACTTGCCCGAGACCTTACGGGCTCCATCCAATATTACGCGGAGATTAAGCAGGACTTTGAGGCCTATCAAGCCGCACTGCCGCCGGGCGCAAAATCCGATGATGAAGTCCGTCAGCTTCTCACCCTGCGTTTAACTCAGCTGTTGATGAACCAAAACCTTAGGCTGTCAGCTTTCAATTTCTACAGCCCCTCTGATCAAGACGGGTATTTCCGAGCCAAGGCCGCCTATAAATTGAACGATAGCTGGACCCTAGAAGCGGGCGGAAATGTCTTTTATGGGGAAAAGCAGGACAGCTTTTTTGGCCAATTTGAAGACGCCAGCAATGTTTACGTCTCGACGCGCTTCGGCTTTTAGACCCTTTAGCTCGAAAACAATTGACCCACCCGCTTTTCCAGTGGAAAAACAAGGGGTATTGAATTTGGGGCAGAGGGATTGCGGAAATGAAGAGCTGGATTTCAAATCATCCGATTGTGGTGCTCTCCCTCCTGTCGGTTTTGATGTTCTTGCCCGGCTTGTCGTCCCTGCCACCACTGGACCGTGACGAATCTCGTTTTGTCCAAGCCACCACCCAAATGCTTGAAACACAAAACTTCCTGCTGCCATTCTATCAAGAGACCGCACGCAGCAAAAAGCCCGTCGGGATCTATTGGCTACAGTCAGCCAGCACCCAAACCCTCAGCGATGCCCCGTGGCGTCAAATTTGGACTTACCGCTTGCCCTCAGCCCTTGCCGCATGGCTCGCGGTTCTGCTGACCTTCGCCATTGGCCGCGAACTCTTTGACCGAAAAACAGCCTTCCTTGCCGGGGGCCTACTGGCTTTAACGCTGCTGGTCGCTGTAGAAGCGCGGATTGCCAAAACAGACGCCACGCTTTTAGCCACAACCCTCTTGGCGATCTGGGGGCTGGCGCGTGCCTATGCAAAAGATTTGGAGAAGGCCCCGGCTGGTTGGCTCGCCTTTTGCGCCTTTTGGGGCGGGCTCGGCCTTGCCACTTTGATCAAAGGCCCCATCGGCCCCGCCGTCGTGGGCCTGACCCTCATCGGTCTTTGGATCGGCAGAGGGCATCTGCGAAGCCTCAAAGCGCTCAAGCCTTCCTTGGGCATATTGCTTCTGATTGCCGTCGTCGCCCCTTGGCCCTTCGCCCTTTATGCATCGGGCGAGTTGGGCTTTATTATCGAAGCTGCCAAAGAAGACCTGCTGCCCAAATTGATGGGAGGACAAGAAAGCCACGGCGCGCCGATGGGCTTCTACTTTCTCACAAGCTATCTAACCCTGTGGCCGATCTCGCTCCTCGCCTTGCCAGCGCTCGCGTGGAACTGGCGCAATCGGCTAGACGCCAACGTCGGCTTTCTGCTCGCGTGGATCATCCCAAGCTGGTTCATGTTTGAATGGGTGCCCACAAAACTCGTCCACTATATCCTGCCGGTGTTTCCAGCCCTCGTGCTGCTCATCGCACACTCAGCGCGTCAAGGCTTGCCACCGCTCACCTACAAATGGGCCTACAGAGGCCAAGTTCTTTTCTGGGGCCTCATCAGCGTAACCTTGTCCGCAGGCTTTACAGTCGCTGCCATCCTCTTCGGCAGCCCTCTCTGGATTGCCCTTCCGCTGACCCTCATCGTCGGCCTCGGCGCGATCATCGGCCTGCGCGGCGCATGGCAACGAGACGCCCAACAAATGCTCATCGCGTTCTGCGTCCTCTCTATCGGTACACTGCCATGGATGGCCTCTGCTTATGCCCCAAGCCTCACCCACTTCTGGCTCAGCCCCCGCATCGCAGAAGCCTTGCCAGCCGATACAACAATCTTAGCGGCAACCGGTTTCCACGAGCCAAGCTTGGTGTTCCTGACCGACACAAATACAAAACTGGTATCCCCAGAAAATGTCGCCATCGTGCTGTCCCAAGACCCACTCGCAGTTGGCCTCGTGGAAAAGCGCAAACTCAAAAAGTTCAACGTGAAAGCTCAAGAGCTTGGTTTAGAGACAGTCGTTTTGGATGAGCTAACGGGACAGAATTTGGCGAACGGCCGCGACATGGTTCTGCAATTGCTCAGAGCAAAGTAAACAAATCAACCGCTATTTCCCTAGTTTGAAAGTAGCACTGGCCTTCGCAACCAACACACCCTCTGAGTTGCGTAATTCGGCCTCTGCAAAGGCGATGGATTTGCCGCGGTGGCGGACCCAGCCTTCGCCGATCAGCGTGCCAACATCGGCCCGGCCCACAAAGCTGGTTTTAAGCTCCAACGTCACTTGAGGCACATTCGCCTCACGGTTGGAGCTGCGCACCGCATGGCCACATAGGCCGTCCAGCATCGCCGCGAGGAAGCCGCCGTAAATGCGCCCTCCTCTGTTGAGGAAATTCTCTCCAGCGTAATAGCTGGCCTTCACATGCCCCGGTTCAACACTAATCTGTTTTTTGCCCAGCGTGTGAGCCGCAGCAGATTCCCAGTTCTCGTCATCAAGGGAGTTGTCCGTCATGAAAGGCCAGCCTTATCGTATGGTGTTGAATTAAGCAGTCATGCGCGCATTGGCACGTGCCAACCAAGCGCCGAGGTTTTTGAAGTCGCCGTTAACTGGCTGGCCAACAGATTCCCCAAAGGCGAGGAAGCAGGCCAGAATAATATCAGCCAAAGAGAAACGATCCCCCGCAATAAACTCTTTGGTAGCCAATTGCGCATCCAGCCATTTGAGTTTGTCTTGGGCGCAAGCCTTCAGACCATCAGAGGCATCGGGTAGGCACCGCATTCTGTTCTCAAAAAGGCCCAAGCCTTCCGCAAAACGAAAGCCGTTGGCCAGAGGTTCGCCAACATTCAGATCAACCCAGCGTACCCAACGCCGTGTTTGGGCGCGCTCTTCGGCTGTCGTGCCGATCAAATCACCACCGGGAAACTTCTCGTCCAGATATTCACAAATCGCTGTGATTTCTGTAACAACATCCCCATCTTCGAGAACCAAAGCGGGTAATTGTCCTGCTGGATTAACGGCGAGGTAGCCGTCTTGGCGATTAAGGCCAGCCATCAAATCTACTTCCTCTGTTGGAAGACTGATGCCTTTAAGGCCCATGAAGGCATTGACGACTGCTGGGTTTGGTCCAACCGATGTATAGAGTTTCAAGGTATTTCTCCACTGTTATGCGCGCAATTCAAGGCTGCTCGCTTGTTGTTTTGCTAACTCTAGAACTTACCCAGAGCTAAGGCTAGCTGTGCAAAAATCGTTTCATTGGTACCGAGACATTCCCTCATAACAAGAAGTAAAAAGCACTTTATTGCCCTTTTACCGCATCGGTCGTATGACCTTTTTGATAGACGGCACATTTCCCCTTCCGCCGCATCCGGAAATGGAAATGTATCTGAGATTAGCAAAGCTATCTCCAGACCGAGATCTGGTGGCATAGTCTTTGTGGTAATAACTAAATGAGTTTTTGGACGCTAGCTGTTGCCCTGTTGTTCGATCAGTTATATTGCGAGTGCGACGAATGATTACACCATTGCCAGTCCAACTAACAATTTCTTTATGCCATACCCCATACTCTTCAAGAACATACCTCGCCGTCGGGGCTTGTATCTTTTCGATGTGAATGCAGGACTTTTGGTCTTCCAGTTTCTTCAAATCTCTAAATCGAATGGTACCCATTCTGCCGCCATCCTCAAATTTGTTGGAGGACGGCATTGTGTTCTTAATTCTACTTTTGTTCGCGACGTAGTCATATTCTTGGCATTGAGAGGAATTTTCGCTGCGTTCAACGAGTCTATATCGAAACCAACCTGTGTCCCTTACATAGCCATCTGAGTGATCCAAATCCCAAGGTCTTCGAAATTTTGATAATGCCTCTAACCGTACGCGATCTTTCTGGGATATATGAAACGCCTCTATAAACCCATACCCATAATCTACCAATTCCCGAATACAGGGAAAACAACCACCTCCCGACCCAGACATCATCTCCGGAGTTAATTCGAAATTCTTCATTGTTTTTTTGAATTCAAGAGGGGAGAAAGCGTAACCATCAGCATAGGCAAATCCATTGTGAACCGGGGGGCCGTACTGGTCACACAATTCAGTCATCTCTTCCAGCCTATAGGCTCCAGCGAATTGACCGCCTGCAATGGACAGCATGATTTTTTGAAAGAGGCTTGGGCGCTCAGAATTAAAACCATCCGGCGTGAAGAAAGCTGCGGCGCCAAAAAGGATGAGCAGCAAACCGAAGTACCGCCATATCTTTGCCGCTCTTAAAGAAGCTTTCTTCATCTCGTCAGTCTCCCCATACTTCGCGCTATTGTGTTTTACCGAAAAGACACTAGAGGAAAACCGAAATTGTTTCTAGCGATACTCAAAGTCAAATATCTTCCAATCAAGGTATTCCATTGATCTTGCGCCGATAATTGTAAAAGCGGCGCGGCAACACCACAATTTGGCTCCTTCATAAATTCCTTTTGGTCTTCTTTAACTCGCTTGGTCTACCGCCCACATCTGATAGGTTAGGACCACGTTCGATACCAAACCTCGCATCGCTTGCCAAAGCTAAGGGCGGGCTGCCAATCGGGACGACTGTACCAGAAAATAATAGCGTTATGAAAACGCAGGAAGTCAATATGAACCAGCAATCCGGCATGCCCAATTATCTAAAATCTCACTGGCCTAATTTCTATTATGGCTGGGTGATTGTCGCCGTCTGCGCCGTCGTTATGACGGTGACCGCCGGATTCGGGTTTTACAATCTTTCGGTTTACCTAAAGGCCTTTGTGAGCGAGCAAGGCTTTTCTGTTTCCCTCACCTCGGGCGCGACCGCGAGCTTTTTCATCGCGTCTGGTGTTACGGGCATGTTGGTTGGTTCTGTCATCGACCGCTTTGACATCCGATGGTCCATCGCCTTTGGGGCGATCTTTTGCGCGGTGACCCTGTCCATGATTGGGTGGGTCCATACGATATTCCAACTCTACCTATTCCACATCCTCTTTGGCATGGGCTACACCTTTGCGGCCCTCATTCCCTGCACCACATTGGTGGCTCGGTGGTTTAACAAGAACCGCTCTTCCGCTCTGGCCGTGGCATCCACAGGCTTGTCCTTGGGCGGCATACTTCTCACACCCATTTCGGTAAAACTCATTTCCGATTTTGGATTGGGCGGTGCAGGACCTTGGCTTGGCCTCATATTTGTCCTCGCAATCGTTCCCCTGGTCGTCATATTTCTGCGCCCCAGCCCTCAATCAATTGGCTTGTTGCCCGATGGAGCTGCCCTGCCCGAAAGCGGTGTCGCGCCTCAGCTTGACGGCGTGCCGCTCAACATTGTTTTGCGCAGTCGTTTTTTCATCCTCTCAACCGTCGCCTATGTATTCGCCATGATGGCGCAGGTCGGGGCCATATCTCATCAGTTCAACCTTGCAAGCACACGCACGGGAGATGATGAACTTGCCGCCTTCACGATCGCCATACTTGGCGGCGCCAGCATTCTGGGTCGTCTAACAGGCGGCGTGTTGCTCACCTACATTGATTCCAAAAAGTTCATCCTCTGCCTCTTTTTGCTTCAAGGTGCCGCGCTCTTTTTCTATTCAGAGGTGGAGACGGTGTGGGGGCTCTATGTCACCGCTGCTATTTTCGGGATCACAGTCGGCAATATTTTGATGATGCAACCTTTGATCATCGCAGAAGCCTTCGGTCTCATCGCCTATGGCCGCATCTATGCACGCAGCCAACTCGCCACAACCTTAGGTGTCGCATCAGGCCCCTTTTCGGTTGGCCTCGCTTATGAATTGGCAGGCGGTTACCAACCAGCTTTCATCATTTTGGCCTGCGCCTCCCTCCTCTCCTTCTGCTTCATGATGGCCGCTGGCCCCGTGGATGCTACCGAACTTGCTTACAAAAAACCAACCCAACAGGTGATGCATGACAACTCCCAATAACTCCAAAATCGTTCTGAACAACCCCGCCTTCATTCACGACACCGCCTTGATGTACGGACATGTTCAAATCGCTGAGGGGGCCAGCGTGTGGCCTTACGTTGTGATGCGCAGTGAGATGTTTGAAATCAAAATTGGCGCACGTACCAATATCCAAGATTTTGTGATGATCCACGTCGGCAATGGGTCGCCAACCATCATCGGGGAGAATTGCTCGATCACCCACCATGTGACTTTGCATGGGTGTGAAATTGGCGACAATTGCCTCATTGGTATCAACGCAACGATTATGGACGGTGTGAAAATCGGCAAAAACTGCATTATCGGCGGCCATGCATTGGTGACCGAAAATACAGTCATCCCCGACAATTCAATTGTGATGGGCGCCCCCGCCAAAGTGGTCAAAACCAGAGACAGCTCAGCTGCTAACATCATGAATGCCAGCTTCTATTACGAAAATGCATTGGCCTATGCACGCGGCGAGCACCGGGTCGCTGAAACGCCCGAATTTGCAGAAGCCATGGGCGAACAATTGAAAGCTCTTGCCGATTGAGGGCTGACACGGCCTCGCGGCTTACCCATAGTCAAAGTGCTCAAACTTCGCTATGATTACGCCAAATTCAGACCATAGAAAGAACGTAACGATGAAGCTTCCAGCCAATTTCTACAAACCGCTGGCCGCGGGCGCCCCAGCTCCTTTCCGCGAGCTACCTGCCCGGTCCGAACGCATGATCCACTTTTTCCCACCACAATTAGAAAAAGTACATGCCAAAATTCCAGCACTCATTTCGCAAGTCGATGTGATTTTGGGGAATTTGGAAGACGCCATTCCTGCCGACAAAAAAGAAGAAGCCCGTAATGGCTTCATCAAAGTAGCCAAGGAAAATGAGTTCGGCAGCACGGGCCTTTGGACACGTGTGAATGCGCTCAACAGCCCTTGGGTGCTCGACGACATGTCCCAAATTGTGGCAGGCGTTGGCGACAAGCTCGACGTCATGATGATCCCGAAGGTTGAAGGCCCATGGGACATTCATTTTGTGGATCAGTATTTGTCGTTGCTCGAAGCAAAACACAACATCAAAAAACCCATCCTCATTCACGCCATTTTGGAAACCGCTGAAGGCGTGAAAAACGTTGATGCGATCGCAGCAGCCTCTCCGCGCATGCAAGGCATGAGCTTAGGCCCTGCTGATCTGGCCGCTTCACGTCGGATGAAAACCACACGCGTGGGGGGTGGTCACCCGTCTTACGGCGTCTTGGCAGACCCAAGCGACGACGGCAGCGCCCGCAGCTTCGTCCAACAAGACCTGTGGCACTACACCGTGGCTAAAATGGTGGATGCCTGTGTCTCAAATGGCTTGAGCGCGTTCTACGGCCCGTTCGGTGATATTGCTGACCTGGAAGCCTGTGAAGCTCAATTCCGCAATGCATTCCTGATGGGCTGCGTCGGCGCATGGTCGTTGCACCCAAGCCAAATCGCAGTTGCCAAGAAGGTCTTTTCACCAGATCCAGACGAGGTGAAATTCGCCCTGCGCATTCTAGAAGCCATGCCCGACGGAACAGGTGCTGTGATGCTCGACGGCAAAATGCAAGACGATGCGACATGGAAACAAGCCAAGGTGATGGTCGATCTTGCCAAGCAAGTATCCCAAAAAGACCCAGAGCTGAAAAACACATACGGCTTTTAAGGCGTTTCAAACATCAATTGACAAGAAAGCCCCGGTGATCATCACCGGGGCTTTCTTTATTTTAAAGTCGATAGCTATTGGCTTAAGCCAATTCGCCCAATGCAGTCGCTGCGAAGGGCAGAAGCTCATCAAAACGACCGTCACGCACTTTGTTTACCCATTCAGGGTCAACAATCAATGCACGACCAACAGCCGCCATGTCGAATTCGCCGTTCTCAAAGCGCTGAACCAGTTCGTCGATTTTGCCCGGCTCTGGTTTAGAAGACGCGCCGCCAAAGGCAGCAATGAATTCGCCGTCCAAACCAATGGACCCAACAGTCATAGTGGGCTTGCCCGTCAGTTTACCAGTCCAACCTGCAAGGTTGAGGTCGGAGCCCTCAAATTCAGGCTGCCAGAAACGACGCTGTGAGCAATGGAACATGTCAACGCCCGCATCTGACAATGGCTTGAGGAAGGCGCCAAGGTCATCAGGGTTGGTTGCAAGCTTATGATCGTAATCCTGCTGCTTCCACTGTGAGTAACGCAAGATCAACGGATAATCATCGCCCACTTCTTTACGAATGGCTTTGATGATGTCTTCACCAAAACGGGTCCGTGCAACAGCATCCCCCCCATATTCATCATCGCGATCATTCACACCACCCCAGAAAAACTGGTCGATGAGATACCCGTGGGCACCGTGTACTTCAACTGCATCAAAACCCAACTCACGGGAGTTATAGGCTGCACGGGCGAAGGCATCGATCGTGTCTTGAATTTCCTGTTTAGTCATTGGCTCAGCAATTTTCTTGCCCGGCATGACAAGACCGGACGGACCAGCACTTGGCTTGTCAGAGCGCGGTGCGGCTTCAGCCTTACGCGTAATCCCGACGTGCCAAATCTGTGGGGCAATCAAGCCACCTGCATCGTGAACTTCTTCAACAACACGTTTCCAACCAGCCAAGGCGTCATCGCCATAAAATGCTGGAACAGTCGCGGCCATCGTTGAAACAGGGGTATCAACTGTGGTGCCCTCAGTGATGATGAGGCCGACACCGCCTTCTGCCCGGCGGCGATAATAGGCAGCTACATCAGCGCCTGGCACTTCGCCCGGGGAGAAGTTGCGCGTCATTGGCGCCATAGAAAAACGGTTTGGAATGGTGAGACCATTCAACGTATAGGGGGTAAAAAGCGGATCTACTGAACGGCTCATAGAGAACTCCTAAGATTTGCGCCAAGACGCAACGGTTATAATGCTGTTGGGTGCAATATCGATAGCTTTGACGCGATCTTCAACCCCCTAACCTGTGCAAAAATGGATATTCGTCTAAATTCAAAGTCTTCTTTGAAAAATGGCGCGAAGCAGATAGGATCCGGCGTTCTTTCAAACTGACAGGTGGTCAGGTGCTTACACGCGACGCAAAATTTCAAATCGGTCAAATCGTACGTCATAGGCTCTTCCCGTTTCGGGGAGTCATTTATGACGTCGATCCCACTTTTTCCAACTCAGAAGAATGGTGGCTTTCCATTCCAGAAGAGATGCGACCTAAAAAAGACCAGCCATTTTACCATCTTCTCGCTGAGAACGAGGAGATTGAGTATGAGGCCTATGTGTCTGAGCAAAATCTGTTGATAGACGATAATGACAAACCGATCCGTCACCCAGAGGTCGGCACCTATTTTGATCCCATAAAAGACGGGGCCTATCCCCTTCGAAGCCGCCGCACTAACTAACAGACGTATTTACGTGCCGGGTCTTGTTTCCGGCACGTCATAGACCCAACACTGGAAAACCAGAAGGAGGCCGTCGTGCGCGCCGAGACCCGCCCCTATTTCATTCGTCAGCTTCGAAGTAAAATTTCTGACTTCTATATGAACCACTTCCTGATCCCCCAATTTGATGAAGTGGGTGAAGGGCTAAATGTCACCGGTCCGTGGGAGGTAGAAGTTTGGGGTGCTGGCGTCGAGCTTGGAAAAAAAGTCCATCTACGCGCGTCCAAAGGCGCCATGATCCGGTTTGCAACCTGGCAAAACGGCGATCGCCAAGGGCGTATAACGCTTGGCGATTATGTGCTGATCTCTCCCGGTAATCACATCATTGCTTCTGAACATATTGAAATTGGCAATAACGCGATGATCGCAAGCAATTGCTACATTTCTGATTCAGATTGGCATGACACCTACGATCGTACCGCCGAGCTAGACAAGCATGCCCCCATTAAGATTGGCGAGAATGCGTGGCTGGGTGCCCGCGTCATGGTCTCTAAAGGCGTTACGATCGGCACCAACAGTATCATTGCAGCAGGGTCTGTGGTGGTGAGCGACATTCCCGACAATGTCATTGCGGGCGGAAATCCGGCAAAAGTCATCAAGCAGCTCGACCCAGACGGTCCCTTTCGCAAGCGCGAAGCCCTCCTCGAAGACCCCGATCTGGATCAAGAGATGGAGAATCTGGCCCGATACATCCTGCGCCATAATACTTTTTGGAGCTGGTTGCGCGTGAAGTTTTGGCCGACTAAGGCGGACTAAACCATCGGTGTTTAGCCCATTGCGCCAGATCAATGCCGCCAAATTTTAAAAACAGAATACTCCTGCAAAACCTGCCTCTTACACTTTGAGGCGGTGTCATTTAATTATTGCTGGAGGAAATTATGACTGGCTTTGCATTGATCTATGTTATCGGCATTGGGGTCGCCTTGCTCGCATTTTCAGGTGCGCTCGCATACTGCTCTTTCATCGTACCCAACCGTGATGGTATCGATCCCAAATAACAAATTGAGTGGGAATCAGAACAAATAAAAATGGGGTCTCGATGGACCCCATTTTTATTTGTCTAAAGCTCAAAAGCTTCGTGTAATTAGTTCGAACCAAGCCATTTGAGCGCTGCTGTAATGCCTGAGAGGCTTGCAGCTATCGCCACAGGTCCTTTACGTGCATCTACGTAAAGGATTTTCACTTCCTTGCCAGCTTTCAATTTCCCGATCACTTCGGCGCTTAGAGCTAAACTAGCTTGGCAACCCGCAGGCGTACAAATTTGGTATGGCCCACCGAAGCCCTTTGTGGACGCATCAATTTGCAAGCCAACACCCTGTGGCAAAACAGCATAGAGCGGGGTCAGAACAGAGGCGATATAGGCATCCCCTTTTTTGGAAATGCCAAGGAGCGCAACAAGAGTCTTTTTCTCATTTGTCGCCCGAATTTCATGCAAAACTTGGCATAGTTTGAGCGGACTTCCATCTTTCCCTTTTACTTCAGAGCAGACGCCTTTCCACGACCCAAACGTTTTCACAGCCACAGGCGCGCCCGCTGCAAATGCTGATTGGGAAAAAGTAAGCGTGGAAATAGCCAAGATAAGCGCGCCAACAACGTGCTGCCAATTGTGCATTAGGAATCCTTTCGTGGAATGCCGCGATTTTACAGAACCTGTAAAACCCTGATCCTACAGAAGCTGCAAAATCAATGAATCGGGGCATTATACATATAAGGTCACTATTGGCTATCGTTACAAATTGGCAAGGTAAACGAGGCAAGCATTTGCCTTTAATTTTGTCCTAGGCCACTCTATCGCCTAATTCTCAATTGAATATTGGGTGGTAATGATTCAGTTGTGCACCCACAGGAGCGGCACCAGACAATGGCAACAATTCTCAAACTGCAGACAACGCGGTCTTTTCTCCCCGCTATTTTGGCAGGCGCGGTTCTTAGCTTTGCAACCGTCGACGTAGATAATGTATATGCCGCGCCAGCACACGGTGTGGCCATGTACGGCACCCCCCAATATTCTGCAGACTTCACGCACTATTCCTATACCAATCCAGAAGCTCCTAAGGGAGGTACGCTACGCCTTGGAACGACCGGTACCTTTGACAGCCTTAATCCCTTCATCGTTAAAGGCCGTCCCGGACAAGGCATGCGCGGTTTAGTGTTTGAAAGCCTGATGGATCGCTCGCAAGACGAAGCCTTCACACTCTACGGCCTTCTTGCGCAGTCAATTGATATGCCAGAGGACCGCTCGCGCGTGACCTTTAGCCTAAATCCCGCCGCGACGTTTTCAGACGGCACACCGGTGACTGTAGATGATGTCATTTTCACGTGGGAAACGCTGAAGGAAAAAGGCAAGCCGTTCCATCGCAGCTACTACAGCAAAGTCGTCAAAATTGAACGCCCCGACCCGCAGTCCATTACCTTTATCTTCAACGATGAAGGCGACCGAGAAATTCCGCTCATCATGGGCCTCATGCCCATTTTGCCAAAACATGTTTTTAAAGACGGTGTGTTTGAGCAAGCCAATTTGAATGCCCCAATCGGCAGCGGCCCTTACCGTGTGAAAAAAGCCGAATCAGGTCTGCAGATAGTATATGAACGGCGAGACGATTATTGGGGCAAAGACCTACCCGTCAATGTAGGTCGTCACAACGTCGACGAGCTCGTCTACGACTATTACCTCGACAGCAACGCCGCTTTCGAAGCCTTCAAAAAGGGCCTCTACGATATGCGCGGTGAAAATGATCCCACTCGGTGGGCAACCGGGTATGATTTTCCAGCCGTGAAAGAGGGCCGCATTCGCAAACAAAGTTTTGTCAAAAAGGTCCCCTCAGGTATGAAGGCCATGGTCTTCAACACCCGCCGCACCCGTTTTGAAGACAAACGCGTGCGCGAAGCATTGAGCCACTTGTTTGATTTTGAATGGGTGAACAAGAACCTTTATTACAACGCCTACAAGCGCACCCAGAGCTTTTATGATGGATCTGTTCTGGGCTCTCATAATAAAGCCGCGTCAGACTATGAAACCGCCCTCCTCGCCAAATTCCCCGGCGCTGTATCCGCCCAGATAATGGCAAAAGGCTATCAAGCACCCAAAACAAAGGGCGACGGCCGTAACCGTACAGGTCGCCGTATTGCCACCAAACTATTAGCTGAAGCTGGCTACGAAGTCATCGAGGGACAGATGACCCACGTGGCAAGCAAGACCCCCTTGGCCTTTGAAATCCTTGTGGTGAGCACCGACGAAGAACGCTTGGCTCTCAACTTCAAAAATGCGCTGAAAAAAACAGGGATCAGCGTCAATATCCGCAATGTAGATTCAAGCCAATACCAACAGCGTCGACAAACCTTCGACTTCGATATGGTGTTTAATTTTTGGTACGCCTCCCTCTCACCGGGCAATGAACAATTGCACCGTTGGGGCTCAGCCGCAGCCGATCAAGAAGGTTCATTCAACTACGCAGGAACCAAAGATCCCGCCGTTGACGCTATGATGCACGCGATGCTTGGGGCACGGACAAGCGAAGAGTTTGTACACTCTGTACGCGCTCTAGACAGAGTGCTGCTCTCCGGCGCCTACGTGATCCCCCTCTACTATCAACCCGATCAATGGGTCGCTTTGTGGGATAAGGTCAAAACACCAGCAACCACGTCTGTCTATGGATACAAAACAGATACGTGGTGGATTGAGGAATAACCCGGCAACTAAGTCGCCATGGTTAGGCAACCGATACAGCTAAGCTTAAGCGAGCCTGTTTGATGGCGCTTGTTTTTTCAGTCCATTCTCGAATGGCTTGTGAAAAATGAGCGCCCTCTTTGGCCATGATTTCATCGTGCTCGCCATCGCGCACGGTGATTTCACACGCCAATCCATTCGGGTCAAAGAAATAGAGGGAATGGCAAAAGCCATGATCGACCGGTCCGAACGCGGGAACCTTTGCTTCGGTCAGTCGAGTTTTAAATTGCTCAACTTCTGCCATAGAGGCGGCTTCAAAGGCAAAATGATAATCCTCAATGCCGTCCTTCATTTTAAACCCTTCGGGTGCCGCCGTACTCGGCGCATCAAAAAAGGCGATGTAGCTGCCATTGCCCATCTCAAAAAACAAATGCATGAAGGGACGGTCATTGCCCGCAGGGTCCTTGTCAAAAGCCAAGGCTGCAGCTTCTTTTAGGCCAAGGAGGTCGCCGTAAAATTTACGGGTTTCTTCAGCATCCCGGCACCGGTACGCCACATGATGGAAGCCGGTTAAGGCTGGTGCCGGAGTTGTTGCCTCAGAAATATGCTCCACACTTCCCAAAAAATCATCGCTCATAAGATCCTCCTCCCGAAAGGTTCTAAACATGAGCACAAAGCAGACACCTAATTTGCACTCAGATCAATCGCTCAGTTTTTAAATTGGAATCGTGATGTAAGCAGCCTTACTCTTTATACGGCTCAAAAATGGTTTCCAAACTGGTTTGGTTCATCCCATGTTTCGTATAGTTATACGGCGTTACATTCACAGCTTTTATCAAGCTTCGTTTGATGAAGGACCCCTCATCTGCCTCAAGGTTTAGATCAAAATCCAACACATTAATGCACGCCGTATCCTGTTCAAATGCGCCTGTCGCCGATAGGTTTTTGCAAGCCGCCCAGCTCAATAGAAGGCGGTTAATCCCTTCATGTGCAGCAATGAGAACTGTATGCCAATCTGGCGCGCGCAAGAGATCTTCCACCGCCTCGATGGCACGCGCTTGAGCCGCCGCAAAATACTCACCCTCAGGCCCCATACGAGCCGAAACTTGATCTGCATTTTCAAATTGATGCGCAATGGCCTCAATCATCTCTTCGCGTGAGAAAACATTGTGAGAACCACCGCTTTCAACTTCCACCAAACGGGGTTCAGTCTCCAAGACAGGTGCTTGGCCTGCGGGCTGAGCCGCCAACACCAATTCAGCCGTCGTACGTGTACGCGGATATCCAGAGCTTAGTGCCCGGTCAAATTTGATGTGAGACAGTGCAATGCCTGCGGCTTCTGCTTGCTCGCGTCCAAGTTTGGTAAGAGGCACCGACTTACTGTCAGAGCGCCCCTCAAGAAGGTCTTTGCTAAAATAATTAACGTGGCCGTGGCGCATCAAATAGATGCGCCGCCGTGCCACTGTTCCAGGTAATTTGGACATGTTGATCCTAAATCGCTTCTGCAGATTTTAGAGCCGCCACATCATCCGCACTAAAACCCCAATCGCTCAAAGCTTCGTCATTGTGCTCGCCGATAGAGGGAACCGGTCCTTGGATTTCAGACGGTGTGCCTGAGAAGCGTGGAGCGATGTTTGGCTGTACGACACCGTCAATTTCAACAACAGTGTCGCGCGCCTTATTGTGCGGGTGATCAATTGTTTCTTTGATCGACAAAATTGGCGCAAAGCAAATGTCTGTGCCTTCCATGATGTCACACCATTCATCGCGCGTTTTGGTCTTGAAAACGACAGCCAATTTTTCTGTCATTTCAGGCCATTTATCGCGGTTCATTTGGTCATCCCAATAAGGGTCCTCTAAGCCCATTTTCTCGCGCAACAATGCGTAGAATTGCGGCTCAATAGAACCAATGGAAACCCATTGCCCATCGCTGGTTTCATAAGTGTCATAGAAATGCGCGCCGCCGTCCAACATGTTCGTGCCGTGCGTATCGGTCCACATGCCTGATGCAGTGAAGCCATAGAACATCGCCATAAGAGATGTCGCACCATCAGTCATCGCGGCATCAATAACTTGGCCCTCGCCAGTACGCTGTGCGTGGTTGAGCGCAGAAACCATACCAAGTGCCAGATAAAGCGCACCGCCCCCAAAGTCACCTACAAGGTTCAAGGGTGGCACAGGCTTCTCACCGGGCCGGCCAATCGCATGGGCAGCCCCTGTCAAAGAAATGTAGTTCAAATCATGACCCGCAGCTTTCGCCATTGGGCCTGTTTGTCCCCAGCCAGTCATGCGGCCATAAACAAGTTTGGGATTGCGCTTAAAGCACACATCAGGACCAAGGCCCAAACGTTCCATGACGCCGGGACGAAAGCCTTCTTGCAGCATATCTGCTTCAGCAATCAACTTGAGACACGCTTCAACAGCTTCAGGTTTTTTCAAATCCATTGCAATCGAGCGACGTCCACGCGCTGTGATGTCGAACTTGGAGCCCCCGTGCCCACCTTTACGGTCAATCCGCACGACGTCGGCGCCCATGTCAGACAGCAACATGCCACAAAATGGTCCCGGCCCAATGCCAGCAAACTCAACAACTTTAATTCCTGATAGCGGACCCTTGCCCATGATTTAGTCTCCCAAATTGGTGTTATTTGCCCTTAGTTTTAAGCCAGCCGCGCCCCCTCGTAAACAAATCCCTGCGGGTTTTGAAGCCGCGCCAAGAATGACGTAGGGGCTGATTGAGGGGGCTTGCCTAAAAACCTGATCACGCCTCTGCCAAAACCCAAAAATCATCCGTATTTGCGCGGTGAATCACACACATTCGATGGTTTCCCTGAATTTCAGCCCCAAAAACCCTGCAAGGCGAGTTGTTTGAAGCCCCCGCCCAAATACGCTATAGACGGCGCATGACAGCATCAAAAAATACATCCGCAAGCTCTGCCCAATCGCCCCGGTTTCCAATAAACCAAAGTTTTTCGGGCGAAATGCCCCCCGAGACTTTCAATCTTGCGCAGTATTGTTTGGCAAAGTCAGCTCTCCAATTCCCCGATAAGACCGCCCTTGTTGTGGTGAGTAATATTGAAGACACCGCTGAGGTCGCCGAAAAGTGGACATATGGCGATTTGGAACCTGCCGTGCGTGCCATTGCAGCAGGTCTATTGAACGAGGGCCTGACGCCGGGTGATCGCATCATGATCCGCCTGCCCAATACCATCGACTACGCCCTTCTCTTTTTTGGGGCCATCGCGGCGGGCCTCGTGCCACTCCCTGCCTCAGCACAATTGACAAAAGACGAAGCAGAATTTTTGATGCAGGATTCCGGCGCGAGTGCCGTGGTGGTTGATGCAAGTATGCAGATTGATACCGGGGATGCCCGCCTCATTACCTCACAGGATATTCAACGCTTCAAGCAATGCAAGCCGCTAGAAAGTTACGCCCCAACCAAAGCTGATGACCCGGCCTACTTGGTTTACACCTCTGGCACCAGCGGCAAACCAAAGGGCGTGCTGCATGCTCACCGCGCAGCATGGGGGCGCCGCCCAATGTATCAAGGCTGGTACGGTATTGAGGCACAAGATGTTATCTTGCACGCAGGTGCCTTTAACTGGACTTACACGCTCGGCGTGGGCCTCACCGACCCCTGGGCCAATGGCGCAACAACCGTCCTCTATACCGGCGAAAAAGACGTCGCTATTTGGCCACGGCTGATGGAACGCTACGGCGCAACCCTGTTTGCAGCCGTGCCTTCTCTCTACCGCCAAATTCTCAAATATTGCGACCTTACCGCTCACAATTTGACCGCGCTGCGTCACGGTCTCACAGCCGGTGAAGCCCTGTCAGAAACTCTGTCTCAGAACTGGCACAAGGCGACCGGCAAGCGGCTTTACGAAGCGCTGGGCATGAGTGAGTGCTCCACCTACATTTCCACCGCGCCCACAATGGAGATACGCCCCGGCAGTCCGGGCAAACCCCAACCGGGCCGTTGCATCGCTGTACTCCCAGTTGAAGGCGGCACGACACCCCTTGCGCCCGGTGAAATAGGTATGCTCGCCGTCCATCGCTCTGATCCCGCCATGATGCTGGGCTATTGGAACCGCGCTGAGGAAGAAGACCAAGTTTTTCGCGGCGATTGGTTTTTGGGAGGAGATTTGGCCGCTTACGATAATGACGGTTATCTGTGGTATCATGGCCGTGCCGATGATGTGATGAACGCAATGGGTTACCGGGTATCCCCCCTTGAAGTGGAACTGTGCCTTGGCACCCACCCCAGCATTGCTGAAGTCGCTGTAACAGAGCTTACGGTAAAGGCAGATGTCTCCGTAATTGCGGCCTTCATTGTATTGAAACCGGGCGAGCAACCCGATGACGCGTCGTTGAGCGCCCATGCCGCTGAGCATTTGGCCGCCTATAAGGTGCCGCGCCAATTCGTCTATGTGAAAGCACTACCGCACACAGCAAATGGAAAGGTCCGCAGACGAGATCTGCCGCCGCTTTATAAAGCTTGAAGAATTGGAAGGTTTCAATCCTCCAACGCATCCATTGTTTCTTCCCACAAGGTCTCAACCGCATCCACAAAGTCAATGTCGTAGGCCCAGACGCAGACGCAAAACCCGAGGACAAACCCAAGTAGAAATTTAGCCATCTCACTCTCCTTTTCTTGCCGGAGAGCCAGTGTGCTAGAGAGATTGCCCGTCGTCTACAGTGATAATTGATCCGGTAATCATCTTGCCCTGATCTGACGCCAACAACAGCATCATACCATCCAAGCAATCTTCATCGGCCAATCGACGGCGCGGGAACCCTTTGAGTTGTTTTTCGCCCCCCGGAGAACTGAACCACTCACCGGTCAATTCAGTCTGGATATAGCCCGGGCAAATAGCATTCACATTGACACCGTAGCGCGCCCATTCTTTTGCATGTGATTTTGTCATCATGCCAACAGCGGCTTTTGTTGTACAATAAAGGGCAGAGCCGGGCAAAACAGTATGAGTGCCGATCGATCCGATATTGATAATGCTGCCTGAGCCTTGCTCGATCATCACGTCGGCAACCCGCGTAGAGGTGAAGAACACACCCTTCACATTTGTATCCGACATCTGGTCATATTGATCAGGCGACATCCGAAGAGAACTCTCGGCGACATTCATGCCCGCATTATTGATCAAAATATCAATCCGCCCAAAAGTCTCTTTGGTTTGAGCCACGACATTTTCAATGCTGCTGATATCAGTCACATCAAGGGCAAGCGGAAGCGCCTTGCGCCCCAGTGCCTCAATCTCTTTTTCCAAGGCTGCTAAACGCTCAACACGGCGACCCGTGATGACAACATCAGCGCCCGCTTTGGCAAGCACCAACGCAAACCGTCGGCCAAGCCCACTTGTTGTGCCCGTTACAAGGGCGACCCGTCCGGTTAAATCTTGGGTGGGAATAGTGGGCATGACAATCTCCAAAACGCTTGAATGAAGCCGCAAATTTGGGCCACATAGCCGGTTTGGTCAAGGTGTATGCCCGCGAAAACTCACTAAATCCAAGTCAAAAGTGGTACAGTTACGGAGATCCTTTGCCACCCCGACGGAAGTTCTGCATAATCAGCCCAAACTATTATAAAGGCAAAAATCATGCAGCTCGACATCATCTCAGATACCGTTTGCCCTTGGTGCTACATCGGTAAAAAGCGACTCGAAAAGGCTCAAGCGGAGCGCCCCACAATTGACTTCAAAATCAATTGGCGCCCTTTTCAACTCGACCCGACAATCCCGGCAGAAGGTGTGGATCGCCAAGCCTACATTGAAGCCAAGTTCGGCGCAGAACGCGCCAAATCCGCTGGCAATGCCATTCGCGAAGCCGGTGAAATGGAAGGGATCAGCTTTGCTTTCGATAAGATCATGCGCTCCCCCAATACGTTGGACTCACACCGTTTGATCAAATGGGCGGGCTCCGCTGGTGTACAAGACAAAGTCGTAGATCAACTCTTCGCCCGCTATTTTGAAAACGGCGAAAATATCGGCGAGAAAAGCGTCTTGCTAGAAGCTGCATCGGATGCGGGCATGGACGTGGACATTGTCCGTGAATTGCTGGCGAGCGACAGCGACATGAAGCAAACACAATTGGAAGACCAGCAGGCCCGGGAAATGGGCATCAGCGGCGTTCCGTGTTTCCTCTTTGAGGGCAAATTCGCAATTGTGGGGGCCCAAGAGGTTTCCAGCCTTACCCGCTACATCGACAAAGTAGAAGCCAAGCTTGTGCAACAAACCGCCTAAGCGGCTGGAACCAACTCTGCCAATTGCTGTACAAGTTGGAATGTTCCTTTAAGACGGTCTTCTGGATGCGCCCAAACGCGTTTAAAGAAGATCGTCTGATCGGGACGAATTTTTGCCCGGTCCCGCTCATCATTGACCAGCTCAATAAGTCCTGTGGGGTTTGCAAAGGTCTGATTGCGGAAACCAACAACGGCCCCCTTCGGACCCACTTCAACTTTTTCCACACCTGACAGACGGCACAAGCCTTTGATCTCAACGATTTTGAGCAAATAGTCTACTTCTTCAGGGAGTGGCCCAAACCGGTCAATCATTTCAGCCGCAAGCCCATCAAGCTCCGTCTTATCTTCAACCTGAGACAGGCGGCGATAAAGCGTCATGCGATTTTCTAGATCAGCAACATAACTCTCTGGGATGAGAACAGGCGTGCCAATATTGATCTGAGGTGACCACTGGCCCTCTTCCTCATTATCAATATCACCCTTCATCTGTGCGACAGCCTCTTCAAGCATCTCTTGATAAAGTTCAAAGCCAACTTCTCGGATTTGACCTGACTGCTCGTCGCCCAACAGATTGCCACCGCCCCGAATATCCAAATCATGGGATGCCAAGGAAAAGCCTGCGCCTAATGTGTCCAAGGATTGCAAGACTTGTAGGCGCTTGTCAGCGCTTTGCGTCAACTTGCGATTAGGCGCAACGGTTAGATAGGCATAGGCCCGTGCTTTGGAGCGACCAACCCGCCCGCGCAATTGATAAAGCTGAGCAAGCCCAAACATATCAGCCCGGTGTATAACCATCGTATTGGCGGTTGGAATATCAATGCCGGATTCCACAATCGTGGTGGAAACCAGTACGTCGTACTGTCCATCATAAAAGGCCGTCATCTTGTCTTCAATTTCTGTCGGCGTCATTTGGCCGTGGGCCGTAATAAATTTCACTTCAGGCACATATTCCCGCAAAAACTCTTCGGCATCTGCAAGGTCAGTGACACGCGGACAGACATAAAAGCTTTGCCCACCCCGGTAATGTTCGCGTAGTAATCCTTCACGGATAACCACCGGATCAAAAGGACTAACATAAGTGCGCACTGCCAACCGATCGACGGGAGGCGTGGCAATGATGGACAGTTCACGCACACCAGAGAGAGCCAACTGTAGGGTTCGTGGAATCGGCGTCGCAGAGAGGGTCAGCACATGCACGTCGGTTTTAAGCTGTTTTAACTGCTCTTTGTGAACCACGCCAAAACGTTGTTCTTCATCAACAATCATCAACCCAAGGTCGCGGAATTTAATCTTCTTACTGAGCAATGCATGGGTGCCAATAACAATATCGACTTGCCCAGACGCCAACCCTTCCCGCGCCTCTTGCATGTCCTTTGAGGGGACTAGTCGAGACAATTGACGAATACGTACGGGCAGCCCCTTAAAACGATCCACAAAGCCACGGTAGTGCTGTCGCGCAAGGAGTGTCGTGGGGACAATAACAGCAACCTGATGGCCCGACATGGCCGTCACAAACGCAGCTCGCAGCGCTATTTCTGTCTTCCCAAACCCAACGTCCCCACACACCAAACGGTCCATGGGTCGTCCTTTGCCGAGGTCTTCGATGACTGAGTTAATGGACTGAAGTTGATCCTCGGTTTCCTCGTAGGGGAAACGCGCACAAAACTCATCATAAGCGCCATCTTGAGGGAAAATTTTCACGCCCTCTTTCAATTCACGTGCCGCCGCAATCTTGATGAGTTGTCCCGCAATCTCGCGCAGACGTTCTTTCATCTTAGATTTACGTGCCTGCCAGCCAGAGCCACCAAGACGGTCTAATTGAACACCTGCATCCTCAGACCCATATCGCGATAGCAGCTCGATATTCTCAACCGGCAAGAAAAGCTTGTCGCCGCCGTGGTAAATCAGCAAGAGGCAATCATGAGGCTCACCCGTCACATTAACGGTTTGCAAGCCTTCGAACTTGCCGATGCCATGATCGACATGCACCACATAGTCACCCGGTGTGAGGCTACCAGCTTGGGTGATGAAATTATTAGCGCGTTTTTTCTTATGACGTCGAACCAACCGGTCACCGAGCACATCTTGCTCACTGATGACAGCCATTTCATCGGTTTCAAAGCCGCGTTCCAACCCAAAGACAATTAGTTTAACGGTTGCTTTGTTACCCGCTAAAACGTCTTGCCACGTATCAACAGCCTCTACATTGGGAATATTGTGATCAGTCAACACGCCCATCAGGCGCTCGCGAGCACCGATAGACCAGCTTGCAATGACGATCCGTTTGCCTGCTTTACGCAGACCTAGAATATGTCCGCCCAGCGCATCAAACAAATTGGTGTCGGGTTGCTGGCGTTCCGGCGCAAAGCTCCGCCCCTGTTTAACGCCCAAATTGTGAACTTCAACCCCTCCGGCACCATCAGGGATGGCAAAAGGTGAAAAGGTCCGCAGAGGCCGGTCCGCAATCAGAGCTTTCCAATCGGCTTCATCGAGATAGAGAAACTCAGGTTTAAGCGGTTTATAGGCTGCCGCATCCATCGCCTTCATTTCGCGTGCAGCGACACGAGCCTCATAATAATCTTGGATGAGGTCTAGCCGCGCATTCAGGGCGCTTTCGATGTTGTGGTCAAAGCACACAGCACCCTTTGGAAGGTAATCAAAAACACTGTCCATCTGCTCATAAAACAGCGGCAACCAATGTTCCATGCCGTGATATTTCCGACCCTCTTTTACAGCTTCATAAAGCGGATCATTATCTCGGTTAGTGCCAAAGGCTTTGACATACCCAGTGCGGAACCGGCTGATGCTCGCCTCATCCATATGGATTTCGCTCACAGCCACAAGTTCGACTTCGCGCAGCTGACTAACCGTGCGCTGGCTCTCCGCATCAAAACTTCGGATCGCATCTAGCGTGTCCCCAAACATGTCTAACCGTATGGGCAATTCAGCGCCGGGTGGAAACACATCAATGATGCCCCCCCGTACTGCATACTCGCCGTGCTCCCGAACAGTACCGGTACGCGAGAAACCGTTGGCCACAAAATAACGTGTCAATTCATCGACGTTGATGACATTGCCCACATGAGCGCGCCATGCCCCTTCCGCCACAACCGAGCGCGGCGGCACACGTTGCAGCATCGCATTGATGGTTGTCAGTAAAATAAAGGGCTGCGTTTCATCCTCGCCGCGCTTCACCAGCCGCGCTAAGGTCGCCATACGCTGACTTAAAATTTGGCCTTGCGGAGAAACCCGGTCATAGGGAAGACAGTCCCATGCTGGAAATTGCACGACTTCAATTTCGGGCGCATAAATCTGAAGCGCTTCCACCAGCTCTGCCATACGGGTATCATCGCGGGCGATATGGGTAACAGGCACACCCTTGCTGCCACGCGCCATGTCCGCCAAAATAAGCGCGTCATAACCCTCAGGAACTTCTCCCAGAGAGAGCGCCCCTTTCATGTCCAGCAAAGTCGTGAGATTGACCACAAATAACTCCGATAGCCTGATTTAAAGATCGTCTCGCAAGACTGTGCCTTTGAGCTGCTTAAAAGAACAAATGCGCTTGAACAGCGGTGTGTTGAACTCTTCGGGCGTTTCTTCAACGCCGCAAATCCAATTATAGGCCGTCGTATCCAGCACATCGAGCAGGGCCTCAAACTGTTGAAGCTCTTCTTCAGTGAGGGTTTCCATCTCTTGGTTGGCAAAATGGCCGAAAATCAGGTCCATTTCCTTTGTCCCGCGATGCCAAGATTGGTATTTGAGACGTTTAAGGCGAACCGTACGAGGGCTCTCGGGGGCATTATCTGCAGTCATGGGAGTTCCTTTCAGCCCGCTGATATAGCCCGAAGTAGCGCCAATGTCACCCTGCCTAAACATTTGATCTCCGCATAATATTTGGGGCGACGTGCTTGGGCCGGTTGGTCTATTCTAGTCTCGCACCCGAATCTGCATTTTCATCGGAAAAGGCAGAGAAATTAGAGAGAAATCCGACCGATGCGGCCCGAAATATTATTCCCGCTGTTCAAAAGCATTACCAGCCTGCCCGGCATCGGTCCGCGCATGGAAAAACGTGTGGAGGATCTCGCAGGCCCCCATGTCGCAGATTTGTGTTGGCACCTGCCTGCCGGAGTGGTCGATCGGCGCTATCAGCCAAAAATTGGGGAGGCCAAAGAGGGCGAAATTGCCACCATCACCGTCAACATCGGTAGCCACATAGCGCCGCCCTCTGGTAACAAGCGCCTGCCGTACCGCGTGTGGGTCAATGATGACAGTGGTGACATGGCCCTTGTCTTTTTCCATGCCCGCCCCGACTACCTTCACCGGATGTTACCCGAAGGCGAAACGCGGATCATCAGCGGCAAAATTGAGATGTTTCAAGACGCCCCGCAAATGTCTCATCCCGACCACATCCTCACCGAAGCCGAATTAGACAACCTACCGCTGGTCGAGCCCGTCTACCCCCTCACTCAAGGTGTGACGCAGAAGGTGCTGCAAAAAGCCATTCGCGGCGCCCTGAAGCAACTGCCCGACTTGCCCGAATGGCAAGACCCAGCATGGCTAGAAAAACAAGGATGGGACACTTTCAACCAAGCCCTAGCCCGCACCCATGCTCCTGAAGACCTCGCAGACTTAGATCCCAACAGCCCTGCCCGGTGTCGCTTGGCGTTTGATGAACTCCTCGCCAATCAACTTGCCCTCGCGTTGGTTCGCCTGCGCATGAAGAAACAACCGGGCAGAAAAATTATCGGTACCGGCACTTTGCGTAAAAAAATTGAAGCCGAAATTCCCTTTTCCCTCACCCACGCCCAAAACATGGCCTTGGCTGAAATAGATGGGGACCTCAAAGCACCTTGGCGGATGTTGCGACTGTTGCAAGGAGATGTCGGCAGCGGCAAAACCATCGTCGCTCTTTTAGCGATGGCCAGCGCAGTTGAAGCCGGCACCCAAGCCGCCATGATGGCGCCGACCGAAATTCTAGCCCGCCAACATCTCGAAACCCTGTCGCCCCTATGTGAAGCGGCTGGCATTTCGCTGGCCCTTTTGACAGGCCGAGAAAAAGGCAAAACCCGCGAGGCTCTCCTTTCGTCCCTCGCCGCCGGAGAGATCGACATTCTGGTCGGCACACACGCCCTCTTTCAAGACGACGTTGCCTTCAAAAATCTGAGCCTTGCCATTGTCGACGAGCAACATCGGTTTGGGGTGCATCAACGGCTTCAACTGTCTGGTAAAGGAGGTGCGGGCACCGACGTTTTGGTCATGACCGCCACGCCAATCCCCCGAACCCTCACTCTGACAGCCTATGGAGACATGGATGTGTCCCGCATTACCGAAAAGCCGCCGGGCCGCTTGCCGATAGATACCCGTATTCTCCCCATAGAGCGCTTGTCGGATATGGTAGAGGGGCTCAAACGGGCGTTGGCGTCTGGCGCGCGCGCTTACTGGGTGTGCCCGCTGGTCGAAGAGAGCGAGCTTGTTCAAGCAACAGCGGCTGAAGACCGGTATGCATTTCTTAAGGCCATATTTGGGGACACAGTCGGTATTGTTCATGGTCGCATGAAGGCGGCTGAAAAAGACGCGGTGATGCAAAAGTTCATCGCCGGTGACATCAGCGTGCTTGTGGCAACCACTGTCATTGAAGTCGGCGTAAATGTACCTGAAGCAACCATCATGGTCATTGAGCATGCCGAACGATTTGGCCTCGCCCAACTACACCAATTGCGGGGACGTGTGGGCCGTGGCTCTGGTAAGTCCAGCTGTATGTTGCTCTACCAAGGCCCGTTGAGCGAAACAGCCCAAGCCCGTCTCAAAATCATGCGCGACACCGAAGATGGCTTCATCATCGCCGAAGAAGATTTGCGACTGCGCGGCGCGGGCGAATTGTTAGGAACACGCCAAAGCGGCTTGCCGACCTTCCATTTTGCCGACTTGGTGTCTCACGCAAACCTTCTCGCAGTCGCCCACGATGATGCACGCCTCATCATTGAGCGAGACCCAGAACTTCAATCAGACCGGGGCCAAGCTCTACGCACGATGCTGTATCTATTTGAACGCGACGAAGCCATTCGGTTTATCCGGTCCGGCTAGACCTCGCAAAACCACTAGGCCTCACTTGTTGGGTTTCCCAGCAGCTTCCCGTCCAACTCGGCGGGTGCGGCTTCTCCCGGCACAACAAGCCCGGCGGAGATAACCAATTTCGCAGCCTCTTCTACAGACATGTCCAATATCTGAATATCGGTGCTGGGCACAAACAATAAAAAGCCTGAGGTGGGATTGGGTGTTGTGGGCAAAAAGACACTCAGAAGCTCAGGTGCACCCGGCACCCGGCTTGCAACTTCTCCTTTTGTTACCGTCGTGACGAAGACCAAGGCATAAAGCCCCTTACGAGGGTATTCGATCAAACCAACATCTTTAAACGACGTTGTGCTCTGCGCTAGAACGGTTTCAAATATTTGCTTGAGCGCACTGTAAATAGTCCGCACCACCGGCATGCGTTCAACAATACGCTCACCCAAGCTCAAGACCTGGCGACCAAAAAAATTGGCCGTCAGCGCGCCCAGTATAGTGAGCGCCACCAAGGCAACCAAAAGTCCAAGGCCGGGAATGGAAATGGAGAGATAGTTTTCAGGGCGATACGCCGCGGGAATGAGGGGCATAAACCACTCATCAACCACCTCGATAAACCAGCTTGTGAGGTAGAGAGTGATTCCAATTGGCGCCGCCACGACTAATCCGGTGAGGAAATAGGTGCGAAAACGGGCCCCAACAGAAGTTTTTTTCGCTGGTTTTAGGAGCGTTTGACTGTTGGAATTACCGTCGGGTCCAGTTGCGTTTGAATTAGGTTTGTTCGCGGTCATGTATTCTCTTTTGGGCTCTGAGGGGGGGAAATCAGCTGGCCCACGCCTTACCAAGCACCTTAATTCATGGCAAAACAGGAACGAAGCAAAATAATGGACAAAGAGACGTCAATTGAACGTCCGGCATATTCAATCGGAAAATGATGATGGCCCAGAATACAGCGTCAGATGTAACTAAAATGACAAAAGACACCGCCGTTGCGGAAATGGAGGCCCTTTTAGCGACAGCCTGCCAATCCCACATCGACAAATCCGCAAAACTTGTCTCGCTCAAACGCCTTTCCGGCGGTGCGAGCCAAGAGACCTGGTCTTTTGATATTCAGATTGGTCCTCAAACCCTGCCCCTTATCCTGCGTAGGGCTCCCGGTGGTTTACGAGACCCCGACAAAGAAACAGCCCTGCCACTGGCCACAGAAGCTGCTTTGATCCACCTCGCCGATACGGTAGCCGACATTCGGGTCCCCCCCGTTCGCTTTGTCCTCTCCCCAGAGGATAATTTGGGCGAAGGCTTTATTATGGATCACGTATACGGGGAAACGATTGCGCGCAAAATCCTACGCGATGCAGAGTTCGAGGTCATACGCCCAGACCTTGCTAGGCAATGTGGTGACATCTTAGGACGGCTGCACGCCATTCCAACCGATCAGTGCCCGCCTCTGCGCACCGCCCCGGCTCTAGAAGAATTGGCCCAATATCGCGCCACCTATGAAGCTCATAATCACCCTCACCCCGTGTTTGAGCTCGCCTTTAAATGGCTGAGCGATAATGCCCCCAAGAGCCCCAGAATTACGCTGGTTCATGGTGATTTCCGAAATGGCAACCTGATGATCACACCTGAAGTGGGTGTGGCTGCGGTGCTGGATTGGGAACTCGCACATTTAGGCGACCCAATGGAAGATCTGGGCTGGCTCTGCGTCAACTCTTGGCGGTTTGGGCAGATCGACAAACCAGTCGGTGGGTTTGGACAACGCGAAGACCTCTTTGCAGCCTATGAAAAATCCAGCGGCATATCGGTTGATCCAGAACACGTTCGGTACTGGGAAACGTTAGGCACCCTGAAATGGGGCATCATGTGCACCTTAATGTATGAAGCATTTCGCAATGGGTCCGACAGATCTGTCGAACGCGCCGCCATTGGTCGCCGTGCATCTGAAACTGAAATAGACCTTCTGCGTCTGCTCGCCCCACAAAACTAATAAATCAAGCGGAGAACCCCATGCAAGACCTCCCAGAGTCAGTCGAAATAATTGATGTTGTCGCTGAATTCATTCGCACCAAACTGCTGCCACAACTAGAGGGCCATTCTGCCTTCCACGCTCTGGTAGCAGCAAATGCACTCGACATTGTAAAGCGCGAACTCAAAGTTGCGCCTCAAGCCAACAAAGAAGAGCAAGAGAGGCTCGTCGGCCTTCTCTCCACGCAAGGTTCGCTGGACAGCTTAAACCGGACGCTCTGTGAGCAGATTGCTTCTGGCGACTTGACGCTAGAGACGGATGGCCTCAAAGATCATCTATGGAAAACCACGCTGGCCAAGCTTTCCATTGACCAGCCAAAATACTCAGCCTACCGAAAATCATTAGACGGCATGAAATAGAATTGGATAAATTCAGGGGTACACGAATGAAGGGGCTTGCAGAATAGGTAGTTTCCGCGTGAAATGGACAAAGAGAATCTAAACCAAATGCCTTTTGGGGAAAAAGGCAGGGTTTTCAAAGGTTCTGACACCACGTGGGAGTAAGACATGGCCTTGATCAATATGAATATTGCCAATGGAATTGCGATTGTCACCTTGGACAACCCATCCAAAGGCTATCTCAATGCAGCCCAAGCCGAATTGATTTCAACAAGCTTAGATGGTTTAGCCTCAGACGATAACGTTAAAGTTGTTGTCTTCATTGGCGGTGTTCCCGGTGTCTTCATCCGACATTACGACGTCAGTGAACTGTTAGACTTGGCGGAAAAGCTGGCATCCAGCGGGGCCGATGAGGCAGGTATTCTGGCCGCCGCCCGCGCGCCAAACCCAATCTCAACTATGTACGAAAAATTGGACCGCTTTCCAAAACCTACAATCGCCGCGATCAACGGATACTGCCAAGGCGGTGGGTTGGAGTTTGCGCTGTGTTGCGATTTTAGAATTAGCGAATCCGGTGACTTCAAAATTGGTTTACTCGAAACCAATCTCGGAATTTTTCCCGGCGCAGGCGGCACTCAGCGCCTTCCTCGCCTTTTAGGTGAGGCCCGCGCATTAGATATGATCTTGCGCGGTAAAGTCCTATCTCCCGAAGAAGCGCACGCAATCGGCCTCGTAAATGAGTGCGTAACTGCGGGTCGCGCTTTGGATGCAGCCTTAGAACTTGCTCAGGAATTGGCTCAAAGGTCCCCTCGCGCCCTGAGAGATGCAAAAGCACTGATAAAATCAGCGTTGGATCAGCCTCTGATGGATGGATGCGCCGATGAAAGAGCCCGCTTTTCCGCCCTCATCGCCACAGATCCAGAAGCGCGCCAACAAATGGCGGCCTTTCTAAAAGAGATTGATGAAGAAGAGGCCGAAAAAGTACGGATAGACGCTTGAGGAGCACCGGTTTTCGTGGGAATGCTTCCCAACCGGCTAGATTCATCGACTACACACAAATGTGTTTGAAATAGCTAGTCCGCATGGCCCTTGCCGAATTGTCAGCCCTGACCCATTTGCTATATAGTAAAACATATGTAGCAAATTTAGCCCCCCCTAAGAGTGGGGCTAACATGGTCTCACCCTCGAAGTGGGGCCATTGGATTGATATGGGATGAATGAAATGAGTTTTGGTCGAAAACTTCTTTGGGTTTTTGTTGCCGTCGCCTTTTTGGCAGCTGGCACAGGTGTGTATGTTGCTCAAGACCCATCAGTGCTGGAAGAGTGGTTCTTAAAACCCGGCTCAGCTTATGCCGCTGAAACCCTCCCGCCGGAGCCCGACTACAGTCAGGACTCTAGCTGGGTTGCATTACCCGGTCGCCAAGATGCAAGCGACATTGTCCCTCCCGATACCGATGCAAAAGACAACCAATCTGACGCGCTTGTTGATGTGTTTTTCATTCATCCAACCACCTATTTTGGGACACAGGGTTGGAACGCAAGGTATGACGAAGGCGGCGAAACACTGGAGCGCCTAGAAGATGGCGTTATGCGGTTCCAAGCCAGCGCCTATAATGGCAGTGCCCGTATATATGCACCACGCTACCGCCAAGCCACACTCTATTCATTTTGGCAAGAACAGCCAGACGGCGACAAGGCCCTGAAGCTTGCGTACAGCGATGTTGAACGCGCCTTTGACGAATTTTTGAAACGCCGTGACGGCAACCGCCCTTTCATTATCGCCAGTCACAGCCAGGGTTCCTTCCACGGCCTCAAATTGCTTAAAGACCGAATTTCAGAAACGCCCCTCGCACGCCAGCTCGTTGCGGCCTATCTGATCGGCTATTCTGTGCCAACAGATATTGGCGCCAATATCGGCCCCTGCCAAACTGCCCACAGCACAGGGTGCTATCTAAACTGGAATTCGGTGACCGCCAGCTCAGACACCACCAATTGGCTTGAAACAAGCAAAATTTGGATCGGCGAAAATGTCGAAGAAATTGCCGGTCGCCCCCTTACCTGCATCAACCCCCTAACTGGTGTGCAAAATGATAGGGCAACCAAAGAACAAAACCTAGGCGGCCTCGCCTATGTGGAAACGGGTGCCCCGATTGGCGCGCCCCGCAAAGCTCTTACCGGCGCAGAATGTGTCGGAGGCATGCTCATCGTGACACCGCCAAATGATGACCCGGGCTTAACTTTCGGCGTAAACGATGGTGATTATCATATCTACGACTACAACCTGTTCTATATGAATGTCCGCCAAGACATTGCCCGGCGTGTCGGTGCTTTCTGGAAAAGTTAGAACCGCACCAATAAACGCGCACAAGGTTCACCCCTTTCAAACCCCGTTGAGGTCTCCTCAGCGGGGTTTGTTACATTCAATCTAAATTGGCCTCGAAATGAACCGCGTTACCCCCTATATACAGTCACGCAACAGCACGGGCGTTGTTGACGTTTTTGACACCCAATGCTGTTACCAATACATCTCAGCCCATTTTCAAAGCCACCCACAGATAGACAGAAAGGAGCCCGAATGACCCGTAAAGTGCGCGACGCATTCCTGACAGGTCTTGGCATCCTTTTGGTCATCATTGGCGTGATTGGTATTTTTCTGCCCGTATTGCCGACCACTGTCTTCTTGCTGATGGCAGCATGGTGCTTCACAAAAGGGTCGCCACAGCTCAACAATTGGCTGTTGACCCACCCTCACCTAGGTCCGCCCATAATTGAATGGCGCGCACACGGGGTCATTCCAGCGCGGGCAAAAGTCCTCGCTATTGTGATGATGTCTTTCAGCTTGAGCTATCTTATCTTTTTTAGTGCGGCCCCAATCTGGGTCGTCGCACTCGTTGCTGGCATCCTATTGTGCGCAGCAACCTTCATCCTGACCCGGCCCAGCACAGCGCCAGAAGCAGGACACCTAGAAGATTTGGCACCGTAAATCAAAGACTGATCAGCGAACTTTCTGAACCAAACAATCAGTGCCCGCCGCTTTCAAAGATTTACAAAGCGACTTTGCCTCAGATGATTTTACAAAAGCACCATATTGAAGGCGGTAATAAGTCCCTTTGGCTCCCAAATCAGCCTCAGCAATAAAAGGTTGCAAAGTGGCTAGCAGGTCCTTGTGGCGCAGACTGCTTTTGCCCATCGCCTGCTCCGCGTCAGCTGGTGACCGGAACGATCCGATCTGCACCCGGTAAGGCCCCGCAACAGGGATTGGCTTAGCCGCCACTTTCTGTTGAGGAACGGCCGCACTCGGGGCTTCCCCATTTTTTTGACTGATGGTTTTTCCAGATCCATCAAAACGGGTCACAGTCGCTTCCCAACCATTTTTTGTGACGCTTGTGTCCGCCTCAGCCATTTTTAGCTCTTTTGGAGCAGCTGACAGGGCGCCAGTGCGCAAGCCATCTGTTCTCAAAGCAGCCGCCATATTCAGCACAGGCGGTTTCTCTGATGTCGTCCCATTTGCCGTCTGAGCCAACTTGCTCGGCGCACGCGCCTCATCGATAGAGGGACCACCAATTGAGCTCGTAAAGTCGCTGGGGTCACCTTCTACAAGTGTGGCGGCCAATGCGTTCAAATCTGAAGCATGATCTTTTGGGGTAGATTCAGCAGCTTGAGCAATAATAACTTTCTGTACGTCTGGCTTGCTGTCACTTATCGGGGCCATAGAGACTGGCGACACAGGCTTCAGGGATGCCAACGGAGCGCCGGAAACTTTGACAATAGGTGCCGCGACAGCGGGAGCTGGTGCAACACTTGCGATCTGGACCGGCTCAGGTGCCCCCGGATTGCGCAGCCAGTGGGCTTGAAGCGTTTGTGATTTTTCAAACCCTGGGTTCTGGGTCATCGACGTATCAAGATAACCCCGGGCTTCTGACCGTTTGCCCATCGCATCCAAAGACACCGCCAGCGCATAATTGGCCAAATAGGCAGACCGGCCCAATCCTTTGGAGAGAGCTGATTTATAGTCAATCGCAGCACCACTGTAATCGCCCGACATGCGCTTCAGATTGCCACGATTGTGGTAAGCCCGCGCATAGCTGGGATCAAAGTGGATGGCTTTTTCATAGTCATTCAAGGCTCTGTCAGTCTCGCCCGACCGCGCATAAGCAACGGCGCGATTATAGTAGGTCCGAGGTTTAACTTCGTCGGGCAAACCGTTTTGCCAAATAGCGCTCGTGAAATCAGCGATCGCATTATCCGTCATATTGAGCTTGAAGTAACTCACACCGCGATAATGAAACGCTTGGGATTTTTTCTCCGCATCCAAGGCATTGCCCTGCAGCGCCCGTCCAAAAAAGTCGATGGCACCTTGGAGGTTATTTGTCTGTAACGCAGCAACGCCAGCCTGCAATGATGCATAAGCCGCCGTACTGTCTTCCGCAGAAATAGCGGGCACCGGTGGGAGCGCATTAGCAGCCAACACAGGTCCAGTTCCAACGGACAGGCCCATAAGACCGAACGCAAGAGCCCCAAATAAGGGAACGACAGGAAGTGACGGAGAGATTGCCCGGGAACTGGCCAAAAAGGCTGCCAAACCGGTTCTCTGAGTGCGAGGAGTTGTTTTTCGTTTTGTGTCGCGCCGCATAATTTTAGGCCCATCGTTCAATGATTCTGCGATTCTGCTTAATCACTACAAAACTAGTGTAGCACTAAGCAGAACCAGAGTGAATCAAAGCTGATAAAATTAGCCTTCGGTCCAGACCCAAATAAGAACCGAGTTCGACAAAAATAGAATTCAAACTGAAAGAAAATTTTCCCAATAGTCTCAAGGGATTAGCAGACAGTCCTTACCACCCGTTTCAACCGCCCTATTCAACTGTGACCGATTTCGCCAAATTTCGAGGCTGATCTACGTCCGTCCCTTTGGCCACAGCGGTGTGATAGGCCAGAAGCTGTACCGGAATCGTGCTGATAATAGGCAGGCTGAAATCATCCACCTTGGGGATTTCAATCGTTTTCCAAGGGCCATCTCCGGCACGTTTGATACCTTCGCCGTCCGAAATCAAGATAACTTTGCCGCCGCGCGCGATAACTTCCTGCATATTTGAGATGGTTTTCTCATAAAGACTGTCGGAAGGTGCCAGAACGATCACAGGCACAGTCTCATCAACCAGCGCAATCGGTCCATGTTTCAGTTCGCCCGCCGCGTAGCCTTCCGCATGGATATAAGAAATTTCCTTCAGCTTCAGGGCCCCTTCCATAGCAATTGGATAGGTTACCCCCCGACCCAGGAAGAGAACGTCCCGTGCCTTCGCCAATTCAAACGCAAGCTCATTCAAGTTGCTGTCCAAATTGAGGGCTTCTGACATATGGCGCGGCACTTCAATCAAATGTTTAAACGCGGCATGTTCATCTGCTTCCGAAATTTTGCCACGCGCTGACGCAGCGGCTAGCGCAAGGCAGGCAAGCACAGTCAATTGGCAGGTAAACGCTTTGGTTGATGCGACGCCAATTTCAGGACCAGCATAGGTTGGCAAAATAATATCTGAAGCACGCGCAATGGAGGATTCCACAACATTGACCACGGAGAGGATGGTTTGCTTCTGTGCCCGGCAATACTCAAGTGCCGCTAACGTGTCTGCGGTTTCGCCTGACTGAGAAATGAAAATTGCCAAACCGCCTTCGGGCAACGCAGCTTCGCGGTATCGAAACTCTGACGCAATATCAACTTCAACAGGGACACGGGCCATCTGCTCAAACCAATATTTAGCTACCAGACCCGCATAAAAGGCTGTCCCGCACGCAACAATCGTTATGCGGGGAATATCTGCAAAATCAAACGGTAAGTCCGGCATACGTAGTTTATCAGTAAGCGGATCATAATACTGGCTTAAGGTGTGGCCAACAACTTCAGGCTGCTCAAAAATTTCTTTGGCCATGAAGTGACGGTGATTACCCTTATCGACCATCGCTGTTGACGCATCAGAAGTCTTGATCGGACGGTCGACAATCTGCCCGCGATTATCGTGAATGGTCACACCGTCGCGAGTAATCTCGGCCCAATCGCCATCTTCCAGATAGGCAACACGGTTGGTCATGGGGGCTAGAGCAAAGGAGTCAGACCCAAGGTACATCGCCCCATGTCCATATCCAATCGCCAGTGGACTGCCACGACGCGCACCAATGATGAGATCATCATTGCCTTTAAACAAAATGCCCAAAGCAAATGCGCCTTCAAGCCGCTCCAATGTAGCTGTCACAGCTGCTGCGGGCGCAAGCCCCTGATCTAAATAATCAGTAATCAGACACGCGACGACTTCCGTATCTGTTTCGCTTTTAAAGACGACATTTTTGGCCGCAAGCTCTTCACGTAATTCACGGAAATTTTCGATAATGCCATTATGCACAACACCAACGCGGTCCGTCACATGCGGATGGGCATTGGCAACAGTAGGCGCCCCGTGTGTTGCCCACCTCGTGTGACCAATACCAATCAAGCCCTCTAAGGGCGCATCAGCTAGAACATCAATAAGGTTGGTCAGCTTGCCTTCAGCCCGGCGTGTCGATATTTCGCCATCCACCAAAGTGGCAATGCCTGCGGAATCATACCCACGGTATTCCAACCGTCGCAACGCTTCCAAAATCATCGGCGCGGCGCGTTCGGTGCCGATCACTCCCACAATACCGCACATCTATTTAGCCTTCCGTTTAAGCTGCATTTTGCGGAAACGTTCCGCCCAGCCCGTTTTTTCCATCTGCTTGCCCCGCGCAACCGCAAGAGCATTTTCAGTGACATCTTTGGTCACCACACTGCCCGAGCCGACATACGCTCCGTCGCCAATTTTAATCGGCGCCACCAGTGAACTGTTAGATCCTATGAAAGCACCGGCACCAATGTCTGTATGAGATTTGTTGAAGCCATCATAATTACACGTGATGGTGCCCGCCCCTATGTTGGCTTTTTCACCAACCCGTGCATCACCGATGTAGGAAAGGTGATTGACCTTAGCACCGTCTTCAATGACCGCCTTTTTGGTTTCGACAAAATTACCAATGCGCGCGCCAACGCCAATCTGCGTGCCGGGGCGTAGCCGGGCATAAGGACCAATGTCCGCCCGTTCTTTCACCTGCGCGCCTTCTAAATGAGAGAATGGCTTGATCGTCGTGCCTTCCCCGATAGATACGCCCGGCCCAAACACAACATTTTGGCCGACAACAACATCGCGATCCAGTTTGGTATCTGCGGAAAAATAAACCGATTGCGGATCCAGCAAGGTGGCGCCATTTTCCATGGCCTCCGTGCGCAAAACATCCTGCATGATGCTCTCAGCAGCCGCCAAATCAACCCGGCTGTTCACGCCTAAAACTTCTGCTTCTTGGCCCACCACAACGTTGCACGTCAACCCTGCCGCATTACCCAAGGAAACAAGGTCAGGCAAATAATATTCACCCGCCGCATTATCGCATGTCACCTGGTCCAGCAGATTAAACAAATGCGTGGCGCGTACCGCCATGGCACCGCCGTTACAAAGCTGAAGGGCGCGCTCAGCTTGCGATGCATCCTTATGCTCAACAATGCGCTCCAATCGCCCACCCGCATCAAGCACCAAGCGACCGTAGCCAGAAGGGTCCTCAGCATGAAACCCCAGCACAACAATATCAGCGCCAGCTTCGATGCCTTGATGCATCTTTTTGAAAGTGTTTGAGGAGACAAAGGGCACATCGCCAAAGGCTACTAATACAGTGCCGCGCGCATCGCTCAAAACATCGCGAGTGGCTTTCACCGCATCGGCTGTGCCTTGTGGGTCGTGCTGAATAGCAAAATCGACCTGATCAAATTGATCTTGAGCATAAGAGACCACGCTCTCTTGGCCCGGACTGATGACAACAATCTTTCTGTCCGCTCCCGCATCGCTAAGCGCTGTCAGCACATGGCCCAGCATGGGTCTATTGGCGATCTCATGAAGCACCTTGGGTGTCGAGGACTTCATACGTGTCCCCTTGCCTGCGGCGAGGACCACAACATTCATGCTCAGCTCTGACATAGTAGATAAAGTCTCCGGCGGATGGATTGGTGATCACAAGATGGCATAGAGCAATCCTCGAGCAAAATAACTAAATTTTTCACTATATAACCGCTAACGAGGGCTAAAAACCGCCAAAATGACCCAAAATCAGGAGTTGCGCCGTTTCAAATGACGCTCCCATTCCAGCGCATCAGACACAATCTTGTCCAAATCATCATATTGATACGTCCAGCCCAGCGTTTCACGAGCAATTGTGGAATCGGCAACCAACTCAGCAGGATCACCATCACGCCGGGGGCCAAGCCTTACGTCCAAGGCAACCCCGGACACCCGCTCCACCGAGGCAATCACTTCTTTCACCGAATAGCCATGGCCATAACCGCAATTGGCAATCAAGCTCTCACCACCCTCATTGAGGTAGCCCAGCGCCTTCATATGAGCGCCAATCAAATCGGCCACATGAATATAGTCCCGCACGCCCGTGCCGTCCTTTGTATCGAAATCCGTCCCAAATATTTCCATATGAGACCGGTCGCCCAATGCGACTTGGTTGGCGACTTTAATCAGATGGGTCGCATTGGCAGAAGATTGCCCCGAGCGCCCCTTAGGGTCGGCCCCTGCTACATTGAAATAGCGCAGCGCCACATATCTAAAATCATGAGCCAAAGCGGTGTCGCGCAACATCCATTCAGTCATCAATTTCGACGTGCCATAAGGCGAGATCGGATTGTTCGGTGATTTCTCAGAAATCGGATTGCTCTCGGGCATGCCGTAGGTCGCGGCCGTAGAGGAGAAAATAAATTTCTGCACGTCGTGGCGCACACAACATTCAATCAGCGTTCGGCTTTTGGAGGTATTGTTCCAATAATATTTCAACGGATCAGAAACAGATTCAGGGACGATGATCGAACCTGCAAAATGGACAACAGCTTCGATTTTATGCTCATCAAAAATGCTAGAGAGCAAAGCTGTATCTTCAATGTCCCCATGATAAAGGGTCGCGCGGCGGTCCAACAGCCAATCAAAGCCCGTCGATAAATCATCGATGATGATGACCTCTTCGCCTGCGTCCGCCAGTGCCAGCACCATATGGCTTCCGATATAACCAGCACCACCCGTCACGAGAACGCTCATATTTTTTTCCTTACAGCCATTAAATTCCATCCAGTCAGGCCAATGCCCAACCAGAATCAAACCATCAACGATCTATAAGTAAACTTATACCTTGAAGTGAGTGTTTACATAATCAACAAGAAGAGCAATTGACTGTTCAACCGTTAGTTTTCCCGTGTCCACAATCAAGTCTGCCTGCTCAGGCACTTCATAGGGGGCCGAGATGCCCGTAAAGTCCAAAATCTCACCAGCCAGCGCCCGTTGATAGAGCCCCTTCGGGTCCCGCTCAATGCACGTCTCTACATCTGCCTTGATGTAAATTTCATGAAAACCGTCAGCGGCAGCGTCTCGCGCGCGCTCCCGGTCCGAGCGGTAGGGCGAAATGAACGACGCCATCACCAAAATACCGGATTGTTGAAAGAGGGCCGCCACCTCCCCCACCCGGCGAATATTCTCCGCACGGTCTTCAGGTGAAAAGCCAAGGTTCGCATTCAGCCCATGGCGCACATTGTCACCGTCCAAAAGGGCTGTATGGAACCCCTGCTTAAACAACTCCTGCTCCAACCCAACCGCGAGCGTAGATTTGCCTGCACCCGAAAGGCCCGTAAACCACAACACACCGCCTCGGTGGGTATTGCGGTGCGCACGCTCATCCGCCGAAACGCTCTGTTTAACTAGCGTAATGTTTGAAGAGCGCGGCGTAATGAGGGAGCGCTGGTCAGCGTAGCCTGCCATTGAAATAAGCCCGGCAGCGTCAATCGCCCTGTCCCCACTGTGAAGGGTCAGATAACCTGCCCCCTCAAAGGCCCCGTTTTCATCTAGCGCAATAATGCTACGCGTGCGCAGAACAAGTTCAGCCACTTGGTTTTGGCCAACAACATGCTCGCCGAAAAGCGCGCCGTCACCAAGGTCAACGACATGCTCCACCTTTTGCACAATAGCTTCATAAGTGCCACCCAGTATCTCAAGCGACACCGCGTGTCCCTTTGCAATGCCCTCAGCACCAAAGTTCATAAGCCGCGCGCGAAAGACATCGGTTTCGATGGGAAGCTGAAAGCTATGACTAAGAATCTGTCCTGCCTCAACAAATCCGTCATCGGTGAGAACGATTGAGATATCACCGACGCCCTCATCCATCGTGAAGGCGGTAGCCGACGGATTATGTGCCGAGTGGATACGCCCGCGTTTATTCGAGGGAGAGAAAATGACGTCATCGCCCGGGCGCACAGTCCCGGAGAGCAATTGGCCAGAAAGAACCCGCCGATCATCTACAATCTCAGAAGACGTGACGCGAACGCGCAGCGGAGCGGCTCGTAAAAAGGCGCGCGGGCGCAATCCAGCGATGCTTTCAACAAGAGAAGGCCCTTCATACCAATCCAACAGACGAGTGGCCGCCTCCTCATCAAGTTGCGGCAAATCACTCACCGGAAAGCAGGCCGAAACAGACACGCCGAAGGTCGCGGCTAATGCAGTCACCTCTTCTGCAATGAGAGTGAATTGATCTTCCTCATGATCTACGTCCGCCATATGGGTGACGGCGACACTGATCGTACCAATATCGAGCAAGCTGAGCAGTTGGGTCAGCCGCGACATCTCTTCGCCAACCCCTTGGCTCGCGTCCACCAGCAAAAGCGCTGCATCGGGTATGCGCGCGCCTTTCAGATAGGCACTCAACACGTCATCAGGCGCGTCCATAACGTCAAAAGTGGTAAGCTGCCCCTGATGTGCGGTGGTAAGCTGAGCTTGAAGGGAATGTCGACAAACGCCGGTATCGCCCACAATGAGAACCAATTTGGGCTCAAACGAGCTATCCGGTTCAGGCGCTGAGACCAGTGGTGCCACAGCCTTGCCAGAAAGACTGGCACCAGCACTTTTGTTTCCGCCCCAAAAACCACCAAGTTTGCCCAGAAAGCTCATAATCACATCTTTATCTTGTGAATAAAATTCAACATCATCTAGTTAATGTGATTTAGGGCTGATGAATAGAAAACGCAAGGTGCAAGTTTGTGAATCTCGAGCCCATAGGGGTATTCCTGTGTTTCGCGGCGCCTTTAGCGTCCAAGCGCGACTAATCCGCCCCCAAAGAACCACCGTTGCGATTCAATAGGCAGAGAGGCCATCAGAAATGAAAAACAAGTTGATTAGGCGCGGCGAAAAGTAGGAACAGCGGTTGAACCGCCCTTTTTTGCCTGTTGGCCCTTCAATTTACGCAAAGGTCGAGCAGGTGCGCCCAATCCCTGCACATTTTCCAGCACACCTTGGCTTTGCACACTCTTGGCGAGCTCTTTTTGAACCTTCAAAATTTCCAACTGCAAAGAATGTTGCTTTCGAGCGGCTTCACGCGCTGATTGCCGAGAGCTCATGACGCCCTGAAACAAAAACAAAATGAGAAGAGACGCGCCAAAGCCGACAATGCCCGAGAGAGCGCTTGGAGAAAGGTCTTCAAATCCGAACATGGTCCACCACACTTTGATACACAATTTAAGCCAATATTTTGACCACCCACCCCTTAGCGCGTGCCAATTCTGATTTACTCACGCAAAAACGAGGCCGAATTTACTCTTGCCTTATCACACCCAATTTAGGCCCCAAAAGACCCCAATTCGGTTGATTTTGCAACGTAACGCCAAAACAGTAACTCCCCACCTGAAATTGCATGAGGAAAAAATAAGCATCATGTCCACCTTTTAGGCAGTAGCCCGACCTGCGCCGTCGTCTTCAGTTTGACGTCCCATCCCGACTCACATAACAGTTAACCTTGAAAGATTGGGGCACCCTTGCGATGACAGCATTCCGAATAGATTTGCAACGACTGCGGCATTGCATGACAAGTGCCTTGCTTGCCCCGGCATGTGTCCTTCTCCTCTCTGCATGTGCAATGGACCAAACCACTCCAGTAGCAGGATCAGCCGCAACACCGACAATCGGGACTGATACAGAAGCGATGCAAGCGCGCATGGATCGGTTGGAACGCGACTTGGCAAATCTGCGAATAGATTATTCGATTGTGCGCCCTTCCATGGAACGCCTTGTATCGAAAGAAACCGGGTTGGAGCAGCGGCTTGCAAATATTGAAGCCGCTTTTGGTCCGATGACGGCTTCAATCAGCAAACCCAAAAAAACCGCCTACGCCAAAATCGCGCCACCAAAATCAGCGGTAAAGCGCACCACCCCCGCAACAACTGGAAACTACGGCGTCCACCTCGCGTCCTATAAAGCGTTGGAGAATGTGGAAAAAGGCTGGGCGGCTCTGAAAAAAAACCACCGGGCCCTTTTAGCCAATCTCGAGCCCTACGTGCGTAACTTCGATAATTCCAGCAAGGGCGGTGCTTACAAACGCCTCATCGCAGGTCCTATTGCCTCAAACGCGCAGGCAGACCAGCTTTGCAAAAAGCTGAAACAATCGGGCGTCTGGTGCCAAGCTGTTTCACTCGATGGACGGCCCAACTAATCTTCATCAGAGTTTAGAGGATTACATGCCGGGCTGGCTGGATCGACGCTCCAACGCTGCTTTAAATTCACTTCTTGCAGGTGCTGTCAGGCAGGGAAGCAACACAGCAAAATGGTGTTGTATGCCACGCTCTTGATCACCCCAATTAATCTGCTCTAAGCCCTCTGACTCGCGCAGGTAATCCATCCAGTAGCGGCTGACGATCCAAAGAGACCGTGCCAATTCTTCAATGTCGATTTCAAAGTCTCGACGGAACATTTTCTCTTTCTTGATCCGTTCAACCAGCCCCTGAAGCTCGTTAAAATCCGCGCTCAATTCATAATCTGACCTTCCAGCACCTGATACTTGTCGGTAATGGGTACGGTCCCGTAGCGCGAACCGATTATCCCATGTCAGATCCATCGCAAACAATAAATGCTCAACATAATCATCAGAAATCGAACCAGGACGTTTATTCGCTCGGCGCGTTTGGGCTCGTTCCTGGGCATCTGATTCCAGTCGAAATGCCAAATCGCGCTTGGTTGGGAAATGATAGGTCAAGTTCCCCTGAGATATTCCAACAGCTGCTGCAATCTCCGTCAACGTTGTACCTGCGTATCCCTTGTCATTGAAAAGTAGACGGCTGGCCTCAAGAATTCGGTCTGGCGTTGTTGTGAGTGTCTTCATAAATCACGTCCCGCTCTCGGGCCCCCATAAAAAACATTTTGACCATTTAGGTTTTATATCCTAGCGTTAGGTAATGCTACCTAATCAACATGATTTCGACAAATGAAAAGGACGCAGTAACCCAATGAGCAAAAATCCCAAAAACATAATTATTGTCGGCGGTGGCACCTCAGGGTCCGTTTTGGCCGCTCGCCTTAGCGCAGATTCCCGTTTTGCCGTCATTTTGCTTGAGATGGGACCAGATGATGACACTTATGGGCCGGCCATCCTCGAACCAGAACGTGCACCAGACTCATGGCTCGGCGCACCCAATGTTGAGCTAACCCTTATGGCCGACAAGCAGACCGTTATACCCGCCGTACAAGGACGAATGATGGGCGGCACATCTGCCGTAAACGGTATGGCGACACTCCGAGGAATGCCCTCAGATTATGATAGCTGGGAAGCCGCAGGTCTGAACGGTTGGGGGTGGAAGGACGTGTCCAGCACGTTCATTGCAGCCGAGCGCGATTTAGACTTTGGATCATCCCCTATCCACGGATCTTCTGGCCCTCTGCCCGTCCGCAGATGGCGACGCGAAGAACTTGGACACGCACAACGCGCCTACTATGACGGCATGGTTGAAACCGGCAACAAGCCAGTGACTGACATAAATGATCCGAGCCAATTGCCCGGCATTGGTGTTTTCCCCGTTACAATTGATGAAAACAATAAACGTGTCAGCACCAGCCTTGCCTATTTAACTGCCGACGTGCGTGCGCGGAACAATTTGACGATCCGTACCGGCGTTGAAGTAACCAAACTCAATATAGAAGCAGGTCGTGCGACTGGTGTCACTTTGGCCACGGGAGAAGAAATTCAAGCTGACGAAGTTGTCGTATCAGCAGGTGCTCTTTGGACACCCAACTTGTTGATGAGATCAGGCATCGGCCCAGCTGACCACCTGAAGGATCACGGCATATCGGTTCACGCTGATTTACCGGTTGGCGAAACCATGAGCGACCACCTTGGGCCGGGCATTCTCTATGGCCATGAAGGGCCTCGAGGGGGCACGGCAGGTCCCGCGCAAGTGCTGCTCTTTGGGGCATCAAATGGAGTTGATGTAGACACACACACCTTCCCGATTGCCCCCATGATGTCTGATGGGCCAACAGAGTTTGTGATGGCCATTTTTCTCCTGAAATCATCTGGGCTTGGCAGCGTCCGCTTGGGTGGTGCGCAAAAAGAGGCTCCCATTGTCACCGTGCCCCCCTTGCCAGACAACGCCTCGGACTGCCTCACCCATGCCTTCAAGCAGTTGGCCGCGTGGGAAAAATCTAGTGCGGCACAAACCTTGGGGTGCGCCCCTGTTGATCCAATTAATTTTACGGCTGCAAGCGCACCAGCTGACGCCCTCGAGCGCCTTACAGTAAGCTACGGACACATGACCAGCACCTGCCCCATGGGCAAAGTGTTAGACGCAGATTGCCGTGTGCTTGGCATTGAAGGACTACGCGTCGCCGACGCGTCCGTCATGCCCACCATTCCCGCAGGAAACACCTATCTGGGCTGCGTCATGATCGCCGAACAAATCGCTCGAAAAATGATCGCAGCATAAACACCCCCCACTGACTAACTTTTAGAAAACGAGGAGAGACACATGGATTTATTGATCAAAGGCAAAACAGCAATCATGGCAGGCGGCAGCGCGGGCATGGGCCGCGCCACAGCGGAGAGACTTGCAGAAGCAGGTGTTGAGCTATTTATCACCGCACGTAGAGAAGAGCGCCTTGTAAAGGCTGCAAAAGAAATCTCGGAAAAGTACGGAACAAAGGTAACGCCGATTGTCGCCGACTCCTCTAAGGAAGAAGGACGTCAGGCTCTATTTGATGCCTGCCCAAACCCCGACATCCTTGCCATCACCATCAAACCCCCGTCCCCCAACGGTGACTTTCTTAAACTAAAGCCAGCAGATTGGCGGGACTCAATTGAGACTGCCCTCATCGGTCCGGTTGAAATCATGCAAAATTACATTCCCGGAATGCGCAAAAGAGGCTGGGGCCGCATTGTAAACATTGCTACTTTTTCAGCAAAAAACCCAATGCTATGGCGCTTGATGTCAGGCCCAGCCCGCTCGGCACTGCTCAACTACACAGCCAGCGTCTCACGAGAAATTGCAAAAGACGGCGTCACCATCAACAACATTCTTCCCGGCATGTTCCAAACAGAGGGTGCCGCCGAAATCCTCGTAGATTATGCAGCTGCCTTTAACTTGGAGCCGGATAAAGACATCGTTCTGACCCACTTTCTCGAGAACAACAAAATTCCGGCAGGGTTCATTGGCGAAGCAGAGGACATGGCGCCCATGGCCGCACTCCTGTGCAGCCCTCTCTCACGCTTCATGGTCGGTCAGAACATCGTGATTGATGGCGGTCAGCATAACTCGCTGTTCTAGGAAGTTTAAAATCGTCAGTTGTATTCATGTTTCGCTATTTCATCTCGTCACGCAGACGGTCAATTATTGTGCGAAATTCCATCAAATCAGGAAGCATTGCGGCAACCTTTTTGGAGGAAAACCGCTCCTCTAGTACCGTAAGTAAAGGCACAAGCTGTTCAAACGCTTCGTTTCGAAAGTGCTGCCCCGCTGGCGTCAACCAAACTTGTTTGGATCGTTTGTCAGCGGGGTTCGGCCGCATCTCCACAAACTTATGCTTCTCCAGCCCTGCCAAAGTATGTGTCATTGTCGTCTTCGGCACTTGAAACGCACTAGTCAACTCCATCGGCGTGGCCCCGTCGCACACACGGATCAAATGGCTTACAACGCCGAAGTGAGAGACCAACAGACCGCCCGGCAAACGTGTTTCTAGAAATGCCGTGCTGATCTGATGGATAATCCCAACTTCGTAGAAGAGGCCAAAAAAGGGGTCAAGATTGTCGTTTGCCATGCGCGATACGTGTCTCCAAAGGCCAGCGCGGGCTGGCATCAATTGCCGGACCATACCCCAGCCGCCCCAGCATTTGAACTGTCTCGTTGGGGCCCGCCAGCATTTCATGGACCTGTGCATAATGCGCGGCCATCTCCGAATATTCTTGGAGCGATTGACTGACAGGCTGCATCGACAACCCCAGCCCCGTTGCCGCTAAATGCACCCTCACCCAATCACGTCCCGCATTGATCTGGTCAAGACGCGTGTTGCCCTGACTTGTCACCACTACGTAGGCAGGGGTCGCGCTCAGTCCCTGTTGCATCATTTCAAAGCCCTGTTTGAAGCTGGCGCTATTTTGATCCGCCTGGTCTTCGCGGCTCAGCATCCCTGCTAGCATCAAGCTTTCTAGAAACGGCCCACCCAGTGAAATACCATCAGGGTTCGCTTCAATTTCGGTTTTACCAAACCGCATCAAGTCGACACTTTCCATCATGGTGTGCTGGGTCGTCATCTCGATCGCCATAGCTTCCATGGTAAGAGTTCGCAACGTAGCAACATCTTCGGGACTACTCCTAATTGTCGCAAAACCCGACAAAGCAGCCTGTGCGTCAGGCGCTACAGCTCGGTCTGCGTAGCCTTCCCGATTAGTGTGTCGATCAAAAACATGCGCAAATAATGGGTCAACCGTGCCCCCCTTAGAAAAGCGGATCGAGGCGACGGGCCCCTCCTCACCTTGCGGGAGCAGCTTGGTCTCCAACCCGTAGCCGTCATCAGCTGCGGCCATCCGTAGAAGTTCCAGAAAGCACCCCATGCCAATGGTCAGCTGACGATCAAAGGGGTCTGTCTCAGGCAGGTTAAGAGTTTTATCCCGGTGGATGATCAACGTCTCATCACCCTGCAATTCAGCCAGCCACGGTTGGCGATTGTGAGGGTTAGGTGCAAGGATCGCAAAGGACAGCGCTCGCATCCGCGGCTCAGTATAATTTCCTGCTGACGACCAAGGTGTCAGCGCCTTTGTGGGCCGACGGGTTGTCAAAAAACCGCCCGCAGCGGCCAGCACAACACCGCCTCCAATTAGGCCTATCATTTTGCGTCTTGAAAGTGTCATTGCTCTACTCCTGTAAATGCGACATATACCATATAGTACGATATCGCACTAATTGCAAGAAACCCCAAACAACTATTATTGGAGTTCCCCCTTAAGGGTCCCCATAATGAGCGAGCGGACCAAGCCCCATGACAAAATGCGAAGGATACGTCATGAACTCCAAAGACCACTGGCGCAGTGTTCTACAATTGAATTCAGGAAGCAGAAGTTCTAGTACCTAACGTGGACCACCGACCTACACCAGTCGACGAAGAGAGGCTCCGCTCCATCTATCGGAGAGCCTCCGGATGTTTTGAAAGAAAAGGTATTTGAATGGCTGAGGTAAAACCCAAACGTGTTCGCCGGACAGCTGAAGAAGCACGTCGCCACATTTTAGAAGCGGCGGAAGCGGTCTTACTAGAACAAGGACACAGCGGCCTCACTCTTGTGAGGATCGCCAAACAAGCTGGCATGGCCCATTCCAGCCTCCTCCATCACTTTGGGGATATTGAATCTCTCAAGCTGGCCCTTGCCGCCCATGTCCAACAAGTAGTGTTGCACGAAGTGTTGGAAAAACTCCAGCCCCGTCATGGCGACGACCTCGACATAAAGGAACTCGTTTCCTATGTTTTCACCCGAATAAGTGACAGCGGCTATGCCCGCCTATTCGCCTGGCTAGTTGCTTCCAAGCCGAATACCAATCTTTGGGATTTGCAAGGTGGACAAGACATAAAACACCTTATCAACGACCTGAAGGTTACACTGGCACGCCGGATTGACGAAGAACGTGCGACAACAAAATCCCTCAAGCCGGGAGGTTTTGCGAATTCAAACGAACAAGCATCCACCATCCTTATCCTAGTAATCTCATCTGTTTTCGGCCACGGCATCGTTGATACATTTTTGCCAGATGCATTGGGTGTTGATGAAGATTTCTTTCGCCGTAAGTTCGTTGATTGGCTCGCGAACACATTGTCGGCCGAGATTTTCACATAAAAAAGGGCCAAAAAGGATAGGTAATCCGCCAGAAATGGATGGAATTGACCTCACAGCCTCATTCAAAGCCGACATTAATGTCGATAGTATTGACATTAATCTCAATATGCCTATCTTTAAGGGATGCTGCACTCCTCCTACTCTGAAGGAAATAAAATGACTGCTTTGAGCACCACTCCTGCTGATGTTGACATGACGCCGCGCAACATGAAGTTCGATTTAAAAGACACGCTTGGTAGTGACTGGCACAGCAATGATCCATTCAAGACGGCATTCTTCAATGCCATGTCCATCCTGTTCCCCATTGGTGAAAAACATTTCATCGACAGTGTCGCAACGTTCAAGGATCGAGTGACAGACGAAAAATTATTAGCCGAAGTACGCAAGTTCACAATTCAAGAAGCGATGCATACACGCGAACACCGAAAATTCAATCAAAGCCTATGCAACCTACGAGGCTATGATCTCGATTTGATGGAAGCACGCCTAACCGCCGATCAAGACCGCCTTGAAGAAAAATTGCCCCCCATTGTGGGCCTCTATTCAACCGTAGCCTACGAACATTTTACAGCAATCATGGCCGACCGCATGCTGCGCGACACCAGAATTTTGGAGGGCGCCACTCCCGCCCTTGCCTCGATGTGGCGCTGGCACGCCTATGAAGAAACCGAGCATAAAGCGGTTGCTTTTGATGTGCTGACAGTTGCCGGCGGCACTCATGATGTACGTAAAAAGACCATGCGTCTTGTGACGCTCCGGTTTGGACAGCATATGGTCTTTAACATCAACCATATGCTGAAAACCGATGGACATTCCTTTTTCCAACGCCTGAAAATATGGGCTGGGGGGATCAAGTGGTTATTCGGGCGTGAAGGTTTTCTACGCAGCCTGAAAAGCGAATATCTCGACTATTTCAAAGCTGATTTTCATCCATGGCAGCACGACAACCGTGAGCTGCTGGTGAGCTTTGAAAATGAGATTGAGGCGCTCGCAGCCTAAATTATTTACCTACCTCACACTATTTTGCGCCCTGTCGTATTTGGATAAAATACGACAGGGCACAAATGCAAAAACACCGTTCCCCAACTGATTTTATTTGGTGTCCATCTTCCAGCCGGAGGTGTTGACGTGAGCCTCCCACAGTTGGTGATAAAGCTCTGATTTCACGAGCAACTCTCCGTGTCGGCCAATGCCATCAACACGTCCCTCGTCCATTACAACGATCTTCTCCGCATCAACAATTGTCGACAGTCGATGCGCAATAACGATGAGGGTTTTATCACTCGTCAAGGCACTAATCGCTTGTTGGATAGCCAATTCGTTTTCCGGATCAATTGCGCTGGTGGCTTCATCAAGCAAAATGATCGGCGCATCTCGCAAAATCGCACACGCAATCGACAGGCGTTGTCGCTCGCCTCCAGACAGCTTCATGCCCCCAACGCCGACCTGAGTGTTGTAGCCCTCCGGCAATGCTTCGATGAACTCATGCGCCCTTGCCGCCTTTGCAGCCGCCATCACATCCTCCCGGCTCGCCCCTGCACGCCCGACAGCTATATTGTCGTAAATGGACAGATTGAAGAGTTGCACGTCCTGCATGACTAAGGATATTTGCGACAGCACATCCTCCAGCCGCATATCCTTAACATTGGCTCCCCCAATATAGATGGCACCTTGATCAACATCCCAGAACCGAGCAATGAGGTTGACCAACGTCGTCTTCCCGCCCCCTGATGGCCCCACAATGGCTGTCATGCTATTTGCTTCAGCCGTAAAACTTACGTTGTCCAGAACGGCACCCAACTCATTGTAGGCGAATGAAACATTCTCAAACCGAACGTCACTGCCCTTTGCTTGCACGGGAGTGTCCGCTTCGTCCAACGGCTTATGGCTCTCAATTTCTTTGATATTGTCATGGGCGAGTTGGGCCAAATTTGTGAGCAACGCAAGTCCCATAGCGCCGCGCAAGGGCACAAAGGCAGCCAGCATGACAATCATAACGGCAAGCACAGAGGTTGGCTGGGCTAGATCATTCCCAATCAAATACCCCGCAAACAAAATAGAAAATGCCGCCGCACTATCCATCGAAAAAAAGAATAGTAAGGTTACATTGGCCGTTCGTTTGATCGCATTTAGAAAGGCCAATCGTAGGTTTTCGATGGATTGTTGATAAGCATTATCCGCCTTCTCATATCCACCGAAGGAGCGTAGCACCGGCATGCCCTGCGCAAATTCAATTGTGCGTAGGGCTGCATCGCTCAAAACCAAGGATCGGTAAGCGACCCCACCCTTTGAGCGCCTGCGTGCCAAATACAAAACAAGCAGGATGCTGACAAAGCTAACCAGCGCCAATAGGCCCATCCGCCAGTCGATGAAGAAAGCAGTACCCACCAAAAAGAATGAGGACAGAATATTTGAAACGCCAACCGGCCCAACAAAGCTGATCAGCCCCTCAATCCAACTCACATCCTCTGAGAGCGTTTGGGAAACCTTGCCAACGTGTATTTTAGAAAGCGCCCCTAGCGGCATTTTTATCAACTGGGCCAAGATGGATTTTCGGATTTTAAACCCAACCCCATACGCCGCAGAAAAAAGCCCGCGCGCAGACGAAAAGCTCAAGGTTTTTCGCACAAAAAACACAGCGATGATCGCTAAGGAAAATCCACCAAATACTACAATGTCCGATCCGCCATTATAGATATAGTGAAGGGCCGCCAATAATATGAGCGTCTGAGAAAACATTGCAAACCCTTCAAGGGTTCTAAAAACAACAGATCTTTTGACTAGTTTTAATTCCGCTATCGTCAGGTTTTGCGTGATGCGTTGATAAAGGTTCATGACGTCCCCTCCGTACGCTGCACACCAATTTTAAAATTCTTTGCACGGCTATGGGCGTCCCACATGTCTTTGTATTTCCCCTCTACAGCCAACAATTCATCATGCCCGCCCCTCTCTACAATCTGTCCGTCCACAACAACTGCAATACGGTCAAGGTTACGAATAGTCGAAAGCCTATGAGCAATGACGATAAGCGTCTTACCCTTGATGAGTTGATTGATGGCTTGCTGAAGGGCTGCTTCGTTCTTTGCATCCGCAAAGGATGTCGCCTCATCCAATACCAAAATAGGTGCATTTTTCAGAATGGCGCGGGCAATGCAAATACGTTGCTTTTCACCTCCTGAAATATTTCCCTTGGAACTCAGGACCGTCTCATAGCCTTCCGGCAACGTCATAATGAAATCATGTATCTGAGCTGCCTTCGCGGCAGCAATGATTTCATCCTCGCTCGCATCGTCGCGTCCAATGCGTATATTGCTCGCGATACTATCCGAGAATAGAAAAACCTCCTGAAACACAAAAGACATTTGGGCTGAGAGATCTTGAGGTGTCATATGCCGAATATCGACACCTCCAATTTCGATGGCGCCCTCATCCACATCCCAGAACCGTGGCAGCAACCTAGCTATGGTTGTCTTGCCCGCCCCTGAAGGTCCTACCAGTGCAAGCGAGCTCCCTTGTGGAACCTCAATTGAAACACCTGATAGAACCTTGGTGTGTTCATACGAAAAGCTGACATTGCGAAATACAACATTATGTCGCCCGCTTGGGCTGACCACATCATGGAGTTGCAACTCCTCAGCAGTGTAAAACTGTTCCATCTTTATATGGATACTGGCCTGACGCGCTATACGGTGAGTGAAGGAGTAGATGCTGACCGTCAAATTATTCAAACCAATGGAGAACAGCAGAAAGAAAATCAAAGTGGATAAATCCAGCATGTGCAGATAGATGAGCAAAAGTCCCACGGGGAGCACGAACAGCAACGCGGAGCTGGACAGCAACATAAACCAACTGGGTCCCCCAGCGTTGGAGCTGACCCACTCTTCGATAATATTTCGAAACTCTGCAAAGCTATCAGATACCCCAGACAAGGTCGCATCGCCCCGGCTCAATATTTTGACCATGGGCAGGTTCTGCACAACTTCCAATATCTGCGCGCCCATTTTCTCTTTTGAGGCATAAAACTTTTTGGTGGTCTCGGTCGTTGTCATGACAGATTTACCCATCATATAGAACGCCGCGACCAACCCGAGAATACTGGCAAGCGCCATCCGCCAGTCCATCCAAAACATGGCAGCAAGAATAACAGCAGGAGCTGTAAAGGCGGCTGTGATTTCAGGAATGAGGTGCGCGACACCGTCCTCAATCGCCTCCACATCATCAACCACCAATGTTTTCAATTCATGAGCATTGTAGTCAGCAAAGAAGCCCAACGGCACGCGCGTTAGCTTAGCCGCAATTTTCTGGCGTAATTGTTTCTGAACATTCGCGGCAATGATGTGCGACACATGGCTTGAGCCCCACGTCGTGACCAGCCCCACAATGACAAGGGCGAGACAGATGGCCCCAAGCAAATACAAGCGCTGGGCAAATAGCTCGCCGGCAATAACGTCATTTGCGATCAGGTAAACAATGAAGTGCGGCGCGAGCTGTAGCACGCCCCCAATGACACCCAGACACATTGAGAACACCATCAGCTTTGGATAGTCGCCAATATAGCCCCAAAGCGTTCGGATAATCATGCCGCTCATACCATGAGAAGAGGCGTTAGCTTGTTCGTTTTTTTCTTGAGACATAACCATTTCCTGAGCCCACCAGAAATCACGTTGAAGTAAGATCTGACGACAATACGAATCTGGCCGGTGCTGAAGAATGCTGTAATTTAGGCGCGGTAACAACCCGAGACTTTAGATAAAGCTCAATGGACAATATGGCCCACAAATACGCCCGCTCAGTCGCCCAATAAATGGAAAGCTTTTTAGGTCCCAATCCCGATAGAAAAAGGGGCGCGTCTTACGATGCGCCCCTCTCTTTGGTTTATTTGTAATTGAATATGCTGTCGTTCAGATCAATTTTTGGCAAGTCGTCTTTCTCATGCCAATAATCTTGCGTGTGTTGCCACTCTGGTTTGTCGCCTCGCTTTGGCATCAAATGCATGGAGCGCATCAGATAGCCCGGGTTAAAATTCTCAGGATCCATCCACGTTGACAGCGCCATCCCTTTATCCTCAGAACGTAGTTCAGGCCTAACGGAGGTTGCGCCCTGCTCGTCCATTCCTTTGAGCAAGCGACAAACAAAGTCGCCGATAATATCAACCCGTAAAGTCCAACTCGCCCGGAAGTAACCCATGATCCAAACCATATTAGGAATGCCGCTAAACATCATGCCGCGATAGGTAACTGTGTCCGAAAAGTCGATCGGTTTGCCATCCAGGGAGAATTCAATCCCCCCCATTACGCTCAGGTTAAACCCTGTTGCAGTAACAATGATATCGGCTTCCAGCTGCTCACCAGATTTCGTCAAGATACCCTTTTCGGTAAAGCTCTCAATTTCGTCAGTAACCATCGAGGCCGCCCCCGAGGCGATACCTTTAAAGATGTCGCCATCTGGCACAAAGGCGATGCGTTGCCGCCATGGTCGATATTTAGGGGTGAAGTGTTTGTCGATATCATAGTCTTCACCGAGATATTCCCGCACACCGTTCAACAATTCTTCCTTCACCATCTCTGGTTCATCAAAAGCAAGTTGGGTGAGCTCACGTTGGTCATGAAGAACTTTCCGGCGGACAATTTCATGCACCCAATCCTCATCAATGTCTAAAACGCGCAGTTGGTCTGCCAGTTCATTTTCATTTTTCCCCGGAATGAAAAAGGTCGGCGAGCGCTGAAGAACAGTCACATGTTTAGTGTCCCCCGCAATGGCAGGAACCAAAGTAGCCGCTGTCGCACCGGAGCCAATCACAATGACGTTCTTGTCTTTGTAATCCAAATCTTCCGGCCAAGTTTGAGGGTGAACAATCTGCCCGTTGAATTTGTCCATACCGGCCCAATCAGGCGTATAGCCTTCGCCGTGGTTATAATAACCCTGACACATCCACAAGAAATTCGCTGTCACACACACCGGCTTGCCAGTTGTTTTGTCAATCGCCTCAATGGTCCAGAGTTGATCAGCTTCGCTCCAATTAGCTTTAGAGATGCCATGATTATACCGAATGTGCTGATCTAGCTCATTCTCCTCAATCACTTCACCCATATAGCTCAAGATTTCCTGAGCTGTGGCAATCGGCGCACTGGTCCACGGCTTAAACCGATACCCAAATGTATAGAGATCACTGTCTGAGCGGATGCCAGGATAGGTGTGCATCAGCCAAGTCCCGCCAAAGCTCTCCATGCCCTCAAGCACCAGATAACTTTTGTCCGGAGTTTGCGTCTTCAGATGATAAGCCGCCCCCACACCCGAAATCCCAGCCCCCACAATCAAGACATCAAAATGCTCTGTCTTTTGTTCTGATGTGCGCTCAAGCGTTTCCACTGCTGCCATTATTATTGTCCTTCTTACGGAATGGAGTATTAAGGTAAGCACCCTAAATCTATCCGTATCAGCCTCCAGAGGACAATGATTTAAATCAATGTCGTGCCAATTACCCCCGCAAAAGAGTTCGACCAAGCTCGCCCAAAGAATGAAAAGAGGCAATTCCCAAGCGTCAGCTTTAGAAACCGCCGCCGGTATTTTCCCATTCATTATCATTTGGTCCTAGAAAGTGGATCAATGGTTGAAGGCCTACCCCCTCAGAACCGGCGCCGAAGTTCACGCAGGAGCTTGAGTTACGAATTTACTTCGCGCAAAGCATCATCATAAATCTTCTCCAAGGTTTTCAGGTTTTCTTCCTGACCATACCGGGTTCGATATTGAATTACCGCGGCATCCCCCATCTGAACAAAAACTGCGGCCGATTTGGAAGCCTGGCGCATCAATTTTGCCAGCTCATCACTGTTGCCGGGTGGAAATAGAAATCCAGTTTTTCCCGGTAAAATCAACTCAGACAAAGCGCCTACATCACTCCCAACAACAGGAAGGCCCGAAGCATACGCCTCCAGAAGAGTAACTGGAAACCCCTCGTACCATATAGATGGCATAATGAGACAACGCGCCTTTCGCATAAGGCTAACCACTGATTCACTAGGTAACGCCCCGGTGAACGTGACGTTCGAGGGGGCGGAAGCTTCCAATTCACCTCTCAACGGCCCTTCTCCAACAATCGTGATCTTGAACTCGGGGCAACGCCGGGCTGCTTCAAGCAGAACATTCACACCCTTTTCCTGGGATAGTCGGCCGACATACAGGCCACCAGACCGGTCTTCGGATGAATCTGATTCTGGAAGGGAAATGGAATTTGCTTTAACAACAATTTTCTCAGCAGGTAGGCCGCCCGCAACAAATCTACTTTTCCCAAATTCTGTAAGGGCAATAAATTTGTTCACATTTTTGACAAGGTTATTTTGATGTAGAGCATAGGCTTGCATTCGACTCACCGCCAGAGATCCGACAAGCGAATTTCGATAGCATCTGTTCAAAACTCCCCATGCCCTTGTACTTGTAAGGCACTTTTCGCAAATTTTTCCGTCTCGTAACAAAAGGCCATTACTGCAAATAAGTCGAAAGTTATGCAAAGTTTGAACAACTGCCGCACCGGCTTTGGCAGCACCGTGATGAACGCCTGTTGTGAGAAGCGGCCAAAAATTGTGTACATGAACTACATCAGCATTATGCTCTGCAACAAGGTTCTCAGCCCACTTGGATCGAGCGGCGCTAAACTTAGACTCGATAAATACATCGACCTTCTTTCGCACACCAATAATTTCACGATTTTGCACATATTCAACATGAACCTCATGACCACCTTTACGTAGCATCCTAGATTCAGACAAAACCATGGCGTCTTCACCACCAGCATGCTGATAAATATTATGAAGAATAAGAACTTTCATTGAACATTATCCGGCATCAGAAATTTTGGAAATTGGACGTAACTTTACGGTAGATGAAATTAAGTCTGTTTTGTTGTAAACACGTATGGATATCAAAAGGCCACTGCAGAGTGCAGTGCAGAACATAAAGTTAATTGACGTCACCCCCATATTCAGTGCGTTGTTGATCAACATCAGCATCAATATGTAACTGCTAAACATAAGGTCGGGGTTTCTAGAAGTAAGTAGCGGCTTCGCAAGAAATACCAGCCAATAAATCAAAGCAAGTAGACCCAACCCTCCCATGCGCATGGTAATATCAAAGGGGGTATTATGAGTTCCGATAAGAAATCTTTTTTCAGAATGCTCGGTTGTTATCACATACGATTCTTTAGAGCCTCCAGGGTCAAACTGGTTTTTTATGTATTCCGTTCCAAACCCAACCCCTATAAAGTTAGTATCAAGTATTGCCTGGGTTGCGTCTCTCCAAAGAACAGCGCGAAAACCACTATTAGAATCCAGTTGATAGATTTCTTTCACATAGTTAGGCCCTACAAACATTCCGATAAGTATGACGGCCGTAGCCGCTGCCAATATTGTTCTGCCAAAGCCAAAAAACCGAATAGTTAGTAGTGAAAGATACGCTACTAGAGATTGCGCAGAGGTGAAAATGGGTATGAACATGAGTAGCAGTATGAAATTTTTGAAGTTTGGTTTCACTTTGAAAAACACACAAAACCCCAAAAAAATCATAAATGTAGCATTTTCAGGAACAAGCGTATAAATCGAGAATATGAGCTTGTTGCTAAATTGGAGCGGTGAAAAGTACAAAGAAATCCTTCCGCATACGAAAGTTATAATCAGTAAAGAAAAAGCATTTCGTATGAGAAAGTTTCTGTAATTATAGAAAAGAACGAAAAAGGAGCTTGAGAAAATCAACAACAAGGGGACCCACATCCACTGTCGAACTGCCAAAGTGGGGATCCAATAACGGGTCCAAGAAGAGGGAAGGTAGTGTCCTAAAGATAAGAGAAGATACAATGTGGCCACAAGTAGAAGTGGAATAATACCGGTATCGTCAACCCTACCTCTAAGAACCAAAACTCCAATGGCTAAAGCCACAGCAATGCCAAGACCGATATAAGGGGCGTATCTAAATGAGGCAAAAAACCAACAATAAATAAGCGGCGCAAAGGCCATCGCAAAACAAAGTGAAGACGTCCAACTTGCGGAATCAAAAGTTCTATTCAATCGGTTTGATGGTAATTTGGAACTGCGAGCAGACGTCATACTCTATTTCGCAATCCTTGAAAATAATTCAAGCTATACCTCACAAAAACCCCTTATCACTTCTTTGCCGCATGAACAGTGTACCGAATTCAATTTCCCGCAATATTTGTACGGTCAAGAAAGTCTAACATCATTTGCATAGTAACTGTTTCCACATCGCGCACCTCACCATTTACTTCGGTATCCTGAAACAACTCACTGACTTTTGAGGGCTTACCAATTCCGTAGTCAATACCGAATGTGGGAAGACCGGTTGAAATGCCAAAAATACACGCATGAAAACGCATGGCAATTAGTCCATCGAACGACCTCAAAGCACCAACTAGCTCATCAATGCTGGGTTCATTTTCCCACACTTTGTAATTGTCATATCGAAGCCCATTTTCGCCTAGCATGTATGCAATGTTTAGGTCTGACATCCCCAATTGATCGGAATTGAAAGGCAGAAAAACAAAGTGAGTGTCAGGGCGGGCATTTATCATACCCGCAAGTGCATCAAGACAATTTTTTTCAATTCGCTTTACATCAAAATCATTAATCTCAGGGGTCGCATAACGGGTCCACAATGGACGTAAATTGATTGCAATCAACGGGCGACTCGCTTGAGATTGAGCCGTAATCCATGCCGGCGTCTGCGGTGCCGTATGATTGACTTTCTTAAGATAGGTAAAGGCAGGATCGGTTGTCAATTGAGAGGCCACACTGGCCCCTTTACCGGCATCAAAACTAGCTTGCGTACGGAATGAGGCGCTACTAGTACCCTTAAGTAATTTTTTCGCCAATTTAAGGGACACTTTGCGCCGGAATGGCCCGAAGCCAACACCTTCTGCTAATACAGGGACGTTCATTTTTCTTGCTACTTTCGTCGCCTGAATGTGCTGAGCAAGGAGCGCAGGCAAGTCCATGATCGGCCCCCCCCCGATCACTAACAACTCGGTAGAGGCTATCGCAGTTTTGGTTTCATGTGGCAGGTATGGCTGCACGTCGACTACAACAGGCACGTCAATCATATCCACCCAGCCCTGAGTACGGTCAACACGTGAGCTTAGTACTGTAACAGTTTCTGTACCATAAGTCTCATGAAGTCGCAGTAGAACGCCTCCCAATATAGCTGCATCACCGACATGCTCTCCGCCATAGCAACCAACAAGAGTTGCCTTCAGAAATTTTTGTCCCTTCAAAATTTCAACGGGCTTAAAGGTAGGAGAAAGATAACTGCGACCAGTAACCAGCGCCTTCTGCGCCAACGGGGGAAATTTTACCAACTGCTTCCCGATCGAAGTTTTGCGCAGCTGCTCGATAGCTAAGGCTTGCGGCGACCAAGCACCTGTTTGATCATGCGGGCAGCGCGCGCAAACTTCACTCTTGGTCTTTTTCAACGCGTTCAAATTTTCTGAAGAAAAATATTGCTCAGAAACCGAAGTGTCTAATGCATTACAGACAGCAGTTTCAACGATGGAGCATTGAAACAATTCACCTCTAGAGCTTAAAAGCACCGCTTCATTTTGATAGTAACAAGGCGCTGCTCTGGGGGCATCGTTTTGCAGCGTCTCGACTAATTGTCGGTAGAAGAGCCTGCGTGTTAAATTAGCAGTGCGATCAATAACGCCCGAATAACTAAGGAAGTCCGCAAAAAAGGACCGCTCCCGACTGTCTAACGAAACATCTTCCATAGTTTTTGCGTTCGACAGACGTTCAATTGAGGTCGACAGTCGATAGATAATATCGATTTTTTTCTTGCGCATAAAACTATCAAGTTGAGACAAATTGTACAAATTGAACTTGCTTACAGTACATTGACCAACAATGGGGACATCCATCGCCTGATAGAGGGCAATCGTATCCAACAATTTACTAAATCCACCAGGTACCCCTCTAACTCGATCATGCACCTCTCCGACGCCATCGATCGAAAGGTTCATAGTAAAGCCAACCCCCCTATTTTTCATAAGGTCGACAATCTTGGGGCCAATAGTTTTATGGCGAATGTGGTTAAAGCCATGAGAGGTTATCGAAACCGATTTTATTTTTGGTAAGTCACAAAATATCTGGGCAACTTCAGGCAAATCAACACGAAGAAATGGTTCCCCCCCCGAAATGCCGACATGCTCAATATCTTGAAAAAACGGTTGAGAGAGGACTTCATGAAGTTGCTCCACACTCATGTCATCACTTACATTTTCCTTCCAAACGTCACACATCACACAGCGCGCATTGCAGGTATCCGTGACAGGGAAATTGAGCTGACGTGGTCGCACAACCTTACCCTTCAATCGAGCGTCGTCACTATACCAACGTTTTAGATAGTCAAAATGTTTCATTTTACGTTCTTTCGAATACCTTCAGATTGGATGTTTTCCAGAAAAAGACTGGTTCACACGTAAGCCCAAGAAAAGGATGACAGCTGTACTACCTGCAATAAGGGAAGCCGGAATAGCATAAGCACCCCAGATCGATGTCATAGGAAAAATTGCGACTATAGAAACAACCGCTGCAATAAATCCGGCCTCCAAGTACACCCTTGGATTTTCTATGGAGTGGAAGAAAACAAACAACAATTGCTTGAAAAGAGTTTCAAAATTCAACAATGCATACAACACAAAAATGATTAACAGCTCGGATTCTTGCGATTTGAAAAGTAAATCACAAATCTGTTCCCAGCCCAAAAGAATGGCCGCGCATGAAACGACAAGTAATGACAAACCACCGAGGAGGAAACGAGTGAGTAGATACACCAGTCCCTCCAAGCCGCTTTGTTGAAATTTTCTTGCAGCTTTAGCTGGAACAATTTGCTGCAGCGCATTAATTGGAAGGTTTAGGATGTTCGCAAGTTGCTGAATCATCCGTACGCTACCTAATGTAGCCTCACCCAACAGCGCTGCGCCGATAAACAAGGGGCCCATACCATGAATCGATTCCAATGCCACACCAGGGCTCACCCACTTCACAAAATTCCAATGCCGCAGCCACATAATTTGGTTTAGCGCCCGGTTGCGATCAAAGTTTCCATAACAAAATGCACCAGCAAAACAGGCCGCTAGTCCACCACCTGCAACAGCGTATAGGGCAGTTTGGGGAGTGAACCAATCTAACCAAATTGTCGACAATGCCAAAAACAACCAGAGCTGTGTAGCGTATCGAAAAAAGTCGATCCAAAAGGCTCGCACGGCGCGCGATCTTGAAAATTCATACCGGCGGAAAAAGTCCGCAAGATTGTTTGTGAAATTAGCCAGTCCAAGGCCGAGAGCTACATCAAAGAGCCATTCCACACCCATTAGATAGCCATATAAGGAAAATGCCACATACAGAACAATGCTAATAACAAGGCTCATTGAAACAGCATTGGCTAGCAAGAACCCTCGGTAGGCAGCGTCACTTGTACTATGTAACTTCGGACCAATCACCGACATAGGCGTCAGTAACATACCAACTAAAAAGCTACGTACGACCATCATGGTCAGAAAGGTGATACTGAACCTGCCAAAAACTGTGAGACCAACTGATTGAACAATAATAATTGTCGTAAGGAAATTGCCCCCACTCGTTAGAGCTTGGCTCGCTATCGCCCAAAATGGCTGATCACCCTTGGAATACAATTTTCGAATCTGAGGAAATAGAGGGAAATTCTGTAAAAACTTCATTTCGACGGCCTTGAAATTAACCTTAGCCAAAACTCTTCAACCAAATATAACCATATAAATCGTGGACTGGTGGTTAGATAGCGACGCCAAAGCCTGCGTGGCTCACTTATCAGACGATGCGCCCATTCTAATCCATAACCATGAACCCAATTAACCGAAGGTTTGACTTCACCGCTGATGAAGTCAAAGGCGGCCCCGACGCCTATCATCATTTGAGGAAGTTCATTGGAATATCGAGCCATCCAACGTTCTTGCTTTGGGCACCCCAAACCTATGAATACAATATCTGCACCACTTTCACGTATATCAGTGAGCATGTTTTTTTCTTCTTCGGATGTCAGTTCCCGAAAAGGGGGAGACCATGTATGAGCGATTTGGAGAGTGGATACCTGTCCTAGAAGAGCGGTCGCCACGTTTGCTAACACTTCCTTATTTTTACCGCCAATCAACGCAATCGATAAACCCACGTGCGCCGCCTTTTCGCACAATGCGAGGGTAAGCTGGTCGCCTCGAAGTACTTCTGCGGCGGCGAGTTTGTATTTGTTGCTGACAAACTTTTGCAGAATTGAGCTGTCCGGCATTACAAAAGTCGCGCCTCTAATAACCTCTCTAAAATCTGGTTCATCGTGAAATAAAATACACTGATGAACATTGGAAACACATGCGTATCCAGCTTCTTGCTCATGCGCCTTGGCAATGAACGAGTGTACAAATTCCGCAGGCGACATACGGTCGACTGGCATACCCAAAATCTCAAGACGTGTCATAAAAAATCTATCCTAGGCGTCGCAATTCCGGGCGGGTTTTCTCGCCGACCCCCATACCCTCGATGGCAGCCTCAAAAAGCCGTTCATAAACCTCTGCCAAGGGAATTTGTATGCGACCGCCCTCTTTCGGAACCCCACTGTCAATGTGATATCCCTGAGTTTGATGAACACCGTTCTCAATTGATACCAGAGTGAACATGTCTCGATAATCTCGGCGCTGATTACCCACAGAAATAGTCCCAAGTCCTTCAGGAGGGCCGAAATGGGAGACCTGACAAAATAATGAATCCCCGCGATCTTCAACATTGAAAAGCGGTTCATTTTCGCATGAGATTGTAGAAAGAACCTTAATTGCTTTCTGAGCATCATCCGTATTGGAAAACTCCAACAAAAAATCCCGAGACATACGCGGACTAACATCAACCCCTTTCAATCCAACACCTGAGAAAAAGAGATCGAAATCATTGATACGATACTGGTAATGTTCCCGTTCATTGGGAATTTGGCTCAGACCTGTTGTGATAAGCAGGCGGTTACCCTCTATCGCCAGGAATTGACCAATCAACCTATCGTAGGTTTCGTAGATAAAAAGAAGTGGGTCTAATTTTTTTTCACGTGCGCTCGAATACCAATTCGGATTACGCCGGTTGCCATCATAAACTAAGCTATCAAAAAGGTGGTGATGTTGAATATGGGCTCCAGCATTCAGAAACAACGATCCAAATTGGGAACCATTCTCTTCCATCAATCCAAGAAATACATCAGCCAGCAAACTGTCCAGAAAAGCAGATTTTGCCCACTTGTTCCTCAAAGCAACAGTTAAAATACGTAAATGCCGAGAAAGCGAACCACTACGAAGGTAGGGCAAGGCTAACGGTAAAATCTGGCGTCCCAAAGAAAACGAAGAAAGGTCCGATGAGGCATTATCATTTACAGCTTGGCGGATCAATTCATAGAGCTTACGGATGCGCGGAGATGCTGTTATTTCTGTATTAGTCCACGGATCAGGCAGAAAAAAATCAACATCCTCACAACGATTAGATGCGTTCATCGGCGAAATCGCACCAACTTTGCATCCTAACGCACTTAGGTTTTCCCAAATTTGTGCTTGTGGCTTTGTGACTGAATCACCCAGTCGGAATATTTTATGTTCCTCATAAGTCTTGCCGGTATAAACAGTCGGCCACTGTATCCAAGGTTCAAGGTGAGGATACCCCTTCTCAGATATAGTTTCGAAAAGTTGGAATTTATCTAGCAAATTTGCAAAATTTGGCAGCTTGCCAGATGCGATAAATTTTTCGACAAAATCGAAGTTAAGCTCGTTCAACTCTAATGAAACTACCGCCACCGGACAAATCCTTCTCTTAAAGTTTCTATATCCGCTAAATATTAGATTAGCACTAAACGTTCTAAGGTATTACTTCAATCAATAGACTGGGAGTTCCCAATACAGAACGCTCGCTGAACTCGGACAAGCTCTAAGCCCATTAGGAAGTGCCGTATGCATGGGCATAAGTTTGGATGATACCATCCCTAAGCGGCCGCGCATGGTTCCAGCCAAGGTTGTGCAAAAAATCGCTACTCATGAGCTTTCTGGGCGTACCGTCCGGCTTACTACTATCAAAACGTAACTCGACTTTGTACCCAACAGTGTCCGCAATCAATTCAGCTAATTCTCTGATTGTAACTTCTGTACCTGAACCAATATTTATTGGTGTTTCGCCAGAATAACTCTTCAACAGAAAAACCAGCGCGTCGGCAAGGTCATCAACGTAAAGGAACTCTCGTAATGCAGCCCCTGTTCCCCATAACGTAACTGAGGGCGCATTGTTTGTTTTTGCTTCGTGGAGTTTACGCAAAAGTGCTGGTAAGACATGTGATGTTTCCAGGTCATAATTATCTCCTGGACCAAACAAATTGGTTGGCTGTGCGGAAATAAAATCCACACCATATTGCTTACGATAAGCCTGACACATTTTGATGCCAGCAATTTTAGCGATAGCATACCACTCATTTGTCGGCTCTAGCGAGCCCGTCAAAAGGTACTCTTCCTTAATCGGTTGAGGAGCCTCCTTTGGATAGATGCATGACGAACCGAGGAATAATAGCTTCTCAACACCACATTTATAAGCGGCGTGGATGACGTTAGTTTGTAGGACGAGGTTCTCGTACAAAAATTCAGCCGGCATGGAGTTATTTGCGTGAATGCCCCCTACTTTTGCAGCGGCCAGAACAATCGCGTCAGGACGCGTTTTCTCCATCCAAGCATTAACCGCCGCCTGATCCGTCAAATCCAGCTCTTGCCGACCAACGGTCAGGACTTCGCAGTTCTCGCTGGCCAGTCGCCGAACCACTGCACTGCCCACCATCCCCCGATGGCCTGCAACCCACACGCGCTTTCCAACGAGGTCATAGCTCATCCGTGACGGTCCTTACGATCGCTTTCTTGTTTCACAACCAACAAGTCACTTGTCACCATTTCAGCAACCATCTCTGGAAGCGTCGTTGTATAGGTCCAACCCAATTTTTCGCGCGCCTTAGTTGGGTCCCCGATAAGTAGCTCCACTTCAGTGGGACGGAAGTAAGCAGGATCAACCTCGATCAATACTTTGCCAGTACCAACTTCGTAGCCTTTCTCGTCTACCCCCGCACCTTTCCATTCAATGCCAATATCAACCGCTTTAAAGGCAGCGTCCACAAAACTACGTACCGTATGAGTTTCACCGGTCGCCAACACAAAATCATCGCCCACTTCGTGCTGAACAATGCGCCACATACCCTCAACATAATCTCGTGCATGTCCCCAATCGCGTTTAGCGTCGAGATTTCCAAGATATAATTTTTCTTGCAGACTAAGGCTCATCGCGGCAGCTGCCCGTGTGATCTTACGGGTCACGAATGTCTCACCGCGCAAGGGGCTTTCGTGATTAAACAAAATGCCATTTGACGCATGCATGCCATACGCCTCGCGGTAGTTGACTGTCATCCAATAGGCATAAAGCTTGGCAACCGCATAAGGACTGCGCGGGTAAAAAGGCGTTGTTTCTTTTTGGGGAACTTCTTGCACCAGTCCATACAGCTCAGAAGTTGAGGCTTGATAAAAGCGTGTTGTTTTTTCCATTCCCAAAATACGAATGGCTTCAAGAATTCTCAAAGCCCCGATGCCGTCAGCATTCGCGGTATACTCAGGCGTTTCAAAGGAAACCTGCACATGAGACTGGGCCGCAAGATTGTAAATCTCATCCGGCTGCACCTCCTGGATCAAGCGGATCAAGTTCGTCGAATCTGTCATATCGCCGTAATGCAGCTTAAACCGCACGTCCTCATCATGACGATCTTGGTACAGATGATCAATGCGCGACGAGTTGAATGACGAAGCGCGACGCTTAACACCGTGCACTTCATATCCCTTGTCCAACAACAGCTCTGACAAATAGGCCCCATCTTGACCTGTAACACCGGTAATCAATGCTCTCTTCATAATTCAATTCCTAAGATCGGCATGTGCCGCGCAATCATTTATCAAGTCCGTGCGTAAACATCTTCGTAGCGCACAATGTCATCTTCACCCACATAGGTGCCCGTCTGGACTTCAATGAGAACCATCGGAACTTTCCCCGGGTTCTCCAGTCGGTGCACAACACCCAACGGAATATAGACTGACTGGTTTTCAGTTAAAAGCTTAACTTCTTCACCGACAGTGACACGCGCTGTACCTTCGACAACAATCCAATGTTCTGACCGGTGAAAATGGCTTTGCAAAGACAAAATGGCGCCAGGGTGAACATGAATACGTTTCACTTGAAACCGCTCCCCCATCACCAAACTTTCGTACCAGCCCCAAGGCCGGTGGTCTTTGGGAAATGCTTCAGCTTGATCAGCGCCCTTCGCCTTGAGGGCTTGAACAGCCTTTTTGACATCCTGCGCCTTGCTCATGTCAGCCACGAGCACAGCATCCGGCATAGCCACAACCATAATATTTTCTAGCCCAATGCCAACCACTTCTAGGCCAGCACCTTCTGAGCGCAACAAGCTGTTTTTGCAATCAATTGCCGTCGCAAGCTCGCTTGTCACAACGCCCTGTTCATCAGGGGAGCTTTCCCGCCAAACAGCATCCCAACCGCCAAGGTCAGACCAACCGCCCGAAAAAGGCACGACAGACAAGTTCTCAGCCTTTTCCATAACTGCATAATCAATGGAGATATCATCGGCTGTCGACCAAGCTTCCGGGTCGAGCCGTAAAAACCCCAAATCAATTTCAGCTGCCTCAAGCGCCCCCTTCACCGGCGCGCTTAATTGGGCTGCATAAGTTTCAAAGGCCTTGATAATCGTTGAGACGGAAAACAGAAAAATACCCGCATTCCACAAAAAATTACCCGCAGCGATCATTTCCGCGGCCCGTTTAGCATCGGGCTTTTCCACAAAGGAAGTGAGTGGCACAGCCCCGTCGCCGTTAGGCTTCTCAGGCAATTCCAAATACCCATAGCCGGTTTCAGCGCGCTCAGGGGTAATGCCAAATGTTACAAGCTGGCCCTTGGTAACCGCCAGCAAACCCTCTTCAACTGCACTATGAAATGCTTCTTTGTCTGGAATAACTTGGTCCGACGGCGCAACCAATATAATGGCATCGGGATCACGCTCAGCGATGTACAGAGCAGCGGCCAGAACCGCTGGCGCCGTATTGCGCCCTTCTGGCTCAATAAGCACAGCACCTGCGTCAATACCCACCTCAGCAAGTTGCTCAGTTGCAATAAAACGAAAATCAGAATTGGTGAGAACAACCGGCGGCGCAAAGGAAATAGAGGAGCCTGAGGTTAACCGTTTGGCCGACCCCTGGAAGAGTGTTTCTTCGCCCATAAGCCTAGAAAACTGCTTTGGATAACTTTTACGCGAAAGAGGCCACAACCGTGTGCCGGAACCACCCGCCAGAAGAACAGGAGTAATAGTCATACATTAGATCTCTACTGTTAGCTTGAATTCCAGTCACTGAAACTGACATATCAGACTTTACGACCACACCGCTACATCTCAATTACTTTTCGGGGGTTTTGAGTAAATTTACAACCGGCTACAGCTAAAATGCTGCAATCTCACCGGACTGGCATGCAATAAACGGTGATTGCTCACTTTTATGCCAGATAGACTTAATACAGTTTAATAATTTGGGCTAATCAATAGCCATTTAAGGAAAATTCAACCGCCACTCCGCTGCTGCGGAAGTGACGTCGCCGCCTTGCGATCAATTAGGGGCCCTCTTCTATGAAGCAACATAAACCATTCTTCAATATTCCCAATGCGCATGGTTTTATGCCGAGAATAGCGAGAGGAAATCCCCTAGTACGCGTCCTAAAAAGGGGAAAAATGGTACCTTCCCTCACTCAACGAGGGAAAAGCCCATGATACACCTACTCCATAGAGCGGGATAGCCCGTCCGTCGCAAAGCCGCAACATCATCTCGAACACAATACAATCATCTGAAACAGGAGACCCAGCCAAACATATAATGACTAACCAACTAACGTTTTGGCCGCCTGTTTTAGATGGAATTTGATTTTCCCTAAGCGGGTTGTTGCACCGCCATCCCCAACGAGATCAAGCGCACGCCAATCCTTATTTTTGGATTTTGTAGGCTCGTTGTACCAAAGGTTGCCGTAGATCTGATTACGTTGATGTGTAAAGTGCTCTTCAGTCACCTTCACAGCATGCAAAGTATCGTAACTAGGTTTGAATATGGAAATGCTGTTGTTTGTATTAGTTTTTTTAACAGTTTCACACCAATCCCATGGCACCCAAACTGGGTCGAATTCATTGTTTTTCCAAACTTCGTATAGATAGCGATACTCAGGCTTGAAACGGCACAAGTGGGTATGCATTTCACGGTGTGCACAATCATCCACATTGTAGATATTAATCATATACGTCAGAGCTTTTCGGCTCGTATCACAGTGCGGGGAAATTTCGTAATGCGTTAAGTTTTTTTGATAAGCTGTTTCAATATCAACCGTATCGACCACACCCATTTTCTCTTTTAATGCGTTCAGAAAGTCATCTGAATTCAAGAAATTTATGAGGTCACTCAAGAACGGATCACGAATTTCCTTCAGCCTCATCGTCAGGCCATATCCTTCGATAACATCCTTGCCATATCCCTTAATCAAATTGCGTTTGAAATCCTTTTTTCCATCGGCAAACTCAATGTACTCATTAACATCAGTAATGCAGCCGGGGAAAATCTCTGGACGATATCCTAACTCCATTAGACCTTTCACGACCTCTTCATTTGAAGTGAATTGTTGAGCCCTAATTTGAGTAGAGTTTACGATTTTATCGAAATGCTCCTGAGTGAAAAACTCTTCAATTATGATGTGCTCAAAAGGGGCGTCACAAAAATCGGTTTCCCGTATTTTTTCGATTAGGTAATCAAAATCCCTCACACCCTCACCCTTAACATCACTGGCTTGCATAGAATTCTCCATATCCCATCTCTGAGGGCATAAAAGGTGTAAATAGCTTGTTTGAATGTCGAACCACATTGGCAAATTTAGCGGATGGATCAAATAATTTCAATTGAAGAAAATATAAGATTCAATAAGTAAAGGATAGTTCAATTGTACTATCAAACATCCAAGCCCTCAAACAAAACAAAGGCCCCTGTGCGTGTATTAGGTAGTGATGGGCAATACAACAAATGGAAAAGCTAGTCATTATATCATAGCAAATGAGATGTCGCAGGTATGACTTCTATCCCGCAGGCATTGCCAGTGCGGTTATCTCTGCGGAAAAGTTAGGTCGGTTTGTTATGGCAAGATAACGATTAGGGCCCCCTCCCGCACGGCCGCCAGACTAGGACCGACTAGCCTCAGGCCCGTGCTACCTGAGGCAAGCTCAAGTTCCGCCTGACTCTGCCGGTTCGCTAGCGGTACCCTCACTGCGGGACTCGACACAATCGGAAAGCTTGACCAAAGCTCAGCAAACAGTGCCTCTACAAAGCACGTTGCAAAGACTAGGAATGACACCAACCAAATCACACGACCTAAGTTTCATACTCTGAACAGTACTAATAGTCTCATCCAATTTTTCAGTTTTCAAAGTTTGGTATTGGAATTTTCTGACGACACCTTCTCAACATACGATCCGATATTCTGCATAAGATTTGAAGCGCATATCCGTCGAGCTCAAATCGATCTTGTCGGAACACAAAATGCCTGCCACAGGTGCCATCGCTCCTGTCTGCTTCCGCCAAGGTGTAGAGTTCTTCGCTGAGGGGTCGCATTTTCTAACTGGGACATCGTCCACACAGATTGAAGATATCGCCGTCATGATTACCATCATCTCCGTCGTCTTGATCTGGAGGGAGGCATGCAACGAAAGTGATTTGGGTTTTTGCCGACGACTACAGTCGTCGGCCCATCGATGCTCTGGGTAATTACGTCGGGAATAAAAATGCGTGGTTAGTTGTTTCTGGACATAAAAACTTGAATAGCCTGTCGCTTAAGCCAATAAAATAATGTGGGGAATTTTGATTCAACTAACAATATGATCCTATTTTTTAGAACCAATTGATCTTTTGGTCTCCAGACGGAGACGTCGTTTACATCGTCGCATTTCAAATCCGATGTCCGGCTTTGAAATTGCAGAAATTTATTGCTATCTGGTATGACAGGGCATGTTATCGATGATCTTGACTTGCTCTTACTAAAGGAATTTAGCGAACCATGTATCGTCCGTGAACTCCATAAAAGTATGTCTCCTTTATCAAGCTTTGGTGCTCTAATTTCAAAGTCCCCATCTTTAATATGATCGACAATATCAGAAATATAAGAATCTTGCTTTGTAGCAACGTTATTGGACGCGTTCTGCTTTTCCAAGTCTACTTTATGAGAAGTAGGACAAACAAAGAAACGTCCCGCCTCGGGCTCAATATTTTCCAATGCAACCCAGGCAGCAACCATAGTGCCCATATTTTCAGAATCTAAATAGTAAGTATCCTGATGTTCCCACGTTGCGCTATTGCCCTCAAAATACATTGATTGAACAATTTTTGGTATATCGCCCAGAAAAAAACTAAGATGAGTTCTTTGCAAATGGGAGCCAACATCCGCTCTAGACCCCATACGTAAGGAGCCGCGTTGCGGGCGACCTTCCCGAGGGTCCGCCTTTGCCGACTTTATTTACCTAGGCTCAAAGGTATCAACAACTGCTTCAGGCTCTTACTATAGATTTTGTGCGCTTTCACAGAATCCTCCGCATTAGCAATCGCAAGGCCGGCTTGCATCACAGATCCTGCGATCAAATCAGCCAAAGGTTCGAGCGGTTGTTTGCGCAGCAGCCCTTCATCGACTAGATGTTCTAACGCATGGGTAAGGAGAGCCCGGTGAAGAGGCGCTTGCAGCTCGCGCCACTTGCCCCACCCCAAAACAACAGGACCATCCAGCAGAACTATTTGCTTGATATCGGGGCGACTAAATAGGTCCAGCATAATTTTGGTCCCAATGACAAGATCATCCTTATCATCTGTAATCTCACTCATGGTCTGTTCAAACAGCTCTATAGCCACCTCATCGAGCACAGAGACAAACAGGGCTTCGAACAGATCCTTTTTGTCCGAGAACTGGTGGTAGAGAGCGCCCCGTGTGACGCCCGCCCGCGCCACTATTTCCTCTGTCCCCGTCTTGGAAAACCCGTTTTGTACAAATAGGTCCCGAGCGGCCGCCAGCAGCTTGGTGTGGTTTTGAGAAGGTTTTTTCGCCGGAGCAGACATAAATATACAGCTTGTATGGAAGTGAAAAACCAATTATACACGCTCAAGATCATACAGGCTGTATGAAAAGTATTTATGTGAGGTAAAAATGAACAAGCCAAATACATTCCCGCTCTGGCTCTTTATCATTACGCCAGCGACCTCGGCTTTGGTCATTGCCATTACGCTCATGGCCCACGGCTACAACGAGGACGGATTGCTGCTCACAGCCCGCTACACAGTGCGGGTCGGCCTGCCCCTTTTCCTACTGGCCTATTCAGCCTCAGCCTTAACGCGCCTCTTTCCATCCCAAACCACTCGGTGGATCAGACGAAATCGGCGCTACATCGGCATCAACTTTGCCGTCGCCCACTTCATTCACATGGGTGCTTTTACTCTGTATTTCGTCACTCTAGAGGAAGCTCCAGACATAGGGACGCTAGTGGGAGGCGGCTCAGTCTACGTACTGATCGCACTTATGGCCCTCACCTCAAACAATTGGTCTGTGCGAACCCTCGGCAAAGCATGGCCTTTGCTCCATCGCATAGGCATCCACGCAACCTGGGCAGTCTTTCTTGTAACTTATATGGGAAGGGTGTCCGACCCCGGCCAAGCCACAACCGGCATCATCGGTATGGCCACGCTCCTTCTGTTTGCGGCACTACGGGCAACCGCATTTGGCCTTAAGCATAGGCGACAGAAAAGTACTATTCGAACGGATGCTGGCGTTACGTGAGCACCCAAGGCCATTAGAGTTTCAATGGATATCGCCCTCTCAGAATTTTCGCCAGCCGGCAAATATCCAGCTGGCGAAAGGTTAGAGCTGAACCAACAGGTTTCTCTGTAGGTCAGAAAAGTTGGGTCTCAGATCACAAGTATCTCAACCCACGTCCTCCCCACGCTCTTTGCTATGGAAGAGACGGTACAAACTGGGCAGCACCAACAAGGTGAGAATGGTGGAAGAAATAATCCCCCCAATGACAACTGTCGCGAGTGGACGTTGTACTTCTGACCCTGCCCCGACATTCAACGCCATGGGCACAAAGCCGAGACTAGCAACCAATGCCGTCATCAAGATAGGACGCAGTCTTGTCAACGCCCCTTCAATAATGGCCGCATCAACACTCATTCCTTTATCACGCAAACCTCGAATAAAGGACACCATCACAACACCGTTCAGCACCGCAACACCAGACAGAGCGATAAAGCCGACACCTGCCGAAATGGACAGAGGGATATCCCGAAGCCATAGAGCCGCGACACCGCCGGTGAGAGCTAAGGGCACACCAGAGAAGATCAAGAGTGCGGCCCGTCCAGAACCAAAGGCCATAAACAGAAGGCCAAAAATCAGTAGTAATGTGACCGGCACAACAATCATCAACCGCTCACGTGCTGAGATCAATTGCTCAAATGTACCACCATAGGCCGTCCAATAACCTGCAGGCAGCTTGACTTTCTCACGCACCACCTGCTGGACATCCTCGACAAAGCTGCCCAAATCTCGACCGCGCACATTCGACGTGACAACAACACGGCGTTTGCCGTTTTCGCGACTAATCTGGTTTGGCCCATAGGCTATTTCCAATCGCGCCACTTCTTTAAGCGGAACATAGTTAGGCTCATAGCCAGTCTCTTTTTGATGAATTTGAGATAGAGGTATCGGCAAACGCTTGAGCGCCTCAATATCAGTGCGTAAATGCTCAGGCAGACGAACCACCAGATCAAAACGTCTATCACCCTCAAAAACCTGTCCTGCTTTTTTGCCTCCCATAGCCACCTGTACGACTTCTTGTACATCAGCAATGTTCAACCCGTAGCGATCTAACGCTGCCCGGTCTGGCAATATTGAAAGAACGGGAAGACCCGATACCTGCTCAACTTTGACATCCGATGCTCCCTCTACCGTTTGGAGGGTCGTGGCAATTTCTTGAGCAGATGTAAGCAACTGATCTAGATCATCACCGTAAACCTTGATAGCCAGATCACTGCGCACCCCAGAAATCAGCTCATTAAAACGCATCTCAATGGGCTGGGTGAACTCATAATTATTTCCCGGAACCTTCTCAAGCGCTTCTTCAATTTCACTGATTAGGTCTGCTTTTGACTTATCGGGATCTGGCCACTCCTCGCGTGGTTTAAGCATAACGAATGTATCAGCGACGTTAGGGGGCATAGGGTCAGTGGCGACCTCGGGTGTGCCGATTTTACTGAACACTTCCTTCACTTCAGCAAATGTTCGAACGGTCCTTTCAACCTCAATTTGCATCTGAACCGACTGACTTAAAGATGTGCCCGGGATCCGCATAGCATGGAGCGCGATATCCCCTTCATCAAGACTTGGGATAAACTCAGTACCCATCCTTCCTGCGAGGAACACACTAAACACAACCAATATGGCTGCGCCTCCGATGATATTTTTAGGATGCCCCAAGCTCCAGAGCAACATTGGTTTATACCACTCCTTAGATTTACGGATGATGGCATTCTCTTTTTCTTCCACCTTGCCGGTCACAAACAATGCCACAGCAGCTGGAACAAAGGTCAGAGACAAAAGCAACGCGGAAAGCAATGCTGTCACTACGGTAAATGCCATCGGGTGGAACATTTTGCCCTCAATGCCCGAGAGCGAAAAGATTGGCAAATACACGACTGTGATGATGATGACCGCAAAGACGCTGGGCTTGATGACCTCCGCCGTAGCTTCGGCCGTAAGCTTAAATCGTTCCTCTTTTGTCAGTATCCTACCCAGATCATGTTGTGCCATGCCAAAGCGTCGGATGCAGTTTTCAATAATAATCACTGCACCGTCAACGATCAGACCAAAATCCAGCGCACCAAGGCTCATCAGATTGCCAGAGATGCCGCGCTCAACCATGCCTGTAATTGTCATCAGCATAGATATAGGAATGACGACAGCCGTAATGAGAGCTGCACGAATATTACCCAGCAACAAAAATAGAATGACAACAACCAGTAAGGCGCCTTCCACCAAATTTTTCTCAACGGTGGTAATCGTACGATCTACGAGCGAAGTACGGTCGTAAACCGTCCGCGCAACAATTCCGTCTGGCAAGCTGTCATTAATCAATTTCAATTTGTCTGATACACGCTGCGCCACCTCCATGCTGTTTTCGCCCATCAACATCATGGCTGTGCCCAGCACCACTTCCACACCATTTTGCGTTGCCGCACCGGTGCGTAGAGGGGAGCCAAGCTTCACGTCGGCAATATCGCGTATACGGATGGTAATCTCATCACGTTTGGTCATGATAATATTCTCAATATCACCAATATTTTTGACCTGTCCCGGGATGCGGATCAGATATTGCTCACCATTTTTTTCAATGTATCCAGCACCAACATTGGCGTTATTATTCTCCAGTGCTTGGGCTACATCATGAATGGTAAGGCCGTAAGCCAGCAGGCGCTCGGGATAAGGCATAACGTGGAATTGTTTTTTGTAACCACCTATGGAGTTGACCTCAACTACACCTTTGATATTTCTCAATTGGGGAACAATAATCCATTCCTGCACCGTTAATAAATCCATCGGCGTGTAGGCAGTGCCGTCCGCGTTTTGTGCTCCCTCTTCGACTTCCACAACATAGGAGAATATTTCCCCTAGGCCTGTAGCAATCGGTCCCATAATAGGCTCAAGGCCAGCCGGAATTTCACTTTTGATCTGAGATAACCGTTCACCCAATAACTGACGGGCAAAATAGATGTCTGTGCCATCTTCAAAAACAACCGTCACCTGACTTAGGCCATAGCGCGATAAGGACCGTGTGTAATCCAGCTTAGGAATACCAGCCAGCACGGTTTCAATGGGAAAGGTGACGCGCTGTTCCACTTCCAGCGGGGAATAACCTTGTGCTTCAGTATTAATCTGCACTTGTACGTTGGTGATGTCGGGTACAGCGTCTATCGACAGGCGACTGAAATTGTAGACGCCCAGCAGCATAAACCCCAGCACAGCAAACATAACCAGCCAGCGGTGCCGGATGGATAGGTAGATCATTTTCTCTAACATAATTGGCTCCGCGTTCTAATGTTCGTGTTTCGCAGCGGCTTTCCCGATATCTGCTTTAACAATGAAACTTCCTTGGCTCACATAGTGCTCTCCGACCTTCAAGCCTTCGAGTATCTCGACATATGTTCCGTCACTTTTGCCAAGTTTAACGGCGCGCATTTCGTAAACATCACCTTCCTTTACGAACACCACTTTGCTGTTATTCATCCGCTGCACAGCTTCTTCTCTGACAGCCAAAGGCACTTGCTTTTGGGAGACATGGACAGCGCCTTCCACAGTCATGCCCGGTCGCCATTTCCCCTCCCCATTAGGAATTGAGACAACGGCAATAATTGTTTGGCTCAGAGGGTCGGCCGTGGGGAGAATGAGGGTGATCGGTGCTTCAATCTCTCTGGTATTCTCCAGCGTGCGGACACGGACTGGCAGCTGTTCTGTTACCCGGCCCAAGTCACGCGGAAAGACATGGAACTCAGCCCATACCTCAGATAAGTCAGCCACCGTAAACAGAGGTTCGTCTCCTGTAACATTGCCTACATTGGTGTTGCGGGTAAGGATCACGCCCTTAGTGGGGGCACGAACGATATAGCTTTTCAGGCTTTCATTGGCTTCGATGGTCGCAAGGGGTTGCCCTTTGAGGACCTTATCGCCCCAATTTGCCGTGACACTTTGAACCACACCGGGGAAACGAGCACGCACCTCTGCTGTCGTGTTCCGGTTGAGCATGATACGCCCAGTAAGCGTGATCATTTCTTGAATGGCGGCAGGACCAGCCTCATCGATTGTTAGACCAGCGGCTTTGGCGGCATCCATATCAATTTCAGTGCGCCCTTCTTCTTCACCGCCATGACCATGCTCATCTTCATCTGTCTCAACCTCATTTTCATGTTCATGTTCATGCTCATGCGCGTCGAGGTCTCCAGAGGCATAGGCTTGTGGTGTCCATTCGACGAGAGATCCCAGATAACTACCAGCACCTAGTGCGACGGTAAGGGCTATTGCATTTAGTGTTTTCATGACTCACCACCAACAGTTGTTGTAAGCCGCTCCACATTGGCGAGGCTGGTATGATATTGTTTCAAAGAATTGTGATATTGCGCGCGCGCATCAAACAATGTGCGCTGAGCATCCAGCACTTCTAGATAAGGGAATTTGCCCTTTTCATAGCCAGCGCGGGCCAACCTAAAAGCTCTTTCAGCTATTGGAAGAAGTTGGGTTTTTAGCTTTTCAGCCTCCAAATAAGCACTATTCCAATCATGCCAGCTTTCAACCAACTGTTGCTCCAGCATCAGGACAGCCTGTCTAGAGTCACTCTCGGCCCGAATAACTTCAGCCCGAGCTTTTGCAATATTGCCCCCATTTTGATGAAGAATGGGAATTGGGAAAGAGACGCCAAATACAAATGCTTGTTCACCGCTCTCTCTAAAGTCCCGGACACCAAAACTAAAACGAGGATCAGGGATCGCTTGGGCCTGTTCAAACTTGAGAGAGGATTTCCTAGAAGCCTTTACGTAATTGAGGCGCTGGATATCGGGAAGGCGGTCAAGTTTTTCGCGGTAAATATTGAGCGGCCCAGGTGCGCGTAGTTCAAAGAAATAGGCATGCTCAAGCGATACATTCAGTTTGGACGCCCCCCACAGCCCGGCCAATTTTACTTTCGCAACTTTGAGTTGGCGCTCTTCCTGCTCTCGGGCAATAACGCTGGTAGCATAAGCCACCTCCGCTTTACTGCGCTGAATTTCAGGTTCGGCAGCGGCGTCGACACGGGCAGAGACGGTCGCCAAAATGCCTTTCGCCAGTTTTTCTTGATCGATCGCCAGCTTCAAGGCTTCGGCTTCAGCCAGCACCGATGAATAGGCAATATGAATATCCCGCGCCAAGTTGAGGTGTTCTGCCAGCAGGTTTGTACGAGCAGCTTCCCGCTCTGCACGGGCGATGTTTTTCCGCGCAGATCGTTTCCCGCCAAGTTCAACTTTTTGGCTTAGCCCATAGGTATATTCAGCAGAGTCCGTTCTGCTGTACTGACCGCTACCAGCAATATTTTCTGCTTCAAACGCAAACTCCGGGTTTGACCAGTAGCCTGCTTGGTCCTCAGCTCCCCTCGCCGCGTCCAGCCCAGCCCTTGCAGATCTAAGGCGAGGTGATGCCTCGACGGCCCTTTTGACCGCGTCCTGCAAGGTGAGTACAGGACCAGTATTGTAAATGGATTTCTTGGAAGTATGAACTTCGAAGCTATGTGGCTCTTGGGCAATCACAGGCGGTGCTTGGGAAATAAAAATAGCACCGGCCATGAAGAGGGTCTGCAATTTTGGATGTTTCATTTTGATTGAATTCCATCTTTAACGGCCGCGTTGCGAAGAGCAAAACAAGCCGAAAAGCCAAACAAAGCGAAAAGTAACGCTATGGATTGGTTGGGTTTTCACTAAATTCTGATGGCATTTGAAATGCGAACAGCAATAAGGAGAGCGTGCGCAAAACACACGTCACCTGTCGCGTAGGATTAACCCACGTCAGAAATTAGGCTTGAGGAGGTTTGGAGGGGGGGTAGTCTAGCTGAGAGGAATAAGTATCGCCGCGCCAGCTATGATCCATTTGGCTGAAGCTAGCCAGAAGTTCTGCTTTGCCGTTGGAAAGAGAGGCGTGTCCATGACAATGGGGTCCAACAGCGCAACACTCACAAGGGGCCTGCGCCTCACCATTTTGGTCGTCGGTATCATCCATTGATATGGCGATTTGATTGCTGCCACACAAAGTGCCCTCAAAGCAATCCGCATGGGCAACTGTGACAAGGTTCGCCATCAGCAACGCAATAACCACAATATAAGCAGACAATTTTTCCATCAAATTTGTAATACCATAAAAAAATAGATTTTCAATTTTTTCTTTCAAAACGAACAGTGGCAACATTCAACTTTGCGGAAGCCTATTCAAAGGCCCTTCGGCTGCACCTCTCCCCGCCCCGAATGAACTCCGTTTGTCGCAAAGCAGTTAGACACATCAATCTATCTCTTTGTTCGGTCAGTCCGGCAAGCAATCTTATGTATTGAATTTCCTACATTTCCCAAGATGACAATGGCATTTTGTTTATGTTTCTCGTTTTAACTAAATTTTCAAAATCGAATTGAAGGTCGAGGTATCTGTCGTAAAGACAATTTGAGGGAATTTTCGAAGTTGGAAAATGGCGCCCTACTCGTGAGAGAACCAAATAGGAAAAACAAGTGAACAAAGAGAAAGGTCAAAATGAGGCAATTGAAGGTGCCGTGAATGGAGACGTTTCGACGCAATTTAGCTCAGCTCTCAAAAAGGGAAATGTCCTACCGAGCGCCACTTGGCTTTTGTCTATTGTTATTATCCTCATCTTCCTAATTGTTGGCGTTGTTGGCATCGCTGTGAGTTACAACAATGAAAATGACAGAACTCGAACGTTAATCGAAGACCAGGAATCAGTCCTACGGAACACCGTGGAATTTTTGCATACAGAAGCTTTGTCGCATCGTGCTGGTATCGACGGCGACGACAGCGCTGCCCCAATATTCAAGCGGTTTTTGGTAGATATTCCACACATACAACCCGATGAACTAGTGGGTGGGCGCTCGGTCACTGTGGACGCCTTATCTCATGCCGCTGACTTAACTGCATTTCTCAAGGTCTTTATTGTCACATCCCTTAGCACCGCGATCATAGTCATCTCATTCATCCATTTATTAGTTTCCCGACCGCTCAGTCAAATCACAAAAGCCATGGAAAATGTCGTAAAGGGAAATAGTATCGGCCGGTTACCTAAGCGGGTCTTTGCTAGGGAAATTGGCCAACTTTTAAAGGTGACGCTAAAACTTGAACGCTTCGTGACCGCAAACTTGGCTGAGATTGAACTTCAGAAGTCAGCGCTAGACCTACATGCCATCGTCAGCATTACCGATGCAAAGCGAAACATAACGTATGTGAACGACAAATTCTGTGAAATTACCGGCTTTGAGAGAGAAGAGCTCTTGGGCCACAATCACAGAATAATTCGCTCACATGGTCATTCGCCAGAGTTTTACGAGAACATGCGGAACACGCTTTCGGCCGGTCAAGTTTGGTCCGGCGTTATCAAAAACCGAAATAAGGAAGGTAGCGATTACTGGGTGGAATCGACGATCGTTCCCCAGTTAGATAAAAATGGTATTCCTCTGCGCTACATTTCCGTCCAGACAGATATAACCCGGGTAAAAATCTATGAACTGGAAATGGAACAGCTTTTGTTGGAAGCCTTCGAAGTCCGAGAACGAATGGAAGAACAAGCTGCCAATCTGGTTGCCATGTCAGAAAAACAAGCAGAAGACAAAGAGGAGTTAGCCCGCGCGGCGACAACATCGGATAATCGTGCAGCAGAAGAACAGGTCTTGTCCCAATTACTCAAAATCACAATCAGCGCCAACGACAAAAAAACCAATGACATGGGTTTCTTTCTTGAAAGATCTCTCGAGGTCCTCCTGAAAAATACTCCCTGGTTGTCCCTCACCTCAACCGGCGCTGTCTTTTTGCGCCAAGTAGGTAATAACAGTGATAACCTCGCAAAAAAGGCGTCGATCAATCTATCCGTTAGACTGCAAAAACATGTGTCAAATACCCCCCCTAACCGGTCCCCTTGGGAGCGCGCCGCCCGCACCCGCGAACCACAATTTTCGCACTGTGTCGACGACTGGCCCGACATGCAAACACCCGGGATGGAGAAGCACGGCCTCTACAATGTCCCTCTACTAAATGATCGTGATAGTGTTGGCGTCTTGACCGTATATCTGGGTCATGACCACCAATCAAACACTGCGGAAATAGAATTCCTCCAACGCGTAGCGTCATGCCTCGTCTTAGGGATTAGCTTGCGACGCCACATGGACGATCTGAATGTCGCGACCCGTCTCGCTGAGAAAGCGACAAAGGCCAAGTCTGAGTTTTTGGCCTCAATGAGCCATGAAATCCGTACACCAATGAATGGTATCATGGGCATGTTGCGCCTACTTGTTGATACGCCCCTCAATAACGTGCAGCACGATTACGCCGAAACTGCCCTTAGCTCAGCAGATCAGCTCTTGAATCTTTTGAACGATATTTTGGATTTATCGAAGGCAGAAGCCGGAAAAATGGAATTCGAAAACCTGCCACTCAATCCGGAAAAAATAGCACATGAAGTGAAACTTCTTTTCTCAACAGTGGCTTCAGAGAAATCCCTCAAAATGGACTGCCATTTCTCGGACGAGCTTCCCAATTGCGTTCTGGCCGATCCTATTCGGCTGAGGCAAATACTTAGCAACTTGGTCGGCAACGCCATCAAGTTCACCTCCCAGGGCCATGTAGAGCTCTCTGCAAGCTACAGCGGAAACGAAACCAATGGACACCTAAAGTTTTCCATCAGCGACACCGGCATCGGGTTATCGGCCCAAGCACAAATGAGCATTTTCTCTTCGTTCGAGCAGGCTGACGGGTCTATTACCAGACAATACGGGGGAACCGGACTAGGCCTTTCGATATGCAAGCAACTTGTTGAAGGCATGGGCGGCAACATCGGCGTTGAAAGCACGTTGGGGGCAGGAAGTACTTTTTGGGTCGAACTGCCCGTGCTCATTTGCCAGCCAGAGCCTGAGAAATGCCTCGCCACCAAAACGAACTCTAATCTAGTCAGCCCATCCCCCTCTCCCGTTTGCCATCTTCAGATACTTGTCGCGGACGATAATGCCATCAATCGAAAATTGATGAGCGCGCTCCTTCAGTCATATGGCCATGATTTGAAATTGGTGGAAAACGGGCAAGAAGCACTGCTCGCTCTTGAGAACCAAGAATTTGATCTTGTTCTCATGGACATACAGATGCCAGTTCTCGGTGGTATCGCCGCGACAAAAGTAATACGCGAAAGCAAAAGCTCTTATCGCAACATTCCCATTATCGCCCTGACCGCTAACGCGATGAAAGGCGCGCGCGAGACATATCTCGCAGCCGGTATGAACGGGTATGTTTCCAAACCCATCAATCCAGAAGAGCTGTTCGCCTCCATTGACCGCTTGCGGAGTTCTTCTCAGGCGGTCAAGGAGACTGAAACTAGCACCCTAGAGAGTAAAGCCCCTTTGAAGGACAAAACCCCAAAACAGGATAGTGACGCCGACTTTCTTCTGGGTATCCTCGAGACAATCCAGAGGTGATTGTCCCCGTCATATAATCTAAGACCCACATCCCAAGGCAACACCCACCTGCAAATTAGTCGCCGGCCCTTTGGCTTGATGTCGACGCTGTTTTCACCAGTCGAGCAAACTTCGGCTTCTGCAACTGAGGTGGCGGCAAGTATTTCAGAGGTCGCGGCTCATGCAGTTCAATCGCGATAGGTAAAGTCGAGCAGATTATTGAAGTACTACAAAAAGCCATCATAAAGTCGATACGCACTGGCACCGAAGTTGATGTGGACCGACGCAAACGCAATATACCTGACGACCAGAAAAGACGTGCAGGATAAGCGGCCTTCTGACCGAAAACCAAGGGGGGGCCTACAGCCCTCCTGAATTATGACATTGAATTGATGTAATTCAGCCAAGCTTTGAATTTTAGCACTTGCAGATACCTAGCCCATTTCCGAGAGAAGTATATCTCGGCGCCTTTCTTCAGCAGCGCTTTCGATTTTACTCACCCCGGGGCATTGCAAGACTCTGGCTCAATGGACCTTGCAGACCCTGCATGCGTCCGCGGTTTGGGGTCAGTCCGAAAACAAAGACGTCTCCGGCCAATTCAATCTCTTCTTAGCAAGATGTATGCGCCGAACCAGTTGCCCTAGGAACGCTTCAAGTGCCTTCCTGATCATATTTGGAATAGGATAGGAGGTGGAAATTTCACCACACCAGCATCATTCACCCAAATCAGAGCTAAACGGTCTTTATCTTCAGCCCATTTATCGATGACGTCCCCCGAAATTGAACGTATCTGGGACAGTCCAATGGACTCACTATTTTCTGAAGGTGCATGCGCATCACTCACAAGAAATTCCTTCGTTTTTATATTTGGAGAGAACAGCCAAAGCCTCTGTCCGGCTCATACCGTCAATAATTTGGGGATGATACAAAAGGTCGAGAGCGCATTGCAGTTCGCTGCCAATAACAGCCGCGCCATTGGAAGCGACATGTAGCTCTGCAAGTCCGAGATGCGGAATACCTCGCAAGCCAACGACTGAAAGAAAACCCTGTAAAGTACACCGCTTGATTATTCGTGGAGGTGGCAACCGCTCCCCAAACATCCATATTGATGTAAGGGAATAATGAGGCCGGCTTTCAAGCAGGCTAAAAGTACCGTCTGAAGCATGCCCATGTTTGACCAATGAGCATGAAAACCATCGTTCATTTGAAGAGAACGTATTCTTTGCAAATTCTTTTTCCGCTCTCTGAACTCCAATCAACACACCAACGAGCTTGGAAAAATGGTTTTCATAATCTGGTGTCAAAGGGAACATTAATCGAGTTTTTGACAGTTTCTCCGACAGTCTTTTCTCAACCTCTTCGTCCCTTAAACCTAATGAATGAAAAATTGCTCCACCAGCCGAGAGCACTACCTGAGATTTTTTCGGAGGATGTTTAAATTGAGAGGGCGTGCCGGGAACAGGTCTCTTTAGGTGGATCTTTCCCACTTTGGAGAAAATTGGTTCCAAATATTCCCATTGGGAAAAATGGTGAACATGATTAGCAAAGTATATTTCGGCAGGGCGTGAAATATTTGTTTCCATCCCCCCAGCAAAAACTAATATATCAAAAAGAGAAACATAATCTCGATCCCGGTAATATTGCTTCACGGCAGAGACAGTCATCTCAACCCGGCGCACCTCTTCCGAAGCCCACACCACAGCGGGAAACAAACCCAACATTAAGAGAGACAATCCACCCACGAATAAACTTTTCAAACGCATCAAAATATCCCCACCAAAGCTAAGCATTCAAGGGTTCACTATAAAAACCTCAATGTAGCGTGCAAGGCGTTTCACAAGATTGGTTCAAGAAACCCGGTCAAGACTGTCAGCCGACCGCCCCAACAATTCCAACATCATGGTACATTCAGAGCAGAACACTCCTATACCGCGCCCCAACGCGCTGTGAGCGACGCCAAGCGACACGCTGAGTCATTCAATTCATCGATGGAGAATGGCCGCGTGGAAGAGAGACGCTTGCCTACACAGGCTGCTGTCTATGACGCGTTGATAGCAAACCGGAGGCACGAAAATACACCCCAAGATGACAAGGCGCATATAGAGTGTCTGCAAGCCTTGGCCTTACGCTTTAGCGTTCATTTATCGCGATGGAATTGATTTTTAGTGGTAGCTATGTGGTAGCTTTTCCACTTCAACGACTAATTAAAAATCAGCTAAGTCGTTGATTTGAATGGTGAGCCCAACAGGGTTCGAACCTGTGACCTACTGATTAAAAGTTAGGTTTAGCACGTTCTTAGCAAATTTTTGTTTTGTGGGTAACCAAACATCTCATCCGTCGACCGCAATCGTTTACTCAATTTGATAACATTAAATAGGAGGTATAAATAAAGCCCCTGCCTTACAAATCTTTGAAATGACTGCCGCCTGAAGGCGCAAAACCATACAACTCTAGTAACTTACTCACTCGATTGTCATTGTTGGAGCCCATGGTTACATGAAAGGTCGCTTCATACGCCCTGCGGTTCTGGGACCAACGTTTAAAGGATTCTGTCAGCAGTGCCGCAACACGCGGGCTTCGAGCTGAGGGCGTCACATAGAAAAGAAGAGTTCCGCAACTCACAACATCTGCAAAAGGCAACATACCTGCCATTGCGCAAACAACTCCTATTCCAGACTTACCTCCATCCGGCAAAGAACGTTCCGCTAGGATGAAACCGAACAATTTACTTGCTTGCACACCCTGTTGGACAAACTCTCTTAAGCGATCCTCGGAGAACGGTAAATCCCTATACCGGCTCTCGCCAACCGCCTCTGAAATCAACCTAACAACTGTATCAATATCCTCTTTGGTATTACCGGCGAGACGCACGCCAACCCGCGACGTCGCATTAGGTCCCATACTACCCGGGCCTTCAGCCCGGGCTGTCTTTGTATCCATTGGATCGGACATATTTTCTCCAAACTCAATCAGGTTGTTCAAATGTCATATAGTGACTACTGCCACCAGCATTCTCATATCCATATCGGTTCAAAAACTGGTTTACACGAGCTTGCTCTTCCCCACCCCAAGTAGCGTGCACTACGGCTTCAAAAGCATCACGCTTACGTGCCCAGTTTTCGAAGGCTTTAAGCAACACTCTAGCCAATCGGCTTTGACGGGCTTCCCGTCGCACATAAAAGAACTGGGCGGCACATGAAATCCCCTCCAAAGCGCGCAGCTCACCTCCAGTAGCGTAGAGCACTCCGAGCAACTCAGAATTACCACCCGGCAATATTTTCTCAGCCAGAATAAGCGTATGCATATCTGACGCACCAACGGCCGGGCTTAGATGCTCACGCATACGCGCTTCAGAAAAATCCAATTCCGAATATCGGCTTTCCGACATTGCGAGCTTCATTAGATTCAGCACATTCTCCATGTCCATTTTAGTTTGGGCCGCTCGGATATGTATCTGGTGGGATTCCAAATACTTTAAGTCAGATATTCTGCCAACAAGTTCTGGCGCCATTGCATCTCTCCTAAACACTTCTATCGTTCTCGGATTGCTTCATCTCGATACCGCAAGAGAGGCGTAAGCAAATATTCTATCACTCGGCGTTTGCCTGTTTTTACCTCCACAGTCACAGACATCCCCGGTGTAAAGAGACGACGTTCTCCCCCCACTAAAATATAATTTCGCTCCATCGAAATTCGAACGGGAAAAACCATGCCAACGTTTTCTTGCTCAACGGAGTCATTTGATACGTCTAAAATTTCGCCGTCCACTGTACCAAATTTGGTAAAAGGAAATGCTTCCAGCTTAATTTCAGCACTTTGAGATTCAAAAACAAAACCTTTGTCCTTGTTCAGCAGCATCGCTTCTACTTCCAACTCGGTATCATCCGGTACGATTGTCATAATCTGCTGATCGGTAGTGACAACCTCACCAATCGTATGAACTGCCAATTGGCGCACAATCCCAGCCACAGGCGCATGCATTCGATTACGGGCTTCGCGCCGAGTTGCCTTAATGAGCTCTTGATCCAACGTTGAAATTTCATTTTCGACTTCGGCGAGCTGCTGAACTGCATCATGTAAAAAGGTTGCGACTTCTTCGTCGCGGCGTAATTCCAATGACCGAGTTGCAGCCTTTACTTCATTCAGCTGACCGCTTTCTGTTACAAGATTTGAGCGCTCTTCATATAAGAGTTGCGCCACTTGCAAATAGGCTGATCGCGTCCCTGTTCTTGATTTCAAAAGCTTCGTATACATCTCAACACGCTCATTGATAACGCCAACAAGCTTTTTGCGCTCGGTAACACTGTTCGATATACGTTGAAGCTGCGCGTGATGCTGAGCAATTTCTCCATCAATACTATCAATTCTAGCTCGGTGCGCAGCCACAGTACGCATGAGCACTTCCCGATGAAGCTCCACCATTTTGCGATCGGCCCCCTTAGGAGCGTGCAGCAGCAATTCACTCACCGCTACTCTATCTCGCCCGGCTCGGATAGATTCTCTCAAACGCGCGGCCACAGTGCGCGATGCGATTGCCTCACGCGCGAGACGATTACGATCAACTGTGGAATCTGTGGGGTCAAGCTCCAACAAAAGTTGGCCCTTTTTAACCCTTGTCCCTTCATTGACATGGATACTCAACACAGTTCCCGTTTCCAACGGTTCAATAACTTTCACACTCCCGATAGGAACAAGACGCCCCTGCAAAGTCGCATGGATATCAATCTTACCGGCAATCGCCCATATGATAGTAAGAACAAAAAACGCAATGATACACCACGTCACAATACGTCCGGTTGGTGAAGCAGGGGTATCCATGACTTCAATCGCGGCAGGCAAAAACTCACGCTCAGGGCGTGTTCGCGCAGGCACCTGAGGGTTGGTAATTTCTTCCTCATAAGTCGTGCGCGCTATTTCCCAGTATTTCTTGAATGTTTCTCTGGTTTGATTAAACATCTATCCCTCCGTCGGCTTAGCTTGAGGGTCTTGATGCTCACCCGACTGATGTCGATGCAGTGCAGCATACCGTCCATTGAGACGTAACAACTCATCATGAGTGCCACTCTCCGTTATGCGTCCATCCTCAACCGTTATAATGCGATCAGCTTTTCGAACTGCCGCCAAACGGTGAGCGATGATAAGAACCGTACGTCCTTTAGAAATTGCCGCCATGTTTTGCTGAATGATGTATTCAGATTCATAATCCAATGCACTTGTCGCTTCATCTAGAATTAAAATACGTGGATTGCCAATTAGAGCACGAGCAATAGCGATCCGCTGCCGCTGGCCACCAGAAAGGTTGCTGCCACGCTCCTCCAAAATGGAATCATATCCATTGGGTAATTCCAAAATAAAATCATGCGCGCCAGACAATTTGGCGGCGGCGACAACACGTTCCATTGAGAGGGCTGGGTCAGTGAGAGCAATATTTTCTCGAACCGACCTATTGAATAATATATTTTCTTGCAGAACAACACCCACTTGGCGTCGCAACCAACTGGGGTCGATCATCGCAACATCCACACCATCCACCATCACACGGCCACTTTCGGGAACGTAGAGACGCTGAACAAGCTTGGTGAGTGTAGACTTGCCAGAGCCAGACGGCCCTACAATACCAAGCACTTCCCCTGCTTTCACATCCAAACAGACTTCCTTTAAAACCTCAGGCCCACCAGTGCGGTATCTAAAAATGACGTGATCGAATTCTATGTCACCCTTAATTTGCGGGAGGTTCGAACGAGCGGTCCCCCCGCTTATTTCTGTTGGTTGATTGAGGATATCCCCTAACCGATCAACTGAAATCCGTGCCTGTTGAAAATCTTGCCATAGTTGAGCCAAACGGAGGATCGGTCCGCTGACGCGGCCAGAAAGCATATTAAATGCGATAAGTTGGCCAATGGTAATGTCACCACCAATAACCAACTGAGCCCCCATCCATAAAGTTGCAGCCACGACAACCTTATTGATAAATTGTGCAGTCTGCCCCGCCACATTTCCCAGATTTGTGGCTTTAAAACTTGCCGTGACATACGCGGCAAGTTGATCTTCCCACCGTCGCTGCATTTGCGGTTCAACGGCCATGGCTTTCAGCGTTTCAACCCCAACAACGGATTCCACTAGAAAGGTTTGGTTCTCCGCTCCTCGATTAAATTTTTCCTCAACACGTGCACGGAGGACAGGCGTAATGAACAGAGACAGCGCGACATAAAAGGGAATTGAAGCCAACACAATCAACGTCAGTGTGGAGCTGTAGAACCACATAACAACAAAGAAAACGATTGTAAAAAAGACATCAATGACCAACGTCAAAGCAGAACCGGTAAGAAAGGAACGTATATTTTCCAACTCTCGAACACGGGCTACTGTTTGACCCGTTTGGCGCGCCTCAAAATAGCTTATAGGTAATGCTAATAAATGTTTGAAGAGTGAAGCACCAAGCACAACGTCAACTCGGCTGGTCGTATGACTAAATGTATAGGTCCGAAGCCCGCCCAAAATCACTTCAAAGATGGACACAGCAATCAGTCCGACCACCAACACGTCTAGGGTCGTCAGTCCCCTGTGAATTAGCACCTTATCGATCACTAACTGAAAAAACAGAGGTGTGATCAAAGCAAAAACTTGTAGAAAAAATGATGCCACGAGGACTTCACCGAAAAGCCGGCGGTATTTGACAATGGCTGGAATAAACCACGACACATCAAATCGGCGCTCTTTCCCGGCAATAGCCGCGCGCGTTGTAATGAGGATCATATCCCCATCCCAGATTTCCGTCAGTTGAGATTGATTAAGTTCTTTTGGGGCCTTCTCACGAGGGTCTTGCACCAAAACACGATCACTTGATGCCTTAGCAATAATGATATGGGTACCATCACGCAGAACAGCAATTGCCGGCAATGCAACCCGCTCTAGTCGCTCAAAATGACTAGTGTGAGAGCGCGCCTTCATCCCAATCAACTTTGCGGCGCGCAACACATCATCACGTGAACGTAAGCCGTCCGGGAGACCAAGTGAATGGAGAACCCGGGCTGGATCTACAGCGATTTTATAGTACTGACCTAAAAGTAGGAGACACCCCAGGCTGGTCTTTGCCTGCTCCTCATCTGCCTCAGCCAACCGACGCCCCTCAAATGCACAATTTCATTGAAAAAGTATCAGTTTATTAGATTATAACAAGGGCATATCTAGTCATTTCACACAAACTTGGCGCAGCTCAAATTAACTTGAACATTTTGGTCTTCTACCCAAAAATGCTACGAGGTGTAGGGGCTTCACCGGTACTAAAACAGGTTTGAGACCAATCCATGTCATCCAATCAGATTGATACCGACGCTCAGCATGCACAACCTGACAGAGAGCCCGGCCGAGCCCTTTGGATCTTAAGCCAGCCAAGGGTTGGCTCTATGATGCTATGTGACACGTTGAACAACACTGGATTGTTCCCAAAGCCAAACTTTCAAGAATACTTTTATCATGAGCCACTGTTATTTCAGGACATGGATAGAAGCCCAAATGGTTCAACAATCAATCTTGAAGAAGGCATGTTCTGGCTAAAAGACATTCCCAGCCTGTTTTCCAGAGAAAATAGACGTATCCAATCTGCACTACTTTACAAGCCAAACAGCGAAGTTGCGTCGCTCATGCAGACTGAGAAATATCGCGCATATCGAGCTTTATTAGTAAATATATTTCTTAAAAGAGGGGTTCCAAAGTTCGCCAAAATACATGCTCGACATCGGTTACTATTCTTGGACAATACACTCATTGAGAATGAAAAATTCAATCCTGTTTTTCAAGAGCGAGACTACATAGTGATAGACCGCCAAGACAAGGTTGCGCAAACAGTATCGCTCTTCTTCAGCACTAGAAAAGATCAGGTAATCGTTACAGATAGCAGCTCGGAGGAATGGCATTCAGACATAGTACCCTATGACGAAAAGCGCCTGTTAATGATATACCGCTTCCTCACAATGGAAGAGCGGTTCGATTGGGATCCATTTTTGAATGGAATTGGAAAACATACAACTGCCCGTATAAGCTATATATCATTTGAAGACCTCATCAGAAGCCCCGCGACAGTTCTACAAAAATGCCTTAGTGATGATTTGGGTTACCCAAATACAGCAAGTTCCATCAAAATGGGGTTGGAGAAGTTACAAATCCGAAAATCGACCAGACGAGAAAGCGCCGAATACATAGAACGCTTCAGGTCAGCATTGCGGAAATTGGGGTATCTTTCCAATTGAAAAACCTAACTATAGCCGCTAACTGCAAATAAATATTCAGCTTGCCTTGCAAGATAGGGCGCAAGCCAACGGCCCTTAAACGCTTCACCCACTGGCAGCCCTTCTATTCGCCATATTCCATCGTAGCGTGAAAAGCCAACATCAGAAAACGAAACTGCCATTCCCATTCCCGCAGCTTTAGACATAGACTCTTTTAAACACCACAACTCTCGCGCCCGCATTTGAACTTCATCTGGCTCCAGATCCCCCAGATAGTTCTGTTCAGCTGGAGAAAACACCTGAGGCCAAATAGTCTCTTTAATGGACCGTGTCATCGGCTCTGCATCTATCCCCACCTGACACTGATCACTCACCACTACAGCAACCAGTTCTTTCGTATGAGTAATACTCACACTCATGCCGACCAATAATTCGCCCCTAAACAAAACACAAGGTCTGCGCCCATTCGATGCCGTTACGCACCAATCGTTCTCCACAGAGTCCGGCCTTTTTGATACAAGGAGTTGGCGGGCGAGTGAACGCCCTGCTTGGTATTCGCGAAATCGGCGGAGTGACAAGGATTGAGCATACTCGCATTCTGTGGTGTGAAGCGGGAGGCTCACGTAGTTGTTAAGAAAAGCGTAAGCCCCTAAAGCACCAAATACGGTAGGCAGATCAAGAAAACAGTATTGAGCTGTCATGCTCTTCTCCCTTAGCCCAACGCGGTAAGGTCCACTACGATTTTTCCAAAAACATCCCGGTTTAGTAGGCGCTGCAAAGCACGCTCGATTTCCGCAATCGGTATAATCTCATTAATGACGGGAGTGGTTTCCGCGTACTTCATCTTCTCCAATCCACGGCGAACATTTTCAAATGTTCCACCGAAAGACGCAAAGATACGTATTTGCTGATTAAAGAGGTGCATTAGATTTGTTTCAGCCTGAATACCCGATGTAGATCCACACGTAACGAGAATGCCTCCCTTTTTTAGAGAGAGTAAGCTGCCGGCCCATGTATCAGGGCCAACATGTTCAAAAACGACATCCACCCCACATTTTTTTGTCAGCCTACGGACAAACCTATCAAACCGATCCGTTCGGTAGTTGACCACATGGTCTGCGCCGAGCTCAATACACTTGGTGCATTTTTCTTCGGTGCCCGCGGTGGCAATAACGGTTGCTCCAACTGACTTTGCAAATCGAATAGCTGTTGACCCAATGCCACTCCCTCCCGCATGAACCAAAATTATCTGTCCTGAAGTTAGTTTAGCATTGTCAAATAACATATGTTGCACGGTTGCAAAGGTCGTGGTGGCGCATGCAGCGTGAACAGGGTCAACACCACCAGGAACCCGGAAGGCTTGATTTGCATTCACTACAGCATATTGAGCAGCGAACCCGTCTGTGTGAAATCCATTAATCCCCCCTGCATTCTCGCATAGATTTTCTCTTCCATCCCTGCAAGCCCCACAGCTACCACAAACAGTACCAGCAGATAACGCAACGGATTGACCAATCAGGTTATTTTGCACACCCACACCAACGCTATCCACCACTCCCATAGCCTCAGCCCCAATTGTGATGGGCAGTTTTCTTTTGGCGAACGCCATCCCACGGAAGCCATAGCAATCAATATGGTTGAGGGCGAGGTACTGAATACGAACCCTTACCTGCCCGGCGCCCGGCACAGGAATAGGGATATCTAGAAGCTCCAAAGTCTGATTAGCGGTCAGTCGCAGTGCCTGCATCATAAACTCTCAAAACCCTACAGTCGCGGTCATGCCGCCATCGATAGTCAAGGTCGCACCATTAATGTAGCGCGCCTTATCGCTCAGCAGAAACGCAACCAAATCGGCGACCTCTTGGGGCTCCCCCGTGCGTGCTTGGGGGACACGCGGTCGCCGCCCTTCCATCTGCGCCATATAACCCGGCTGTTCTTTCAGCTGTGCAATCATCGGCGTGTCTATATAGCCCGGCGCAATAATGTTTACAGTCACTTGCCGCCGCCCGGCCTCATCAACAAGGCATCTGACATAACCTTCAAGTGCTGCTTTACTGGCAGCATAAATGGAATTGCCTCGGCTTCCAGATTGCGCAACGACTGAGCCGATAACAACAACACTGCCTTGGCGTGCACGCATCATGGGTTGTAATAACACATTGAGCAGCCCAACCAGCGACCAAAAATTTACCTGCATAGTTTGTTTGGCACGGTCCATTTTCAACATACTCGCGGGTGCGTCATAGGTGGCACCGGCAGCATGTACAATACCGGTAAATGGCTCACCCGGAAGTATAAGCGTATTTGCCAAAGTCGACACTTCATCCTCATTTCCCAAATCACATTTATACGGTGTTAGTCGAACTCGAGCTTCTGCTGGCAAATCTTTTGAAATATAGTCCAGAGCGTCCACGGTTTTATTATACGTAAAACTCACATCACACCCTTCGAGCGCCAACGTCTTCACAATGGCGGCGCCAATACCCGAGCTTCCACCTGTCACTAATATGCGTGTCATGATCTAGTTTCTTCTGAAAAGGTATCAGCACGTGCCAGCACCAAAGTTACATTCTGACCACCAAATCCAAATGAGTTTGAAAGTGCATATTTTGTCTCACAAGGTCGGGCTGTATTGGGCACGACGTCGAGCATTATCTCAGGGTCAGGAGTCTGGTAGTTGATCGTTGGTGGTAAAATTCCAGAACTCAAAGTCTTCAGTGTAATGATGGCTTCTACTGCACCGGCAGCAATTAGCGTGTGCCCAATCATAGATTTATTTGCACTTATGGGTGGTATACGCTCAGAGTTTCCAAAAAGCCGCGTTACACCTAATGCCTCCATCTTGTCATTTTCAGATGTCCCCGTGCCGTGTGCATTCACATAATCTATTTGATCAGGAGAAAGTTGTGCATGGTTCAAAGCGCTTTGCATAGAGTTTAAAATCGTATCACCACTCGGATGGCTTCTTGTGCGATGAAAATTGTCCGTCGCATCTCCGCACCCCAGAATAAACCCATATATTGAAGCCCCGCGTTCTATGGCATCGCTATATCTTTCTAAAGTCAACGCTCCCCCCGCCTCCCCCATAACAAAACCACCTCTGTCTCTTGAGAAGGGTCGACAGGCACCTGTAGGGTTATCATTGCGTTTGGACAATGCCGATAATAATGCAAACCTAAGAATCCCTTCGGGAAAAACAGACGAGTCAGCAGCAACAACAATCGCCTTTTGAACACGGCCGGCCAAAAGGCTTTCTTGCGCTAGTTGAATAGCCGAGGCACCAGACGCGCACGCGGTTGTTACCGTTACTGGAGGCAATTTCAACCCCAGTTCATGACTCAATACATTGCCCGCATAAGCTTGATCAGTCACATCGATTAAACGTGCCCTGATCTCTTCCGCATTGTCACTTTTGTCTAACAACTCAGGATGCCGTTGAGCAAGGCGTGCCGTCCAATCGAGCTCGGCCGTCGATGTTGCAAGAAACAAACGAGTCCTGTCCATATCACCGGGCGACAAATGGGCATGGGAAAGAGCTTCATTCATCGCTGATCTACCTAAGTGCAGCGCTCGCTCATAAGGCATTATCTTAGGCGTATCAAAGATATCAACATACGCGGCAAACTGAGTTGGCAGTTCTTCAGCTGGAAACCGAGATATGGTTTTAACCCCCGACCGGCCGTGTATCATTCCCTGCCATGTCTCTTCGAGAGTATTTCCTAAAGATGTAATAAGCCCCATACCAGTTACTGCAATTAACTCACGCGTATTCATTTGAAGGCCTCCAGCAGCATCATTGCTCTCGTGCCATGGAGTCCCCAAGAATTGACAAAGACTTTATTCAAACTCATATCACCGCCAGAGTGGGCGCTGATACTATGGCCAATATTTTTCGGTATTCTCTCTCGTTCTAAACATGCGGTTGCCGCGACGAGGGCCGTTGGAAAAGTTGCTTCTAAAAGAAACCCAAAATAGTCGGCCAAACAAACCATTGCCACCTCAGCCCCTTCTGCATCAAGAATGCTCCAAAATTCACGTTCTTTAGGACTGACGATTGGCGCACCCGACACAGTGGACAGGACCATCGGTGAAAACCCACCTTCCGGCTTTAAATCGACCCCTAATCCCTCAAATTGAGCGATGGCATCATTGACAAATTCCGGATCATTAACTTGGCCAAGGCGGTGACTGACATCATGCAACAAGACTTTGGTTACGACCCCCCGCGCGCGCGCCGACTCTTCTGTTTCCAAAACGAGAAACGCGGCGGAAGAACCAGGCACCACCCCGGAACCCGACCACACATTGTGATCCGCGTCTTCGACGGGATGAAGCAGGCCAGCGGCCTCTAGATTTAATTGCGTCCACTGCCCCTCATGACGACACACACCACCAACCAAACATCGTTTGACCCGCCCCGACCGCAGCCGGGTCAATGCCGTGTCGACCGCATCCACACCGGAAGCCTCATTGCCTACAAACGTCTGGCTGGTTCCTTTAACACCATGAACCATTGAAATATTAGCGGCCATTAGGTTCGCTATTTGAGTTAAAGAGAGGGAGGGCCGCAAGTTGTCTCGCAGCCCTGCAATCAATCCGTTGTTATCGTCCAAGCATGTCATGCTATCCATCACATGATTATCAGTCTGAATGTCCCGCTCAGAAATTCGACAGGCAACAATCATATCAGTTTCTGCAAGTAGCGCCTCATCACCTAGCAGGCCGGAGCGCTCAAGGGCCTGTCCTGCAGCACAGCAGCCCGCGTGCATGATCTGGCCCATTGCCCTTTTATCAGCCCTCTTTGGGATGTATTTCTCAATAGGAAGATCGCCGAAATCAAAGCTCGGTAGACCGTTCAAAGGGCGCTTCTTTTCCCCGGACAATATGTTGAATATATCATCCGCCAATTGCCCTGTAGGAGAAGGTGTCAACCCACCTGCTATAAGACCAAAGCCACTCACAACGACTCGATGGTTTTTCACAGGGTCCCTCCTTCACTGCCTGAGAGACTATTTGATGTTTCCATAAACTTGCTATCAAGGACCTCTTGTCGAGAAGCGCCGACATCAACAACCCGAAGAAATTTTTTCATCGTATGTTGTCTAATTTTGTCAGACGGAAAATCGAAAAACCGAAGCCTTACATCCACATCTGCAAAGCAGGTGCCGTCTTCTTGCTCTAACCGGTTTGTAACCGCACCGTAAGATGACCCAAGGTGGAGAATTTTTGTGCGAACGTGGATATGCGTGCCCGGCACGATAGGTTGACGAAACCGCGCCTTATCTACCGCCATGAGCAGCGGCAGTTGCTCCCAATGCGTATGAGCTAAACAAAGATACCCTGAGGACTGCGCAGCTATTTCAATTTGATAAGCCCCTGGAAGAATGGGGTAATCTGGGAAGTGGTGATCGAAAACATTATTTTTCTCAGGGACCACAGCTTTCGCTGTAGCACTGTTGCGATCAACGTCAATGTCCAGTGTTGTGAGAAACTCGTACGTTTCAAATTGCATGAGAGAAAACTTTCACTCAGCTTGTGCTGCCACAAGCGCCTCTACATGCCCAACCAACTTTGACATCACAAAGAAATCTTCCAACTTTGCTGTGCCTTCGTTGATTTCAATCATCCAATCTTCAACCGGCAATCGAACATCATATTTTTTAAAGATGTCGTAGGTCACATCCAAGAAATCTAAACTATCTACTTCAAGTTCATCAATCAGGTTGGTTTCAGGGAGAATTAGTCCTCGATCAACATCACAGATATCCACAATAATATCGGCAATTCCATCAAATGTGCTCATCTCGATTAGCCACTTTCTTCACGCGTAACATTGAGTAAATCGCTTCTTACACAATGAGAATAGAGAACGTTTCAATTTAGGCCAAGCAAATAGAGACCCTGCGTGCGAAATAGCCTGTCTCGAAGGCTTCCGCGCGCAGGGTTATCAATAATTTGCAAGTTATCCGTTCCATACACCTAACATAGCTTGAACACTTTCGGCTGCTTCGCTGGACGAACCTGTCATTGTCGCCGAAGGTTTAGCACCAAAGCTGCCCATAGCAGATATCAGGCCAATCAACTTGGCATCAAGTCCAGCAGCGGCAGCGGACAAGTCACTGACTTGCGCTGTTATTTCGGCAGGTACTTGCAGCTTATCTCCCAGTACACCGGTCACAGCATCCAAAACACCCGCGCTTGATGAACTAAGCCCACCTGCGTCAGCTGCAGCAGAGAATGTATTTGGAGTTTCTTCAAGCAAAAGCCCGGCTAGATCATCAAGTGAAAGGTTCAGCTCTTCCACCACATTATTCTCACCGAAGTAGTCTCCAGATGGTGCATTTGTTTCCAACCCAAAATCACCTGCTGTGAGAGGAGCCGTTGTGAAACCAGTATCACTGAGCAAACCAGTGCTTCCATCTTCATTAGTATAAGAGCCAATGCCGTAGGACACATTCCCTTCAACCAACCGAATAGTCTCATCAGACGTTAGGCCAATGGACTCAATACCCCATTCGCTCAAAGTTTTGAGCTCGCCTGCGTCACTGACCCCATCTCCGTTGAGATCTTGCCACACTTTGAACTTACCAAACTCATCATCGGCAGCATCCAGAACACCATCACTATTGGTGTCAAAGGCAGCAAGCCCCTCCAAATCTGTTCGCGCACCTTCCAGATAACCAACAAATGATATTTCATCAAAGTCAGTAATCTCGCCGTCCATATCTTTGTCGTAAGCCAACAGACCATCATCAGGTGCAACCCACCCAGATTGGTCGACAACACCGTCACCATTTAAGTCAGCAAAAAGAGCTCCCTCGTCGGCACTCACCAACTCGATGCCGTCACCATCAAGGTCAAGAACAACTGGCTTGCCTCCACTCACCACCGCAACACTAGCTGTGACACTGGCGGTTGCTTCCCCCCCATTTCCATCGCTCACTGTGTAGTCAAAGGAAATGGTTGTCCCCACCGGTTGATTGGCAAGATGAAGCACTCCATCCACTAGGGAAATGAATGTAGTCCCCACCAGATTACTAATACCTGTCAACGTTAAAACATCTCCGTCTGGATCAGTATCATTGCTCAAAAAGAAAGATTCCGCGATATTGAAATCATCGGTGCCAAGAGTAAGAAAGACGGGCGTATCATCTACTGCAATAGGTGCATGATTGAGATCCAATACATCCACCGAGAGGTTAGCTGACGCGATGCCGCCATTTCCATCATCCACACTATAGGTAATGTTTTGCACGCCTGTTAGGTCAATAACCGAACTATAGGTAAGCACTGAACCAACGAGACTCGCTGTGCCATCTGTTGGATCACTTGTTATGGAGTATGTCAGTGCATCACCATCACCATCACTCGAGAGCGTGGCTAGGTCGATACTGACGGTTAGCCCTTCATCAACTGAAAGGCTCGCGCCAGAAATAACTGGCACTTGATTGACAAACAGAACGTCAATCGAGATGTCCGCAGACACAATGCCGCCATTACCATCATCCACCGAGAAGGTAATGCTTTGAAGGCCCAATACATCTTCAACAGAATTGTAGGTCAGCACCGAACCAGTGAGCGTGGCCAAACCGGCTGTAGGGCCTGAAGTGATGGAGTAGGTCAATACATCTCCATCGCCGTCAGTTGCAAGTGTCGCCAAGTCGACACTGATTGCAGCCCCCTCATCAACCGAAAGGTTTCCGTCGAGCACAACAGGAATGTCGTTTGACAATACTTCCGAGTCCGCGAACACAACTCTCTCGATACTCGTCAGGGTATCAAATCCCTCATCGCCGTCAGCACTATTCAGATCCGTCACCGTGTAACCAGAACCAGTTTCGACAACAGAATAATCAGCAAAATTTCCAGTGTAATAAACAGTATCGAACCCCGCACCACCATCGACTTGGTCATCCCCGCCACTGGCGTAGAAAATGTCTGCCCCGCCGCGACCATTGAACTCTTCAGCACCGGTTGAACCGGTAAAGGTGTCGTCGAAATCCCAACCAGATACGACTTCAATGTTTGAGAGTGTATCTCCTTCTGCATGCCCACCGGATCCCAGACCTGTTGAAAGGTCCACCGTAACGCCGGAATCGGTTCCCCAATAATCGACATAGTCGGTTCCGTCTCCACCATCCAATGCATCAGCACCAGCACCGCCAACCAACAAGTCATTGCCAGCACCGCCGGAAATCGTGTCGTCACCATCATTGCCGTAGATATAATCCGCGCTGCCGCTGCCGATAATGACATCATTAAAGTCGGTTGCGTAAATACGCTCTATTCCCGAAATCGTATCTCCGGCCGCATCACCAGCCGTACCCACGCCTAGATCTAAGTCTACAGAGATACCTGTAGTTGAGCCCTCATAATCCAAGGTGTCAAAGCCTGAACCACCCGACAGAACATCTGCTCCAGCGCCGCCGTCCAGTGTATCATCATCATCGCCACCGATTAATGTATCTGCTCCCGCTCCGCCGATAAGGTGGTCATCACCAGCGTCACCACTCAGATGATCATCCCCAGCGGCCCCCGATAAGATATCGTCGCCGGCATTCCCAAACAGCTGCTCAGCAGCAGCTGACCCTGTTAGCTCATCGTCAAAATTGGAACCATAAACCTGCTCAATACTCACGAGCACATCATTGGCGGCATCACCTTGCCAACCAGATTGTACTTCAAGGTCAATAATTACGCCTTCGGTGGAGCTTGCATAATTAACCTGATCGATGCCCTCTCCCCCATTGAGAATATCTGCACCTACTCCACCAAGAAGTATGTCATCTCCAGCGCCTCCCATCAGTGTGTCGTCACCGACACCACCTTCGAGCACATCATTTCCCGCTTCACCACTTAGGTAATCATTACCGTCACCGCCAACAAATTGTTCAGCAGTGTCGCTGCCAACAACAACATCGTCATAGGCAGATCCAATTATTTTTTCTATGGACGTGAAGGTGTCACCTTCAGCATCTCCACCTAAACCAGTGCCGAGCGTAAGGTCAATCTCGATGGCAACATTCGAGCCGGAGTAGTCTGCTGTATCAGTATCTAGGCCGCCGTCTAAAGTGTCGGCACCTTGACCACCCACAAGAACGTCATCACCTTCGCCGCCTGCAAGTGTATCATCACCATCAGCACCTTGGAGTAGGTCCGCCCCGGCCAGGCCGAACAGATAGTCAGCATCGTTGGTCCCCACCATCACGTCATCGCCAAGCGTACCATCAACAATTCCATTGAAACTGCCGTCAGCAAAAGCAAGGCTTTCGATACTAGTTAGCGTATCTGTACCGTCATCTCCATCAGCGAGATTAAGGTCTTCAACACTAAATCCGTCCACAGTTTCCGTAATTGCGTAATCTGCATAATTCCCAGAGAACTTAGCGATATCATGACCTAATCCACCGTCAAGCACGTCATCCCCGAATCCACCGGTTAAAATGTCGTCACCGTCGCCGCCAATTACTGTGTCATCTCCCGCATCACCCATCAAAGCATTGCTGGAAGCATCACCTGTGAGAGTGTCATTGAAAGCTGAGCCATAAACATTTTCGATTGAAGTTAGAACGTCGCCTTCAGCATCTCCACCCAAACCAGATCCCGCGGCCAAGTTAATTACAACAGCAGACACTGCGGAGCGATAGTCCACCAAATCCCGGCCTTCACCACCACGGATTTCATCAGCTCCCGCACCACCGATAAAGACATCATCGCCTAAATCACCATCAAGCGTATCATCTCCCGCACCACCGTAAAAAGTATCATCCCCCTCACGGCCATAGAATTTATCGTCATCATTGGAGCCAATGAAAACATCATCGTAGGTCCAACCAGATACGACCTCTACATTTGAAAGTGTGTCCCCTTCTGCATGGCCACCGGTTCCCGTTCCACTAAGAAGGTCAACAGTGATTGCAGCGTCGGACCCCCAATAATCGACATAGTCGGTTCCATCGCCACCGTCGATGACATCGGCTCCACTACCGCCAATAAGTAAGTCGTTGCCGTCGCCACCGGAAAGAACATCATCACCATCATTGCCGTAGAGGTAATCTGCCGAAGCGCTGCCAACAATTACGTCATTGTAGTCCGTGGCATATATCCGTTCGATACTGGTAAATGTATCACCTGCAGCCTCACCAGCGGTACCTACACCCAGCAAGAGATCAATTGAAATACCAGCCGAAGCTTTCTCAAAATCGGCAGTATCGAAACCTACTCCACCATTATGATCATCAGCACCAAGACCACCTATTAAGGTGTCATCATCATCACCACCATTTAATGCATCATCACCTGCCCCGCCCAAGAGAACATCATCACCCGCCGCCCCAGAAATGGTGTCATTTCCGGCGTCTCCAGCTAGATAATCTACATTGACAGAGCCGGTAAGGGTATCCGCGTATGCACTGCCTGTGACAGCCTCTATATCGGAGAATGTGTCGCCCTCCGCGTGCCCGCCAGTTCCTACACCTGTAGAAAGGTCGATAGTAATAGCGGCATCTGAATCAACATATTCAAGATGATCGTACCCGGCTCCGCCGGCAAGGACGTCAGCCCCCTCGCCGCCACGCAGAACATCATCACCATCTCCCGCCTGAATTTGATCGTTCCCAGCATAACCGTAGAGAACATCATCCCCATCAGAGCCAGTAAATGTATCATTTTGGGCAGAGCCATGAAGTCGTTCGATACTGTTTAGGGTATCGCCCGCAGCATCACCGTAAAGCCCTGTGCCTATTGAAAGGTCGACTTCGACGCCAAGTGCGGAGTTCTGATAGCTAGCCGTGTCAGATCCTGCACCACCACTGAGAATGTCTGCTCCTGCTCCACCGGAGAAGTAGTCATCACCTTCTCCGCCGACCAAGATGTTATCATGAAGGTCTCCGGTTAAATGATCATCAAATGAAGAGCCGTTCACATTTTCAATAGCCTGTAAGACATCACCTTCGGCATCACCGCCTATGCCTGTCCCTGCATCCAAATCGACAGTTACACCTGTCTGAGATGTTGCATAGGAAACAGTGTCTATTCCGTCGCCGCCCTTAAGTTCATCAGCACCTTGCCCACCCTCTAGGAAGTCATCTCCGGCACCACTGATCAGCACATTGTCATCGTCGGTACCGATCAGAATGTCATTACCCGATCCAGTTGAAATCCCCTCTATACCGATAAGTGTATCGATCTCACCATCACCAAAGTCGGCATACATAAGAGACATATCAACAACGAGGTCTACGGTCTTATCGGAATAGTCAACAGTATCGGTGCCTGCACCACCTATTAGAATGTCATTTCCGGCGCCGCCAGACAGGAAGTCATCTCCTGCACCACCCGACAACAAATCATCGCCAGCACCGCCTTCAAGAATGTCATTTCCCGCATCGCCATTGAGCGTATCAGCACCTGCGTCTCCGGTTAGGTAGTCATCACCAGAGCCACCATAAAGTCGGTCATCTCCCGCTTCACCATAAAGAGAGTCGAAGCCCCCATCACCATAGAGTTCATCATTTCCGGCACCTGCGTAAAACAAATTCGCAGCACCATTTCCGTAAAGTACATCATCATAAATAGTTGCATAAACGCCGTCCCACCCACTCAGATCGGCACTGAAGATGGCACCTTCCGAATCTTCAAGAAGTTGCAACTCCGAAAGCACAACATCGTTCTCCCCTATAATTTGAACACCACCCTCGATATCTTTCAAATATGGATAAAGAGCGGTTCCTGAAAAATAAGTGTCACTAAATATAGTTTGGTCACCATTCTCCCAAGTCACGCTACCGTAACCCACTGAACCGCTACCATTTAGAAAACGTAATTTTTCATCTGATGCCAGCTCAATCGAAGCAATGCCTGCCTCCGAAAGAGAGAACATCTCACCTGCGTCAACAACTGCGTCGCCATCCACATCTTGCCAAACCTTGAATTTCCCAAATTCCACATCGTCAGCATCAAGAGTTCCATCTCCATCCGTGTCGAAATAATGCAACCCCTCCAAATCACTTTTTGCACCAGCGACATAACCGACGAATGCGATTTCATCCATTTCGGTAACATCACCGTCTTGCTGGTGGTCGTAGACTAGGATCGCATCATCCGAAGCGACCCAACCTGTTTGGTCCGCAACACCATCACCATCGACATCAAAAAATACGATCCCATCATCAGGATGAAGTAATTCAATGCCGTCCCCATCCAAATCCAAAACAATCGGCTTGATACCACCAATGCCCCCACCCACATCACCCAAATCTAGCCCACCACCAAAGTTGAGTGGCATCGGCTCTACAATATTAAGATGCAAATCGACGTTTACAGCTTTTGTCACCAGGCCATCGGTAACTTCGTAGGTAAATATTGTACCAAGGTCTGTTTCTCCCAACTCCTGGTCCTCAATGACTCCAGTGGCATACGTATAATATGCGCTATCCAATTGAGAGAGAGGTGTTCCCGCAAGCTTAATCTTTGCCGTTTCCAACATGGCAGTAAACCGTTCAACATTGGCTGTCGACAAACCTGGATCAGACAGGTTGTCCTCGATTGAGGTAATATTGGCTAAATATCTATCCCTCAGAGTTCCTGTCGTCGTCAAAGTTCCATTCGTTGGCGTACTAATACTCACGAATTGCAACAGATCGCCATCGGGGTCTGAATCATTTGACATTAGGTCGTAAGCAGTAAAGCTGAGATACGTCTGGACCCAGTTGTCGTAGGCAAGAATAGAATCGTCATTAAGTGTCGTGGTAACCGTAAAAATATCATCGACAGGCTCAGGGTCCCGATTCGCCAAGCCATCAAAGATATCGAGTATGGTGGCATCTGCCCACGTGGAGATGTCGTATGTTTCATCCGATTCAACAAAATTGACATTCTCAATTCGTTGGTCTTCCAAGCGCCAATTGACTAGGCGAATAGCCTCGTCGGTATCTTTGAGGGTGAAAATTAGGTCATCGCCCTCAAAGCTTGCAACTGTGTCTGCTAATAAGACCCCCTCCTTAAAACTCAGCGTATCAACGCTAGCCCCAACCGTGAGCACGCCATTGGTTTCCAACCCTTCTAGAACCGTGTCCGAACCGTCTCCGTAGCCAAACCGATACGTATCGTTGCCAATTAGGCCCATGAGAAGGTCATCGCCTGCGCCACCATCCAGCACATCATCACCGATGCCACCGTCTAATAGGTCAGTTCCCGCACCGCCATAAAGGGCGTCGTCGCCCGCCTCTCCGAGTAGCACATCGTCCTGGGCGCCACCTTCTAGTGTATCGTTGGCGTCACCGCCATAGAGTTCGTCATTACCCGAGCCGCCCAGAAGATGGTCCGCACCGCCATCACCATATAGCCTGTCAGCATAATTGCCGCCGTCCAGATAATCGTCTCCATCATTACCGATGAGAAGGTCATCCCCCCCCATCCCGTATAGCTCATTAGACTCCGCATTGCCGACCAGCAGGTCGTAATTGTCTGACCCCACCAAATTCTCAATAGATATCAGAACATCCCCAGCAGCATCACCAAACGCTCCATCGCCCACCGTCAAATCCACCGACACCGCATAGCTGGAAGTCAAATAGCTCACAGTATCTATACCTGTCCCTCCATCTAGGAAGTCAGCCCCGGCGCCGCCAACAAGGTAATCATCACCCTCAGCGGCAATCAGAACATCGCCGCCGCCCATACCGTAGAGGGCATTGTCAGCATCGTCTCCAATTAGTGTATCTGAGGAGGATGAACCCAGTACGCCTTCAATGGAAATAAGAACGTCGCCTGTCGCATCCTCGTTTTGACCGAAACCAGTTGATAGGTCCACAAATACTCCGTCTAAAGAGTTTGTATAATCAGCGAAGTCAAAACCCTCGCCTCCATCAAGTAGGTCAGCGCCTGCGCCGCCCTGCAACGTATCATCTCCATCACCGGCTATGAGAGAGTCGGCTCCGCCATCCCCCTGAAGTGTGTCGTCACCGGCACCACCAAGGAGTTTATCATCACCATCACCTGCATTAATGAAATCATTGCCTTCTTGACCGAACAGAACATCGTTGCCCTCGCCTCCGGCTAGGTTATCGGCGCCAAGTCCGCCAGACAACACATCATCACCATCGTCGCCGCGTAACGTGTCGTCACCGGCCTCTCCATAGAGTTCATCGGCACCCAAACCACCCTCTAAGAAGTCGCCGCCTTCACCGCCATAAAGTGTATCAGCACCTTCCCCGGCTAATAAACGGTCTCCGCCGCCGCCACCGTAAAGAGTATCATCACCAGCGTCACCAGTGAGGACATCATCACCGAAGTCGCCGTAGAGATGGTCGCCCCCCTCTCCGCCGCGCAGATCATCGTTTCCTTGGCCGCCGTGAAGATTATCATCACCAAGTCCACCAGATAGAACGTCGTCCCCCGCCAAGCCCTCAAGGTAATTATCTTGAGCGTCACCGGTAATTTCATCATCAAAGGTCGAACCTCTAACCTTTTCGACTGATGTATATGTATCTCCAAACGCCTCGCCGGAATTATTTGATGAATCTGCCAAATCGATCACAAGGCCAGTTGAGGCAGCTTCATAACTAGCCGTATCAATTCCAGCGCCGCCATCCAAACTATCTGCGCCGAGACCACCTTGAAGTAGGTCGTCGTCATCGCCACCATTCAATGTATCATTTCCGCCGCCACCCAATAATACATCATCACCGGAATCGCCAGAAAGAACATCCGACCCACTACCACCCGACAATTCATTATCCGAGATATCTCCAGAAATCACATCGTCATGGTCTGAACCCACGACATTCTCAACGTCAGTCAGCACATCACCAAGCGCATCACCAAGTGTTCCGCCTAACGCAAGGTCAATCGCAATGGCAGAAGTTGCACTAGCATAACTAGCGGTATCGCTACCCTCACCACCATTTAGAATGTCAGCACCTACACCGCCAACTAGGATATCATGGCCTGAGCCTCCGGTAAGGACATCATCACCATCGCGCCCTTCCAGAACATCGTTCCCCGCACCACCGTTCAGCGCGTTCACCAGGCTATCTCCTAGGAGGTAGTCTGCATAATCCGACCCTAGGACATTCTCAATATCAATGTAGGTATCTCCGGCAGCCTCAGAGTTCTCAAAGCTTCTACCGTCAGGCGCACCAATCAGGCCACCGGCTTGCAGATCGATGGCAACACCTTGCATTGCCGCAGAATAGTCTGCGAGATCAACACCTGCTCCACCATCGAGTACATCCGCACCAGCACCGCCAATAAGAACATCATCACCGGCTAGGGCGGTTATAGAATCATCGCCTGCTCCGCCATTCAGAGTATTAGATTGGGAATCTCCACTTAGAGTGTCTGCGTAGTTAGACCCAATAACACTCTCAATCGAAACGTAAGTGTCGCCGGTTGCAGCGCCACCGCTGCCCGCTGTACTTAGGTTTACAGTTACTGCCGCATCCGCTTTTGCATAGCTCACTGTATCTTGCCCGACACCGCCATCGAAGCTATCGCCGCCGTCGCTCCCTAACAGCACATCGTCTCCAGCGCCACCATTTAGTACGTCGGCACCAGCGCCACCATCAAGGATGTTAGCAGATCCATCACCAGTCAATGTATCGGCAAACGCTGTTCCCACGAGGTTTTCAATCCCGCTAAACGTATCACCTGCCGTACTTCCTGTGATCAATGAAGCATTAATGCCAGATATCTGTTCACTGAAATCAGCGGTGTCATTTCCATCACCACCGTCAAAGGTCGTTACCCCTGCACCACCGATCAAAATATCGTTGCCTGCGCCACCGATTAGTGTGTCATTCCCAGCGCCGCCAGATAACGTATCGTCACCCACACCACCATCAAGCATATCATTGCCATCCAGTCCGAAAACCACATCATCGCCACCATCTGCGACAATGGTATCCGCATCAGCAGTACCGAAAAACAAGTCTGATCGTATTACACTCGCATCAGCATCCGCGACGCTGGCCACACCGATTTCGCCAGACCATCGGAAATTATTTGGGTCACCATTGAAAAATACCGCGAAGGCATCAACTGACCAATTCGTAATATCTACAGATTGGCCGGTACCAGCAAAATAGAGCGTTTCCACGCTTTGTGCATCAATTGTCCAACCCAGAATAGTCATGGTATCTGCAGTACCGCGAAGGGAGACAATCAAATTGCCCCCATCAATCTGGATCTCAAGATCCTCAGGTCTCACACTTTCATCGAATTCCAATATATCAGTTTCGGCAACCTCAGAGTCTTCCAGAATTTTATCATTGCCATAGCCAACACCAAAGACATACCGATCAGATCCGGCCTGACCGACAAGCAAATCATCGCCTTGACCACCATCCAAAACATCGTGACCCGCGCCGCCATAAAGTTTATCGGCACCGGCCTCGCCGAGGTAGGAGTCATCGCCATTTTTGCCCAGGAAAATATCATCTCCCGCGCCGCCCAAGACGTATTGGCCAACATCCTCAAAATCAATGATGTCTGAGAAATTGGTCGCACGCATCCATTCGATTGAATGAAGCTCCACCACATACCGTCCATCTAAATCTTCAATGTCTAACGATACGCCATCCAAAAGAGACTGGTACTGCGCAGCCCAATCGCTCCCATAGGAGACTTCGAATTCGCCCTGTTGGAAGCCTGAAAAATATGCGGCGTTATCAAAATTTTCAAAGGTCGCAGAATCGTACCCATCACCACCATCAACCCGAAGGTTGCCGCCATAGGCAATAATTAAATCATCTCCATCACCAGCCAACACGATTGACTCTGGATGATTGACAGTAATTGTGTCGTCATAACTAGAGGCAATTACATGTTCAATGTTTACCAGCGTATCGCCTTCAGCGTCCCCTCCCGAGAATGTGCCCGTAACGAAATCAAGTTGAACACCTTCCAAAGATTCAGAATAGGAAACTGTATCTAGGCCACCACCACCATCAATGTAATCGGCTCCGCCCCGTCCTTCCAAAATATTGGACCCAGCATCACCAATGAGAGTGTCGTCAAAATCAGACCCAATCAGATTTTCAATACCAACGAAGCGGTCCCCAGCTGCATCACCGCCAGAGGCATCAGAACTGGCTAAGTTCACATACACCCCAAAACCTGAATTACGGTACACTGCGAAGTCACTACCATCGCCGCCCATGAGAGTGTCGGCGCCCGCGCCGCCCTCGAGCATATCCATGCCACCTTCACCCGCCAAGATGTTGTCGTCGGCATTCCCAACTAGGATATCACCAAATTGACTTCCGATTAGATGCTCGAAACCAACTAGTATATCCCCTTGGGCGTCTCCGCCTTGCCCAATAGTTTCCTCGTCACCGTCCCCTAATTTAACATAAACGCCTTCCGCTGATGTTGTGTAGCTAGCAACATCGCGCCCGTCACCCCCATCCAGGAAGTCGGCTCCAGCGCCCCCTTCAACATGGTCATCACCAGCACCCGCAAATATCCGATCGTCGCCATATAGGCCGGCCAATAAATTGTTTTGGTCGTCACCCCAAATGCGGTCAGAAAAATTTCCGCCTACGATATTTTCGATACTATCAAAGCTATCACCTTCAGCTTCTCCGGTGAGACCGCCATCGACAAGACTGACCCTGACATTGGAAAGGGCATTTCGATAGGTGGTCGTATCCACGCCTTCGCCACCAAAGAATGAATCTGCGCCTAAACCTCCTTCGAACACGTCATGTCCAGCGCCACCGAGGAACGTCTCCCCAATAGCACTCCCAATGAACTCATCGTTGAAGTCAGTCCCTTCCCAGGTAGCATCTCCATCATCAAGGTGATGTGTGTCGGTATATTTCAATCCAGCAATACCTTCATCAGACACATCAATTTTATATTGTGAGGCATAGGCATCCGTCAAACCCAACGACATGGCCGCTGAAAGCGTTAGGAGCCAACCAACTGAAAACGCCGAATCCGGCTCAGTTGCCATCAACGTATCTACCAGCTCTTTGTTTTCCAGATAATACCGATAGTCCTCAGCAATTTCTAAATTTGCTTGAAGTTCACTCGATGTATTCCACTCAGTATAAAAATAAACCCGCCACCCGATACCGTCACCACCAGTTATGTGGCCGGTCTCGAAAGCAGAGAGCACCAAATAGTCCAAAGCGGATTGGAAGTCATCCAGATCATATAGAGGTTTCCCCATATCAAGATAGCTAACGTTCGAGAAATCGTGACCGGACGACTGATTCCACATCGAATAGCCCTGCCTAGTGTCTGTCCCCATGCCCAAACCGCCGACACGGTTCGCTACGATCCCTATTTCACTGGAATACCGATAACCAACCTCACCCATATATCCAATATTCGCATACAGGCCATCAATATCGCCAAGAACAGTATCTAGAACAAATGCCGCCCCTGCGCCTAACCCGTCTAGCATAGTGTTCATAGTGTCAACGACACCCATCGCCATTGGCTCAATGTCGCTATATTCCATGCCGTCCAAGGCAGCGTTCCCGCTAACATAAAGCCGCCCCTCATCATTTACACTGATATGCGCCACAGCTCTCGGGTAATCTTTGTCATTGAAAATGGAGCCCAGAAAATCGCCCAAGAGCGCACCAATAAAATATCCAATGAATGGCACAATAAATGAGCTAAGCATTCCAAGGCCAGCACCGAACATATTTACAATAGCTGTGCTGACTAATTGAGAGGTAATGGAAGAGACAATTTGCCCTTCGATTGTATTGACCTCAATTATCGACCCTCCCAACTGCGAGCCAAGAAAGCTACCTATACTCGTCAATCCAAATTTAAGATTGGAATTCTCCACCACGACTGCGCCGCCTGCAGCCGTATCCCCAGTCGCACCCAGAAGGTCCGTAGTTTTTGCCACAGCTTCCGTCGACACATCACCCAAGAGAGAAGCGACACCTCTCATATCTAAGTCCAGAAAGACTTGAGTAGCCGCCTCCCCCAGAGCTCTAGAGATAAATGAACTGGCGACAGCGCGCCCCATATCCGCCGCAAAACTTTTACCCCCTATAATTTCATTCGTTAGAAAGGAAGTCAGCTGACCGATTCCATAACTCACCACACCTGCGGCCAGTTGCGAACTGAAGTTGCTAAAGGCGGAATCTATAGACTCTTCAAAAGTAAATTCACGTCGGCTCTCCACATCCCCTTCAGGCCGAAACGTTGCATCACTTAGGTAGATATCCAAAGCATGACCGACAGAACCAAACACCGCCTCCAAAGTTGTCGATGCCAACGCCTTTTCAAGCTCACTACCGCCGATGTAATTCCCAAGCGCGGACCCAAACACTTCACCAATGTCACTTGCATAAATTACTTCTGCATTCGGCAGCTGAACCTGAACAGTTCCAGCACCGATAACATCGTTTCCATTCGTAATCTCATTTGCATTTCGGTCCCAAACTTGCGTCACAACAGTGCCATCAGACTCCAATGTGATGGTCAGTTCGTACAGATCGGTATTTCCATCCATCTGCCCTAGATTGTCCAAATCTTTGCCTTCGTATCGGATAACCTCACCGGCAGCATTTTTAGCGACCACCCATTGGACATCACTCGTCAGATCCACCACTTGGGGAACTTCACCTTTCTTCAAGAAGTCCAGTATCGATGTGTTATGAACCCGGTAGCCACCGGCAATATAGGTGTGTGTTCCCGCCACCGTGAAATTGTAAACGGGTGTCGAACCTCTCAGCATCATGCTTTGAAACGTTGGTATTTCCACAAAGGGCGTATCAGCATCAGGGGTATCTATCGTTTGCAGCGCCTCGACTTCAAAGGCTTGCACAGAGGTACCGACCGTAAATAGCCCCCTCTCCCCATCAACGTCTTCAAGCATTTTCGAAAAACCACCCGCGCCCGGCACTAACTTCTCTGCACCTGTCGCGCCAGCTTCTTTGATTGATGATTTTTCGAATGACATATTACTGCGTCCCTTGATAGCGCTCGCGCGCGGTGTCTCATTTTGCAAAAGCCGTGGCCGGCCTTGCAGCATCGAAGTCAGAAAATATCGAAAGTTGATATTCCCTGCCCGTACGCAACAAATTAGGTACTGAGAGCACTCGGAAAATAGCGGGACATGCGCAAACGAAAACCATCCAAGCATTCTATGCTTAGATAATCGCCTGCATCATTTGAAGGAAATTGATACTCGCCCCACACCCAAGAAAGACTCCCCAAAGCAACTTTCGTCAAAACCCTCAAGCACAACATCTGCGGTGCCCTCGAATTTCCAATCCATGACCCCGCCAACTTAACTCCTAACGAAATCAATCAAACTGGCGAATACATAGTAAACTCGCCCTGTCATTAACATACTCGGGCAACCTCCTATTGCAATGGGTTTTTTACCAAATAGACTGATTTTATGATGAGCAGTGAGAGCTCAAACCTATTGCTAAAAACCACACAGCACTCTTCCAAATGCGCGCTTGTTTAAATGAAAACAGCGGGGCATAGTTGGGATAGGAAATTCACATTTCACAAAGTGGGCAAAATCACTAATGAGTAGCGACACGTCAAAGCAGCGCCAAGGTTCACAGTCAGACAAAGCCTCCCCAGAAAAAGGAGGCTTGCGACACGCACAGCCAGTGCCAGACAAAAAAGCCAAGTCCCCGGCAAAAACCAAAGAAAAGCCCCTCACGCTAAATGGGCGCCCTGTGGCGGAGACCACTGTCTCTGATATATTTGGTCAGGCTGTTTGGCTTCTAACTCAAAGCCCTACGCACAAGAACTTCTTCCTGTCTGATTTGGAATGGATGGTTATGCCGCCTGTAGTTCTTCGGCAGTTCCGTATTTTTCCCGGCAAGAATCAACCATTAGGTATGGCTCTTTGGGCAAAAATCAGCGAAGAGGTTGAAGACAGGTTGCTAGCTGGCAACATGCGGATATCCCCGCAGGACTGGAATAGCGGAGACCGCTATTGGCTACTCGATCTCATTGCTCCTTTTGGCCACAATGAAACCATGCTGACGGATTTACAGAAGACAACATTTAAGGGAAAGACCTTTAAAATGCACTCTGTGAAAGATGGAAAACGTGAAATTATCACGATAACTGGCGAAGGCGCATAGCTTTCCAACAGCGTCATGACGGAAGAACTTCACTCGCTAATGGTCAACCTTAGCCTTGAGTAAAGTAATTCCCTATCCCTGCACTATTCTTGAGAAACTGCAGAGATAGGGAATGAACTCAGACGACACCATTCAAAGAAAATCAGATAGAGCGCGCAGAATAGAAAGGCAGCAATTTTATTGCAGCCTTTCTTTCCCAACCGATCTATTCAACATAAGCCCTAGCTGATTGGCTGAAGTCTCGGGTGTTGAACCACCAACGCTTGGTAACGGCAGAAGCGATCCCATTGTTTGGCCTTCAAGGTCATCATAAAGGTCCTTCAATTCAAAACCAGAACGCTGCAACACGTAGTCTTCAGCCTTTGGCAAAGCATCGCCAAAGGCCCAGTGGAAAGGCATGCCCGATTGAGGTGATTGCAACACACCCGTCGTTAGCAAACCATCGGGGGTCACTCTGCCACCTGCTTTTTCTACCAGCTCTTGAACAGAAACATCCTGCCCTTCTGATGTGAACAATCGGGTGCCAAGGCGTATTCTTCCAGATTGAACAACATTGATTGAACCATCCGCAAGTTTGGGTCCCGCCACGGCCCATATGAATTGGTCACCGCTTGAGCCGACCTCGCACCCCGTAGCAGCACGAACCAAATGCCCATCTTCATGCACCAGCGCACCATCCGTACGAAGAATATCAATGATAGGCACATGCTGACCCGTGAAAGTACCATCCCCACACAAGGTCGCGTGGCCCGGCGTAACTGTTAGGCCAAACAAATCGAGCACAAAGGTCACGTCGTTACGGAAGGTTTGCGTCACCCTCCCAGATACCAGCTGACCCCATTTGGTGTAAGACAGAATCTCATCCCCTCGCACTACATCTTCGATCAGCTTCTCTGAACCATCCCACATGGAAATCGGCGTACCCGCACCAAAACACCTTTCATACTGCCTAGTGTAACCGAGGTGAGAACTATTAAACCCCTCGCTTGGGAGTATACTCGAAACATCAAAATCAAGGTGCCCCTGTGGATGGGGAGAATACCGAGCAGCTGCAGGACCATCAAGGACCTCCCCATTTCTACCGACAACCGTATCGGTATAGCTTAAATGCAGTGTCCCATTTTCCAGTTTACTTACTGTCAAGATACGATGAATCACCACCCCATCAGGCATTTCGTAAAATATTGTTATCACAGCATCATTATTCTCTCGGAGCAAATCCGCCGCTCGATAGAGTTCGGGGCTCTCCAAATTACTATGCTCGTAGTCAACAATACTTCCAAAATCAGCGGCGGGCTCAGTAGGTAGATCACTCCCATTCGCGCTCGATTTAATAGTGTAAGAAACGGCTTGATGAATTTCGATTGGATCTCTGAAGTTCGTCTCAAAAACCGTCATCCTTACAATACTTTGGGTTTCGGGATAAACTGCCCTACGCTCGGCACCTGTTAGGATGTTCCCCTCTTCATCCCTCACAATATCTCTGTAAGTCAGTGTATATGCTTTCGATTCTTCATCATAATCCCATGCACCACCAGTAATTTGCAGTTGGCGCTCGACGGTAAAGCCGTCCGGCATCGTCAGGAAAATACTTGTGTAATACTGGCCTTCGCCGTTGATTATGGAGCCAGTATCAATTGCTGTACGGATTGCTGTATCATAAGAGTCACCCGCGGCTTGGTGAAAAATGTTGTTAGGCCCAATAGTTCCAGATCGGTAAATTGCTATACCGTCCGCCTCCACATAATAGGTGGTGCCAGCCTCCACTCCCGCTCCGAGAGAAAAACTTGCGCCCGCCATAAACATAACATCGCCAGAACTCAATGATACCGATGTGCTAACTCCCACAATTCCAGCGCTCAGTTCAAACCCAACAGATGCACCACCCATCGCATGTTCGTCGCCATCAAAGTAAAAGACGCCCACCTCTTCGCCGACCCCAATTGGGCCTATACTGACGGCATCAACTCCGATATCGACAACCAGCCCCATATAATAAGCAATAACTTTCTTTCCGGTTGCGCGGTTAACACCGACAAAAACAGTGTACTCACCCCCCACATCAACACCTGGACCGGCACCAGGGCTACCAACGGTAATTGACCGCGATAGAAAAACACCTGCAACACCCACCTGGGCATCTTTCGAGTTATCTGGCAATGTTGATTCCTCAACCAACGCACGGATTTGCGCATCATTCAGGTCTTCAATTTTGATCTCTTCAGACATATTACACTCCAATCCAACCCTAGTTAATCACCCTCAATCGATTTCTTGATACCAAACATCCACCTGCTGCAGCCTCTCCACCCAAAGCTCTTGCGGCAATACATCCGTGAAAAACTGCCCGCTAAGCCCGACCGAGTGCCCCACAAGTGCAAAAAATGAACACTGCTCCCTTGGCTTTTTTCCGCCCGAAATTGGGGAGCATTCAACCAAGAACGTCCTTCTTTCTGGGCCTAGGAGTTTCACGAAATATTGAAAGACAGGCCTACGACCATTTCGAATTTTAACATTGAATTTATATACTTCAGCCGAGTTTTGAATTTTAGAACTTGTATGCACCTCGCCCTTTTCTATGAGAAGTATATCCCGGCGCCTTTCTTCAGCAGCACTTTTGATTTTGCTTACCCACAGCATTGCGAGACTCTCGCTCAATTCACCTTGTAGGCCCTGCATGTACTCGCGGTCGGGGACTAGCCCAAAACCGAAGACGTCCGGCCCCAATTCAGCCCCTTCTTGACAGTATGTATGCGCCGGACCAATTGCACTTTTCCCGTCTAATTTTTGAGTGATACGTCGCTTCTCTGGCACTAGGCTAAATAGGGCTAAGAAAACAAGTTGCTTTCGAGTCGATGCCAATTTCACTTGACGTTCTTTCGGCAGATTGAAGTGCAAATCGCCTACACGGACCCGCACAATGTCGGCCGGTTTACAAGCAGCCTCAGACTCAGCAGTCACAGTGGCAAACAGATTTCCAGAATTTCCCAAGGTAAAAAGCAAAGTCAGCAATGCCAAGCACAGGAAACCACGCACGCCCCAACCAAACATTTGTCTAAATAACATTTATCACGTCCAACACCCCAAATCACGTTTACGAGTTTACTATAAAAAACTTGGTGTAGCATGCAAGCTATTTCACTGAACCGCCTCACCCCACCTTGGCCAAGAATAAAAAAGTCGCACAACCAATCAGCGCAAACACGAACATCACGGTAAAACTATCTCTGAACAAGCGGTGGTGCATGCTGAAGCTTTTGAGTGTGGCGAATACTGGTTAGCGTTTGGTAGAAGGAAAAAATCTATCAAGGACAGTACCTATGAGAACACGCTGTTGATGGCGCGGGTTCTCACAAGCATTGAGCAACATCTACTAAACACCGCATCTGGAAAAGCTAGAGCTGCAAAGGCCACCCGCCTCATTAGCTTGGTCAAGCAGAAGCAATGCATGTATAGAGAGACAACAAGTTTTAGCCCTAGGGCTAAACGTTCTTTTTGCAATGGAGGTAATTTTCTAGAGGCAGCTTTGCGGTAGCTTTTCCACTTCAACGACTAATTAAAAATCAGCTAAGTCGTTGTTTGAATGGTGAGCCCAACAGGGTTCGAACCTGTGACCTACTGATTAAAAGTCAGCCGCTCTACCAGCTGAGCTATGGGCCCCCACCAAAGGGTGTTGCACTATTGCTTGGCAACGGAGCGGAACATATGAATAAGATCGGTCTTGGTCAACCCACAAATAGTCGAAATTTGCTTTATTTTGCGGGTAGTTGGCAAAAAACCTCCTAAACCTATACTTGTCCACATTTTTAAGGTTCGCCCGCCTCCTGATCGGCTTTGAACTGGCTATAAAACGCGCCAAAACGGCCTTCAGAGATCGCTTCTCGCATTTGAGCCATCAGAGATTCGTAATAAGCGATGTTGTGCCACGACAAAAGCATCAGACCCAGAATCTCTCCGCTCTTCATCAAATGATGCAGATAGGCCCGAGAATAGTCCCGCGACGCTTCACACGGGCCGTTAGGATCGATTGGACGCGCATCTGAAGCATGTTTGGCATTCTTCATGTTCAACTTGCCATAGCGCGTGAAGGTCTGTCCGTGGCGACCAGAGCGTGTTGGCATCACACAGTCAAACATATCAATCCCGCGCGACACAGCCTCCACAAGGTCGTCAGGCGTGCCCACGCCCATCAGATAGCGCGGTTTCTCTTTCGGCAACAACGGGGCTGTGAACTCAAGCACCTCCAGCATCGCCTTCTGGCCCTCGCCCACGGCCAACCCGCCGATAGAATATCCAGGGAAATCAATTTCTTGCAAACCCGCCGCACTCTGTTCGCGCAAGTGCCGATAAACACCCCCTTGAACGATGCCAAACAGCGCTTGCCCCGGCAGCCTGTGAGGCTGGCTCACAAACGCATCCTTAGAGCGTTTAGCCCAGCGCATCGACAATTCCATCGACACCTTTGTCTGCTCCTCAGTGGCGGGGAACGGCGTGCATTCATCCAACACCATTTGAATGTCAGAGCCGAGCAAACATTGGATTTCAATACTGCGCTCAGGGGTCAGCATAAACTTGCGCCCATCAATATGAGATTGGAAGGCAACACCCTCCTCCGTCATTTTGCGCAGCTTGGAAAGCGACATCACTTGGAAGCCACCAGAGTCGGTTAGGATCGGCCCAGACCAATTCATGAATTTGTGCAAACCGCCGAGCGCTGCAATCTCTTCAGCCCCCGGACGCAGCATCAAGTGATAGGTATTGCCCAAAACAATATCAGCGCCTGTGTCTTTCACTTGGCCCGGATACAGCGCCTTCACGGTGCCCGCGGTACCAACAGGCATAAAGGCCGGTGTTTGAATGTCACCGCGCGGCGTATGGATCACCCCACGCCGCGCAGCCCCATCTTCCGCCATCAAGTCATAGGTAAAATCGCTCACAATCGAAACTTTCTAATTAGAAGGGTTGGCGCAAGAAATTAGGCAGCCATCACCGTAAGAATAAAATCGGTAGTCATTGCTGATCGCATGGGCATAGGCCGCTTGCATTTCGTCCAACGAGCGAAACGCCGAGACCAACATAAAGAGTGTGGATTTAGGCAAGTGGAAATTGGTCATCAGAATGTCGACAGCATTAAACCGATACCCCGGGGTGATGAAAATATCGGTATCCCCCGACCACGCCTTAAGCTCCCCGTCGCGCGCCGCACTCTCTAACAAACGCAAAGACGTTGTGCCAACGGACACCACACGGTTGCCCCGTGCCCGCGCTGCATTGAGTTGATCAACCACCTCTTGAGACACAACGCCCCATTCAGCGTGCATCTTATGATCGTCGGTCTCATCCACCGATACGGGCAAAAACGTGCCAGCCCCCACATGTAAGGTTACCTGCGCTGTCTCCACACCTCGCGCCGCCAAACTATCCATCATGGCAGGTGTAAAGTGTAAGCCCGCTGTCGGTGCAGCTACGGCCCCGGCTGCTTTAGCAAACAAAGTTTGATAGTCAGCCGCGTCCTGTGCGTCCATATCTCGCTTGCTCGCGATATAGGGCGGCAACGGCATTTCACCCAGCGTCAAAATCGCGCTATCGAGTGCTGGGCCCGATTGAGAAAAGGCAAGTTCAACCTCGCCGCCCTCACGAGTTAAAACCTCCGCAGACAGATCATCTCCAAACCGGATCACATCGCCCGGCTTCAATCGCTTAGCGGGACGGCAAAACGCCACCCAATGTGATGCATCATTGCGTTTATGCAGGGTCGCTTCAATTTCGGCAATGCCGTCCTTGTGTGCGCCACCCACCACACGCCGCCGCGTGCCGCGCAATCGCGCAGGAATAACTTTGGTGTCATTATAAACCAGCACATCACCGGGCTCCAAAAAGGAAGCTAGGTCCCCCACACACTCATCTTGTAGATGGCCATCTTCAGGGCCAATCACCAATAGGCGCGCGGAATCGCGTGGCCGTGCAGGGCGCAACGCGATGTTCTTTTCTGGTAAATCAAAATCAAATGCGTCAACACGCATGGGTCACATCCCTTTGGGAGCATCAGCATCAAAGCTTGCGAGTAAAATACTGTGGCGAGTGTCGCCAAAACGCGAGTGCTGAATGAAAAACCGGGCCCGAAGGCCCGGTTTAAATCGGTCGTAAAGTACCTTAAGCCGCGTCAGCAGCTACAGACATTTTAACGATTTTGTCTGGATCATTTACAGGCTCGCCGCGTTTAATGCCATCGACGAAGTCCATGCCATCAATCACTTTACCCCAAACGGTATATTGGCCGTCAAGGAAACTTGCATCGCCAAAGCAGATGAAAAACTGGCTATCAGCGCTATCTGGGTTTTGCGAACGGGCCATCGAGCATACGCCGCGCGTATGGGGCTCGCTTGAGAATTCAGCTGCCAAGTTTTTGCCAGAGCCGCTGGTGCCTGTGCCGGTAGGATCGCCACCTTGCGCCATGAAGCCTTCGATAACCCGGTGGAAAACGATCCCGTCATAGAACCCTTCCCGTGCCAATTCTTTAATCCGTGCTACGTGGTTTGGAGCCAAGTCAGGACGTAATTCAATCGTCACCCGACCAGATTCCAAGTCCAAAAACAGTGTATTTTCTGGGTCTTTGATATCAGTCATGTTTTCTCTTTCTTGAAATGTGCCCACGCAGAGACTTAATCCTGAGGATCAGCCGCAACGCGCATCTTGATAATTTTGTCTGGATTTGCTGGGGGCTCACCCACAGCAATTACGTTTACATAATTCATACCCGAAACCACTTCCCCAAAAATGGTGTAATTCCGGTCTAGGAAACTTGCATCATCCAGCGTGATGAAAAACTGGCTATTGGCGCTGTCGGGGTGCGCACTGCGCGCCATTCCCAAAACGCCTGCCTTGCCAAAGGAAGCTTTGTTCGTAAATTCAGCCCGTACATCTGGATAGTCAGAACTACCCGTACCAGTACCGGTAGGATCACCCGTTTGTGCCATGAAACCTGGAATGACACGGTGGAAAACAATCCCGTCGTAAAACTTTTCACGTGCCAACGTTTTCAGACGCGCTACATGCTTAGGGGCAAGGTCAGGCCGCAATTTGATAACGACAAGCCCGTCGTCTTTCAAATAGAGGTTCAATGTGTTTTCTGGATCAAGCGCACCTTCTTCAGCTTGGGCAATACCCGAGATAGAAATCGCCATCATCAAAGCAAGGCTGCCCGCTATAGCAGAAAATGTCTTTTTCAAAGACTGCATGGAATTCTCCTAAATCAACTTTTCTCGGCAAAATGCGCTAACAGTGCATCCGCCACACTTTGTGGAACAAATTGGGTCAACTCACCGCCCATGGCCGCGATCTGACGTACCAACGTAGAAGAGATAACCTGAAGCGCAGGTGAAGCAGTTAAAAAAGCTGTTTCAACGTCAGGCGCTAAAATCGCATTCATCCCCACCATCTGAGATTCATACTCAAAATCGGACATGCCGCGCAAACCACGTAAAATCAATTGTGCGCCCGCTGCTCGTGCTGCTTCAACAACCAATCCGTCAAACGAAACAACGCTCACTTGACCGCCCGCCTCTTTTGCCATTTGAGCTGTTTCTTGCTCAATCAAAGCTTTTCGCTGTTCAAAGGTCAGCATCGCTTTTTTGCTCGCGTGCACACCAATGCCCACAACAACATGATCAACAACCCGAAAAGACCGCTTGATGATATCAAGGTGACCTAAAGTGATCGGGTCAAAACTACCCGAATAAAACCCAATGCGTTTACTCATTGCCACCCTCATCACCAGTTTCCGTATCGCCAGAAGCCGCGTCACCAGGCGGGGTGTCATCGCCAGAGGCGTTCTCTTCAGAGCTTCCCTCTTCGCCAGCATCATCTTGATCTGACATATCGCCCAAATGCTCTACGGAGACGACATGCTCCTCAGCACCCGTGCGGAAAATAGTAACACCCTGTGTGGCACGCCCGGCAACCCGCACATCATAGATAGGACAACGGATCAATTGGCCACCGTCCGTTACCAGCATAATTTCATCTTGTTCTTCTACCGGGAATGAGGCGACCAAGGGTCCGTTCCGTTTGGTAACAGCCATCGCAATGATGCCCTTACCGCCCCGGCCCGAGGTACGATATTCATAACATGAGGTACGCTTACCAAAACCGTTTTCACTCACAGTCAAAACAAACTGCTCACGCGCGCCAAGCTCAGCATAACGTTCTTGGCTCAAAGCAGCGTCTTCACCGCTATCGCCCTCTTCGTCAATCACAACCGCATCTTCAATCTCTTCACCGCTTTCAGCGCGGCGCATCGCATTGGAATGCTTGAGATAGGAGCGTGCTTCTGCCGGGTCAACATCCACATGACGCAAGATCGCCATTGAAATAGCTTCATCGTCAGTATCAAGGCGGACACCGCGCACACCAGTCGACGTACGGCCCGTGAAGACACGTACATCCCCAACGTTAAAGCGGATGCAGCGCCCGCTGCCCGTGGTCAACAGCACATCATCATCAATCGAGCAAACCCCAACGCCGACAATGCCGTCGCCTTCGTTCAACTTCATGGCAATTTTGCCGTTCCGGTTGATTTGCACAAAGTCTGAAAGCTTGTTGCGGCGCACGTTACCCAAATTGGTAGCGAACATTACGTCCAGCTCGGACCAGCTTTTCTCATCTTCTGGCAACGGCAGCACAGTGGTGATCGATTCCCCCTGTTTCAAAGGCAAAATATTGACCATCGCCTTGCCTCTGGCCTGCGGTGTTGCAAGCGGCAAGCGCCATACTTTTAATTTGTAGACCATGCCTGTTGAGGAGAAGAATAACATTGGCGTATGCGTATTTGAAACGAACAACTTAGAAACAAAGTCTTCATTTTTGGTCGACATGCCCGAGCGACCTTTGCCCCCACGCCGTTGTGCACGGTAGGTGGAGAGAGGCACCCGTTTGATATACCCCTGATGGCTCACGGTAACGACCATATCCTCACGCTGGATAAGATCTTCGTCTTCCATGTCCCCTTCGGCCTCGCCAATCACAGTCCGGCGCGGCGTCCCAAATTCATCCCGAATAGACGTAAGTTCATCTTCAATGATCCGCATCATCCGAGGACGAGAGCGCAAGAGATCAAGATAATCTTCAATGCTATCGCCCAGTATTTTCAACTCATCGCCAATTTCATCGCGGCCAAGAGCTGTCAAACGCTGCAGGCGCAATTCCAAAATAGATCGGGCTTGCGTCTCCGAGAGTTTATAAGTGCCATCTTCTTGCAACTTGTGACGAGGGTCCGCGATCAGCTCAAGCAACGGCGCAACATCTTTTGCTGGCCAATCACGTGCCATCAACCGTTCACGCGCTGTGGCAGGGTCGGGAGCAGATCGGATCAATTGGATGATCTCATCAATATTGGCAACCGCAATCACCAAACCAACCAACACATGCGCCCGGTCCCGAGCTTTGTTAAGCTGGAATTTGGTCCGACGGGTCAACACAACTTCGCGGAAATCAACAAAGGCTTTGATGAATTGACGCAAGCTCATCACTTCAGGGCGACCGTGGTCAAGCGCCAACATATTGGCCCCAAAGGTAGACTGTAACTGGGAGAAGCGATAAAGCTGATTCAGCACGACATCTGGCACAGCGTCCCGGCGCAGCTCGATCACAACCCGCATGCCCTGACGATCAGACTCGTCGCGCAGATCAGAAATACCCTCGACACGCTTTTCGCGTACCAGTTCAGCAATTTTCTCAATCATGGAGGACTTGTTCACCTGATACGGAATTTCCGTAATGATGATCGCATGCCGGTCCTTACGAACTTCCTCAATCTCGCATTTGCCCCGCGTCACAATGGAACCACGCCCATTGTGATAAGCGCCGCGAATGCCCGTGCGTCCCAGAATAATCCCGCCCGTTGGAAAGTCAGGACCCGGAATAATTTCGTTCAGTGTATCAATGCTCACATCGGGGTCATGAATGAACGCGATACAGCCATTGATAACTTCGGTTAGATTGTGCGGTGGAATATTCGTGGCCATCCCCACAGCAATCCCGCTCGCCCCATTCACCAACAGATTGGGAATCTCTGCAGGCAGAACACGTGGTTCGCTCTCATGCCCATCATAGTTGTCTTGGAAATCGACAGTCTCTTTGTCGATGTCAGCCAGCAAGTGATGCGCAACCTTGCCCATACGAACTTCGGTATAACGCATCGCAGCGGCAGGGTCCCCATCCACAGAACCAAAGTTACCCTGACCATCAAGCAGTGGCAGTCGCAAGGAAAAGTCCTGCGCCATACGCACCAACGCGTCATAGATAGCTTGGTCACCGTGAGGGTGATATTTACCCATCACATCACCGACGATACGCGCGGACTTGCGGTACGGCTTGTTCCACTCATATCCGCTTTCGTGCATCGCATAGAGGATACGGCGGTGAACAGGTTTCAGTCCATCGCGCGCATCCGGCAAGGCACGCGACACAATCACACTCATGGCATAATCGAGATAAGAGGTTTTCATCTCTTCTTCGATGGTAATCGGCATAACGTCTTTTTCGGGCGGCGGCATATCGCCGGTCCCACCAGTTGCGCCGTTCCCGGCACCCCCGTCAGCGCTCTCAGCAGCTACTAATTCGGTCTTTGGTGTGTTTTCGTCAGATGTGTCGGACAAACGTCAAACCTTTAATAAGCGCCCCCGGCAAAGCTATCGAACCGACTGTTCAACCAGCGCAATGGGACGCGAAAAATATGCCTTTAGTTCCGAGAAAATGCGGGTCCGAATCCCGCCCGGAAAGTCGTGCTGCAAACTAGCAAATATGGCCTCAGAGAGCAACGGTCATCCTCGCCTCACAAATCCCCGTAACCCATTGAAATATAAAAGAAAAATATAGGAATTCAAACACACGCGACGGAAACCAAATTTCAGTTCCCAAAAACCCCATTCTCAGACTCAAAAATCATCCCAAACACCACCCAGAACAAAAGAGCCCGCCATAAGGCGGGCTCTCACTATATTAGTCAGCGATACCATTTAGCAGGCATCAAGCCGCTTAAAATGGGATTTCATCATCCATGTCTTGGTTGAACGACCCGCCGCCACCTTGGCCGCCGCCCTGACCGCCTTGGCCACCTTGACCGCCACCTTGGCCACCAGAACCGCCGCCGTAGCCGCCATCATTGTTGCCGCCGCCGTAACCACCAGAAGAAGCCCCGCCGCCACCGAAGTCACCGCCGCCACCACCTTGGCCTCCGCTGCGACCATCAAGCATGGTCAGCGTTGAATTGAAGCCTTGCAGCACAATCTCGGTGCTATAGCGATCTTGGCCGCTTTGATCCTGCCATTTGCGGGTTTGAAGCTGGCCTTCAATGTAAACTTTGGCACCCTTCTTCAAATATTGCTCGCAGACCCGGCAGAGACCCTCATTGAAAATCACAACGCGGTGCCATTCTGTGCGCTCTTTACGCTCGCCAGAGTTTTTATCGCGCCATGTTTCAGACGTTGCGATGCGCAGATTAGCGATCGGACGCCCATCCTGCGTGTTACGGATTTCAGGGTCAGCGCCCAGATTACCAACCAGAATGACTTTATTGACGCTGCCGGCCATACGAAATCTCCAAATTCTCAAGGACTGCGCTAGTATTTCTGAGGCTGTGGCCCCACTTATTAAACGCAGCAAAATACGGGAGGTGACCCTAGCTGAATCGTTCAGCTGACGCCATGCCCCAAATTGAACTGTCCACAGCTGAAGGCTTTCCACAGGGCCCTCAGACGCATTTCAAAAACTCAGCCTTGTCAGAATCGATCAAAACTGATTTGTTCTCATTATGTTCACCCTCCTTGTTGGAGTCAATCGTCACCATGAGCCAGCTTACCACCTCCAGATTGTCCTTAGCCCCTTATCAAGCGGACGAAGCAGCCCTCATGCATCGTTTAACGGGCGATCTGCGGGTCTTTTTCTGGCTCGACACCCCCATGAGCCTGGAGGAAACCCAAGCCATACTCGACATCAAGCGCGCGATGTTTGCCGAGAAAAAGCTGGGATGGTGGACGGTACGAGAAACAGAAACCGGGGATTTTGTGGGCCAAGCCTGTTTGCAAATCTTGCCAGAAACCGGGGAGCCCGAAATTGGCTACCATTTCGTTCCAGAATTCCAAAACAAAGGCTATGCAACTGAAGCCGCCGCAAAGCTGCTAGACCACGGGTTTTGCACGCTCAATCTGCCCCGCATTGTCGCTGTGATCTTGCCGGACAACGCTCCCTCCCAAGCCGTCATGAAAAAGCTCGGTCTCAAATATGAGAAGGACATCATGAAAGCCAATCTACTTCACAATTATTTTGCGTTAGAGCGCCCAGATTACTTAGCTCAACCAGATTACCTCGCGCAAAAAGCCTAAGTTGCGCTACAAATACATAAATCATATTCGCCAGATCTAATGCCACTCGACCGAAAGCTAATTGAGTACGCCATGCAAAAGAACCTCGTTGTTACAGGTGCCCGTGAGCACAATCTGAAAAACATCAGCATTGAACTTCCGCGCGACAAATTGATTGTCATCACAGGCCTGTCAGGGTCGGGTAAATCATCCCTCGCTTTCGACACGATCTACGCGGAAGGCCAACGCCGCTACGTGGAAAGCCTCTCTGCCTACGCCCGACAGTTTTTGGAAATGATGCAGAAGCCCGATGTCGATCAGATCGACGGCCTGTCGCCTGCCATTTCCATCGAGCAAAAAACCACATCACGCAACCCCCGCTCAACGGTTGGCACGGTCACAGAAATCTACGACTACATGCGCCTCCTCTGGGCCCGCATCGGCATTCCCTATTCGCCCACAACCGGCCTGCCCATTGAAAGCCAAACCGTCAGCCAAATGGTTGATAAAATCATGGCCCTGCCTGAAGGCACACGACTTTATTTGCTCGCCCCCATTGTGCGTGGCCGCAAAGGCGAATACCGAAAAGAGTTCGCCGAGCTGATGAAAAAAGGCTTCCAGCGCGTCAAGGTCGACGGCACCTTCTACGAGCTTGAAGATGTGCCCGCCTTGGACAAAAAATTCAAACACAACATCGACGTCGTCGTCGACCGTCTTGTCGTGCGTGCCGACCTTGGCAACCGCGTGGCAGACTCCATGGAGATCGCCCTTCAACTTACCGACGGCATTGCGGTGGCTGAGATGGCAGACAAAACCGAAGATGATGTAGACCCAGAGCGCATCGTATTTTCCGCCCGTTTCGCCTGCCCGGTGTCTGGTTTCACAATTGATGAAATTGAGCCCCGCCTATTTTCCTTCAACAACCCCTTTGGCGCCTGCCCTTCCTGCGATGGTTTGGGCACTCAATACATCATCGACCCCGGTCTCGTTATTCCTGACGAAAACCTGTCAATGAAAGACGGCGCCGTCGCCCCGTGGTCAAAATCCACCTCACCCTATTACACCCAAACCCTTCAAGCCATTGCCAACCACTACGGCTTCTCATTTTTCGACCCGTGGAACAAAATTCCAAAAAAAGGCCGCGAGGCAATCCTCTATGGCTCAGGCGAAGATATCATCGTCTTTTCATATGACGACGGCATGCGCTCTTACAAAACCAAAAAACCCTTTGAAGGCGTGATCCCAAATCTGGAACGCCGCTGGCGTGAAACCGATAGCGCTTGGTCTCGCGAAGAAATCGAAAAATTCCAAGACGTGACAGCCTGTGACGACTGCAATGGCTACCGCCTCAAGGACGAAGCCCTCGCGGTCAAAGTCGATCACAAACACATCGGTGAAATCACTCAACTCTCGATCAAAGATGCCGATGCGTGGTATGCAGACCTCCATAAACGCCTCACCAAAAAGCAAAATGCGATTGGTGAACGGGTCCTCAAAGAAATTCGCGAACGCCTGCACTTCCTCAACAATGTCGGCTTGGACTACCTCTCATTGTCCCGCAACTCCGGCACTCTTTCAGGCGGCGAATCCCAACGCATTCGCTTAGCCTCTCAAATTGGTTCCGGCCTCACAGGCGTCCTCTATGTCCTCGACGAGCCCTCCATTGGCTTGCACCAACGCGACAATGACCGCCTGATAGAAACGCTCAAACGCTTGCGAGATTTGGGCAACACCGTCATTGTTGTGGAGCATGATGAAGATGCCATTCGCTCAGCCGACTATGTGGTCGACATCGGTCCCGGTGCCGGCATCCACGGAGGTGAAATCACCGCCAAAGGCACACCAAGCGAAGTCATGGCGAACCCCAACAGCTTGACGGGACAATACCTTACCGGCATGCAACAAATTGAAGTGCCCTCCGCCCGTCGCGCCATTTCGACCAAACGCGCCATCTCAGTCCATGGGGCAAATGGCAACAACCTTAAAAACGTCAGTGCCACAATTCCGCTGGGCACTTTCACCTGCGTCACCGGAGTGTCGGGCGGCGGCAAGTCTACCTTGTTGATCGAAACCCTCTATAAAGGCATGGCGCGCAAGCTCAACAACGCCCGCGACCACCCCGCACAATTTGACACCCTCGAGGGCCTCGAGCATATCGACAAAATCATCGACATTGATCAGTCACCGATTGGTCGGACCCCCCGCTCCAATCCAGCAACATATACCGGCTCCTTCACCCACATCCGGGACTGGTTTTCGGGCCTGCCTGAGTCCAAAGCCCGAGGTTACAAACCCGGACGTTTCTCATTCAACGTGAAGGGCGGGCGCTGTGAAGCCTGCCAAGGCGACGGCGTCATCAAAATCGAAATGCACTTCTTGCCCGATGTCTACGTTGAGTGCGACACCTGCCACGGCAAGCGTTACAACCGTGAAACCTTGGAAGTAAAATTCAAAGACAAATCCATCGCAGATATCTTGGATATGACAGTAGATGAAGCCGCCTCCTTCTTTAAAGCCGTACCCACAGTGCGCGAAAAGATGGACGTCCTAAAACGCGTTGGCTTGGGCTACATCAAAGTAGGCCAACAAGCGACAACCCTGTCTGGCGGGGAAGCCCAGCGGATAAAATTGGCAAAGGAACTGGCACGCCGCGCCACAGGCCGCACCTTCTACATTCTCGACGAGCCAACAACAGGCCTACATTTCCACGACGTCAAAAAACTGCTCGATGTGCTCCATGAGCTTGTCGACACTGGCAACACAGTTGTCGTGATCGAACACAATTTGGAAGTGATCAAAACCGCCGATTGGCTCATCGACTTAGGCCCAGAAGGCGGCGACGGTGGCGGTGAAATTGTAGCGGTTGGGACCCCAGAAGACGTAGCCAAAGAACCACGTTCTTACACCGGCTACTACCTGCAAGAAGTTCTGAAACGGCAAAAAGGACTTGGCCCTGCACGTAAAGTGTCCCAAAGAATTCAAGTGCCTATTCCACCCACTGCCGCTGAACGCAAAGCCATGGCAAAAGAAGAAGCCGCCAAAAAGAAGGCCCAAGCTAAAGCCCGAACCAAGGCAAAACCAAAAGCAGCAACCAAGAAATCTGTAACGAAAAAGACAGCGACGAAGAAAGCCGCACCAAAAACCCGCCGAAGGGCCGCAGAATGAAGGCACCAGACATAAAACCGCCATCATCTGACAGGTAAATCTCAGGGGTTCGATCGCTAGGAAAAACGAGGGGGAATACATGCCGGGGAAAATCAACCACACAGCATCCAAATCGCTGTCCAGAAGGCGCCTTTTGCAATTTATGGCAGCAGGCACGACGGGCCTTTTTGCAGGCGTCGCCGGGCTTCCCTTTAGCCCCCGTGTGCAAGTGGCCCATGCCACGCCGATGGAAGATGCTTATTGCCGATTCCCTCAAGGCATCGCTTCAGGCGACCCCCAACCAGACGCCATCATGCTGTGGACCCGGGTAGAAAAGCCAAGCACTCCTAATGCACCGATTGACCTCGTCGTCCAGCTCGCCTCAAGCGAAGACTTCAAAACAGTCCTCCTTGAGCGCACGCTTCGTGCAGAAGTTGAAAGCGATCACACAATCCGCTTTCTCGCTGAAGGCCTAGAGCCAGATACGCAATATTTCTACCGCTTCATCGCAGGCAGTGACACCCATCACACTGTCGGGCGCACTCGAACAGCTCCCGCTCAAAATACCGACAGGGACATCCGTTTTGCGTTTGCGTCCTGCCAAGGGTATGAGGCTGGGTTTTTTGGCGCGTGGCGCACTTTAGTTGAGGAAGACAAAAAACGCGCACCCGATGAACAATTTGATTTTGTTCTCCACCTCGGCGACTTTATCTATGAAGTGATTGGCGACGTCCCCCCTGAACGCAAACCCGCGCGCAACGTGCCCGCCTTCCCCGATGGCAGCGAAAAGTTTCCCAGTGACACAAAACCTTATTGGCAACCAGATGCACAATATGCAGTGACGCTCGCAGATTATCGCCACCTGTATAAAACTTATCTGAGCGATCCAGACTTGCAGGCCGCCCGCGCCCGCTTCCCCTTTGTCTGCACGTGGGATGATCACGAATTCACCAACGATTGCTGGCAAAGCCACGACACATATTTTGGCGATGGCCAACCAGCGCAAAAACGAAAAGTCGCCGCTAACCGGTCATGGTTTGAATTCATCCCGTGCATTCTCACCTCCGACTTTAAAGCCACCGACGTCGACAACGCGGCGATGGGCCCGCCTGACGGTGCCCTTTTGCACCAAGGCCAAGACAACATCAACGCCTTGGAAAGCCTCACAATCTATCGGACCCAAAGTTGGGGCGACCGTTTAGATCTCATCATCACAGATACACGGTCCTACCGGTCAAAGCCTGTGATCACACAAGAAATAAAGGAACTGCTCAAAGCAGCACCCATGCCCCCCATCCGCTTGGTGCGCGAACTAGATGCGGGCAAAACGGCCCATGACGGCAACCCAAATGATGAGCTGACCTACGGGGACGCCAGCATTCCCAACCCGCGCAAAGACAGCCCTCCAGGAACCTGTCTGGGGGCCGTTCAAAAAGAATGGTTTAAGGAAACAATAGCCCGGTCCAAATCCAAATGGCGTATTTGGGGGAATTCAATTCCCATGGTGCCCTTCCGGTTAGATATGGACAAAATGCCATTGACTGATTTCGAGGCGGCTTACGCCGGCACCGATGCGTGGCAAGGTTTTCCCTCTGAGGCATCCGAGTTGATGAGCTTTTTCAAACGCCACAACATTTCCAACATCATCTCTTGCGCCGGGGACTATCATACATTTGCAGCCGGTCGCATTCCAACCGACTTAGATGGCACAGATTACGTTCTACCTGAATTTGCCGTCGGCTCGATCTCCTCTGGCGACATGTTTACTGGCGCGGAACGGTCAACCCGGGTGAATGAGACCTTCCATAAGGTCACTCAGTTTTCATCCGAGCAAGGACCAATTGTGAACTGGGATAACACGCTTCTCAACGGCGTGCGCAGCGGGTTAATTGCCGCCTATACCGGGTCTATCAACATGGCAAAATGGGTATCCAATGAAACCGCAAATCCGGGTCTGAGTTTTGTGGACTCCCACGGCCACGGCTTTGCGACCGTACATGTAAAATCCGATGACGTAGACATCACCTTCGTCAATGTCGGGGACATATCACGTGACGCGGGGCCAGAAGGAAATACGGTAGTGCGCGAAACATTGTTTTCTGTGCCCGCGTGGAGCGAGGGAGAAACGCCCAAAATTTCTGCACCCAAAACGATACGGGGCAAACCCAATTTCGCTTTCAGCTAAAACAACAAACCGAAAATGCAGTAAGAGCAAGGCACCAACTGGCCGAGATAATTGCTCAATAAGATTAGGGGAGAAACAAAATGACCATCAAAGAATACAGCACCTATGACGGCGTGGGCCTTGGTGAACTTGTACGCACAAAGCAAGTCAGCGCCATCGAACTCTTGGAAACCGCGATCGAAAAAACCGAAGCGCTTAACCCAAAACTCAACGCAATTGTAACCCGCTTTGACGAGCAAGCCCGGGACGCAGCCAAAGCGCCAATTGATGGTCCTTTTTCTGGTGTCCCCTTTTTGCTGAAAGATATATTAGGAGATTATGCAGGCGTTGAGACCCGCAGCGGTTCACGTTATCTCAGCGGTCAACCTGCCATGGTCGATAGCACGTTAACAGCCCGCTTTAAGGCCAGCGGCGTCATCCCATTTGGCAAAACCAATGTCCCCGAATTTGGCCTGCTCCCAACAACCGAAAGCCTGCTATACGGCCCCGCACGCAATCCTTGGAACACTGATCACATTACCGGCGGCTCATCTGGTGGATCAGCTGCAGCGGTCGCCGCAGGCATTGTGCCCATGGCCCACGCCAACGATGGCGGCGGCTCCATCCGCATCCCCGCCTCCTGCTGTGGCCTTGTCGGTCTCAAGCCAACCCGAGCACGTAATCCGCTAGGCCCCAATCTGGGCGATGTCATGAGCGGCATCATTCAAGAACATATTGTAAGCCGCACAGTCCGCGACACCGCCCAAATGCTCGACTGCACACAAGGACCAGAAATCGGTGCGCCTTATGCTGTCGCAGATCCAATTGGCCTTTATATCGATGAGCTCACAAAACCAATCGGCAAGCTACGCGTGGCATTCACCAAAACCGATATCGCTGGAAATCCTCTAGACCCTGAATGCATGGCAGGCGTGGAAAAAACCGCCAAGCTTTTGGAAAGCCTCGGCCATCATGTTGAAGAAGTGATGCCAGAGCTAAACCAAGATATCCTCACTCAGTCTTTCATGGCCGTCTGGGCCTCTGGTTTGGCAATGCAGGTCGAAGCCGTCACCATGTTCACCGGCAGAGCCCCCGGTCCTGATGACATTGAGCCTCTATCGCGCGCCCTATTGGAAGTGGGTCAAAACACATCTGCCGGTCAATATTTGCTGGCAGTCGCAATGCTGCAAGATATGGCCCGGACAATTGCACAATTCCAACAAACCTACGATGTCTGGCTCACCCCCACTTTGGGCAAACCAGCTCTGCCGATTGGAACCATTGACGTGACCAACCCAAATTTGGAAGAATCTATGGCTCCTGTCATGGACTTTTCCCCCTTCACCGCGATCATGAACGCAACCGGCCAGCCAGCCATCACCTTGCCCCTGCATCAGTCCGGGTCGGGCCTCCCCATCGGCATGATGTTCGCGGGTCGGTTCGGCGAGGAAGATTTGCTCCTGCAGTTGGCCGCACAATTAGAGCAAGCAGCTCCTTGGAAAGACCGGAAACCAACAATCTGGGCCTAAAATGGTCTGAAAGATTTTGTGAGGGGGGCGCAATATGCTATGTCCCCCTCATGAACAACACATCAAAAAACCCGCTCAACACCTCTCCCGTTCACGTTATTGGCGCTGGCATGGCTGGCTCCGAAGCCGCATGGCAGCTTGCAGAAGCCGGCCAACCCGTCGTGCTTCACGAAATGCGCCCAATCGTCAAAACGGATGTCCACCAATCCGAAGGTTTTGCAGAGCTTGTATGCTCCAACTCCTTCCGCTCAGATGATTGGCAGAACAATGCCGTCGGCCTTCTTCATGAAGAAATGCGCCGCGCAAATTCCATCGTCATGAAAGTCGCCGAAATGGCGAAGGTGCCCGCTGGTGGTGCTTTGGCCGTTGACCGCGAAGTTTTCTCCGCCGAAGTCACCCGCCTTCTCGAAAACCATCCCATGGTAACGGTTGAGCGCGGCGAGCTTTCATCCATCCCCCCTGAAGAGTGGGACAATGTCATCATCGCCACGGGGCCGTTAACATCCGATGCCCTAGGTGCTGCCATCGCCGAAATTACTGGTGACGACGGCCTCGCCTTTTTCGACGCCATTGCGCCCATCATTCATATTGATTCAATCGATTTTTCTAAATGCTGGTACCAGTCCCGCTACGACAAAATCGGCCCCGGCGGCACCGGCAAAGATTATATCAACTGCCCCTTGGATGAAGAACAATATAACGCCTTCATCGACAATATTCTTGAGGGCGACAAAATGGACTTCAAAGAGTTTGAGGAAAACACCCCCTACTTTGAAGCTTGCTTGCCGATCGAAATCATGGCGTCGCGCGGACGAGAAACCTTGCGCTTTGGTCCCATGAAGCCCGTCGGCCTCACCAATGAACACGACCCGCAAACCAAACCTTACGGCGTTGTGCAACTACGCCAAGACAACAAACTTGGCACGCTCTACAACATGGTTGGATTTCAAACGAAATTGCGCCACGGCGAGCAAACACGTATTTTCCGCACCATCCCCGGCTTAGAAGGCGCTGAATTTGCCAGACTGGGCGGCTTGCACCGCAACACCTTCATCAACAGCCCGAACCTGCTGGACCCGTTGATGCGCCTCAAAGCCATGCCGCGTTTGCGTTTCGCCGGCCAAATCACCGGCGTTGAAGGTTACGTCGAAAGCGCGGCCATGGGCATACTAGCCGGTCGCTTTGCCCTTGCCGAACGTCGCGGTGAAACACCAACACCGCCACCGGTCACAACCGCGTTTGGCGCCCTGCTCAGCCACATAACGTTGAATGCGGATGCCAAAACGTTTCAACCAATGAATGTGAATTTCGGGCTCTTCCCCGACCTGCCCCCATTGCTTGATGAAAACGGAAAACGTCTACGCGGCAAGAACAGATCCCAAGCCCGTAAACATGGCATGACAAGCCGCGCACTGGCTGACTTGGCGACATGGTTGGGCATCGAGCAGCCTGTTCCAGAACCAAAAACTGAGGCAGAAGTAAAAGCAGACTAAATCCGTCTGCTCAAGGAACACCTCATCAGGCGAAGTTGACGGCGAAAAGCCAAAACTTCGCCTGTTCCCAAAAACGGCTCAAATTTGCGCGACCGCACTTTCAACAGATAAAGCCCGATCAGACACGCTGGGAACAAAGCAGGCAGCAGAGTCATATTTGGTTTGCGCAAAAGCCTGCGGGCCTTCACCAACCGCGTTTCAGCCTCGCCTGCCATCTCGTCAATCAAAGCTCGCAAACCCGGCCGGCACGTGCCCGCCAAAATATCTGCTGTTTCCACCTCATACTTGGCAAGCAAACTCTCCGGCAACATCACCCGGCCCTGAGCCGCCATCGGACCGATGGACCGCAATATGCCGGTAAGCCCGTAAGCCTCGCCAATCAATTGCACCGCTTCAGCCTCTTCAGGTGTAAATGCCCGGTTCAATTTATCCTTAAGCAAGGCCCGACCAGCCACAACCATCAAAAGCATCGACGTGCTGTGAAGGTAGGAGAGCAAATCAGGCAGGTCTTTAAACATGCCGTCATCCAAATCCTGCTCGCGCCCATCAATCAGGCCCTGCAATCCCTCACGCTCGTAAAGCCCTGCAGCAATCGGAACAGCCAGAGCTTCTACAACCTCATGCCCGCGCGGCGCAGGCCCATCAAAAAGCTGATCAATCGTCTCGCGCCACCACTGCAAACGAATTTGCCCCAACATGGGCTCACTCACAGTTTCGCGAATACGAGCGATCTCAGTTTGAAAGGCATAAAGGGGAATAAGAGTCATGCGCGGCGCATCGGGCGTCATCAGAAGGGTCAAATACCGGTCGTGATCACGCAAACGGATCAATTCCAAACAATGGTTCAATACAGCGTTATCCACATTCCCACCTTCCAAAAACGAGTGCAAAAAGACAAACGGGGCCGCATGCGCGACCCCGTTAGCCTTAAGAAGGTCGCCCTTCTAGGAAATATTCTGTGCCGCTACCATAGCAAAAAGCATTGGAATAGACAGCAATGTATTTGTCCGTGAGAACAACATCGCAGTACGCGCCGCAGCAGGTTTTAGACTTGCGTCCGCTTCAACGAGGCCCAATGCAATTTTCTGGTTTGGCCAAATAACGAACCAAACGTTGAACCACATGATAACGCCAAGCCACATGCCAATGCCGATAGCTGTATGTTTTGGAACATCGAAATCTTCAATGGCACCCAACGAGAAGGCTTCAAACAGATAACCACTCATAGCGGCCAAACAGATACCGGTGATGATTGTACCCATTGCACCCCAACGGAACCACCAAAGAGCGGCCGGAGCGATAACTTTACCAATGGCAGGTTTCTGCTCATCAGGAATGTTAGGCATGTTTGGAATTTGAACAAAGTTGAAATACCAAAGCAAACCAATCCACATCACACCACATAGAACGTGAAGCCAGCGGAAAATAGAAATACCAAAACTGTGGTCGAATGCACTACCACTATTGATAACAAAAAGAACGAGTAGCGCTGCAAGAATGAACCCGGCAATAACCGTGTTACGCAGCGAGGATAAGATAGCAGCCATATGAAGGCCTCCCCATAACGAGCTGAAAATGATCGGTAACAGTCACTCAAATAGACAAACGATAGGCCAACACATTTGGTCGGTTTTCGTTCCCAAGAGAGAAACCGTCTAGCAACTCAACCGAGTCGCTTTTTCATAGAAACCGTAGGATTTTTGAGGGGAAAAGCCAAGTAAAACAGTCAGGTAATCGGCCAAACAGTTAATCTACTGCGATCAACGCCGCTGCCACACGCCGTCCTTCGCTCAACAGCACATTATAGGTGCGGGCTGCAGCGCCCGTATCCATCACATCCCAATTAATTGACTGCTCTTTGAGAGCGTCTCGCACAAAGGCGCTCGGGCGGACCAAACCAACACCGGACCCAATCAGCAAAACATCAAAATTGTCTTTGGCTTTAATCAGCCCGGTTAAGTCCCCAAGTCCGACCGATGCAATATCAATCGGTCCCCACAACACAGGGTCACTTTCAGGGCGCAACACCAACGAGCCAACATAGCGTTGGCCGCCCAATCTGAAACCACCATCCCCATAAGCATCAATCGCTGGTTGGCGCGCATATGTCGGAGTAGAGAAATCCATTGAACGGCCTCTTCTTAGGCGTCTGTTTCAGAAGCTTTCGCTCCCTCTTCAGACCAATCCCGTTTCACGCCCAAAATCAGCAACATTGGTGCGGCGATGAAAATGGAGGAATAAGTCCCCACAATGACGCCCCAAATCATAGCAAAAGTGAACCCACGAATGACTTCGCCACCGAAGACATACAAGGCAACCAAAGCCAAGAGTGTCGTCACAGATGTCATGACCGTCCGCGACAAGGTTTCATTGATGCCAAGGTTCAACAAATCGCCAAGGTCCATCCGTTTAAACTTGCGCAAGTTTTCGCGAACCCGGTCATAAACGACCACCGTGTCATTCATCGAATAACCCACAATGGTCAAGATGGCCGCAATAATGGAGAGGTTAAACTCGAGCTGCAACACCGAGAAAATACCAATGGTCAAAATCACGTCGTGGATCAAAGCAGTCACAGCCCCCACAGAAAACTGCCACTCGAAGCGGAACCAGATGTAAATCAACATGAGGAACACAGCGAGGAAAACGGCAAGCGTACCCGCCTCAACCAACTCGCCGCTGACTTTAGGGCCAACAACTTCCGTACGTCGATAGTCAACCCCGTCGCCCAATGCTTGCCGCACCAGTTCAACAACTTTTTGGTCCTGCTCAACGGAGGCATCCTGCTGTTCAATGCGGATGAGAACCTCAGAGGGGCTCCCAAACTCTTGCACAACAACATGGCCCAGATTAAGCGCACCCAATTTTTCTCGGATGCCCGCAATATCGGCTGGGCCTTGTGTGCCCACTTCAATCATCGTGCCGCCAATGAAGTCGATGCCGTAATTAAGGTCCCGCGCCGCGTAAACGCCGATAGAGCCTAGAACTGCCAAAGCGGAAATAACAAAGGCAATGTAACGCAACTTAATAAAATCGATGGCCGTCTTTGAGGGGACCAATTTAAGCTTCTTCATGGGTGTCTCCTTAAAGATCAAGTGATGCAGGACGTCGACGCATAAACCAAAGCGCCACCATCATTCGCGTGACCGTAAAGGCCGTGAAGACGGACGTGATAATCCCAATCGCAAGAGTTACAGCGAACCCTTTAACGGGCCCGGAGCCCAGTTGGAACAAAATCGCGGCCGCAAGAAACGTTGTAATGTTCGCATCCAAAATAGTTGTCAGCGCCCGTGAATACCCAACATCAATGGCATTCAACGCAGACTTCCCATTCGCGAGCTCTTCGCGTATGCGCTCGAAAATCAACACGTTGGCATCAACCGCCATCCCGATGGTCAAGACGACACCAGCGATCCCGGGCAAGGTCAACGTCGCGCCCAATATAGAAAGCACGGCCCCGATCAATGCCACATTGATGATCAACGCCACATTGGCAAAGACGCCAAACAAGCCATATGAAATTGCGATGTAAATAATCACGGCGGCAAAGCCAATCATGGCAGCGATTTTACCCGCTTCAACCGAGTCAGATCCAAGCTCGGCACCAACTGTGCGTTCTTCCAAAATCTTCAAAGGAGCTGGCAAAGCACCTGCGCGCAGCAAAACAGACAAATCATTTGCCGACTGTACTGTAAAGTTACCGCTGATCTGACCAGAGCCACCCAAAATAGGCTCATTGATCCGCGGCGCACTGATCACTTCTTTATCCAGCAAAATCGCAAACGGACGACCCACATTCTCTGTCGTTGTTTTGCCGAAGCGTTTTGCACCGGCTGTATCGAAGCGGAAGGTTACGACAGCCTCATTGTTTTGACTGAAGCCGGGTTGCGCATCGACCAAGTTTTCACCGCTCACAATCGCACGTTTTTGCAAAAGCAATTCAGCGGCATATCCACCTTCGACCATTGGCGCAATAAAGCTGCCATTGGGCACACGTCCCTGACGCGCTTGCTCAACCGTCATGCTCATATCCACCAAGTGGAAAGAGAGCTTCGCAGTCTTACCGATAATAGCTTTCAACCGTTGCGGGTCATCAAGACCGGGTACTTCAATTATAATCCGGTTATCGCCTTGGCGTTGAATGCTAGGCTCTGTCGTGCCCAGCTCGTCCACCCGGCGACGTAGAATTTCAATAGACTGTTGAACCGCGGCCAACTTACGTTGCACGATAGCCGTCTCTGTCAGGGCCAAAGTAAATAGCCCCTCATCTGTAGTCTCTACATCAAGATCCAATTGTGCCGCGCCAAACACGCCGCCCCCAACAGGAGCAGCAAGCTCGCGCAATCGTGTACGCGCCGCCTCCATTTGGCTCAAATCGCGCACCCGCACAACAACACTATCGCCAGCCACAGAAAGCCCGGTATAGCCGATGCGTGGTTCTTTACGTAAAGCCACCCGCACATCAGACTGCAAGCCTTCAAGTTTTTCGCGGATGACGACATCCACGCCTACTTCCAACAGCAAGTAAGAACCGCCCTGTAGGTCTAGCCCCAGCACAATTTGGCTTTGTGGCATCCAATCAGGCAGACTTTCAAGGTCCACTTTATTGAAGAAATTTGGCGCAACATAGATCAACCCCAAAAGGGAGATCAGGCTAACCAGCGTTATTTTCCAGCGGGCAAATCGAAGCATTGGTAGAACCGGCTTTCTTGAATGTGGAACGGACCCAAAAGGCAAAGAAGCCAAAAGAGCAAGCGGACATAAAACTGTTTCCGGCGCTAAGCGAAATCGAGGATCAAAGAGACCCTAGAATGACGAAACTTAGCGCCCAAGACGAACACCCAAATGACGCAGGATGAAATTAACTCTCAAACAATCAAGAATTTGAATTTGCAGCAACTGGCGCAGTTTTAGAGCGCACGGTTGAAATCGTGGACCGCAAAACGCGCACACGCACATTTTCCGCCAACTCAACTTCAACTTCATCAGCACCGTCTTTTACCTTAGTAACTTTACCAAGAAGACCGCCAGCAGTGAGCACTTCGTCCCCACGGCGCAAGCCAGATACCATTGCGGCATGTTCTTTCGTGCGCTTTTGCTGCGGACGGATCAAAAGAAAGTAAAAAATGACGCCCATAATTGCCAAAGGGGCAATCATTTCGAGCATGCCGCCACCAGCGGAGGCGTCAGCTGCAAAAGCAGGTGTAATAAACATGGGAAACTCCTGTCACGGGCTCGGTGTGAGCCAATCTCGTTGCGCCGGACTATACCGGGCCAAATCGCCTTTGCAAACCGCTCAAACACTCTTAAGGGCTTGTTTGAACGCCATTTTTCGCGCATTTTCCTCCCGCGTTCCAAATTCCAGCGGTGAGAGTGACCATGCCCCCAAAAAACCTAGACAATCCGGACCTTTTTCCTCTTCTCACCCGGATTGCTGATGCGTTGGACCGTATGGCGCCAGAAGCGAAAAAAGCGCCCCTCCTCGACCAAGCTGAAGCTTTCAGTTGGGATGCCAGCAGCGTTCAATTGGTTCCGGTTCCCAAAGTCGCGCGAGTCGATTTGCTTCTGCTGCAAGGCATCGCCCAAGTACGTGACATTCTGATCGAAAACACCCGGCGTTTTGCCCAAGGCCTGCCCGCCAATAATGCCCTCTTGTGGGGCGCGCGCGGCATGGGCAAAAGCTCGCTGGTAAAAGCAGCGCACGCACACATCAATGCAAAGTCGGAAAAATCGCTTCTGCTGGTGGAAATCCATCGCGAAGACATTGAATCACTCCCCCTTTTGATGAACATCATCCGAGGCAGGTCCGAACGCTTCATCATTTTTTGTGACGACCTGTCATTTGATCAAGATGACACCAGCTATAAATCACTCAAAGCGGTACTGGATGGTGGCATCGAAGGACGTCCCGCCAACGTCATCTTTTACGCGACCTCAAACCGGCGTCATCTGATGCCCCGTGAAATGATCGACAACGAACGCTCAACCGGCATCAATCCTTCAGAAGCCATCCAAGAGAAAGTCTCCCTGTCAGACCGGTTCGGGCTGTGGCTCGGCTTCCACAATTGTTCTCAGGATGAATATTTGGCGATGATCGAAGGCTATGTAGCCCACTTCGGCCTTTCCATCGAGGCAGACGACCTTCACACCCGCGCCATCGAGTGGACGGCAACGCGTGGCGCACGATCAGGCCGTGTCGCATGGCAATTTGTCCAAGACCTTGCAGGTGAATTGGGCAAGCCACTCGATTAATCAGGAAAAATTAGAGACGACTGCTTGCCGACTTAGGTATTGGCAAACACTTTGAGCGGATCAACAGGTTTTGCGCCTTTGCGCAGCTCAAAATGAACTTGCGGTGAGGTCACACTACCGGTCTGCCCGGCACGTGCAATAAGGTCGCCCTTACGTACCGTCTGGCCCCGTTTTACCAGCAGTTCTTTGTTGTGAGCATAAGCGCTCACCCAGCCATTGGAATGACGCACAAGTAACAGGTTTCCGTAGCCTTTAAGCTCATTGCCGACATAAGCCACAACCCCGTTTTGAGCGACCCGAACCGGAGCACCTTCAGAGACGGCAATGTTCACACCATCATTGTGAAGCCCATTGCCTTTGGAACCGAATTTCGACAGAATTTTTCCTTCGGCAGGCCACAAAAAGACCCCGCTAGAAGGGGGTGGCGATGTCAATCTTGGTTTAGAGCGAGGCGTTGGCACAGGCCCACTGGCAACCCGAGTGTTAGAAACACCAGATGCACCGGGCATTTTCAAACGCTGGCCGACATAAAGTTTACTGGTGTTGTTCAACCCATTAGCCGCAGCAATATCACCAGGCCGCACCTTATGTTTGCGTGCAACCCCGTAAAGCGTGTCACCGCGCTGAACCACATAGGTGCCACCTGTAGACGTTTTGGGGCGCACAGAAATATTTTGGCTTAAAGTAGAGCGTGGAACCGGCCGTGCATAAGTCGCCCGCTGTTGGCGAGGCCGCGCAACACGCGAGCCTTTAGCTGGCACAACAATATTTTGACCCGAATAAATTTGATACGGACGAGACAAACCATTTGCAGCCGCAAGATCAGAAGTCTTGGCGTCATGGTCTGCCGCAATCTGGCTCAATGTATCGCCAGACGTCACCGTCACAGAATAAGTGTTAGGCGAAATGCGGTGCCCGGGCCGCTTAGCCGGTGTGCGCAAGGAACGCGAGGCAGAAGCATTTCGATAATTTGAAGTCTTGGAAGGGTTTTGATACGCATATTGCGCATCCCACCACGGGGCTGAATTGCCTGCACAGGCGGTTAAACTCAGGCCGGTCAGAACCAACAAAGCAGAAAAAAGACCGCGTCTTACAGTGCCTCTTACTACATCCATCATAACGTTCCACCTTGTTTAACCTTCGCGTGCAACTCCTTCAACCAAAGGAACAAATCGCACATCGAGCAGATCTTCTTGTTCAAAACCCAAATCGGTACGTGTTAATCGCAACAGCTTTTGCTCACCGCGTCTTTGCGGATTGTCCACTGGTACAATCATAATGCCGCCAACCTTCAATTGTTTGAGCAAATTCAGAGGAATAGCTTCCGCCGCTGCTGTGACAATTATCCGGTCAAAAGGAGCCTGTTCAGGCCAACCTTTGGCGCCATCACCTACCATCGCAGTGACATTGTGGATTCTTATGCCTTCTAAACGGTTAACGGCATCCCTCATCAGCGTGCGATATCGCTCAATTGTGTACACCCGACGACACAAATGGGACAAAATCGCCGCCTGATAACCAGACCCAGTGCCAATTTCAAGCACCTTCATCCGGTCGCCCACGCGCAACTGCTCCGTCATATAAGCAACAACGAAGGGTTGGGAAATCGTTTGCCCACATTCGATGGGAAGCGGATGATTGTCATACGCTTTGGCTTTAAAGGCCGTGGAAATAAATTCGTCGCGTGGAACCCGCTCAATTGCCGACAAGACATCATTGGAACGAATGCCTTGTTTGCGTAATTCCATAATAAGAGAGATTTTATTTGTCTCGCCGTCTTCGTCCAAACTCATCGCGGGTTCACTCCAGGCCAAAGGACATATTGAGTGAAGCAGACAGCCGTTTTTGCGTGGCGGTATGAGACAAGTTCAAATGTAACGGTGTTACAGAAATATAGCCGCTATAGACCGCGTGCAAATCTGTATCTTGTTTAGGTTTCGACGGTACTTTGTTGAAACCAAACCAGAAATACGGATGCCCACGCCCGTCTTCGCGCTCTTCAATCTTCAAATTCGATTGGTCGCGCTTGCCCTGTTTGGTCACACGCACGCCTTTAACATCCCCATGGGGCATGTCAGGGAAATTCACATTGATGAGCACATTGTCTGGCCAGCCTTGCGCCAACAAAGACCGGATGATTTCCGGCCCAAAATGTTCCGCCGTGCCCCATTTAAGCAAAGCACCGTCGGTAAACCCGTAAGCTTGGCTCATCGCAATTGACGGAATACCAAGGGCGGTACCTTCCATCGCGGCTGCAATCGTGCCGGAATATGTCACATCATCGGCAATATTTTGTCCCCGGTTCACACCAGACAAAATCAGCACCGGTGGTGTCTCGGCCATCAGGTGGCGCACAGCCATCAAAACACAATCTGTCGGCGTACCTTTGACCGCAAACCGGCGCGCACTCACTTTGCGCACACGGATCGGATCGCTCAGAGTCAGAGAGCGACCAGCCCCGCTCTGCTCTTGCTCCGGTGCGACCACCCAAACATCGTCTGAAAGCGCTTTGGCTATCTTTTCCAGCGACTTCAATCCGGGGGCATGAATGCCATCATCATTGGTGATGAGGATCCGGCCGATCGATGGTTTTTTGGCAGGTTTCTTAGCCATTTGCGCGCATCACCTCTAGTCCGCCCATGTAAGGACGCAGCACTTCAGGCACTTCTACAGAGCCATCTTCTTGCTGATATGTTTCTAAAAGAGCAACCATTGTCCGGCCAACTGCCAGTCCAGATCCGTTCAGGGTATGTACAAATTTGGTCCCCTTTTCACCCTCTGGACGGTACTTCGCGCCCATCCGGCGGGCTTGGAAATCCCCGCAAACAGAGCAAGAGGAAATCTCGCGGTACGCATTTTGTCCCGGCAACCAAACTTCAATATCGTAAGTTTGGCGTGCCCCAAAACCCATATCCCCGGTGCACAAAGTCATCACCCGGTAATGCAGCCCCAAACGCTTCAAAACATCCTCAGCACAGCCCAACATCCGCTCAAGCTCTGCGTCAGACGCGTCAGGAGTTGTCACCGAAACCATTTCGACTTTTGAGAATTGGTGCAACCGGATCATGCCGCGTGTATCACGCCCAGCAGACCCCGCTTCAGACCGGAAACACGGTGTATAGGCCGTCATGCGAACAGGCAGCTCGGCTTGATTGACAATTGTATTGGCAAACAAATTGGTCAGCGGCACTTCAGCCGTTGGTACCAGCCAAAAACCGTCTTCAGTATGAAACGCATCTTCGGTAAATTTTGGTAATTGCCCGGTGCCATACATGGCTTCATCGCGCACCAAAACCGGTGGGGAAATCTCTGTATAGCCTTTTTCAGTCGTATGCAGGTCCAGCATGAAGTTAGCCAATGCCCGCTCCAACTTGGCCAAATGCTGGCGCAGCACAACAAAGCGCGCGCCCGACATTTTCGCAGCCGCTTCAAAATCCATCATCCCAAGAGCTTCACCCACATCGAAGTGCTCTTTCGGCGTGAAGCTAAAGTTCTTCTTCGCCCCCTCATAATGATGCTCAACATTGTCTTCTTCACCTGCACCAATGGGCACAGCATCGTAAGGAATATTGGGCAAACGCGCCAATAAATCATCCATTTCGGCGGTAAGCTGGCGTTCCTGCTCTTCGCCGTCTTGCAACGCCTTCTTCACGAGAGCGACTTCAGCAATAGCCTTTTGAGCCGCCTCCTCGTCACCACGTCCTTTAGCAGCCCCGATTGCTTTGGAGGCCGCATTCCGACGCGTTTGGGCTTCTTGGGTAGCCGCAACCACTTCGCGCCGTTTGGCATCTACCACCAAAAGAGCTGCAGATTGTGGGTCAGCACCGCGTTTAGCAAGGGCCGCATCAAATGCATCAGGGTTGTCACGAATGACTTTGATATCAATCATATCCGTCTCGACTAACTATAGGGTTCGGAAGGGCGAATCGCGCCCGGGCAAAAGCGTCAGTGCTCATCTATATACGGGCCCAAACAGGCCCCGTCCAGCATGGGGAAAAATGCAGTCAGGCTAAAATTTAGGGCGCAGGTGGATGGGTTTCCCCACCATCATCCGGCGTATCCATATTCGACGCATCATCATCATCACGCGCAGCAGCCCTCTTCTTCTCAATCAGCATCACAGCAATGATCGAAATCTCATAGAGGATCATGGTCGGCAGCGCCAACCCAACTTGGCTGATGATATCGGGGGGCGTCATCACAGCCGCAACTGCAAACACGGCAACAACGGCGTATTTCCGGCCTTTTCGAAGTTGAGGCGCATTCACAAGCCCGACCCGCGCCAACAATGTCAGCACAACCGGCAACTGGAAACAAAGCCCAAAAGCAAAGATCAAAAGCATGATCAGCCCAAGGTATTCGCTGACCCGTGGCAGCAGTTCAATCGCTGCCTGCCCATCGCCGCCCGCTTGCTGCATGCCGAGGAAAAACGTAAAGGCCAAAGGCATAATCACGTAATAAACCAAGCTTCCGCCTGCAATAAACAGCACGGGCGTTGCAATCAAATAGGGGAAAAAGGCGCCGCGTTCCTGCTTATAAAGCCCCGGAGCAACAAACATATAAATTTGGGAGGCAATAACGGGAAAGGCAAAGAAGATTGCCCCAAAAAGTGCAAGCTTAAGCTGAGTAAAAAAGTACTCCTGCGGCGCTGTAAATATCAGCTTGAGGTTTTCCTGATCACCTGCCGCCCGCTCATAGGGGTAAAGTAGGATGTTGAAAATATCTTCGGCAAAATAGAAGCAAATGCCAAACATCACCACAATAGCAGCCACCGACCACATCAACCGAGAGCGCAACTCAATCAAATGAGCCATCAAAGGGGCGCGGGAATCCTCAATATCAACATCACTCATGCCGTACCTTTCCCGCCTATATCCGCTTTTTGAGCGGCTACGTCTGCTTCAATCGGCTCTTTGTCACCATCATCAGCTTCAACCGACGCGGGCGCCGCGCCAAGTTTATCGGCTGCAGCTTCGGCTTTTTCCATTAATGCCCGCTGATCTTTTTCCATGTCCTCAAATTCCGTCGGATCGATCGCCTCGCCCACAAGTTTTTTAACTTGCTGGGTGGGTGAGATCTCGGACAGATTTTTCTTGAGGTCACGTAGCTCGCTCAGCTCGGTTTCGCGCGCCATGTCGCTAATGCCGTCCTGAAATTCCCGAGCCATACTGCGCATTTTGGCTGTATAGCGCCCAATGTTACGCAACATAACGGGCAAGTCCTTCGGACCAACAACAATAATTGCCAGAACTGCCAAGACCAAAATTTCAGACCAACCGATGTCAAACATCAGACAACACCCAGAGAACAACAGGAAAATTCACACGAGCAACCCATAAGGCCACACTAGATCAAGCCGACACCAAACCAGAAATTACGAGGTTTTGTCTTTTGATTGTTCTTCTTCTTCCACTTGAGCAGTGTCAGATTTTTCGATGTTTTTAGGCTCTTCAACTTCTTCGCGCAAACCTTTGCGGAAACTCGTGACACCCTTAGCAACATCTCCCATCAGTTCAGAGATTTTGCCGCGACCGAAGAGCAATACAATCAACACAACCACGATGATTATCTGCCACGGACCAATGCTTCCCATCTAAGTTCTCCAATTTTCAGCTCTTCAGAGCTGGAATACGCTTTAATTTAGACCACTAACTCTCCGGCATCATTGCAGAAATTCGCATTCGTTGCAATTCAGCTTCAAATCAGCATGAGATAGATATAGGGCTCGAAACGCCTCACCACCAGTGGCAACTGCCCTACAGATGTGAGGTTTTTCTCGCAATGACATCAAGAAAAGTTCAACAAGTGGAAATAGCAAAAAACCAACCCACCCTTTAGGCTCCATCAGTCTTCGTTTTTAGATTGCACTTCGTGGTCATCTATTGCTTCGCCGTATTCCTCTGGCGCTTCATCCTGGAAGTCACCGTCACCGTCACCACCTGTTTCAGTAGGATTAGGCACAATGAAGGTCGGCGGTAGATTGGCTTCCAACATGCCAGAGCCTCTAAGCTCTTCCAAACCCGGAAGGTCCGAGATGTTTTCCAGCCCGTAATGGATCAAAAACTCGTCACTAGTCCCGTAAGTAACCGGGCGCCCCGGTGTGCGCCGACGTCCACGCAACCGGATCCAAGTTGTTTCCATCAACACATCAATCGTGCCTTTGGAAACGCTCACACCCCGAATGTCTTCAATTTCGGCACGTGTAACCGGCTGATGGTAAGCAATAATCGCCAATGTTTCCAAAGCAGCCCGGCTGAGTTTCTTCTGCTCAACAGCTTCACGGCGCATCAGGAATGAGAGGTCTTCAGCCGTCCGCAGCATAAATTTATCTGCCACCCGCACCAAATTCACGCCCCGGTTTTCATAGGCGATTTGCAAGTCTTCAATCAACGCACCAACATCAGCTCCTTCAGGCAAACGCGCAGCGATACTGTCCACGTCAAGCGGTTCAGCCGCCGCAAAGAACAAAGCCTCAACCATGCGCAATTGTTGTACCGGGTCGTGCAAAGGAAACGGCTGAGCATCCTCTTCTTCATCGTCAGATTCTGCGTCAGGAACCGCAACTAAATGGGGCTCTTGCTCCCCGTCTTCAGCCGCGCTCTCCGGCTCATCCGCCGCGACGCTTACTTCTTCAGTGTCGGCATCTTCTTCAGAGCTTAGATCAGCCTCGCCCTCTAATTCATTCAAATCAGTGGCTTCTTCATCACCCAGGCGGGATTCAACACCGTCAGTCTCTCCCTGCGCATCGACCGCAGAGACGTCCTGTTCTTGGGCGTCGTCATCGTCAGACACAGCATCAGGGTTTGTTTCAGATGTTTCGCTCATTCGTCACTCGCGTCGCCATTAGGGGTTTCAGACGATTGGTTAGATTTTTGAGGCATTTTCGCATCGCGGCCTGCCCGACGCCGCACATAAACCGGTTCGAAATGGCTCATCTGTTTGATCTCAAGATGGCCGTGCTTCACCAATTCAAGGGTGGCACTAAACGTACTCGCAATCGCACTGCGTCGTTTTTCAGCCGACGTATAGCCCGGCGGCAAAAAGGACTCGATACGGCCCCAATCGATGACAATGCCGAGCATATTTTGAATGCGGTTACGCGCATCTTCAATGGACAGAATGGGGAACTTCTTTGGCTCCCACTTAGGCTCATGTCCCCGCAACCTTTGGGTCACATATGACTTGAGCAGATCGTACAAAGTACCTTGCCACTCAGGCGTTTTGATCACCCGAACACCCTCGGGTGCCCCGCGACCAAAGATCGAAACACCCATTCGGTGGCGCGCCATCAGGTCTTGGCTGGCTTTGCGCATGGATTCAAGACGGCGCAATTGAAACGCCAAGATAGCCGCCATTTCTTCGCCAGATGGACCTTCTTCTTCTTCTGGTGGCGGCAGCAACAATTTCGACTTCAAAAAGGCCAGCCAAGACGCCATCACCAGATAATCAGCAGCAAGGTCAAGCTCTAACCGCTTAGCATTATTGATAAATTCAAGATATTGATTGGCCAGAGCCAAGATCGAAATCTTGGTGATATCCACCTTTTGAGTACGCGCCATCGCCAAAAGCACATCAAGCGGGCCTTCGTAGCCATCAAGGTCAACAATTAGGCCGTCTTCAGGCACAGATTTGTGGGGTGCACCAGTGTCTTCTTGGAACGTGTCGGCTTGAACTGTTTCTTCTGACGCTGTTTGCACCTCTTGTTCAGCGCTCGCCTCTTGAGTAGACCCTTCAGAAGCCGAAACCTCGTCCTTGGAAACAGCAGCATCTATCCCCCCAGCGCTTTCTTCAGCTTGCTCAGGAGGTTGATCTTCAGGTGTTTCAGGCGGTGTTTCACTCATAGACACAAATCACGGAATCAAAATTATTAACGGGTAAGAAATCTTTATACCCCGGCTGGGGCATGTCGCCTACGACCATTCTAGGTGAAGTTGGGGGTAACTTTAGGCCGACTTTTCACACAATTCATCAAATCGAGCCAGAGAGGCAGTTAAATCAATGTCTTCTGGCGTCCGCAGTGCCTTTTCGGCAGCTTTTGCCCGCTTTAAAGAAGGACCAGAAAGGAAGGAAAGCTCGCCAGCGATCTCTGTCATTTGAGCCATATCGCCATTGCAATGCAAAATCATATCGCATCCAGCCCCAAGCGAGTCTTGGACCCGCGAGGCATATGTGCCCCCAAGAGCTTTCATGGAAAGGTCATCGGTCATAATCAAACCCTGATAGCCAATGTTGCCGCGCAAAACATCCTTGATCACTTTGGCAGAGGTGGTTGCTGGCGCCTGATCGTCAATCGCCTCATAAATCACATGGGCCGTCATCGCCATGACAATGTCTTTAAGGGCTGCAAAGGGTTTGAAATCTGTTGCCGCCAACTCTTCATAAGACGTCGTCACCCGAGGTAATTCCAAATGAGAATCCACACCCGCACGGCCATGTCCCGGAATATGTTTGATAATGGGCAGAACACCGCCCGCCAAAAGCCCATTTGCTACTGCGCGCCCAATCGGCACCACAACATCTTCTTTACGCCCATAGGCTCGGTTGCCAATAACGTCATGCGCACCTTCAACCGGCAAATCCATAATTGGTAGACAATTGACGTTCACACCCACATCGATGAGCTCTTGAGCGATAAGGCGCGCGCCAAGCCACGCAAACTCTAAGCCCGCATCGCCATTCGTTTCAAATAATTTCCCATAAGATCGGCCTTCAGGATAGGCCCGCCAATGCGGCGGCTTAAGGCGTGCAACCCGTCCCCCTTCTTGATCAATCAGGATCGGTGTGCTCTCACGGCCCGTAATCTCGCGTAAACTCGCAGTAAGCGCACGAACTTGGTCCGGCGTATCCACATTGCGGGCAAAGAGGATAAAGCCCCACGGCTGAACCTCACGAAAAAAGGACGTTTCTTCAGCGCTCAACGCAAGGCCCTGACAGCCGAAAATCACATTTCTAATAGATGATGACTGCACAAGTGCCCCCTACCGCTTACGAACTAAACAACCTTGGCCGCGCGTTTTTAACTGCGCACAAGTTTGGCTGGCTTTTTCTTTAGATGCAAAGAAACCCATCCGCAAACGGTAATAAATCCCCTTGTCCCCAAGGTCTGCCCGCTGAAGGTCAGGCTGCATCCCTGCCAATAAATCAGAATGCTTGGCACGCAAGGAAGCAAATTCCGCATTCGCAGTTGCCACATCTCTGAAGGCGGCAATTTGAATGACATACTCACCGTTTGCTGCAGCTTTCGGTGTCCGTGGCGCTACCACACGTGCAGGCACTGTGCTCGCGGTCACCGTCTTGCTCTTGCTCACATCTGTCGAACTAGGCGGAACCAACCGGCGCGGTTTCGCAGCAGGCATTGGTACAGGTTTCTGGGAGCCCGACCTGCTGGCAGCCCGTTGCTGTCCACCCACCACAAGAGAGCCAACCGAGGAGGGAATTTCCAACGCGGGCGGCAAGGTCTCGACGTGGTTTTTTGAAGCCTCAGGAACACGGTTCGGCACACGCGCGATGTCTATAGGCTCTTCCGACCGCGGCAACAATCGTTCAATCCCATTATCCAGGGCTTCTGCGCCAGAAATCTTGTCGTAAATACGCTTGTCGCGGTGGGGGAATTTTTGGCCACCGGGGTCTTCAGGAGCCATTTTCACCGGCGTTCTATCAGCTTGAATAAGCGGCGGTCCTGATTTAGCGCCCTGTTTCATGCCCTGCTGGTACGCCAAAAACACGACCCCAGCAAAGGCCGCAATAACAACGATCGCGCCTAGGAAAAGCAGCGGCCCGCGTCTACGAGGTCCTTCATCAGTTGCGTCATAGGTGTGATATTCATCTGCAGGCGTTGCTGCAAATTGACCACCTCTGTCATCATCATCATAGCCGGCCATTTAGCGCATCTCCTCAATCGGTTCTACCCCCAGAACCTCCAGTCCTGCCGCCAATACGCACGCAGCAGCCCGAATCAATGCCAACCTCGCAAGCGTAGCATCCCTGTCCTCTTTCACAATAAACCTGAGGTTCGGGTGGTCTTTCCCCTTGTTCCACAACGAGTGGAACGCACCAGCCAAATCATACAGATAAAATGCAATCCGGTGCGGCTCATGGGCTTCAGCAGCGGCTTCCATAACCCGTGGGAAGGCCGCCATTTGTTTGATCAACGCCAATTCAGCCTCATCGGAAAGCTTGGACATATCCGCACCAGCCAAAGCAGCATCCGACAGATCCGCACCAGCAAACCCTTTTTCTTCATCCGTGCCATTGCGCAGCACCGAGCAAATACGCGCGTGCGCATATTGCACATAGAACACCGGATTATCCCGCGATTGTTCCGTGACTTTTGCAAAGTCGAAATCCAACGTCGCATCATTTTTCCGGTACAACATGATAAAGCGCACAACGTCCCGGCCAACTTCTTCCACTACCTCACGCAGAGTGACAAAGTTCCCAGACCGTTTAGACATTTTCATCGGTTCGCCGTCGCGCAACAAACGCACAAGCTGGCAAATCTTCACGTCCAACACGTCTTTTTCAGAACCCGTTACAGCGCGCACAGCCGCACTCATCCGCTTGATGTAACCCGCATGATCAGCCCCCCAAACATCAACTTGATTGGCGTAGCCCCGGTTATATTTGTCGAAGTGATAGGCGATGTCGGGCGCAAAATACGTCCAGCTGCCATCAGACTTTTTCAACGCCCGGTCAACATCATCGCCAAATTCGGTGGACTTAAAGAGAGTTTGAGGCCGTGCTTCATAGTCCTCAATTGTTTTGCCTTTAGGCGGGGCCAAAACACCTTGATAGATCAGCCCTTTGTCGTCGAGCAACTTGAGTGTCTCTTCAACAGCGCCGGACTTGTGCAAAGAGGTCTCTGAGAAAAACACGTCGTGTTTGATACCCAAAGCCGCCAAATCATCTCGGATCATGTCCATCATCATGGAGGTGGAAAGCGCGCGCACACGCGGAAGCCATTCAGCTTCTTCTTGGCTCAGCAAGCTATCCCCATGGTCGGCGGCAAGCTTTTGCCCAACCGGCACCAAATAATCTCCGGGATAAAGCCCTTCAGGGATCGCGCCGATGTCTTGGCCTAGCGCCTCGCGGTAGCGCAAAAAGGCACTGCGCGCGAGTACATCCACCTGCGCGCCAGCATCATTGATGTAATATTCACGGCAAACCTCATGTCCAGTTTTCTCCAGCAAATTGGCCAACGCATCGCCGAACACAGCCCCGCGCGTATGCCCAACATGCATAGGCCCTGTTGGGTTCGCCGACACGTATTCCACATTGACCTTGGCGCCTTGGCCCAAATTAGACGACCCAAAGTTGGTGCCCGCTTTGAGCACGTCACCAACTTGGCCCTGCCAAAAAGCATCACTGAGTGACATATTGATAAAACCCGGCCCAGCAATATCCACGGATGTGAAATGCCCGGTAGCCGTCAGCTTCTCTGCAATTTTGGTCGCCAAATCGCGCGGCTTCATGCCCGCTGCTTTGCTCAACACCATCGCCGCATTGGTCGCCAAATCCCCGTGGGAGGCATCGCGCGGGGGCTCAACAGCCACTTTGCCGAGCACAATTTCACTCCCCAACACGCCCTCAGCCTGAAGGGCTTTGAGTTCATCAAGAAGAATGGAGAGAAAGTGCTGAAAGATATTCATGGGGAAAGTCACTTGTGCTTGAAGATACAAATCGAGGGACATACATACCGCCCCAGCTCAAAAGAAACCAGTCTTTTCAAACCCTTAAACGCCAGTCCGGCTCAAAGGCCCAGCTTTACGAACGCTCGACGTGTAAATCAAACAAACGCGCATGTTCTTCAATCGCAAAACGGTCCGTCATGCCCGCGATAAAGTCACACACCCGCCGCGCCGTCTTCATACCCCCGGCCCCATCACAGCCCTGCTGCCATTCTGGGGGTAACAAATCGGGTTCGCTGTGGAATAGCTCAAACAAATCCCGCACCATGCGCTTGGCTTTGCTCATCGACCGATTGACTTTGTAATGGCGGTACATCCGCGTAAACAGAAACTCTTTGAGGGCTGCATCATTGGCCGACATCCCCTCCGAGAAAGTCACCAATTGGCGGTCCATTTGACGCACATCATGGGCACTTTGAGGTTTATAAACAGCCACTCTATCCCGCGTTGTCGCGATCATATCCCCCACCATCACGCCAATCATCTCACGGATCGATTCATGAATGATGCGGCTACGCTCCACGGTTGGATACCGATCCTGTATTTGCCCAAAAATATCGCCGACCATCGGCACGGCCAATAGGTCCTCGATTTCAAACAGCCCGGCTCTCAAACCATCGTCAATGTCATGATTGTTGTAGGCAATGTCATCGGCCAAGGCCGCAACCTGCGCCTCAGCAGAAGCATAGCTTTCCAGCTCCAAATCCTGTTGCTCGGCATATTCTACAATCGCGCGCGGTAAATCGCTCAACCCACGTCCCGGAAAAATCATCGGCCCATTGTGCTTCACAACACCTTCAAGCATTTCCCACGACAGGTTTAACCCATCAAACTCAGCGTAACGATGTTCAAGCTTGGTCAAAATCCGCAAGGTTTGGGCGTTGTGATCAAACCCGCCGAACTCATTCATGCACCCATCAAGCGCTTCTTCGCCCGCATGCCCAAATGGCGTGTGCCCCAAATCATGACCCAGAGCCAGCGCTTCGGCCAAATCTTCATCCAGCCCCAATACTCGCGCGACAGAACGTGCGATCTGCGCCACTTCCAAAGAATGGGTGAGCCGCGTGCGGTAATAGTCACCCTCGTGATAAATGAAAACCTGTGTTTTATACTTCAAACGCCGAAAGGCGGCACAGTGAATAACCCGGTCCCGGTCCCGCTGATACGGCGTTCGGGTCAAGCTTTCAGGCTCAGAAAACAGACGCCCCCTGGTTTCTGCCGCATTTACGGCAAAAACCGCAGTTGCGGCAGGGTTTTTTACGGCTTTGATAACGGGATTGTGTGCACGATTGACCATTGGAAAAGAAACCATCTCACTTATATAAAAGATGTTCTATACTGCCAGAACGACCTTACGCATTCCTAACAGTGATATGTAGAAAATACCATGAGCGAAAGCATTACCATCGAACTGCCCGGCCAAGGTGAGCCCATTTCCCTTTCCGAAAACGCCGCGAAGCAAATCAACACCCTCCTCACCAAAGAAGAGGCAGGCACCATGCTGCGCATCTCCGTTTTAGGCGGCGGCTGCTCAGGGTTTTCCTACAACTTCTCCTTTGATGGGAAGCAACAGGATGACGATCTCGTGCTGGAACGCTCTGGCGCAACGGTATTGATCGATTCAGTGTCCCAATCCTATCTCGGCGGATCAGAAATTGACTATGTGGACGATCTGATTGGGTCTGCCTTCAAAATCAACAATCCCAATGCGACAGCCAATTGCGGTTGCGGTACATCTTTCTCCGTCTAAACCTCTAACGCCCCATTCTACAGCCCGTCCGCCTATGCTATCAAAGCGAGGCGCTGTGACTCGGCATGTGCGCATTTCAGACACGGACAGAACATGAAAATCGCAAGCTTCAACGTCAACTCAGTCAAAGCCCGCCTTAAAAACCTAACGCAGTGGCTGACTGAAACAAATCCCGATGTTGTCTGCTTGCAGGAACTAAAGTGCGTCGATGAAGCCTTCCCCCGCGAAGCCATTGAAGACTTAGGCTACAACGTCGCGGTGCACGGCCAGAAAACCTACAACGGCGTCGCAATCCTCTCCAAGTTCCCGATGGAAGATGTCACCCCGCGCTTGCCCGGCGACGACAGCGACGAGCAAGCCCGCTACATCGAGGCCCTCATCTCAACAGGCTCCACCCCCATTCGGGTTGGCGGTCTTTACCTGCCAAATGGCAATCCGGTCCACACCGAGGACGGCGACCTCCACGAAAAATACAAATACAAATTGGCGTGGATGGACCGCTTGATCAAACACGCAGAAATTCTTCTCACAATGGAAGAGCCCTTTGTATTGGCCGGTGATTACAACATTATTCCCCAAGCCGAAGACTGCCACAAACCGGATGCATGGAAAGAGGATGCGCTGTTCCGCCTCGAAAGCCGCGACAAATTTCGCAAGCTGATGAACCTCGGGCTGACAGATTCATTTCGCGCCTGCCACACAGAACCCAACCGCTATACATTTTGGGATTACCAAGCTGGCGCATGGCCCAAGGACAACGGCATTCGCATTGACCACCTTCTGCTTTCACCCCAAGCAGCTGACATGCTGAGCGCGTGTGACGTGGACAAAGAAATACGTGGCCGGGAGAGACCCTCCGACCACGTACCAATTTGGATTGAGCTAGACGTACCAGAGTAAAGGAACGCTAAGCCTCAGATTGAGATAGGTCGCCTCGCACCGTGCGAACCCCCACAAAGATCAACTGCACAAGCCATGGGACCCCCGCCCCCAAGCCAATAAGCACGCCGTATTGCGCTGGTTGAAGGAGTGACAACAGAGTGGTGGCCGCAATAAGGATCACGACAGCTCCCACGACCTTCCAAACGAACCCGGCTTGGCCAAACAGGTAAAGCCCAACACCCATACCGCCAACCATGATCGACAGGAATTTTCCCCATACAGGATAGATCAGCAGATCCAGATCCTTGGCCGCCTCAAGGTCCTGTGTCAGCCCCAACAGAATACTATTCTCATAGGCATCAAAAAGAGCCGCGAACAGACCAAAAAGAGCAAACCCAAGCCACAGCTTGTTTCCTCGGACCCGGTGGGCTGCTAGAAAAAATGTGGTGATGAAAAGCCCATAGACCGCCATAAACAAAAAGTCCCAGCGATTACCAAGGTCCATAGCGGCGATGCGGGTGGCGCGAGCTTCATCGCTCAACTGACCAAAGACTGCCTGTAAATCCGCAACGCTACGCGCCATCTCAAAGGCAATAACCGGCACACCGTACCCGACCGCATACCCAGCACCTTCAGCGGGAAACATTGTCCCCAACCATTGCGAGAGCATGATCACGACAATTCCCAAGACCAGACAAGCCGCCCACCAATTTGTTTGTTTTTGCATTTCTCTCCCCTTTGCTTTTCTCGAGGGAAGCACACATGGTGCAAAACTTTCAAGAAATAAATCGAAAGCCTGAGGTTCAAGCAAGAGCATTGAGAGCAGAAATATCTATGGACAGAGAAGAGCCAAAATAACTAAGCTTGGCCTTATCGATACTTCTTACGCGTTCAAATTGAGATATAGATGATCAAACTCACATTCTGCCTGCACCGTAAATCTGACCTCAGCCTCGAAGAGTTCCAAGATTATTGGTTGAACAAACATGCACCGCTCGTGAAAAGTCATGCCAAAACCTTACGCATCCAACGCTATGTGCAAACTCATTCAAGTGAGACTGCGTTAAGCGACGGTGTCCGTAAACCACGCGCTGGTAGCTTAGATAAAGCCCCTGAGATTTTCGACGGCGTTGCTCAATTATGGTTCAAATCATTCGAGGACATGGCCGCCTCTCTCAGCGATCCAGCTGCACTCGAGGCAGGTAAAGCCTTACTGGAAGATGAAGCCAAATTTGTCGACCTTGCCCGTTCGCCTCTGTGGTTTGGCGAAGAACACGAAATCTTCTAACAGCGGCGCAAGTTATCTCTCAGGATGTGATTTCTTCCAAGCTTGGGCCCGCACTTTGCCTTCACCCATGTGCTCAGATTTAACTTTGAATCTAAGGTCACTGGACGCTTTTGTAATCATGTCTTGAGGGCCCTCGGCACCGAACTCCCTCGCCAGTTCCAAATACATTGCGCCCTTATAAGGGTCTTCAATGACGCGGTCGCCGTTCGCATAAATGTAACCCAGTTCAATCAATGCTGGCACGTAGCGTTTTTTGGCAGACAGAAGAAGCCACCGGTTACCTTCAGCACCAGACTTCACGACGCCGCCATAACCCGAACGATGAATAAGCCCCAGATGGTATTGAGCTGCGGGATGAAAATGCTCGACCGCGGCTTTGTCCAACCAATTCAACCCCTGCTCAGGGCTTGGGTCCAGTTCAGCTTCTTCACTGCCTCTAAAGTAGATAAAGGCAAGCGCTATTTGGGCATCTGCGATACCGTCTTCACTGGCTTGGGTAAGATATTTGATCGCGCTAATATCAGAAACTTCGACGCCGTTGCCCGTCTGGTAAAGCGAACCCAGAAGATAGGCCGCCAGCCCATTTCCGTTCTCAGCGTCCTGTGTCCATTCCGCCGCTGCCAAGTCAACTTTGCCTTCGCTAAACAGGCTCATGCCCACATTGACATCCGCGTAAGCGGTTGAGGCGACGAAACCAAACAAACCAGCCAAAACAGCACTACGAAACAAACGAGCCACAGTATTTCCTCCAAGGAATATCAGAACAAGTCACTCTAACCAAAAAACGACGCTTCCACCACATTCCTGTAAGAAAGCGCCGTCTTTGGTAAATAGGCTCAGGCTAGGCCGTCAAATCAACCCACCAGTTTTTTCATCCGCACCAAAGCATCTTCCTGCTTTACGAGCTTTTCTTGGGCATCAGCAAGCTTAACCCGCTCTTCAGCCACAACCGCAGGAGGGGCTTTAGCAACAAACTTCTCATTGCTCAACTTGCCAGAAAGTTTGGCAATATCGCCTTTGATCACGCCCACATCTTTGTTCAGACGGGCGATCTCTGCGTCCAAATCAATAGCACCGGCCAGAGGCATCAACAATGTGGCTTCATCCAGCACAGTTTGGACGCAACCTTCAGGCGCTTCACCTTCGTGCAAAGTCACTTCTGTCAAACGCGCTAAACGCTGCAACAAGTTCAAATGAGTTACAAGCCGACGTTTGCTATCGTCCGACGCACCAGACATCAACAAGGGAATTTTATTTCCGGCAGGCACATTCATCTCAGAACGCACAGAACGAATTTCGGTGATGAAACGCACCACCCAATCCATCTCTTGTTCAGCCACTTCATCCACCAAACCTGTGTAAACAGGCCACGGGGCAAGCATCAACATGCCATCGCGGGGCGCACCAACTTTGCCTGTTTCTTGCCACAACTCTTCTGTTTCAAATGGCATCACTGGATGCAGCATCAACAAAATCTGATCGAGCACCCAAGCAGAGGTCGCCCGTGTCTCAGCAATCGCGGCTTCATCTTCACCGAAGAAAATCGGCTTGATAAATTCCAAATGCCAATCGCAGAACACATTCCAGATGAAACGGTAAAGCACATTCGCTGTCTCATTAAACCGGTACGCTTCAATGCTTTCCGTTACATTCGTAACGGCTTGCGCTACTTCACTGATGATGGCTTTGTTCACAGTCAATTTAACCGTAGACGGATCAAAACCTTCAACACGCACGCACTCATTCATTTCACAGAAACGAGCCGCGTTCCAAAGCTTAGTCCCAAAGTTCCGGTAACCTTCTACCCGTGAGGTCGACAGTTTAATGTCGCGCCCTTGAGCAGCCATTGCGGTCAGCGTGAAGCGCAAGGCATCAGCACCATATTCTTCAACCAGATCGAGAGGATTGATCACATTCCCCTTCGACTTGGACATTTTGGCGCCCTTCTCATCGCGTACAAGCGCGTGGATATAGACCGTGTGGAATGGTACTTCGTCCATGAAGTGCAAGCCCATCATCATCATCCGAGCAACCCAGAAGAAAATAATATCAAAGCCCGTCATCAACACATCTGTTTGATAATAGCGATCAAGCTCTGGTGTTTTCTCAGGCCACCCCAATGTGGAGAACGGCCACAAGGCAGAAGAGAACCACGTGTCCAAAACATCTGGATCACGCTCTAACTCAACGGGTTTGCCGTAATGAGCCGTTGCTTGTTCTTGCGCATCTTCTTCAGACACACCCACAAAGATTTTCCGGTCCGGGCCATACCAAGCCGGAATACGGTGACCCCACCAAAGCTGACGGGAAATACACCATGGCTGAATATTATTCATCCACTCGAAGTAAGTTTTATCCCAGTTCTCTGGAACAAATTTAGTCTTGCCAGACTTCACCGCTTCAATGGCGGGTTGTGCCAAGGTTTTGGCATCCACATACCATTGGTCAGTCAGATAAGGCTCAATGACGACCATTTTGGATTTTTCGTCATAAGGCACCATCAACGTATGGTCTTCAACTTTGGCCAAATGCCCAGCCGCTTCCATATCCGCGAGAACTTGCTTGCGCGCTGCAAACCGTTCCATGCCCCGGTAAGCTTCCGGCACATTGTCATTCAGATGAGCTGTCTCAGTCAGAATGTTGATCATTTCCAGATCATTGCGTTTGCCAACCTCAAAGTCATTGAAGTCATGCGCTGGCGTAATCTTCACCGCCCCAGAACCCTGCTCAGGGTCAGCATATTCATCAGCCACAATCGGAATACGGCGACCCACCAAAGGCAGGATCACAAACTTACCAACCAAGTCTTTATAGCGCTCATCGTCTGGGTGTACAGCAACACCAGTATCACCCAGCATCGTTTCAGGGCGTGTGGTCGCAACGGTAATCGTGCGCCCTTCCTCCCCTTCGATCGGATAGGTGAAATGCCACATGCTGCCTTGGGTCTCGATGTTTTCAACTTCAAGATCAGAGACCGCTGTTTGCAAACCCGGATGCCAATTCACCAGACGTTTGTCCCGGTAAATCAAACCCTCCTTGTGCAGCTGAACAAACACTTTGAGAACGGCTGCGGACAAGCCTTCGTCCAGCGTGAAGCGCTCACGACTCCAATCACAAGAAGCCCCCAAACGCCGTTGCTGTTCGAGAATTGTCCCACCGGACTCATTCTTCCATTCCCACACCCGCTCAACAAAAGCCTCCCGGCCCATGTCCCGGCGACGTTGATTGCCTTCAGCTTCAAGCTGACGCTCAACCACCATTTGTGTCGCAATGCCCGCATGGTCCATGCCCGGTTGCCACAGCACATCGCGCCCGCGCATGCGTTCAAATCGGATCAGAATATCCTGCAACGTATTATTGAGCGCATGGCCCATGTGCAAACTACCGGTAACATTTGGCGGCGGAATGACAATGCAATAAGGCTCAGCTCCAGCTTCCACGCGCTCAGTGCGGCCAGCTTTAAAGGCTCCGCTGTCTTCCCAGGCTTTATAAAGCCGCGTTTCAATGTCTTGTGGCTGATAACTCTTTTCCAGCATGTCAGTTCTCTTTACCGCCAGCTCCATCAGAGCCAGCTTTTTAAGGTGTTAGGTATGTTTTGTGCCGTTTAGATCATATGCACAGCACCCTCGCAAGTAGGTCCACAGCGCTTTGACCTTGGTACAGCATCCAAACGAAAAAAGCCGCTATTTCGTTGGAAATAGCGGCTTTTTATTCGATAAATCAATCAATTATGATCGGCGGCGCGCTACCCGTTCAATTTCTTCTTTGACCAGTTCTTGCACCACACCCGGCAGATTCTCATCCAACCAAGCTTTCAACATGGGCTTGAGCATTTGCGCAACCAGATCTTCCAGCGTGCGATTGCTGCCAGAAGATGTCAGCATTGAGCTCGCCAAGGCGCCAAAAGCAGCCGAAGTCGCTTGCTCAGTGTCAGTAGACAGCAACCGATCATCTTCGATTTCTGGCTCTGGTGTAGCTTCTTCGATTTCTGGCTCTGGTTCAGGAGCTGCTTCCACAACCTCTTCAACTTCTGGTTCAAGTTCTGGCGCTGGTTCCGGCTCAGCAAAAGCAATGTCATCTTCTTCAGCTTCTGGCTCAGGCTCTGGCTCCGGTGCAGGTTCTGGCTCAGGAGTAGGCTCTGGCTCAGGCTCAGGAGCTGGTGCCGGCTCAGGTTCTGGCATCGCTTCGGTAAGCTCCATCACGTCGTCAGCTTCATCGGCTGGCGTAAGCTCAAGAATTTCTTCTTCCACGACAGGTGTTTCTTCAACTGGAGGCTCTTCAACAACAGGAGCTTCTTCCTGCGCTGGCGTCTCTTCAGGCCCACCATCTTCAGAAATGATCTTGCGAATAGACGCCAAGATCTCTTCCATGGTTGGTTCTTGTCCTTCAGTTTGATTACTCATGTCACGGGTTCCCGAGGAAAGGTAGAGGAAAGGTAAAAGGTCAGGGCACACTAATGCGGAAGTTGGCAATTGCCAATGGAGCTTCTCGCATCACGCCCTTATGAAAATATTATCGATGATTTTGGTTTACTCCGCGTTACCAAAACCAATCCAGCTGCCCGAAACTTCATCATAATTGGCCTTCGGGTCATAAACTTGAACGTTCAGGTTCAATTTTTGCGCACTCAATTGCCCGGTTGCACTAATCAAGGAATATCCTGCAACATATTCATCCCGATGAGAGCGAACCAACGATACTTGCGCATCAACCAATTCTTGTTCAGCGTTCAACACATCCAAAGTTGACCGTGATCCCACTTGGAATTCTTGGCGAACCCCTTCCAAAGCGATTTCATTGGCCCGCACTTCAGCTGAATTAGAGCGAATGGAAGCCTGCGTTAGCCGCAATTGCTCCCACGCATTCACCACAGCTTCTTCAACTTGACGCAGCGTACTTGCAACATTCAGTCGGTTTTGAGCGTGAGTTTGCTTAGCCTGACGTACTTGCGAATACTCAGCCCCACCCTGATAAAGCGGCACACTCAAGATCGCTGTAATGCTGGCTTCTTCATTGCGATCAACAGTAGCCGTCGGGTTATCACTATAATCATAGCTCGCCTGAACACTGACAGATGGTAACAAAGCCCCCTTTGCCACGGTCACAGCATGTTTTGCGGACCGTTCCGCATGACGCACTGCAGCCAATGAAGGGTTGTTACTGACGGCCAATTCCATCGCTTCAGCCTGACTGGCTGGCAATCGTGGCAATGGGGGCGGCGCATCCAAAGTGCCAGGCTGGCGTCCCACAATACGCACATAGGCAGATCGACTGCTCACGAGCTCCACTTGAGATGAAATATAGGTTGCTTCAGCCAGACTTAGACGGGCTTCAGCTTGAGCAACATCGGTCCGTGTCAATTCTCCCACGCGGAAACGGTCTTCCGTCGCCTCCAGCTCACGTTTGAGAACGCTGACGTTCTTTTCCTGCAATTCAACCAAAGCCTCATTGCGCAGAACATCCATATAGGTTGTGACGGTATCGAGCAGCGTGGATTGTTCAACATTGCGCAAAGATTCACGGCCCGCTTCAACAGATTCACGTGCTTGGCGGGATCCATACAGTGTACGTCCGCCAGAAAAAATATTCTGGCTCAGCGTCAGAGAACCAGTAAGCGGCTCATAATCTGACTTGGTAACGCCCAAACTGGTGCGTGTTTCAGTGTCTTTATAGCCATAAGTGCCTTGCCCATTGAGCGTCGGGCGCCAACCGGCTACCGCTTGAGGAACAGCCTCATCGGTCGCACGCTGCCCAGCACGCTCAGCTAGGAGTGCCGGATTACTGGTGTAAGCAGCGGCCATAGCCTCAAACAATGAATCGGCGTGAGCAGTGCCTGCACCAATTAAAGTCGCCATCCAAAATGACGCTAATGCCGTGCCACCCAGCATTCTACGCACAAGAGACACTCTTCTAACAGAAACACGCCGCATTATTCACACTCCCCAATCACCGTTCGTTCGCATACCAATTCCAAGCTCGCCATTCCACGGTTCCGTATTTCACGCCAGATCCCCCATATTTTGCTACAGGGTCGGTGAGTTGAAAGGAAATTCCGCGCAAATCTTGGGCTTGTTTGGTAACTGCTTTATTAACGTTACCGAAATTAGACCATATTCTTCGGGAAAAATAGACAGAACACCCTTCAAATGAAAAATCATCGGCATTAAGTCCTGCAAATTGATCATTACGAAGCGTCAAAAAGTCCAATCTACCGATCCCACCCTTAAGAGCAGAAGTGGCTAAAGCGTCTCTTCTTCATTGAATATGGGGTGCTTGTTTAAAAAACAAAGCCCTTTGCCGCTTTAAAGCCCGGCAACTCTGGCACAGACGCATCAAACTCTTCACGGCTTGAAATAGAACCATCTGCACAACGCATGAAGAGCATGGCTTTGCCTGCATGGTCGTTCTGAACAACCGTAACCAATCGCCCCTTAGGCCCAAGTTGCGCCAAGAGAGTTTCTGGCACTTCTTCAACCGCCCCATCAATATAGATGATGTCATAAGGCCCCTGCGCGCCAACACCCTCACTCAAGGCGCCGGTCACTACAGCAACATTATCAGCGCCTTGTGCCGCAAGAGCCTCAGTAGCAAACGCGGCTAAAGCCTCGTCAGCTTCAAGCGCAACAACAGTATCAGCCAATTGACCAATGACAGCCGAGCTGTAGCCAGTACCCGCCCCCACGACTAAAGCTATGTGGCTTTTGTCAATCTTGGCCAAATCAGCCAATTTGCCAGTCACCCGGGGTTCCATCAAAGAACGAGGACCACTTTCGGTCTGTGCGATTTCAAGGCCGCGGTCATGATAAGCAATGCTCCGCTTTTCACTTGGCACAAATTGCTCTCGTGGAATTGCGCTCATCGCCACCATTATGGCCTGATCAACGATACCAGATGGGCGGACTTGTGATTCCACCATATTGTGACGGGCAGCTTGAAAATCGCTCATGACTATCTCTTAGATGCTGGTGACCACACCAAATGGCGGGGACACGGAGAAGAATTAGGTCTGTCGGTAGGGCTACTCACTGAACCATGTGGGGAACGTTATGGAGAACGAACCGCACCGACTCAACGAGAAGGCACCCAATCTGATCCGGTTATACGGGCCTCTTAGCCGGAAAACAAATGGCCCTTAGGTGATTTTGTACAATCTTTCGCAAATTCGATGCATATTCTCAATTGTATATTAGAAACTTAGTTGCTATAGACCGGCTCTCGAAAGACAAAAGTCGGCGGCCACGTGGCGGAGTGGTGACGCAACGGATTGCAAATCCGTGTACTCCGGTTCGATTCCGGACGTGGCCTCCATTTTTGTACTATTCGGCGCATTCCCTCACATTTCGAAGCATTCCAAGCCCAAGCAACACGTGAAGCGTGCCATTTAGGCGGCAATACTACGTCTTTTTGGTACTAAACCCACACATATCGGCTAGAGCCCTCACATTGTTACAATGCGATTCTCTGATGAAATACCCCGACTCATGATGCCGTCTTCAGACCCTGCCATCGCTTTAAAGCGATCTGCTGTCAAAATGCAGCCCCAACAACTCCCAAAAAGAAAATAAAGATGACGCCAATTATCGACGTCAATGATCATCGCCTCACCCACATGAGCAATTGTCACTGCTAAAGAAATCATCAAAAAGCTACGGCCAGGAAAGTCCACTTTCAACGAGCGTAAGCCACGCACGATGGTCAAAATGAGAAAACCCAAATAACTCAGAAGAGACAAATAGCCACCGGCAACAAAAATGCTCAGATAAACATTATGCGGGTCCGTGGAATAAAGTCCGGGCCATTGGGCAGGCCCAAGGCCTAGCGGATTGCTCATCCCCACTTCAATCGCCCGCGCCTGCGTCCAAAAACGCCCCTGCTCTTCCACATCATAAGATTGCACCAACGAGAAACGGTCAATAAAATGAGCCGACACGGTGGGGTCGCTCAACGCCCAGGAAATAACAACGACAGAGACCACCCCAATACCAATCAGCAAGAAGAGAAGCCGGTCCGTCTGTTGCTTACCGTGAGGCGTCGACAGCATAAAGCCGACGTATAGCAGCATAGAGACAATTAGGTTTGCCCATGCCCCCCGAGAGAAACTCAAGAAGAGGGCTAGAATGATGGTGCCGACAACCGGAAGCAGGAATACATCCCTCGCCTTCCGCGTCAGGGTCAATTTGTGCAATACGTAAAGCACCGGCGCGACCAGATACGGCCCAAAAACATTAGGGTCATTAAACGTCGCAGTGGGACGGTCATAACGCAAAAAGAACTCAGCATTTGGAATGGCGTGGAAATACGCCAATGTGCCAATAGCTGCTGCAATAAAGGCAGCCAACAAATACCCATTCCATAGAAGCTGAAGGTGGCGACGCGGGTCTGCACAAATAACACTCGTAAAAAAGATAAAGGTCAAAATCAAATAGATCACAACGATAGTGTAATCCCGCGCCTCGCCGGGCGTGTGGGCATTAAAACTACCAACGGTATAACCAACCAGCAACAAGCCCCAGAACAGCATCGGCCAAGCAAGCCCTTTGGGGATCTTCAATCCGAAAAGGAAAAAGCTGGCAACCATAGGCACCAGAAGCAGATCATAAAAGGTGGGCTGCGCCACCTCTTTCACATCACTTTTGAGATAGAAACTAATCGACATCACAATGAAAAGCGCGGCCATAGCGATATTGGCCCACATCCCTTGATGCCAAAAAGGCTCATATCCTTCTTTCTGTGAACTTGCGGCCCTTGGCGCAGAAGCCATTGCCCAACCATCTGTGGTCATGGCAAACCCGCCTTCCCCAAATTGTTGTTTGAGGCAGCATAAGAAGACGACCGGTCCAAACCTTCCAGCAATTCGCTATAAAATCGGTTGATTTGCGTGACCATATGATGCGCAGAAAAGCCTGACAGCATTTGCATTCGTATCTCTGTTGCCGCCACTTGGAACCCATCAGGCGCCTCTAAGAAAGAGGTCATCGCCCGCGATAAGTCCTCAACCGACTTTGGTTTAATCAACCGATGCGACAAAGGTCCAAAGACCTCGCCGATACCACCAACGTCAGTGGTAATAAGGGGACGAGACGCACCGGCCGCCTCCAAAACCACATAGGGAAGAGATTCATGATGCGACGGCATCACCACACATCGTCCCAACGCAAACGCATCGCGCGCAGGCATCGGTGCTTCAAATTGCACACTCGTTTCCAGCCCTAAGGCAATTGCTTGTGCTTTAAAGCGCGTCTCCTCAGGACCCGACCCAACCAAAACGGCAGTAATACGTTTGGATTTATTAAGCTGCGCGAGAGCCTCAAGCAAGTCGCCCACGCCCTTGAGCTCACGCAACTCTCCCAAAAACACAAAATCGAAGGGAGCCGATGAAAGTGTAATCGGATCAAATTCCGGAGCGGTAATGCCATTGTGAATAACCATCGCCCGCTCAGGCATCTTACCAATAATTTGGGAAAACCGATCTTGCCCAAATTGAGATTCAAAAATGATCCCCTCAGTCCGCCTCAACAGCAATCGTTCAACCGAGTGATACAAAAGGCCTGCGGGACTGCGCGGTGAAAAATGCAAAGATCCCCCGTGCGGCGTATAAAGCCGGACACGCCCCTTTGCGCGAGGCATCAAACGCGCATACGCCCCGCCTTTAGCCCCGTGCCCATGCACGACATCAGGAAGCAATCGCTCGGTAATCTTCCGCAGTGCGCGCACCGCATGAAAATCCCCCAAACCCGCATGTCGGCTCATCTCGATGCGGTGTACACCCAACGCACAATGCGCAGTCAAATCATCTAGGCGACTTTCAGACAGAGGGTCAGATGGGTTGCTTTCACACACCACCCCCACATCATAGCCCGCCTCAGCCTGCCCTTTAACAACATCACGCACATGACGAAAAAGCCCTCCTAAAGGAGCGCGCATCGTGTGCAATATACGGAGTCTGGGAAGAAAAAAGCCGTCCATGGTGCCTCGTTAGAAAAACCGCTCTTCAATTAGAATTGTATCGCCGGGGGAAACAGGTTGATTAGTTCTCACCCGCAGCTCGACAATATTTTCGGCGCGTTTACGTGTAATCAGAGCATCCGTTTCATTGGCTCTAAACGTAAAACCACCCGCAATAGCGACAGCGGTTTGAACAGTCATGCCAGAAACAAAGGGGAATTGACCCGCATTATTCACCTCGCCCAAAATGAAGAAGGGTCGGTAGTTGAGAATTTCCACACTTACGTTCGGATTACGGAGCAGTGTTTGGCCTAAAATGGCAACGAGCTCTGTTTCGAGCTCCTGGGTACTCAGACCGCGTGTCTGTACAGGTTCTATCAAAGGAATTGAAATAAACCCTGACCCATCGACGGTATATTCACCGGAGAGATCTGTTTGGCCGAAAATGACAATGCGCATCCGGTCGCCGCTATCGAGCGCATAAGGAGCACTCGTTTCAGCAATCGGTTGGGTGCTCACAACAGAATTACCCGCACAGCCTGTCAAGATGACAGCCACGGCCCCGATTACCCCCATGAAACGAACCACAAACCCTGGCATCGCCATTCCTCTCTATTTGATATTCCCTAAAATTAGGCTGCCAGGGTTAATAAAGACTGAGTTTCTAGCCGGGCACGTCAGCTAAATGCATGAAACGAGGGACAAATCTGCCAGCATTAAGACATTCGTTACCTAAACAACATTTACTAAGCTTGTCTCAGAATCCGTTCTGAACATCGCATAGTCGACCACGCGTTGAGGATAACAGTTAAGTAAATGGCAGAGCGCAGCACATCAGCAATGGCATCCAATCAAGTCATCTTTGGAGATCGGCGCCGCCGCACTTCCGAAAGTGAAGGCGCGGCTGACATCAATCCATGGGAATTGATGCGCGGTATTTGGGCACGCAAAGAAATCGTTCTCATGACATTTCTGGCCGTCCTCGCCATGGGTATTTTCTGGCTAAGCACCCTGACCCCCACCTATACAGTTGAAACTCTTTTGCTTATTGAGCCGCGTATTGGGGAAATTTCGCGCTTCGACGAAACAAACTCAATGAGCACGCCAGACAAAGGATTTGTGGAGAGTGAAATCCAAATCATTTCCTCTTACGAACAACTCTTGAAACTGGCCGACCGTCTATCCCTCAGTAAATATTCAGAATTTGCACAAGCGACAAAGTCCAAGGGGCCACAACCCAAGGGACAGGTTGACGCTCCTACAAGCTCACCGACAAAACTTGTAGAGACATTACGCAAGAATTTGAACATTATGCGTCGAGGTGAATCTCGCGTTATATCCATCCAATACACCTCTATCGACCCTGTTCTTGCAACGCAGATTGCCAACGAGCTTGCGTCGCTCTACATCCAACAACAGGTTTCTGATCGCATGGCCATACACCGCCAAGCAACCGATTGGCTCTCGTCGCAAATCGAAAGCCTTCGCACACGAACAACATCTTCAGAAACTGCGGTCGAAAACTTCAGAACCAAATCAGGTCTTTTCGAAGCCAACGGCGCGACTCTACCACAGCGCGAACTTTCAGAAGTCAGCACCCAATTGGTTTTAGCTGAAGCCACTCAATCTGAAGCAGTTGCCCGCTTAGAACTTGCCGAAGACCTAATTGCGTCACCAGAAGGTCGCGCCAGCGCTGCCGAAGTTTTACAATCCTCCCTCATTCAAACGTTGCGGGCTCGCGAAGTTGAGCTCAAAGCGCAAATCAGTGAAATGTCGACAAGCTTGCTACCCCAGCACCCTCGCATGATTACCGCACAAGCCAACTTGAGAGACATGCAGTCTGAGATTGAATCTGAGATCACAAAAATTCTGCAAGCCTTGGAAAATGAAGCCCAAGTGGCCGCGGCACGGGTTGCTTCACTGCGCCGCAATGTCAGCCGTCTCAAAAGCAAACTGGGCCGGATGAATAAAGAAGAAGTGACGCTGCGCGCATTTGAACGCGAGGCGGCGGCCAACAGAACCTTACTGGAAAGCTTCCTTACCCGGTACGAAGAAGCTTTAGCGCGTATGCAAGCAGACACACAGGCCGCCAATGCACGCATCTTGTCAAAGGCCCATACGCCGCTCAATCCTTCGTTTCCGCGCAAAACGCCAATGTTGATCCTCACCATTTTGGGCGCTATTACCTTGTCCCTCATGGTTGCATTTGTGATGGAAGTATTCTCATCAGGTTTTCGAACCGCCGATCAAGTCGAACGCATTACCGGCATGCCCTTTTTGGGTCTCTTGCCAAAATCACGAAGCAGAAATCCAGTAGCGGCTGCGGCGGAAGTCCTCCACGCGCCCAATGGTTTATTAGCTGAAAGCCTCCGCGGCTTACTCGGTCATATTCTGCTGGCGCAGGTAGATGGCCGTCCCGCAAAAAGTTTACTCGTCGCCTCCTCCGTACCCGGAGAAGGAAAATCACCTGTCGCCATGGGCTTAGCGCGTATTATGGCTATGGGCGGATATCAAGTTTTGGTGATCGATGCAGACATGCGCCGGCCCGTACAAAGCCACCTTGCCGGCATTGGCAATGGTCCAGGCCTTGCCGAATTACTATCCGGTCGCGCTGAGTTTATGCAAACAATTCATCAAGATACAGCCTCCACCGTTCATGTACTTCAAACCGGCGGACAACTTGGCAACTCCACAGCCGCTCTTGGCTCAGAGCGCATGGCGTGGATCATGGACACTCTGGGCAAGCGCTATGATTTCATCATTGTCGATTCTCCCGCCATGAGCACCGCAGCGGACGGCCAAGTCCTCGCGCGCCTTTGCGACCTCACGTTGCTCGCTGTGCGTTGGGGCGTGACAGACCGCAAAGTCGTTCAACGGGTCCTCAAAACCCTTGCAAGCGGTTCAGGACGCCGAGCTGGTATCATGTTGACAGGTGTGGATATGAAACGATATCGCAAACGCGGCGCTCAGACGGTTCTTGATCCCAACCTAAGCTAGGCATCCAAAACAGTTGGGTCTATCTAACTGGAGAGCAGTTTCGATGCCGAGCTCTGAAGGCCCATACTTAAGACAGTTTGGGCCAGTTCAGAAACACAAAGCTTGTCATGCCAAGGCGACGCTTGAGCAAGATAACCAGCAGAGATGTTCCCACGACATAGGATAAGGCTGTCGCCATGGCAGCCCCTTGCATGCCGTAATCCGGAATCAACAACGCATTGAAACATAGATTAACAATGCCCGCCGTGCCCAAAGCCATCAGGGATGCATTCTGATTACCCGTCATATTCAGAAGATATTCAATCGGCCCAACAGTGTTGCGGACCAGCAGGCCACCCACAAGAATAACCATGGCCAGGTATCCCGCCTCAAACCCCTCACCAAACCAGCTCAAAACCCATGAGCCAAAGACCAGCAAAAACAGAAAGGTCCCAAGCGTTGGCCAGAACATGAGGTGAGCGATCCCCTTCATGAATTGATTAAGCTCATCCAACGAGCCCATCGCATGAAGCCTAGAGAAACGCGGCGCGGCAATTGAAACCGCTGCAAACTGAATAAAACAAACCAAATTGTGAATGCGTGTGGCAGAGAAATAAACACCCACAACATCGGGGTCTTTAAAATAACCCAGCATGATCATATCCATATTGGCCAAGATCAATTCAAAGGTACAAATCAGGATAAGCGGCGCTGAATAAATCACCCAAGCGCGTGTTTTGTAGGAGGGCTCGGCAGCTTCAACAGTTGTCCGTATTTTGCGCGATAGCAAAACCCGTTGAACCGTCATGGAAACAGCAATCGCTGCAATGCCCGCCCAAATGGCGGTAACCGCATTAGCAGAGCCAAAAATGTAATAGGCCCCGCCGGTAAAGAGAACCACCATCAACGGGCGAAAGATATAGTTGGGAATGTAAGCAAAGTTCATCCAACCAAAGCCGCGCGCAACGCCTTCCTGCACATCAGCAACCGAAAACAGCGGCACGAAAATCATACCCGTCAACAACGGCAAGACGTAATAGGCCTCAATTTGGTCAGACAACATCCAAATAACGAACGCGCCCATCAAAGCAGAGGCAATGCTTGAGACAATGGGTAGAAAAGTCACCACACGCATCACGCCGTGAAGGTGTGGCCAGTCTTCCTTACCCAAATATTCAGCAATGAATTTGACGGCACCATCATTCAGTCCCATCGGGGCGACCAATGCCAGCATATAAATCCACACCCATACATAGGCGTAAATACCGTACTCAAAAAGCCCGAGCCACCGTGCCAGAAAAACCTGAAGCAGAAGCGTGCCAAGCCCTCCGGTCAGCCGGATGGCCATCACCAAACCCGCACCTTTTAAGGTCGATAGAAGATCCGCCGCCTCAAGACGTACAACCACACGCTCAAACTTAGAGCGCAGAGCCGTCTTCTCTGTAGGTATCTCTGGGGCCGACATAGCGAACACTAAACTCCCTAAACGCTCTCATTGCGCAATGCATCCCGCATTAAGGCAGCAGAGCACGCAGGGAAGCGACCTTGGCCCGTGCCTTACGGTACATTTCCCACAATGCAGGTGTCTGCTTGATAAACCGTTTCATTTTGCGCTGAACCAAGTGCGGCGCGACAAAAATCAAACCCAGAAGGCTATTGGCTGACAAATGGTCGTGAAGGTCGATGCTGTTATCAGACCATGAAAGCTTGTACCGCTCATCACCAATGGTGAAGTCAAACACATCAATATTGTTTTCAGCTGCCCATTTGATGATTTTATTGAGCTGCAGTGTACCCGGCGCATAGCGTGACAGCTCATTTTGAACGTAAGACGCCATCACATAATAGTAGCGCCCCTTGAATACGATGCCCCAATTGGTCGCCTGGCACTCGTCATTCACCCTCAGCTCAGTCACTTGCGTGATGTGACGCGTATCTGCCTGCGTGGCAAGCGCACGGTAAAAATCACCATTGCCATTTTGTTCAAAAATATTGGCAACGCCCATAGCCGCAAAGCTCTTTGTCTTCATCTCGATCAGACGATTGATACAGCTTTTGATCTCATCCACACCTTCATGCACGAGAAAGTCAATCGGACCAGCTTCTGCTAACTTGCGTTCTCTCTTCCGCTCACGCGCACGTCCACTTTTACTCTTCTTGTCCGCATAAAGTTCGTCAAAGTCCGGCACCAGCGACACGCTGTGCGCCCCACTTGCGTTCACAGAATGGCTCAGCTCCAACATCGGATTGCGCTGTCCACTCACCATTTCAGGCTGTTTTGAAAGGTCTGATACGTCAAACGAAGGCAAAATCTGCAAAATCTCATGCCACAAAGCTTTAAACTGGCCAGAAGCAATATGTTTGCGGAAGGCTTTAGACAAAAGCGGCGCATTGTAATCGGCCAATGGCGTACCCAACCAAGCAAGTCGGTGCACCAATGAACTTCGCACAATCGCCAGCGGTAGCATGAAGAGAACCTCACCGGTAGCGGAGCGACCCACAACAATCGCGGGCTCATACTTCAGCTGTTCGCCAATGCATTGCTGCCATGTAGCGAGCCATTCGTAGGATTGAAACACATAACAATCCCCCTCAGTCTGCAATTTCAGCCAAAGATCTTTGATCTCGGATAAATCTTGATGGAGCGTCAATTGCACAGCTGGACTATCCCGTTTGGTTTTACCAGACAGACCGACGGGTAAAAGACGGCGCGCCTGAGTTTTAGGGTCACTCATCCCAGTCGTATCACGAAGGTAGATATCAGACGTACCTTTTGAAATGCCTTTTTCAACAAGTGCCATTTTGAGCTCCAGAATTGTTTCAATTTGAAACATTTTTCTTATGTGAACGCACCGTTCTTCAATTGTTTCTCAATAAAGAACAGTCATTCTGTTTTTACAAAGAGCTGTGCAAGCCCCGTGCTAGTTCCGCTCTAGGAAGATCTAGGTAAATCGAGACGTAAGATGGATCAGGCTGCCGTACTTAAAAAAGTCATGGGAATGATGCATGCCAGCAAGCTGCACCAGCTGGCCCCTGCTACTGTGCACGGTGTCGGTGTGATTTTCATGATGCACCGCGTGCGCAAAGAACCCGTGCCAGAGTTTTCGCCGAACCGCATTCTCCAAATCACACCCGATTTTTTGACGGATGTAATCGCTCTGACCAAATCGTTAGATTACGACCTAGTCAGCCTCGACGAAGCAATCCACCGACTACAAACATTCAACTTCAAGAAACGGTTTGCCGTCTTTACCTTCGATGATGGCTATGCCGATAACGTCACCCAAGCTTTGCCTGTTTTTGAACGCCATGACGTCCCCTTCACCGTCTACTTAAATTCGGGCATGCCAGATGGAACCAGCGAACTGTGGTGGTTGGGCCTTGAGCAAACCATCCAACGCGCCGAACGCCTCTCCTGCACATTGGAAGGTGTCGACTACGATCTACCTTGCAAGACGGCTCAGGAGAAAGACGCGGCCTTTTCAACGCTCTATTGGCCAATACGTCGCCTTCCTGAAACGGAGTTGCGAGACTTTGTACGTGAGTTAGCAGCATCCCATAGCATCGAACTTCTTAGCATCACCCGCGACGCCTCAATGAGTTGGGACCAAGCCCGCGTCCTGCAGGCCCATCCATTGGCTACTTTGGGGTCTCACACCGTCGATCACTTCGCTATGCGCAACCTCAACGAACTAAAAGCCCGCGAAGAAGTGGTCCAATGTAACCGTCGCATGCAAGAAGAACTCGGCTTCATGCCAGAGCACTTCGCTTATCCATATGGAGATGCAGGATCCGCCGGCGAGCGTGACTTCAAAATCATTCAGGATTTAGGGTTTAAAAGTGCGGTCACAACCCGCAAAGGACTGATCATGCCCGATCATGGCAAAACAAGCATGTCGCTCCCCCGCCTTTCTCTCAATGGCGACTATCAAGATCTCCGGTTTATCGAAGTGCTCCTCAGCGGCATTCCATTCGCTATGGCGCGCGCAGTTCCTAGCTTTGGCGCCGCATAACCAAGCGATACTTTAAAATCTCTGATTTCGCGATGCTTTACGCGCCCGCCACCAACGCAAGGCTTTCACTTCAATTTGCCGTCGCAAGCGCCGGATAGACGGCAGGTCGACAGACAAAACCAACATGCCAAGTGGAATCATCCAGAATCCCAAAACCGGCAAAAACCCTAGTATACCGCCGATGACAAGCAAAACACCCAAGATCACTCGAATCACAGGGGAACCTGGTAGAGGTATTTTTCGTCCAGAAAACTTTAGGTGCACTCACTCGTCCATTTCAAAACAGATAAAATGGGTCAAAACCCACATAACAAGGCCAACGCACATGCACAAAAAACCGTACTCTGACGCTGTTTTAGGAAATAAGCACACAAAATGGCAAAAACAAGTCATTTGGGCTGGCATCTCTCAAAAGAACTTGCTATATCCGCGTTCATCAACGGACACCAACCGTTGATTTGATCCCCAGTAGCTCAGTTGGTAGAGCAAGCGACTGTTAATCGCTTTGTCGCTGGTTCGAGTCCGGCCTGGGGAGCCAATTTTAAAGGCCAGTTCTGCAAAGAACTGGCCTTTTTTATTGCCCGCTTGCGGTTTCCCAACCCTGCCAACGGGAAGAACCGATGTGTCTCTCTTTCTCAGAGCCCGCGTTCAACGAAGATCCTTCATTTTCCCCGTATTTCTCTAATTGTTTTGACACCCGCAACCGAGCCGAGAGGAATACTGTCAATCAATGGCAAGATACCCTGATAGGACAACTCTTTTATGAACACGTCATCAAGCCAATAGGCGATAAAACCATCACTGTCGGTTTGAGTAGTTTCCACATAGATCGTGTGCGCCTCGGCGACCCAAGGAACCGTTGACGTGACAGTCGTATCAACACCGCCAAGCGTGATTGTGCGAGCCCAGAACCCCCCATCATTCCACAGGCGGTCTCGCTCAGTGCCAGACGAGTTGGTCAGCAGCCGCGCATTTTGACCGTCGGTTGATCCCAGAGACACATCAGTCTTATCGATCGCCCCCGGTTCAACCTCTTGGAGAGAGATATTGTCGTGCTCCTTCCAAGCGCCAGAGCCATTGCCCCCAACGGTTGCGCTAATATTTACAGACGCCTCTTCTACAAGAGAATAGAAAGGCCCGTTCGCCCATTGGCCGCCGCTCACATACCGATCATGGCTCCCCGCGCCACCTAAATGACAGTCTGCCGCCCCTGCTCCCGCGCTCTTGTCGGACCTTTCCCCACTTAAAGCATAGACGCGTCCGGTTTTTACAGGGACCGCTTGAACCGAGCCGCCGTAGTTTTCACCGACATTTTCCACACGCATTGTACCAGCACTCAGAGATAGCAAGGTTGCGGCTTGTGCCGCCCACAAATCAACATCTTCTTGCGTGTCAAAGCCGCCACCTGCAACCAAGTCTTTAGCACTTGGAAACACAGTTGAAGCGAATCCGTCACCTGCAAGAAGGCGGCTAAATGCGCCCTGTTTGGGTTGGGTTTCTACGTCTTGCGCTGTATCTAGAATGATATTGGGAAGCGCAAGGTCGAACCCTTGCCCAGCGACACCACCGGGTAAAATAAACTCAGTCGTACTGCCCTCAGCAGTCACAGTGATATCAAAGGCCTGCCGCACCCACACATCATCAGGGAAAGTATCAACTTCCGCTGCAGTCAACAGGACGTTAACGGAGGGGGCACCCCCACCCGGCAAACGAATTGCAAACCGTTCACCAGAAAGACCAGCGGGGCGACGGATATAGCAAAGCACTTTATGGGTACCGACCTTAAGCCCGCCCGAATGGCCGATTCCTTGATAACCTAGGGACGCGCCCATGCGTAGGGAAACGGGATTGCACAAAATGCCCCCAATTGTCTCGGCGGGCAAAATGGTACTGCTATCTTCACTCCCAACGCGGGCATACCCTGTGGGCGCAACGGCCCCAACCGGGCCGTCAAGTATTGGGTTGAGAGCATGCTGAATTTCAGTCTCAGCATAGGCTTGACTGTCTGGACAGTAGCCGGGGTACGGGAGAACAACATTCAGGCCGCCCCTGTTCAATTTCACACCATTGCCAGAAACATCGGTATTCGGACCAAAGGCAATCTGCGTATTTGCGACGTCAAAATCGGGCGTGAAGTCATAGTCGAGGCGATGCACACCGTTACTCTCTGTCTGGCCGGTGATTGCAACCGTGCAACCTGTGTCGTGGGTGACGGCAAGCGCGCCAACGTAACCAGCCGCTTGCGCATACACATTGGCCGAATCCATGTTGCACAACACGATACGCCCGGCGCCGGACGTACCTGCTTCAAACTCAAAAAAACCGCGCTGTAAAACGCCAGCTTTCCAGGGCTTCGATGAACTGCCGCTGCGATGAGAGAGCTCGCCAGTACTTGCGATGTTTGCGGCCCCGTCTCCATTCGGTGTGAGAGTGGCATTCATGGCGTCCCAGTCGGCAGGTGACTGGGCATCAACCATTGTTTCATCACCCAGCCCCTGAACAACGATAGGATGATCCGCTGCGCATGTCGCCCCGGCCCCCATGTCTACGATGGGGTTTACAATGAAGTCTCCCTGCCAAATATCGGTCTTGTCGGAAACGTATCCCCGCGTTGCAGCGTCGGTCACACTTTCCTGCATGATTGCGAGGGTCCCGGCACCGCTGTTAACTGCACGCCAAATAAACCGGAGCCACCCGTCGGCCATTTTTTGAATGTGATGAGGAGCGCGGCCATTAAGTGTAGTGCCGCTGTCAAAATCATAGCGGCAGGAAAATTGGTCAATGCCCCCGACGCCCATCTCAGATATTAGAAGCTGCGCACCGGGTGCAATTTTTTTATAATGCCGAGCAAACATAACCACCCCTGCTTCCTCAGGGATTGTTGTATTTGTTTGGCAGATGCCATTTGTGGTGTGCACCCGCGCATTAGTGTCCCCAAACAGCGTATCGCCAGTATAGGCAACCGGAGACGTGGTATTGGTGTTGATACCAGCGACCATTCGGGATGTCGCCCCAGCGAGATTTGTCACTGCTTGGGAGAACTGGCCACCCACGCCTTGCCCTATAGCAAGCTCACCTGCTGCGCGTTCTACATAGGTCCCGTCACCCTGAAGTACCAAAGCAGAACTCGCCCGTGTTTCCGTCAACGCAAGGCTCGTCGCGCCTTTGGGATGATAGTGCCCAGCAGCAAAGTCCAGCACCAAACGCCAACAACCCCACCAAGCTCCAAAACGATTTGCAATCCCTACACTCAAAGAGAAACCCAGCATTATGCGTACCCCACAATCCCTGTTGCAGTTGTGCCTGTGGCCAAGATCTTTTTGATGCGACCACCGTAATCAACACCCGCAATCCGCGCGGGCAAAACCACTGGAGTGCTGTCATCTACGAAAATCACCGCCAAGTCGCCACCAACACCCACGGTGTAGCCCCGCAACGACATTCCGAGATTGGCACCATCATTTGGCACAACAACAACCCCACTAACGGCTGGTGAATTGAGACCCACTGTGAAGTTTTGAAATTTGTCCGTCATCGGATTTTATCCTTTTAGGTAGCGTAAAATTGAGTGCGCCATATTTATTTGCATGCCGTCTTGTCGGCTGCCGCGTCGAGCAAGGCTTTCAATTACCAGGCAAAAACAAGGCTCCATTCATATTCCCACACCGCCAAATAGGGGGAATAAGTTCCCTGAGCCCCACAAATGCCTGCAGCCCGTGCGCGCTGGTTCGGACGTATTCTTTGCCCCCTACAGTCATCGAAGGAATTCCCGGGCCGTCGCATGACTGGAAAAAAGAGAGCGTTGCCAGTACTAAAAATCTTTACTAGACACAAAGCCCCCCTTCCGCGCTAAACTAGACATAGAGGACTAGGCGGAGATGGATGATGACCAGCAGCGCGACGTCTCAAGATCAAGAATGGCAGATCAGTGCCCAACAAAAGGCTGAGGCGACCAAAGTGACGCCCGCAGCTTTGGCTTCATTACCGGGCATCCCATGGATTGCCCGCCTGGTCCTTCGTTTGGTCTCAAATTTGCCCATGGGCACCCTTTTCATTCAACTACCAGACAATCGCACCCTTTTGGTTGAAGGCCCTGCGGATGGGCCTGAAGGCGTCTTACGCATACGAGATTACCGCTTCGCATGGCACATCGTCACCGGCGGTGCCTTAGGGGCGGCCGAGGGATATTTACGCGGTCTTTGGGACAGTCCCAACATCGCTTCATTCCTCGAACTTTTTGCCCGCGTAAAACACCCCAATCAATCCAAGTTAAATGGTCTCAGCCTCATTCGCTTGATGGAGCGCATCGGTCATCTGCTCCGAGCAAACACGAGAGGAGGTTCCCAGCGCAACATCCACCACCATTACGATCTGGGAAATGCGTTCTACACCCGCTGGTTAGACCCCACCATGACCTATTCCGCCGCCCAGTTTGAGGCCCCCGACCAGCCGCTCAGTGACGCCCAAATGACAAAATACCGGACGTTAGCCACCAACATGGATTTGCAAGAAAACCATTCTGTTTTAGAAATTGGCAGTGGCTGGGGTGGCTTTGCCGAATTTGCTGCCACAGAAATTGGCTGCAAAGTCACAGGTGTCACCATCTCTAAAGAGCAATTAGACTTTGCGCGTAAACGTATCTTTGAGAAAGGTCTGGCCGACCGGGTAGACATTCGCTTTCAAGATTATAGAGACATTCCCGACAAGTTCGACCGCATAGCCTCCATAGAAATGTTTGAGGCGGTGGGAGAGGAATATTGGCCGATCTTCTTCCAAAAAGTGCGTGACTGCCTGCACCCCGGTGGCAAAGCAGGCCTGCAGATCATCACGATTGATGAAAGTGCCTACGACGCTTACCGCAGCGGCGTTGATTTCATTCAACGTTATATATTTCCCGGTGGCATGTTGCCCTCCCCCACCATACTCAAAGCCCAAACAAATCATGCCGGGCTCACATGGGAAAACAATCTCGACTTTGGTCTCGATTACGCTGAAACACTCGCCCGGTGGCGGAGCCGGTTTTTAAACGCTTGGCCAGAAATTAGAGAGCTTGGCTTTGATGAACGCTTCAAACGCATGTGGGAATATTACCTAGCCTATTGCGAAGCAGGCTTTCGCGCGGGCAACATCGATGTGACACAAATCACACTTGCCCGCCCCCGCTCATAAAGCCTAAATTACGCTCCTATCAATTCTGGAGCACCCCATGCCAAAAATTTTAGAACCCAGCAAGCGCACCCTCGCCGACGTGGAAGTCATTTCCCGCGAGGTCGTCTTTCAGGAATGGAGTACTGTTGAAAAGGCCACCTTCCGCCACAAGCGGTTTGATGGCACGTGGTCAGACCCCGTGACACGTGAGCTCCACTATGTCGGCGAAGTGGTCAACGTGCTCGCCTGGGATCCCAGCACAGATTACATCGTTCTCGTTGAACAATATCGCGCCCCCGGCATTGTCCACAACGAAGCCTCTTGGCTCTTTGAGTGTATCGCAGGGCTGATTGATACCGACAATGAAACTCCTCAAGATGTTGCCCGGCGCGAAGCTGAAGAGGAAGCAGGCTGCACCCTCAGCGATCTACAGCTCATCTCCCACCTCTACACATCCCCCGGTGCATGGACGGAAAAATCCTATCTATTCCTCGCCCAAACAGACCTCTCCAATGTGGGCGGCCTGCACGGGCTCGCGCATGAGCAAGAAGACATCCGCGCGGTGACCGTGCCCCATGAAGAAGCCATGAGAGCCACAAGTGATGGCCGCATCCGAGATGCCAAAACCATCCTAATGTTGCAATGGTTGGCGCTAAACAAAGAAAAACTTCTCAAATCAGCCTAATTCAAGCAAATGTTATGCAAGGAACAAGCTCCCCGAGTTGCAAATCACCCGTTGGAGACGCTAGTGTCCCCAAAACATAACATGCTAATTCAAGTAGGTAGGGCGGCACATGGACATTAAGCACGGACTGATTGATTCGATCGGGAACACCCCACTCATCCGCTTGAAAAAGGCTTCTGAAGAAACCGGCTGCGATATTTACGGCAAAGCCGAGTTCATGAACCCCGGCCAATCCGTGAAAGATCGCGCGGCCCTCTTCATCATCCAAGACGCCCTCGCAAAAGGCACCCTGCAACCCGGCGGCGTTATCGTCGAAGGCACCGCAGGCAACACAGGTATCGGCCTTGCCCTTGTCGGCAATGCGATGGGCTTTCGCACTGTCATCGTCATCCCCGAGACCCAGTCTCAGGAGAAGAAAGACATGCTGCGTCTGTGCGGGGCTGAACTCATTGAAGTACCAGCCCTTCCCTACAAAGACCCCAACAACTATGTGAAATATTCCGGGCGCTTGGCGCAGGAATTATCCGCCAAAGAACCCAATGGCGCGATTTGGGCCAATCAATTTGATAATATAGCCAATCGACAGGCCCACATTGAAACCACCGGCCCTGAAATTTGGGACCAAACAGACGGCAAGGTAGATGGCTTTGTTTGTGCGGTGGGCACAGGGGGAACGCTCGCAGGCACCGGCATGGCACTAAAAGAGCGCAATAAGAATATCCAAATTGCGATCGCGGACCCGATGGGAGCCGCCCTCTATAATTACTACAAGAACGGCGAACTAAAATCCGAGGGGACCTCCATCACAGAGGGCATTGGCCAAGGACGCATCACCGAAAACCTCGTAGATGCCCCCATCGACCACGCCTTCCAAATCAGTGACAGTGAAGCCCTCCCAATCGTCTTTGACCTTCTCCAGCATGAAGGCCTGTGCTTGGGCGGTTCCAGCGGCATCAACATCGCAGGCGCCATTAATCTTGCCAAAGAAATGGGCCCCGGTCATAAAATCGTGACGGTCCTCTGCGACTACGGCACCCGTTATCAAAGCAAAATGTTCAACCCGGTCTTCCTCAAAGAGCAAGGCCTTCCCGTTCCCTCATGGTTGGACAAATAATGACACCAAATTTGGTAACGACCCAGTGGGTGGCAGAAGCCATAGTGCAACAAAAGTCGCTAAAGCTTCTCGACGCCTCTTGGTATTTGCCAACCATGAACCGTGACGCCCGCCAAGAATTTCACACACACCGTGTCCCGGGTGCGGGTTTTTTCGACATCGATCAAGTCAGCGACACAACCAGCCCCTATCCGCATATGCTGCCCCCCGCCGCCGCATTTTGCGAGGTGCTTTCCAACCTTGGCATCAGGCCCGATGACCATGTCGTCATTTACGACGGCGCCGGTATTTTCAGTGCGCCGCGCCTATGGTGGACCTTTAAGGCAATGGGACATGCAGCGGTATCGGTGATGGACGGCGGGCTCCCAAAATGGATGCGCGAAAAACATCCTTTAGAAATTGGCGCAGCAGCGCTCCCGCTCCCCACAAATTACGCTACAAGCCAAAACACACAATGGGTACGCTCTCGAAATGACGTCTTAGAGAACCTAAAAACCGGCGCGGAACTCGTCATGGACGCACGCCCTGCGCCTCGTTTTTCTGGTGCAGTAGCAGAACCACGCCCCGGTCTGGCAAAGGGTCATATTCCAGACAGCATCAATTTGCCTTTCGCAAAGTGCCTCACACCAGAGGGCGCCTATCATTCGCTCGACAAACTGAATTCTCTCTTCACCGATTTAGACGTGCCTAAAGACCAGCCCCTCATCACAAGCTGTGGCTCCGGCATTACGGCCGCGATCATATTGCTCGCCCTGTCTCTGACTGGACGCGAAGACATCAGCCTCTATGATGGGTCATGGGCTGAATGGGGCAGCATCGACAGCCTTCCCGTTGAACAGTCTGAAAACGCCAGCTGAACGACTATATTTTAAAAGATGATGCGGCAAGAAAGAGCAAACCAATGGGTAAAAAGCACACCACGACCGTCACCCATTTGGAAATGCGCACGCCTCCCTCCCTGCATTGCCCGCCCCCCTCTGGCCCCATCGCGCTGATCCGCGCCAAAAACCCGACGCTTCATTTCTACCGCTATATTCACGACACCATTGGGCGTGATTACATGTGGGTCAATCGCCGCAAACTTTCTGACCGCGCATTAAGCGAAATCATCCAGCATGACGACGTAGAAATTTACATCTTCTACAAAGATGGCGTACCTGCGGGCTTTTTTGAATTGGATTTCCGCCAACGCCAAAAAGCTGAATTTGCTTTTCTGGGTGTGATGCCCGAGTTTATTGGTCAAAGTATTGGGCGCTATCTGCTCGTTGAGGGCATCAACCGCGCATGGCAAAAAGAGATCAAGCAATTGATCATTCAGACCTGCACATTTGATCATCCACGTGCTTTAGGCCTTTATCAGAGACACGGGTTTACCCCTTACGCGCAGCAAGAAACAATCCTCGAAGAACCAGACGTTTAAGGTCACCTTTAGCGAACTCGACACTCAGTCATTGAGAATTTGAGCGAGGAAGGTTTTTGTCCGTTCGCTCTGCGGCGCATCAAAGAACGCATCAGGAGCGTTCGCTTCAATAATCTCGCCTTCGTCCATAAAGACTACCCGGTCGGCGACCCGACGCGCAAAACCCATCTCATGGGTGACCACAATCATCGTCATGCCCGTATCGGCCAAGTCAGTCATGACCTCCAACACTTCAGCCACCATTTCAGGATCTAGTGCTGACGTTGGCTCATCAAACAACATCACTTTTGGTTCCATGCACAAAGCCCGCGCAATTGCCACACGCTGTTGCTGACCGCCCGAAAGTTGCCCCGGAAACTTATCAGCTTGTTCAGGGATTTTAACGCGCTCGAGATATTTCATAGCTAACGCACGCGCATCCACCTCTTCCATCTCCTTCACCCAAACAGGCGCCAACATGCAGTTTTCCAAAACTGTCATGTGAGGGAAAAGATTGAACTGTTGAAACACCATGCCAACTTCACGCCGGACCGCTTCAATGTCTTTGACGTTCTCATCAAGTTCAATGCCATTGACCTTGATGTCACCATTTTGATGATGCTCAAGCTGATTGATGCAGCGAATAAGAGTGGATTTTCCCGAGCCTGAAGGGCCCACAATGACAATCCGCTCGCCCTCACGCACTTCCAGCGTCACATTACGCAAGGCATGGAAATCTCCGAACCATTTGTGCAAACCATTAATATCAATCACAAGCTTTTGTGAAGGTGCCATGGATTTCTTCCGCCGTTATCGTTGATTGAGGCCCACCCGCTTCTCAACAGAAACGGAGTAACGCGACATGCTAAAACAGAAAACCCAAAAGATGAGCGCCACAAACACATAACCGCTGATCGCGGTTTGCGGGCTAGCCCAATTTGGATCCGTGAAATTCGATTGCACAATGCCAAGCAGGTCGAACAACCCAACAATCATGACAAGTGTCGTATCTTTGAAAAGGCCAATGAACGTATTCACAATGCCCGGAATAACAATGCGCAGCGCCTGCGGCATCACCACTTGGAAAATGGTTTGCCAGTAGCTTAAGCCCAACGCCCGCGCCGCTTCATACTGTCCTTGGGGAACCGCTTGCAAACCGCCCCGAATGACTTCCGCCATATAGGCCGAGGAGAAGAGCGCAACACCGATTAGCGCACGCAGCAATTTATCGACAGTCACACCGTCCGGCAAAAACAGCGGCAACATCACACTGGCCATAAACAACACAGTGATGAGCGGAATACCGCGCCAGAACTCAATGAACAACACCGAGAAGATACGCAAGATAGGTAAGTCCGAGCGTCGTCCAAGCGCTAGCAAAACCCCTAAAGGCAACGACACCACAATACCGGTAATGGCCACAACAAGTGTCAGCAGCAACCCACCCCACTGATTGGTTTCAACTTGCGGCATGCCAAGCGTACCACCAAGCAACATCACAAAGGCGGCGAATGGAAAGACCGTGAGCATGAAAATCACAACATGGTTCGTGTATTTAAACCTCGGTAGCGCCAAGGGAAGAAGCCCCCCTGCCAACAGAAGAAAAATCACATTCACGCGCCAGATCTCAGCCTCCGGGTAGCGCCCATAGATGAATTGCTCAAACTTCGCGTCCACGAAAGCCCAACACGCACCCGCATCAACAACACGGCACGCCTCACCGCTTTCCCCACTCCAAATCGCGCGCACAAAGGCCCAATCTACGATTTGGGGAACAAGCCAAAGGAGAAAAAGGAGCAATGCGCCAGTCACAACACTATTGCCAAGTGTGGAGAACAAATTCATCCGCATCCAACCCACAACCCCAGTGGTTGAAACCGGCGGCGGCATAGGTGTTTCGCGGGTGGTTTTCAAAAAGATATCACTCATCGCGTCACCAATTGCATGCGGGCGTTATAAATATTCATCAGGAAGGATGTGCCTAAACTCAAAATCAAGTAGACCGCCATTGTGATCGCAATCACTTCAACCGCTTGCCCTGTTTGATTGAGCACCGTGCCCGAAAACACAGACACTAAATCTGGATAGCCGATCGCAACCGCCAACGAGGAGTTTTTGGTCAAATTCAAATATTGGCTGGTCAAGGGAGGAATGATCACCCGCAATGCCTGGGGCACCACAACCAGTTTCAGCTCTTGGCGAGAGCTTAAGCCGAGCGCCTGCGCAGCCTCAACTTGACCGCGATCGACGGATTGAATACCTGCCCGCACAATCTCTGCAATGAAGGCGGCTGTATAAAGGCTCAAAGCTAAGGTAAGTGCCGAGAATTCTGGAACAATACCAATCCCCCCCACGAAATTAAAACCGTCCAGTCGAGGGATATCTACAGCGGGGACACCAACGAAAAACAGCGTGGCGATGACACCAAAGAGCAGAGCAACACTTGGGCTGAGCATCATTTTACCCAGCCAAATAGGTCTCACCGCATGGCGCTTTTCAAGTACATGAGCCACACCCCAGCCCAACACAGCCCCGAGCACCAACGCCCCAAACACCAGCCCGCCTTGCCCCCCCATCACAAAGGAGGGTAGAAAAATACCGCGATTGTTCAAAAACAAAGAACCTGCGATCTCATAGCTGTCATTCGGGCCGGGTAAAGACCTAAGCACCGCAAAATACCAAAAGAAAATCTGCAATAACAAGGGCACGTTGCGCAAGAGGTCCACATAGGTAGCGGCCAATTTAGCCACCAACCAATTAGAAGATAGCCGTGCAATCCCAATGCTAAAGCCTAAGAGCGACGCAAAGAAAATCCCAACCACTGCACAGATCAATGTATTCAGCAGCCCCACCCAAAGCGCGCGTCCGTAGCTGGACTGCTCTGAGTAGGCAATGAGAGTCTGGGAAATCCCAAAACCTGCTTCTTCATTCAAAAAGGACAAGCCAGACGCAATATTTTGTTGGCGCAGATTGCTGGCGACATTGTCAAACATCACCCAGCCAAGCCACGCCACACAGACCAACACAACAAGCTGCGTTAAATATCCACGCGCTGTTCTATTGCTCAGTAGTTCTTGTAAAAAGCTCGGCATTAACGGCACAAACTCATCCCCAAAATTCGGTTTTGCATAATCGTCCCCTCAATCAAGCTATCGAACCGGCGGCGCATACATCAGCCCACCCTCATTCCATTGGGCATTCAACCCCCGCTCAATACCCAATCGCGTATTCTTACCGAGGTTCCGCTCAAAACTCTCCCCGTAGTTTCCTACTTGCGAGACAATTTGCAGCGCCCAATCATTTTTCAATCCAAGGCTCTCCCCAAAGCTACTTTCTACGCCCAAGAACCGTCGTATTTCAGGGTTTTCGGATTTGAGGAAAGACTTCACGTTCTTTTGGGTCAGCCCAAGTTCTTCAGCCGCCACCAACGCATTAAGAGACCAGCGCGCAATATCAGCCCATTGGTCATCCCCTTGACGCACCACAGGCCCCAGCGGCTCTTTCGAAATCAGCTCCGGGAGCACAATATGATCATCTATATTGTTCAGCTTCAACCGCTCTGCATAAAGACCCGACGCATCCGTCGTATAAGCATCGCACCGCCCTGCATCATAGGCCGCGATCACTTCATCAGACTTTTCAAAAGCAACAATTTGATAGGGAATATTATTCGTACGGAAAAAATCCGCTACATTCAGCTCAGTCGTCGTACCTGTATTGGTGCAAATCGCGGCCCCTTCAAGCTCATAGACGCTTTTAATCCCTGATTCCTTACGCACCAAAAACCCTTGGCCATCGTAATAAGTCACACCAATAAAATCGAGCCCAAGGGACGTATCTCGTGTCAGCGTCCACGTTGTATTGCGCGAAAGAATATCGATCTCACCTGATTGAAGGGCTGTAAACCGTTCTTTTGCAGACAGCGCCGTGAATTTCACCCGGCGCGCATCTCCCAAAACAGCGGCGGCAATTGCCCGGCACACATCAACATCAATACCGCGCCAATCGCCTCTATCATCAGGGTTTGAGAAACCGGGCAAGCCCTGGCTCACGCCGCATTGCACATATCCCTTTTCGTAGACGACCTGCAAAGTCGGCTTCCGGCCACTCTCGCCGCCATAATTGGTGGGTGCAGGTCTCTCAACGTTTCCAGCATCACCAGCCGGGCCTGAAGCGACCACGGGCAAACCTTGTGGCTCAAACATCGGAAGGACAATAAGAGTCGCAATAACCCCTAAAACCAGCCCAATAATGAGCGATAAATGCCGATACCGCATAAGAACTCCCCCGCTCCGCCCCTTGGCGGTTAAACCTAACTCTGCGCAAGCCGACAAACGCGCTCAAAACATTCTGGTTGAAATTCCAGAGAGCGCGCAACATTTGTAAAATGCTAGATTGTCCTTAGCCGCGACTTTGCTATTCTTACATATCACACAGCGAAGGCAAAGCTTTCCGACCAACACTTATCCAGTCCCCTCGGGACACAGAATAGAGATCCACATGACCAAGTCTGATGCACCAAAAGCCCCAAGCCGCCCGGATCACCATAAAGACACCCGCATCACCAAAGCCGGTCTGCACTCCGACGAGTATCAAGGCGTTGTCAATCCACCCGTCTATCATGGCTCTACCATTCTTTTCGAAACCATGGCGGAACTGGAGTCCAATAGTAAGAAAGTCACCTACGGTCGACGTGGCAGCCCCACGATGTCCACACTCCAAGAGGCAATTGCCGAACTTGAAGGCGGTTACAAAACAGTTCTCACGCCCTCTGGCCTCTCAGCTGTTTCCATATCCCTGCTATCGCATTTGAAAAGCGGCGATCACCTCCTCATGACAGACAGCGCCTATGAGCCCAGCCGCACATTTTGCGATCGAATTTTAACAGACCTTGGCGTCGACGTTGAATATTACGACCCCCGCATTGGAGCAGGCATTAGTGCACTTCTGCGTGACAATACAAAAGTTGTGTTCACTGAAAGCCCCGGCTCCCAGACCTTTGAGATCCAAGACCTGCCTGCCATCAGTGCCGCCGCTCATGCAGCAAATGCCATTGTCATCTTCGACAACACATGGGCTTCCCCCTACTTCCTCAATCCATTTGAACTGGGCGCCGACGTCAGTTTACAAGCTGTCACAAAATATATCGTTGGACACTCCGACGCCTTGCTCGGCTCCATAACCTCCACTGAAAAAACCTATGCGCGCACGTTGCGCGGCCACGGCGCCATGGGCATGTCTGTCGGTCCCGATGATGTCTACCTCGCGCAGCGTGGCTTACGAACACTGGGCGTGCGCATGAAACAGCATATGGAAACAGGCATTCGCCTCGCCACTTGGTTGGAAACGCGGCCAGAAGTCGAACGGGTCATCCACCCAGCCTTGCCCTCGCATCCTGACCATGATTTGTGGAAAAGAGATTTCAAAGGCGCCTCCGGCCTCTTCGGCGTCGTCCTCAAACCGGTTAGCACGGAAAACCTTGGCCACATGCTCGACAACCTCGAACTCTTCGGCATGGGCTTTTCATGGGGCGGTTTTGAAAGTCTTATCGTCCCAGCACATCCAGAAAAAGCCCGTACAGCCACGAGCTGGTCTCAGGGCGGCCCGCTTTTGCGTATCCACGCTGGCCTAGAAGACGGCGACGACTTGCAAGCCGACCTTGCCGCCGGGCTCGATAGATTGAATGCGCCTCTATGACCCGCCCTGCTTGGACACACATTCAGCGCGCGCTCTGTGCAACGGTCTTCTTCTGCATGGCCAGCTGGGGCATGATTGGTCCCGCTATCGCCAAAAAGGCCTGCGAACCTATTTCAATTTTTGCCGCTGCAAGCACAACTGAAGCCACCCAAGAAGTAGCCGACCTGTTTGAGCTAAAAAGCGGCTGTTCGGTCTCAACAGTTTTTGCAGGCTCGGCCACTTTGGCCCGACAAATCGCGGCAGGCGCACCCGCTGACCTGTACCTCTCAGCTAACCAAAGCTGGATGAATTGGCTCATCGCGCAAAACACAGTGAAGGCGCGCAACTCTCGCAATTACCTGACCAATCAACTGGTCATCATCACCCCGGCACAAAACAGCACTACTCTTGCATTGCCATTGGGGCCTCAAACACAGCTCCCAGCCTCTCCTTTTGCTCTCGCAGAACCCCATTCGGTCCCAGCAGGAATTTACGGGACACAATCACTCAAAAAACTCGGTCTTTGGCAAAAGCTGAAAGGCAATCTATTGATCGGAACAAACGTACGCACCGTACTGGCTTGGGTTTCTCAAGGAGAAGCAAAGCTGGGCATCACCTATGCAACAGATGCCCAAGCCGATCCGTCCGTGCGTATCGCCGCACACCTTCCCACTCACACCCACGACCCGATCATCTATCCCCTTGCCTTGATCGGAGAGCGCCCGACAAAACCTGCCCGCGCCTTTTATGACTGGCTTCAAACCCACGAAGCGCTCAGCGTTTTCGCCGATCACGGCTTTGCATTGAGCGGTGCCCCGTAATGGATTTCACACCTGCAGAATGGCAAGCACTCGGTCTCTCCGTAAAGGTCGCCGCCATCGGCGCGCTCACAACCCTTCCGCTCGCTGTTGCCCTTGCGTGGCTTCTGGCTCGAAAAACTTTTCCGGGGAAATTTCTACTCGACGCCGTCGTGCATCTGCCCTTGGTGTTGCCACCCGTTGTCACTGGCTATGTCCTGCTCCTTGTGCTTGGCACCCAAGGCAGTGTTGGCCATTGGCTCAATGAAACTTTCAGCATTCGTCTTGCCTTCACATGGTGGGGGGCTGCTCTGGTCGCTGCCATCATGGGTTTGCCGCTGGCCGTACGCACCATCCGCCTCTCCTTCGAAGGCCTTGATGGCGGCCTGCTCCAAGCTGCCAGAACGCTGGGCCATTCGCCTATGCGGACGTTTTTCACCGTCACTCTACCGCTCCTAAGCCCCGGCCTTCTGGCAGGACTAATGCTTTCTTTCTCACGCGCCTTGGGAGAGTTTGGGGCCACAATTACATTTGCCGGGAACATTCCAGGACAAACCCAAACCCTCCCTCTGTTGCTGTTCTCCGCCATCCAGTCACCAACAGGGGATCCCATGGCCAATCGCATTGTTTGGCTGTGCATCGCCCTATCAGTAAGTTCATTGATCGCTGCTGAGTGGAGCGCGCGCCGTATTCGGTTTTGGTTGACCGGAGTACGCACATGAGCAAGCCAGCCTTAACCGTCGACATAAAACAAGATGAGCCGGGCTTTCAACTCGAAGCCGCCTTCACCCTATCAACCGGCATCACAGCCCTGATCGGACGTTCAGGGGCAGGCAAAACAATGTTGCTCGACACATTGGCAGGCCTGCGCACCCCGCATCAAGGCACCATCAAATTCGGTGACACATGCTTGTTCGACACAGTCGCAAAAATTAATGAGCCGCCCGAGCGGCGTCACATCGGATATGTGTTCCAAACGGGACGGTTGATGCCTCACCTATCGGTTGCGGGTAACTTACAATTTGGCAGCCGACGTGCCCGCCACAACACACCGCTCGCGTCGCTCGATGAAATCATTTCGCTCCTAGACCTTGATCACATTTTGGAAAGGCGCCCCCATCACCTATCGGGCGGAGAGCGCCAACGGGTGGCCATCGGCAGAGCTTTGCTTTCCGCCCCTCGTTTGATGTTGATGGACGAACCCCTCGCGAATTTGGACCCTGCCCGCCGCGCGGAGCTCATGCCATTTTTGGAACGCATACAACACCGTTTTGCACTCCCCATTCTGTACGTCAGCCACAATATGGATGAAGTCCTCCGACTGGCCGATAAGGTTTTGGTTCTAAAAAAGGGTAAGCTGACAGCACAGGGCTCTGTTGCAGACGTCCTAAATGATCCAAAAATTCAACATTATTTGCTCGGATCTGCCACTCAATTTGAACCTGAGACCATTCTGGAAGTTCAGGGCGAAGAACGAGACGGCAACGTCCTGCACCTCAAAACGGCACTCGGAACCTTCACAGTGCCCCACGCCAAATCCATACCGCCAACCCCGCGCCTACGAATACAAGCGCGCGACGTCATTCTGTCACGCTCTGAAATTACCGGCCTGAGCATCCGCAACGCACTGGCCTGTACGATCAGAAATATAAACGCAGTGGAGCCAGGACAAGTCGACATTGAGCTCTTGGCCCTCACCCAAGAATCGACTTCCCAAGGAACCGTATTCCCTCTGTGGGCACGCATCACACGAGCAGCAGCCAGTGACCTAAATCTCACGCAAGGCGCGTCGTGTTGGGCTTATATCAAAGCCTCGGCCCTCGTTCCCCAATCATCAAAAGTCACAATTCTATAGGCCTTAAGGAAACCACATGAGCACCTTCGACGTAAAAAGTGAGATCAACGGAAAAGTCTGGAAGATCGTTACGAAGCCGGGCGACATTCTGGAAGAAGACGACGACATTCTTATTTTGGAATCCATGAAAATGGAAATACCTGTCGCAGCACCGGTTGAAGGCAAGCTTATCGAAATCCTCGTGGCAGAAGAAGAAACCGTCGTCGAAGGCCAAATTGTCGCCGTCATTGAAGAAGCCTAATCACAACAAAAGGCCCGACGGTTTCCCATCGGGCCTTTCATAATTCACCTAACGATATCTAGCTTAGCGCGTAGCTTGCTGACGAATAGCAGCTGGCGTAAATTGATCTTCGTTAATTTCATCGGCTTGGAAATTCATCATGGTCTGTTGATTTTTCAAACCTTGAATAACATAACGACCCGCTGTGAGGTCATACGTAATGTCTGATGAATTGAAGCAAGCTGGTACATTGTAATACTGAATCATGTGCGCTTCTTGTGAACGATAAAGTTCGCCGCGAGCATCATAAAGTTCTGTTGCAGCAATCGACCAGCTATCTTCATCCGCAAATTTCACGCGGCGAGAATAGATGTGGCGGTTGCCCGGACGCAGCGTACCTTCAACACCCCAAACACGGTGCAATTCATACCGGATCAAGTCTTGGTTGATATGATTTGCCTTAGCAATGTCAGAATATTGCACGTCTTTTGCAGACAATTTGTAGCTGTTATAGCCGATGTATTTTTCGGATTTTCCAAGCATCTTCCACTCATAACGGTCCGGTGAACCATTATACATGTCGAAGTTATCGGCAGTCTGAAGACCATCGGAATAGCTTTGTGGATTGTCATACGCAATGGTTGGCGCACGGCGCACACGACGTTGACCCGGATTATAGGTCCACGCTTTACGTCCACCCTTCACCTGGTTGATGGTGTCATGCACCAAAACAATACCGCCGGAACGACGTGCAGGTGCCAAAGTGGTCTGCATGTATTTCAGAGAAATATTGTTCAACTCTTCGATCGAGTTTTTCGAAGGGTCCATGTACCCAAAGATCACCCGGTCAGCCACAATAACAGGTGTGAAATCACCAGATGCTGTTGGCGAAAGGGCCGCAAATTCGCGTGTCAGTTTAAACCCACGATACCGCAAATTATGGTTCCAGATGACTTCCACAGCACTTTGTGGAATTGGGAACGGCACACCGCGAAGAGCGCCCGTAACACCGTTACCACCTGCAGCCAATGTACCCGACACAGCATTCTTTTTAGTCGCGTCGTAAACCGCCTCAGGGAAGGCACAGCTACGGCGTGTTGGGTAAATGTTCATTTTGTATGTGGAGAAAGAGCTCAAAAGATCCTTCTGACCTACATTCAATTTGTCTGCATGGTCGGCCACATTTGCACCAGTAATGGTGAACTTAATCTGGTCGCCCGCGAAAGGATCTGGATGGTGATCCCCTTCTGTATAATTAAGTCCGGCTGGAACTGAGGCTAGGCCTCCCGTCCATGCTGGAATTGTACCGTCAGCATTTCCCGCACGTTCCGCGCCAATTGGCGTCAAGTCTGTGCCCAAACGGCTAGCTTCTTGTTCACTCACCCCTGCCAATGCAGGAAGGGACAGTGCAAGCGAACCAGCCAAGCCAGCGACAATAAATGTCGATACTGTCTTAAACGTCATAAATCACTCCCATTTTTAATTGTGGGACAAAGGTGATGCGAAAATAAGGAGGAGCGCATACCTAGTCCCAGCTATTATTATTTTATAGCCACACGATACTTACCAATCTGTAAGGAAGTTGCCAACAACCTTGGTTACAAATTTGTAAATTTAATAGATAAGCGCTGGTGGAGACTGCTAGGACACGAGCATGGAGGGGCCGAGGCCTCTCGAAACGCCTAGATGTTTTGCAGGAAACTCCCAGAAATCCGCCGGAAACCCTTCCGAAAAACTATGATTTGGTCCCAAAAGGCAGTATTTAGGGCCCTAAGGGACATTCAGCCTTCTTAACAACCAAAACCTGCCATGAACCAGCCTTATCCAGATTTCACCCAAAATGCCCCTCAAGCTATCTACAAAAATGTAGGTTCAGCTCGTGAGATTCCACAAAACAAAAAAAGGGGACACAAGGCCCCCTCTAATCCATTTGCCAAAGTCAGGAGCATCTCAATCCCCCCTACCCGCAACATGTCGTTATTTTTTTGCAGCAGCCATATCAAACTTACGCGCCATAATTGTACCGGCTTTGATTTGCTTGGGAGTCATTTTCTGCATCACCCCATCAAGGCCCGTTTGCGCGAAAGGTTGAAAACCACCTTCGACCGCTAACAGAAAAAACATATAAGATTTTTCCAAATCCATCTCAAAACCCTGTCCCATTTCGAACATGGTTGCGACATTGTATTGAGCTTCAAGCATTCCCTGCTTGGCAGAGGCCAAGAACAATTCGCCAGCTTTGTTTACGTCTTTGCCAACGCCCCAGCCATTATCATAAAGCGTCGCCAAATCCATTTGCGCGCGTGCATCTCCGCCATCAGCACCAATGGTGAGATATTTCACCACTTTGCCCATATCGCGTTTAACAATTTTGGCATCAAAATATTCTTCGGCAACTTTAAACGCCGCACCAGCATCATCCTTGGTTTCCACAGCAAGCTGCCATTCCACCAATGCCTCTTCATAAAGCCCACGCCGATATAAAACCCAACCACTTGCTTCCGAAGGACGTTCAACAATTGAACCATCAAGCTCAACAATAGTATCACCCGCCCCATCCGCAAATGAGGAGGATTGAAACGCGAGAAGCGCCAGAAAGACCACCCCCGCCGCGGCAATCATCGACAAAACCAACCGATAGAACTGCCGATCCTCTTCTTCAACCCGCGAGCGCACAGCAACCCGTGCCGAAGATTTCGCCGCCTCAGCCGCACGTCTGGCTTCCAGACTACTCCTCAACGACAAAGCATCTTCTCTTGTATGATACTGGTTCACTGTAACTTCCTCCCGCAAACGCGTGTGACTCACGCTGTTCTTAAGGTGATTGTTACGAACACACGTCGCGCAAACAAGTTAAATCTGAGTTAGAAATGCCCGACAGCACAAAAAAGAGCCCAGTTTCTGCGCCTTTCACAACTCTTCAAGCCATTGTGATCTGCTCCATGTGCCTTGAAAGGCACGCGGAGAATTCAACCGCCCAATTTAGTCACATTTTCTCGCGGACGGAAATGTTCAAGTCTTTGATTAAACTGCTCCACGCCGTATCAATTTCAGGCGTCCATTCATTCCCCAGAATGTCTTTAAACGTATCAATGATCGTCGTGAAGAAAGAGTCGAACGTCTCATAGGGCACGCCAATGTGTTCGTGGTTGGTGCGTTCGCTGGATATAAGATTGGCCGCATAAAGCCCATTGTCGGAAAAGTCCAAAAAACATTCCAAGATTTGGCTCAGCATATTGCCGCGTGCGCTGCCATCCTTATCCATCAAAAACAAGGGCTCAAGCTCTGGGTATTCCGCGAACAACCGCTTGTAGACCAAGTCTGTCGGGTCTCCGCATTTCTCCACAACCAATTCAAGTGAGTGAGCAACCGGGTCGGTCATTGTTTCGCTCATCTGCCATTTCCTCCTGCCGTAATTTGGGAATCTTTGTCCCTGGCTTTCCGCCTTATCCGACGTTTGCTCACCCCCGCCAAAGGGTCCGCGTTGGATCAACCTTAGACAGAATGCAAGTACGTCATTACGAATATTTCACGCGAAATTACTGGAAATAACAAGAACCGATTGGAGCCTGCTTCAAATTGCCGCCAACCAGCCAGCAACAGGTGACTGACACAGCTTGGCAAGAGGTGAAGACAGTCGGCACAGATTTAAGGAGAAGTGGTGATCCCGGCAGGACTCGAACCTGCAACAACCTGCTTAGAAGGCAGGTGCTCTATCCAGTTGAGCTACGGGACCATGTGGGCAGAGCCCAAAGGTACAAGCAGTTGAGTGATTAGTGTGTCCACTGCCCAATACGGCCGAACTTGAAATTATCGGCATATGTCTTGAAAATTTGTTTGGCTTGTTTTGGTTCAGAAACCTGAAAAGCAATGTTTTTCTTTTCAGCGAAAGCAATCGCCTGCTCTTTGGTTTCAAACCGCAACACCACTTGGCCATTCATATCGCCAGAGCTGGTATACCCCATCAAAGGGTCAATACGACGCGCTTCTTCAGGTTCAAATTCCAAAACCCATTTATGAGTTTTCGCTTTGCCAGATTGCATGGCCGTTTTGGCCGGCTGATAAATACGCGCAAGCATGGTGCCTGTTCCTTACTACTGCTGATCCCAGTTTGAACTCAAACGATACGACCAACCTCGTTAAGCCTTTCCTATCGCCCAAAAAAGCTGCTTTGGCAAGATTTATCCCAGACTTCGTGACGCATCGCACAGAGCCGCCCCAAAAAACCCTCGAACAGCCGGAATCTGCCCGATTTTGGCAAATCTCCCTCAGTTGTCACACGCAAATTGTCCTATCGTCACGCAACCGACACGCCTTTTTCCTACACGACAGACCTCAAAAGCAATCGGCTCACCCACTCAATGTGTCGATTCTACCTCTGGCACACCTGGGGTCACCTCATCTGGCCCCCTCACATGGAGAACACTTCCTCATGTCTCCCTGCCCCCCCTACCTCACCTACGCCCAAACCACGGCCCTGCTAAATGAGCTTGGCTTCAACGCTCACGACCGCGAATGCGTGTTGGACCTCACCCCAACAATCAAAAGCGACATCGGCCCCCTCTACCCACTCAACCGCGTAGAGCGCATGTTGAACAGGGCCTACTGGCTCGGCCTAGAAGATGTGGTCAGCGAGCTGGCCGTCACCGACCAAGCCGCCTGATTTCGGGCCACATCAACCCCAATCACGAAAAAACCCCTTCCAGTTCTCAACACCGGAAGGGGTTTTCATTTTGCCACTCAAAGCTACCTAATTGAGCAAATTACCAATCGTGCGGAACAGTTCAATCGTCTCGAACTCCCGCTCAGTTGAGCCGTCCGCCGTCGTGCCATAATCGCTATTGGCTGACAATTTCACAATCACCAAGTCCTTGGTCGGGTTCACATAGATGAATTGATTATAGACACCGATCGCAGAAAACTCCTGCTCGTCGCCGTCCATCACCCACCATTGGTAGCCATAGCCCATTGGAAAGTCTGACAACGGATTTTCACCGGCCATCAAGTGCGGGGCGTCCGGCGTGATCGACGCTTTAACCCAGTCGGCAGCAACAAGCTGCTCCCCGTTCCACACACCGCCATTGCGAAACAACTCGCCAATTTTGGCATAGTCCCGTGCCGTCGCATTCAAACCGAAGAACACCATCGGCACGTTGTCATCATCCACTAACCAATAGCCCTCAGACTCCATACCAAGTGGGGCCCAAAGCTTCTCAGACATATAGTCTTGAATGGGTTGCTCGGTTGCTGCCAGCAACAATGAACCTAAAACCTGCGTTGAGGCAGAATTATATCTGTTATACGTGCCCGGTTCCCGCTCCCGTTTCATCGTAGTCACAAATTCGCTGAACGAACCACCGGCGCCCAAAATACGGCCAAAGCGATTGATGTCAGAATCCGGGTCATTGTAATCTTCATTCCACGCCGCCCCAGATGACATTTGCAGAATGTCTTTAATCCGCACGCCGTCATAAGCCGATCCGGCAAGCTCCGGCACATATTTGGTCACAGCATCTTCAATGCTCGCAATCGCACCTTCTTCAACTGCCATGCCCACCAAAGTGGAGGTAAAGCTTTTGGCAACCGACATAGAGAGCCATTGCACGTCGCGCCCGCCGGTCAAACTATAGCGTTCCAACCGCACCTTGCCGTCATGGATCACCAACAACGCCGCCGTATCCGTCTCCGCCAAAAACGCCTGCGTATCCACAGCCGCCCCGTTCGCGATAAACGTGTCAGGCAAGTCAATTGCGTCGCCCTGCCCAAATTCAAACGGCACCGCCGCCGCCTTCATAGTAGTGCTGGGAAACAGCTCCGTCATCCGGTTAAAGTTCTCATATTGCTCTGCGCCGGAAAACAAGTTTAGCGCAAAATTAAGCCGCTCCACCTTTTGCCAATTGTACGCCACAACACCGCCAGCCAGCACCACAAGGCCAACCAACGCAATCAATATTTTATTTTTCATTTTTTTGTCCTTCGGCCTCTAGCCGCTCCACCATCCCTAAAGCAACTTGCTTCAAGGCACTTTTTTGTTCAAATGTTTGAGAAAGAAATTTGTAACTCGCATCGCCGTATCCCAGCGACATCAGCCCGTAGGCCACCCGTTTACGCGCAGGTTTTGAACGCCCAAACCCAGCCAGCGCCATCTGGGTCACAATCTCGTCCTGCATCCGCCCGTATAGCTTTGCCAGCCGCGCTTTAACCGCCTCGTCGCGCTGGGCCAACAACCACAATTCGCTCACCACCCCGTTGGTGGTGTCATTGTCGAACAAAGAGTCAAAAACAAAACTCACCAGCTCGCGCGGCGTCATCGGCTTACCCGCCGGATATACCTCAGCCATCTCCAGCTCCGCACGCGCCATCATGGCGTCAATCAGCACATTGACCATCTCGTCCCGGTTACCAATGAAATAGCGCACCAATGAGCGAGGCAGCGCAGCTTCATCCGCCACCTTCTGCAAGGTCGTTTTCGCCAACCCATCGCGCACAACACAAGCCTCAAAAGCAGCCAATATCTGCCCCCGCCGCTCATCTCCCACTTTCGCTCTCGCCATACCACATCCAATCTTGTCTACAATGACAATATTGGGTCGCCACCAAACTTGTCAAGCCTGACAATTTTGGTGGTTAGGCCGCGCTAAACCAATATCTGGAAGAGCTTCGAGCCAAACCGTTGCGCAAATACACTAAGGTGCATAAACTATTTTACCGATAAGATGGTTAGAACGCCTCACCTGGGGCTTCACTAAAAGCCCTCACACTATGAAAGCGTCTATATGAAAATGGTTCTATTTGATATCGATGGCACCCTCGCCGATATCCAGCACAGACGCGCGCACCTAAAAAAGCCAAAACCCAACTGGGCGCGCTTTAACGCGTTGATGGGCGATGACACGCCGAACGAAGCTGTCGTCAGCCTATATAAAACACTGTGGGCGTCCCAAAACTTCAAGCTGGTTCTAGTGACCGGAAGGAATGAACAATTTCGCAAAGTCACAGAGCAATGGCTCACGTGGCATAAGATCCCCTTCTCCAAAATCTACATGCGCCCCGACAACGACTCCCGCGCAGACCACATCATCAAGGAAGAAATTTTGGATAAGCTTCTCGCCCAAGGCGCTGAAATTGAATTCGCCGTTGATGACCGAAATCAAGTGGTCAACATGTGGCGCCGCCGAGGCATCACCTGCCTTCAATGCGACTACGGCAACTTTTAAGACACAACACAATTACGCCAGCGCGCGCTCAGCCCCCGATATGACGCCCCTTCAAAGGCCCAACGGCGACATATCAACACTCGTAAAATAGGACGCCATCCGTCGAATGCGATCCTTTTGTTCATCGGAAAGTATCTCGGCTCCGCGCCCGGCTTCGCCTTTGTTGAAGCGCGTTTTCTCAGCATCTGTATTTTTGCCCGCGTTCAAACGGTCAACCACGTCAATAATTTTATCCTGTGGTACGTCGAGGTTATAGAACTCAAGGGCCTTGGCAATTGTACCAGAATAATCAGCAATCATATCTTCATAAGAAATAACGCACTTTTCGATATCCGCACGCATCCACCCATCATAAAACTGTAGTTGCCAAGCAACCCGGTGATCAATAACGGCGTCTAGTCTTTTCTCTTCTGGCAGAGATCGATAATCAGGCGTTTTAGGAAAAACATTATCACGCCGCATCTTGTCTAAATTGTCTTTTGTGCTCACCACAATATCAAAAATATTTCGGACCTGAATGATAGGTTTAATTTCAAACCTGTTTAAACATTCAATATTAATTCGGCTGGGCCGCGCATGCTGGTGGGCAACCAAACGCATGTTCCAGGTGTCGATCATCTTTGGATAATAAAAATCCTGCTCACTGGCTTGTTCGTTACCCAGAAAGAATTTCATCGCCCCTGTCACGTCGGCCAGCGCGGAGCTGAGGAAAGTAGAACCCGATTTTGGCATCGCATTAATGAGAATTCGATCTGCGGGTCTAAAGAAAGTTCTTTTGACAGAAAATTTTGCGGTCAAAAGCTTATGGGACCGAACCTTTACCGCTCTCTCAATTTTCTGAATTGTGCCTGCCATGTAAGTAACGCCCCCATTTTAAAACCAGAAACAAATTCTAGTGCGCAATATTCCGCTCTTTGTCGCCCAACCCATCCCAAGCCATAGCTTAAAAGGGGCGGCCGAAACCTCAGTCCAAGACTTACCTAATGTTGGGCATCAGGTAAAGGCACAGCCGCGGGCTAATCGTCCATGCGTTCCCCAAATTCTACTCAATACGACAACTTGCAGGCGATATCGCACGCACAAAAATGTACACTGCCGCGTACTTTTCGAGTGTTTAGTTTTGGATAATATGTGCCTCTATTAGCTCTTCCTACTTGCAATCTAGCTGCATCGAATAGGCGCGGAAATGAGAATGTCCAGCCGGGCGAGCAAGGTGACGCGTGCATGAGGATGGAAAGATCAATCTGCATCATCCAGCAGCACCATATCGAAGGACTGCGTGTCGCCCTCCACCTCGGTTGGCACAACTTTCATCTTCGAAGGAAACTGATCAACCCCCGTCGGCAAAACTTTATCTCCCGTAACAAAGCACTCCAAAAAGTCTCCAGGAAGAAAGTGCACTCGGTGACCGTCATCAACTTTTCTTGTGGCAATCTCCCGCCAAGTGTTTGGCACAAATTCAAAATGCGCACCTGTCATGTCGCATCTCTCAAAGAATTCAGGAGAGAAGCCGATAAAAATATCAGAAAAATGCGTGTCACTGAAGTTGCACGTAGCAAAGCAACTGAAGCTGATATCACATTTCTCAAACTTGGATCCCGAGAAGTCCGCAAAATAGAATTCGGCATCCATAAAGGTACAGTCAACAAAGTGACAGTTCTCAAATGTAGCCTCCCCCGAAAACTCGGTGGAAAAACGACAAAGAGAAAACCGGACATTGCGAAACCTCACATCGGAAAACCCTCTGCCTACAATGTTGAAGTAGGAGATCGAAACATCCGAGAACTCCCTCCCACTCAATTCAAGCCGTGGCTTGTGCTTCCAGCCCTGAGTTTTAGCCAGTCTACTCAGATTGGATATTGCAGCAAACACGCACTCAACAAACTGTTGCGTCATCTCTTTTCGGCGTTCACCCAAAGTATCTACAGGCGCACCAATTTCCGAGATTTTGCGAAGAGCATCGGCTTCATCAGAGGAAATGTGGGGATAATAGTTTTTCACCGCGTCGCACAGCAAATTCACCACACGGGCATAATATTGTCTGGGATATTGTTCAGCTATTGCTTCAAGGTCGTAAACAGCGCTGACCTTCATGGTATCGAATGGGTTGCCCAATTGCCCAACGGCGCGGAAAAAGCGCTCCTCGCGAAAATCTCGGCTGACGCGATACCACATAAAGCTAAGAGCAAGGAAAACAGCAATCAGAAAGCCCACATTTCGCAGACCGTCGGACACATCTTCAACGATCCATTTGCCCCAGTATTTATAGTAGAAATCAAAAATGACAAGGTAGGCCATTCCCCACATCACCAGCAAAACGGCGAGGTAGAAGAGCCTCCGCAAAACACGCCACACCAGTGTGGATACAAACCAATTGCCCATGCCACCCCCTTCATCAAACAGGACGCTAGCATGCACATTTCAGCATAGAGTCTCAAGATGGCGGTTTAGCCTCCCCTGCTATAAAACGGGCTACCCCTACTTGCCCCCAAAGAGAACCACACCCGGCCTGCGAAAAATGAGGGCGAAAACAATACCTGCTGCCATGCCGCCAATATGGGCCCACCACGCGATCGGTGCATCAGAGCCTGCAAACGCATAGAAAAACTGCGTCGCCGCCCAAATCCCCAACATCCAAAATGCCGGAAGCGGCACGGGTATAAGAATGACCAGCCGAGCGAGTAAGAAGATCCGTGCATGTGGGTAGAGCAAAACATAAGCGCCCATAACGCCCGCAACAGCGCCTGATGCCCCAACCAAGGGGGCAGGAGACCCGATGTTCATGAGGAGGTGCGCGATACCACCAAAGCCTGCACATAGGAGATAGAAAACCAAATAAAGCTTATGCCCCAAAGCATCTTCAATGTTGTCGCCAAAAATCCTGAGAAACAGAATGTTGCCCAACAAATGCATCCAGTTTGCGTGCAAAAAAGCATAGGAGAACAAACTCATGCCATCGGGGAACCAAGGAAGCGGGTCCTTGAGCTCACCCCCTAAAATACCCGGGACCATGCCAAAAGCCATCACCACACTTCTAAATTGATCCGCAGGCAACAGCGATTGAACACCAAATATGAAAATCATAATCCCCATGAGGGCGTAATTCACATAAGGAAACTTTATGTGCTCAATCGGATTATCATCATGCAATGGCAAAAACATATTTTCTCTCAAAACAATATAAAGACCGCCGTCGACGCTCTGCGTAGAAGTATGGCGCAAACGCACGCGCTCCCAAAGGAAGCCGTGCAACATATGATGTTTTGAAGAAAAAGTGGTCGGGGCAGTAAGATTCGAACTTACGACCCCCTGGTCCCAAACCTCCTTATGGACATTTTGAGAACCCAAAAACCGCAGGAATCCTGCCGTTTTTGAAAACCACTTTTACCCTAAAAGGAGTACAAAGCAGGAATAGGAAGCACGTTTGTGACCAACTTTTGACCAACTTTTTGCTCCCATGTTCACCCTCTAGTCCATTGGCACCCTGGCACATCAGAGGGCGTACCCAAAAGCGACGTATTTACGGCCGCAATCCGTTACCCAGGCCAGCCCCTTTCAAATGAATATCTCTCAACATCACTCTTAGATTGCACAATTTCCCCGCCACCACCCTGCCTGATCTCTGAAATAATTTTGCGCGCCGGAAAACGGTAACATTGGTAACAAAGGTAACATTAAAAAAAACAACATATAATACAATAAGATAGAGGTCATATTAGATAAATTCCAAGGGTCACAAAGGGTAACATTGTGACCTTTTTGGAAGTCACAAACCCAATAAACTTTACTCAATAAAAACAATGACTTAGAAAATGTTACCTTTTTTGTTACCCTTTGTGACCCTCTAAAGGTCACATTTTTATCCTTTAGTTTCAAAAGGTTAGATACAGATTTTGCTCGTGTGACCGTTGTTACCTTTTTCCGACGCGCGAATGAATATCCCCTCCCCTGTGACCCATCCGCTGTCTTTTCCAGCCCACCCAGCGCGTCCAATGCCTTCAAATTCTGAGAAGTTTTGTGAACGCGGGTATGCCCCGCCAAGGCCAAGCACAGCCTCAGATTTCAACGCTATGCATATGCAAAGAAAATGACCCAAAAAGCCCGAAGGCGCGGCGGGGATGAGAGAGCGCAGCAACACCCTACAGGCAATCACTTGTTGCCGATGACCACAATGTGGTGCACAACTACCGTATAAACTGAAGGGGTTGTTTTATGCAGTTTTTGCTAGAAAGTATGCGCAGACGAATGTCATTCACCATGAGTAGTAGCATTCTCAAATATCACGGGATCCATGGAAGCAACAGTTGGACCGGAACAATTGAAAAGATTGTAAAAGAAGACCACTCGTCTAAAAAGCCAGCTCTACGTAACTCACTAAAAGAACACAATCTATGCGGGAATAAGTACACAAAATTCTACAAAATTGATGCCCTGCAGGCCGACACCATTATTGAAAACCTGCAGCTTCCAAAAATCAAGTCTGCCGCAGAGGGTAATGCATACATCAACGCTTACCCGAATAGCCTGCCATCCCATATACTCGACACTTTAACTGGCGAACTCTTTTTAGTAGAAAAAATATCCAACGATCATGGAATAGGTTTAGTTTTTTCATCGACAACCAAATTTACAAAACGCGAGAAAATAAATTTAGCGTCTCTTGTCAAAGATTCCCCCGAAGCTATTGACCTAATGAACCAATACCAGGACGTTATTGGGCTAAAATTTCAGTCAGTTCAGCTATTTAGTGTAATTTGGGTTTCACGGGGTTCTTCAGTGGTTGAGACTAGAATAGATCTGCCAGACGGTATGTTGACAGACATTGCACACATGATGCATTCAAAACTGAAGGCAATCATTAACACATGGCTTAACACCCCAATCGAAAACCCAATTAATCTTTACCCTCTAATCAATAAAATGTACAAAGATAGCAATGAAGGACATGTTGTTGACCTTGCGTTTTCGACTACAACTGCATCAGTCAAGCGCGAAAGAATGCGACGCGATTCTTTAGACTTGAGAGAAGAAGCTTATCACGAAGCAGGAAAAGCAGGGCTAGTTACTGAAATTGAACCTTTCAGAATTAGCATTCGTTGGGTCCAGGGTTTTCCCGAGGGAACGGTAGAGATCGCAACTAAACCCGAGCTTACCCTTGCTGGTACATCAAAAGGCTCAACGGGCACGGGATCGAAGTTTGACATTTCGGCAGCCGGAATAAAAGGCTGTATGGGTACAGCTGATTACCACTTTGTGATTGATAGAATTCATCATCACCTTAGTGAAATTTCTGATCACGAAAACTCGGCCTAAGATAAACTATTCAGGGTCAAAATGACGACACAAAATCGGGAAAAATTCGTTGAGACCATTGATGGAGCCCTATTGGGTATGCCGTTCAAATTTGTGTGCATCACTCTAATAGAGGCATTATTGGATTTACCCATTAGCAACACCAAATTTCTGACCTACACAAGCTTTGTAAATTTGGCAGGGAAAAGCACTCTAGATGAAGAAATAATTGCTGCGATAAACTTCCTTTCTTCATCGTCAAGATACTCCATTTTAGAACCCCATGCCTTGTACGTTGATGAAGAAAGTGGACAAGAATTTGACTTGGACGCTATTACCCTATCTTCATTCTGGACAGACAACATTCTAGTGCATCCGGAAACTGGTGAGTTAGTCGAGGAGCCTCTTTCACATCTGTGCCCATATTTCGTTCTTTCAGAAGAAAAACTGGAAGAGTTGACAGAATGAGCACTACAAACGTAAGTCAGCAAGAAGTTAGGCGTCAAACTTTTCAGGACTTACTAGATGCTGAAGATGTACCTAAAGAAGTATTGGATACGTATGCATATATATCTGCATCCAATCACAAAGACCGCACCAAATTTTTGGAAATCATACTAGATTATTCCTACTACCAGCTCGTACAGAATAGCCATTTGAATAAAGACCTTAGCGAAGATCAACTTACAATTGAAGTGGTCCAAATGCTGAAAGCTCGCGGCATCGATGCAGCACATGACAAACAAATTGGTGGCCATTGTGACATTACAGTGGAGGCAAAAGATAATTACATATGGTTTGGTGAAGCAAAAATTCACAGTTCGTACCAACACCTACAAGAGGGCTTTGATCAGTTAACAACCCGGTATTGCACAGGCATGCCAAGCCAAAACCAAGGAGAACTAATTATATACTGCCGCGTGGGTGACGCAGTCGGTGTACTGAGCAAATGGAAGGGCATATTATTGGATAACAATTCCAATATAGGAATTTGTACAGAAATTCCCGACCAAGGTCTCTGGTTTCGCACCAGTCATAAAAGTGAAAATACCGGACTTGACGTGATAATTCGGCACTGCATTGTCCCGCTATTTCACAAACCAAAAAAATAGCCCTCTTCCTCACTCCAACTCATACCCATCAAACTCAACCACGACCTCCCCACCCCACGCATTCAGCTCCGCAAAGCGGGCCTGAAGCGGGCGGAGTTCGTTGCGGACGAAGACATTGGCTGCGTCTTTCACTGGGCCAAAGCCTGTTTGGTTGGTGGGGACGATGGACATCAGCTGCGGGGGAACGCGGTGTGCGGCCAGGACATCATCGCGGGTTAGGTTTTTGACGTTGAAGAATTCGTCTTTGGCCGTCACTTCTGAAATTGGGATCAACTGCAAACCATCTTTGGAGCCACCGGGCGCATAGACCAGTAGGTTGCGGAAGTTGCCGGGGCCTTTGGAGTTGCGGAGTTGTTCTTTCATCTTTTCCACATCGCCATGCTCTTGCTGGGCATCGGTCATGTAGAGGATGTAACCGGCGTGGCTGCCATTCTCATAATATTTACGGCGGAAGAGCGTGGCGCTTTCATTGAGCCAGGCACTGTTGAGCGCGGAGAGGTATTCGGGCACACCGTATAGTTCTTGGTTGGGATCCGGCTCCAATAGATGGAAAATGGAACCTTCTCGGAAAGCGTGCTCATTGAAGGTGCCGGGTTGGAAAAGGAATTTTTCCCCGTCCCGCGCACGGCGCATATATTTAGCCGGTGCGGGTTTAAAGCGCAGCGTTTCGCCCAGCTGGTTCTTTACCTCCTCTAAATACCCATTGCCAAAAATGAGATAGTCCAATGCCCAACGAGCAAAGTCCTGCGCGGACAAAAGCTTATGAGGGCGGAAGGTGCTCACCAAAATATTGCGCTTTAGGTAGATCGCTGAGGAGTGATGGGCATTGGCTCTGAAGGACTTCGACAGTCCGGAAAGCGACACCGGCGGCTCATACCAATGGCCGTTGTGGAACGCTTCGGCATAATCCAACACCTCACGACCATCGAGCACGGGCACAGGCTCCCCAAAGTGGAACATCTCAGTATTTACGGGGGTAATCGGGTCTGACATTAAAACATCTCCATGCGAGAACGGCTTCCCTGCCCGGTCTCGTCAAGCGGCAAAATGGCCTCCTTGTCGAGCGCGTGCATAAGAGCCCAAGCCATATCTGCGTGACCAGATTCTTCAGTACGACTGGCTTGATAAGTGATTTGTTTGCCCGAGGGTGTACTCGAGCGATGAATGGTCATGAAGGCATGGGCAAGGTCTGTCCATCCTGCATCAAACTCAAGACGACGATGCTGGACCAACTGCAACGCCTTCAGCACCAACCGGTTTTTAACCTCAACCGAATAGGTGATCTTGGTAACTTGAGGGAAGAACTGTGCGACCAGCTCATACACGCCCAAACCCATACCACTGGCATCAATGGCAATATGCTCAACTGCGTAGCGCTTGGTTAGCTTTTGGATCTCTTTGGCCTGCGTGTCGAAGTCGCAATTATTCCATTTCAGTTTTTCCAACACGCGAAACTTGCCCCCGGCCTCAGCGGGCGGCGCCACAACAACAGCCGAGGCATCATCGCGCATGCGTGACGGGTCATACCCAATCCACACTCGGCGGTCGCCAAAGGGACGCGCCCGCACCGGTGTGAAGTCCGACCACCGATCCCAGGCATCCACCATGCAGGCCTGCAAGGCATCGAGCGAAAAGACAGATGCCGCATCATCGACAAACACACACATGAATAGGTTGGAAAAGTCGGCCGGATTGTATTCCACCCGCAAAATGTCCAAGTCGAACAAATCGCATCCCGCCTCAACGGCATCTTCAATGGTGACAATCTGGCGCCACTGCCCATCGGCGCATAGCTGACCGTGCTTGAGGTGCTCATGCGAGAGATCAAACTCTGCCTGTTGATCTGTGGGCCGCCCCTTGTTGAAGTGCTTCCCAGACCAGAACGGATAGGCCTCATGGCCCAAAGTTGAGGGCGTCGAGAAATAAGTTTTGCGCCACTTCTTGTGCGCGGCCATCCCACTGGCGACTTTCTGCAGCTCTTGAAATCGAGGGATCCAGAAATACTCATCCACGTATAGATGGCCATGATAGGACTGGGCTGTGCGCGAATTGGTTGAGAGAAAATAGAGCACCGCCCCATTTTCCAATTGCAAGGGATTGCCCTTCAGCTCCACCCCAGTTTCTTCTCGCACAAAGTTGACGATGTATTGGCGAAACACCTCAGCTTGGCTGCGGGACGCGGACATAAAGATCTGGTTGTCGCCAGAAAGAAGGGCATCCATAAAGCCCTCCCGCGCGAAATACCACGTCGCCCCAATCTGTCTCGACTTCAAAATGTTACGGGTTCTATATTTGGTGCGGGCCTTCCACCATTCCTTTTGGTAGTCAAACAATTGCGAGCGCCACGCCTTGCGAAGCTGAGACACAGCTTCCTCGCTCAAATAGTTTTTGTGCTTGCTGCGCCGCCTGCCCTTGTTTCTATTTTTCACTTTCGGGTTTAGATCAGCCTCATTTCCTCCCGCTTCATATTTGGCAATCCGCGCCATGCGCTCTAATTGTTTCCCCAACACATCGATCTCATTAAAGTCCTGAGAGGATTTATCCTCCTTCGCGATCAATACATTCAGGCGCGCATCCACGGTCGCCCCGACACGTTGGTGCACTGCGGCTTTGCGCCACCCGCCGCGAGCCATCCACGAATAGATTGTGCTGTACTTAACCTCCAATTTTCGGCTGATATCTGACACACGGTAGCCTTGCCAGAAGAGGTTTTGAGCTTTTCGATATTGAGTGGCGCGCGCTGTTTCCATAGGCCGAACCTAACCAGCCCCCTCCCGCGTCTCTTTCATTATCGAGATGATATGGCCCAAATCATCTCATGGCTCATTGCGCCTTCCGCCCACATCAACAACCTTCTGAACAGCACTCACGCCCCCCAAAGATCGCACAGAGGCCACATGTCCAAACTCATTTCCAAATTTGTTACGATTGCCCGCGCTGGAAAAACAATTGATGGCCGCGAGATTTCAGCCAATCAAATCGATCAGATGGCGGCTGACTACAGTCCCAAAACCTACGGCGCCCGTATTTGGAACGAGCATATTCGCGGCGTCCTGCCAGAAGGTGAGTTCTCTGCCCTTGGGGACGTGCTGTCTCTCAAAGCTGAGAATGACAAAGAAGGCAACCGTGTGTTGAAAGCCCAGCTTGCCCCCACAGACAAGTTGATGAAAATCAACAAAGAGCGCCAAAAGGTATTCACCTCCATTGAGATGGCCCCTGACTTCGCAGGTTCGGGCAAAGCCTACCTTGTTGGCCTGGCCGTAACGGACACGCCTGCATCTTTGGGCACGGAAATGCTGACCTTCTGCCGCCAAAACAGCGACAGCCTGAGCGACACGCTCAAAGACAAATTGTCCGACAATACGTTCTCTGATGCATTTGAAAGTTCCCCCTTTGAATTTTCAGAAGCAACCGAAAGCGCCTCCTCTCATGAGCCCACCCTGTTTAACAAAGTCAAAGAGATGCTCTCGCGCACGTCAAAATCCGCTGATGCCCGCTTCAGCGATATGAACGCCAGCATTTTGGAAATGGCCACAGCCGTCGAAGCCTTGCAGGAGCAGGTGGCGAGCCTCTCTGCCGCAGCGCCAAACCTTGAGGCGGTCGCTCCAAAAACTGAACTCGACACCCTGAAGGCCCAGCTTGAAAAACTGACGACCTCCCTTTCAAAAACCCCTGATCCTGCACAGCCGCAACGCCCCGACGCCACCGGTGGCACAGGTGCAGCTCTCACTGATTGCTAAGACCAAACACTCGAAAGCCCCTTAAGCCCCCTAAGCCAATAGCCACACCAGCACCGGAAACGAGCCCCTCATGGATAATGCAACCCGCCGCCATTTTGACGCCTTCACAACACAGATCGCCAAACTCAATGGCATCCCTGATGGCACAAAGAAGTTCACCGTCGAGCCCACCATCGAACAAAAGCTTGAAGACAAGATCCGGGAATCTGCCGGGTTTCTGTCAGACATCAATTCGGTGACTGTGACTGAAGCCAAAGGCGCAAAACTCGGCCTCGACATTGGCTCCCCGGTATCTAGCACCCAGAACACCAATGATGCAGACCGTGCCACAAAAGACCCGTCCACACTCGATGACCGGGAATATGAGTGCACCCAAACCAACTTCGACACTCACATCGGATATAAGAAGCTGGATCAATGGGCCAAGTTCCCAGACTTCCAAACCCGCATCACCAACCTCATCACCAAACAACAAGCTCGCGACCGGATCATGATTGGGTTCAACGGCACCAGTCGTGCTGACACTTCCAACCTTGTGGCAAATCCCTTGTTGCAAGACGTCAACATCGGTTGGCTGCAGCATATCCGCACCGACGCCCCTGAGCACCACATGACGGGCCTCAAAGTTGGGGACCATGGGGACGCCGACTTCAAGAACATCGACGCAGCTGTCATGGCGCTTGCCGATGAACTGCTAGACGAATGGTACCGGGACGATACCGACCTTGTCGCCATCATGGGCCGCCAGCTCTTGTCTGATAAGTTCATTGGCTTGGTGGACAGCAACGACGCGCCCACAGAGCGCAACGCTCTAGAGACAATCATCACCAACAAAACTGTTGGAGGGCTTAAATCGGCTCGCGTTCCTTTCTTCCCGCCACGCGCAGTACTGGTCACCCGGTTGGATAACTTGGGGATCTACACCCAAGCAGGCACGCGTCGTCGCCACATCAAAGACAAACCAGAACGGGACCGGATCGAAGATTATCAATCCGTGAACCAAAGCTATGTGGTGGAGGATTACGGCCTCACCGCCTTCGCCGAAAACATTCTCGTGCCCGATGGCAACGACGGCTGGGAGTAATCCCCACCCCTCATCCTTTTGGTAATATGAGAGCAACCCCATGAATATCATTCGACACCACCGAGAAAAGATACTGGCCCAAAAGACAGCGCACGAAAGTGCAAGCGCTGGCGACACCACCTTGGAAGGCCGTAATGAGTATGAGTTGATGCTTGCTCAGCTGCAAACAGATGCAACGGCTTTACGCTCAATGCAAAGCATCGAAAAGCGCATTGAACTGAAGCTCGATTTGGTCCCCCGATATGACGCCTATGTCGCGGGCATCTTGGCGGCTGATGAAAATGTGCAAGACGATGTGCTGATGACACAATTGGTTTGGCGCATCGACATCGGTGCCTTTGAGGACGCCTATGCCATTGCTCTTCATGCCCTTAAACACCAACTGGTTTTGCCACATCGGTTCAAACGAACTCTACCGACGCTTTTGGCTGAGGAGTTTTCAGAGCCGGTTATCTTGGCCGAAAATACGCCACCCTCCGATACGTCGACACCGGAGAGCTCGGATAAGGCCAAGCCGTTACTCAGTTTGGATCTCCTCACCGACCTGCTTGGCCAGTTGAAAGATCAAGATATGCCCGATGAAGTCCGGGCCAAACTCCACAAGGCCATCGCCTTCACGCTTGAAACCACTGGCGAGCCAGAAAGTCTCGAGGAAGCCCGCCCCCATTACGAGCGCGCCCTCCAACTCGACAAAAAGTCTGGTGTTAAAAAACGCTTGGAACAACTGGCTCGCAAGTTGAAGGCTGCAGCCGATTAAAACCCCTCTCGCCCAGCAGGCGACGGCCAGCTCTGAAAACCCGTCTGACGGACTTTGAAGAGCTGGCCACAATTTCACCGAGGCCCGCATGACTGTATTCATTCCCAACACCGGCCCCGATACTGTCTCCCAAGACGTTCCCAACCTTCCTTTTTTCCCGGCCTTAAACACCAGCGATTTCCGTACCGCCATGCGGGTTATCGAAGCCATTCCCACAGAACGGGTTTTTGAGGAATTACAACGCGCGACACTTGCCACCAATCGTGAGCTGCACTATTGGCGCATTGCTCATGAGGCAGCAGGCCATGCGGATCTGACAGCTGTCCCCGCTGATAGGTACGGCGCTCAAAGCGCTCTTTCCATCCACTACCGTCAAGCCGTTTTTCACCGTGCCAAAGCGTTCTTGATTGAAAAGTCCACAGACTTTGACAGCACCGCTGAAGGCAGCGCTCAAGGCAAGGACATGGAGCCCAACGTTGAAGATCATTTTCGCACTGTGCGCGAAGAGATTGCTGCCATCCTCCATTATGAGGATAGAGACCGGAACCAAAGCGGCTCAATTGTGGAGTTGATTTAGTGACGATTTTCACCTCAGCCACGCGCCAACCCTATCCATCAAACGGCATCGCCTATGCCCAGCAAGGGGACACGGTTGACCTGATCGCCATGCGCTATTTTGGGCGCACAGACATGATCACCGAGCAGATGCTCGACGACAATAGAGGCCTTGCCGCTTTGGGCATCGTCCTACCTCACGGCACTCAAGTAGCACTGCCTGCCCCCGACGATCTCACCCCCACCCGCGAACCAGAAACAGTGAGCTTATGGACATGATCGACACACTCTTTGCCAAATCGGCTGAACCAACCACCTATGCCGCCAGCCTTGGCGTTAGCTTTTTTGGAGCGATCACGATGAATGAATGGATTGCCGTTGGTGGTTTGGCCCTAGGGGGAATGACCTTTGCAGCCAACTGCTACTTTAAGTGGCTGCACTACAAATTGGCCGAACGCCAAGCAACCAAGGGAGCTTCCAAAAATGGACGTGTTTAGCGCCGTTGCCGGTTTACTCGAACCCGTGCGGAAAATTGTGGATGACCTGTTCACCAATGATGAGGAACGCGGCAAGCTTAAGAATGCGCTTTTTGAGGCGGAGTCAAACCTCACCCAGAAACTTCTCGAGCATGAAGCCAAGCTGGTAAAAGCACAGTCCGACATCATCACCGCCGAGGCGACCGGTCAAAGCTGGATCCAACGCAATTGGCGGCCCCTGACCATGTTGACCTTTGTTGGCCTGATCGTGGCGCGCTGGATGGGCTTCACCGCCCCTGGCATGAGCGAGGCAGAATATCTCTCAGTCTATGATCTCATGAAGTTGGGTCTGGGCGGGTACGTCGCCGGGCGCACCCTTGAGAAGGTCGCCCCCAAAGTCCTCGACACTTGGCGCGCCACAAAATGAACAAGCTCACTCTCCTGCGCGACCATCTTCTCGCCGGTCCCTACGGCCTCAAATCTGATCAATTGGTCACCTTTGTGGAAAGCGGATCCGTGAAATTTGTGGACGGTGAGCTCAACAACAATTTTGCTCTCGTCTATCAAGCCAAAGTTGGCGTCATGGATTTTGCGCAAAACCCTTTGATCCTCCAACTCGCTTTGGTCAAGTGGATGAAGTTGCATCAAACCGAGCATGAGTTTGAGGCTTTCACATTCGAAGCTGAAATTCTCGACACCTCCAAAGTGGACCTTTTGATCACCCTCACGCTCTCCGAGGACGTTCTTGTGCGGGAAGATGACACCGGCACTCATATCGACATCGCGCCAGAAATTGACACCTCAGAAGATGAATATTCTGGCATATTAGAGCGCCCCAATGAGCCAGGGTGACCCAAGCAAACAGCTCAAGCGGCTCGGTGCTTTCGCAGAAAGCTATTTGCAAGCCCTCGCCAGCCCCCAGAGAGCTGTCCTCCTGCGCGAGATCGGCAAGAGGCTGCAACGATCCCAAAAGGCCCGCATCAGCGCCCAGACAGATCCTGACGGGCGCCCGTGGCCCAAGCGTCGGGCCAAAAAGGGAGCCGGACGCGTGCGCGCCAAGATGTTCCGGCGCATGCGTACTGGCAAACACTTGAAACTGAAAGCCGATGACGGCTCTATCAGCCTTGGGTTTTCTGGCAACACAGGAAAGATTGCCCGCGCGCACCATTACGGCCTACGCGAACGCATGAAGATGATGGGCGGCAAAAGCATTTTCATCAAAAACCCAACCAGACGTTTGATCGGCCTGTCCACTCAAGACCTTGCAGACATTGACGCCCATGTTTTGGACCACATGATCAAAGCTGGAGAAAAATAGCATGCATATTTCGCCCCATTTTACACTGCAGGAAGCCTCTAAAAGCTCTACGGCCATCCGGTTAGGAATAGACAACCAGCCCCCCGCCCTTCTCATTCCAAGCCTAAGAGCAACCGCCCAAAACATCTTGGAGCCAACCCGAGCTCACTTTAAAGCCCCCATAAACCCCTCAAGTTTTTATCGCGGCCTTCTTCTAAATCGTGCCATAAAATCAAGTGATAACAGCCAACACGTCAAAGGCCAGGCGGTCGATTTTGAAGTGCCCGGCGTTTCCAATATCGTCCTGGCACATTGGATCGGGGACAACCTTGAATTTGATCAATTGATCCTAGAGTTTTATCAAGAAGGTGTGCCCATGTCTGGCTGGGTCCATGTATCTTGGACGCCAACGGGCCGTCGCAATGAAGTACTCACCATCGGCAAAACCACAACGCTAGGCCTGCCAAAACTTTCAAGATGATATGGCCTAAATCATCTCATAGGCGAATGACTTAAAACGTGTGGCCGTGCAGCTTGAGGCCATGAGCTACAGCACTTCAGAAATCGCTAGGCGACTTGAAAATATCATTCGACGCGGCACCATTGCCTCGGTTGATGCAGGCAATGCTCGCGTGACTGTAAAGCTCGGCCAAATTGAAACGGCCCCCCTCCCGTTTCTTGCCCAGCGCGCTGGCGACGATAGAGATTGGTGGTGCCCGTCCATTGGTGAGCAAGTTATCCTTTTCTCAGAAGGTGGCGACTTTGCCAACGGGGTGGTTCTCACTGGTCTCTATCAAGCTGCCCACCCGGCCCCGCTTTCAGATCCCAAAAAATCAGGCACCCACTTTAGCGACGGCGCGAAAACAACCTATGACAAGGAAGCCCATCGCTATGCTGTGGACCTCCCATCCAGCGGTGAAATCATTCTCACAGTTGGAGCATCAAGCCTTTCAATCAAAGACGGATCCATCACGCTTTCCACGCCTAGCTTCAAAGGGGTGCAAACATGACCGGCATCGTTGTGGCAGGGGTAGACAGCGCAGGCGGCACCCAACTAGGAGGCAGCCAAAGCTTTGCACAAGTGGATGGGCATTCCATTGTCGTGCTCGGTGACCCGGTTCAAGGCCACGGCCAATCCCCCCACAATTCCCCCATCATGACCCAGGGCTCAAGCTGGATGACCCTCAATGGCATTCCGGTCTGTTGCACCGGCCATCGCGCCTCATGTGGCCACGCCTCATCTGGCCGCCCGTGGTTCACCCTCCCGGAGGGCACAGCATGAACGGCATGAACGCCCAAACAGGCGCGCCCCTTTCGGGCATTGAACACCTTTGGCAGTCCGTCGCAGATATTCTCAAAACGGCCATCGGGTCACGCATCATGCGGCGCGACTATGGATCCTATGTGTTTGAGCTGATTGACTACGTCGCCAATACATTTGGTTTGATTTTGCTCAAAGCAGCCATTGCCCACGCCCTGGCTAAATGGGAACCACGGCTCAAACTCACCAAAATCCTTTTTGACGAAATTACCAAAGAGGGAAAAATCACCCTCACAATTGAAGGCGATTACATCGAAACAGGTGAAGCCATACGGTTGGAGGGCTTCACCCTATGACCCGTTTTTCTGTCATTGACTTAAGCCAGCTTCCCGCCCCGGAAGTCATCAAGACCCTAGATTTCGAGACAATTATCTCAGAACTCAAAACTGACTATGCAACCCGTTATCCAGCATTCACTGCAGATTTGGAAAGCGAACCCGTCATCAAGCTATTGGAGACGCAGGCCGCGCGAGAAATGAACATCCGCGCACAGGTGAATGACGAGGCGCGTGCAGTTCTATTGGCCTTTGCCCAGGGGAGTGATTTGGACCACCTCGGAGCCAATTTCGCAGTCGCTCGACGTCAAGTTGATCCAGGAGACCCAGAGGCCACTCCGCCCATTCCCGCCACCTATGAGGACGACCCAACCTTTCTGCGCCGCATTCAACTATCCCCAGAAGCCTTATCCGTAGCCGGGTCGCGTGGAGGCTATATTTTCAATGCCCTCTCCGCAGGTGAAACACCGCTCACCATGGACGTTGAAAGCACCGAGCCGGGCAAGCTTTTTGTCACCTATGAATTTCCCGAGGACGGTTTTTCAGCACTGATCAAAGACGCTGATGCTTACAAAACAGAAGCGGGCTCTCTCGATGTCATCGTCATGGGATGGGACGGATCCGGTGTGCCCACCTCTGAGACCCTCCAAACCGTTGAGGGCTATTTAAGCGGCGACTACGTCCGGCCCATGTGCGATGGCCCCACCATCCGCCCCGTTGAGCCTATTGAATACAGTCTCAACATCATTCTGGAGGTCCAAGACGGACCCGAAGCGCCCATCATTTTGAGCGCTGCCCAAGCCGCCGTCGAAGCCTACACCCTCGCGCAGCACAAAATCGGGCGCCGTATCACCGCAAGCTCATTAGACGCCGCCGCAACCGTCTCTGGCGTTGAAAAAGTGCGCCTCACAGGTTTTGTTGACATCACCCCCGACCGCCATGAAACCGCCTATTGCACAGGCATCACCATGGGCGTGGAGGTGCTTGATGATTGATCTGTTGCCACAAAACGCCTCCGCCCTCGAAAAGCGAATTGATACGGTCAACGCGTCCCGCTTCGATTTGGACATCCGTATCAGTGAGCTATGGAACCCCTACGCCTGCCCGATCACATTCCTCCCCTATTTGGCCTTTGCCTTCTCAGTCGATTATTGGGACGAAGAATGGTCAGAGGAAGCCAAGCGGGAAGTCGTCGCGCAGGCCATCAAGGTGCACCGTCACAAGGGCACACCCGGCGCGCTTAAAGACATGTTGCGCGCAGCCGGTTACGGCGAGGTTGAGCTTGTTGAAGGATTGGACGCGCGGCGACGCGATGGCCGGGTCACCCGCGACGGCACCTATTTCCATTCAGAATATAAACACTGGGCTTTGTTCAATGTGAAATTGCTCCGCGCGGTTTCTATCGAGCAGGCCCAACAAATCAAAACACTGGTGAACCGCGTCAAACGGGAGGTGTGTGAACTACACGCCCTCACCTACGACCGCGCCTTGAACCTGCACAACAACGTCATTTTCCGAAATGGCACATTTACGCGAGGAGTGGTTGATGGCCAATCTGTCTGAGGAGCTGATCTGGAAAGACGGCATTTATCAATTGGAAACCACCGACCCCGTTCAAGGTGGACCCGATGGCATTGATAACCGGCAAGCCAAAGAACTGGCTAGCCGCACTCAATATCTGAAAACCCAAGTTGAGCTGCGTGCAACAATTGTCGCGGTCAATGCGTTAATTGCCGCCGCCGTTGACAGCATTCTAAACTCCAGTCCTGCAACATTGGATACGCTGAACGAACTGGCGGCCGCCCTAGGCGATGACCCCAATTTTGCGGCAACCATGACCGCCCTCATTGGCACAAAATTAGATGCAGCAACCTACACACCCGCCGACATCCTCGCCAAATTAATCGGTGTCGATGGTGCGGGCTCTGGACTAGATGCAGACTTATTGCAGGGCAAGACCCCATCGGATTTTTCCAAAAAAGTGATGACCACCGGTGCGTCAGGAGGATCATCTCCCGATCAATGGTGCAAACTTGCTACGCTTACAACCGGGCCTCAATTTACAGACATAAATGTAATGCTCGCTCTCGTTGGAACGCTGCATGGCAGTCCAACCACGGTCAATTTTAGCGCCAGCGTAAGGGTCAACAATGTTGCGGAGTACTTTGGAAAGCTCACAATCAATGCGGCTAACGGCGGTAGTGTTGACGATCAATCCTTTAAATTGGTTGCAACAGATACCAGCAACACCTTTGACCTTTGGTTCAGGAAAACCAGTTCGTACGGAACATTTTATCTTTACGAAATAGCCCGATCATTTGCCCCTGGGTCCTCCATTGCTTATCATGAAAATTCCCCTTGGCTTGTTGATGAACCCTCAGGGTCCCAATTGGATGTTACGTCAGAAGGCCTCTTATATCTAAACAACAAAGTCTGGCATGGCGGCAACCACGGCCCCGCTTCGGGTCTAGACGCAGACACGGTCGACGGCAAACACGCCTCCGATTTTGTGGAGAGCGCATCGCCGGTCTTCACAGGCAGCCCCCTCGCCCCCACCCAAGCCCCCGGAGACAACAGCCAAAAGATTGCGACAACCGAATATATCGCGTCTGCCATTGCGGCTCTGGTGGCCAGTAGTCCTGGCACATTAGACACGTTGAACGAGTTGGCGACGGCGTTGGGTGACGATCCCAATTTTGCAGCCACCATGACCACCCTCATTGGCACCAAATTGAATGCAAGCGCCTTCACCGGCGCGGCTATTCTCGCCCTTCTGCTAGCAGTTGACGGGGCAGGCTCCGGTCTAGATGCAGACAGATTGGACGGTGTACAGGGAAGCTCCTACGCCCGCAAAGCCTCCCCGGCTTTCTCAGGCGATCCAACAGCCCCAACACAATCAGCGAGCAATAATTCCACACGGCTCGCCACCACGGCCTTCGTAAAAACAGCCATTGCCGCAGTACCAACAACAACAATCACCCATACCGCTACCTCATTTGTTATTCAACGCTCGGATGGCCTCGTAGAAATGGGCGGAACGGTAAGCCCGGTTGGTGGGGGGAGTGGTGTTGATTTAACTTTGCCAATTACTCTGACTACGGTTTTGAGGGGCACAGCGGTTTTCGTGAATTATTCAAACGACAGCAAGCCAGATGGAGCAGCCCAGATCCGGGCGCTCACAGGAAGCAGCCTGCGCGTCTCAAATACAGACAATGTAAACGCCGCTGATATCAATTGGTCGGTTTTGGGGATTATCTAAATGAAACGTTTTTATGCGGCCAGCACCAAAGGGTTTTACCAAGACGACCTACACTCGCCTGAAAAAATTCCAGCCGATGCTGTTGAAATTGGCGAGGCCGAGTTTACCGACCTGATGGACGGCCAAGCCAACGGCACCAAGGTAATTGGCAGCGACGAAGGCTTTCCAGTTTTATTGGATCCAGCTCTGCCATCAGCCGAAGAACTGGGCACAAAAGCTCGAACTCAACGGGACCGACTGTTGACCCAATGCGATTGGACCCAGCTCGCCGATGCAGCTTTGAGTGACGAAGAAAAAGCTGCCTGGACGGCCTATCGCCAAGCCCTGCGAGACATCACTGATCAACCTCTTTTCCCCACCACGATTGCTTGGCCACTTGCGCCGGACGCACTTTAAAGGAGACTTCCATGCCACAAGATTACCACCACGGCGTGCGCGTCGTTGAAATCAATGAAGGCACCCGCCCCATTCGCACCATCAACACAGCGGTGTTTGGGATTGTCTGCACGGCACCGGATGCGGACGTTGACATGTTCCCCCTCAACCGTCCCGTATTGGTGACAAACCTCTATACCGCCATCTCCAAAGCTGGCGAAACCGGCACACTTCCCTTTGTGTTGGATGCAATCGTTGACCAATCAAACCCCATGGGCATCGTTGTCCGTGTGGAAGAAGGCGCAGACGAAGCTGAAACCACATCCAACGTCATCGGCACGGTTGAAGCAGATGGCACCCGCACCGGCCTACAAGCCCTCACAATTGCCAAAACGATCACAGGTGTGACACCGCGTATTCTGGCGGTGCCAGGGCTCGACACTCTGGCCGTCGCCACAGCAGTCATCACAATCGCAGAAGATTTGCGCGCGTTCGCCTATCTGTCAGCTTATGACTGCACCACCAAAGAAGACGCTGTGGCCTATCGCGGTAACTTTGGTGCCCGCGAAGCCATGGTTATTTGGCCCGATTTTGTGAAGTGGAACACCACCACCAATCTGTCTGACACAGCTTTTGCAACGGCCCGCGCCATCGGCCTGCGCGCAAAACTCGACAATGACATCGGCTGGCATAAGACATTATCCAACGCCACCGTGAACGGTGTGACCGGCATCGATAAGGACGTTGATTGGGATCTTCAAAACCCAGCAACCGATGCGGGCTATCTCAATGAAAACGAAGTCACAACATTGATCCGCGAAAACGGCTTTCGCTTTTGGGGCTCACGCACCTGCAGCGCCGACCCACTGTTTGCCTTTGAGAACTACACCCGCACAGCGCAAGTTTTGGCTGACACGATGGCCGAAGCTCACATGTGGGCGGTTGACGGCGTGATGAGCCCCCGCAATGTCCGCGACATCATCGAAGGGGTGAACGCCAAGCTGCGCGCCATGGTCACGCAAGGCTACCTTCTGGGAGGTGAGGCATGGTTTGACGAGGCAGCCAACACAAAAGACGAGTTGAAGGCTGGAAAACTTTATATCGATTACGACTATACCCCCGTGCCGCCTATGGAAAACCTCAACTTCAAACAACGCATTACCGACCGTCATTTGCTCGACTTCGCCGCCCGCGTTGCCGCTGCCGGATAGCCCTGCCCCTTAACTTTGCATCGACTGCCCTACGCAGTTTGATCTCAAAATCGCTTACGAAAGGAGAAGCACATGCTTCCCGAAACATTGAAAAAATTCGACATGTTTGTAGACGGTGGATCCTTTCTGGGCCGCGTCGACGAAGTCACACTCCCCAAGATCGAAAAGAAAATGGAAGAGTTGCAGGCTGCTGGCATGCTCGGCGACGTGGACATTGACATGGGCTATTCCAAAATGACCATGGGCTTCACATGTCGCGAAAACACAGCCTCCCTTTTCAAACTACTTGGCCAAGTTGACATGGCAGGCACCGGCTTGCGCTTTGTTGGAGCGTACCGGGCGGACGGCCCTGGCTCCTCCGTGGTGAAGCAAGAGATCATTGCGCGCGGTCGCCTTGCCACTCTGGATCTTGGAACCGCCAATCAGAAGAACCTCACCGAGCTCAAGCCTGAGTTCTCCCTCACCTATTTCAAATTCGTCCGCAATGGCGAGACCATTGTTGAACTGGATTTCATCAACATGGTTGAAAATGTCGGCGGTGTGGATCTCTACAAAGACATTCGCGCAGCCCTCGAAATCTAACCCCTCCCCGCAAAGCGCCAACGCGCCCATCAATAAAAGGCCTAATTCATGACCAAGCCAAAAACAGAAACTCCTGCCCTCAACACCGGCACTTTTAAGACCGTGACGCTTGACCAACCCATCACCGTGGGGAGTGAACAAGTAAGCTCCCTTAGCATCCGCCGCCCCAAAGCAGGTGAGATGCGCGGTTTAAGCATGGTCTCGGTGGCGCAAATGGACGTCGATACTTTTTTTGATCTACTCCCCCGGATTGTCACGCCAATTATTCCCAGCGAGATCATCCAAGAGCAGATGGACATCGCCGACCTTGTTGCCTGCATGAAAGCTGTGGGTGAGTTTTTCGAGGGAAAGTCTTAACCCGCGACGACATCTTGGAAGGCTGGGCCTTCATCAACTTAGTATTTGGGGGGGGCTGGCCGCCCAGCGAGCTCAACGACATGGAGCTGGATGAATTTGTCCGCTGGTTAGAACTCGCTCAAGAACAAAACGACCGCATGGCGAAGGCTCAGAGTTAAGCAGCTTCTTGCCATGCGCGCCAAACATAGACCGGGGCAGACAGCACAAACCAGAGTGCAGCCCCAATGAGCAGCACGAGCCGGAAGCCATAGAAAAGCACCACGCTGATAAGCACCAGCACAGCAACAACTCCCAAAATGGCAAAAACGATCTGTATCATGAAACCATTATAGCATAAAAGTTGGCGAAATTATGAAAGACCTGAAACTTTCCATCACCCTCGAAGGTCTCGACAAAGCCAGCAAGCCATTCAAGCAGCTTCTCCAATCATCAACCAAGCTGCAAAAAGGCCTGGGCAAGACCGCTGGCGAGCTAAAATCACTCAAGGCAGCCGAGACAAAGATCAACGGCTTCCGTGATCTGCGCAAAGGTCTCACCTCGACAAAAGGCAAGCTGGCCGAAGCCCAAGCCACGGCTAAGAAATTGCAGCGCGAATTTAATACGACCGGCAAGAGCAGCAAAAAGTTGGGCAAAGCGGCCGCCCGCGCCGCAAAAGACGTTAACAAACTTAAGCTCAAACAGACTGAGGAAATCCGGTCGCTCGGTACTATGCGCCGCGACTTGAATAAGGCAGGCATTAGCACCCGCTCCCTTGGCACAGCCCAAATTCAGACAGCGTCCAAAATCAAGACCGTGACCAACCGGCTCAATCAACAGCAAGGCGCACTGAAACGCGCGACACGGCTCCAAGATCGCCACAGGAGAGCATCGCAGCGGTATCGCCGCACACTGCAAACACAGGCCAACGCCAGCTTTGTAGGGGCCGCAGGGCTCGCCACAGGCGGCGCAGCATTGCGAGGCATCACCTCAACCATGATGCCCGGCATTTCCTTTGATGAGCAGATGAGCGCTGTAGGGGCGATTGGACGCGTGGAGAAGAGCTCCAAGGCATTCGCCGACCTGCGCGCCCAAGCACTTGAGCTTGGCTCCACCACCCAATTTTCAGCCACAGAGGCCGCATCGGGCATGGAGTTCCTTGTCATGGCTGGCTTTAGCGCCAATCAAACCATGGCCGCCATGCCAGGCATGCTGGACCTGGCAAAGGCTGGACGCACCGACCTGGCCGAGACGGCAAACATCGCCTCTAACATTCTCTCAGCCTTTGACCTCGACCCTTCAAAAATGACCATGCTGGGCGATGTACTCACCGCCACCTTCACCCGGTCAAATGTAAGCCTTACCCAACTGGGCGAGACAATGAAATTCACAGCCCCCGCCGCAGCCCTTGTGGGGGCAAGCGTGCCCGAAGCCGCTGCCATGGCAGGCCTGCTCGGCAACATTGGCATTCAAGCCAGCATGGCGGGCACCACCTTACGCTCCGTCTATGCCCGGCTTGCCTCTCCCCCAAGCGAGGCCGCCAAGGCGCTCAAATCGTTGGGCATTCAAACCACCGATGCCGCAGGCGACCTGCGTGCCGTGCCAGACATTCTGGCCGAGGTCGCGCGCAAAACAGAGAAGATGGGCAGTGGTGATCGCTTAGGCCTCTTCATGGATATTGCAGGCCAGCGCGCCGGCACCGGCTTTGCCAATTTGGTGGAAAAGGGAGGCGCTGGAGAAATTGCCAAATTTGCCAACATCGTTGGGAACTCTTTAGGGGAGAGCAAACGCGTCGCAAGCCAAATGGCGGACAATGCAGCGGGCGACATCAAAGGGCTAACCAGCGCTTGGGAGGGGTTTAACATTGCATTGAGTGACACACAGACATCCCCCTTTCGGGCAATCATCCAGGGCATGACCCGCATCGTGCGGACCACCACAAAATGGGTGAATGAAAATCCCAAACTAGCGAGCACCCTGTTCGCCATCATCACCGTCGCTGCGTCTCTCTGGGCGGTTGTGGGTGGCTTGGCATTGGCCGTCGCGGGTATTCTTGGCCCCTTTGCCATGGTCAATTTTGCCCTGACGACCATCGGTCTTAAAGCCCTTTCATTTGGGGCCATATTCGCAAAGCTTGGCCCCATCATCATGTGGGTTGGCAAGGCCATTGTTTTCTTGGGCCGCGCGTTGCTCATGAACCCAATAGGCCTCACCATCACAGCCATCGCTGTAGGCGGTTATCTGATTTGGAAATATTGGGAACCTCTGACCGCCCTTTTTCAGCGCATCTTCACAGCCTTCAAAACTGACTTTTGGGGCACCCTGGGCGCGATCAATTCCTTTCTGATCAATTGGTCACCCTTGGGGCTGTTCTACAAAGCATTTGCAGGCGTGTTGAATTGGTTCGGCGTCGAGCTGCCCGACACCTTCACAGGCTTTGGCGCAATGATTGTCGACGGTTTGATTGATGGCTTTGTCGGTCTATTTCCCAAGCTCTCTAAGGCCATGGCCAATATGGGCGGGATGATCAAAGACACATTCAAATCCATCTTGGGCATCCACTCCCCTAGCCGCGTGTTTGCTGACCTTGGCGGCAACATCACCCAAGGTCTAACCATCGGCCTGCAAGGGGGCCAAGGCAAACCCCTCAAAGCGCTCAACACGATGGCCCGCTCCATGATTGCCCCTATCGCCATGAGCGCCGCTGTCGTGCCCGCCTATGCCGGACAAACAGGCCCCACGCAAACTACACCAACGCCCAACCACTATGAATTTCACATACATGCTGGAGGCAATACAGCGGCTGAAGAAATAGCAGAAGCCGTGCGCCTTGTCTTGGAGGACCTCGACCAAGAACGCGCCCAAGCCCAGCGCTCACAACTCTATGATCCAGAATAGGAGCCCCCGCCATGATGCTTGCCTTGGGATTTTTCGCCTTCTCATTGAAGACCGCCCCCTATCAACAATTGCGCCGCGTGAGTTCCGCCCGTGCGCCCCGCAATGCCCCTGTAGGACAGAGACCAACGGGACAATTCGTCGGCCCCGGTGACGACAAAATCACCCTCTCTGGCACCCTTTATCCAGAACTAACAGGCGGCCCCAGCACGCTCAAAACCTTGCGTGAAATGATGCTCACCGGCAAAGCCTATGTTCTGCTCGATGGCTTGGGAAATGTGATGGGCAATTGGTCCATTGAAACGGTATCCGAAACAAAGAGTAATTTTCTGCAAGACGGCACAGCCCGCAAAATCACCTTTGAACTCTCCATCATCCGCGAGCCCGACGAGGCCAGTGTGCTAGGCGACCTCAAAATTGAGGATGCAAAACGCTCATGAGAACCCCCGCTTTTGAAATCACCGTTGACGGCACAGACATCACCGCCCAAGTGAGCAAACGATTGCTAGACCTCCAGCTCACCGACAAGCGCGGCTTTGAGGCCGACACGCTCTCCCTTACCCTGGACGATGCAGACGGCCTGCTAACCATCCCTCCAGAAGGCGCAAAGATCTCAGTCAAGATCGGCTGGGCAGATAGCTATCTCATCGACAAAGGCACCTACATCGTTGACGACATCACCCACTCTGGCCCACCCGACAAATTGACCATCAGCGCCAATAGTGCGGACTTTCACAAATCCATGAATGAGCAAAAGTCCCGCTCCTGGACCGGAAAAACCTTAGGCGATATTCTCAACACCATTGCAAGCGACCACTCCGTTAAAAGCGCCCTCAACACCGACCTGGCCGCAAAGCTCATCGAGCAGCTAGACCAAACAGACGAAAGCGACGGCCACCTGCTCACCCGCCTGGGCAAACGCTTTGACGCCATAGCGACTTTGAAATCAGGCCGCCTGCTCTTCATGCCCATGGGCCTTGGCCAAAGTGCCAGCGGCAAAGCCCTACCTGCCCTCACCTTGACGCGACAGATGGGAGACAGCCATTCATTCAGGTCTGCAAAAGGACAAAATGACTTCACCGGCGTCAAAGCCAACTGGCACGACCTAGACGCAGCCACCGAGCGCACAGTAACGGTTCAGGGCGACAGCGACACGCCCAAGCTCAAAACCCTACGCCAGACCTTTCCAACGGCCACAGAAGCCACAGAAGCCGCCAGTGCTGAATGGCAGCGCATCCAGCGCGGGCGGCATACCCTATCACTCACCTTGTCAGAAGGTAGACCGGAGCTAATACCGGAAACACCGATAACTCTAAGCGGCTGGAAAACAGACATCACAAATTTTGACTGGATTGTGGGGGATGTGAAACACAGCCTGAATGGAAGAGGCTTGGGAACAGGGATTCAACTTAAAAATAAATATTCGTCAGGTAGCTAGTTTAAAACTCACCATCATCATTTTCCAGGTTTGCAAGGTATTTATAATCAGTGCTCAAGGGGACACACATTTTTACAGTACCGCCTTCATCACCCATCGGACTTTCAATCAGGACTCCAAACGATAGAAAAAGCCGCTCGATATGCGAATTGACAAAAATACGGGATGACAAACTCCCGGCATCCGTACTTTCGGAAAAGTTAGCGAACAGATCCTTATCAAAAAGAGCCCACCATAACTCCAACCCCGAACTTACCAGATATTCCCTAAGGTTGGCACCCAGATCCGCCACGGGTTGAATTTTGCGCCTGTTACATAGAAACTGTGTAATAGCTGCCAAGACTTCGGATACGATATTGTAAATTGTCACAAAGAGAAGCCAATGGTCTCCCTGGACACGATAAGATCTACGAGCCTCGACACCTTTACAATAACTGGATTTCAGAAAACTGATCAGCGTACGTTCCAGTTCCGACAAATCGTCAAAATCATTATCGGAAACTTCCCTGCACTGTATAAAGGTCATATAGAGACTTTCACTAAATGTACCAATAAGCGCATCATAATCGGTATCATAGCAATCGCCATCCTTAGTGTTATCCAATGGGAGTTTCGACAAAATATTCAGTTGGTCCCCCGAAACCTCCACAATTGCTTTCGTGTTTGCCGACATCTTTGTGCCAATCAAATCAACACACTTCGAAAGATCCCCTGTTTGTTTCGATGCTAAAAATTCATGTGCACAACAACGGGCGGCGAGTTCATTGAAATTCGCAACAGACATTATTGGAGGTGAATCAAAAAACCCAAAAATTATGCGAGTTGAAGATACAGGGAATGCAATACAAGAGATTTCCTCAGTGCCCAACATCTCCAAAGGCAACCAATCACCTTCTAATGATCGGGCAATACAAATGCAATCAGGAAGAATAATATGCTCTTCGAGGAAGTCACAAACCTTCCAAGTCATCTTTCTAAAGTAGAGGCCCAGCTTTTCCCCCTTAAAGTCATAATCTAAGATTTTCTTATGAGCATAAGAGGGCAATTTCTTCGAATTTTTAGAAAAAAAGTCACTTCCGTTTTTCAAAGTATCGCGATAAAGAACATTCCAATTTCCTGAGTTCTCTCGAAGAAAGAAGTATGCAATTTTTGCAACCGTCTCAGGTGAAATATCCAAATCTCCACGCACATTTTCTAACAACTCCTGTTCAACCAGAAGCTCAAAAAACCGTGGTGGAATAATATGGTCCATATTTTCGACCCCTTCCGATAACACTTCAGAAAGAACATTCACTTTCTCGCTCATTTCCGTAAAAATGTGCCGCCCCATATCTCGAAAGAAAGAAGATCTTCTCACCAAATGCGCAGCAACATCGCAAACGACTTGCGGATTGGTAATCGTACCTTCAGATAACGCCCTAATAACTCCCAGACTTTTTGTAAGATGCTCAGCCTCATAGTCAGCCAATCGACTATCTAATGTCTCAACACCATCCTGCGTAGCCGCAGAGTAGAAATACTCACTCGAAGAAACATCCCCGATTGAATTAATAACCGGTTTGTCCAGACCTTGCCTAAATTTCCAAACCTTTTCGCCAGCGCCCTCAATTAGAAAGCCACGCAAAAACACTCGAGGAACGTAATGTTGGTTCTTACCGGTCATATACCTGTCGCCTATTTAAAGCTGTAGAAAGCGCCTAAACTCCGCTAACCGCCACTTTTTCAACCTTCATGGAAGCTGCATTGAAAACACAAACATATTGCATCCGCTGAAAGGCACCAAAACCATTTTGAAATTTGATCCGGTTTCCCATCAAGTAGATCAACTTCTTCCCCGTATCAGCTCTAATGTCGTCAAATGCCCGTGCGGTCCACAAGAGCCATCCGTCCATCCATTCAAATTTGTACCGCGCTTGGTTTTCGATAGCTGTTTGGCACCTTGTCATGGCATCAACTCGAAACTTGTCTGCAAAACAAGTCGCATTTCCCAAACACACTGCCTCTTCCATTGCCTTCACAGAAGCTACCCCACTTTCTGTCGGTTCAATTCTTCCAATTTGTTCTGCACTCAACTCGATATCTGATTCTGCGCTGTGCCACGGAGGGTTATCGGCCCTCAATGCCTCCATTTTATCATAGAAAGCAGAACGCTCTTTCGCAGGCATATCTAACGCATTTTCCACTGCAAGTAATTTGACCGCATCTTCAACGCTCACTTCGTCTGGCATCTTGGAGAAAGCAAGCATACTCCAAGGCGATTCAGCAGAGGTCTCAGGTATACCTTCATCGACCACCTCGTTATAGGTGACCAAAGCCGTATTGAAGTTGCTCTTGATAAGCCTTTCATCGGGGTACACGAACACCGTTATAGATTTCACTTTTGTTGCGGCAATCGCGTCCTTAGCCGCTTGCGTCCCCAAGGTTAGGTATCCACTAGGTGTAGTAATTGGTTCAGCTGGGACGATGGAATAAACTCGACTATCCATATCACCGCCAACCGCTGACGCACTAACGATAGAATACTCTCTTGCAACTTCAATCTCATCAAGCAGAGAGACAACTTCAGCACCGGCCTCCTCAGAAGACGATACAGATGAATTTGAATCGCCGCCTTTTGTTTTTGGCACAACAGCGACAACAACAATGAAGGCCACGATCCAACACATGGACAACATTGCAAACGGGCGACTTGTAGCCCCTGCACCCTCTCCCTTTTCTGCCTCCATCAGAGCTTTCCAGCGCGCCTCAAGGGGAGCGAAAGCTCTCTTAAAAATTGGGGGGATTGCAACAACGCTTAGCGCCAACATGACCACCCCGCCAACCACAGAGCCTAGGCCGATCATCGCCACCGTCAGCATCAAAAAAAACACAACACTTAACCAGCCCAAAACCGTCAAAACAATGTTCACAACAAACGCTCCACTATAAAAGACAATTAATCTTTTACAGTGAAATTGATGATTTATCTAGGGGGATGGGGAGGCAAATGGGTGAGAAAAAATGACAAACATCATCAGGCTGGATGCAGCCTCGAAACGACACAGAAAAAATGCCTCAACTGACAGCGATAAACAGCCACCACTTGAAGCACTGATAAGGTCTCTAAACACGGAACAACGAGAAAAGGCGTTCAAGTTGATTTCATTGATGACCAAATTTGAAAGCCCAGTGGATGATTAGCTGGGACACTCTGTTTAAGAGAGGCCTTTGGCACACTTAGCCAATTGTTCTTGGGACGCATCCAACCAATTGCCGAACCCCACAGGGTCAAAGAGCCCAAGGTGAATAATAACATTCTTCTGACCATGGCGATCTTGCGTTCTTACGACCAGCTGGCCAGGCAGTCCCAATTTGAAATAATTATCGCTTGGGGGTATTCCCATCTCAATCACATCCCTCAACGGTATAATTTTCGTCAGGAATGTCGTGCGTGAACAAATTGCATCCTCTGTGAGAATCAATTCTTTTCTCCACCATACAAATAGGGCAATGGCACAAATGCCGCCCATTGGTATCGGAGGTATCCATATCCCCCACCCAACGCCTTCCTTGAATATTGAAAGTAATGCGAGAGACAGCGTAAGCAAAAAGGGCCCTCCAAAAACAGCAGCCAATGACCACCCAAATTGCCCCCAGAGCGGTACAATAGCGATGGGTTCTAAGTTCAAAGATTTATCGTCCATTTATCAAACACGCCCTTTAACACGCAATAAAGTCGACACTCGTTTTGTGTTCACTTTGCAAAACTTAGCACTTGCTTCATGAATAGAAGCATCAAGCAGTCAGGCCGCCTTAGAAAATCTCCATGCTGCCTCGCTGCCTTGGCGCCGCGGCTTTCTTCGTCGACTTCTCGGCAAACACTTTGCAAGATTCCAAAAACACATCCTGCGCCCTCGCCCCGTCAATCCCATCGAACAACGCAAGCAGCTCGGCCCGTTTATTCTCGCGCGCACTCGCAGCCTTCTTGCCCTTTGGCACCGCCGTCCCGGTGGGCGCAAAAAAGTCCGATGTTTCAAGCGTCAACTTCACCACCTCCGACAACCGCTCCTCAAGCCGCTCCCGGTATGACTCCATCTCCGCCCGCTGAGCCTTCCACGCCGCAAGCGCTTTCGCTGCTTCCTTGTCGGTCATTTTTGCAGGTCCGACATAAAGCTGCATGCCCATGCTGTCCGCCAGAAACGCCACGGTAGACGCTTGCACATCTCGGTCATCAAGCAATCCACGTAGCTGCCCCAAAGGCACACCTAGCCGATTGGCAAAAGGACGCATCCCCTCGTGCTCCACACTTTCACGAACCGCATCACTTAATGAACCCAATGCTTTTTGCGCCATTGAGAGCGCTTCAATCTTTTGTGCCATACTTAGCACGCTAGATGATTTTTATATTGACCGCATGTGCTTTTTAACGCATACGTAGATTGTCATGAAAAACACACCGCAACATATCGCCCACCTAAGCGAGCCTCTCGCCCAATGGTCCGGCTATTCACCCAGCACCATTTCACGGTTCGCAACAGGCAGCGGTGACATCTTCGACCGCATCCAAAACGGCCACGACATCACTTACTTGCGCCTCCAACGCATCTTCCAATATTTCTCTGACAATTGGCCTGACACACTGCCATGGCCCAAAGAGATCGACCGCCCAGCCCCTCGCGCCATGTCCCCCGACCAAAAACTCTCCCCCCGCAAATTATCAAGGAGGCGTAAATGCGCGTGAGGTGTCCGCATTGCGATGACCTTACGACCATTCGCAAGAGCATTCAGCTGTCGGAGCAATGTCGGGAAATCACCTGTCACTGCAACAACGGCCTGTGCGGCCATGTTTTTGCCTGCCACATCATTCCGGTGCGCACCCTCAGCCTTAGCGCCTGTCCCAATCAGTTCATCAATTTACCGCTCAGTGAGCACATCAATCGGAAGCAGTTGGTGCTTCAGCTCGACCAGCCAAGCAAAGGAATAAAGCATGCAATCGCCCGCAACGCCCGCCCCGCGTGACCGCCAAGAGCTCACCGTTCAGGAAATCGCCGAGACCTTTGTCGGGCGCATGATGGATGGATCGCCCGTGGCCCTAGATGTCATCCACCAAGCCACCGTGCGCCACCTCGTGCAAACCCAATACATCACATTGGCCCGCGCCAAAGTTGAAGCCGCCAAAGCCGTGGGCGTCATGAATGCCCGCGCAACCTCTGCCCGCTTTGACACCGAGCACTGCACAACCACCTGCATCTTCATAACCCACGAGGGCGAAACCCACGCAATGACCATCGTAGAAGCCCTCGCCTTGTGCAAAAGCCAAAGCTGGACCCCCACAAGCTAATCCACCCTCAACCTGCTGGAGAGAAACAATGGCCACCAAAAAGAAGAAGAACACAGATGATGCCGGGAAAACGGGACTGGAGAAATATCGCGACCGCGTGTCAGCCCAGAAGCGCGCCGATGTTCTCAAAGCCGCCCGCACGCTCTTTGCCCAGCAAGGGTTCACCAACACGAGTATTGCCGAAATCGCCAGCCTTGCGGATGTCTCAACCGCCACGCTTTACAAAAAGTTCGCGAGCAAAGAAGAGCTGATGCAAACCGCCCTCATGGAGTGCGAGTTCGAAGGCGCGCCCGTTGCCGACACCTTCCTCCTCAACGCCCTCCTCGCCAACCCTTCCTTTGCGCCCCGCTTCCTAGACGCCAAAACCGACGCCGCCCACATGGCGACGCGTGTGTTGGCGCGTGTGCGGAACAAGTTGGAATTGGGTTAGTTATTATGATACAAAGCCCCGCGCCATCAACCAATCACACGTTTCTTGACCGGGAGCTTGCTAGGTCCTCCGTCTGCTTTCCAAATAATTTTAGCTGCGTCCTCCCAATCTCCCCAATCATACGGAGGGTTTTCGGAGGCGAGCTTCAAAACATTCTTAGTGTCAGACCAAACAAACTCCTTCCAACTTTTCCATGGAAATGGGGGGTATTCTGTTTGATGCAACACATGTGGGTATTTGATGGACAGCTCAGCAATAATTTGCGCTCCAACATACAGCATAGTCTGAACAAAAGAAGATGTTGGACCAGACAGATACTCCTCTTCTGCATCCAGAAGTTCCTCTCCAATCGCATAGTACTCCTTAAGCAAACTGATACTCGCTTGAAGGTCTCTCAGTCTCTCCAAAATCTGGGGAGAACGCGGAAACAACAAAATAGCATCGTCACTGCTCACAATTTCATTCGGAAGCATATCCACCAGCACAGGGAATCTACTCCTCACGACACCCTTTGGATCAGCTTGAATAACGATATACTCTTTTCCAGATTTCCATTGGGGGGCATGGTCACCGGCCTCCCAGCAAATGTCAGGATCAAACAACGCGTCCAAAAGGAATTCACCCATTGTACCAACGACGGGGAAGTGTCGCGCAAGAGCATCATATATCCGAATAGCGGCAAGGTTTTCTTGTCGAACTACCAACTCATCAGCTTGCTCCTTGGCTATCCTAGCCTCTTCAGTCGCCTGTGCTTTAAATTCGTTGATCTGCCACACCGCAACGCCAACGGCGAGAATGACACCAAAGCCACCAACGATTTGAGCCAAGCCGATAGTGAAAGCCCATACGTCTGGCACGCTGAAGAGGTATGCAATTACAACTCCGAAGAGGAAGCCAACGAGGACAAAATACTCGGACTTTGTGGCCCAAGCGGAAGTCAGCAAATTGGTGAAATAGGAGCGCATTGGTTACGGACTTTCTTCATCAGATTCTACGAAGAAGTACTGACGCTTTCCATCTTCACTAGTCTGGAAAGGTTCTGCATCGAGAGATGGGACGTTCCGATCCAAACCGACGGGCAGTGCTCCGTCCTTCTTCACATAATTCGCTTGAAAGTCCGTGGCGAGGTAGTTCGAACGCAAATCGTCCGGAATTTGAACATCGGGTGGAAGTCTTGTTATGTGGAAGATCACTCCGGTCATATCGCTACTGGCAAACATTTTGTTCAACTTTTTGGACATTTTCATCCTCGCAAGCTCAACTCTACAAAGCGAACAATCATACCAAATGACATGTCTCAATGTACTGTTGGTGAGGGTCGAACCAGAAAAATCACACCCCTTAAAATTCACTGCGGACAGTTCAGAGTTGCCAAACTTGCAATCCCTGAATGTACAGTTCAAAAATTTTGTGGATTTTTCGAAGGTCCCAGTAAATGTGCAATTGTGAAAAGCCACGTCATCAAAGATGCACCCTCCAAACCTCAAGGTATTCACTGTAATATTGTGGATAGTCGTAGAGAAAACCTCCACACCACGAAGATCAAAGATAGCTATCTGTTCATCTTCATATCGCTCATTCGTGCCGATGTCAGTGTACCCTGCCTTCAGCGCCAAACGATTAACCGCTGCCACCAGTGTTTTAATCATTTCACGAGCTCTTCGTTCTCTCTCTGTAAGCAAAGCTCCATTCAATGCAGATTTGTACTCTTTTTGAATGCTTTCTTCTTTCTGAAGTTCTCCAATTTTCTTTCTCGCATTGTCAATTGCATCTTGTCTCGCCTGAAAGGCTTCCAAAGGATGCACGGGCTGAGTTGTATTTGCATTAATGTTTTGATTAAGTTTAGCCACTTCCTCAGAACGCTCCCTATCGCACCTGTCTTCAGCCTCCCTCTTGATCAGTTGAAGCTCCATCTCATTGGTAATTGGGTCATATTCTCTCGCCTGACCACACAAACTCCGTATTGTGTGGTCCAAGTTCTCATTGGGATAGTCATTTCCAAGTCGTTCCAGCAACGCAATAGCCAAATGCTTCATGCTATCCGTTGGTTCTTGAAGCATCTCGAGAGCACGGTGAAGGCTTTCGCTAATATGAGCACGGTCTTTCCGCTCACCTTCTTCAGCCGAAATTTCATTCTGCCTATCCATTTTTTGAAGCCGCTGCCACGCAAATGCCAACCCAATGAACCCGCCAAACACAAGCGCCAAATTGCGAAAGATTTCCGAGAAGTCTTTGAAGTCGTTAGGAATGAGGTAGGCGAGAGAAATAGACCCAATCAAAATGATCACGACCACTGGCACCAAATCAATGCGCTCAAAGTAAAAGATATTCTTCGACGCCGGTTTACCACGGTCGTTTTTTTGTTCGCTCATACCCATAACCCCACTGCTTCTGCGGGTACCATGCACGTTTCAGCATTGAGTCTCAAGGTGGCGGCATGAGAAATCAACATGCAGGTGCTTCAAATTTAACTACCTTAGTTGGAACCGGAAGATACAAGGTAAGCAAACTCACCACTCCTACGCTGAAAATAGACGCAGGCAGACCAGAGCATACGAATATAGAAATCCGGATCTATTTCCTCCTGCCCATTGTCGACATTTGTGTCAAGCGCTTCCAGCTGCTCCAATGCATTCTTCAACTCTATCAGGTCTGTTGTCATACGTTTAGAATGGAACTCAATACCTCCGACTTCTCTTCGGCACGCTTCGATTGCTATCAAAAAAAGCGCTATATGGGAGAGCAAGTCGAAGAACCATCTTTTCTGAATATTGGGTATTGCGAAAAATCTATTCACATTGTCATCATGAGGATGTTCAAGATGGTAATTAACATCCACCTCCAAAGTTTGAAGTGCCTTCAAAACAACAACAAATCTATCACCGAGCTGCTGCTTGTGCACATAGATGGAATGCAACCCCTTAAAGAATTCGTCTGTATTCGGAATATATCTTTGAATAGTTCGAAGAAAATTTTCGAGCTCTTGGTAGTTCTGCCTCACGTCAATAACAGCCGTAGAGGCTGGAAAACGAACGACCAAGCCCAAACCCTCGGCGGGTATCAGTGTCGAAAGCAGAGACATTGCCGAGAAGTGTACTGGGTCCAACCTTCTATACAAAATGAGTGCATCTGCTTCCGCAATACGTTTGGCATCTTCATTTGCCACCTCAGTGAGTTGTTCAATCACCCTTCTCTCTTTCTCCGCCAGCCTTACTATATCATCTTGTCTATGTTGGCTGGTCAGAACCCAACCGCCTATAGCACCGAATGCCGCCACAGCAATCGAAACGGAGGTGAGGATGTCGCCCTTAGTCAGCTTCCCATCCGCGATGTTGAGCCCACCGAAAAAGGCAAACACGGTTTCGTAGACAGCAAAGATTGCGAGCGACAACGTCAGAAATGCGCCGACGCCCAGCAGAACGTTCTTCAGAATCTTTGGCACGCTGCACCCCGTAAAACTCCCACTTTACGTAGGATGGCCGGGGCGTCAATAACCTTAAGTGCCACAGGGAGTTTGTGGTGCTTGACGTTTATCGCAAATCAGCGCAATTTGATGGGGCATGTCAGACACGGGCATGCCGGATTTAGCAGTTCGTTCATCTCAAGGCGCTTGGAACCGCGCCACACCTGTCCTCAGGTCAACGCGGTTTTTCCAATTTTAGGGTCGAGCGCAATGGGGCACCTTCGGGTGCGCCGGTTCCTTGAGGCCGGTCTGCTAACCCGTTGTTGCTCGGCCACCTTTTTAGCAGGAGGTCGCCGGGTTCATTCGAACTCAAGGAGGCCTCTGATGCCTAAGATGATTCTCGACACGCCGGAAAACCCATTTGACGCGATTAAGGCGACCCTGCCAGAGCGCGACATCGCCACCCTTGCTGAGCAATACAGACAGCTTGGCATTCTGGAACTCATTTTGAATGGGATAGATGAGCGGGACTTCCTGCCCCTGCTCGACCAAGTCCGCGCCATACGCTCGGCCATGGTGACAGAGGTCACCTTCCGCGCCCCAGAAGACGACACCGAAAACTCCGCCCGCCTCTACATCACCCTCGACCACTGCCTAACCGAAGGCAAACTAGAGGAGTTGGTGAGTTTTTCGCAATTGATTGGATGGGTGGTAGCAAGATGCCCACTGCGACGGTGCAAGGTTTAGGTGGGAGCCAGAACGTAGGCTTACGCCCTTTATTCGCTTTCAGCTTTTTCGTGCCGCTCCTCTCTCCGCAAATAGATCCATACACCAACAAAAGCAAGAGGCATCCCCCACAGAAATGCCAACTCCGGATCATATGGGAAGCCGAAATAACTCGCCAACAGGAGAGCACAAACCCCAAGAAGGGTAGTAGCACAAATCAGCAAAACGATAATAACGGTACCGATCGCACACCCACAAAGAAGGAGAAATACCAACAACCATATTTTAACAAGTTTCCTACCAAGCACGTCCGGTACCCTACCTCCTGTAAAACACACACTTTACGTAGGATGGCGCTGGCGTCAACTAACTTGGTTGGGATAGATGAGCGGGACTTCCAGCCCCTGCTCGACCAAGTCCGCGCCATACGCTCGGCCATGGTGACAGAGGTCACCTTCCGCGCCCCAGAAGACGACACCGAAAACACCGCCCGCCTCTACATCACCCTCGACCACTGCCTAACCGAAGGCAAACTAGAGGAGTTGGTGGCATGAGCGTGGCAACTTTAAAGTTTAATGGCGAACTTCTTTCCTCGCACGTCGGTTACAGCCCGAGCGCATCTCGCAGCAAGGCGTTTGCCCGTGTCTGCCATCCCTTGCCGTCTTTCTTGAGGCAATCCACAACATCGGGATCGAGCATGATGTTCACGCGCCGCTTGCGCTCGTCTTCCGGCAATGGCGGACGTCCCCGCCGGGCCGTGGCGAAGAACTCTTTGTCCAGCTCGCGAACCTCGCCGTCTTTGCCAATATATGGTTTAGCTTTCGTCATATCGTTTCCTTTCTCGCGCGTTCGCCTTGCGCAGGCTGATCACGCGCATCGCATCGCCCCGGTAGCACCACGCAACCACACACAGGCGGTTGCCAATGGGCGCGAAGGTGACAAAGCGGGTTTCTGGATAGGCTTGGCGCGCATCCTCTTGGGTCAATGCTTGGTCCCAATCGATCAACGCCACGTCGGCGAAATCAAGGCCACGCTCCTGCACAGTCCGGCTGCGCTTCTCTTCGTCCCATTCAAGCTTCATATGATTTTTATACACACATTAAAGGCAGAGGTCAATAAATATACACATACTTATTCACTAGCTTGTGTAGATGGTTTCCAAACAGGTGGCGGCATGAGGGTGTTGACGTTTATCGCAAATCAGCGCAATTTGATGGGGCATGTCAGACAAGGGCATGCCGGGGTTGAAAGCCCGTCTATCCTATGGCGCTCGAAACCGCGCCACACCTCTCATCAGGTCAACGCGGTTTTGTCTTTATGGCCGAGCGCAGCGTGGCACCCTCGGGTGCGCCGATACCATAGGGTCGGTCTTTCAACTCGTTGTTGCTCGGTCACCCTTTTGAAAGGGGGTCACCGAGTTCATTTGAACCTATGGAGGCCTCTGATGCCTAAGATGATTCTCGACACGCCCGAAAACCCATTTGACGCGATTAAGGCAACCCTGCCCGAACGCGACATCGCCACCCTTGCTGAGCAATACAGACAGCTTGGCACCCTCGAACTTATTTTGTGTGGGATAGATGAGCGGGACTTCCTGCCTCTGCTCGACCAAGTCCGCGCCATGCGCTCGGCCATGGTGACAGAGGTCACCTTCCGCGCCCCAGAAGACGACACCGAAAACTCCGCCCGCCTCTACATCACCCTCGACCACTGCCTAACCGAAGGCAAACTAGAGGAGTTGGTACAGTCGACCGCATACAAGTCATCAATTTTGCCCACCCTTTCCATCATTTTCGGCAATAAATTTTCCAATCACATAATTCTGAGATCGGCTCCAGATCTTGGTGAATTTTTCTTCGATCTGAGTGATCAAGTCAACAAAGGCTTCAGAAGAAGTACCCAAATCACCGTCAATAAAGTCAATATTGAATTCATCCTCAAAACGTCGACGAAGCTCTTCCAAGACCTCTACCCGAATACTCGGAGTATAGCTCCCGATAGAAATGGTATCTCGAATTTTTTCAAAATTGATAGGTACCATTACAATAGAACTAAGCGATTTATAATAGAATTGAATACTCCCATGTCGATGGGTTTTAAAGTTATTCAAGTGAGCCTCACTAGACATGTCTGTATAGTTTTCAAGGCTCTCCCTGACCAAATCCAGGCTATTAACAGTTTTGGAAAGAATTTTTCCCAAATCATCACTATACTGATAAACCTTGGACAACTGTTCATGCGCACCTATTGTTTCCGGAAATTTCAACAGAATCCGCCTCATCAGGCTTTGGGTTTCAGCAAAATGCTTGAGAAGCATATCATCATCTGTTTCTCCATCACACTTGTTCAACTTAGCAATAATTTTATCGTTCTCAACAAAAGCAAGCGCAAGAAACGTCAGGGTCCTACTGCGCATGTGGCTATACTTATGATAGAATATCACGCACTCAGCCAACGCAATGCGTTTCCTTTCTTTCCCATTATGTTGATTTGTCAAAAACCACCCAAACCCAGCGATAGCTCCTGCTGCCACGATGGAAAGAAATACAAATATGTCGCCCCAAGTAGGCTTGCCCTGCGCAAGTTCGAAATCACCGACAATCACAAAAACTGTTTTCAGAACAATGGCAACGGCAAGTATCACAGCCAATGCCATAACCACTCCAGGTATAATTTTCTCACTCTTCATATTGAGCCCCACCAAGATAAAACCTGCACTTTAGATGGTCATTTGCAAACGTCAACAAGTCTGATGGAGGCGGCATGAGAAACCAACACCTCCACCAAGAAGTTTTGTCTCGGCTCAAGACCGACTACAATTTCCGGGAAACCACCGATGGCTTACGGGGTGGCACCTGCCCTACTTGCCTCAAGAAAGAACTTTGGACCTATAAGGCCACCCCGTGGGTGCTGCGGTGTGGACGGCTTAAAAAATGTGGCGAAGAGTTCAAAATCAAAGAGCTCTACCCCGACCTGTTTGAAAACTTCAACGACCGCTTTAAACCCACGGTGATTGACCCGAACGCGACGGCCAATGCCTATATGGATTATGCGCGTGGGCTGGACAGCAGCCGCATGAAGGGCTGGTACCGACAGGAGAAATATTGGAACCCTAAGGGCCTTGGCAAAACGGGCACGGCGACGGTGCGTTTTGACATTGATGCAGCCCACGGGATCTATATGGAGCGGTTTGTGGAGACGATCCACATTCAACAAGATGATGGGCCGCCTATTGCGCGCAAGCAGAGCTTTGGGGGCAAATATAGCGGGCTGTGGTGGCACCCGCCCAGCATGAAGATTGAGGACGGTGACGAGGTGTGGCTGGTGGAAGCGTGCATTGACGCTGCCTCCCTGTGGCTAAACGGGGTGAAGGCTGTGGCGACATTGACGTGCCACAACTACCCGGACCGGAAGCTGGAGAAATTTAAAGGCCGCAACATCAAATGGATTTGGGCGCTGGACAATGACAACGCCGGGCGCTCTTCCATGCGTAAACACGCGCGGCGCATGGAGAAGGATGGGCATAGCTTTAGTGCAGCGCTCATTCCCCAAGTGGGCAAGGAGAAGAAGGACTTTAACGACGCGCACAAGGCCGATGAGCTGAGCGACAAACACCTGATGGAGTATAAGTTTCAGGGCAAGTTGATGTTGGCGAAAACGGCGTTGGACAAGGCGTTGTTGATTTGGGCCAAACGCCAGCGCAATGGGTTTGACTTTGAATTTCACAATCGGCTGTTTTGGTTTGAAATTGACGCGGACAAATATGGCAAGGCGGTTGAGAGCATTCAAAGCTCTGACGCGGGCCGCGAAATGGACCGGGAAGAGATCAACGAAAAAGCCGCCACGCAATCTGGCGGGCTGGTTGAGATTGCCAATTGTTATCCGGAGTTTTTGTATTTTCAGGTGAACGCGTTGACTGACGAGAGTTGGTATTATTCGCGGGTGCGGTTTCCTCACGGGGCGCGGCCGGTGAAAAACACCTTTACCGGGGCGCAGCTTTCGGCCCCTACCGAGTTTAAAAAGCGCCTGCTGTCTATTGCGGCCGGGTCCATTTATACGGGCGGCAAAGGGCAGCTTGATTATTTCCTCAAGCGCAAGTTGGAGGGCATTAAGACCGTTGAGACGGTGGACTACATTGGCTACTCCAAAGAGCACGCAGCCTATGTGTTCAACGACCGGGCCATTGCCAAGGGCAAAGCGGTTGAGATGAATGATGAGGATTATTTTGAGCTGGATCGGCTGTCGCTCAAATCGCTCAACCAGAGCATTCATTTGAGTATTGGGGAGCAAGGCGCGTATCGCGATGATTGGGTGCAGCTTGTGTGGCAGTGCTTTGGGCCTAAGGGCATGATTGCGGCGGCGTTTTGGTTTGGCTCTTTGTTTGCTGAGCAGATACGCGGCATGCACAAGAGCTATCCGTTTTTGGAAATTGTCGGCGAACCCGGTGCGGGCAAGTCCACCTTGGTTGAGTTTTTGTGGAAGCTTGTGGGGCGCCAGGACTATGAGGGGTTTGATCCCTCGAAATCTACGTTAGCGGCCCGGTCTCGCAACTTTGCTCAGGTCAGCAACTTGCCTGTGGTGTTGATTGAGGCCGACCGGGACGAAGATACGGCCAAGGGGCGCAAGTTTGACTGGGATGAGTTGAAGACCGCCTACAACGGCCGGGCGAGCCGTGCGCGCGGTGTGAAGACCGGGGGCAATGAAACCTATGAGCCGCCGTTTCGCGGATCCATCGTGATTTCTCAAAATGCGGACGTGAGTGCGTCGGAAGCTATTTTGCAGCGGATTGTGCATTTGGGCTTTGACCGCGCTGGGCACAATGAGGCCTCGAAGAACGCGGCCGAGCGGTTGGAGAGCATGCCGCTGGGGCACGTGAGCCAGTTTTTGCAGATGGCATGCATGGCTGAGGCCAAGGTGCTGGAGACGGTGAAGCGGCAGACGCCGTTTTATGAAAAAGAGCTGATGGTGCGTGAAGGCATTACGTCTGTTCGGATTGCCAAGAACCATGCGCAGATTTTGAGCCTTGTGGATGCGTTGGCAGATTTGGTCAACTTAAGCCGGGAGCAGCGGGACGCGGTTTACAACACAGTTTGCGACATCGCCATTGCCCGCCAAGAAGCCATTGTGGCGGACCACCCAATGGTGGCTGAGTTTTGGGACATGTATGATTTTCTCAATGCGGGCAAAAGTGGTGCGCGGCTCAACCATTCCCATGATGCGAGTACGATTGCGATCAACTTCAACCACTTTGGGCGGTTGGCCCAGCGGGAAAACCAGCAAGTGCCCGCGATATCGGATTTGAAGCGGCTGTTGAAGGCGTCGAAGACCCGCAAATTCAGGGGCATCAAGACGGTGCGCAGTCAGGCCATTGATGAAGGTGGTTATGTGAGCGGTGCTACGCTGAAGTGTTGGATATTTGAAAGTGATCCGCGCAAGTTTCAAACTCAGGAGATGTTTGATGGGTAAGCTCCCCTCGCCTATCTCCTTTGAGCTTTGTGTGTGGGAGGTCTGACTTTCATGCGCTCCGACCGGGTACAACAGCCTCAACCTCTAGTGGTAGACCACCCGCAAGCCGCCGCCATGCTTGCGCTGGAGCCTGATGAGATGAAGGCGGCTGGGGACCGGGAGCTGATTGCCTATTTCACCAAGGGTGGCAAAACCCGGCCACGGCGCTACTATCTGATCAAAGATTTGGAAAAATTCGCGCTGGAGCTTCGAAAAGCCAAATGTCTGCACACTCTTCTAACGACATCGTCACCCGAAAAAGATATCCCCCCAATCACCAAAAAGCGGGGAAATTCAAGCCGTTCTGGTATGAAAACGCGACAATCAAAAGGCCAAACGGCGCAAGTGTTCGCCTTCGGGCAAGTTGTGGCACGGCCAACAAAAGAATAGCGCAGGCCCGCACCGCCCAGAAGATCCATGACATTGAAACCGGGAAAGACCTCGCCAATGCGGCGCGCATGACGCTGGATGACGCCTTTGCCCGCTATTGGTTGGAGCATGTGTGCAAGGGCACTTCCACGCCGCAAATCAGCTCAGCTGACGACATTCGCACCTCTGGGCTCACGATATTGCGGCTTATGTCGGTTATTCATGGGCAGCACGGCATTCATTTGGACGAGATTACCAACAATGTGGTTGCTCAATATTGTGCCTTGCGACGGTCTGAGCCGGTGCGCAACCGCAAAGCCAAGGGCGATGAGGTTTTGCCGCTGATCGGGCCTAAGTCGGTCAACAATGAGTTGGACTTCTTGCGGGCTGTGGTCAATCGGGCGCGCACCCATTGGGGCTTGGCGGTTGATCCTAAGGTATCAGAGCCCGGTGGCAGCTTTAGAATGGCGCCCGTGATTTGGAACAAGCACAGGTTTGAGACGCCAGATTCGCCTAAGCGGACGATTACGCCAGAAATGCAGGCCGCGGTGATGGCTTGGTGCTATGAGCCGGAGAACCTGGCCTATGTGCATGTCGCTGATTTATTGCAGGCGGGGATCTGGTGTCCATTGCGTCGCCAAAACCTGACAGAGCTGGATTGGTCACAGGTGGATATGTCCGCGCGGGTGATTACGGCCTTTGTGAAATCCAAAAAGCCGGGCGGCCGTCGCCTCACCCTTCCGATCGTTGATGTGTTTTGGTTGTGGTTGGCCAACAGAGGCCCACAGGCGAGCGGCCGGGTTTTTCAGCGTTGGAATTCACGAGGTGGCGAGGTTGGCCCCAATGGGCGCAAGCTTGGGCAGTGGGAGCCGTTCGACAGTTTTAAGAAGTCCTGGGCAACGGTGAAGGAAGCGTGCGATTTGGGCGAGATCACCTTCCACGAGGCAACGCGCAAGACAAGTGCGACCCGTCTCATCAATGCCGGTGGCAGCTTGGTGGAGGCGCAGCGCGTGCTCGGCCATAGCGAGATCACCACGACCATGGATTATGTTGGTGTAACGGGTGATGACATCCGCTCAGCCATGAACCGTTCAGCGGACGTCTTTGCGCCGGCGGAAAAACCAGCCCACAAAGCCTGAATTCAATCCAGAGAATCGATGCCGGCACAGACTCACTCAAGTGGGCCAGAAATAGCTGTGTGTGCGAATTGCTCGAGGGAGAAATTGACCAACTTTTGACCAACTTTTGAAAAACGACTTCGGGCCCTAAAGGCCAAAAGTAGATTTATTGAATGTTTTCAAGAAGTTAGTGGTCGGGGCAGTAAGATTCGAACTTACGACCCCCTGGTCCCAAACCAGGTGCGCTACCAGGCTGCGCTATGCCCCGACACTGCCCTCCGAGGAGGGTCTGACCACCAAGCTTGCTGCTGCAAACCCTGATCAATTTGTGGAGCAGGATTTACACAGGTTTTTCACCACATGCAAGAGCGATTAGCGTTTTTTTAGAACTTTAAACACGCCACTGACCTTTATGACCAAACTATCCCCAACTTTCGCCTCTCCAGAGCAGAAAACCATGTCTTCGACCACCTTTGTGACCCACGCCGTGCCCTCTAACCACTCGCCCGCCTTGGCCGCTGAGAGAAAGTCGCTGGTGACTCGCACCGTCACAGCCCCTTGCCGGGTTGCCCGATGCACAGCCGTTCCTAATAACCCGTCGCAAAACGCCATCAACATGCCGCCGTGGGCAATGCCGCGCGAATTACAGTGGCGTTGTTGCAAACGGACCCCGTGCCAAAAAGATGTTTCATCGGCTCGGTGATAAAAAGGTCCATTGTGAGAGGTATAGGGCCCGCGTGTGGTAGAGCGTTTATATCCTTCAGGCGGCTGGTCACCCTCATACCCCTCATCAGCGGTTTGCATGTCGCTCGCCATCACTTAACTCCTCAACACTCAAAAGCCCGGTTAGCTGCTTTCATAGCAAGCCCACCGCGCGCACAACACGTTTACAATGTAGGAAATAAAGAAGGCCGGAAGCCCAAACTCAGGACTCTTCCGGCTCTCCAAAGATTTCAGCCACGGCAAGCCCCTTAGGACCCTCGCCAAAGCGCACTTTCACATGCTGGCCTGGAATAAGTTCGCGCACGCCAAACCGGCGTAATGTCTCCATATGCACGAAAATATCAGGCGTTCCGTCACCGCGCGTCACAAAACCATAGCCGCGTGCCCGGTTAAACCACTTCACAAGGGCCATCTCATATCCCCCCACAGGCACAACACCTGTAGATGGTTGACGATGTTCCTCCCGAGGGATCGGCTTCACAGCCGTCGTCTCGTCAACGTCAATGACCCGAATGGCCTGAAAACCTTTTGCCCGCTCCACAGCTTCGCATGTCACCGTCGCGCCCTCAAAAAGGGCTTCGCGGCCAGCTTGGCGCAAACAAGACAAATGAATCATGACGTCGGCACGCCCATCATCTGGAACAATAAAACCAAACCCTTTAACAGGATCAAACCACTTCACAACACCCGTTATCTCAAACGTAGTATCGATGGCCTCCGTAGAACTCTCGACAATCTCTTCCATCCCCACCCCGACAATTAAAGGCCGTTTTTATTATTGAACTGGCCTCGCCGTTCCTCGGCTTTTGTTGGTCCGCTCCCCTCCAAAAGAAAGTTAACCATATCATCATGATTCCAGAAATTACACAACTTTAGTATAAAACAACTAGCTCAAATCCAGAATTTCACCAAGCGGAACGTCATTAAACCTTCAAAAAACAATTCCTTTTGGGCTCTGGCTTGCCCATTTGCCACCTACAGACTAATCATGGATCGAAATTTCAGGGAATCTCATTTTGATTCTCTCTCTTAATAGAAATGCAGTCTCGACACGTTAAAAACGCTCACCACACTCTGTGAGTGTCCGCTGCAATCTGCACATGAGGAGCACACTACATGCTGCATGCCATCGGCCTAGGGCTAGGCCTGTCTGCTCTCTGGCTGCTTTTGTCAGGTTTTTTCGAACCACTCCTCCTGAGCCTCGGCTTAATTTCTGTGCTGTTGTGCGTCTACCTTGCCCACCGCATGGATGTCGTCGACCACGAAACCATGCCCCTTCACATCAGCTACGGCATCCTGTCCTATTTAGTCTGGCTCACAATTGAAGTGGCCAAGGCCAACTGGGCAGTCACCAAAGTCATTTTGAGCCCAAAAATGGCGCTAGATCAGCGCTTCATCACCGTACCAACAACACAGCGCGACGATTTGGGGCGGGTCATCTACGCAAATTCCATCACACTCACCCCTGGCACCATCACCGTTGAAATCGAGCCCGGTAGTTTTCTCGTGCATGCCCTCACCAAAGATGCCGCTGATATGGATGCCCTCGCAGACATGGGCGCTCGGGTCACCGCAATTGAGGGCAAAGCCTAATGTATGAAATCGCCACCCTCTCTATCTTCATCTCCATTGTGCTCATTCTAGTGCGCCTGTTTCTGGGCCCCTCCGTCTATGACCGGGTGTTGGCTGTAAACTCCTTTGGCACCGTCACGGTTCTGTTGATCGGCGTCTTGGGCTTTCTCACTGAGCGCCCAGACTTCTTAGACATTGCCATTTTGTACGCCTTGATCAACTTCGTCTCGACCATCGCGATCCTGAAGTTCTTTCGCTACCGCGCCCTGGGGCTGGACAGCGCATTCAGCGATGAGTCCACTGAAGGCGCCACGACAGACGATAAACCAACATCAAGCACCAAGTCAGGAGATCCCTCATGATGGACTGGCTCACTCCCTATCTGGACCCTGCACTCGATGTAGCCAGCTGGCTTTGTTTCATCGTCGGTGGCTTTTATCTGATTGTCGGTTCAATCGGCATGATCCGCCTTCCCGACTTTTGGTCCCGCCTCCACGGCGCAGGCATTGTCGACACCTTGGCGACAGAGCTCTTCATCCTCGGCATGATCCTGCAATCCGGCTGGTCCATCGTCACCATCAAATTGATTTTGATCGGCGTCTTCTTGTTTTTCACCAGCCCCACCGCCACACACGCAGTGGCTAATGCCGCGTGGCTTGCAGGCTTACGGCCCAAAAACATGGGATCAGACGATCCAGTCTCCACCCTTAAGGAGAAAACTTCATGAGCATTCTCCTGATCGACATTGCCCTCTTCTCTTTCCTGCTCCTCACAGCCTTTGCCATTGTGCGCTTGCGTAACCTGTTTGCCGTCATCATGTTGACCAGTGTCTTCTCGCTCTTATCCGCTGGGTTGTTCGTCACCCTCGATGCGGTAGACGTGGCCTTTACAGAAGCAGCCGTTGGCGCAGGCATTTCAACCGTGCTCATGCTGGGCACACTCGGCATCACAGCCCACGATGAAAAGCCCGCAACCCGCTCAGCCCTGTTGCCCATGCTCGTTGTGTTCATTACAGGCGGCGCCCTCATTTACGGCACAATGGACATGCCAGCGTTTGGCTCGGCCGATGCACCTATCCATCAGCACGTAGCGCCGCAATACATTGAGCGCTACCCCCACGACATTGACATGCCCAACATCGTCACCGGCATCCTATCCTCCTACCGTGGGTTCGATACATTAGGCGAAACAGCTGTGGTCTTTACCGCGGGTATCGCCGTCATCCTCCTCCTGCATCGCTCCACCTTGGGCAGACGCAGGCGTGAAGATGAAGAAGAGGACGACATCTAATGCATCACCACCTTATCTTGCGAATTGTCTCTAAGTTCCTCATTCCGCCCATTTTGCTCTACGCACTTTATGTGCAATTCCACGGCGACTTCGGTCCCGGCGGCGGCTTCCAAGCTGGTGTCATTTTCGCAGTTGGGTTTATTCTCTACGGCATCGTCTACGGCGTCAGCCATCTGCGCCGCGTTTTGCCGCCCACACTGGTGCGTGCTCTCACAGCCCTTGGGGTGCTCATCTACGCTGGCACAGGTGTTGTCAGCATGTTTCTGGGGTTCGACTACCTAGATTATAATGCTTTCGCCTCAGATCCGGCACACCCATCTCACGGACAACACATAGGCATCATCATTATTGAATTCGGCGTTGGTCTTACGGTATTCGCCGTCATGACGGCAATTTTCATGGCATTTGCCTCCCGCGCACCAGAGATCAAGGACACGGATTGGTAAGATGGAAGACTTAACCTTCGACTTCATCATCGCCCGCTACAATTATTGGCTCGTCATCACCCTCATGATGACCGGGTTCTACGTAGTTGTGAGCCGGGGCAATTTAATCAAAAAGATTGTGGGTCTCAATCTGTTCCAGACCTCCGTTTTCATGCTCTACATTTCAGCTGGCAAAATCTTCGGTGGCACAGCCCCTATTTTTACCGACAACCCGGACGAGATTTATTCAAACCCGCTCCCTCACGTATTGATCCTCACTGCCATTGTAGTGGGTGTTGCCACCACCGCCCTAGGGCTGGCATTGATCATCCGCATCAAAGAAACATTCGGCACCATTGAAGAAGATGAGCTTCTTGAAATTGAACATTCCTATGACACCACCGGCAAAATGCCCGCAGCGGAGGATCATAAATAATGTTTGAACAATTCATGCATCACCTCCCCGCCCTGCAAACCGTCATTCCTCTAATGGCAGCGCCACTGTGCATGTTGCTTGGCTCCCGCAAAATTGCGTGGGGCATAACAGTCATTGCCTCATCGGCAGCTTTTCTCATTTCATGCCTGTTGCTCTCCCAAGTCATCGATGGCTCGGTCATCTCCTACCACTTAGGAGGCTGGGCACCGCCGCTCGGCATTGAGTACCGCATTGATGCCTTCAACGCTTTTGTTTTGCTGATCGTCTCAGGCATCGGCGCGCTGATCCCGTTTTATGCGCCCGCCAGCATCAAAGATGAAATCCCGCAAAGCCTGCACAGTTATTTCTACACCGCCTACCTGCTGTGCCTAACCGGCCTACTCGGCGTCACAGTCACCGGCGACGCCTTCAACGTGTTTGTGTTTTTGGAAGTCTCGTCCCTGTCGACCTACGCACTGGTCGCAATGGGAGCAAAAAAAGACCCGCGCGCCCTCACCGCCGCCTTCAACTACCTTGTCATGGGCACGATCGGCGCCACCTTCTTCGTCCTAGGGCTCGGCTTACTCTACATCCTCACCGGCACCCTCAATATGGTAGACCTTGCCGATAAGATCGTTTTACTGGAAGACAACCGCACCCTCAATGTCGCCTTTGCGTTCATTTTTGTCGGCCTAGGCCTTAAGATCGCAATGTTCCCGATGCATCTTTGGTTGCCCAATGCCTACGCATATGCGCCATCCGCTGTAACCGCTTTTCTAGCCGCCACCGCAACCAAAGTCGCTGTCTACACATTGCTGCGTTTCCTCTTCACTGTCTTCAGCTCCAAATATCCGTTTGAAGTACAGACGTTGGAATGGGTAGTCTTGCCGCTGGCAATCATGGCCATGTTCGCATCGTCCATCGTGGCTATTTTCCAAACCAATCTAAAGCGTTTGCTCGCCTATTCATCCATTGCACAAGTCGGCTACATTCTGCTCGGCGTCACGTTCTTGAACAAGACAGGCCTGATGGCAACCATCATCCATCTTTTCAATCACGCGGTCACAAAGGGCGGCCTCTTTATGGCGGTTGGCGCTTTGGTCTTGCGCTATGGCTCAGCCAATATTGAAGACCTGCGCGGTGCTGGCAAACAAATGCCGTGGACCATGGCCGCCTTTGTCGGAGGCGGCTTAAGCCTCATTGGCGTGCCCCTTACCGCAGGCTTCATTTCCAAATGGTATCTCATCAGCGCAGCATTCGAGGCCAATCATTGGCTCCCGGCCATCCTCATCGTCGCCTCATCCCTGTTGGCGGTCATCTATGTGTGGCGTGTTGTAGAGGCAGCCTACCTACAAGCACCGGTCAATCCCGACGCCCAAATCAAAGAGGCACCCCCGATGATGCTTGCCTCTATATGGATACTCGTCGGCGCTAGTTTCTACTTTGGCATTGACGCAAGCTTCACCACAGAGGCCGCATCAATCGCCGCGGACATTTTGCTCGGCAACGTAGAAAGCAACACACAGCTGATGCCCGATGCAATCGGAGGGGCTGTGTCGCACATCCCTTCACCTCTCAATTCTATTCCCCATGGGCAGGAGTAAATGTATATGCCTCTCACCCATGAAACAGCCATCGCGTTGACTTTGATTGTTCCGTTCGCAGGAATGGTCTTGATCGGCCTGTCTGATCGAAACTCACAGGTACGCGACATCATTTCAGTCGCAACATCCTTGCTTCTCTTCTCCGTCACCTTCTGGTTGTTGCGCGAAGTTGAAGCCGGTGCTGTTCCCGAACTCATTCTCTTTGACGTCATGCCGGGCCTTTCGATGGCCTTTAAAATTGAACCCTTGGGCATGTTGTTCGGCGTGGTCGCCTCAGGCTTGTGGATCGTCACAGCCCTTTATGCCATCGGCTATATGCGCGGCAATAAAGAGTCTCATCAAACACGGTTCTACATGTGTTTTGCTTTGGCCATCTCTGCCTCCATGGGCATCGCCTTTGCTGCAAACATGTTCACGCTCTTCATCTTCTACGAAGTGCTCACCCTCTCCACCTACCCACTGGTTGCTCACAAGCAAACCGATGGTGCCAAAAAAGGCGCACGCACCTATCTAGGCATTCTAATTGGGACCTCCATCGGTTTCCAACTGCTCGCCATCATCTGGACATGGGTTGCCACAGGCACGCTGGATTTCGTACACGGCGGCATTCTATCTGGCCACTTGGACGATAGCTTCGCGCCCATTTTGCTTGCCCTCTACGCCTTCGGAATCGGCAAGGCAGCGCTTATGCCTTTCCACCGCTGGCTCCCCGCCGCCATGGTTGCCCCCACACCGGTCTCCGCTTTACTCCATGCGGTAGCTGTGGTGAAAGCGGGTGTCTTCACCATGCTCAAAGTAGGCGTCTATATTTTTGGGATCGACTACCTATCCCTCACCGGCGCCTCAGACTGGCTCATGTGGCTGGCCGCAATATCTATCATCGTCGCCTCCGTGGTTGCGATGACAAAGGACAATCTAAAAGCTCGACTGGCCTATTCCACCATCTCTCAGCTGTCCTACATCACCCTTGCCATGGCCTTAGCCAGCTCTTTGGGCATCATGGGGGGCGCAATGCACATTCCAATGCACGCCATGGGTAAGATCACCCTCTTCATGTGTGCGGGTGCTATCTACGTCGCCACTCAGAAGACCAATATCTCGGATATGCGCGGCTTAGGGCGCACCATGCCCTTCACCTATGCAGCTTTCCTAATCGGCTCATTGTCGATCATCGGTCTGCCACCCTTTGGCGGCGCATGGAGTAAATGGTATATTCTGTTAGCCGCAGCCGACACAGGCCAACTCGTCATGATCGGTGTTCTCATGGTCAGCTCTCTGCTCAACGTGGCATATCTCCTGCCCGTCGTGGCCCAAGGTTTCTTCTTGCCCAACCCAGATGATCCGATGGGCAAGTCCACAAAAGGCAGCCTTCGAAGCCGCATCAAAGAAGCCCCACTTCTTGTTGTGCTGCCTCCGTGCCTTACAGCCATTGGGTGCTTCTTACTCTTCTTCTACGCCCAAGACGTCTATAACTTGCTGATCCCCGTTGCCTTTGGCCCTGAAGCAGTAGCTTTAGGACCCGATGCAACACTCCAAGGAGTTGGATCAGGACTAGAAACAGCGCCAGTCATGCTGGGAGGGTCAAACTAATGACACAAAAAACACCCCCTCATAAAACGGGCTCGAAAAACCGCGAAAACCGTTTGCTGTGGATCACGCTCGCCGTCGCAGTGCTCCTCGGCCTGACAGACTTTTTCTACGAGCAACATGGCTACTTCGAGGTGGAACACATAAAGGGGTTCTACGCCCTCTTTGGCTTTGCCGCTCTTGTGGTTCTGTTCCTCATCGCCAAATTGACCAGCCCCTTTCTAACGCGGGACGAAAGCTACTACGCCCCCACAGACACCGTGGCTGAAGACTATCCGGAAGACCAACTCGGTCGGGAGAAACAAGATGTTTGAATTTGTCCCGCCTGTTTTTTACTTCCTCGGGGCAGCTCTCTTGCTCCCCTTCATTCCTCAAGGCATCTTGCGCGGCCTCTTCTCCCTCGCCGTACCGGTTGCGGCAGGCTGGGCCATTTGGACTGCCACCCAAGGTGTGAGCGCCCAGACAGACTTCATGGGCTACACGCTCACCCTCATGCGAGTTGACGGCCTCTCCACTTTCTTCGGCCTTGCCTTCTCTCTCGCTGCATTTGTTTGCCTCATCTACGCATGGCACATTCGCGATACAGTGCAACAAGTCAGCACGCTGCTTTACGCAGGTGCCGCTGTCGGTGCCGTCTTTGCGGGCGATCTGATCACCCTCTTTGTCTTCTGGGAAGGCACGGCCATCGCGTCGGTCTTCCTCATCTGGGCACGGCGCACACAAGGGGCCTATTTCACCGGCCTGCGCTATCTCATCGTCCAAATTGGCTCAGGTGTCATTCTGCTTGCAGGCATCGTGCTCCACGTCAATTCAACCGGCTCCATCGCCTTCGACAGCATGACCCTTGGCAGCGCGGCCAGCTGGACCATATTGCTCGCCTTTGGCATCAAAGCCGCTTTCCCGTTCCTGCATAATTGGCTTGAAGACAGTTACCCAGCCGCCACCATCACCGGCACGGTCATTCTGTCCGCCTTCACCACTAAGCTCGCCATCTATGCGCTTGCGCGGGGGTATGCCGGCACTGAAGAACTTCTCTTTATTGGCGCCGTAATGGCTGTCGTACCAAGCCTATACGCAGTGTTTGAAAACGACCTGCGCCGCACCCTTGCCTACGCTCTCAATGCGCAGCTCGGCTTCATGGTCGTCGGCATCGGCATTGGCACAGAACTCGCGGTCAATGGCGCGGCAGCTCACGCATTCGCCAGCATCTTCTACAAAGGCTTGCTCTTCATGGGCGTCGGTGCGGTCCTCTACCGTACAGGAACCGCCAAAGTCACCGAACTGGGCGGTCTGGCCAAATCGATGCCGTGGACCATGGCCTTCACCCTTGTAGGGGCGGCCTCAATTGCAGCCCTGCCGCTGTTCTCAGGCTTCACCACCAAGTCGCTCATTCTGTCAGCCGCAGGCAACGCCCATATGTTCTGGGTATGGGGCGCCTTGCTCTTTGCCTCTGCCTGTGCGGCCTACCACTCCGGCATCAAAATCATCTACTTCACTTTCTTCGGCGAAGATCGCGGCCTCACCCCAAAAGAAGCACCACTCAATATGAAATTGGCCATGGGTGTCACCGCAGCTATCTGCCTTGCCGTGGGCATCCTACCGGAACAATTCTACGCCCTGCTGCCCTATGATGTGGACTATCACGCCTATTCCTTCTCCCACGTCATCACCCAGCTTCAATTGGTTGTCTTCGTCCTTTTAGCTTTCTTACTTATTAAAAATACACGGTTTTTCCCGGTCCCTCGCGCCACAGTCTCGCTGGACACCGATTGGCTTTACCGCAAAGTCATTCCCTACCTCTTGGGGCACATTGCCACCATCGTAGAACGCATCTGGACACGCTGGAAACATGACGCAAACCTTGTCATCTCCAATGCTATTCAGGCTAGTTATCGCACCCACGGCCCGCAAGGACCGGTTGCACGTACCTGGCCGACCGGTTCTATGGTATTATGGGTTGCTGCCCTCCTTGGCATCACGCTATTGCTTACATACATATAAAGTGACGGCCTCCCTTTAGGTAACGTCACCGGCCCACCTCGAGTAACGGAGTCACATCATGGACATGTCAGGCGATATCCTCATAAATGCAAACAAACAATCAGTTTGGGATGCACTCAACGATGCTGATGTTCTCGTAAAAGCCATTCCGGGAGCCGAAAGCGTTGAAAAAACCAGCGAGACTGAATTTACAGCCGTGGCCAAAAACAAAATTGGTCCCGTGACGGCAAAGTTCAAAGGCACCGTGACCTTGTCAGACATTGACGCACCAAATGGTTACACAATTTCAGGCCAAGGCACCGGCGGGGCGGCAGGCTTTGCCAAAGGCTCAGCCAAAGTCGCCCTAGCTGATGAAGGCGATCTCACCCGCCTCTCTTACGAAGTACATGCAACCGTTGGTGGCAAACTCGCCCAAATTGGTCAGCGCCTCGTAGACAGCAGCGCCAAAAAAATGGCCGATGAATTCTTCGACAAATTCTCCGCTATTGTCGGCGGTCCGTTGGAAGATGTTGAAGGGCTTCATCCCGATAGTGATGCCATCGCTCCAACAGATGCGCCTCTTCTCCCCGACGAAGACTTCGCAGAAGGGCTCTCCCCTTGGACTTGGGGGCCCGGTGTCATCATCATTGGTCTCGCTCTTGCGTGGTTTTTTGCAAGCTAAGCCTGTCAAGCCAAGGTTTTTTTATACCATCCAATAAGCGTCGAGAGATAAGCCTCCTGTGACTTGACGGGAGGCCCCTCTAACCGCAACACTATCTCATTGCTTTTCCGACACGGAGAGGGATTGCCAACCGGCATGTGCAACCCCATATCCACATCCCCAATGCGGGGATCTCGTTTCTCCCCCCGACAGGAGGATTATATGCCCAAAATAACAATGACCGTAAATGGTCAAGAGCGCAGCGCCGACATCGAAGCGCGCACGCTCCTCTCCAGCTTCCTCCGCGATGACCTTGGCCTTACTGGCACCCATGTGGGCTGCGATACCAGCCAATGCGGTGCCTGCGTCGTGCACATCGATGGCCAAGCGGTAAAATCTTGCGCCACACTGGCCCTCCAAAACGAAGGCCGTGAGGTCACCACCATTGAAGGTCTCGCAGAACCCGACGGCACCTTGCACCCGATGCAAACAGCCTTTCACGAGAACCACGGCTTGCAATGCGGTTTCTGCACCCCCGGCATGATCATGACAGCAACCGATATGATTAAACGCTACCAAGCCTCCGGCGCGCCCTTAGACGAGAAGGCCGTACGCGCTGAGCTCGAAGGCAACCTCTGCCGGTGCACAGGCTATCAAAATATTGTGAAAGCAATTCTCGACGCATCTACCCAAATGCCAGCTTAGGAGGCCCCCATGTATTCATTCGATTATCACAAGGCCACTTCGCTTGCCGATGCGGTTCAAAAACTGTCAGAAGATGATGAAGCAAGCCTGCTCGCGGGCGGTCAAACGCTCATCCCAACTCTCAAACAACGCCTTGCCATGCCCACAAGCTTGGTGGACATCAGTCGCATCGACGATCTGGATTTCATCCGTTTAGACGCAGATACATTGGTCATTGGCGCAGGCACCTGCCACGCAACCGTCGCCGCGTCTCAAACCTGCCTCGAGCATATGCCAGCCCTCGCAGACCTTGCCAGTCACATTGGTGATCCCGCCGTCCGTCACCGGGGCACATTAGGCGGTTCAATCGCCAACAATGATCCCTCTTCCGACTATCCAGCTGCAGCCCTTGCGCTGGGCGCAACCATCGTCACCACAAGTCGAGAACTCGCTGCCGATGATTTTTTCACTGGCCTGTTCGAAACGGCTCTAGAGCCCGGCGAAATCGTAAGCGAAATCCGCTTCCCGAAATCCAGCCGCGCCGTCTATCTAAAGTTTCCTAACCCAGCCTCTCGCTACGCCATGGTCGGCGTCTTCATTGCCCAAACCAGTACTGGCCCCCGCGTTGCCGTCACTGGTGCCGGTCAAGAAGGTGTGTTCCGCTGGGTGGAGCTTGAAACCAAACTGGCGCAAGACTGGTCAACAAATGCACTCAGCGGCTTGTCACTCAACGGCGACGCCATGATGTCTGATCTCCACGGCGACGGCGATTATCGGGCCCATCTTGTCACCGTCATGGCCAAACGCGCGCTCGAAGCACTGGCGTGAGGAATACTCTGTGATGCAAAATGATGATGCGCGCTCAAACAACTCTAAGCCAATAGCGCTACCAACATCGGTAGAGGAAACCCTGTCGCTGCTGGCTCAAGGGGCCTATGTCGCTGAACGCCCGCTCGCTACAGCTCTCTTTTTGTCCCTCACCATGCAACGCCCTCTTTTGTTAGAAGGGGAAGCCGGTGTCGGAAAAACCGAGATCGCCAAAGTCATCGCCGCCGCTTTGGGTCGCCGTCTCATTCGGCTGCAATGTTATGAAGGCCTCGATATTTCCGCTTCTGTATATGAGTGGAACTACCAAGCCCAAATGATCGCCTTGCGCATTGCAGAAAACACCTCAACGGCGGGCGACCAATCAGCCCTCACCCAAACAGTGTTTGACGAACGGTTTCTCATCAAACGCCCCTTACTCGAAGCCTTGAGCCCCGACCCAGCCGGACCACCGGTTTTATTGATCGACGAGCTGGACCGAACCGACGAGCCCTTCGAGGCCTACCTGCTGGAGCTGCTGTCTGATTACCAAGTGACCATTCCAGAGCTTGGCACAATCAAAGCCGCGCAGCCGCCCATCGTCATCATCACCTCAAACAGAACCCGCGAAATCCACGACGCCCTCAAGCGCCGCTGCCTGTTCCACTGGGTGGACTATCCAGATGCCCAGCGCGAACGCCAAATCATCGCGCAAAAGGCACCCGAAACAGCGGCCAAATTGGGTGACCAAATCGTGGCCTTCGTCCAAGCCATGCGCGAACGCGACCTCTACAAACAACCCGGCATTGCCGAAACCCTCGACTGGGCCCAAGCCCTGTCAACGCTGGGCACCAAGGAACTCACCTTAGAGGCAATCACGGACACGCTGGGTACATTGCTCAAATTCAGAGAAGACATCGCCAAGTTCAAAGAAGGCGAAGCTGCCGCCATTCTCGCACAGCTTGGAGAACAGGCCGCGCAATGATGCACCCGATCCCGTCCCTCCCCATTATTGCAAGCAACCTTGCCCACTTTGCAGACCTGCTGCGCCGGGCGGGCCTATCGGTCGGACCGCAAGACCTGCTCAACGCGCAAGAAGCTCTCACCCATATCGACCTTGGCAATCAGCAAGACTTCTATTGGGCACTCCACGCAACACTCACAAAGTCCCATGTCGATCACACACTCTTCGACCAAGCTTTCACGTTGTTCTGGCATCACCTTGCGGTGCAAGCCGAATTTAGCCAACTTCCCGACGATCAAAATCAGCACCAAACGTCACCAGAAAATACCCCGCCAACCTCTCAGCGTTTATTAGATGTCGTGCTGCCTCAAGATCCCTCGAACACCCAAAACAATGAAACCACCCCAGATGCCGCAGACACATGGTCGGCGCTCGAAACCATCCGCCAACGAGACTTCGAGCAGATGAGCGGGGCAGAACTAAACGAAGCCCATCGCGCCATTGCCCGTCTGCCCCTCACTTTGGCCTCTCGCCCGTCCCGGCGCACGCACCCCAGTCCTCTTCAACACAAAATCGATCTTCGGGCCACGCTGCGCCATGCTCATCGCACCCCAGACGTCATCACCTTGAAGTGGCAAAGCCCGCGCCCCAAGCCCACATCCCTCGTGGTCCTATGCGACATTTCAGGTTCCATGAGCGCCTATGCGCGTATGATGCTGCATCTCATGCACCTGCTGAGCGCCCAAAAGAACATCCGCCTTGAAGGCTTTCTCTTTGGCACGCGCTTGCACCGCATTACCCGCCAGCTTCAACACCGTGATGTCGATGCGGCTCTCGCAGCCGTCCAGAAAGAAGTAGATGATTGGGATGGCGGCACAAAAATCAGCACCGCCCTCCGGCGTTTCAACGTCGATTGGGCACGCCGTGTTTTAGGCCAAGGCGCAACCGTTCTCCTCATCACCGATGGGTTAGACAGAGACAGCACCGACGAGCTATCCCAAGAAATGGCCCGCCTTCATCGCACCAGCAAACGCCTCATCTGGCTCAACCCCCTTTTGCGATACGACCGCTTCGAGCCCAAAGCCAGCGGCATTCGCGCAATGCTACCCCATGTCGATGCCTTCCAGAGCATCCACAATGTGCGCAGCATGGAAGAGCTGCTCTATGCTCTCAACTCTAGCACTCGCCAAGCGTCAAACACGATGAGGAATATCGCATGAGCCCCTCACCCTCAAAACAGCTTTTGGCAAAACAACTTTTACCAGAACAACTTCTTCAATGGATCCAAGCAGGTCATGCCACAGCCATCGCTACTGTTTTGGAAACATGGGGATCAGCCCCCCGCGCCGTTGGTTCGCAACTTGCCATTCGCGATGATGGCGCATTCATCGGTTCTGTATCTGGTGGCTGCATCGAAGGCGACGTCATCACCCGCGCCCTAGACGCAATCGAAAGCGGCTGCTCAGAAATTTCAGACTACGGCGTTTCTGACACAATGGCGTGGGAAGTGGGCTTAGCTTGTGGCGGAAAAATCAGCGTGCTCATCGAACCGGTCTCACAAAATGGCTTCCCCGTCGCTGATTTGATAGATCTATGCGCCGCCCGTGCAGAAAAGAAATCAGCTCTGCGCCAAATCGATCTAACCCAGTTTTCAAGCAGTCTTGCTTTGATTGAAAACCTCAATCCAGACGCCCCTCAAGCCTCAACCATTGCGGAAGTGCATCGCTCCGATCGGTCCCGAATGATCGAGCACGCGGGCGACAAACATTTCCTGCAAATCTTCAATCCCCCGTTACGCCTTCTCATCATTGGCGCGGTGCACATCGCTCAACCTCTCAGCCAGATGGCCGGGGTTGCAGGCTACGATGTCACCATCATTGACCCGCGTGAAGCTTTCGCCACGCCCGAACGGTTTCCAAATTTGGAGATTAAACACGAGTGGCCCGACGAAGCCCTTCGCGCACTGGCCCCAGATAATCGCACCGCCATCGTGGCCCTCACCCACGACCCCAAGCTAGACGACCCCGCCTTATTGGCCGCGTTTGAAAGCCCCTGCTTCTATATCGGCGCTTTGGGCAGTAAAAAAACACAGGCCAGCCGCGAGCAGCGCATGAAAGATCAAGGCATCGACCCAAACACCTACGCCCGTCTCCACGGCCCCATCGGTCTTCCCTTGGGCGGGCGCAGCCCAGAAGAAATCGCCATCGCCATTTTAGCTCAAATGACACAAGTGTTGCGCTCATGAAAGCCTCTTTCACCCCCACACAAGAGGCAGAAGGCGCGCTCCTTGGCCACTCTCTGGCTGTAGGAGACAAACGCTTCAAAAAGGGACGCCGCCTATCGCCCCAAGATGTCAGGCTCCTTCAAGAGCACGGCCACAAGGAAGTCTTCGCGGTTTTTTTAGAAGCCGGTGATGTCGGAGAAGACGATGCCGCCAACCGAATAGCCACGGCACTTTGCCCATCAACCTCAGGCCTATCCAAAATGGCCGCCTTCACAGGCCGCGCCAATCTTTTCAGTCAAACCAAAGGCCTCCTCCGGGTAAATGCTGACGTCATTCATCAGCTCAATCGCCTGCACGAAGCCCTCACCGTCGCCACCCTGCCAGACGTCACTCAGGTCACGCCAAAGCAGATGATTGCCACCGTCAAAATCATTCCTTTCGCCTGCCCGCTCTCTGTGCTTAAGCAAGCCGAGGCGCTGCTCGAACAATCTCAAGCGTTTACAATTGCCCCCTTCACCCCCAATCGGCCCGGACTGATCCTCACCAGTCTGCCGTCCACACCCACCAAGCTGCTCGACAAAGCCCACAGAACCCTCCAGACGCGCCTAACGACTTACGGCGGCACTCTGCACCAAACAACAACCTGCGCTCACACAGCCACAGCTATCGCCGACGTTGTGAAAGAGTTCAAATCAAACAACATCAATCCCATTTTCATTTTGGGCGCCTCCGCAATCGTTGACCGGGCCGATGCAATTCCAGCAGGCATCACCCAAGCCGGCGGCACAGTGGACCATTTCGGCATGCCCGTAGATCCCGGCAATCTATTGCTGCTCGCACACCACGAAGACACAACCATCATCGGCATGCCGGGCTGCGCGCGCTCGCCTAAGCTCAATGGCTTCGATTGGGTGCTCGAGCGCCTGATGGCAAACCAACCCATAACCCCCGATGACATAACGTCGATGGGCGTCGGCGGTCTGCTAAAGGAAATTGCCAGTCGGCCACAACCGCGCAACGCTGACCAATCTCAAATACAAGAAGAGAGCCCCATGCCACACGCGCCCACCATCGCCGCCTTGGTTTTGGCCGCTGGTCTTTCTCGCCGCATGGGCACCCGCAATAAGCTCGTAGAAGAAATAGATGGCAAACCTCTGCTCGCCCAATGTGTTGACACAATCCTTGCAGCCAACATAGACAGCCTGACCCTCGTTACAGGCCACGAATCCGATATCATCCAAGAAACGCTGGGCGAACGACCCGTCCAATACGTCCACAATCCAAACTTCGAAGACGGGCTTGCAAGCTCCCTCAAAGCAGGCGTTGCGGCCTTGCCGCCATGCGATGCCTTCATCGTATGTTTAGGTGACATGCCCGACATCCAAACAGCTGATATTCAAAAACTCATCAGTGCCTATGACCGTGACGAAGGCCGCCTCATTTGCCTACCCGTCGTCAATGGAAAACGAGGCAACCCCGTTTTGTGGGACCACGCCTTTGCAAACGACATGCTCAATCTTTCAGGCGACCAAGGGGCAAAGCCTTTGATGCGTGAAAACGAAGACGTCCTGTGCGAAGTTGAAATTGAACACGCAGGCCCCTTGTCAGACATCGACACGCTGACCGCCCTCACAAACCGCCGCAATCAATCCAATTAGAAGAACGGAAACATCATGTCTCGCAGCGCCCTCATCACCGACCTAACTCACTTCATCGGTCAGCCTTCTGCGCAGGCATTGCTTGCGCAGGGCTACCAAGTCTTCGGCACGGACGATACTTTTTCAAACGAAGAGAACCGCCTTGCAGCTGAGGCCGCCAGCCCGGGCCTCATAGCTCTTGCGCCCAGCTCTCCCGAGGAATTGATCGCAGCCGTGGTGGAAAAGGCGGGCTCCCTTGATGTGCTCATCAACAACGATGCCTATCCAGCTGAAAAATTTGCCATCGAAGACGTGCCAGACGAAAACATGAAAGCAGCCTTTGAAGCTTTGGTTTACCGCCCCATGCGCCTGTGTCGCGCCGCCGTGCCACAGTTCAAAAAGCAAGGCGAAGGCAAAATCATTTTCATCACCTCGGCAGCGCCGCTAAATGGCATGCCCAATTTCAGCATCTATCTGGCCGCCCGAGGAGCTGGCAATTCACTCGCACTTGCCCTCTCCAAAGAGCTCGCCCGGTCTAACATTCAGGTAAATGCAGTCGCCCCCAATTTCGTCGACAACCCAGACTATTATCCAAAAAGCCTGATGGCCGATCCAGAACGTGCCGCTAAAATCCTCAAACAAATCCCCATGGGCCGTTTAGGCTCCCCAGAAGAAGCCGCATCCATCATCACCTATCTGGCCGATCCCCTATCTCATTTCATCACCGGCCAAGTCATCCCCCTCTCAGGGGGCTGGGCAACAGCTCGCTGACATCAATTGAGCCGCACCAACGGCGCCAACGTTGCGCCAATTTCCAAATGCAAAACAAGATCGGCAATATGGTCAAGCTCAGTCGCTTCCCGGTTGAGGATAATCAAACCTGAACCATTTTGTTTTGCCATGATGGGAAAGCCTGCTGCCGGATAAACCTGCAGCGACGAGCCAATCGCCAGCATTAAATCACAGTCCTGCGTCGCTTGCTGAGCCAACAACATTTTGTCTTCCGGCATCGATTGGCCAAATGAAATTGTCGCAGATTTCACAATCCCGTCACACGACACACAGCGCGGCGAGGTGTCCGACGCCTCAAACGCCACCCGCACATCGGCCAACTCATGGCGCAGCCCGCAGCTCAGGCACGTCGCATAGGTCGCGTTCCCGTGCAGTTCAATCACTTTGGAAGCAGGCACGCCGGACTCTTGGTGCAGCCCATCGATATTCTGGGTAATCACATGGGTGACAAGCCCCGCGTCCACCATCTTCGCGATTGCAAAGTGTCCCTTATTCGGTTCTGCCTCGCCCAACGTAGAATCCATCGCGAATTTGCGCCGCCATGCTTCCATGCGCATGTCCTCGGAATCCACAAATTCCTGAAAATCGATCGGCGCATATTTGGTCCACAATCCCCCCGGGCTGCGGAAATCGGGAATACCAGACTCGGTGCTAATCCCAGCCCCGGTAAACACCACAACACGGTGCGCCTTGCTCATCATGTCTTGCAATCTGTCCAATGCGTCCACGCTCATGTCATTTCCCTCAATCAACCTCAGGAAGGCTGTAAATTGCCCGCCGATATGCCATATATAGTCCAACCGAACCAATCATAGGTGCTTTATGAAATATCTCCACACAATGATCCGCGTCTCAGACCTCGACGCCACGCTCGACTTTTTTTGCAATAAATTAGGCCTCGAAAATGTAGGCCGCTTTGACATCGAAGAGGGCCGCTTCACTCTTGTCTTTCTAGCACCTCCAGGACAACCCGACGCCCAAATCGAACTCACTCACAATTGGGACGGCGACGAAGAGCTCGGCGAAGGCCGCAACTTTGGTCACCTCGCCTATGAAGTCGACAACATTTATGAGACCTGTCAAAAGCTCTCCGACGCAGGCGTCATCATCAATCGTCCGCCACGCGATGGCAAAATGGCTTTTGTACGGTCACCCGACAATGTGTCTATTGAGTTGCTCCAAAAAGGCGCGCCGCTAGAGACACAAGAACCATGGGCATCGGCGGAGAACATCGGTCATTGGTAAGACCCCCTTACCTATAAATCCTCCGCTATCTGAACATCTCATTCATATCCCATTCAAGCCTCCTCCACGATCATAGGCTCATCAGCTCAATGAACGTGGAGGATGAAATGTTCAATTGGAAATCAGCAGTAGTTGGCGCAGGCATCGCCCTCGCCAGCATCTCCATTGCAGCCCCAGCCCAAGCAGGCGTGTCTATAGGCGTGGGTCATCACGGTGTATCAATCAGATGGTCGCACGGCTACGGCTTTGCCCCACGGCGGTATAATAATTACCATCGCTATCACGCCCCCTACCGCGCGGCCCGTCGCCACGTGCGTCGCTCCCTGCGTCGTCACCACCGTCGTGGGAACCAATACTACTATGCGGGCGGTCATCACTCCGGCCATTATTACCAAGCCCGCAACGGGCGCAATTGCCACCCCATCCATCGCCGCGGGCAATGGCGCGGTGACAGAGCCGTCGTCGGTGGCACCATGTGCTACAACAGGCAGGGCCATAGCTACGTGATCAAAGGCAGTCGCTATCTGATCAACTATTATTGATAGCGCGACAACACCCCGAATACGGCCTGCACCCTACACTCCCCCGCAGGCCGTTTCCCCAACGCGCCTCAATGCGCAGAAACTCTGCACCATTCTATTGCAGTCCACTGGGTTAGTTCCTACCTTAGTCTCCAGCGATAATTATTCACTGTGAGTACTTCAGCATGACCACCACCGGCACCCAACGCGCCCCTCTTGGCGCCGTGCGTTATGACCCCATTGCCATCAGCCTCCATTGGCTCATCGCTCTGGCCTTTCTATCCATGCTCGCCATTGGGTTTGTCATGCACGCGCTTCCCCTCACCGACCCTTGGAAGTTTCCCCTCTTCCAGTTCCACAAATCCTTGGGCTTTACAATTTTGGCCCTCGTCGCCGTCCGGGTCCTGTGGCGTCTCACCCACACACCTCCCACCTTGCCCGACGACATGCCCCCATGGGAGAGATGGTCGGCAGAGGCAACCCACTGGGTCCTCTATGCCATCCTGTTTGCAATGCCCCTAAGCGGTTGGATCATTGTTTCGCATTCCGCCTACAACATTCCCACGCTCTATTTCGGTCTCTTTGAAATTCCTCACCTCAGTGGGTTGGACCTCGGCTACTCCAAAAAACAAATTGAACAAGCCGCACACCTCTTTCACGAAGTGCTGGCCTTCTCCGCTTGCAGCCTGATAGCGCTTCATGCAGGGGCGGCACTGCGACACCACTTCGTTCTCAAAGACACCGTTCTTCGACGCATGCTTCCAACGTTTGGAAAAGGAAACGACCTATGACTTTTCATCTCCGCCAGCACCTACTGAGCAAAAGAAGCACTGCAGCTCTCGTTGTCCTCGCTGGCTTAGCAATCGCGCCGTTCACTCCGGCCCACGCCACCCAGTGGCAGGTCAACGCGGACACCAGCCACCTCTCTCTAGAGGCCACTCAGGCCGGCACACCCTTCAGCGGAGAGTTTCGTGACTTTACGGCAACAATCACCCTAGACCCCGCCAACCTTGCCGCAGCAAGCATCACAGCGCAGATCAAAACCGGGTCCATTTTCACAGACTCCAGCGAGCGCGACGGCACCCTTCCCGGCGCGGATTGGTTTGATGTAGAAAGCTTCCCAACCGCCACCTTCGTCTCTCAGAGCGTCAAAGCGACAGGCCCAGAGCAATATGAAGCCCAAGGGGACCTCACCATAAAAGGCACCACAGTGCCGCTCACTCTGCCATTCAGCTTAAAAATTGAGGGGGATAACGCGTCGGCATCAGGAATAGTTTCGATCAACCGCCAAGCGTTCGGTATCGGCACAGGCCAATGGGACACAGAATCCGTCGCCGGTTTCTCAGTCTCCATCACCTATCAAATCAACGCGACGAAATAGACACTCAGCTAGCAGAGGTGGAGCCCGGCTTACTCTTCTTAGGTGTAGGAAGCCGCATGTGTGAATACATAACGGCACCGCTCCATCTTTGCAGCTCTTCGCCACAAGTACACTTTGAGACCCCGTTCTTCCGCACGGACAGAACGATCCTCTTTTCGATATAAACAGCACCGCATTTGCAAGTAATTTGACCCATGGCGCCATTATGAAGATCGCCGCCACCCGGCGCAACTCAAAGCTGGGCCACCACGGTTAGTTTCACCCCATACCGCTACTCGCGTGAAGCCCTCCTGGCCTAAACCTTACTTGCGGACATTGCTAAAACCCGTATTCTCATTGTTTTAGAAAAGGGGTGATTGATGGGTGAGATAATTATGTATTACTTGGTGCCTCTTGGGATTTTTTTTCTAGTCTTTGTGGTGATCGGATTCATAGCCTTCACAACCCTCTATTTGCTCTTCCGCGCCCTATACCTGCGAAACGCAAACCCAAATGGTCAATACCCGCAATCCACGTTACGCAAAATTGCCCTGCGCATCCTTTGGGGCATCGCTCTCTTTTGGGCCGTCTACTCTGGCACCGGTCACTTCCAGTTTTTCAACCCAACACTCTTTGCTATGAGCATGTTCTTCAGCGTATTAGGCGTTCTGCCCAGCTTTCTTTTTTGGACAAATTTGGAAAAAAGGACACAAGGCAAACATCGTTTTTTCCACCTCTTCAAAACAAAATCCTAACTCCGCGACCCGGCAAAGCCCCTTGTCGGTCGCATCCGGTCATTCGATCCGCCCCCATAAAAAAGGCTCCCGCAAGGGAGCCTTTGGTTGTGTACCTCGGTTTTCACGCCCACTTTGGAGGGATAAAAATCAGCCCCCTGTATAGCCACTCACATAATACGCCAAGGTAAGAACCCAAGCCCATACAACATCTAAGAAAGACATGTGTTCAGCGATTTCATCTTTTGTTTTGCCCGCAAGATATAAATCATTGAACGAAGCGACATTGAGCCACATATAGGCTCGAGTGTTGTCTTGTTCAACGCCCCGACCGGTACGGTACATCACTCCCAAACTATATTGGCCAACATTGTTCCCCTGTTCGGCTGATAGGAGCATCCATTTGAGTGCAGCCTTATCGTCTCGCCGCACGCCTTGCCCATTGGTGTACATCCCACCCAAATCGGTCTGAGCACCACTGTCCCCCTGTTCGGCGGCCAGTGTGAACCATTTAACGGCGGCCCTGTAGTCCCGCGGCACACTTTCACCTTTATGGTACATCAAACCCATTTTGTACTGAGCCTTGGCGTTTCCCTGCTCGGTCGCGCGCGTGAGCCATTTGGTCGCCAAAGCGTAGTCCTGAGGAACGCCCAACCCGCGGTTATACATCCGGCTCAATTTTATCTGCGCACCGGCGTGCCCCTGTTCGGCAGCCAATGTGTACCACCTCACCGCAAGTCTATTGTTTTGCCGCACGCCTCTCTCCCTAGAGTACGGTTTTGAATTCATCTCCCCCAACTCATACTGCGCCTCCACATCTCCCAGTACCGCTTGAGGCGTTAAATGATTGACTGATCCGTTGTTATAACCAACAGAAGTGGTTTTTATCGGCTCGGCTAACACCAGCGCCGCTCCCAATGGTCGAGCTAGTTCTTGCGCCTGTGCAATACCAGCCCGATACATCCGTTTTTCAATCTCATCTCTTTTCTCGCGCGCATCCGTTGACCCTTCTGCCGCACGCAAATTGAACCACATATGAGCCTGAACATCGTCTTGCCGAACACCTTTCCCCTTAGCGTACATCTCCCCCAGATCACCGACGTATCCCTGCTTGGCTGCCCGCATGTACCATTCCATCGCAACTTTATTGTCTTGCGGCACACCCACCCCTTCTAGATACATTTTGCCCAACTTCAACTGAGCATCGGCGCGCCCTTGATTGGCCGCCAGCGTGAACCATTGAGCCGCGACCTTGTCATCTTGCCCGAACCCTTCCCCCGATTGAAACGCCTCCCCCAACCTGAGCTGTGCTAAGGCGCTCCCCTGACCGGCCGCTAAAGTCCACCACTTGAGTGCCAATTTGTAGTCTTGCGACACACCCCACCCACCGTAGTAATTCTTACCCAATTTATACTGCCCGTAGGCGTGACCTTGTTCGGCCGCCAACGTGAACCATTTGAACCCGAGCTCGGGCTTTGCTAAAGGCATACCCCACCCCAAGCTATACCTCCGCCCCAACGCGGCCTGAGCATCAGCATTGCCTTGTTCTGCGGCCAAAGTTAGCCATTTGATCGAGAGCTTATTGTCTTGTGGAACGCGCACCCCGTCATAGAGCATCTTACCCAATTTGAATTGAGCCAGCGCGTCGCCTTGCTCAGCAAGGTCAGTTGTGTCCTCCAAAAGAGCCTCAAGCTCTCCTTTATCCAAAATGGGGTCACCCTTTTGCGGGTCGCCAGCCATCACTACGCCCCCAAACAAAAAAGGCAGCAGAATAGAAAACAGGAAAATTGTTTTTTGCATAACCAGAACCCCCAACCAAAACCCCAAAATGTGCGTCTGCAAAGCTTGCTCAAGTAGAAAGAGAATGCAATTTTTATTTTAGGGGACATTTCGCCTATCTCACCGCCTGGCCCGGCATATATTAAAAGATCAATTTTCTATTCTTGCAAGGAACGATGGAAAAGATACAATTCACAATAGATTCAAAACTACACTTTAATCCGTTTCAAATCCCGGCTCGGAGCCCTCATGAAAATATTCACCTTTGCACTCGCCACGACGCTCGCACTCTCCGCCCTCACAGTAAGTGTTGCGGCAGCCACCCCCTACGAACGCAAAACCCAAACACCCGCAAATAGCGTGAAAGAAATGTATCTTGGCACGTCAGTGATCCTAGCGGCCAAAAGCCAAACTCCGGGTCCCCGAACGGGACATATAATGATTAGTTGCAAACCGGGTAATATACTTGAGATAGGGTTATCATTTTACCAGAACGCTCTGTCCGGCGACTCAGTTAAGCTGAATTACCTGCTTGGCAACGAGCCGATGAAAACAGCTACATTTTGGACAAAGCCCGGTGAGCGAAAGCATGCCGTATTTCAAAATAAATCAACACCGGCAATGGAAATCACGCGCGGCCTCTATTCAGCTAAACACCTTTTGATTCAAGGGATGAACGGCGAGAAAGCGGCAACTCACGTGCTAGAGTTTCAATCGCCAACTTACCGCCGGTCGCTTGCTGAAATTCTTGAACATTGCCCAGTTGAAATCAGTGACCGTCAGTAGGCGCGTCAATGCCTACAACTTGACGAGCGTCTCTCGTGGCGGCAAGTCGGCGGGTAATTTGAGATCTGATACCAACCCAATGCGTTCAAGCGTTTTGAGCACCCACCACCCTGGATCTGATTGACGGCTCGTCTGCCCCAACCGCGCACTTTCAGGAAAGGCATGATGATTGTTGTGCCAGCATTCCCCAAATGTAATCAATCCGCAAAACCGCACGTTATATCCCTGAACGCTGGCTCCTTCGACCACCCAGTCTTGATGCCCTTGAGTGTGAGCGACATAGCCAATCAACCAATGTCCAAAAATAGAAACTGAGACGCGCCCACAAATACCCCAAAAGACAAATCCCCAGCCCCCCATATAAAACAACAAAAGGGCCAAAGGGGTTTGTTGCACCATGGCGGTGCGTTGCAGACACCTCATAAAAAGGCTCTCAGTCAATTTATCTGGAAAGACAAACTCTGGCTCAACGTCCAGCCGTAACGCGCAATGCACCTGCCACCAGAAATCTTTCATCGGTTTGGAGCCATGTGAAAAGTAATCGTGGCACTGCGCTTGGCGTTGCGCCCAATCCCTCATGTCATGGGCATACATCATGGTGAAAGGTCCACCCAAGCCGACAAGCGTACCAAGATAAACCCCAAAATATTCTAACCACGTGGGACAGACAAAACTGTCATGGATTAATTTCCGGTGCATACCCAAAGAATGCCCACCACACAAAATGACAGCAGAGGTGACGAGAAAAGCTGCAACCGCTCCCCACGAAAAAAACAATGTCCCGCCAATGATCCAACCCAAAAACATAGCCAGAAACCAAAGGGACTTGGGCGCACTCCACACCACGTGCCCCTTTACGCAGCTATCGGCGTTTGGCGAGTGGACACGCTTTCTAATGTCCCTCACAGCTATTCCCCCCGATTGGAGCGGGCAAGAACTTGGCTAATGAGATAGTCGGCACTTTCGCCAATGGCGATCCGTTGAAGCGGGCCAAAATACCATGCGGGGTCGAGCTTGCGCTCATAATTAATAGTGAGGCTCACTTCAGTTTGGGTCTCTGAAGTCGGCCTGAACTTTACAAATGTATCACTTATGGTGAGATAGTTGGAAAAGTAACTCGTGTCTTTGACAATTTTTGTTTGAACGTAATCCTCGCCAACACCCACAATTTCCACCCAAAAATCCCCTTCATGCACATTTGTAAATCCCCACCGATTGTAAACAAAGTGAAGCTTATGAATATCACCCTCGTTCAAGCTCCCCGCTTGTACTTCAGTTGGCAGCGGAAAGAGGGACAGAAAAGCACTGCGGTTCTCCACCATCTCAATTGGCATAGCCATATTGGCTTTAAGCGTTTCAATCGATCCGGTCACAATGTGGCTGCGCGTAATGCTCTCTTGGCGTTCAAAGCTTAACGACGGGGTCAAACCTTCCACTGACACGAGGAGGATAAGGGCGGGAACAAGGGAGACTGAAAATGTGCTCGCAATGTTTTTGGGTTTTTCCTGATAAGGCCTCATTGAGGCAAAGGCGATTGCCGCGACAATCAAATAAATCGGCAAGAACATCAACACACATAAAAAGCCCTCAAAAAGGAGAGCCGAAGTTGCAAGCATGATGACAAAAGCCGCCATCATATGACGTAAAAACCGCTTCCACCGCGACATGCCAAGGGGTTGCGGCACAAAGAGGTAGATGGCGACCGCAACCAAGTACGGCACGAGGATATAAAGCAAGGAACTGTGACGAAATTGACTATCCATCAGTGAACGAATTAATAGACTAAAAAACCCGATAATGAGAGGATAACGCACCCACATGGGACGCGGCCCACCGAACAAAACCTTCGACATCCTACTCATTGAAAATCCCCGTTTGATAGCAGATAACCGTCACTCAGCCCATTCACGACGAATGACCTATCTCCCAAACCCTTGACTGTTGAACTTATCGGAACTCAAAAATACTCCCACTCCAGCACCCGCCCCGCAAGAGAACTTCATTGGTCTGAGTGCGGTCTATTGCCACGCGCGAAATGCGCATGCCCGTCAGTCCACCTGTCGCCATGGCTCTTGCCCTCAAGATTCTTTCTCAAGGTGAAGACGAACAATCCCCATTAAAGTACCTTTCTTGACGCAGCCATCCTTCACCCCATCGAGCGTGGCTTTGTCGCGGGCGGTGTTTAGGTCAAGTTTTCTAAAAGCTTTCGATGCCTCGTGCTTGCCTATCGACATAAGCAACTCCGGCGCTTCGAAGTATTTTTTAGCAAAAAATATACCTGTACGGTCAGCCCGATCAGCAAACAACAGAAACTCATCACTGGTTTTTTGCTGTTTACTTTCTGACCTTTTCGCCCCGGCCTTGCCCATCATTTCGAAAAAGACCGAACATGTTGCAAGTTCCGACACCTCCTTTAAGGCCCCCTCTTTACTCGCCATTCCTCTCTTGTAAGCGCGCAGGGCGTTTACCTGTTCCAGCTGCCACTGAACTTTCTTTCTCTTTTCCGGACTCAAATCTTCCATCCGAGTTGCTTTGAGACCCGATCCCTGACTTGAAGCCTGAGAGGAGCCAGGCTGAGCTGCCGACGCTGACTTCTTTGGCGCACTACATCCCGCCACCCCGGCAATAACAATACCTGCAACAAGTGCCCACCCTAAAATCCGTTTCATAAATTCCCCTCCCTAAATCCAACTAATTTCTATTATTAAGCGCGTCACGTTCCTGATCTTCTTTGAGGGACGTCAATAATTTGACACTCACTTGCACTAAACCAGCCTTCTCACGGCAAACTTCCGTCCTTGAGTTCAGTACTTTATCGGTGGACATATCTTTGACGACAGGCAAATAGAAGGCTCTGGCTTCAGCCATCTTTTCATTGACGATTGTCTTATTTGTCTTTGAATAAAACAGGGCAAACAATTTTGCCGCCATTTCAAATTTTGCAGAAACAACAAAAATTGAAACCTGCTGTGTTTCTGTTCCCTTAATATGTTTGATGGCATCGGCAGTCGCTGCATAAAAACCCGAACACTCCGCGAGCACTGTCATCTCTCGGTAGGCGACGTCCTTTGAGCGCATCGCCTCGTTGATCAAGGCAAGGAGTTTCTTCCCTCTCTCCTTGGCCTCAGCAGTTTCACGTGCGCTCATTTCTTTCTGCGGCGCTTTCTTTTTCTGTAAAACCTGATGCGGCACCTGAGTTGAAGGCACACCAGAAACCTGCTTTGAAGTTTGCCCAGAATTCTTCGGAGCAGCGCAGCCCGCTATTCCAAGCACAATTACCCCAGCAACAAGTGTGCGTCCCAAAATCCATGTCATAAAATCATCTCCCCTAAATTCAAAAACTATCCGGCCGCTCTTCCCGGCCGCGCCTTATTGCAATTCTTCAGAAAACACTTGTTTGAGGACCACCCGGATCAAATCAGATTTTTCATTGCAAGCCGCATTGATTTCTGTGGAGGCTTCTAAAGCCTTCTCGTCTTGCGCAAACAAGGCGCCAAAACGCGCCCGAGCCGCATCCTCTATTTTTTTGAAGCGCTCAACACCTGGCGTCTGCGAATGGCCAAACCCAAAAAAGGCCCCCGCAATTTCATGTCGTTGGGATTCAAGCATGATTATCTTATGGTACGCCTTCTTGTCCTTCACCCCTTCAATCCCATCGCCCGCCGCCGCGAAATACCCAGCGCACTCGCCAAATTCTTTCATTTGCTGCAAAGCCTCGTCTTTCGACCAGACCCGGTTTTCCAACGTGACAGCCGCCCCCGCCCAACTCGGTCCAGCAGACAAAGCCCCCGCACCAAAGAGGACACTCACAAGAACACTAACTTTCAAAACCCATGTCATAAATTCACTCCTAAATTTTAGAACCATTTCCAGAACCCGCGCTCAGACAGCCCGCCCTCTGGACTAATTCGCATTTTCGCTCCCCCCCACGACACAGCCTCAGGCCCCCGTCGCCGGAAAGGTCTCTAGTTCTTCATGCATTCAGAACTCTTGGGTTGGTTGGGTGGGGTAAAGCACATGACCTTCACCATCAGGAGAAGGTTTTTTTTACAGGGCATCGTCAATTCAAATCTATCCACGTTTTCAAGCCCCTCTTCGATGAGGGTTCGGGTAGACGTTTCCGCATCGTCTTTCATTTTCTCTAAGGTCCCCATCATATAGGCAAGGCGGGTTTGGCTGACGCCGGGAGACGGCCCCCTTTTGGCGTATTCCGTCGCAAAAAAGGCACCAACCTGCATGAGGTTGCCAATATGGCTCTTTAGGCCCTCTTTATCCGGTATCCGATCTGTCTCGCCCAACGCCGTATAGCGCCCCGCACAGGTGCCAAACAACTTCACTTTATGAAAGATGGCGCTTTCGCTCGACAAAGCTCTTTTCAGGTCAAGGTCCATTTTCGCCCGTAAGCTCTCCTCCATCGAAGGCGGCTCCGGTTTGGACGGGCTGACCACACGACTTGAAACCCCGTGTGAGGTTTGACTGGGTCGCTCGGTCGTACTGCAGGCGGCCACCCCCAGCACAACAGTCCCAACAACAAATGCGCGCGTTAAAATCCGCTTCATGGAATCCCCCTAAAAGAACAGCTTCAGCTTCCCCTGATCCATTCGACAAAGCCATATAAATTCAGAGTTTTTCCTAAAATTTATATCCACCCGCGTCCAAAATACCACCCCCCTCTCTCCCGGTGCCTAACGGAACGGTGATCCGGTAGTTCAAACCGGAGAGGTACATTTTTGAGAACCTGAAGGACTGCAGGGGCGCGTAAAGTGATGTTCACCAGCTGTTGGGCGTCGACATGTTTCAGTTCGCTCGGCCCCCTATGGAGGCCAGGAAACTTAGACGATCATTTTAGAAATTGGAGCCATCAGGCAGGCTTAATAGCCGTGGCACATGACTTGGCGGAGGCTGGGTATCTCAACACCAAATCATAGCGGTGCGCGGCCCTACAGACGCCAAGACATCCGACGGTCCTCGCATGAAACATCTATGAGATTAGAAATGAGTTTGAAGGGTCGCTGTCCCACGGCCCAAAATAGCGTGGGACACGTAAATCAAAAGACTTTGATTGTGGGGGGAATAGTAAAAGTAATGGTACGCCCTAGGGGAGTCGAACCCCTCTTTCCAGGTTGAAAACCTGGCGTCCTAACCGATAGACGAAGGGCGCACACGCTCGCGAGAATGCCTCGCGGTGGGCAGCTTATAGATTCATCTGAGACGTTTGGCAAGCGTCAGAACGAGCTTTTAGGCAGAAAGTTTTTAGAATTTGATTTTTCTTGCTCAAACTCAAAAAAGTCGGTCAAAACAGGGGTTTAGAGAGCAACCGCATCTTCAATTGTCAGCTGCACATTCCGCCGACCTTGCCAATTATCTGCCTTTAAACGCCCCGCAATGTGGAACACGCGGCCCCCAGCTTCCAATAATGACTGCCCAAGCGGCGTATCTGCGACTCGCCATGCGATTCCTTTGAGCCGTTTACCGTCTTCCCCGAGCAAAACACACCGCACATGGTCCGCACCAACCCGCGATGCGTTCACAATCCGCACCTGTGGCAGTGCAAAGCGTGGCTCAGGGTTGCCAGCGCCAAACGGCCCCGCCTGCTCCACCAAGGCCAACAAGTCCCGTGTGGCCCCGCCAGGTGACACCACCCCGTCCACCTTGTACGCCCGGTCTTCACCCGCCAAATCCACGTCACCGGCAATCCGCTTGGAAACAAATTCCTCAAATGCTTCCACCTTATCTGCCTTCAAGGTGAGCCCTGCCGCCATGGAGTGCCCGCCGCCATTCAACAGCAATCCGCTTTCCAATGCAGCCGTCACAGCCCGGCCCAAATCAACACCGCTGATGGACCGTCCAGAGCCCTTGCCCTCGCCCTTACTATCAATCGCAATCACAAAGGAAGGCCGCTCATAGCGCTCCTTCAAGCGGCTAGCGACAATACCAATCACGCCAGGATGCCAGCCTTCACCCGAGGCAATAATCAAAGGCGGCACTTGGTTTGCCCGCTGTTTCAAAAGCCGCGTTTCCACCTGAGCAAGCGCTTCTTCCTGCACCTGCGCTTCAATCGCCCGGCGGTCGGTATTAAACGCATCCAGCTCTTGAGCAAGGTGTTTGGCTTCACTCTCATCTTCGGTGGTCAGCAACCGGGCCCCAAGGTCAGACCGGCCAACCCGCCCACCTGCATTCACCCGTGGCCCTAACAAAAAGCCAAGATGGTAGGCAGCCGGTGTCTCATCTAAACCCGCCACATCAGCAAGCGCGCGCAAGCCCACATTGCCCCGCTGCGCCAACACTTTAAGCCCTTGGCGCACAAACACCCGGTTAAGCCCCTGCAACGGCACGACATCGCACACAGTGCCAAGGGCGACCAAATCCAGAAGCTGTATCAAATTGGGTTCTTTGCGATCTGAAAACCAACCCCGCTCCCGCAAGGACCGATTGATCGCGACAATCAGCAGAAACACCACGCCTGCCGCCGCAAGCTGCCCAAGGCTGCTCTCGTCATCCAAGCGATTTGGGTTCACTACCGAATGCGCCGGCGGCAACAAAGGCTCAGCTTGGTGATGATCGGCAACGATCACCTCAAGTCCGTGCTCTTGGGCAATGCCAAGCGCCTTATGTGCCATGGTGCCACAATCAACCGTAATCACCAGCTGCACGCCTTGCTCTTTCAACCGCAGCAGTGCAGGCGCATTGGGGCCGTAGCCTTCCTCAATCCGGTCTGGAATATAGATGATCAAATCAGAGCCAGCGCCCCGAAAATAGCGTTTGAGCAGCGCCGAAGACGTCGCCCCATCCACATCATAATCGCCGAACACAGCAACCTTGTGGCCCTGCGCAATAGCACCAGCAATGCGGTCCGCAGCCTTCGCCATATCAGTGACAATGTGGGGGTCTGGTAAATCCGTCTTTAAGGAGGGGTTGAGATAGCCCTCAACCGCCTCACTAGAAACGCCACGGCCCGCGAGAACGCGGGCCAATAGCTCAGGCATATTGTGACGTTGGGCCATGCCCAATGCCAACCGGTCGTCCTTTAGGCGCGGTAACCACTTACGCCCGGTCAGCGAACGATCCACTCCGAGAAAAGTTTTCTCAACAGAACCCAAAGGTTCAAACGGTTCGTTTTCGTGACCCTGCGCCATGCGCCTCCTCTAAAGCCTGACGGCTCTATTATCCAGTAAACCGTTCTGTATTGCCGTGCTCTGCCCGAATGTAACGAACAGTCCCAGAATACGAACGCATCACGATGGTGTGCGTATGCAACTTGCCATCAATCAATTTGATGCCATCCAGCATATCGCCATCAGTCACGCCGGTCGCTGCGAAAATAACATCGCCGCGCGCCATTTCATTCATTTCATATTTGCGATCGAAATCTTTGATGCCCATTTTGGCAGCACGTGCTTTTTGGCTTTCGCTATCAGTAATCAAACGACCCTGCATTTGACCGCCGATGCAGCGCAAAGCGGCCGCTGCCAGCACACCTTCAGGTGCCCCACCAATACCGATATACATATCAATGCCGGTTGTTTTATCGGTTGTCGCAATCACGCCAGCAATGTCGCCGTCTGTGATCAAGCTCACTTTTGCGCCATTTTTACGGATTTCGCTGATGATGCCAGCGTGCCGAGGACGGTCCAAAACACACACGTTAACGTCAGAAACGTCCACGCCCTTAGCTTTCGCAACAGATTTTAGATTGTCTGTAACGCTTGCATCCAAATCGATTGTGCCAGCAGGATACCCGCCGCCAATTGCGATCTTGTCCATGTAAACGTCTGGCGCGTGCAACAAAGTCCCGCCTTCAGCCATTGCCACAACAGCCAAGGAGTTTGGCATGGCTTTAGAAGCCAAAGTCGTACCCTCAAGCGGATCAAGCGCGATATCGACCAAGGGTCCTTTACCAGTACCCACTTTTTCACCGATATAAAGCATCGGTGCTTCGTCGCGCTCGCCTTCGCCGATCACAACTGTGCCATCAATGTCGAGGGCATTCAGTTCTGTGCGCGTAGCATCAACAGCAACTTGGTCAGCAGCTTTTTCATCTCCGCGACCAACTTGAAAAGAAGCAGCAACCGCCGCCCGTTCTGTAACCCGAGCCAGCTCAAGTGCCAACATGCGGCTCAAAACTGTCGATTCTACTTCTGCCATGCGTCGTATCCTTAAATGTTACCCGCCAAAAATGGCCGAGCCTAAAATTAATCGCGTTCGACCCGGATCATCATAGGCTGATCCAAGACATCATCATGTTCGTTTAACAGCCTCAGCGCGTTCTCAATCGCCTTTTCCTGAGTATCATGGGTAATGATCACAACAGGAAGACGGCCCGCGTCTACTGGTTCACTGCTTTGTATAATACGTTCGATCGAGACGGAAGCCTCTGCAAGCGCTTTTGTGATTTCAGCCATCGATCCTGCCCGATCTGTGGCATTTATCCGCAAATAATAACTGCCTACACGCTCTGCGATAGGTGTGGTGACTGAAGGTTGTAAGTCTTTGGACAAAATACCAAAGGGTGCAACCACCAAGCCCCGCGCAATATCGATGATATCACCAACAACAGCCGATGCCGTTGGGCCTTCACCAGCGCCCGGCCCTTCAAGCACAACCGATCCAACCGCGGAACCTTCAATCGCGACTGCATTCACCACACTGGTGACTGCTGCCAAAGGAGAGGTAACGGGCACCAAAACCGGGTGCACACGCTGTTCAATACCTGCACCGTGGCGCGCGGCAATCCCCAGAAGGCGGATTTTATAGCCAAGCTCTTTAGCAAAATCAATGTCGGCAGCACTAATCGCTTCAATGCCTTCAACATAAAGCCCGTCAAAGTCCAACGTCACGCCGAACGCCAAAGACGCCAAAATGGCCAATTTGTGGGCCGCATCAATGCCCCCCACATCAAAGCTTGGATCAGCTTCCGCATAACCCAACTTTTGCGCGTCAGCCAAAACATCATCAAATGCCCGGCCTGTCGCTTCCATCTCAGTCAGAATATAATTGCATGTTCCGTTCAAAATGCCCGAAACACGTGAAATTTCATTACCTGCCAAACCTTCACGGATAGCCTTAATCACAGGAATACCGCCCGCAACTGCCGCTTCATAGTTCAGCGCAACCCCGGCTTGCTCGGCCAAAGGTGCCAAAGTGGCCCCGTGCAGCGCCACCAAAGCCTTATTAGCCGTGACCACGTGTTTGCCCGCTTTCAACGCCGCCGTAACCGCGTCATTTGCAGGGCCTTCTGACCCACCAACAAGCTCCACAAAAACATCAATTGCATCAGAGGTCGCAAGCGCTACAGGATCATCAAACCATTCAAAAGCACTCAAATCAACGCCGCGATCTTTGCTTTTAGAACGCGCGCACACGGCAGTCACTACAACAGAGCCCCCAGCGCGTTTGCCGATTACGTCTGCCTGATTAGCGAGTATCTTCGCCACGCCCGCCCCAACAGTGCCCAAGCCTGCTAGGCCAATTCTCAATGGTATTGTCACTTTTGCCTCACTTGACCAGCATCAGAAAGCGGAACGACCGTATTCTGTTCTGCATGATACTTAGCCAAAATATCTGTTGCATTACTCATAAAACGCTTCACATTTCGCGCCGCTTGCCGGATCCGTTGTTCATTCTCAACAAGCCCGATGCGCACAAAACCGTCGCCATATTCGCCAAATCCAATACCCGGAGCAACCGCCATATCAGCGTGCTCCATCAACAACATGGAAAAGACCAGCGAGCCCACTTCTTTGAAAGGCTCAGGGATGGGTGCCCACGCAAACATTGTGGCCGCTGGCGGCGGAATTTCCCAGCCAGCCTGCCCCATGCTTTCAACCAGCACATCCCGGCGGCTTTTATAAAGCTGGCGGGCTTCTTCGATGCAATCATCTGGCCCGTTCAGCGCAGCAGTCGCAGCCACTTGGATCGGCGTGAAAGCACCATAATCCAAATAAGACTTCATGCGCGCCAAGGCAGTGATCAACCGCTCATTACCAACCGCAAACCCCATGCGCCAACCCGGCATCGAGTAGGTCTTAGACATGGAGGTGAACTCCACAGCCAAATCCATAGCACCCGGCACTTGCAACAAAGAAGGCGTTGGCTTGTCTTCATCAAAGTAGATTTCAGCATAGGCCAGATCGGAAATAAGGATCAGGTCATGCTTCTTGGCAATGGCCACGACTTCCGCATAAAAGTCCAAATCAGCAACATAAGCCGTTGGATTTGCTGGATAGTTCAACACAAGCGCTGAAGGTGCTGGAACTGAGTGCTTAAGCGCCCGCTCCAACCCAGCCAGATACTCCTCGCCCGGTTTCACAGCCGGAAGGTGGCGCACAACGCCGCCCGAAAGAATGAAACCAAACGCATGGATCGGATAGGTCGGGTTCGGCACCAAAATAACATCGCCCGGCGTCGTAATCGCCTGGGCAAGGTTGGCCAACCCTTCTTTAGAGCCCAATGTCGCAACAATCTGGGTTTCTGGGTTCAATGTCACCCCAAAACGACGCTCATAATAACCCGCTTGGGCTTTGCGCAGACCCGTAATCCCCTTAGAAGCGGAGTACCGGTGGGTTTTGGGATCTTGAACGGTCTCGATCAATTTATCGACAATATGCTGCGGCGTCGGCATGTCAGGATTGCCCATGCCGAAGTCGATAATGTCTTTACCATCCGCGCGCGCTTGCGCCTTCTGCTTGTTGACAACTTCAAGCACATAGGGAGGCAAACGCTTAATGCGATGAAACTCTTCACTCATCTTGATGAATCTCCGAACGACCGCCTACTTAATCGCGCTAAAGCAGCAACTAAGATCACGGCGTTTTGGACAAAAAGCCTACAAGAGGCCAATTGAGATCTCTAACGGTAGAAACCGCAAAAGACCAATAAAGGATAGGAATAGCCCCGTCTGCTGCAAAAACCAAGACTAACTCGTCGAGCTGGTCGCAATTTGCACGATTTGGGGCCTCGAACTGAATAAAGGGGGCCTAGTTGATCCAAAAAAGGGCTAATTGCCCCTTCTCAGTTAAACCCGTCAAACCTACTCGATGAAAATTTCAACGCGTCGGTCACCCGGTTCGCCCGCTGGCATCGCTGATTGATAGTAAACAGGAACGCTGTCGCCCGCTGCTTCCACAATAATACGCTTTGCCGCAACACCTTGGTTAGCAAGCTCCATGGCTACAGCTTCCGCGCGCTGCATGGAAAGAGAGAAATTAGCCCACTTGGCTTTGCTGTCATCTTCCTGACCCGAAAGCTGAGACGCATGCCCAACAATACGAACAGTGTCGCCATAAACGCCAACTGCCGGCAATACTTCACTCAACGCGGCGCGGTCAGCAGCTGTCAAAGCTGCGGAACCATAATCAAACTGCAAAACATACGGAGGAATATTCCCCGGACCGCCCTGACCATCATAAACGCTCACCGCACCAACCGGAGCCGCAACCGCTTTACGTGTAGCGGTCGAGGACGGATGGTTTAGGGCATCCATATTAATGGTCACAGCACCATTGTCGCTGTCACTACCCCCGACATACACAGTTTGGTGCGTCTGTTGGTAACGCGTGCTAGCCACATTGCCTGCCATCGCGAGGGATTCCCGTGTCAAAGCAGGAGCTTGCGAAGATTGGAATGTTGCAGAGGTCACAACCGCAGAAGGCGTTACCCGTGCAGGAACAACCGACGCCTGTGCAACCCGCTCGGAAACGGCTTGCGTCGAAACAACAGGAGATACGGCAGAAATCCGCGCATCCACCCCGTCTTCGGCCTCATAAGCCATGGCCTTAGCCATACGGCCAGAAGGAACCGCCGGAACAGCGACCTTGGCCGCTGCTACTGTTTCCAGAACAGGCTGAGCTTCAGTTTGCGAAGCTGCCATCAAACGATCAGAGGCCGATGTCGCTGCATCGCTGACAAGAACCGGCAAACCAGCGGCGTCGCTGGTAATGGTACGGCTCTGAGCAGCAGCACTCCGGCCACCTCTATATGAAAGCATTTTATCAACCGCACTCATCGGCTGAGCGATTGCAGATGGCTGAGCACGTGCAGATTGAACCTGAGCCGCTGCAACAGGAGCGACTTGGGCAACTACTTGTTTTGTATCAGCGATCTTCGCATCAAAGTCAGCAGAAACGGTGCTGGCCGCACGTAATTCAGCCAAAGTTGGCTGAACAGCTTCAGCTGCTTGCGCCGCTGCCATCCGTGCAGAAGGAACGATTTGACTTTGCTCATCCAAACGCGCTGGTACAGTCATCGGCGCGGTCATTGGCGCAGATGTTGGAATAACCGATGGAATTGCGGGTGTTTGAGCACCACCGCGTAAAACTTCGTCTGTATAACGGGCACGGACACGGTCGGCAGCCAAGCTTTCGGCCAGCTCGGCGCGTTCAGATTCTGTCGTGCTCACAGTTGGTTTCTCTGGCACATCAGCAAGCGCTGGGAACTCTGTTCCCGCCCCCGAAGATTTAGACAGGTCATCACCATAAATAAAATTAGGTTTCGCCCAGTCAGGCGTTGTGGAGCATGCCGCCAAACCCGCCAACAATAACGCCGCCGCAGTTGCGCGCGCCGCTCGACGCATCAACGTCCCGGCCGCGTAACCCATCGCAGACGCCTGCGCATGAGGTTCAAAACTGTGGTTACCATTATTTAACGAGGCTGACATGTAGACTAACTCCTTATTTCCCTCGACATTCTTTTCAGAAATTCACCGAAAAGCTGCACAGGCTATTTCCTGAAAAGCTTCATCGAAATTTATGTAGATTTTCTGACCAACAAACATATTTTCAAAAGAAAAATCTGTTAGAAAATCATCTGTACCATCAGAAGGCGCCTCAAATTATTCAACAAATACATCGAACAAAGGCATCGAACAAAGGCACACTGAAAATCGTCATTTAAAGAATCACTGAAAGGCGAGTATCGCTAAGCGCACCGTATAGTAAATTCCCCCCCTGACAAACACCTATTCTACTGATATTGAGATCCTATGAGCCGCAGCAACCATACAGATAATGCATCATCAGACCCTTCGAGCGACGCGTCATCGGCAATGCCGTCTGACCTCTCGCAGAACGTGCTGAAAGCTGCAACAGAGGCCCTCGAGCTGCTCGCCGAGCAATCCCGTAGTGCGTCCTCCGGCGAGAAGAGCCCCTTCTCATTGACAGCCCTTATGGGCCCCGCAAGCGAAGCCTTGTCGGACCTTCTAAAGCACTACGCCAATCAGTCCGAGAAGTGGGACAAGGAACAATCTTTACTTTCCAATGAGTTATCTCAAGTTGGTAAGAATTTCCTTGAGAAGTTATTGGGTATGCCTGCGACCGATGTCATCGATGCCAATGACCAGGATCGCCGTTTCAAAGACCCCCTTTGGACAGAAAGCCCAGTCTTCGACACCATTCGCCAAGGGTACTTGGTGATCAGTCGCTGGATCCTACGGCTGGCAGAAGAGGCGGACGGCCTTGAACCCCATCAATATAATTTGGCGCGCTTCTACGCCAAGCAGGTCACGGACGCCCTATCACCGTCAAATTTTCTTCTGACAAACCCTGAAGCAATTCGTACAACTATCGAGAATAATGGAACAAATTTGCTTTCAGGATTGAAAAATCTCAAAAACGATTTGAACCGTGAGGGTGGCATATTGAATGTCACTCAATCCGATACGACGGCCTTTAGTGTCGGTGGCAATATCGCGGTAACGCCCGGTAAAGTGATCTATCAGAACGATATTATTCAGTTGATCCAATACAGCCCAATGACGGAGGAAGTGCACGCAGTGCCCCTCCTCATCATCCCCCCTTGGATCAACAAGTTCTACATCCTTGATTTGACGCAAAAAAAGTCCTTCGTGAAATGGTGCCTTGAGAAAGGCTACACCGTCTTCATGATCAGCTGGGTTAACCCCGACGAGACGCTTGCCCAGAAAACTTTCGCCGATTATATGGATGAAGGCATCCTTGCCGCTCTCGACGCAGTTCAACGCCAAACGGGTGCCGCGCAGGTGAACACCATCGGCTATTGCATTGGCGGCACACTTTTGTCCGCCACGCTCGGCTACATGGCGGCGCATAAGGACAAGCGCGTCAAATCGGCAACTTTCTTTGCAGCACAGTCAGATTTCACCGAAGCAGGTGACCTAAGAGTGTTCATCGATGAACGCCAGATCAACACGCTTGAACAGCAAATGAAGAGCCAAAAGGGCATTTTGGGGGCCGCCTCCATGGTCCAAGTCTTCAATCTTTTGCGCTCAAACGACTTGATCTGGAATTATGTCGTGCGCAACTATCTCCTCGGCCAAGACCCAGCCCCCTTCGATTTACTCTATTGGAACGCCGATGCCACCCGCATGCCGGAGAAATTACATCTGTACTATTTGCGGGAATGTTACGTCAAAAACGCCCTTTCATTGGGGAACATGGTGCTCAATGGCACCAAAATTGACCTCTCCAAGGTCAAAACGCCGGTCTATATCCAATCCAGTCGCAACGACCACATCGCCCCCTACCGGTCAATTTACCGGTCCACCCACCTCTACGGCGGCCCGGTTCGTTTTGTGATGGCAGGTTCTGGGCATATCGCGGGTGTCATCAATCCCCCCGCAGCCAAAAAATACCAACATTGGCTCAACAAGGACCTTCCCGAGACCGCCGATCAATGGCTCGACGGCGCCAAAGAGCACAAAGGCTCTTGGTGGCCTGATTGGGAAAAATGGTTGCGGCGCAAATCAGGCACCAAAATCCCAGCCCTTGATCCCGAAACCGGCCCCCTGACTCCAATAGAAGACGCGCCGGGCTCCTATGTAAAACTGCTGGCAAACATCTAACAAAAAGGGCGCGCAATGAATGCGCGCCCTTAACTGTTAAATGGTTAACAAATGTTAACTATTTAGGGATAAAGCAAAAGCCAGCCCTTAAAGCCCAGTTCCCTCGTCAATTCCCATCATAATGTTGAGACATTGAACCGATTGCCCCGAAGCGCCTTTGCCCAAATTATCAAGCAGAGCAACCAACCGGGCCTGCCCCCGCTCTTCATTACCGAAAACGAACAGCTTGAGCTCATTGGTGCCATTCAACCCTTCCGGGTCCATATTCCCAATGCCATCACTTTCCTCAGCAGAGGCGACAGTCACAAATTTCTGTCCGGCATAAAAGGACTGCAAAGTCTTCCGAATGGATTCCAAGCTTGGCTTGCCGGGTAAAGCCCACAAGGCCAGCGGCACCTCAACAATCATGCCTTGCCGGTAGCGACCAACGGCCGGCGTGAAAATCGGCGCATGTTCAAGGCCAATATAGGCAGTCATCTCAGGAATATGCTTGTGGGTCAGCCCCATGCCATAAATTCTATACGGCTGCGTTGAATAATCAGACCTATTATTATCCTCAAATTCAGCAATCATGCCCTTGCCGCCGCCCGAATATCCCGACACAGCATTAACGCTAACGGGCCAACTCGCAGGCACCAGCCCGCCAGCCACCAAAGGCCGCAGAAGTGCAATCGCACCTGTTGAATAACAGCCCGGATTTGTAACCCGTTTGGCATTGGCAATCGTGTCGCGCTGGTCTGGCATCATTTCTGGCATCCCGAACGCCCAACCATCAGCCACTCTGTGCGCTGTACTGGCGTCAATGACCCGAACATCTGGATTCGTAATCATCGCAACAGCTTCACGCGCCGCATCATCAGGAAGGCATAGAATAACAAAGTCAGCCGCGTTCAGACATTCAGCCCGCGCTTTAGGGTCTTTGCGCCGCGCATCTTCAATCCGCAACAGCTCAATATCGGGGCGTGCAGTCAAACGCTCCAGGATCTGCAATCCCGTCGTTCCCGCTTCTCCATCGATATAAACCCGGCTCATAACTCTTCTCCGCACATAAGATACATAGACCATCAATTTGATGGCTGTGGTGTAACCCAAAACGGCGCCTCAGAAAACAGAATTGTGCGTCACCCCCTGACTAAAACCATAAGACTATGATCTTTGGTTCTATTTTAACTATTTTAGTAAAGAATGAAAATATCACTTAAGGATTTGGGGATAAAACGATGTTAAATGGGAACTTGGGTAAGGTGAACGAGAAAATTTCCAGTCTCTTTGGAAATGCAAACTTAGTCCTTTTGGCTAATGTCATGCGTTCTCGCAGTATCAATTTCAGAATTGGCGTGCTCCTGGCCGTATCACTTCTGGGCCTAACAGCTATTGCCACCACTCACTTTGTGGGCGACACAGCACAACACCGAGCGACCGAGCTTCAAATGCAAGCCGGGCATCTCATCACTCAAGTTTCTGAAATCAAAGCAGCTCTCATGCAAATGGATGAGCAGCAAAAAGAATTCCAACTGAGCTACGACAGCAATGCCCCGCAAATTGCGCGGAAAGATGCAGCGTTCGTTCAAAAAACTCTAAAAGAACTGAACTTTGCGATCGCCGACGAGAGCATGAAAACCGCCGCAGAGCGCATGGAAGTTCAAGTGCCAATCTATATTGAAACCATGAATTCCATGGTCGCGGAACGTAACAACCTAGGTAGAACCCCCAATGACGGGTTGTTGGGAGACCTACATTCTACCATCCACCGCGTAGAAAAGCTTATTCTAGATCCAAGCTTTGGCGACGCCTCCACTTTAGACGTGGACCAAGTGGTGATCAAAATGCTGATGATACGCAGACATGAAAAAAACTTCATGATACGAGGCAGCGAAAAATACATCCACCAATTGGACAAACGTATTGAGGAAATTCAAGGACTGCTGAACGAGAGCACCCTTTCCCAGCCGCGACGCCTTGAAGTTCTGGCCGCGTTGAAAGAATACCAAATCAAATTCCTTCGCTACTCCCAAGCCCATGCAAAGCTGAACTCGATCGAAGCCTCGCTGAGCACCATTTTCCACCAAATAGAACCCCTTTCAGAAGTACTGTCTGAGCACGGGCACACCATCGATGAACAAGCAATCGAAGCTGAGCATGAAGCCCGCGCAACCACACAATTCCTGATGATTACAGCCATTGTCCTGATTTTTACCATCGTTATCCTGAGCAACCTAACGATGGCCATAAGCGTTTCGCAACCGATTGGCCACCTAACAACGGCAATGCGTACAATCGCAGGTGGCGCATTCGAAACGCCCGTGCCCGGCCTGACCCGAGGGGATGAAATTGGCACAATGGCACATGCGCTTGAAACCTTCCGCCAAACCGCCATCGAAGGCAAAGCGCTGATTGCTGCACAACGCGAGGAAGAGGGCTATAAAACACGCCGCGCCCATCACATTGAAAAAGCCAGCGTGATATTTGAAAAGAATATCGAAACGGTCATCAAAGGGCTCACTGAATCTGCAGGCACGCTGCGCCAAAGCACTTCAGAACTAAGCACTGTCACCCAAGAAACGGTTCACCGTTCAGGCCAAGTAACAGAGGCTGTCCACACGTCTTCTTCAAATGTAACCGCTGTTGCGTCGGCCACTGAGGAACTGTCTACCTCGGTGAGTGAAATCCAGCGCCAAATTATTCACACGCGCGACGTGTCCCAGAAGGCTAAAGTACAAACCAAACAGAGTGAGGAAACGGTTGGTCGACTTGCCGAAGCCGCAGGCCAAATCAATGAGGTGGTGACACTTATCAACGACATTGCAAATCAAACCAACCTACTTGCCTTGAATGCCACCATTGAGGCGGCACGCGCGGGAGAAGCTGGCAAAGGGTTTGCTGTCGTTGCAAATGAGGTCAAAGCACTGGCTGGACAAACAGCAAATGCAACAGACGAAATTGTCAAACAAATCCAAACCATACAAAGCGTGACGGAAGAGACCGTCAGCGCCATTTCCGAAGTCACCACAATTATGGAATCCATTGGCGAAGGCACCGCCGAAGTTGCGGCCTCCATTGAAGAGCAAACCACGGCCACTCAAGAAATTTCCCAGAATGTTCAGGGCGTGAGTGAGAATGTAAACATCATTTCCAGCAATATGGATAAAGTGAATAAAGCCAACCAAAAAACAAGCGAGACCTCAGAACAAGTGTCTGAGGCTGCCTCCAATTTGACCGATCAGTCAAACTCACTACGCGAAGAGGTCGACACCTTCCTGACCGCACTCAAAACGGCGTAAGGCTGATTTGACATTAAAACGCCTGCTCTTAGCCCTAAGAGCAGGCGTTTTAATTTTATCGACACCAAACATCAAAACCAAAACAGTTTTAAGTTTGTTTTTGCGCTGTGACTTCAATTTCGACACGCATCTCCGGGCTCACAAGACCGCAGATAACCATGGTTGCCGCCGGACGAATATCACCAAAATATTCCCCCAAAATGCCAAACACCGCATCCACGTCATCCGCACTCGCCAAATAATAGCGCCCGCGCACAATGTCTTTGAGGCAACTATCAGCTTCACCCAAAGCCTTTTTGATTGTCTCCAGGGCATTGCGGGTCTGCGCGACGACTTCTTCCGGCATCGTCATCGTACCATAGTCAAACCCGGTCGTACCTGACACATGGACAAAATCACCTTGCACCACAGCACGTGAATAGCCAGCCAGTTTTTCCATCGGAGAACCAGTGGAGATCAAACGTCGTTTTGTCATTGTAATGCCTGTTTATATTGTTGAATCTAAAAGCTATGGGTACAGTAATTAGCACCACCTGTCATCTCCGTCACGTCCCCCTCGAGGAAGGCTCAAATGTTAAACAAGCTCGCCAATCAAATTCTGAGCCTCCCACACAGTCGGTTCCAATCCCCCTTCGATACCCACAAAGCCCAACTCACCACACTCTTTGAGGCAAAGCATGTGCTCGTGCTCGGTGCATCTGGCTCCATCGGGGGAGCAACGATGGAAGAATTGGTTCGGGCCGCTTTACCGTGGACCCGCCTGACACTGGTTGATAAGGATGAAAACGGACTGACCCGCCTCGCCCGTCGCCTCAATAGCCTGAGCGCACGGGGACCTGATGCCGCCAAACAAATCTCTTATATCTGCGCCGACATCAACACAGTGGGCGATGAGTTTTTAGTTCAGTTCAAAAATGAAAACTTAGTCGTGCTCAATTTCGCGGCGTTGAAACACGTGCGCAGCGAAGCCAATAGCGAGAGCCTGAAGTATATGCTCCGCACAAATTGCCTAGCCCCTGTTGCCTTGTTTCACCGATTGCGCCAAGTCGGATCCATCTCCAACTTCTTCACAATCTCAACCGACAAGGCCGCTGATCCCGCAAACTACATGGGCGCCACAAAGCGTATCGGCGAATATCTGTTGCGGGAATTGGCAGACAACCACCCAGAGACTGCGTTTTCCTCAACTCGATTTGCCAATGTTCTTTTTTCAAATGGCTCCATCAGTGAATCCATTTGGCACCACACGGAAAATAGAGAACCTTTCGGCATTCCCAAAAACATCAATCGCTTTTTCATAACGCTCCAAGAAGCTGCTCACATTTCGCTGCTCTCTTTAAGTCCGGAGTTTACCAATGCGATTTCCATTCCAGCCGATAGTATTTTTGAAGAAGAGATTTCGATCCAAAACCTCACGGAAAGCATTTGTGCTGCACGGGGGCTCACCCCCCTTTATGTGCCCGATATGGACAGCGCGCGGTCAAGCAAACTCGCTCCCAATCAAACCCCCATCATATTGACCGGGGGCGATACAGCAGGCGAGAAAACCAGCGAAGTTTTTGAAGGTGTTTTGGAACAAGCCGAACCTGTCGCCATGCCTGAGCTGAAGCGCATTCAACTGCCTCGCCCACTGAGCGGCTATGACTACAAAACCGTCGCAGAGCTACTGACACAAGACAAATGGGAACCGGTCAACGCCCTGTTTGCAAACTTGCCAGAGTTCAAACATAAGGCCTCCACGCTTTCGCTGTTCAACAGCATCTAGGCGCGTGCCACCCAAACAAAAACGGGCCGCACAATGTGCAGCCCGTTTCCAAAAATATAGCACCAAACTTAACGTTTGGAGAACTGGAAGCTCCGACGAGCTTTCGCGCGACCGTATTTTTTCCGTTCCACAACGCGGCTGTCCCGTGTAAGGAAGCCAGCTTTTTTCAGCACACCACGAAGACCAGGCTCATAGTAAGTAAGAGCTTTGGAAATACCGTGACGAACCGCACCAGCTTGACCAGAAAGACCACCACCTTTAACGGTGCAAATGATGTCGAACTGGTTTTCGCGGTCCGCAATCTGCATTGGCTGGTTGATCACCATGCGCAGCACAGGGCGCGCAAAGTAAGTCGCAAATTCACGACCATTGATCGTAATTTTGCCAGAACCAGGTTTGATCCAAACCCGTGCCATCGCATCTTTACGTTTACCAGTCGCATATGAGCGACCGAGCGCATCGATTTTTGGTTCAACTGGAGCAGCAACTTCTTCCACTGCAACATCACCAGCAGCAGCCGGAGCTGCTTCGATAGCGTCTTTCAAGCCTTCAAGGCCTGTACGTTCTTCAGCCATGTTTACGCTCTCCGCTTATTCTTAGGGTTGAGAGAACCAACATCGAGGGTCTCAGGAGTCTGAGCCTCATGTGGATGTTCGCTACCCGCATAGAGATGAAGTTTAGTAAGCTGAGCACGGCTCAAAGGACCACCCGGCATCATCCGTCTCACAGCCATTTCCAACACGCGTGTTGGGAACTTGCCTTCAAGGATTCTACGTGGGGTTGTTTCTTTGATACCGCCGGGGTGACCCGTGTGGCGGTAGTAGATTTTATTTTCAAATTTGCGACCCGTGAAAACAACCTTGTCGGCGTTTACAACAATCACATTATCGCCCGTATCGATATGCGGCGTGAAAATTGCTCTGTGCTTACCGCGCAAACGGTTAGCGATCAAAGTAGCAAGACGACCAACGATAAGGTCCTCTGCATCAATCACGATCCACTTTTTCTCGACTTCGGCGGGTTTGGCAGAAAAGGTTTTCATGCTTAGTCCCTGCTGGAAATCAGAGTGCAAAAGCACTCAATAAGAAGGCTGCCCCAAACAAAGAGCAGCCGCTGAATTGAAATGAGTTCTAAGGGGTTCTCTTTTCTTTGTCAAACCGTTTTGCATTGAAAACACTAGCAAAAACAAAGGCTTATATTTGCGGTACTAAAATACCCCATAGAATACCCTTATTTTTCACCCCGACGCACAATCGAGCGCCTATTTAGGGGGAATTGAATAGGTACAGCTAACTTGCGCCACCATCTTATCATCGCCGCCATAAATATGGATTTCGCCAACCGCCAAGCGACGTCCCAATTTAACGAACCGCGCCTCCGCGATAAGGTCAGCGGGCGCTGGTTTACGCAAAAAGTTGATATTGAGGTTTGTGGTGACTGCCAAAGCCACCGGGCCAATGTGGGCCAGAACCAGCGCATACATCACGTGATCGGCAAGCCCCATCATTGTAGGCCCAGAAATAGTGCCGCCGGGGCGCAGATGATTATCGCTATAAAGCAAGCGCGCCCGAACCACACCCGGCGACACATCTTCAATGATTGTGCCCCCAACGCCCTCACCGTCTCCATGCCCAGGGAAGGCCTCTTTCAAGAATGCTTGTACTTCAGCAACATCCATAACCGGTTTATAATTTGACATTTCTCGCCTCAATTTCGGCCAACACCACAACACACCTTGGTGTCCAGCGTGTGCAGCGCTATGCTCATTTTAAATGCAATACAGATTGAGAGGAGGCATAGCATGACAAATCCCCCATCCGCCAGCACGCCAATCCCCATCCTTTTACGATCCGACCATGAGGGCGTCGCAACGCTCACCCTCAACAGAGCCAAAGCACGCAACAGCCTGAGTGAAGGCCTACTGGATGCACTGACCGCCGCGTTCGACACCATTGCAGAAGATGAAAATGTGCGCGTCGTAATTTTGGCCGCCAACGGCCCAGCTTTTTCGGCAGGCCACGACCTTAAAGAGATCAACGCCCACCGAAGTGACGCCGACAAAGGCCGCGCCTATTACACCGACATTATGGGCAGATGCGCCACAATGATGCAAAAGATCGTTGCCTGCCCCAAACCCGTCATCGCCCAAGTGCAAGGCATCGCAACCGCAGCAGGGTGCCAACTGGTGGCAAGTTGCGATCTTGCCATCGCGGCTGACACCGCCCTCTTTGCAACGCCCGGCGTCAACATCGGCCTGTTTTGCTCAACCCCCATGGTGGCCCTCTCTCGCAATGTCAGCCGCAAACACGCCATGGAAATGCTTCTGCTGGGAGACATGATCTCGGCACAAAAAGCCTGCGACATCGGCCTCATCAATAAAGCGGTAGACCCCGACAAATTGACGACACTCACCAGTGAGATGGCAGCTGCCATTGCCGCGAAGTCCAGCCTCACCATTGCGATCGGCAAAGAGGCTTTTTACACTCAAATCGATATGGAGCTGGCTGACGCTTACCACCACGCCAGTGACGTGATGGTGCACAATTTGCTGACCCACGACAGCGAAGAAGGCATCAACGCCTTCCTGAGCAAGCGCGACCCCATTTGGAAAGACCGGTAACCCATGAATTCAATTCCCTATTCCGATGCGCTTTTGCAAGACGTGCTGCAAAACACAAAAACCATCGCACTGGTTGGCGCCTCGCCTAAACCAGAACGGGCAAGCCACGAGGTCATGCATTTCCTGCTAACCAAAGGCTACACTGTCATTCCGGTTAATCCCGGCCTTGCAGGCAAAGAACTTCTGGGCCAAACCGTTTACGCCTCGTTGAACGACATTCCCCACCCTGTCGATATGGTAGATGTATTCCGCAATTCCGATGCGGTGGGCCCAATCGTCAATGATGCCATTAAACGCGGTGACAAAGCCATTTGGACCCAACTGGAAGTCATCGATCATCACGCCGCCGAGCGCGCAAAAGCCGCCGGGTTGATCACGATCATGGACCGATGCCCCAAGATAGAATATCCCCGTCTTAATCTCGACAAATCATAACCAATAAAAACAACCTCGACTTTTAAAGGAGCCGCACATGAGCGATCACAAATTCGAAACCCTTGCAGTTCATGCAGGCGCACAGCCTGATCCAACAACCGGCGCACGCGCGACCCCCATCTATCAAACGACGTCCTTCGTCTTTGATGATGCAGAACACGCCGCCAGCCTGTTCGGCCTCCAAGCCTTCGGCAACATCTACACCCGCATCACCAACCCAACCACAGCCGTGCTCGAAGAACGCGTCGCTGCGTTGGAAGGCGCGACAGCCGCAGTGGCCGTAGCCTCCGGTCATTCCGCTCAATTGATTGCCTTTCACACGTTGCTTGCACCCGGCGATCATTTCCTCGCCGCGCGCCAACTGTACGGTGGCTCGATCAACCAATTCGGTCAGTCCTTCAAAAAGTTCGGCTGGAATGTTGACTGGTTCGACGCGACAGACCCCACAACCATCGCAGGTGCAATCACATCCAAAACCAAAGCGATTTTCATTGAGAGCTTAGCCAATCCCGGCGGCATCGTCATTGACATTGCTGCCGTCGCCGACGAGGCCCACAAAGCTGGCATCCCGTTGATCGTTGACAACACTCTGGCCTCGCCAGCTCTGTGCCGTCCGATCGAACACGGCGCTGACATTGTGCTCCACTCCGCCACAAAGTTTCTAGGCGGACACGGCAATTCCATGGGCGGCATCATCGCTGATAGTGGTAAATTTGATTGGTCTGCTGGTGGCAAATTTCCAACCCTGTCTGAGCCATGTGAAAGCTACAACGGCCTGAAAATACATGAGACCTTCGGCAACATCGCCTTCGCCATCGCGTGCCGCACCTTAGGCTTGCGCGATTTGGGTCCAGCCATTTCACCGTTCAACGCCTTCCAAATTCTCACCGGCATTGAAACCTTGCCGCTGCGCATGGAACGTCATTGTTCCAACGCCCTCAAAGTGGCTGAGTTCTTGAGCGCCCATAAAGACATCAGCTGGGTTTCCTACGCGGGCCTGCCAAGCGATCCCCACCACGAATTGATGAAAACCTACACCCCTAAAGGCGCGGGTGCCGTTTTCACTTTCGGTGTTAAAGGCGGCTACGAAGCGGGCAAAGCATTGGTCAGCAATGTTGAACTCTTCAGCCATCTGGCCAATGTGGGCGACACACGCAGCTTGATCATCCACCCGGCCTCCACCACCCACGCTCAGCTCAGTGTTGAACAACAAAAATCAGCAGGTGCAGGACCAGACGTGATGCGCGTCAGCGTGGGCATCGAGAATGCCGACGATCTCATCGCAGACCTAAACCAAGCCCTCAAAGGCTAAACACACGCCCCAAACAAAAAGCCCTCTCAGAGATTTCTGAGAGGGCTTTTTGCGTTCTAGGGGAAATTTAGATCCCGCGTTTATAACACTGATGCATATGCACAATCGCAGCGCTTAGAACCAACAGCGCCCCGCATTGATGCATCAACCCCAGACCAATCGGCACCGCCATGAGCAAGGTCCAAATGCCTAAGCCCGCCTGAAGCACCACAAAGCCTGCAACATGGATTGAGGTGATCCGCAGCGCTTTAACGCCGCCCTGCATCCCCAACACCCATCCAACCTGAACCAAGGAGGCGATCAACAAAAGATACGCGCCCATCCGGTGATTGAATTGCACGGTCAGCCGACTTTCAAACAAGTTGAGCCACCAAGGCTCCATAAAGAAAAGCGCATCGGGAATAAGCGCCCCATCCATCAACGGCCACGTCGTATAAATCCGCCCAGCATGAAGACCCGCCACAAACCCACCCAGCAAGATTTGGAAGAAACTCAAACCCGCAACAGTGGCAGCAATTTTAAAGCCAAGACCGCTACGCCCTGCCTCACCACTGGCCGGGAACACCAACCCAAGACCGAGCCAAAAGCTGTAAGAGAAAATCGCAATCGCCAATCCCAAATGAGCCGTCAACCGATATTGGCTAACATCCACCCGGTCCACCAATCCGCTCATCACCATGTACCAGCCCATCAGGCCCTGCAATCCACCCAGCACAAACAGCACGAGCAGATGCGGCATCAAAGGCCGGGCAATTTTACCGCGCAACCAGAACCACATGAAGGGCACAAAAAACGCCACCCCGATCAAACGACCCAGCAAACGGTGGCCCCACTCCCACCAGTAAATCGCTTTAAATTCACTCATGCTCATGCCGTGGTTGACGCGCTCATATTCCGGGGTCTTCTGATACTTCGTAAGCTCTTCCTGCCACGCCTCATCGGAGAGCGGCGGCAAGGCGCCCGTCACAGGCTTCCATTCGGTAATCGACAAACCAGAATCCGTGAGCCGTGTCGCGCCGCCCACAACAACCATCAGAACAACCAGCGCGCAGATGCAAAACAGCCAAATCGCGACGGGCCTATGGGGCGTGGGTCCGCTCGCCACAGGGTCGCTCGTCAAATTTTGCTCATTTACATCAGTCATCACATATCCAAATTGCCGCAGGATCGGTAAAATAGAAGAGAGCCCCTTGATCTGCCCCCCTCACCTTGAGATAAGTAGACCGCTTTTGAGACTGAAACAATTCATACACACCCCAAAAGCTGCGCTATAAGGCCTCAGCGGGCCAAAACATGCCCCAGAGCGAAAACCAGACAGGACCAAAATGTCAGATACAGCCCCCAAAAAGAGACTTTCCATGCGGACACGCAAGCTCATTGGCATGGTTGTTCTGATTGTCTGGATGACTGTCTACACGCTGGTCGCCGCAGGCTTATTGTCCCTTATACCGCAAATCGACTTTCTGTTCGTTCTCCCTGCCTATATCATCGCCGGCGTCGCATGGGTTTTCCCCGTCAAATACTTGCTCAATTGGATGCAAGCACCAGACGAACAAGCCTGAGCCCAGCAGAATACTTTACGTCGCAACCTCTTCCTCAAGCGTGACAGGCATCCAAAGCGCGTCCCACCGAGCCACTTTCTCTTGCCCGCTGAGCTTTTGCGGCGCGGTAAGCTCTGGGGCGGGCAATTGATCAAAATGGCGCAACAAAGGCGCCCGCAGAACCCCCTTCAAGGCCCCCTTGATCTCACAAACAGCCCCAATCAGGTCCTGACACGACGAACACAAAAGCATGTCCGCAATATCGGCCCCCTGCTTTTCTCTGATCAGTCTGCCCGATGATCTAATCTCCAACCCTCCCTCAGGGTCAGACAAGAATATCCCCTTATGCGCGTCGCAATAATCGCATGTGCATTGGCGCAAGGCTTGGGCTGCCAACGTGGCTGTCAACCTAAGGGCCACGGTCACAGCCCCGCAACTGCATGTGCCGTGGTGAGGGCCCGGCGTGCCGGGGTCAGATTGAACAGGAGACATAACAGTTCCTTCTTCATAGGCTTCAAGTACGTTTCAAACGACTAAAGGCGGACCCATGGCCCGCCTTTAGCGTATCTCTTCATGTCTCAAGCTTAGTCAGCACGACCATATGACATGATGTTGAGCGCAATAATAACGCCAAGAAAAACCGAAATCGCGTAAATCGCTTCCATAATCTGTCCTCTCAAAACAATCTCTTCGTCTATTCATAGACTCAAATTCTGGCCGAACAATGCCCCATCCAACCAAAAATGTCTATGGGGTGGTAAGTTCACACACTCCTGAAACTGCGTGCACCAGAAATACGCCTAGTTCAACAGCTTCATGCGTCTCAAAGCTTCTCCAATACCAAATGCAACTTGCCGCTTTAGAACGGCTTGTAAGTCCGCCATCTCGGCCTCTGAATAGTCCTGTGGGTTATCTTTCCAAACAACAGCTTCTTCCGAACACGAGGCGGGTGTCTCTGCAAACAGTTGTTTGGAGCGTCGTGCGAAATCACCATCGAGATATTTTTCACGCCGTGCATCATAAACTCGCACAAGAAAATCCCCGTAAGCACAGGATTTTTCGCTTCCCATGAAGGAGCGATTATAAATTCCGTAACCAGGCTGCATCATATCTTTGCCTACTGCAAATGTCGGCAAAACAATGACCGCTGTATCAAAACCAGCGGCTACGGCCTTCTTAAGAATACGGTCGATATCTTCAACATCATCACCAATACGGCGTGGGAAAACAGAATCTTCTAGTATCTCGACGTCTGTCCACCGAGGGTTTTGGAGCAGTTGCTCTCTAACCTGTTCTTCAGAATGCGCCCTAATTTGCCATTGCGGCACGTGAATTTGGTGTTCCCTATTTGCAAAAACAAGCGTTCCAACATTGATGTGATACATGCTGTCAGACAAATAGGAGAAAACAGCAACCTTTTTCATACTGCCCAACTCTTCAGAGGTAATAGGACCTCGAAGAGCACTACAGCCAACAACAGCAACCATGACAATTGATAGTAAAAAAAAACCTTCTGAAAGTTCGCACAGCAACACCCCATAATCATCCAATCGGCTTTTACGATGGCACAAGCCGCGCTGAAATAAAACAGCGATTTTTTCCAATTTGGATTAGAGCTTGCAGGACACTCAAGCACAAATGTAGGCAAGCGCAGGCAAATAAATTACGGATAATACTTTGCGCCGCTACTCCTCGTCAGACCCCAGAAAAAGCAATGCAACTTCCAAGTTCAATCGAGCTAAACCTATCATTTGTTCTGGCCAAATGACCGGTCCACCACTCCCTCTTGATGCCCACAGACAGCTAACAGTCATTGTGATTCCGGGCACATTTTGCAATCGCCACAAGGCCTCTTCACATGGTTTTAGTTTTTCGATCAGCCAATCAAGGTGGTCACGTAAGTCCATTGAAGAAACCTCCCTGCTTGAAGAAATTTCCCAACGATTGACCCGGCAAACAGAACCCTTTCTGTTAGGTGAAGGTGAGCCTTTACGTCTTCTAACATCTCCCTTACGAGATATTTTTGTTGGAAGGAGGTTCAAATAATCGGTTACGATCTCCGGATCATCATCCACGAAAATATGAAGTGTCATCTCTACTTCAGCACAGGAAGGGTAGTCCGGACTTAAAGGTGAATGTCTGGAATCGATATTTGGGAACTTTTCGTAACTCATTTTCTAACCTCAAAGTCTGGTAGCCCTAAGCAGACGAAAACCAAGAGAATACCAATTACCAAACTCTTTCATCTGGCAAAATTAGACCTTAGAACCTTGAGATCAGAATCCAACTTGACTTCAAAAGTGGGCAAGTGCTGCGAACTACCTCTTAGGCTATGACTTCTTTTGGGATCATCAAATATAACCACATAGGACTTATCAGCACTATGCAGGGACAGCTGGTAATTCAAAACATCTCTGTCGTGTTTCTTTAGTTCCAGTACAGCAACCTCAATCATCGCAAGCTGCTGACCACTTAACGAAGTCTCTTCCATCAATCGGGTAGCCTTCCTTTCTTCAGCAAAAAGGGGTGCTGAAAAAAGAATAGAAAAGACAACCAGAAAAATGGGGAACTTCATCATCATAGGACTTATTGGCCTCCACACTCCCGCCGCACTATCGATAAGTGCCAGAGGTTCAAGCCCCCATTTAACAAGAGCTTTGACGCAATCAAATAAGTATCACCTCTAAATGATGTACCAGATCGTTTTTTGGTTCTACTTTGTCCTCGCATAAGTCATACATCCCCCAAGAAGGTGTCATAAAATGCGAATGATCCCCGGGCTTTTTAAGCCTAGAAAGATCCATGATTAGAGACTCCAGCCCCTCTTGGTCACAATAAATTTCCACTTGGTTTGGACGTTCTTTTTCGGATTCAGAAGTTGGTTTGATTTCCACTGTAATTTTCATTTGCACACTCCAAGATAAACACACCATTTTTTCTAAGATGTCGCCGGCTGAATGTCCACATATTTTGACCGGAGTGATCTACAAGAATACCCACCATTGCAGCACAATAGCGGCACGGGCAATCAAGTTTGAAATCAGATGAAATTATTCAGAGCGGTGAATGGTCGGAGCGGCCGGATTTGAACCGACGACCCCTTGTCCCCCAGACAAGTGCGCTACCGGGCTGCGCTACGCTCCGACAAAATGAGAGGCCGTAAAAGGCCGAGCTCACCGGTGGGCGGACTATAATCATGCGCTTTCAAATGCGCAATGAGTCGCGTACCCCAAACTTAGAAAAATGACTTGAAGGTGGTTATTCGCTCGCTTCGTCTTCTGAAAGGCGCGAGGCAATAAGCTCCCGTTGAAAGGCTTCGAGCCGATCTGCAAGGGCCATCAAGGTGGCGCTGTCTTGCTCGGGCAACGCACGCCCAAAGAGCGGCGGCTTCCCATCATCGCTTTGGCCATTGCCCGTTTTGGGTGAGGCATCTCCGTGAACAACACCGCGTGCGAGGCCAGCAACTGTGCCCTCTTCGCCCGCACGGCCTGTCTCAACAATAAAGCGAGCGCCTTGTTCGCGGAAAACTTTTTGCACACCTTTGATCGTGTAACCGTCGTGATAAAGCAACGTGCGCACACCGCGCAGCAACTCCACATCTTCGGGACGATAGTAACGCCGACCACCCCCGCGCTTGAGCGGCTTGATTTGAGCAAATTTGCTCTCCCAAAACCGCAGCACATGTTGTGGCACATCCAAATCGGAAGCGACTTCACTGATGGTCCGAAAAGCTTCAGGCGATTTCTCTACCACGAAGATCGATCTCCCACGTTAGGCGGCACACGCCCTGACGGACATGAACATATTCGAGAAATTACGTTTCGTCGGTTTCCAGCGCAACACCTTCAGGCAAACTGCCGGCTGCTTTCAGGTTCGACAAAGAAACATTGATTTGTTCTTTAAGCACATGGCTTGGACGAAACACCAAAACCCGACGCGGCTTAATAGGCACCTCTTCGCCAGTTTTTGGATTACGCCCCATGCGTCCGCCCTTTTCCCTGACAGAAAAAGAACCAAACGAAGAAAGCTTCACAGTATTTCCCACGATCAAATCATCAGAAATTTCTTTGAGCACGGCTTCCACAAGGTCCGCCGACTCATTCCGAGACAAGCCAACTTCTTGATAAACTGCTTCGCTTAACTGCGCCCGAGTGACCGTTCGCCCCATATGCCAAATCTCCCAATTCGATTTGGTCTATATCAGCATCAAAAGCCTATCGATTTCAAGGGGATAACGCATTGTCTTTAAACAAAAATTTCAGAAAATGCAGTTTAAGCCCCTCAACCCCTACCAACGGAGTAAAGCAGAGGCCCAAGTGAACCCGCCACCCATCGCTTCGAGCAAAACAAGGTCGCCGGATTTGATGCGTCCGTCCTTAAGCGCTGTATCCAATGCCAAGGGCACAGAAGCCGCAGAGGTGTTGCCATGCTGGCCAACTGTCATCACGACTTTTTCCAAAGGCAAGCCAATGCGCTTGGCCGTGCCTTCCAAAATACGTCGGTTGGCTTGGTGTGGCACGAACCAATCAATATCGTCGATCGTATAGCCCGTTGCATCCAAGGCTTCGGTGATCACATCGGCAATATTGACAACCGCATGGCGGAAAACATCTTTCCCGATCATGCGCACATGCCCAACAGTTTGGGTGGAAGACGGCCCGCCATCGACATAAAGCTTGTCGCGGTAACGTCCGTCAGAATGAAGGTGGGCAGTCAGCATGCCCCGGTCGCTGAGCTCGCCCGCAGCTTCCTCAGGCTTTAGAACAACAGCCCCGGCTCCATCCCCGAACAAAACGCAAGTGGTGCGATCTTCCCAATCCAGAAGTCTGGAAAAGGTTTCCGCGCCAATAACCAATGCGCCTTTGCTTTGGCCAGATTTGATGAAATTATCTGCCACACTCATCGCATAAACAAACCCAGAGCACACAGCCTGAATATCAAAGGCGGCACCGTGATGCATGCCCAGTTTCATTTGAATTTTGGTGGCGGTCGCTGGAAACGTATCATCCGGCGTCGTTGTGGCCATGACGATGAGGTCAATATCATTCACCGTCAGGCCCGCATTATCCAATGCAGCTTGAGCCGCAGCCAGCCCCAAATCAGACGTCAATTCACCTTCAGCCGCCAAATGGCGCTGATGAATGCCGGACCGCGATACAATCCACTCATCGGTTGTATCTACAAATTTGGCCAGGTCGGCATTGGTTACGACACGCTTTGGCAAATAGGAACCACAGCCAGCTACAACAGATCTAATACACGTCACGATACAGTCGCCCCAGTTTCAGCACTTTCGCCTTCAGCGCTATTCTCTTCAGCCCGTTTGGCAAACACTTCCATTTCGGTGCTGATTTTGCGCACCAAGTCAGCCGCCGCCACATCCACAGCCACATCAATAGCGGAGGCAAAGCCAATGGCATCTGTCCCGCCGTGGCTTTTCACCACCAAGCCGTTCAGACCCAAAAACAACCCGCCATTTGCCGAGCGAGGGTCCAGTTTTTCACGCAGCGTGCGAAAGGCACTTTGCGCAAAGAAATATCCAATTTTTGAGAAGAAAGACCGCTGGATTGCCGCGCGCAAATATTCCGCGATCTGGCGCGCTGTGCCTTCAGCCGTCTTCAACGCGACATTGCCGGTGAAGCCGTCAGTTACCACAACATCGACAGTCCCTTTGCCAATGTCATCGCCTTCAACAAAACCGTAGAAATTCAAACCCGTCGCATCTGAGCGCAAAATCTGTGCAGCGCCTTTGACAATCTCAGTGCCTTTGACTTCTTCCTCGCCAATATTGAGCAAGCCAACAGTTGGCTTGTCCATGCCGTAAAGCACCCGTGCATAGGCTTCACCCATGACAGCAAATTGTACCAATTGCTCTGCATCCGGGCCAATCGTTGCCCCCATGTCCAACACAACGCTTTCCCCGCGCATGGTTGGCCAAAGGGCGGCAATGGCTGGGCGCTGAATAGCAGGCATGGTGCGCAAGCAAAGCGTCGCCATTGCCATCAAAGCCCCGGTGTTACCCGCAGAAACGGCGACTTGGGCTTTGCCCTCTTTCACCGCTTCAATGGCCATCCACATGCTGCTGGTCTTACGACCGCGCCGAAGTGCTTGAGTAGGTTTATCATCCATGCTGATGGAGACTTCTGTGTGCACAACTTCGCAGGCACCCGCCACTCGTGGACTTTTGGTAAGCTCTGCTTTGATTTTGGTTTCATCACCGAAAATCACAAAGCGAACTTCAGGATGACGGACATGCGCTATCTCAGCGCCAGCAACGACCACTTCTGGTCCAAAGTCGCCGCCCATACCATCCAAAGCTACAATCAATTCACGCGCCACATGCTCTCCGATCTACACATTCGAGACAGTCCCCATTGCGGGGTGCCCTTTTCAACAAGGGTCTAACTACCCACGCCAGTATTCTCTCCGTCCACCACAAGGTAAACAGAATCGCTAAATACGGTTCAATTGGGACCATATCAGGGCAGCAAGCCCCTGCGCAGGCGAAAAATACCCGTTTAAGACAGAGGTTCAACTGCTTTATCTAATTTTAGGAGAGTTTCAATCGTCGTCAGATCGTAGTTTTTTCAAGACAGCGAAGGGATTTGGCCGTGACCCGACGTCATTACTGCCGTTTTCCGCCGCCTTTTCATCACTATCTTCAATGACGTCTGCAAATTCCACACCCGGAGCACGTGGATAAGGGGCCAATTTTAGCCCAAAATATTCAGCCGCATACTGGCCAACGTCCAACCGACGCTCAGGACCGAATCCCTCTGGCGGATCAATGCCTTCAGCATCCAGCTCAATCTCAACGCTCGTTTTTTCTAAAACAGACTCTGGCAGGAAGGTTTCAGTGAACGTTCCCTTAAGCGCCTGCGTGAAGGGCTCGAGTGTCACCACGCAGGTTTGCAAAACTTCCGCTTCAAACTGAGCGGTTAGCTTAAAGCCTGCTTTGCGCCATGGTTTGAGCAAGCCAGTCACTTTCAAGAAATGAATTTGATCAACCCGAAACCGAACTGCCAACGCAGCCTTTTGTGCCTCATCTGCTTCAAAAACCAGATTGCGCCCGGTCGGCGGTACAGAATCCAGTTCAACGATGCGCGAAAATAATTCTGCAGCCACAACAGGCTCTGATTTTTTTGGGGGAGTATCAGACATCTTGATTACTTTCTGTCGCCGGTGCCAACGGCACAAAGGTTATTTTGCCTACAATTATGTCGTCCACAGCTTGCCCCGCCAACGCAAGGCGATTCGCCGTCAAATAGTCCGCCAACTTCTCAATCCCGGCGCGCGACACATCTTCTGCCGACACTTCAGGAAAAATATTGCGAGTAAGAGCGCCAATCAGCTCCTCTCGGTCTTCCTTATCCAAAGCGTCTTGATAAGCCCCAGCCCGGCCATAAAATGCCTCTGCCATGGTATTGATCTTCTTACCCACCGAAAGGTCACCCACACCCATCTCCCGCAAAGAGCGGTCCATGTCATCGAACAGAGTATCAAACAACTGTTGGCATAGGTCAGCAGCCTTATCTCCCTGCCCGCGCAAGCGGTCAATCAGCAAGAAGACATGCAGGATTATCATTTCAAAACGGCCGTCTACAGTGTCTGGCACAGGCACATCCAGATAGAAGGCGGGTTCGCGCGCCTGAGCAACTGCACTGCCATAGACGGCATATACAGATTCATTGCTCGAACGCTTCAAAAGCTTTGTGAGGCTGAGTAATTTCTTTAGGATCATGTCAGTTCTCTACACCATTCCCTCATATGAGGGAACTGGACAAAAAGGCCGCACCCTACAATTTGGGGTGCATTTGGCAGCTATATGAATGAATTTGTGCAAGTTAGTTGAAATTAACCGTGAACCCGGCTACGTCAACAGAGGGCTTTAGTCGAGTGAACCGCTTTAAAAGGCGGGTCAGAGGAATTATCGGGAAGCGATATGAAGCGAATGACAAAATGGGCCGCAGGGCTCGCTCTAACAGCTGCTTTGGCCACAACTGCCTGCGCACCTTTGCAAGAGCACCGAGGCTACAAATTTGACGAAAAAATCGTTGAACGCCTAGAAGATGGCATGACCCGCCAACAAGTGCGCGGTTTGCTAGGCTCCCCCTCCACTACATCCACTGTGGAAAACGAGGCGTGGTATTACATTTTCAGCCGTGTAGAGACTGTAACCTTCTTTAATCCAGAAGAAGTTGAACGCCGGATCATCGCCATTCAATTTGATGAAACCAAAACCGTTCAAAAGGTTGCACATTACGGCTTGGAAGACGGCAAGATCGTCAACTTCATTGACCGCACGACCCCAACCCGGGGTAAAGAGCTATCCGTATTGGGTGAGATTTTCGGCAACCTCGGAAAATTCAACAAACCAGCTGGCGGCTCTGGCGGACCAGGGAAATAACAATCGCCGAGCGACATCGGCAAGATATCTAATAAATAAAGCCCCGCATGTTTCCATGCGGGGCTTTATTTTTTGCAGCGCTCTAATTAGTGCGCAAGAACCGCCAACAAAAGCAAAGCCACAATATTTGTGATTTTGATCATTGGATTCACAGCAGGACCAGCGGTATCCTTGTAAGGATCGCCAACCGTATCGCCAGTGATCGCAGCTTTATGAGCATCCGATCCCTTGCCGCCATGGTGGCCATCTTCGATATACTTCTTGGCATTGTCCCAAGCACCCCCACCAGCAGTCATGGACAAAGCCACGAACAATCCGGTGACAATCACACCGAGCAACATAGCCCCCAGTGCAGAGAACGCAGACGATTTGTCTGAGATCTGCAGGATGATGAAGTACAAGGCAATCGGTGAGAGAACCGGCAACATCGACGGCACAATCATTTCGCGAATGGCCGAACGTGTCAGCAAATCAACCGCAGCTTTATAGTCAGGTTTTTCAGTCCCTTCCATAATGCCCGGCTTCTCTTTAAATTGCCGACGCACTTCTTCCACAATCGCACCAGCCGCACGGCCAACCGCCGTCATGCCCATTGCCCCGAATAGATAAGGCAACATGCCCCCCATAAAGAGGCCAATCACAACGTAAGGATTGGACAGGGAGAAGTCTGGCGTCACACCCGCAAAGTAGGGATAGATATCTGAGTTTGCCGAGAAGAATATGATGTCTTGCGTATAAGCTGCAAACAACACCAATGCCCCAAGACCTGCAGAACCAATCGCATAGCCTTTGGTAACCGCTTTGGTTGTATTGCCAACCGCATCCAGCGCATCTGTTGTCTTACGAACATCTTCAGGCAGGTCAGCCATTTCGGCAATCCCCCCTGCATTGTCCGTAACAGGACCAAATGCATCAAGCGCCACAACCATACCGGCAAGGGCAAGCATTGTGCTGACAGCAATCGCAATGCCAAACAGACCGGCAAGTGAATAGGTTGTCAAAATACCGACCACGATGATGATCGCGGGTAGCGCAGTAGACTCTAGTGAGACTGCGAGGCCCTGGATTACATTGGTACCATGTCCCGTAACAGACGCTCTGGCGATTGATTGCACAGGGCGATAGGTAACACCGGTATAATATTCAGTAACCCAAATAATCAAACCAGTGATAACAAGCCCAGCAATGCCGCACTGATAAAGCGCCATTCCGCTGAAGGTTTGATCCGCAACTGTAAAGCTGCTGCCCAAACCAACGATGTGATCCGTCACAAAGTAGAGTGCGATCAAAGACAAAACCGCTGACGCGATGAACCCTTTGTAAAGCGCATTCATGATGTTGTTGCTTTTACCCAACCGGACAAAGAACGTCCCGATGATGGAGGTAACAATACACGTCCCCCCAATGGCAAGTGGGTACAACATCAAATCTGTTGCCGCTGTGCCTGTAAAGAAGATAGAAGCCAACACCATCGTAGCAACAATCGTTACCGCATAGGTTTCAAACAAATCAGCTGCCATGCCCGCACAGTCACCAACGTTGTCGCCCACATTATCGGCAATGGTTGCAGGGTTGCGAGGATCATCTTCAGGAATGCCTGCTTCAAGCTTCCCAACCAAGTCACCACCCACATCAGCACCTTTTGTAAAAATGCCTCCGCCCAGTCGAGCAAAAATGGAAATCAATGACGCGCCAAAGCCCAAGGCAATCAGTGCATCGATCACGGTGCGACTATCAGCAGCATAGCCCATAGGTCCTGTAAGGACAGCGTAGGACACTGTGACCGACAACAAGGCCAGCCCTGCGACCAACATGCCTGTGACAGCACCTGAGCGAAACGCAATGGTCAAACCAGCGCCCAAGCTGACACTTGCCGCTTGGGTGGTGCGCACATTCGCCCGCACAGACACCAGCATGCCGATGTAGCCTGCAGCACCAGATAGAATGGCCCCGGTGGCAAAGCCTATGGCTACGACAAGACCAAGAAGAAAGTAAGCTAGAATGAAAATTGCGACCCCAACGACCGCGATAGTTGAATATTGGCGATTGAGGTAGGCGCTCGCGCCCTCCTGAATTGCGCTGGCTATTTCTTGCATCCGCGCGTTACCCGCGTCGGCTGCCATCACGGATCGGGCGGCGAATAGTCCGTAGACAATAGCCAAAACCCCACAGCCGATGATTGCCATCAAAGCAGTGCTCATAAACGTTTCCTTATTTTCGCATTACGCACAAAAGGACACGAGGGCTACTTAAGACTTGTACTGATGATTGATTCCGCTCCCCGAACCCCTCCTCACTCAAATACTGCCGAAACCTTGCCAAACATGAGAGAGCAAAGCAACAGCCGTAAGGCGTATAAGGGTGGAAATTTAAAAGTGCTGATATCCCGTATGAGGAATATCGGCATACAGACCCTCTGGGTCAAGAATATTTAAGCCATCTTGCGCCGCAACAATGGTGCCGATGGGATGCACGTCTTGCCCCACATTTAGCGCCTCTTGCTGGAACAAGATTGCGCGTGACGGAGGAATGGCGGCCAAAATCTCATAGTCATCGCCGCCCGACACCAAATCAGCCCACGTCCACAAACCAAGAGAAAGCCCTTCCCGCCCGCCAGTGGAAAAAGGAACATCGGCGATACGCACCCGGGCGCCAACACCTGACGCCGCGCAAAGATGGCCCAAATCCGCAATTAATCCATCTGATACATCAATCGCGCTGTGAGCAAACCGTCGCAACAAGGGGGCAAGCGACATACGGGGCAGTGGCAACCGATAGCGCGTCAAAAGTGCATCACAGGCTTCGGCAGACAGATCATCGGCCTTATCCAGTCCAACTTGAAGTCCGCCGAACCCATCTCCAATAGTCCCACTGACAAAAATGACATCACCGATCTGCGCGCCCGTGCGCTGCACCATTTGTCCGTGAGGAACCGACCCAAAAGCGGTCAGTGAAAAGAAGGCAGCACCTGGAACAGAAACCGTATCTCCGCCCATCAAGCGCAAGCCAAAGCGGGCCTGATCCGCGCCCAAGCCCTGCACAAAAGCTTCTTGCCACGACCGAGTCGTTTTTGCGGGCCATCCAGCAGCCAACAAACAGCCCAGAGGATTTGCCCCTTTGGCCGCCAAGTCAGACAAATTCACACGCATGAGTTTTTGGGCAATCTGCTCGGGAGGGTCTGTGGGCAAATAGTGGACGCCCTCCACGATCGCATCTTTGGTCAAGATGAGGTCGTGGCCTTCAGGCGGCTGCAACACAGCCGCATCATCCTTCAACCCCAAGGCTTCCGGCGTGTGGGCAGTGAGCGGCGCAAGCAAAGTGGCAATCAAATCAAATTCATGCCCGGAGCTTTCCTTATCTGCGCTCATGAGGTGCCCTACTGGTTCAGATTTTAAACTCTATTTGGAAAATTCATCAGGCCGAAGCTCATGCCCCAACTTATCCATGACGCCGTTCACGACACTTGGCTCATCACCCTCAAAAAAGGCGCGCGCCACTTCAACATATTCATTGATGACAACCTTCACCGGCACATCTTTACACCGTTGCAGCTCATATACGCCGGAACGCAAAATCGCCCGCATGGTGCTATCGATCCGAGCAAGCGCCCAGCCTTTAGCCAATGCCCCGTGGATTTTCTGATCAATGCTCACTTGCTCGCGCACAACGCCGCGTACAAGATCATTAAAATGCGGCTCGTCTGCCTGATGAAATTGTTCCCCTTCAATTTCATGACCCAGCCTGTGATGCGAAAACTCTTCGATGACTGTTTCAAGCGGTGTTTGGCTCATGTCCATTTGATACAAAGCCTGCACAGCGCCTAATCGGGCTGCACTCTTCGCGTTTCTCGCCATCTTCTTTTTGCTAGGGGTAGCACTCACGCGGCCGTCTCCTGTTCGTCAATTTCAAAGGCACCAACACACGGCATTGTCCAAATCAAAATTCAAGTCTGAATTCAAGGCAATGGCAAAGTCAAAGAGCAACACGTCGCTAAATTCACTCGGCGTGTGTGGGGGCGGTATTTTCCAGCCGTTTATTACCTGTTATTGCCTCTTGCGCCACAACTTTCAGCCCATATCCGTCCAAACCGACAATTTGCCGCTCCGTATCAGACAGGAGCACCATGTCCTTGATGCCCAAATCCAACAGTATTTGCGCTCCAACCCCGTATTCCCGCAGCCGACGCGGGCCTTGATTTACGGCACTTTCGCCCTTGTGGAGCAACATATCAGACACCACTGTGGCCGTCGTATCGCGGATCAATACGATAACGCCCCGCCCTTCAGCCTCAATAATGCGCATTGAATTGTGAAGCGCCTCGGTACGCCCCCCCTTGCCATTTTCGCTCACAGCCCCCAGCAAATCTTCAAAAATGTTGATGGCATGCATCCGCACGAGTACGGGCTCAGCAGAATGGATATCCCCTTTGGTCAGCGCAATATGCTCAGCATATTCGATCGTGTTGAGGTAGACATTCATATTAAAGGTGCCACCGAATTTCGTGTCCAACTCGGTCTCAATCGCCCGGTGAATGAAATTATCATGGCGCCGACGGTAAGCGATCAATTCAGCAATCGTGGCAATTTTCAACCCGTGCAACTGCGCAAAGCTCACCAAATCCGGCAATTTCGCCATGCTGCCGTCATCATGCATGATCTGACACACCACACCTGCGGGATATAGCCCCGCCAGACGCGCCATATCAACGGCAGCTTCTGTGTGGCCAGCCCGCACCAACACGCCTCCATCGCGCGCTACCAGCGGAAAGACGTGCCCCGGCGACACAATATCGGTCGGCCCTTTGGTTGGATCTATCGCAACCGAAATCGTGCGAGACCGATCATGGGCCGAAATCCCCGTCGTCACCCCTTCTCGCGCTTCAATGGAAACCGTAAAGGCCGTTTGGTGGCGCGATTGATTGGTGCTCGACATCAACTCAAGATTGAGCTGCTTGGAGCGTTCACCCGTCAACGCCAAACAGATCAAACCCCGTCCATATTTCGCCATGAAGTTGACGGTCTCGGGCGTCGCCATTTGAGCCGGGATAACAAGATCCCCTTCATTGTCCCGGTCCTCTGTATCAACCAGCACAAACATTTTGCCGTTACGGGCATCCTCAATAACATCCTCAATTGGGGACAAAAACTCTTTATACATTTCCCGTTCCTTCTAACACAATATTTACGCGCACTGGCATCACATCAAACCGAGCCAAACTATCTTCGCCCAAAGAAATGATATCGCGCAAGCTCAACTCAACACTGTCTTCGACCCGCGACACACCCAACCCGGCAATAGCTGGATAGCCATCTCCGCCGAAAATCTTGGCGGCCTGAAACCATTCGACCCGATTAACAAGTCCTTCTTGCATCAAAGACGCTACAAGCCGTGCGCCCCCTTCTACCAGTAAACGGGTGACACCACGCGCGGCAATCTCTTGCAGGGCAACAGGCATATCCATAACCCGCTGCTCATTCATGGGCACTTCGATCAACGTAACGCCGCACGCTGCAAATGCTTTGGCGCGGTCTGGGTCCACTCCCGGCAAAGTCAAAATCCACAATGGCGTCTCCTGGGCGCTACGCACCAACGCGCTGGTCATCGGTAGCCGCAAGCGGCCATCGGCAACAATCCGAATAGGAGAACGGCCTTTTAATCCGGCAAGTCGGCACGTCAACGCAGGGTCATCAACAATGGCGGTTGCACTGCCAATCATGATGGCATCGGACTCTGCCCGAATGAGATGATGGCGATCATGCGCCCCCTGCCCCGTAAGCCATTGGTTTTCACCCATATGGGTAGCGGATCGCCCGTCTAAACTTGTGGCAAGCTTCAGCGTCACCAAGGGCCTTCCTTGAGTATGAACCCGAACGAAACCTTCATTGAGCCGACGCGCCTCATCCACCAAAACTTCCGCCACGACGTCCAGCCCTGCTTTTCGAAGCGCCTCAACACCGCGCCCGGAGTACGAAACATCAGGATGAAGCAATCCGATGACCACCCGGGAGATCCCCGCCTGAATAAGGGCTCTGCAGTCACTTGGTTCATTTGTGAGATACGCACACGCCTTTTGAGCACTCCCGCCAGCTCTAACAAGCGCATCATTTTCCGCTTGATGGGGTGAAGAAGAATGCGCCCAACCTCGACCGACAATAGTAGGAGTGAGTGTGTGCGTGTTTTGGACAATGACACATCCAGCAGCAGGTTCAGGCGCGACGCAGCCTAAACCACGCGCAGCCAAAGCCAATGCAATGCGCATAAATTGACGATCAGTATGAGATGCGTGAACAGCCTGAGACACAAAACCCTCCTCAAAGCTAACTTGAGAAATTGCCTTTAAAGGGTCTCATGTTTAGCGCCCAAAGAGAAGGCCCCTAAAAGGCTTAGTCTTCTACCTCATCATCGGAACCAGACAATTCACCGATGACATTTTCGAAATCTTTGGCTTCGCGGAAGTCTTTGTACACCGACGCAAACCGGACATAAGCAATATCGTCCAATGTCCGCAGGCCTTCCATCACGAGCTCACCCACAACTTGAGCCGGAATTTCTGTTTCGCCCATGCTTTCCAAACGCCGCACAATGCCGCTGACCATACGTTCAATACGCTCGGCTTCAACAGGTCGCTTACGCATGGCTATTTGCACAGAGCGCATCAATTTATCGCGCTCGAAGGGCACGCGCCGGCCACTGCCTTTTACAATGGTCAGCTCTCGCAATTGAACGCGTTCAAATGTCGTAAAGCGACCACCACACGCAGAACAAGCTCTGCGCCGGCGGATGGACGTATTGTCCTCCGTCGGCCGAGAGTCTTTGACTTGCGTATCTTCATTGCTGCAGTAAGGACAGCGCATGCTTCCCCCTAGGTCAAAAAATATGCGTAAGTTTACCCGTAAATTGGGAAACGCTTACACAATGCAATCACCCGCTCGCGAACGGATGCTTCTACTTCTTGGTTGTTGTCAGCACCATTTGCTGCCAAGCCATTCAGCACTTCCACAATCAACTCACCAACCAATTTAAAGTCTTCAGGTTGGAAGCCGCGTGTGGTGCCAGCTGGCGTGCCCAAACGAACACCAGACGTTACCATTGGTTTTTCTGGATCGAACGGGATACCGTTTTTGTTGCAGGTAATGAATGCGCGCTCCATGCCCTCTTCAGCAACTTTCCCGGTCAAGCCTTTCGGACGCAAATCAACCAACATCAAATGGCAATCGGTACCGCCAGAAACAATGTCTAAGCCGCCATCTACCAGTGTCTGTGCAAGCATACGTGCATTATCGACAACAGTTTGTTGGTAGACCTTAAACTCTGGCTTCAACGCTTCACCAAAGGCAACAGCCTTAGCAGCGATGACATGCATGAGAGGTCCACCCTGAATGCCCGGGAAGATCGCGGAGTTGATTTTCTTACCCAACGCTAGATCATTACTCAAGATCATGCCGCCACGGGGTCCCCGTAGCGTTTTGTGGGTCGTGGTTGTCACAACGTCAGCATAAGGTATTGGGCTTGGGTAAACACCCGCCGCAACCAAACCAGCATAGTGCGCCATATCAACCATCAGCTTTGCACCAACGGAGTCTGCAATTTCGCGGAAGGCTTTAAAGTCCATTTCCCGTGGATAGGCAGACGCGCCTGCAATAATAAGAGCAGGTTTGTGCTCCTGAGCAAGGGCTGCAACTTCATCCATATCAATGCGGTGGTCTTGTTTACGTACGCCGTATTGAACCGCGTTAAACCATTTACCCGATTGGTTAGGCGGAGCACCGTGTGTCAAGTGACCACCAGCAGCCAAACTCATACCCAGAATGGTGTCGCCCGGCTTCACCATGGCCATCATCGCGCCTTGGTTGGCCTGCGAGCCTGAGTTTGGTTGAACATTTACGTACTCACACCCAAAGAGTTCTTTGGCACGCGCAATAGCGAGCTCTTCGGCAACATCTGCAAACTCACACCCGCCGTAATAGCGTCGGCCGGGATATCCTTCAGCATACTTGTTTGTCAGCACAGAACCTTGCGCTTCAAGCACAGCTTTAGAGACAATGTTTTCTGAAGCAATGAGTTCGATCTGATTTTGTTGCCGGTCAAGCTCATCCTCAATTGCCTTAAACAATTCAGGGTCTTTTTCCGCAACAGAATCTGCAAAGAAGGAAGGGTTTGCAACGCGCGTTGCAGCCTCGCTGATTGTCATGAGTCTACCTTTTCATTTGGGACTAATCACACATCTTATTCCGAGGTTTAAATAATGAGGGATAGAGTCGGTAAAACCATCGTCGAATAAGCAGCCACCGAATAGCACATAAACCTAACGCTAGAAAGCGATAGAAAACCCTAGAAAGTTAGTCCTTCTAAAACAGACGACCTAAACACATTCCACTTTAAACCAAACTAGCGACTACTTAAGTACAATAATTGCATTTACTAATTTTACTAAAATTCTCTACTGTATTTATTTAAGTAAGCGTGGCTTTAGAGAAGTCTATTTCACCAAAACACTAAACAATCAAAAATTTCCCAAACTAAATCAGCAGTTCTACTTGCTATTCCATCTAGAGTTCGGCATAAATCCTACGTATTAACACTTCTGTCGCGCGTAGACACAACAAGTGGACAACAAGAATGGTAGAGAACTCCGAAGACGAATCATTTTCTAGAGCTGAAGCACTTCAGCTTGCGTCAGAAATTGTCTCGGCGTATGTGAGTAATAACGCAATTTCATCGACTGAACTTCCCAGCATGATACGAGATGTTCACCAGATTCTAACCGATCTAGGCTCCAAAACTAATTCAAACATAAATAATCAAGAGCCAGCCGTTGCAATCAAGAAGTCGATTACACCCGATTACTTGATTTGCTTGGAAGACGGGAAAAAACTAAAGATGCTGAAGCGTTACTTGCGCTCACGTTATGATATGACGCCTGAGGAATACCGTGCGAAATGGGCGTTGCCCGCAGACTACCCAATGGTAGCGCCTAACTATGCCGAACAGCGCTCTAAGCTGGCAAAAAAGATTGGCCTTGGCCAAGCGACACCGCCAAAACAGACACGCAGTCGCTCCACCTAAAGCGCGCCCTCCTTAAAGCTAGCCCCCACACTAGGGCTAGGCATAAAAACCGCGATCCGGCGTACGGATCGCGGTTTTATTCTTTTTAGACATCACAAAATCAAGTTTCGCTAACGCCACGCGCTGCAGCTCGGCCTTGCTTTCTTTAGCACTGCCAACGATACACACCTCAAACCCACTCGCCCCGTCAATCGCAGAGACCTTCATGACATTGCCTGCGGCAATCATCTCAAAGATGACGCCATCGGGATGCAAAACCGCATCCGCTTGCAAAGACGAGCCTGATTTAGGGGTATCGTTAGGCGGCACGTTTGATATTCCTTTGTGTCCAAACCGTATCGAGAGCTTTGACAAGATCTGCCATCATCTCATCTGTGTGCAGCGGACAAGGCGTAAAGCGCAAACGCTCTGTGCCTTTTGGTACTGTTGGATAATTGATCGGCTGGACATAGATGTTGTGATGTTCAAGCAAATCATCCGAAACCTGTTTGCACGCGACAGGATCACCCACCATAACCGGAACAATATGGCTCTCAGCCATCAACACGGGCAGCCCCGCATCCAAAAGCATCTTACGCAGAGTAACTGCACGTTCTTGGTGCTGCTGGCGTTCAACCTGACTGGCTTTCAAATGCCGCACACTGGCCAGAACACCCGCCACTAAAACAGGTGACAAAGAGGTTGAGAAGATAAACCCAGGCGCATAGGAACGCACAACATCAACCACATTGGCACTAGCCGCGATGTAACCGCCCATCACACCGTAGCCCTTTGCAAGCGTTCCTTCGATGATGTCGACTTTATCCAACACACCGTCGCGCTCAGCGATGCCACCGCCACGTGGTCCATAAAGGCCCACGGCATGCACTTCATCAAGATAGGTCAAAGCACCGTACTTGCGCGCCAGATCACAAATAGCCCCAACAGGAGCAATATCGCCGTCCATTGAATAGACAGACTCAAAGGCTACCATTTTGGGTTGCTTAGGGTCAGCGCTAGACAGCAGCTCTTCCAAGTGCGCCAAATCATTGTGCTTCCAAACCCGCTTGGGTCCCTGCCCCCGGCGAATGCCTTCGATCATGGACGCGTGATTCAATTCATCGGAGATAATCAGACAATCACCAAGCACCTTGGCGAGCGTGCTCAACGTAGCGTCATTCGCTGCATACCCAGAGGTAAACAAAAGAGCCGCTTCTTTTTGGTGCAAGTCAGCCAGCTCATCTTCAAGCTGAACATGCAGGTGGGTTGTCCCAGAAATATTACGGGTGCCGCCAGAGCCTGCTCCGTGGGCATCAGCCGCATCGCGCATAGCCGTGATCACATCGACGTTTTGTCCCATGCCGAGGTAATCATTAGAGCACCAAACAATAATTTGTTGCTCTCCATGCTCACCGTGATAGGTCGCACGAGGAAAGGCACCGCGATGGCGCAATATGTCGGCAAAGACGCGATATCGCCCTTCACTACGAACCGCAGAAACAGCGTCAGCTAGCTTGGCTTCATAATCCATACCCAGGATCCTTTTTTTTCACGAACCAGCCCATGAAATCAATTTCTAAGTTCCACTGGTAACGCGGCTCTCTCCTCATTGGGTAGAGCCACATTTGGCACTTGGTGCCTACCAGTCTCCAAAACTATGGTAAAAATTATTTTAACAGCAGCCGGACAGGTTGTGTGACATTTATTGCTACGAAATATGAGCCAGTCAGAATGTAAATGCTGCCCGCGAATTGTCGCATCTTCCTGTTTTTGTTAGAAAATTGGATTTTCACCAAAAATCAACGCCACTCACCGCGCTTATCAAGAACGTCTCGCAACACTTCGGGTTCATCGGTCATTAAACCGTCAACGCCAAGGTCGAGTAACGCGTTCATTTCGTCTGGATCATCGATTGTCCACACATGGACCTGTATCTCGTGATGATGAGCCATCTCCACAAAAGCGCGATCAACGATTCTCATGCCTGATTGCATCACCGGAACTTGCGCCGCCCCCTCGCTAAAGCGGCCCCAGATGCCTGCAAACGGTCCAGACAAACTGGCCATGCGCAATCGTGTGGTCGACATTGGCCCCATACCCGTACAGAGGCGCGGGCCCAAAGCTTCCCGCACTGGCGTTACACGATCGGCTGAAAATGCATTCACACACACCCGGTCAATTGCATTGTGCTCCTGCAAGGCGCTAATCAAAGGCCCAACAGCGTTGCTACGCTTGGGATCAATATTGATTTTTAAATCCGGGAAACTGGCCAGCAATTCGTCAAACAAGGGGATAGGTTCTTTGCCGTCCACCAATGCGTCTTTCACTTGCGCATAATCAAGCTCAGCAATCACCCCGGTTTTATTCGTCACACGGTCAAGCTTGTCATCATGGAAGGCAAGGAGCACACCGTCTCGGGTCGCATGAACATCTGTCTCCACATAGCGGTATCCCAAATCCACTGCATGCTGAAAAGCACGCAGGGTATTTTCAGGAAAGGCGCTCGCACCGCCCCGATGGGCCATTGCCAAAACAGTGTCTGATTCTAAATAGCTAAACTTTGCCGGTCTCATGTGCGTCCCCTTTATAGAGGATGAGAGTATGGGCAATTGCCCCCTCAACACAAGCAAACCCTACCGGAGGGATGTAGTCCGCGTATTTTTATCGATGCTGTAAATATCGTCACGGAAATTCAGCAATCCATCGCCGTCCACCCAAGAGGTGAGATAAAGCATATAGACCGGCACGCTTTTCTTCAGCGACACATCCCGCCGCTCATGCGTCTTATTAATCACCTTATCGATACGCGCCCTGTCCCAGCTTGGTGTCTCAGCGAGCAACCACGCTGACAAATCATGCACATGCTCAACGCGCACGCAGCCAGAGCTATAAGCCCGGCTAGAACGCCAGAACAAGCTTTTGGAGGGCGTGTCATGCAAATAGACAGCATGGGGATTTGGGAAGTGTATTTTCACAGTCCCCAACGAATTACGCTTGCTCGGGTCCTGTCGCAAGAAATAGCTGGTCGCTGAAGGCGCTGTCCAATCAACCGAATAGGGACTGACCTCACGCCCGCCATACCCAGTAAAAACGCGTATCCCCATCCGCTTTAGATAACCCGGGTCCCGGGCAGCCTTAGGAATAAGGTCACGCCGCGCAATACTTTTTGGCACATTCCAATACGGGTTGAGCGCAACAAAGGTAATCTTGGACGTATACTCCGGGGTCTGACGATCTCGCTTGCCCACAATCACCCGGCGGCGCAAATCGACTTTGCCATCAGAAACAGCTTCGACTTCTTGGCCCGCGATGTTCACAAAGACGTAACGCCGCCCCAGCTTAGGAGCGAGTTTATTGAGACGTTTAATATTGATCGCGATTTGCTTGATACGGTGCGACACAGGCACATTCATCGCTTTGATGGAGCGGTGCCCAACAATGCCGTCGGGTGCCAATCCATGACGCGTTTGAAATCGTTTTACGGCCTTCTCAAGCCGGGCATCATAAACATGGGGGTCCCCGTCAGAGACCGGCAAGTCCCCGGTCGCGACAAGGCGTTGGCGAATAAGCGGAATACGTTCATCGCGATCACCCGGCACAATTTTTTCGCCGTCAGGAACAGATTTCCAACCGCCCCATTCTTCAATCTGCTCATACATCGACATGGCGCGCAACAAGGGCCAAAAGCCCGCATCGCCAAGGGTCGGTATTGTTGATTGAGAAACAGGCTGCTCAGCAGGACGCGCCACAGCATCTGACTGCCACGGGTCCACCCAATTTTGTTCCCATGGATTAAAAACTTGTTCTGCCTGAGCCGGGCGTGAATGCAGGGTCGACACGACAAGAAGGCAAAGCGTTGCCAACATGCCCACACGCACAGCGCGGGTCACGTGATGTTCTTGACGATAAATTGTTACCTGCCCCACTCATACACCTCTTAATTGTCTCTATCTTTTCCCAAAAAACCGCTGTGTCCACCAAAACAAGTCAAACAGACTTACAAAACGCTCCAATTTAGAACACACTGGCCAAAACACCTGCCAAATCACCGGTTTGGAAGCTTTCCACCTTAGCAGAGCAAGTGAAATGCCAGTTTACACAGCTTAAGGCACAATTCTTTATGTTTGACCCACTCTTTGATCACGCCTCTCAAATGTTGGTGTGCCTAGCGGCCGCTCTCGGCTTGATGGTCTTACTGTGGCTCATCAGCTTGCGCCTTAAAGACGTCAGCTTTATCGATGCGTTCTGGGCCCCTTGTTTTGCATGGATTGCGTGGATTGCCTATTTGATTGGCGCGCCCCAAACCCCGCGCAGTTTTCTCATTCTGGGTTTAATCACCCTGTGGGCTGCCCGATTGGGTGGGTATTTGTGGCGCAGGTGGCGTCTAGAAGGTGAAGAAGATCGTCGTTATCAAGCCATGCGCCGAAAATTCCCCGATTTCCCGATGCGTAGCCTTCTGACTGTCTTTACTTTCCAAGCAGTTTTGGCGTGGGTCATCTCAATGCCCCTCCAACTCGCCCTCTTTACCGATAACGTCCACCCATTTGGCCTATTGGATTATGTCGGCATTGCCTGCTTTGGCATCGGCTTCTTTATGGAAGCAACAGCCGATGCCCAGCTCACTGCCTTCAAGAAAGATCCATCCAATAAGGGGAAAGTTCTCGACACTGGCCTTTGGGCTTGGAGCAGGCACCCCAATTACTTTGGCAACGCCCTGCTTTGGTGGGGCCTCTTTTTCATCTGCCTAACCAGCTATGCCACATTGGCCACCGTTTTCGCGCCTCTGTTGATGACCTATTTGATCATCAATATCTCTGGCGTAAAATTACTGGAGCGTGGCCTCACAAAAACCCGCCCCCACTACGCTGACTACATCCAACGGGTAAGCGCATTTGTGCCGCTCCCACCAAAGCGAGAACGGCACAAATAAGATCACCAAGAAAGTCAGCCACACGATTGCGCATATATGGCGCAATCTCTATAACCCAATGCTGGATTAGAGGCGGAACCGGATTTGATCGGTCCAGAAACGCTCAAGCTTGAACAAGGCAGAGTTCAAAGCTTCCAGTTCTGCAGGGTGAATATCAGCCATCTTTTCCAACAATACCGTGTGGCGGTTATAAACACCGCTCACAGCATCCCGGATCTCACGACCCTGTTCAGTCAACTTCACACGCACGGAGCGTCGATCAGCATCTGAACGTTGGTGGTTGATATAACCTGACTCAACAAGTTTCTTCAGATTGTAAGAAACATTGGAACCCAAATAGTGACCGCGCGTACGCAGCTCACCCGCTGTCATCTCCTGATCGCCAATATTGAAAATCAACAGTGCTTGCACACTATTCACTTCCGTATTGCCCATCCGGTCCAACTCATCTTTGATCACATCGAGCAACCGGCGATGAAGCCGTTCGACCAATGTGAGAGAGTCGAGATAAGAGCTTTTAAGTTCAGGACTAACTTCCGCATCCTGCGAAATCATTGCACCGCTTACTACCGCACTCATTGCCATTCCTTTACATATCACACGCAAAACAACTGGGGACCAAAACACGCATCCCACTTAATCTGATAGGCAAAAGGTACCCAGTGGCTCCTAACGAGTCCTTAATGGGATTTTCAAAATCGGCGGAAAACAGCCATAAATGTGGTTCAAAACGAGACAATGGAAAAAGAAACAAGTAAAAACAAGGGTATAGGCGCGTTAACTTGAAAAAGTTAAAGAGCATTTATACTGAAGACTGTATTAAGAGAAATAGTTAATACCCACACCCACCCGCCGATGTCCGCACGAAACACGCAAACACCAACGAGTTATGGGAAAAGGCGATCAAAGTCGCCTCATAAAGGTCGCCCCTAAAGGTCACCTTTGAGCAATTTCACAATCCCAGAAAAGTCCATCTGGTCATGGCCGGACTGCTCCATCAACGCATAAAGAGATTCAGCCATTGCCCCAAGCGGTGTGGATGCTTTGGCAGACTGCGCAGCCCCTTGCGCCAACCGAAGGTCTTTCAACATCATGGCCGCTGAAAAACCAGGAGCATAATCATTGTTTGCAGGTGAACCTGGAACAGGGCCCGGTACAGGGCAATAGGACGTCATGGACCAACATTGGCCAGAAGCTGTTGACGAGATGTCAAAAAGCGTCTGTGCATCAAGGCCGAGCTTCTCACCGAGCACAAAGGCCTCACTGGTCGCAATCATAGAAATGCCGAGCAGCATATTGTTGCAAACCTTCGCAACTTGCCCGTTACCCGTTGCGCCCGCATGGAAGATGTTTTTACCCATCACCTCTAGAAAGGGTTTGCACTGCCCAAAGCCCGCATCCGTACCACCAACCATAAAGGTGAGCGTGCCCGCTTCCGCACCGCCCACACCGCCCGACACAGGCGCGTCCACCATCACCATGCCCGCAGCCTCTGCGTCACCAGCGACCTTGCGAGCCGTCTCTACATCGATTGTAGAAGAGTCAATAAAGAGCGTTCCCTTAGCCGCAGTGGCCAGCAAACCGTCTTCGCCGCCATAAACGCCCGAAACATGAGGTCCAGCTGGAAGCATCGTCACAACACATTCAACATCACGCGCGACATCAACTGCTCGCTCAACACCAACGGCCCCAAGAGCAACACACGCCTCAATTGCCTCTGCTGAGAGATCAAAAACTTTTACTTCATGGCCCGCCTTCAACAGGTTCCGAGCCATCGGGCCACCCATATTTCCAAGACCGATAAAACCAAGTTTAGCCATTATTTTCTCCCAAAGCCGCAAGGCCGAACAAGGTCCGGCAGACCAATGTGAATTTTAAAGTGTAAGTTCCTCGTCGCCCAGCGACGCAAAATAGGCTTTTACTTGACCGTCATCGACATCAGCCAATGTTGCTGGCTGCCATTGAGGGGCTTGGTCTTTCTCAATCACGACGGCGCGCACCCCCTCGTAAAAGTTCGGCGCTGCCATAAACCGATTGGTCAAGCGAAACTCCAATGCCATGCACGCGCGAAACGCCAAATCAGCACCTGTCCGAATTTGCTCAAACGTCACCCGTGTCGACAAAGGCGACTTGCTCTCAATGGTAGACACCATTTTGAGGCACCAGTCAGAGCCGCTCGACGTGAGAGATTTCAGAACAGCATCCACTGAGCCCAGCGCGAAGTGCTGATCGATCTCTGTGCGCATAGCACTCAAAGGTGCTGCCTCTAGCTCTTGGCTCACAGCCCCAATTGCTGTGTCAGGGGCAATCCCCTCACACAAAGAAACCACCAGCGCATCAAGCGCGTCAGAAGGCACATAGGTGTCGGCAATGCCTGCGTAAATTGCGTCGGCCGCTTTAATCCGTGCTCCGGTCAAACCAAGGTACATGCCGATCTCACCGGGACAGCGCGGCAGAAAATACGTACCACCCACATCAGGGAAAAGGCCAATGCCAGTCTCGGGCATGGCGAACAACAAACGCTCCGTCGCAACACGGTGGGAGCCATGAACCGACAGGCCAACCCCGCCGCCCATATTGATCCCATCCATCAAAGCGACGAATGGTTTTGGGAATTCTTTGATCGCGGTATTCATGCGGTATTCTTCGGCAAATAAATCGATCTGCTGCCGGTCCCCCGCTTTGCCCCAATCATGCAAGGCTCGAATATCGCCGCCCGCACAAAAAGCCCGGTCCCCGGCCCCTTGGATAATGACACACGAAATTGCGTCGTCCGTTGCCCATGCAGTCAATTGGGGATGGATCAAACGCACCATGCCCAAGGTTAGCGCATTGAGCGCTTTGGGGCGGTTAAGCGTGATGATGCCAGCGACACCGCGCTGTTCAAACAGAACTTCTGGCTCTTGGGACATGCGTCTCTACTCTTTCAACAATTCGCGCGCAATGATCATGCGCATAATTTCATTTGTGCCCTCAAGGATCTGGTGCACACGTAAATCGCGCACATGCCGTTCCAAGGGAAAATCTTTCAAATAGCCATAGCCGCCATGCAGCTGCAACGCGTCATTGGCCACGTTAAAACCAACATCCGTCGCAAACCGTTTAGCCATGGCAGCGTGTTTTGTGGCGTCAGGCGCTTTGGCATCCACCTTTGTCGCAGCCTGATAAAGCAGCAAGCGCGCCGCTTCCAATTCGGTAGCCATGTCGGCAAGCTTGAACTGCAATGCCTGAAACTCAGACAGCGTTTTGCCAAATTGTTTGCGCTCAAGCATATAGGCCTTCGCTGTATCCAACGCGCTTTGGGCCGTGCCCAAAGAACACGCGCCAATATTCAAACGTCCCCCATCCAGCCCCATCATGGCAAACTTAAAGCCTTCGCCCTCAGCCCCCACACGGTTTGCGACTGGAATACGCGCATCATCAAAATTGACGGTCGCCGTTGGTTGAGAGTTCCAGCCCATTTTGCGCTCAGGTACCCCGAAGGATACACCCGGCGCGTCCTTTTCAACGATCAAACAGGATATGCCGCGCGAACTATCATCGCCGGTCCGCACCAGACACACATAAATGTCCGACGTGCCCGCCCCTGAGATAAACGCCTTGCTCCCATTGAGTAAATAATGGTCGCCGTCACGAACAGCCTTGGTGCGCAGGGCGGAGGCGTCTGATCCACTACCGGGCTCGGTAAGGCAATAGCTTGCAATCAACTCCATTGTGGTCAGCTTGGGCAACCATTTTTGACGCACCTCATCAGACCCGAACCGGTCAATCATCCAGCTCGCCATATTATGGATGGAGAGGAAGGCTGCGGTCGAAGTGCACCCACTTGAGAGCGCCTCAAAGATGATCGCAGCATCAAGACGCGTGAGCGCCGAGCCACCAACATCCTCTTGCACATAAATACCGGCAAATCCGAGCGCGGCTGCTTTGCGCAATGTATCGACGGGAAAGATCGCTTCCTCATCCCATTTCGCCGCATGGGGTGCGAGTTCCTCTGCCGCAAATTGGCGGGCAACGTCCTGAAAAGCGCTCTGCTCTTCACCAAGCTCGAATTGCATATCTATCTCCTCATAGGGCCTTTTGGGGCCAGCCCTTTAAAGGGTCTTAACCACAGAAATTATCTTCGTCAAATGCCTAACTAGGAACCGCAAAGTCCGTAACGTCAACCCTTTGCGGGCCATTCCGGCACTTTAGGCCCTGTGGCTCAGGAACACATTGCGTCCCCTCCTTTCCGGGGTTAAAAAGAGCCCATGACCAATAGATCAAACGCTCAATATCCGACCACCCGCCTGCGCCGCAACCGCCGCACCGATTGGTCCCGCCGCCTCATCTCCGAAAACCAACTTTCGGTCAATGACCTCATTTGGCCCATTTTCGTCCATGAAGCTGACGGCATTGAGCCCATTGCCACCATGCCCGGCGTCAATCGTTTAAGCATTCCAGAGGCTGTTAAAGCCGCTAGAGAAGCCCATGCACTTGGCATTCCAGCCATGGCGCTCTTTCCTTTTTCGCCTGCTGAAAAGCGCGATGAAACCGGCAGCGAAGCAACCAATCCCGATAATTTGGTCTGCCGTGCGGTTTCTGCGATCAAACAAGCCGTGCCCGACATTGGCATCATGTGCGATGTCGCCCTCGACCCCTACACCTCTCATGGGCACGATGGTTTGCTGGAAAACGGCACCATCCTCAATGATGCGACAGTCGAAGTCCTCATTGAACAAACACTGCGCCAAGTAGAAGCAGGCTGCGACATCATTGCCCCGTCCGATATGATGGATGGCCGAATTGGCGCTATTCGCGGCGCACTGGAAAAATCAGGGCACACAAATACACAAATCATGGCCTATGCCGCGAAATACGCCTCTGCCTTCTACGGCCCGTTCAGAGACGCCATCGGCTCAACATCAGCCCTTAAAGGGGACAAGCGCACCTACCAGATGGACCCGGCAAACACCGACGAAGCCATCCGTGAAGTTGCCCTAGATTTGGCAGAGGGTGCGGACATGGTCATGGTCAAACCCGGTATGCCGTATCTAGACATTGTGGCTCGTGTGAAAAATCATTTCCATGTGCCCACCTATGCCTATCAGGTCTCCGGCGAATATTCGATGATTGCGGGTGCCATTGAAAACGGCTGGATGGACCGCGACAGAGTGATCCTTGAAAGCCTAATGGCGTTCAAACGCGCAGGCGCTGACGGCGCTCTAACCTACTTCGCAGTTGATGCAGCCCGTCTTTTAAACGACCAATAAGAAATCAAGTGTGGCGGGGTATCCAATCAGGCCATCCCGCCATTTCCACAATCATGTCTGTGCGGAACCCGTTAAAGCCCGTCGCCAATGTCAGCGAATAGGCTCCCATACGGTGAAACGCGATCCAGTCTCCCTCTTCAATATCTGCTGGAAACTGGAACGGTAAATCCACCCCGTCAATACAATCACACGTCGGCCCGAAAAGAGAGAAAGTCTCGTGCGCATTTCCATGTGAGCGCCCGCGCGGATACACGTCACTGGGCGCCCGGATCTGACCCAACTTAATCTCCGCTAAAGTCCCGTAAAAGCCCTCATTGAGATAGACAGCCGATCCTTTGCGCAAATTCACTTGGGTCACAACGCTACACGCATCCGCCACCAGCGCCCGTCCCGGCTCGGCGAGCAAGGGACAATCAAATCCATACTTTTGGCGCGCTTGCTCAATCACCGCAAAATACTCTTCGAGCGGCGGAACCTCGTTCTCATAAGCCGCCGGGAACCCGCCCCCAATGTCCAAATAATTGAGCGTCACACCAGCTGCATCCCGAACCGACGCCGCCATCTTAATCGCTTCAGCATAGGCATTGGGAGAGGTGCATTGACTGCCAACATGGAAACAAAGCGCCACCTCAAAGCCAAGGCCCACAGCCTGACGCAGTAAATCTGCCCCCTCAACCGGAGAGCATCCAAACTTTTCAGACAGGTTGAAAAGAGCCGTGTTACCGCTGGTTGCAAGGCGCACTTCAATCACGGGCGGCTTATCGAGCAGGTGGGGGATGGTCTCATGTATTTTTTTGAGTTCACCGACATGATCCACAACATAATCACGCATACCGTAGTCCCGCGCGGCAGCTTCCAAGGAAGCACGCCCCTTCACAGGGTGATTGAAATAACAATCTGCATCAGGGAACAACTCACGCGTCATGGCAATCTCAGGAAGCGAAGCGGTATCAAAAGCCGTGATACCAGCCTCATACAAAGTCTTCATAATCACCGGATGATCATTACACTTCACAGCATATAACGTACGACCCTCAAACCCATCGACGAATTGACGGGCCCTTTCGCGAAGCACTTCAGGCCAAATACAGAAAACCGGATAAGACGGATCAAGCTCCTCCAACAAGTGGGGAACAGATTCAAACCGACGCAAACCAGATCCAGTATTTGTTAAAGCCATTTAGGTCTCCATCACATTATACAACCAGCCTCACAGCCCCTCCCTTTAGGTGCTTTTACGCAGGCGCGCAACCAAACTAGACGTATCCCAGCGATTACCACCCATGCCTTGCACTTCAGAATAGAACTGATCAACCACAGCAGTCACCGGCAAGTGAGCGCCATTGCGTCGCGCTTCATCCAAGCAGATACCCAAATCTTTGCGCATCCAATCCACGGCAAAGCCAAAATCAAAGTCCCCCTCAATCATCGCTTCATAACGGTTTTCCATCTGCCAACTTTGGGCGGCCCCTTTGGAAATCACATCAATTACAGCAGCCGGATCAAGCCCTGCTTTCTCGGCAAAATTAATTCCCTCAGACAGACCCTGCACCAAACCAGCGATACAAATTTGATTGACCATTTTTGTCAATTGACCTGCCCCAGACGCGCCCATCAAACGATGCGCCCGCGCAAAACAATCAATCGCTTCTTTGGCTGTGTCATAGGCGGCCAGCTCGCCCCCAATCATCACCGTCAGAGCGCCATTTTCAGCACCGGCTTGGCCACCCGAAACAGGTGCGTCCAAAAACGTAAAGCCTTGTGCCTGTGCCACATCACAAAGTTCGCGCGCCACATCAGCAGAAGCCGTCGTATGATCAACGAACACTGCGCCTACCTCCATGCCCGAAAATGCACCATCGGGGCCCGTTGTCACAGAGCGCAAATCAGCATCATTTCCCACACAGGCAAAGACGAGGGCCGCTCCCTTCGCGGCCAGTGCAGGCGTGTCGGCGCGCGCACCACCAAATTCGGCAACCCAATTCTCGGCTTTTTGGGCTGTCCGATTGTAGACGGTCACATCGTAACCCGCCTTACTCAAATGCCCCGCCATGGGATATCCCATGACACCCAAGCCTATAAAGGAAACTTTCTTCGCCATCTAAACAACTCCCATTCACCTGCATTTACGCCCAAAATACGCAGCAGTCTTCCCACAGGTATAAACTGCCCTCCAAACAAAGAAAAGGCGCTGTGAAACCAAGTTCACAGCGCCTTAAATTGTCTTCATCGGTGCGAAAGCTAATTCACACTACCAAATCCTGCTTCCCGCCCTGCTTTACAGTCGGGCGAAGATTGAAAGGTGCATCTGTCATAGTACATTCTCAGCACGCTCCCATCCATGGTGAGGTGATAACAGTCCCGCGTGCCATAGGAGATAATGGAAGATCGGTGACAGAATAAATTCCCCTTGATCCACCAGAACCCATTGCCGCTTTTGGTCCTCGTAGACGAGTAAGTCGAATGGAAGGTTTGATAAAGGTACTGCACAACCTCCACGTCACTCGTACCATCCGAATTCAACTCAATGGACACTTTTGGCAAACGGTTGCCGCCCTGCACATCAGGGCGCCCAATATCCAAATTGAGCGTCCGCCCGACAAAGCGAGAACCAAAGTCTCCACCTGTAAGAGAGTTCCCTCGTTTGTTGAGTATTGTCACTGGAGCATCGCCGCCCCCACCTGTGGTTTTTTTACCCACGGTGCCCTGAACCGAACCCACTTTAGCCGTCTTAGCCGTCCCAACTATAGGTGTCGTTTTTTTCTTAGTCGGTTTGGTTTCTGCCTTGCGTTTCGGCAAAGCCTTGGGCTTTGGTTTTTTCTTCGGTGGTTCAGGTACCACTTCGGGTTCAATCACCGGCACGGGGTCTAGGTCCGCATCCGCAAAAGAAGGCATATTGTCTGACGCCATATCGATGTCAGCCGCAGCCTCGGTTTCATTGCCAATGCCCGCGGCCAGTTGGAATGTCAATGCTTCGCCACCGCCCGGCCCCGCCACTCCAAAGATGCCTGCTCCAATAATAAAGAACAGAAAGACAGCGGCATGCAGAAGGAAAGAGATTGCAAGAAAATCTGGAAGGTTTTGAGGTTCGGACGGTTTAAGTTCAGCCATACTCATGGTGTTGCTCCTTCCGCAGTTGCCCCGTCATCGCCACGGTTCGTAACAAGCAAAACTTGCTTCACACCAATGGTGCGCAAGCCCTCCATCAATTTGAGAAGTTCGTGTGCGGGCGCGCCTTTGTCAGCATTAATAGAAACTTTTTCAACGCCCGCTTGCTTAATATCTTCCTTCAGCATGTAAGGCGCCATTTGCGCATCCATCAACTTTTCGCCGAAATGCACAAACCCATCAGCTTCCATGTAGAGAGCAAAATCCTGTAGCCCCCCTTTGTCATCCACTTCACCAGCAGGTAATTCGACCTTAACTGGATCACTTGGCTTAACCGTCCCTGCCAATAGAAAGAAGATCAACAACAAAAACACAATGTTGATTAAAGGCACCACAGATTCGTAAGGTCTACGGACAGGTGCTTCATCAAAATCTATCATTTGACACTCCCGACACGTGAGGTTGAAACCGTATCAGCACCCGCACGGCGTGCCGCATCCACGGCCCAAATCAACGGCTGCACTTCTGAATTTTTCTCCGCCAAAATGGAGACAATCGCTTCAGGGCTTTCCTTAATACGTGCCTTCAATTTACCTTCAAGGTCACTCACAATCACAGTCGTGCCATCAATGGTTAGATGGCCATCTGTATGAATACCCAATTCAATGACAACGCGGTCAGTATCGACCTCTTCGCTCTCATCGGGTGCTGGCGTAATGACGGTCAGCGTTTGAGTTTTCATGAATGTGCTTGCCAACATGAAAAAGATCAGCAGCAAAAACACCACATCAATAAGTGGAGTTAAGCTAACAATTCTCTTCCGTCCAACTGGTTCATCAAAAAGCATCGGTCGCTTTTTTGCATGAGAATTGGCCATAAGCCCCTCCTATGCTTTACGCAGTTGCGCCAAAAGACGTGATGATGAATCTCGAAGTCCCAAGCGCACCTGATCAACTTTACTTTCAAACAAGTTGAGCGACGACACAGCCGGAATGGCAACAGAGAGGCCAACCGCCGTTGTAAGCAAAGCTGCCCAAATACCGCCCGACAAGATGCCCGGATCAACCTGATTGCCAGCCTCTTCCAATCGTTGGAACGCCTCAATCATACCGATAACCGTGCCCAGCAAACCAAGAAGCGGCGACACATTGCCGATAATCTCAAGCCAACGGAAATAGCTTTGCAACGCGCCAAGTTCATTGCCGCCCACACGTGCCATTTCTTCAGCCGGGTCAGTGCCCTCCTGTTGAGAAAGCACACCGGCGTGCATCACTTTGGCAATTGGAGACTTTTGTTTGGCAGCAATTTGAGTAGCCCCTGCGAGGTCACCCGCCTTAACTTTTGCAAGAATCGCCTCAACAAATGATCTGCGGCTCAAATTTAAACGCCAATATTGGACGATTTTGAGCAGGATAATCGCAAAGGACAAAACAGAAAGTACGAGCAAAATCGCAACGATCACGCCGCCTTTATCCAAGAGCGGGATCAGGTCAAACCACTCGCCCCCACCACTTTCAGGCGCTTGGCCCGTGAGGTCGAGGATATCACCACCGCCGATACTTTCTACACCATCGCCGCCCGCCGCGACGTTACCCGCCTCAGATGTCTCGACAGAATCTTTCAATGTACCTTCTGGCAAAAACCCTGCACTACTATCAACAGGAACGGATTCAACCGAGATGCCATCATCACTCACTACTGTATCAACCACTTTTTACTCCCCCAGAAAAACTAGTAACTACAATTTACGAAGATCTTTTGCGTGTCAACAAATTTTCATAGTAGACTTAACGTCACAAATATTTATCAAATATGCATATGTTTCAGCGATCAACCAAAAGCGATCAAAAATGTCTCAAGCGCCTAGTCAACAGCCCGAACAGCCAGATCATCGTCTTCGTGGGGAGACGCCATCTGTCGTGTTTGTTGAAACGCTATCTAGTTTTGGGCGTTTGTTAGGGGAAACATACCATAAGCGAACGCTGCTCACTCCAAATCAGACCGCCATTATTGCAGCGCTCATCGCAAAAGACGGCCAAACTCAAACCGAATTGGCCCAAGCGCTGCACGCGCACAAAGTATCTGTTGGGATTTATTTGGCAGAATTGGAAGAGTTGACCCTCATTGAGAGGCGCCGTCACCCTTCTGATGGCAGAGCAAAGTGCGCTTATTTGACGGAAACTCTGAAAGAAAACATCCATCGCGGTCGTAACGCGATGGATGATGTTCACCAAATTGCCATTGCCGGTGTTTCAGATGCCAATTACAAAATAATGATGAAATGCATGAAACAAATGCATAGCAATTTGGAAGCACAGCGACAAATTGACATCGATACACCACCATTAGACAAGTTTGAATTTGAGGGGGCTTTGAGGATGCTGAATAAGCTCCATGAGGGGGCTGAGTAAGCTCTCCAAGTCAGCGCACGCTCATCCCCGGTCAAAAGTCTTGTAGTCACCTTTGTAATACAGCAACGGCTTGGCGTCTGACACGACACCGAAGGCTTCCACTCGGCCCACGATGATAAGATGGTCGCCCGCGTCATGCTGGGCATAAAGGCTGCATTGAAAATTGGTTGGGCTTTCACTTAAGTACGGAACACCTGATATGCCCTCGGCCAAAGCAAGCCCCGCCGCGTCATGCTGATGTGCGACGGCAAACCGATTTGAAATATCTTCCTGCTCTTCACTCAATACGCTGACACAGAATGCATCGCACTTTTCGATGACGGGAAACAGCGCCGCCGTTTTATCCAAACACCAAAGAACAAGGGGGGGATCAAGCGACACCGATGAGAATGAATTCACCGTCATTCCCAGCACAATACCATCCGTCCCACGCACAGTGACAACAGTAATGCCGGTGGCAAAGGACCCCAGAGCCGCCCGATACGCCTTACTATCACTCACCATTTTGTCTCCTTAATGAAAACCTTAATGGTTTTCTTAATTATACAGGCCAACTACCTACCACCACCTAAGCAATTTTTCGTTGATATACAACGTTTTGCTTCGCTCATAACACCATATTAACGGTACTAGCCAACAATGCAGGTCACAGAAAGTATCTCCAGCGAGGCGACTCATACGCTCAGCGAGAACTACGGGTGAGAAAGTACTATGCAATTAATTATCGGCATTGTGTTCATTATGGCCTGCGTACTAGGTGGGTATGTTGGTATGGGCGGATATTTGGCTGTTCTTTGGCAGCCGCTTGAAGCCGTGATTATTCTTGGCGCAGCGATTGGCGCCTATGTCATTGCCAACCCCCCTGTTGTCCTCAAGGGCACGGGCGCCATGCTCGGCAAAATCATGAAGGGTCCCAAATATGACAAAGAAGCCTATTTGGAATTACTCGGCATGCAGTTTACAATTTTTAAACTGGCCAAAGCAAAAGGCAGCCTAGCCCTCGAAGTTCATGTTGAAAACCCAGAAGATTCTGACCTGTTCAATCAATTTCCAATTTTCGCCGCAGACCACCATGCGCTTGAATTTATGTGCGACTACCTGCGCATGATCACGCTCGGCACTGAAAATTCCTATGAGCTAGAAGCTTTGATGGATGAAGAACTCGAAACGCACCACCAAGAACAAGAGCAAATGGTTTCAGCCATGCAGGCCCTCGCCGACGGTACACCAGCGCTCGGGATTGTGGCGGCTGTGTTGGGCGTTATTAAAACCATGGGCTCCATCGATAAGCCCCCTGAAATTTTGGGTGGCATGATTGGGTCCGCTTTGGTGGGGACTTTCCTAGGTATTTTCGTGGCCTACGGTTTCTTCGCGCCGATGACAACAGCCCTTAAGAATGCATATGAATCTGAGTCCAAATACTTCCTGTCTATGAAGGCAGGCTTACTCGCTCATATGCAAGGCTATGCGCCAGCCGTTTCAATTGAATTTGCCCGTAAAGCAATGATGAGCAACTTCCGCCCGACCTTTGCTGAGGTTGAGGAATCAACCAACAACCTCAAACCAGCGACGCAATAAGTTGACTGCCAATCAGAACGAAATTTTAGAACGGAAGACTAAGGGCTCATGAGCGAAAGCACGATCATCATCAAGAAGGTCAAGAAAGGCGGACATGCTCACCACGGTGGGGCATGGAAAATCGCCTACGCTGATTTTGTGACTGCAATGATGGCTTTCTTTCTCTTGATGTGGTTGATCTCCATGACCACACCAGAACAAAAACAAGGCCTTGCTGACTATTTCGCACCCGCAAGTGTGAGCCGTTCCAACTCTGGGGCTGGTGGGGTTATGGGCGGCACAGCCTTTGATACTGACGGCGCGCGCATGTCGGGTTCGGCCCCTAAAGTAGTCATGACCATGTCTACCCCTAGCTCTCCTGAAAGCCCAAAAACAAAGAACGAAAAAGCAGCCGAGCAAGGCGCTGTTGGTGAAAACTCAGCACCAATGGACGGTGCCGCCACAACAGCTGCTGAACTACAAAACAAAAATCCGATTGAGACAGTTCAAGATATAGCGCTGCGCACAGCGGCTGAAAGCTTACGCCAAGCACTCAAAGATATGCCCGAGCTCGCAGAGCTCTCCAAGAACATCATGATTGAAGAGACCGACGAAGGCCTCAATATCAGCCTTGTCGATCAAGAAGGTCGAGCCATGTTCCCGCCAGGCCACGCAGAACCTTATGAGCGTACGCGCCTCATGCTGCAGCAAGTTGCAAAAATCATGGATCCTTTGCCCAACCGGATTTCGATCACGGGTCACTCCGACGCGGCAAAAATGCGCGGAAATAATGGGTACTCAAAATGGGAACTTACAGCAGACCGTGCAAATGCGACCCGCCGTATTTTGCAATTTGCAGGTGTACCAAATGATCGCCTCTTTCAGGTGACCGGGAAAGCCGATACCGATCCGCTTTTCCCAGAGGACCCCTATTTGCCAGCAAACCGCCGCATATCCATCCTCTTGATGCGAGAAGCCCCGGTTATTCCGCCTGGTTTCCAGCCTTAAAGCTCTAGGTTTTCTCCGTTCTCAAAAATAGCGCAAAACAGTCAAGTCTTGTAGATTACCATCTATGGCTTATGTCTATAGGGCTGGCTTGCCTGCAGCGCACCGCGTTTTCCCCCGTGCGCCTTCCTGATAATCTAAATAGAGGAACACACATGTCGTCGCCGAATGAACCATCAACAACTAACTCAGGACCCGCCATGACGGGTCCCGACTACATGTATGATGCAGAGAATTTTCGCGGCATGCTCATGCGACGTTTTTTTGCCTTCCTCTATGATATGGTCGCCCTGATTTTTCTCGCCGCCATCGGGCTGGTCATTTCGTTGGTTTTAACAGTGCTAACGCTCGGTTTGGCCGCACCCATTATGGGCGTGCTGTGGGTCGTTCTCTTCTTTGCCTATTTCACTCTCACCCTTGGCGGCCCGCGCTCAGCGACGCCTGGGATGGTGCAACAAGGCATAGAGATGCGGACATGGGAAGGAAAACATCCAAGTCATGCCCAAGCGCTCTTTCATACATTCCTATTTTACATCGTCTTCTCAGTAACCAGCATTGTCTTCGTGCTTGTACCGCTCTTCAATGTGCGTCGCCGCAACTTGCATGATTTTTTCTCAGGCTCTGTTTTCATAAATTCCGGCGCGGATCACGCTGAAAACTAGAACGGAAGACGGGTGCTTACGAAGAAAATGTGAGGCGTGAATCATAGACTTAGCCAACGCACGGGTTTTCAGTTAGGCTCTGTGCTGGTAAGTGATTGGTTTCAAACGATTACACATGCGCGCCTTCTAATTTTAAGAGCACCAATTTCTATGGAAGAACTGACCGTTGCCAGCTGGCAGATGTGGCTTACCTTTGCCACCATCGCCGTTGCTGTCGGATTCTACGCTGCTGGACGCGTGTCCATGGAACTCACATCCCTCTTTACTGTGGGATTGCTCATGGTGTTTTTCCAGCTGTTTCCCGTGACCAATGCAGCCGGAGAGACCACGCTCTCAACATCCCAGTTGTTGTCTGGATTCGCTAGTCCTGCCCTTATTGCCATTTTGGCTCTCTTAGTGATTGGGCAAGGCCTCTTTTTGTCCGGCGCTCTTGAAGGGCCCACACGGTTTTTCGCCCGCGTCGGAAGCGCGCGTCCTGTCGCAACACTTATTGCAACACTCCTGCTCATTGCAGTGGTAAGCGCCTTCATGAACAACACCCCTGTGGCTGTCATGTTCATTCCCGTATTAGCCACACTCGCAAGCCGTATGCGTCAATCACCCTCCAAGGTCATGATTCCCCTAAGCTACGTCTGCATCCTCGGCGGCATGACCACCTTGATCGGCTCCTCCACCAACTTGCTGGCTGCCGGCATTGTGGAAAGCATTGGCCTCGGCAAAATCAGTTTCTTTGACTTTACAATTCCGGGTCTCGTATTAGCCACTGTTGGCTTGGGCTACGTTTTCATAGTCGCACCCCGCCTGCTCCCAGATCGCGACAGCTTCGCCGATGAAATGAGCGGTGCAGGCAAACAATATATCGCTCAAATCCAACTGACTTACGATCACCCCTTGGTCGGCACGACTTCAATTGCGGGGCTTTTCCCCCCACTCAAAGATGTCACCATCCGCATGATCCAACGCGGTGAAACCCCGATCCTGCCCCCATATGAAGACGTCACCCTGCAACCCGGCGACACACTCATCATGGCGGCAACGCGCCAAACTCTCACCGATGCCCTAAAATCAGGGTCCAGCCTGTTCAAAGGCCTCCTCGAACAAAACCAATCCACCTATTACAGCGACACAAGTGTTTTAAAAGACGAAGACACAACGGACGGTCGCCCCTCCGGTGACCTCACACTGGTGGAAGTTGTCGTCGCCCCTGCATCACGTATGATCGGGCGTAATATTGAGCAAATCGGGTTTCGTCATGAGACCGGTTGCATTGTCTTAGGCATCCAGCGCCGCTCCCGCATGATCCGTTCAAAAATGAACGACATCCGGCTTGAAGACGGTGACGTCTTGCTCATTCTGGGTAGCCGCAACAATGTTCATGCCCTCCGTCTCAACCGCGATGTCATCCCACTTGAATGGTCTGCAACCGAACTACCAGACCTTTCTCGCTCCACACGCGCGCGTGTTATCTTTGGGTTCACCGTTATAACTGCTGTCCTCGGCCTGCTGCCCATCGAAGTGGCTGCCTTGCTCGGTGCCGCAGTCATGATTGGCACCGGCGTCCTCAACATCCGCCAAGCCTCACGGGCCATTGATCGGCGTATCTTCTTACTTGTCGGTGCTGCCCTCGCGATGGGTACAGCCCTGCAAGGAACTGGCGGTGCGGCCTATCTCGCTCAGATACTTGTCAGCACATTAAGTGGGTTTGGCCCCATCGTCATTTTGTCGGCCATGTTCCTGTTTGTCGCCATTCTGACCAATATATTGACCAATAATGCAACCGCAGTTCTCTTCGTGCCCATTGCGGTAAGCACTGCACAAGCGCTCAATGTGGATCCGATGGTATTTGTTTTCGCCGTCATATTTGCTGCAAATTGCTCGTTTGCCACGCCGATGGGCTATCAAACCAACCTGCTCGTTATGGGTCCCGGACACTATAAATTTGGGGATTATTTGCGCACCGGCGTGCCCTTGATCATCTTATTATGGATCACATACACGCTATTTGCGCCGTGGTACTATGACCTGTAGGATAGGCCTTCACCGTCACACTCTGGCCGAGCACCGATAACTCGTGAGGAAACCACATTGGTCCGCCAAGTCCCAAACGAATTTCCCCAGTTTTACCTGACAGCCCCTGCGCCCTGTCCGTATCTTGACGGCCAATACGAAAAGAAAATCTTCACCCACCTGATGGGCGAAGAAGCTGATCAACTCAATAATATGCTCACCCAAGCAGGTTTCCGGCGCTCTCAAGGGATTGCCTACCGACCCGCATGCGAAGACTGCAGCGCCTGTGTTTCCGTGCGCATTCTGGCAGACGCCTATAAGGCGAGCAAAAACCATAAACGGGTTTTGAAACGCAACGCCGACCTTCTCAGCAAAGAAGTGCCCGCAACTGGCACGAATGAACAGTTTTCACTGCTGCGCACCTATTTGGACACGCGCCACGCAGATGGCGGCATGGCCGAGATGACCCCCCTCGACTATGCAGCAATGGTAGAAGACACGAACGTCAACACGATGCTGGTTGAGTACCGTCTTCCTTTAGAACCCGGCGCCTTTACCAAAGAGGGGCGATTGATTGGATTGGCTTTAACAGACCAAATGGAAGATGGGCTGTCGATGGTCTATTCCTTTTTCGATCCAGAGTTTAAAGACCGCAGCTTGGGGACCTATTTGATCCTTGATCATATTATCCGCACTCAAAAGCGCGCCCAACCGCACCTCTACTTAGGGTATTGGGTCGATGGCTGCCAAAAGATGAGTTACAAAGCGCGTTTTCAACCGATTGAAGCGCTGGGCCCCGAAGGCTGGAAAACCCTACCGCCTACCGCCAAAACGCCCACCAAGTAGCCACTTAAACGGTGCAAATAGTCTTTTAGACAGTGAAAGAGATGGTTTTTAGCCAATTCCATCAAAAACAGCTGCGTGCGCCTCATTCCAGCCATTGCACCCTCTGCCCGCCTCCCTATACTGGCCAAAAATATAGGGCCGCCTCATCTAAGTGAGAGAATGGCGCCGAATCTAGCTACTGGGGGAAGTTACATATGAAACGCCGTTCTTTTCTAACAGGTGCAGGCCTAACCGCCGTTGCCGCATCCACACTGTCCGCGCCTGCAATCGCTTCGGGAAAGCGCAAGCTGAAGATGGTAACCACGTGGCCAAAGAACTTGCCCGGTGTGGGTGTTTCAGCTGAACGACTTGCAAAGCGCATTAAGGCGCTCACCGAAGGTCAATTGGACATCAAAGTATACGGCGCTGGCCAAGAAGTGCCCGCCCTCCAATCCTTTGACGCTGTGTCCAGTGGAGCCGCAGACGTCTATCACGGCGCTGAGTATTATTGGCAGGGCAAATCCCCCGCTTTCAACTTTTTCACAACCGTCCCCTTTGGTATGACTGCAGATGAGCTGTGCGCGTGGATTTACCACGGCGGCGGGCAACAATTGTGGGACGAACTATCAGCGGGTTACAACATCAAACCCTTCATGGCCGCCAACACAGGCGTGCAGATGGGGGGCTGGTTCCGCAAAGAAATCAATACACTCGAAGACCTTAAAGGTCTTAAAATGCGCATGCCAGGACTTGGGGGCGAAGTCTTCCGCCGCCTTGGCGTGGCCGCTGTCACCTTGCCAGGAAATGAAGTTTATTCAGCACTGCAAAGCGGCGCAATTGACGCGACCGAATGGATCGGCCCTTGGAATGACCTTGCGCTCGGTTTTTACCAAATCGCGCCCTTCTACTACTGGCCTGGCATTCATGAGCCCGGTCCAACACTTGCCGCAGGCTGGAACTTGGACGTTTGGAACAGCTTCACCGATCACCAGCGCATCGCCATTGAGACAGCCTGCGCCATGGAAAATGATGTGTGCCTTGCAGACTACAATTATCACAATGCCGTGGCGCTCCAAACGCTGGTGTCAGAGCATGATGTAAAGCTGCGCCGTTTCGATCCAACTATTTTGGCCGCCCTGAAGAAAAACTCAATTGAAGTAGTTGCTGAAATGGCAGACAAAGACCCTATGACGAAGAAGGTACATGCGAGTTTCAAAAAATCTCTCGACATGCAGCGTAAGTGGACCACCATTGCAGACCAAGCTTTCCTAAATGCACGCGATCCGCAAGAATAATTGGCGGAGGATTTGTTTGTGAATGCTCTGTATCGTCTCGCCCTTTTCATAGATGGGCTGAATGAAAAAATCGGCAAAACCGTTTCATGGCTCGCTGTGGCCATGTTACTGGTGCAATTTGCCATTGTCCTGATGCGATATGTTTTTGGGGTCAATTACATTTGGTTTCAAGAATCTATTCTCTACATGCACGGTTTTCTCTTCATGCTAACGGCGGGCTACGCGCTGTTGCATGATGAGCATGTGCGCGTTGACATCTTTTACCGCGAAGCATCCCGTCGCGCTAAGGCGACAGTCAATCTGCTGGGCAGTTGCCTACTCCTTTTGCCGTTCATGGCACTGGTTTTCTACACCTCTTTCGGCTTTGTTATTAAGTCATGGGCTGATCTAGAAGGCTCAACCGAAACCAGCGGCATTCAAGGCGTATACCTCCTCAAATCCGCCATTCTCATATTCGCAGTTTTAGTTGGACTACAGGGCATCTCCCTCGCGATTCACTCCATACGGATTTTGCGCGGCGAAGAAAAAACCGTGGACGACCACGAAGAGGCAGTTCTGTAAATCATGGAAATTTCCGAAACCCTCGACCTGCTGATGTTTGGCGCCGCCTGCCTATTTTTACTCTCCGGCTACCCGGTTGCCTTCACCCTTGCCGGTGTGGCTCTCACGTTTGCAATGATTGGCATCGGCCTCGATGTCTTCCAGTTTCGCGACCTATTGGTAATTCCCAACCGTATATTTGGGACCATGACCAATGAAATCCTCATTGCCGTACCGCTTTTCATTTTTATGGGGACCATGCTGGAGCGATCCAAAGTTGCCGAAGAGCTCCTAGAGAACATGGGTAGGCTCTTTGGCTCGCTTCGCGGTGGCTTGGGCATTTCCGTGACGATCGTGGGCGCCCTACTGGCCGCCTCAACAGGCATCGTCGGTGCTACAGTCGTCACCATGGGGCTTCTCTCGTTGCCCACCATGCTGCGGCGTGGCTACGACCCAGCTCTGGCCACAGGCTCTATTGCAGCCGCGGGCACCCTTGGCCAAATCATTCCGCCCTCCATCGTATTGGTGTTGCTGGGCGATCAACTCTCAAACGCCTACCAGCAAGCCCAGCTCGAAATGGGAATCTTTAATCCCAAAACCATGTCGGTGGGCGACCTCTTTGCCGGAGCGCTCATACCCGGTTTCATGCTGGTTGGCCTGTATATTTCTTACCAAATATATCGCGCCATCATTGATCCAGACTCGTCTCCCGCCATTCCCCAAGAAGAGAGCGAAGCAGATCTCAAGGAACTTTATAAGCGCACCTTCCAAGCACTACTGCCCCCGATCATTCTCATCATCTCCGTCTTAGGGTCGATCCTTGGAGGTATTGCCACCCCGACAGAAGCCGCCGCCGTGGGCGCTGTGGGCGCGACGCTTCTCGCGGGGTACAGACAGGAAGCATCGCGAAGACCTGCCTTAGGAGCCGGCCTAGGCCTCGTTCTCCTACTGGTCCTTGTCAGTCAAGTCGACATGCGGCTAGGACGTGACGCCATCACCTTTATTGAACAAATTTCGATCTATGCTGCTTTTGGCCTCATCGGCCTCATCACGTGGGGTGTCGCCAAAAGCATGGCGCAGCTGCACAAAACAAATGTGCTCTCTGATGTCGCCCAAGCCACCACCAAAGTAACCGCGATGGTCTTCATCATCCTCATCGGTGCAGCTTTATTCTCAACCGTCTTTAGAGGATTAGGCGGAGATGACATGGTACACGAGTTTCTCACCGACATGCCCGGCGGCGTAGTGGGTGCCATGATCATTGTTATGGCTGTGATGTTCGTGCTTGGCTTCTTCCTCGACTTTATTGAAATCACATTTGTGGTGGTGCCGATTGTTGCCCCCATTTTGCTGATGATGGGCGTGGACCCCGTCTGGTTAGGCATTATGATGGCCATCAACCTGCAAACCTCCTTCTTAACACCACCGTTTGGGTTTGCTCTTTTCTATCTACGAGGTGTCGCTCCCTCATCCATTCGCACAACACAAATTTACCGGGGGGTGGCGCCCTTCATTGTCATTCAACTTTTCGCACTGCTCATTCTCGCACTTTTCCCAGAGCTTGCGACATGGTTGCCAGAAGTCATTTTTGGTAAGTAGTCATTTTAATAAGTAGGAGAGATCCCCGTGGGATATTTCAGTCGTTTTCTAAAGCCGGGCCAAGGCCTTCCGCCTATGGTCCGAAGCACGTTGATCCTCGTGGTGGCTATTGTTGTCGTTGGCCTCGTTCTTGACGGCGGCTATATCGACATTGAGGATCCAGACAAAGTAACGCTCACCGCGCAATTTGGACCTTTAGAAGGGGAGATTTACCCCCTAATAGTTATTGCACGCGTACAAAATATCTCCGACGAGCCAATGAGCCTCACATCTCCAAATCCGTGCGATGTTTTCCGCTGGTTCCTCCTCGACGAAAACAATGACTTCATCCAATCAAAGCCACAAGAGGCCTGCACGCAAGTCGCAATGTCCACTCACCTAGCACCGGGGAAATTCCAAGAGACAGAATTCATTCTTCCCATCGATGCGCGCCGGCTTGAACCAGGCGGAAACCTACGCCTGCGTTACAGATACTGGGGCATCGAAGGCCAAACTAAATTCGTCTTTGAACTTCCACAATAAGATCAAGGCAGATAGCTAGAACTTAGGCCCAAAGGTTTCCTGGCGCGGATAGCCTTTGGGCGGCAAACGCCCAGCTTGAGCGCGTGCGCCCATCCACTCTCCCAGATCATCGATCGTGCGGACACGGCCACTGCGCTCAACAACTGTCAGCCCCTCTTTGAGGTTAAACGTCTTGGCGTCTTTCAGCGAACCGCCTTTGTAGCGCTGCAAGATCACGCCTTTGCCGCGCGTCATCTCCGGCATTTCTGATACCGGGAAGACCAGCAGCTTACGGTTTTCACCGATAACAGCCACATGATCGCCCACGACTGGCGCGATGACGACAGCTTCAACATCACCAGAAACATTCAAAACCTGCTTACCGGCTTTACGCTGCGCAACAACGTCAGCCTCGGGCACAATAAACCCGTGGCCAGAACTGGAAGCGATCAACAATTTGCGCTCTGGATCATGTTTGAGGAAGGATACAATGTCATGCCCCTCTTCCATATCAAGGAAGAAACGGATGGGTTGACCTGCCCCTCGACCGCCCGGCAGTTTGTCTGCACCAAGGGTATAGAACCGTCCATCGGTGGCAAAAATAACAAGCTTATCTGTGGTCTGCGCATGGAAGACAAAGCGGCCTTTGTCGCCCTCTTTGTATTTAAGATCGTCAGTATTCTCAACATGACCTTTAAGCGCACGCACCCAGCCTTTTTCAGAACACACCACTGTAATGGGTTCACGTTCCACCAAGGCTTCCAACGGAACCGATTCCATATCAGGCGCGTCTTCCAAAGTCGTGCGCCGTTTCCCCAACAAAGTTTTAGGGCCAAAAGTCTTCTTCAGTTCTTTGATGTCGGTCGCAATATAGGCCCATTGATCTTTCTCAGAGGCGATAAGAGCTTTCAGCCCGTCCCCTTCAGTGGAGAGTAAATCATGTTCCTTGCGAATTTCGATCTCTTCCAATTTGTGGAGGGAGCGTAACCGCATATTCAAGATGGCTTCTGTCTGCATATCTGTCAGCTTAAACGTCGCCATCAATTGCTTTTTGGGCTCATCCTCATATCGAATAATACGAATGACTTCGTCCAAATTCAGGAAAGCAATCAGAAAGCCTTCGAGCATTTCAAGGCGGTGCTCAATTTTGCCCAACCGAAATTTACTACGCCGCACCAAGACGACTTGCCGATGGTCCAGCCATGCGCGCAAGGCTTCAGCCAAGCTCAACACACCCGGCACTTGCCCGGCAGAAAGCACATTCATATTGAGCGAAATACGGTTTTCTAAATCCGTAATCCGGAACAAGGATTCCATCAAATGAACTGGATCCACATTTCGGCTTTTAGGTTCCAAAACCAGCCGAATTTCTTCAGCAGATTCATCCATCACATCACCCAGCAGCGGCAACCGACGCGCTAGTAACAATTCAGCAATGCGTTCGATTAATTTGGATTTCTGTACCTGATAGGGAATTTCAGTGATGACAATCTGCCATCCACCCCGCGCAATATCTTCCTTGTGCCAGCGCGCCCGAACCCGAAAGCCCCCCCGCCCTGTCTCATACGCCTGCTCAATCGTCGTACGGTTTTCAATAAGAATACCGCCCGTTGGGAAATCTGGTCCTTGTACAAAGTCCACCAGCTTTGACGACTTCGCATTTGGGTGTTTGATGAGGTGCAAGGAGGCGTCACACAGCTCAGCCACATTGTGCGGCGGTATACTGGTCGCCATCCCAACAGCAATCCCCGTCGACCCATTGGCCAAGAGATGCGGAAAATTAGCGGGCAGAACGACAGGTTCTTTTTCTTCGCCGTCATAAGTCTCGCGAAAATCAACCGTGTCTTCGTCGATCTGTTCCAGCAAGTATTGGGAGACCGCCGTCAGCCGCGCTTCGGTATACCGCATGGCCGCTGCATTATCACCGTCCACATTACCGAAGTTACCTTGGCCGTCCACAAGCAACCAACGCACAGAGAAGTCCTGCGCCAAACGCACCATGGCGTCATAAATGGCTTGGTCACCGTGGGGGTGAAATTTACCCATCACGTCGCCAACAACACGCGCGGATTTTTTAAACCCAGACTTTGGGTCCAGCTTCAGCTGCCGCATTGTATAGAGAACCCGCCTATGCACAGGCTTCAAACCATCACGCACATCAGGCAAGGCCCGGTGCATAATAGTCGACAGCGCATACGCCAAATAGCGCTCTTCAAGCGCTTGGCGGAGGTTGATTTCATCTTCGGGCGATTCTGGTGGTGCTACACGTGTGGTCATAGGCCCGAATATACCGAGATTCGCGCGCTGTCACCCAGCCAATACAATCTCACACGCAAAAATCATCTGGATAACCCGAACAAAGCCTATTTTTCAGCCCTTGCCATCAATCGTTTGCGTACGATATCGACCAAACGTATCCGTGGTTCTGGCAAACGCCCCAAAAGAGGCCCAAAAATCTGTTTCTCGAGAAAATGCCCGGTCAACGCTAATCCGTCTAAAACATCACTCTCTTTGGCCCGGTCAGCCCCTGCCCCAATTAAGAACCCGGGTAACGCGAGTAATTGGGCTTTATATTGCCCAGCACCCGCAGCACAAACCGCCCGGCCGCTACGGGGCGACACATACTCCAACCCCTCTTCCACACCTGTGACAGCACAGGAGGTAAGGTCCAGCCCAAAGCCAAGCTCTTGTAGGAGCCCCAATTCCCAACGGACATATAATGCCGGCCAAATCTCAGCATCTTCCAAATTGTCTAAAAGAACTTCATAAGCCTCAAAGAGAGCCGAGTGGTTTTCACGCTCCGGCAAAGCCCGTGCCACACTCGACGCCGCAGTTAAGCCACCCAGCGCAAACCCATCCTCAATCAACACGCCAGCCCGCGCTGTGGTCAATTCAACGGTGTAGGACCCTAGATGGTCTTCAAGGCGCGCGCGCCATTGCAACATCACAGTATTACCAGGCTGCAAAACAGGTCGCAGACGGCGCGAACGACCGCCCCGCACAAGACCGGAATGGCGACCGTGTTGAGCCGTCAATACATCGAGGATCACTGCATTTTCTCCATGCAGTTTCACCGATAGCACGACCCCTTCATCTCGCCATTCCATAAGCTACCCAAATTTAGAGCTATTTATCCTTGGGAAATTCCAAACCCATCATCTCATAACGCTCAGGGTCATCGCCCCATTTCTCGCGTACTTTGACAAAGAGAAAGAGGTGGATTTTCATCCCAAACTCGTCCTGCATCTCTTCGCGCGCAAGCTTGCCGATGGTTTTGATGCCCTCGCCATTTTTGCCGATGAGAATTTTCTTGTGGCCATCCCGCTGCACATAGATGACTTGCTCAACGCGCGCACTGCCATCTTTTTTGTCTTTCCAGCTTTCCGTTTCCACAGTCAGCGAATAAGGAAGTTCTTGGTGCAACCGCAAATAGAGTTTTTCACGGGTAATTTCAGACGCCAAAGACCGCAAAGGCACATCAGCCATCTGATCTTCAGGGTAAAGCCAAGGGCCGGTCGGCAAACGTTCGGCCAAGTAGGCGCGAAGGTCTTCAACCCCGTGGCCTTTTTCGGCGGAAATCATGAAAGTCTTCTCAAACTCAAACAGCTCATTGAGCTCTAGAGTGAGCGCCAATAATTGCTCGCGCCGCAACAAATCAATTTTGTTCAACGCCAAAACAGCTTTGCGTTTTTCTTTAGTCAAACCAGTGATTATGCGCTTCACATCCTGGCTCACGCCGCCTTGGCAATCCACCAGCAACACGACCAAATCAGCATCCGCTGCCCCACTCCAAGCCGCCGACACCATTGCCCGGTCCAACCGACGCCGAGGTGTAAAAATGCCCGGCGTATCAACAAACACAAGTTGGGTGTTTTCGTGGAGAGCAATACCTCGAATACGCGACCGCGTCGTTTGCACCTTGTGAGTCACAATCGCAACTTTGCCGCCCACCATCCGGTTGAGCAACGTAGATTTACCCGCATTTGGCGCACCAATAAGCGCAATGAAGCCGCAACGGAGTGCTTCTTGAGCAGTGTTTTCGTCTGTCATAACTTAACCTCTTCGCGCGTCAACAAGGCTTCTGCAGCTGCTTGTTCCGCCAATCTTTTGGATGTGCCGCTCGCAGAAATAGGGGGAATTCCGCTAATGGTCACTTTAATCTTAAACAGAGGGGCGTGGTCTGGTCCCTCGCGGCCCTCTTCTTCATAGCGTGGGAGGCCAAGCTTTTGCGCTTGCGCCCACTCTTGTAACATTGTCTTTGGATCACGGGGTGGACGAACCATACGCTCAAGCGCACCGCGCCAATGCGCTTCCACAAAGTGCCGCGCAGCGTCGTAGCCCCCATCAAGATAAAGGGCTGCAATAACGGCTTCACACATATCCGCCAGCACAGCTTTACGCACCGCCGTGCCTGAACGGCTCTCACCTTTACTCAAAACCATATAGTCCGAGAACTTCAATTTCCCAGCAACCTCAGCACAAAAGTCTGAGCAAACCAATGCATTGAGCCGAACCGCAAGGTCCCCCTCAGGGTCACTGGAATAGGTTTCGTACAACATTTCAGAGACAAGCAATCCAAGAACTCGGTCGCCCACAAATTCCAACCGCTGATAGTCTCCCTCGCCCTTTGTGTCACCGCTCGCATGGGTAACCGCACGGCGCAAAAGCCCCTTGTCTTCAAAAGAGTGCTTAAGCACTTGTTGAAGCTCGGTAAGAGACTTGCTCTGGCCTAGGCCGGAAGCAGTTTGCTCGGAGTGTTTACTTTTACGCATTCATCAATCTATCAGATCAAAAATCCGACCCCAACGGGTCGCTGACGGCCAACGCCAAAACTCAAGCAGGCCCGCCGATTGGTCTGTCGAGAAGAAGATAACATCTGCCCGACCCACAAAGTTTTCAAACGGAACATAGCCCACATCTAAACGGCTGTCGTTTGAGTGGTCCCGATTATCGCCCATCATAAAGTAGTGATTAACCGGTACACGGAATTCCTCAGTATTATCCACCCGCGTCAAGCCATCATCAAGCGTATTGTAGCTTACACCATTAGGCATCGTTTCGCGGTATTGCGGTGTGCGGCGCACATCTCCGTTTGGATACCGTTCAATAAAATCTTCAATGCGCTCCCGCTTAACCGGGGTGCCATTGATATGCAGCACGCTATTGAGCACTTGAATTCTATCACCTGGCAAACCAACCAACCGTTTGATGAAGTCCGTCCGATGGTCTTGCGGTGTCTTAAAGACCACCACGTCTCCCCGCACTGGGTCCGACGCTAAAATGCGGCCAGAAAAGAGCTCTGGGCTGAACGGCAGCGAATGCCTAGAATAACCATAGGAGAACTTCGACACGAACAGATAGTCACCAATCAACAAAGTTGGCTTCATCGAGCCAGATGGGATGTTGAAAGGTTGGAAGAAAAAAGCACGAATGACCAATGCGATCAAAAGTGCCACACCAACAGTCCGTATAATTTCACTATTAGATTGGGAACCTAAACTACGCACTCGGTCAGTAAATGACATTTTTCTTCATTCCACCCGAAAGCGGACCCTCTATCAGTGTCTTAGAAAATCTAACTCAGGACATAGGCATTTGTGAGACTGGGTACAACAAAAAAGGCAAAAACGTCCCGATTTCGGCCAATTAACCCCTATTTTGGGGCGGGAAGTGCCTGAATAATCACAATTGCTTGGGCGGTAGGGTCATCATCTGTAATCGTCAGCTGAATATCAGCGACCATGCCTTCAGGGGTAATCTTCTCCAACCGAGCCAAAGCGCCGCCCGTCAACTGTAGCGTTGGCGCCCCCGACCGCTTGTTCACAACCCCCATGTCGCGCCAAAACACACCTTGATTAAGGCCCGTTCCAAGCGCTTTTGCACAGGCTTCTTTGGCGGCAAACCGCTTTGCATAGGAAGCAGCACGTTTTAGGCGTCGGTCAGACTTCTTCTGCTCAACATCGGTAAAAATCCGATCGACAAATCGCTGCCCGAATCGATCCAATGAGTTTTCGATCCGCTCAATGCTAATAATATCATTGCCAATGCCGATGATCATGTCTCAGCTCCCTTAAGGCCCACGCCCTTACGCACCAACGCCGCGCGCCGCATCCATCAGGTGGCGCATGCGCAAAATGGCAGCTTCAAGCCCCACAAAAATGGCTTCACCAATCAAAAAGTGGCCAATATTGAGTTCTGTGAGTGTCGGCAGCGCCGCCACTGCCGAAACTGTATCATAGGTAATCCCGTGCCCCGCATGCACTTCTAAGCCAAGCCCTGCCCCTTGGCGGACCGCCTTCTCAATGCGCTCAAATTCAAACGCAGCATCTTTGGCCCGCCCATCCGCTAAGGCGTCACAGTAAGCCCCAACATGTAGTTCAACGACTGGTGCGCCCAGAGACGCCGAGGCAAGCAACTGCTCAGAGGACGCCTCAATAAACAAGGAAACCCGGGACCCATTTTCTGACAAGGAGCGCACATAAGGAGCCAAATGATTATGCCCACCTGCAACGTCCAAGCCCCCTTCTGTTGTGCGCTCTTCCCGCTTTTCCGGCACGAGGCAGACAGCGTTAGGTTTGTGGCGCAGCGCAATTTCCAGCATTTCAGACGTTGCGGCCATTTCCAAATTAAGCGGCAGATCTATCTCAGCGCTCAACCGCACAATGTCTTCGTCCGAAATATGGCGGCGGTCTTCCCGCAAATGCGCCGTAATGCCGTCAGCTCCGGCGGCAGCGGCCATCTGAGCGGCACGCAATGGGTCAGGCAATGAACCACCTCGCGCATTTCGAATGGTCGCGACATGGTCAATATTGACCCCCAACCGCAACAGATTAGATGTGTGTGAGGTGGTTTTAGATGCAGACATGAAACAATCCTTGGAGCCGTCTTAAGCGCAGAACGATTAAGCAGATTTCTCAGTATTTAGATCATCCAGAATTTTTTGCTTCTGACGACCTTTGGCTGCCAATGCATCCCGACGCCGAATTTGATAAGCATCGACCGCGGTCCGACAAATGAAATAGATCGGCAAGGCAACAGCAATGCCAATTGGAATACCGCCCAATGCCATGGGTAAAATAACATCGATCACTTTGTCAAATGCACCAGAAAACACCAGCTCCCAGCTAATTTCACTCGGAACGGGTTCTACGGAAACAGAGGCTTCTTGTCCTAACATCCATCGCCCAAGGTCGTAGGTACCAATCCAGATAAAAGGAAAAGTTATTGGGTTGCCAACAAATGTGCCAAATGCAGACGCGATAATATTGCCTCGGAAAAGCCAAGCAATAGCCCCAGCCATCAAAAAATGAAACCCAAGGAAGGGAGTACACGAAACAAAGCCGCCCGCTGCGACCCCTGCAGCAATTGCATGGGGTGTAGCGCTTAAGCGCCAAACGCGTATCCAGCTATATTGCGCCACACGCAGCCACCCTGAGCGGGGCCAAAAGACCTCACGCAGTTTTTCGAATGGATGCAATTCAACGCGGCGCTTAAACATGCCTACTTCGCCCTAAACTCTATTTCAGTCCCCGGCTACCCGGTTTAATAGCCGGAATATCCTGTAGATGAGGCGGTAATTTGTCAGCCGCATACGTTTTGATATTCAACGACGCTAAGGATACCAATTTCACCCCTATCTTCGCCTTTCCGCCTGAACGATCTATTAAGCAGGCACCACCAACAACAACACCGCCCTGTGCGCGAATGGAGGCAATCGCCTCGCGGGATGACAGGCCTGTGGTCACAATGTCTTCAACCATGAGGCATTTAGCGCCTTTCGGGATCTCAAAACCGCGCCGAAGCGTGAACTCACCATCCACACGCTCCAAAAACATGGAGGGAACTTTTAGCTGGCGCGCCATCTCATATCCCACAATCACGCCGCCCATCGCCGGGGAAACGACAAAATCGATGTCCTTTTTGATTTCTTCGCCCACTTTAGCCGCAAGCGCACGGCACAGCTTAGCCCCTCTTTTAGGGTCCATCATGGCGCGAGCAGACTGGAGGTACATCTCACTATGAAGGCCTGACGACAGAACAAAGTGACCATTAAGCAAGGCACCAGCGTTTTCGTATTCCTTCAGAACCTGTGATTCTTTCATGAGAGCTCTCCGTTGGGGGGATAAATAAACAATTTGCGCGACGCCTTAATAAATCTGCTCGGCCCAATTGTCCATCATCGAGCATGCACCGGTAAAAAACCCACCAAAACCAAGCCTATTTGAAAGCCTGCTATATTCGATACGCTTGATTGACTAACGAAAGCCCATTTAGAGCACTCAAGATTCGGTTTAGATGTTTGCCGTCTCGCACATCAATTTCGATCTGCAAATCGTAAAAGTCCCCATCTCGTTGGTGCATGGTCATATTGCCAATATTACCTTCATAATCCGCCACCAAGCTCGCAATCGCTCCCAAAGCGCCCATTTGATTGGCAAGGGTTACTTGCACCCGGCCCGCAAACAAACTTGGCGCATCCGGTGCAATATCCCAGACAACATCGATCCACTGAGCACTCTCGTCGCCAAACTTCTCAAGCTCCGTGCTCTCAATGGCATAGAGGGCCACCCCACCGTCTGGCTGAACGATACCCACCAGCCGGTCGCCCGGCACGGCAAACAGGTTCTCTGAAAAAGCGATAGACTGTGCAGCCATTTGCGCTTTGTTGACCAAAGCAACGAGGGCATGTCCCCCCTTATTCACAGTCACTTGCCCATTCTGATTGGTGCGGGATGAGTCATCACCCGTGCTGGTTGGCGTGACTAGTTTTGGAAAGACCGCGCCCAGTACATCATAGGGAGCCAGATTACCCTGTCCTACCTCAGCAAGCATCTCTTCAACGCTTTTATGACGAAGTGGCCCGAGCGCGCGCTCAAGTACCTTAGGTCCGGCTCGTTTTTTGAACTGTTCAAAAACACTTTTCAGCATTTGTTTGCCAACCCGTGCAAACTCTTCTTGCTGCGACTGGCGCACAGCCCGACGGATTGCAGAGCGGGCTTTACCCGTGGCTACAATGCCGTCCCACGCAGCGAGCGGCTGTTGCGCCTCTGAGGTGATGATATCAACTTCATCGCCATTTTTAAGTTCACTGCGCAAAGGCGCATGTTGGCCATTGATTTTGCTGCCAACACAATGATCGCCAATGTCGGTATGAACCGCATAGGCAAAATCAATCGAAGTCGCGCCGCGCGGCAGAGAAATCAAACGCCCTTTCGGTGTGAAACAAAATACCTGGTCGGTGAAAAGTTGCAGCTTGGAATGCTCAAGAAACTCTTCCGGCGTGCTGCCATGTTCCAACAATTCAACCAATTGGTTCAACCAGCGAAATGTATTGCCAAATTCATCCGACGTTTCAACATCATTGTTTTCTTTATAAAACCAATGGGCAGCAATGCCGTACTCAGCCACTTCATGCATGAGACGGGTACGGATCTGAACTTCGACCCGTTTGCGCTCCGGCCCAATGATGGTGGTGTGAAGCGAGCGATAGCCGTTGTTTTTAGGTGTGGAAATATAGTCTTTAAATCGGCCCGGCACACTGCGCCAATTCCGATGAAGCATCCCTAAAGCAGCGTATGCTCCCGCATCATCATCCACGATCACGCGGAAGCCATAAATATCCGAGAGCTGCTCAAGCGACACGCTGCGCCGCTGCATTTTACGCCAAATCGAAAATGGTTTTTTCTCACGCCCATACACTTCAACGTTGAGACCGTCAGCCGCCACGGTCTGACGCAGGTCATAGGCAATGCTCTCAACGACATCTGAACTTTGGGCACGCAACTCCGAAAGGCGCTCCACCAAAGTCGCGCGCGCTTCCGAATGTAATTGCTCAAAGGACAGGTCTTCTAATTCTTCGCGTACTTCGTGCATACCCATGCGGCCCGCAAGCGGCGCATAAATATCAAGAGTTTCTTGCGCGATGCGTTGACGTTTGGATGCCTTTTTGATGAAGTGCAACGTCCGCATATTATGCAAGCGGTCCGCGAGCTTCACCAACAAAACCCGAATGTCGTTCGACATCGCCAAAATGAATTTACGGAAATTCTCAGCTTGCTTGGACTGTTCACTGTCCCAGTCAAGCTGAGAGAGCTTTGTCACGCCATCGACCATATTGGCGATTTGCTCGCCGAAGAGTTGTTCAATTTCTTCAAACGTTGCTTCGGTGTCTTCAATCGTATCGTGCAGCAATCCGGTAACAATCGTTGCCGCATCAAGCTTCAGGTCGGTCAGAATGCCCGCGACTTCAATTGGGTGTGAAAAATACGGGTCCCCATTTGCGCGTTTCTGCATGCCGTGCATCTTAGTGCCATAAACGTAAGCACGGTTGATCAACGCTTCATCCGCTTCAGGACTATACGCCAACACCTTATCGACAAGCTCATACTGACGCAGCATTCGTGGGGACTTCCTTTCTCCCAAAAACTCTATGACTTCACGTATTGGCCTCAAAAAAGGCCCTAAGACTCAAAACGCCGCCCAGTTAAACCGGGCGGCGCTGATTGTTGAGAATGTCTCAACGAAATTCAGTCGGCAAATACCGAGTGCCCTACTTCTGAGGCGTATCCATTTGACTTTGCAGCGCGCGAAGAAGGTCTTGCTCGCTCATTTGGTCCAATGTATCCGGCGCGTCTGGTGTTGCAGCCGTTGCAGGTGTTCCAAATACGGAGTCTGCCAAAGATGTATCTTGCTCTGCTGATGCACCAGCGAAACCGCCAGAGGCTGATTGCGCTGTATTGCCGATCAAAGCCATTGGCTCCAACTCAGGCTCATCACGGTCAGCCCGTTTTTGCATGCTGGTCACAAGCTCTTCACGCACTTCAGCGGGAATGATTGTTTCGTCAGCAATTTCACGCAAAGCCACAACCGGGTTTTTATCATTATCCCGGTCAATCGTGATTTCAGCACCGGCAGAAACAGCCCGCGCCCGGTGGGCAGCCAGCAAAACCAATTCAAATCGGTTTGGTACCTTATCAACGCAGTCTTCAACGGTCACGCGCGCCATGCGGTCACTCTCCTAGAAGTAATGAAGGGATTCCCTTCTATCTAATAAGAAACCCTGTGAAATGCAAGAAAAACAATCAATTAGCCCCAATAAGGTCCAAATATCTGCTTTCGAACAAATTATAGCTGCCACCTCTTAAATTTTTAGTTGAGATCAGCTCTTAGCCCTTCACTTGGTAAATCCCCTCACTCGCCTCTACGGGCAAAGCCGCCACCAAGTCCGACACCCTTTTGCCCGTTTGGGGATGGCACCAATTCGGGCAAATTTCCGCCAAAGGCAGTAAAACAAATCCGCGGTGCACCAACTCAGGATGAGGCAAAGCCAAAGGGCGCGAGGTCCACTCTTCCCCCGGCGCCGTCGTCGGCACACTGCCCGGCACAATCACTTCCCCACGAAAATCAATGAGATCAATATCCACCGCCCGCTCGCCCCAGCGCACCCGCCGTTCTCGGCCAAAGTCAGCTTCAATCCGGTGCAACAAGTCCAAGAGGGTTTCCGCGTCCAAATCACTTTCGATTTGGGCCACCCCGTTCACAAAATCTGGCTGCTCATCTGGCGTCATAGCAGGTGTTTTGTACCAATGGGAGCATTTCACCACGCTCAACCCATAGGAAGGCAATGCCGCGACAACAGCCTGCAGGGTCTCCAGGGGCGTTCCTGATGCACTGGGCAGGTTTGCGCCAAAAGCAATCAAAAGCGGTGCAATCATGTGTTTTCCTAATGTCAAAGGGGAACGCTTTGGCGATCCATACGCCGCCCCTTGCTCTTAATCGATAGGCGGTTTATCAGAAAACACACCGCCCGTCGCCACCTTAGGCACGTATAAAGAGACCAATATGACCTCGTCACCCAAAAATACACCGCCTGAAGCCCCTCTTGATTGTCCTCTATGTCCCCGTCTAGTGGACTTTCGGACAGAGAATCAAACTGCACACCCTGATTGGTTTAACGCGCCAGTGCCCTCATTTGGGGCAGACAGCGCAAAGCTGCTGGTAATGGGATTGGCTCCCGGCCTCCAAGGGGCCAATCGCACTGGCCGCCCCTTTACTGGTGACTGGGCCGGAGATCTTCTCTACCCAACGCTACTCAAATTTGGTTTTGCCAAGGGCACCTACGATGCACGGCCTGATGACGGCCTAGAGCTGATCGACTGCATGATTTCAAACGCCGTGCGCTGCGTACCCCCCCAAAACAAACCCATAGGCGCTGAAATGAAAGCCTGCCGTCCATTTCTAGATGCGCGGATTTCAGCCCTCCCGAACCTAAAAGTCATTATTGCGTTAGGTCGGATTGCCCACGAGAACACGCTCACAGTGTTGGACTTGAAAAAGAGCGCTCACAAGTTCGGGCACAACAGCGTTCACACAGTCTCAGAAGATCTGGTCATCATCGACAGCTATCATTGCTCTCGCTACAACACCAATACTGGACGCCTCACCGAAGCGATGTTCCATGATGTATTTGCAAATGCAAAATCGCGCCTGTAATCCCTACCAGTAACGCTGTTCAGCCCAAGGGTCGGCTTCATTGTGATAGCCGCGCTCTTCCCAGAACCCAGGTTTGTCGCTAGCAGAGAATTCAATGCGCTTGATCCACTTGGCACTTTTCCAAAAATACCAACTCGGCACAATGGCCCGAACAGGCGCGCCGTGCTCACGGGTCAACGGTTGGCCCTCCCAACTATGAGCAAACAGCATGTTGGCCTCAGACATCACCTCAATTTTTATGTTGGTGGTGTACCCGTCATAGGAATGGAAAATCACATGGCGTGCTTCAGGGCGCGGTTTGGCCAACGCCAAAATATGGGCCCCAGAAACACCGTCCCACTGATTGTCATAACGGCTCCATGTCGTCACGCAGTGGATGTCGCTAATTTGTGAAACTTGTGGTTGATCAAGGAAGGTTTGGAAATCCCACACAAAAGGATTTTCAACAGCACCATCAACCACCAGTTCCCATGCCCCTTTAGGCACTTCAGGCTTAATCCCCAGATCCAACACCGGCCACTTCTCTACCAAATGTTGGCCCGGTGGCAAACGCCGTTCGCGCAGCGCATCAGGATTACCCGTGAGGTGCTTGCCCGCATCAGCTGTTTTTTGTTTAGATTGGATCAGCTTTTCTTTGATCTGCCCAATAAAGCCGATTTCCGTGTCGTCCTCATTTGCCATCTCAAAACCTCCACCTGATCAAGTTTAACCGCGATCCCGCATCACACGGGCTTTATCACGTGCCCAGCTACGGTCTTTTTCTGTCTGGCGTTTATCAGCCATACGCTTACCTGAGCCCAGACCGATTTCCACTTTAACACGTCCCTGCTCATTGAAATAAATCTTCAGCGGGACCATCGTCATGCCCTTACGGTCGACGGCTGCACGCAACTTGTCGATTTCACGACGATGCAGCAACAGCTTCCGTCTCCGGCGTGTCTCGTGGTTAAAGCGATTGGCTTGTGCGTATTCTGAAATATAGCAATTGTGTAGAAAGAGCTCACCGTCTTTCACCTGTGCAAAAGCATCTGCAAGGCTGGCTTGGCCCGAGCGCAAGGCTTTCACCTCGGTGCCCACAAGCATCAAGCCCGCCTCGAAGACATCTCCGATGGCATAATTATAACGCGCCTTGCGATTGTCAGCGATGATCTTCTTACCATCATCGCCTTTGCGTTTTTTCGCGCCACCAGATTTCGCTGACATCTCTAAATGTCCGTCCTTACCCGTTCAACAAGCCCGCATGGCTCATCGCCGCGCGTACCTGTTCTTTTGTGCTCTCTGAAATATCAACCAACGGCAAGCGTTGCTCCTCAGAACCATGCCCTAAGAGAGAGAGTGCATATTTAGTGGGTCCAGGATTAGATTCAATAAACAGCGCCACATGAAGCGGCATCAATTTATCTTGAATTTCTAATGCCCGCACATAATCACCAGCCAAAGTGGCTGTTTGGAACGCCGCACAAAGTGCCGGAGCCACGTTTGCAGCAACCGAAATACAACCCTGCCCACCATGTGCATTGAAGCCAAGTGCAGTGCCATCTTCACCCGAGAGCTGCATAAATTCAGAACCCATGGCCCCACGCTGCAAACTCACACGGTTCAAATCACCCGTCGCATCTTTGACGCCCACAATGTTCTTCAGCTTAAACAGCTCTGTCATCGTCTCTACAGAGATATCAACCACAGACCGTCCCGGAATATTATAAAGCACGATCGGCAAGTCTGAGCATTCAGCCACAGCTTTAAAGTGTGCATAGAGACCAGCTTGCGTTGGCTTATTATAATACGGAGCCACAACCAGTCCCGCATCAGCGCCAACAGAGGCAGCATATTGCGTAAACTCAACTGCTTCAGCCGTGTTGTTAGACCCAGTGCCTGCAATTACAGGCACCCGTTTATCGGCGATCTCAACACATAGCTTAATCACACTCTTATGCTCTTCAGCAGTAAGCGTGGGTGATTCACCCGTCGTGCCAACCGGCACGAGCCCATGTGTACCTTCACTGATCTGCCATTCGACCAGCTTGGTAAAGGCCTTCTCGTCAATCGCTCCGTTTGAAAACGGGGTAACGAGGGCCACGATAGATCCCTTAAACATCCTCTTGCTCCTAAAAGCGGGGGTTTGCGCCATATAACGGCGCGGAACATACAAGCAAAACAGGGGTGTCGGCAAGGAGATCTGTACTCCCAACCACGCCAATTTACTCAACGAACCTACATAAACAATGTCCAACCGGATCCTACGCGCTCCCTCACATTGAGGTCACGACATATTGAAACGATTGAATGCTGCTTTTAGCCCTGTGTTGACCACATTTATACCCCAAGTTGCAACAATTCAGCACCTTGGGGGGTGAATTCTAAGCAATCCCCTCGTATCCTTTTTCAAAGGCCGACTCGTAACGACTGTTTTAGTCGCTGCAGCTAGTCTATTTGGGGTGAGAAATGCCGTTAGCGCAACCATGCGGGCGAGCACGCGTAGAGTTTGGGAGCAAGGGGAGCGTATGAGTTGGCACCGTCAGGCGCAAATGCAGATCGACGGGCAAGGTTCCCGGCGCCGTAGTTTCAGCAAGGCCGCACGCGCAGCCCTACTCACAGCCACATCTCTCACAACCCTGTGTCTTTTTGCCCTGTCTGGACCCACCGGTACAGCCGCCGCAGCCGTCCCTGTGCCGCTCGCTAAGCCCTCCCTCTCATCGCCGTCTCGCGCACCGTCCAAAGTCCTGCCCCAAACTGATGCGGGCCGTTTGAAAAGCGCATTCGATGCAGGGGCTCGAGGGCGCTGGTTTGATGTGCGCATGATCGCGCAGAAGATAAATGATCCGGCAGCCAAACGCCTTCTAACCTGGTGGCGGCTACGTACAAATAACAGCGGGGCCAATTTAGCTGAGATCACAGCCTTCCTCGATCAAAACCCCAATTGGCCCAGCCACAGCCGCTTACGGCGCAATGCCGAAAAAGCGCTGCTCGACTATCCCATGTCCGACCGCGACTTGATCAATTGGTTCTCAACCGAGCCGCCAATGTCGGGAGAGGCAAAACTAAAACTGGCGGACGCTTATTACCGAACTGGTAATGTGACCGAAGCCGAGTCTTGGGTGACGCGCGCGTGGGTCGATCATGATTTTGGCAAAACCCGTGAAGCTGAAGTTCTTGCCCAATACAGGCCCCACCTATCCCAAGCTGTACATGAAGAACGACTGGCACGCCTGCTCTGGGAAAAGCGTTACTCAAACGCGCGGCGTATGTTGCATCTGGTAAATGCTGATGCGAAAGCGACTGCCAAGACCCGCATCTCCTTGATGCGCCGACGCAAGAGCGCATCAACAAACCTGCTCAACTTGCCCTCACATCTGCGTAACCGGCCCGACGTCCTCTATGACGAAGCACGTTACCTGCGTCGCAAAGGTGAAGTAGATCAGGCGCTGCCTATTTTGCTAACCACTCCGGCCCAGCCGCACCAAAACAAAGGTGCAAACCAATGGTGGGTGGAACGTAAAATCATGGCGCGCAAGGCGCTGGCAAATGGCCAATTCCAAGAAGCCTATAATTTGGCTAAAGCACACGCTCACACCCGAGGCTTGAATTTCGCCAATGGTGAGTTTTTAGCGGGTTGGATTGCATTGCAATACCTCAATCAGCCCAAGCTCGCCGCCCAACATTTTCAAACTCTAACGCAGGGCGTCAAAACACCCATCAGCAAATCGCGTGGCCTCTATTGGCAAGCAAGAGCTGCCGATGCGCTGGGTCAGAAGGCCAGTGCCACAAGTTTCTTCCAGCAAGCAGCCCAGTTCAAAGTCACCTTTTACGGGCAACTCGCCCAATCCACTTTGGACAAGCAATTTGGAACCCACACAAAACTCGGCCTAAAAACCGCTGTGATTGCGACACCGAACACACGCCAGATGTTAGAAAATGATCTGCGCGTAAAAGCCCTTCGGTTGCTTTTTGAAATTGGCGACAACAAGCTGGCGCGTACTTTTTCGTATCACCTGTCAAAAGATTTAAAGACAGCTGACGAGCTGGCAAGCTTCTCCGACCTACTCCTCGAAGAAGGCCACCCCAACCTGTCGGTACGCGCCGCCAAAGTTGCCGCACGGCGCAACATCGTTCTGCCTCACCGGTCCTATCCAACAAGCGTTTTACCAACCTATAAGAAGCGCGGCCCGCGTGTGGAAGAGCCTTTAGTCTATGGCTTGTCGCGTCAAGAAAGTGAATTCAATCCCCGGGCAATCAGCCATGCAGGCGCTCGCGGCCTAATGCAATTGATGCCGGGTACCGCCCGCATTGTGGCGCGGCAAATCAATGTGCCCTATCGCAAGAGCAAGCTAACGTCTGACCCTGCCTATAATGCCATGCTGGGCAGTGCTCACCTTGGCGACCTCGTCAACAAGTTCCAAGGCTCCTACATCATGACGATTGCCGCGTACAATGCAGGCTCACGTCGCGTTGATGAATGGGTAGACAGATACGGCGATCCCCGTTCATCCGCCGTTGATCCAATTGATTGGGTAGAAAACATCCCCTTCACAGAAACCCGCAACTACGTGCAGCGCGTTTTGGAGAATGTACAGGTTTACCGTGATCGTTTGAGCCAAGGGACAGTGCCCCTGCATCTCGCCCAAGACTTAAACAGATATACCGGCCCCGCGTTCAATGCAGCACGCCCTACCCCGGGCCCCCAAGCAGCCCTAAAGCCAGCTCGGCCTCCCCAGCAGGCCTATCAGGGCAAAGCTGTGCCCGCCAAAACCAATCCAGCATTGCCGAGCCAACGCCCGCAGACGGCGCCGCAGCCAGTGCCTCGCTCAGCAACGCTGATCCAAGCAACCCCACCTGTGGCATCACCAATACCTGTTGTGGAAAAGTCAACGCTCATAAAACCAGCCGCCGCAGCGCCTCTCACGGGGGGGCAAATGGCGCCCATCTATGAGACCTCCGAGAGCCGCAACCAGTTATCGGTCGACACTCCGGCCAAGACCTCCGTTCCTCAGGAGCAAACACCTATTCTGCTAGCACCCAAGTCTGAACCTATTTACGTTGAAAAGCAGCAGCAAGCCGATGCGCCACTTTCAGCACCCTCGCAAGCACGACAACCCGCCCAACAGCCAGCGTTGCAGCTCGGCCAAATGCGACCGATTGTGGAAGAAGGAGAAGCACCGATTGTCCTCAAGCAGCCACAAGGGATGCAAGACGTATCCACACCAGCCGCCTCGCAAACAATTGTGCTGAAATCGCCCCTACCAACTGGATTGGATGAAGGCCGTGCGCCTATCAGTCGTTAATCCAGGCAACCCGTGTCCACTTGAAGTCCAACCACGTCATTAGAGACATGAAAATGGCTGGAAAAAAAACGCCCGGTGAATCGATGATCAAATTTTCGGGCGGTAGACATCCCGTGGCGACATCCAGCACATGTAAAATTCCGTGGGCGACAAGCCAAATGGACACAATCGACAAAAGAATAAACCGAGCAGACCGCACCTTAAGAGCGACAAAAAGGGCCAGCGCTAAAAGCCCATAGGTAAAGCCCACGTCTTTTACCAAATGGGGATTATAATCCCCTGTGGCAGCAACGCCGGGTACCGACCAAAACCACTCTTTGGGCGCCACCATCATAAAGACGCCATTTGCTAAAAGAAGGGCACCGACAACAAGGAAGCTTCCGTTCGCAAAATAGAGCCACCACTGTCCACTCGATTGATCACTCATCGCTTTTTCTCCCCAAGTTTTTGACTATCCTGCCTACAATGTCGATGCAAATAGGCTATGGATAGAGCCAATCAGCTTAACCTCACAGGCCCGGACCTCACAAACCTAGAATTGACCGACAAGGCATCAAGCCCTTTTCCAGTTCCCATCAATCCTCGGTTAGGTAATATTGTAGGACCCACCATGCAGACAGGCGATCTCATGACATACGAAGATATTACGTACACGTCCCAAGCAGACTTGCAACTCTACGCCCGCGACTACGGCAGTCGACAAAGCCTCCTGACACCCGTCCTGTGTTTGCCCGGCCTCACCCGTAACAGTAAAGACTTCCACGCCATTGCGTCCCACCTCGCACCCCATCGCCGTGTGCTCTGTCCTGATTTTCGGGGACGGGGAAAGTCCGAATATGCCGCGGGTTGGACCGATTATTCCGCTGAAGCCGAAATGCGAGACACACTCGACTTACTGGCAGCAGCCGGTGTGCACAAAGTAATCGCATTGGGCACTTCTCGTGGCGGTCTTGTCACCTTACAAATGGCACTGCAACGCCCCACCCTTTTTAAAGGCGTCATCCTCAACGATGTCGGCCCCGAAATTGACCCCGCAGGCATCAAACGCATCGCGGGTTACGCCGGGAAAATGTCAGCCCCCGACAGTTGGAACATGGCCGCAATCTTATTGCGCCAAATGAATGACCGGTATTTTCCCGCGCTCACCGGTGATGAATGGCACGCTTTTGCAAGGCTCAGTTTTCGCGATGAAGACGGAAAACCAGCACTAGATTATGACACTCAAATAGGCACAGGCTTACGCCGCGCCCTGTCTCTCACACGCGGCAAACTGCCCACAATGTGGCGTGAGTTTAAAGCACTCAATCATGTGCCCCTCCTTATTTTGCGTGGAGAATATTCTGATCTCCTGTCCATAGACGTTGCAAAACGCATGGCAAGCGAACACCCCAATGCGCAACTGGTAACCATCCCAGGCCACGGCCACGCCCCGCTTTTAGATGAGACGCATTCATTTGCAGCCATTGATGCTTTTTTGGAAAAACTCGATAATTGATCGCCACGATCGGCGAACAAGCCAGCTTAAAAAGTAGCAACCGAGATAACAATCATTCCAACTGAAACGAAGCATCCGACGCTAGGGACCCATAGCGGAAACCGGAGGCCTCCTTTGTATCCACCAACGCTCGACATGCCGCGTGCTTCTTTCAGACGTAAAGCGACAAGGGATGCATTGACGAGGGAGAAGACGCCCAATGTTACCAAGGATGTCGCCGTTGCCATTTCAACAATGGGAAAAAACAAGGCAAGTGACAGAATGAACAGTCCCACAGTGCCAATGGCAACGATAGGCGTACGTGTTTTGTGCCACACAAATCCGAAACTAGACGGCAACCACCCTTTGCGGGCAACGCCGTATACCAACCGGGAGGCCATGATCATTTGAATAAGCGCCCCGTTTAAAACGGCAAAGATGGCAATCACACTAAGCAGTGATGAATCCTGCCCCGTCACCGCCTCATAGACCCGCGCAAGGGGAGCATCAGATGCGCTCAACACATCAACGGGCACGGCCAGAAGTGCTATAACTGACAGCAGTAAATACAAAGTGCTGGCGCCGCCAATGGTAATAAATACTGCTTTAGGAAAGACACGCGCAGGCTCTTTCACTTCTTCCACCACATTCGCCATATCTTCAAATCCGATATAGGCAAAGAAGGCGAGTAAGGCCCCCGCAAATACGCCAGCAAAAGAAAACGGCGCCGCCGACAGCTCAATCAAAGGTGCTGGGTCCGCAATAACTTGTGTGATCAACGGAAAGCCCGGAACAACCACCATCAACAACCCAAACAGTTCAACCACAGTTATGATCGCTGAAATCATCACCGATTCAGTAATGCCCCATACGGTAACGCCGCTGAGCAAAATCACGACCACAGTAATCACAAACCAAGCAGGCACGGGTATCAACTCGTTGAGGTATCCCACAAAACCGATAATAACGACCGCAGACGATAACAAACCAGTTACCGCCACCAACAGTCCAACGACCATCGCCAGCCATTGTTTACCAAATCCCGCTTCCACATAGATAACTTCCCCCGCACTTCGCCAAAACCGCGACCCCAGTTCTGCATAGGAGCACCCCGTAAAGGCCGCCAAAAGGGATGCGATCAAAAAGGAGAGCGGTGCAAATACCCCCGCCTCCCCCGACACTTTGCCAACAAGCACATAGATGCCCGCACCAATGGTGACACCCAACCCATATAAGGTCAGCAAAGGCAGCCCAAGAGAGCGTTTAAGGGGTGTTGAATGCTCAGCCTGCCACACGGCATCCTCACTGCTTGCCCCACCGAGCAAAGATCCAACGCCCGTGTCATCTCTATCGTTGTCGCTCATGTCGCACCTTCAAAGTTTGAGGTTCCGCCCATCGGTTGGCGAGCTATTCAAGTCTAGCCTGACACCCTAACCATCGATCTTCATTGATACCAATCAAGTTCTGTTAGGTCTCAGATACGGTTTCTGCCTGTGTAATTTTCAACATCCGCGTTGCCCCTCGTTGAAATTCAAACGGCACAGAAATTTCGCGTGCCCAAAGCCCTGCGTCCCGCAAAGCCGCCTGAACGGCAAAGAGGTGACTGGAAGGCCGCCCGTCCAAATTCAGCAGCGGAAAGATGCGCACTTCTCGGCCAACCCGCGCGAGCTCCTGCACGGCCTCGATGTGAAAGGAAGTATCCAAAACATCGCCATATAAAAACAAGAGATGCGAACACGTCACCAAATCAAAACTCTGATCCCCGAACGGCAATGACGGCAAAGCCCCCGAAACGTAACGTCCCGCATATTTCCGACGATCCTCCAGAAAAAGCTCCAACGCGCGCCTGCGCATGGCAACAACACGGCTCTCATCTCCATAGTGGCTCCAGACAAACCGATGTTGCACACGCGCCATGCCCTCCTGCATCACCTGTTGAGTACGCGAGAACGCCTCTCTAATGGAAACATCATTTTCTTGGTAGAGAGGGTCCAGCGCATAGGCTTGTGCCCCCGCCTTTGCCGCCTCCGCCCGAAACGACGAAGGCCCACCTCCGACATCCAACACACGGGTGCCTGCAAGGTCTGGCAAATCAAAGAAGGCTTGGTATTCACTCAGCCGACGGCCCCACGGCACAATTCCCGGCAGTTTTAAGTCACTCATCATCAGCTCCATAAGGCGCGCTTGCAGCAACCTCATGAATTCCGATGGCAGAACCAAAAACTGGAATCAAAAAGCCGCCCAACAAGGCGGCCAATAGTCATTTAAACATGCTAACGGTCCGCCTTAAAAGACGGTCCGCCAATTCTGAAAACAAACGCATTTAGTTTTCTGCATCGTCATGTCAAAACTCATTCAAGTTAGTTGGATTTCAAACGCGGACAACTTCCACTCCCCAACAATCGCCGCCATCATAATCAGCTATTGGTATTTGTCCAAACAAAATGGCCGAGGGTGTCCCCGGCCATTTCAAAACACTCACATAAACTGATTTATATTAGCGGTGTGCAGCATTGGACTTCTTACGAAGGGCTCTGTGGAACGCGGCCCCGCGTCAGGTCAGAGCCTTTGCAAGAGAATTGATCTGCATGTCGTCAGCTGCCAACGTTGGATTTTTCGGCAAATGTTCTGAAACGCATTTCAACCAGCCCTTGATAACCGGGTGCATTGCCGCGCTCAAATGTTCCTCCAACCCAAACATGTAGCCAAAGACGAGCTGCGGGAAGACCGCAAAGTCTAGCATGGTCGGCTTATCCAGCCCGCCCATATAGGGGCCGTCACCAATGTGTTCCACGAGTTCAAAGATCGTGCGCATTTGCATATCCTTATAGCTCTCGGTGAGGTCCATATGTTTTGCCATCTCCAGAATAAATGGAGCCTTCTTCAGCTGTTCAGGCCAAATATGACGGACTTGTGCCGGCAGCGGCGTTTGCGCATCCACGAGCGCGGCCAACCGCCATCCTCTGAAGCGAAATGAGAGATCGAGATCTGCTTCAATTGCACCACGAAAAATACCCGTCAGGAAGGTGTCGCTGATCCAGCGATCAATCTCCCCAATTTTTGCTTTGTGCTCTGCAGGGCAAAGCGGCTTTTCAGGAAAGAGCTCATCCAGCCAATGGGCATGGTCAGAAGATTCGCGTCGCCATTCACCGTCCACTTCCAGAACCGGAACCTGTGTACCATTTGTGTGTCCGATGGTGGCTTTCGGATCTATTGGATTGACCGGAACGTGGGTGAAATCAATCCCCTTGTAGTAAAGAAAACACCCGGTTTTGCGAACATAAGGACTTGTTGAGTAGCCATAGAGCTTGATCGATTTCACTGTCTTCTCCGATTGAAGGCGGCAGATTCGCTTCTGCAGCGGGTCTCTGCTTATTGTTGTTGAAAGACAATATATGAGCTATCGTTCAACTTTAATATTCGGATTTGATAGAGATGATGCAAGATCAAACTAGATCACTGTATTCATTGAGAAAAACCCCTGTTCAAGGACGTTCAAAGGCGACCGTTGAAGCGGTGCTGGAGGCTGGTGCTCGGCTTTTGCTCTCGATTGGATACGACAAGGCAAGTACCAACAAGATCGCCAAGCTGGCTGGCGTCAGCGTCGGATCGCTCTATGAATATTTCCCCGGCAAAGAAGCGATCTTCGCGGAGATCCGTCGCAGAGAAGACGAGCGGCACTATCGTTTGCTTATGGCTGGCCCCGTCCCCGCGACAATGAGCGAAATGCTGCGCTTGCAAGTATCGACTTACATGGAACTGATCCGCACTAATCTGGAGTTGCACACAGCTTTGATCAGAGAGGTCCCCGACTTTGCCACCCTCAGAGCAGAGTCTAAAATCGTCTCGGAATACAATTCACGTTCGAACACCTTTATGAGTTTGCAGGATAGCAACATACGGCCCCAGTGCGAAACACACATCGTCACAGAGCTTCTCACACGGGTCCTGAGGGCTACAATAAATGACTACGCCTTGCATGCACCTGAACGTTTGGAGGACTCGGTAGTCACCGACGAATTGCTGGATATGTTGGAGCGATACCTGTTGCGTTAGCTAGATTATTCGCGGCGATAAAGTTGGGCCGCCTATTCGCAGGCACATTTGAGGGTTTAATGTTTACCAAGTAAGCGGCCATACCATCCATTGGCTATAAACTGATTTCATTGGTGGCGGGCGGCCAGGGCTGTTGACCGGCGCAGGGCGCGCTGTGCCGCATTGGACTTCTTGCGAAGTGCACCATTAAACGCTGCCCATTCCCCCTTGGTGTGGTGATTGTCTATGCCAACATGGTCCCGTTGAGAGCCCTCTTTCGCTGTGTGCCCCAACATCCATTTACGCATGAAATAACTCGTCATTGCAGTCTCCTTTCCAGCGCTACCGACATCTCGGCCCCGCTTATCATCAGCGCTACCGGTAAATCCGATGCCGCTTATCTGCATTTTGATTATAGGAAGGCTGAAACCGAAAACGAGCTTTTAGGTGACATTTTTTTGACAATACAGCCATTTAGAGCTGTATTTTCCCGACTGCCGGTCAAATGACTAGTGATGGAAGGCGCCGGTGCCAAAGCAAGCCCAATTAACAGGCGCAAGACATCATCAGGACCAAAGGTGCCAGAAATTCAGAAATAATGGGATGTGTCGTCAGGGGGACTGGCGGAGAGGAAGGGATTCGAACCCTCGATACGCTTTCACGCATACACCCTTAGCAGGGGCGCGCCTTCAACCACTCGGCCACCTCTCCGTCGCCGTGTATGCCTGAGAGGTCTCCTTGTATCAAGCGTCTTTTCATGTTTTCGCAACAAAAACTGGGGAGAACCCTTCCCAGCGGCCAAAGCTGCCCCTTTTCACAAATTTAGACGTCAAAAGGCGTAGGATTACCCAAATTTCAAACACAGAACCATCATCTTCAACTTGCAAAAGGTTGTGTAAAATATAAAGTACACCTTATGCGATCTTTGATTCGACATATTACCCTCTTAAGCGGGCTCTCCATGAGCTTAGTGTTTGGTGCTGCTCAATCCCAAGCATCGAGCCAGAAAGCTGCTGACAGCCTCGCAGGCTCAATTGTACCCGCCTCTGTCGTGTCTGTTTACGATGGGGACACAATTACGGTGGATGCCTTTCCATGGCCCGGCCAAACCCAACGCACAAGCGTGCGCATAAATGGCATCGACACAGCCGAGATGCGTGGCAAATGCCCCTTCGAGAAAGAAAAGGCGCGCGCCGCCAAAGCCCGCACAATCGAACTTGCAGGGGACGCGGTCACATTGGTCGATATTCATCTTGGAAAATATGCTGGGCGCGTTGTGGCCTCGGTCATCTTAAAAGACGGACGTGACCTCGCCACCGTTCTCGTCGACGATGGGTTTGCGCGTCCCTACTCGGGTAAAGGAACGCGCAAAAGTTGGTGTCACGTGGCGTCTACAGATTGACGCGCGCAAGACATCGTCTTCATTGATCCAGCATGACATGAAGGTTCAAAAATTCAACGAGCGCGCTCGCAACCTCATCTGTTTTCTCAAGCTGGGGAAAATGTCCCGCGCCTTTCACTGTGTGCAATTCATAGGCACCGGAAAAAGCGCCCTTCGACGCCTCAAATCGATCAGCACCAATTGCTCCATCCAGTTCGCCCGCAAAGAGCAATGAAGGCATCGGGAAAATGGTTTGTGCTGTCGCAGCTCCCTGCTGTTCATCTTCAGAAGAAAAGATTGCCCAATAATACCCAAGCACCTGAGCAACAACGCCCTCTTGGCCAAGGGTCGCTTTCAGGTCTTTCATATCGTCTGCGGGTAATGTGTAACCCGGAGCTGCCCAGCTTTCATAAATGCTATCGATATGTGCAAAGTCATTACGCGCAACCATCCACTCCGCCCATGGGAATTGATAGTAGATGAAATGTGGTGCCCCGAGCAGCAACGTGGGATCACCTGCAGTCGCCAAAGGAGCCGGAATAGCTAAGGTCACAAGCACGGGAACTTTCTCTGGCGAATGAGCCGCCGCATTGTACACAGCCGTCGCACCCCAGTCGTGACCGACGATAATTGCCCGCCCCTCTCCCAGACCGTCAATCAACCCCAACACGTCTCCTTGAAGCGCTATGGGGCTGTAGTCACCGTCTGAGGGGGCAGAGCTCGGTGGATAGCCGCGCATGTGAATGGCATAGCTGTGGTACCCAGCAGCAGACAACGCCCGCTGCACGCCGTCCCAGCTTCCCGCGCGTTCAGGATAACCATGGAAGAGAAGCACTACAGGGGGCTCACCTCTGCCAAGCACCCCTGAACCGACAGGTGCATCACTCTCCGCTTTATACTCAATATATCCAAAGACAATGCCGTTAGCTTTTATCGTGCCATTGACCGGCTCTTGTGCCCCGTGGGCGGGCAAGACAAATGCCAAACAAACAAAGACACACCCAAGACCAACGCGCATGAGGCGCCCTATCACCGAAATAGACTGCACAATGCTTCTCCGTTCAAAAATGGAACCCACTAGAGTTTGGACTTAATCGCGGGAAGATGGCAATCAAAATATAAAAGGGCAGCCGTCGAAAACGGCCGCCCCAAAAATCCAGTCGATGCAGGTCTGCACCGCACCTAAACAAAAGGTTTAATCGTCGTGATACCGCACAAGCCCTTCTTGAGCCACAGAGGCAATCAACTTGCCTTCGCGCGTATAAATACTTCCCCGATTGAAACCACGTGCACCTTGAGCGCTCGGAGCGTCTTGCGCATAAAGCAACCAATCATCCATTTTCACCGGGTGATGGAACCACAACGCATGATCAAGGCTGGCAGATTGCAATTTACCCGACACCCAACTCACACCGTGAGGGCGCGAGCATGTATCAAGCAACGTCATGTCCGACGCGTAGGCAAGCATGGCTTGGTTCAGACGAATGTCGTCAGGCACAGGGCCCGTCGCGCGCATCCACACATCTTGGAACGGTTTCATTTTTTGCGGGTTGATAAAATCTTGAGGGTCTACCGGCCGAATTTCGATAGGCCGTGGCCGAGCAAAATGGGTTGCGATAGCCTCAGGCAATTTGTCCGCAATCTTTTCCCGGCGCTCTCGGTCTGTCGGAAGGTTCTCGGGCAAAGCCACGTCAGGCATATCAATTTGATGCTCAAACCCATCTTCTTGAATTTGGAAAGAGGCCGCCAAATTGAAAATTTGTTTGCCGTGTTGGATCGCAACGACCCGGCGTGTTGTAAAGCTACGCCCATCGCGCGCGCGGTCTACTTCATAAAGAATAGGGATATGAGGGTCCCCAGGACGAATGAAGTATGCGTGGAGAGAGTGGCAAATTCGATCTTCAGGAACAGTGCGATAAGCCGCCACAAGGGCTTGCGCAATCACCTGGCCACCAAAGACGCGCTGCCATGTCACTTCCGGATTGTGCCCACGGAAAAGGTTTTGTTCAATAACTTCCAAATCCAATAGGGCAATCAGGTCTTCAACAGCATCTGTCATATACTTCACTCCAATGAGCCACTCAAACAGCGGCACGTCATTATAACGAGATTCGCCTACCGAAAGCTTATTGAAGTAATTCGGACAAATTCATATCCAAGCACCCAACCTCACACATGCTCTCCCAAACATTTAGCAAGGTCGTGAAACTGCAACTCTTAGTGTTGTTGCAGCCATTCACGGGCTTGGCGCTGTGCTTCAGCAATTTGGGACGGTTCCATTTCGCGTGCCATATCTGAACGCCGGTCTTGTGCATTTGAGCTTCCACGTAGTGCAGCAAGATTAAACCATTTGTGAGCGATCACAAAATCCACTTCGACACCACTACCTGTCGAATAAATCAAACCCAAATTGTAAAGAGCATCGCTTTGACCAGCTTGCGCTGCCAATTCACATTGCTCAAGTGTTCCATGTTCTGCCCGTGCCATAATAACCTCCATCTGTTTTCTCATCCCACCCAGGACGAGCTCCCTAGGATGCTGCAATAGCAATCCCATGAGATGAATGAAGCCATGAGGCATTTAAAAGAATGGTTAACGACAGAAGAAAAAACGACGCCCTCGGATTAAAATTCAAAATCTCGTTTAAAACTTTACGGGCGATTGGAAATATATCAATAAAATCAGCACATTAGAGAAATGTCACACATACAGAAAATCCAACGCATACGAACATTATATGCGTTGGATTCATAAAACTCTGAGCAATTATTTGGTGTCTCTTAGCCAGCTTTGCAAAAACGGACTCTTTTTTCTCTAAACAGCAGGCACCAACATACCTTTTTGAACAGCCGGACGATCACCAACCGCTTTGAGCCAACGCCCAACATGAGCACCCTCGCCTATAACTTCTGGCTTGGCCGTTTTGATTAGGTCGTAGCCGACAGCGAGCCACGGATAGATCAGCATGTCAGCAATGGAATAATCACCTGCTACGAATTCATTGTCAGCAAGCTGAGTATTGAGCACATTCATCAAGCGCGCACTCTCAGAAATATATCGATCAATCGCATAGGGAATTTGCTCTGGCGCCGAATTCACAAAAAAGCTGGCCTGCCCCATCATTGGGCCAAGGCCGCCCATTTGCCAAAAGCTCCACTCCAACACTTTGGCACGTGCAGCACCTGAGGCAGGAAGGAACTGACCCGTCTTATCCGCCAGATACATAAGGATCGCACCGGATTCAAAAACAGAGACATCGCCCTCAGGTGTTCCCCGGTCAATAATCGCTGGAATGCGGTTATTGGGGCTGATGGACAAAAATGCTGGCTTAAATTGTTCGTCTTGAGAAATGTTGACGCCATGAGCTGTATATTCCAGCCCTGTTTCTTCCAACATGATGGAAGCCTTGCGTCCATTAGGTGTCGTCCACGTATATAAGTCGATCATATATGCCTCCCGCACAACCGAAATTGGTTCGCATTTATGTAGGGTGCAGCACCAGACCTACAAGGGAACAAGGCAACATAACACTGACTAATATTCAACAGTAACTTCAACGTGATGGTGTTGATGCTTTTGACATACCAGTGGCATCAATTGATATTGCCCAGCCGCCAATTCAGTACCGATAGCATCTTCGGGAAACAGGAAGTCAGCGGCAACAGTTCCATCACTCCGCACCAATTGGAACCCATAAGTCCCATCCATCACGCGCACAATTTTGCCCGCCTGCGGCAAGTCCAATTGGCGGCCCCAGTTTTTGGACGTGCTGTATTGCTGGCTTTCAATCCGCGTGCCCGTAGCGGTTTGACGTTCAGCAAAACTTTCCGAAACCAAACCAACAGATAAAACAGATGAACAAAGCAATCCAAGAATGAGATGTCGCACGGTATTTTCCCCTCTACAAACACATAGAGGATACACAACACCCCCCTATTGGGCGTCAATCTATCATATATCTTCCAGAATTACCTATTCTAGCGTTCCGCCAAATTCTCACCATCGTTAAAGCAACGAGGCAGGCCTCTTCACACCAGTCACAGATTAATGTGACGAAGGATGACTTTGAAACAGCGGAAAGGATGTCGAGGGAAATGAGGCAGCCCAGAGCTGGCCAATAATCAGCGCCAAATCTATTCAAATGGCGTCTTCGCTCTGCGGGGCAGATCCAAAATGGACCAAAATGCCCCGCAGACGCGGTAGACTTTCAAAAACGGCGGCCTATTTACGAGCCGTTTTACGTTTTGGTGCAGCTTTTTTCTTAGCTACTGTCTTTTTCTTAGGAGCTGCTTTCTTTTTAGCAACGACCTTTTTCTTAGGAGCAGCCTTCTTCTTAGCCACTACCTTTTTCTTAGGAGCTGCTTTTTTCTTAGCCGCTACCTTTTTCTTAGGAGCTGCTTTCTTTTTAGCAACGACCTTTTTCTTAGGAGCAGCCTTCTTCTTAGCTACTACTTTCTTCTTAGGAGCAGCTTTTTTCTTAGCCGCTACTTTCTTCTTAGGAGCAGCCTTCTTTTTAGCAACTACCTTTTTCTTCGCAGCTACTTTTTTCTTAGCTGCTACTTTTTTCTTAGCAACGACCTTCCGCTTAGGTGCCGCTTTCTTTTTGGCAGCAGTTTTTTTGACTGTTGCCTTTTTCTTCGCTGCAGGTTTTTTCTTTGCTGCAGCTTTTCTCTTCGGTGTTGTAGCCATTGTCCCTTCGCTCCTGATGTGCCTTTTTTTTCCTGTGACGACATGAAATAAAAAAGGTCTCAAACGCACATTCAATAGAACGCCCCCAAACATACTAATGGGACGCGCACTTACTATGAGCAACGAAATCGCAATGAGCAACTATTTGATTGACAATCGCGCACGAGCTCACGCAACACATTCTTGCAAATGTGTTTACAAAGCGTTCACTCTAATCGCGAATTGCGCGTCTAGTCTTCTGCTAACGGAGGGAATTTAGCAGCAAGCAGTTTATTCACCGCTTGCGGATTAGCCTTACCCGACGTGGCTTTCATGACTTGTCCAACAAACCAACCAACCATTTTTGGTTTCTCGATTGCTTGTTGAACTTTATCAGGATTAGCCGCCATCACTTCATCAATTGCCGCTTCAATAGCACCCAAATCAGTCACCTGACGTAAGCCCTTTTCTTCAACAATTTTTGCAGGGTCATCACCGGTTTCGAACATTATTTCAAAAACGTCCTTTGCGATTCGCCCTGAGATGGTGTCGTCTTTGATCAATTCAATCAACGCGCCGAGTTGTTTTGCACTCACCGGAGACGTATCAATTGTCAGTCCCGCCTTGTTCAACGCGCCAAAGAATTCACCGGTTACCCAGTTAGATGCCATCTTCGCATCACGCCCTTTAGCAACGTCTTCAAAAAATTCTGCGCGTGCTTTTTCACTGACCAATACGCCCGCATCATAGATAGAAAGACCGTACTCAGAAACAAAGCGCGCTTTCTTATCATCGGGAAGCTCTGGCAATGTAGCCGCAATCGCATCAACATATTCTTGTGTGAAGACGAGAGGCAGCAAATCAGGATCGGGGAAGTAGCGATAATCATGCGCTTCTTCCTTCGAACGCATAGAGCGTGTCACACCGGCTTTTGAATCAAACAGACGTGTTTCCTGTTTAATCGTGCCACCATCTTCAATCACTTCAACTTGGCGACGCGCTTCATATTCAATTGCTTGACCGATAAACCGGATGGAGTTCACGTTCTTGATTTCGCAACGTGTACCCAATTCTTCACCGGGACGACGCACAGATACATTCACGTCTGCACGCATGGAACCCTGTTCCATATTGCCGTCGCATGTGCCCAAATACCGCAAGATTGCGCGGATTTTCTTCACAAAGGCCTGCGCTTCTTCAGCCGAACGCATGTCAGGCATCGACACGATTTCCATCAAGGCAACGCCCGAACGGTTAAGGTCAACAAAGCTCATGGATGGATGTTGGTCGTGCAAAGACTTACCCGCATCCTGTTCCAAATGCAGTCGCTCAATGCGCACATCTTTTGTTTGCCCGTCAGACAAATCAATTTCAACAACACCTTCCCCAATAATCGGGTACTTAAATTGTGAAATTTGATAGCCCTGTGGCAAATCTGGATAGAAGTAGTTTTTACGGTCAAAAACAGAGCGCAAATTCACTTGAGCTTTCAAACCCAAGCCGGTGCGCACCGCTTGCTCAACACATTTTTCGTTGATCACTGGCAACATGCCCGGCAAGGCCGCATCCACCAAAGAGACTTGCGTGTTTTGCTCCGCTCCAAATTCAGTTGGCGCACCAGAGAACAATTTTGAATTGGAAACCACTTGGGCGTGAATTTCCAAACCCATTACGATTTCCCAAGAACCTGTAAGGCCTTCAATGTAATTGGATGTATCAGTCATTATGCTCTCCACCAGGCTTCTGGAGCGGCTGTAAAGGCGGCAGCCTCTTCAAGCACACCAGCTGTCCGCAACAAGGTTTCTTCATCAAAGGATTTGCCGATCAATTGCAAACCAAGTGGCAATCCATTCACACTCAAGCCCGCAGGAACAGAAATACCTGGCAGACCCGCCAAGTTTGCTGTCACCGTGAACACATCGTTGAGGTACATCGACAAAGGATCATCAAGCTTCTCACCAATGCCAAAGGCAGGTGTCGGTGTTGTTGGCGTCAACAACACATCACACTTCTCATAGGCCTTGGCAAAGTCTTGCGCGATCAACGTCCGTACTTTTTGTGCTTTGATGTAATAGGCATCGTAATAGCCTGCTGACAAAACGTAAGTACCAACCATCACCCGGCGCTTCACTTCGTCACCAAAGCCCGCCGCACGTGTTTGCTCATACATGTCAGTGATGTTGTCGCCATCAACCCGCAAGCCATAACGCACACCGTCATAGCGCGCCAAGTTAGACGACGCCTCAGCAGGCGCTACAATGTAATAGGCAGGCAATGCATATTTCGTGTGAGGCAAACTAACGTCAACAATTTCAGCACCGGCTTGCTTCAACCAATCAATGCCCTGCTGCCACAGCGCGTCAATTTCAGCGGCCATGCCGTCAACACGGTACTCTTTTGGAATACCAATTTTCAAACCGCGAATATCACCCGTCAAAGCGGCTTCATAATCAGGCACTACCACGTCAGCACTAGTCGTATCTTTTGGATCAAACCCAGCCATGCTTTTCAGCATGACGGCTGCATCGCGCACTGTGCGTGTAATAGGTCCTGGTTGGTCCAGAGAAGACGCAAATGCGATCACACCCCACCGCGAGCACCGACCATAAGTTGGCTTCAACCCAACCGTGCCTGTGAAGGCCGCAGGCTGGCGAATAGAGCCGCCTGTATCAGTTGCCGTCGTTGCCAAAGCAATATGTGCTGCAACAGCTGCCGACGAACCACCAGACGAACCACCCGGCACCAATTGGGTGTCATCACCCTTACGGCGCCACGGGTTCACAGCAGGTCCCTCAAAACTTGTTTCATTTGAAGAGCCCATAGCAAACTCGTCATTATTCAACTTACCGAGGAGCACCGCGCCGTCAGCCCAAAGATTTGCCGTGACGGAGCTTTCATAGGCTGGCACATAGCCATCCAGAATATGGCTACACCCTGTGGTGCGAATATCTTTGGTACAAAAAAGGTCTTTGATCCCCAGAGGAACACCTTCAAGTGCTCCGCCTTCGCCTTTTTGCAAACGTGCGTCACTGGCCTTCGCCATCTCAAGCGCTTTGTCGGCTGTTTCCAGCACGTAAGTATTGAGCGGGCGCGCTGCTTCAATCGCGCTCACATAGGCTTGGGTCAATTCTTGAGCCGTAATTTCCTTGGCAACAAGCTTATCGCGTGCCTCGGTCAAATTTAATTTGGTTAGTTCAGTCATTACGCGCCCCTATTCCACAACTTTTGGCACGGCAAAAAAGCCGTCTTCGGACCCAGATGCATTCCGTGTTACGTCATCACGCAATGGCAGGGACGTGGCCTCATCAGTCCGCAAGCGCATATTTTGCGCCACAGCACTGGTCATAGGTTCCACTTGGTCGGTATCGACCTCGCTCAATTGCTCTACCCAGTCCAATATGGTGGACATTTCCTTGGCAAAATGATCAAGCTCGTCCTCTTGGACGGCGATGCGGGCAAGATGAGCCACCTTGCGTACAGTGTTCTGATCGACCGACATAGGCCCCACTTTGTGTTGAAATTTCAATTAGGACGGGTACACAGCGCAAACCGGGCACTCCATTGGCGCGCAAATTATCAGAGCGCCCGCCCCCCTGCAACCAGCACAGACCACTATGATGCAGATATCCCCGACAATCGGCATACATCTATGATTTACACCGCCCTTCAAGCCCTTTATGACGGGCCATGGCCTCAAAAATTATAGAAATCACCGACCTAAAAGCCCAAACACCCCATTATTGCCGCCTCTTAGGGCTGGATTTGGGCTCAAAAACCATTGGATTGGCTGTTTCAGACGCCATGCAAACCATTGCAACGCCGCTTGAAACCATTCGTCGCGCCAAATTCACCAAAGATGCAGAGCTGCTATGCGCCATCATTGAGCGCGAAGAGATTGGGGCGCTCGTCATGGGGCTGCCGCTGAATATGGATGGCTCAGAAGGCCCCCGTGTTCAGTCAACCAGAGCCTTTATCCGAAATCTCTCCCCTAAAATAGAGATCCCCGTCGTCTTGTGGGATGAGCGCCTCTCAACAGTTGCCGTCACACGAACGCTTTTAGAAGCAGACGCCAGCCGCAAACGCCGCGCCGAAGTCGTCGACAAGATGGCCGCCTCATTCATTCTACAAGGCGCACTAGACCGCCTACGCAATCTCTAACCTCGCCACAAAACATCCGACGCTCAAAACAAAAACCAACGGGAGCCCGTCCATGCTGTCCATCGCCAATTCACTCATCCCTGTATTTCTGGTGATTGCCCTTGGCTGGACCATACGTCGGCTGGATTTTTTAGATGAAGGTCTTTGGGCCCCGCTGGACCGGCTCACCTACTACGTCTTCTTCCCGGCATTATTGCTCTCAACACTTGCCACCGCCGATCTCTCCAGCTTTGACATTTGGCCGATGGCGTGGAGCCTCTGGGCAGGCCTCTTCTCAATGGTCGCGGTACTGATGTTGCTGCGCCCACTCAGCTCACTCACCGGACCAGAATTTGCCTCTGTCTTTCAAGGTGCAGCCCGCTGGAATGGCTTTGTGGCACTCGCCATCATCGCTCAATTGCTCGGCCCAGAAGGAAAGGCCCTCGCAGCGGTCGCCTTCGCCGTCCTCGTACCAACCGTCAATGTCTTATCGGTTGTCATCCTGACGCGTTACGCCACTGACACTCCGGCAGGTCCAAGCGCTGTACTAAAATTACTGTCACGCAACCCCCTCATTTTGGCATGTGCGGCTGGCATCACCCTCAATGCAACAGGCATTGGCCTTCCCGGCCCTCTCACCCCCACCGCCGAAATCATAGGACGCGCGGCTTTGACCATCGGCTTGATTGCTGTAGGTGCCGGACTGAAAATCAATCAGGTAATGGCGAAGCGAAATGTCGTCATGCTCACCAGCACACTCAAGCTCATAATCATGCCTGCTTTGATGATGGGATGGTGCATCGTGTTCGGCGTTACAGGCATGCCCCGCGAAGTCATACTGCTATGCTCCGCAGTCCCCGGCGCGTCATCTTCCTACATCCTCGCCCGCCAGTTAGGGGGAGATGCAACACTGATGGCAAGCCTCATCACCGGCTCCACCTTGCTCGCAGCATTCACAATCCCAGCTGCTCTGTATTTCTTCACTTGAAGAGAACACAGACGCAGCTAGTGTAATTGCGATTGTAGTGAACCAAAATCGTGCCGGAGGCTTATTGTGACAGTAAATAAAAACCCTGAATGGGTCACCAGAGGGAAAACCATAAAAGGGTTGATTGAAGAGCTTCTCACTTTCGAAGATCAAAATTTGTTTGTTGAAATGTCACTAGACGGCGGCGAGACCAGTATGCCTATCAGCCTTGTTAGGAAGGTGAATTCGAAATGCATTCTTACGAATTTTGAAAATGATGAAGATTGAATGCACTGCGGGCAAATATTCTCCCACAGAACCAAACAAACTAAAGGTTTGAAATGATCGCCTCAGCAGATCAATCTGATTGGTTTCAGCTGGCCTCTCTCTGTTTTACGATTTCTTTCCAACGGGCTTCGCTTTCTGACAAAATGACGTTCTCAAACGCCGGCAGTTGGTTTATCACTTCATCCGCATCTGATGATTGAGGGAAATCGTACTGTTTCCGCCCTTCCCCTTTACGTTAATGCTTGGAAACTTGCCAAAACCGCCTCCGGGCTCTATAGAATGCACCTTTAATGAGCGCACAAACACACACAGCCGACCTCACCTTTCCACATCGCCATTTATTGGGGATCGATGGACTGCATCCTCAAGAGATCAAGTCCATTTTGGATTTGGCTGATGGGTATGTCGATCAAAACCGCCAAGCGAACAAAAAGAATTCGGTTCTGCGCGGTCGCACCCAAATCAATCTCTTTTTTGAAGCCTCCACCCGCACCCAAAGCTCCTTTGAGCTGGCAGGCAAGCGGCTCGGCGCTGACGTCATGAATATGTCGGTCAAAAACTCGTCCATCAAAAAGGGCGAAACACTAGTCGATACCGCGACAACCTTGAATGCCATGCACCCTGACCTTCTTGTTGTGCGCCACTCCGACAGCGGTGCCGTTGAATTGCTGGCCCGCAAAGTGGGCTGCTCAGTTGTGAATGCGGGCGACGGCCGTCACGAACACCCAACACAAGCACTCCTAGACGCATTGACCATCCGCCGCCGTAAAGGCCGCCTTGAAGGTTTGATCGTGGCGATATGTGGCGACATTATGCATTCACGCGTTGCCCGTTCAAACATCCTCCTGCTCAATATCATGGGAGCGCGGGTGCGTTTGGTTGCCCCGCCAACATTGTTGCCAACGGATGCAGAACGACTAGGCGTTGAAGTTTATACCGACATGGAGAAAGGCTTGGAAGACGCCGACATCGTCATGATGCTGCGCCTTCAGCTTGAACGCATGAATGGGTCCTTCGTGCCTTCCGTGCGCGAATACTACCGCTACTTCGGTTTGGACTACGACAAGCTTGCCGTCGCCAACCCCGAGGCATTGATCATGCACCCCGGCCCCATGAACCGGGGTGTGGAAATCGACAGCGCTGTTGCCGATGACATCAATCGATCTGTAATTAAAGAGCAAGTGGAAATGGGCGTCGCCGTGCGCATGGCTGTTCTAGATATCCTCTCTCGCAATCTACCCAATGGAGGCGTCTCATGAGCACCACCGCATTTATGAACGCCCGCTTGATCGACCCGGCTTCAGGTTACGATGAGACAGGCGACCTTTTGGTCAAAGACCAAGTCATCGTTGACTTCGGCCCCGCCCTTTTTAAAGACGGCACGCCAAACGATGCAGAAATTATTGAGTGCAATGGAAAAGTACTCTGCCCCGGCCTCATTGATATGCGGGTCTTTACCGGCGAACCCGGCGCGGAACATCGTGAAACCTTAGGCAGCGCGAGCAAGGCCGCCGCAGCTGGTGGTGTCACCACCATTATTGTGATGCCCAACACCACCCCCGTTATTGATGACGTCGCACTGGTTGATTTTATTGCCCGGCGAGCCCGCGACACAGCCATCGTCCGCGTTCACCCAATGGGCGCCTTGACCAAAGGCTTACGCGGCGAAGAGATGACCGAGATGGGCCTACTGGGAGAGGCCGGAGCCGTTGCCTTCACCGACGGCACTCATTACCTCGCCCACCCCCAAATCATGCGGCGCGCGCTGAGCTACGCAACATTCTTTGACGCCCTCATTGTTCAACATGCACATGAACCTGCCTTAGTCGCAGATGGCGTGATGACTGAAGGTGAGCTGGCCACCCGTCTGGGCCTCCAAGGCATCCCCAAAGCAGCCGAAGTCATCGCCATTGAGCGGGACCTGCGCTTGGTTGAGATTACAGGTGGGCGCTACCACGTGTCCCAAGTCACCTGCATTGAATCCATCGAAGCCATTCGTTTGGCAAAGGCCAAAGGCTTGCCCGTCACCTGCGGCGCCTCAGCGGCCCATATGACGTTGAACGAAAATGACATCGGCAAATACCTGACCTTCTGCAAATTGGACCCTCCTTTGCGCCGCGAAGAAGACCGCCAAGCCCTTGTTGAGGCTGTTGCAGATGGGACCATCGACGTTGTTGTGTCAGGGCACGACCCTCAAGATCCTGAAACAAAACGCCTGCCTTTCCAGCAAGCCGCGTTTGGCGCAATTGGTTTGGAAACACTGCTGCCCGCAACCTTGGCGCTGGTTCATCAAGAACAAATCACGCTGCCCCGCTTGCTGCAAACAATGACAAGCGCACCCGCTGACTTACTCGGCCTACCAGTAGGACATCTGGCTAAAGGCGCTGCGGCGGATTTAACCCTGATCGATATTAATGTACCGTGGATTTTGGCGCGAGATAAATTGAAGTCGAAGTCGAAAAATTCTCCGTGGGATGAACGACGCATGCAAGGCCGCGCACTCCATACAATGGTCGCCGGCAAGCTCGTTCATTCAGCTTAATCATTTTCAGGAGCGCTGGCCATCTTCGCCCTCGCGCTTCGCTAACTAAATAGGAAAGCTCCGAATGAGTGACATTGGTTGGACGTTCCCGCTTCTTGAATGGGCACTCGCATTAGTCGGTGGCTACTTCCTGGGATCTATACCCTTTGGTCTAATTCTAACCAACTTAGCCGGATTGGGCGATATCCGTTCCATCGGTTCAGGCAATATAGGCGCAACAAATGCTCTGCGTACGGGCAATAAATGGGTCGCCATTGGCACCCTTATTGGCGATGCCGGAAAAGGTGCAGTCGCTGTTGTCTTAGCAATTCAACTCAGCGGTCACGCTGAAGTTGCCTCTATTGCTGCCATTGGTGCATTTCTGGGCCACCTTTACCCCGTCTGGCTAAAGTTCAAAGGCGGCAAAGGCATCTCTACCTTCATCGGCCTTCTGCTCGCCCTCTACTGGCCGGTAGGTCTTTTGTTCTGCCTAACATGGCTTGCAACAGCTGCTGTGTTCCGCATGTCGTCTTTGGCAGCTCTCGTTGCTGCGGCAGCAACACCCATTTACCTTGCATGGCTGGGACAAATGCAATTTGTGATACTTAGCTGTGTGCTCACCGCTCTGATATATTTTGCTCATAGGGAAAATATATCACGGCTATTAGCTGGCGATGAGCCTCGTATCGGCGAGAAAAAAACTGAGACACCGGACGACAGCACACCGACCAGCTAGAGCCCTAACAGGCGCTATCTCATGTCCGATATGCAAGAACGACGCGCTCGCTTGGCTCTCATCAGAAGCGAGAACGTCGGCCCCGTCACCTTCCATGACCTGCTCAAATATTACGGCTCGGCGAAAGAGGCATATGATGCCCTGCCAGACTTGGCTGCGCGGGGCGGTCGTAAACGCCCCATCAAACGGGCAAGCAAACGCGACGTCGACGCAGAGTGGGCACGCATTGAGAAACTCGGAGCCACGCTCACCTTTTTTGATGAGCCCGATTTCCCGCCCCTCCTTGCCCAAGCAGACCCCACCCCACCACTGATCATCTCCAAGGGTAATTTATCTCTCTTGTCGCGTAGTTGCGTGGCCATGGTCGGCGCCCGCAATGCCTCAGCAGCAGGGCGACGCATGGCGGCAGACTTAGCGACCGGGCTTGGAAAACACAATGTCACCGTCGTATCCGGCTTAGCGCGCGGCATCGATACAGCTTGCCATCAAGCCTCACTCGACACGGGCACCTGCGCCGTCATTGCCGGGGGCATCGACAATTATTACCCCCCAGAGAACCAAGCCCTCCAAGATGCAATCATTGAGCGCGGCGTCCTCATCAGTGAAATGCCACCGGGAACAAAACCCCAAGGGCGCCATTTCCCCAGACGCAATCGTCTCATCTCCGGCATTTCCGCAGGTGTTGTAGTCGTAGAAGCCGCACTCCGATCGGGCTCTCTCATCACCGCCCGTTATGCCTTAGAGCAAAACAGAGACGTCATGGCCGTGCCCGGTTCTCCCCTTGACCCCCGTGCAAAAGGAAACAACGACCTGCTCCGGCAAGGGGCTGTGTTCATCGAAACGGTGGACGATATTCTCGCAGCCCTACCCACCTTGAATGCTCTGCAGGAGAATCATCTAACTCAGCGTTATAGAGAGGAGCCCTCAGTGCCACATCACAAAGCAGACCCCACCAATAAGGAGCGCACGGCGATTCTGGAATGCCTTGGCCCCGTCCCCATTCACCGCGATGAAATTGTGCAGCACACAAGTCTACCGCTCTCCACGATCAGTATTGTTTTGATTGAATTGGAATTGTCGGGCCACTTACATAGAGAAGCAGGAGGAGGCATCGCTCTGATACCCGCTCCCGCAATTCAGTCAGAAGTATAGGCCAATAGTCCTTCTGTAAACGTCGATTGCCCTAATGGGCCGCAGCCGCCGCAGCTGAAGGAGGGGAAATTTCATCCCCTAAGGCACTATCCGCAGGTTCTTGTTTTTCTTGATCAAACGAGGGACCAGAGCTTTTATGGCCTTCCGCAAGTCGAATCGCTTCTTCTGCTGCAACACCGATTAGAAACGACAAAAAAGCGTGTTTGCGGTCCTTCGTCAGAGACCGCAGCACGATAAGCAAATCAAAAGCATAGGCCGCTAGTTGATCAGGGTGCTTACTGCGCCCTCTTTTCCGACCGACATCCTCAGCTCTACTCAAAATTTCTTTAAGGGTTTCATTTTCCACTGGCCACTCCTTTCAGCATGATCCTGCATTCCCTCACCAGTTCCGTTGACTTCGTCACATTAAGCATTGCAATCAAAACGGAACGGGCTCACATAATGAAATGTCAGGTTTATTTCACTATACTAAAAGGTGCGCTATCCTTTGCAATACACTTTTTAAGTGTATTGACGTGAGAAGCTTTAAGACATATTTCCAGAAAAATTGGGTTATTCTCTGTCCTATTTGACAGCTTGATTTCTTTTCACCATGTTTCAGCGAAACGGGATTAAGAGTATTAAGTGATTTGCGGCCCCGCGATGCCGCTATCTGAAGAACCCTAAATGTTGTTAAGCAATTGTATTATTTGACTTTTTTGAGCGAAACCGAGGCCTGAATGGACGTCGTCATCGTAGAATCGCCTTCCAAGGCGAAGACGATCAATAAGTATCTGGGAAAGAATTTCATCGTACTCGCGTCCTATGGACACGTACGGGACCTGCCGTCAAAAGATGGGTCCGTTCTTCCAGACGAAGATTTTTCGATGATATGGGACGTAGATGCCCAGTCTCAAAAACGACTCAATGACATAACCAGGGCCGTCAAAGGCGCTGACAAACTTATTCTAGCGACTGACCCCGACCGTGAGGGGGAAGCCATTTCGTGGCACGTGCTTGAAGTCTTGAAGAAAAAAGGCGTCCTCAAGGATATGCCGGTTGAGCGCGTCGTTTTTAACGCGATCACCAAAAAATCCATTTTGGATGCGATGGAGAAGCCCCGGGAACTGGACCAAGAGCTCATCGATGCCTATCTGGCACGTCGCGCCCTCGATTATCTTGTTGGCTTTACTCTTTCTCCCGTTTTGTGGCGCAAATTACCCGGCGCGCGTTCCGCAGGCCGTGTGCAATCAGTTGCCTTGCGATTGATTTGCCAACGCGAATTAGAAATCGAGAAGTTCCTTTCGCAGGAATATTGGACAATTGCGGCAACTGCTAGCACGGGCAAAGAACAAACCTTTGCCACACGCCTTGTCTCCGTAGACGGCGCAAAGCTGACCAAGTTCGACATTCCAAACGAAGCATTGGCGACAGAACTAACGGGCCGCATTGAAGCCTCTAGCTTCTCTGTTACCAGTGTAGACAGTAAGCCGACACGCAGAAACCCCTATGCACCGTTCACGACATCCACGATCCAACAAGAAGCGTCTCGGAAGCTAGGTTTCTCTGCCAGCCGTACAATGCAAGTGGCCCAACGCCTCTATGAAGGTATCGAAATCGGCGGGGAGACAACCGGTCTCATCACCTATATGCGTACAGACGGCGTTCAAATCGCCCCTGAAGCCATCGCACAGGCCCGCAACGTCATCACAGCGGAGTTTGGCGAGCCTTACCTTCCCTCCTCCGCTCGGGTCTACCAAACCAAAGCCAAGAACGCACAAGAAGCTCACGAAGCGATCCGGCCAACGGATTTATCACGACTTCCAGAGCACGTGCGCGGCCTATTGGAAAAAGACCAATTCCGTCTTTATGAATTGGTTTGGAAGAGAACCCTCGCGTCTCAAATGGAATCTGCGCGCCTCGAGCGCACGACGATCAACATCGATTCAGAAGATCGCAAGATTGGCCTGCGTGCCTCAGGGTCTGTGCTTACCTTTGATGGCTTCCTAAAGCTGTATCAAGAAGACAAAGATGAGCCCGATGACCGTGAAGAAGGCGGTCGCCTGCCGAAGGTCTCTGCTGGAGACCGGTTAGGCGTGCGCGACCTCAAGCCAGAGCAGCATTTCACGGAGCCACCACCCCGTTTTACAGAAGCATCCTTGGTGAAACGCATGGAAGAACTCGGCATTGGCCGTCCGTCTACCTATGCGTCCACTCTGTCGGTTTTGCGCGACCGGGGCTACGTCAATATGGATGGAAAGCGTTTCATTCCTGATGACAAAGGCCGTTTGGTTACAGCGTTCTTGGAAAGCTATTTCACCCAATATGTGGAATATAGTTTCACCGCTGACCTTGAAGAAAAACTCGATAAAGTCTCTGCCGGTGAACTCCACTGGCGCGATGTATTGCGTGAGTTCTGGACAGCATTTTCTGCCACTGTAGATGGCACGACAGAACTGCGGATCACGCACGTTCTGGACCGTTTGAACGAAGTTCTCGGTGCCCACGTCTTCCCAGATGAAGGCGACGGGAAAGAGCCGCGTCAATGCCCAAGTTGTGATGAAGGCGAACTGTCTCTCAAAGTGGGTCGCTTCGGCGCCTTCGTGGGCTGTTCCAACTATCCAAAGTGCAAATTCACGCGCCAGCTCAATTCCAAAAATGGCCCTGAGCAAGTGGACGATCGCCTTCTGGGGAAATACCCTGAAACAGATCAAGACATCTGGCTCAAAAGCGGTCGCTTTGGTCCCTACATCCAAGTGGGCGAACAAGAAGAAGACTCCAAGAAAAAGCCAAGACGTGCGGGCATTCCAAAAGGCTGGGTTGCCGACGAAATGGATCTGCCAAAAGCATTGAAATTATTGTCCCTTCCCCGCGAAGTAGGACTGCACCCAGAAGACGGCAAGAAAATCACAGCCGGCATTGGCCGCTTTGGTCCCTTTGTGTTGCATGACAAAATCTATGCAAACATGGAACATGCCGACGAAGTATTTGAAGTGGGTATCAACCGTGCGGTTGATTTGATTGCTGAGAAAAAAGCAAATCCTGGCCGCCGCCAAGCTGCCAAGTCTCTCAAAGACCTCGGCGATCACCCAGAAGATGGCAAGCCTATTCAAGTGCTCGACGGTCGTTTTGGTCCTTACGTCAAACACGGAAAAGTCAATGCCACCCTTCCCGCTGACACACCTCCAGACACATTATCTTTAGAACGTGCGCTGGAACTGCTGGACGCCAAAGCCAAGAAGATGGGCAAAAAGCCAACCGCCAAGAAAAAAACAACGGCAAAGAAAAAAACCACTGCCAAAAAGAAAACTGTGGCTAAGAAAAAGACAACTGCGAAAAAGAAAACCGCAGCTAAAAAGAAAACCACTGCCAAGAAGAAGACGACAGCTAAGGCCAAACCAGCCGCAGCCGATCCGTCCTCTGAAACTGAGTAGGTCCTGTGGCACGTATCCCTAAAGCTCCAAAAGAAAATCACCCGTCGCGCACACGCCCGACGGGTGGCAAAACCGGTGATAAATCGGCGCCTCGCAAAAAACCATTGTTGGGACAAGGAGAGCACGGCCTGCCCTCCAAACAACAAGTGCTCGACTTCATGGAAGTTGGCGAGGGGCCCATTGGTAAGCGCGAAATTGCGCGCGCCTTTAACATCACCGGCTCAGACCGCATCCCTCTCAAACGCTTGCTTCGAGAAATGGCCGAAGAAGGTTTGTTGAAAAAGAAGGAAGGTCGCCGCTTGAGCAAAGCAGGCGAACTGCCTCCTGTTGATGTCATCGAAATTATTGAACGCGACCGCGACGGCGAGTTGATTGCAACACCTGTTAATTGGGACAGCGAGGCCGCCGCTCCCAAGATCGTTGTTGTGCCAGGCTCTGGCAATGACCGTCATAAAGGACCGCCCGTCGGTGTGGGCGACCGCGCTGTGGCACGCTTGGCCAAAACCAGCGCTGCAGGCCCCGACAATTACCCTTACGAAGCGCGGATCATCCGCCGCATCGGTAAGGACGCTGAAACCGTTTTGGGTATTTTCCGCGCAGGGCCTTCTGGGGGGCGTTTAACACCGGTTGATAAAAAAGCCCGTTACGAAATCGATATCCCGAAAATCCATGTAGGCAAAGCCAAAGACGGCGACTTGGTACTGGCAGAAACCATTGCGGCACCCCGCCACGGCCTCAAGCGTGCGCGTATCCGAGAAGTTTATGGCGACGGCGGCACCCAGCAAACCATCAGCCTAATCGCTATCCATGCCCATGACATTCCCAATCAATTCCCGGAACGCGTGCTGGCAGCGGCGCAAGATGCCAAGCCTATAACTCAAGGCACCCGGGAAGACTTTCGCCACATTCCTTTGATCACAATTGATCCCGCCGATGCACGCGATCATGATGACGCGGTCTGGGCAGCCCCCGACGAAAATCCAAAAAATGAAGGCGGCTGGCAAGTCATTGTCGCCATTGCCGATGTTGCTGCTTACGTAACACCCGACAGCATCATGGACAAAGAAGCGCGCATGCGCGGCAACTCCACCTATTTCCCTGATCGAGTTGTGCCGATGTTGCCGGAGCAAATCTCCAACAACCTCTGCTCCTTGCGAGACGGTGTCGACCGCCCTTGCCTTGCAGTCCGGATGATTTTCGATAGCAACGGCGCAAAAATCAACCACAGTTTCCACCGCGCCCTCATGCGCTCGGCGGCCAAGTTAAGCTACCAACAAGCCCAACGTGCCATCGACGGCCAGCCAGACGACACTACAGGACCCATTCTTGAAGAGGTTCTCAAACCGCTGTGGGCCGCTTATCAGGTGATGTGCAAGGGACGCGACAACCGCAGCCCTTTGCACCTCGATCTCCCTGAATATAAAATCCGCCTGAACGATCAAGGTGGCGTCGCTGATATCAACATCGCAGACCGTGTAGAAACCATGCGTTTGATCGAAGAATGCATGATCCAAGCAAATGTCTGCGCAGCCGAAACACTCGAAGCAGAAAAAATCCCGCTCATCTACCGGGCACATGACGCACCGTCGCGCGAAAAGCTTTCTGCGCTCGGAGAGTTTTTGCAGACGATGGAAATGGCCATGCCAAAGGGGGAAAATATTCGTCCCTCTCATTTCAACGTCATCTTAGATAAAGCGCGCGACACTGAGCACTCTCAGCTCATCTCTGATGTGGTTTTACGCAGCCAATCTCAAGCCATCTATTCGCCCGATAATTTGGGTCATTTTGGATTGAATTTGCGCCGCTATGCTCACTTCACCTCACCCATTCGTCGTTACGCTGACCTCATTGTCCACCGGGCCCTCATCAAAGCGCTGGGCCAAGGTAACGACGGTTTGAGCGCAGACGAGATTAAAAACCTCTCCGAAACCGCAGAGCATATTTCACAAACCGAACGCCGTTCCATGCTTGCCGAACGAGATTCCAACGACCGCTACATCGCTTCCTTTTTAGAGAAGCGGGTCGGCGGCGAGTTCAGAGGTCGCATCGCAGGCGTCTCTCGGTTTGGCCTATTTGTGCGCTTAGATGAAACCGGGGCAGACGGCATCGTGCCGGTATCTGGTTTGAGCAATGACTACTTCCATCACGACGAAGCCAAGCACGCTCTCATTGGGGAGCGCACCGGCACCATGTTCCGTCTCGGCGACCGTGTGCTTGTTCGCTTAGAAGAAGCAACGCCCGTCACCGGGGGCCTCAAGTTCGATATCTTGGAAGGCGGCACTATTGTCGCTAAATCCGATCGCCCTAAACGAGGAAGCGGCGGCTCGCACAAAGGTCGCTCAGGCTCCAAACATTCCCGTGCTCGCAAGAAAAATGGCGGCGGTCCCCCTCGGGCCAATGGTGCTAACAAAGGCCCCTTTAAAGGCTCCCGCAAACCCGCGCGCGGCAAAAAGTAGACAACACCGCGCGCGTCATCACGCCACATGGAGCTGATGAGGGGATGGCTCTAGCCTTCGCACACAATTTGGATATGCCAAATTAGGGAGCCAAAAATGAGTGACCAAAATAAATCGGTCCTGACCACAGACAAACCCCACCGCCCGGTTGGCCGGTCAATGGGACGCGGCTTCATGTGTCGCTGCCCAAGTTGCGGCACGGGAGGCATTTTCAAAAGCTACCTTAAAGTTGCTGACAATTGCGACACCTGCGATGAAGAACTCTTTCATCAGCGCGCAGATGACGCCCCTCCCTATCTCACCATCATGCTGGTTGGGCACATCATTATTCCTGCCATGTTGGTTGTGGAAAAAATGTATCAACCTGAGCTGTGGATCCACAGTGTAATTTGGCTGCCCTTGACGCTGATCTTATCGCTTATCTTTTTACCATTGCTCAAAGGTGGCGTCGTTGGTTTGCAGTGGGCTGTCCGTATGCACGGTTTCGATACAACCAAAAAACTGGATAATGTAGAGGCATCTCCCGCATCACAATTAGCAGAGCACCCCGCGTAACGCGGTAACCCCACTTGCAAACAGGGTGCAATAAAACTGTCCCTCTACCGGTTCATTTCGGACGAGCGCTGTGCCTAGACACAGCACTCTACGCAGTGCACTCTGTGCCCATCAAAATTGGGAGACGAGAATGACAGGTAGTAAAGCCAACACCGGCCTATTTGATCCAGCAAAAAGCCGTGATCAAGAATTTAAAGAAAAATCAACAGCCGCAGTACGTCCAAAAGATGCATCCACCTTGATCATCGTACGACGCGACGAAGGTGCACCAAAAATCTTGATGGGCAAGCGCGCTGCAGGGCATAAATTTATGCCAAACAAGTTTGTTTTCCCCGGTGGCCGGGTCGACCCTGCCGACAGTCGGATCAAAGTTGATAAGTCTCTTCGAGCTCCCGTCGAAAAACGCCTGCTCAACAAAATGCGTGGCACACCGTCAGAAGCTCGAGCAAAAGGCATGGCGCTGGCCGCCATCAGAGAGACATTTGAAGAAACCGGCTTGGTCATCGGTAAAGCCACGCAGGAAATCCGCAAAACCAAAAACCCTGAATGGCAGGCCTACTTTAATGAAGGCGTGACACCGAACCTCACCCCAATGGATTTTATTCTACGTGCCATCACACCGCCCTACCGCACCCGGAGGTTCGACACCCGTTTCTTCATGATGGAAGCAGACCACATCCAAGGGGACTTGCACGACACAGGCCGCGCCTCTGGTGAATTATTGGAACTTCATTGGCTCACCGTGACAGATGCACGTGACCTAGACCTCCCCAATATCACTCGGGTGGTTTTGGACGAAATTGAGGAACGCCTCACGCTAAACAAAGCCCAAGCATCAAAACGCGCCGTGCCCTTTGTGCATTTCCGCCCGAGCGGCCCTATCAGAGAAACCCTATAGCTCATAGCCCGGGACAAACTTGGAACGCCAACGACAATAAGAAAAGAAGCCGATGCAAAAACTCCCTCGCAATGATGGACCGCCCGTAAAACCGCGCCACGCAGCCTCTCTCATTCTGCTTGATACGTCTCAAGTAGAACCGCGTGTCTTGATGGGCCAGCGCCATTCAAAAATGAAATTCATTCCAGACGCTTATGTCTTCCCCGGTGGCAAGCTAGACCCAGAGGATCATCAAGTTAGTCCTCCGACGACCTTGGCCCCGCAGGTTGTTCAACACGTCTGCCAAGGCGGCACCACACCCGATATGGCCCGCGCACTGGCCCTCGCCGCCATTCGCGAAACCTGGGAAGAAACAGGCTTGTTGCTGGCCCATAACGCCCCCTTAAAGGACGTGCCCGAAAGCTGGCAAGGCTTTGTCAAAGGCGGAAAGGCCCCAGATCTCGCAGCTCTTTCTTTCTACGCACGCGCCATCACCCCGGTCTCAAGTCCAATCCGGTTTCACGCCCGGTTTTTCCTAGCTGACGCCCAAAAAGTAACGGGCAAATTACAAGGCAGCGGGGAGTTGGACAATTTAGATTGGTATCCGCTGAGCCAAGCGTTAAAGCTACCAATCATAGACGTGACCGAGTTTATTTTAACTGAGCTGCAAAAACAGCCCGAGGTTCACCAACCAGACCCCGCCCCCCTATGGTCCTATCGAAACGACAAACCAATAGTCCTCCGGCGAGGCATGTAGAAAAAGCAGCGGATAGAAATAGGTAAGAGCGATGGCGATGCAAAGTTTAAATACCGAACGCAACAAAAGCCTGTTTGCCGTCATTTGCTGCATCACGGTGGTTGGTGCAGGCCTTGGCCTCTCCATTCCCCTGCAAGCGACCATCCTGGAGCGCCAAGGCATTCCGGGTTGGCTCATTGGTATCAACGGCATGATGCCCGCGTTAGCGACCATTGTATCCACGCCCTTCATTCCCAAGCTATTGCAGCGTGTTCCAACCAGCTCGGTCTTATTGCTGTGCATCGCTGTCGCGGCGTTCTGCATGCCGCTGTTCTATATTTTCCAAAACATCTGGATATGGTTCCCCATCCGCTTTGTCTACGGGTTGGCCCTCACCGGACTCTTCGTGATTTCTGAATTCTGGATTAGCCAATTGGCAAATGATAACAACCGAGGTCGTATCATCGCGCTCTACGGCACCATTCTGTCAGCTGGATTTGCGATGGGCCCTCTCGCCCTACTTGTCTTAGGAACCACAACAGCCCTTCCATTTGTTTTTGTGGCCATCATCATTCTGCTGGCAGGCATTCCAATACTCGCCGCCGGCTCCTTAGCGCCAAAAGTGGAAGAATCAGCCAGCGGCTCGGTGTTCTCTTTTCTAACCCTTGCGCCCGCGGCCACCCTCGCGGCCCTCGTTTTTGGCATGGTGGAAACAAATGTTTTCCAGTTTTTACCCATCTTCGCCCTGCGAAGTGGCCTGGGTGAGCAGGTTGCAGCCATTGTTCTTACGACCTTTGCCGCAGGCAACATGCTCCTCCAATTCCCAATCGGCATATTGGCAGATCATATCGACCGACGGGCCGTCCTCTTCTGGTGTGCCGCGTTTGGCATGACCGCCGCGGCTATCTTGCCATTTGTGTCTCACGACATCTGGGTTTTCCTGCCCGTTTTGTTCTTTTTTGGTGGAACCGTTACAGGTCTTTACACCGTTGGGCTGACAATGCTGGGCGATCGCTTCAAAGGCGCAGACCTTGCCGCCGCCAATTCAGCCTTCATTATGCTCTATTCTGTGGGGGCATTATTCAGCCCACCGGTGGCTGGTTTAGCCATTGATATATGGAATCCAGCGGGACTCAGTTACTTCCTAACAGCCACTTGTGGCATCTATTTAGTCGTAGTTGCCATTCGCAGTTGGCAGAGTCGCCAGAAATAGGGTCTAACCCATTATTTTTATTATGTTTTTTGAGCCCTTGACTTACCCGAATGAATGAGTAAAGTCCGGCTCTTCTAAGTAAGAGATACTTTAAAAACTTAGGGACTGGCCGCTGAGCAACTCGCGATAAGCTGGTACCCGTAAACCGAGGATGTGGCGATGGCTAAGCCAACAACTATTAAGATTAAGCTGGTAAGCACCGCTGACACAGGTTTTTACTACGTAGCAAAAAAGAACGCGCGGACAATGACTGAGAAATTGGTCAAGCGTAAGTATGACCCCGTTGCACGTAAGCACGTGGACTTCAAAGAAACCAAAATTAAGTAGGTTTCTGCTGAGCACCACAAGCTCAATCAGTTTCAAAAAGGACGATCCTATTTTCAGGATCGTCCTTTTTTTGTTTTAGGCGTTAGACTACACGCACTCCGCCCCCTCTTTCCACATTTGGAGCTGCTATGACCGCCGCTAATAACCAAGCTCAAATCAAAAATCTATCCTTTCGCACGCAAGCCTTCATCAATGGCCAATATGTGGACGCGGCTTCAGGTGAAACCTTTGAATGCATAAGCCCTCTCAACGGTCAGTCCATCACATCAATCACCGCTTGCGACACCGAAGATGTCAATCGCGCAGTCAGCGCCGCCCGCACCGCCTTTGATCAAGGCACATGGTCCTTGATGCCTCCTGTAGAACGTAAAGCCATATTGCTGGCGTTCTCACATTTGGTGGAACATCACGCCTCAGAACTTGCCTTGCTAGAAACAATCGACATGGGCAAACCGATCTCCATTGCCCAAGAAGAAGACATTGATAGCGTCGCCCAAACAATCGCGTGGTACGCCGAAGCCTGTGACAAAATCTATGATGAAGTCGCTCCCGCCACGCCAGGCTCAATCGGATTTATCACCCGCGAACCCTTGGGCATCGTGGCCGCCATTGTGCCCTGGAACTACCCCCTCCTCATGGCTGCATGGAAATTTGCGCCCGCTTTAGCCGCCGGTAATTCCGTCATCGTTAAACCAGCCGAACAATCCCCGCTCACCTGTCTGCGCGTCGCAGAGCTTGCGGCTCAAGCTGGCATCCCCGACGGGGTCTTTCAGGTGCTCCCCGGCTACGGCGAAACAGCAGGCCAAGCCCTAGGGCGCCATATGGACGTCGACATGGTGACCTTCACGGGCTCCACCAAAATCGGCAAACGCTTTTTGTGCTATGCGGGGCAAAGCAATATGAAACACGTCAGCTTGGAATGTGGCGGCAAAACCCCCAACATCATTTTTGCCGATGCTCCAGACCTAGGTGCTGCGGCCTATGACGCGGGCATGGCCATTTTTCACAATTCAGGCCAAGTATGTTCCGCCTCTTCACGGCTCCTCATTGAAGACAGCATTCACGACAGCTTCTTGAGTGCCGTGCAAAAAGTTTGCGCCGACATGATCCCAGCCGACCCCCTAGACCCCAAAACCACCATGGGCTCAATGGTCGACAAAACCCAAATGGACAGAGTGCTTGGCTACATTGAGGCGGGCACGCAACAGGGCGCAGAACTGATCTCTGGCGGCAAACAAGTGCGCCAGAGCACAGGCGGCTACTTTATTGAGCCCACCATCTTTAACCGTGTCACAAATGACATGAGAATCGCGCAAGAAGAGATCTTCGGGCCAGTCCTCTCAACCCTTACTTTCAAAGACCCCGAAGAAGCCATTCAGATTGCCAATGACACGCCCTACGGCCTTCAAGCCAGCGTATGGACCCAAGACATCAACAAAGCCCATAAAGTCGCGCGTCGGCTCCGGGCAGGCTCTGTAAACATAAATAATACCGATGGCGGTGACATCTCAATGCCATTTGGCGGATATAAACAATCAGGAATTGGACGGGATTTATCGCTACATGCCTATGACAAATACACCCAGCTCAAATCCACCTACATCGAACTCTCCTGAGCAATCTGCAGGGGGGATGAATTCCTTTGATGCTGTCATCTTTGACATGGACGGTACCCTTCTGGACACCGAGGGGCTCTATTTCAAACATTGGCGCCTCGCAGCGGCCCAACAGAATGCTGATCTAACCGATCACCTCTGGCTTCAATTGATAGGCCTGCCCACCGCCGAATGTCTAAAAATCCTGTCGGACAGCTTTGGTCCGAACTTTTGCCTTGAGCGCTTCAATACGGCATGGCGTCCAAGCTTGGATATAGAATGCGAAAACGGCGTCCCGCTCATGCCCGGCGCCTTGGATGTTTTGGACCTCTTAGCCGCGCAGCAAGTCCCCCTTGCTTTAGCAACATCTTCAACCCGCCAAACGGCCCTCAACCACCTCACCCGCACCGGCCTCATCAGCCGCTTCAAGGCTATTGTGACCCGCTGCGATGTAGAGCAAGGCAAACCTCACCCAGAGCCCTATAGACGCGCTGCCGACCTTCTAGGCGTTTCTCCGGCAAGATGTATCGCTGTTGAAGATACGGACGTCGGCGCCCGTGCAGCCGTTGCAGCAGGAACTCAAACAATCATGATCCCGTCAATGCAAGCGCCAAGCGATCACACGCGGACAAACCTGCACCAGCTCCTAGATCATATGGATGAGCTTACCCAAATGCTGACGCTCAGACGCTGAGGTCGGAGTGCATAAAATGTCTGTAGGGAAAAGAGGACTTCAAACGAGCAGGACCGGCCTTCAATCAAATGAAGGGCCGGTCCCTCGTTTCCAACGTCGTCACAGGAAACGGTGGCCGATCAGAGATGCGGCTAACTAGAGGAGGCCACTCCATACCACTCAACCGACCGGCCTGCCTCGTAGTGTCAGGAAATGCGGCGGACCTGAGCCTCCACGAGGACTACGAACGAAGAGCCAAAGCCCTTCTAAGCAAGTATCGTATAGATAGTCTAAGACCCAGACTTCACAATGGGCCCTTTGTGCGACGACCGTATCACACTCAATTTTATTGGTGAAGCATCGCAACAACCAAATAAAATAAACCATTGTTTTATAATGAAAAATTAAGGTTAATAGAAAGATCGGATTCAACAAAATCAATAAGAAATCCCACTCTCTTAAACCAAAAGCTTAGGAGAGACGCTTAATCTAAAACCTTGATGATTATCTACGCGGCGTCAGCAACGACCCGGTTCCGGCCTTCTCGCTTGGCCCGGTACAAAGCCTGGTCCGCCCGCTCCAGAAGAGCTTCCACGCTGTCCTGCGACCCAAGAGTGGAGGCAACACCGATGCTCACAGTGACATCGATAGACGAGCCATCTGGGGTTATAAAAGGCGCATCAGCCACTTGCTCTCGCAACCTTTCCGCAATTGAAGAGGCAAAGGCAACATCTGTATCGGGCATAACCACGACAAATTCCTCGCCACCAAAACGACACGGCAAGTCAATGCCACGCACATTGGCCTTCAGCCGTGTGGCAAATTCTTTAAGCACCGCATCGCCTGCAGGGTGACCATAGGTATCATTCACCAGCTTGAAGAAGTCGATGTCCAGTATCAACAAACACACGTGTTTATCTTGGGTACCGCACGTGTCGACTTGTGTTGTCAAATGATTGGTCATGTAGCGACGGTTATGCAATCCGGTCAACGGATCTGTCACGGCCAACTCAAGGCTGGCGTGCAAGCTAACCCGCAATCTCTCTTGGTAACGTTTATGACGCAGCTGTGTGCGCACCCGCGCCATCAACTCATGGCGCTCAATGGGACGCACCACATAATCGTTCACGCCCATATCCAAAGCACGTACCAACCGCTCAACATTCCCCTCTTCCACCAGCACAATAACGGGAATACTGCGCGTAGCGTCGTGGGAACGTAATTGCGAGCAAAGCCGCAAACCGTCGGCGTCTTCTAAAGACAGGCTCACAATGATGATGTCAAAATCAGACGTCGAGGCCAAACGGAGAATGTCCTCACCGTCTTCTGCCGTCGTCACCGAATGCTTCTGAGAAAGCGTTTCCACAATCCGGCGCCGTGACAGTGCCCGGTCGTCGAGTAAAAGGATTTGGCCATTTTCGGCAGACACTTCGGTATTCGTGTCTTCACCAACAAGCCCAATACGTTGACCTGTCTCTTCACGCATGCGCAATTCATCCGTCAGCATTTTAAGCCGAACAAGGCTCTTAACGCGCGCAAACAAAGCAACGTCATCCACAGGTTTTGTTAGAAAATCATCAGCCCCAGCTTCAAGTCCCTCAACGCGGTCCTTTTGCTGATCCAAAGCTGTCACCATGATAATAGGCACATGAGAGGTCTCAGGCATGGCGCGCAATCGGCGACACACTTCAAATCCATCCATACCCGGCATCATGACATCAAGAAGAATAATATCCGGCTTTTCGCGAACAGCCACTTCCAATGCTTCCGGGCCAGAGGATGCTTGTAAAACACCAAAATACTCTGCCATCAGCTTTGCTTCTAGAAGCTTAAGGTTGGCAGGTACATCATCGACAATAAGAACTCTGGCGGTCACAATTTACCCCAAAAAACGTTGAACTGTTTCTAAGAACTGGGTCACTGAAATTGGCTTAGCAATATAGGCTTCACATCCACCTTCACGGATCTTCTCTTCATCCCCCTTCATCGCAAAGGCTGTAACCGCCACGACGGGAATGGAGCGCAGATTATCGTCTTCTTTAAGCCACTTTGTGACTTCAAGGCCCGATACTTCTGGCAATTGAATATCCATGAGAATGAGATCGGGACGATTCGTTCGTGCGATCTCAAGCGCTTCGATCCCATCCCGGGTTTGCAACGTCTCGTAGCCATGAGCGTCCAATAGGTCGTGAAAAAGCTTCATATTGAGCTCATTATCTTCCACGATTAAGACTGTCTTCGACATCGATTCCGATGCTCCCCTGTCAGATTTTGCTATGCAGCCAAGCAAAATCTTGCAAATCCCCCAACTGACCTAATTAATGGGTGCTGCTGGTACCTTCCATCAGACCCCAATAATCTTAACTAACCCTTTAAAGGGCCGTCCGTCATCGCTACACATAGAGCAATCTGACCCAAGAACCTTAACATTGACTTGATAAAGAGTTAGGCAATTCAAAAATGACGCCAGAAGCCGCAGAAACACTCGCATTAGAGGCTATAAGTTTCATCGCCGGAGACGAAGATTTAGTGGCAGGTTTATTTGACCAAACTGGCATGGGAGTCGACGAATTACGAGACGCACTCGGCGAGGCTGACACCGTCGGCCAAACCCTCGCGGGCGTACTCGATTACCTGCTCATGAACGACGAATGGGTGCTAAACTTTGCCGAACAGGTCAACATCGCGCCGGAAAAAGTTCTAAGCGCCCGAGCAACCCTCCCCGGCGGCCAACATTGGGGCTCGATATAAGTCCGCAATTTCAGGCTTTCGCCCAGCCATTTCCCAAAAATCGCATCACCCAAAAGCATTCGTCCAAAAGTGAGTTTAAAATATGAGCATTGCCAACCTAGAGCCCCTCGTGTTCGAACAACTTCAGACCCTAACTCTGGATCCCACACGCCCGCTCATTATTTCAGATGCTGACGAAGTGCTTTTGCAATTTGTCGCCGGGCTCGAGACCTATTTGGAGGGGCGCGATATGTGGCTCGACCTTCAATCTTTCGCTCTATCGGGCAACATCAAACACAAGCAGAGCAATAAAGTGGTCCCCACCGAAGAGGTGCCAGCCCTTCTCTCCGACTTCTTTGCAGCCGCAACCGGAGATTTGGAAGCCGTTGCCGGGGCAGCAGACGCCCTAGCAGCCCTCCACAAGCGCGGTGCTCAAATCATCGTGTTGACAAATGTCCCTCATGAACAAAGGCATGTACGCCAAGAATGTCTCGCCCGCCAAGGCCTCGACTATCCCGTCATTGCTAATCAGGGTCTAAAAGGCCCGGCAGTTGCCTATCTTGCACAACAATGCAAAGGCCCCTTCTTCTTTTTGGACGACATTCCCCACAACATCGCGTCCGTTGCCAAGGCCCACACGTCCACAAAATGTATTCACTTCATCGCCGACAAACGCCTTGCCCAACTCATAGATCCTGCCAAGGACAGTCAGATACAGTCCTCTAGTTGGCCTCAAACCCACGCCTACATTGAAAAAGAACTCACCCTCCTAGGCCACTAAACAGCTTCTAAATTCAAGCAGCGAGCCAAAAGACAAACGTTAGAATAAAGGACATATCTACATGCGCATCGGCATTGACCTTGGGGGGACAAAGATAGAAGGCATTGCCATGAACGCGGCGGGCAGGATCATTGCACGCCACCGCCTGCCCACACCCCAAGGCGAATATGATGTCACCCTTCAAGCACTCGCAGCCGTCGTAGATGCTCTCGTAGAAAAAGAACCCAGCGCTTCAAGCGCACCGATTGGCATTGGTATGCCCGGTGCCGTTTCGCCCCAAACCGGATTGGTGAAAAACGCAAACAGTGTCTGTCTCATCGGCAAACCGTTAGAAAATGACCTCACTAGCTTGCTCAAACGCCCGGTCCGCCTTGCCAATGACGCCGATTGCTTTGCCCTGTCTGAAGCTGCTGACGGAGCGGGACGCGGCTTTAGGTCTGTCTTCGGCGTTATTCTAGGCACCGGCGTGGGCGGCGGCTTTGTATGCGACAACAATTTGGTCTCCGGCCCCAATGCCATTGCCGGTGAATGGGGCCATATTCAATTACCGTGGATGACACCTGAAGAATTGCCCGGCACTCAATGCTACTGCGGCAAATTCGGCTGTGTTGAAACATGGCTTTCGGGCCCCGGGTTCAATGCCAACAACGACCTGTTGCTGACAAATGAAGAAGTAAGCGCCCATAATTATCTAAGCGCCCACACACCAGAACAGATCAAAATCAATCGGGCTCTCGACCTATACCACGACCGCCTTGCGCGCGGCCTTGCAACCATCATCAACATCATCGACCCCGACGTCATTATTCTAGGCGGCGGCATGTCCAACATCCAAAGCCTCTATTCCCAAGTGCCCACATTATGGGACGCGCACGTTTTCTCCGATCAAGTGGTGACCCGCCTTGTGCAAAACCAGCATGGGGATTCAAGCGGCGTACGCGGAGCTGCATGGTTATGGAGTGCGGATGAAGCCCGCGCCATCTCACTTGAGCGTGCAAATGGATAGCCCCGTCCAAACCAAGAAGACACCGACAGGCCTGTGCCGCGATTGCCTCACACCGCTCTATCGCTCGGCAAATAAGCCACCGCTTCGGCGATGCCCGACATGCAGCAAACCGCGCCTTCTCACCCACTCAGAACTATTTGACCTATCCATTGCCCATCTAGATTGTGACGCGTTTTACGCCTCTGTTGAGAAGCGCGACAATCCAGACCTCCACGACAAACCGCTCATCATTGGCGGGGGAAAGCGCGGCGTTGTCAGCACCTGTTGTTACATTGCCAGAACCTACGGTGTGCGCTCAGCCATGCCCGCCTTCACAGCCAAAGCCCTGTGTCCTGACGCTATTTTCATGCCGCCCAACATGAGTAAATACACAAGCGTCGGCAAAGAAATTCGGGAACGTATGCGGGCGCTCACTCCGCTGGTTGAGCCGCTTTCTATTGACGAAGCCTTCATGGACCTCTCAGGCACGCAACGTCTCCATCACGCACCGCCTGTTCTCGTGCTCGCCAAATTGGCCAAAGAAATCGAACAAGACATTGGCATTTCAGTTTCCATCGGCCTCAGTCACAACAAATTTCTCGCAAAAATCGCCTCTGACTTTGATAAACCCCGCGGGTTTTCTGTCATCGGCAAAGCCGAAACCGAAAGCTTCCTCGAAGACAAGCCAGTTGGCATGATCTGGGGTGTAGGCAAGGCTTTTCAGAAAAAATTGGCGGGCGATGGCATCACAAAGATCAAACACCTGTGGCGTGTGGACGAAAAAACGCTCGCAGCCAGATACGGCCAAATGGGCTTGCGGCTCTTCCAATTGTCGCGCGGGAAAGACACGCGCACAATAAAACCGCACCGCCCCACCAAAAGCATATCCAATGAAATCACCTTTCCAGAAGATGTGCGTGATGTTGAAGTTCTCTCCAAACGCCTATGGCGCTTGTGTGAAAAGGTGTCTGGGCGGGCAAAAGCGTCGGAGCACGCGGGTAAAACGATTGTCCTGAAACTCAAAACAGCTGATTTTAAATCGCGCACCAGAAGCCAAACCCTACCCGACCCAACCCAATTGGCGGATGTCATTTTCAAAATCGCTGACCCTCTTCTACGCAAAGAAGCCAATGGCACACCCTTTCGACTATTAGGCGTAGGGATTTCAAATTTGGACAATGCCAATTACGCAGATCCCCCCGACATGCTCAATCCAGAAGCCGAAAAAAATGCCGACGCCGAACGTGCCATGGATGTACTCCGCGCCAAATTTGGGGACACCGCCATAGGCAAAGGCCGTGGCCTCAAGGCAAAATCCAAACCCTTTTAGCCCCCAAATCGACACGTCAAAAACAGAGAAAACGATGACAGAGCAATACCAACCAAAAATTCTAGTAACGCGCAAACTGACACCGGCAGCTGAAAAACGTCTTCGCGCGTCCTATGGCATCTGGTGGAACCAAGAAGACCGTCAGCTCTCAGGAAAAGAGATCATCGATCTTTCCCAAGGCATGGACGCGATCCTGCCCTGCGTCTCCGATGATTTGAGTGCCCCCATCATCGAGCGTCTGCCCTCGTCTGTAAAAATCATCTCCACTTTCTCTGTTGGCTACGACCACATCAACATCAAAGCCGCCTCAAAACGGTCTATCCGCGTCACCAACACGCCGGACATAGTGACGAATGCAACCGCAGACATAGCGCTCCTGCTCCTACTGGGGGCAGCCAGAGGGGCTGCGCAAGGCATGCAAAGCATACAGTCCAACAAATGGGCCCGCTGGTCGCCCACCGGAATGTTGGGTACTGACTTGAGCGGGAAAACACTTGGTATCTTTGGGATGGGCCGCATTGGTCAAGCCACTGCAACTCGTGCCCGCGCCTTTGGGATGAAAATCCACTATCACAACCGCACCCGTCTAGCACCACCCCAAGAAGCCAACGCCACCTACCATGAGAGTGCTGAAAGTCTGTACGCAGCTTGCGATATCATCTCTTTACATGCAGCTTCAAACGACCAAACCAAAGGCCTGATCAACCCCAAGTCCCTTGCTCACTTCAAGCCCGGCGCCATTCTCATCAACACCGCCCGAGGTGACCTTGTAGAGGATGACGCTCTCATATCAGCCCTTCAATCGGGAAAATTGTCCGCCATTGGTTTAGACGTCTACGCCAATGAGCCCAACATCGATCCGCGATATCGGTCGCTTCAAAATGCCTTCCTACTCCCCCACCTCGGGACCGCCACTTTGGAAACACGCGACGCTATGGGGTTTCGCGCCATCGACAATTTGGACGCCTTCTTCGCAAACAAACCCCTCCCAGATCCAGTGAACTGACCTACCGTGCAAAGCCCAAGTGAGTTCTTTGACCAACAAAAATGTCTACCACCGCTCAAATCAAGCGCAGACGGCGCACACGGCAATTCTTGTCCAATGGCAGTTTTTTCCGCATTTTTACTGGGAAAAAATTGCCGCCTAACCCAATGGTCTCGTTCAAAAGCCTTGGTTTTCCTCAAGAAAATAACTGGCACGTGCCTTGCGTTTCTCAAGTTAGCAACAGGTCACATATACCTGGATTGAGAGGTCACATGTCAGATACACATTTGGAACACGCCGGTAAAACTTTCTCCCCAAGCATGGGCAAAGGCATACACCCGGTCATAGATTCGCTTGAAATGCGTATACGCACCAAGCTGATCCGGGGCGTAGACGGCGCAACTGACCCATCAGAAATTACCCGCCGCGCATTGGAATATGCATCCGAAGCCGAACAACGCATTGCCGAGCTTTCAGCCCGTGTCAGCACGTTGGAATCATTGGCACAGACCGACGAGCTAACCGGCCTCTATAATCGCCGAGGGTTTAAAGATATTCTCAATCGCAATCTCTTTAGCGCCGCTCGTTATGACGAAATGGGTGTGTTGGCCTACTTCGATTTAAACAAGTTCAAAGACATCAACGATTCATTCGGTCATGCGGCTGGAGATGAAGTGTTGCGTCGGGTGGGCGATTTTTTACGCCGTTCAATCCGCTCAACTGATTTCGCAGCCCGTTTGGGTGGTGATGAATTCGCCATCCTCTTTGTCCGCGGCGAGCACGCAAAAGCACGCGAACGCGCTCGCACAATGGCTCGCAAAATCGGTCGATTGGTTGTGCCGTGGCAGGGTCAGAAATTTACAATCAGCGCCAGCGTTGGCCTCGCATCATACGACGGCTCAACCGCCGCTGAGGAACTTATCGACCGCGCTGACCGTGCGATGTATCGAGAAAAACACAAACGTCCTGACGCAGCCATTCGCGCCCGCGCCTAAAGCAACACACGAAATTACTATGTGCCATCAAACCCCGTAAGGGGTTGATACAAGTCTGGTCGCCGGTCTCTAAAGAGGCCCCAGCTTTGACGTCGCTCCTGAACACAGTCCAAATCAAAGCGCGCTGTAAGGATTTGCGACGTTGCGTCGTCGGCCTCAGCTACCAACCCGCCAGTTTCATCGGCAATAAATGAGCTGCCATAAAAGGTAAGTTCACTCTCCTCAAACACCTCAACGCCAATGCGGTTCGATGCAATGACCGGCAACATATTTGCTGCTGCATGGCCTTGCATTGTGCGTTGCCAATGCTTGCGTGAATCCAAAGGCGGTGCAGGTGGTGGCTCAGAACCGATTGCCGTGGGGTAGAATAATGCCTCAGCGCCCTTCAGCGCCATGATACGGGCAGCTTCTGGGAACCATTGGTCCCAACAAATGGCAGACCCAAACCGGCCAAACGCAGTATCCCAAACTTTAAAGCCCGTATCACCAGGGGTGAAATAGAACTTCTCTTGATAGCCCGGACCATCAGGTATGTGAGACTTGCGGTACAACTCCAAAATAGTGCCATCGGCATCTATCATCGCCAACGAATTAAAGTAAGCCTGACCTGCCCGCTCAAAAAAGCTAATCGGCAGAACAACGCCCAATTCCTTAGCCAAGCTGGAATACCGGGCTAAGAGCGCATTGCCCTCAAAGGGAGCTGCCAGAGCGTAATGTTTAGACTTTTGTTCCTGACAAAAATACGGTGTTTCAAAAAGCTCCTGCAACAAAATCACCTGAGCGCCCTGAGCTGCCGCCTGTCTCACCAATTGTTCGGCGGCCTCCAAGTTCGACGAAATGTCCCAACTACAGCTCATCTGGGTAGCTGCAAAAGTAACCTCTCTCATTTTGATCTCCTTGAAAGTCCGCTATATTATTCAATATCTATACACGACCAGACCACTGCTTGGCCCGATCGCAAAGAGCAAAATATTTAGGGAGTTAAAAATAATGAGCACTCAAGCCCCAAACACTGTTGAAGAACGCCTCGCCCAGATCGGCATCACCCTGCCAGACGCAGGCGGCGTTGCGGGAAATTATGCCCCTTATACCATCAGCCAAAAACAAGTTTTCATTTCGGGCCAAGTGCCTGTCACAAGTGGCGGCCTTCAATTCCAAGGAAAATTGGGCGCTGAGTTCTCAGTCGAAGAAGGCCAAGCAGCCGCTCAACTATGCGCCATCAACATCATCGCTCAGCTTAAAGCGGCCTGCGACGGCGATCTCACCCGCGTAAAAGCCTGCGTAAAACTTGGCGGCTTCGTCAATTGCACGCCAGACTTTGGCGACCACCCTGCTGTCATCAATGGCGCGTCAGACTTAATGGTCGCAGCCTTTAATGAAAAAGGCCGGCACGCCCGCTTCGCAGTGGGTGCAACCAGCCTTCCATTTAATGTCGCCGTTGAAGTAGATGCCATTTTCGAAATCGACTGACCTCTCAGTCCGTCGACATCAAAATCAAACTAACTACTTTCAGTTCGGCGTGCCAAACGCGTCACCACCATAAGCAGCGGCGCGCCGAAACTGATGTAAAACGCAACCACACCGCCTGAGAGCAGATAGATCCAATCATTGGGCACAAAACCCTCTGCAACAGCGCGCACACCGCCAAAGACCAAAAATACAGACACAATGCCCAGAACAATGCCAATGAGACGCACCACCACCAAGCGGGCTGGCTCAAATTTGAGATAATTCTGCTCGAGAAGTGCACCCAACACCCAACCCAGAAGAAAACCGCCAATAGAGGCCGCTTCACCAGCGCCCCCAGCTTTGGGCCAAACGTAAATGGTCGCAACCATTGCAAACAAGACACCCAAGAACTGCACAGGCCACGGCAGTGACCGCCAGCGGTTCCCCAGGGGCGACAACACTGCATAGAAGACAACAAGACTAAGCCCACCAAGCACAGAGCCCATCAAAACATCTTCAATGTCGTGAACGCCCAAATACAAACGGCTCAAAATGATGCCGAGCGCAATAAAGCCAGCGCCCCAATAAGCCCATTTAGCTTCCCATTGCTGCCTCACTTCATAAGCAAGCCAGAACCACATCACAATGCCGATTTGAGCATGACCACTGGGCATGCCATACGACCCCCCAACCCGTCCATCTAGCGCATAAAGCACGTCAGGACGCGGGTTCTGCCAATAGTCCTTCAGCAAGGCGTTCAAAACCGCCGACGCAAACACGATCAACGTGAGCCGATGTCCTACATCCTTCCGCCACCCCCAATAAATCGCTGGAATAGCGATCAGAAAGAACGGCGTGTAGCCCATCCACGTAAAAACATTAAAAACGACCGTTAACGCGTCATGACGCAGCGGCAATACCCAGTCCATATTTGTTAGAAAATCCACAAATATCCCTCCTCTTTGCGGACAGTCTACTTGGAGTTTTCAAGAACCGCAAAACAATCACACTCTGCTTCAACCCTGCTCAATAAGGGTCTTTTTTGAATGTGCGCTTTGCCTTTTGCGCCATTCAGCTTAATCTAACGCCCAGTAGGGATGTACAGGGATTTTCAGAGTGAGCCGGCCCACAAAAGAACCAATTGAAGATAACAATGCCACCCCCGACACTCTCCAGGATGGAACGTCGGACGCATCGAGTACGGGCACCCCTGCACCGACAGAGACCCAAGTCGTAAAAGTACTCCACAACATTTCTGAAATCTCACCTGCACAGTGGGACGCTTGCGCCAATCCCGGTGGGAATACACCGAGCAACCCTTTCATAACCCATGCCTTTTTACATGCCTTGGAAGAAAGCGGATCAGCTTGCGCGGCGAGCGGATGGGCACCGCACCATTTACTCATCGAAGATGAAACAGGCACAGCACTTGGCGTGATGCCGATGTATCTAAAAAATCACAGCCAAGGCGAGTATGTTTTTGACCACGGTTGGGCTGATGCATTTGAACGCGCAGGCGGCGATTATTATCCCAAGCTGCAAGTCTCCGTTCCGTTTACACCCGCCACAGGCAGAAGAATTTTAGCCCGCCCCGGCCCCCTGCAACAAATGATAGAGGACCAACTCTTAGCCGCAGCCGTTGAGCTTGCGCGCCAAGCCGAGGTCTCCTCCATCCATTTCACCTTCCTAGACAAAGGCCAATACGAGCACCTTGGTGAGCTAGGCTTGCTCCAGCGAACAGACCAACAGTTCCATTGGGAAAACAACAACTACACCGCCTTTGACGACTTTCTGAGCGACCTTGCCTCACGCAAACGCAAGAACCTGCGTAAAGAGCGAGAGCGTGCGGTAGAAAACGGCATCACCTTTGAGTGGGTCACCGGCACAGATCTAACCGAAGAACACTGGGATGCTTTTTACGAATTTTATCAAGATACCGGCATGCGAAAATGGGGAACACCCTATTTGTCGCGCGAATTTTTCTCCCTCATCAACAAGACTATGCCCGAACAAACACTGCTTATTCTTGCCAAGCGCGAGGATCAATATATTGCCGGGGCGCTAAACTTCATTGGTTCCGAAACCCTCTTTGGTCGCAACTGGGGCTGCATTGAACAGCACCCCTTTTTGCACTTTGAATGCTGCTACTACCAAGCCATTGATTTTGCAATTTCACGCGGCCTAAAAAATGTAGAGGCTGGCGCACAAGGTGCTCATAAGTTGGCGCGCGGATACCTGCCAACACTCACCTATTCCGCCCACTACATTTCCAATCCAAACTTTCGGGAAGCGGTGGCCGATTATGTCGAGCGCGAACGTACCCACGTCGCACAGCACAATGACATGCTCGGAGAGCGCACACCGTTTCGACAATCATCACCAGACAATTCATCACCAAATACTAGAACACCCGAAAAAGACGAAACCCAATAGGCGTCCCCAATAGACGACCAAGAACGCTACAGGAAAATAATCTATGGCCTACGACGACAATAATATTTTCGCAAAAATTCTTCGCGGTGAAGCCCCTTGTTTCAAGGTCTACGAAGATGACATGACCCTCGCCTTTATGGATGTCATGCCTCAAGTGGACATGCACACGTTGGTCATTCCAAAATCTCCGGCGGAACATCTCTTCGACCTACCGCCAGAATACGCGGGCGCGATGGCCAAGACCGTTCAAAAGGTAGCCCTCGCTGTGAAAAAAGCCTCTGGCATGCCCGGCATCATGGTTGCTCAACTCAACGGCTCCGAGGCGGGTCAAACTGTCTTTCACATTCACGCCCACATCATTCCGCGTGAAGGCGGGATAGACCTAAAATTCCACGCCCGCGACCTTGCAGACTTCAAAATGCTAGAGGCGCAAGCTGAGAAGATTAAGCAACATCTATAAGTAATCCTGGGGAGGACAAAATGAAATACACGAAAACACTGCGTGTCAGCACTGCTTTAGTGGCCCTATTGGCTTTTACTGCGTGCTCTGAAGAGCAGAACAAAGAGGCCGCCGCCCAATCAGCAGCGCCCACCTACACTCTTGAAAAGTTTGTTGAAGGATCGGACTTCCACGGCATTCACGGAATTACCTTCACAAAAGACAACCGCCTCCTAGCGGGTTCCGTCTTAGGCGGCACCATCTATGAAGTTGATGTTGAAAACAAAACCACGTCCGTTTTCATCGGTGCCTATAAGGGCATGGCAGATGATCTGGAAGAAGGCCCCAATGGAGAACTAGGTTGGACAGCCTTTCTTGCAGGCGACTATTGGCTACGCACCCCAGAGGGCAAAGATATTAAATTGGCCTCTGGCCTTCCAGGCCTAAACTCTACTGCTTGGAAGCAAGATGGCCGTCTATTTGCCACGCAAGTTTTTCTCGGCGACGCTCTCTACGAGCTGGACCCGACGGGCGCCAAGCCACCGCGTAAAATCATGGAAGGCATGGGCGGCCTAAACGGTTTTGATTTTGGTCCCGATGGAAAACTTTACGGGCCGCTTTGGTTCAAAGGCCAGATTGCACGCGTTGACGTCGACGCTGGTACACTCGAAGTTGTTGCCGAAGGCTTCACCATTCCCGCCGCCGTCAACTTCGACAGCAAAGGCCAGCTCTGGGCAGTTGATACCGCGGAAGGCGCTGTCTACAAGGTCAACATTGAAACGGGCGAACGCACACTCATTGCAGACGTTGAACCCGCCATCGACAACATGGCGTTTGATAAGGATGACCGCCTTTTCATCTCAAACATGTCTCGCAACGCCATCATCGAAATCAACACCGACACAGGCGAAGCCACAGAAATCGTCGGCGGTCCTCTGGCTGTCGCCGCTGACCTAGAAATCGGTGAAGAAAATGGACGCGAAGTAGTCTATATCGCGGATGTGTTTTCCGCCCGCAAAGCCTATACAGACACAGGTGAAGTTGCAGAAATTGGTCGCGTATTTGGATCAAAGGTTGATTACCCAATCAACCTTGGGGCCGCACACGGCAAGCTTGCCCTCGCAGGTTGGTCAGCTGGCGCAGTCCAGCTTGTAGATCTCGCAGATCAGAAAAACCTGCCAGACCCCCATCACGGCTTTATGACACCAACAGATGCCCTTCCCTTGCCGGACGGCAATATGCTCGTCACAAACCTAGCCGAAGGCACCTTGACCAGCGTGAGCGCAGACGGCACCAAAACCATCTTGGTGTCGGGCCTCGTAACGCCGGGCAATATGGACTACGACGCCGATGGCGCGCTCTATGTCACTGAATATGCGCTTGGTAGGATCTCAAAAGTTGATCTCGCCACTGGCACAATCACACCCGTCGTTGAAGGTTTGAGTGGACCAGAGGGCTTTGACATTACAGCCGATGGCACTTTTTATGTGGCAGAAGTGCCCTTGAAACAGATCACCGCGATCGCGGCCGATGGCACACGCACAATTATCGGAGCTGACTTACCCATTGGGTTGGCGCCCCCAGAAGGTGGATTGCCAACACATGTACCAACTGGCGTCGTGGTTACAAAAACAGGGGATGTCATCTTTTCTTCAGATTTAGAAGCCGCCCTCTACCGACTAAAGAAGTCAAACTGATCATCTAACGAAAAACGGCGGCCTCTAGAGGCCGCCGTTTTTCGTTAGTCCGTCAATCCATCAGTCTACGAGCAATGGAACCTTTGGCACGCTACCGCCACCATCATCCGAAGGCCCACCGTCCTTTGGACCAGTCGAGCCCTTACCCTTGCTCGGGCGTTTACGCGGCGCAGGGGGCGTTGGGAATTCGAACCCTAAAGTCCCCTCATCCGTCACGACAACTTGCACAACACCGCCTTTTACCAGACGGCCAAACAGAACTTCGTCGGCCAGTGGTTTCTTGATGTGCTCTTGAATAACCCGCGCCAAAGGCCGAGCCCCCATCTGCTCATCATAACCCTCTTTTGCCAACCACTCAGCCGCAGCAGGTGTCAGCTCAATCGTGACGTTACGATCAGCCAATTGCGCTTCAAGCTGCAGAACAAATTTCTCCACCACTTTGGTGATGACGTCCGGCGGCAAATGGCCAAATGGGATTGTTGCATCAAGACGGTTGCGGAACTCTGGCGAGAACAGACGTTTAATCGCCTCTGCGTCGTCACCTGTCCGCTTCGTGCGCCCAAATCCAATAGGTGCCTTGGACATATCAGCGGCCCCGGCATTGGTCGTCATGATCAAAATCACATTCCGGAAATCAATTTTCTTACCATTATGGTCCGTCAACTTCCCATGATCCATAACTTGCAGCAAGATATTGAAAAGATCCGGATGGGCTTTTTCAATTTCGTCCAACAACAAAACACAGTGGGGGTGTTGATCAACACCGTCGGTCAACAAACCACCTTGATCAAAGCCAACATAGCCAGGAGGCGCCCCAATCAAACGGGAGATCGTATGGCGTTCCATATATTCTGACATATCAAACCGCAGCATCTCCACGCCCAGAACGTCCGCCAATTGACGAGCAACTTCTGTCTTGCCCACACCTGTTGGGCCAGAGAAGAGATAGGAACCAATTGGTTTCTCAGGTTCGCGCAACCCAGCCCGTGCCAACTTAATAGCAGCAGACAGCGCTTCAATCGCTGTATCTTGTCCAAAGACAACGCGCTGCAAATCAGCGCCAAGTTCTTTGAGTTTCTCAGTGTCATTGCGTGAAACGGTTTTGGCCGGAATACGGGCCATCGTCGCAACAACTTCTTCAACCTCTTTAACACCGATCGTCTTTTTGCGTTTTGACTCCGGTTTCAGCATTTGCGCCGCACCGGCTTCATCGATGACATCGATGGCTTTGTCAGGCAATTTACGGTCATGCATATATTTCGATGACAGTTCCACCGCCACTTTGATGGCATCTTGCGTGTAGCGCAATTTGTGGAACTCTTCGAAATACGGCTTTAGGCCTTTGAGAATTTTAATCGTATCGGCGATGGAAGGCTCAGCCACATCAATTTTTTGGAACCGACGAACAAGCGCTCGGTCCTTCTCAAAGTGCTGGCGGTATTCTTTATAGGTCGTCGATCCCATGCACCGCAAAGAGCCAGAAGCCAATGCAGGCTTGAGTAAATTGGACGCATCCATCGCCCCGCCACTCGTTGCCCCTGCACCAATAACTGTATGGATTTCATCAATGAACATCACAGCGCCCGGATAGTCTTCGAGCTCCTTGATCACCGCTTTAATGCGTTCTTCGAAATCACCGCGATACCGAGTACCTGCCAATAAGGTGCCCATATCAAGCGAGAAAATAGTCGCGTCAGCCAAAACAGATGGAACGTCACCGTCTACAATTTTGCGTGCAAGCCCCTCAGCGATGGCTGTTTTACCAACGCCGGGATCGCCCACAAACAAGGGATTGTTTTTAGAACGCCGACACAAAATCTGAATAGTCCGCTCAACTTCCTTAGTCCGACCGATCAATGGATCAATCTTCCCGGTTTTGGCTTTCTCATTCAAATTGACACAATAGGTATCAAGCGCCTCAGTTGAATTCTCTTTACCACCCGACGTGCCTTGATCAGGCCCCTTGCCGTCTTCGGTCTCATCGTCTGCACCGGTCACAGACCGCACTTCATTCATATCTGCCCGCTTGGCAATGCCGTGGCTAATATAATTTACGGCGTCATAGCGGGTCATTTCTTGTTCTTGCAGGAAGAAGGCGGCGTGGCTTTCACGCTCCGCAAACATCGCCACCAACACGTTGGCGCCTGTCACTTCCTCACGGCCAGAAGATTGTACATGGATCACAGCACGCTGGATCACACGTTGAAAACCTGCTGTAGGTTTAGCTTCTTCTCCGTCCTCAACAATCAAGTTGGACAATTCATTGTCGACGTAATTTTCCAACTCATGTTGAAGAGCATCGACGTCCACATTACATGCCCGCATCACAGCAGACGCATCTTGGTCGTCCAACAGAGACATTAGGAGATGTTCGAGGGTTGCATACTCATGCTTTCGCTCATTGGCATGGGCCAGTGCGCGGTGGAGGCTCTCTTCAAGACTGCGTGACAATGACGGCAATGGTGTCTTCCTATTCTCATGACTTTCAAAGTATATGGTTATCCATCCTCAAGATTTCCAACCTAAATTCAGCCCTGGTCCAAAATAGTCTAATCTCGCTCCATCGTACATTGCAGCGGGTGCTGGTTTTGTCTCGCGAAATCAACAACTTGAGTGACTTTTGTTTCGGCCACTTCATATGTAAAGACGCCGCAGATACCCACACCATTCTGATGAACATGCAGCATAATCTCTGTCGCTTCTTCACTCGTTTTATTGAAGAACTGCTGAATAATGTGCACGACGAATTCCATCGGTGTGTAATCGTCGTTTAAAATGAGCACCTTGTACAGTGAAGGTTTGCGCGTTTTTGGCTTTGCGCGGGTAATAACGCCGGTTTCAGAACCATTCCCCCCGTCAAAGTCGTCTCCATCCTCGCCACCAGCAGCTCGCAGAGCGCAAAAAGCAAGAGGATCGTTTTCAATGTACAAATTTTCCATAGCCGCAATATTGGTCGCAAAGCCCTGCGATGCAATAGTCCCGGGTATAATAGTCATAAGAAATTCTCTTCATAAACCGCCCAATTTGGGCGAAAGTCTCAAACCAAGTGAAATAAGCGCCACTCTTTCCCCATTTGATACTCCTCCCGGCGGCAAAACGCACCATTCCGGAGCATGATTTTTCTAAAATTCCCCACTGGTTTCCCTTTTGCACCATTCTAGAACAGGCCTATCGGGTCATTTTAACTAAATTTGTCAAAAATATCGCCCTCTTCCGCCAACGCTCACGAGGACTAATTTAAAGCATTAACCAGATCGTAAGCCACCCTCCTTATGGTGAGACAGTCAGATTTAGTCCACGGAATCAATTACTTCAGAGCGAACACAATGGATTCCATAAAACCTGACACGCAGCCCTGCTCATCTGGGTTTGCAGGTGCCAATAAAAAAGTTTGATGTCAGTGCAAACTCTTACTTGGCACGCAATGTGTATCTGTATTTAAATAGGTAAAGGCATCCAAGGGGAAACAGTAGGTGCCAATGAGGGTCATGAGCAAAATATACAAACAAAATTCAGCGACGAGTTCACAGAACCGCGTCAACCAGAACCGAGTCGACCAGACTCTTGTTCACCAGAATCGCGCCAACACGCGCAGTGAGCACACTGGTAAACGTCGTTCTGGGGGAAGCTTCCTCACACTCTTCGCTCTGACCGCCATGGTCTTGGTCAGCAGCCTGACGGTGACCCCTGTTCAAGCCAATCCAAAATACGCAGCTTTGGTAATGGATGCCCACACCGGCAAAATACTTCATTCCCGCAACGCAGATCTAGCGCGTTACCCAGCCTCTTTAACAAAAATCATGACGCTTTACATGCTGTTTGATGCGTTGGAACATCGCAAAGTAAGCATGAGCACACGCATGCGCACATCGCGCAGAGCCACCCATCAAGCCCCCTCCCGCCTTGGCCTCAAACGAGGTGAAACAATTCGGGTCGATGAGGCAATCAAAGCTCTGGTCACAAAATCTGCCAATGATGTCGCCACAGTTGTCGCAGAGCATCTTGCTGGTACAGAATCTGCTTTTGCCCGTAAAATGACACGGCGCGCCCGCGAACTCGGCATGACACGCACTCGGTTTATGAACGCATCTGGCCTTCCAAACCGTCGCCAGCTCACCACGGCCCGCGACATGTCAAAATTGGGCCTCGCCATCCGTGCCGATTTTCCAGATCTCTACCATTACTTTTCAACCAAGTCTTTCCGCTGGAAAGGCAGGAAGTACAAGAACCACAACAACCTGCTTGGCAAATACGACGGCACCATCGGCATCAAAACCGGCTACACCCGGGCATCTGGTTTCAACCTTGTAGCGGCTATCGAACGTAACAACCGCTATGTCATCGCCGTTGTTCTGGGTGGCAAAAAAGCAAAATCCCGCGATAGACAAATGGTCTCCCTACTCGACCAACATCTACACCGCGCCATTGCTCGCGCACCAGGCGGCACACGTCTCGCAAATGCACCCAAGCCCATGAAACGTCCCGCAAGCCTGTTGGCCGCACCAACAGTTGCAATGTTGGCTGCCGCAGAAATGGGAAGAGAAAATCCAAGCATTGCCGCGGTACCAGCCATGGCTACCAACAATATTCCGCTGGCCTCTCCCGCAACGAATCCCAATGCAGAATCTCCGCTCACAGCCAAAGCATTTTACGCCTTGGCGCAGGCCCGCGCAGCAACGTCAAAAATGGGTGAGCTCATTATTAGTCCAGCCCACGCATCCCTTCCACTTGAAGAACGCAGCGGCAGCACATTGCCAAACCGCAATCTACATATGCCACTTCGGTCAAACGAATTTTCAAAAGACCCATTGACCACTGGCAGCATTTCAACCGCCGCTCGCCAGTTCTCAGCGTCAACAAGCCCGTCTTCCCTACTTCCATCAGATCTAGCGAATGCAGCGCCTGCTACGCGCTTACGTCTGGCACCGACGAAACGGAAAACAGGCCCTCTCTTCTCCGAGAATTCCTGGATCATTCAAATAGGGGCCTATACGGACGCCAGCCAAGCGGTTGACAGTATCCGCGCCGCCATGGCCGCAGCCCCTACAGAGCTACGTACAGCTGTTCCCATTACGGTGCCTGTACTTACCGATGAAATGACCTTGTATCGCTCAAGGTTCGGTGGCTTTGAAACGGAAACGACGGCCCGCAAAGCCTGTGGTCGTCTTGCCAGAGCCAACCTCAGCTGCATCGCCATTCCGCCAAGCGGATGGGCGGCACCCAAATATGCTAGCGCTGACTAACGGCCGTCCAAATCATCTAAAAGAACTTGTTTTGCGCGGTTAATTTGAGCCGCCAAAAAATCGCTGCCCCCCACATCGGGATGCACTTTGAGCATCAACCGGTGGTGCGCCTCTTTCACCATCTCCACAGTGGCCCCGGCCGGAATGTCCAAAATTTCCAGCGCTTGGGCAACACTCATTGTATCTGGACCCGCGCGTTGCTGAGGCCGAGGGCCTTGACCCTGGCCCGCAGATCCACCGAAAAACTTGGAAAACAAATCAAATATCGCAGGACGGAACCGCCCTTCTGTAAACAGCCAGAGGGCAAAACCTGCGACTACAAGCGCAATAATGATTTGGCCGCGTAGTAGAAAAAACAGAGCAAGGACTGCCGCCGCAATGCTGCCCACCCACCGCAGCGAAGTCGCAAGCGCTTTGGCATCCCCGGCAACAAATAGCCGTGCCCCAAAAAGAAGCACACACAAAACCATCACACCTAAGAGAAACACGCCCACAGCCAACGTCCTTTCGCGACTTCAAGTCCAGTCATTCACCACCAGGCAGCCCACGTCAAATAACATGAGGGGGATCACCCAAAGGCAATGCCAAGGCTTCCATCAACTGGCGCACCTCTGCCCGTGCCGCCACATGCGACATCGACAGTTGAGCACCGACACCTTTTTCTTTCAAATCCAACAAGGTCAATCCAGAAGGGAACATTTCCCGGAAGATCACACGCTCGCCAAATCCCTTAGCGGTTCGAAACCCGATGCGCTCCGACAAAGATTCCACGACATATTCAATACGGCGTTTGTTTTTTGCATCCAAGGTCGACAAGCGATTGCGCATCACAATCCAGTCAATGGTGCTGCCTCCCGAAATGGCGCGCCGCTTGCGCGCATCCCACACCATTTCGCTATAAACGCTCGGCCCCAAAATATCGTAGTTTTCTGGATCAATCCGGCCCAACAAATCGAAGTCGACGAAACTATCATTCATCGGCGTAAGCAGCGTGTCAGCACAGGTATGGCCCAGTCGGGACAAAAACGTATCGGTTCCCGGACAATCCAACAAAACCACGTCACAGGCTTGCAACCGTTTGGCCAACTCAAATTCAAACCGAGCGCGCTCATCCGCTTCCCGCTCAGTCACCGTATCCAACTCACTGCGCGCAATAACCGTATGCGCGGGCATCGGCAGGGTCACAGAGTTTTGATCCATCCATACTTGGCGGTTTTCCACATAGCGGGTGAGAGATCGCTGACGACCATCCAAATCCATAGATCCAACGCGGTAGCCTTGATGCAACAGCCCAGTGATCAAATGCATAGCCGTGGTCGTTTTGCCAGAGCCGCCCTTTTCATTGCCCAACACTAGAATATGGGCTCGTTTCAAAGGCATGGTGCCAAGCTTTGGGTCAGGTGCTGCGCGCGCCGCCAATTGAGCAGCCCCCGGTGCAGGTGGCCGCTTTTCAGACTGAGCCCCGGGCAAAACGGCAGATCCGCTCGTAGAGGCCGCTTTTGCCTGCGTTTCCTTGCCAGAACTATCCACCTTGGTCTCATCACTCATCGTCTTATTAGTCCTTAAACGGTCGAATCGCACATTAGGTCCCGCAAATATCACGTTACTCAATTGAAGAGCATTGGTTTCAATAAAATATTTCCTAAATCATGCCAAAATGAACATATTCGGACATCAACCCCAAAATCGTGGCGTTTGCTCGATAGTCTACATTGCCTAAGCTGGCACCAATGATTCTCTTTTGAGGTTATCTATCATGTTTCACGGCATTCGCGCGCATTGCTTCAACATCCTGCAAGCACTCTCTTTCGCGCCTGCAAAGGGCTTTTTGACCGCTTTTGCACTCATAAGCCTACTTTCAGCTGGTGCATTGCCCGCCCAAGCCCGTGATGGCGTCTCTCTCTTCAATGTAAGCCGCGTCAATCAAGACGATGTGCTCAACATTCGCGCCACACCAGACCCTGCATCCGATAAAGTCGGCGAAATACCAGCAGATGGCCAAGGCATTGAAGCAACGGGCGGCTCCATGTCGCACAATGGCTACATTTGGCGTGAGGTCCGCTTCAACAATGTAACGGGTTGGGTCAATGGCTACTTCCTCATTCGGGCGGCTAAACCCAATGAAGGCACAACCGGCTCAACGTCAAAATCAAAAGGCCGCGTTTTCCCTGAAGCCATTTCCTGTGCCGGCACAGAACCCTTCTGGGGAGTTTTGATCCGCGATTATTTGACGGTTTTTGACAGCCTCTCCGAAGGCCGTCTGGAGCTACGCATGGAACCAGCACGCTCGTCAACCCAGAACCAAAGCGTCTGGGCCATTGATGCAGAAATCGTCTCCACCCGCCGCCCCGTCACCGCCCTCATCAAAAAGGTCAATCAGTGCTCTGATGGCATGTCGGACGTCAAATACCCGTATGAAATCCAAATCATTCTGAAAAATGGCCCTGTGTATAGCGGCTGTTGTCGCCAAGCAGATAAGCGCTAAGACGCCTAAATGAACGCAGGCATTTGAGCCGCCCATCGCCATACGGTAGGATCGTCCGGCAAGTCATGGTAGAGACCCCATGGCCCAAAAGTTTGGCCAGAAGTTTGGGACCAAAAGACCTTTGGAGTGTATATGCCTCTCGACACCACCAGCCACGCCCTGCCTGTTGCCCGTACCATTAAAGACCTGCGTGCTGTGGTTCAAGCATGGCGTGATGCGGGCGAAACCGTCGCCCTTGTGCCCACCATGGGAGCACTTCACTCAGGTCATATCTCACTTGTCGATTTAGGTCGTGCGCAAGCCGATCATGTTGTGGTGTCCATCTTTGTCAATCCCACCCAATTTGCCCCCGGTGAAGACTTCGATGCCTACCCCCGAACCGAAGGGGAAGATGCAAAACAATTGGTGGGCAAAGCTGATCTCATTTTCGCACCGAACGCGCGCGAAATGTATCCCGATGGGTTTTCCACAACCATTAACCTGACCGGCGTCACAGCCCACCTAGAAGGCCTCTCTCGGCCCACACACTTCGCCGGTGTGGCAACCGTCGTTTGTAAGCTGCTTCTTGCCTGCATGCCCGATGTGGCTCTGTTTGGTCAAAAGGACTACCAACAGCTGCTCGTCATCCAAACAATGGTACGAGATCTCAACTTGCCGATAAAAATTGTCGGTGCGCCCATCGCCCGGGCACCCGATGGTTTGGCCCTATCGTCGCGCAACATCTATTTGACCAAAGCCGAACGCCTCACAGCGCCCCACATCCACCGCATCCTGACAGAAGCCGCGCAAAAAGCAGCGCAAGGAGAAAACATAGAAGCTCTATGCGCTCACGGTGTGGCAGAACTTATTGGGTTAGGTTTCGAGCCCGACTATCTAGAAATCCGCGATGCGGTGACGCTAGCGCCCTTTGAAAGCGGTATAGTGGAAGGGCCTGCACGCGCCCTTGTTGCTGCACAGCTGGGTCAGCCCCGCCTCATCGATAATATCGATGTGCCCTCAACTTAGAGCCCGCTTAAAGCAATCCAAGCTTTTCAAGTTCAGCCCGCATTTCCTCTGGCATTTCAGCTTCATCCGCACCAAGGCGCACATCAGACGGCGCGTCTTCTGTTTTCAAATACCGCCAGCCCTGAAACGGCCTGCGTCCGCGTCGTTGGGTACGCACAACCTCCGGGTCCAGAACGAGAGCACAGCGTCGTATACCCTCGTCATCTCTAAAGTCACGCACATCGAGTAAGGTTTGGCGCGCGCGGATTTCCCCCTTCATTACCCAGAAGAGAGAGCCGCCATCGAGCAATTCTTCAGCCCGCTTGGGCACCATCCGCGTGATGTGTAGAACTTCGGGAGGAATACCCGCCGCCTTCTTTTCGGCAACCCGGTGGGCCTGCCAAGCTTCCAGCTCTTCAGGTTCACTCACGCCAACACATAATTTTATGAGATGAACGGTCAAGCTTCTTCCTCAAATCGGACCAGAACCGCACCGCCTTCAACTTGGTCTCCCACACTCACAGCAACTTCTTCAATTTTGCCGTCTTGAGGAGCTTGAACGGTCTGTTCCATTTTCATGGCTTCAACAACAATCAATGCGTCGCCTTTACGCACGCGGTCACCTGCCGACACAACGACTTGAATAACTTTGCCCGGCATTGGCGCAACAGCTTTCGAGCCCGCTACGCCGTGGTCCAAATCAACATCAAGGGGATCAGGTCGGACAAATTCATACGTCATGCCCAGATACATCAGAGCAAATCCACGGGGACGTTCCACACATCCCATCGTCACGTGCTCGCCGCCAACCGACGCTGAAATTGCGCGCGCCAAGACCTTGACATCATGAAGGTCTAAACATTCATCCCCGCATGTGATTTCCAAATTTGGCGCAGTACCCACAGCGCTCATCGCAAGATCTGTCTCCCCGTAAGAAAGTACAAACCGCTCTCCACGCTGACCGCCCAAAACCCAACTGCCCGTATCGGCCCACGGCGACGTATCATTGCTTGCCCCAAGGCGATTGCTCGCTTCATAAGCACCGGCACACCCCAGCACGACACTTGGAATGGCGTCATTCGGCGGAACCAAATCCCCCAGGTAGCGATCGATGAAACCGGTATCAATATCAGCGGCACCGAACACCTCATGCCCAGCAATCGCTGCAAGAAAGCCGACATTATGTCTTAGGCCAGAAATTTGGGTAGCTTCCAACGCATCCTTTAAACCAGCCAAAGCATCTGCGCGGTTCTCTCCCCACACGATCAATTTTGCGATCATCGGATCATAGAACATCGAGACTTCTTGGCCTTCGACAACACCGGTATCGACCCTTACTGTCGCGCTTTCCTCGGGGAATTGAAGTCGTGCCAATGTCCCTGTTGAGGGGAAAAACTTCTTCGAAGGATCTTCAGCATAAATACGCGCTTCGACCGCATGGCCAGAAATCGACAAAGCCTCCTGGTTCTTCGGCAAGCCTTCACCGCGCGCCACGCGGATTTGCCATTCAACCAAATCTTCGCCCGTAATCATCTCTGTCACAGGGTGTTCAACCTGCAACCGGGTATTCATTTCCATGAAGAAAAACCGATCAGGCTGTAGCCCATTTGACCCATCAACGATGAATTCTACGGTCCCGGCCCCCCGGTAATTAATCGCCTTGGCAGCCGCAACTGCCGCTGCCCCCATAGCCGACCGCATCTCTTGGGTCATGCCCGGCGCTGGTGCCTCTTCCACAACTTTTTGGTGGCGCCGCTGTAAGGAACAATCACGTTCAAACAAATAGACAGCTTCGCCCTGCCCATCGCCAAACACTTGAATTTCAATATGTCGAGGAGCAGTAACAAACCGTTCAATCAAAACCCGGTCATCGCTAAAAGCCGAGGCCGCTTCGCGTTGAGCCGACGCCAGAGCTTTTTCAAAACCCTTAGGCTCTTCCACCAACCGCATACCTTTGCCGCCGCCACCGGCAACCGCTTTGATCAAAACGGGATAACCAATTTTTTCAGCTTCAGCTGCCAAATGTTCTGCGCTTTGAATATCTCCGTGATATCCCGGTACAACCGGCACACCGGCCTCTTCCATCAAAACTTTAGCCGCATCTTTCAGACCCATCGCCCGAATAGAATCCGACTTCGGCCCAATAAAGATGATGCCTTCTTTTTCGCAAGCTTCCGCAAAGCCAGCGTTCTCCGACAAAAATCCATAGCCCGGATGGATGCTATGTGCGCCAGATTTTTTAGCAACGTCCAAAATAACGTCGCCTTTCAAATAAGACTCCGTCGCCGCACTGCCCCCAATGGGATAGGCCTCATCAGCGAGGCGCACGTGGAGTGCATCCCCGTCAGCTTCAGAATAGACGGCAATTGTGCGAAGTCCCATTGTCCGCGCCGTGGCAATAACCCGGCACGCAATCTCTCCACGATTAGCAATCAGAATGCTCTTCATTGGTTCATCCTACATTCTGAAGACGCCAAACTGCGTCTCTGTTACGGGCGCGTTCAATGTCGCCGACAATGCCAAACCCAACACCCGGCGGCTTTCGCTTGGTGCAATAATACCGTCATCCCAAAGCCGCGAGGTCGCGAAATAAGGATGACCTTCAACTTCATATTGATCGCGGATCGGTGCTTTAAAGGCTTCTTCTGCCTCCCCGCTCCACTCTTCCCCGCGCGCTTCCATGCCGTCGCGTTTCACAGTAGCGAGCACGCTGGCCGCCTGTTCCCCGCCCATCACAGAGATGCGCGCATTTGGCCACGTAAACATGAAGCGCGGACTATAGGCCCGCCCACACATGCCGTAGTTACCCGCACCGTAGGAACCGCCGATCACGAGGGTCAACTTAGGGACTTTCGCCGTCGCCACAGCCGTCACCAATTTGGCGCCGTCTTTTGCAATGCCACCTGCTTCATAAGCGCGGCCCACCATAAAACCGGAAATGTTTTGCAAAAACAAAAGCGGAATACGGCGCTGACAACACAGCTCAATAAAGTGAGCGCCTTTCTGAGCGGATTCAGAAAACAAAATACCGTTGTTCGCAATAATACCAACAGGCATGCCGTAAAGCCGCGCAAAGCCAGTCACCAAGGTCGTGCCATACAGCTTCTTAAATTCGTCAAATTCCGATCCATCAACCAACCGGGCGATCACTTCGCGCACATCATATTGCACCGCCAATGACGTCGGAACGACACCGCCCAATTCAGCCGTGTCATACAAGGGTGCGACGGGTTCTCTGAGCGTTATGTCGACTTTCTTCTCGCGGTTCAACGTGCCCACAATGCGGCGCGCAATTGCCAGAGCGTGCGTATCGTCCACTGCATAGTGATCGGTAACACCACTAGTGCGCGAGTGAACATCCGCCCCGCCAAGCTCTTCAGCCGTCACCACTTCACCCGTGGCCGCTTTCACCAACGGCGGACCGGCCAAGAAAATTGTGCCTTGGTTTTTGACAATAATGGTCTCGTCAGACATGGCCGGAACATAAGCCCCGCCCGCCGTACAAGAGCCCATGACCACCGCAATTTGGGGAATACCTTTTGCAGACATGTTGGCTTGATTAAAAAAGATCCGGCCAAAATGATCTCGGTCTGGAAAAATCTCTGCTTGGTTCGGCAAATTGGCCCCGCCAGAATCCACCAAATAAATACACGGTAGATTATTCTCTAGCGCCACTTCCTGCGCCCGCAAATGTTTCTTCACAGTTGCCGGAAAATAGGTACCGCCTTTGATGGTCGCATCATTACAAACAATCATGCATTCTAAACCCGACACCCGGCCAACACCCGTGATGATCCCCGCGCCGTGGATTTCGCCACCATATTGCCCATGAGCTGCCATGGCCGACAGCTCAAGAAACGGCGTGCCCGGATCAAGCAATCCATAAACCCGTTCTCTCGGCAACAATTTGCCACGCCCAATATGGCGCGCCCGTGAGGCCTCGCTCCCACCGACAGCATGTTTTGCACGCTGCACAGCAAGGTCGTCTAGCAACTCACTCATGGCTTCCTGATTGGCCTGAAAGTTTTCACTTTTCAAAGATATCTGGGACGTTAAAACCGTCATGCTGGCTTCCTTACTACTTTCAAATCTCGAACCAATTAAGGGGCCTAGTTAACCCGCTCAACCGCCACAGCAACCGCTTCACCGCCGCCAATGCAGAGCGATGCAACACCTTTAGAAACATCACGCTGCTTCATCGCGTTCAGCAAAGTCACCAGAATACGGGCACCTGATGCACCGATTGGATGGCCAAGCGCACACGCACCGCCGTGAACATTCACCTTCTCATGGGGCAAGTTCATGTCGTGCATGGCCGCCATCGTCACGCAAGCAAACGCTTCGTTGATCTCATAAAGATCCACATCACTTGTTGACCAACCCACTTGATCCAAAAGATTGCTCATGGCAGTCACTGGCGCTGTCGTAAACCAGCGCGGCTCATGAGCGTGGCCTGCTTGCCCGCGAATAAGTGCCAACGGCGCAAGGCCTCGGCGCTCAGCTTCCGACAAAGGCATCAACACAAGCGCTGCCGCCCCATCTGAAATAGAACTTGAATTTGCAGCTGTCACAGTTCCGTCCGGCGCAAACGCAGGCCGCAAATTAGGGATCTTGCTCGGGTCCGCTTTAAACGGCTGATCATCCTGTGACACAACAGTAGTGCCCTTACGGTTTTTAATCGTGACGGGTGCAATTTCATCTGCAAACGAACCATCTTCGCTGGCTTGTTTTGCGCGGCGTAGAGATTCAATGGCAAAGGCATCCTGCGCTTCACGGGTGAATTGATAATGCTTGGACGTTTCCTCCGCATAAACACCCATCAACTTCCCTTCATAGGCATCTTCCAACCCATCCAAAAAGATGTGATCCAACACGCCCCCATGCCCCATCCGCATGCCTTCGCGTGCTTTTGGCAAAATGTAAGGCGCATTTGTCATGCTCTCCATACCACCTGCAATCATCACTTTGCCCCGGCCAAGTGCCAGCGCATCATGGGCAAGCATGACGGTTTTAAGCCCAGAGCCACACACTTTGTTGATGGTTGTGCACGGCGTTTGGTCATCCAGTCCCGCAAGACGAATAGCCTGTCTACCCGGCGCCTGTTTGGCCCCAGCAGAAAGCACACAGCCCATGAAGGCCTCATCCACATCCGCCGGTGCAAGCCCCGCATTGGCAACCGCTTGTGCAACGGCCACCGCGCCAAGCTCTGGTCCAGCCTTCGCAGACAGACTTCCTTGAAAACCACCCAAGGGAGTACGGGCAGCGGAGACAATTGCAATCGGTTCATGTGTACTCATCGAAATTTCCTATTCTGCTCGACGGGCCAAAACCCGCGCGCGCTATATCAAATTCATAAATATCCTGCGGAGGGTTACCCTCTACGCAGTCTCTTGAAACAATTCACGGCCAATCAACATGCGCCGAACTTCACTGGTCCCCGCGCCAATTTCATAGAGTTTGGCATCACGCAACAAACGGCCCGTTGGGTAGTCATTGATGTATCCATTCCCGCCCAATGTTTGGATCGCTTCAAGCGCCATCCATGTTGCTTTCTCAGCTGCATATAAGATCACACCAGCGGCATCTTTGCGGGTCGTTTCTCCCCGATCACACGCCTTAGCAACCGTATAGGCATAAGCCCGGCACGCATTCATCGTTGAATACATGTCGGCGATTTTGCCCTGCATCAATTGGAAGGTCCCAATCGCTTGCCCAAATTGTTCGCGTTCGTGGACATAGGGCAGCACCACGTCCATGCAGGCCTGCATAATACCCAGCGGCCCGCCAGATAGCACCACCCGCTCATAATCCAAGCCGCTCATCAAAACACCAACGCCGCCGTTCAGCGGGCCCATAATGTTTTCTTCCGGCACTTCACAATCTACAAACACAAGTTCGCCTGTGTTCGACCCGCGCATGCCCAATTTGTCGAGCTTCTGCGCGACGGAGAAACCTTTAAAGTCTTTCTCAATGAGAAAAGCAGTAATGCCGCGCGAACCCGCTGCCGGGTCTGTTTTGGCATAAACAACCAGCACATCAGCGTCTGGCCCATTCGTGATCCAAAACTTAGAGCCGTTGAGGACATACCGATCGCCCTTCTTCTCAGCCTTCAACTTCATGGACACAACATCAGACCCAGCACCGGTCTCGCTCATGGCAAGCGCACCGATAAATTCACCGCTGGAAAGTTTTGGCAGGAACTTAAGCTTCTGCGCTTCTGTGCCCCACCGATTAAGCTGGTTCATGCACAAATTGGAATGCGCGCCGTAGGACAGGCCCACGCTGGCTGAGCCGCGGCTGATTTCTTCCATCGCCACCATATGCTCCAAATACCCAAGGCCCGTGCCACCGTATTCTTCGCCAACAGTCATGCCCAATATGCCCAGGTCGCCCATCTTGCGCCACAGGTCAGCGGGGAACTCGTTAGATCGATCGATCTCGGCCGCTCGCGGTGCAATCTCAGCTTGAGAAAATGCTGTCACACTCGCGCGCAACATATCGGCAGTCTCGCCCAAATCGAAATTCAATGATGGATAGCTTACCAACGCCATGAAAGGTCCCTCCGCCCCGCTGATGCGAGATCTTCGTCACAATGTCCGTTATGAATCGGCGTATTTACGCAAATTCAGCGGCTTAGTGATAGCAGATGAAGGGGGCATTTGGCCAGCCAACGAAAAGCCCGTTTCCGTAAGGGTAAGCTTATTTTATTCAACTAAACCAGCCAGATTGCGGCCATTCCGAGGAAAGCAAAGAACCCAACAACGTCAGTAACCGTCGTGAGGAACACCGCGGAAGAGACCGCAGGGTCAACTTTCATTTTCTCAAGTCCAAGAGGAATGAGTATCCCGGCAAGGCCCGCAACGGCCATATTCACAACCATCGCAGCCGCCAACACCAAGCCCAACGTAAGATTGGAAAACCAGAGGCCACCGATAACGCCCATCAAACCAGCAAACATCAAACCATTGGCAAATCCAACCAGCACCTCCCGCGTGACGACACGCCGAGCATTCATCGACACAAGGTCCCGTGTCGCCAGAGAGCGCACAGCAATGGTCATGGTTTGAGTGCCCGCATTCCCGCCCATAGAAGCAACAATCGGCATCAGCACAGCCAAGGCGACCATCTGTTCAATCGTGGCGTCAAAGAGCGAGATCACCAACGACGCCATAATAGCCGTCAGCATATTCAGAAACAGCCAAGAAAACCGTCCGCGCGTGGTTTCAAAAACACTATCGGTGACGCTTTCCTCAGAGCCAACACCACCCATCAACATGATGTCTTCGCTGGCTTCATCGGCAATAACTTCAACGATGTCATCCACGGTAATCACACCGACAAGGCGGCCTTCCGCATCCACCACCGCCGCAGAAATCAGATCATATTTCTCAAATTTGCGCGCAACATCTTCCCGGTCCGTTTCGACCCCGAGAAGTGTCTGCTGATGGATCATCAAGTCTGAGATCTTCACATCGCGAGAGGAGCGCATGGCCCGGTAAAGTGGCAATGTCCCCACCGGACGGTGAGAGGGGTCGACTACAAAAATTTCATAAAACTCATCAGGCAGATCGTCGCTTTTCCGCATGTAGTCGATCATTTGACCAACATCCCAGAACGGCGGCACAGCCACCAGCTCCCGCTGCATCAATCGGCCCGCACTATCTTCAGGGTATTCTAGAGACTGCTCGATGGCCGCCCGATCGTCCGCGGGCAATTGCGCGAGAATTTCACGCTGCTCCCGCTTGTCCATATCTTCAACGACGTAAACAGCATCATCTGTTTCCATCTCTTGAAGAGCCGCGACAATAACCGCAGAGTCCAAAAGCTCCATAACGTCATCACGGATGCCTTCGTCCAATTCAGACAAAACATCTGCGTGCAGGTCAGCCCCTAAGACCTCCACCAAATAGCGCCGCTCGTCTGGTCGTAACAAATCGAGCAGTTCAGCACAGTCAGCAGGGCGAAGCGGCAGCACAAGGCCCCGGGCTTCATCCCCATTCTTTTGGTCAAGTGCCGTCACAACCCGGCGCACAAATGCAGGGGTAAGCGGAGTTTCCCACTCGTCGTTCAATTGCTTACCAGCTGGATCTGCCACGCCACACCTCGTCGATACAGGCTTCAGAGACTTTGCAGGTCTATCGCCAATATCAGGCCGCCGAGCGCAAAGCACCTTCGTTCTTCGCATGACAAGCGCTGCCTGTCACGCCCAAATCCAACAGATCTTTGATCCGCCAAGGGAGAGGCCATTTAATCGCAAATATGAGGAAATGAGATCGTTAGCGCCTCCGTCATAGCCCGCCGGAAACGCTCAAGGTCGCCCCCGTAATATAGTCAGCTTTTGGCGAGGCAAGCCAAATAACGGCCTCGGCCATATCCAGCGGCAGACCGACCCGCCCAAGCGGGGCTGTATCGGCAACCATTTGCGGACGATCTGGATTGCCAGACAATTTGTGGATTTCCGTATCCGCCGTTCCCGCATGAATACCGTTCACCCGAATGCCGTCCCGCCCCAGCTCTTTGGACAAGCCAATGGTGAAACTATCAAGCGCTCCTTTGGAGGCCGCGTAGTGCACATATTCATTGGGGCTCCCAATGCGCGCTGCCATGGAGGAAATATTGATAATAACACCGCCCTCCCCTCCAGAACTCAGAGCCATGCGAGAGATCGCCGCCCGCGCGCAGTAAAAAGGACCAAATACATTCACTTCAAATGTCCGCCGAAGCACCTCGTCGGGCAGTTGAGAAACACTACTCGCCGCACCAATAATTCCCGCATTATTGACCAATAGGCTGACCGGCCCCAATTGCTCATCACAGGCCGCAAACAATGCATCCACATCCTGCGAGCGCCCGACATCGCTTTTGACCGCCAGCGCCCGTGCACCTTCCGCTTGGCACGCCTGCACCACCTTGGCCGCCGCGTCATCATTTGAGACATAGCTGATGCAAACGTCATAGCCATTTTGGGCGGCAAGCTGTGCGGTTGCAGCGCCAATGCCGCGTCCACCGCCGGTTATCAATGCAACTTTTCTCATCGTAACGCTCTCTCACTCATAATTTAGAGTTCCATACCCAACAGAGTTGCATAGAAATCCTCCAGAACCTTCAAACGCCCCTGCACAACGTCAAACCGACAGTCCGTCGCAAAGGTGCGCCAAATCGTACCGTCCATATCATAATAGAACCGACAACTCGTATCTCGATACTCAAGCCATTTGCGTTGTTCGTCTAACAAAGAAGCAAACACCTCCGGCGTTTCTTCACGCGCCTGAAGCTTCTCCTTTAACGCCCCCCACAAATAATTGAGGTAATCATCTTGTTCTTCAAAGGTGGTCCCAACACACCTCTGTATACTCTGCATATGTCCATCGAAATCATCCGCGCAGGCCGAGTAATGTGTTTCCAACACTGCCACGCTCATCGCTTCGGGGCTTTCGGCCCCAGCCCCTGAAATAAAACCGACGGCAATAAGGAGCACAGCCACCGGCCTCAAAATCCTTTTGAACATTCCGCATCCCTTTATAATGGCCTCATCCGCACAACAGTGACATTGGGACACCCTAGCAGGACAAGCCCCATCACCCCAGACCATATCAAGAACCTTTTGACGTTTCAGTGAGCGTATTTATTTTCGCAGAATAAATTTTGCACCTTCATAAATGCGAATTTCATTGCCGCGTTCTAGTGATTTATGAGCAGACCATGCTTCCTCTTTACTTTGCTTCAGCCCCTCTTCTTTTTGCTTCAGCAAGAGCATTGCCAATTTAACGCGTGTAAGCCGTTTGTTCGCAAACTGGGACCGCTCATCCTGTGAAACCACGGTCAACCCTGTTGGGATGTGGGTTGCCCTCACAGCGGACTCAGTTTTGTTCACGTGCTGACCGCCCGGCCCTGAGGCTTTAAGCGTTTGGTAGCGAATGTCCTTTTCGTGAAGTTCTGGCACCTCCTCAGCAGTCGGTGCTTTCACGACACCAACGAACCAGTTTTTCCGTCTATGGTTTTTGCGATAAGGGCTTTGCCCCACCCAGCGAATTGTTCCAACCCGTGACTGCACGAACACCTTTGCTTCTGCCCCTTTTATTTTCAAAAGGCTGGATGGAGCAAAGTGCCTCTCGTCACTCTCCCATATGATGTCTGCGGTCAGGCCTTTTTTTGTTGCTTCCTTACACAAGGCAAAGGCCAGTTGGACCACAACCCATTGGCATTCCTTTGGGCCATCACCAGCCGATATATTAAGAATTATTTCTGTCATTTGCGCCTCGTTTTGTATGTAATTAAAGGCCGTAATGTCGCAACAACATCAATCAGACCGGCGACTTCCAGATCAGCAATAACCACAGCGACGTCCTTATAGGCCTCCGGTGCTTCTTCAAAGATGAGGGCCTTATCTTCACAAATCACACGCCCGCCCAGAGGTGTGCGCGTCAAATCTGAAATGGAGTAGCGTTTTGACAACCGTGCTTTCGCATCGCTCCGTTTCCATTTACGCCCCGCCCCGTGGGCCAGAGAGCATAGGGATATATCGGACACCTCAATCCGAGGGCGCACGATGTAACTAAGCGTCCCACGAGACCCCGGAATGACCACAAGCCCTTTATCGGATGGCGCAGCTCCTTTGCGGTGTAACCACCTCTCCTCATGGGGCGTCACGCTGTTATGACAAATATCGAAGGCACGCTCTCCCTCAGTTCTCAATGCACTCATAAAACGGTGTGCAATGACGCGGCGGTTAACCTCTGCCCAGCGCATCGCTTGATTATGCTCGGTGATATATGCCGCGAATGCCTTGGTCCCAACGCTTAGACCTTCGCTTCCATACTCTCGAGTATGTTGTTCAAGAATGGATTGACCCAAGCCTCGCGATCCACTGTGTACAAGCAATTTAACAGCCTGCCTATCAAGACCGCTCGCTTGAAAAAGCGCTTCATCCACAACAGTTTCAATCCGTTGGAACTCGGCAAAATGATTGCCACTACCAATAGTACCCAGCGCATAGTGCCCTAAATCCGAAGGAAGGCCCTGAGCCGCAAGCTCACTTTCACCTTCGGGCTCCCAAGGCTCCTCAAAGCCCGTTAGCTTTTTCACACACTTATCGAGTTTGAATTTGGAGACGCCAATATCGATTTGCCATAAGCCCATACCGCATCCGATATCATTCCCCACAAGGTGAGGGTAAATAATACCTTTTGACAAAAACGCAGCACCAATGGGGATGCCCTTACCCGGATGAAGGTCAGGCAGTCCAACCGCGCGCTCCATACCCGGAAGCTTAGCCGTTGCTTCAAGTTGACGAACAGCCTCGCCTTCAATCCAACTTTGATCCGAAGCAATAACAACAGGATTGATATTATCCATGACACACCTCCTGTGAGAGGTACGTTGGCGCTAGTGGTATTTTGTAAATGATTGTTGTTGATCTCAGATCAACGAAGAAGATCAGGCCGCTTCTGCAGCCCGCATAGGAATTGCCCATGTAGAATTATCCTGAATATTAAAAGAAGAAAGTCTTGCGATGCTTGCGATGTAATTTTGCATGATAATCTCCTCATAATTCAGGGTGAGCAATTGGAACTGAAACATCTAGTTTAGAAAGTTTCTTTTGGCAAGGTATTTCTAAAATCACTGGAAAAATTTCCAGCAAAGTTCGCACAACAGCGCTTGAGGCCAAAAAAATCTAGACATCGCTGGCACCAAAAACCTACCCTGCCCCTATGCCAGAACCATTCAAAAACGCTTTCAATCCACAAATGATCACCTTAATGAGCACTCACTTTCAAAGAGTGGCACCCACCTTCGACAAGCAACGCTTCGTCGACAGCGCGGTAATGGGCTTAGATGAGCTGGAGCTCAAACAGCGTGCGACACATATCCGGAAGGCATTGGAAGAAACGCTACCATCAGACTTCACTGAGGCCTGCAAGCTGATGGTTGCCTCACTGCACCCAGCCTCAGATATAAACCTCTCCGGCACGGTAATGGACGCGGATGGCATACGCGGATGGGCAATTATGCCCATGGCCGAATATGTATCTGAGCACGGTCTGGATGATTATGAGACCAGCCTCGAGACACTCAAAGAACTGACCACACGGTTCACCGCAGAGTTCGCCATTCGGATCTTTTTCATCTCCAACACCCAGCACACACTTACCCATGTAGAACGCTGGGCACGCGATGAGAACCATCATGTCCGACGTCTTGCTTCTGAAGGGTCCCGTCCCAGATTGCCGTGGGCACTACGGCTCCCGGAATTTGTCTCGGACCCGGCGCCCGTCGTTGCCATACTGGAGACCCTAAAAGACGACCCGGAAGAATATGTCAGACGCTCCGTCGCCAACAATCTCAACGACATTGCAAAAGACCACCCAGACCTTGTCGCCGACATTGCCCGCCGGTGGTTGAAGGACGCCTCCCCCACGCGCAAAAAATTAGTCAAACACGCCTGCCGCACCCTCATTAAACAAGGGCACACCAAAACCCTCGAAGCTTTTGGATACTCAGAACCCGTTCTGAGCGTTGGCAAAATCACACTCAAAAATGCGACGGTAGAACTCAGCTCTCATTTAGAGTTTGAAGTCTCTATAACCTCAGACGCACATTCAACACAACCGCTGATCATCGATTATGTAATCCATCACCAGAAGGCCAATGGCACCACCTCCCCCAAAGTCTTTAAGTGGAAGACACTCGACCTGCCAGCAGGAAAGTCCCTGACCATCTCCAAAAAACATGCGGTCAAGCCAATCACCACTCGCATCTATTACGCCGGGCTGCATCAGGTAGAGATTCAAATTAACGGGAAAAGTTTTGGTAAAGCAGATTTTGACCTGACAGTGTGAGATCAACTTCGCTGCGAGGGTTTTCAAAAAGAAGGCAACAAAAAAGGCTGCCGAAGCAACCTTTTGTTCATCTGAAAAATCAAATGAAAAGTCTTGGTGCGGTCGAGAAGACTCGAACTTCCACGGGTGTTACCCCACAGCGACCTCAACGCTGCGCGTCTACCAATTCCGCCACGACCGCATAGTCCATGACTTGGTTTGCGGTATGTATCAAATCGATGTCAGGGTTACAAGCCCGGAATGCATAAACACCGCTGTTTTCAGTGGAAAACCACTCTGAGGGCATTTCAGAATGGATTTCGAGCTCCCGCCGTTAACATTAAGCCCTTTAGCTCCCCTCAAGAAAAAAGGCCCTCCAACCGGAGAGCCTCTTATTCTTAAATGCCGTCGCCGTCTGAATGAACCGGCGTTGAGGACATGTGGATACCACATTCATCCTTGCCCGAGCTTGCCCACCGCCCATCGCGGTAAGAGCCGCCTTCGGCCACCCGAGAGGTACAAGGCATACACCCGATCGAGGGATATCCATCCTTAACCAGCGGGTGCACAGGCAATTTGTAGTCTTTCAAATAGGACTTCAAATTATCCAAATCCATATTGAGCAATGGATTGATTTTAAAGCGCGTCCCAAGGTCAACCTTGGCACCGTCCAAAGACGTGCCCTTTACAATTTCTTCCTCAATCGCATTCATGTCTGAACGCGCAGAGGTCTGAAACCGCTTACGGCCCGTAATAGACGCTCGGAAGTGTTTCAAGGCCCGCTCCAAGGGAACAACCTTGCGCACAAAACAACACGCATCTTCATCGTCATTCCACAGAACGCCGTTAGGGTCACGCAACGTCAAATCATCCGGGTGCGGAGCAATGGAGCGCAAGTCGGTCAAACCAAACTTATCCTGCAACCGATCTCGGTAGCGCATGGTTTCCCCAAACAGCTTACCTGTATTGAGAAAAATCACCGGCGTGGTGGGGTCAATTTCTGACACCATGTGCAATAGCACAGCGGATTCCGCGCCAAATGAGGACACAACAGCCACCTCACCGGGGAATTCATAACGGATCATCTTTTCCAACAAGTCAGGGCCGGAAAGGTCGCCGTATTTTTTCTGCAGCATGACGAGTTCCGCCGACGATGTTGTCGTGGAATCCATCGCCGCAGCACGCGGATCAATCAGTTGAGCTTCAGCAGCAATACTCATTTGAGCCACCCTTTCTCCTCAATATACGCTTCCACTCGGGCACTCACTTGTTTAAGTGACAGCCCCTGGGACCGCCAAGTGATACGGCGCTGTGCGACATCATCCAAATAGCCAGCCCATTCAGGCCCAAAATGGCTTTCAAGATACTGCCGCAGTCGGCGCGCCATGCCCGGCGATTTACCGCCTGTGGAGATGGCAAGAGTGAGGTCCCCTCGCCGCACCATAGAAGGCACGTGGAAATCACAAAGATCACGTTGATCTTCGACATTCAGCAATCGCTTTTCAGATCGCACAAGAGCCCCAAGGTCGTCAGCTTCTGGGCGATCAATCCCAGCGATAAAAACGGCCACCGCATCTCCAAGGTCACCTGGACCCGGACGCGCGCCAGCCAATCTCTTTCCCGCACGTTTGCTGATTTCAGGGTCTTGGCTAAAGATCACCAGCGACTGCGCTAGTGCAGCCTCCATAAGCTCTAAACGGCCCAGCCCTATATCGCCTTCAATCACAAGCCCGATCGTCATTTTTTTGGTATCGAGCATGAGAGGAAACATGTAAGTCCCTATTCAAATCAAAGGCGCCAGCAAAAACCCGCCGAAACGGGACAGAGGTGAAATAAGTGTCTAATTTACGCAAGAGCCAGACATTATCTCATTGGTTATTTCCCAAGAGATAGGGCCTCCCAGATAATAATTCAACTAGAATAAGTTATTTAACTTGTATAACACAATTTTTATGTAGATATGACGTAAAAAGGAAGGGATAAGTAAACTCACCCCTCTTTTTCGCGTTATCTGGAATAAATGGCCAAAATCAACGCCAATATACACAGCATCGACGTAAGGTTTACGCCCCACATCGCCCTTATCGCGACTAATTCATTGCTTCATACGTTTTGATTTTACGGGTAATCGAGACGGCAATTTTCTCGCCCTGAACCATAATTTCGCCCCGTGCAATCGGGATGTTATTGGCAAGAATCCAAATCTCATCATCTTGGTGGGCATCAAGCTCAATAACCGCGCCCCGGCCCATTTTAAGGAGCTGGTGGATCGGCATACTGGCCCGGCCCAACACAACTGACAGCTCTACATTGACCTTACCGACTGAATTCACAACACACCTCAGAGACGCTAAATTACACAGCCGCACTGTGCGACGAGTCAAAGAATTTCATGCTAGGGTTAGCCATTCGTTAATATGAACAGACCCAAGCCCCTACCAGCCAACATATCCCCAAAAAAAGAAGCATCCCTTAATATGGTTCAATCTTCCCCAGAATGGCGCATCTCCGAGGCCCCTGTGCCCTACGAAGAGGCATTAGCCACAATGGAAGCCCGTGCAGAGGCCATCGCCAACGGCACCGAGCCTGAACTCATTTGGCTTCTCGAGCACCCGCCTCTCTATACAGCCGGCACAAGTGCTGATCCTGTGGACCTCATCTCGCCAAATCGCTTCCCCGTCTACCAAACCGGGCGCGGCGGCCAATACACCTATCACGGGCCCGGCCAGCGCGTGGTCTACGTCATGCTCAACCTCAAAGCCCGCAAACAAGATGTCCGGGCGTTTGTGCAGGACTTAGAACATTGGATCATCAACACCCTTGAGACGTTCAATGTGCGCGGCGAAATACGTGAAGGCCGCGTGGGCGTTTGGGTACAACGTCCCGAGCTTGGCCCCACCCGGGAAGACAAAATCGCTGCCATCGGCATTCGCATTCGCAAATGGGTGACCTTCCACGGCATCAGCCTCAATGTTGAACCTGACCTTGAGCACTTTAGCGGCATCGTGCCATGCGGGATCTCGGAACATGGCGTCACCAGCTTAGTGGACTTAGGACTACCCGTTTCCTATCTCGATGCCGACTCCGCTCTCAAAAATTGTTTTGAAGAAGTATTTGGCCCCGAGGGCTCGGGCGTCACAAAAGCGCGCTCCTAATCCAACACCTAATTGAGTACTTTTTCTTTAATGACAATCAGCACAGCACCCGTGCCAGCCGTAATTGCAGCTGTCCAAATCAGCATACCAACCAGCGGCAGCGCGGTGCCTATCCATAAAGCCAATACGCCCACCCACACGCCAATCAGTGTTGTCGTCAACACATCTCCCTCAAAGGGAATAACGCGGCGTATGAGAGAACCCAACAAGGCCAAAGAAACAATCAATCCGATAAAGAGCATCAGCGGATAGACCACCATCAGCACCAACCCAATGGGCAGCCCCACCAAGCTCACAGTCGCCACCGCTCCCACAACGGGTAAACCGATCAGCCATAGCAGACCAAAGCCAAGTGTTTGTGCCGGGCGTTCATCAAAAACCCTTCCCGGTGCACGCAACAAATTAGGCACACTGATCGCCACAACACTGGCAATAAAGCCCAGCACAATGGCCATAGAAAACGCCAACCCACTGTCCTGCAAAAGCCTTTCGCGCGGTCCTTCACCCTTCGTTTTCTGAGCCTCCTGCGCGCGGGTTTGCGAGCGTTCCGAGAGATCTTCCACAGATCCCGCCCACTTCGCCCCCAGCACAGAGCCGTTAAGAGAGCCAACCACAACAGCTTGCAGCGCCACATCAGGTTCTTGCGCAAGCGTATAAGACAAGTCCCCTTTGATCTTCGCGTCGGGTCCAAGCTGCATTTCCTGGGCAAACACAATCACGTCGCCCTCCACCGTGCCATTGAGCACAACGCGGCTGCCGTAAATTTCAACGCTGCCCGTAACCAGCCCTTCAAGTGCCACCTGCCGCCCACTCAGCCATGCGTCGCCATCGATCTTTGCCCGCTGCCCAAGCTGCACATGCTCGCCCGTCATCACAACGTCACCGGAAATTTCACGGTCAATCTCAACCGACGGGCTGACAAAATAAGTAACGCCGCTATGCCACCACTCCGCGCCCTCTTCCGCCTCATCCGCCATCACACTGCCGGACATAAAAGTGCTCAAAATCAAAGGTAAAAGCATCAGCAAGCGAAGGGGGGAAAACTTTGGGGAGCGCATCACAAGATCTCCTAACGATAGTCACAGGGGCAGACCTAATATCTATACGCCAATTGTGGCACATCCGCGTAGATCTTCCCATCCAACAAAAAAGGCCCGCTGAAGAATTCAGCGGGCCTTTAAAATCAACAATGCAAAACCTATTCAAATTCAAGAATAATCGCATCAACCGCTAAGCTGTCACCCGCTTCTGCATTCACAACAGAAATAACACCATCACGCTCAGCGCGTAGAATGTTTTCCATTTTCATGGCCTCAACCACAGCAAGCGTTTCGCCTGTTTGAACTGATTGCCCGACTTCAACATTGACGGAAACAACAAGACCCGGCATTGGGCAGAGCAGAAGATTTGATGTATCTGGCTCAATTTTTTCCGGCATCAATTTGGAAAGTTCATAGCCACGCTCAGTACGCACAGCCGCATTCACCATCGAACCGCGATAACCAAGGTTGTAACCCTGCAAGCCTTTAGCACGCAAAGTCTGCACAACCACGTTTTGGCCGTCCACTTCGCCCGTAAAGACCGTATCGCCCGGACACCAGTCACTCTCAACCGTATGCGATGAAACAACTTCACCGTCTACGTCCAAGATGGAAACGTCCAAACCTTCAGGACCTTCAAATGCCCGAACAGGAATAGCGATCTCATCGTCAAGCGACACTACCCAGTCTTCCGGTAAATCCCGACCCCGGCCCGAAAGCTGGCCTGAAATCATTGTCGCCCGTGCAGCATGAATTTCGTTCAAGAATACAGCAACGACTGAGAGCATCTCAGCGCGACCTTCATCGATCGCAACACCTTCAAAACCGTCTGGATATTCTTCAGCAATAAACCCTGTGGTGATGTTGCCAGAACGGAAACGGTCATGCTCCATGATGGCCCCGAGGAAGGGGATGTTGTGCTGAATACCTTCAATGTAAAAAGTATCCAAAGCATCAGACATCGCATCAATTGCTTCATCACGTGTATCAGCATGAGTACACAATTTAGCAATCATCGGATCGTAAAAGATGGAGATCTCGCCACCTTCATACACGCCAGTGTCATTACGCACAGTAACGCCGTTCTCTACCCGCTCTTCAGGCGGCTGGTAACGCACCAGACGGCCCGTAGAAGGCAAGAAGTTGCGATAAGGATCTTCCGCGTAAATACGGCTCTCCATCGCCCACCCAGTGAGCTTCACATCATCCTGTGCGATAGACAGCTTTTCGCCAGCCGCTACACGGATCATCTGCTCAACAAGGTCAATGCCCGTGATCAGTTCTGTAACAGGGTGTTCAACCTGCAAACGCGTGTTCATTTCCAAGAAGTAGAAGTTACGGTCTTTGTCGACGATAAATTCAACCGTCCCCGCACTCTCGTAATCAACAGCCGACGCAAGAGCGACAGATTGCTCGCCCATCATTTTGCGTGTGGCTTCATCTAGGAAAGGACTTGGCGCTTCTTCAATAACTTTTTGATTCCGGCGCTGAATGGAACATTCCCGCTCACCGACATAAATCGTATTGCCGTGCTTATCTGCCATCACTTGAATTTCAATGTGGCGGGGCTCGGTAATAAATTTCTCAATGAAGATCCGGTCGTCGCCAAAGCTATTGATCGCTTCATTGACCGCAGACTGGAAACCTTCAGCAACTTGGCCTTCGTTTTCGGCAATACGCATGCCTTTACCGCCGCCACCAGCAGAGGCTTTAATCATCACTGGATAGCCGACTTCATTGGCAATTTTAATCGCCTCATCGCTATCTTTAATGATCCCCATATGGCCCGGTACAGTGTTGACGTTGGCCGCACTTGCAAATTTCTTGGACGCAATCTTATCGCCCATGATTTCGATAGCTTTGACGTTTGGTCCAATGAAGGCAACGCCTGCAGCTTCCAAAGCTTCCGCAAATTTCGGGTTCTCAGAAAGGAAACCATAGCCCGGGTGAACAGCTTCAGCGCCGGTGTCTTTAATGGCTTTGAGGATATTCTCCATCACCAAATAAGACTGTGCAGAAGCCGCAGGGCCGATATTCACCGCCTCGTCAGCCATCTCTACATGGAGCGCGTCTTTATCCGCATCAGAAAAAACAGCAACAGTTTTGATGCCCATTTTCTGAGCGGTCTTAATCACTCGGCATGCAATTTCGCCACGGTTGGCGATCAGAATTTTCTTAAACATATCGATCGCCCCTTAAAGTGGAATGTTGTCGTGTTTCTTCCAAGGATTTTCTAAATCTTTTTCCTGAAGAAGAGCCAGTGCGCGCGCAACCCGTGTGCGTGTGGAATGCGGCATGATAACTTCATCAATATACCCACGCTCAGCAGCAACAAATGGGTTCAAGAAGCGCTCTTCATACTCTTTTGTATGAGCAGCAATTTTCTCATCGTCACCAATGTCTTTACGGTGAATAATTTCAACAGCACCTTTAGCGCCCATCACAGCAATTTCAGCTGTCGGCCATGCATAGTTGAAATCGCCGCGCAAGTGCTTGGAGGACATCACAACATAGGCGCCCCCGTAAGCTTTACGGGTGATCACCGTAATTTTTGGTACGGTTGCTTCTGCATATGCATAAAGCAGTTTCGCCCCGTGCTTGATCAAGCCGCCATACTCCTGCGACGTTCCCGGCAAGAAGCCCGGCACATCCACAAAGGTAACCAACGGAATGGAGAAGCAATCACAGAACCGAACGAACCGTGCAGCCTTACGGCTTGCATCACTGTCCAGCACGCCCGCAAGAACCATCGGCTGATTGGCGACGATCCCAACGGTGCGCCCTTCCAACCGGCCAAAGCCTGTAATAACGTTTTTGGCAAAGTCTTCCTGAATATCAAAGAAATCGCCCTCATCCACAAACTTGGTGACAAGCTCTTTCATGTCGTAAGGCATGTTTGGATTTTCAGGGATCAAAGTATCCAGAGACATTTCTTTGCGCTCAGCGTCGTCAAAGAAAGGACGCTCTGGCACATCTGCTCTGTTGTTGGATGGCAAAAAGTCAATCAGGCGGCGCAATTGCGTCATCGCCACAACATCATTTTCCCACGCACCGTCAGCAACCGAAGTTCTAGAGCTGTGCACTTTTGCGCCGCCCAGTTCTTCAGCTGTCACTTCTTCATTAGTCACAGTTTTCACAACATCAGGGCCGGTCACAAACATATAGGATGTGTCCTTCACCATGAAGATGAAGTCGGTCATAGCTGGTGAGTAAACATCACCGCCCGCACAAGGCCCCATGATAATGGAAATCTGTGGGATCACGCCAGACGCTTGCACGTTGCGAGAAAACACTTCGCCGTATCCACCCAGCGCATCCACGCCTTCTTGAATACGAGCACCACCGGCATCAAACAGGCCAATAATCGGCGCGCCCATTTTCATCGCCATATCTTGAACTTTGACGATTTTCTTAGAGTGATTGCGAGAAAGAGACCCGCCCAACACTGTGAAGTCCTTGGCAAACAAGAAGACGGTCCGGCCATTCACCGTCCCCCACCCTGTGACAACCCCGTCGCCCGGCGTTTTATTATCCGGCATGCCAAAGTCTTGGCAATCGTGCTCGACAAATGTGTCGAACTCTTCAAAGGATCCTTCATCAAGGAATAACTCAACACGTTCCCGTGCGGTCAATTTACCCTTGCTGTGTTGCGCTTTAATGCGGCGCTCACCACCACCCATACGGGCTGCAGTGCGTCGCTCTTCAAGCTGGCGTAAGATATCTTTCATGACACCCCCTAAGCCGAACACCTGAATAACAGGCCGGTCTTATGGTTTCAGACAGAACACCCCCACATCCGGCGGTGCAGCTCAATCAATTGCGAAGCCCTTGATCAAGCTCATTTGAGGCGTTTGATAGCACTGGAAAGGCCCATTTGCCAACGACTTATGCCATCAAACAGCATTAGCCGCCGCCTGATCGCACCCTGCTCACCAAACCCTAGTTGCTTTACGTTGCGCGTCTAAGGCATTGCCCCCTCAACACGCCATAAACTACAATAATGTTAGGTAAAAAGCAGACTGCTCCAGCTCAATACGACGCAAGGCCAGACGCTCTTGCGCCTCCGAATCCTCACCCCAAAGCTCAGCTTGATAGGTTTCATCCACATGGGCTAGATCAAACGCCTCTGTAGCCTCAAGACGGCCGCGCAAGATCGCAAATCCCAAGATGATCGACCCTGTGAGTGAAATCACATTATGAAGTCCCGCCAAGGCAAAATCAGGCACATCCGCCAAAGCCGCTTCAACTGCCTCTTTAGTTGCATCAGGTTGCTCCACATGCAGAACACCAGATGTCGTCTTAAACGGTGCCTTCAGCTCCTTCGCGGCCCAATCCACCAACGGGTCCCACTTCTCAGCTTCCAAGCGAACAAGCTCTGTTGGATTTTCAGCCCGGTAGCACAACAGCTCGGTATCCCCAAAACGGGCAAGCTCTTCCAAAACATAGGCCCTTTGAACCGAAACCCGGTCCACAGCCGTATTAGCCAGCCGAGTCAAATGCATCACCGCAGGGTCAATATGTGTTTCCTGTGCGTCCCACTCTTCAGCGACGGCCTTAGCCAACTTCTCATGAGGAATAAGCAACGGAGATTTTGCCGGTGTTTTTACAGCCCGCCCATCTAGAGTGATCGCAAAGCCACCTTCCAGTGCCTCAAAGCTCGCCTGTTTATAAAACCGCTTAGGCAGCTTCGTCTTTTCACGACCCGGATGGCTCACATACCGATCCTTAGCCTCGCCCTCGTCAGGAACATCATCCATGCCACCAACACCATCTTTCGTACTCATATTACCTCATTCAAATTTCTAATTGTTCCAGAGAGCCCTCAAAACGGAGAGGTCAAAATATCTCCAACGCCTTCAATGGCGCCGCCGATCACATCGCCCACGCCCCCCGTCACATCTTTAACCACACCCGTCACACCACCAGAACCATGGCCACTTTTCGCCACGACATCCGCACACGCTGTCGCACTATCGGAGTCAAAACTATCCAAACTGATCAACGGTAGAATTGCGCCGATCCCGCCAGTAAACACACCGGCCCCAACAGCGGTCGCAATATCAACCAACAAGGCGCCAGTATCTGGGTAAATGCTCGGGTCACTCAAAGCGCCCGTCACCCGAATAGTTGTCGACAAGCTCAACAAACTTGGGTCATTGGGTGCAGGATACAACGACAAATCAATTGTCTCATTTTTGAAATCGAGCATCCCCTCGCCAGAGGTTCGCATCCGGTCAGTCACTAAAGCAAACGCTGTAAAGCGACCAACGCCCTGCTTAAACTCCAAAGCGTTGAGAAAACAAGTCATCTGGGCTTTACCATCATCATCCCCTCCTTTGGGAACCAGCGCCCAGACAAGGTCAGTCGCAATCAGCTCAATGGCTTTTGTGCCAATCGTACCGCGTCCCCCCACAACATTCGTCGTACCTGTCAGCGAGCCAGCGATCTCCTTGAGAGACCGCCCCATACCCTGCAAGTCCACAGCCACAGATGCGCGCCCCTCGACAAGGTCTGTGACCTGCGCTTCGTCAAGGAACCGACCCAAATCAAACTCAGGCGCATCAATCTTCACGTCCATGCCAGCTTGCGAACCGCCGCGCGCTTTGAAAACCACATTCAAGTCCTCCCCGGCATATGAAGCCGTTAAAGGCACATCCAACTGACCCTTTGCCAGCGTCACCGGCACAACAAGCGAGGCAAGTTTAAATTGTTGAAACGAAAGCGCACCAATATTGAGCGTCAAATCGGCATCGGCAAATTCCAACAGCTCAAACGGCAAAGGATCTGAACTAAAAAGCCCGCTCTTCTGTTTCCCGGACGCGCCATCAGCTCCCCCCGTGGCGCCAAGAAGAGCGTCAACGTCTAGCGTATCAATAGAGAGCGTACCCGTAAGATGAGGCCGCCGCCGCGCCGTGCCGACACGCCCCGCCACATCACCCGAAATATCAATACCCCCGTAGGAAACCTCTAACTTCTGCGCACTAAAGGCTCCTCCGTCCTGCCCAATCAAAGCAGAGAACTGCACAGCTTCTGAATTGAGCTCACCAACCAGGGACAGGTCGATCCGCTCACCACGAGACTCCACGCTCAATTCCTTCAGCGTCACTTTCATCAAGTTTTTGTTTTGGCCATTATAATAATGCACCACCACATTGCGCACCCACAAAGGGGGCACCTTGGCCAATGCCTCTTCTCCATCCGCTGATTGGTCACCTTCAGCAGTCGGCTCTTGTTTCGCGTTTGGGTTAAACACCCAATTGCCAACACCAGCGTCATTAGTCTCAATCCAAATGTCCGCGCCTTTTAAAGCCACTCCAAGAATTTTTGGGCGCTCGCCCAGCAAGCTCAACAAGCTCACTTTCACGCGCAACAAGTCAGCCTTCACCATATGAGGGCCTTTAGCCCCTACTGCATTGGAAAAGCTAATCTGTGTGGCCACCAACGTCGGCACTAACGAGAACCCCATAGTCAAGTCCCCCGCAATCACAAGTTTGCGTCCGGTCGCGTCTTCGACAGCACTTTCAATTTCTGGTTTGAAGTCATTCAGGCTGACAAATGAAAGGGCAAATCCGCCAATGAGGAGAATGCCTACCAAGCCAATCGCGCCGCGTATCACCCACTTCATTATGCACTCCTACAGAAATGATTTAATCTGTCTGCCACAAAGCCGAAACAGCAGTTGGCACATCCCCAAAGTTCATCAACACACGAGACGCCCCTGCCTCAATAAGATCTGCACTCTGATGATATCCCCAATCAACACCTAGGGCATGGGCACCGGCACGACATGCCATTTGAATGTCAAAGGTTGTATCGCCAATAACAATCGTATCTTCCGGGCGAACGCCTGTCGCCGCCATCGCTTGGTGCACCATTGCTGGATGGGGCTTAGAGGGCGCATCATCTGCCGTTTGCAACGTCACGAACCGATCGCGAATGCCGTGAAGCGCCAAAATATTCTTCAGCCCCTTTTGCGACTTACCTGTGGCGATACCCAGCAGAAGATTTTCATCTTTTGCCAGCGCATCAAGGGCTTCTAACGCGCCCTCATACAAAGGCTCATGCAACTCAGGCTGTCCACGCAAATGCGTAAATGCATTTTTGTATTCACCCACCACCGACGCGAGTAACTTAGGGTCGACGGGCCCTAAAAGAGTGCCAACCGCCTCAAACAAAGACAGCCCCACAATCGAGAGAACTTTCTCCCGCGCCAACAAAGGCAGGTCGTGAGCGTCAAACGCATGATGCATCGCCGCGACAATCATATGTTGGCTATCAACAAGGGTGCCGTCACAATCAAAGAGAACTAATTTCAAGCGATTGCTCAAACCTTCATCTCCGCAAATGGCTCATTGCCCTCTGACAATTCGAACCCAAGCGTCTTCCAACTTTCCGCCATATGTGGCGGCAAGTGAGCCGTAACAATTAGCCGCCCTCCGCTTGGGTGGGCAATATTAATTTCCCGCGCGTGCAAATGCAGCTTATTGGACAAAGCACCACCGGGGTGCGCCGCCTCACCGCCATATTTACCATCGCCCACAATCGGCGCTTCCAGCGCGGTCGCTGCATGCACACGAATTTGGTGTGTCCGACCCGTAACCGGCATAAAGGCAACCCACGCAAGCCGACCGCCAGCATTTGTCACTGTCGTAAAATGGGTCGTTGCGGATTTAACGACACCGTCAATTTCCGTACCCGGAGCAACCGCAAACATTTTCTCATTGCCAAGGCCGCCGCCTTTGCGAAGGGCGAGGTGAATGGTTCCCGAGTGCTCTTTTGGCGCACCAGCCACAAGGCCCCAGTAAATTTTCTGAGCATCTTTTTCTTTAAAAGCACGTGCCAATCGGCTCGCCGCCCAAGTTGTCCGCGCCAGCACCAACACACCGCTGGTATCGCGGTCAAGACGGTGAACCAATTTCGGGCGGTCCGGCAGGTCATATTTCAACCCGCCCAGCAATCCGTCCAAATGTCGCTCGGTTTTTGTGCCACCTTGTACAGCCAAGCCGCAAGGTTTGTTCAGCACAATGACGTCATCATCTTTGTACAGCACCAAGCTTTTCACAAACTTGACATCTTCGAGCGTAATTTTAAGGCCCGGCGCTTTGCGCGGTCGGTCCCCATCAATGGTCATCGGCGGCACACGAATTTCCTGCCCCGCGACCAAACGGGCTCCCGCTTTAACACGGCCCCCATCAACGCGCACTTCACCCTTGCGAAGTAACTTTTCTAAACGGATATGACTGAGGTCTGGATAATGGCGTTTGAACCACCGGTCCACACGGATGTCATCGTCATCTTTCCGTACAATAATTTTCGCTACACCACTCATGACAACACCGTCCGAACCAACCAAAGACCAAAAAATAGAGCGACGACACCGCCGCCCAAAGAACCGAACGCATAGAGACCAGCTAAGGCCACATCTTTACGTTCCAACATATTTGCAATATCGAGCGAATAAGCAGAGAAGGTCGTAAACCCACCCAGCACACCCGTAACCAAGAACACCCGCATCTCAGGGCTCACCGAAAGCCGCAAAGCCAACAGCTCAATAAGCGCGCCCATCAAAAACGCCCCGATGAGATTGACCCCAAGCGTTCCCCACGGAAAGTTAGGACCCATCAGCTGCAGCGCCTGCGACGCGAATAAATACCGAGCGGAGGCTCCAACCGCCCCCCCCATGGCAACTGCCATCAACATTTTCATGACGACTTCTCCTGTCGAAGCCGCGCCCAATAGGTCAGCCGCTTATTAATCTCGCGCTCAAAGCCGCGATCCGGTGGTGCATAAAACTGACGGCGGCCTATTTCCTCAGGAAAATAGTTCTGGCCAGAAAAACCTTCCGCCGTGTCATGGTCGTATACATAGCCCGCGCCAATGCCAAGCTCTTTCATCGTCTTCGTGGGCGCGTTCAGAATATGAGCCGGCGGTGCAATAGACCCTGTATCCTTAGCTTCTCTCATCGCTGCTTTAAACGCGACATAATTGCCGTTGGATTTAGGCGCTGTCGCAACATAAATCACGGCTTGTGCAATAGCTAATTCACCCTCAGGACTGCCGAGAAAAACATAGGCGTCTTTTGCGGCCAAAGTTTGACTTAAAGCCTGCGGATCAGCCAATCCGATATCTTCAACCGCCATCCGCACCAGACGCCGCAAAATCGCCAAGGGCTGCTCGCCTCCCACCAACATACGCGCAAACCAATAAAGGGCAGCATCGGGGTCTGAACCGCGCACTGACTTATGCAGTGCACTGACGAGATTATAGTGCCCTTCGCCTGATTTGTCATACACAGGCGCGCGTCGCTGCACCGCTTGCGCCAATTCCGAGGTGCTCAAAGGCTCTTCGATATGCAGCGCATAAAGGTCTTGGGCCAAATTGAGCACAAACCGGCCATCCCCGTCCGCCATAGCCCGCAAAGCCGCCCGCGCGTCAGCAGTAACCGGCAAGGAGCGCTCCTCAAAGGCCTCAGCACGGCCAAGCAGCTCATCAAGCGCCTCATCATCCAACCTACGCAAAACAAGCACCTGCGCCCGCGAAAGCAGCGCTGCATTCAATTCAAAGGAAGGGTTCTCAGTGGTCGCTCCCACAAGGGTGATTGTGCCGTCTTCCAGCACCGGCAAAAAGCTATCTTGTTGAGCTTTGTTAAAACGGTGGATCTCATCCACGAACAACAACGTGCCCCGCCCCGAAAGCCGTGTCACCCGCGCTGTTTCGAATACTTTCTTGAGGTCCGCCACGCCCGAGAAGATCGCTGATATCTGTTCAAACTTCAGCCCCACCCGCTCCGCCAACAGGCGCGCCGTGGTGGTTTTACCCGTGCCGGGCGGCCCCCACAAGACGATCGAGCTCAGATGCCCTGCCTGAACCATCCGTCCGATAGGCCCCTCAGGCCCCACCAAATGGTCCTGTCCCACAACATCTTCCAATGTTTGAGGGCGCAAACGGTCCGCCAAAGGCCGTGGCGCGCCAGCTGCAAGGTCATCGCTTTCAAATAAGGTGCTCATGGCAGAGATATACCCGAAATGCATTCAAAACAGAACCGTAGATCACGCCCATCTCTCAGCTCAAAATCAACCGCGAACAGAGGCTGTAATAACCTCATTGCCTCGCTTAATCTTCATCTCCCAGACCCGGCGGTTTTTCCCCACCATCGCTTTCAATTGCGCAACATTCTCCACTTTCTCGCCGCTGACCTCCAAAATCACATCCCGAGGGCGCAAGCCCACCCGGTGGGCCGAACTGCCCCGCAAAATGCGCACAACAACAACCCCCAGTGAAAACGCATCGATGCGCAGTTCCTCGGCAAAGGCCGGCGACAGATTACCAACGGTGCTTCCGTCAAAAGGATGCTGCCCGCGCAATTCCAAAATATTGCGCGGCGGGTTTTCCGGCGCGCTTTGCAGGGCGACCTTGGCTTTGCCAATAGAGCCGTCCCGTGTGAATTCAACAGCAATGGTGCCGCCAAGCCCGCGGGTCGCCATCCGATATTGCACACCTTGCGGGTCCACCACCTCACGCCCATCAACCGCACGGATAACATCCCCAACAGACAGCCCCCCACGGTCCGCTGGTCCGCCAGAATAAATATTCTGCACCAGCGCGCCCCCTGGTCGGTCAAGCCCAAGCGTTTCAGCAAGCTCTGAGGTCACGACCTGCAAGGAAGCACCAAGCCAAGGCCGCTCCACCTGCCTCCCATCAACAGCTGAATCAACGACAGCCCGCACCATATTGGCGGGAATGGCAAAACCAATCCCGACAGACCCACCAGAGCGGGAGAAGATCGCTGTATTGATACCGATCAACTTCCCGTCCAAGGTCACCAAGGCACCGCCTGAATTGCCCGGATTAATCGCGGCATCCGTCTGAATGAAAAACTGATAGTCCGACACACCGACCTGTGTCCGCGCCAAAGCTGAGACAATCCCACTGGTAACAGTCTGCCCCACACCGAAGGGGTTCCCGACCGCAAGAACAAGGTCGCCGACCTCCACCGTATCAGAATCCTTGAACGCCAACACCGGCAGCTTCTCCCCCTTAGGGTTAATCCGTAGTATGGCCAAATCGGTCTGCTCGTCAGCAAGGACAACTTCGGCTTGAAACTCCCGCCGGTCAGACAAGGCGACTGTAAACTCATCCCCATCCGCAATGACATGGTTATTGGTCACAATAATACCGCTGGAGCCGACAATAACGCCTGAACCTAGGGACTGTTGCACCCTCTCGCGCGGCACCCCAAAGCTAAAGCGATCTCCAAAGAACCGTTTGAAAAAGGGATCGTTACTAAACGGAGAGCGGGCCTCCTTAACTACCCGCCGGGAATAGACATTGACCACTGCCGGAGCTGTTTTTCGAACAACAGGCGCATAGGAAAGTTGTACTTCTATCTGGGAGCCAGGCACCTTCTTGATAACATCAGCCGAAACCACCCCGCTCAAAGCCGCAAAGCCCACCGTCAACAACACGCCAAAGAGTGCCATTCCGATCAATCCCAAGTTATTTCCAGATATCACGTCAATCATTTCCCTATTGCTCGCCATGCCACTCACTCCATCAAACTCTGACATCGCCAACGCTTTCAAGCGTACAGCCACCCCAATTTTGCCATGCCTCACGCTAAAGGCAAGTCAAGACACAAAACAACACCCAAACCACACCCAAACCACATCCGCTGCTGCACCAAGTGCCCCCTAAACGCAAAAAAGGCAGCTGAGCTAAGCTCAACTGCCTTAATCTGGTCAAAAGCGCAACTTTACGCGTTTGCTGTTTCCATCGCATCTTCGTCTACAAGTACTGGGCCGCTGTCTTGGCCTTTTGCTGTAACGTCGCGATCAACAAATTCAATCACTGCCATCGGAGCATTATCCCCATAACGGAAGCCTGCTTTAAGAACGCGGATGTAACCACCTGGACGATCTTTGTAGCGAGGACCCAACTCATCAAAGAGTTTTTGAGCCCATTTCTTTTCAGGCAACTTTGAGTAAGCTTGACGGCGTGCATGAAGGTCTTCACGCTTGGCCAACGTCACCAACTTCTCAACGAAGGGGCGAAGTTCTTTAGCTTTTGGCAGCGTAGTAATAATCTGCTCGTGCTTAATCAGTGCAACCGCCATGTTTTGTAGCATGGCTTTACGGTGGCTTGCTGTCCGATTGAGCTTGCGGCGGGCGATCCCGTGACGCATGACCCATCTCCTTAAATCATAGGGCGGCGCTCACGCACGGCCCAACTTAGTCAAATCAAAATTGGTCTTCAAATCGCTTGGCCAGGTCTTCGATATTCTCAGGTGGCCAATTTGGAACTTCCATTCCCAAGTGCAGACCCATTTGAGCCAACACTTCTTTAATCTCATTCAACGATTTACGTCCAAAGTTAGGTGTCCGCAGCATTTCGCCTTCAGACTTCTGGATCAAATCGCCAATGTAAACGATGTTGTCGTTTTTCAAGCAGTTTGCCGAACGTACTGACAATTCCAGCTCGTCCACTTTCTTCAACAGTGCCGGGTTAAATTCCAGCTCTGGGTGAAGCTCTTCAACAACCGCATCTTCCGGCTCATCAAAGTTCACGAAGATTTGCAACTGGTCTTGCAAAATGCGAGCAGCCAACGCGATCGCGTCTTCTGGCTTCACAGATGCATCAGTTTCAACCGTCAAAGTCAGTCTATCATAATCAAGGATCTGACCTTCACGTGTGTTCTCAACCTTGTAAGAAACGCGTTTACAAGGGCTATAGAGACTATCCACAGGGATCAAACCGATAGGTGCATCATCCGGACGGTTCCGGTCAGCAGCTACATAGCCTTTACCTGTGTTCACTGTGAATTCAATCCGCAATTCAGCATCTTCATCGAGCGTACAAATGACATGCTCAGGATCCAAGATATCAACCTCAGCTCCCCCTTGAATGTCAGCTGCAGTCACAATACCAGGGCCCTGTTTGATCAGGGTCATGCGTTTTGGACCTTCAGAGTGCAACCGAATCTCTAGCTGCTTGATGTTCAAGATGATGTCTGTGACATCTTCCCGTACGCCAGCAATAGATGAGAACTCATGCAACACGCCGTCAATGTGAACAGCGGTGATTGCAGCGCCTTGCAAAGATGAAAGCAGAATACGACGCAGTGCATTACCAAGCGTCAGGCCAAAGCCGCGCTCTAATGGTTCAGCAACAACAGTCGCAACCCGATTGGCATCATGCCCGGATTGAATTTCCAACTTCGTCGGTTTGATCAGCTCTTCCCAGTTCTTCTGGATCACTTGTTCAACCTCATGCCGTTAAAACGCTCTCTCATTCGTAACGCGAAAAGAGAGCGAATGGGTGGCAACGCCACCCAAGAATACCTGCCCCGTGCGATACACATCACGAGGCGGACAATCGCTATACCGAACGTTAAACCCGGCGACGCTTTGGAGGCCGACACCCATTGTGAGGGATCGGCGTTACGTCACGAATAGTCGTGATAGTGAAGCCACTTGCTTGCAACGCGCGAAGGGCTGATTCACGACCAGCACCTGGACCGCAAACTTCTACTTCCAGCGTTTTCATGCCGTGGTCAGCAGCTTTTTTGCCCGCATCTTCAGCAGCCATTTGAGCTGCAAAAGGTGTGGATTTACGGCTACCTTTGAACCCCATCGTCCCAGCAGATGACCATGAGATCGTGTTGCCTTGGGCATCAGTGATCGTAATCATCGTGTTGTTGAATGTGGAATTCACATGCGCAACACCAGAGCTGATGTTTTTGCGTTCCTTGCGCCGAACCCGTGTCTTTTCCTTAGCCATCGTCTAACCTTTAATTCCGCACAACGAGCCCGAAGGCCAGAAGTGTCAAAAACTGTTACTTCTTTTTGCCGGCAATCGCTTTAGCGGGGCCCTTGCGGGTCCGAGCGTTCGTATGTGTCCGCTGACCGCGAACAGGCAAACCACGACGGTGACGTAGTCCACGGTAGCAACCCAAGTCCATCAAACGTTTGATGTTCATTGAATGCTCACGGCGCAAGTCACCTTCAACCATATAGTCTGCATCAATAGCTTCCCGGACTTGCAGAATCTGAGCATCGCTCAGTTCATTAACCCGAAGAGTATCTTCGATGCCTACTTTGGCGCAAATCTCTTTAGATTTGGCCGAGCCGATCCCATGAATATAGGTCAGCGCAATTATAACCCGCTTATTAGTCGGGATGTTAACGCCAGCAATACGAGCCACGTTTTTCTCCTAGTTCAGGGAATCGCAAGTCAAACAAATCACAAAAACCCAACTGTTAACGAAAATTTGGCAGAAATCTGCCACTTTTTCCAAAAACAACCAGAATCTCTCTGATCATGTTCTACAGAAGCGGGGATTATAGGAATTTACCCTTCCACGTCAACTGCTTAGCCTTGCTCTTCTCCTCTTCCTTATTGAGCCAGATTAAAGGGCGAGAACAGCTTTAATATCTACTGTCACATCGTCCATCGATTTCATCCCGTCAACTGACTTCAACAGACCTTTGCCTGTGTAATAATCAACCAACGGAGCCGTCTGTGCATGATAGACATCAAGCCGCTTTTTCAGCGCCTCTGCATTGTCATCAGCCCTTGGGCCACCTTCTGTTTCCGCTGCACGCGTTTGAATACGTGCGAGCAAAATCTTATCGTCTACTTTTAGTTCCAGTACGGAGTCGAGACGTTCGCCCCGTCCTGCCAACATTTTGTCCAAAGCTTCAGCCTGCGCAACATTGCGCGGAAAGCCATCCAAAATGTAACCATTTGCACAATCAGCCTCTTGAGAGCGATCGGCAATAATACCTACGACGACATCATCGGGAACCAATTGCCCATCAGCCATCAACGTCTCTGCGACCTTACCGACTTCCGTGCCAGCCTTAACAGCGGCCCGAAGCATGTCTCCAGTCGAGAGTTGAACCAACCCGTGCGCCTTTTGAATGCGCTCTGCCTGCGTACCTTTGCCGGCTCCTGGTGGTCCTAGAAAAATTAATTTCATCTGCTCTTCTTCCCCCGCAACTTCGACTTCTTAACGAGCCCCTCATATTGGTGCGCCAACAAGTGGCTTTGGATCTGAGCAACGGTGTCCATTGTAACACTAACTACGATCAACAGCGATGTACCGCCAAGGTAGAAAGGAATATTGTATTGCGAGATCAACAATTCTGGCAGCAAGCACACAAAGGCTAGATACGCCGCGCCAATAACAGTCAACCGAGTCAACACATGGTCAATATATTCAGCGGTTCTTTTGCCCGGACGATAACCCGGAATAAAGCCGCCATATTTCCGTAGGTTTTCCGCAGTCTCTTCAGGATTGAAAACAATCGCTGTGTAGAAGAAACAGAAGAAAATGATCCCTGCAGCATAGAAAGCCATATAAAGCGGCTGACCGTGCCCCAGAAGCGCTGTGACAGTCCCCAACCATTCAGGTCCCGATCCAGCTGAGAAATTTGCGATCGTAATCGGCAACAGCAGCAAAGAGGACGCGAAGATCGGTGGGATAACCCCAGCGGTATTCAATTTCAGCGGCAGATGAGAGCTATCGCCCCCGTACATTTTCTGCCCAACTTGACGTTTGGGGTACTGGACGATCAGACGACGCTGAGCCCGCTCCACAAACACGATGAAGGCAATCAAGCCAATCACCATAACAATCAAGCCTAGGATCAAGAGCGTAGACAAAGCACCTTGGCGCCCAAGCTCTAGAGTGCTGACAATCGCGGATGGCAATTCAGCCACGATACCAGCAAAAATAATCAGGGAGATACCATTCCCGACACCGCGCGCAGTAATCTGCTCGCCAAGCCACATCAGGAATATCGTACCGCCCACCAGTGTGATCACCGCAGAAATGGTGAAATACATACCTGGATTTGTCACAACGCCCTCAGCTGAAGACAGCCCAGAAGCAATTGCATAACCTTGAAGGGTCGCCAGTATCACCGTGCCATAACGAGTGTACTGATTGATCGTCTTGCGGCCCTGCTCGCCTTCTTTTTTCAGATCACCAAGGTGAGATGACACACTAGTCATCAACTGAATAATGATAGACGCTGAGATATAAGGCATGATGGTCAGAGCGAAAATCGCCATCCGACCCACAGCACCCCCGGAGAACAAGTCGAGCACATCGAAAATGCCGCCTTGCTGAGCTTGAAACACTTGCGCCAACGCTGCCGGATCGATCCCCGGTAACGGAATGTAAGTCCCCAGCCGATAAACTAGAAGCGCGCCTAGTGTGAACCAGATGCGCTTCTTGAGTTCATCCGCCTTGGAAAAGGCAGCAAAGTTCATATTTGCTGCTAACTGTTCCGCCGCTGACGCCATGTTTAGCCTCTCCAAGAGTATAGGATGGGATAAACCCACCCTGCCTCACAACTTACTCAGCAGCTTCCGATTTAGCTGCCAGTACTGTTACAGATCCACCTACTTTTTCAACTGCCGCAATTGCTGATTTAGACGCACCAGCAACTTCGAAGCTAACTTTCGTAGTCAGATCACCCTTAGCCAACAAACGCAGGCCATCTTTAGCAGCACGACGTACAACGCCCGCTTCTACCAAGACTGCTTCTGTTAGAGGCTTGGAAACATCCAATTTGCCAGCGTCGATAGCTGTCTGGATGCGACCCAAGTTTATCTCATTGTATTTCTTCGGGTTTGGCACGTTAAAGCCACGTTTTGGCAAGCGCATGTGGATCGGCATCTGGCCGCCCTCAAACCCTTTAATTGCCACACCCGAACGGGATTTCTGACCTTTGACACCACGGCCGCCGGTCTTACCTTTACCCGAACCGATACCGCGACCAACGCGCAAGCGTTCTTTACGGGCACCGGGGTTATCTGCAAGCTGATTGAGCTTCATAGTATTAATCCTCGTTGATCGCGATTTTAATCTTCGATCACACGTACAAGGTGAGACACTTTATTGATCATGCCGCGAACGGATGGTGTGTCTTCCAGAGTACGAGTACGGTTCATTTTGTTAAGCCCCAAACCGACCAGCGTTTGACGCTGATCAGGTTTACGGCGAATTGGGCTACCGGTCTGCTTAACAGTAACGGTCTTGCCTGACTTAGTATCTTTAGTCATCGCTAGATTCCTTCGAAACCAGTGTTACTCGGCAACCGCCGCTTCAGCAGGTTCGCTACGGCGACCAACAACGTCGGCCACTTTTTTACCGCGACGAGCTGCAACCATACGGGGGCTTTGCTCGAGCTTAAGTGCGTCAAATGTTGCCCGAACCATGTTGTATGGGTTGGAAGACCCCATGGATTTAGCAACAACGTCCTGAACACCCAATGTTTCAAACACCGCACGCATCGGACCACCAGCAATAATGCCGGTACCCGCTGGTGCTGTGCGAAGGACTACGCGGCCTGCGCCGTGACGTCCTTCAATATCGTGGTGCAAAGTACGACCTTCGCGAAGTGGAACACGGATCATCTGGCGTTTAGCTTGTTCAGTTGCCTTCCGAATTGCTTCAGGAACCTCACGTGCCTTGCCTTTACCAAATCCAACGCGACCTTTTTGATCACCCACAACTACCAAAGCTGCGAAGCCAAAACGACGGCCCCCTTTTACAACTTTAGCAACGCGGTTGATGTGGACCAACTTGTCCACAAATTCACTGTCGCGATCGTCCCGATCTCTATTTTCTCTACGAGCCAATGTGCCGCTCCTTTAGAACTGGAGGCCGCCGTTGCGGGCGCCTTCTGCCAGCGCTTTGACGCGCCCGTGATAAATATAGCCGCCGCGGTCAAAGATGACCTCTTTTACGCCTGCTTTAACAGCGCGCTCGGCGACCAGGTTGCCGATAATAGAAGCAGCTTCCGCATTGCTCCCTTTATCGCCAGAGAAGTTTGCTTCCTTGGATGATGCCGATGCCAGCGTAGTGCCGGAGATATCGTCAATAACCTGCGCATAAATATGCTTGGAAGACCGGAACACTGACAAACGCGGGCGACCATTGGCCAACTTGCGAAGTCTTGTCCGAGAGCGCTGCTTGCGCCGTAGATTGATTGTGCGTTGCTTGCTCATGGCTCTTACTTCTTCTTCCCTTCCTTGCGGAAGATGTACTCACCCGCATATTTGACACCCTTGCCTTTGTAAGGCTCAGGTGGCCGATAGGAACGGATTTCCGCAGCGACTTGACCGACGCGTTGTTTGTCAATCCCAGAGATTGCAATTTCAGTTTGCTTCGGCGTCTTAATCTCGATCCCTTCAGGAATCGCATAATTAACGTCGTGGCTAAAACCGAGTGCCAAATTAAGCACTTTGCCCTGAACCTGTGCCCGATAACCAACACCGTTGATTTCGAGGTTCTTCGCGAAGCCCTTCTCAACACCTTCGACCATATTGGCCAAGTTAGTGCGAGTCGTGCCCCACATAGAGCGAGCGCGTTTCGTTTCATCGCGTGGCGTAACGGTTAAACCGTTCTCTTCCAGCGACACAGATACTTCATCCACCAGAGCAAGGGTCAAAACGCCTTTAGGGCCTTTAACCGATACATTCTGTCCGTCTACCGTCACAGTGACAGCCGCAGGTACAGTGATGGGATTTTTACCAATTCTTGACATCGTTGGTTCCTTATCCGTCAGGAGCTTTGTCTCATCAGAAGACGCGACAGAGCACCTCACCTCCTACGTTATTAGACCGTGCGTCGTTGTCAGACATGACACCGCGTGGCGTGGAGACAATAGAAATCCCCAATCCGTTCCGCACTGATGGAATCTCGTTTACGGAAGTATAGACCCGACGACCAGGCTTAGAAACCCGGCTGATTTCCTGAATAACAGGACGCCCTTCTGAATACTTCAATTCAATTTCAAATTCGGCCTTGCCGCCTTCAAAATCTGCGCGTGAATAGCCGCGAATGTAACCTTCGCCTTGCAACACGTCGAGCACCCAGCCACGCAACTTAGAAGCTGGTGTCTTGACAGTGCCTTTGCCGCGCATTTGGGCATTACGGATACGAGTCAGCATATCGCCGAGTGGATCACTCATAGTCATGATACGTTCTCCTTACCAGCTTGACTTAACAAGACCAGGGATCAAACCATTTGAGCCAAACTCACGAAGGTGGATCCGGGACATGCGAAGTTTGCGATAATAAGCGCGTGGGCGACCTGTGACTTCACACCGGTTACGAACACGATTTTTCGCAGAATCACGCGGCATTTCGGCCAAAGCCAATGTTGCCTTAAAGCGTTCATCTACAGGCAATGATCTATCCATGATAGTTGCCTTAAGCGCGGCACGCTTAGTAGCGAATTTCGCTACCTTTGCCCTACGCTTGATATTCTTATCAATGGCGCTCTTTTTAGCCATATAGTCCTCCGATATCCGCTCAAACCCGCGGATCAGCGATGAAACCCCTACTTAGGAAAGGGGAAATTAAATTGCGTCAGAAGCTCAAGTGCTTCCGCATCAGTCTTAGCAGTTGTGCAGACAATGATGTCCATACCACGGGTCGCTTCAACATCGTCGTAGTTGATTTCCGGGAACACTAACTGCTCCTTCAAGCCCATAGCATAATTACCGTTGCCGTCGAAGCTTTTTGCGTTCAATCCGCGAAAATCTCTTACACGAGGCAATGCAATCGTCACCAAACGGTCCAAAAACTCATACATTTGCTCACGGCGAAGAGTAACTTTACAGCCAATTGGCATTTCTTCGCGAAGCTTGAATGTCGCTTCTGATTTCTTAGCACGTGTTATCACAGGTTTCTGACCAGCAATCTTCTGCAATTCAGCGAATGCAGCGTCAACCTTCTTCTTGTCATTAACCGCTTCGCCCACGCCCATATTGATGACAACTTTGTCCAATTTGGGAATTTGGTTCACATTGGCGTAACCAAATTTTTTCTGCATGGCATCACGAATTTCGTTTTCGTAAATACCCTTGAGCCGTGCTTTATATGCTTCAGCCATCGATCACTTCTCCCGACACCTTAGCGACACGGACTTTTTTTCCGTCTTCGAGCGTCTTGAAACCAACACGTGTCGCTTTACCCTCTTTAGGGTCAACAACAGCAATGTTAGACAAATGTATTTTCGCTTCGCGGCTTTCAATCCCACCTTGAGACGTTTGGGTTGGCTTCGTATGGCGTTTCACCATATTCACGCCTTGAACCAAAGCTTTCTCATCGGAAGGAAAAATGCCAATCACGTCGCCCTGCTTGCCTTTGTCTTTGCCGGCAAGCACAACAACTTTATCGCCTTTTTTAATTTTAGCGGCCATTTAGAGGACCTCCGGCGCGAGAGACACAATTTTCATGTGGTTCTTCGCACGCAATTCACGTGTAACAGGGCCAAAGATACGAGTACCTAGAGGCTCACCGTTATTGTTGATGATCACGGCTGCATTGCCATCGAAACGGATAACCGTTCCGTCAGCACGACGAATGTCTTTTGCGGTGCGAACCACAACAGCTTTCATTACGTCGCCTTTTTTCACGCGGCCGCGTGGAATGGCTTCTTTAACACTCACTACGATGATGTCACCGACACCAGCATAACGACGTTTAGAACCACCCAGAACTTTGATGCACTGTACACGGCGAGCACCGGAATTGTCCGCAACATCCAGGTTCGTTTGCATCTGAATCATGGCTGTCTGCCTTTATAAATAAGCAGAACGACACCCTCACTAAAGAGAGTTACGCGTCGTCCTGAATCAATTCCCAACGTTTATGCTTTGAAACAGGCGCACATTCTTGAATTCGAACGATTTGGCCTTCTTTCGCAACATTCTGCTCGTCATGTGCCTTGTACTTTTTGGTACGGCGCACAGTCTTCTTCAAAAGCGGGTCGGTAAAGCGACGCTCGACGTTGACTACAATAGTCTTGTCGCTCTTATCGCTAACCACGGTACCCTGTAGCACTCGCTTCGGCATGGTCTAGACCTCACTTCTCGCCTGTCAACGCCACAGGGCGCTGAAAGGTCTTAATACGTGCAATATCACGACGCACTTGGCGGCGTCGCGCGGTGTTCTCAAGCTGCCCGCTAGCTGCCTGGAAGCGCAGATTGAACTGCTCCTTCTTCAGCTTTACCAACTCGTCACCAAGTTGGTCCGGCGTCATGTCTTTCAGCTCGTTGGCCTTCATGGCCTTATCCTCTCTTCAAATTCCCGGATCAGTCAAACAACCAAGTAGTGGCTATTTTTCTTCACCCGGACGCGTAACAAAACGCGTTTTAATCGGTAGTTTAGCAGCAGCCAATTCCATTGCTTGTTTAGCAACTTCTAGCGACACGCCGTCGATTTCAAACATAATCCGACCAGGTTTCACACGGGCTGCCCAATATTCTGGCGTACCCTTACCTTTACCCATCCGGACCTCAGTAGGCTTTTTGGACACCGGCAGATCCGGAAAAATCCGGATCCAGACCCGACCAGCCCGTTTCATGTGGCGGGTCATCGCACGACGAGCAGCCTCAATTTGACGAGACGTGATACGCTCTGGCTCAACCGCCTTCAGACCATAGGCACCGAAATTCAAATCAGTACCACCTTTGGCTTTACCGTGTATCCGGCCTTTGTGGGCCTTACGGAACTTAGTGCGCTTCGGTTGCAGCATCTTAGAACTCTCTTCATTTCCCACCCTGCCCGAAAGCAGTCGGTGGCATTAATTCTTACTTCCGCGAGTCACGGTCACGACGACCACGATTGCCATCAGATGGACCACCAACATTCGCACGATTATCATGCGCCATTGGATCATGTTCAAGGATTTCGCCCTTGAAGATCCAGCATTTGATCCCGATCACACCGTAAGCGGTGTGCGCAGAAGCAACGCCGTAGTCAATGTCAGCCCGCATCGTATGAAGTGGCACACGACCTTCACGGTACCACTCAGTCCGAGCAATCTCAGCACCGCCAAGACGACCAGCACAGTTGATCCGGATACCACCAGCGCCAAGACGCATAGCTGATTGAACAGCACGCTTCATAGCACGACGGAAAGCAACCCGGCGTTCCAACTGCTGAGCAATATTATCAGCAACCAACATCGCATCGATCTCAGGCTTACGAACTTCAACGATGTTCAAGTGAACTTCGCTGTCGGTCATTTTGCTGATGGCGCGACGAAGTGCTTCAATATCAGCACCCTTCTTACCAATAACCACACCAGGACGCGCTGTGTTAATTGTCACACGGCACTTCTTGTGAGGGCGCTCGATAATAATCTTAGAGATACCCGCGGCTTTCAGTTTCTTTTGCAAGAACTTTCGGATCGCGAAATCTTCGTGAAGCAATTTACCGTACTCTTCGCCTTCCGCATACCAGCGGCTGTCCCAAGTTCGGTTGATGCCAAGGCGCAGGCCAATTGGATTAATCTTCTGACCCATTACGCTGTCTCCTCAACTTGCTTAACCACGATTGTGATTTGGCTGAACGGCTTCAAAATTTTGCCAACCCGGCCACGTGCCCGAGGACGCCAGCGTTTCATCACCAGGTTTTTACCGACATAAGCTTCGGTGATAACCAATGAATCGACATCAAGGTCATGGTTGTTTTCTGCATTCGCAATCGCGCTTTGCAAAACCTTTTTAACGTCACTAGCAATCCGCTTTGGAGAGAAGGTCAAATCAGCCAAGGCTTTTTCAACTTTCTGACCACGAATGGTCTGAGCGACGAGGTTTAGCTTCTGCGGGCTTGTACGAAGCATCCGGCCTACTGCCAGTGCTTCATTATCAGCCAAGCTGCGTTCTTTGGACTTCTTGCCCATGATTACTTCCTCTTCGCCTTCCTGTCCGCGGTGTGGCCGTAATAGGTACGGCTTGGCGCGAATTCACCGAATTTGTGTCCAACCATATCTTCGGAAACATTCACTGCGACATGTTTATTGCCGTTGTAAACACCAAAGGTTAGACCAACGAATTGCGGCAGGATCGTAGAGCGACGGCTCCAGATCTTGATCACTTCTTTACGGCCAGATTCGCGAGACGTCTCTGCTTTTTTCAGCAGATACCCATCGACAAATGGACCTTTCCAGACAGAACGTGTCATCTTTCGTTTTCCTTACTTCCGACGCTGGTGACGGCTACGAACGATATACTTGTCCGTCTGTTTATTAGAACGTGTCCGTTTACCCTTAGTAGGCTTACCCCAAGGGGTAACAGGGTGACGACCACCAGAGGTACGGCCTTCACCACCACCATGCGGGTGATCAACCGGGTTCATCGCAACACCCCGAACGGATGGACGTTTGCCCAACCAACGGTTCCGACCAGCTTTAGCCAGCTTGGTGTTAGATTTATCCGGATTGGACACTGCTCCAACAGTTGCCATGCACTCACCACGGATCAAGCGTTGCTCGCCAGATCCTAGACGAATAATTGCATATGCACGGTCCCGACCAACAAGTTGAGCGTATGTGCCAGCTGAACGAGCAATCTGCCCGCCTTTGCCCTGTTTCATCTCAATGTTGTGGATAATAGTACCCACTGGGATCGCAGACAATGGCATCGCGTTGCCCGGCTTCACGTCAGCTTTTGCGCTGGAGATTACCGTGTCACCTTCAGCCAAGCGCTGAGGCGCCAGGATGTAAGACAACTCACCGTCTTCATATTTAATCAGGGCGATAAACGCCGTGCGGTTCGGATCATATTCAATGCGCTCAACGACCGCTGGGATATCAAACCTAATCCGTTTGAAGTCAACCATGCGGTAGGTGCGCTTATGACCACCACCACGACGACGTGCAGTAATACGCCCTGTATTGTTACGCCCACCGGATTTGGTCAGACCTTGTGTCAATTTCTTGACAGGCTTGCCTTTCCAAAGCGCTGAATAATCCACAAGGACCAAACCGCGCTGCCCAGGGCTAGTAGGTTTATAGCTTTTAAGTGCCATTATATTTTGCGCTCTCTTCGCTTACCAGCCGATCAAAGGCCCGTTGTGACATCGATCGAGTGACCATCTTCAAGGGTCACAATCGCTTTTTTAAAATCGCTTTGACGACCAATCCGACCTTTGAAGCGTTTGGTTTTGCCCTTCACCTTAATGGTGTTTACGGCTTTAACCTTAACTTCGAACAATGCTTCGATAGCTGCTTTAACAACAGGTTTCGTTGCAGTGATGGCCACTTTGAAGATCACTTGGTTATGCTCTGAAGCCAATGTGGATTTCTCCGTAATCACTGGCGACAGAATAACGTCATAATGCTTTGCGGTGCTCATTTGAACCGAGCCTCCAGGCTTTCCAGTGCCGCTTTGGTAAGAACCAATTTATCGCGACGTAGGATGTCATAAACATTGATGCCTTGCGCTGGCAGAACATCCACAAGTGGAATGTTACGTGCAGCCAACTCAAAATTAACATCTAGCTCAGAACCGCCAATAACCAAAGCAGACTTAAGACCAAGTTTTCCAAATGATGCACGAAGCTCAGCAGTCTTAGGTGCCGCCATCGTAGCATCATCAAGGATGATCAAATTGTCTTCCTTAACCTTAGAAGACAAAGCGTGCTTAAGTGCAAGCGCGCGAACCTTCTTCGGCAGGTCGATAGCATGGGAGCGGACCACGGGTCCGAACGCCTTACCACCACCACGGAACTGAGGAACCTTGCGGTTACCGTGACGTGCACCGCCAGAACCTTTTTGGTTGACGAATTTCTTCGTCGTGCCCGTAACTTCCGAGCGACCTTTGGTCTTGTGTGTGCCCTGCTGACGTTTGGCGAGCTGATAGGTCACCATCCGTTGCAGAATATCTTTGCGAGGGTCCAGACCGAAAACCGCGTCTGGCAACTCCACACTGCCGGCAGAGCCAGCATCAAGTGTTGTAACGTCGGCTTTCATTATTCTTCGCCCTTCTCTTCAGCTGGTGCTTCAACGGCTGCAACTTTAGCAACACGTATAGCAGCCGGCATCGGCAGACCCTCAGGAGCAGGAAGTTTCACTGCATCACGCAGGAACACCCAACCACCTTTGGAACCAGGCACTGCCCCTTTAACCAGGATCAAGCCACGATCGAGATCGGTCTTGACTACTTCCAGGTTTTGGGTGGTGACGCGAACGGCACCCATGTGACCAGCCATCTTTTTGCCCTTGAACACACGGCCAGGATCTTGGCATTGCCCAGTTGAACCATGGCTACGGTGTGAAACTGATACGCCGTGAGACGCACGCAATCCACTAAAGTTATGGCGTTTCATCGCACCGGCAAAACCTTTACCGATGGAAATTCCGCTTGCATCAACCTTTTGACCCGCAAGGAAGTGATCAGCAGTAATCTCTGCACCCACTTCAATAAGGTTCTCAGGGCTGACACGAAACTCTGCCAACTTCCGTTTTGGTTCAACGTGAGTTACCGCGAAGTGACCACGCATCGCTTTGGATACATTCTTGACCTTCGCCCGACCTGCGCCGAGCTGAACTGCCGTGTAACCGTTTTTTTCTTGCGTACGCTGTGATACGACCTGGCAATTGTCCAGTTTCAAAACAGTAACCGGAATGTGCCGGCCCTCTTCTGTGAACACGCGGGTCATACCCAGTTTTTGTACTATTACTCCGGAGCGCATTGTCCGAAATCCTTCTCTTATTGGCGACCTAAAGCTCTTTTAAAGCTTGATCTCAACATCAACACCTGCAGCAAGATCGAGCTTCATTAGCGCGTCGACCGTTTGCGGCGTGGGATCTACGATATCCAGCAGGCGCTTGTGCGTGCGGATCTCGAATTGCTCCCGGCTTTTCTTATCAATGTGCGGACCACGCAACACTGTGTACTTCTCGATCCGAGTCGGTAGCGGGATCGGGCCACGAACTTGTGCCCCTGTCCGCTTAGCCGTGTTCACGATTTCCTTAGTGGAACTATCGAGAACCCGGTGGTCGAAAGCTTTCAACCGGATACGAATGTTTTGGCTCTGCATAATGTATATCCTAATGCCTGCCCTGAAAATAAGCGGTGGTGCCTAAACGAGCACCACACGCTCAACTAATTACTCAACGATTGTAGACACAACGCCCGCGCCAACCGTCCGGCCACCTTCACGGATAGCGAAGCGAAGCTTCTCTTCCATGGCGATCGGAGCAATCAACTCAACGTTCATGTTTA